>Ga0315912_10000004_pt1 | contig 1217504 bp, 1051 predicted proteins | sample VfabasoilMG_FD_204469 | JGI IMG/M metagenome (GOLD analysis project Ga0315912, IMG submission 204469) | Garden soil microbial communities collected in Santa Monica, California, United States - V. faba soil | ecosystem: Environmental > Terrestrial > Soil > Garden | place: USA: California...
CTGTGGGTACCATTACTTATACATTTACGCCAGCTGCCGGGCAGTGTGCTGTGCCTGTGACAATGGATATTGTGATCACTACACAAGTAACTCCAACGTTTACTCAACTTGGGCCTCTCTGTCAGAATAGTACTCCACCAACATTACTATTAACTTCTAATAATAATATTACTGGTACCTGGTCTCCTGCTACTATTAATACATCTGCTGTGGGTACCATTACTTATACATTTACGCCAGCTGCCGGGCAGTGTGCTGTGCCTGTGACAATGGATATTGTGATCACTACACAAGTAACTCCAACGTTTACTCAACTTGGGCCTCTCTGTCAGAATAGTACTCCACCAACCTTACCATTAACATCTAATAATAATATTACTGGTGTATGGAGCCCTGCTACTATTAATACTTCTGCTGTTGGTACCATTACTTATACATTTACGCCAGCTGCAGGGCAGTGTGCTGTGCAGACTACTATCAGCATTCCGGTAAGGGCAACAAGTAGCAGCATAACTAACATTACGATATGTAGTAATCAAGCACCATACTCATGGAATGGAAATAATTATAATAATACAGGTACTTATACTGTGACTTTGGTTAATGCGGCAGGATGTGATTCCATTGCCACATTGAACTTACGAGTTAATTTAGTTACGACGTCTACGACCCGTGATTCCACTTGTGCCAATCAACCTTATAACTGGAATGGAAATACCTATACAACATCGGGTACTTATTCAATTACTATCACTAATGCAGCCGGATGTGATTCCATTGCCACACTCATCTTAAATGTAAAACCAATACCAGCATTAGTAATTAATCAGCCACCGCCGGTATGCGAACCACTTACCATCAATTTAACCGCTTCATCGATCACGGCAGGAAGTGATCCAGGATTAGTATATACTTACTGGAGAGATTCACTGGCAACCATTCCATTAACTAATCCAAATGCCATAGCGGTATCAGGAACTTATTATATAAAAGCACAAGGAGTGAACAGCTGTACTTCGACAAAACCTGTTGCTGTTACTGTTCTTATTTACAAACTCATTGCAGGTATCAGGTATCAAACGTTATCAACCAGTGCGAATGTTCCATTACAATTATCTGCAAGAAATATCGGCCTAAGCTATGCATGGTCGCCACCAGTGGGATTAAGTTCACCATTTATTAAAGACCCGATATTCAACTATAATAGGGAGACACAATATCTCATTAATATAACCCGGGACAATGGATGTATTACGGTTGACACTGTGCTTATAAAAATAACTGTAGATATTCCAATCGTAGTCCCAAAATCAGATCTCTTTGTTCCAAAAGCGTGGACACCAAACAATGATGGACATAACGATAAATTATTCCCATTAACAGTAAACATCAGGGAATTGAAATACTTCAGAATATTTAACAGGTGGGGACAGTTGGTATTTGAAACAAATGCGATCGGACAGGGATGGGATGGAATATTCCAGGGAAAACCAGCAGTAATGGATGTATACACATGGACAGTAGAAGCTATTGGTGTTGATGGAAAATATATTAAGAAAGCAGGTAACTCAGTTTTAATCAGGTAAAACTTTTATTATGAAAAGGCTGAAAATTTTTATTTATGTTTTTGTGCTGAATGCCATTCAGTCCAAGGCGCAGGACCCGAATTTTTCACAATTCTTTTCTTCGCCACTAAACATTAATCCTTCTTTGACTGCAAACATCAATGCAGACTGGAGGGCTATTGCCAATTTCAGGGATCAATGGATCAGCCCGGCAAGCCCTTATGCTACAGGAACTATTTCCTATGATGCTAAAATGTTTCAGAAAAAATTTCCTGGCATGGAAGAAGGAAATGTATTTGGACTTGGTGGCATGCTGATGTATGATAAGGCGATGGGAGGTGTTGTAAAAAGTTCTTATGCCTCTTTAAACATGTCATATAGGGTAAAACTTTCAAATGGGGAGACCAAACACAGACTTGGTGCCGGTTTTGGCACTATCTATGGACATCGCCGCATCGATTTTGCTGGTATTGATTTCGAAGAACAATTTACAGGTTATGGTTTCAATACTAATCTTCCGACGGGTGAAAACAGTCTATCTTCTATGAAGCCATACTTTTCTGTAAGTACCGGATTACTATATAGTATCACATCACAGAATAGCAATTTTGATATTGGTGTATCCGCTTTTCATGTCAATAAGCCAAAGCAAACTTTTTTAAAAGATGAAAATCAATATTTGCCAATGCGAAAAGTAATTCATGCAAATTTTGAAACATTTTTATCACAAAGCGTTGTATTAAGTACCAATGCTATTTATCAATCGCAAGAAACTGCACAATACTTTTCAGTGGGGGGTGCTCTCGGTTATTATCTTCCGCAAAACGAAGACTTCTTACTAAATGCAGGTCTTTGGTATTGGTCAAAAAATGCGATCATTCCTTATATCGGCATCGCCTATAAAGATTACCAGTTCGGCTTGAGTTATGATGTCACTATATCTAAGCTGAACCAGGCCGCAGAAAAACCAAAAACCTGGGAACTTTCTTTAATTATCAGGGGAAGAAACAAACCTAGCTTTGTAATTCCTTGTCCATGGAAATAAAATATAAACAAATACGAATTTCATAAAGTAATCAATTCATTTTATCAAGAATTACTGATCCGGCTGAAAATTTGCTATACTTTGGTTACTCATTTTTATGAATAACAAAAACATTTTCCAGCTCATTATTTTTCTTGCTATTGTCTTCATTTGTTGTAATAAGAAAAAGTCAAATGGGAACACAGTAGCAGGTGAAAATATTAGAATTGTCAAACAAAATCTTCATCATGTCTGGGAAATGCTATGGGGTCCAGATGATCATATTTGGTTTACTGAAAGAGAGGGGAAGATCTCTAAAATGAATCCAACGACAGGGGCTATTGTTTTCAGCGCAACAATCGAGGGAGTAGTATCTTCTGGTGAAGGCGGCCTACTTGGACTTGCTCTTCATCCTGATTTTCTAAGCAATGGCCTTTTGTATGTGGTATATAATTATAATAGCGCAAACGGCTACCGGGAAAAGCTTGTTCGTTACACATTTGCTAATAATGCAATAACAAGTCCAACAACGATCATAGAAAATATTCCTGCTTCAAGTATTCATAATGGTTCAAGAATAAGAGTGGTTAATGAAAGCAGTAGCACCAAAATATATTTTACAACCGGAGATGCTTCGAATTCATCATCAGCACAGGATGTCAATTCAAGAAGTGGAAAAGTATTAAGATTAAATGCGGATGGGACCATTCCTTCAGACAATCCTATTGCAGGAAATCCTCTTTGGAGTTATGGTCACAGAAACCCGCAGGGATTGGTTTTTGTAAACAATAAATTATATGAATCAGAACATGGCCCTAATATAGAAGATGAAGTAAATATCATAGAAAAAGGTAGAAATTATGGATGGCCTACTGTAAATGGCCCTTGTGATGGAAGTGAAGCTTCTTTTTGCACAATGAATAATATTAAAGCACCTATTTGGTCATCTGGTGGGAATACAATTGCTGTTAGCGGAATTGATTATTATAATACTGATAAGATATCAAGCTGGAAAAATTCCATCCTGATGACAACGCTTAAGGATGCAAGTCTTCGTCAATTAAAACTTAGCAGTGATGGAAATTCTGTTGTCAGTACTTCTATCTTCTTTAAAGATATTTATGGAAGGTTGAGAGATATTTGTATTTCTCCTTCAGGAAATGTGTATTTCTGCACAAGCAATGGAGGAAATAATGATAAGATCATTGAAGTATCGAAGTTGTAAACTCTATTTGCTGAATATAATTACAGGATTTACAAGAGATTGACCCTTCGACAAGCTCAGGATAAACTGCGACGCAGCTGTTGAGAATTGAAAAGAACGATGAACTGAGCGTCGCAACAAAAGTTTAATAGTAGTAGTTAAGCCTGGTAAATAAAAAAGCAAGCCATTGGCTTGCCTATTGTTAATTGCTTATTGTTAATTTTTTTACTCTCCCCAAATATTATCTTTTCCATCGAGCCAAAGCTTTACAAGTTCAGTTGTTACTGATTTTGGCCTTTCTAATGGGAACCCTAATGCTCTTGACCAGCAAAGTGCAGCAAGCACTCCTAATGCACGGCTTACTGAAAATAATACTGTGTAATATTCATATTCAACAAGACCATAATGTACAAGCAAGGCACCACTATGCGCATCTACATTTGGCCATGGGTTCTTTATTTTACCTAATGATTGAAGAATGGGCGGCACCGCTTCATAAATATTCCAAACAGTTTGCACCAATGGATCATCCGGCATATGTTTCTTTCCGAATTCCATTTGTGCAGTGAACCGTGGATCGGTTTTTCTTAACACTGCATGCCCATAGCCAGGAACAACTTTTCCTTCACTCAATGTTTTCTTTACATATTCGGCGATCTGTTCCTTGGTCGGCATTTTGGTATTCAACGCTTCCTGCATTTCAAATATCCACTTGATCACTTCCTGGTTGGCAAGACCATGCAAAGGACCTGCAAGTCCATTCATACCAGCTGCATAACTTAAATATGAATCGCTTAATGCAGAACCAACCAAATGCGTTGTATGAGCAGATACATTTCCACCCTCATGATCTGCATGTATCGTCATATATAACCGCATTAACTCTTTGAAACCTTCATCCTCATAACCGAGCATATGTGCAAAATTGCCAGCCCAGTCAAGCAATCCATTTGGTTGAATATGTTCATTGTTTTTATACTTACGACGGTATACATAAGCTGCAATACGGGGTAATCTCGCAATGAGATCCATTGTATCATCGTAAGTCGGGTTCCAGTAATCTTTTTTATTTAGCCCTTTTGCATAATGTTTTACAAATTGTCCCTCTGTTTGCAGCGCCATAACGGCTGCAACAAACATTGTCATTGGATGAGCATAAGATGGAAAAGCATCGATGACTGCGAACACATGGCTTGGCACATGGCTACGACGCTGCCAAACGCTGGTCAAATGATGAACATCATCCTCAGTTGGCAATTCACCTAATAACATGAGATAAAAAAGTCCTTCAGGTAATGGCTCAGAGCCATCGGGAGCTTTCGGTAGTTTTATTCTTAAGTCAGGAATTGAGTAACCACGAAACCTTATTCCTTCCTGTGAATCGAGCAGCGAAGTTTCCGTTACAAGACCAGTGATGCCACGCATACCCTGGTAGATCTGGCTAAGTGTAACTTCACCAATAACTCTATTTCCGTGCTGCTTTAACAGGTCCTTGATCTCCGCATTTGCCTCGTCAGCTTTCAGTTTGAATTTATCTTTTATAACTCCCATAACGCTGTGGATTTTTTATTCTGGGTAAGAATAACAAAGGTAAATAAATAGGCCTCTGTAAAAGAAAAATAATTAAGTGAAAGTTGATCTTTGATCTTTTATTTAGGTGCTCTGCGAAATAGCCACCAGCAAACGAGTGTAAAAAAAAGATTGGGCACCCATGCTGCAAGAAGCGGATGAAAATCCCCTTTGACTGAAAACGTGGACGAAAATTTATCTGCCAAAATAAAAATGGCAGCAATGACAAGACCTATAGCAATATGCAATCCACTTCCTCCTCTCGTTTTTCGGCTTGCGATAATAGCTCCGATAATAGTAAGCAGGAATACAGAAACAGGAGTAGCGCTTCTGCGGTATCTTTCAACTTTCAAAGTATTAAGACCTTCGGTACCACGCTCCTCTTCCATATGGATTATATTTACCAGTTGAGCAGTCGTTAATTTATCTTTTAAATAATAGTCATACCTGAGGTCGACTGGTTTTAAATGAAGATCGATATTATAACTAGGATATGTAGTAACGATCTCTCCGTTTGGTTCTACTTTTCTTTCAATTGCATTTGTTAGTTGCCAGTTTCTTTTTGACGTATCCCACTTCATGGCATCAGCTCGCATGTTATAGATCACTTTGTTTCCTTGTGTACGATGAAGAAAAAAACCTCCGGCAGTTTTCATTACAGAATCGTAATATTTGATACCAATATAAGAATTGGAATCTGAGCGACGATAATAAGTATCCTTAATTCCCACCTGGCCAAGATCCTGCCTGTCAAAATACTTTACATGAAAATTGCTCCTGATCTCATTTCCTTTTGGAATAAACTCCCTGCTGGCAATGTATAATATTGATGCAAGTATGATCCCGCCAAAAATATATGGCCTTAAAAAACGAATATAACTGGTGCCGCCTGCAAGTATAGCGATGATCTCAGACCGCATCGCCAGGCGACTCGTTGTATAAATTACAGCAATAAATACAAACAGTGGAAAAAGCAAACCCCAGATATAGGGTATAAATCCAATATAATACTGAGCAAAGATTTGTCTTGTGCTAAGCCCTGATTTTACAAAATTTTCCGTATGCTCACTGCTATCTACCGCCACAGCGATCAGCGTAAAAAGTATCATGCAAAAGAAAAAAGTGACGAGGACCTTCTTAAGTATATACCAGTCGAGTTTCTTCATTCCGTGTGCAAAGGAAGTAAATAATGATGAAAGATTTTGTGAAGAATATGCCCGAAGGAATGATATTATTTTCTTTTTGTCAAAGCTTTTGCTTCAATTTCAAGTTGACCTCTTGCTTCCAGGATAAAAAACACTTCTGTCAATCATTAGTTGTAGAAAGGTGTAGATTCTCATCTCCATTTAATCCATTAAACCGACATATCCTTTTCGGGCGGTTCAATTGTTATTGAAAATCTCTGAAAAAACCCGACCATATATGTTTGAATAATCTTCCGGGTCATAAACGCTGTTTCAAGCTAAGTATCATTTCATCTTTCCAAATAGTGAAATTGTTTTCGATAATCTTTTCTCGTGCATTTCTTATCAACCACATGTAAAAAGCAAGATTGTGAATACTTGCAATAGTAAGTCCCAGGATCTCTTTTGATCTCAATAAATGTCTTAAATAAGATTTACTGTAATAATTGCTCACTTCACAATCAATTCCATCATCAATAGGAGAAAAATCATGCTCCCATTTTTTGTTATCAATATTAATAATGCCATTCGATGTAAATAGCATAGCATTGCGCCCATTTCTTGTTGGCATCACACAGTCAAACATATCAACACCCATGCTGATACATTCCAAAATATTCCAAGGAGTACCTACTCCCATCAAATAGCGGGGTTTATCTGTTGGTAAATGATCACAACAAAAATCACAGATCTCGTACATGGTGGGCTCTGGCTCACCTACACTTAATCCACCAATTGCATTACCTGCTGCATTTTTTGAAACAATATATTCGCATGATTCTTTTCTAAGCTCCTTGTGTGTGCCTCCCTGCACGATCGGAAAAAGGTTTTGGGTGTAACCATATTTATCCCCGGTAGCATTAAATTGGGTAAGACATCTGCCCAGCCAGCGATGAGTTAGCTCCATACTTTTTTTAGCATATTTAAAATCACTGCCGCCAGGCGGGCATTCGTCAAATGCCATGATGATATCAGCGCCAATGCTTCTTTGAATATCCATCACTCTCTCGGGTGAGAACAAGTGTCGGCTACCGTCAATATGACTTTGAAAAGTAACCCCTTCTTCCTTAATTTTTCTTGTTCCTGCCAAAGAAAAGACCTGGTAGCCACCGCTGTCGGTAAGAATTGGTTTTTTCCAATTGAGAAATTTATGAAGCCCACCTGCTTTTTCGATTGTTTCCAAGCCGGGTCGTAAATACAAATGATATGTGTTTCCAAGAATGATCTGTGCTTTTACATCATTAGCAAGCTGGTGCTGTGTAACAGCTTTTACGCTTCCGACTGTGCCTACGGGCATAAAAATTGGTGTTGATATCTCACCATGATCGGTGACAATGGTCCCGGCTCTTGCCTTAGAAAGCTGGTCAGTATGTTCTAACTTAAATTTTAAAGATGGCATAAACGGATGCAATATAAAATTTATGACAATCAGAACCTTTTCTTTTCAACACTCTGTGAAATCAAATTAAAATCAGTAACCCTGTTCTTACCTATTTTCGCAACCGCAAGCAACTATGGATCTTACATTTTTACAACACATTGATTGGTGGCAAATAACTTTTTATGTCTTTGCCGTTATCACAGCCATCCAATTATTTTATTATCTCTGGTTTTTCAGCCGTGTGGCATTTTATAAATTAAAAAAGAGAACAAGAAGCCAGCAACACCCTGTATCGGTTATTGTCTGTGCAAGAGATGAAGATGAGAACCTGGCCCGCCATCTTCCAGGTTTATTAGTACAGGAATATTCATCCACCTATGAAATAATTGCTGTAAATGATAATTCTGTCGATGATTCCAAATACATTTTGCAGGAACTTAAAAAAACATTTAAGGATAAACTGCATGTAGTAGAACTTACACAGGAAGCGAAACTTATCAATGGAAAAAAATACCCGCTAAGCATAGGTATCAAAGAAGCAAATCACGAAGTGATGCTGTTAACTGACGCTGATTGTGTCCCAGCAAGTGAACATTGGATACAAAAAATGCAGGAGGCTTATCATGACGGCGTTGAAATAGTGTTAGGATATGGCGCCTACCATAAGCGACCCGGTTTTCTTAACAAGCTTATACGTTTTGAAACTTTTCATTCTGCTATTCAATATCTATCATTTGCTTTGGCAGGCATTCCTTATATGGGTGTTGGCCGCAATCTTTCTTACAAAAAAGGGTTGTTCTTTAAACAAAAGGGGTTTGCCTCCATCAATCATATTCCGGGTGGTGATGACGACCTGTTTGTAAATAAGTCCGCCAATAAAAAAAATGTAGCGGTAGTGATCGATAAGGATGCTACAACATTATCTATTCCAAGAAAAACATGGAAGAGCTGGGTAAAACAAAAATACAGGCATTATACAACTGCTAAATATTATAAGCCAGTTCATAAGTTCTTGCTGGGTTTATATACTTTTTCTCAATTCTTTTTTTATCCTTTATTTATTACTTCCATTGTATTTTATAATTGGCAGCCTTCTTTAATTGTTTTTGGAGCAAGATTTATCGTCCAGGCATTGATCTATTTCTTTGCGATGAAAAAACTGAACGAAAAAGATCTTTGGCCGATGTTCCTCTTGCTTGACATTTGGATGTTCTTTTATTACATCATATTTGCAAGATCATTATGGCAAAAACCACAACGAAGCTGGAATTGACTCAATAGCCAAAAGCAATATTCAATAGACAAATGGAAGTGATCCTGAAATACTTTTCTGATTTTACTCCGGTACAACTAAAGCAATTCGCTGCATTGGATGAATTATATAAGGAATGGAACAGTAAGATCAATGTGATCTCAAGAAAAGATATTGATGGTCTATATGAAAAACATGTATTGCATTCATTGGCTATAGCAGCGACTTTTGAATTTGAACCAGGTATGGACATACTCGATATAGGAACAGGTGGTGGTTTCCCTGGTATTCCATTAGCCATATTTTTTCCTGAAGTAAAATTTCTTCTTGCTGATAGTATTGCAAAAAAATTAAAAGTTGTAGATGCAGTGGCAGAAGCATTGGAACTAAAGAATGTCACCACTCAACATGTAAGAGTTGAAGAGATCAAAAACAAAAAATTCGATTTTGTGGTTTCCCGTGCTGTAGCACCTTTAAAAGAACTTTGGAAATGGAGCAAGCCATTGTTAAAAACCAAAATACAAAATGGCAATACTGATCTGCAGCCTGGCCTTATTTGCCTCAAAGGAGGCAATCTAACAACTGAAATACATGATAGCGGTACCAGGCCCCGAATGATGGAGATATCTGATCTTTTTAATGAAGAATATTTTAAGATGAAATATTTACTTTTTGTGACCCGTTAAAATGCAAAATATACCCGGAAAGTGGTATTGGCGGTTTAACCTCGAAAGTTACCTTTGAAAAATGAAAGAAATCACTGTTTGCATTGTCGATGATGTGAGTGAATTGCGACAAGCCCTTGAAGAGATTGTCTCCTCAGTTGATGGCTACAAGTGTATAGGAACGATGAGTAATACCAGCGAAGCCTTAACGAGAATTCCTTTACTGAAACCAGATGTTGTGCTGATGGATATTAATCTTGGCGAAAGTGAAAGTGGTATTGATTGTGTAAGAGAGTTAAAACCAATAACTCCCGCTACCAATTATATGATGTGTACGGTGTATGAAGATGATGAAAAGATATTTGAAGCCTTAAGTGCCGGAGCAAGCGGTTATATTCTTAAAAAGACTGAGCCCCATAAATTATTGGACTCAATAAAAGAACTGCACGAAGGTGGCGCCCCAATGAGCAGCCAAATAGCAAGAAAGGTTGTTGCTGCTTTTCGTGAGAAACCAGTTGCTGCCCATTCTCCAGTTTTTGACCAGCTATCTCACCGGGAAAAGCAAATTTTAGAAGAACTTTCCAGGGGACTGATGTACAAAGAGATCGCCAGTGTTTTATTTATCAGCTCCGAAACCGTAAGAAAACACGTTTACCATATTTACGAGAAGCTTCACGTTACCAACCGGGTAGAGGCTGTAAATAAATATTTTGGTCGTTAACAGAGCTCTTTTATCCGCTTCAACGTAAAAAATACCACGAAAGTGGTATTGGCTGTTACCAGGAAGGTTAATAGTTTTAGTACTGAAAAAGGTCCCTAATTATACGTCCATTGATCATTAACCTTTCTGAAGACTAAAAAAGTCTTTAAAAAACCCGAAACAATTTCGGGTTTTTTAATTCTATTTTATTCCACTTAAATTGATCTTATTATCTTTTCGTTGAATATCAGCCAATCGTTGTGATGGATCTATTTCTCCAATTGAAATATCAGTTAGCTTATGTGATGACTCAACAACATAAGTTGTATGCGTCCATTTCCAGGGCTCATAAACTTTCCTTGAAATGGACGCATCTTCAGCAGGTTTTTCACCAAACATTAAATACATAGGAACATAATGAAGTTCTTTGCTTCCGTCTTTAAATGTGAGCTGGAAATCTATCGGCATTGGAATGTCTCCTAGCCTTCTGATCCTTATTTTAGTTTTTCCGCCTTCTTCCCATAAACTATCAATACTATAGTCTATTGTTTTTGTTGTGCTGATCCAGTATTCACGATACCAATCCAGTTTCATATCTGATACCTTCTCGGCTACACGAATGAAATCATTTGCATTCGGATGTTTAAATCTCCATAAACGATAATATTCAAGCATGATCTTTTTCAAATTCTCTTCTCCCGCTATATAACCCAATTGCGAAAGAAAAACACAACCCTTTGAATAAACAGCGTTGCCATATGCAAGATTTGTATTGTAATGATCTGCATGTGTGGTCAAAGGTTCTTCTCTTCCGCTTTTTACTAATGAATAATAACCGCTATAATTTCCTGAATGTGCAAAGCTGCTATCCTTTCTTAGAAAAGCTTCGGTTCTATCTGTAGCAAATTCTGTAAAGCCTTCATCCATCCAGGCATATTCTGATTCATTAGTTCCAAGCATTCCATAATACCAATTATGCAGCCATTCATGAAGCCATGCGCCAGGCCCAGCTAATAAAGTAGCCATCGGATACTCCATTCCACCATCACCGCCATCGATAAATGAAAATTGTTTGTACGGATATCCCCCAAATGTTTTTTCAATAAATGGCAAAGCTTTCTCAGCATTATCCAAAATGTCTTCCCAATCTTTTGCACTAGCTCTGCTGGCAGTCTTATATAACAAATGAAAAACAAGACTGTCTCTTATTTTCCTTGTTTTATGAATAAATTCCGGATCCGCTGCCCACATAAAATCATGAACATTGGGTGCAATGAAACGCCATGAAAGTTTATCAGTTTTGGGGCTAGGTACTTTTACTCCTTCTTTTTCATATCCAAAACCGATCTGATCTGGATTTTGTAAATAACCTGTCCCTCCAAGTATATATGTTTTGTCAATGTTTATTGTTACATCAAAATCGCCCCATACGCCATAAAATTCCCTGGCAACATAAGGTGTCGGATGCCAGCCTTCATAATCATACTCGCAGATCTTCGGATACCATTGGCTCATTGAATAACGAACTTTGGTTCCGGGATTATCTCTTCCACTCCTTCTAACCTGTAAAGGAACTTGTGATTCAAACTCCATTTCAAACAAAACTTTTGATCTTGGGAGAATTGGTTTATCAAGCTTCACTTCTAAAATTGTTTCCCGCATTATAAACTGTTGTGGGCGGCCATTCATTTTTAAAGAAAGAATTTTATGATACCCTATTTCATCTGGCTTTAAATTTAAAATCCTGTCCTTTACTCTCGGATCCCAATCCTGCCGGTTGCCAAAAAATGTTTGACCCAATATTCGGCTCCGTGCATCCATCATACTGTTTGGCTGAAAAGCATTAAAATATAAATGATAAAAAACTCTTGTAAGTGTATCTGATGAATTGTTTGAATATTCCAGTTTTTGACTTCCGTTGAACTGATTTGTTTGCACATTCATGTTAATATTCATCGTGTATTTCACCCGCTGCTGCCAACGGTCAGGTTGGGAAAAGGACACAATAGAAACCAAGCTACCAATACAAAAAACCAATACCTTATTTTTCATGCATATTTTATTGAGGGTGCAAATTTCGATAAATACCTGTTATATCAAAACAAAATTAATTGGGTGACAAATTTTAGTATAGACGCGGAAAGCAAAAAAAATAATATAAAAAAGTGTGAATATTAGTTTTTCCCCTGTACTATAATTACTATTTCACCTTTTACTGTCTTTTGTTTAAAGTGTTCGGACACTTCTTTTAAAGTACCTCGTTTATTTTCCTCAAACATTTTGGTAAGCTCACGACTTACACAGCATGGACGATCTTCTCCAAAAGTTTGAATGAACTCTTCTAACGTTTTTACAAGCCGCATTGGTGATTCATAAAAGATCATTGTTCTTTCTTCTTGCATCAAAGACTTAAAAAGTGTTTGTCTTCCTTTTTTTAAAGGAAGAAATCCTTCAAACACAAACCGGTTAGTTGGAATACCACTATTTACTAACGCCGGAACAAATGCAGTGGCTCCGGGTAAACATTCTATTCGTATATCATTCTTTATACATTCTCTTATCAATAAAAAAGCAGGATCTGAAATGCCCGGAGTTCCAGCATCAGTTACTAATGCCATTTTTTTTCCAGCTGATAGTTGATCAATTAAATGCTGCAAAACTTTATGCTCATTATGCTGATGATAAGGAGAAATAGGTTTTGATACCTGGTAATGATTTAATAAATGAGAAGTTGTTCGTGTGTCTTCTGCAAGAATCAGGTCTACTTCCTTCAAAACATCCAATGCCCTGAGAGTAATGTCTTTTAAATTTCCGATCGGAGTAGGAACGATGAAGAGCATAATGTGCTAATATGCCGATGTGCAAATTAGTTTACCGATACTTCAAAATATTCCATCACAGGATTTGCCAATAGTTTTTTGCTTGCTTCTTCAGCGAGTTGTTTGGCCTGTTCCGGAGATGTAGCATTTAACTGGAGCGTAATATTTTTCCCTACCCTTACATCTTCTACTCCATTAAGACCAAGATTTTGAAGACCACCCATCACAGCTTTGCCTTGAGGGTCAAGTAGTTCTTTTAAAGGCATCACTTTTATCTGAACTGTATATGTCATGCAGATTTATTTTTGAGAAGCAAAGATACAATAACATAAGTCACCAGTAATATCGGAACAGCGATCCATTGTAAAAAAATAGCAGCAATTATTCCAATTAGTACCATTACATATTTAGGTAAATTATTCTTAAGGCTAAAATCTTTAAACTTAAAACTCATTAATGGCAAATTGCTTACCATCAGGAATGAAAGAAGAACAATTAATAAATAAAGTATCCACTTGTTTATTATAAGATCAGTGATATTGATCATGGCTGGTGGAAATCGCAGGATCAAGGGTAATGAAGCTACGAACATTCCTGCCGCCGGGGTTGGCAAACCCTTAAAAGAATATTGTTGCGACTCATCCAAATTGAATTTCGCTAATCGCCACGCAGCTGCACATGCAAATATTAATGCCGGTAAAAGAAATGCAATAGAAATATCCAATCCATTTTCTTCCTGCGCATAGCTGATCCTTAAAAGTTGATAAATAATTAATGCCGGTGCCACACCAAAACTCACCACATCACTTAACGAATCCAATTGTTTTCCCATTGGTGAAGTTGCTTTGAGTAAGCGGGCAACAAAACCATCAAGAAAATCAACAATTGCAGCGCAAAAAATAAGAACGGAAGCCCATGTGATCTTTTCAGGCAAATCAACCATGGTATAACCTTCATTGTTTATAAATGCAATAGTTTGCCCTGTTTGCAAAATAAAAATGATCGCTGTGGCTCCAAGAAAAAGATTGAGTAAAGTAAAGAGATTTGGGATTTGCTTCATATTGATCAACTATTTCTTCATGAGTGCTTCTATTTCTTCTACAGTAATAGGAATATTTTTCATCAGGTCCTTATTACCATTACGTGTGATCCAGACATTGTTCTCGATCCGAATACCTATTCCTTCCTGTTCAATATAGATACCTGGCTCAACAGTAAATACCATTCCTGGTTTTATTGGCTCTGTCATTGTACCAAGATCGTGAACATCAACACCAAGATGATGTGAGATACCGTGATAAAGATATTTTCTATAAGCCCTGTTTTCAGGATCTTCATTCTTTACATCTGACTTTTTCAGCAATCCTGCTTTTAAAAACAATTCTGTTGCAACATCACCAGCTTTTTCATGATATTCCATAATAGAAATTCCAGGCTTCAACATTTCTTTACAACGATTATGGAGATCAAGACAGGTGTTATAAATCTTTTTCTGTCTTGCTGTAAATTTTCCATTCACAGGAACTGTTCTTGTAAGATCGGCATTATACCCACCGTACTCAGCTCCAAAATCCATCAATATCATTTCCCCGTTTTTACATTCCTGGTTATTGGATACATAGTGAAGTGTTCTCGCCCTGTCGCCACTTGCAATAATACTTCCATAACCCGGGCCCGTAGCTCTTTGCATTAGAAATGAATGAAAAATTTCTGCTTCGATCTGATACTCCCAAACACCAGGTCTAATAAGTTGAAGCAAACGACGGAATGTATTATCAGTTATATCGATCGCTTTTTGTAAAACTTCAATTTCCAATGGAGTTTTAATTGCACGAAGTCTTTTTAAAATTTGTGCACTGCGTTTATAGCTATGTAAAGGATATTTCCTTTTCATTTCTTCTGCATAACGATAATCCCTTACTGGCACCCAATTGGCTTTGCGGTCATGCTCATTTGTATTCAAATAAATATTGTCGCACCAGTGGATCCATTTTTGCAATAATGGTTCAATGCTATCAAGCCACACAATATTTTCAATCCCTGTAGCAGCAATTGCTTCTTCCCTGCGCAATCTTTTACCATCCCATTTTTCTTTCAATTCATTCGGTCTCACCAATACCAATACTTCGCGGAATTTTTTTTCAGGATTATCCGGAAAAAGGATCAGCATACTGTCCTCCTGTGTCACACCTGTCAGCCAAAACAGATCTGAGTTTTGCTTGAATTTATGAAGTGCATCTGCATTCATTGGCAATTCATCATTGCTATTAAAAATGGCGATTGAATTTGGAGCCATTTCTTTTATGAATCGTTGCCTGTTTTGAATAAAGATCTGCGGGTTAAGAGGGAGATATTTCATTACAAAAATTATTTTAAAGATAAGTTTGGAGGTATTGCCTGGTGTTCATTGTTATCCCCAAAAGTTGATAAAAAACAATCCTTAATTTTTTCAATTGATAGTTTTGCAATAGTACTATTAATCAACGACTTTTAGGATATACAATTAATTGTTTTGTCTGACCACAATGTGTTCTACGAACACTTGTTTGTTTCGAATAGTGTTTGTGCCCTACCTTTGCCGTCAATACTAAAATAAACGATTGGCTATGTCAGTTCCGACAGTTTCTCTTCCTACCAAAAACCTGATGAAATCTATTTTAAAGTTCTCCGAAAATGTTCATTATCAAACTTGTCCTGGTGACCTGGTTCTCGACACTCTTCGCCTTGGAGAAGGTGTTTTATCTGATGCCGGTGCCCTGGTAATTCAAACTGGCGAGTTCACAGGTCGTAGTCCAAAAGATAAGTTTACAGTAAAAGATGATATCACTGAAAACACAGTTGACTGGAATGAATTCAATCGCCCAGTTGATGAAAAATATTATCAGATCATTTATAAAAAAATGATCGATTACCTTGATAAGCTTCCTGAATTGTGGGTGAGAGATTGCTATGCATGTGCCGATCCACGTTATCGTCTCAATATTCGAGTGGTAAATGAAAAACCATGGAGCAATCTTTTTGCATACAATATGTTTTTAAGGCCGACGGAAGAAGAGCTTGAGAGTTTTACTCCCGAATGGCATGTGATTTCATGTCCCGGTTTGAAACTTGATCCGATCGAATGTGGCATAAGACAACACAATGTTTCTCTTGTTTCATTTAAACATAAGATGATCCTGATCGCCGGCTCTGGTTATACAGGCGAGATTAAAAAAGGAATTTTCACCATCCTGAATTATATTTTGCCGCAGGAGAAAAATGTATTGAGTATGCATTGCAGTGCCAATATGGGAGAAAATGGAGATACTGCGATCTTCTTTGGATTAAGTGGAACTGGTAAAACAACTCTTAGTGCTGACCCAAATCGTATGCTCATAGGTGATGACGAACATGCATGGACATCAGATAACATTTTCAACTTTGAAGGCGGCTGCTATGCAAAATGTATTCATCTTACAGAAGAAAAAGAGCCTGAAATTTTCGAAGCTATCCGTCACGGTGCACTCGTTGAAAATACAAAGTTTTATCCCGGCACGAATAAAATAAATTTTGATGATGGATCGGTAACTGAGAATACAAGAGTTTCTTATCCTATAAATTTTATTAGCAATGCACAGGAGCCATCGATAGGCCGTTTACCGAAAAATATTTTCTTTTTAACCTGTGATGCATTTGGCGTGTTGCCTCCCATATCAAAACTTACTCCTGGCCAGGCAATGTATCAATTCATTAGTGGTTATACAGCTAAAGTAGCTGGTACAGAAACTGGAATCACAGAACCGAAACCAACTTTCAGTGCATGTTTCGGTGCCCCATTCCTTCCTTTACATCCCGGAAAATATGCGATGATGCTCGGTCAAAAAATGCAGGAAAATAAAGTAAATGTTTGGCTGATCAATACAGGATGGACAGGTGGATCTTATGGGGTTGGTAAAAGAATGAAATTATCAGATACCCGTGCGATGATCACCGCAGCATTAGAAGGTGAACTTGATAACGTGACTTATGAAAATCATGAAGTATTTGGAGTAGCGATGCCTGCAAGCTGTCCGGGTATAGATGCTAAAATATTAAATCCACGAAATACATGGGCCGATGCAGCTGCTTATGATGAAAGAGCAAAATATCTTGGTAGCTTGTTTGTAAGAAATTTTGAAAAATATGCAGCCGGGACTTCTAAAGAAGTGCTCGAGGCTGCCCCGAAAATATAACAAAGCTCAATTGTTGCTTGCCTCAGCCCCGGTTTCACAGCCGGGGCTTTTAATTTTAAGATTATCTTAAAAATTAATTTATGAACTTGGTGTACTTATATAAGTCATGAAATTGTTTTCACTTCTAATAGCCTTTATTTTCTCCCTGCTTTTTTCTCCAAAGCTTGAAGAAGATTTTATTAAATGGAGTGAGACAAGGAAATTAACATGGGATGATTTCAAAGCTGCTCCCATGCAAATGGGAAGCACAGCTGCAATGACCACAACCCATCTTGGGTTTTCGTATAATGTCCTTAATGGTAAAGTAACCTACAAAATCGATTGCCAATTTCAGAAAAACAAATCATGGGGCTTAGTGAAAAATGATTGGATACTTAAACATGAACAAGGACATTTTGATATTGCAGAGATCTTTGCAAGAAAATTAAATAAAGGCGTTGGTGAATACCAATTCAATAAAGCTTCATTTCAAAAAGATCTTGACGCTATTTATAAATCTGTAGTTGATGAAAAAGAAAAATTCCAGCAGCAATATGATGACGAAACGGACTACAGTCGTGATAAACCCAAACAGGAAGATTGGATAAAGAAGATCGAATCTGAATTAAAAAAAAGCAAATCCTGGGCTGGCTACTGAACAGGAACTATAAAAGTTATTAGTTGCTTTCTATAAGCTTTTACATTTCTTCCACATTGATTCGCCGGTTTCCATTCTCCCTTATAAGAAGAAACAGCAAGTAAAGCTCTTTTAGCTAATCCATATCCCGGATCATCAAGAGCCTTTATTTGACCCATATTTCCATGAACATCTATTATGAACTCAACATTTACCTTGTAAATACCTGCAGGAATGTTTTTTGCAACTGAGTCAGGCAACTGAGAGTTTTTTGCAATATGTTCTGTCCATGCTTTTTGATTAGTGTTTGCATTCTGCTCAACCTTTTCAAAAACTTTATTCTCATCCTGGGCATTCAGTATGGTCGAAGCCAATAAAAAAAAGAAAAAGATGAAGATGATCCTTTTCATAAGCAGCATTTACATGAAGATGCCTATGAAATATAATTCCACAAGAAATAATATCAATTTTTGTCTTTTACAAAAACTAATACCTGTCTTTTACTTGACTTTTTTGGAGCACCATTTACAATTTGCGGAGCTAATTGGGGTGCGTTAGGCATCATTCGCTCTTCTATTAAAGCAACAAGAGCTTCGCTCTTGGGATCGCAGATAATATTTTTTGTGGATACAACACCATCGGTCCCTATTTCATATTCTAATGTCACCGTATAACCCCCTTTCTTGATCTTTTTTGTAGCTGCCATTTCTGTGGTGATGATCTTGACATATTCATCAGTGAATTTTTTCCAGGTCTTATTATTGTCTGAATATTTTAATTCGGTCTTTGCCGGTGTAACGGTAGCAGCACCTGTTATTTGGCTTGTATCTGCACCGATTTTTTTAAGGGAATCGATCTGCACTTTTTTTATTGAATCTTCTTTAACTTTTTCCTCATTCACTTTACTTTTTGCAACCAGGGCAGAATCAGCCTTCAATTTTCCACTAAAAAGAGAATCTCTCAACGATGATTTTTGAGCAAAACAAGTTGAACTAACAAATAATACTGCTATTAAGAATAATCTGTTCATGTTGGTAATAAATAAGAGGTGTTTGTAAAGGTATTTTATAATCTAACTCTTACTGAACAGCAATTGTTAATTTTTAAAATAGTCCATAGATCTGGCCATCTACTTTCCGGATGATATCACCTAAATGTTCTTCATTCTCAGGAAATTTATTCTTATCAATATCAATTACAAGCAATGGACCCTCTTTGTAAGCATCGATCCATTTGTTATAAAATTCATTCAATCGTTTAAGGTAATCAAGCCTGATATTTTCTTCATATTCTCTTCCTCTTTTTTGAATTTGCCCCACTAAAGTTGGAACAGATGCTTTAAGGTAAATAAGAAGATCTGGTGGTTTCACCATTTGCTTGAGCGTCTGAAAAAATTGAAAATAATTATCAAAATCTCTTTTGCTCATCAGTCCCATTTCGTGAAGGTTCGGGGCAAAGATGTGAGCATCCTCATAGATAGTTCTGTCCTGGATAACAGTTTCACTTCCTTTTTGAATGTCGACTAACTGCGATAAGCGACTATTTAAAAAATAAATTTGAAGATTGAAACTCCACCTTGGCATGTCTTCATAAAAATCATACAAGTATGGATTATGATCTACATCTTCAAATTGAGGTATCCATTTATAATGCTTACTAAGAAGTTCTGTGAGGGTGGTTTTGCCAGCGCCGATGTTCCCGGCTATTGCTATATGTTTTGGTTTAGTCTTTGCTTTTGCCATAATTCGAGAAATTCCAAATTACAAATCCCAGGTTCTAATCATTTAAAGTAAATCTTCTTTTTGAAATTTAGATTTTGGGATTGACTTTTTTTAAAAATATTTTAAACCGATTGCTTCTCTTACCAGCTCAATCGTAGCCTTCGCACTTTTACGAGCCTTTGCAGCTCCTTGTTCCATTACCTGTTGCAGATAGTTTTCATCACCCAAAATATCATTTACCTTTTCTCTTATTGGTGAAATGAATATTACCATATCCTCCGCTAATTGCTTTTTCATATCGCCATAACGTATAGTGCATTTATTATAATCTTCTTCAAACTTTCTAATAGTATCTTCCGTGCTTACTAATTTCATCAATAGAAAAATGTTCTCAATATAGTCTGGCTTCGCGGAATTTGGTTCCGTTGGGCCACTGTCTGTCTTGGCTTTCATCACTTTTTTGCGGATCGCATCATCATCATCGGCAAGATAAAGAGTTGCATTTTGGTTTTCACTTTTACTCATTTTTCCAGTGCCATCAAGACTTGGCACCTTTACCAATTCTGACCCGAAATTAAAAGCATAAGGTTCTGGAAAAACTTCACCATAACGATGATTGAATCGGTTTACAAAATTGCGGGCCATTTCAAGATGCTGCTCCTGGTCCTTACCTACAGGTACATATTTGGCCCGATGCAAGATGATATCTGCTGTTTGCAAAACAGGATAAGTAAGTAAGCCGGCATTTACATTATCTGGTTGTTGTCTTACTTTATCTTTAAAGGTTGTCGTCTTTTCCAGTTCACCTTTATAGGCAAGCATGTTTAAATACAAATACAATTCACTGGTCTCATAAATATGACTTTGACAATAAAGTGCCACTTTTTCCGGATCCAGGCCGCTGGCAATATTTTCCGCCAAAACTCTATGAACATTTTGTTTTAGTTCCTTAGTATCAGGATGTGTAGTTAGCGAATGCAGATCTGCTACCATAAAAAAACATTCATATTCCTCCTGCATACGTACATAATTCCTTACCGCTCCGAAATAATTTCCAAGATGCAAAAAACCAGTTGGTCTGATGCCACTCATTACTATTTCTTTCTTTTTTGCCATGAGGCGGCGAAGATAGTGAAATAGGCAATTGGCAATAGCCAATAGAAAACAGGGGGTTTTTTATAGGCGGTTTCAGTTTTATTTAAGCATTTGCGAATTGCCAATTGTCCATTGCATATTCCTTTATATTTGTCAGATGGAAGTGACAGATGCTTTGGTAGACAAACTGGCTCATTTATCAAGGTTGGAGTTTAATGTCGCAGACAAAGAAGAAATTAAAAATGATCTGCAGCGAATGATAAGTTTTGTTGAAAAATTAGACGAACTTGATCTTGAAGAAACTAAACCATTGCTACACATGTCTTCCAATGTAAACGTATTAAGAGAGGATGATGTAAAAGGTTCTATAAGCCGGGAGCAAGCAATGAAAAATGCACCGGCACATGATGATCAGTTTTTTAAAGTTCCTAAGGTTATTAAAAACCCTAAACAATAAATCACACACCTCAATTCCAGAGTTTGGAATTGGGAATTGAACACTGAAATTTATGCAAAGCGTAATACACCTGGATAAGATAAGGAAGAGTTATTTCATGGGTAAGATGGAATTGGAAGTGCTCAAAGGCATTGCTCTTGATATCCGCAAAAATGAATATGTTGCATTAATGGGTCCTTCTGGCTCAGGCAAAAGTACTTTGATGAATATCATTGGTTGTCTTGATACCCCTACTTCCGGAACTTATATTTTAAGCGGGCATGATATCAGCCAAACGGTAGACAACAGACTTGCAGAGATCAGGAATAAAGAGATCGGGTTTGTTTTCCAGCAATTTAATTTATTACCAAGATTAACCGCCCTGGATAACGTTGCCTTACCCTTGGTATATGCAGGAATGGGTAAACGGCTTCGTACAGAAAAAGCAAAACATGTAATGGATCTTGTGAACCTTGGTGATCGCAGCCATCATAAACCAAATGAATTAAGCGGTGGACAGTGCCAGCGTGTAGCTATTGCAAGGGCCCTTGTAAATGATCCTTCCATCATTCTTGCCGATGAACCAACAGGTAACCTGGATACAAAAACCTCGTATGAGATCATGGAAATCTTTAACAGGATACACTCAAATGGCAATACAATTGTACTTGTAACCCATGAAGAAGATATTGCTAACCATGCTCATCGTATCGTAAGACTTCGCGATGGTATCATTGAAACAGATAAAAAAAATGAGAGGGTAGGAATGTATGCGCATCAGTAATTGAAAGTCCCAGAATATTCATTACTAATATGTCAATGAAGATCTACACAAAGACAGGGGATAAAGGAAAAACCTCATTGATCGGAGGTACCAAAGTTTATAAATCTGATCTGCGTATTGAAAGTTATGGTACGGTAGATGAGTTAAATTCCTTTGTTGGCTTATGCATTGACCATTTGAAATCGCATAACATCTCTAATGTGCTTGTTGAAGTTCAGGATCGACTTTTTACTATTGGTTCTGCACTTGCATGCGATCCTGAAAAAGAAACAAAACTTAAAATACCTGATCTGCATGAAGGAGACGTCGAGTTGCTGGAAAAACAGATTGATAAAATGAATGAAGTATTGCCAGCAATGAAATCTTTCATCCTTCCGGGTGGACATGTAGCCATATCGACAATTCACGTAGCAAGATGTGTTTGTCGACGTGCAGAACGTTGTTGTGTAAGAATGCAGAAAAAAGAAATGGAAGTTGAATCGCTTATCATCAAATATCTTAACCGCCTTAGTGATTATCTTTTTGTATTAGCAAGATTTGCGGGACATGAATTAAGTATTGCAGAAATTCCGTGGAAGCCGAGGATATAATTAGCATATTATCACATCAGCACATTACTCTATCCTCCCATCTTTCATATGCAAAACCCGGTCACTTAATTGCGAAAGTTCTTCATTATGTGTAACGATCAAAAAAGTCTGATTGAATTGCTTTCTCAGGTCAAAAAACAATTGATGAAGTTCTTGTGCATTGGCACTATCAAGATTTCCTGTAGGCTCGTCAGCAAATACCACATCAGGATTATTTATTAAAGCTCTTGCTACCGCTACTCTTTGTTGTTCGCCTCCTGAAAGTTGGTTTGGTTTGTTTTCATTCCGATCAACAAGTCCCAATATTTTCAATAACCCTTCTGCTTTCTCTTTTACCTCATTTCTATTTCTTCCGGCCAACCAACCGGGGATACACACATTTTCTAGCGCAGTAAACTCAGGTAACAAGTGGTGAAACTGGAATACAAAACCTATGTGTTTATTCCGGAATGCCGCTAATTTATTCCCTGAAAGAATGCCAAGGGAAACATTGTTGATAACTATTTCTCCCATGTCAGCCTTATCCAAAGACCCTAGAATATGCAATAAAGTACTTTTACCGCATCCTGATGGCCCGACGATTGCCACCACCTCACCCTTATTGATCTCAAGATTTACACCCCGGAGAACTTCCAGAGAGCCATAACGTTTATAAATATTTTTACCAGTTAACATGCAGCCTTTATGGAATTTAGATAATCAAATGATCTGTAACCCTGAGCCCTAAAAATAAGCGGTTCAAATGAGGCTTCGAAATTTAAGAAACCATTTATACCGGTGGCAAAACCCGGATTTGGAAAATTCGTTATTAAAGCTACATTTGCGAAAAATTTGAGGGGCCGGGGCAGCGTTGTAAATAGTAAAACCCGATTCCTTAAAATCAAAAACCCAAGAAATGTTCTGGACCTTAGAATTAGCATCATATCTCGAAGAAGCGCCATGGCCGGCCACTAAAGACGAACTCATCGATTATTCAATCCGTAGCGGAGCCCCTATTGAAGTGGTAGAAAACCTGCAGGAATTGGAAGATGAAGGTGGTGAAGTTTATGAAAGCATAGAAGACATCTGGCCCGATTACCCAAGCCAGGAAGATTTCATGTTCAATGAGGATGAATACTAGATAGAAGCTATAAGCCAAAAAATATTAAAGTCCCGAGTGTCGGGACTTTTTAATTTATTTATTAAGCCTCATTGCTATTATTAAGCTTCTCTTGCGTCGCAGCCGATAGCTATCGGCTCTTGTACTTTCAGTAATTCTATTCGGCAGCTATTCAGTCACTCCCAGTTTTTGCATTACCTCATTACTCACACCAGTTGTTGAATAACCACCATCATGGAATAAATTCTGCATCGTCACCATTCTTGTAAGATCAGAAAAAAGTGTGATGCAGTAATTAGCACAATCTTCGGCAGTTGCATTCCCAAGTGGGGCTATGGAATTGGCATAATCAAAGAAATCTCCAAATCCTTTAATGCCTGTACCAGCAGTTGTTTTGGTTGGTGACTGAGAAACTGTATTGATCCGAACTTTCTTTTCTACTCCATAATGATAGCCGAAGCTACGTGCTATCGATTCAAGCATCGCCTTTATGTCGGCCATATCAGTATAGAAAGGATATGTTCTTTGCGCCGCCATATATGTCAATGCTACAACACTTCCCCATTCATTTATAGCATCTAATTTTCTTGCTACCGCCAGCATTTTATGAAAAGACATAGCAGAAACATCAATTCCTTTCATAAAGTAATCGTAGTTGGACTCAGTGTAAGGGATCTTTTTCCGGATGTTGACACTCATGCCAATTGAATGAAGGACAAAATCGATCTTTCCACCAAGTATTTCCTGTGATTTAGTAAAAAGATTTGTTAGCTCATCAACATTAGTTGCATCTGCGGGAATGATCTCCGATTTTGTTTTCTCCGCCAGTTTATTGATCTCTCCCATCCTCATAGCGATCGGCGCATTGGTCAGTACAAATGTTCCGCCTTCTTCATAAGCTTTTTCAGCAACTTTCCATGCAATTGAATTTGCATCCAAAGCACCTGTAATAATTCCTCTTTTTCCTTTTAAAAGATTATATGCCATAACTGTTTCTTTTTGGGCGGTAAATGTAAGAAGTTATTTAATTAGCACGGCCGGGTAAAGTTTTCCAATAATAAATACCATGAAAAATGTTAGTATAAAAACTGATATCAATACTGCTAAGAAATAAAAGATCAATCTTCCGAATGACTGGCGGGGCTTAATTATTTTTTGCAGCCAAGTATTCATTAAATAACCTATAACCATGAATACAAGAACAAAGGACAGGACAATGATAGACTTCATTCTGAAATTTCCAAATAATTAGCTTGTCGTTAGAGTAACTAAAGAAAATGTTATTGATATTTCAATATATACATCCACACCCCTTCCATTTTGAATACCACAAATCCAATCGGTCATATTTTTTATCGCCTTAACTGCTGCATCATCACAATCTTGTGAGATTCCTTTTACAACTTTGACCTCTTTGATCTTATTGTCCCTATCGACAACAAATCCAATTACTACTACTCCTTCTATATTTCTTTTTTTGGCCGATTCAGGGTACTTAATAACTTTTTTAAAATAATCAGACATTGCTATTCTTCCACCTTTATAAGAAGGCATTACTTCTACCTTCTGGAAAATACGATCTTCATCTTTTTCTTGTTTCCTTTTCAGAGATTTTTGAGTGGTGTCTGTTATCTTAAAATCTGCAAAATGATAAGTATTTCTTTTTAATTCTGCATTTATAAGATTATTTCCTTGTATAAATATTTTGGTGGGCTGATACGCTATATGTGTGAAAAAGATTGAATCACCTTCTGAAACATTTGCCAAATTAAATTCCCCCAATTGGTTTGTAAACGTTCCAAATGCTTTACCCTTGATCTTTATACTCACAGCATTTATAGCAACTCCTGATTCATCAGTTACTTTTCCAGTAATTGAAAAAAAATCTTTACTCGTTGTTCTTTGACTGAAGATAGATTGTGAAATCAGCACAATTATTAAAAGAAGGTAAAATTTTCTCATATATTTTAATTCATGATCATCTCTCTTGCATTTTCCATAGCGGCTGCAGTTGGCTTTTCTCCACTCAACATTTTGGCGATCGAAGTGATCCTTTCATCCTTACTCAACAACCTGATATTTGTTTTTACAACATCTTTCACGATCTCTTTATAAACAAAGAAATGGGCATTTGCTTTTCCTGCAATTTGAGGCTGATGAGTAATGCAGATCACCTGGCGATTATTAGCAAGATCTTTCATGATGATCCCAACCTGTCTTGCTGCTTCACCAGAAATTCCGGTATCAATTTCATCAAAGATCAACGTAGGCATATCCAGTTTCTGTGCCACCAGGGACTTTATACAAAGCATTAACCTGCTCAACTCGCCACCACTTGCCACTTTTCTTACCGGTAAAAATTGTTTACTGCGATTCGCATCAAATAAAAATTCAATGCTATTTTTTCCGAATGCATTCAGTTCCGCTTCATTTACATCAACTTTGATTTTTGCATTAGGCATTCCTACCTGGGCAAGTAATTTATTTACTTTCTCTTCAAATGGCTTCACCTGTTTTTTTCTTCCTTCTGAAATTTCATTTGCCAACGTTATTGCTTTTTTATAAGTAGTTGCTAATTCCTTTTCCTTTTGTTGAATACTGTCATCTATATTTAAAACTGCCTGTAATTTTCCTTCAAGTTGCTTTTGGATTTCCAATAACTCATTGGTAGTTTTTACTCCATGTTTCTTCATCAATTTATAGCCCAATGATAGCCGGTCATTTAATTGTTCAATCTTTTCAGGACTATAATTGATATGGTCGCTAATACTGTCAAGATCGCCGGCAATGTCCTGTAACTCTAATTGTACGGATTGTAATCTTTGTACTAATTCAGGCAATTGCGAGTGAAAAGATGAATACCCCTGTAATTGATTTGATAGAACTTTCAACTGGTTTACAACCGGGCTTTCGCTTTCTTTTAATTCAAAATATACTTTTGACAAAGCATTTTTTATTTCTTCTGAATTGTTCAGCATTTTAAGCTCAGTATCTGTTTCCTCCAATTCATTTTCATGAAAACCAGCTTCTTCCAGCTCAGTAAACTGGAATCGGTTATAATCAGCTTCCTTATCGAATTGCTGTTTTTGATCTCTTAACTCATCTAGGTCATGCTGAATCCTTTTCCATTCGTTATAAACGTTCCTGTATTCAGCAATAACATTTTTATTCCCCGCCAATGCATCGATCACTTCCCGCTGAAAATCATTTTCGCCCAGTTGTAAAGCATCAAACTGCTGATGAAGATCAACAAGCAGGCTGCTTAATTCTCGTAACTGTTCAAGATTTACAGGTGTATCATTTATAAATGCCCTTGATTTACCATTCACTCCTATCTCTCTTCTCAATACAAGCTCTTCTTCAGCATCCAATTCATTTTCTTTCAGAAATTTTTTTACTCCTGCTTTTGTTTCAGCTTTAAAAACTCCTTCTACAATGCATTTTTTTTCTTTATTCACCAATGCCGACGAATCGGCCCTATCACCCAATATTAACCCCAAGGCGCCCATAATAATGGATTTGCCGGCTCCGGTTTCACCCGTTACCACATTCATTCCAATCGGAAAATCGATCACAATTGAATCGATAATGGCGTAATTCTGAATAGAAAGTTGTTGCAGCATGAAACGCAATTTAAAACAAAAAACCCCGCTTGAATAGATCAAGACGGGGTAAAAAAATCTATTTATCAATTATTTTATCTCTACAGATGCGTGAAGATCGTTATCAACCAACACACGACCGCAGTTCTCACAAACCATGATCTTTTTATGTTGGCGAATCTCGCTTTGTTTTTGCGGAGGAATAGCATAAAAGCAACCACCACATGCATCTCTTTCCACTTGTACCACAGCAAGACCATTGCGATAGCTATTGCGGATCTTTGTATAGCTGGTTAACAAACGTGGATCAACTGATTCTTTTGCTTCAGCTGCTTGTTTATTAAAATGCTTTTCTTCTTTCTCGGTAGAAGCAATGATCTTCTCTAATTCTTCCTTCTTTGTATTCAGAACACCTTCTTTCGATGCGATTGTCTTCTTAGCTTTTTCAAGCGATACAGCTTTTTCAGCTATCTCGTCAGTAGCATCTTTAATATGCTTTTCTGCCAGCTTCACTTCAAGCTGTTGCATTTCGATCTCCTTATTGATTGCTTCAAACTCACGGTTATTCTTTACGTTATTGCTTTGCTTCTCGTATTTTTTTACCAACGCCCCTGATTCTTTAATGGCTTCTTTCTTTTGCTCAATAAATTCAGTAATGCCATTTATTTCTTCTTCGATACGTGTTTGCCTTGAATGCAAACCCTGTATTTCATCTTCAAGATCGGCTACTTCCATTGGCAGTTCGCCTTTCAATACTTTTAATTCGTCCAGCTTCGAATCAATTTTCTGAAGTGTTATCAGGCTGGTAAGTTTTTCCTGAACCGAATACTCTTTTACTGTACTCATTTATTTGATGATTGTTTTAATTGATAGTTTTTATGAACCCAGCTTTTTGCTACTATTAAACAACTGTTGCGTTACACTCTTGTGCTTTTTTCCACTTTTCAGCTTATAAAAAGTACTTAACAGGGTTCGTATTCACTTCTGTTTTAAGGACGGCAAAGGTAGGGAATTTTTGTTCCAAAAATTCCTGCAAAAGGTTGATGGTGAATTGTTCGCTTTCATAATGTCCGATATCCGCAATTACCATTTTATCATTGGCATCAAAAAACTCGTGGTACTTGATATCTGAAGTGATAAAAAGATCAGCACCGACAGTCAAGGCACTGGAAATCAGGAAGCTCCCTGCACCTCCACATACCGCGACCTTAGAAATTGGTCTGCCCAATAAAGCAGTATGCTTGATGATGTTGAGCTTGAACTTTTCTTTTAAAATCCTCAAAAAAGTATTTTCTTCTATGGGTTCTGTCAGCTCGCCAATGACGCCGGAGCCGATCGATGAAAAGCGATTCTCTAACCTAATAATATCATAGGCCACCTCCTCATAAGGATGGGCTGTCAACAAGCTTTTTAATATCCGGCTTTCAAGCCAGGCAGGAAATATTACTTCAACCTTTATTTCATTTTCCCGGTGAAGTTCTCCTCGTTTGCCAACATGAGGATTGGTATGTATATTCCCTTTAAACGTTCCAAAACCTTCCACGTTAAAACTGCATTCTTCATAATTGCCAATATGCCCGCCACCAGTATCAAAAATTGCTTGTCTCACTTTATCTGCAGCAGCAACGGGAACAAAAGTGTATAGCTTTTTTAGTTGCTTTTCCTTGGGTACAAGCACTGATATTTTTTTCAATTCGAGTAACCCGGCAATTTTTCCATTTACCCCATTTAATATATTGTCAAGGTTCGTATGAATCGCATAAAGAGCTATGTCATTTTTAATAGCATTAATAACTGCCTTCTGAACATAATTTTTACCGGTAATTTTTTTTAATCCAAAAAAAACTATTGGATGATGTGAAACAATAAGGTTACAACCTCTATTTTTTGCGTCCTCTACTACCGCAGTTGTAGCGTCTAATGACACTAATATACCTGTACAATCAGCATTTTCATCGCCGGTGATAAGACCAGCATTATCATAGCCTTCCTGTAATGAAAGCGGGGCGAAGGTTTCGAGAGATGCAATGACATCTTTTATTTTCATCGGCTAAAGATAATGAAGCCTGAATTGTCCGGTTTTTTAAAAAGTGTAAAAAAAATGACAGCCGAATTGAAATGCTTTCGTAACTTTTCCGTCCTATCCTCGGAAAATGTTCTCAGCCATTTCTCTTTTTGAATAAAATTTTCGCCATGCCGAGAAGAAAAACTTACAACTATTTGCTTCTTTTATTTATCGTTTTTTCAGGTTTAGCAGGAACTCCTACCGAGGATGTGCTGTCAAAAAAAGAAAGAAAGTTTGCCGGTGAACACATGAAAACTACCAAAGTGGAGGTACAAGACGCTATCAAAGGACTTAATCCTGCACAATTAACTTATAAAACAGCGCCTGATAGATGGTCAGTGCAAGAATGCATCTATCATATTGCCCTTAGTGAAAAAACTCTTTGGGCTATGTTGGAAACGAGTATGAAGGCGGGTCCCACACCTGAGAAAAAGAAGGACGTGAAAATGACCGACGAGGAGGTGATAAAAAGGAATGAAGACAGGACAAATAAAAGAAAAACCTTTCCCGTCCTAGAGCCAGAAGCCGCTTCTTACAAATCTCTTGATGAGGCAATGAATGATTTTAAAACCATGAGAACAGCCCATATTAAATACATAAAAGCGACCTCTGAAGACCTTCGAAATCATTTTGTACAAATGCCATTTGGTCTGATCGATTGTTATCAAATGTCCCTGTTTATTTCGGCACATTCCAGCCGTCATGTAGAGCAGATAAATGAAGTAAAAGCAGATCCAGGCTTTCCAAAATGATCGTTTCTAAAAAATATTTCTAAAAACCGCTCCGGGAGCGGTTTTTGTGTATATAAAATGCTGTGATCTACTATTGCATAGGTCACTGATAATAATTATCTTGCCTCTCCATTTAAGCCCACTTATGAAAAAACTGATACCCTTACTCTTCATATTGATTTCAATACTCAGCTGTAAAAAAACGGTTGAAAAGATCGGTGAAGATCTGGTTATTAAAGCCATGACCGACGGTCAATGGAAGATCACAAAATTTACTCAAAACAGTACCGATATAACTTCGAGCTTTTCAGGTTATAAATTTCAATATTACAGTAATAAAACCGTTGACGCAATTTTGAATGGAGTAACAGAAAGAACAGGTGTTTGGGATGGAAATGCCACAGCCATGACAACCTGGGCTAATTTTTCCGGAGCACCAAACCCCATTTCACTAATAAATGGAACCTGGAATATTACTGATAGCGGCTGGACTTATGTGGAAGCAAAACAAACAAATGGAACAGAAGTGAAGACTTTACGATTAGATAAACAATAGAATAATAGATCCAATCCTACCTTAGACCAACCCTTTCGGTTGGCCATTTAAACGAAAAACAATAGATGGGGTCAATAGGTGACCCATTAATTTTTAGACTTTTGCTAGCCTGATCTTATATCCTTTGTAAATCATTTAATCATTTGTGTAAAATCGTCCTTATTGCGACCCTATTATAACTATATAACATCCTATTTTGGAACTGTATGCTTAAAAGTGAGATCACTGAAACTTCACTTAACTGCAATATCAGTAGGGCTTTTTGCCATTTCAACAATTACTATTGCGCAGGCTCCGGTTGCTGATTTTAGTGCAGATAAGGTTTCAGGATGTTCACCATTGACAGTTAAGTTTACTAATCTCTCTACAAACAATCCTACATCATATGTATGGGATTTTGGTAATGGACAACTATCATCTCAACCAGAGCCTACTGTCAATTATTCTGCACCTGGAACGTACACAGTAAAATTGGTTGCAAGAAATAGTTCGGGTATCGATGAAGAAGAAAAAATAAATTATATCACTGTCTTTCCATCTCCATCAGCAAATTTTACAGCTGATATAACCACGGCATGTTTACCTGGAACTATCCAGTTTACAGATCAATCAACCTCACTACCAGGTGGCGGTACAATTGTGTCGTGGAGTTGGAATTTTGGTGATGGTAGCCCAAATGTAACTTTGCAAAACCCTTCTCATACTTATACAACACCCGGATTTTATTCGGTTTCTCTATTAGTGACAAGCAGTACCGGATGTCAAAGTTTTAGATCAATTGGAAGGTATATAAGGATTATAAATGGTATAGATGCAAATTTTACTTATTCTCAACCTACAACATGCCAGGGTCCTTTTAGTGTCAGTTTCCAGGATCAAACAAGTGGCCCGGGAACTTTAAGTTATCTCTGGAATTTTGGAAATGGAGATCCCCCTTCGACATTAAGCAACCCTACAACAACCTATGCAGCTCCTGGTACATACCCAGTACAATTGACAGTTCAAAGTAGTCTCGGTTGTAATGGTACTATTACAAAAAACGTTGTTATTGCTGGCAAAACAACAAATTTTATTGCTCCTGCAAGTATTTGTCTTGGTCAATCAGTAACATTTCAAAATAATTCGTCGCCATCACCTAACTCCTCATTTTGGGATTTCGGCGATGGTACCACTTCGTCACAAACAAATCCTACAAAAACATATTTATCGGGTGGCACTTTCGAGGTAAGGTTAATTAACAACTACGGTAATTGTATCGATTCAATTACAAAAACAGTTACCGTAAATACACAACCTCCAGTAAATTTTGGTGCAAATGATTCGACCTCTTGTAAGGCCCCGTTCACGGTTCAATTTTCAGATCTAAGTCCGTCTGCATCTACATGGCTTTGGGATTTTGGTGATGGAAGTCCAACATCAACCGTCAAAAACCCTTCGCATACATATAACAGCCAGGGAATGTTTTCTGTTACATTAACAATTACACTTCCCGGTGGATGTAGCAATACGATCACAAAATATCAATATGTAAAGATCAGCCCGGCAACTGTTAGAATTAGTAATGCGCCTATTGGTGGTTGCATACCATTTACATTCCAGCCAGTTGCTTCTATACAATCAGTGGACAGTGTTATAAGTTATTCATGGAACTTAGGAGAGCCCGGAGGAATATATAATACACAATCTCCAACGCATACTTATAGTACCGCAGGTAATTATACGATCCAACTTACAATTACAACACAAAACGGATGTGTAGAAACAGTATCAATTCCAAACGGTGTGCTGACAGGAACACCACCTACAGTTAATTTTAGTTTTACTCCAAATAATACTTGTGCAAGCACACCTATACAATTTACTGATCTTTCAACAACCTCTCCCGGCGCAATAGTAAAATGGTTATGGGACTTTGGCGATAGTTTAACTTCAACATTACAAAATCCATCACATACTTATGTGGATACTGGTTTTTTAAATGTAAAACTCGTTGTTTCGAATAATGGCTGTAATGATTCTTTATCACTACCAATTCAAGTAAAACCACCAGTTGCAATCTTTGGATATCGTACAAATTGTAACAACAAACTACAGGTTACTTTTCTCGATAGTTCATTAACAAATAGTGTTTATGGACCTATTACTTATCAATGGAAAATGGGTGATCCCGCAAATACAATTTTTAATACGATCACACCACCAACTTTTACATATCCATCTTTTGGCACCTACACAGCGACATTAACTGTAACCAATGGCCCATGTTCATATACAACAACAGAAGAAATAAAAATATTAAATGAGCCTGTAGCATTTACTGCAAGCAAAAATCCTGTTTGTAAAGGCGAATCATTCACTTTATCCGCAACTGGCAGTAATCCAAATAACATAAAAGATTATACATGGGTAATTGGCACAAACATTTTAAGTGACACGAGCCGCACTATTGATTTCACACTTATAAATTATGGATCATATAACGTTAAACTTATTATTGAAGACATTAATGGTTGCCAAGATTCTTTAACCATCAATAATTTCATGGTTGTAAGTGGCCCGATAGCAAACTTTGTTCCTAGTGGAACTGGTGCTTGTGTAAACAAAACCATGAGCTTTAATGATCTTTCAACTCCTACAGCAGCACCAATTACACAATGGACATGGAGTTTTGGTGATGGCACACAACAATCTTTTACTTCATCTCCTTTTTCTCATACATATACCCTGGAAGGAAGTTATACAGTTAGCCTTATCGTAAAAGATAATGTGAACTGTGCAGATACATTTGCAATTACTGGCGCAGTGTTGATCACAAATCCTAAAGCTGCGTTTTACGCTGATACATTCTTTTGCCCGTCAGCTCCATTACAGTTTACAGATACGTCATCGGGTATTGGATTAACTTATAATTGGTATTTTGGAGATGGCGGAACATCTACATTACAAAATCCAACTCATAATTATCCGGCTGGAAATAATAATTATGATGTAAAATTTAAGATCCGTGATCTTGTAGGATGCGAGGATTCAGTAACAAAACTGGCTTATGTTAAGATCAGGAAACCTGTTGCTGCTTTTAGCATGATCGATAGCATTGGGATTTGTTTGCCTTTGCAAACAAGTTTTAATTTCCTGGGAAGTGATTATGAAAGTTTTTCGTGGGATTTCGGTGATGGGGCCACTAGTTCTGCACCAAATCCTTCGCATTTTTATAATTCATACGGCACTTTTTATCCCAAATTATATGTGGAGGGGCCTGGGGGATGTGTTGATTCAGTCCAGTCAATCGTAAATGTTTATGACCCGGTTGCTAATACAAATGTAGTTTTTGCTCCTGCCTCAGGTTGTGATTCTATCACTGTAAACTTTACAGTAACAGCACCACCCGGATTTAAATATGTATTTTATTTCGGAGATGGAAAATTGGATAGTACACGTCAAACTAACTTAACACATAAATATGTTGGTCCGGGTAATTATTATCCTTACATGGTCATTCCGGATAAATATGGCTGCGAAGCATTTATACCATTCGCAACTGTTAATGTATACGGTGCATTACCATTATTTGGAATTGATAAAAAAGCATTTTGCGATAATGGCCTAGTAACATTTAGTAACTATACTCTTTCAAACGACCCGATCACATCAACAGTTTGGGATTTTGGAGATGGCAACACAAGTAATGTAACTGATCCAATACATAATTTTACAACCCCCGGAACATATATAATAAAACTTTCTGTAAACACTCAATTCCAATGCCCAAGTTCATTTTCAGATACAGTACGGGTTTACAAGACTCCTATTGTATCCATAACAGGAAAAGATTCGGTTTGCTTGAATACTCCTGAAACGTTCCTGGGTTCGATAACTCAACCTGATTCCACAATTAAATGGGCATGGAATTTTGGAAATGGAAATTCTTCTCAATTACAGAATGCAGTAACTTCTTTTTCAAATACCGGAAATTATAATATTCAATTGATCGCCTCCAATAAACTTGGATGTGCAGATACAAGTTATCATCCTGTTCATGCAGTTCCGAGTCCGACTGCTATCCCTGCTTCAAATCCGATTACTATACTTTCCGGCGGTGATGCACAATTGAATATGAATTATACTGGAGCGATCGTGTCATATAATTGGTTGCCTTCACAAAACCTGAGTTGTAATCGCTGTGCTATTCCGATTGCAAATCCACAGTTTACAACAAAATATACCGTGAATATTACTGACCGATATGGATGCACAGGCAAAGGTGATGTAACTGTAAAAGTTGTTTGTACAGGACAGAATTTTTTTATACCGAATACATTTTCTCCAAACGGAGATGGAAGCAATGATGTGTTTTATCCTAGAGGATCAGGTCTTGATCGTGCAAAGATCTTACGGATATTCAACCGATGGGGTGAAGTAATATTTGAAAAATATGATATGCCGATAAACGTGGCTTCAGCCGGTTGGGATGGATCATGGAAAGGTAAAAAGGCTGATGCAGGGGTTTATGTATATCAATTAGAGATCTATTGCAAGAATGGAGAACTGTTAACATATAATGGAAACATAACCTTAATAAGATAATGTGAAAATGAAAAAGAGAACAACCATATTAATTGCAGTGCTGAATTTGATCTTTACATTTTCTATGCAGTCGCAGGATCTGCATCTATCTCAATTTTATGAAACCCCACTTTTAAGAAACCCGGCATTAGCCGGAATATTTACAGGCGATGTTAGAGTCAATGCTGTTTATCGCGATCAATGGAACAGTGTAACATCTGGATACAGAACCGGGTCATTAAGCGGAGAATATAAAGTACCAGTTGGTAAAGGTGATGATTATATTACCTGGGGTATGCAATTATATTATGATAAAGCAGGTACTATTTCATTTACACAAACAAAAATTCTACCTGCGCTGAATTATCATAAATCTATAAGCAGCGAAAAAAATACTTATTTATCGTTAGGATTTATGGGCGGATGGGTACAACACAGCATTGATCTTTCAAAAGTGACAACAAACAGCATGTATGATGGAATGGGGATTGGAGAAAATATCACGGACCCAACTTATTCATATCTCGATGGAAGTGTAGGAATGAGTCTAAATTCTGTTATGAACAGCAATCCTGATAATAATTATTACATCGGTGCAGCCTATCATCATTTCAATCGCCCCCGTAATTCATTTTACAGAGATAAGAATATAGAAATAAATCCAAAATGGGTTTTCTCTGCAGGGCTAAAACTAGCGGGTAATGAATACTCATTTGTTTCTATTGAAGCTGATCATTCAAGACAAGGTTCATTTAAAGAAACCGTATTTGGTGCGATGTATGGGTTGAAAATTGGCGCATATCCGGATGAACCAGATTATGTATTTAACATTGGGACTTTTATGCGTTGGAATGATGCATTGATACCGGTAATAAAATTAGATTACAGGCCTTTCGCAATTTCATTTAGTTATGATGCAAATATTTCAAAGCTTAAGCCAAGCAGTCACGGTCGTGGTGGTTTTGAAATTGGAATTAGTTGGATAGGCAAACTTGCTGATAAGTCAAATCCTTACTTCAAACCAAGATTTTAAAAAAATAAAGCCCTGCTTCCAGGGCTTGAAAATTATAATTCAATTGGTTTATTATTTATCATCGGGATTATTCATTTTGAAAACAAAAGCAGCTAAAGCACCTCCTGCGAAACATCCAACTAAATAAACCCAAATATTACTCCAGGCAAATGCATGAATTACAGAAACACCAACAGCAACTGCTGGATTAAACGCACCACCTGAAATTCCACCCAGCAACGAACCAACAACAAAGACTGTAAAGCCAATTGCCAACCCATAGAAACTATTGCCTGAAGTTCCTTTAGCGGTAGCCACGTTAAGAACAACATAAGCCAAAGCAAATGTTCCAACAACTTCTGCTATCAATGCTTTTGTAGTATCTATTGTTTGCGTCGCTTCTCCTGGCATTTCTTTGAAATAACCGGCCAGCAGTGCAGCTGCCACCCCGCCTGCAATTTGAGATATCATATAGATCAAAGCATCACTTACGTTAATCCTTCCTCGAATCAAAACAGCCAAAGTCACAGCAGGATTATAATGTGCCCCCGAGATGTGGCCCCCTGCATAGATCATTACCATCAATGATGAAGCAATAATAAGGACAGTAAGGTCACCGCTGGCTAATGAAGCTGCCAATACAAGGAAAAAGGTTCCAATGAACTCTGTAATGTATTTATTCATAACAGTTGGTTTTGGCCGGGAATACCGGTGGGTTAAAAAATAATGTATAAACTTTATGAAAGATAATTGTTTCTTTGAAAATCTGTTTTAAAATTGTTTTACTGAATACAATCCCTTTTATGAAGATCGAGATTGGACAAATAGCACCAGATTTTACATTGTATGATTCTACAAAAAACAAAGTAACTCTTTCAGATCTTAAAGGTCAGAATGTTTTGCTTTTATTTTTCCCTCTCGCATTCACCAGCACATGCACTGCAGAGCTATGTTCAATAAGAGACAATATTACTTTTTACAACAATGTAAACGCAAAGGTCTTTGGAATATCTGTCGATTCACTTCACACCTTAGCAAGATATAAAGCAGATCAAAATCTGAATTTCACATTGCTTAGTGATTTTAATAAAGATGTTTCGTCATTATATGGAAGTTTGTATGAAACATTTGGGTACAATATGAAAGGAGTTTCAAAAAGATCTGCATTTGTAATTGATACAAATAGGATAGTTCGGTATGCTGAAGTGCTTGAGAATGCTAGTGAGCAACCAAACTTTAAAAATATCAATCTTACTCTTGAAAGTTTGAAATAAGTAATCGGGGTTTTACGACTTTCAGGTGTTTAAACCCATGATTTTCAGTTTTTTTACCTAAAGGTGGTTTTTACGTTGCAGGGCAAAAAAAAACCATCTATTTTGCGCAAATAAAGTTAAATTTGTTTTAGTGAAGAGATTTCTACCAATAATATCCTTTATTCTGTTGACAGCCGTAAACTCTAAGGGGCAGTCTAATCGTGAGCCATCTCCCGATCAGGTTCAACGTATCATGAAGTTTTATCCAAACCCTGCTACGACTTTTATCAAAGCTGAATTTCAAAAAAATTACAACGCAGGTTATACTTTACAAATAATAAATTTTATTGGCAAACAAGTTTACGAAGCAAAAAATGTTAATTCAAGTGTAACGCTTGATCTTTCAAATTATACTCGTGGTGTTTATATTTATCAATTAAAAGACCCATCAGGAAAAGTGATCGAATCGGGTAAATTCCAGGTCTCAAAATAACAATAACCCTTAATGATATTTTAAGAAAGCGTTTCATTGAAGCGCTTTTTTATTGTACCTGGACTATAAGGAATTTAAGGTACTGCGTATTTTCAATGCTTCTGACGATCGGGTGATCAGGTGCCTGTGCCTGGAAACAAACCTGTCTTAATTTTCTTTTTGCATCCTTAGCAGCCAGTTCAATTGTTTGTAAGAACAATTCTGCATCTACAAGGCTAGTACAAGATGATGTCACAAGAAAACCACCAGGCTCAACAAGTTTCATTCCTCTTAAATTTATTTCTTTATATCCTGCAACAGCTTTTTGAATTGTTTCCCTGCTTTTGGTAAATGCAGGCGGGTCTAGCATTATTACATCAAACTTTTTTTCTTCTTTGCTCCATTGCTTTAAAATATCAAAAGCATTTGCTGTTTGAAACTTACAGATATCTTCCAATCCATTCAATGCAGCATTCTTATTTGCCTGCTGAACTGCATTTTCCGAAATGTCAAATCCGAATACAGATTTAGCTCCATAGTGTGCAGCATGAATTTCAAAGGTCCCTGTATAGGTAAAAGCACCAAGCACGTTGGCTCCTTTTACAATATTCTGAATTGCTCTCCTGTTGTCTTGTTGATCAAGAAAGTAACCAGTCTTTTGTCCATTTTCAATGTCAACATTAAATTTTAAGCCATTTTCGTTTATAACAATGTTGGTATCAAAGGGAGCTGATAGAAACCCTTTTTGCTGCTTCATTCCTTCTACTTCTCTAACGGGTACATCATTTCGCTCATAGATTCCTTTTGGATCAAAAATTTTATTCAATGCATTTACGATCGCTGGCTTCCAAACATCAATTCCAAGTGCCAATGTTTGAATCACAAAATAATCATTGAACTTATCAATGATCAACTGAGGTAATGAATCTGCTTCTCCAAAAACAAGCCTGCAATTTTCAACGTACCCGATCTTTTTACGGTATTCCCAACATTGTAGTATGCGTTCATAAAAAAACTTTTCGTTGATCAATTCGTGTTTATCCCGTGTCAGCAGACGTACAATGATCTGTGATTTTGGATTGATATACCCAGTGCCAATAAATTTATGATCGTGTGTAAAAACAGTGGCCGTTTCACCTCCGGTTACATTTCCTTCAATACGGTCTACTTCATTTGAAAAGATCCATGGATGACCCTCAATAACTCTTCTACTTATCTTCTTTCCGAGAAAGACTTTTATCATGGCGCAAAGGTAACCGTCACGGAATATTGAAAATGAACTAGTTTTCGCTACGTCAATTTGTCCTTATAATAGCGTTGGCAGTATTATTGACAACCTTACCTTTGCACTCAATTTTCAAAAAAATGCGTCAAAAAGATATGAAAGAGGCAAATGAGCGGGCAAAAATGCAGAATCCGGAAGAACCAGAAGTGGGTTTAAATGCTGATGAAAATATTAGTGGGACTTCACATTTAAATGAACCTTTAACGGATGAACCCGAATTGGAAATACTTCGAAATGAACTTGGGGAGATGAAAGATAAATTTATCCGTAAAGTAGCCGAGTTTGAAAATTTTAAAAAAAGAAGTACGAAGGAAAGAATAGAGTTGATCCAAACAGCAGGTAAAGAAGTGATAGTTGATATGCTGGAGGTTTTGGATGATTGTGAACGAGCTGAAAAGCAAATGAGCTCTTTAGATGAAAACACTAAAGAGGGTGTAATGCTTGTTTTTAATAAGTTGAAAAACTTGTTAACTGCTAAAGGATTGAAACCGATGGAAACGATCAATAAAGAATTTAACCCGGATATTCATGAGGCGATCACTGAAGTGCCGGTTGCCGCCGAAGAGCAAAAGGGAAAGGTGATAGATGAAATTCAGAAAGGATATTATTTGAACGATAAAATAATTCGCTACGCAAAAGTTGTGGTGGGAAAATAATTATGTCAAAAAGAGATTACTACGAGATATTAGGTGTGAGCAAAACTGCTTCTGCAGATGAGATCAAAAAAGCTTACCGCAAAGTAGCGATGCAGTTTCATCCTGACCGCAATCCTGGCGATAAAGCCGCTGAAGAAAAATTTAAAGAAGCTGCAGAAGCATATGAAGTACTGAGTGATGCTGATAAAAAAGCGCAGTATGATCGTTATGGTCATGCAGGCGTAAGCGGCAATGGCCGCGGATTCAGCGGTGGTGGTATGAATATGGAAGATATCTTTAGCCAATTCGGAGATGTTTTTGGTGATGATCTGTTTGGAAGTTTTTTTGGAGGTGGCGGCAGTCGTGGCAGAACATCACGAGCAAGAGGTGTGAGAGGATCTAATCTTCGGGTTAAAATCAAATTGACATATGAAGAGATCGCAAAAGGGGTAACGAAAAATATTAAAGTAAAGAAACATGTTGTTTGTAATACATGTGGTGGAAGCGGTGCAAAAGATAAAGGAAGTGTGCAGACTTGTGGTACCTGCGGAGGATCGGGCCAGGTAAGACGAGTTACCAATACGTTTATTGGTCAAATGCAAACTGTAACTACTTGCCCAACTTGTAATGGAGAAGGATCAACTATCACAGCTAAATGTACAGCATGTAAAGGTGAAGGAAGAGTTTATGGAGAAGAAGCGATCTCTATCGACATTCCTGCAGGTGTACAGGAAGGCATGCAATTAAATTTAAGCGGAAAAGGCAATGCGGGTGAAAGAGGCGGAGCACCCGGCGACCTGATCATTCTAATTGAAGAAGAACCACACAAAGAATTACAGCGTGATGGAATGAATGTTGCCTATGACCTGCATATTTCATTTACAGATGCAGTGTTTGGCACACAGCTCGAAGTACCTACTATTGATGGCAGAGCTAAAATAAAGATCCCTGCAGGCACACAAAGCGGGAAAATTTTCAGGTTAAAAGGAAAAGGATTTCCAGCAGTAAACAGTTATCAAAAAGGCGATCAACTGATACATGTAAATATTTGGACGCCACAGAATGTAAGTACAGAAGAAAAAGCTATGCTTGAAAAAATGAGTCACTCTCTCAATTTCAAACCTCATCCTGATAAGTCGGATAAAAGCTTTCTTGATAAAATGCGGGAGCTTTTCTCTTAACTTTTGAAATTAATTTTTATTCTTCTTTTTCTTTTTTGTATAAAAATCTTTCGCCTTATAAACTAATTCTACAAACTGTGATTGATTGGTATCTGTGGGGTTGGCTGCTTCACTTGAATTGTACAATACATCTCCCCAACTTATATCTTTTGCAAATTGAGATTGTTTGAGAATTGAACCGAACATAATGACGGATGTTGCAAAGCGATACATTGGATCGAGCTCCTTGAATACAACTGGGTCATAAGGAAATTTTTCCTTCATTTCAAACTCTGTAGCCTCTCCGGGCAATTTATATAGCAACTTCACTTCCGCAAAATGATCTGAATACACATTTGTACCGCTTGTAAAATTTGGTTCAATCTCAAATGCAATAGTAATAGATTGTCCTGAGCCAATTTCGCCGCCTTCTACTTCAGCGGTTGAATCAGCAAGAGCTCCCATTTTATTATCAAACCCAATCAAACGATACTGTTTCACTAATGAAGGATCGAATGTTACATGCATGTGAGCATCATCGGCAATAGTATACAAAGTTTGTGTAAACTCTTTCATAATGATCTTTTCCGCTTCCTGGAAATTATCTACATAAGCAAAATTGCCGTTACCCTTCCTGGCCAGTGTTTGAATTTTTGAATCTTTATAATTCCCCATGCCCACACCAAGACAGGTTAAATAAATTCCCGACTCCCGATGACGTGAGATCATTTCATCTAACTCCTGTTCCGTTTGAATTCCCACATTAAAATCTCCATCTGTTGCAAGAATGACCCTGTTATTACCTTTTTCAATAAAATGCTTTTTTGCAATTGTATAGGCCAACTTGATCCCCGATTCGCCAGGTGTAGAACCGCCGGGTTGCATTTCATCAATTGCTTTAAGGATCTTTTCTTTTTCATTACCTGCTGTGGGAAAAAGTAATACACCAACAGCACCTCCATAGATAACAATGCTGACCGTATCTTTTTCTCTCAAATTCGTTGCAAGCATTCTGAATGCAGATTTTAACAATGGTAATCGATTTGGCATGTCCATTGAACCGGAAACATCCACCAGGAAAATAAGGTTTGATGGTGGCAATGAATCGAGATTTAATTTCCTCGAAAAAACATTTACGAAAAAAAGTGCATTGTCTTTATTCCACGGACAATTGGTGAGGGTGGTTTTTATTTTAAATAAAGAATTATCAGCAGGTGACTCATATCCGAAATTAAAATAGTTCAACATTTCTTCTATACGAACTGCATCTGGCGGTACGGCAAGATTTAGGTTCACGAAACGCCGTATATTACTATAAGATGCCCTGTCAATATTTAAAGCAATACCAGTGGTTGGATAATGCTTTGCGTCAACGAAATTGTTCTCAATAAGACTTGCATAAGTTTCATTATCGGAATACCATTTCTTTTGATTTTCCCTGGAAAGATCTTTAGTAAGTGAGGCAAGCCTGTTCTTCTTATTACTGGAGGCAATTGAAGTCAAAAGTTTGAGGTTAAGCGTAAGATACTTATCTGCCTTCACCATTACTTGTTCTTTCTGATACCCTTCATATGTAAATATTAATGTGTCAGATCCTTTTGCTGATATAATACCAAACGATCCGGAGTTACCAGTACGAAAAAGATAGCCTGTACTTTGCTGGCGGATATTTACGTTTTGTAAAAGATTTCCTCCTTCATCTCTCACTTCTCCGCGGAGATAAAACTGCTGCCCGTGAAACGGCAAGGCGATCAGCAGCATAAAATATATGGTCAGAAAGCTTTTCACATGGATATTTAATCGGAATCAAAGTACAAAAATCCAATAAGTAATGGGCTCCGCTATTATGCCAACTGGTAAATTTCTCTAAAATTTCTTCCCAGTCCGTCATAATCAAGGCCATAACCCACTACAAATTTGTTTGGAATTGAAAATCCGAGATAATCAATTCTAATAGGAAATTTCACGGCCTCAGGTTTATGGAGTAGTGCAGCAATTTTCATTGATGCTGGTTGGTGATGAAGTAGCTTTGGTAAAAATTCATTTAAGGTTTTGCCCGTGTCAACGATGTCTTCAAGAATAATGATATCTTTTCCTATGATATCAACATCTAATCCGATCGCCGTTATTACCTGCCCGCTAGATGTTGTTCCTTTATAAGATGCCAGTTTGATAAAACAAATTTCCGCATCTATTGTAAGGTACTTAAAAAGATCGGAAGCAAACATGAATGACCCATTTAAGATCACAATGAACATTGGTCGCAAACCGGCATAATCTGAATTGATCGCTTCGGCAATTTTTTTTACTTGCTGAAGTATGTCCTGTTCTGAAAGAAAAGGACCAAACATTTTATCATGAACTTTTATGAGAGCCATTGAAGATTTATCGATCATTTTCCGGAAGCCAATGCAGGCATACCCGGGGCTTTTGTACGTAAATATAAAACAGAACCTACAGCCGGTCGCATATTTGGCTGAAGAAAATTATACTCCAACAAACTTTCAATACGTAACGCTTCTGTTTGCGCAATATCTGCAAGTGTTTCTCCGGGTTTCACAACATGTTGTTCATTCAACCCCACTTTTCTTTTTCTCATTATATAAATAAGTTGATCTTTATCAACGACCTCCTGCATTTTCATTTCATTGAACTCAAATATCCTCGCAAGTGGTATTGCATATTTTTCTGCTATCGATAGATAAGAAGTTCCTTTCTTAGCATAAATAACTTTTGTCTCGTTAATCTTAAATTCACCGTCAGGGTATTCAGGTTTTTTTTCAACAATAACGTCTTGCTTCTTTGTTTCACTCTTTGGTTCTTTTTTTGCATAAACAACTACTTCAGGTTCCGGTGGCAGAACCACTGGCTTTTCTTCAACCGTAGTTGTTGTTTCAGGGATTTTATTTTGTGCTAATGTCTCCTGTCCCCTTTTCAATTTCCCTAAAGCGATCATTGTGTAATCCTGCAGATCGTAATCTTCAATAAGCTTAATTAAAACCTGTGTGTATTTTGGATTTGTTGCATAGCCAGCTTTTTTTAAGCCATAAGCCCAGGCTTTATAATCTGTCGGGTCCAATTGGAAGAGAGATGCATAACGGGGAGTGTTTTTTAGATAATTTGATTGATCCTTATATGAATCAAGAGAGCTTTCATATTTTCTAAAACATTCATTTGGCGCATCATCAGTATGCTTTACCGTCATGCCTGTCCATTCAGCCTTGCATTTTAAACCAAAATGGTTATTTGATTTTTTTACAAGCTCACTCGTGCCGGCGCTTGTTTCATGTATACCCTGTGCAAGTTTAATAGATGCAGGAATACCGGTGCGCTGCATTTCCTCAATCGCTAGCTCTTTATATTTATTGATGTACTCAACTACAACAGGATCTTTTTGCGCAAATGAATTTCTAAATGCTAAAGAAGTAAAGAGAAGGCATAGGATCTTTAGTTTTTGCATCGGAATCTTACTTTTTTCTTATTAAATACAATCCATCACGCAGGGTCAGGATCATTTTTTCGATATCAGTTCTGTTATTTATAAACTCGTTAAAATCTTTTATTGCTTTTGCATTTTTTCCAAATGATCCAGGTTCAATGGCCTGGCCGTGAAAAAATATATTATCTGCAAAAATAAACCCGTTTTTCTTCAGTTTCGGGAAAACGAGGTTAAAATATTCGATATAACCTTGTTTATCAGCGTCAATAAATACAAGATCAAATGTTTCTTTCAGTATAGGAACGATTTTTTTGGCATCTCCCGTATGTAAAACGATCTTTTCTTTATAAATGGACCGCTCAAAAAAATCCTTTGCAGTTGCAGCATCATTTTCTCTAAGCTCTATCGTATGTAATTGTCCATCTTCTGCCAGGCCTTTTGCAAGGCATAAAGCGCTGTAACCGGTAAATGTTCCTATTTCAAGTATCCGTCGGGGTTTTATCATCATGCTCGCCATCTCAAGGAATTTTCCCTGTAAATGACCGCTAAGCATGTGATGTTCGGGATGATTTTTTGTTGTGAAATCATTGATCTCTTTCAGCAATGCATCTTCTGTTGAAGAAAACTTTTCTGCGTACTCCTGTACCAATGGATTAATTAATTCCACTTTAAACTTTTCGCAAAGATAACTTAGGCAGCTGCTAATTCACGATCTATTTCCTCTTTGGTCGCTTTATGAGAAATAAGCCATAATCCTAAAAATGTAATAGCACCATTTATAAGAATAAGCTCATTCCCTATTTTATAGCCATTGAAAGTAGCTGCTGATAAACTATCAAGACCAAGCTTCATGTGCAGTTTTGCTTCGTACCATGCAGGATTGCTGATCATATCCAAAACTAAAGCAAGCATTGGCGCCACGATACAAACTGTCCAGATTAGATTTTCTTTCAGTTTTCTCTTTGTTAAAATACCAAATGCAAAAAGACCAAGTAAAGGACCATACGTAACGCCGGCAAATTTTAAAATAAAATCAATGATGAGCTTATCGTTCATCCATTTAAAAACTAAAACAAGCAAAAAGAAGACCAGTGCAAAACTGAAGTGCACTTTTAATCGTGTGATCTTTTTCTCACGTTCAGTTGCACTGCTCTTTTTCAAACCAAGTATATCAATACAAAAACAGGATGTAAGTGATGTGATAGCTCCATCAACGCTTGGAAAAAGAGCTGAGATAAGCGCAATTACAAAAATGATCCCGATAGCGCCGCTGAATTCATTACTTAACGCAATAGTTGGAAATAGATCATCAGGTGGCACATTTATGTTCTTAGTAGCCGCATAGAGATAAAGTACACCGCCTAAAACAAGAAAAAGAAAATTGACCAGCAAAAGCACTATGGAAAAGGTCATGATATTCTTTTGCGAATCTTTTAAAGTTTTTACACTGATATTTTTTTGCATCATCTCCTGGTCTAGTCCGGTCATTGCAATTGCGATAAACATGCCGCCAATAATATGTTTAAGTGCAAATGAGCCGGCTTTTACATCCCAGTTAAATATTGATGTATAGCCCTTGTCAGTCATCATTGTCCACGCACCCCCGAAATCTGTTCCCAAAGCTTTTATTATTGCAATAATGCATACCACTAAACCAACCAGCATTCCTGTTGTTTGTAATGTATCGGTATAAATGATGGTTTTAACTCCGCCTTCGAAAGTATAGAGCAAAATGAGAGCAAGAATTACAAGAGCAGTTAGAATAAACGGAATACCAAGGTTATTGAAAATAAAAATTTGTAAAACACTGATCACGAGATATAACCTTGCTGTGGCGCCAACTGTTCTTGAGAGAATAAAAAAGAAAGCTCCGGCTTTATGTGCATTTATACCAAATCTTTTTTCCAGGTACGTATAAATGCTGGTAAGATTCATTCGATAATAAAGTGGTATCAATACAAACGCAATAACAGCGTATCCTAATAAATAACCAAGCACCACCTGGAAATAATAAAAATTTTGACCTCCAACTCCACCCGGAACACTTACAAATGTGACCCCGCTAAGTGATGTGCCGATCATTCCAAATGCAACAAGCATCCAATTACTGTTACGGTTGCCTATAAAAAATGATTCATTATCTGATTTACGCGATGTCCACCATGCAACACCAAGCAATAAAGCAAAATAACCAATGACAAAAGTGAATAACAGAGCCGGAGACATAAGATGATTTTAATAAGGCAAAATAATGGTTTTTATGTTGATATACATCTAAGATTTACCGAATATTAATTGATTACAACCATTTATTATGAAAAAAAGCCAAATAGAAATTTGAAAAGAATTCAAGAACTAGTCTGATTAATTTACTAACTTAATGTGGGTTCACCCGATTACAAGATCCATCCATATCATTTCATTTAAACTGCTGTTATGAGAAAGATCTCACCAATCTTTTTATTGTTTATCATTTTATTTTTTCTGCCATTAGTGTTAACTGCACAAAACAAAAGAATCGATTCTTTACTCTCCATTTTGCAAACTGCAAAAGAGGACACCAATAAGGTAAAAACGTTACACATGCTAGGTGGCCTTTTAAGAAATACGCCAGATGAAGCTATCAAATATAGCTACGAAGCGATTGCTCTTTCAAAAAAAATTAACTATAAAAATGGAGAGGCAAAATCTTACGGACATCTCACACAACTTTATACGGATAAAAAAGATCTTGCTAAAGCAGAAGAATATTTAGAAAAGGCAATTCTACTATTTGAAGAAATTAAAAATACAGAAGGGATTGCCATTACACATATGAACATGGGAGTAAACTATGGAAAATTCGGAAAATCTGATCAGGCATTGAAAGAATATTTTACCGCTCTTAGTCTTTTTGAGTCGATGGATAGAAATGATGGTATTGCTTTTTGCGCTAATAACATTGGAAGTATATATCAACGGTTGGGTAATCCGAAACAAGCTTTAAAATATCACCAAATGTCTTTAGAAGCCCGAAAAATAATGGGTATAAATCGGGACCTTATCATGTCTTACAAAAATATTGGTTCAGTCTACCAGGATCAGGGTGATTATGCAGAAGCTTTGAGGAATTTTTTAATTGCCCTGAAAACTGCTGAAGAAACCAATGATAAATTTTGGATAGCTGAGACCTACGTGAGTTTAGGTAGTTGTTATTTTTATCAGGAGAATTATGAAAAGGCATTTGAATACTTTACAAAAAACCTTATGATCGTTCAAAAAGTTGGTGATAAAAGAAGAATGGCAGATGCTTATAATAATATCGGAAACATTTCTATAAAACAAGAAAAGTACCAGGAGGCATTACAAAATCATGAGAAGGCTTTAAATATCCGGAAAGAAGTAGATGATAAATTTGGCATCTCTGCTTCCTACCTTAATATAGGTGCAGTTTACATGGAACAGGAAAGGCATGATGAAGCACTAAAAAATCTATTCCAGGCTGCAAAAATAAAAGAGGAAATCAGGGATCAAAATGGTTTGGCTATGACATTTAACAATATTGGTAAGATTTATACTAAACAGCATAAATTCGAGGAAGCTGCATTGTACCTGACAAAATCACTAGATATTTCAAAGCAGTCAAATAATAAAGAGTTGATTTTTTCCGCATACAGTACTTTAGTTTTTTTAGACAGCACATCTGGAAATTTTGCTAATGCTTATGTCAATTACAAAAACGCAACCCTATATAAGGATAGTTTGGAAAACAAAGAAGTTACTGAACAGATCACACGGCTGCAAATGCAATATGAATTCGATAAAAAAGAAGATTCATTGAAATATCAGCAAGCACTTACCGATGAAAAATTACAACAGCAAACTTTACTATCAAAACAGCAACAACAATCGCTTTTATTAAAAGAAAACGAGCTTTCGCTGGCAAATAGTGAAAGTGAAATTCAGCGATTGGCCCACCTGCAAACACAATCGGAATTGCAAATAGAACAATCTAAAAGATCAGAAAATGAGAAGCAACTGCTAATTAGCACACAAGAAAAAAACTTACAATCAGTACAACTTCAATTGCAACAGAACGATCTTCGGCAAAAGAAAAACCAAAGAAATATTTTCATCACGGGCACAGTAGCATTATTACTTTTAGTGTTCTTTATATTCAGAAATTTCCAGAGTCAAAGAAAAGCAAACAAGTTCATGCAGGCAGCAGCTGAGAAACAAATGGTGGAAATGCAGTTGGAGAACTTAAGAGCACAGTTGAATCCTCATTTTATGTTTAATTCTCTGAATGCTATCCAGGAATTGATCGTAACAGATAAAACAGAACTATCACAATCATACCTCGAACGATTTGCAAAATTGCTCCGTATGTTGCTGGAAAACGCCAGCCACCCATTTATACCTCTAAGAAAAGAAATCAACTTCCTTGAACTTTACCTCTCACTGGAAAATCTTAGAATCCCTGATCTAAAATATTCAATAAGAGTTGATCCAAATGTAAATACAGAAGAGACCTTGACACCAAACATGATGCTACAACCGCATATTGAGAATTCTCTGTGGCATGGCTTACAACATAAACAAGGTGAAAAAACATTACAATTACACATCACCCGTGAAAATGGCTCTATCAATTATTCTGTCAAAGACAATGGAGTTGGCAGAAAGAAAGCCGAGGAATTGAAAAGCCTTTATCGTAAAGAACATCGCTCCAAAGGAATGGAGCTTTTATCGAAACGCTTTAGCTTGTTGTCAAAAGAATACGGACAAGATATTAAAACAGAAATTAATGATCTCATGGAAAATGGCGAACCAACAGGCACCGTTGTAAAAATATCAGTTCCTTCTACATTACCAGTATTAAACTGAATATTTCATGATCCGCACAATCATTATAGACGATGAACCTTCTGCCTTGAATGTCCTCCAAACCCTTTTGAAGAAAAAGTGCAGGGATGACGTAGATATCGTTGCTACTTCCACTTCGCCCATTGAAGGAAAAGCGCTGATAGAAAAACATAAACCTGATCTTGTATTTCTTGACATTGAAATGCCGGGTATGACCGGTGTCGACCTTGTAAGAACTTTTCAGAAACCTGAATTCAGAATTGTGTTCGTGACTGCTTATGATGATTATGCTGTACAAGCATTTGAATTAAGCGCTGTCAATTATTTGCTGAAGCCTGTTGGTCCGGAAAGTGTCGTCAGCACAATTGAAAAGATCAAAGATGACATAAGGAAAAATCAAAACAATATTGCTGAACCGATATTACAATTGGAAAAGTTATTAAATCGTCACTCAAGGGATGATGAAAATAAGATCGGCATTGCAATGGCAGACAAAATTGTGTTCATCAATATTGCTGAGATCATTTATTGTGAAGCCAACAGCGCCTACACCCATGTTTATCTTAAAGATGGAAGAAAATTAATTGCTTCCAAACCTCTTGGCGACTTTGAAACCTTACTGAGCACTCATCGCTTTTTCCGAATTCACCATTCCTATCTTATCAATCTTAACCGAATTAAAGAATTTCAACGCCATGATGGGGGATATGTAACAATGGAGAATAATAAACAACTTGAAGTCTCCAGAAGAAAAAGAGGTGAGTTTTTAGATGCAATTGATGATTTTGTAATTTAAAAATCTTTTATGCTAATTACTTTTTATAATAGACCTTGAATAGATCTTGCTATTTATAATTACCCTGACATTGTAAATGCCTGCCGCCATTTTACTCAGATCTAATAGCTTTGAAAATTCGTTAACGTTTGCCCTTTGCTGATTTGTAAATACGATTTGTCCCAGCTTGTTTGTAATATCGATTTCAATATTTTTATTGATCACGCCTTTTGCTTTAAAATAAAATTCTCCATTTGACGGATTCGGAGTGATCTTAATTTGAAATTGATTGTCTGGGTTAATAACGGCAGTAATTGCAGATACAGTAACTCCTAAGTTTTGGTTACTACTTAGACCACAGTTATTTGCAGCATTTACAAACAAAGCATACCCACCTGCTGATGTCCAATTTATAGAAACAGAAGTTGTATTTTGCCCGGAAATAATAGTTCCTCCTCCACTTAGTGACCAATTATACCCTGTTGCCCCATTCACAGGACTTATTGAATAATTAATAGTCTGACCTACATTAACATTTGTATTGCCTGCTATTGTTCCAGGCGGTGGTGGAACAGCACAGGGAGTTTGAGTTAGCTTTTGAATAAATATATCATTGCCACCTAAAGCAGTTAAATTAAATACTCCAGAACTGGGATTAAAATCAACAATCCCGCTGAACTCTCCAGTATAATAGATATTTGTAGAATTTAAAGTAACGCCATATCCCCGTGAGGAAGATCCAACCATAGAAGCTGCCCAAACAAAATTTCCGGAATTATCGAATTTCTCAATAAAAGTATTCCAGTCGTTAGCATTTAAATTATAGACGCCCGGGCCCGGATCAAAATCAACAAGTCCCTGAAAATATCCGGTTATATAAATATTGAAATTTTGGTCAAGTGCTATTGAAAAGCATTCCTCCTCATTATTTCCGCCGATTTGCTTTGCCCAGATTAAATTCCCAGATGGATCCAACTTTGAAATAAAAATATCCCTATTTGAAGTCGTGCTATAGTTTAATACTCCTGCACCCGGATCGAAATCAACCGTGCCCCAAAACGATCCAGTATATACAAGATTACCTGCATTATCAATTGCAATCCCATACCCATAAACTCCTAAATCACCTACCGCTTGTTTTGCCCAAATTAAATTTCCGGCTACATCAAGTTTCCATACAAAAGCACCTCCATCTGAAAGTATAAATGTTCCTGGGCCGGGATCAAAGTCTGCACTACCTGACCATCCAGTAACGTAAATGTTACCTACAGGATCTATTGCAATAGCATTCCCATAATCAGCAAAAGCACTTCCTGTGGTAACAGCCCATTCTAAAGAACCCGAACTATTAAGTTTACAAACAAAAACATCAAAGTTTCCAATAGAGCTCAAATTGTTTATGGCTGCTGAAGGATCAAAATCAACAGTTCCTTCAAATCGTCCGGTTATATAAACGTTGCCTAAATTGTCTAAAGAAATTCCAAATCCTCCTTCATTTGAAATGCCACCTATACTTTTTGCCCATAAAAAATTTCCATTGACATCAAGTTTCAAAACATATATATCAGCATTTCCCTTTGATGTCAAATTGTAGGTCCCGGATCCGGGATCAAAGTCCTTTGTTCCTCTAAAATATCCCGTTATATATACATTTGAAGAAGCATCTATCGCTAATCCATAACCTGAACTTGATGAATCTCCAATGAGTTGTTTGGCCCAGATAAAATTGCCATTAGCATCAAGCTTTTGAACAAACATATCCCAACCTGTTAAACTGCCATTCATTGCAGTCATATTAAACACCCCGGCTCCAATATTGAAATCAACTGAGCCTACAAACTGACCTACTGTATAAACATTACCAGCGGCATCGATTTTTATACTATTACCCCGGTCATTTGGAGTAAATCCAACTGCCGGACCTCCCATAGCAGTAGCCCAAGCAAATGCCTGTGCCCTGCCTGCAAAATGAAACAATGTAATCAATAGAGAAAAGCAAATCAGTCGCATGGTGGCTTGTGCTTGTATCATTAAGATACTAAATCTTATATATTCATTCTATAGAAATCTTTGTATCGAGTGATTTATTTTTACCCGAAACTTTTAAAAGATAAACACCAGCAGATATCGATTTCTCATCTATAAACATTCTTTGTTCATTACTGCCATTAAAGGTTTTCGACATGATCAATTTTCCTGTCATATCATATAGTTCGAGTTTTGCATTGTTACCTACCACAGGTACATCAATATAGAAGCTGCCTTTATTGGGATTTGGATAAGCTCTAATTGTTTTTGAAGGCGATATTTCAGAAACAATCAAATCGGAAGCTTTTTGTGATGGCGGTATAGATTGAGTCATTTTATGAATAACCACATCTTTATTACCCGATGATTTTAATGGTGTTTTTGCCGAACCGGGGTCAACATCAATTGTTCCGTTAAACTCAAATGACGTCAGTATTTCAAAAGACGAATTCACGGCAATCCCTCGCCCCATAGTATTGGTTTTTGCTTCTCCTCCTATTTGTCTTGTCCACACAAAATTTCCTGCACCTGTAAGCTTTTGTATATACATTGCAATTGCCGATGTCTTTATATTATACGTACCGGGACCGGGATCAAAATCTATATTTCCATTTCCGTTAAAATATCCTGTTGAATAAACATCACCCGTAGCATCGGAAACAAATCCATTGGCAAATCCATTGGCCTTTATGACTTTTACCCATTGAAAATTCCCATTTGCATCAAACTTTTCAGTAAAAGGATCTTGTACTGTTGAAGCTGTATAGCTGGCAATTCCTGCACCCGGATTGAAATCAACGGAACCTGAAAATCCTCCGGAAACCAAAACATTTCCTGAAGGATCTAAAGAAATTGGAGCCAATTGAAGTGAACTGTTTCCAAGATTAATTGACCACAAAACATTATAGCTGGGATCAGATTTTTCAAGAGCTAAATTTACGCCACTGGAAGTGCTAACTATATAAACGAGATCACCATTTGCACCTGTACATATACCTGTTACTGATTCATCAACCGGAGTACCTTTTTGTACAACAGAAATGAACTGTCCATCAAGGTCGAGAGCCAGTATGAAACCATCTCTCCCTCCAATATTTGTTAACGTGTATGAAGTAAGAGGATCAGGATCAAAATCAGCCGAATTGATCGGGCTTATTGTACCACCATAGCCAAAACTACCGGTAATATAAAGTGTGCCAAGAGTAGAAATAGTAATACCTCCGCCTTGCTCAATATAATTTCCTCCCACCTGTTTAGCCCAAATAAAATTTCCGTTGGGATCAATTTTCAAAATAAAAATATCATCATATCCAAAAGAGGTTAAATTATAAACTCCCGGTCCGGGATCGAAATCTTTTGTTCCATTGAAAGAACCCGTCGTATAAATATTGCCAGCATTATCAAGTTTTAAGTTCCCCGGAATCTCCTTGGCCCATAAAAAGTTTCCGGATGGATCAAGCTTTAAAATACAAGATGATACAGATGCAGATGATAAATTGAATACACCAGGTCCCGGATCAAAATCAACGGTCCCTGTAAAAGAAACAGAGCAATAAAGATTTCCATTTCCATCAATATTAATGCCTTGTATTGAAGCATTTGTTGTTGCATTATTCCCACCAACTTTTTTTGTCCATGCTAAGGTTTGAGCTTGAATAGTAGAAGAAAATTGCAAAGTAACAATCAAGCAAATAAAGGAATTCATTAAATGAATTCTAAGAAAGCCCCGAATGTAAAGTTGACATTTCATGATTGTAAGTTTTGGAAAGAGAATGGTGTTATTGTATTTTAAAGCTATTTTCCCTGTACCACATTTAAAGCAGTCCATGAGTAAATGGTGGCATTGGATTTATAAGTGGTATATCTGTAGCACAAAGTGAATTTGATATTTTGGCAATTCATGAAATAAGTTATCTCTTTGCCTAACTTAAATTTTTATGAAAATCAATTCACTTGCAGTTTTTTGCGGGTCAAAGAATGGAAATAGTCCTGTTTATACTCAACATGCAAAAGAATTAGGAAAACTTTTAGCAAAAAATGATATTACCCTGATCTATGGTGGTGGTAGTACAGGCATGATGGGAGCAGTGGCTGATGCAGCAATGGAGAATAATGGAAAAGTTATCGGCGTCATTACAAAAAAACTGGTAGATTGGGAACATCAGCATCAAGGCATCACAGATCTATCAATTGTTGATGATATGCATATCCGGAAACAACGAATGTATGACCTATGTGATGCAGCAGTTATTTTACCCGGAGGTGTTGGTACCCTTGATGAATTCTTTGAAATGGTAACATGGAATCAATTATCAATTCACGACAAAAAGATATATCTAATAAATTCAGATAATTTTTTTGATTCTCTTTTGAAGCATATTGAAGAAATGGAAAAACAAGGATTTCTTTATGAAAGTGTACTACAAAGGATCACTGTTCTAAATGAGCCCGGTGAATTAAGTCCTCACATCATATAAAAAATTAATATCCTGCACCACCATTATTTTTCCCTCCACCCTGGAATAAAGGGATTTGGAGTCCACCCCTGATAATTGGGATAGATCTTCCATAACCATCCGTATAAGGAGAACCGGGATTATTTGAGATATCAAACAGTATCGCAAGATAATAATGCGGAGCTCCGCCCCTTCCCTGACGACCGGTAGTATAACCACCACCAATAAGAAAACTACTTGCTTCTAATTTATCTGTTTGCTCAAGTCCACTATTATTTGGCGGAACATATTTAAGCTTCAAAAAATTATACTCCCATTGGGCTTGTGCAAATAAAAAACGGACGGGATACAATTTGACAAAACCCCCTCCCCCATAGTTGTATTGTTTTAACCTGTCATCAAAAACATAATAATCCCTGTATACGGTATAATTATAATTAATAACGATCCCAAGATCTGCCCAATTAGTAATACTATATCCCAAAACAGGGCTGCCACCAATAAGAAAAGTATTGGAATAAAATGCCAATGAGATTGTACCCCCGGTAAATAAATTTTGCTTAAAAGGAATTTTTTCTTTTTCCTCTTCCCCCTGGGCCTTTGTATTTAAAGAAATTATTGACGTAATAAAAAGGAAAACAACCAATTTACTTTTCATAATGTGGTTTTAATTATGCTAATTTAATCCTATTTACCTAGTGGAGTTTAAAATTGATTAGTTAAAAATATTTATCAGCAATCGCATGATTCATTTACATGGGAAACCAAAATTGTAATGTCAACTAGTAGGCTTTGTTTCTCAGATCAGGACACATGCTTTGCCGCTTATTTCCATTGTAAGTATCAAAAAGACCTTCTTTGATGAGAGAAAATTCAAAAGCACCCCGGCCGTTATTATAGTTCTTTAGTGTTGAAATAGTGGCATCATATGTAAATGTCGCTCTAATATCATTCCATTGAAGACCTACCATTGGAATAAAAGCATCCTGGTAACGATAATACAAACCGCCGATCAGCTGGTAAGCTCCATCTCCTGACAGATCATAATGGGCATTCAGACCCGCAACTACTTCAAAAGATTTTGCCTGTGTAGTGAAATAAATATTTGGATTGACAAGCCATTGATTGTTTACTAAAAAACTTCCATTTAAAAACCCAATATGTCTTACAGCAATGCGATTATCAACACCGCTTGTCTGATTAAAAAATGATTCTCTTGGCCTGTTAACATGGTGTGCTGAGTAACCGACATTCACATAAACTTTGTCATTCGGAAAATAGGCATAGTTCATACCCATTTGGATATCGAGGTAATTGATATTGTTATCTGACAATACCACGGAAGTAGGTAGTTTGTTATCAAAAAACTTTCCATCAAATTGATCGGGAAACTTCAGGTTAGATACATTGATCTGTTTATTGGACCAACCGACATTAAACCCTGCGCTAACCAGGCTTCCTGAATTTATCATTTGATGATAGGCGATGGATCCATAAATTTTTGTTGAAGTGAGATTTCCACTGCCAGCAACATCCCGTAAGATCACTCCTCCAACACCCAACCAACCAGTGTTATCCTGGTTTTGCATCAGTTGTGCATCGCCAAAAGCACTCATTGTTTTATAAGGGATCGACATAATGCTTGACCATTGATTCCTGTAATTTATTCCAATACGATAATCACCTCCCGGAATAAATCCTGTATTAGCCGGATTAGTTGTGAGCGGTGAATTCATGAATTGTGAAAAATGCAGATCCTGTCCATTCAGGCATATTGCAAAAGTCAAATTGCAGAACCCAAGTAATATGATTATTCTTCTTTTCATTTGCACGATACCAAATTAAGGTTTATCTGATTAATGTTATATCACCTTTCTTAGTTGTTTTGGTTCCGTCAAAAAACTCTACATCCAACGTATACGCATACACATCCATTGGTTGAATGGCACCTTTATATTTTCCATCCCAGCCTATATTCTTATCATTTGATTCAAATACTTTCTGTCCCCAGCGATTCCATATTATAAATCTCATCTTGGTAATACCAAACCCTCTTACGAAAACTACACTGTTAGCATCTCCGCGTTGTGGGGTGAAAGCATTAGGCACATCTACCAATGCAAGAATAACTGCTTTTACATCCTGGCAAAGAGTATCCGTACATCCAGCCGAATTTATCGCAATAAGACAAGCATTATAAGTACCAGTTGCATTATACTGATGCTTTACTTGTAATCTTGAGTTTGTTAGCAAACTATCGCCATCGCCAAACAGCCATTTAAAACTAACTGCATCGGGTGATGCAAGATTGTTAAATGATGTTGGTGTATTTTCTACCGGTGGATCAGGTGAAAAACTAAAATTGGATACAGGGATCGGAAAAACATTAATAGTTGTTGTTGTCGTATCTGATAAATTACAAGTATTCGGATCATTAGCGATCAATGTGATCGTGTATGAACCCGGGGTATTATAAAGATGCGTCGGATTTGTCGCGGTGCTTGTCGTATTATCGCCAAAGTTCCACAGGAATGTTTGGCCTGCTATTGAGGTATTCTTAAACTGTGCTGTATATGGCACGCAGCCAGTTGGTGGTGTTTCAAACTGAGCCACTACCAACGGAGCAATACTTATTGTTTTTTTTGCCGTATCTGGCGCATTACAATATGCTGTATCAACAAGTATCAGTTTTACAGTATATGTTCCCGGCGCAGTATAAGAATGGAATACCGGAGCGGGCCCTGTAGTTACCATCGGAGAATTATCTCCAAAATCCCAAATGAAAGATGTATTTGTAAATGGTCTTGATGGTGGCGCTACTGATAAATTATCAAAACGGTATTTTAGCGAATCACATGGTGCCAGTTTCACCGGATTAAAATCAAGTATAGCTGGTAAATTTCCTGCTTTAATATGCAGGTAAGCAGTATCACGGATATTACATGTGGTGGAATCCTCTGCTATCAGCATTACTGTATATAATCCCGGTAAATTATATGTATGAGATGTGTTCGGAACTGTTGTAATAACCGGGTTTGGTAAAGATCCATCGCCAAAATACCAATAATAGGTAACAGCATTTGCAACAGTATCTCTAAAGTCAACAGTAAGTGGCGCACAACCTGCAGTATCTCTAGGTACTCCATTGATCATTGATTGGAGACCCGCATCAACGCCTGAAAAATCAAACGATATTTTCAGCATTGCAAGATTACACCCTGAACCGTTATTTACAGCAGGATTTATTGGACCTGGCCCAACAACACCTGGTGTAGTGGGATAAGGCACACCACCTCCACAGTTTGCACAAATTGCCTGGTATATTACTCCTTGTTTATCGAATCGGCTCGTACCTCCATCCACATGGTCGGACAGACCACCATTTTGTCCCCAGTAACTACCAAACAATTGAGCCGTCGCATTTTTCTTTAATACAAAAAAGTAAAAATCATTACCATCAGTTGTTGTCTGAACTGCATCTGAAGTTATCGGCATTCCTGATGTTAAAGATGATGGGAATTGCGAATCAATAACGCCTCCCCAACCAGATACATAAACATTTTCACAATTATCAACAAGGAAAGCAGTAATAGAAATATTGGGGACTGCTGCGGTTTTACCAAACCTTGTTGAATAAATAAAAGCGGAAAGATCTGGTTCCAGTTTTGCAATAAACTGAGGAGCACCCGCAACACTATAGGCTGCATTTATTACCGGCCAGTTTCCTTTTGTTTGTCCACACACATACGGAAAACCAAATTTGTCAAACTGAACACCATAAACCTGGTCGGTAGCTGCTGTACCAAGATATGTTGACCTAACAATTGCACTTCCATTGTTTGTTATTATTGATACGAATCCATCGATCCCGCCCTGGTTAGCTGAATGAATTGTAGCGGCTGTATTACCAGGAAAATTTGTACTTGATGTACCGCCACCTACGTATATATTTCCATTGGGAGCCAATGAAAGTACATACCCTGCATCATCACCACTGCCCCCAAGATAACTTGCAAACAAAAGAGACGATACAGAAGGATCGAATTTCAAAACAACAGCATCTTGTGCGCCTCCCGGTAAAGTTTGGAAAGCACCACCAGTTACAGGAAAATTTGTTGACCTGGTGCAAGAGGCCACATAGATATTCCCTCCTCCATCAACAATTACTTCACTTCTGCCATTATCTCCATAATTCTGTTGCAAGGAACTGAAACTTTCTGGCGCAATGTTTACACCATCATCGCCTGCACCGCCAATTTTTTTAGAGCCAACAAGAGCAGTTCCCGCAGGATTCAATTTTGTAACTACTATATCATAAGCACCGCCAGTGCTAATGGCACTGCCAGTAACAGGATAATTAGAAGAGTTGGTACGACCTGCAACGATCAAATTTCCTGCACCATCCACCACAAGACTATGAGGCTGTTCATTACCCGAGCCTCCAATATATGTCGCATACATCCGGGTAGTGCCATTAGGAGATAATTTTGAAATGCTTATATCAGTAGCGTTAGTTCCGCCACTTCCCCCGGCCCAAGTACCCTGAAATGCCCCGGGTGTAACAGGGTAACCTGTTGCTAAATTGATCCCACCACCATAAAAGCTTCCATCAGGTCCATAAGTTGCAGTAAAGCCCCAGTTATCACCGGCACTTCCTGTAAAAGAGCTAAAGATCAAAGTAGGATCTATGATAAGCGTTTCATTACGGTTATAATTTTTTACATCAAACCTGATCTCTTTTCCTATCAAGACATATTTTGTTGATACCTGTTTGCGTTGATTATTTTCATATTGATATGTATAAGGATCCGATTCCTTAACCTCGCCAACAGAGGTTTTAACGATAAGCTGCTTGTCCCTTACTTCCAGTGCATCAGCTCCTGAATATCTCATTACGATCTTACTAACATCGGCGCCCGGTTTTACAATGATATCATACTTCATATTGCCTTTGTCAGTATAAAAACGGACATCAACACCAGGATAAATATTTTTTGCAGTAACCCCCTGGTAGATCTTACAATTACTTGCCCATTTTGAAGGGTCATCCCCAATGAAATAGTTGTTGTAATATTCCTGGGGTTTGTCGGGAACCAATTCAATTTTACCCGATGCACCGGCAAAATCAACTGCATATGAATGCGAACGAACCATTAAAGCAGTTTTTCCATTATTAATAGAACTGCTATGGCCATGGATAAACTCCCTAACCTGGTTCAGGTCATCTGTATTATGCTGAAGAACAGTAAAACCGCCATTGCGTATAAAGAAACTTCCCGCAGGAACTTCACTTCTGAATTTTACATGATTATCCCACTGACCTTTGTTCTCTATAAACTCAATATTCTGGGCCTTAACAGCAATCGATAGGATAAGTAAAAACAGGGTTATGTAACGATAACGGATCAATGGTTTATTTTTTTTCAATTTAACAAAAACAACGGAAAATTTTTAAAACTTGTGTTAAGATATACGGCTCCAGGCAGTTTTAGCTTGGTTTATCTCAAAGTATTTCCTGATTCGCAAATTTTCTGCCGAACTCAATTCAGGATCAGTGTTTACTATGTCTTCGCTAAACCGCCTTGCTACTTCCAATAAAGGCCTGTCTTGGACTATACTTGCCAGCTTAAAGTTTAATACTCCGCTTTGTCTTGTTCCTTCAATATCACCGGGTCCCCGCATATCCAGATCTTTTTCTGCTATTATAAAACCGTTATTCGTGGATACCATTATTTTCATTCTTTCTCTTGCATCATTACCGATATTTTGACCGGTCAGCAAAATGCAATAACTTTTATCTGCCCCACGGCCAACTCTTCCACGCAATTGATGCAATTGAGATAGTCCAAATTTTTCAGCGCTTTCAATCACCATTACGCTGGCATTGGGAACGTCCACTCCCACTTCTATAACGGTTGTAGAAACCATAATATGCGTATCTCCTGTAACAAATCGCTGCATATTATTGTTTTTTTGTTCAGCCTTTTGCCGCCCATGTACCATACTTATCCAATACCTCGGTTCCGGAAACCATGCTTTCACATTTTCATAACCTTTCATCAGGTTTTCGTAATCCATTTTATCACTCTCTTCAATTAATGGAAAAATAATATAGATCTGTCTTCCTTTAGCGATCTCATCTTTTATAAAGCTCATCACTTTAGACCTGTCTTTCTCATAACGATGAACAGTAGTGATAGGCTGCCTTCCCGGCGGCATTTCATCAATTACACTATAATCAAGATCGCCATAAGCAGTCATGGCCAATGTACGTGGAATTGGAGTGGCAGTCATTACGAGAATATGCGGAGGAACTTCATTTTTTTCCCAAAGCATTGCTCTTTGTGCTACGCCAAATTTGTGTTGTTCATCAACTATTCCTATTCCTAATTTTTTAAATTGAACTACCTTTTCAATTATTGCATGAGTGCCGATAAGAATTTGTAAAGAACCTTCATCTAATCTCTTTTGAATTGATCTTCTTTCTGCAGTTTTTGTCGAGCCAGTTAATAGCCCAATTTCAACGGGCATATCTTTTAACAAAAAAGAGAGATTATTATAATGTTGCTGTGCCAGTACTTCAGTTGGCGCCATCAGGCAACTTTGATAGCCATTATCTGCAGCTATCAACATTGTAAGCAATGCTACCATTGTTTTCCCGCTTCCGACGTCACCTTGCAATAAGCGATTCATTTGTTTTCCCGTCGCAGTATCTTTTCTAATTTCTTTGATCACTCTTTTTTGTGCTCCGGTTAGTTCAAAAGGAAGGTATTTAGTATAAAAATTATTGAATAGCTCACCTACTTTTTCAAATACAACTCCTTTCGAAAAACGATGACGTTGTGATCTTAATCTTGCCATTCTGAGTTGTGCCATAAACAACTCTTCAAACTTTAACCGCTTGATCGCCTCATCATATTCTTGCAAGTTGGTTGGGAAATGAATTTGCGAATAAGCTTTAAACCTGTCAACAAGTTTTAAGTTTTGTAAAATATTGTCAGGCAAATTTTCAGGGACATCCTTTTCTTTTATCAATTTCATCAACACTTCTGTAAGCTTACCAATTTGTCTACCTCCAAGTGCTTTTGATCTTAATTTTTCTGTTGTTGGATAGATCGGTTCAAGAAAGGATTTGCCATCTTTTTTCTCTGTAGTTAGCAGTTCCATTTCAGGATGCACAATTTGTGGCCTGCCTTGAAAAAAAGTCACTTTTCCAAAAATGAGGTATTGTTCCCCAGGCTGTAAAACTTTTTGTATCCAGCTTATTCCCTGGAACCATGTAAGCTCTAATGTTCCCGTTTTGTCTCTGAGTATCGCCACCATTCGCCGGCCGCCCTTTATTCCTATCACATCTATATTATGCAAGCTGCCGGCCACTTGTATATATTCAGTTGAAGGTCCAATTTCGCTGATGAGGTTTACTTTAGTTTTATCAACATGCCGATGCGGAAAATGATTGAGAAGGTCATTAAAAGTAAAGATGTTCAACTCCTTTTTTAGAAGATCTGCCCGTTGGGGACCGACCCCTTTCAGGTATTCAATAGGGCTCTTTAATATGTCAATACTTGCAGGTATAACTCCCTTTTGAACAAATGTACTATTCCGTTCCAAGACCTGCATAAGCGAAAGATTGAAAAGAAGATTCCCTGAAAAATAAAAATGCATAAATTTTCGTTGTATTTTTACGAATCCTCTTTATCCTGAAAAGACCGAAGCCAATGAACAACCATTTCAGCCTGCTGCAAGCCAGTTTAAATTTTCCCGATTTCAAGTTTGGCCTTCTAACTTATGTAATGGCATTTGTCCTTACACTGATCTTTATTCCGCCTGTAATTTTTATGGTAAAGCGGTTTAAGCTATTTGATCGACCCAACGCAAGAAAAGAACATACAATACCAACACCGACATTTGGGGGCATTTCGATATTCGCAGGAATGATGGTATCACTTTTATTCTGGTTCCAATTCAACAACCATCCTTCAATCATCAATTTCTTTTTGTCCATGATACTCTTATTTGGTGTAGGAATTATGGATGACCTAAAAGACCTGGCAGCCCGTTATAAATTAGTGATCGAAGTAGGAGTTGCTTCTTTACTTGCTGTTTCAGGAATCAGGATCACAAGCTTTGGTGGCTTATTTGGAATTTCTGAATTGCACATAATCGCCCAATACCTGATAACAGTTGTCACTATTGTAGGTATTACAAATGCTTTCAATCTTATTGACGGGATTGATGGGCTTGCTGGCGGTCTTGGTTTTATGAGCTTAGTTACGCTTGGAATATTTCTTACTATTAGCAAAGACCTGAACTATGCAATGATCGCATTTGCCCTTGCAGGCGCATTGCTTGGATTTTTATATTTCAATTTTAATCCTGCAAAAATATTTATGGGCGATACCGGTTCATTGGTGCTTGGCTTTATCATTGCCGTTCTATGTGTGCAATTAATGAAAATAAATTCCATACGCCCTGTTTCAGTGGTTCCCAATATTTATGTTTTCACTTTAGGTATTGTAATGATCCCTGTCTTTGATACACTTCGTGTTTTTGGGACCCGGATATGGAAAGGACGTTCACCTTTTTCTGCAGATAAAACCCATATACATCATCTTATTACTAATAAAGGTTTCACGCATGCTTTTGCTGCAAGGCTCATCTGCGTATTCCATGGATTTATTTTAATTCTCGTTTACTGGCTGAAAGACTGGAAACCTGAATTGCAGGTGATCATTCTTATTGGTTGTATGTGGAGCTTAGTTTATATGTTTAATCGTATTGGTGGACTAAAGAAATACTTCAAGCCGACAGCAAGCATCTTTACTCCTCAAGCTCAGCCAGAATAAAATAATTGCTATCTATTTGTAGAAATTCAGTTTGTCATTTGCATTTCCGGTAAACCAATGATAAAAGCGGAGCCACTATCAAGTTTACTTTCTGCTTTTATAAAGCCATCATGCTTCTCAACTATTTTTTTGCAAATTGACAAGCCAACTCCGCTACCTTCAAATTCCTGGTAGCTATGAAGACGTTTAAATACCCGGAAAATATCTTCAGCATATTTTTCATCAAACCCGATCCCATTGTCCTGTACGGTTATTTTATAATAATTTTTTCCATGACCATTTTTAAGAAACGTTGACAATTCCGCAGGATCTATTTTTTCTACTTTTATATCGATCACGAGATCAACAGAAGGCTTTCTGAATTTGATCGCATTACTGAAAAGATTATAAAACAGTTGCTGCATCAATCCCGGGATAGCAGAAACCACGGGAAGATCTTCATAATTTATCCTGGCATTACTTTTTTCAATTTCCACTTCTAATTCTGTCAATGCGTTCTTCACAAGTTCATTTAAAGATGTTCTTTTAAAATCATTTGTACTCACTGTATGCCTGGAAAAGTCGAGGAGGTTATTGATCAGCTTTTGCATCCGCCTTGAAGAATTCATTATTTTACCAAAATACTTTTCACTATCAGGATCAAAATTGTTATTCCGAAGGATCCTATCGCTAAACACCTGTATTTTTCTTAATGGTTCCTGCAGATCATGCGAAGCCATATAAGCAAATTGATCAAGCTCTTCATTCATTTGCTTCAGGCTTTCATTGTTGGCGATCAGTTGTGCGTTTAAAAGTTTTATTTTCTCTTCGGAAACTTTTCTCTCTTCAATTTCTTTTTGTAAAAATTCATTTGATGCCAGCAGCTTTTTTTCCTGTAACATTAGCTGTTGATTTTTGCTGTAGAGCTCAACAAAAACAGCAACTTTTGCTCGTAACAATTCAGGATTGATCGGTTTGAAGATATAATCAACGCCACCTAACCGGTAACCCTTGAACATAAAATCCTCATCGTAATTATTGGCTGTTATAAAAACAATAGGAATATTCTTCAACTTATCCCTTTCATAAATAATTGAAGCCGTTTCGTAACCGTTAAGCTCTGGCATCTGAACATCCATCAGGATGAGAGAGAAATCATGATCGTTCAATAATACTTTCAGTGCACCCTTGCCGGAATTTGCTTTAACAATTGAATAATTATCTTTTTCAAGAATCGCTTCTATCGAGATAAGATTATCAGCCCTGTCGTCAACCACAAGGATCTTTGCATCAGAACTTCGTACAGGATTCATTGCTCTCTCCATTATTCCTTATTTATACATCCAGACTCTCATAAGCGATAGTAATTGATCAATTTTTACAGGCTTAGTGATATAATCTGAAGCGCCGGCATCAATACATTTTTCACGATCGCCCTTCATTGCTTTAGCTGTTACTGCGATAATTGGTAATGTTTTGTTCTTATGCTCTCTTCTTATCTTCTGCGTTGTTTCATATCCATCCATTTCAGGCATCATGATATCCATTAATACAACATCTATATCATTGTTCTCTTCCAATATCGTCATTGCTTCCTGGCCGCTTTCTGCAGTAATTGTTTGAATGGCATACCGGTCAAATGCAGTGGTCAATGCAAAAAGATTTCTTACATCATCATCTACCACGAGTACTTTCTTGTTGGCCAATATATCATTCTTAGCTCTCAGGTTCTCGATCAACTTTCTCTTCTCCGGTTGCAGGCTCTTATGATCGATATGCAACAGCATCACCATTTCTTCCAATAATAGATCGAGTGAGTTAACATCTTTTAATAATATCCTGTTTGCATATTGTTTCAACTGACTTCTTTCTTTTGGTAAAAAATCTTTTGCAGAATAAATAAGGACTGGTGTCATCTGTAGCTTGTTCATTGTACTGATCTCTGTTACCAGGTCGAGACCGCCAATATCCGGAAGCATATAGTCAACAATAATGCAGTCATAATTATTCTCACTTATCAATTCAAGGGCCTTCTTGCCGCTATCAATGATCTCGATATCGATCAATTCGCCATTGTCCAGCACTTTCTTTATTTGCGATGAATCGAGCTCATTGTCTTCTATTAACAATACTTTTCTTTGTTTCTTCTCATTGAACTGAACAATATCGCTAAACAAATTGTTCAGGGCTTCTGTCTTCAATGGTTTCAAATGGAAACTTCTTGCACCACGTTGCATAGCTAATAATCTGTTCTCTTCTCCTGAGATCAGGTGAATTGGAATATGCCTGAAATTGATATCATTTTTGAAGAGATCAAGCACTCTCCATCCGCTGGCATCGGGAAGTTTTACATCAAGCGTTACCGCTATTGGGTTGTATTTATTTACCAGATCAAATACATCACCAAAATGAGTAGCCACAACAACTTTCATATCCAATTCATGTGCTTTTTCGATCATGATCTTTCCGAAACGAACATCGTCTTCAATTACCAACACAACTTTATCTCCAGGGAGTATATTGTTCCTGTCATCACCTACTTCATTAATGATCTCATTCAGCGCATCAAGATCTTTTGTTTCACTTACTTTAATTGTAGGTACTGATTGAATTAATGCATCAGTTACACCTTCTGCCAATTTGTATTCGCTTACTTGCAGAACGGTTGGTTTTTCCCGCTTGGCTTTTGCCGGATCATAATCAATCGGCAGGAATAGTGTGAATGTACTTCCATGCCCAATCTCACTTATCAATTCAATAGAGCCACCAAGCAGATCAGCTAAGCCACGGCTGATCGATAATCCAAGACCAGTGCCACCATATTTACGACTAGTTGAACCTTCAGCTTGCTGGAAGGCTTCAAAGATGATATTTTGTTTATCCTTGGAAATACCAATACCGGTGTCTTTAATTTCGAATGCTACAACTTTCTGTGCATTTACTAAGCCTGTATGATCCAGCCTCCAATTTCTATGTGCTTCATAGATACGCAACTTCACATCACCTTTTTCTGTAAACTTAAATGCATTTGACAGCAAGTTTTTAAGAATTTGATTAAGACGTTGTGCATCTGTTTCCATACTTATTGGCAACTTAGGATCAAGCTCGATTGTAAATCGTAAGTTTTTATTTTCTGAAATATGCTTGAATGTGGTTTCAACAAAGTTGACGATCTCATGGAATTGCAGCTTAACGAAATCTGTAGAGATATAACCAGATTCAATTTTAGACAAATCAAGAATATCATTGATCAATTGAATAAGGTCATCACCACAACTATGAATTGTTTTTGCATAGCTGACTTGTTTATCATTCAAATTGCCGTCATGGTTTTCATAAAGTTGCTGAGCAAGGATCAAAAGAGAGTTCAACGGAGTACGTAACTCATGCGACATGTTTGCCAGAAATTCCGATTTATATTTTGATGTCAACTGTAATTGCTCGGCTTTTTCTTCCAAAGACAATCTTGCTTCTTCCACCTCCTTATTCTTAGCCTCAACCTCTTCCTTCTGCTTTACTAACAAGTGAGCCTTATCCTGTAACTCCTCGTTTGTCCTTCTCAATTCATCAGTCAATGATTGTGATTGTACAAGCAAACTTTCTGTTCTTGTGTTTGCTTCAATTGTATTCAACACGATACCGATACTTTCTGTCAACTGGCTTAAGAAGTCTAAATGTGTTTCACTAAATGTATCAAAAGAGGCGAGTTCAATAACCGCTTTGATCTCTTTTTCAAACAATACAGGCAAAACGATAAGATTTAATGGCGAAGCCTTACCTAAGCCTGAACTGATCTTTGTATAGGTTTTTGGTACGTTGGTTAATAATATTCTTTCTTTTTCCAAAGCACATTGACCAACCAATCCTTCGCCTAATGCAAATTCCTTTTGTGTTTTTACTTCTTCACCAAATGCATAAGCGGCAAATAATTTCAATTTCTGATTTCTAAAGTTCTCATCTTGTTCTAAAATGTAGAACATACCTTTCTGCGCACTTACAACCTGCGCCAACTCTGAAAGGATACGACGTGTTACAGTATTCAGGTCTTTTTGTCCCTGTAACATCTGTGTAAACTTTGCAAGGTTTGATTTTAACCAGTCTTGTTCCTGGTTACGTAATGTTGTTTGCTTCAGGTTTGCGATCATCTGGTTGATGGTATCCTTCAATTCTTCCACTTCCCCTTTTGCTTCTACACGAATCATCTGTGTCAAATCACCTTTTGTTACCGCACTTGCCACATCAGCGATGTTACGAACCTGTGTGGTTAAGTTTTCTGCTAACTGGTTTACGTTTTCAGTTAAGTTTTTCCAGATACCTGATGCTCCCGGCACACTTGCTTGTCCGCCCAATCTTCCTTCAACACCAACTTCTCGGGCAACGTTTGTTACCTGGTCAGCAAACACTGCAAGTGTATCGATCATTTCATTGATCGTATCGATCAACTGAGCAACCTCTCCACGAGATACGATTGAAAGTTTTTGTTTCAAATTACCAGTAGCAACTGCTGTTACAACTTTTGCAATACCACGAACCTGGTTGGTAAGATTGGAGGCCATCATGTTCACAGAGTCGGTAAGATCCTTCCATGTACCGGCTACACCCTGTACTTCTGCCTGGCCGCCAAGCTTACCTTCGGTACCTACTTCACGTGCCACCCTTGTTACTTCAAATGCAAATGAGTTTAACTGGTCCACCATTGTGTTGATCGTATTCTTCAAATCAAAAATTTCTCCTTTAACATCGATGGTTACTTTTTTAGTCAAGTCACCAGATGCAACCGCTTTCGTTACTTCTGCAATATTTCTTACTTGAGATGTAAGATTACCCGTCATCTGGTTAACGGAGTCGGTCAGATCTTTCCAGGTACCAGCAACACCCGGTACGAATGCTTGTCCACCAAGTTTTCCATCAGTACCTACCTCACGAGCAACACGGGTTACTTCCGATGCAAAGGCTCGCAACTGGTCAACCATCGTGTTCAATGTTTCTTTTAACTGCAAAATTTCACCACGAACGTCTACCGTGATCTTTCTTGACATGTCTCCATTTGCCACAGCGATTGCAACGTCTGCAATATTTCTTACCTGTGCTGTAAGATTACCGGCCATCTGGTTCACTGAGTCAGTCAAGTCTTTCCATGTACCACCAACACCAGGTACGTTTGCTTGTCCACCAAGTTTTCCATCAGTACCAACTTCTCTTGCCACACGGGTTACTTCTGATGCAAAAGCACGGAGCTGCTCCACCATCGTATTGATCGTATTCTTTAATTCAAGGATCTCTCCTTTTACATCCACTTCAATTTTTCTTGATAAATCTCCATTAGCAACAGCAGTCGTTACTTCCGCAATGTTTCTTACTTGTGATGTTAGATTCGACGCCATTTTATTTACTGAATCGGTCAAGTCTTTCCAAAGGCCTTCTACACCGGGCACATCAGCTTGTCCTCCTAACATACCTTCACTACCAACCTCACGGGCAACACGGAATACTTCCGAACCAAATGAATTCAACTGGTCCACCATCGTATTGATCGTATTCTTCAATTCAAGGATCTCACCTTTTACATCCACCGTAATTTTTCTTGACAAGTCCCCTTTTGCTACGGCCGTTGTTACTTCTGCAATGTTTCTTACCTGCGCCGTAAGGTTGCCAGCCATACCATTTACTGAATCTGTTAAGTCCTTCCACGTACCACCAACTCCCTGCACTTTTGCTTGTCCACCAAGTTTTCCTTCTGTACCTACTTCAAGAGCAACACGGGTCACCTCAGACGCAAATGAGTTCAACTGATCCACCATCGTATTGATCGTGTTTTTCAGTTCCAAAATTTCGCCCGCAACGTTAACTGTGATCTTTCTTGACAAATCACCATTTGCTACCGCAGTTGTTACATCAGCAATGTTTCTTACCTGTGCAGTAAGATTCGAAGCCATTTGATTTACTGATTCTGTCAGATCTTTCCATGTACCACCCACATCCTGCACTTTTGCCTGTCCACCAAGTTTTCCTTCCGTACCTACTTCTAACGCAACACGGGTTACTTCAGATGCAAATGAGTTCAGCTGATCCACCATCGTATTGATCGTATCTTTTAATTCAAGGATCTCGCCTTTTACATCCACTGTAATTTTTCTTGACAAGTCACCTTTTGCTACCGCAGTTGTTACTTCCGCAATATTTCTTACTTGTGCTGTAAGGTTACCAGCCATTTGGTTTACCGAATCCGTCAAGTCTTTCCACACACCACCAATTCCTTTTACCGTTGCTTGTCCACCAAGTTTTCCTTCACTACCAACCTCTCTTGCCACACGGGTTACCTCCACAGAAAATGAATTCAACTGATCCACCATCGTGTTGATCGTATTTTTCAATTCAAGGATCTCGCCTTTTACATCCACTGTAATTTTTCTTGACAAGTCTCCCCTTGCAACCGCTGTCGTTACTTCCGCGATGTTTCTTACCTGGCCTGTAAGATTTGATGCCATTTGGTTTACTGAATCAGTCAGATCTTTCCAGGTACCACCGATGCCTTTTACTTCGGCTTGTCCACCTAATTTCCCTTCGGTACCAACTTCTCTTGCCACACGGGTTACTTCTGATGAAAATGAATTCAATTGATCGACAAGATTATTGATCGTATTTTTTAATTCAAGAATTTCTCCCTGCACATCCACTGTGATCTTTTTCCTTAGATCACCTTTTGCAACCGCTGTGGTTACCTCTGCAATGTTTCTTACCTGTGCAGTAAGATTACCGGCCATTTGATTCACTGAGTCAGTCAAGTCTTTCCACACGCCTGCAACACCTTTAACTTTTGCCTGTCCACCAAGTTTTCCTTCACTTCCTACTTCACGGGCAACCCTGGTTACTTCCATTGAAAACAAGTTCAATTGTTTTACCATGTCATTCACCTCTGCAGCGATCTTAGCAAACTCGCCTTGTAAAACGTGATCACCGATCTTCAAAGGCATTTCCTGTGAAAGATTTCCTTTTGCTACGGAACTAATAACATGGGCTATTTCAATAGTTGGGTGAACAAGATCAGAGATCAAACTATTTATTGAATCAACACCGGAAGCCCATGAGCCTCTTGCAAATCGTGGCAATTCCACACGGTGATTTAAATGTCCTTTTAACCCAATTGTCTTGCGGGCTTTCATTAACTCTTCAACTAATGCTTCATTCAACTGAATAATTCCATTAAGTGTATCGCATATCTTTCCGCTGATACCGAATTTATCTCCGGGCATACGAACACTGAAGTTGCCTTCTTTTACTTCTAATAAGATCTTTAATAGTTCGTAATTATCGATCTCATCTCCTGAACTATGTTTGTCATTTTTATGAAGCTTACTTCCATTACCATTTGTTTTAGCTGGAATGACGGGGGGCGGTACATCAAGTGTTATATTATCAGCAGAAGATGCAGTACTTGCCTTAGAAGTCTTGGAATTTCTTTTCATACTATATTTTTAAAAACTGATAAGGGAATTTTAACCAACAATAATTTCTCTAATTTCATCTGTTCAATTAGGGAAAGTCCTATCTTAGAAATGCAGATCACTTATTATCTAAAAATTTGTGCCACAAAAAGTAATTACAAGCCAGGACCTGCCTTCCAGCTTCATACTGCTTGGAGAAGATGATGCTGATGACCAGGAAATGCTAAAAGAGGTTTTCACATCAATAGATGCCGCTTTTGTGCTTTTTTTTGTAAATAATGGAAATGAGATCCTTTCAGCGCTGGAAAAATTAAAAGATGATCAGCTGCCTTGTCTTATTGTTCTTGATTACAATATGCCCGGGCTCAATGGCGCCGATATTTTGCGTGAACTTGGTACAAATGAACGCTATAAAAAAATTCCCAAGGTTGTTTGGAGTACTGCCATGTCTGAGAAATTCAAAAAAATTTGCCTTGAATTAGGAGCTATTGACTATGTCATAAAACCTAATAACATGACTGGACTTGAAGAAGTTGCCCGTTACATGTTATCACTTTGCCTTGTTTAAAACCTGATTTCCTCACATTTTATTGAAAGGCTGTGTTCAGGATTTGTAAGGAAATTGGCTTTTCCCAAACCATAATGTTCTTATTTGAAGATGTAAAACTTGCTCTGGATTGGTGGGCACTGATCAAATAGATCATCAAGTGGGGATTTTTTTCTACAATTTGGTCTACATATTTCCACCCTTGTCCATCTGGCAAATTATTATCTAAAAATAAAATATCGGGCCTTTCTTCATCTATTAGAAATAGCCCGTTTTGAAGGTTATAAGCAACAATTACCTCATAATTCTTTCGGCCGAAATATCCTTTCATTATCAAACAAAAGTCTACTTCGTCATCAATTATGAGGATCTTTTTTTTCATTGATGAAATTGCTATTATACTTTAAGACGTTCTTTTCTATTTATGAACCGACCATTTAGTATAAAAAATGAGATCGGGTCGAATTACTCATCAAATACCAGCCCAATAAAATTAATACAAATTCAAAATCACAGTTTTAATCATTTGATCAGTCAAAAAAGGCAACATGTCTTTGGAGCCGTATGGTAAACTTTCGAATCAGGCTGACAGGACATAGGAATCGTTTTTGCTATATACAAGGAACGATTTTTCATACTCATAAATGCAACTTGATGCCGAACCAGAATAAATACAAAATTGCAGTCATAGAAGATGATGAAGATGATTATCTCATCATCAGAGATTACATTTCAGATATTGAAGGAAGATCTTTTGTTGTTGACTGGTTCCAGGATTATAACTCGGCGATCGAGGCAATTAAAAACAAAGAATATCATCTTTATTTTGTTGATTACTTTCTTGGTCATAAAACCGGCCTGGATCTTCTTGATGCTGCTGCAGAATTGAATTGTGATGAACCCATTATTTTACTTACCGGGTTAGGGAATAAAGCTATAGATATAAAGGCTATGGAAAGGGGCGCTACTGACTACCTGGTAAAAAATGACTTGAGCACAGAAAAATTGGAACGATGTATTCGCTATGCATTGGAAAGATCAAGTTTTCTGAAAGAATTAAAAGCAAGAGAGGCAAAATATCGTACTCTTTTTGAAAGCTCAAAAGATGCTGTTTTTATTACCGACGACCAACTCAATTTCAGTGAAGTAAATGACGCTGCCGTTGAACTATTAGGTTATTCCGAAAATGAATTGGTGGGTCGCAATCTTCGTGAATTCATTTCTGAAAATCATTTGAATGGTAGGTTCAAGCCATTAAATGAAAAAAGTAGTATAGAAGAAAATGAAATAAAGATCATTAATAATAACAATGAGACAAGAGATTGCCTACTTTCTCTTGCTCCACAGCGCCAGGCCGACGATGAAACATTTGTATTGCATGGTATAATCCACGACATTACTAAAATTAAAATGGCTGAAGAAGTGAATTTGCAGGCGCAGAAATTAGCCGCTAACGAAAGATTGATACGAATGCTTGCTCACGAGATCAGGAACCCGTTGAACAATATCATTTTATCGACAGAACAGTTGCTGCCAATTGAAAAAGATGAGCTGGCAAAAAGCTTTATGGATATTATTCAAAGAAATTCTTTACGAATTAATAATATCATTACAGAATTGCTCCATGTTGCCAAACCAGCTGAATTGATCCTTGTTGAACGTTCTTTACAAGATATCCTCGATGAAAGTTTGTCAAATACTAAGGACAGGATAGCTCTTCAAAATATCCAGGTCAAAAAAAATTATCCTGCCGACCCTCTTATTGTAAAAGCTGATAAAGGGAAACTAGTGATCGCTTTCACAAATATCATTATTAACGCAATTGAGGCTATGAGTGCTGATGGAACTCTTGTTATCAGCATAATTGAATCAGAAGATGGGTTTGAAGTTTGTATCAAAGACAACGGGAAAGGGATCTCAAGAGAAAATCTTGCTCGGTTGTTTGAACCATTTTTTACCATGAAAAAAAATGGAATGGGACTTGGACTCACAGTTTCTTATTCAATTTTGCAGTCTCACAATGCAAAGATCAGGGCACGTAGTAAAGAAAATGAAGGAACTGAATTCCAGATCAACTTTAAAAAAATAAATTAGGCATTTAGTGCTTTTAATGCCTTGTCAATTGAATTGGACTCACTTAACACCGGCAAAAAAAGATCTCCTTTCTTTTTAATGCGCTGAAAAATATTTTGAATAGTGAATTGTTTAGGACTTAAATGATGATTTACTTCTTTCCATTCAAGCGGAGTAGAAACTGATGCGCCAGGCACAGGTCGTATGCTATAAACAGATGCAAGTGTTTGCCCTGCACTGTTCTGTAAATAATCGATATATATCTTAGGTCCACGTTTGCTTAATGATCTTTCCAATGTGGTGATATCGGGTAATTGCTCCAGTACAAGAGAAGCGATGATATGAGCAAAGTCCCTGACCGTTGAATACTCATATTTATTTTTTAAAGGAACATAAACATGCAAACCCGAAGCACCGGAGGTTTTACAGTAGGAACTTACGCCAGCTCTATCCAAAACCATTTTTACTGCAAGTGCTGTATCCACTACTTCTGTAAACTTATTTTTATCTGAAGGATCAATATCGATCACCATCCATGTTGGATGATCTTGCTTCTTTGTAGTACTGCTCCATGGATTGATCTCGATACAACCAAGATTCGCAACATAAAGTAATGTTGCTTTATTGTTACATACGATATAGTCGACTATTTTGTTAGTGCTCTCGCTTTTCACTTTAAAAACATCTACAAAAGACGGTGCATTTTCTCCAGCATCTTTATGATAAAATCCTTTATCACTGATGCCGTTCGGATTTCTCTTCAGGGATAAACATCTTCCCTTCAAGTGTGGTAAAATAAAGTCGGCCATCTTATCATAATGATCTATCACATTACCTTTCGTAAATCCTTCACCGGGCCAATAGATCTTTTTGCGATTAGTTATCGTAACAATGTGTTTTCCGATCTTAACTTCTGATTTTTCTTTTGTAGCCATTTATTCAGTTAAGTCTAAGAAGCTTTTCTTTTTTCAGAAAGACTTGCTTTCAATTGTTCCATCAGGTCTTTCGTTTTTGAATGTACTACTTTCATAGGAGTGAAAGGCACTGCTTTGCCTTTTGATTTCGCTTTAATGATCTTTAATAATCTTTCGCTGTAATCATCCTTATATTTTTTTATATTAAATGGTCCGGACAATTGCTCGATCAATGTGACTGCCATTTTTAATTCATCTGGTTTACTTTTTACCGAAGGGAGATCTAATTCGTCTGTTGAACGAATTTCTTCAGCAAAGCGAATACGATTTAATATAATTACATCGTCACTTGCTTTAATAATGCAAAGATGTTCACGATCCCGCATAACAAACAATGCCACTCCGACTTTCCCGGTTTTCTTAAATGCTTCTCTTAACAAGCCATAAGCTCTTACACCTGTTTTCTCTGGTTGGAGATAATACGGCTGTTCAAAATACACACTATCTATTTCGGATTCGTCAACAAAATGCTTGATCTCGATATGTTTAGTTTTTTCAGGACTTGCTTTTTCAAAATCAGTTTTATCAAGCACTACATACCGATCGTTGATATAATAGCCACGAACAATATTTTCCCAGGCAACTTCTTTTCCTGTTTTTTCATTTACCCGTTTGAACTTGATATTAGAATGATCTTTACTGTCAAGCATATCAAGATCCAGTGTGCTATCCTGAACAGCACTGAATATCTTTATCGGGATATTGACAAGGCCGAAGCCTAATGAACCTGTCCAAATTGCTCTCATGTCTTTTTAGATTTTGGTTAGAAAAACATGCCAGATATGGTTTATCCATTGATGATCTCACCTCCATTTGGATGAATAAATTGTCCGGTAATATAACTAGCATCATCGCTTGCCAAAAAAAGATAAGCGGGTGCAATTTCTGCTGGTTCGCCTGCACGGCCCATCGGCACCTCACTGCCAAAAACTGCAACCTTTTTTCGTGGAAAGCTTGATGCGATCAACGGCGTCCATATTGGCCCGGGAGCAACGCCATTTACTCTTATTCCTTTTTTTACAAGGTTTGATGAAAGACTCCTTGTAAAAGAAACGATGGCGCCTTTAGTAGAAGCATAATCAATTAAACCTCCGCTTCCTCTATAGGCTGTGACTGAAGCAGTATTAATAATACAAGACCTTCTTTTCATGTATGGCAGTACTTCTCTTGTAATCCAGAAGTAGGAAAAAATATTTGTACCAAAAGTTTTTAATAACTCGCGTGTCGTCAGATCTTCCAGGTTTTTATTTTCATAATGCAATGCGGCGTTGTTCACTAAAATATCAATACGTTTATATTCCCGGATAACTTTCTTTATTAATGTTTTACAATGTTTCTCATTGCTAAGATCTCCGGGTATAAGAAGACATTTTCTTTTGTAAATCCCGGTTATAATTGTTGCAGTGTCCTTTGCATCTTTATGCTCATTCAGATACGCAATGGCAATATCAGCACCTTCTTTTGCAAATAGAACTGCCACAGCCTTTCCAATTCCACTATCTGCTCCTGTTACCAGGGCAATTTTGCCTTTTAGTTTATTATTTCCGCTTTTCTCTGGGTAATCAAAGATTGGATAAGGATTCAACTTACTTTCTATACCTGGTCTTGGCTGGTGCTGAGGCTTTCTGAGTTGCCTTTTTTTATTTCCCTTTTGCATTCATTACTTAATGAAAATTTTATACCATATCAATTTAGACCTAGTCAACAGTTTTTATACCAAGTGATGAAAAAAATTCCTATTTAATGTTCCCCAGTAAAATTTTCAGGCTATTGTTAAACGGCACGATTTTTTACGGGTCTTTTAATCTCCCAATTAAACCTTATACTATGATACGCAGTGCAATTTTATTCTTGACCATAGCGCTGATAGCAGGAGTGACCGGATTTGGCCTAATTGCAGGAGGCGCTGCGGTAATCGCCCAAACCATCTTTTTTATTTCCATCGTTATGTTACTTGTTTCTTTACTCTCAACTCCCCCACCACAGAGAAGAAGTATTGATTCATAAAATATTTTGAATTCGAAGGGCGGTTCTAAACCGGTTGTGTGTTTTGATGCAGCCGGTTTTTTTTATGAACATCTTGAGAAACAAATAAGGCCATTACAAACGCAATGACCTTATTGAAAACTACAAATAAAAGAAGCCACAAATTGTTGCTATGGTCCAGGCTTTTAATGATGTGCAGCTGCTGTATCACGCATCATTTTTATTTTATCGTGTGCCTGTAATAGGGTTGATTTCTGCATCTCAATTGTTGAACGAACATCAGGAGTAAGATCATCTTCCTTTAATGCATCTTTATAAGCTCTCTGCGCAGCATCTTCTCCAAATTCACATGATGCCAGGACACCTTTACGATCATCCCCGCCAAAAGTTGCCTTTACATCCATCCATGCCCTGTATATTTTTCCTGCTGTTGTAGTTTCGTCTGTAACATCTTTCTCATTGATGCTTAACAACCCACGCAACTCATTTGCAAACTGGCGGCTTTGTTGAGATAATTGGCTAAACAATGCCTGCAGGTCCTGGTCATCAGTTTGAGTAGCAGCTTTTGAATAGCCTGTAACACGATCGTTATTGATCCTTATAAGATCTCTTAATGTTTCTGAATTTGCCATGTCATTTTGTTTTTAGGTCAATGAATTTTTTTTCATAGGCAATGAACGAGGAAATATTTCCTCATTCATTGCCCGGGTACTTTTCTTTTATCATTCATTTTTCATAGGTCATGATCCATTTTATGAAATGTTGTGATCCAGCTTTCAATTGGAAATATTCACAAACACATGCTATTATCATCAGAAAAAAACATACCACGTTTCAGAACATGTTGAAATAAATAATCCGTTTGTTATGCCATTGGTATCACATTTGATTTTATAGGTTATAAAAAATCAACAAATGGAAAACGATTATAAATTAATGTTTATAAAAAATAAACTGCAACAGATCAAAAACGCGGTCATGTACACAACCAATAGTAATATCGTAAGGTTACCAAACGATATTGTTGAGTTTGAAAGCGTAGACGATGATGGTTTGTTATGGTTCAGTGCTCATATTCCCAGGCAATGGGTAAAAGCGTATGAGCTTCATTTTCCGGCTAAACTTATTTTTTACAGGAAAGGAATCGATTATTATGTTGAAATTAACGGCACTGCTGTGGTTGTAAATAAACAAGATGTAATGTATGGCACAGACAATGGAAAAATGTTATTGAAGATGGTACCATATTATATAGAATACACAGAAACACGCAGAAGAGACGCCGGCTTCAAAAAACTAAAATCACAGATCCATGATGTTTTCATGAATACTTTGGGATTAAACGGGGCAAGTCAACCTCGTTTAACTGAACTGCATTAAAATATAACCAGATACTATACTATTAATCTCTGAATAGTTGAACACTATAAAGGTTAGCGAAGAATGAATTCGCTATGTCTTATTTCTTATAAAACCCTAATTTGCCTATAAAATTCTCCAACCAGGATTAGCTATTAGGAGAAGATCTCTAATTAATTATCATTAGTGTTTGAACGTACTAGCCTAATCACACACCAATGCCGTTAAGAAAAAAAATAAAAACAGGGTATATTATTGCTTTTGTGCTGTTGGTGATCTCTTACTTTTTTATTTTCCGATCAACCTGGATCGTACAAAAAGAATATGATTGGATATCGGATAGTTATAGAGCTGAAAATAAGATCAGGGAATTAAGATATACAGTAATCGAAGCTGAAACAGGAGTACGTGGCTATTATATCACAAAGGATCGGGGCTTCCTAAAATCTTTCGGGGAAATCGAGAACAAAATTTCTCTTGCTTATAATGAACTCAACACCATTGAGGCAAAAAACCTAAGGCAGCTTGCTCAAATCGATACAATAAAACAGTTGATCGATCTTCGTCTTTTTTTAATGAAGGCAAATATTATCGCTTTTCAGCAGGCAGGAGAGCAGACAACTCCCGAGGTTGATTTTAACAGGCGAAGAGGTCAAATGCTATTGGATAGCATTAGTTCTCATGTCCAATATTTTATTGATAACGAAGAAGAATTAAAAACTTTAAGGAAGAATAATCTTACCAGTTCATTTACAACTACACAGATCATCATTTTTATTTCTCTGCTTACTTCTATTGTTGCGATCATTTACTCACTGCTTACTTATATCCAGGAAAGCGCAGCCAGGGATGCCATAACCAAAAAAAATATTCAATATCAAAAAGAGCTAGAGAATAGTATAGATGAATTGAAAAGCATGGATGCTGAAGTAAGAGAATTGAAAAGCATGGAAAAATTTACTGCAACAGGCCGGGTGGCAAGAAGTATAGCACATGAAGTAAGAAATCCTTTGACCAATATTTCTTTGGCAGCAGAACAATTGCAGGACATGACTACCGACAATGGTGAATCTTCTATGTTGCTTGACATGATTAACAGAAATAGTCTTCGCATCAATCAACTAATATCTGACCTGCTAACTGCTACAAAGGCCATTGAACTGAATATAAAAAGTGTCAGCATTAATAAAATACTTGACGAATCTCTTGCAATGGCTGCTGACCGGCTTGACCTAAGCCAGGTAAAAGTGCAAAAAAACTATGCAGCTAATAATTGTAATGTATCAGTAGATGAAGAAAAGATCAAAATTGCTTTTTTAAATATTATTGTGAATGCGATAGAAGCAATGGAAAAAAACAAAGGTATACTGACATTAAAAACGAAAAATTCCGGCGACCAATGTATCATTGAAATTGGAGATAATGGGTCCGGGATGGATGATGACACGTTGCAAAAATTATTTGAACCTTATTTTACAAACAAATCAAATGGGAATGGCTTAGGACTTACTAATTGTCAAAATATCATTATGAGTCATCGGGGTAAGATCAGTGCAAAAAGCGAAGTTGGAAAAGGAAGTGTTTTTACTGTTTCTTTAAAAATAGATGAGTAAAATGAGGATTTTTTTCCCCATCCATTAAGCCGATGTTTGAACAATCGAATTTAATATAATGTCTTTTGAAAATGGTTTTGCAATAAACTTCTCTGCTCCATCAGATGATGCTTTCATTCTTTCTTCATAAGAATCATGCGCAGTGATCATAATTAAGTGAATAAAAGGAAATTTCTCTTTCCAGCGTTTTATCTGGTTAATTCCCAAGCCATCCGGCAAATGGTTATCAAGAAAGACGTAATAAAAAAAATCGGAGGATTGAAGCATTCGATCAGCCTCTTCCAGGCTTCCCGCAAATGCTGTCTGTATATTTTTTTGCTTTAAAATATTGCTCAACAAGAAGCAGATATCTTTTTCATCATCAACTATTAAAGCTCTTTTTGTTCCAGCTTCATTAAGTTTATTAGTTTTCAGACTGGGTACCATATCATCATATTTACTTGTCACTTTATCATCTCCTTTCCACAGTGAAAAAACACAATTTTGTTGCCAAAGACCTTGAGATAAAAATGATTTAGTAATTTAGTAAGAATAGATTTGGCATGATTTCAGTTAAAAAAGTGTGGTATTATTTCCCTAAGTTAAAACTCCCTTCAAATGGCAAAAAGAGCTCTCATTATCGATGATGACATCGACCTATGTTTACTGCTTAGTCGCTTTTTAAATAAAAACGGGTTTGAAACAAGCACCGCACACTCAGGTGCAAAAGGCATTGCCTTATATGATCCTGCAAATTTTGATGTAGTGATCAGCGACTACCGGCTTGATGATATGGATGGCATTAAGCTTATTAAAGGTCTGAAAGCAAAAGATCCACATGTTAGGATATTGGTGATAACGGGCTATTCAGATATAAAAACAGCAGTAGAAGTAATAAAACTTGGCGCTTTTGATTATATCACTAAGCCACTAATTCCTGATGAAGTAATTTCTATTTTAAATAAACTATTAGATAAGACTGAAGAAAAAACGGCAGCAGTTGGCCAACCAACTGAAACAGGAGCAAGTTCAAAAAAGAAAACAAACCTGGATTTCTATAACGGAAAGTCGCCCGCCTCCTTGTTTTTACATGAACAAGCCAATATAGTAGCCGGCACTAATTACAGCGTTTTGCTGTATGGTGAAAGTGGAACAGGTAAGGAAGTTATTGCAAGCTTGATCCATAGTCTCAGTGAACGTAGTCATAAGCCTTTTGTAGCTCTTGATTGTGGAACTCTTTCAAGAGAATTAGCAGGCAGTGAGCTTTTTGGTCATGTGAAAGGTTCATTCACTGGTGCGATACAAGACAAAGAAGGCCACTTTGAATTAGCCGAAGGGGGTACTTTATTTTTAGATGAAGTAGGAAATTTATCGGCTGGTGTACAAGCAGCTTTACTCAGAGTGATCCAGGAAAGAAAATTCAAACGGGTAGGAGGTAATAAAGAGACAGCAACAGATGTACGCATCATTGTAGCTTCAAATGAAAATTTAAATGATGCATACAGGAAAGGGAGATTCAGAGAAGATCTGTATCATCGTCTAAATGAGTTTTCGATCCATCTTCCTCCATTACGTGAACGACGTGAAGACATTATTCCGTTAGCTGAATTTTTTCTTCAAAAGTCAAACGAAGAAACTAAGAAAAATATAAGTGGTTTTAATGAAGATGTACTGAACATATTTCTTGAATATTCATGGCCAGGCAACCTGAGAGAATTCAGAAATGTTGTCCGTCGTGCAGTATTGCTTACACCAACCGATGCAACAATTGCGGTTACATCATTACCACAGGAAATTGTACATCATGTGCCGGCTCATCAGCATCCAGCTTCTCCTTTTGAGCAGTCGCATCATCATCAATTTGAAGGATTAGCTCATCCTGAAAATTTTCCAACTAAAGACCCACTGAAAGGCGCAGCGAGCAGGGCGGAATTCTATACGATAATGTCCGTGATGCAACAAGTAAATTTCAATAAGAAAAAAGCAGCTGAGTTATTAAAGATAGATCGTAAAACACTTTATAATAAACTCAAGAGTTTTCAAACAACACAACAGCAATAATTCATTCTATTTTTTATCGAGGAAAAAATACACAATGATCATTGTGTATTTTTTTTATTGTGTTTCGATCAAGTCTTGTAAACGGAATACTCCTAACGCCAAACAGCAATAGAAATAGCGGAAGCTCCCGGGAAAGGCAAAGTAGTTCCAGTTCTTCAGGCAGACGCAACGGACGTAGCTCTAATTGGTAAACTAGTATCACTTTGTAACAATAGCGGAATATTTTCAGCATTGAAAAACCCGGTTTATTTTTTAAAAATAACAACTGGGATTTTATGGTGCAGTATTTCCAGATTCTTTAAAAATATTTCGAACGCTTTTCTTTACATCCAGGTCGGAAAGACCGCCCCTCAATCGCTCCGTTGTCCAGCCTTGCCAGATCTTTTTATCGGTACCGGCATCCATCATACTAATGGTAACTGTCGCTTCTCTTACAGGAACCTGATATTGCTGGTACCCTAAGAATTGTGAAGGATAATAGATCGTTGACCATCTCCGGGTAAAACGATTATAGTATAACCGGCTATATGGCTGAGAATATACAGGATCATTTTGCGTTTCTACATTTCTTTCTACCAGCACATCATAACTTATTAAAACATCTGGGTTATCTGTTACCTCTCTCCATCCCCAATTATTAAGCTCCGCATTTACTGAATTATGAACACTCACATCGGCAAAAGCCGTAGCTCTACTTGAGGCATCATCCTCACTCGATCTCACATCCACCCACATGTAAGTTTTATAGTTAGATAAATTGACACTGTTATCTTTATCTACATATGCGGGAGTAGAACAACCATCAAACAATAAACCCACGCCAGCAAGTATCACTATTATATTTATCTTTTTCATAAGGTTTATTTTAAAAGTTATAGACTATTTGAAGCCCGTGGTGATTTTTCTTCTACTGGTTCCCCATCATTATATTCTTCAGGATTACCATTGCCAGGAAACTCTTCCGGGTTAATATCGTCTCTCCTTAGTGGCTTGTTGCTATGTTTACTCTTTGATCTTTCATCTTGAGGATTATGCTGGCCAGTAGAAGTAGATGTATTTGGTTCCTGCTCTGGTTCTTTGTTAATTGATTTATCGGGTGGCGGATTTCTTTTATTTTTCATTTGTACTGATTTTGTTAACTAGTAAAAGATTTACCAATATCTCTTCTGAATTGCTTTTGCAGAATCGAGATGCATTCTTAAAGTTGGTAAGGTTTTGTCAGCGAAATTTTTAATATCAATATCAGATGCATTTGCTTTTGTATCCTCAAAAAGCTTGATCCCATCGTTGTGACTTTTAACCATCATATCGATAAAATCTTTATCAAAGGATTTACCGCTCATTTCATTCATATCATCGATCATTTTTTGTTTATCTCTTGAGGGTGAGGTAGGCAGTGCTACATTTCTTTGACTTGCAAAGCTTTTTATTTGGTCACCTACTGCGGTATGGTCTCTTTCCAGCATTGCTGCAAAACTCTTTACAGCATCTATTGTAGCTTTCTGCTGAGCATCCTTGGCCATTTGAACTTCAGCCATGCCCGAGTTAGCAACCTTTGTCATAAACTCTTTACTCTTTTCATCAGTTACAACATTATTAGTTGTGCTGCTTACATCTCCATCTTTAGCGGTATTTGTACTGGTACTTACATTGGTTGTTGTTTCAGTATCACTCGAATTGCACGCAAATAGAACAAAACAAAATATTGGCAGCGAGGCAAAAATCTTTTTCATACAAAAACTTTTAATTAAAAAATATTCCTATTAAGTGTATCGGAAATCGTGCCATCGACTTATATCAAGAGTAAATCATTTTTGCACACTTTCTTTGCTGGCATGGTTTTTTCAATCTCATCAATGTAAGTTTCTTGGGGTGTTTGACTAAATATAGATCGGAAACGATCTTACTATTCTGAGATAATACCCATCGAACCTGAACCAGGTAATGCTGGCGCAGGGATAGAAACTTTAAAAGAGTTTCGGCTTCGCCGAAGCTCTTTTTTTATACAGATAATAATTTATAATGAAAATGAATTGGCGCATTGGATGTTCTGGTTTTCATTACAAGGAATGGAGGAGAATTTTTTACCCCGAATCAATTCCCCAAAAGAATGGTTCGGTTATTATACTGAAAGATTTCAAGCAATTGAACTCAATACATTTTATCGTTTTCCCGTTTTGAAGTCGTTGGAAACTGGTATAATACAAGTCCACCGGATTTTAGTTTTGCTGTAAAAGCGCCGCGAATTATTATTCATTTTTTCTGGCCAGGTTTTCTTTTACCACCTGTTCCTTTTTTCTTTGGAACTTTTGCACCAGCTTTACGGGCTTCTGAAAGACCTATCGCTATTGCTTGTTTTCTGCTGGTAACTTTTTTACCGCTGCGTCCGCTTTTTAAAGTGCCTCTCTTCTTTTCACGTATTACTTTTTCAACCTTTTCTCCTGCCTTCTTTGAATACTTTGCCATAAAATAAAATTTTGATAAAAAAATGGTGGCATTTAGATCTATCAACATTACTGTTACTATAAAATTCATTTACACTTTCCTGTCCAAACTTGCATTGTAACCGTCTCTTTTTATCATAACAATGTTTTAGCAACCGGCACAATTTCCTTGCCATTGCATAGGAGATAAGGATTCACAACTTGGAAAAGTATGGCTCTCCTGTATAGTTATTTTAAAGTAAGACTTGTACAATATGATCTTTGTTTGTAGAAACATTTCCCCTTAGCTATAAATTAAAATAAGCAAAAACAGAAAATTTGTATGATAAAAATGTCCATAATCCCTGTTTATGGCATGGCATATCGTTTGCCTCTGCTTTAGAACTTTGAATACATTTAAACCGACAATGATGAAAGCAAAATGGATAGTGGTGGCTGGAGCTTTTTTATTTGCAGCTTGCGGAGAGAACAGTACAGAGACAACTTATAACGATAAAACAACAGATGTTGCGCCTACTACTAACGCAACTCCAACCGTAAACCCTGAATATAATTCTAATCCTCCCGATAATGTCAGAACCGCCTTCCAGGCAAAATATCCAAAGGCAACTGATATAAGCTGGTCAGCATATAAACCTTATGAAAGGATCAATTGGGAATGGACAGGATGGCCTTCAATGGATACTACTTATTATGCGGTGAACTACACCGTAGATAACAGGAAACACATGAGTTGGTGGGATAAGATCGGATCATGGATCAGTTCCTCTTCAACTATTGAAGATTCAACAATGCTTCCTGATGCGGTAAAAAAGACACTTAAAAACAACTATGCAGGTTATAGAATAACTTCTATAGACGAGGAAAATGATAAAAACAGAACTGCTTACGAAATTAAACTGGAGAAAGGAGATGCTAAAACACGGATACTTGTTGATAAGAATGGAAAGATCCTGAAAAAGGATACTAAGGCTTAACGAGAAGAATTACTCAGTTTAGCCCGTACCCTGTGTTAATGAATTTACCTTATGAACTAAAATTTCTTATACGCTCAGATAACCAATAAGTCCGATCGACCGGCTGTGTTCTACGGCCGGTTCTTTTTTTGAAAAGTTAAAAAAACCTTTTTACCAATTTACCAACCGTTAATCCCTGGACGATAATTGAAAAAAGCACAATTACATAGATCATAAATACAAATTGATCTTTGGGAAGTGGTTTTGTTAATGATAAAGCCATTGCAATAGAAAGTCCCCCCCGTAATCCTCCCCAGGTCATTAGCCAAACGGTTTTTTTATCTGTATTAATAAATTTTTTAAATAATGACGCCGGCAGGATCAATGATATAAATCTTGCGATTAATGTTATAGGGATAGCAATTAGTCCTGCAACGAGATAATTAAGATTAAACTCAAGAGTCAATAATTCAAGCCCGATCAGTACAAATAAGATCGCATTTAATAGAACATCTATCAACTCCCAGAATTTATCGATATAAAGGGCTGTTGTGTCACTCATCGCTTGCTGTTTAGACCTGCTCCCTGTAAATAACCCTGCCACCACCATTGCCAGCGGAGCAGAAATATGCAACCACTGCGCTAACATATATCCCCCCATTACCATTGCCAGTGTTATCAAGACCTCTGTTTGGTAATGTTCAATTTTTAGCATTAGTCTATATCCTATTACTCCAAGCAGCCATCCAAATAGTATTCCTCCGCCTATCTCTTTTACAAGTAAAACAATGATTTGCCAGGACGAAATATTATCACTTCCAATCGTAATTATCTCGAACAAAGAGAGGAACAGTACAACTCCGATACCATCATTAAATAAAGACTCACCGACAATTTTTATTTCTACTTCTTTAGGAGCCCCGGCTTTTGTCAATATGCCTAATACAGCTATTGGATCTGTTGGGGCAACAAGAGCGCCAAATAACAAGCAATACAAAAAATTCACTGGTGAATGAATGAGCTGGAAAAACAAATACAAGATCGAGCCTACAAGGAATGCCGACAACACAACTCCCACAACTGCAAAAACAGTTATAGAATTACGATTAGCTTTCAATAATGAACTATCCGTATGCAAAGCCCCGGCAAAGAGCAGAAAGCTTAGCATAATATCAAGCAATACTTTACTAAAATCGATCTTGCTTATAAGATCTTTGGCAAAATCTAAGGTATCCGGGAACAATATACCTGTTACAATAAGCAATAATGAAAAAACAATAGAGGTTATCATTATCCCTATTGTTTCTGGCAGCTTTAAAAACCTTGTATTGATGTATGCAAAAATTGCAGTAATAACCACCAATATCGTAATGATAACGAAGATGCTCATGAAATTAGGTTCTGTTTCAGATTCGCAATTATTTTTTTATCCCGTTCCTTTTTACAAACTCATCATACTTTTCTTTAAACAATTCACGCTGAGTTTTACCATCTATCTGTTTTTCTTTTCCGGAAGCGGCATCATTGATCAATTCATTATATGCTCGTGGGTATTCTTCAGAATAGATGCCCGGCAAGAGATCAGTTTTATTTAAAGCTGTAAAAAGTGAGAACAGTAAAAAGAGTAATGCAAGAACGATAGAATGATCACGATACCCCGTGATCATTTGAAGTACTGTAACATTATTACCCTCTACCAGGTAAAATTTCTTTATCAATGCACCAATGATAAACAGCAATAACAAAACAAATCCTGCCATACCAACCCATTCTGCAACCTGGATGGTGAATGGTGAAAGTATCATAGAAAGCAGGAAAAGAATAATGCTTAGATGAAAGATGAAGCCCAGGGTGGCTAACCGCTGATTCTTATCTGTAAGCCGGCGGTACCGAACAAATAATTTACGTATATAGAAAAAAAGGAGACAGACACCTGCTGCTACAAATACCCATTCTATAAAAGGAAAATAAATATTGAAAACCCTGCAACCAAAGATCGCTGCGAACGGGATCATCGCCATTAGTTCTGCCAATATCATTCCTTCCTTTTTTTCTTCACTGGTCAGTGCCCCGATCAATTCAATTAGAAATACTCCAGCAAAAACAAAAGCTACTCCTCCCATCAATTTCAATCCATAACTATTCTGCGCCATGGAAGCAAATGCGCCCATCACCAGCAGAATGAAAAGCAAAAAATATATGGGATTATTTTTTTTCACTAGAAGTTCTGGTAATTTATATAATTATTATACATGATGATCCTATCCAACCCCTCCCATTTTTCCCTTTCTTTAGCTGATTCATTTTTTATACTTGCATTAAAAAGAATAATTACCCTTGTGATCAGATCATCTCTTTCAGTCAGAATGGGAGGTATTGCTATGGTTGCTCTGTAAAAATTTCCCTCAACGGAGATCCCATATACCCGTTTGAATATAGCGTCCATTTTATTATCGTCAGTTATTTTTGATAATACATCTGCAGAAAGAGCATCCAGTTTTCTTCCGCCTATACGTGACAAAAGCCGTATCAATATAGGACGAAAATCAACCCCTCCTCCGAATAATAATTGTGAAAACTCAACCTTCTTATATTTTGAAAAAGCAGAATCAAGATACACAAAGGCGGTTGGATCTCTTTTGTCATTATAAATCCTTTCTCCCATTAAAATATATGCCACTGCCTTTTCATTTTCTTTTTCAAATTTTTCCGCCAATTCAACAGCTTCATTTTTTTTATCAATCGTTGCAAGGTTGATGCATAGATCTTTTAGTTGATTGAGGAAAAAAGTTTTTTCCAGGTATTCATATTTATTTCTGGAAGCAGTAAAATTAGTTTTCTCAAAATGCCGGTAATATTTCAAGCCCTCTGTAGTATCACCTTTACTAAAGGAACGATTAGCCATTACAAGGCTAAGCAGATTTTGGTCAAAACTTTTGCCTATCGAATCTGTGTTGCTAAAGGAGAATATCCGGGCCAATGTTTCATCTTTAAGCGGATAACGATTGTCTAAATTTTCATAAAACTCATTCAAATTGATCGTTAGTGCTTTTGTTATCCAGTAATGAATTAATCCAAGCTCTTCGGCATTGGTATAGAACTCATGGTAGAGTTTGTGCTTATCAATGAAATCGTAAAAAAGATCTGAATGATAGGTTCCGGTAAACCATCCGTCCATATAATCGGGATAAATAAATAGTTGCCTGCGTGTATATTTTGGATTGCGTACTCCATCAATGTTATAAGATAAAGTAATCGACACCGATTCACCAAGGTATTTATCATCCACCAGCCTGAAATGATCGACAGCCTCCTGCAAAAGCTTATCCAATGCAATTGGATCTGTTGTTATACCACGGTCAAGCTGGTATCTATGTGTAAACAAAGCTCTGCGCTTTTTATTAATAGCCAACAAATAATTTCTTTCGGAAGGGTTTGATGTTTTATCGATCAAATTATCATATTCATCAGCCAATGCTGTAAATACTTCGCGGGAAGCCATACATAAATTGGGAAAATAATAGCCAGCGACCGGGCCTCCAATGTTCTTATCAAAATTTAACGAATAGGTTTCTGTAATATATCCTGAACGGTTAACTAAATTTTTATAAATGATCAATGCTGTCTCGCTGGAGTAATTTTTCGCAATCCAATTTACCAGGCTCATGGTCTTTTCTCTAAATCCATACTGGTAAAACAAGCCAATGATATTGGTATAATTGTTCAAAGAATTGCCTGTAAAATAATCGTTGGTGCCTGACTTCCTGATCTCTTCAAAACATCGAATTACTTTTTCTGTATTTCCCAAAGCAGCGTATAAAGAAGCAAGTGTGTGATACCCTCCGTTAAAATCATTAGTTGTCCGACCATTACCTTCTTTTCTTCCTTTTGAATAATAAACATCAAATATTTTTTTCGCTGCTTCACTCTCATAGGGTGAGATCATACTGAGTAACGCAGTTATCTTATCATTGTTGACCTCTCCAAATGTGAGCCATTGCTGGAGACCATAATTCAGTTCAGGGGATATCAACGGTATATATAAATTAGTGTCTTTGAAAAAGATGATTGCCTGCTTAAATGCTTCATCTGAAAATTCACGAAGTTTATTTCCGGCGATACCGGATGGATTATAGTAGTTGTCAAAAGCAAGCAACGTGGTAAATCTATTCAGTTTGGGTATTAAAAAATGATGATCTGTTTTTTTGGCCATCAGATCCTTTAAATCCGCTTCTGTTCTATTGATGATCTCATTTTTGATCTCATTACTATCCCTCTTATTAAAGCCAATTAGAAATTTATAGCTTTCAAGAGTAAGACCAAACCTTGCCTTTGCATCCAGACCTGATAAGTAGTTATTCATTGAACCCTTCTCATGTCTTTCGAGCATCAGCAGTGTAATGGCCTTGGGCTCCGAGCCAACTTCTTTACTGTCCATCAGGGTTGTCAATTCTTTCCTGATCCTTTTTATTACCTGACTGTTTTGCTTTTGTGTAGCATCATACCAATAAAATCCGCTTAATATGATCATCGCAATGATGGCTACAACAGTAGCGATACGACGCGGACCATACTTTATAAATGCTCTTGTAATCGTTACTTTCCGAGCACTTCGCTTAATAAACTCCTTTACATCGGCAAGTACAGATTCAGCATCAGCAATAGTTTTTGATTGATCATCCTGTATTTCTGCATAACGTTTTATCCAACCAACATTGGGTTTACATTTTGCATACCAGCTTTCAAAAAAAGTAAGAGGCCCGATGGGTAACAAAAACCCACTGCTCTTTTTACTGGTCTTCCAGCGGTCCAGTTGTTTTTTAAAATCAAGATAAGTTGTGTAAAATTCAAATTCCTGTTGAGCCCATGTATTTAGTTTATTCCAGTTTCGTATCAGGCTTTCATGAGTTATATCCAATACCGTATTTGCTGAGATGGTATGAGTAGAAGGATCAGCTGTTTTAAAAGGACGGATAAATGAATTCCCTTCCTCCCTGTAAATACTTAGTACTTCACTAACTACTTCGGGTGTACAAGATGGTGAATTAATGATAGCAGTAATTTCTCCCAACGTCATGCGGTTACGTACCGCCCTGCTGTTATCGATCTTGGTAAGACAACTAAATGTAAGTGCAATGATCCTTTTTGCTTCCTGCTGGCTGATGGGGCCATCGGGATGTTTGCTATTATAATTTATCCATGCATTTTCATATAACACACTAGCATGAATTTCTATGATCTTATTAAGACCTGTTTCCTGGTAATATTTTTTTCGTACTTCAGGCAGGGCATCAAACCACTTTTGAAATGCCGGTTGATCTTCATCAGGCAATTCATGAACGGGCATTCCTCCCACTTTTGCATAATGAATAAGATCCATTTCCTGTTGTCCCTTATCTGCTGCCAACCATACCTGGCTCAATGCATGCTGCAGTATAGGCAACTGATCCACGCCATCAGCAATATCATAAACTATCCTTTCAATAAGACGTTGCGATATACGATTACCACTAAGAATGGCCGGCTCTTCGATCACCTGTTTCAGGTCTTTGCGTTTTAACCTCGGAACAAAAAATTGTGAAAAACCGATATATTCAGGCAACCCTCTGAATGCAGAACACTGCCCGATATAATCGGAACGCATAGTGCAAACAACATACACGGGGATATTTCTTTTGATAGCAATACGGGCTGTTTCTAAAACAAGGTTCACCACGATCTGCGAATCCTGTGAAGGTGCTTCATTATAAAAATTCTCGGGGTTGGTAAAAAATTCTTCGAACTGGTCAACAATGATCATCAGGTTAGCGGCATTTCTCTTTCTTTCTTTTTTTTCCAGTTCTCCTTTTTGCTGCCATTGCTCCACTGCTTCATCAATATAAAAATCAGAATTGGTATAAAGATCGATCAGCGATGAATAACCCCGACGAAGTTCCGTTTCGATGGTCGAAGCTTTTTGCTTAAATGTTTTTGCAAGTGCTTCCGACATGTTGCGGATCGGGCTGCGTTCCGGTCTGAAATCGGCAACCACCCAATTGGTGTATTTCGCTTTAAAAAATCCTGCTCTCGCATTTGGAATAAGGCCTGCATAGATCAGCGACGACTTTCCTTCACCGGAAGCACCGGTAACCATCAGGAATTTATTCTGCTCCAGTAGTGATGATATCTGATCCACCTGCAGATCACGGCCTTTGAAATAAAGACTTTCCTCTTCGGTAAATGACCGCAGACCAGTATAGGGACATATAGTTTGGTAGCCACTCATCTATTCATTTTCATTTGTATAAACAAGAAATGAATTCTCAAAGAAATTATAATTATTAAGATATTTCATCCATTCACTCTTTTTCTCCTTGTTCATATTATTTCCAACCAAAGTGAAATAAAGAAAAAGTGTTTTGTCTTCATTTGCAATTTTCGCCGGCGCCTGCTGGTAGGCTTTATATAAATTGTCGTGAAAAGCAAATGACTTGCTGAACTGCCCCATCGTAATAAATTTGGCAAAAGAATTTTTGATCGTCCGGTATGCAACGGATTCATTTTTCTCCGGGTCCATATACATCTGCGCAATGGCAACAAGCAGGCGATTAGGCTGAAACTCTTCAGGATTATTTTTATTCATTTCTACAATGGCGGAATCCAGCATGCGTTTCGCCATTTCAGGTGATCCTTTTTTTATTGAGATCATTTGGCTGGCATACGCATAAAGTGAAGACCTGTTAAGAACTTTCTTATATGCATTAATAAAAGTATATGCTTCATCAAACTTATTATTAGCCGCGAGGTTAGCAACAGCATATGCGACCAGGTAAATAGTCATAAACCCCCTGTTTTGATCTGAGCTTATGAGTTTATTAATTTGTACTTTTTTCAGCCATGCGATTCCTTTATTATTCTCACCGCGTTTAAAAGATCGTTCACTAAGATTGAAGTAAAGAACATTGAGATCCGTTATTTGATTTGCATTCCGCTCCTCAAGCTTCAATGCTAATTGTTCCATTGTACTTTCTGGCATTGGGTAGTACATAGAAAAAAAGGTAAATCTAAACTGCTGATGATCGACCAGCCATAATTCAAAAAAACGAATATCATCCTGGCTTCTATATAAAGAATCAAATAAATGCTGATCCAGTACAAACTTTATAAAATCAGAAGAAGTATAATGAAAGTACCCGTTTCTTGGTTCAAATGGCCAAAACGATTGACGATAATCGGGATACAAGAACAGGAATTTACGTGGCTGTGTAACTATCCTGTCACCGGAGTTGCTTCCGGCAATAGAAACGGGATGATCCAAATATTCTGTTGTTACTTTTTTGTAATAGCCGATCGCATCTCTATATAGCTGACCCGTTTCTTTTTTACCAAAACCCCGTATGTCTCTCCGGTAAGCAAATAAGGATCCTTCATTTTTTAAAATAACTGCAAGATCAAAATTTCGTTCATTGGCATCTCTGACCTTTAAAGCTTCTTCTTTAAGTTTTTCAAAGAAAAAGGAAAGCATTTCATCACTTGAAAAAGTGAGATTCAGATTGGCAAATTCCGGCTGCCCGGCGAAATAAATTATTTTAAGCGTAATATGGTAGCCCATCAATGTCCGGGAAACTAGCCTGTTGTAAAATTCAATTGAGCTTATATTTTTTCTTGAACAGTAGCCTTGTACAAAACTATCCAGTACCTTGTTTGTTCCGTATGTATAAAATACAGCAGCAATATTTGTTGCATTGTCAATGATCTCTCCATAATTATTCTCATAATAATTTTCTGAATACTTTAGTAAAGTATCGATACACTGAAGTGCTTTTTCGGGTTTACCTAAAGCCGCATACAAATAAGCTAATTCCTGGTACAGGCCATTAAATTTTGTGCCATAACTGTAAACACCACGCACCTGCACTTTATCCCGTTGGTAATTCTTTTCAACCCATTCAGATCGTTGAGGGTTTTCAAATGGAGAAAGAATATTTAACAACTGGTTGATCTCATCCAAAGTAAATACACGATGATTGATACCATTTTCCAATGCAAGATTCAAAAAACGGATATCAGAAAAATCTTCCGGTTGATCTTGTAATACCTGCAAAGCCATGTTTGCTGAACGTCTTGCATTGTGTATGCCGAGTTGACCTAATGTATCATCAGGATGATAAAGATGAGCCATCCCGGCAGTTACTGAATACGCATGAACTTGTTTCAAAGCATCAACATAAGGCAGCTTTTTACCTTTTGCATAAAGCTTTTCCAACAATGTATCGGCAATTGATAGACTTTGAATTATTTCCTTTCGTGGTTCATTATGACCCTGCAGGATCATTAACGAGGCGATCCCGGTAGCTGTTTTAATTTTCTGGCTTGGATCCTGGATGGCATCTAAAACTTCGGGGATCGTCAATTTATCTGATATCAGTTGTTCATTAATTATCGGTACGAAAAACTCCTGAGCAAGTTTAGGCTCATTGGCCAGCACCAATGATTCTGATTTGATCTTGTTCAGAACATAACTGTTTTGCCTGAGGAAATAATTGCGTATTGCAAAAGAGCTAAGGGTTATGATAGCAATGATACCTAATACTGCAGCGATACGTTTAGCTCCATAACGCATGACCGTCCGGGTGATCACATGTTTTTTTGCACTTCGCCTGATGAACTCTTGTGAATCTTTAAGCACTCCTTTCGCATAAGATAATTTTTTATCTCCTTCTATATCTTCGGGAAGATAACGTGCAATCCAATGAGCATTGGGTTTGGATGTATTGAACCAATTTTCAAAATAAGTGAGTGGCCCGATCGGTAACAAGAAATCTTTTGACTTTCCACTATCTACCCAACGGTTCAGCTGCTGCTCAAAGTCCAGTGAGATCGTATAATTATCAAACTCTGCTTTAGCCCAATGCTCCAGGTATTCCCAGTTACGTATTAAACTTTCGTGTGTAATATCGAGTACATCATTGTCGCCAAGAGAATTGCTCGCAGGATCTTCCGTAATAAATGGACGAATAAAAGTATTGCCAGGTTCACGGAAAATATTCAACACGGTGCCAACATCATTCGTTGTGAATTCTGACCGGCCTATGATATTTGTGATTTCTGCCAGCGTCATCCGGTTACGGACTGCACGACTTTGATCTATTTTGGTAAGACAGATAAAGGCAGCTTTAATAATTGCTTTCGCATCACCTGATGAAATCGGTTTCCCTGTTTTCTCTAAATAATACTTAGCTGACTGTTCATACAATTTATTTGTATGCGTGTCAAGAACATTCTGAAGATTCGGTTCGTGATAACAGTCTTTGATCAATTGTGGAAGACTTTCAAACCACTTATTAAATCTGTCCACTTGCTCTTCCGGTAATTCATTTACCGACATACCGCCAACCATGGCATAATGGATCAGATCCATTTCTTCCTTTCCATTATCTGCCGCATGCCAAATCTGGTTAAGTGCATGTTGTACTATTGGAAGCTGATCGACACCTTCAGTTAAATCATGTATAAGTCTTTCGGTTAAACGTCTTGTGATCTGGTTTCCGCTAAGTACAGCAGGCTCTTCAATTACCTGTTGCAATTGTGTACGATTAAGTCGCGGAACAAAGAACTGTGAAAACCCGATGTACTCCGGCAATCCGCGGAATGCTGCACATTGACCAATAAAATCCGACCGCATTGTAAATACAATATATATTGGCAGATCTTCTTCCAATGCGATCCGTGCTGTTTCCAATAATAAGTTTAGAACAAGATTCGCTTCAGATGATGGTACACCTTTATGATAGTTCTCAGGGTTAGTAAAAAATTCTTCAAACTGATCGACAAGTATAATTAGATTAGCTGCATCTCTTTTTAATGCAGCTTTTCCCTTATCATCTGCCCTTTGCCAGGCGAATGATTGCACATCAATATGCCTTTTTGAATTTTTATAAAGATCAATGATCGCTGAGAAACCATGATTCAGTTCTGCTTCTACTGTTGATGCATTAGCAATACCCAGTTGCCTTGCAATAGCTTTGGTTAAATTCTGAAAAGGTGTTCGCTCCGGCCTGAAATCAGCAACACACCATTGAGTATATTTTGATTTTAAAAAACCGGCTCTTGCATTTGGAATAATACCAGCATAGATCAAAGATGATTTTCCATCACCCGAAGCTCCGGTGAGCATTAAAAATTTATTTCGCTGTAGTTGTTGTGTAGCCTGGTCAATATCATCTTCCCTCCCTTTGAAATAAAGAGATTCTTCTTCAGTAAAAGATCGCAAACCCGTATAAGGACAAATTTGATCGGCTTCGAACATGGTGGCTATATGATCTTAATTAAATTACCTTGTTGAATTCTTTTTTTACTTCCGTAGGAATGGTTTCTTTAGGAACTATTGAAGATGTGACCCGTGGCGCTCTGAAATTGCGGGCCAGGTTAGTTTGCGGCTCACTTTCCCCCACCAAAAACATAGGAGTAGGAGATGAAGCTCCCCCCACCTGTTTCCATATCTGCTTAATGAATGGAAGAGCCCAATCAGCTGCGTATTTAAAATATACTACAGCCAGTTTACTTTTTGGAATTTGCTGAGATGACATTTCCCGGTAAGAGTCTTCACCCTCTGGCAATATGTTCAGCGTTTCTACAGGATACTCCATGCTGAGTTCATCAACAATGACCTTTGCTTCCTGCTCATCCTGCTGATTGAATATAAAATAGATGTCGGTGTCTTTCGAATCATACTTCTTTGTATCCTGCTTCATCATCACTACCCGCATATCATCTACCAGTTGCATAGGTCCATGACTGTTGGAAAACATCATATTCTTTGTAATGTTATTCCGGATGTTCTTAATAAAATTCTGCTGCGAAGGTTTTAAGGTAGTGTTGTGCTCAGGAGTAAGCCAGATAAACACATTAAAATCATTTTTGGCCTCAATTCTTTTTTTAGCCTCCAAAAACTGGTGTTGTGGAAATGATATTTCATCATCGGATTCAAACCGTCTGCCGAATTCACCACTTAACATATGCAGTGAACAAACACATTTATCAATATCCTCTGCTACCTTTTTTTTGAATGTTTCATCATCAGCGGGGCAATCAACAGAAGGCAATACATTAAAGCCTGCTTTCTGAAGAATGATCGCCATTTCTTCACGACTCTCTTTAAGATCACCCGATGTCCATGCCAAGTAAATATTTGGTCGCTGACGATCGATCACCTGGACCTTTATTGCGGTTGATACAGATGTGGAATACACATTAGGAATGATCTGGCGGGCCGTTGGATTATAAGATGACTGCTCAACAGGGTTTACCTGCTGACCCATTTTAATTCCTGAAATAATTTCTTTAATAGCATTGGCTACTTTATTGATCTGGTTTCGGTACATGGGTCTTAGCCCGGTTGCCAGTTTATCATCATCAACAGGGCGTAGAGGACGATTGACGCCTTCTTCACGATATATAAAATCAATAGAACGCAGCACACCGGAAAGTTCAGATTCGAGTAACCTGACATCTTCCGTATCTATTTCATGGATCTTTATAGGAATGATCCTTGAAACGGTATTGCTATTCGCCGTTTTAATATTACTGCCAATAGAATCGTTCTTTATTTCTTCCTGGAATATTTTAAACTCATTTTTCCATACCGGAGAATTTACATCGCAGTAGGTTTGAGAAATGATTGGAATAAAGATCAGGGATTTAATTTGTTGTGCCGCTTCAGGTTTATCTTCCGGATTTTTGTCATAGTAAACTGTAAGTTTATCTTTTAATGTAGCGCTTAATTCCTGGTTGATCTTTTCTACAAATTCTGAAACCCATCCATCGTATTTATTATCGTTATGTCTATAGCTGATATGAATATCGTAATCATAGGCCGGCAAAATAGATGAGTTTGCCGGTCGAAGGCTTTTTGTTTCACTGGATCCTTTTCCTGCAGAAAATATTTGGTAAACCCTTATTGGATCTTTTACGTTTTTAAGATTTTCAACTCTTACAAATTCTGTTCTAATATCATTTTTATTTGACAGATCCCGCTGAACGGATTCAGAAACAAAAATTCCCGCCGGTGGAGCAATAGCTTGCAAGCGGGAAGCAATATTAACGGCATCGCCGAAAATGTCATCATTCTCAAAGACCACCTCACCCTGGTGTATTCCAATTCGTAATTCAAATGTTTTTGAATTGAAACAAGCCTCCTGAATCTTTATTGCAGCATTTACAGCGCTGCTTACAGAAGAAAAGCTTGCCAATATACCATCACCGAGTTCCTTGATCCAGCGACCTCCGAATTCTTCAATGACCGGTCTTTGTATTTCCCTGTTTTTCCGAAGTAGTTCAAACGCTTTTTGCTCATCATTCCCCATTAGGGCAGTATAGCCAACAATATCAGTGAACATAACGGCGGCAAGTTGGCGGGATTGGCTCATTCATGGAAATTAAGTAAAAAAACAGATTCTCAGGAAGTTTTATTCGCAGATTATCTTAATAATGTGGGTCACTGCCTTTCTACTTTCCGATACAGAACTTACTAAAGATATAATCAAGCTGATCCTCGTTTGTTATCTCACCTGTAATGTCTCCAAGATAGTGTAATGCACGACGAATATCTAATGCAAGCAGGTCTCCAGCCAGTTTATCATCCAAGCCTTTTTTAATATCCCCTAATGACTTTGCAACTTCCTTCAAAGCATGATAATGCCTTGCATTAGTAACGATAGTATCTTCTGGTTGCACTTTTCCGGAGATCACTTTGTCTACCATTCTTTCTTTCAATACTTCCAGGTGTTTGTGTCCTTTTGCTGAAATGAAAACAATGCCTTCTACATCTGAAAATATTTCTTTCACATCCCTTTCATCCAACCCATCTATTTTATTTGCGATTAATAAATAATTAAGCTGCTGCTTGTCCAATTCGGACTTCTGACTTCTGACTCCTGACTTCTCTTCATTCACATCAAACAAATACAATACAAGATCAGCAGTTTTCATCTTATCCAGGCTTTTCTCCACCCCCATGCTTTCAATTATATCACTTGTATGCTGGCGTATACCGGCGGTATCTATCAATCGAAAAAGAATACCATCGATATTTATCACTTCTTCGATCGTGTCTCTGGTAGTACCTGGAATATCACTTACAATTGCCCTGTCTTCCTGTAGTAAGGAATTTAACAGCGTTGATTTACCCGCATTTGGTTTACCGACGATCGCTACACTAACTCCATTCTTAATTACATTTCCAAGCTGAAATGAATTTATCAGTTGATCGGTGAGCTTTGTTAATTCAGCTATCAACTCATAAAACTGTTTTCTATCGGCAAACTCAACATCTTCCTGGCTGAAATCAAGTTCCAGCTCTATCAGTGCAGAAAATTTCAATAATTGATCTCTCAGCTCTTTTAGCTTGTTAGAAAACCCACCGCGAATATTATGCAGGGCTGTTTTTTGAGAAGCCTGGGTGTTCGAAGCGATCAGATCAGCTACTGCTTCGGCCTGAGCCAGATCAAGCTTACCTTTTAGAAATGCCCGTTGAGTAAACTCACCCGGTTTTGCAAGTCTTGCACCATGTTGTATGCATGCATTTATTATTTGCTGTAAAACAAATGGCGATCCGTGACCACTTATTTCCACCACATCTTCGCCAGTATATGATCTTGGATTCTTAAATATTGAAATTACAACCTCATCAAGCACTACTTCTTTATCTTTTATAATACCCACATGAATTGTGTGTGAACCTTGTTGTCTAAGGTCTTTTGAAGGAAACAGTTCATTTGCGATGTCGATCGCTTTGTTACCACTTAGACGAATAATACCAATAGCACCAATTCCAGCCGGAGTTGCCAACGCGACAATTGTATCATCCCATCCTGTTAATTTGCCCTGCATAGCCCAAAAATAGAAATCCTCCCGACAAGTCGGGAGGATTTAATTATTTGAACAGAAAGAGTTTTATTCTGCTGCTACCACAAATGTAATTGGCTGTTTACGATAAGCTTTTACTTGTCTACCATTTTGAACCGCGGGGATCCAATCTGGTCCTTTCTTAATTACTTTGATGGCTTCTTCTTCCATACCATGTCCATGGTTTGTCAAAGCTTTTACATCACTTATTTTTCCTTCCTTATCAACAATGAATTGCACGGTAACAGTATAAGTTCCTTCATTTGCACCATTTTCGACCGGAACATTCGGGTCAAGGTTTCTTTCAAGATATTTACGCCATTCTCTTTCACCACCTTTAAAACTTGCCTCAACTTCCACTTTTTCAAAAACCTTGTTTTCATCTTCATCTTTCTTTTCTTCTACTACCTGCTTACCTTCATCAACAACTGCTGGGGCAAGACCTTCATCTTTTATACCTTCCTGGCTTTGTACGTCGATCTTAGTATCTTCTAATTCCTTTACTTCCGGTGGTTTCTCATCTTCTTTAACTTCCTCATCCTTTACAATTTTGGGAGGAGTGAATTTTGTCATCTCTACCTTTGGAGGCTCTTGTTTTGGAGGCGGGGGTGGAGGAGGTTCAGGTTTCTTTTCCTCTTCCTGCTTTAACTCTGTAAGAGTCAATTCCCTGGTCTGGAATTTACCTGAGTTCTTTTTCAGCGAGCTGGCAAGAAAAGAACCACCCAGTGCAAGTAAAGCAACGGCTGCTGTACAAAGCAAAGCTATTGTAAGCCTTTTTTTATACGTCTTGCGCAGCTCATATGCACCATAAGCTTTATTCCTGTCTTCAAAAAGAAGATCCAGAATATCACTTGACAAAATTTTATTTATTTCCATTGCAGTTTCTTTAAAAGTTAGATGCAGAACTGGTTAAATTCCACATTAATTGGTTAATTAATTTCCACCCTCCGTTTTCTTAATCAATAACTTCTCGTCAGGAAAAAGATCAACCATTGCGTAACGTTTAATAGCGCTAATGGCCATTTCATCCAAAATATCGATGGTATTTTTATACGTAGCATCCTCATCGGGTTTTATTACAATAACCAGGTCCTTATCAAGACAGGCATTCTTCCAATTAGGATCGGGCAGAATTGGAGGTTTAACATTAGGATTGCCTACTCTTGCCTCTTCCTGGATCTTTGCACAACCTGCATCATGCACATGAGCATTTATTACATCCTTTTTCATTTGAATGATCGTATCACGGATGCCCTTAAATGTTGTTGCATGAAAGTTAGAGGCATCAGGAAGTAATTGACCTCTGTAAACATATACAACATTATTTTTTCCAAGCATTATCGTAAGTGCCCCTGATTCTTTTGCTTTATTCAGATCTTCATCTTTAGTATCCTTGGGCATATACAACTGCATAGTAGTAGGGCTACTCATCGTTGTTGTAAAAATAAAAAACGTTATCAGCAAGAAACCAAGGTCAACCATTGGAGTCATATCAACCCGTGTAGAAAGCTTTTTAGCTTTTTTTACTCCCGGTCCTTTTTTATGACCACCACCGCCGCCTTCATCAATACTTGCCATGATTAAAATTTTTAGAGTTAATAAAATTATTTATTTGCTGGCTGCTTTTTCTCTATTCCTCAGGATCGCAAGTTCCGAGCCAGCTGGCGCATCTTCCAACATAGTGATCATCTGGAATTTAAAGATTTCATTTTTCTTGAATGCATTCAGCACCTGCTTGAAAGCAGGATATTTTGCACTATTGTCTCCTTTTATCAGGTACAATAATTTTTTGCCGGTAAATGTTCCAACTGCATCCCTGATCCAATAATATAATTCGCCACCAAGCGTATCCAGAGGAATTCCCGGTTGCTTGAAATTTTTCTGGTCTTCAATGGGAATTGCTAATAATTGCTTTAAACCACTAAAAGGAACGCCTACCGAAGCCATTCTCGCAAAATTCTTCATTTCCGGTTCACTCAACCCCAAACTCCTTGCTTCATTTATGTGTTTAATTACATTATACTTTACATTGTCCTTTGTTGCCAAAACACTGAAAAAGACCCGACCAGTACTGTCAAATGTGACTTGAATCGCATCGTCTTCAGGTAGATCCTTGGTTGAAACCGAATTTGGTGTTTTTATCTGGACCGGCTCTTCAGGCTTGAACTTAGTAGCCATGATGAAAAATGTGAGGATCAGAAAAGCAACATCCACAAAAGGGGTCATATCAACAAATGTGCTCTTCTTTGGTATTTTAACACTGGGCATGTTACATTAGTTTAGTATTGAGATTCAATGTTTCATAATTTCCATAAAAGCAGATGTCTCTTATTTGTAAAGAGATGCAAAGCTTTGTGTAAGTGTGAAACCTGATTCATCAATACCATAAGTAATAGAGTCGATCTTAGTTGTAAAGATATTATACATAATAAGCGCAAAAGCAGATGTACCGATACCTAAAGCAGTATTATAAAGGGCCTCAGATATACCAACCGCAAGGGCACTAGCTGCGGCACCGCCTCCACCTTCGCCAGATCCTAATGCAGAGAATGAACGAATCATTCCCATTACAGTACCAAGCAGGGCAACTAAGGTACCTACAGAAGTAATTGTAGAAAGGAATACAAGATTTTTTTGAAGCATTGGCAGTTCCAGCGCAGTCGCTTCTTCTACTTCTTTTTGAATAGCGATAACTTTTTGGTCTGTGTTAAGCTCATTGTTTGTTGTCATTTCTTTGTAGCGACGTAACCCGGCACGCATAACGTTTGCTACTGAACCACGTTGTTTGTCACATTCAGCCATAGCAGCATCAACATTTCTATTTGCAAGATGATACTGCACTTTGCGAATAAAATCTGCTATTGAACCGCTGCCTAAGGCTCTGCTTATTGTAAGCAACCTTTCAATTGAAAAAGTAACTACCATTAAAAACATACCGATAAGGATCGGGATGATAATTCCTCCCATATAAATACCTGCCAAGGCATCACCCTCTTTTGGCTTATCATGCTTTGGCCAAAACCAGGCGCCACTTTTATCAGGTTGATTAAATCCGTCAGGATTTCCAAAAATATAACGCCAGATTAAATAACCTGCAATAAGACAAATAATAGGGGCAAGCCATGAGATGGCATTACTGCTTTTTTTCGCTTGTACTGAAGTTGCTTTCACACTTGCTGTTGCAGTCGGTTTTGTTTCAGCCATGATCTTTGTTTTTAGTGTTTAAAATTTTTAAAAAAAGATTTGATTTTTTTCAGGGACACAATTCTAACGAAAAAAAAGTTAAATGCTCCAAATGCCCCCGCAAAAATTTTTAACCAGAGCGTTACAAGTTAAGGATTTTTTGTTCTGAAACAAGAAGCTGATATATTTTTACCCTTCCACAAACAAGGGTTAGTCTCTCAGTTCCGTTACCAAAAAATTACTGCTGACTGATAAGTAAGGTTATTCATATCGAAGCGCTTCGATGGGATTGAGTTTACCTGCTTTTAATGCCGGGTACAAGCCAGCTAATAAACCGGTAACAGAACAGATAGCGATCGCCAATATTACCCAGTTCCAGGGAACAACAAATCCTGTATTGATCGCAATTGAAATAAGATTTCCAATTAAAATACCAAATATGATCCCCAGCATGGCTCCCAATACACTTATTATAATTGACTCCATGAGGAATTGAGCTCTTACAGTTTTACTTTTCCCGCCAATCGCTTTTACCAATCCTACCTCTTTGGTTCTTTCAGTTACAGCCACCAGCATAATATTCATCAACCCAATGGCTGCACCGATCAACGTAATAAATCCAATAACAAGAGCAGATAAAGAGATCATACCAAGACTATTCATTGCTTTTTCAGCAACACTATCGTTACGATCGAGAACAAAATTATTTTCCTCGGTAGTTGCCAGTTTTCTTACAGAACGAAAAACACCTTCTGCTTCACCCATTGCCACCTGCACTTTCTTTATATCATCAGTCATGACCGCTATTACATAACTTATTCCTGAACTGAACTGGCGATGGACATTTGTATAACTTGTATATATCCTGTTATCCAAACTCATTCCAAATGAAGATCCCCGGCTATCAAGCACTGCTATCACACGATAAGGGATATTCTGTACCCTGATAATTGTATTGACAGCTCTGTCGGGATTTTCATTGAATAATTTTTTGGCAACATCATAACCAATAATACAAACATTTCTTGCGGATTGCACATCGGCCTGGTTAAGGTTTCTTCCTGCTCTTAATTTGTATCCATTAAGGAGCATATAATTCTCATCACCGCCAAATAAAAAAACATTGGGGTTTGTTTTCTTTGTATTATAAGAAGCGATCGCATTTCTTGATGCAAATACTGAAACTCCTTTTGAAGAAGGAAATTTGAAATTCTGCACGAACAATTCCGCTTCTTCTTTTCTTATTATTTTATCAAGATTTGATTTTTTTTCCTTCTTGCTTCCTTTCTTTTCTTTCTTTATTTCAGAATTTCCACCGCCACCGAAGCGAATATTTCTTTGCTTATAACGGATCGTAAAGCCGCTTGCACCCATTGTAGAAAAACTTTCAGTAAACTTTTGATTAATTGCTTTTATAGCGGTGTTGACCACCACCAATGCTGTTATACCTAATGCAATGATCATTACTGTAAGCACAGTACGAAGCATATTACTTCGAACGGAACGGAATGCAATTGATAAAATATCGCTGTTTCTCATTTGTCTAATGCAAAATAAGGAAGTCGGTCAATTCAAAGGTATAAAATTTGACAACTGGTTAATTAAATTAAAAAAGGGCCCCGATAAATCGGGGCCCTTTTTTAAATGCTATGAGATTATTTTTTAGGACTCAATGCTTCATCGATCCTTTTTGCAATATCCTGCAAATGATATTTACTCATTGGATCAGCCATTGCAGCCGCTGCGGCCGTCATTTCTGCTTTTAATGAAGTAAGATGTGCCCGAACCAAACTCTTAATATCTGACTTATCAGTATTTACTGATGGAGCAAAATTAAAACCACCGCCAATATTGATCGTAATATCTGGTGGGTTCAATAAATTACTTAAAATATTCACATAAGATTTCTGAAGATTTCTGCGATAAACATCAATTGTTTTCCTGGAAGCCAATTCTGACCAAACCCCTTTTTTCACATCACTGAAGAGGTCGGTCATTTTATAAGCATTACTTCCAAGTGCCGTTTCTGCATTTATTAATTTATTTAAAGTATTTGCACTGAAAAAGCGATTCAATGCATTATCCTGCATATTCCCGATAACCGTTAATGGACTAGCCCCGGTCTTTGCATAAATTTCAGTGCTGATAAGCCAGGTTGGTGTAGTAAATAATTGCTGATTGATAAACGCAACTGCCTCGGCCTGCCTTGCTTTAGGAGTAAACTCATAAACAGGTTCTGAATCTTCAACTACTCTTGGGGTTTTATAAATTCCACCAACATTCCTTGCTACATGATTCATGTAACGACTAAACTGACCTGTTACCTGACCATATATTTCCGAAAGGTTTGTATAATCTTCATTATCCTCTTTGGTCCACTTCATTAATTCAGGAACTATCCGCTTAAGATTCTTAATTCCATATTCACCTGCTTTTACAGGATTATCGCTTAAGTCTTCTGTTTGCGAACGTGGATCATCCTGGTTGCTTTCTCCATCGCCCCACCATAAGCGACGGTCTTTTAATTTTTCTCTTGTCCACTGATTTAATTTTCCTTTTTCTGCCTCTGGTGAATTGAATTCATAAAAACGTCTGTAACCCCATTCGATAGCCCATCTATCATAATCGCCGATACGTCCTTGCAATTCTTCTCCACTCAATCCATCTTCAGGTTGAGCTACATAATTGAAACGAGCATAATCCATGATCGATGGTGTATGTCCGTTTTTAGCAACCCATTCTTTATTTCTTAAATTCTCAACCGGTACAGATGAACTTGAACCAAAATTGTGACGAAGGCCAAGTGTATGTCCAACTTCATGTGAAGAAACAAAACGAACAAGACGACCCATCAATTCATCAGGAAACTCCATTTTTCTTGCCCGTGGATCGCTTGGTGCGGCTTGTATCATATACCAATTACGGATAAGCTCCATCACATTATGATACCAGTTGATATGGCTTTCCATTATCTCGCCACTACGTGGATCTGAGATGCTGGGGCCACTTGCATTTGAAATATCAGATGGTTTATAAACGATCGCAGAGTTGCGGGCATCTTCTAAACTCCAGGTGCTGTCTTCTTCTTTTGTGGGTGCCATCTTTCCGAAAATTGCATTTTTGAAACCAGCTTTTTCAAAAGCAGCCTGCCAGTCATTTACACCTTGTATTAAATAGGGTATCCATTTTTTAGGAGTTGCCGGATCAATATAAAATATGATTGGTTTTTGAGGCTCTACCAACTCACCTCTTTTATATTTCTCCAGATCTTCTGGCTTTGGCTCCAGTCTCCACCGTTTTGCAATTGTAATTTCCTTTACGCCTTGTGGGTTTGCATCAAAATCAGTATAACCAACTGTGAAGTAACCAACCCTTGCATCAAAATATCTTGCCTGCATGGGAGTTTTTGGAAGCAGAACAAATGAGCTGTTCAATTCAACAGTAAGATTTCCGCTTGGTTGAGGTGCGCCAAATCCTCCACCACCAGCCGGTGCAGGAGTTCTTCCATAAGTTTTTACTGCTTTGATCTCGATATTGATCGGGTATGGCTTTACACTTACGATATAAGATTTATCAGTTTGTAATGAACCAAGACGTCTTGCTGATTTTGCAGCATTGCTAAAGAAAAGAACATCGTTATCGCCATTTACAAAATCTGTGACCTCTATTACTGTTGTGGAAGAATCTTTACCAAAAGCCTTTATATCAAATGAAAAGGAAATTGGTTGAAGGTTTGAATTTGCAACGGATGAAAACATAGGTGATGTCGAATCTTTTGCATACACCGCATAAGATATTGTTCTCAAAAATATTCGATTGTTTGGTCCCCTGTCGAAGCGAACAACATTTTGGCCAATTTGATCTCCCCCATATCCTGTACCTGCTTGTGTTTGAGAAATACGATTTACAACAAGTATATCACGCCAAAGCATGTCGTTAGGAATTTCAAAATAGTACTTGTCATCAACCTTGTGAACTTTGAAAAAGCCATTTTTAGTAATTGCTTTATCAGTAATTATCTCCCTGTATGGTCTAACCCCAGCCGTGGGCCTTTGTCCACTTCCTGGCCCTGTTGCCCTTGTTGAATCGCTTGTAGTTTGTGGTCTTACTTGTGCAATAGTTATCATGCTAAAGCAAAGCATTGTAACGCCGAAAAAGATCCGGCTTGTAGTTTTATTCATGATGAAATTTTAAGGTAAACAAAGTTATGAGTGAAAAGTTCCTGACCAACTTTAATATGCGAATGGCAAATTTTTTTATCCGAATTGATCCTCCGCAATAATTTAAAAGTAAAACCAGCTGAATAATAGTTGAGGATAGACTCCAAGTACAATAACCAGTGCTGCAACTATAGTGATCACCCATTTAAATCCAGTGCCAACTTCAATTGACTGTGCTTCGCCTTCTTTAAAATACATTGCCTGTATCACACGGAAATAATAATACACACTAACTGCAGCCATTAATACAGCAAATACAACAAGCCATAGAAAACCACCACTGTTGATCACAGCATTTATCATATAAAATTTTGCAAGAAATCCGGCGGTTAATGGAATACCGGCCAATGATAAAAGAAAAACAACAACCACACCCGCAAGTAAGGGTTGGTGTTTTGCAAATCCATTAAATCCTTCAAAAGTGTAGTCTTTCATCTTTACCAAAATTGCGAAGATGCCAATAGTAGAAAGACAATAAGCGGTTGTATATAATAAAAGTCCTTCTGAAGCAATGGTGTTTAATGCAAGTACGGCCATCAACATAAAGCCCGCCTGCGCAATACTTGAATAAGCAAGCATTCTTTTTACACTCTGTTGAAATACAGCCGTGATGTTACCAATGAATAATGTAAGTGCTGTTATTATAGCAATTATAAATTTCCAGGTGTTATGAATGTCACCGAACGCATGATAGAATAAACGAATGAAAGCGATGAACACTGCGGCTTTTACAATTGTCGCCATAAAAGATGTAAAAACTGTGGGGGCGCCATCGTATACGTCGGGTGTCCAAAAATGAAAAGGCGCAGCAGAAGCTTTAAATGCCATTGAAAACATTAGTAGTAATAGGCCTGCCATTAATAAAACACTAGGTTTGGCTGCCGAATTCGTGATGGCATCGATCTCAAATGAACCAGAATTACCATAAATAAGTGCAATACCCATCAACATTAAGCCGGTAGAAAAAGAGCCAAGCAAAAAATACTTTAAGGATGCCTCGTTACTTTTTAAATTTCTTTTATCGCTGCCTGTCAAAATATACAATGGTATTGAAATGATCTCTATACCAAGGAAAAGTATCAACAGCGAACTAAATGACGAGGATAGAATGATACCACAGAGAATAAAAAATATCAATGCAAAATAATCGGAATAATTCAGGCCTACTTTTTCCATCTCTTTTGCCGAAAGCAAAAAGAAAACAAATGTGCAGGCCATGGCGATTGTATTGAAGAAAAGAGAGAACTTGTCGAAGCTCATCATTCCGGTAATATTGATCTTGAATAAATGAAAACCATAAGCTTCCATTACATTCAAAATAATTGCTACAAAAAGCCCTGTCAACGCCAACCCACGAATAGCCGATCGTTGTTTCAGCAAAATTCCGCTGAACATCATCACTACCCCCATTACTGCCAATATGATCAATGCATTCATTTACTCAGCCTGTTTATTGTTTTACTATCGGAAGAATATTTGCTTCTTTTATAATAAAATTCGTTGTGTCTTTTGTCAGTTCAAGAAATGGTTCAGGATAAACACCCGCAACTATTATTAGGATCACGATCACCCCAAGCACAAATTTTTCATTGATCCCAATATCAGTTCCTGTTTCTGTTAATGTATTAGTATTGCCATAAATTACTTTTTGGATCATGCGCAATGTATAAATAGCACCAAAAATAATTGTAAGACCTGCCGCAGGCACTGTTAGGAATTCATAAGACGAATACTGTGAAGTAAAGATGCCGGTGAACATCATGAATTCCCCGACAAATGCATTTGTCAATGGCAATGCAATGTTTGCTAATGCAACGATAACAAAAAGTATTGCCATTGCAGGTGCCTTTTGTGCAAGTCCACCTAATTCAGAAAGTTTTCTTGTTCCATACTTTTTTTCCAGTATTTCTACAATTACCCAAAGACCAAGAATATTGATACCATGATTGAACATTTGTATCATCACTCCCTGCATGCCTATTTCTGATATAGAAAAAATAGCCACTACCATCAATCCAAGGTGTGCAATAGAAGAATAAGCGATCAATCTCTTCATATCATCCTGTCGCCATGCAAGTAAGGATGCATAGATCATTCCAACAATTACCCACATGGTGATCATCTCTTCTCCATAAGAATAGGCTGCGGACGGTAATACAGGAAGTAACCAACGAATAACTGCAAACAATCCCATTTTTACCATTATTCCACTCAAGACCATCGTTACAGCTGTAGGAGATTGTTCATAGACATCAGGCTGCCAGCTATGAAATGGGAACACAGGGATCTTAATTGCAAATGCAATAAACATTAGCCAAAATATCCAGTCCTGTGTTTTGTTGTCTGCAACAATTGCATAGAAAGATCTGATATCAAAAGATCTGTCGGGTGTTAATGTTTGAAGGTAGATCAACCCAATTAGCATCAGTAACGAACCAACGAATGTGTAGATAAAGAATTTAAATGTAGCAGCAATTCTTCTTTCTGCTCCCCAGATAGAAGAAAGAAAATAAACAGGGATCAATGCCAGTTCCCAGAAGAAATAAAACAGCAGTGCATCCATGGCAAGAAAAACTCCCATCAATCCTGCTTGTGAAAGAAGCATTAATGCGAAAAAATTATGTGCATTTTTATATCCACGATGCCATGTAGTTATAAAAATTAATGGAAAAGAAAGTGCCGTTAGCAGACAAAGTAATTGACCCATTCCATCAAGACGAATGGAAAAACTGCTGCCTAAACCAGGCAACCAATCACATTTGAATTGAAGAAGATCTGCTTTATTTAATATTGTTAAGCCCAGCAATGAAACTGCCAATGTAATGATAGAAGAAACCAAAGCCCAAGTTTTTGCTGAATTCTCCTTTTTAAAGAAAAATGCAGCAACACCACTTACTAAAGGAACCAATATCAGTAATAATGAAATCATCTACTATTTCTTAATAAAAAATTGATAAAATAATAAAAGCAGTATTGATAAAACCATTAACAACACATAGCTGCCCACTTGTCCGCTCTGGATCAATCTTAGCTGGCGGCTGCCATAATTCACAGCTCTACCTACTCCATTAACAATACCATCTATAATAAATCTTTCGAAAAAATTATTCAGAAATCCTGCAAGCTTGTTCAATGGATTTGCAATTAGCCTGTCATAAAGTTCATCCACATACCATTTATTCTCCAATACTTTTCCAAATCCTTTTTCTTCCTTAGGTTGATAATTTTTAAACTTAAACCATGCAAAGACAATCGTGAGAACGACTAACCCTGTGGACAATCCCATTAGCATATATTCTGTAGTATGCGAAACGTCATGCCCTTCATGTTTTGCAATAACCGGTGAAAGGAATTCAGTTAGTTTGTCACCGCCTGCAGCAAATACTTCCGGAATTCCAACAAAGCCACCGATGATCGATAAGATCGCAAGAACGATCAATGGTACAGTCATCAGCGCAGGACTCTCATGCAAATGATGTTCCTGCTCATTTGTTCCTCTGAATTTACCGGTAAATGTTACAAATAACAAACGGAACATATAAAAAGCCGTAAGCAATGCAGTAAATAATGCGATGCCGTACAACACAGGATTTTTTTCAAATGCACCTAATAAAATAGCATCCTTAGAAAAGAATCCGCTAAAAGGTGGAATACCCGCAATGGCAATACATCCAATTGTAAAAGTGAAGAAAGTGATCTTTAATTTTTTGCTAAGCCCACCCATGTTCCTAATATCTTGTTCACCATTCATTGCATGGATCACACTACCGCTTCCAAGGAACAGCAATGCTTTAAAGAATGCATGTGTCATTACATGAAACACAGCTGCAGTATATGCACCAACACCTAATGCAAGAAACATATATCCCAATTGGCTCACTGTAGAATAAGCCAACACTTTTTTAATATCATTTTGCTTTAAAGCAATTGTTGCTGCCAGCAAGGCCGTTGCTAAACCTATATAAGCAACTATGTGTTGCGTTGTTGGCGCCAATGTGTACAACACATTACTTCTAGCGATCATGTAAATACCGGCAGTCACCATTGTAGCAGCATGGATCAAGGCAGATACTGGTGTTGGACCGGCCATTGCATCGGGTAACCAGGTGTACAATGGTATTTGGGCACTTTTACCAGTGGCACCAATAAAAAGCAAAAGCGTTACGATTGTTGCTGAAGATGATAGTTTTTGTAACCCTTCAGAAGAAAAAACATCATTAAAATTTGCGGAACCAACTTGAGCAATGATGATGAAAATGGCGATCAGGAAAGCAAGATCACCGATACGGTTCATCACAAAAGCTTTGCGGGCCGCATAATTATACTCGGTATTCTTAAACCAATAACCAATAAGAAGGTAAGAACAAAGACCAACTCCTTCCCATCCTATAAAGAGAATTACAAAGTTGCCGCCCATAACAAGCAACAACATGGAAAACACAAAAAGATTGAGATATGAGAAATACCTGGCGAAATGCTCTTTGTTTTCATGATGCATGTAAGATGCTGAATAAACATGTATCAAAAAGCCAACGCCTGTTATGATTAAAAGAAATAAAGACGACAACGCATCGAGCTGGAATGAAAATGGAATTTTTAAACTGCCAGCTGAAATAAAATTAAAATAATCAATGACACCAGAATTGCCCTCTTTTACCTGGAAAAATATCCAAACACTTATCACAAATGAAAAAAGAATAACACCACTTCCGATCAATCCTGTTAGTGATTTGGATAAATATTTTCTGCCCAATCCAATGATCAGGAACCCGATCAACGGAAACAGCGGAACCAAGTAAGATAATTCTAAAGCGTTCTTCATTTGCTCATCAATGTTTCAACCTGTTCAAAAAGTTTATATCCACCGAATGAATATTCCGATACATCATTACGATAATGGCCAGGCCAACACTTACCTCCGCCGCTGCTACCACCATTATGAAAAATACAAATAACTGTCCATCACTTCCTGCTGATGCATTCACCGCAACATTCTTCATATAGTGCATTTTCGAAAATGCCACCAGCAACAAATTCACAGCATTCAACATAAGTTCAATGCACATGAATATAATGATCGCATTCCTGCGTGTCAGCACTCCTATAATTCCAATACAGAAAAGTGCAACAGACAAGTATATGTAATAATCGATCTGCATAAAGTCAATTTGAAAATTTGAAAATTTGGTGATGTGCCAATGTTAAATCTTCAAATCACCAAATCTCCAAATCATTCCTTTTTCCCAATCACAACTGCTCCTACCATGGCGCTTAAAAATAAAATACTACTTATTTCAAATGGCACCACATATTCATTAAATAATACTTTCCCTAAATTTTCGATCAGGCCAATGTCACCTGTTCTTGTTTGAGCTACCTGGGTTGCTATATCAGCTTGCTTTAATGCTGCTATTAATACCAGTAATAAACTTCCTCCCGCCAATGCCCCGGCTAATTTCAACCAACGATTTTTCTGTGGTTCATTTTCTTTCTTCAGATCCATCAGCATTAGCACATATAAAAACAACACCATGATGGCGCCTGCATATACTATGATATTTACGATAGCAAGAAACTGCGCATTAAGAAGAAGATAGTGACCGGAGATCGCAAAAAACACGATGATAAGCCAAATAACACTATGCATAGGATTTTTGCTGGTAATAACCATCAATGCACTGAACAGTGCCGTTACTGAAAGTATCCAAAACAATATTTGCGTGATTCCCATATCAGTTAGCCTTCAATTAATAATTATTAATTACTAATTATTAATTCTTAATTGCTTTTCTCTCTCCCAATGCCTTTTCATACGCTTCAGGATCTTCCTTAGGATGAGGGATCAGCAGATCTTCTTTTTTATAGATAAATCCACTTCTCGCATAATTTGCCGGCGCAAAAGTCTGCGATAAATAGATCGCATCTTTTGGACAAGCCTCTTCACACAATCCACAGAATATGCAACGCAGCATATTGATCTCGTACTTTGCCGCATATTTTTCTTCACGATATAAATGCTCTTCCGTTGGCAAACGTTCTGCTGCTTCCATTGTGATCGCTTCAGCAGGACAAGCCACTGCACACAAACCACAAGCAGTACATCTTTCACGGCCTTCTTCATCACGATTTAAAATATGTAAGCCACGAAATACTGCACTGAAGCTTCTTTTTTGTTCAGGATATTTGATCGTCGCCTTCTTTTTAAAAATGTGCCTGAAAGTGATGATCATCCCTTTCAGAATATTCCACAGGTAAATTTTTTCCAGCGCTGACATCGGCCTGCGATCCACCAATTTTGACCTGTTTGTTAATGCCTGCATATTATCTATTCAAAAAGTTCGCAAATATATTTTTATGAGCCCAACTAATCAATTCTATTTATCTGTCGTTGCGTCGCACCCTTGTACAACGACAATTCTATTCGCCATTTTTATTTTTCACTGATTTCACAGATTTACACAGAAAAATCTGTGATAATCCGTGGCATCTGTGAGTTACTTATTTCTGCAACCACAAAATCACAATAGCAGTAAGGATCATATTCGCCAGTGAAAGTGGTATTAATCCCTTCCAGCCCAAATTCATCAACTGATCATAGCGGAAACGTGGGATCGTCCAGCGTATCCACATAAATACAAACACAAAGAACAATGCCTTTGTCATCAGCACTCCAAATCCGATTAAACCAACCCACCAATGATTACCCCAGTCAGCTTCATTTACAAATGGAATATCATAACCACCAAAAAACAAAGTCGACATTACCACACCACTAATGAACATGTTGATGTATTCAGCAAATAAATAAAATCCAAGTTTCATCGATGAATATTCCTGGTGATAACCAAAATTCAATTCATTCTCAGCCTCAGGAAGGTCAAATGGAGTACGATTACATTCAGCTAACGCACAAACAAAAAATATGATAAATCCAAAAAACTGGTATTTAATATTCCAGTTAAACATACCCTCACTTTGTTGAGCAACTATCACACTTAATCTTAATGATCCGGTCATCATTAATAAAGCAATCAATGCAAGACCCATTGCTAATTCATAACTGATCATTTGCGAAGCACCACGAATAGCAGCCAATAAAGAAAACTTATTGTTGCTTGCCCATCCGCCAATCATAATTCCATAAACACCCAAACTCACTACCCCAAAAACATACAACATTCCAATATTTATATCTGCTATCTGAAGATTTATATCACGGCCAAATAAATGAACTGATGGTCCCCATGGAATTACGGCACTTGTCATCAACGCTGTGACCATTGCTAATGCAGGCCCGGCAACAAACAGAAATTTAGAAGAAGCATTAGGAATGATTTCCTCTTTCATGAAGAGTTTCAATCCATCTGCAAGAGGTTGGAATAAACCAAATGGCCCTGCCCTGTTTGGACCAAGACGATCCTGTATCACTGCCGCAATTTTTCTTTCAGCCCATGTTGCATACATCGCAATAACAAGTGATACTGTTACTACAGCTAAGATCAAAATTGATTTCTCCAATAAAATGCCCCAATCGATCATTATTATTCTTGTTCGTTTTTAAAAGTATTGCTTGTTGCCGGCCCTTCTATTTTACTCAGATCAACATCCGGATCATTTACACCACTTATTTCATGAATATCCATTAACAGGTTTGGCTGTTTGCCACCCATTACTTCTGCAATTGTTTCCTTCGGCATTTGTAAACCCGGGTATTTTCCCTGTCCGATCACAGAATGCCTGCTCACATTTGTCAATCCTTCGATCTCCCAATCATACTTATGTTTTTTATGAAAGCGACAATCGTTACAGATCCAACCTGGTTTGCCATCATAAGTTTGTACTTCTCCCCATTCATCTTTTCTCGATGTAACTCTTAATACATCATCTCCACGAAGCCACAAGGTTACTTTACCACAACATTTATCACAATTACGATGAGCATCCATTGGTTTTGTGAACCAAACACGATTCTTAAATCGGAAAGTTCTGTCTGTTAATGCACCAACAGGACATACATCGATCATGTTTCCTGAAAAATCATTGTCAATTGCTTTTGAGATGTATGTTGATATCTCAGAATGATCGCCACGATCAAGCACACCATGAACCCGATTATCGGTCAATTGATCTGCAACATAAGTACAGCGATAACAAAGAATGCATCTTGTCATGTGCAGCTGTATATAAGGACCGATGTCTTCTTTTTCAAATGTTCTTCTCTTAAACTCATATCTCGTTCCTTCCTTACCATGTTCGTAAGAAAGATCCTGCAAATGACATTCACCAGCCTGGTCGCATATCGGGCAATCAAGCGGATGATTGATCAACAAAAATTCAACAACTCCATTTCTTGCATCCTGCACTCTGTCACTTGTTATACTTTTCACCACCATTCCGTCCATTACATTAGTACGGCAACTTGCTACCAGTTTTGGCATTGGCCGCGGATCAGCTGTGGAACCTGCTGCAACTTCAACCAAACAAGTACGACATTTACCGCCGCTTCCCTTTAAATGTGTATAGTAACACATAGCAGGCGGCGTTACATCACCACCAATTTTTCGTGCAGCTTGTAACACAGTTGTGCCAGGCTCCACATCAATAGTGATGTTGTCAATTGTTACTTTAAATAGTTTCTTCTCGTCTGCCATTTTATAAAGTCAAAAATCAAAATTAAAAATTCAAAAGTTTACTCACCCGTATCGGAATTGATTACAATTTTTGCTATTATATTTGAAATTTCATCTGCTTCTTTTATTAGGTCTCCAATTTTAGTTTTATCTGCCTCCATAGTGTCTCTGATCAGGCATAACCAATATTTAGTTTCATTCGCAGACTTCAAAGCGATTACAAAAAATTTTCTCCAATCTTTCTTTGAGCTGCCTGCTTTTCCCTCCACAATATTTGCCCCTATTGATGTAGCGCTTCTGATTAGCTGATCAAATAAAGAACTATAAACTTTATCGTATGAACTACTTTTCACAAACAAAACAACCTCTTTTGAAAAGTAATAACATCTGTGCCTGATATTATATGGTCTGCCTTCCTCATTTAATTCAAAAGTCTCCAACTCTCTTTCCCGTTCCATTTTTTGACTTTTAACTTTTGAACTTTAACTTACTACTTCTAAAGGTTTTGCATAATTCGCCAAACCATAATTTTTTCTCAAGCATTCTTCAGGATTCAATACATGCCATTCAAATTCATCCCTGAAATGACGAATTGCTGCTGCCACGGGCCATGCTGCCGCATCACCTAATGGGCAAATTGTATTACCTTCTATCTTTCTTTGAATATCCCACAACAAGTCAATATCACTCATCTTCCCTTTTCCATTATCAATGTTCAATAAGATCTTTTCCATCCAACCAGTTCCTTCTCTGCATGGAGAACATTGACCACAACTTTCATGGCGATAAAACCTTGCCAGCGTATAAGTATGTTTAACTACACATTGATCTTCATCCATTACAATAAAACCGCCGCTACCCATCATTGAGCCGGTCGCAAAGCTGCCATCAGCCAGGCTTTCATATGTCATCATTCTTTTTTCACCCTTTGCAGTCGTCAACAATAAGTTTGCAGGTAGAATTGGAACTGATGATCCGCCGGGAATACAAGCCTTCAATCTTTTCTTATTTGCAATACCGCCACAATATTCATCACTGAAAATAAATTCTTCAACAGAGATGTTCATTTCAATTTCATAAACACCGGGCTTATTAATATTACCGCAGGCAGAAATTAATTTTGTTCCTGTTGATTTTCCAATTCCAATTTTTGCATAAGCATCGCCTCCATCATTGACAATAGGAACAACTGCGGCGATCGTTTCTACATTATTCACAACAGTTGGACAATCCCACAAACCTTTAACAGCAGGAAATGGAGGTTTAATTCTCGGATTACCTCTTTTGCCTTCGAGTGATTCAAGTAATGCGGTTTCTTCACCACAGATATAGGCACCAGCTCCCCGTTGTACATAAATTTCACAATCAAACCCGCTGCCTAAAATATTTTTACCAAGAAATCCATTATTCTTTGCTTCAGTAATAGCTTGCTCAAGAATATCGACTATCCATGTAAACTCACCGCGTATATATATGTATGAACGATTTGATCCAATAGCAAACGACGAAGTAATAATTCCTTCGATCAATAAATGAGGAATAAACTCCATCAAATAACGATCCTTAAAAGTACCTGGCTCAGATTCATCAGCATTTACAACAAGATAACGGGGCACACCTTCTGGTTTAGCAAGAAAACCCCATTTCATTCCCGTAGGAAATCCTGCGCCACCACGACCACGCAAACCGCTCTTCTTTACTTCATCAGTTACCTGGTCAGGTGTCATTGTTTTCAAAGCTTTTTCAACACTACGATAACCGCCGCTCTTGCGATATGCATCGAAGTAGCGTATACCTTCAACACCAACTTTATCCAATAATAATTTTCTTCCCATTATTAACTTTGTTTAGCACTTTGTCTCGCTATCAACTGCCAACCCTTTTTTGTTTTTATCCAAAACTGCATTACATGCAGTGTTAATTTAAAAGCCGTTCCATTCACGGATCCTTCAGCATTTGTATTTGTTTTTACAGTTGCATAGTTTTTATTGATCCTTACAATTGCTGAACTGTTATTTTCTATATTATTATAAACAAGCTTACCGCTTTTAAAATCATTTAATATATCACTCTTGCTTTGTATCCATCCATTTGAATGACCGAAACTCAGATCGTCATGCAAAACCGATCTTAGAACAGTCTCATCCTTTTGTAAAAGAGCGTTATCTAATTGCTGCATAGTGTTTTTTAGTACAACACTGTCATTTTGCCCAACAACAACTAAATTTATAAAGAACACTATTAAACTTAACAATAACCGCATGTCATATTATTTTTGTTGCCGTTCTTCTGTATAGCTTCCAATCTTTTTTTTCTTTTATCCAAACCAACTCAAGTTTCAATCTTAATATTGACTCAGTACCATCCGTTTTTGTTTCTTTCGCAACAAATGCATGCTTCACAATAATAGAATCATTTACTGTAATGGTATTATAACCAACAAGGGTATCGATCTTTTTATAGACTGATCTGTTGTGAATAATGTTATGAATTGCTTCATCCCTGGATTCTATTTTCCCACTTGAATGTATGTAAGTAGCATTCTTAGCAAACAAGTTTTCAAGTGTTGCGCTGTCTTTACTACCAAACACTGTTTGCTCAAGCAACATTGAATTTGCCATGGCCTGTCTTATTGGCTTTGTCTGTGCATTCATTGCAACAGTAAACATTAAGACCAGTATCGTTAATAAATTTTTCACTAGTTATTTTTCACAGAAGTACTTCTGCATTCATTAATGATCGTATCTACTTTTTCCTTTGTCAAATGTTCCCGGAAATTTTTCCCTAATTGCATCATTGGCGCATAACCACAAGCACCTAAACATTCAACCGTTTTCAAAGTAAACATTCCATCCGATGTTGTTTCGCCAGGTTTTATTCCCAACTTTTCATATATGTACTTAATAATATTATCGCTTCCGTTTAACATACATGGCCCTGTTTGACAAACTTCAAATAAATACCTGCCAACAGGTTTTAAATTATACATGCTATAAAACGTGGCAACCTCATATACTTCGATCGGTTCAAGATTTAAAACAGACGCAACATAGTCCATTGTTTCTGCGCTCAACCAGCCACCAAACTCATCCTGCGCTAAATGTAATACCGGCAATAAAGCACTCTTCTGCTTTCCTTCCGGATAGCGCTGAATGATCTGTTCAACCTCTTTTAATTTATGTTCACTGAATTTTACCATAAAATCAAATCTTACTTTCCTATGCATCCATTTCTCCCGCTATCAAATTCAAACTACTCATTGTAATGATCGCATCACTCATCATGCTTCCCTTTGTCATTTCCTCGAAAGCCTGGTAATAAATAAAACATGGCCTGCGGAAATGCAGCCTGTAAGGAGTACGACCGCCATCACTGATCAAATAAAAACCGAGCTCCCCGTTGGCCCCTTCCACACAACTATATACTTCACCAGCGGGAATATCAATTTCTCCCATGATGATCTTAAAATGCCATATCAGCGCTTCCATTTTCGTGTACACATCTTCTTTTTCCGGTAAATAATATTCAGGAACATCTGCATGAAAAACGTCTGCCTCAGTTCCTTTGAACTCTTTTACTTTTCTGTATGCTTGTTCAATTATACTCAGCGATTCCCACATTTCTGCATTGCGAACCTGCCAGCGGTCAAAATTATCACCCGTTGTTCCTATCGGAACATTGAATTGAAAATCTTCATAGCTGGAATATGGAGTATGAATTCTTACATCGTAATCAACTCCTGCAGCACGAAGATTGGGACCAGTAAAACTATAATTCAAAGCTCTCTCTGCACTTATAGCACCTGTGCCCTGTGTACGGTCCATAAAGATCCGGTTCCTTTCAAATAGTTTGATAAATTCATCTAACACTTTAGGGTACTCAGCAAGAAACTTATCCAATTTTTGAAATGCTATATCATTGAAATTTCTTTCAAAGCCACCAATTCGTCCAATATTGGTTGTCAATCGTGAACCGCAGATCTCTTCGTATATTTCATAGATCAATTCACGATACTGCATCACGTATAAAAAGCCTGTGTAAGCACCTGTATCAACACCAACAATTGAATTACAGATCAGGTGATCCGAAATTCTTGATAGTTCCATAATGATGATACGGAGATAATCAACCCTCTTCGGAGTTTTTATTCCTAATAATTTTTCACAGGTAATATGCCAGCCCATATTATTGATGGGAGAAGAACAATAATTCAAACGATCTGTCAGTGGAGTGACCTGATAAAGGGGCCTGCGTTCCGCAAGCTTTTCAAACGCCCTATGAATATATCCAACGGTTTGTTCTGCAGAAACTATTTTTTCACCATCTAGTTCTAATATATTCTGAAACACACCGTGGGTAGCAGGATGTGTTGGCCCAAGATTAATTGTAGTAGTGGTTTTTTCTATTGAGCCTTCCGGTAATCTTATATGTTCGTGTTCGGTCATTATTTATTTGAAAATTTGGTGATTTGATAATTTGAAAATGACTTTTATTCACCAGCACATTTTCAAATCTTCAAATCGTGTCATCATCCTCTTCCAAACATTTCATCATCCTTGTCAATTCTTGTCTGATCTTCCAACGGATATTCTTTTCTCATCGGGAAATAATCCATTTCATCCACATTTAAAATCCGTTTCAGGTTTGGATGGCCGACGAAATTCACCCCAAAAAAATCATAGGTTTCTCTTTCCATCCAGTTAGCGCCGGAAAATAAGCCGGTCGCAGTGTAAATATCCGGTGTATGTATATCTGTAAACACTTTGAAACGGATGCGAACGTTGTCAACAAGATTATGCAAATGGTAAACAACCGCTAGCTCTCTACCCTTAACATCAGGATAATGCACTGCCTGAAGATCAGTAAGGAACCGGAACTTCAACTCCTCATCATCGTATAAAAAATTAAGCACCTTAAGATTCATTTCTTTTGGTGCTTCAAATGTGAGCATACTGTAAGGCTCAGAAAATGCGGAAAGCTGTTCTCCGAATTTTTCCAGTAGTCTTTGTTTTATCCTATCGTTGTTCAGCATTATTAAATTGCTTGGTTGTTTAATTGCTATGGTTAATAATTTAACCATACAACAATTCAACAATCTTATTGTATACCGTAACTTTCTAAAAGTGATTTATATCTATCACCATTTCTTCTTCTCAAACTTTCTTTTCCGATCAGGTCCTGTATTCTCATTACACCATCAATTATTGCCTCTGGTCTTGGAGGGCAACCGGGCACATACACGTCCACCGGCACTACCTGGTCTATCCCTTGTAATACGGAATAAGTATCAAAGATCCCTCCTGATGAAGCGCAAGCTCCAACAGCTATCACCCATCTTGGTTCTGCCATTTGCAAATAAACCTGCTTCACAACAGGTCCCATTTTTTTTGCAATAGTGCCCATTACCATCAGCAGGTCGCATTGTCTTGGTGAGAAACCTACCCTTTCACTGCCAAATCTTGCCAAGTCATAATGGGAGCCCATTGTTGCCATAAACTCAATACCACAACATGATGTGGCAAATGGTAAAGGCCAAATGGAATTTCTCCTGGCAAGACCAACTACTTTATTTAATGATGTGGCAAAAAAACCTTCACCCTGGTGACCTTCAGGCATATCCGCCATCGAGATATCAGTGGTCTCTTTTTTAGGATTTACATTATATGATACCGGACGTCCCATTTTCTAATTTTAAATTTCAAATTCGAAATTTTAAATTTTCAGTCTTCCCACTTCAAAGCACCTTTTTTAATGATGTATATAAAACCGCAAAGAAAAAAACCAACAAACATCATTACTGACCAAAATCCTGGCCAGCCTAAAAATTTAAAATTAACCGCGTATGGATAAAAGAATATTACCTCTACATCAAACAATACAAACAAAATTGCTACCAGAAAATATTTGATCGCCATTGGCTGACGGGCTTCTCCATGTGATGCTATACCGCTAGTGAAAGTCGCCAGCTTATCAGAAGTTTTTCTTTTGGGGCCAAGCCAATGTGTCACCCCCAAAAGCAACCCTATAAGTCCAACCACTAATAAAAGCTGAATTGCAACCGGGATATAACTGCCCGAAGTACTAACATCATTCACAACATTTGTCAAATCAGTCTGAAGAAGTTGGAACATATGAGTGTATCTGGGCGACAAAAATAAGATAGCACAATCAATTTACCTTAATAATTATAGACTTAGAGTATAAAGAAAAGATGAAACAAACATTTGCTCAAAACTTCCAGCTCTTTCGTTTAGTCCAAAAAAAATCCCTCCCGATTAAGAGAAGGACTTTGCTATAAATGAAGAAAACCTAAAAGACTTTTTAATTAAACCTTATTACCCGGCTTTCTGATGGAAGCCGAAGGCTTACCATTAGCTGGTTTTGTCGGAGGTTTTTGTCCGCCGCTATTTGTTTTTTGCTTATCAAATATTTCCTTGATATTTTTCAACCGGTTATCGGTACTATCAATTTCGAGTCCCTTTAATACATAAGTGTATGCAGTATCTCTGCTATTTTTTACATTGTTATAATAGCCCGCTAAATAAAGTGCGGCTCTTGTTCCCTGGCTTTTATAGCGAATTTTATCGGTTAAAGCAATGTCAAGTGACTTTTGGGTGTTTTTGAGAAATTCTGAAACATAAGGCTCAACCAACATAGTTGAATCCAAAGTTGCATTCACCCTGCTTTTCCAATCATAACCATAAATACTATCTGGAGCCAATAATACATATTTTGTAAAAACAGAATCCGCTTTTAATAATGCATCAGCTTGCACATAGAGGATGCCAAAATTTACCAAATAAGTTGGATTGGCATTTCCTCTTGCATTGAACCATGCCATTCGCATGTCAGCTTCCTGCAGTTTGCAATTCTTTGATTTGAAAAAGTCTGCAGCCTTGTTCATATTATCGAGCTTTGATTGAAGCACTGAATCGGCATTTATACCATCCATAAATACCTTATACACTTCTTCACAAGGAGCGCCACTACCAGATAAAATATCAGCTTTTAACTGGTAATCGGTAGGCAAAAAACCTTCTCTTTCTCTTGCAAAAAATGCGTCGATATTAGCCTTAGCATTAGCAAAGTCACCTTTTCCAAGATAAGAATAAGCCAGTTGCCTGTATGCTCTTGGTTTTACTTTAGCACCCATTGCCGCCTTTACACCTTCTGCTTTAGCAATTGCACAGTCATAATCTTTTTTTGCCCAGCACAATTGAGATTGCAGGTAATCATGTTCTACCTGATCTTCTCCTGCCCTGCTTCCAACATATTTATTAAAATAGTTAGTAGCCTCTTCGTATTGGGTTTTATAGAAATAGTAATAGAAAAGCTCATAATAGGCTAAGCTAAAAGACGGATCGACCTGTACAGCTTTATTCAGGTTCTCTAAAAAAAGATCCCATTGTTTTTGCGTTTCAAATAATTTGGCAATACGTACATAAGGGTATGCAAAGTTTGGATTGAGCTGTGTTGCTAATTTATAATTTTCATATGCTTTACCACCACCCTGGCCAGGATCTTTTTTACGATACGCATTACCAAGATTCAATGCTATATCTGCATTTTTAGGATCTCTTTGTAAAGCCATCTCTAGTTTTTCAACTGCATAAGTAAGATTACCTTCTTTTGCATCAACATTTGCACGGCCGATCGCATTTAAAATAACAGGATCATCTCCCTTTTTTGTACGACTGACAGTGATCGCTTGCTCAAATAGCTGGCGGGCTTCGTCGATCTTTTTATCAAGCAATGCTACATGGCCTTTACCAACCATAAACAATGGGTTATTACCATTTGCAGCTAATGCCTTGTCATAAAGCTGACGGGCGGCATCATTGTCGTCCTTATCCAGGTACGTTTGTCCCAGCCAATAAGTAGCATCAGCATTATTGGGATTTGCTGCAAGTAATTTCTGAAACGTTTGCTCAGCGTTTTTAAAGCGATCTGCATACAGGTGGTTGACCCCTTCCTGTATCGATTGCGCATTTAAATTCGCAAACATAAAAACGGTAAATACTGTAATTAAGGTCTTCTTCATTTCTTTCTTTTATATGTTATTAAATATAGCCATTTATTGATCCCGGAGTCTTGTTGGTCGTACGATAAACGGTAAATATCCGGGTACAAGGTAAGCCCTGCGAAAGATCAATTGCCCTCTCTCACTAGTCATGAAATTTGAAAATCCATGTCCAAGGCCCTTGTAGTTCTCTTTCAAAATAAATACCAAACCTCTTTTCAAAGGATACAAACCGTTGTAAATATTAACCTGTATTGGTTGCACATACTCACCAGGTAATCCTTTACATTCTAATTCGGCAAGTCTCACTTTTGTCAAAAAACTTTGTTGTTGTGCATCATCTTTATTCCCGATCCAGCTAACTCCTATAAACCCTATCGCAGCCGGGTTTTTTGAGACATAATCAACAACCTCTTCGCTGCTCCTTGCTGCAAGTGCTTTACTTGTCAGCGAATCGCCACGTAATACTGAATCGACGATAAAACGTACCGTGCTGGTTGCTTTTAATCCATCAAAAACAGGGATTAAATTTTTCCTAAATTTCCCCTGCAAAATTTCTCTTATATCCTGCATTGTAAATCGATGAATTTCTTCATCAGGGTGGGTAATTACGGCAATTGCATCGTAGGCCATCATCATTTGTTCTGGCGACATTTTCAAAGAATCTTCAAGAAATCTTTTTTCATCCAGGCTGATGTATCGTGTGACTACGATCATTCTTATTGAATCAACCAAAAGATCTTTCAGACAATCCGCTTCAGGCTTATACTGAACATTTAGTTTTACATCAGGATAATCTGCTTCGTACACCTGCACTTGTGCTTCAATTACAGGTTTAAAAGATTCATCTGCGCTGATATTGATCTTTCCTTTTGCACGGGTATCAATATTAGGATCGGTTTTTATTTCACGGCAGCCTGATAAAATAAAGAACAATAAAAATATGCACAGATCTCTTTGCCTCAACATGCTTTCTTTTTACTGATTATTGTTTTTTAAAACCCCTGTACACCCGAAACAAACCGTACAACACACAGCTTACACCAAATATATTTTGCAAGATCGGATCAAGCTTGAGATCGTAGCCCCATTTTTTATGAAACAAAATAAAAATCCCAACTCCCAGCCATAATACACCCATCGTGTAATTATATATGCTGCGAAGCAGGGATGATGTATTTCTTTCTTTATTACCAAACAACATAATCGAGCCTCTTATTACGGGGATGGCAAGATAAAAATTTTATTGTTCTTCCCCGACAAAAATTACTGGCTGTTGAAAAGCGATCGCAATAGGTCTGCCGGCCTGGAGTGCTGGCTCCCATTTGGGCATTTTCTTCAACACCCTTAATACTTCTTTGTCAAATGCACTTCCACCGCTTTTAATGATCTCGGCTTTTGATACACTTCCATCAATATCAACCCAAAATCTCACCTGCACTTCTATTCGCTTACCTGGCTCGATGTCCTCTGGTGCCTGCAAAATTCGCTGTAAAAATTTGAGCCATGCAGCCGGTCCGCCCGGAAAACTTGGATCACGACTTGGAAGTATTGGTTCATTAGTCTTCTCTGGTTCTTTTAATTCGTTATTACCATTTTCTCCGGATTCGGTTTGGGGTTGCACAATATCAGTAGGTGCATCTCCATCTATTTTCTTGTCACCAATATTTGTATTTTCTAAATCTTTGTTTTCAACAATTTCCTCCGCGTCTTTATCTGGCACAACAATTATTTTGGTAAAATCCGATTGCGCTACTGGCTTTGGTTTTTCTTTTGGTTTTTCGGGTTCTTTGATCTCTTCTTTTTGCATATTCACATCAATAAGTCTCATTGATCTGTCATCTTTAAATGACTCATTATTATTATCCCCTTTTTTTATAAATGACATCAGGATAAATAATAAAACAACAGACAATGCAATGCCGAGAGCTAAACCCAGGCGGCGTGAATATGTTTTACGCAATGCATAAGCACCATATAATTTATTACGATGCTCAAATAAAATGTCAAGCATATCTGCTTGTAGAATTTCTTTGTTAGTCATGGCTATACTTTTAGAATTAGATGCAGGTTTAAAGTTTTTCCATAGAATAAAATTGTTGAACAAATAATTATCAATTATTAATTATTAATTATTCATTTTGCCTGACATTTGCGTGATGAAAATCTTAATGGTGTGTTTAGGAAATATTTGTCGTAGCCCGATAGCAGAAGGCATATTACAGGAAAAAGCATGGAAAGCAGGCTTGAAATGGAGTATAGAAAGTGCAGGCACCAATGGTTATCATACAGGTGAGGCACCACATCCATTATCACAAAAAGTGGCGCGGAAAAACGGAGTTGACATTAGTAAACAACGATCAAGAAGATTTGTTGTGGAAGATTTCCATCGCTTCGATAAGATCTACGCAATGTCTGATGATGTAATAGATGAAATGCGAAGAATAGCAAGAAATAATTTTGATGAAAAAAAAGTTGATCTTTTATTAAATGAATTATTTCCTGGCCAAAATGTAGATGTGCCTGATCCATGGTATGGGCCAGAGCCAGGGTATCACGAAGTATTTAAGATGATCAATGAAGCATGTGATGCAATCATAAAAAAATATATCCCCAAGCCCGAAGGGGGTGTTGAGAGTAGTATATCAGAAACAAAATTCAATAAATAAAAAATCAAAAGCCCCTTTAGGGGTATGGGGTATGAAACCATCACTACCACAAGGCACAAGAGATTTCGGACCGGATGTTGTTCGCAAACGCAATTATATTTTTAATACGATCAGGAGTGTTTTTGAACTCTACGGATTTCAGCCACTGGAAACTCCGGCCATGGAAAATTTGGAAACATTGATGGGAAAATATGGCGATGAAGGAGACAAACTGATCTTCAAAATTCTGAATAATGGCTTAGAAAATCCGGATAAAGAAAAACAAATAAGAGAGGACTTCGAAAAAGTGTTGCAAGGAAAAAATGTAAAAGGAATTACTGAACGAGCTTTGAAATATGATCTCACAATTCCTTTTGCAAGATATGTAGCAATGAATAACAACCAGCTTACATTTCCATTTAAGCGTTACCAACTGCAACCCGTATGGCGGGCAGACCGGCCACAGAAAGGAAGATACCGGGAGTTTTATCAATGCGATGCGGATGTAGTAGGAAGTAATTCGTTGTTGAATGAAGTTGAACTTGCATTGATCTATCACCAGGTTTTTATTCAATTAGGAATTATGAATTATGAATTAAAGATCAACCACAGACAGGTGCTTACAGCATTAGCAGAATTATGTGGTGGGGCTGAAAAAATGAACGACATAGCTATTGCGATCGATAAACTTGATAAAATAGGATCAGAAAAAGTAAAAGATGAATTAAAACAAAAAGGATTGAATGAAAAACAACTTGAGACAATTGAAAAATATTTGAAGATCGAAGGAGACAGCTCACAAAAAATAAAGCAACTAAACAATCTATTGGGGTCAACAACATCCGGAAAAAAAGGAATTGAAGATCTCGAATATCTAAACTCACAACTCATAACTCATAACTCACAGCTCATTATAGATCCAACTCTTGCCCGTGGCTTGAATTATTATACAGGCATCATTTTCGAAGCAAAAGCTCCTGCAGAAGTAAAGATCGGCAGCATTGGAGGTGGAGGAAGATATGATGATCTGACAGGTTTGTTTGGTGTTCCCAATATTCCCGGTGTAGGCATTTCATTCGGAGTGGATCGTATTTATGATGTAATGGAAGAATTGAATTTATTCCCAGCAGATGTACATGTAGGCACACAGGTCTTGTTTTTCAATTTAGGAGAAAATGAAAATAAAGCTGCATTCAGTTTAATGCAACAGTTGAGAAACAAAAAAATCCGTTGTGAACTTTACCACGAAACAGTAAAATTTGATAAACAATTTAAATACGCTGAAAAGAAAAACATTCCTTATGTAATTATCATAGGCAGTAAGGAGCTGGAAGAAAAGACCTGCACAATAAAAAACCTGCTCCAAAGTAGCCAGCAAACTATTTCGCAGCAGGAATTACTCAACTATAATTTCTGATCATTTTTTTATCAGCAATTCACGATTTGGAAGCAGGTAATAAGTAAAAGACCATGATCCACTCTGCTTTTGTCCATCCAATACATAACCCTGTGCTTCTATATGAATAGCATTTACTTTTTTATCTTCGCCTCTTTTAAATACAGCAAGACCGCTGAATTCAACGATCGTAAAAGAATCTCTTCCTAATTCAGTTAATGCAGAATTACCGGCAGCAGAACTTATGGTCAATGCTTCTCCGGATTGCGATACAGTAACATCAGGCACTACACTGCCTTCAGGAAAAACATATCTGCCAACAAAATCTGATATCGGTGGCTTTGGTGCGTCCTGGGCACTAACACTGATAATAAGTATCGAGGTTAAAATGGATAAAATGAATTTTCTCATAACAATGGTATTAATTACAAAAGAAAATTAGGTTTTATTTTTTAGATAAAAAAAGGCCGTATAAAACGGCCTTAAATTTTTTTCAGCAATTCTACCAACCTGTATTTTGTTGGCTGCGAATGTTTGGATTTGCGTCCATTTCAGCTTGTGGTATCGGGAATATTCTGCGGAAATTTGAATAAGGTATGCTTCTCGCAGAAGCCGGAAAATTTGTGCTTCGTGTTATATCACGTTTTAAGCGCTGGAGGTCCATATACCGATCGCCTTCAAAAGCTAACTCTTTTCTTCTTTCTGTAATAATATCTTCAAAAAGTTGGGCGCCTGTTGAAGCAATAGCTGTAGCACCCCTCCTGCTTGTAATGTAATTCGCATAAGTCTTTGCTCCTGTTTCATCACCTGGCAACGAAGCTTCTGCCGCGATCAAATAAACATCACTTAACCTAAGAACCTTTGTATCGCTTACTTCACCGCCGAAAGTGCCGGGATATTTATTATTTACAAACACTGCAGGCAATCCACCTCTTGTACCTGTTGTATAAAGGCTCTTCCTGATATCGGCAGCTTCAATTAATGCATACAAGTCATCTGCACAAAGAATATCACCATATCCTCCCTGGTTATAAATATTTGCCAATCCGTCAAAACCATTATTTGCTGTTGAGTTTGAAGAAACTTCAAAAAGTGTTTCTACTTTATCAGTTCTTGGCGTAAGCACTGCCCAGAAAGCAACATAACTTGCTGACGGAACTACTGTAAATCCACTATTATTAATTACATCTATTGCAGCTGTTTTTGCATTGTTTTTATCTCCCATACTCAAATAAACTTTTGCCTGTAATGCTTTAGCGGCATACTTACTAAATTGGGTTGAATTAGTATATAGCGTCATTAATGTATAAGCCTGATTCAGGTCACTTATAATTTGAGTATAGACTTCCGTTACAGTTTTTCTTGCAGGCTTTATTTGCGGATCATACTCCAATACGATAGGAACTCCTAAAGCTGAAGGATCATCAGTATAGGGCTTTGCAAAATATTTAACCAGGTACCAATAGCATAAGGCTCTTACAGCATACGCCTCACCCTTGTACTGGTTTACATTCACATTACCGGCGATTGGAGAGTTAATGATGTTGTTTGCTCTTAAGATAGCTGTGTAAGCAGCTCTCCACATACCTACAATATTACCATCGGCAACAGTAAATGTATATGTATTAAAATTTGTGTACCGACCTGAATTTGTCAATGACACATAACCATTATCCGCATTAAGATCACCAAAGACTGGAGTGCTTCTTCCAAAAAGATCGGTAGCTCTTAAACCGGCATAAGTTCCCATCAAAGCAGTTTGCAGATCGGCTTCGCTGGCCAACGCCAACTCAGGTGTTAACGCTGTGGGTGGCAATTTATCAAGAAAGTCTTTTTTACAGGCAGGTAAAGCCACTACAATGGCAACTACCATGAACCATTTATATTTTATGATATTTCTCATGATTTAAAGTTTAGATTTTAGAATCCTAAGTTTACTCCAACTGTTACTGTTTTTGGAATCAATACATCGAGGTTAGTTTGGCTTGTTACGCCTTGCTCAGGATCCCATCCCAGGTTTTTATCATTTACCCAGGTCCATAGATTAATTCCCCGAACATAGAAAAATGCACTTTCCAGTTTCATTTTTGTCAGGAAATTCCTGGGAACATCATACCCTATCTGAAGATTTCTTAAGCGGATAAAATCTCCTTTATTAAGATAAATTGATGAAAAGCTGTGGAATGATTTATTACCGCCTTCTATATATTTTGGAATATCTGTTACATCACCAGGTTTTTGCCAGCGATCCAATACCCGGTTAATTTTGTTGAAGCCAGCATTGAATCCTGCTCCCAGGTAATAACTTGCCCACGAGTCCTGAACAAGATTTCCAGATTGGTAGTTGAATTGTGCCTCCAATGTAAATCCTTTAAAGCTTATAGTATTTGTAAATCCACCGAAGAACTTAGGTGATGCCGAACCATAAGGGACACGTTGTGCACTTGAATAATTATTGGTGGTAGTTGTTCTTGTTGAATCAAGGTACCAAAGCGGATCGCCATTCTGCTGATCAACTCCTGCATATACTCTTGTATAGAATGACTGTACATCCAATCCTTCTTTAATAATAAAAGTTCCGATAATTGGATTACCACCAGGAAGGCTAAGTACTTTATTTTTATTACGAGCAAAATTGAAATTAACTGTCCATGTAAAGTCTTTCTTTCTTACGGGTGTTGCAATAATAGTAAGCTCAACCCCTTTGTTTTCCATTTCACCAATATTCTGTGTTTGAGAAGCAAAGCCAGATGTTGGGGAAAGTGGAACGTTTAACAATAGTTCGTCTGATAGCCTTCTATACCAGTCAAAAGTTACGTTCAACCTGCTTTTTAATACACTTACATCAAGACCAATATTGAGTGGCTTATTTATTTCCCATGAAAGATCAAGATTTCCCACATTGCCGGGTACACTTCCCGGAACACTGTTATAGCTGGAAGAAAAAGCGTAAGATGGGAACCAGTCATAGTTACCAATACCACCATTTCCATTATAGCCAAAAGAACCACGAAGCTTTAACTGATCGATGAACTCAAGTGACTCCATAAATTTTTCCCTGTCAATATTCCACGACGCACCAACTGACCAAAAATTACCCCAGCGGTCATTTGATCCAAAACGTGATGACCCATCCCTGCGATAGCTTCCTGAAAGTATGAACCTATCCTGGTAATTAATATCCCCAATAGCAAAATAAGAAAGGAATGTATACTCAGAGATTGCTCCCGAAGCTGTATTCGGAGTAGCAGTAGATGAGGGATATTGCAAATAAAGTAATGGTGAAATTGAGAACCCTCTTCCTTGCAAATTCGAAAAATACTGCCTTGCCTCATTCGCTTCATAGCCTACTTGTGCATTGTAACTAAGGTCTCCTGATTTCAATATATCTCCTTTATATGCAAGTGTATTTACCCAATTCCAATTGAACCACCTGGTATATGCTTCGAGCACACGACCAGTAGTTGAAAGATTATAAGCAACACCAGGATTAAACAATGGACTGCCCGATGCATATACAGCTCCATCTCCGTACAAAGGATTATTATACTGATCTTCCTCCAGGGTGCTAAAGTCCGCTCCAAATGCACTCTTGAATTTAAGGTTCTTTATGATCTCATATTCAGCCGAAAGGCTACCTCTAAGGCTTAATTCTTTCAAATATCTTTTATCCATTTCAGCAATTGCAACAGGATTATAGAGGTCACTGGTTCTGAAATCAGGGGTTAAAAAACTTAAAGTACCGTCAGGCTTATACGCCGCTTTTGTGGGAAGCACAAACCAGGATGAAAGAACAGGGTTTCCAAAAGCACCGCCTGATAACGGAGTATGCTGACGAACAAAACCGCCATTGATATTTGCATTGAGCGTTAATTTATCAGTTGCTTTATTAGTGACCCGTATGTTACCGCTGTAACGGTTTAGACTGGATTTAATAACTGTACCTTGTTGATAAAAATATCCTCCTGACAAATAGAATGTCGTTTTTTCATTCCCGCCTGAAGCGCTTAAATTATAATTGCGTTGCGCCCCGGTTTGTGTAACTGCGTTATACCAATTTTGATCAACTTTATTATTTCCTCCTCTTGCAGCAAGTGTAGCATCGATAGTAGCCTGGCTGGCGCCGGCATTTACAAGACCTTCTTTTGTAATTGCCAGGTACTGTTCTGCATTTAACGGATGATAATTCTCATTGTCGTAAGCGATATCGCTTTCACCTAACTCCATATCAAATTTGAACTTGGTTTTCCCTGCCCGGCCTTTTTTTGTAGTTACTAATATTACACCATTGGCAGCCCTGTTACCATAAATAGATGCAGAAGCAGCATCTTTTAAAACTGAAATACTTTCTATATCATTTGGATTTAGTGTACTCAGGATATTAGCTGTTGTTGTTTGTCTTGAAAGATCATTTGCAAGTACAGGCACGCCATCAATTACCCAAAGTGGTGCATTGCTGGCAGTAATTGAACTAATCCCTCTGATCCTTATTTGCTGGTTAGCACCGGGTGCGCCTGATGCAGCTACAGATTGCAAGCCAGCCACAGCACCTTGTAATGCCTTATCAACTGAAGTGAAGGGCTTGTTCTCAATATCAGCCCCTTTAACTGTTGAAACTGCACCGGTAAGGTCAGTTTTCTTTTTAGTTCCGTAAGCAACTACAACTACTTCCGTCATAGCGGCTGCAGTGGTTGATAAGGTAATGTCATAATTATTACTGGCAGTAAGGGCAATTTCTTTTTCGCCCAGGCCAATGGAGGAAAATATCAAAGCCTTGACAGTAGATGGAACTTTGATCGAAAAATTGCCGTCTGCAGCGGAACTCGTTCCCAGGTTTGTTCCTTTTGCAAGGATAGATGCACCGGGTATGGGATTACCTTTATCATCAGTTACCTTCCCGGTAATGGTTCTTTCTTGTGCCCATATATGGCTAACGGAAAGGACAATAGCCATAAGCAGCAATACTACTTTTCTCATGTGGATAGTTTTAGTTAAATAAGAATTAGCTACTAAGTGAATTTCATAGAGCGGAGCAAAAGTAATTTCCAGGCAGGGATTTTTAAATTCTATTTTTGGTCCTTAACTCTATAATGGCAATTTTAAATATACAATTGCTGCGTCTAATTAAATTTACTTTTCAGGAAAATCGCTAAAAACAGCGACTTAGTTGCCAAAGGTTATTTAATTGACCTACTGATGAAGTAGGCTTTCTAAACAAATTAAGGCCTGACTTCGATTATTTAGTATAACAAAATCAGCAACATAAAGTTCATCTTTCGGAGAAAATCTGGCGGAAATGGTGCTCCATGTGTGCTACATAGTCGCAAATGATCCAGCTCAAGGTCTTTAATTCTTCATTCTCATATTGAGGGTCTACAGGATAGCTTAGTTTTTCATTGGAGATTCCATTTACCACAAACACTATTTGCTTGTTCAAAACTTCCCAAAGATCAAGCAAATGTTGTAGTGGAAGGTTTTGGTAATCGTTGACAATGATCAATTCGTTTTGTTTGTAAGAAATAACTGTATAAGGCTGTGGTAAAAATTGAATCTCCGTAAATCGTTTTAAATTATTAATTGCCGAATCCACCAAGTGTCCAAGTATTTCTTGTTTTGACCATTTACCGGGTGCTGGTCTTTTTAATAGATCTTCAGATGAAAGTTCTTTTAATTTTACCGGAAAATTGGTTATATGAATTTCAAGTTGCTTCATTGCAGCAACTACATCAATAGCTTCATGAACATATCCCATTTGTAAACTTATTTAGAGATTATAATGATTCATAAACAATGGCCGTACCTTGTCCAACTCCCACACACATTGTAGCTAATCCATATTTTATATTCCGATTTTTCATTTCATATAATAAGGTAGTGGATATTCTTGCTCCACTGCAACCTAATGGATGACCCAATGCAATGGCGCCGCCGTTCACATTAACGATCGAGGGGTCCAGGTTTAATTCTTTTATACAAGCGATGCTCTGCGAAGCAAATGCTTCATTTAATTCTACCAAACCGATATCTCCGATTTTCAATCCAGCTCTTTGCAATGCTTTTTGTGTAGCAGGTACCGGTCCAATTCCCATGATCGCCGGATCAACACCAGCTGATGCCATTGAAACAATTTTTGCAAATGGAGCTGATGAATATTTTTTTACAGTCTCTTCGCTTGCGAGTAATAAACAAGCAGCGCCATCATTGATGCCAGATGAATTTCCTGCTGTTACAGTTCCATCTTTTATAAATGCAGGTTTTAATAAAGCCAGTTTCTCCAGGGAAGTTTTTCTCGGGTGTTCATCAGCGGTCACCCAGGTTATCAATCCTTTATTATGTATTTCAACTGCTGCGATCTCATTGCTGAATTTATCAGCATCTTTTGCGGCAAAATATTTTTCCTGTGATTGAAAAGCAAAAGCATCTTGCTCTTCTCTTGAAATATTCCATTGCTTCGCCACATTCTCAGCTGTTTCACCCATTGTAAATGGATAATACATAGCCGACAGTTTTTCATTGATGAATCGCCAGCCCATGGTTGTATCAAACATTTCTGCCTTACGGCCCCATGCTTCATTTGATTTTCCAACAACAAATGGTGCTCTTGTCATGCTTTCCACACCTCCTGTAAAATAAATGTCACCGTCACCACAGATTATAGCTCTCGCTGCATCCATTATGCTTTGCATGCCCGATGCACAAAGACGATTCACAGTAACTCCTCCAACACTAACGGGCAAACCAGCAAGCAATGCAGCCATCCTTGCTACATTACGATTGTCTTCTCCTGCTTGGTTAGCGGCTCCTGCTATCACTTCTTCCACTTCGTTCATGTCAATTGTATCGTTTCTCTGCATTAATGAATGGATAACAATTGCCAGCAGATCATCTGGCCTCATCGCAGATAAAGCACCACCATATTTTCCTATTGGCGTTCGGATCGCATCTATTATAAAAACTTCCTTCATTATGTACTTAGCTTTTGAATTATTATTGAGCTGATGTTGCGACGCTCCGTTTATCTTTCTTATCGCTATTTAGCAATAAGAGCTGCAAAGGAACATAAAACCCTGATACCAGCGAAATCGGAGCCGTCAATGGATCAGTAGTTATCTTTGCACAATGTCGAAAACAGAACAAAAAAATATCAGGCACTTATCTTTACCAGAACTGGAAGATTATTTTGAAAGACTTGGTGAAAAAAAATTTCGTACAAAACAAGTTTATGAATGGCTATGGCAAAAACATGCACACAGTTTTGCCGACATGACAAACCTGAGCAAGGACCTACGTCAAGCTCTTGGAGAAAATTTTACGCTGCCTGCATTAATAATAAATGCTACACAATATTCTGCAGATGGAACAGTAAAGTCAAGTTTTAAAACACATGATGGTCATTTGGTAGAAGGTGTGCTAATCCCGACAGAAAAGAGGGCTACAGCTTGCGTTTCTTCCCAGATCGGTTGTTCACTTAGTTGCAAGTTCTGTGCTACAGGCTATATTGACAGGAAACGCAATCTCACATTCGATGAGATCTATGACGAGGTGGTTCTTATTAATCAGCAATGCGAAAGAATATATGGCCACAAGCTTACTAATATTGTTTTTATGGGAATGGGTGAGCCATTGCTAAATTATAAAAACGTTTTAAAAGCAATTGAAAAGATCACTTCACCGGATGGATTGGGGATGAGCCCAAAAAGAATAACTGTTTCAACCGCTGGTGTTGCTAAACAGATAAAACAATTGGGTGATGATAAAGTAAAATTCAAACTCGCATTATCACTTCATGCAGCCAATGATAAAAAACGCCATGAGATCATGCCGATCAACGATACCAACAATATTCATTCCCTGGTAGAGGCACTGAATTACTTTTATAAGCAGACAAAGAATGAGATCACTTTTGAATACATTCTTTTTAAAAATTTCAATGATTCGTTGAAAGATGCGGATGAATTAATAAAAATTTATCGCCAGGTGCCAGCTGACCTGATCAATATCATTGAATACAATCCTATCGATTTTGCCAAATTTGAAAAGCCGGATGAAAAAACAGTTGAAACCTTTATGAATTATCTTGAAAAGCATAAAGTAAATGCAAGGCTTCGCAAAAGCCGGGGTAAAGACATTGATGCTGCCTGTGGTCAGTTAGCCAATAAAAACTAACCATCCTTCCTGTTTTTTGGCCTTCTACGAAGATTTTCTTAGATTTGATTAAACTTCATCGAAAAGAGATAGTCTGTTTAACAACTAAAAAATTAAAGTCATGAAAAGAATAGTTGTATTAATGCTTGCGATCACAGCACTTGTCATTGTCCAGGCCCAGGAAAAGAAATTCCCTCCCCAACAAAAGATTGCCCGAAATAAAATGTTGGCAGAAAAACTTAAGTTTTCAGAAGAACAAAAACAGAAAGTAAAGGATTTAAATGAAGATTACCGGAAAAAGATGACCGAGTTAAGAAAGAAGGATGATATCCTGGTGAAAGATTGGAAGAACCAAATGATGGAGTTGAACAAAAAGCATCGGGAAGAGATGCAAAATTTGTTGACCAAAGAACAGAAAGGACAGATCGAAAAAATGAAAGCAGACAAGAAGAAAATAGCAGAAATAGATGCAAATGCAAGAATGGAGAAGATGAAAGTGCAACTTGATCTGAATAATGATCAACAGGAAAAGTTAAAAAAACAACGTTTGGAAACAATAGAAAAAATGAAGTCAATCAGGGAAAATAAATCACTGGACCAGATGAAAAAAAGAGAGGAAATGAAAGCAATAATGGAAAAGAGAAAAGAAACTATGAAATCAATTTTGAATGAAGAACAAATGAAAAAAATGCAGGAAATGAAAAAGCAAATGACCCGTAAAAGAAGGGTGGTTTCATAAATAATTATTACTACGCTTTGGGCCCTTCCATCCCGGAAGGGCTCTTTATTTAAAACCCTCCAAAGTATTATCATTTCTTATCTTTGCGCCTCCTGTTGTAAAACAGTAAAATCTTCACATGAAAAAGAAACCATCTCCTTTCGATAAGTTTTATAAAAAGAAAAGCAACGCTGCTATCAAAGAAGAATTTCGCCAGGAAAAGAAGAAGATAAAAAAAGAAAGAGAAGAATACTTTGATAAGAAAAGGGCTGAACAAAGATTTCAGCAGGCCAATCCTGTAAACAAACAATCACAACCTTCAATCACCAGACCACAGAGTTCGGAACTTATGCCTTTAAATAAGTACATGGCGCATGCAGGTGTTTGTGCTCGTCGTGAAGCTGCAGAGGTTGTGAAGAAAGGCATTGTAAAAGTGAATGGAAAAGTGATCACTGAACCTGGATATAAAGTTTCATCGAAAGATGAAGTGTTCGTAAATGGTAAAAAGGTATTCCTTTCAAAGAATCTTGTTTACATTTTATTGAACAAACCAAAAGATTTTATAACAACGACTGATGATCCACAAGGAAGAAAGACGGTTCTTGATCTTATTCGCCGAGCGACAAATGAAAGAGTCTATCCTGTTGGAAGATTAGACAGGAATACCTCAGGGCTTTTATTACTCACCAATGATGGCGAGCTTTCACAAAAACTCACTCATCCAAGCAATGAAATAAAAAAAATATACGCTGTTACTCTTGATAAACCACTTGACAAAAAAGATTTTGATCAGATACTGAAAGGAATTGTCTTGGAAGACGGACAGGCATCGGTAGATAAACTTGCCTACGCTGATACAAAAGATAAAACACAATTGGGTGTGGAAATACATAGTGGCCGAAACCGCATTGTTCGCCGCATTTTTGAACATCTTGGCTATGATGTAAAAAATCTTGACCGTGTAATGTTTGCTGGTTTAACAAAGAAAAATATTGAAAGAGGAAAATGGCGTTTCCTCAATGAAAAAGAAGTTCGTGAACTTAAATACTTTGGAAAAGGAAAATGAAACTCAGCGAGTGGATAATTTATGAAAACGATAATTTAATTGCGCTGAATAAGCCTTCCGGTTTGCTCTCCATTCCCGATCGTGAAGGAAAAGATATTTCACTTAAAAAGTTATTGATCGAGAAATATGGCAACATATTTACTGTTCATCGCCTTGACAAAAACACAAGTGGTTTAATTGTGTTTGCAAAGAATGAAGAAGCACACAAGCATTTATCTCAACAATTCGAAGAAAGGCAAACTGAAAAAATTTACCTGGGACTTGTTCTCGGCTCATTAGTAGAAAAGAAAGGAACTATCGATGCCCCGATAGCAGAGCATCCTGTGAAAAAAGGATTGATGACTGTTTATAGAAAAGGAAAAGAATCACTAACCGGCTATGAGGTGCTGGAAGATTTTAAGATTTTTTCCTGGATACAATTCCAAATCCATACTGGTCGTACACACCAGATTAGAGTGCATGCAAAACATATTGGTCACTCGATAGTTTGCGATGAATTATACGGTGATGGAAAACCTGTTTTACTTTCTTCACTTAAACACAAATTCAAACTTTCAAAAAATGAATTAGAAGAAAGACCGATCCTCAATCGGCTTGCATTACATGCTTTAATCTTACGATTTAAAAATACCAATAATGAAATAATTAAGCTTGAAGCTCCAATACCAAAAGATCTCAAAGCTTTGCTTCAGCAATTAAGAAAAAGAAAATAGGATTTATAGCTCGCCTCTTGAAACAGAGTACAACTCATACCAATCCTGGCGATCGAGACTGATCTTAAAAGCTTCGGCAATATTTCTTATCCGTTGCTCATCTGTAGTTCCAATCAATGGCAAAGCCCCGAGTTTCACCAACCAGGCAATAGCTACCGATTCAAAATGAGAATTGTATTTTCCGGCAAACTCTTCAAGCTTGCCTCTTAAACGCAATGGAATTTTCTCATTACTGTTTGCGATCTTTCCTTCTGCCAATGGAGATGTTGCCAATGGCCGCATATATTTTTGTTTGATATAATCAACCTGGCCATTATCAAAAGCAGATGTATTTAATAAGTTTAATTCTATATGATTAGTTACAATTGGAATTCTCAAATAAGAACTCAATAGCTGATGCTGGAAAACGGAAAAGTTTACAACACCCACATTTTTTATTTTACCAGAATCCTTCAGCTTTTCCAAAGTCAATGCAGTTTCTTCTAAATTAGATAAAGGATCAAGCTGGTTCAATAGAAAAACATCTATATAATCTGTGCGGAGATTCCGCAAAGAATTTTCTACGCTATTTGTTATATGCTCCCTCGAAGTATCATAATGCTTTACGCGGTATTCGGCGCGAGCTGGATTCGGAATGTTGATACCACATTTTGAAAAAAGGACAATACTCTCTCTTTTAATTCCAGTTTTTTTAAAAACATTACCGAATATTTCTTCGCATGCATAATCACCATAAGTATCACCGTGATCAAATGTATTGATGCCAAGTTCAAGACAGAGGTTTATGATCTTTTCCATCTTATCCTCATTCACATAGTTACCTTTCCACCGATAAAATCCGTATACAGCCGGAGATACTTTTGGTCCTGAATCGCTTAAATAAATTTTTTCCATGCACTTAAAAATTAGAATGCTTTAAAGTTACTTTATATCCGGTGAAGGAAATAAAACGCCTCCAAATAAAAGATAAGCCCAGATCAATGTCCAGATAATATTAAAAATTTGTGCACCGATAAAAGCAATAGCTGGTCTTCCCTGCTGTACTCTGAACAGATCAGTAAATCTTGCTTCCAAGCCAATAGCCACAAATGCTAAAGCAAACCAAATCGTTCTCAAACTATTAAGGATACCACTTACCTGCTTACCTGTACCTGTCGGAATCAAAAATGAAAAGATCAATGAAGCTGCAATAAACCCTAAAACAAATTTTGGAAATCGTTCCCATATCAGTTTTAACGATGGCTTTTCCTGTCCTTCTTTGGTTGCAGCTTTTCTTAATACCCACCATGCCGCAATGAAGAATGCTGCAACACCTATCAATACATTTTGTGAGAACTTAACAATAATGCCTGCTTTTGTAGCAGCGGGTCCAACTAATTCTGATGCCGCTGTTACAGATGCAGTGGTATCAAGTGTTCCTCCCAACCATGCTCCGCCAACGACTTCAGGTATTCCTAATTCTCTAATGACCCATGGCAATAAGATGAGCATAGGTATTGCAACCAATAAAACCAATGTAGTTACATAAGAAAGCTTTTTTTTATCTCCTTTGATTGCTCCGCTTGCAACAATAGCAGCGGATACACCACAAATTGAAACGGCCGATGCCAGTATCACTCCAAATTCATCATCAACTTTTAATTTTCTGCTCAACCATAAGGCAAAGAACCAAACTGCCGCAACAACCAGTACGGATTGAAGTATTCCTGGCAAACCAGCTTTTACTATATCAGTAAATAAAATTGACGTGCCAAGTATGATCAACCCTGTTTTAATGAAAAATTCCGAACGAGCTGCTTCAGTGATCCATGTTGGTAAACGAAATAGATTGCTTAGCAACAAGCCGATCACTAAAGCAAATACTACATATTCTATTCCGTAATAGCTGATCGATTTGTTCCCTGCGATGACCAATGAAATAACAGCTAGTATGAATATGACAATGAATCCACCGATATAATTTTTAATATTATTGCCCGACGCTTTAATTGCAATTGATGAAAGAATGAGAAATGCAATTCCAATCACTCCTAATAATAAAATATTTTTTCCCGCTAAAACTTTGGACAGCTCATTTCCATTTGACCATTGATAGATCGGAGTTGTGAATTTAATATCATTGATAAGGAAAGCTGCTGCCAGGATAATTGTTACCAGCAATCCTCCAATGATCACCGCCCAAATATCTTCTGAGAGACGGGATAAAAAGGAGCGGTTTTCCTTCTCTGGCAAATTGGTTTCTAAATTTGTTGTTTCCACTTTACAATTCTATCTTTTCGATCATTACATCCCAATGGGAGATCAATAATTCAAAACGATGTTGTTCATCTTTTTTCAATTTTTCTGTATCAGGATATATCTGCTTTTCATATTGCTTTGTAAGATTTGGATCGAATGCAAGTTTTTCATTTTTAAAAACAATAGTTACTTTGAAATCAAACCTTGTGTCTTCTCCACTATGAAGTTTTGGCTTTTCCGCTTCCACACTGATAATATCACCTTTATCAATTGCTTTTTTTAATAAAGGATAGTGATTTACTTTCCATAGATTAATGAACTCATCTGCATAGCCCCATTTTACTTTATAAAAATTTTCAATGGTAAAATAGCTGCTTTTATCCTGGGCGTTTACCTGTAAACACATGAAAAATATACAGAGCGAAAGAAAAATTTTAGATCTCATATTTTTTGATTTATGTATTAGTTGGGTTTCTTTCTCGGATCAAGGTTAATAAAGATATTTAAAAAAGGCATCCTGAAGAATCAGGACGCCGTATCACGATTGCTTGCCATATGAAAAAAACTACTACTTATGCTTTAATTAGTATTTTACTGATTGTTATTACTGTTTTTGAAATGCATAACGAAGTGTGATGCCAAATGTTCTTGGATCGCCAAGCACACCTGCATAATGACCGGCATTACCAGCTGCAGGAAGCAGTTGTTCAAAATAATCTTTGTTCAAAAGGTTCCTGGCCCATATAAAAAGTGTCAGGCCCTGTGAAGCTCTAAAACCTGTTCTTGCATTCAACAAAGCATATCCATCAATATTCAGATATTTAGAAGGGGATGGACTTGAAGAAAAAGAAGAACGGTAATAACCATCTAATGCAAAAAAGAAGTTGGCAGAATGGCCGAAAATATTTTTTGTATTGGAAAGGACTTCACCACCTAAGGAACCAGCCCAGTCTGATATACCTGGCATTTCACCTTTGGAAACATCTTTATAAGATTGTGTAGCGCCAGTTTCTTCAAGAGGTAATGGGGCATTAGTGAACGAAAGATATTGTCCGTCTGTATAAGCAACATTACCGAATAGCGACAAATGCTTATTGAGCTTTACAGCTCCATCCAGTTCTGCACCTCTCACTCTTACCTTCTCGGCATTTGCAAGATATCCACGGTTTACACCCACTTCTGGTGATTGCACATTTGTCTGATAATTCTTTATAATAGAGTTGTGCAATGTTATATTAAGCATTGAGCTTTTGGTCGGAGTAGTTTTTATTCCAAACTCAAAATGATTTACATCTTCTGGTTTAACGGTTGCTAACTCCAGCATCACCCGGCCATTGTCAGTTGGAAGTCCACCAAGATTGACCCCGATCGGTTTATAACTGATGGAATAAGTAGCATAAGCATTTATTTTTTGATTTGCTTTATAAGATAGTGTCAGTTGTCCTGAAAAATTACCTTCATCGGTGTTAGTAGTAAAAGCCTGGTCAGTATAAACAGAACGTTTTATCGCTATTAGTGCCGGGTCATTTGTTTCTAAACCGCCATAAGTTTTCCTGTCGTAGACAACATCTTTCTTATCATAGTTATAGCGGATACCAGGCAACACGTGAAGCTTATCTGTAATAGCCCAATCAAGCTGACCAAAGACAGCAGCTCCAAACGTTTTCAAACGTGATGTAGTATGAATGCCATATCCATCCAACAGTCCCGGTGTCTTCCATGCACTGCTGGTTGTGCTTTGTGAGAATCTCCATTGGTCAGCACCGGATTCTTCAGTATGTACCGGGTCTGTTTTCAGATCCTGGCCAATTATGAAAACTCCTACAACTCCACTAAGACGGGATGAAAGTTCACCGGCATATCGAACTTCTTGCGTCCATTGCTGATGTTTGGAAGGAGCTTGTGAAAGTGCAAGCACATCTAAACCTGTAAAGTCACGATCGTTTGATGGATCCCAGTTCCAATAACGCCATGCGGTTGTGGATGTAAGTGTGCCAGCACCAATCTTTGCATCTACATTTACAGATAGGCCACCCAATTGATTACCTGAACGCCATGGAGTATTTTGATCTACGATACGATCAAAAGCATTATAGCTTGGCAATTGATAATTGAGGTCTCTAATGATCGAATCAAATTGCCTGTATGCTGCTCTTTTAGTTTTAACAACGCCGGCAACTACCTGCGCATATCCATCAGGCTTCTGATCAGAAACGTCACCGATGAATGTGATCTTAACCTTATCAGAAGGTGTATATAACAATTGTCCCCGGAAACCAATGTTATTAAGGTCATTGATATATTTATCATGAACAATATCCTTGATCACACCATTTCGTTGTGTACCCGAAAATGAAAGCCTGCCTGCAAACTTTTTACTTAATGCACCTGTAACAGATGCTTTGGCCTGGACAAAACCATAATTTCCATAACTCACTTCGAATGTGGCACCCGGCTTGAATTTAGGTGCTCGTGTTGTTATATTAAACGCTCCTGATGTTGTGTTCTTACCAAATAAAGTCCCTTGCGGACCACGCAAAACTTCAATGCGCTCAACATCTATAAAGTCAAGAGTGGTAACAGCAGGGCGTGCATAATAAACTCCATCAACATAGAAGCCTACGCCTGGATCAATTCCATCATTAGTTAATCCAAATGTAGAACCAAGACCACGGATATTTAATGTAGTATTACGTGGATTGGATGAATACAATTGTACGGTAGGTATCAGTTCCTTCAATCGGTTCACATTGAATGCACCTGTTTCCTCTACCTGTGCTCCGCCAACAACAGAAATGGGAATAGGAACATTCTGCGAATTTTCCACACGTCTTCTCGCTGTAATAATAAGCTCTGATAATTCAGTATTTGTAAAAAGAACAATGGTCAATACAGAATCTCTTAGTTCAGTTACCTCTATTTCTGCAGGTGAAAAACCGACAGATGTAACAGTAAGAGTAAAAGGAAGTGTCTTAGGTGCAGGGATTGTAAATCCTCCTTTTGCATCTGCAACTTTAAAAATATTTGTGCCTTTAACAGCTACTGAAGCCGCTTCCACCGGCACTCCTTTCTCGTCTTTGATCAAACCTCGCAGGTTATTCTGAGCATATCCTTCAAATATAAACAGCAGAGTTAGTAATACTAAACTGAAATTCTTTTTCATGTCAACGTGTTTAATTAATTGGTTTTAGTTTTTAAATCTGATCTTAGCCCCAATAGGGTTCAACAATATCGTTGTATTAGTTTTTTCAGTTGGCGCATTCGTTGACGTGAGTAATGAAACATAAAAGCATTAAATGATAAATCAAAAATAGTTTGCATTTATTATCCTACCAAATTAGTAGACTATTATTTTATAAAAAAAATTTGATCCATTAACACTCATTAGATCAAAAAAATAATCCTGCAAGGATCTTGATACTCCAGATAACTACCACTGTTCCCAATAAAATAAATGATGCTTTTCGGGGAAGTTTGCCTGCAAGTCTTGCAGCAATCGGAGCTGCGATAACTCCACCAATCACTAAAGCAAGTATCACCTGCCAATTCTGTACCCCGATCAGAGTAAAAAATGTAAATGCGCTTGCCAGTGTTACAAAAAACTCAGTAAGGCTTACTGAACCTATAACATATTTAGGCGTTCTTCCTTTTGTAATTAATGTGGAAGTCACAATTGGCCCCCAACCTCCTCCTCCAAACGAATCAAGAAAGCCACCTGCACCCGCCAACCAGCTATATCGTTTGAATTTCTTTTTAATATTTGGCATAAATGCGTTGGCAAATATTTTTATTCCTAACAGCAATGTATATACAGCCATTGCGGGCCGCAAGTATTTAATATGGTCGTCATTGAACTTAACAAGCAATAATGCTCCTAATATTGCGCCAATTACTCCCGGAATTACCAATGCTTTAAAAAGTTTTTTATTTACATTTCCAAATTTATAATGACTATAACCTGATGCGGCAGTTGTAAACATTTCTGCTGAATGTATACCCGCACTTATTGCAGCAGGACTCACATTTGCAGTTTGTAATATTATAGAACTAGTAACGCCATAACCCATGCTTGTAGCGCCGTCAACCATTTGCGCACAAAAACCTGCGAGCACCATCCAATGAAAATTCTTATCAAGTGTTTGATACCACTTAACTGTTTCATCGGTCAATGATCTGAATGGTATATAAGAAAAAATAAAATGTCCGATCAGCATTAATCCAAATCCAATTAGTGAATAAGTAGCAATTTTTCTCCATTTCTTTGCATTACCACCATTTTCTTTTTCAATAAGTACTTCGGTAAGCTTATTTAGTTTTTTTACTTTGTATTCAAAGTTGCCATTGAGTTTACTTCTTACTTTATGCAAATTTTCGATCACATCATCCAATTCACCAGGCAATGCATCATGCAATACCTCCTTTATTCTTTTAGCAGCTGTTGGTGACTTTCCATTTGTAGAAATTGCAATTTTCAAATTTCCCTTTTGCACAATGCTGCCCAGGTAAAAATCACAGAGGTCAGGCGTATCTGCTACATTTACCAATATTCCTTTTTTAGAAGCTTCTGTTTTTATTTCTTCATGTAATTGTCTGTTGTTAGTAGCAAGGATAACCAGGTCTTTTCCATTTAAGTCATCATATTGAAACTCACGCTGCACTATTTTACAGGAAGGATGTCTTAAAACAAGCTTTCTTATTTCATCTCTTACTTCTGATGCTATGATTGAGACTTTTGCTTCCGGGGAATTTGCCAACAAAGAATGCAATTTTTCCAAACCGACATTTCCCCCACCTACAAGCAATAAATTCAACTGATCCAGTTTCAGGAAAACAGGATACAGCTGATTTTTCTTATCAAGCTCGGAAGAATTTTTCTGTATGTACTCGTTACTGTCCATTAGTTTTTAATACTCCATTTTATCTATCCACTCCTTTGCATTTTTTGCTGCGTAAGAAATTATAATATCAGCACCGGCTCTTGTTAATGCTGCCCATACTTCTAAATGCGCCGCTTCCCGATTCACTAAGTTCTTCTCAGCTAGTGATTCAATAGCTGCATATTCTCCACTTACATGGTAAGCAGCAATTGGTTTCAACGTTTGTTGTTTCAATTTTGCAATTACGTCTGTATATAAAGCTGATGGCTTTACCATCAGGATATCAGCTCCTTCTTTTTCATCACGTAAAGAACTTGCAACTGCGTCATTGATATTCAAAGGAGATAATTGGTAAGTTTTCCGGTTTTTCAGCCCATTTGTATTCGGTGCAGAATGACATGCATCACGAAATGGTCCATAAAACTGCGAGCTGAACTTTGCTGAATAACTCATGATACTAACGGTATCATACTGCAAAACATCCAACGAAGTGCGAATAGCAGCAATGCGGCCATCGGTCATATCACTTGGAGCAATACAATCGGCCCCTGCAATCGCAAGCTGTGTCGCATATTTTCTCAATACCTCGACTGTTTTATGATTCACCAGTTTTGAATGATCTTCATTTAATATGCCACAATGTCCATGTGAAGTATAACTGCATAAACACAAATCAGAGGCTATCCAAACATCATCACCAAAATTTTCTTTGATTGACTTAATAACAGCGCTTGCAAAAGAGAAATCAAAATTGCCCTCCTTCTTTTGCGCAGGCACCGGAAAAAGTAAAAATTTAGTTGCCCCGGTTTTTAAACTTTGCTCAATTGTAGCTAATACGCCTGATGCAGTATCTACTTTCACACCTGGCAAACCATTCACATCTCTTGGCTCACCAATAGCTTCATCAACGAACAATGGCTGAATAAAACTTTTGTGAGAAAGTTTTACTGAAGCAGTAAGCTCTCTTATATGTGCATCCGCTCTTAGGCGACGCTGTGTGACCGGGTAAAAGATCTTCTCCATTGTTCAAATGCTTTAATTGTTGGAAATATCACAGGCTCCACTCCTGTTCTTTTCAATAACTCTGCCGTTTCTCCGCCTGCACACATATGTTTTACATCAGGCTTTGAATATTTCCCATAATGTTCAAATTGCGAAAAACTTGTCCAGAAAATTGAATTTGCTTCAGCAATAGATTTCATAATGGATTCATCATTCTTTGGAACCTGCTTATAATTACTGGCAGCCTTATAACCTTTCTTACACCATCTTGCCGCTGCTGTCTGATGTGTCAATATCTCAATATCTGATATCTTAATATCAAGCAAAGGCATATTTAATGATGATAACAAGAATTCAAACCCCAATGCATCAGCACCTGCTGTTACCCAATAACCTTTTTTTGAAAGCTCAAACCATGTTTTTGAACCGGAAGCAAGTACTAATTTATTTAATAAATGTTCTTCTTGCTTTTGTATCATCTTATAATTCGCAACAAAAACTACCGGGCTCTCAATATGTATTTTATCGTTTGTCGATTCATACTCAAAAAAACCGTTCATTACATCGGTTGATGAAAATAAGTTACCGTTTAATTCCAATTCGGGTAACGGTTGCCATTTCACAAACTCAGTCCCTTCAGAATCCCTGCCTGCCGCATACACATACCTGCCGTTTTTAGTTTGAATAGTCGTCACTCCAAATTTCTGAATACAGCCAGCGCCATACTTAATTGCTTCCTTTTTCTCATCAAAACAATCATCAAATAAACTTTCGTCATTTATTCTGTTCAGCACTTCGATCGCTTTTGAATTTGAATGACGAGCTTCGGCTATTATTGCTCCCTGGCAGGGTGCCGGAACACATTCGATCAGGGGAAGCAACATTAATCTTTTGTTTTTAAGTAACCCCTTTATCAATTCAGCATCTTCTTTACTTCTTAGTAATCGATTTAAACCAGCGGTTGCCAATATCGTTGCATCATATTCACCGTTATTCAATTTTCTAAGTCTTGTTTCTACATTTCCACGAATATCCTTTGTTTCAATTTTGATCTCTCCATTTAATTGCGGCAACGCTTTTTTCAGAAATACAGTTGCCATTTCTTCTCTGCGTGGGGAACAAGTACCAATAATGATGGTTTCGCCCTTTTTAATTTTTTCTTCGATATCGCCATGGAAAATTGCGACATCTCTTGTATCATCCCTGTCAACTACCGCAAATTTGTTTGCGCCAAAAAAATGTCCGCTGCTCAAATCTTTTAGTGAGTGAACCGCGATATCAGCCTCTCCATTTGTCAACGCATCAAAAATATCCTGTGTAAAAAAATCGCTTCCTTCTACAGTATACAGTGGAATGTTTTGTAAAGTATCACCCTTACTACTACGTTCGATCACCTCCACATTCATATTGGGGTAAGCAGACTGTATCTTTCTTTTTACAATATCAATCTGCAACAGCGACAGCCGGGAACTCCTGCCAATCAGTCTTATGGTCTCCATGCAAAATTTTTTTGAGGCTGTACGCCAGGTGATTGATATGCTTAGGTAAATGTCTTGCAGTAATGATGATACGCAGGCACTCTTCTCCAACAGGCACTGTCGGATAATTTATCGGTTGCAAATAAATGCCATGCTTTTCGAGCAACTGATTTGCAATCGTCCTGCATTGAATTGCATCTTTAATTGGAATGATCGTAATGTGTGAATTGTTTTGCCTGAATTTAATTTCACTATTTGTAAACGCAATCCTTAATTGCTTTACATTTTCAAAAAATTGTTTTCTTAACTGGTTGTTCTTTTGAATAAGTTGAATGCTCTTATTAGCAGCAGCACAAATTGCAGGTGGCAATGAAGTAGTAAAAATGAAACCACTCCCAAAGCTTCTTATAAAATCAATAAGAGTTGCAGATGCTGCAATATAACCTCCAAATACACCTACTGCTTTAGATAAAGTTCCATTAATGATATCTATCGATTGTTGCAGATCTTCTTGTTCCAATACTCCACCGCCGGTTTCTCCATATAAACCCACGCCGTGCACTTCATCTATATAAGTAAGGCCATTATATTTCTTTGCCAGGTCAGCAATTGATTTGACTGGCGCAATTGTTCCATTCATAGAATAAACTGATTCAAAAACGATCAGTTTGGGCTTATCTGCAGGAACAGTTTGCAGTAATTCCTCCAAATGTTCTACATCATTGTGCCTGAAAATTTTTTTCTCATTCTTACATCCCCTAATTCCTTCAATGATCGAAGCATGATTTTTTTCGTCAGAAAAGAAAACAAGCCCCGGAATATTTTTTCCGAGTGTTTGAAGTGTAGTGACATTCGCCTGGTAGGCCCCATTGAATAATAATGCCGCTTCTTTTTTATGCCATACCGCCAATGTTCTTTCTAACTCTTTATGGTGATTGGTAGTGCCAGAAATATTTCTTGTACCTCCGCTTCCTGTTCCACTTCTATGGGTAACAAAGCCAAGCTTAGTGATCACATCCTCATGTGTACTCATGCTTAGATAATCATTGCTGCACCAGTTAACAGCAGCTTTTTGCTGACCCTGGTCATCGGCATAGTAAAAATTAGGGAAATGCTGAGCACTCTTGTTCACTTCCAGAAAATAACGGTAAGCACCGCTATTTTTTAGCTCTTGAAGTCGTTGGTTTAAGAATGCTTGATAATCCATAGCTATTATGAATTGGTAAAGATAATAGATTTCCCTACTAAATAAGTAGACTATTTAAAATATTTTAACAATCTGTCATCCAAAAGTCATCATACTTACATTCGTTTTTTCAAAATAATATTTGACAAAACAGCTTTTGAGTGCTATTTTTGTTTAGTCTACTAGAGAAGTAGGGTTTTTACCACTGAGTTGCTGCCGGCGATCTATGTTTTAAACGAAATCAACGAATATGCAGAGTTTCCGCACCGAGTTAGAAAGTATTGCTAATAAAAACGGTAAAGCCGTTGTAGAAAAAGACATCCTCGAATTAGAAAGAAAGATTCACCTCTTCCGTGAAGGGAAAATGGATGAAGAAAAATTCCGAAGTCTTCGTCTTGCCCGTGGTGTATATGGACAGCGCCAGCAAGGAGTGCAAATGGTCCGTATCAAATTACCTTATGGTAAAATGACACTAGATCAATGGCGTCGCATTTCTGATGTTTCAGATGAATATTCAACCGGCAATCTTCATTTAACAACAAGGCAAGATATCCAGATACATTTTGTGAGTCTTGATCGTACTCCTGAATTATGGAGTGAATTAGAAAAAAATGAGATAACTATTCGTGAGGCCTGTGGTAACACAGTCAGAAACATAACCGCTTCAGATATTGCAGGCATTGATCCCGATGAACCATTTGATGTTACGCCCTATGCCCATGCTATGTTTGAATATTTTCTTCGCAAACCAGTTTGCCAGGAAATGGGGCGTAAATTCAAAATTGCATTCAGCAGCAGTGAAAAAGATACTGCCCTTGTATTCATGCATGATCTTGGTGCTATTCCAAGAACAAAGATCATTGATGGAAAATTAGTAAGAGGTTTTAAAGTTTTAGTTGGAGGCGGACTTGGTGCACAACCTCATCTTGCGATCGCCACACATGAATTCCTGGAAGAAGATATTCTGATCCCCTATCTCGAATCTGTATTAAGAGTTTTTGATCGCTATGGCGAACGAAACAGCCGTCATAAAGCAAGAATAAAGTTTTTAATAGCCAAAATTGGAATTGATGCATTCAATGAGTTGGTTGCACAAGAGCAATTGGCATTAACTCAGCAACGATACAAAGTTGAAGTGAGTGGTGAATGGTCAGTGGCGAATAAACAATCAACATCTGGCAATGGAGAATTCAGATCGTATAATGCCGCACACACTATTGATCCATTCCGTTTCCAACTTTGGAAAGCAACTAATGTCTTCCAGCAAAAACAAGACGGCTATTTCGCTGTATATGTCCGTGTGCCAAATGGAAATATCAGTTCTGAAACCAGTCGCAGTCTAATAGTTAAATTAAAGCATGTCATCGCTGATGATGTTCGTGTCACAATCAACCAGGGATTGCAATTCCGTTTTATTAAACCAGAGCATCTTGAATATGTGTATAGCGTTTTAGATGAAGAAGGTTTTGCTGCTGCTGGTTTTGGGAGTGTGGCTGATGTAACAAGTTGTCCCGGTACTGATACCTGCAACCTTGGCATCAGCAACAGCACGAGTACTGCTCTTGCATTAAGTGAAGTGATTGAAGAAGAGTTTCCCGAATTTTTATACAACAAAGAAATTGCGATCAAAATAAGTGGTTGCATGAATAGTTGCGGACAACATGGTATGGCGTCAATCGGTTTTCATGGAAGCTCGATGAAAGCAAAAGGACAAGTCTTACCTGCACTGCAAGTTTTAATCGGCGGTGGTATTTTAGGGGGTGGTGAAGCACGAATCGCAGATAAAGTCTTAAAAGTACCTAGTAAACGTGGACCCGATGTTATCAGAACTGTGCTTACTGATTATAAAAACAATGCAACAAATGGTGAAACATTCTTGAATTATAGTCAACGTAATGGTGAAAAATATTATTATGAGTTATTAAAACCACTGGCGAGTCTTGAAACATTATTAGCCGAAGATTATATTGATTGGGGACAGGAAGAAAAATTCTCAACCGCCATCGGTGTAGGCGAATGTGCCGGTGTGATGATCGATCTTGTAGCGACATTGATACTGGAAGCTGAAGATAAAATTACCGCGAGTGAAGAATGCCTGGCAAATAATAAATGGGCCGATGGAATTTATAATGCTTATGCAGCACAAATACATACAGCCAAAGCATTGTTACTTCAGCAAGGTGTTCAGTGTAATACACAACATGGAATTTTAAAAGACTTCGACACTCATTTCAGTGATACAGGACTATACATACCCGGTAACTTTAAAGCAGCTGTGATGTATATGAATGATGTAACACCTTCGGAAACATTTGCAAACGAATATTTGCAACAAGCAAAAAAGTTCATTGAATTCGCAAAAGTTTTCCGTGAGCAAACTGTATTGGCTGAAAAATAAAAAGGTCAAACTTAACTACCACCGATCATAAATTTCTCTGTGCTTTGCCAGCCGTTGCCATAAAATGTTACCAGGTATTGCCCTTTACTTAAAACAGGAATAGCGATCTGCGCAAAGCCTGCAATACCCCCAAGATCTTTTGCCATTACTTGTTTTCCATCAAGGGAAATAATGTTCATCCGGTGAACAGGAAAACTCAGCCGCAGGTTCATCGTATTTCCTTCTATGATCGTTGGATAAATTTTTACTGGCGCAATATCAATTCCATCCAATAAAAAATTTACCGAATTAAAAAAGCGGCCATCTTTTTTTTCCATCCGGATACGATAAAGAAATGTTTTTGTATCTAATGTATAATGCTTCAAAGTGTAACTACCTGTTATCGGCACCAACTCACCAGCCGATTGATAATTTATTCCATCATCACTGTATTCAACAATAAAACGACGAGTATCTTCTTCAGCAACAGTAGACCATTTAATTTCATTGTAGCCATGCTTCTGGATTGCGTTGAAATTATAAATTTTAGCTGAAGTATATTGTTGTCTTGCTAACTCCGGATGTGTATCGCCTTTCCCGGAGATAATATTTTGTTGACTATAAGCGGAACTTATCAAGGTGGAAAATCCCGCTGCTAATGGAAAGGTGGCTTTTGCCAATTGTAAAATCACTTTCCGCATAGTTGTAAGCTTTTGTTATGTTGAATAAAACAAATACAATGCCTCTAAAGAAATTCTCATGTTCCAACTTATCTGCGATCTTTCCTTCTTCTTTAATTTATATGGACTTGGCACAATTTTTTTACTAAGGAAGAAAAATCAACTATGAATAATTTTTGGAGATCATTGATCGCTGGCTACGCTGGATGGAAATGGGGAGGTGGTTGTCTTGGAGGTATTGTAGTCTTTATAATTGTGTTTTGGTTACTAGGATATATACACTGCTAAACTGTTGAATTTTTTTCACATTATTAATAAATGAATTGCAATCGCGGCGGGCAAGGTAGTGACAGCATCTCTGCCCGCTGTGGTTATTTTTAAAATGATAGTAAAACATCAATTGATCTTAAAACACGAACAATGTCCTCGCTGCTGGAATTAAAAAAAAATACTTTAAAAAAATTAGCACAGGATCCTGTGGCTTCTGCGGAAGCGATCCAATTAGTATATGTCAGCAGCAATGAGGAAGGGATCGAAAGAGTAAATTCTGGAAAAGGATTCAAATATTTATTTCGAAACAAACCTGTCAAAGATAAAACGGCGCTGAAACGTATTCGCTCTTTGGTAATCCCACCTGCATGGAAAAACGTTTGGATATGTCGCATCGCCGAAGGCCATTTACAGGCAACTGGCCTTGATATCAAGAATAGGAAACAATATCTATATCACAAATTGTGGAATGAGTTACGTAACAAAACAAAATTCTATCGACTACCTGAATTAGGAAAACTATTACCCACTATGCGTAAGAAAGTCGAGGCGGATCTTTCTTTGACCGGTTTACCAAAAGAAAAAGTATTGGCCGCCGTTGTAAGCTTGGTGGAAAAAACGGGCATCCGAATTGGCAATGAATTTTACGAAAAACTATATGGTTCTTTTGGGCTTACTACTCTTAAGGATAAACATGCAGAGATAAAGGGAAGCCAATTAAAATTTTGTTTCCGGGGTAAAAAGGGTGTTGAACACACTGTTACATTAAAAAGCAGGAAGCTGGCGAAGATCGTTCAGAATTGCAGGGACATACCGGGCAAAGAATTGTTTCAATATATTGATGAAGACGGAAACCGGCAATCGATTGGTTCTGGTATGGTAAATGAATACATCCGTAAGTTGACTGGTGAAGATTTTACAGCGAAAGATCTTCGTACATGGTGCGGAACTGTAGTTGCATTAACAGCAATTACTGAAACCATTACAGAAGAAAACAATTCAAAGAAAAAAGTAATTGCAGTGCTTGATAAAGTATCAGAACAACTGGGCAACACAAGAACTGTTTGTAAAAAATATTATGTGCATCCTTCACTCCTGGAATTATATGAGAACGAAAAGCTTGATAAATGGTTAACCAAAGAAGGTAATGCAGCTAAAAATGAAAATGGATTATCGTTTGTTGAAAAAACATTGGTAAGCATTTTAGAAAGCGTTTAATCGGGATCGTCGAGTTTTTACTATATGCTTTAGCCCCTTCTGGCACGTTTGCTGCATTGTTTAAATGCCGCCCACGATAAGCAAACAAAAGCTTATGAAAGCATTTTTATGGATTTGTGCTTTTTTTAGCCCCCTTATTTCATTTGCACAACAATCTCCAGATTCGTTAAAGATCAATAATAACATTGGGTCATTCAATGATAGTGCAAAGAATAATAGATCTGACACAATAGATAAAAGGCCCCGTAATGCTTACGGTGATCTTTTAAATGATGACCCAAATTTTAACCGTAGGTACCCGGTAGGCCTTGTGTTGGCAAGAGTGACAAGCTCCAATATTTTTGGTTGGGCTTATAGTCGTTATGTCATGAATGAAGATTGGGCAAAGATCAGTACCACAACAATAAAAAATAATTTTAAATATGGATGGGAATGGGATCAAGATGGCTTTGGAACAAACTTTTTAATTCATCCACGTGCCGGTAGTGATTATTTTAATGTTGCACGCAGCAATGGTTATAGTTTCTGGGCTTCTTATCCTTTCACACTTTTTGGAAGTGCGCAGTGGGAATGGTTTGGCGAGAACACAAGACCCTCAAAAAATGATCTCGTCAATACAACTATCAGCGGCGCTTTTCTCGGAGAAGTTCTTTATCGGATAAGTTCAAATATCCTTAATGACAGAAGACGTGGAACTAACAGGGTGTGGCGTGAAGTTTTTGCAGGTGTTGTTGATCCTACAAGAGCATTGAATCGGCTAACACAAGGACAATCTTATAGAGTAACGCCTTATGATGTTTACCAGCAAGAACCTTTGAATGTTACATTAAATGTAGGTGTGCATAGAGTAAATGAGAATAATAAATTTGGGACCGGCAGTACGAACGCAATTGCCAACCTTCAATTGGATTATGGAGATCCATTTGAGTTGAGAAGAAGAAAGCCATTCGATGTTTTCCGTTTGAGATTAGAAGCCCGATATGGTGATGATAAGAGAATTATTGATAATGTGCTTGGCTATGGCTTGCTGTTTGGAAAAAATATTATTAAAGAAAATAATGGAATGCTTATCGGCATCTTTCAACATTATGATTACTGGAATAATAAAGTATTTGAATTAGGTAGTCTTGGTTTTGGTCCTGGCGTACTTTCAAAAATAAAACTCAGTAACCGTTCCAATCTTTATTCAGGTTTGCATTTTGCCGGCGTACCATTAGTAGGAAACAGTACAAGATTCAGTATTGACACTTCCGAAGTCCGTAATTATCCATTTGGTGGAGGCTGGGAAGCAAGGATCGAAGAAAGACTAAATATTGGCAAATGGTTAAGCCTTGGGTTCAATGGCTACTACTATTGGATACATAATTACGAAGGATCAAATGAAAAAAGTCGAGTCGGTATTTTAAGACCTTTGGTGGCACTCCGTCTTTTTAATAATATGAGTCTTGGCTTCGAACACCACATCTATTATCATGATCGTTATTTAGATAAGAATATTGAGCTGCATCTGGAAAGAACAGAACAAAAATTGTATCTGCAATTCTTTTTTGAAGACAGTAGAAGATATGGGAGATATCATTGATGTAAGTTCAAATGACCTTTGTGTCAAGAACATCTCCAACATACGATTGCAAATGGATCATTTCTTTGAGAGCTTCGAGTTTTTGTTTTACTAATTTTTTAGTCATTTCATCTGTAAGATTTCCGTCCTTATCAAATTTCTTTTCAGCCTGCGCTACCAACACTTCGGGTTTATACACAGGTTTCATGTCCAAAAAAAGAAATACGTTTTGAAAAGACAACTGCATCCTTGTAGTACCCCACAAACCGGTAGTTGCCCCGATCACAGCAACAGGTTTTCGCAACAATGGGGAATCTTCACCCCGCGATGCCCAGTCGATAGCATTTTTCAATCCGCCCGGAATAGAGTAATTGTATTCAGGAGATGAAATAAGAATACCATCAGCGTCAGCAAGCATTTTTCGGAAATGTTCTACTGTTTCGGGACGGCGTTTTGCAGCAGGCAGATCAAGGTCTGCATTATACAGAGGAATATCTTCAATTGAAACAATATCCATTGAAACATCGGCAGGTAATAATTGTGCAGCAGCCTTTAAAAGCATCGTATTATATGATCCTTTTCTCAGGCTACCGGATAAACCAACGAATTGAATATGATCACTCATAATTTGTTTTAAAACCTACAACAAAAATTATTCCTCTAAAATGCAACGGTATAAACATTGTGCTGTTAGTTATAAATAAGAAACTATGATCAGGAAATTAAAATCGGGTGAATACAGACTTTACTCAGCAAATAAAAACCCCAAAACACATAAGAGAAGAAATCTTGGAACTTTTGAGTCGTTGGATGCTGCTAAAAAACATGAACGACAGGTGCAATTTTTCAAACGTCATTGATAACATCGTTCTCATTTTGCTTTGGATTGAGTTTTGCATTTTGTAAGTATAATGGATGCCTGGGAAATCACTCTGTTGATAATCGGGGAGGTATTGCTTACATTGGCGACCTTTTCTGTTATTATTGCTCTGATCGTGTTTTCGATCCGTAAACCTATCCGAAAACACAAGCCTATTGATATGATGATCTTTGATAAGATCAAGCCGGGAATAAACACGATCAACAATAAGATCATGCTGTTTATTACTTTTTTGGGCAAACATCAGTTCCTTATTCCTGCCAATCTTATTCTTATTTTTTATTTCTTGATTGTAAAAAAACAAACCTGGTTTTCCATCAGGGTGATCACTATTGCTATAAGCAGTTTGGTATTGATGTTATTACTGAAACAGCTTTTTCAGCGAAAACGGCCTTTATCACCCTTACTAAAAGCAGCGAAAGGGTTGAGTTTTCCCAGCGGTCATGCAATTATGGCTGTTACATTCTATGGACTACTCATTTATATTTTACAACATAGCATTGAAACTGACTGGCTGAAATGGCTGATCACAATTCTTGTCATTGTGTTAATTGTATTGATTGGATTTAGCCGTGTGTATTTGCGTGTTCATTATGCAAGCGATGTAGCAGCTGGTTTTATTATTGGGTTGCTGTGGTTATTGATATCGTTAGCTATCTTAAAATGGTTGGAACACTATGTTGCCTCTTTATAGAATTATTTGATCAGATCTTGAAAAATAGTTCCGGTTTCAGCGCTATTAAACCAACTGAAATGTTCATGCAATCTAACCACATCACCAATTATAACCAATGAAGGTGAGCTGAATGTCATGCCTGCAAAATCCTTTGTACAATCGATCAATGTAGTCGTGTGGACTTGCTGATGAATTGTTGTTGCCTGTTCAATAACAGCTAATTTGGTCGTAGGTTTTTTTGAATATCTTAAAAGAAGTTCAGCAAGATCACAAATATTTTTTGCAGCCATATAAAACACTAATGTATCAGCTGAGTTAGCAAGATGTTTCCATGTTTCGGGATTATAATAGCTATTAGGGTTATAAGTTAGCATCTGCACTCCTTGTGAATGTGCTCTTGCAGTCAATGGTATACCTGCATATGCCGAGGCTCCGGATGCAGCAGTAATGCCAGGAATAATTTCGAAAGAAATGTTTTTATCCCTCAGTGCTTCCAATTCATCCAGTACATTGCTGAAGAAAGCGACATCACCTCCTTTTAGACGCAACACTTTTTTTCCTTGCTGTGCATGTTCAATGATCAGAGAAGTTACTTCTTCCTGTAAAAAAGAATTATCGTTGTATCCTTGTTTACCTGCAAATAAGATCAAAGCTTCTTTTTTTGCATGACTTGAAATTATAGCAGGATTTACTAAACGATCAACAATGATAACATCTGCTTCTGTTAATCGCTTTTGTAATTTTAAAGTGATCAGTTCTGCATCACCTGGTCCGGCTCCTGCGAGAGTTACAAATCCTTCTCTATTTATGTTTTGTTCTGTCATCCATTTATTTGATTTACGATTTAATAAGAACCGCTGCAACAGTACTATTACTTGTCTCATCAATTAAGATTGCGCTGCCATTTTCGCTTAATCTTTCATAACTATCATATACTAACGGCGAAGCTGTTTTAATAGTTGCTTTTACAACTTCATTCAATTTTACATTTCCTTCTACTGGCTGCTGCTGCAAACTATTTACATCTAGCTTATACTCTACATTTCTTACAATAGCCCTTACCTGCCTGCTGTTATGCTGCAATAAGTATTTATTTCCGGAAATGAGTGGTTTATCATCTAACCAGCAAAGCAATACTTCTAATTCAGTATTTTGTTTGGGAACATTATCAATTTTTACAATAGAATCACCCCGACTGATATCTATATCATCAGCTAATTGCATCACGACACTTTGTGGAGCAAAAGCTTCTTCTACTTCTTTTCCAGCAATCTCGATGGAGGAAATAGATGATTCGATATCCTGCGGCAATACCTTCACCTGATCTCCTTTTTTATAAACGCCACTGATAATTTTACCTGCATACCCTCTGTAATCATGCAGATACTCTGTTTGAGGACGAATGACAAACTGTACCTGGAATCTTGCATCGGTTAAATTAATATCACTATCCAATTTTACATCTTCCAAAAATTCAAGCAGCGGTTTACCAGTGTACCATGTTATATGTGTGGATCTATCAACAATATTATCACCATCCAATGCGCTGATCGGTATATATGTCACATCATTCAACCCAAGTTGTTTTGCCACTCCATTATAATCGATCACAATGTTGTTAAACACATCTTGAGAATATTCAACGAGGTCCATTTTATTCACGGCTACAACTACATGTGGGATCTTTAATAAAGAAGCAATGATAGAATGACGACGTGTCTGTTCAACAACACCTTGTCTTGCGTCGATCAAAATTATTATCAGGCTTGCGTTCGACGCACCTGTGATCATATTTCGTGTATATTGAACATGCCCGGGGGCATCCGCTATTATAAATTTTCTTTTCGGTGTTGAAAAATATCTATATGCAACATCTATTGTTATGCCCTGTTCTCTTTCTGCACGAAGCCCATCAGTCAATAATGCCAAATCAACTTCCCCATTCTCTTTGTTCTTTGTTGACTTTTCCAAAGCTTCCAACTGATCGATTAAAATATTCTTGCTGTCATAAAGCAAGCGACCGATCAATGTGCTTTTGCCATCATCAACACTACCAGCAGTTATAAATCGTAGTAAATCCATTTTTATTATTTTGAATTACTCATTCAACATTTATACTTTAAAATAATTTTAAAAGTATCCATTCTTCTTCCTGTCTTCCATTGCTGCCTCAGTCACTTTATCATCGATCCTTGTTTCCCCTCTTTCACTTATTCTTGTTGAAACGATCTCGTTGATCACTTCATCTAATGTTACTGCATTTGACTCTACCGCAGCCGTGCAAGTCATATCGCCAACTGTGCGATAACGAACTTTTTTTGTAAGTACCACATCATCATCTGCCGGGTTTACAAATTCGCTGATCGCCACCAGCTGTCCTTCATGCTCAATTACTTTTCTTTCATGAGCAAAATAGATGGATGGAAGATCAATTTTTTCATGACGTATATAATTCCAGATATCCAACTCTGTCCAATTACTTATCGGGAATACTCTTACATTTTCGCCTTTATGAATTCTGCCATTATAAATATTCCATAGTTCAGGACGCTGAAGTTTAGGATTCCACTGGCCAAATTCATCACGAACAGAAAAAATTCTTTCCTTAGCACGAGCTTTTTCTTCATCCCGTCTTGCACCACCAATACAACAATCAAATTTGAATTCCTCGATCGTATCCAATAAAGTATAAGTCTGAAGCCAGTTGCGGCTTGGAAATTTTCCTTTTGGTTCTGTAAGGCTTCTTTGTTTTATTGTATCCTCTACTTTTCTTACAACTAGTGTTGCGCCGACCTCATTTACCAGTTTATCACGAAAATCCAATGCTTCTGGAAAATTATGGCCAGTATCAATATGTACTAAAAGAAAAGGGATCTTACCAGGTGCAAAAGCTTTTCTCGCCAAATGAACTAATGTGATCGAATCTTTACCGCCACTAAATAGCAAAGCAGGTTTTTCGAACTGCGCTGCTACCTCACGCATAATGTGAATACTTTCCGATTCTAATTCCTCTAAATAGTTAAGATGATATTGACTCATAGCTTTCTTTATTAGTCTACCAACTTAGTGGGTTTATATTTATAAAAAAAAGCACTTGTTGTTTTATTTTTCTATCTCTGTTTCTGATTCGGATTCAACGTGAATATGTAAACCACATTCTTTTTTACTATTATCCTCCCACCACCAGCGGCCGGCACGAAAATCTTCCCCAGGCTTTATAGCCCTTGTACAAGGTGCACAACCTATGCTTACAAATCCTTTATCGTGTAACGGGTTATAAGGAACATCATTCCTGCTTACATATTGTTTCACTTGTCCCCAGGTCCAGTCAAGCAAAGGATGAAATTTTATAATTTGATTTACATCATCCCATTCAAGCATCGGCATATCATGCCTGTTATTACTTTGTTCAGCACGAATGCCAGTGATCCAGATCTTATTTCCTTTTAATGCTCTTTGTAAAGGTTCTACTTTACGAATGTGGCAACATTGCTTGCGATTCTCAACTGATTCATAAAAACTATTAGGTCCTTTTTCACTTATAAAATCCTGCAATGAATTTGCTTCTGGATAATATGCAGAAATGGTAAGACCATATTTTTCAACTGTTCGGCTCCATGTCGAATAGGTTTCAGGGAAAATTCTCCCTGTATCAAGTGTAAACACTTTAACCGGAAGTTTATTTGATGCGATAAAATAAGTGATCGCCTGGTCTTCCAATCCAAAACTGGTAGAGAACACAACTTCGCCAGGAAAACGGTTTGCAAGAATTTTTAATTGCTCTGCAATCTCTTTTCCCTGTAATTCAATCAATAATTCACTTACCAAAACAGTCATATTTTAAACTCTTTTACTACTTCTGACAGAGCAAATTTGTAGATAGATCTGAACACGAAGATAAGCCAATTGCTCTACCCTACCAACCCGGTAGACTGGCTTTGACAAAATTATGTTATGGCATGGAGGCGAGGTCTACAAGTGTTCGTTTCTCGAGTATATTCAGTGTGGCATCCCTCACATCTATCATGATATCGTGCAAAGCACATTTCTTTTCATCACAATTTTTGCAACGCTCATAAAAATAAAGACTTACACAAGGAAGCATGGCAATTGGTCCGTTCACTTTACGAATAATATCCGCTACCCTCACTTTCGAAGGGCTTTTGACCAAAAAATATCCACCTCCTTTCCCCTTTTTACTATCAAGCACTCCAATTGTTTTTAACTCAAGTAAAATATTCTCAAGAAACTTAAGAGGTATCTTTTTCTTTTTTGAAATTTCAGAAATAAGTACGGGCCCCTCCTGGTACTTTTCAGTCAGGTAGGATAATGCTTTTAATGCGTATTGAGATCTTTTAGATAACACTATTATATAATTTCAAGAGTATAATGAATAGGTGAATTTTTTTGAAGCATGGCAGAAACACCGCAATACTTTTCTAATGAAAGATCGATCGCCTTTCTCACTTTTTCTTCATTCTCCTGATCAGTTTTCACTTTATAGGTTATATAAATGTCTTTATAAACCTTGGGAAGATCTTCAGTTTGGGCTGCTTTTACTTCTATGGAAAACCCTGTGAATTTAACCCGCATTTTTTTTAATACATCAACTACATCTATTCCCGAACACCCGGCAAGTCCTGATAGTAAGAGGGCTTTGGGTCCAAAACCATGTTTTCGGCTTCCATCAATTTTAATTGTATTGTGATCAAGACTACTTGTAAATTCATGATCCTTATGCCATATAGTGTTTGTTATTGTCATACGTGATGTTTTTGATCCTGTAAAACATTTTCCAACGTCCAGTCAATTCTTCTTTCAAAGTTATGTTTTCGTTCGTTACAATTTTGTTTATTACACACTTTACAGGAAAAGGGCAGGCAACCATCAACGTGAACAAATAATTCAACCGATTCGCCGAATTCTTGCCGCACCAGCGATGACAATGCATCAACTTCGGTATGCGCTTCATGTACATTTAAATACCATGGAACTGTCAGGTGGCAGTCGATATGCAAAATTGAACCATACTTAATAACACGGAGATTATGAAGATCAACCCAATTTTCTCTTTTGTTTTTATTTAACAGGTCAACGATCTTTTTCAGTAATTCAACATCTGCTTCATCCATTATACCTGCAATAGATCTGCGCAGGATCTTATAACCTGTATAAATAATAATGACCCCAAATATGATTGCTACAGCAGGATCGATCCATTTATACCCCGTAAAATAAATTAAGATCAATCCAACGATTATCCCTAATGTAGAATAACTATCGCTTTTTAAATGCTTACCGCTTGCGACCAACGCAAGTGAATTGCCTTTCTTTCCCTTTCTTTCCGTAATATGCCCAATAACGAAGTTGATAATGGCAGCTGCAGCAACCAGGTAAATTCCATAATCAAGCTTTTGCAATTCTACAGGTTTGATAAAACTTCTTACTGCTTTGTAAATAATAATAGCCCCTGCCGAAGTGATCAGGGTTCCTTCAATAGCGGCCGAGAGAAATTCTGCTTTGCCGTGACCATAAGGATGATCTTTATCGCGGGGTTTTGCAGAAACATATAAACTGTAAAGCCCGATAAAACCAGCAGCAACATTTACAATACTCTCCAACGCATCGGTAAGAATGGAAACAGAGTTTGTAAGGTAATATGCAATGAATTTTGCAACCAGCAGCAAAACTGAAATAGCTGCTACCCATTTTTGTATTTGTAAATTTTGTGATTGTGCTTTCAAAAACGCTGCAATTAAAACATTGTAATATTACTTTGTTCTTTTGAAAAAGGCTTTGATCTTTTTCCAGCTTCTGAAATAGGATTCCTTATTCATGAGGCTTGAATCATGCATTGCTTTGTAGGTAAGAAAAATGCCAACGGGAAGAAGAACAAGGGTTGCCATCCACATTCCACCAAAAGCAGTCATGACGTTTTCTTTTGCATATTTTTCACCCGAAGTATTAAAAAAGAAAAAGAACATAAAAAGTAAAATAGCGATAACAAGCGGAGTCCCCAATCCTCCTTTTCTTATAATAGAACCCAACGGTGCTCCTATTAGAAACAATACTAGACAAGCTAATGATAAAGTGATCTTCTTATGCCATTCTATTTTATGAAGTCGAAGATCTTTTTGCTTTACCCTGAATTCTGTATTGGCAATCTCGGCATTGACTGTAATTGAACCAACCAAGGAAGCGGCTTTTTGGTTAACAATAAATAAATTACTGTCAGGGATCAGCTGTTCAAATTTCTTTTCCTTTACTTTAGGTAATGCTGGTTTTACATAACCACTATCCAGGTATTTTGAAAATGTAAATGCAGAAAATATATCTTGTTTTACTTTTTTTGAATATTGATTTACGCCGATTTGAATTGAATCAATTGCCCTGGATAATTGCCGCATACTTTGCATCCGGTGATTCGCTCTGTTTACGGTATCTGAAGTTCTTTTTTGCAAGCCGAGAGAACTCAGATCAAATTGTTTACTGTACTCTTTAAATCCAATGCGAATAAATTCAGTGTTTTTTTGGTACCGGTCTCCTTTTTCCTGGTATCGCCAGCCATCTTTTAAATTAAATTCTAAAAATCTTTTATTACCAGTTGTACGCATGATGCCACTGTTAGCAATTATAAAATTATCCTGCAGGTTATTAGGACCTTTTTCATAAATGATAACATCATGTACAATACTATCACCTTCTTTTCTGCCGATCTTGATTGAGAAGCCTTCGATCTTATCATAAAAAACCCCTTCCTGTATATCAAATGAAGGTTTTGACCAAACAATATCTGCTAACAATGTTTGCGACCGGAGGACGGCAACTGGTATGATATAATTTGAAAACAAAAATGCAACACCGCATATTAAAAGACTAACCACAAAAAGTGGACGCATAAATCTAAGCAATGAAATACCCGATGATTTTACTGCAACTAACTCCATGCTTTCGCCAAGGTTACCAAATGTCATTAATGAAGAAAGTAACACCGCAAGAGGTAAAGCAAGTGGAACTAATACTGCACTTTGATACCATATAAATTCAAAGATCACTTTTGTGGAAAGTCCTTTACCTACAAAATCATCGATCCACAACCAGAAGAATTGCAATACCAAAACCAGAAGCGTAACAAAGAAAACGGCAATAAAGGGCCCGATGAATGCTTTGATAACAAGTTTATCAAGTTTCCTGAACATAAATTATAATTCTCTGTGCGAAGCCAGTTTGCAGTTACTATTTTTGATCAATGATAGAGCAAACAAAAATACAGTTTTTGCCGTCTGAGATGGAATTAGTATCAAGCCCGGCTATTATTTTAACAAAGAATGCTATCCTGCAAAAAATAAAATCATTTCTTGAAGAGATACAGCTTAAACAACAGGATATTTTACAAAAATATTCGTCACATTTTTCCGAGGAGCTATTGAAGATATCGCCAAAGATCTCAAGAGGGGAAAACTATAAAGGCTTACCCTGGCTTGTATTGGATAATCCAAGATACTTTCAACATAATAACATCTTTGCTATTCGCACCATGTTCTGGTGGGGACATTTTTTTAGCATCACACTTCATTTATCAGGCACTAATAAATTTGAGTTCTGGAAAAAGATCGCTAACCATCTTTCATTGTTTAGCGGAAATCATTTTTATATATATACCGGTCAAAAAGAATGGGAGCATGATATTGATCCTTCTTATAAAGAAATATCATCACTTAACAATATCGAACTGGAAAAAGTAATTGCTGAAAATAGTTTTTTGAAAATAGCAATAAAATTTCCGATCGATTCCCTGGAAGCTATTGAAGATAAACTGTTGAGGAATTATGAACTATTAGTAAAATGCTGTTGTTAGTTCCCCAGGCGGTGAAAAAGTTCTTTCACCTGGTAATCCCAAAGCCTGCTTTGATCTTTGATCTCTTTCTTTTCTGCAAAATCTTTTATAACAAGAATTGTCTGGTTGGTGACTTCTGACTTTTCAATTCTGAATTCAAAGAATTCTTCTTTTGGAGCATGCGTCCAATGAAACCTGATGAACTTGTCTTGTTCTTTCTCTAATACTTCTGCTTTATCTGCTGAACCATTCCATGTAAAACTGAAAATATTATCTCTATCATCAACTCTGTCTGCAAACCATTCCTGCAATCCTGCTGGTGTAGCCAGGAATTCATATAAAATAACAGGCGAGCATCTTACCGGGAATTCTAAAGTATATAACTGTTTTGCCATTCTGTTTAATCGTTATTGGTATTCAACTCGTGCAATAATAAAAAAATAATCATTCCGGCAAAGTATTTTCCCTATTATTTTTCCGAGATTCAGGGTTTATTAAGATGTGTGGAAAATAAACGTACTAATGCGTCGTTAATACCTTAATAAAGAATAATTTGGGCGTATTGGTAATTTAAATTAAATTGCTTTGACGTTCAATACGTTCTGAGGATAAAGAAAAACTGTGAGGATTTTTTGGGTAGCGTTAACCAAAACTAAACCAATATTCTTTTTACCCTGAAAAACCCAAACACCCAATATACCTATGAGCATGAGGCAACTCAAGATCACGAAGTCGATTACGAATCGTGAATCACAAAGTCTGGAAAAATACCTTCAAGAGATTGGCAAGGTAGAATTAGTTTCCCCTGAAGATGAAGTAAAACTGGCTCGCCTTATAAAACAAGGTGATCAAAAAGCTTTGGATCGTTTGACCAAAGGGAATCTTCGTTTTGTGGTATCTGTCGCAAAACAATACCAAAACCAGGGGCTTTCATTACCTGACCTTATAAATGAAGGTAATCTCGGGCTAATAAAAGCAGCCCAACGTTTTGATGAAACCCGCGGTTTCAAATTCATTTCTTATGCTGTTTGGTGGATCCGCCAAAGTATACTTCAATCCTTAGCTGAACAAGCAAGAATTGTTCGTCTTCCTTTAAATAAAGTGGGGCTAACCAACCGTATCCAAAAAACTTATTCTCAACTGGAACAACAGTTTGAAAGAGAGCCTTCGGCAGAAGAGTTGGCAGAAGCATTGGAAATGGATATTGAAGAAGTGTCCGCTTCTATGGGTATTTCAGCCCGCCACGTAAGTATGGATTCGCCAATGTCTGAAGGAGAAGAGAATACATTGCTTGATGTTCTTGAAAACCCAAATGCAGAAAAAACAGATGGTGATCTTATTTATAAAGAATCGTTGAAAACTGAAATAGAAAGAAGCTTAACGACTTTAACTGAAAGACAAAAAGAAGTGATTTGCTATTTCTTCGGAATCGGCGTTGATCACCCAATGAGTCTTGAAGATATTGGCGAAAAATTCAGCCTGACAAGGGAAAGGGTTCGTCAGATCAAAGACAAGGCGATAACCAAATTGAAAACAAATACACGCTGCCAGGTTCTCAGAACTTATTTAGGCGTCTAAAATTTAAAAAACAGAAAGACTGAAATAGACTTCTACACTTTACGAATACTTATCTTTGCAACTCTTTAAAAAGTGAACTTTAAATAGGTTCACTTTTTGTTTTGTGTAGTTTGAAATTTTAATACTCATGTTCAATTCATTACAGGAAAGACTAGATAGTGCCTTTAAGAATATAAAAGGGCAGGCCAGGGTCACAGAACTGAATGTTGCCGCGACACTTAAAGATATTCGTCGTGCATTGGTGGATGCTGATGTTAACTATAAAATAGCCAAAGATTTTACAGACCGTGTAAAAGAGAAAGCTATCGGTGAGAAAGTAATCAACTCCATCAGCCCTGGGCAATTGATGGTGAAGATCGTGAAAGATGAACTGGCTGACTTGATGGGTGGTGAAGAAGCGACTTTTAATGCAAAAGGTAACCCGGCTGTTATTCTAATTGCAGGTTTACAGGGTTCTGGTAAAACGACCTTCAGTGGTAAGCTTGCCAATTATTTGAAAACAAAAAAAGGCCTCTCTCCTATGCTGGTAGCAGCTGACATTTATCGTCCGGCTGCGATGGAACAATTAAGAGTCCTTGGTGAGCAGATCAATGTTGATGTTCATCTTGAACTGGAAAATAAAGATGCAGTTGCTATTGCTCAAAACGCAGTTAAAGAAGCAAGGAGTAAAAATAAAAATGTTGTTATTATAGATACTGCCGGTCGTTTAGCAATTGATGAAGCAATGATGACCGAAGTATCGAACATTAAAAATGCGATCAATCCTCAGGAAGTATTGTTTGTAGTAGATAGCATGACTGGCCAGGATGCAGTGAACACTGCAAAAGCATTTAATGATCACCTTAATTTCTCCGGTGTTGTTCTTACAAAGTTGGATGGTGATACAAGAGGTGGTGCTGCTTTATCTATTAAATACACGGTTAATAAACCCATCAAGTTTACAAGCAGTGGCGAGAAGATGGACACACTCGATGTGTTCTATCCTGAAAGGATGGCGCAACGTATCCTTGGCATGGGTGATATCACAACACTTGTTGAAAAAGCACAGGAGCAATTTGATGAAGAGCAGGCAAAAAAGCTAGAGAAGAAGCTTCGTAAGAACAAATTTGACTTCGCTGATTTTAAACAGCAACTCGAGCAGATAAAGAAGATGGGGAACATGAAGGACCTGCTTGGCATGATCCCCGGTGTTGGAAAACAGATCAAGGATCTTGATATAAACGAAGATTCATTCAAAGGCATTGAAGCCATGATCAACTCAATGACCGCCGAAGAAAGAGCGGACCCCGATCTTATCGATATGAGCCGCAAAAAAAGAATTGCAAAAGGAAGCGGAAAAGATATCAGCGATGTAAACGCTTTTATGAAACAGTTTGAGCAAATGCGGGATATGATGAAGAACATGAATAAGGCTGGAATGTTTGGAAAAGTGATGCCGGGAATGAAGAGATAGCTAAATTTTACATCAAGGTAAATAGATTCCAACCAGCCAAAATTCCACTGAAAATGCTTAAGGCAAGACAAGTTTTTTTAAATAGAGTGTTATTGCTGTGTGTTTTAGAATAAATAAAACAAACAATAGCAAATAATAACATGAATATATTTAATAGGGTAAGTATTATTGGATTTGCTAAAAAACCTGGAAATAGGCTGACGTATTCTTTTACAACAGCTTCAAAGTTTTTTTGTGGTTGATCAGAAATAATAATCCAGGTGACGATATTTGCAGCTGCCAATATTAAAAGTAACGAGCCGATAAAAAAGATGATTTTACTTTTCATAATTTATGCTAATAGCATGGTGTCTTTTTACAGCCTGGACCACAGAACCACCAAGGCTTACATTTTTGACATAAAAAATCGTGAACAAGACAATTTACTGAACAGACGATACAAGGTCCTTGATAATTAAAGCAACATCCACAATCCCCACCGGAAATTGCGCCACAAAGTCCTGCTCTGTATATAGGAGGAGAATCTACACCGCCTTCTTCTTGAAAAATTACCTTAATAATTGAGGCATAGGATATTCGAAAACCCTCATAACCTTCTATATAAGTAATAAGATATTCTGCATCATATTCTTGAATTGCTTCAATATTGTCTTCTAAATATTTCAAAAATTCCTCAACATCAACTATAATATCTTGAGTACAATAAAAAGAAGTACCGCCACCAACATAACCAGCGTATGAAGTACAATAACAAGAATCTGCTCCTTCGTTATATCGCTTGATGCTTTTTATGATAGAAGTGCTATAAAATAATACTTGAAATAATTCGGCACCTGTTGTGTCATCAGAAAAATTGTCCGAAATATAATAAGTCATACTATCAAGTAATTCTGAATATTTTTCAACATTTCCGCTACTAATAATACTTTTTAGGCTATCAGCTTTTTGCTCAATTTTATCAGCTATGGCCCATCTGTAAATACTTATAGAAGTATCATTAAAAAAATCAAGAATTAAAGTACCAGTAGCAAAATTGTCATTTGAGTAAGAAAGTTTTGAAGATGTGGTATTGTTATTGATTTTGTAAGATTTCTGTTTTATGATATTATCGTTTTTCTTATAATAAGCTTCCATGCTATCTGTCGTAAGATAAATAAAATGAAAACCAGCGTTGTAAGTTTGTGATTCAAGAGTCAATTGTACGATAATGAAAACAAAAAATAATGGAAGCTTTTTCATAACTTAAGATTAATGGTTATCTAAAGCTAAATTTTAAAATTTCTTCAAGCAATCCCCATTTTGTGGTATTTTCAAAAAAATAAATTTCAATTCTTTTAAACACTATTTATTTTTATCCCAAATCTTATTTATGACAAAATTTCCTTTGTTCGCTATTCTACTTTTTATTGGCGCATCTACATTTGCACAAACACAATCTGAAAAGGAGACCAATGATCTCCTCTCTCACAAATGGAAGTTAACCTTCGTAGAGATGGGTGGTCAAAAAATTCCTCCCCCGGCTGAAGCCGGAGATTCTTTTCTTGATTTCAAAGCCGATGGTTCTCTTTTACAGATTGATACCACTGGTGAAGAAAAAGCCAAATGGACCTACGATCATAAAACAAAAACCATCACCACAGTTGATAAAGATGGCACGGAGAAATATGAAATAATAAAGATCAGCGAAACTGAATTGATCGTTAAAGCCACCGAAGAAGGAATGACTTTCAACCTCATAATGAAACGAGTTAATTGATCAAGGTTCGGAACCCTGAACGGAGCGTCGCAACATTAGCCCAATCAGGGCTCAAATGCCGGCTAACAAATAAAATTCCCTCGAATTTGGATTATCCCATTCCTTGCTTAACTTCGCCATTCCGGTGTCTACCGGTGAGTAAACAATATTTGTTAACGACATTAAATTTCTATTTAAGATGTCAGTAAAAATCCGACTCCAACGTCATGGCTCTAAAAAGAGGCCCTTCTACTTCATCGTAGTTGCAGATGCAAGAGCTCCCCGCGATGGTAAATTCATTCAAAAACTTGGTACTTACAATCCGCTGACTATGCCAGCTACAATTCAATTGGACAGGCAAAGAGCATTGGATTGGCTGAACAAAGGTGCTCAACCCACCGATACTGTTCGCCGCATCCTGAGTTTTAAAGGTGTATTATACCTGAAACATTTGTTGCGTGGAGTGACGCTTAATCTTTTTGATGAAGCCACAGCAATGGACAAATTCCAAAAATGGTTCAGTGAACATGAAGCGCAAATTAAAAAGCGCCAGGAAGAAGCAATGAGAAATCGCCGTGGTGGTCGCAGACCACATCAAGGCGGACGTCGCCCCGAAAGAAGAGCTGAAAGCAGCGGTGGCGAATCATAAGCACCATCCTACTGTCTGAACTAACTGAATCCTCTGAGTTATTGGAGGATTTTTTTATTTGCCCAAATTCAGTACTAGGATTAAACTTTACTTGCGTCGTACTCTTGTACATTCTGTTCGCTATTCAGCATTAGCGTAAATTCGTTTTAATTCGTGTAATTAGTCTTATGCAGTATTTCAAAGCAGGAAAATTAGTAGCCGTTCATGGGCTCAAAGGAGAATTGATCTTTAAGCATGAGCTTGGAAAAAAAAGTTCGCTAAAAGATCTGAAAGCAATTTTTATTGAAGATCGCAAAGATTCATTTCTCCCCTGGTTTATTGAATCTGCAAAAGCAAGATCAGCCGATGAAGTTTTATTAAAACTTGAAACTATAAATACAAGGGAAGCTGCTGCAAAAATTTCACAGAAAGAAGTATGGATAGTGGAAGAAGATTTTAAACGCTTGTCTGCAAAATCTGCACCGGCTAATTTACTTGGGTATACGATCATTAATGATAAAGAACGATTGAGTGAAATACTCGAGGTGATCGAACAACCCCATCAATTGCTTTGCAGGATTGAATTGAAAGAAAAAGAAGTTTTAATTCCCATTAATGAAAGTTTTCTCAAAAAGATCGATCATAAAAAGAAGGAAGTGATTGTGGTGTTGCCGGAGGGTTTGTTGGATATTTATTTATAAAGCTATTTAAACTCAGACCTAATAAAATCCGCCATCAATTTCATCCTGAAATAAAGATTACTCATCATCAACGAAATATTATTCTTTACATTCTCCACTGTTCCTTTATTCATTTTCTTAATATTCTTTAGCTCCTCTATTTTTTCATCGATCTTATCCATCAGCTTTTCAGCATCCCAGCCCTCATAGCGGCGGTTTCTTTCATCATAAATATGATAAGGCTCAATTGTGCCGGGTTTTAATTTTTTGAATTTGAAATTATCTTTTACCGCGTCCTTAACAGCGTCATTAGAAAGCATATCGATGATCACATCTGCAGACACTTCATTTTTATAACCGTTGCTGAAAATATTCAGGTTATTCCGTAACTCACGGATCAGTTGTTTTTTAAGCACATCGCTGGTCTTACTTTCCTTACTCAAAAAAGTAAGCAGATCTTTCAGCGGACCAATACCGGTTTTAAGCCATTCCCATTCCATTGCTCAAATATAACTTGCAAGTCCGAAAGACCGAAAGTCAGAGAGTCAGTAAGAATCTGGACTAAAAAGAATTTTTCTTTCGGACTTCTGGACTTTACCGACTTCCCGACTTATAACTAATTTTGAATTTCGTGGATGATCCAAAAAAACATATTGCCCATTTCGATCTCGATTCTTTTTTTGTTTCGGTCGAGATCCTGAACAATCCTTCCTTAAAAGGTAAACCCGTTTTAGTTGGCGGTTACGAAAGAGGAGTTGTTGCAGCCTGCAGCTATGAAGCAAGGAAATTTGGTATTCACTCCGCGATGCCAATGAAAAAAGCCATGCAGCTTTGCCCTCATGCTATTATTACTTCATCAAGTCGTGATCAATACAGCAAATTTTCAAGATGGGTGACAGATATCATTGCTTCAAAAGTCCCACAGTTTGAAAAAGCCAGCATTGATGAGTTTTATATCGATCTGAGCGGTATGGATAAATTTTTTGGTGTAAGTAAATATGCGCAGGAATTGCGGCAACATATTATCAGCGAAACTGGTTTACCAATATCCTGTGGTCTATCTTCTGCAAGATTCATCAGCAAGATGGCGACCAATGAAGCAAAACCAAACGGCTTTTTAGAAATTCCACATGGAAAAGAAAAAGATTTTCTATGGCCATTACCTGTAGAAAAAATAAATGGCGTTGGAAAAGAAACAGAGATCAAACTAAAGAATCTTGGTTTTTATAAAATTGAAGACCTGGCAAAGTCAACGCCGGAATATTTAGAAAAACAGTTAGGTAAATGGGGTGAAGCCTTATGGCGTAAATCACAAGGCATAGGCAGTGCTGAAGTAGTAACTGACTGGCAACAAAAAAGCATGAGCCATGAAAACACTTTTGATAAAGATTATAACGATGTAGAGTTTTTACATAAAGAATTAGTGAGGCTTACTGAAAAAACCTGTTATGGTTTAAGAGAAGATGAAAAACTCACTGGCTGTGTAACTGTAAAGATCCGCTATAAAGATTTTGAAACAACATCCCGGCAAGAGGTAATTGATTACACAGCTCTTGATGATGAACTGATCGCTAAGGCAAAAGATATTTTTAATAAATCTTACCAGGTTGGCCGGCCGGTAAGATTGATCGGTGTCCGCTTTAGTCAACTCATTCCTTTTACCATGCAAATGAGTTTGTTTGACAATAAAGTGGAAAAGCTTCAACTCTATAAAGCAGTTGATGATATCAAGGATCGGTTCGGCAGCAAAATAGTTACAAAGGCTGTTAATTCAGGGGCAAAAGAAGAAGCATTCAATTTTACACAGCATAATAAAAAGAAACGGCCCGGTGACAAAGACGTAAAATAAAAGAGTAGAATTTATTGCCCTAATTATTTTTCTTATCTCTTTTTTAACAGTCGAAAAAATATCGGTAAAATATTTGCTACTGATTAAACTTAGTGAGCAGGTTCAAATCAATAACCTGATCCCACCTCGACATTTTTGAATGAATTAACTCTACGCTAAACATTTTACTGGAAATTTTCTTAGACTAACTGCGGTACCTTATTAATTCAACTAAAAACCATGACCATGAAAACGCTCCGTGCTTTCGCAGTTTTGTGTTTATTTGTTTTTTCTTTTTTTAGATCAAGTGGCCAATCTTCACTTATTCCCCGCTATGAAATTGGGATTCTTGGAGGTGTTTTTGTTTACCAGGGCGACCTCACACCAAATGATATTGGTGCATTCAACACAATGAAGCCCGGCTTTGGCTTTTTTGGCTCCAGAAATCTGAGCAGTAATCTTGCCTTTCGTTTGCAATTATTACGTGGAAGTTTAAAAGGTGATGATTCGAAATATGAAAACCCAGATTGGAGGCAACAAAGAAATTTTAAATTCAAATCACCAGTAACAGAGCTTTCCGGTTTATTTGTTTGGAATATACTTGGATTGAAACCCAACGAAGCTGGCATCATAAATTTTAGCCCCTATATTTTCGGAGGGGTTGGTTTCTCATTTTTTAATATCAAAAGAGATTGGAGTCAATTCGATGCTTCTCATTTTGCTGGTGAAGAAGCAATCCTCAATGGATTGATCGCAGATGCAGATCATAAATTACCAAAAGGTGTTTTTGAATTTCCTATCGGGATGGGCGTCAGGTATGGCATCAATTCACGGCTTTCTTTTACACTGGAAGGAACATATCGTCTTACCAGTACTGATTATCTCGATGGATTTAGCCAGGCTGCTAACCCCGATATGAACGATCATTTTCATACAATGATGGTTGGTCTGATCTATTCATTCGGAAAAAGAAGCAAGTTTGATTGTCCTAAAGTAGGAAACTAGTTCAGAAAGTTTGAGCGTTTAGCAGCTCAAAGCCCTCAACTATTAAACGGTCAAACTTGACAAGCTCTCCTTATCTTCGCATACCTAAAAAAAAGAGCATGTCGCAAGCCTGGAAAGACTATCAGCAAAAAAATAAAGATCGTTTTCTAAATGAGTTATTAGACCTACTTCGTATCCCAAGTATAAGTGCAAGAAGTGAACATAAGCCGGATATGCAGAAATGTGCGGAAGCGGTAAAGCAACGCTTGCTCGAAGCTGGTGCCGATAAAGCAGAAATATTTCAAACAAAAGGACACCCGGTTGTGTATGGTGAAAAAATAATTGATCCGAAAAAACCGACAGTACTTGTTTACGGACATTACGATGTACAGCCGGTTGAGCCATTAGAGCTTTGGCATAGTGGACCTTTTGATCCGGTTATTAAAGACGGGAAAATTTTTGCAAGAGGAAGTTGTGATGACAAAGGTCAATTCTATATGCATGTAAAAGCATTGGAAACAATGGTGCAAACAAATTCTCTTGTTACCAATATTAAATTTTGTATTGAAGGTGAAGAAGAAGTTGGTTCATCGAATCTCGCTGATTTTGTAAAAGGACATAAAGATCTTTTAAAAGCAGATGTGATATTGATCAGCGATACAGCAATGCTGAGTCTTGAAAATCCGTCCATAGATATTGGTGTTCGTGGTTTAAGTTATATTGAAGTAGAAGTAACGGGTCCTAATCGTGATCTTCATAGTGGCGTTTATGGCGGCGCAGTTGCAAATCCAATTACAATTCTTGCAAAAATGATCGCATCATTGCACGATGAAAATAATCATATCACGATTCCCGGCTTTTATGATGATGTGGTAGTAGCCACAACAGAGGAAAGAAAAAAAATGGCCGCAGCTCCTTATGATGAAAAAGAATATATGGAAGACCTTGGTGTAAAAGAATTATGGGGGGAAAAAGGATTTACCACAAATGAAAGAACAGGTATTCGTCCCACACTTGAAGTAAATGGAATTTGGGGCGGATATATTGGCGAAGGTTCAAAAACTGTTTTGCCTTCAAAAGCTTTCGCAAAAATTTCTGCAAGGTTGGTTCCAGACCAGGATAGTAATAAGATCACCGATCTTTTAATAACCCATTTAAAAAAGATCGCTCCAAAAAATGTGGAAGTAAAAGCAGCGCCTCATCATGGTGGCGAACCTTATATGACACCGATCGACAGTAAGGCTTATAAAGCAGCAGCAGCGGCAATAAAAGATACATTCGGGAAAGAACCAATTCCTGTTCGTGGTGGCGGCAGTATTCCTATCTGCTCTTTATTTGAGCAAGAGTTAGGAATAAAGATCGTTTTTATGGGCTTTGGTTTAGATAGTGATAATCTTCACAGCCCGAACGAAAAATTCAATCTTGACAATTATTATAAAGGCATAGAAACGATCCCCTATTTCCATAAGCATTTTGCAGAAATGTAAATCTTGATACAATTCATTTAACAAAAACCTCATCTTTATCAGTTGAGGTTTTTTTAATTTTGAAAATGGCTGAAAAAGAAAAACTTCGTCTTGATAAATATCTCTGGGCTATTCGTCTTTTCAAAACCCGTTCACAATCATCTGATGCATGTGATGCCGGTAAAGTGAAATTCAATGGTGTACAAACAAAAGCATCAAAACATGTAAATATCGGTGAAGAATATGAAGTAAAAACTGAAGCAAAGAGATGGCGTATTCGTGTGAGTGGATTATTATACAAACGTGTCGTTTATTCCGAAGCTATTAATTATTATATTGATATCACCCCTGCAGAAGAGGTTGAAAGATTACAATACCAGGCTGCCAGTTTTCATACTGGCAAACGACTGAGCAAAGTTGGAAGGCCAACAAAAAAGCAAAGACGTGACATTAATGACTTTTTAGGTGAATAATTACTTCTGATAAATATCATATCGCTTTCTTACTGGCATCATTTTTTCGGCCATAGAATATAGCCATCTTTAGAACTGTAAACATTTTTTATAATCTTAAAAACAGTAATATGGAAAACAAAGCTGTTGAAAAGTCCAGAACTTCCCGGCCGACACTGTTTGACAGCGGCTGGATGGAAAAATTCTTCAATGCTCCGTTGGATGAGTTTTTTAATTTAGGAAAAGTAATAAATGTACCTGCAGTGAATGTAGCAGAAACGGATAAGGAATTCAAACTTTCAATTGCAGCTCCAGGATTGGAAAAGAAGGATTTTAAAGTTGACGCTTACGATGATATGCTGACCATTAGCGCAGAGAAAGAAAAAGAAGTGAATGAAGAAAAAAATGACCGGTATAACCGCCGTGAGTACAATTATACAAGCTGGAGCAGAAGTTTTACGCTGCCTGAGAATTGTGATGCGGGTAAGATCAACGCAGAATACAAAAATGGAGAATTGAAGATCGTTATCCCTAAAATGGAAATTAAACAACCTAAAAAGGTTAAAAGTATCTCTGTAAGTTAAGACAAAAAGTAAGCAGGTAAGCCCCGTCATTGATCATGATGGGGCTTGTTTTTTGTAACTTTATAGTTATGAGAATAGATGTCATAACTGTATTACCGGAATTATTGCAAAGCCCGATGCAACACAGCATCATGAAGAGAGCACAGGAAAAGAAATTATTGAAAGTGCATATACACAACCTCCGTCAATGGGCCGTGAATGAATACGGACAGGTTGACGACTACCAATATGGCGGTGGCGCTGGCTTGGTTATGATGTGTGAGCCATTGACAAAAGCCATTGAAGAATTATCGGCAGTAAGAAAATATGACGAGATTATCTTTTTAACTCCTGATGGAGAAATGCTGGATCAAAAAATTGCAAACAGTCTTTCGCTAAAAGAAAATATCATTATGATCTGCGGGCATTACAAAGGAATTGATGAAAGAATAAGAGAGCATTTTGTAACAAAAGAGATATCCATTGGTGATTATGTATTAAGTGGCGGCGAATTAGCAGCTGCAGTATTGGTTGATTGTATTGGAAGATTAATACCCGGAGTTCTAAATGATGAGACATCGGCTTTATTCGATTCTTTCCAGGATAATTTACTAGCTCCTCCAGTGTATACCCGGCCCGAAGATTTCCGGGGATGGAAAGTACCTGATGAATTGCTTAGTGGTAATCACAGTAAAATTGAAGAATGGCGAAATGAACAGTCATTGAAAAGGACGAAAGAAAGAAGACCTGGTCTTTTAGAAAACCAGTGACATTCGTTCCTGCCTGTTTATCCCTTTTATTTTCTTATTATAATACCAGCAATAGAAAAACATAGGATAGCAAGATCATCAGTGCATTGATAACAAAGGTCTTTTTCATAAATACGGATTTAATACTACATTGGTATAATTCAAATCTAAAGCCAAAGAAGGCTTTTATTTACCGGATTTCTGCTTGTATTTCATTTTGTTTTGCTTAGGAAAAACGTGTAGTATAAAGTAGCTTTTAAATTAACCACCTATCATTCATTATGCCTGTTCAAAGGATTTTTACTTTTACTTATTGTAGTATTTCTACATATTACACTGACAAGTTTTCCGCAAGATCACTGGTTAAATCAATAGTCATGAAACAAATTAGCTTGAGCATATTACTCTCTGCAGCAATAGCAAGTTCACTTTTTAGTCAACAAAATAAAGAAGCGTTGATAAAAGAAGTAGAAGAAAAATTAAAAAACAACAAGACCAGTATTTCACAAATTCTTACTGATAAAAAGTATGATGCATTACATCCTGAAACTGAATTCAGGAACCTGATCGAAAAATATTGTAAAGCAGAAACCATTTCGATCACTACTGATACCATTCCCGGTAAAAAATAAAAGTGATCGGTACAGTAAAGGGTACAGATGGTAAGCCTGTGGCTGATGCATTGGTCTATTTATATCATACCGATAGTCGTGGCTGGTATGCTGCCGATGCGCCACATGTATTGCAATACGAAGGCGACGTACGCCATGCAAGATTGTTTGGTTATGTTAAAACAGATAAAGATGGAAAGTTTGAATTACACACTATTAAGCCAGCCGGCTATCCCAAAAGCGACCTTCCTGCACATATTCATGTACATGTATCTATGCAAGGATATAGTTCTTTTGGGACAGAGTTTCTATTTGATGATGATGAAAGATTAAAAGGATCGATACGGGAAGAAGCCATACGCAACAGGTTCATGATCTCAAAACCAGAAAAAGCAACAACTCCATATGCCCAGCAGTTTTCTTATGTTATAACGCTTCAGAAACGTTAGCAATCGTTTGCTCAAAATTTTGCTTTCTCAATTTTCATACGATTTATTTCAGGAACTTGCAGCCTCAACTATTGCAATATGAAATCAAATCGCAGGAAATTCTTACGCAATCTTTCCATTGGTACCGGGGCATTAACTATTGGTCTTCCATCTTTAGCCAAAGTAAAACGAAATGAAGAAGAAATTAATGCAGTTACCGATCATGGCAAACAGAGTTTCAATATGTGTGGATATGGAGCACCTAAACTTGATGTGGTGCGGATCGGGATTGTAGGTCTTGGCATGAGAGGTTCGGGTGCAGTAGAAAGATTAAGTTATATTGAAGGTGTTGAGATCACTGCGCTTTGTGATAAATATCCTGACCGGGTTACAAAAGCACAAGCCACATTGCAAAAAATGGGAAGACCAAAAGCAAAAGAATACAGCGGTAATGAAGGATATAAAGCTCTCTGCGAAAGTAAAGATGTAGATCTTGTTTATACTCCTACTCCATGGCATTTACATACTCCGGTTGCTATATATGCAATGAAGAATGGGAAACATGCAGCAACTGAAGTAAATGTGGGAGAAACTATTGATCAGTGCTGGGAAGTAGTAGAAACATCTGAAAAGACAAAGAAGCATTGTATGATGCTGGAAAATTGTTGCTATGATTTCTTTGAATTGCTCACACTAAATATGGTGAGACAAGATTTGTTTGGTGAATTGGTACATGCTGAAGGCGCCTATATTCATGATCTTTCAAAAGATTACCTGTTCAATAAAAATGCTTATGCCGATATGTGGCGCTTGAAAGAAAATATTGGTAAGAACGGGAATCTCTATCCAACGCACGGTCTCGGACCTATTGCACAATGCATGAATATAAATCGTGGCGATAAGTTTGATCATTTGGTAAGCATGAGCACCAATGATTTTACATTGAACAATCTTGCAAAAGAGATGGCGGCAAAAGATGATTTCTTCAAAGAATATGTTGACAAGCCATACCGTGGTAACATGAATACTACTTTGATCAAAACAAATAAGAATAAAAGTATCATGATACAACATGATGTTTCTTCGCTTCGTCCTTATTCAAGAATTCATTTGGTTAGTGGTACAAAAGGTGTGGCACAAAAATGGCCCGGCCCTGAAAGAATTGCGTTTGGCCATAGCTGGATAAAAAAAGAAGAACTGGATGATCTATATAAAAAATATTCTCCCCCTATCGTCAATCATATTGGTGAAATAGCAAAAGAAGTAGGCGGGCATGGCGGTATGGATTTTATTATGGATTGGCGTTTGATCGATTGCTTAAGAAACGGCTTACCACTTGACCAGGATGTATATGACGCCGCAGCATGGAGCAGTATCTTTCATTTAAGCCAGCAATCTGTAAAAGCAAGATCAAAAACTGTAGATGTGCCTGATTTTACAAGAGGCGCATGGAAAACAAACAAACCAGTTAACCTTACGCTGGATGGCGGCGCAACAACTACAGTTAGGAAAATTGCAAAGACTAATTAGTCTTCTATTTCTTTGAGATCGTAACCAATTTTTGCCGCAAGCTCAGGACCTAATTCAAAAGCAGAACTCTCAGCTTCACGTATGAAATGTTTTGCTTTTTTCATGTTACCAGCACCCGCATAGATCATTCCTAAATGATATAAAGCATCTGGCTCAAAATTTTTATTCTCGACATGTTTTTTTGCAATTGACAGTGCTTTGTCCTTATCACCCATTTTGAAATATATCCAGGCCAATAGATCATATGATTGCGCTGTCGGACGATTGTTTACTTCAATTTCTGCTATCCTCAAGGCTTTGTCCAGGTCATTCTTTTTATCTGCCATCAAATAAAATACATATTTATTATACATATCACCATAACGTTTATCAGAAACTGTGGTAATAAACTTATCCTGCAACATCTCTTCTGTTGGAATGTTTTTTTCGTAAGCAGCAATTTCCGCAAGCAAGAGATCATAATCGGGAACCGAATGCAGTTTTGACAAATAGACCAATATTCGTTTTGCCTCTTCCGGATTTTTATCATGTGAAAATGCCAGCCACGCAATCCCTTTCAAAGCATACAAATAATCAGGTTTCATTTTCAACACATCAAGATAGCATTGATAGGATTTCTTATAACGATTAGCATGACCATACATATCTCCCAAATTGCTTGTAGCCCAAAGTATCAATGCATCTTTTTTTGATTCGACTGCCTTTTGCCTGGCAATTTCCATTTTCTTCAATGCCCCTGCCAGATCACCTTTATGATCCAGCAATTTTGCCTCACGTATCAGGTAATCAAAGTTGCTTTTTTCAGCAATACGATCTAAAGATCTTTGAGCCACGTAAAGATTCCCTAATTCCATTGCAATATCAGTCTGCATTAACAGACTCAAGTAAAGGTCATCACCCATAAACAATGCCGAGTCGATATACAATTGAGCTTGCCTGAACTTATGTTGTGTAATACAATTTGCTGCTAGCGATCTGTAGATAGATGAACTATTGGTTTTGAACAATGGATTGGCAAGCATGTAGAGGTTATCGCTTGTATGTATGTCATTGATATCTCCAATCGTTTTAAACCTGGCGCTATATAAGCCGGCCAAAGAAACTTTCGCTACAACATCATCCGGGTTCTTTTTCAAACGTTGCATCCAGAAATCCATATCTGATGTAATGCGCTGAAGAGAATGCATGGAATCGTTCACTGTCAAATGCATATATTTTTCATAATCAGAAGATCTGGTAACCGGTTCTTCAAAGTTTTTACACCCAAGAATTGAAAAGATCAAAACTGTAAGAATTGTATAACGCATAAAAAATAGTTAGTTAAATAAATAGCGAAGAAGCATTGTAGCTCCTTCGCTACGAATAAAGATCATTAATGAGGATTTGCCATATACGGAAAAGAAGTAAGGAAAGGTTTATCATTTCCATTTACATGATCACTTGTAAGGCCGGGATTGGATGCGCCAGTTGCGCCACCAAAGATCAATGTCAGCTCTACATCAATTACATCATCTGCCAATGCCCTGCCTGTAAGCACTTGTGTTCCGTTATAAAAAGAAGTAATGCCTGTTGTACTTGCATTTAAGACATCGGTCACAAGCACACTTGCAAAAGTGTTTTTATCAAGTCCAAGTATATTGGTGGTGTAACCGAATGCTGTAAGTTTATTTATAAAATCTGTTTTGAATGCTGCACTCATTGCAGATGGTGTAGTTGTGTTAAACTCATCCTTTCTTGATGAACCAACAAATACCGTATTGATCGCAGGTCTGGCCATCTGATCCCCCTGCACATACACCTCATTTTGCGGAGGTACGCCGCCTGCTTTCGACATATCATCATTTTTGTTTAAACCTTTCTGGCATGATGCAAAAACAATTACCGATGCAAGGCAAGCAAATTGAAATATCTTTTTCATTTTTATATCGATTTAAATTTTATAGAATCAGTTTACATTAGCTGAGCCCGTAGCTGTTTTAGTTTCAGCCCAAACATTAATGGTGCCGCTGCTGTTAAGTAATGATTTTGGAACTTCAACTACAAGGCCCATTACATTTGTCCCGGCAAATGTGTCATTGCCAGGATTATTAAAAGATGATGCCTGACCAGCGATCACTTGTCTAAAACGAACAAGATCAAAAAAGAAAGGATCATCACGTGGACCGGCAAAAACTTTTACACCATTATCCCCTATTCCAATTACCGGGTCTTGTCCATACCTGGTAATATCAGTTTGAGCAGAAAGTTTGTTGATGTTTAAATAACTAACCGTACCAGTTACTTTAGGAACAGCAGGGCCATACACTTTCATCTTTCCATTTTTAGCAATACATTGAATAACGAGGTCTTCAACATTATCACCATTGTTATCAATATTGAATTCGATCATTGTATTTTCATCAAATTTTGCATCGGCAGTGGCACCTGGAGTAAGCAAGCCTTGCGTATTTGCTATAAATACCATGTTATCCGGGTTTTCCGCACGAAAAACATAAACATCCGTGATGTCTGTCGGTTTATTGGTAACCGTTGGCGAGTCGATATGATCAGCTGCATAAATTATTCCTGCAGCGGCAACAACAAGACAAAGCAATGTTGTTATGAAAATTTTTCTTTTTTTCATTTTAATTTGTTTTAATGATGTGATTGATTATAGCTTCACAGGAAGGATATGAACTACAGTTTCAGATCTATAGAAGGTGTGATGCCGGGCAATACAGGAATAGATACGGAGAATGAGATAATGCAGATTTAACGAAATAAAAAAAGGCTATCCACATTTGCAGACAGCCTGGTCACTTAGGATAAGAAACGGTTAGAATTTTACAAGTCGCACTGTTTTATGATTTTTTCCCTGTCTTATTTCAGCCATATAGATTCCGCTGATATATCTTTCACCGACACGTAGTATTTCCATTGGTTGCAGTCCTTGTCTTTCTTCTATCAACCTGCCTTGTGCATCTAATACTCTCATACTTATTTTTTCATCACTGCTGGTGATTACATTCATTACAAAACCTGTTGATGAAGGATTGCCTAATACTTTTACATCAAACATATCTTTTCCGGTGTTTGCTTTCGTTACTTCTGGCTGTACTGTTGTACCGGCTGATCTGGTCATGGTTGTATTAGTAACTGTGAATTGGTAACAGCTTAATGAATTTGTACCGCTCACTCTTACATAGTATGTACCATTGAGCCCGTTGTATTGCTTGTTTGTGCCTGATGATGCCGACGGCGTTATAACAGTAGTTCCATTTGATGCAACGAGGTCGAAGCTAACAGCCGTAGCGGGCTGTACAAATGTTATTGTATAGTTACCACTCCAGGAATTTGATGCACCCAGCTTATAGTAGTCAACATCAGTAGCAACTCCGATCCTTGCTGAAACTGCAGAGCCGAGACTGATAGGTGCTGCTTTTCCCTTATTATTGTTATTATTATTACCTGGGTTATTCGGTGATGATTCATATTCATCAGACCCATTATCAACGATCGTAACGTCTCTAGTTGCCAGGCATCCATTTGCATCTTTTACAGTAACTGTATAAGCACCTGCTTGCAGATTGCTAAATACCGGCGATGTTTGATACACGCCATTTATACTGTAACGATATAGATCAGGATCAGGGTACGGAGTACCACCTGAGCCTTGTGCAGTGAATGAACCAAGAGTAGTGCATCCTGCTACATCAACGATAGATTGATTGCTGACTGTAACATCAACAGCTGATGATGGTGAAGAAATTGCATAAATTTTTTGGACAGAGCAGCCACTGCCAATATCAGTAATTGTGACCTTATAATTAGAACCAGTAGCAAGATTGAGCCTGTCCTGTGTAGTTGCTCCGTTATTCCATAGATAAGTAAATCCGCTTCCTGTACCTCCAGTTACTGTGAGATCAATAACTCCTGTTGCACCTCCTGCGCAAAGTACATTTGTTATGCTTTCAGTTACCACAATAGCTGGGTAGGTCGACACCGTTACCGGCAATACAGAAGTACATCCCTTGCTATCAGTTACGGCCAATGAATAATTACCAACAGCAAGATTCGAAATGCTTAATTGCGTTGAAGAATATCCACCAGGTCCAGTCCACTGATAATTATACGAAGGCGAGCCACCTGATACAGTAACTGAAATTGATCCGGTGCTTGATCCGCCACACGTACTTTGTACAGTACCCAAAGTCACTACAAGTTGTGTTGGCTGTGTAATTGTTTTCGTTACAAAACCTGTACAACCATTGAAATCTCTTACAGTAATAGTATGGGTGCCAGCGGCAAGACCAGTAAATACATTACTGCTTTGGAAGTCCACACCATTGATACTGTATTGGAATGGGGCTACCCCGTTGACATTAGTTATTGTGATAGAACCATTAGATGCCCCGAAACAGGAAACATTGGTTACTGATGTTGATGGATTGAATGCTTCGCCTGCCGTAACAGTACAGCTAGCTGTAGCCTGGCAACCTTTTCCATCTGTTACTGTTACTATATACGTCCCCGCAGGAAGACTTGTTATTGATTGCGTAGTGGCACCGTTACTCCATAAATAACTGTAAGGTAAAGTACCACCATTTGCTGTAGCAGATGCGCTGTTAACACAAGCAGTTGAAGTACCGGTTGCAGTTACAGTTAACAATGTTGGTTGTGTGATGGTAACGTCAATAGTTATGATATCGCCGTTCTCATTAAAGATAATATTTGTTCCTAATGCATCAGTTATTGTCAAATGATATGTACCCGGAGCAAGACCCGTTGGATCTTCAGCTGATGAGCTAAAACCAGCATCGCCATCTTTTGTCCAGCTAAATACATAAGGTGCTACACCATTGAATACAGTGATATTGATGGTTCCATTACTTGCTCCATAGCAGGTAACATTTGCATAGCTGTCCAATTTCGCCTGTACTGGCTGACCATTGCATGAACCTGGCACTGGTTGGAAACCAACAGCAGGATCATTATCTGTTCCATTTGATAAATAAGGCAAGTACTCATTATCTGTACCTTCTGATATTTTACTTATTATATTCTGAACAGCAGATGTGCCATACCAGTTACACGACGCATTGATAGGTGCTCCGACAGATCCGGTATTGATAGAAACTGAATCACCAGTGAAGCTGTTCTCATGCACATTTACTGTAATACCTGGTTGAAGATTACCAAAACCTGTGTATGGATTGGCATTCCCTGCATCAAATACTATGAATGAATACTTGTAGCCATGTATCTTATTATTCAAAACATTTATTACCGTACCTGCAGGCATCACTGATGTTGCTCCATTATCAGAGTACATTGAGATAGCAGGGCAAACTGGCAACACATTTAAAGGATTTCGTGGCTGCAGATTGATAGCATTCAATGTTATCTCGTTATGATCAACGCTTACATTCTGCAGGTTACCTCTGAAGAATATTGGCCTGATAAACTGTCCTTCAACTGTTGCCAGGTCACCGGTAATATTTATTGTATTACCGCGAATTATTGCTGAAGAATTTAAAACTCCATTATTGTAAGTAACATTGAAGGCGCCAAGGATCGTAGTTGTTCCAGCAACACCGATTGCTGAGATTGTGTTATTCTCCGCCTTGAATGAGCTTGATGATCCGGCAGTCGATCCTCCTTGCCTGTTATAATTTACAAAAGGAAGAATACCGCTGCTTCCGTCAAGTATGTTATTATTGAACTGAAATGAGGTGGACCCAGGCAATTGATTGTTTACATTTACTGCACTTCCTGTGTTATAGATGCTATTTCCTGTAATTGTTACATTGGCATAGCGGTTTCCAGTTACGGCAGCCGCATACCTGTCAAAAACATTGTTTGTAATACTTATTCCATCAACTACTCCACTGGTACCCATATTAACGCCACCTTCAGTACGTGGATTAGCTCCAGTTACTACAAATGCGTTACCATCTACAGTAACATTTTTTACGAGGTATATGTTTGTAACGTTTCCACTCGATGCATCATTTTTCTCAAAGCGGTTATCATTAATAGTAAATCCTGAATTCACCAATCCCGCAGCTGTTGTATTTACATCACCCTGGCCTATCAAAACGATCTGTGTTTGGCTTGCATTTATAGTGAACCTGTTCTTCTTAAAACTGATATCACCATAATTACCACCCGAGTTCATCTTCAATGCAATTTTACCTCCTGGATTTAATACAAGTCCCTGCAATGAAATACTGCTACTGGTTAAATCAATGGTCGCTCCGCTGATCATTGATTCGGCATTGCGTGTAGGGTTGACCTGGAGCTTATTCGCAGGATCATTTGGTGAATTAGAGTAATTGCTACCAAGTATGGTAACAGCTTTATTAACTGCAAAGTCACTCATTGTATATATACCTGCATCCACATATATGCTATCCCCCGCCTCTGCAACAGATAATGCGAAATCCAATGTTGCAAATGGAGCAGCTGGTGTTCCGTTGTTTGCATTATTACCTATTGCAGAAGTAAACACATCACCAGTCAAACTATTATCATTCACATATAATTTTCTCGGATAGCCATTACATGAGCCCGGTACAGGTTGGAAACCAGTAGCCACATCATTATCTGTTCCATTTGTCAACCATGGAACATGTTGAACAGTTGAGGTTACTTTACCCAATATATCCTGCTCAACTGTCGATCCATACCAGTTACAAGTGGCGCTTACAGAGGCGCCAATTGTTCCGTTATTAATAGAAATGTTATCGCCGGTGAAACTATTATTGTTGATCGTTACGCTAACACCCGCTGGCAGATTTCCATATCCAACATAGGTATTCGGAGCCACACTGCTTGCATCAAATACTGCTACTGAATTTCTGAATCCGTACACTTTATTACCAGTAATGTTCACTACTGCAGTTGCAGGGATAGTAGATGTTGAGTTGTCAGATGAAATACTAATACCCGATGATGATTGACCCGAAGCCGGAACCGTATTTGTAAGATTTGTACCGTTAAATGCTATTTCATTTTCTTCAAGATTTATGTTTTGCCAATTACCGATATGGCTTACACCAAGAACACTCGAGGTTGTAAATGAGCCATAGTCACCATTGAAGCTGATCTTATTTCTTCGAATGGTTACCAATGAATTTCCACCACTAAAGAAATTCTGAGCCAAAATTCCAGCAGGTACAAAAGTTCTTCCGGTCGCATTTTGAACGATCGTGTTATTTTCTATTAAAAGATTTGCAACAGCACCTGGCGTGGCAGTACCGGTTCGTTGATATTGAATTGGTGCAAGCTCTGCAAAATTGGATTCAATGTAATTGTTCCTGACTTGTATATCTGAGCTTGCTGCAACATTGGTTTGGATCACCAATGAACGCTGGCCATTCAATGAAATATTATTTTCTATTCTTGCTGATGCAACAGTACCGGAGGAGAACCATTCATTTCTTGGAGCATTTGATATATTATTTGAATAGATAACATTTACTGTAAGACCACCACTGCCCGGGGCGCAACTTATAAGCAATCGCTGTGCAGAAGTTACTGGTGTAAAGAATGTATTATTGTTAACAGTTACATCATTTAACGCACCAATTGAAATACAAATAGAGATGCCTGTTACCTGGCTTTCAAACCTGTTATCATCAACCAGGTAATTACCAAAAGTAGAAGCCTGTCCAAAAGTAATCGATGAAGGACCGTTAAGATTGAGGAAAGTGCCCGAAGTAACTATTGAGTAATTTCTCTTAAATGTAAAACTACTTGCGCCAGCTGTTGACATTGTTACCTGCGATTTTGCACCAGGATTAAATGCCAAACCTTCCAGGCGTACATCACTACTGGATATTGTGAATGTCGAGCCAGTAATTAATGAATTAGCATTTCTTACAGGATTTATCACAAGCCTGTCAGCAGGAGTATTGGGTGATAAATTGTAATTGCTACCTAAAATGGTAACCGATTTAGTAATGTTGAGATTAGGTGTTGCATATGTTCCTGCATCTACAAATATTGAATCGCCAGGTTGAGCTTTCGTTAATGCAGCATTTAAAGTAAGTAATGGTGCAAATGGAGTACCAGCATTTGCATCACTACCAACGGCAGTTGTAAATACATCTCCTGTTAAACTATTGTCATTCACATAAAGTTTATTTCTGCCATTACAACTATTCGGTACTGGCTGGAATCCCATTGCTACATCATTATCTGTTCCATTTGTTAACCATGGACTATATGTGACGCCACTCATATTCTGGTTGATCACTGCGGCATCCGTGGTTCCATACCAGTTACACGTTGCATCAATATTTACTGTGTGAGCATTTTGGATAAAATTTCCTGTGAATCTTGTGATACTGTTATTATGTACCTGTGCTGTTTGAAGAGAACCGATCATCATTCCAAAACCATTGAAATTAATGATCGTATTGTTTGACGCAGTAAATGATGCCACGGTACCATCACCACCATAACCAGCAATAAAGCCTATTCCATATTGTGCGCCATTTAAATCTATTACATTATTTGAGGCAGTTGCAGTAAGCCCATTTCCGGCAAAAAGAGATCCTACATAGTTGATATGATGAACATAGTTGTTATTACCGATGGCTGTCCGTGGTTGTGTACTTATATATTGAAAATAAAATCCATCATTAACATATCGCAATTCACAATTAGTAACAATGCCTCCTCCTTGTATAAATATACCGTGTTGTTCTTCAGAGTTAGTACCATCAATGGTCATTGCATCTATGATCACGTCAGTTAACCCGTTCACGGTTTGAATGATCCCTGTTTCGCCGGTATTAGGCATAGGTGTGACCGGTCCGGCAGGCCCATTGAGTATTGTTTTACCCATTCCTGCTCCAACAATGACAATGTTCTTATTGATATTAACCTGTTCTGTGTAGTTACCAGCATCTACAATAATAATATCATATGCTTGTGCTTTTGCTAATGCAGCAGTGATCGTCGCAAGTGGCGCTGACGAGGACCCATTATTAGCATTGTTACCAACAGCCGTAGTAAATACATCACCAGTTAAACTATTATCATTTACATAAAATGTCTGTCTGCCTACACAACTACCAAATACTGGTTGGAATCCTACGACAGCCGGATCATTATCTGTACCATTTACCAGCCATGGACTAAAGATTACATTTCCGCTTTTTTTCGAAGCAACAACAAATTGATCTGATGAGCCGTACCAGTTGCAGGTAGCATTAATAGCGTTGCCATTGTACTGTTCAATAGCGAAACTACCAGTACCTATAATACTATTTTCTGTAACATTTGAACTATTAGCATTAACCACCATTCCTGAGCCATAATAATTGTTGATGGTATTATTAGTAATAGTAAGCTGCGGGAGAGGACCAAAATCCAGTCCTGCAAAAATACCTGAATAAAATCCGGCTGGTCTTGCAATTGAATTTTTGATAATAGTTGCCGCAAGTCCGCTGCCCTGACAGTTAATACCAATTCCAGTTGGTTCAATTGTATTTCCTTCAACAAGTGCTGGTTTTGCAGCTGCATCAGGTATACGGAAGAAAACACCCTGGCCTCCACTTACCAGTTTACAATTCTTTACACTACCACCTGCCTGTATCATTATTGTATGCCCATCACCTACAGTGCCATTCGTTGCTGTCAGGTCCCTGATATGTACATCCCCAATGCCTTGTGTTGTTTGAATTAAACCATACTCTGTAAATGGACCAGCGGGAGCAACAAGTTGTGACGAATTTGTAATAAATGTGAGGTTTTGCCCTGCTCCAATTATTGTAACACCTTTATCAATTGTTATTTGTTCGGTATAAGTTCCTGCATCAACATAAATTGAATCGCCAGCTTGTACCTGGGTTAGCGCATAGCTGATGGTTGCGAACGGATATGCTTTTGAACCATTACCATTATTATTGCCAACACCATTTGTAAAAATATCGCCTGCCTGGCTATTGTCATTTACATAATACTTTCGTGGGCCACTTAACACATCACCGTTGTTATCATATTTAAAAACTTCAAAGCCGCTTGTTCCATTGTTAGCAGCGAAATAAACAGGATTACCGGGAGTAAATGTATTAGGAACTGAATTATTTATACCGGGATTAATATCAGCAACCATTACTGTATTCCTGCCTGTTCCGTCGGTGATCCAAAGTTCTCCACCATTCACTCCATTATTTGCCGCAAATACTATTGTGTTTCCTGAAACGGTTAAACCAGCAGGTGCACTGTTCGCCGCTCCCGGATTAATATCTTTTACAAGTGAAGCAACCCCGCTGCTATATTTCCATAATTCACCACCACTTGTTGGGCTAATAGCAGCAAAATAAAGGGCATTGTTTAATACTGTTAACGCAGCCGGATTAGAACTTCCTCCACCAGGATTTATATCGGCAATCATCAAAGTTCCCACATCAGTGCCATCTGTTTTCCAAAGCTCTTTTCCATTACCATCAGCGCCGGCAAAATATAAGGTATTGCCTATAGAAGCAAACGGAGGATATAAATTAGTATTGCCTGTCCCAATAAATTTTACGGGTGCTGTTCCAGCAGTTGTACCATCGCTTTTCCAAATTGTATTTTGACGAACTCCACTTATAACCGATCCGATCATTATATATATTGTATTACCTGCTGGCATAATATAACTCTCTACAAAATTTGCAGTAGTGAAATTGTACACCATGTATGTACCGGCATTCGTACCATCACTTCTCCACAATTGATCTACTCCAGTTCCTCCCGCGTCATAAACTATAAAATAAAGAATGTTATTTACCGGTGTCAGGTATACAACTTGTGGCACCCCGGTAAATGCGCTAAAATCATATACCAAAGACGTGCCCGCAATTGTACCATCTGTTCTTCTTAAGTAAGCTCGATTTACTCCGCCTGCATCTTTATTGATCACACTATAATATGCATAAGATCCCATTGAATTGATCTCAACAACGGGTATCCTATTTGAGATAGGTTGAAATCTTTCCAGCGCAACAGTACCAGCTTGTGTGCCATCACTGGCCCATATTTCACCATAGCTCTGAAAATTATCCCCGGCAAAAACTACTTTATTACCTAATGCAGTTAACTGTTCGGCTTTAGTGCTGATATAGCCAGGATAGCTAAGATTTAATTTGACAGTTCCGCCAGTTGTCCCATCTGTACGAAATAAACTTTGGTCGGCATCTGCATCATCATCATCCTGGTTAAAAAAAGTATAGTTAGTTGTTTTTACAATTCGCTGAATTGTTCCCGTGTTGTTGCCAGGAAAAATATCTTTCAGCATTTGCGGGTTCTGGGCAAGGATCAAAGAGCAATAAAAAATTGCAGCAAGGGTAGAATAAACTTTTCTCATAATTGTTGGTGGTTAAGAATGATGGCTTGTAAAAATTCTTCTATTAAAATCTTTTAATGGTGCAAAAAACAAAAATTGTGATGGCTTTCGACAGGTATAAGACGGGAAATAAAACGAGGAAAACACGGTGGCAATGATCACTTGATAAAAATGATATGAAATATTTATTAAAACAATTCCCCTTTCGGGGAATGAGTTATAGTAATTTTACTTTTTGCAATGCTTCGATCTTATTCTGCACTTTTAATTTTCTATAAATATTTTTCAAATGCTTCTTCACTGTTTCAGGACTCACTTCCATAGGTTCTGATATTTCTTTATAGGTAAATCCTTTCGAAAGTAGTTGCAACACTTGCCTTTCTCTTGGTGTCAATAATATCTTAACATCTTTTATCATAAAATATGCGGTAATTATTTTGTAAAAATGAAAGAGCTTATAGAAAAAAACAATTCCCCTTTTGGGGAATAGAAAATTAAATCTCCTTAAAGAATTGCTTTACCTGATCAGTGTCACAGTTCCTTTCCTATACACCGGTCCGCAGAAAGTATCTGCCCATACCTGGTAAACAAATACAGCAGTTGACTGCTTCTCTCCTTTGAATGTTCCATCCCAGCATTTCGAGGGGTCGGTGGTTCGGAACACAAGTTGCCCCTGGCGATTATAAACTTCAAATTTCAGGTTGGTAACATTTCCCCAGGTCCGTACGCCAAAGCAATCATTCTTACCATCATTATTCGGAGTAAATGCACTTGGCATTAAAAATCCATTTGCGGGCCCGTTTGAACTCACAATTACTTTTATACTGTCTTGCATTATACATCCATTTGAGCCCGTTACCCTCACTGTATACGTGGTAGTGGCTGTTGGTGATGCAGCCGGGTTATACACTGAGGTATTTGATAAGCCAGATGATGGAGACCACAAATAACTTACACCTCCGCTTGCACTCAGTTTGGCACTACTTAACATACAATTTACATCGTTCGATTTAGTAAGGGTGACCGAAGGTTTTGGCTTCACGGTAAGAGTAACAGATCTTACCAGGCTATCACAACCAAATGCATTCCTGATCGTATCTCTATAAATACCTGTCGTATTTACATTCATGCCCCATGGCAATGTATAGAGATCACCGCTGCAAATACTGGCATTGATAGCGGAGAATGCGGCCGGAGTTACTGTTAAGTTTACAATACGATAGACACTATCGCAATTTGTAATACGATAACGAAGGGTATCCCGGTAAATTCCGGATACATTTACAATACTTCCCCATGGTAATATATATGATTGTCCCTGGCAGATAGTAGCATTGCTTGAGGAAGTTGTTTTTGTTTGCACTGTTAGATTTACTGTTCGTCTTATACTATCGCATCCTGAATTTGCATAGCGTAATGTATCACGATAGATACCGCTTGCATTTACAACAATTCCCCATGGCAATGTATATGTTTGGCCTGAACAAATGGTAACGCTATTGTTTGTTGAAGAAAATGTTTGCACAGTTAGGTTTATCGTTCTTCTTACACTGTCACAACCTGTACTTATATATCGCAATGTGTCACGATAAGTACCTGCGGTATTCACCACTTGCCCCCATGGCAATGTATAGGATTGGCTTGAGCAAATAACCGGGTTTGCAATTGAAGTTGTCCAACTTTGAACAGTAAGATTAATAACTCTTCTTATACTATCGCAACCCGTGTTTGTATATCGCAATGTATCACGATAGATCCCGGTAGAATTTACAACCTGGCCCCATGGTAATGTATATGATTGTCCCGAACAAATGACCGGGCTTAATGCTGAAGTTGATGAAGTTTGCACAGTAAGGGCCACTGTTCTATATAAACTATCACAACCAGTATTTACATAATGCAGTGTATCCCGATACGTAGCCGAAGAGTTTACAACAGTTCCCCACGGTAATGTATAAGTTTGGTTACCGCAAATGGTTGGATTCAATGATAGAGATGTTGAAGATTGCACAATAAGATTTATTGTACGATATAAGCTGTCGCATCCGAAAGCAGTTCGAACAGTATCTTTATAAACTCCTGCAGTGTTTACAATAGATCCAGAAGGCAGTGTATAAGTTTGTCCCGTACAAATAGCGGCATTTGTATTCGATACTAATGGTGATAATAATATAGTAAGATTAATAATTCTATATAAACTATCACAACCTGTATTTGCGTAATGTAAAGTATCACGATAAGTTCCCGAAGAACTTACATTAGCTCCCCATGGCAATGTATATGTTTGCCCTGCACAAATAACAGGGCTCAATGTCGAAGCTGACGACGATTGAACAGTAAGATATATTGTTCTATATAAACTATCACAACTCGTATTTGCATAACGTAGTGTATCCCGATAGATACCGCTTGTGTTTACAACTGTTCCCCAGGGTAGTGTGTACGTTTGGTTGCCGCAAATAATTGGGCTCAATGATAATGATGATGAAGATTGCACAGTAAGGTTTATTGTTCTGTATAAACTATCACAGCCAAAAACAGTGCGAACAGTGTCGCGGTAAACTCCGGCAGTGCTTACAATAGTTCCAGAAGGCAGCGTATAAGTTTGACCCGCACAAATTGCGACATTGGTATTCGACACTAATGGTGATAATAATACAGTAAGGTTAACAATTCTATACAAACTATCACAACCTGTATTTGCATAACGTATCGTGTCACGATAAGTACCTGAAGAATTTACAATAGTTCCCCATGGTAGTGTATAAGTTTGACCCGCACAAATAGCAGTGCTTAATGCATTGGTTGATGAAGTTTGCACGGTAAGATTTACTGTTCTGTATAAGCTATCACAACCAGTATTTGCATAATGCAAAGTATCACGATAAATGCCGGATGTGCTTGCAACTGTTCCCGATGGTAGTATATATGTTTGGCCCGAACAAATAACAGGATTCGAAACAAAAGAAGATGGTGATTGAACAGTAAGATTCACTATCCTGTATAAACTATCACAACCAGTAGTAAATCGCAACGTGTCACGATAAATACCAGTCGTATTTACAAAAGTTCCCCATGGCAGTGTATAAGTTTGGCCAAAACAAATAGTCGAATTCGAGTTGTTGGTTTGTGCTGATGATAGTACTATCAGGTTAACTACATTATAAAAACTATCGCAACCGGTGATTGCATATCGCAATGTATCTCGATAAATACCTGCAGTATTTACAACAGTACCCCAAGGCAATGTATATGTTTGTCCTGCACATATTGTTGCACCAGCTGTTGATGACGATGGTGATTGCAAGGCTAAATTGATAGCCCTGATTACGCTATCGCAACCAGAACCAATATATCGCAATGTATCTCGATAAATACCTGCAGTATTTACAACAGTACCCCAAGGCAATGTATAAGTTTGACCCGAACAGATCGTTGCATTAGCATTTAATAATGTCGGTGATTGAACAGTAAGATTAACTATTCTTCTCACACTATCACAACCAGTATTTACATAACGAAGAGTATCACGATAAATGCCGGCAGTGTTTACAATTTGTCCCCAAGGCAGTGTATAATTTTGTCCTGAGCAAACAGTAGTATTAAGAGTTGATGAAGTAGCGGTCTGAATAGAGAGAGTAACAATTCTTCTTGCACTATCGCAACCGGAACCAGCATATCTTAATGTGTCCCGGTAAATACCTGCAATTGAAACAACAGATCCCCATGGCAATGTATACGTTTGTCCCGGGCAAATAGCAGCATTGCTGTTTAACGTATTGACAGCTTGTACAGCAAGAGTAACTGTATTTATAATACTATCACATCCACCGGTCGTTCTTAATGTGTCTTTATAAATACCAGGATTATTTACAACAATACCCGACGGTAACGTGTAACTGATTCCCTGGCAGATGGCAGCATTCATGCTGGTTGTTTGTGGTTGTATATTGCTCAGCACAAGAGTATCACGCAGTGTACAATTTCCAAATGAAATATCAACCCAATACAAACCTGCTGATGGCGCAGTGAGTGTTGCAGACGTTGATCCGTTCTGCCAGGCATAACCAGTTGCACCGATAGTAGCGGCATTTAATATTACAGGTTGTGTGCCGAAACAAACTGCCCTGTCATTACCCAATGGTACTGCAGTTGCGGAAACAATGAATGAATCACGGGTGGTGCAACCATTCAAAAACAGATCACACCAATATGTGCCCGGATTGAAAACATTTATTGAGGAAGTATTTACACCAGTATTCCATGTATACGATTCACCTAAACCTCTTACAGCACTCAGCGTAGTTGCATTAATACCGCAGAGATAATTGTTTACTAATCGCGGTGAGATCGGATCGATCGTTACATTAATCGTATCACGGGAAATACATCCATTATAAGTAACAGCGACAATGTAAGTTCTTTGACCAACTGTATTGGCTGTTATTGTTGGTGTAGTTTCACCCGTGTTCCATGAATAGGTTGCACCCGGAAGTGATGTTGCATTTAACACAACTGATCCTCCACTACATAACAAAGTATCCTTGCCAAGATTCACTACCGGTCTCGCAGGAATCGTAATGCTATCCATATAAGTACTTACTCCGCCACAAGTGTTGTTGGTAACAGTGAGTGTGATATAATATTTCTGGCTGGTAGAAAGTGATGGATAAACAAACTGTGGTGATGTGACAGTTGAGGTCTGTCCATTGTATCCAAAATTCCACTGACAAGAAACAGATGAACCAAATGTAGAATAATTGATAAACCTTACAGCTGTATTTTGAGTGCAATCGAATTGCATCTGGAAATTGGCATTGGATAAACAAGGATTGATCGGTGCACAAGTGTCAGCATGATGAACTGCATTTACATTTAAGCTAATGGTGCCGGCAACATAGGCAGGAGAAAATACCTGTACCCAATAGTCACCCGGTGCCAAACATTTATAGGTATCCTGGGTCAATGCATCTTGCACACAACTTCGTTCCTGCATAGCGTTGCAATCACCATTCATCAATCGGTATTTGATCTGCGAAGTAGAAACAACATTTGTGTTTTGTGATAAAAAGGTGGTTACATCTAATGTATCTGTACCAGTAATATTTATTTTGAACCATGTTGTTTTGTATTGGCCTGTTATTGCACCAGCCGGACAAGTAAGTGTTGGATTAAACTCACCATAGTCTGTCCCAATAGTATGACAGGTCACAACTGCTGGTACCACTACACTACCTGCGCCATTCAATGAAGCTATAACAGGTCTGCTGCAAAAATCTCCCTTATTTTCTATCAGTTCGAAAAATGGATATTCAATGCCACTGGTATTAAAGCATGTTGGTAATAAAATATAATATGTACCCGGGGTAATACAGGCTCCGAAGGTATAGGGTCCGGCAAGCCCATTTTGCAAAGGCACGTACTGTAACCCCGCAGAAGTTGAATCACCCGGAATTATTTGCCGGTAAAGAATAAAATTTAAGGGGTCACTTCCACTAAACACTCCGTTAATATATACACCAGGATCTTTTATTATTCCTGAAAAATTTATTGTGAATTTATACCAGAGAGTTTTTGTATCACTAAGACAATAATTGGGATAAATAAGTGGATCCGTTGCATCTCTTGTTGCACAGGAAAAATTATCGGTGGCACCGGTATAATTTCCCGGTGCAAGATTGTTTCCAATATTAGATGCCTGGTAATAATGATCGAATTGTGGTTGAACTGCATTTACTGAATCAAACAAAACCGAAACCTCTACCTGGTGATTGGGAAGTAACATACCATTGGTCGGGTCTTGTACAATGATATAATATCTTTCTGCAATAGGTGAGCAGGTCTCCCGAAAAAATGAAACTTCTTCACCACCCTGGCATGTTTGTCCGGCACTGGCATTGGCAGCAACAGCAACTAAACCCATCGCTGATGTAGAATCAACTCCTCCCATACTCACCACTGTTGAAAAAGGAAGTGTTCCATTCACATCACTCTTCATTACTAAATAAGGATATTGCTCAGTTTTGCCAGTCGTTTTATTTTTTACTCTAACTCTTACCCAACCTCCTTTATCAACTACAAATGTGTACCATAGATTACGTCTTGGATACAGTGGAATATTTCCATACCACACAGCATAATAATTATTTGTTGGAAAAAGTGGATTATTATTTCCCGGGTTATATATACTGGGCATATAAGTTGAAAAGCAACCATAAGCCGGGTCGTTTAGCTGCGAGCCGGTGGTACAATAAAAAATATCGCTGCTCGGTGCACGGCCCGGGTCTAATGGATTTACATCACCCACTTTTCCATTATGCCATATACTATCTGCCGGTAGTGTTCCAAAATCATACGCATTGTTAGCATGATCAAAACGAGAGTAACCAACTTTATCAATATAAATAGTAGGAGTGGTACTGGTACAGGTTGCACCCGGCGGTGCAAATATTACCAATGTGTAAGTGCCTGGCTGAAGCTTGCATATCTGTGTTTGTTCAACATCCCTGATGCATGGTTGAATAAGTGTTGCATTCGAAAAAGATGCTGAATCAGTTCGCACATCACCTTTATATACCGTAGCCCACCAGTCGGATCTGATCCTGATAAAACTTTCCTGCGTGCTGCGAAAAACATAGTAAGCGACTTTTGTGAAACTCGGATCGCAAATTGGAATGGAATGATATGTAAATGGAGTATCACTACATAAAAAATTTTCTGTATAGAGTGAAAATGTTGTATCTGTTCTTGGATATGCATTTGTGCTACCTACCCTTGGCCCCCATTGAATTAAGAATGGCTGACCAGTTATTGTATCGATCGCTGCTTTAAAAGGCCGGTTATATTTTGGCAAAGGACAAGTAGGAGCATTATAGATTATTTGTATTTTGTTTCCCTGACCTACGGCGCTGCTGTACTGGTAATATCCATTAATGGCTTCATTCAAATCTCGTTGCGGATTTTGATAAGAGGGTCCCCAACCATAAGCAACAACCGTGTACCAACCTGCAGGAAGTTGATCACAAATATTCATACCTATATTGGTAAAACATCTCCATGGAGAAGGCATTACAGTTAATGCAGACAGTCCATCTGTGGCTTTTCCTTTGAATAGAGTAAGTGGAAACGCGGCACAACCAACTGACAAACTGTTAATGCTAATACTGGAAGGACTGTTTAAATAAAATTGCCTGTATATGGCTTTTGTTCCCAAACTGCCATACACCCCTGTACAGGGTTGAAAGCCATCAATAACGATACCATTGTCTTTGCATGAAAAATAATCAGCTCCAGTGGTAATAGAACCGCCTGTGGGAGGAATGATACTTAATATATCACCCAAATTTTCAGCCGTTGCAAGATTAAAATGTTTGGTATTGAGTGTATCGAACCTCGCCTTGAACTGGTTGGTATATCCAATTTGGTTGTCGTTTCCAAAAGCTGTTTCGGTGTAGGTACCGGGTACAACACATACTTTAACACCATCGCATACAAACGGCGGAAGACCAGTATTAGGCTGACATAATGTATAAGGTGTTAATCCGCTTATAGTTCCCGGATAACTAAAACTGCTTTGAGCAATAGCTAATGAATTAGCATCTCCTTTAAATAATTTGAAATTCACATTGTTTGGACCAGTACTCCACATACTTACGATGCCGCTATCAGCCACACTAAATTCACGGTACATCGTTCTGTTATAGGACGGACTGCAATTGGGATCAGCGGGCATTACTGTTTTAACACAACCAAATGTATCAACGTTACTTGTGTAATTAACTCCCGGAACCAATGGCTGCATTATTCCGCTTACTCGATTAAGCGTATCAAATGCACCCGGTCCTGACAACGAATATTTATTTGACGTAACAATTGATGTTACATTAATATTCATATCGAAAATTGTTCCCAGGTTTGACATTGGGCAATTAAAATCAGAAGGAACAATTGTATCCTGCCCCATGACCTGCACAGTGTAATCTCCCGGTGGCAAACATGTAAACGAAGAGGCGTTTAAAAAACTTCCTATAATATTAGCAGTATCAAGACTGCTGCAACTGTTCGAGATATTTTGATTGTATAATCTTACATATAATGGCGGCCCGCATGAGCCGGCAGGATTAGCATTGTTGACGTTAATACTAACATTGGATGTACCGGATAAAGTGAAAATAAAAAATGAGCTCAGGTTAAATCTGGCTCCACTAACTATAAGTCCTCCCGCAGGTAATGTTGGATTACATGGATGAATTGAATGACGGGAATTGCAGGCAAGAAAATCATTTCTGCTGGTAGTAATACCAGTAGGGCTTGACGGCAGCACACCTAAATTATTTGTAGTTGGAGTAATAGCAGATAAAATAGGTTCCGGAGCAATGGTAGGACTAAAGCCTCCCACTGCGATCCTTAATGTTATAGGTGACTGATAATTTTTGTGATAGAAAAGCTGAATCGAATAAGTAGTGTTAGGATCTAAGTCATTGCAACGAAAAATTTTTGAACCCGGTGCTATGTTATTTGCAATTATCGAATCACATCCGCCTACTGTTGGAAGCGAAGTATATGGAGTGCTGCGAACATCTCCTTTGTATATTCTGACTCCGATCGTTCCTAGATTTCCCCAGATAAAAATTCCTAAATAATCAAGATAAGCCGGTGTTTTAAAAACATGCCATGTGCTTTTATTATAATCCTGGTAATTATTTAATGCAGTACATGTTTCTGTTGCATCTTCTATAGATTGGCAATCAACATTGTAAGAAGGATGTGTTGATAAAGCTCTCGGCAATGTTCCAAAATAATAAGCTTGTGTTTGCAGATCATAAGCCGCGGTTGGCTGTCCTGTTTCTACAGTAATATAAACTGGCCCATTAGCAGCAACTTTGCCTGAAACTTGTACTAAATAATCACCACTCTCAACACAAGGATGAAAAGTGTTACCAAATAATCCAATTGGAGTAAGCTTTGTACTGATATCTGCACCGGTTGGTATACAAGAATTGGTTTTATAAACTGCGAAGCCTGCATCACCTGCTGTGATAGCTGAAGCCGGTTGTGCTAAAGTAACACGAACAGAACGTGTAGTAGGTAAACTAAATTTAAACCAGACGGATTTTTGATTTTGCCCGGCTACAAGAATTGCTGGGGCAAAAGTTTCACCACCTTGAACAGTAGCAGATGTAAGATCAAATGTCGAAGAAGTAAATATTCCCAATCCAAAACCGCCACTGCTGATAGTAACAACTGATGCATTTGCACAGTTATCATTGGCGGGTTGTGCCAGAGCAGGCATGGCAGAAAGTAAAATACAAGCAAACGCAACTGAAATAAATCTCAGAAGGGATAAATGCAATAGCTTACTTCTGCCAATAATGCTCATAAGTGGTGGAAGATGATTTGGCAACCGTAAATATGACCACAAAGGCAAGACAAAACAATTCCCCTTTCGGGGAATACGAGATAGTAGTTATACTTCCTCTTCCATTCTAGCTCGTGCTTGTTTTGGATGTGTATTTATTCAAAGGAGCTACAGCAAACGGAATTTATTCAATGCCTCGATCTTATTTTGAACATGAAGTTTTTGATAGATGTTCTTGAGATGTTTTTTTACTGTTTCCGAACCAATCCCCAATTGCTGGGCTATTTCTTTATAAAGCAAACCCTTTGCAAGTAACTCCAATACTTCTCTTTCCCGTTGGCTTAATGATGAATTGGCATCATTGATAACGGGTTTCTGAAAAGACAGGATGACTTTTTTTGCAATGAAAGGACTCATTGGTGAACCGCCTTTGTACAGATCATGTATAGCCTTTACAATTTCATCGGCCGTCACAGGATCTTTTAAAATATACCCGGAAGCTCCACACTTTAAAGCTTCAAAAATTGTTTCGTTATCATCATGAATACTGCAAACCATAAATTGCGTTTGCTTCATTTTATCTTTCAGTCTTACGATCAGCTCAGTTCCTTTCATGCCTGGCAACGTAATATCTGTGATCACAATATCCGGTGCATTTCCAGGCATCACACTTATTGCTTTTTCGGCAGAATCAAAAGAATGCGCCAGTACCAATTCAGGTTGTCCTTTGATTATTTCTTCCAGGGCAGCTCTGAATTGTACATTATCTTCCACAATGGATACAGATATCATAAAGCAGGTTTTAAAGGGATCGTAAAAATCAATGTAACCCCATTTATATTTTTAATTTGAAATAATCCGTTTAACTGCTGGATACGCTTTCGCATATTTTTCATTCCATTACCGGCATAATAACTTTGTGTAAGATCAATTCCTTGTCCATTGTCAGAAATCGTCATGGTCATTTCACCGTTAAATTGAATATCGATCTTTATTTTATTGGCGCCGGAATGTTTAATAATATTATGAACAGCTTCTTTTACAAGCAAATAAATATTGCGCCGTATATCTCCCGTTATCGTCACATCAGGTATTGTTTCCGGAATATCAAACGTCAATTCACCGGCATAATTCTCCAATTGCGCCTTTACTTGTTTTTGTAAGTAATAAACCAGGTTGTTTAGATGATCATTCTCGGCATTCAAACTCCAGATCACTTCTTTCATCTTCGCGGATATATCTCCTACCGATTCATATATTTTAGCAATATCTTCTGCTGATTCTTTGTCCTTCAATTTATTCTTTGTCATTTCGGTTAATAACCTCACACCCGATAGACCTGCTCCGATATCGTCATGCATTTCCGAAGAAATGCGTTGCCGTTCATATTGCACAGCCAATTGCTTTTCCATTAAACCCCTTTGCTTTCTTAGCCGGTATAGATAAATAAGCCAGACGGTATAAACCAAAGCAAGAATTGAAAATATAATAACGATCGTTTTAAACCACCAGGTTTGCCACCATGCAGGATGAATAATGAAACTATAGGATAGAACTTTTGTCCATTCTTGTGATTGCCCGATTGCTTTTACCTGGAATTGATATTTCCCATAAGCAAGATTTCTATAATCAGCCGATGTCTCTGAAGATGGAGTACTCCATTCTCTATCTGATCCCAACAAACGATAACTGTATTTTATTTTATGTGGTGCTGTCCAATCAATAGCTGCAAAATGAAATATGACATGGTTTTGATCATAAGTAAGTGTAAGATCATTTGGATAGTTGTGAAAAGGAGCTATACTGCTAAAATTAATTTTGCTGTTGTTACTATCCTGGAGATTTCGAAAATCATAGAATCGTTCATTGATCTCTATATGACTTATACTTAATGACTGGAGTGAAGAAGGTTTGAATGGTTCATTTAAATTTCGTGTAACAAGTGCTTTACCTGTTCCCCACCAGATACGGTTATTTTTATCTATGCAAACGCTTTTCAAATTAAAGTCAGTGGACTTTAAACCATCCTGTTGACCAAAATTGTAAATGAAATAATTGCTACTATCATTTTTTAGCGAATCTTTTTTAGGAATCAAAACAGAAAGACCTTTATCAGTACCGGCCCAGATATAACCATTTTTATCTTCCTGTACTGACCAGATATCATTAAAGCTCATTCCCTGCTGTTCGGTATAATATGTAAATTGAGTTCCATCAAACTTGCATAGACCTGCCTGCAATGTGCCGAACCATAAGTTTCCATGGCCATCTTCTTTGATCGAAGTAATACTTTTAGCAAATAATCCCTGGCGCTCAGAATAAACTATGAAGTTTCTTCCATCATACTTTACTAAACCCCCTCCACCTGTTCCAAACCAAATATTGCCATTTTTATCCTGCATGGTTACAAAGACACGAAGGCTGGGGAAACCTTCTTTTTCAGAATAATACGAGATCTCTGTTCCATTATACGCAGCGACTCCCTCATCTGTTGTGCCAATCCAAATTGTATTCGCTTTATCTTCATAGAGTGATAAGATACTTGAGATTTTACGTAATGGATTATAATATAAAAACCGGCCATGATCATACTTGTAAAGGCTACTTCCATCACTTTCGCCAAACCAAAGATTACCTTTTTTATCAAGCAAAGCTGATCTTAATCCTGCAACAAGAGCAAGATCAGGGTTAATCAATTTTTCAATATTGGTTCCATTGTATCTATATAACCCGGCTCCCTCCGTTCCAAGCCAAAGATCACCGTTTGGGTCTTCAAGTACTGGCCGCACCCGGCTGCTTCCCAAATAATCCAGCTTTATCTTTTCAGAAAATCCATTTTCATTCAACTTACAAATACCTCCACCACTTGTAGAGATCCAAATATTTCCCTGGCTATCTTCTATAGTATTGATTAATTTATTGTCAGATAGCCCCTGTTCTGAACTGAATATTGTAAAACGCAGACCATCAAATTTACACAAACCATTGTAGCGGGTTGCAATCCATAAATTGTCTTTCCCATCTATTCTCATTGACATTATAGAATTATCCGGCAGACCATTTTCCTCTGTAAAATGTGTGAAATTTTTACCATCATATTTTATCAATCCATAAAATGCGGAAGCAAACCATAAATTTCCTTTACTATCCTCCACTATAGAGTAAATACCATTCAGGATTTTCAATTGCTTATTGAAAGACTTAAAATGTTTACCGTCAAAAATTGAAACACCAGATATTGTACACCACCATATGTTGCCTTTGCTATCTTTCAAAAGTGAATGTCCGCTATCATCTGGCAGTCCTTCTTTTTCAGAATACGTTTCAAAATTTTTTCCGTCAAAAAAAGTGACTCCTATTCCGCCTGTGTTAATCCAGAAATTACCATCGTTATCTTTAATTATTTTATCTATTTGATCATGTGGCAAGCCCTCTCTGGCTGTGTATTGTATGAATTTCTTTCCATCAAAAATTGAAAGTCCTTTATTTGTACCAATAAGGATGTTACCCTTTTCGTCTTGCTTAATGGAATTGACCTGGTTACCAGCTAATCCATTTTCAACCTTGTAGGTACTCATGTAAACGCCATCATATTTACAAAGTCCGTAACCATCAGTACCCAACCATATACATCCATTTTTATCCTGCATAATATCGAGAACATACGAATAAGCCAAGCCCTGTGCAACATCGAGATATTGTATATCATGTGTAGCATTATCCTTAAATCTCATGGGTAAGATCCTTACCGGTTTTGGTTCATACAAAGGAACCACCGTGCCCACTGCAGGTATCAGTTTCCCTGTAACAAGATTTCCATAAGTGTAATCCCTATTGACACCTATTCGATTACTTGTGAGATCTTTTCTTGTATCTCCTGTTCCATTTGCCGGAATAATGTCTGGTTGCCCTTTTACTAAATATTCATTTGTCTTAAGCACCAGTTTTGATAAAGGAGTAGCATTAAAAGTTTTGGGTTTGTAATATTTTGAAAAATTATACGTAGTGCCTTTTAGCATAAAAGGAACTCCTGTTCGTATACTATCTCCATTAGAATTGATCATTGGATTTATCGAATCACCTGTAAAAGGATTGATAATATAGCCAGATGATAAATCAAGTGGAAAGGATAACGGTTGGGAATACAAAGGTTCATTTTCATTAACAGATGAGGCTGTATGTTGTTTGCATCCTGCAAAAAGGGATACGGAGACAATATATATAAACCATATTCTCATCAATGGTGGTGCGGCTCCTGTTTATTCTATTCTTTCTTTACTCCAATTACAGGCAACGTTTTTTCGTGTATCAATTGATTGAGTTTTGCAACATCTTCACTCATTATCTTTTTCAATTTATTCAATTGTTCATCTATCAAAGGAACGAGTTCTGCATAAGCATCCTTGGTTTGCTTTGACAAACCTGATTGCCCGGCCGAAGATGCATTATAAATACTGGAAAGCTTATCATCAAGTTTAATCGGGTAATTCAGTACGTCCTGCCCACTTTTTGCTTTTGTTTGATGTAAGGCTTCCTCAACAGCCGTTATTTGTTTGTTTACTGTATCTATTTGTTGTTTCACTTCTTTAGGTATATCTTTTCCTACTCGTGCACTAAAATCATTCATTTGTTGTCTTACTTCACGAATATTTTTGATCGCTTTCATTACCTCGGTTGATTTATCACGAATAGTGACCAGGTGATTGAATTGTTCTTCATACTCGGCTTGCGAGGTTTTATAATTTGGATCACCAATAATAATAAATGGCACTTCAGTGGAATCATTACCGGACTTGAATTTTGCAAAATAATTTCCCGGTGCCGCCCTTGGTCCGCCAATAAAACCATTCCACAAGATCAATCCATCTACTCTTTCTGCTTCGGGGTAATTCATATCCCATTCAAACTGGTTCATACCTTTTGCTACTTCTATCTTATCAGCAGGTGTTTTGGCAGTTGTTGAAAATGTTTTGATCGTTTTTTTATTCTTATCCAACACTTCGATAGAAAGTTTACTTGAATCAGTAGCATTTGCCATATAATAATTAAATACGACGCCGTTTGGCGGATTCAGTCCAACATTTCTTAACTCGCCTGCTGCGCCAGCACCTCCTCCTCTTCTTCTTCCGCCACCTGGCATACGATACGCAGGGTTAATACTAAACACATGCAAGTTTTTATTTAGTATATCAGCGCTTCCTTCCTGCACAATTGTTAGATCATCCAGGATGTAAATACTTCTTCCCTGTGTCCCCACAATCAGGTCATTATTTTTTATCGCAAGATCAGTGATCGGAACTTCCGGTAGGTTCAATTGAAATGATTTCCAGTTCGCACCATCATCATAAGAAATATACATTCCATATTCGGTACCCGCATATAACAAACCTTGTCTTTTTCTATCAGCACGAAGACATCTTGCAAAATGCATTGGGTTAATTCCGCTCACGATCATCTTCCATGTTTTCCCATAATCTTCAGTTTTATAGATATATGATTTGAAATCATCCAATTTGTATCGTGTGCCTACAATGTAGGCAGCACCTTTTTTAAAAGGATCTACTTCTATACAATTCCACATGATCCATTCAGGGATATTTTTTGGAGTAACATTCTCCCAATTCTTGCCGGCATCTTTACTTACATATACTAATCCATCATCACTGCCTGTCCACAAAAGGTCTTTTTCTACCCAACTTTCTGTTGCATAAAAAATAGTACAGTAATATTCAACACTGGTATTATCCTGTGTTATTGGTCCACCACTTGATGCTTGTTTCTTTTTATCGTTTGTTGTCAGGTCAGGAGAGATCATTTGCCATGTCTTCCCTTCATCTTCTGTTGCGAAAAGATGATTGCCTGCTGCATACAGTTTTTTGGGATTGTTTGGTGAAAAAAAGATCGGGTAGTTCCATTGAAAACGATACTTGGCCGCCTCAGCACCGGCTCCCATATTATCGATCGGCCATACATTGATTGCCCTGCTTTCGCCAGTACGATGATCCAATCTTTGCAATAACCCCATGTAATTACCTCCGTAAGTAATATCGGGGTTCAAAGGATCGGCAACGATATAACCACTTTCACTACCCGCCGCATTTTCCATATCGCTTGCTGTAATAGCAGCACCGTACGTTCTGCTTCTTATTCTAAATGCTCCATTATCCTGCTGTGGTGCCAAAACACGATAAGGAAATGCATTATCAGTGCTTACACGATATGTCTGAACGGTAGGTTGGTTTTCGTAAGTACTCCATGTTGTACCCATATTGAATGAAACCTGTGCACCACCATCATCTGCAACGATCATTCTATTTGGATCTTCAGGATCGATCCAAAGATCATGATGATCACCGTGCGGCGTATTTATTGATTGAAATGTACGACCGCCATCATTGCTGCGCATGAAATTTACATTGGGGCAATACACACGGTTCTCATTTTTGGGATCGACAAAAACTTTCGTATAATACCATGCACGTTGACGAATATTATTATCACCGGATGTTAAGGTCCATGTTTCTCCACCATCAGCACTCATATACAAACCACCATCTTTGTTTTCTATGATAGAATAGATCTTATCAGTATTGGAGGGAGCAACTGCCAGACCTACTATTCCCCATGTTCCTTTAGGTAATCCTTTATTCTTAGAAATATTTGTCCATGTTTCTCCGCCATCAGTACTTTTCCACAAGCCGCTTCCATCGCCACCGCTTTCTAATGAATAAGGAGTTCTTATCAATCGCCATGTGCCTGCATAAAATACATTAGTATTTCCCGGCTCCATCACCAGGTCGCTACAACCAGTTTGATTGTTTATGAATAAAGTTTTTTTCCATGTTTTACCACCATCCGTTGTTTTATAAACACCACGTTCTTCATTTGGACCAAATAAATGCCCCATCACTGCCACCCAAACTATATCAGGATTTTTTGGATGAATTACTATTCGTATAATATGACGGCCATCTTTCAATCCAATATTTCGCCAACTTTTTCCTCCATCATCACTGCGCCACATTCCACCAAGTCCTTCGCTTACATTTCCACGCATTGTATTTTCTCCTTCACCAACATAAATTATTGTTTCATCGGAAGGAGCAACGGCCACTGCTCCGATCGAGCTGCCAAAATATTTATCGGAAATATTGTTCCAGTTGTTTCCCCCATCAGTTGTTTTCCAAACACCACCACCTGTAGCTCCAAAATAAAATGTGTTTTTATTTTTATAACTGCCGGTTGCTGCAGCACTTCTGCCTCCACGAAAAGGACCGATCAGGCGATATTTAAGTTTAGAGAATAATTGTTCATCCTTTGTAGCAACTGAAGAAGACTTAGCAGCTCTTTGTGCAAAAGAAAATAGAACACAACTTGTGAATGCAAGTAATAAGCAAATCTTTCTCATGAGTTTTGTGTTAGAAGAATGAAGTTAGTAATTTACCTTTATCAAAATCACCGGAATGAATTCATTTTCTGTAACAGGCAATTTGGTTGACATTCATCAAAAAAAAATTTACCCGGCTGAAATAAAAGTTGAAAATGGAAAGATCCTTTCAATAAGTCCTATTGATCACTCACAATTCACCACTCCACATTTTATTCTTCCAGGCTTCATCGATGCACATGTTCATATCGAAAGCTCCATGCTTGTACCTTCTGAATTTGCAAAACTGGCAGTTGTGCACGGTACTGTTGCCACCGTTAGTGATCCACACGAGATAGCCAATGTATGTGGAATGAAAGGTGTTGAATTCATGATCGAAAATGGAAAGACCGTTCCGTTCAAATTTAATTTTGGTGCGCCAAGTTGTGTACCCGCAACCATTTTTGAAACCGCAGGTGCAACACTCGATTCAAATGATGTTGAGAAACTTTTGAAAAGAGATGATATAAAGTACTTGAGTGAGATGATGAATTTCCCTGGTGTACTGAATGAAGAAGAGGAGGTGATGAAAAAAATTAAAGCCGCTCACCGTTTATTGAAACCTGTAGATGGACATGCACCAGGTTTGAAAGACGACCTGGCAAAACAATATATAGCTGCAGGCATCACAACCGATCATGAATGTTTTACAAAAGAAGAAGCATTGGATAAACTGCAAAATGGAATGAAGATCATCATTCGTGAAGGAAGTGCTGCAAAAAATTTTGAAGCTCTTATCGATCTGCTGAATGATTATCCTAATCAAATGATGTTTTGCAGTGATGACAAACATCCTGATAGTTTAGTCCTCGGACACATCAATCAACTTTGTGCAAGGGCAGTTGCAAAAGGCATAGATATGTACAAAGTATTAAGTGCTGCTTGTGTCAATCCTGTGTTACATTATAAATTAGATGTTGGATTACTTAGAGAAGGTGATCCTGCCGACTTTATTATCATAGATGATCTAAAAGAGTTTAACGTATTAAAAACATTTATTAATGGAGAGTTAATTGCTGAGAATGGCAAGTCATTAATTCGAACTTCACAGTCGACAGTAGTAAATAATTTTTCCTGTGCTAAAAAGGAAGTAAAAGATTTTGAAATAAAATGGATGACTGAAAGTGATGAGCTTCATTCAAATTGGCTCGTTGCTGATGGACCTGATAATTTAAAAATACCAATAATCGAAGCACTGGATGGACAGCTGATCACTAATAAGATCTTAGGTGAGCCTGATGCAATAAATGGGAAATTAGAAAGCAATATTGAAGATGATGTATTAAAAATAGTTGTTGTTAATCGTTATAAAGATGCACCCATAGCGAAGGCTTTTATAAACAACTTCCGTCTCATGAAAGGAGCTATGGCTTCATCAGTTGCACATGACTCGCATAATATAGTTGCAGTTGGAGTAAATGATGAAAGCATTTGCAAGGCTGTAAATCTTATAATAGAAAAGCAAGGAGGAGTAAGCGCTGTTGATGATGAAACGGAAATGGTAGTAGGTTTACCAGTAGCAGGATTAATGAGCAATGAAGATGGTTATAAAGTAGCTGCATCGTATACTGCTATCGACAAAATGGTAAAAGAAAAACTTGGTTCAACATTATCCGCACCGTTTATGACCTTGTCATTTATGGCTCTGCTAGTTATACCACACCTAAAGCTCAGCGACAAAGGTTTGTTTGACGGAGACAAATTCGAGCTATTATAGCTTGCAATTTTTTCCTCACTTATTAAGATCATAATTCCAAAACCACACTGCGGGAATAAACGCAATGGCATGTGAATTGTAAGATTTACTGCGATGCATTTATTAAGCAAAATATTCGCATGTACATATATGAAAAGCAAGTTTACTTTTTTGATCTTATTCTTTTTATTACTTAATGGAAAGAATTTTTTACAGGGGCAGGATACTAGTTTTATAACATCCACGATCAAATGGGACCTCGCAACTGCTATCGCGTATGCAAAACAACATAATATCCAGGTTAATATTACAAAGCTCGATGAGCGGTTAAGCGAACAGGATTTGCTATTATCAAGAGCAGCAAAATACCCGGATCTTTCGGGTTCGGCTACGCAGTCGATCACTCATCGAAATGGAAATACAGATCCTGTTGTAGGAGGTTTTCAAACTCAATCAAGCCTTGCAGGTAATTATTCACTCAGTTCATCATGGGTACTTTTTCGCGGTGGTTATTTTAACCATGACATAAGATCAAAAACATTACAACTCGAAGCGGCCAATCTGAATACTTCAATTATTCAAAATGATATTACACTGCAACTAACCGAGGCATACTTGAATATTTTAGTTGCAAGAGAGGCGATCATATATGCACAGGATCTTGCAAAAACATCACAATCCCAATATGATCTTGGAAAAATTAAATTTGATAAAGGCAGTATCTCCAAAAAAGATCTTCTGCAATTGGAAGCACAGGTTGCAAGCGATCAATACAATCTGGTAACAGCCCAAAACCAGTACAGGCAAAATGTTTTGATACTTAAACAAGTCTTACAATTACCTACTACAACAGGCTTCGAACCCATCGTACCAGACACATTGATCGTAGAACAAGCACTACCGAATTTGTTGGAAGCTCAGCGTTTGGCTTTACAAAACAGGCCAGAAGTTCAATACAATAATCTCCAGGTACAGATAGCAGAAACAGAACTTCAAAAAGCAAAAGCAGGTTATAAGCCCACACTAAGTACTGGTGGTTCTGTATCCACTGGCTATTCTGATAACCAGGACATAAAATATTTTTCGCAGGTGAATAACAATTTCTTCCAGAGAGTGGGCCTCACATTATCAATTCCCATATTAGATAATCGTACAAATAAAACGAATGTTGAACGATCTAAAATTTTAATAGAGCAATCAAGGCTTTCGCTGGAGCAAACTAAAACAGTTTTGAATCAGCAAGTGGAACAGGCCTATATAGCTGTGCTTAATTCGCTTGCCCAGTTTAAATCAGCCAATGTGCAATTAAAAGCCAACCAGGAAGCATACAATATATCACTTGAACAGCTAAGATTAGGAGCTATCAATAATACCGATCTGCTCGTACAGCGAAATCTTTATATACAATCATTACAAAATTTTATTCAGTCAAAATATAACTCGGTACTGAACACAAAGATCTATGAGTTCTATATGGGCAGATCTATAACATTATAAAGATGAAAAGAAAAAGATTGATCATAGCATTCGTTATCATTATTGCATTAGCAATAATTTTTGTCTGGCGTCAAAGAAATAAAACACCAGAGCTTGTATTGGCAACTGAAAAACCACATTATGGGTATATAGCTAATTCAGTTACTGCTACCGGCACTATCCAACCGGTGGATACTGTGGCGGTGGGTACACAGGTTTCCGGAATTATCAGTAAAGTATATGCAGATTTCAATTCAGTTGTAAAAAAAGGACAACTTCTTGCGGAATTAGATAAAACTATTCTCAACGCCCAGGTGCAACAGATTGCTGCAAGCCTGCAACAAGCACAAAGCCAGATCAATTACCAGGAAAGTAATTATAAACGCCAGGAGGAATTATATAAAGTTGGTGCAATTAGCAAAGCAGAATTGGAAACAGCACAAAATGCCTACAAAGTTGCACAGGCAAATGTGCAGGGTGTAAGATCACAATTACAAGCATCACAAAAAAATCTTTCATTAGCCAACATTTATTCGCCGATAGATGGAACTGTTCTTTCAAGGAATGTTAGTGAGGGGCAAACTGTTGCCGCCAGTTTTAGTACACCCACCTTATTCAGCATTGCAAAAGATCTTACTCAAATGCAGGTAAGAGCAGCAGTTGATGAAGCAGATATTGGCAATGTTCAAAAAGGACAAAGAGTAAGTTTTACAGTTGATGCTTTTCCTGACGATGTATTTAATGGAACACTCCAGGAGATCCGCCTGCAGCCAAGCATCTCTTCTAATGTCGTTACATATGCGACCATTATCAATGCACCCAATGATCAGTTGAAGTTAAAACCAGGTATGACCGCAAACATCACTGTTTATACGAAAGAGCAAGACAGTGCGTTGCTTATTTCTGCAAAAGCTACCAAATTCAAACCTGATTCAGCAATGATGAAGAAATACGATATACCAGATGAAAGAAAAAATAATAGAGAACAAAACAGAAGTAACACATCTAACCCTGTATATGGAGCCAACTCTAGTCGTGATCTGTCTCGCTCAAAAGATTCAAGTGCCAAAAGAGCTACTGTTTGGATCATTAATGGAAAAACTTTGACAAGAAGATCTATTCGCACCGGTCTTGAAGACGGAACACAAGTTCAGGTATTAAGTGGTCTGTCGACAACAGATGAAATTGTTAGTGGCATTCAACAATCAGGAACAAAAGTAAATCAAAATTCCAATGTAAGAAGTCCATTTATGCCACCAAGAAGAGGTGGACAGGGTAATAGATCTCAGCAAAGCAGCAGCAGACCTAATAATTAATTAAACATGGCAAATAAAATATTAGACATACTTGATCTGAAAAGAGAATTTCAAATGGGTGCTGAGACAGTAAAGGCATTAAAGGGAGTTTCATTTTCAGTTGAAGAAGGAGAATTTGTTACGATCATGGGTAGTAGCGGTTCAGGCAAAACAACCATGCTGAATATTTTGGGTTGTCTTGACAAACCAACAAACGGAACTTACTTATTAGACAATGTTGATATAAGCAAACTTTCAAGAAATGAATCGGCGCAATTGCGAAACAGAAAAATTGGATTTGTTTTCCAGGCATACAATTTACTGGCAAGAACATCCGCTATGGAAAATGTTGAGCTACCACTATTGTATAATTCATCGATCTCATCAGCTCAAAGACATCAAATGGCGACAAAGGCTCTTGAAGCAGTAAGGCTTTCTGATCGCCTTGATCATTTGCCCAATCAATTGTCGGGAGGACAACAACAAAGAGTGGCCATAGCAAGAGCTTTGGTCAATTCACCTGTTATGATACTTGCAGATGAAGCAACAGGTAATCTTGATACAAAAACTTCTTATGAGATAATGGCTTTATTCCAGGAATTAAATAAGCAAGGAAAAACAATCGTGTTTGTAACTCATGAACCTGATATTGCTGCATTCAGCGGCCGGACGATCACGTTAAAAGATGGAAAGGTCATTAAAGATCATAAAAACGAAAATATCAGGTCGGCAAAAGATATGCTGGCAGCATTACCTGTAACTAATGAATAAATGAAATTATTTAATCTCATACGGGTTGCATTAAGAGCATTGAAAAGAAATAAGCTTCGTGCATTTCTTACAATGCTTGGGATCATTATTGGCGTTGGTGCTGTGATCGCAATGGTTGCGATCGGCCAGGGCTCTAAAAAAAGTATACAGGATCAGCTATCAACGATGGGATCAAACATGCTTACAATAAGACCTAACAGTAATCAAACACCTGGTGGCGGTGCAAGATTAGATGCAAGTAGTGTGCAATCGCTGACCCTGGACGATGTAAAAGCGATGCAAACACAAGCTCAGTATGTAAATGCAATTTCGCCGGCAGTTCAAAGTCGCGGACAGGTCATTAATGGATCACTCAACTGGCCTACAACGATCCAGGGAGTAAGTCCTGACTACTTAACCATTCGTAACTGGCCATTAAAAGCAGGATCTGAATTTACCAATGAAGACGTAAATGGTGCCGCAAAAGTTTGCCTGGTCGGACAAACTGTGGTTGATAACATTTTCGACCCTGCTGACGATCCAGTTGGAAAGATCATTCGTTTTAATAAAATTCCTTTTAAGATCATTGGTGTGTTAGGCACAAAAGGTGAAAATGCATTTGGACAGGACCAGGATGACATTATTATTGCACCTTATACAACTGTTCAAAAAAGAATATTGGCTATTCCATATATCCAAACGATCTATGCATCTGCAATAAATGAAGAAAGCTCTGCAGCTGCCACTCAAGAATTAAGTCAAATACTTCGAACAACACATAAACTAAATAATACACTGCAGGATGACTTCACTGTTCGTACACAAGCGGAACTGATCAATACATTCAGCAGTACCAGCCAATTGCTTACTGTATTACTCGCTGCTATTGCAGGAATATCATTGTTAGTTGGCGGTATCGGCATCATGAACATCATGTATGTTTCGGTGACAGAAAGAACAAAGGAAATAGGATTAAGAATGTCTATAGGTGCAAGAGGCATCGATATTCTTCTTCAATTTTTGATCGAAGCGATTGTAATAAGCATAACTGGTGGAATTCTCGGAGTACTTCTCGGTATTATATCCTCGAAACTGATTACTGTTCTTTTATCCTGGCCAACATTGGTATCACAATCCTCAATTGCATTATCATTTATTGTTTGCGCAGTTACCGGAATTTTCTTTGGGTATTATCCTGCTCAAAAAGCCTCCCGCCTGGATCCTATTGAGGCCTTACGATATGAGTAAAGAAGTTTTTTCAAGATCAATCGTTTATAGTCTTAGGTTAAATATTTTCTAAATAGTGGGAAAATTCATCCCCAAAAAATTTATTCTCCTAACTTAATTGTTCATTAAAACACAACAATAAAAATTTGGCATTCGACTTGGAATAGTAAGAGTGGAAATGATTCTTAAAGTAAAAAATGGTTTATGGGAAAGATACCAATAACAACTGTAGAGACTAACACAAAACTAGCTGAAAGCTTGATCGAAGATCATATCAACAATATGCATCATGCAGAGAAAAGATTTGAGGAAGATAAAGGTGTTTTATTTGAAAACTTTGAAAGTTTTACATGGTGTTGCGAGCACTCCCCGGTTGAAGGTTCTATTGAGATCAGTTACGTAGATCCATATAACAGCAGTATTAAACATATAAGCGTTCCAGTGGAAACAAACTTTGGAGTAGTGTGTACTAAAGAAAAAGAAAGGAATTATAAAATAACCTGGAGTTATTCGCTCTCTTGAAAACAGCATCGACCAAGCTCTTAAAAGTGACCCTTTTATAATTTTCACAAACCTTTTATAACCATTTTGAATTTTAAAGCATCATATATAAAGACAGAAAGGAACAAGCATCTGTGAATAAGGACAAGTGACAGGGAAAAAAGATGATTGTTACCCCTCGAAGTCACTTGTTATGAAAAAGACTCTACACATTAAAACAACGATAGACGAAGAAGCCTTCCTGGAAGATATGGTTGAAAAATTAGCTCTACGTCATAATTATAAAAAGCAGACAGTACCTGGTATTGATGATGTACTTGAAACTTCCTCAAATGAGACTTATGTAAGCGGTACGGTTGCCATAGAAACCGCAAATGAACAGATCAATATGCCTTTTATAACTAGTTTTTTATTTACCTGTATAAAAGTCTCTGAAGATACCTATAGCCTGGAATGGGGGATTTCTATGTCTTAATGGTGAACCTCCGATAATTTCACGACATTCATTTTATAAAATGAATGTGAATGAAACAAGCTACCTCCCTTTTGTTTTTTATTTTTCTTCTTCTTATTGCTACTTATTCCCAGTCGAACAAATTTTCTGCAAATAAACAAACCGCCTTAAATTCTGTTGAAAAACACAAAGAGGAATTAATAAAACTCAGCGACCAGGTTTGGGCATTTGCTGAAACTGCACTAAAGGAAAAGCAATCATCAAAAGTGCTGGCAGATTATGCAGAAGCACAGGGTTTCAAAGTGACAAGAGGTGTTGCAGAAATGCCAACTGCATTTATTGCAGAATATGGAAGTGGCAAACCGATCATTGGTGTTATGGGAGAGTTCGATGCTTTGCCCGGTCTTTCACAGAAAGCACGGCCTACAAAAGAATCATTAAATGAAGGACAAGCAGGTCATGGATGCGGACATAACATGTTTGGTGCCGCTAGTCTTGGTGCTGCCGTAGCTATTAAAGAATTAATAGCTGCCGGAAAATTAAAAGGTACTATTCGTTTTTATGGCACACCTGCGGAAGAAGATATAGGAGGAAAAATCTATATGGCAAGAGCTGGATTGTTCAATGACCTTGATGTTTGTTTTGACTGGCATCCTGATTATGAAACAAAAGCCAATATGCAAAGCTCACAGGCAATGGTAAGTTACCTGGTAGAGTTTAAAGGCACCAGTGCTCATGCTGCTTTTGATCCCTGGAACGGAACAAGTGCATTAGATGGTGCCGAGCTTTTTACAACTGGTGTGAATTTTTTAAGAGAGCATGTGAAGCCAAGTGTACGTATGCATTATGTTTATAAAAAAGCCGGCAATGTGCCAAATGTTATTCCCCATGAAGCAAGTGTTTGGATATGGATAAGAGATTCAAAGCGAAGTGGCGTAGCTATAGTAGAAGAACGGATAAGAAAAATTGCTGAAGGGGCATCATTAATGGCAGGAGTTAAATCAGAAATGAAATTATTGAATGGAGATTATGAGGTCCTGATAAATGAAACAGGAGCAAAAGCAATGCAGGCAAATCTTGAATTACTCGATTCTATTAATTACACTCCGGAAGAATTTTCTTTTGCAAAAAAAATAATGCAGGAATATGGAAAAGAGTATGCAGGTGTAAAAGGAAGTGCAAAAAAACTAGAAGTAACAAAACCGGATCCGGAAGGTGGTTCAACAGACGTTGGCGACATTAGTTGGATCGTTCCTGAAATTGGTTTGACCGTGACCACTGCACCTTATGGTTCTCCATGGCATTCATGGGTTGTAGTAGCTTGCGGTGGTATGAGCATTGGTCACAAAGGAATGTTGTATGCTGCAAAAGCTTTATCTACAACAATAATTGATGTTTTTGAGAATGAAAAACTTCGCCAGGAAATACGTAAAGAATTTGAACAAAGAAAGAATGGCGAAGTATGGAAAGCAATGCTGCCGGCCGGACCACCCCCGGTTCCAAAAGAATTTTAATAAGTACCTGCCTTTTTTACCGACTGTTTCCTGTAGTTCACCGATAATTGACGGTCTATTGCCCATTGCCCATTGACCATTGGCCATCCACGTCATAGATTTGATTAAAATTTACAACTATGACAGAGCTACAAGATTCCCGCGAACAAAGAAGACAAGAACGTAGGCAAAGAAGGGAAGAAAGAAGGCATCGCTGGGCAAGTGGTGTTCAGGGCCAATTTGGAATAATAAGCGGCAGGAACAATAGTATTATAACCGGGGTTTTTATACTTCTTATTGGTATCGTCGCCCTAATAAAAACAACGGTTGCCGGCGTTCCGGATTGGGTTTTTAGTTGGCAAATGCTATTGATTGCATTTGGTGTCTTTATAGGCATACGTCATAATTTTCGCGGTGGTGCGTGGTTCGTATTAGTATTGGTCGGTGGTGTTTTTTTAATCAGAGAAATTTATCCTGAGTTTGCTTCATTCAGACAATTGTGGCCAATAGTATTGATTCTTGTAGGTTTATTTATCATCCTTCGTCCACGCCGGGGATGGAAATGGAATCATAATAAACAAACAGAGGGAGCAAGTGATGCTTTTTTTAGCGAGGATGTCGATTATTCAAAAGAAGATTTTGTTGACAGTACATCCATTTTTGGAGGAGCAAAGAAGATCGTTATTTCAAAAAATTTTAGAGGTGGTGATCTTGTAAATATATTCGGTGGTACCGAGCTTGATCTTTCGCAAGCAGACTTCACAGGTACGGCGGTTATTGAGCTAACTACAGTCTTTGGCGGCACAAAACTTCTTGTTCCATCTAACTGGGCTGTAAAATCTGAGGCTGTTACCATATTTGGTGGCATTGAAGACAAAAGAAGAATGCAGACAATGACTGAATCTCCAGATAAAACATTATTCATAAGAGGCACTGTGATCTTTGGTGGAATAGATATTAAAAGTTTCTAATTACTAAACCTTAATCTTAACCTTTTTGTTTATGAACTGGTATCTTGCTAAAATTGTTTACCGTATTATTTGCGGAACTGGTGAACACACTGCACAATTTGATGAACAACTCCGGCTGATCTATGCGATAAATAAAGAAGAAGCATTTTATAAAGCACAGCGGACGGGGAAAAAAGAAGAAGAAAAATTTTATAATTTAAAGCAGGAACTTGTGCAATGGCAATTCATCAATGTAAGTGAGCTTTATAGAATTGGTGAAATGATCGATGGGGCAGAATTGTATTCCAGAATCGAGGAAAAAGATGATGGCGACATATACATTGACATAATTAATAAGAAAGCAGAAGGCATACTTCATTCCGACACGCATCAACTTTTGCAACTGGTATAAAACTCATGGCAAGGTCTCCACTTTCAGTAACGAGATTCAGGTTAATTTTCAGCATCTGCTGGCTGATCATTGTCACCGATCATATACTCCTGCTACGTTGGTTTGGGCTAAGTTGGCAAACGGCTATAGTTGATGGCGTAATAAACGATGCACTGCTTATACTTGCCTGTTTACTGGTGATCATGATGCTTCATTATTATTTACCGCAGAAAGAAAAATATTTTCATCTCGCTACATGGTGTTTATTAATAACAGTAATAGTTATCCTGCTTACAAAAGTCATTTTGAAAAATATTTATGCAGGTGATCCAGACTATATATATTTCTTTAATCGTTCATTATGGGTTCGCAGCAGCTTGGATTTTCTTTTGCTTGGGTGTATCATCCTTATCAGTGTTATCTGGTATAACTGGCAGGAACAAAGTGAACAGGAAGAAAGAAAACAGGATGCGGAAAAATTATCGAAAGAAGCTGAGCTTTTTAAACTACGCCAACAACTACAACCACATTTTCTTTTTAACAGTTTAAATAGCATCAATGCATTAATTGGTTCAAGGCCGGAAGAAGCACGAAAAATGGTACAGCAGCTTTCTGATTTTTTAAGAGGAACAATAAGAAAGGAAGAACATCAGTGGGTAACTTTAAAAGAAGAATTACAATACCTGCAGCTTTATCTTGATATTGAAAAAGTAAGATTCGGCCATCGACTTTCAACAAAGATCGAATGCGATGCAAGTCTCGATGAGTTGAAGCTACCTGCATTGCTTTTACAACCAATCATGGAAAATGCGATCAAGTTCGGATTATATGATACGATCGATGAAATTGAGATCAGCTTAAAAGCAGCAAAAGAAGAAAATAATTTAATAGTTACGGTTACAAATCCTTTTGACCCTGAAACTTCAGCGCCGAAAGGAACAGGCTTTGGATTACAATCCGTACACAGAAGATTATACTTATTATTTGCAAGAACGGATCTTGTAACAACCGAGGCAAAAGAAAATATCTTTACAACAACAATTAAAATCCCACAGGCATGAGCAGCAAAGTGATCATAATAGATGATGAGCCGTTGGCAAGAAGTATCGTAGTAGAATATCTTCAGCATATTCCTGATCTTTCAGTATCACAGGTTTGCAGTAATGGATTTGAAGGAGTAAAAGCTATTCAGCAATACAAACCTGATCTTATCATTTTGGATATTCAAATGCCAAAGATCAATGGATTTGAAATGTTGGAACTGATCGAGAATCCACCTGCTGTAATTTTTGCAACTGCATTTGATGAATATGCTATCAAAGCTTTTGAAGCACATGCCATTGATTATTTATTAAAACCATTTAACCAGGATCGTTTTGAAAAAGCAATTAAAAAATGGCGAGAACAAAAAAATAATTCTGGCGAAAAGCAAACAAAACAATTATTGGATGACGTTTCACTGACAGCACCACAAAACGAAAGAATTGTAATTAAAGATGGGAGCAAGATCAAAATAATTCCGATACAGGATGTACACTATCTTGAAGCTGCCGATGATTTTGTAAAAGTGTTTACCAAAGAAGGGTATTTTTTAAAGAATAAAACGATGAGTCACTTTGAGCAAGTGCTCGACTCTACACAGTTTGTAAGATCACATCGTTCATATATTGTCAATCTTCAACAGATCACAAGAATTGATCCTTATGAAAAGGACAATCATGTCGCAATTCTTCGTTCTGGTGCCAAAGTTCCGGTGAGTAGAACTGGTTACCCTAAATTAAAGTCTATACTTGGTTTATAAAGTTCTGCTTCAATTTACTATACGGATAAATCCATTCTTGTTTCAGCAAAATTTTCTCTACATTTAGAGACTAATAGAAAGTCTCTACCCCCTCGAAATCTTTAGCCCCTTTTCCAACTGAAAAATCGGTTTAACTAAAACTTGTATATGAGAAAAGACAAAGTCTTTTACAAATTATTTATTACATCAGTTTGTTTGCTGATAATTCTTCTTCCCAAAATTGCAAATGCTCAATCAGAACTTGAAAAAGGACTTCCATTCATTACAAATTACCAGGCGAATGAATATAAATCTGCCACTCAGAACTGGGCAGTCATGGAAGCAGATAATGGAATGATGTATTTCGGAAACGGTTCCGGGGTATTAGAATATGATGGTGTAAAATGGCGACTGATCAACCTCGGAGGCACAAATACGTCAAGAGCATTGGCCAAAGACAAAAAAGGACGGATCTACTATGGCACATCAGGGGATTTTGGTTACGTCGTCCCCGACAGCATGGGTCTTAACAAAGCAAAATCATTATTAAACTCTATCCCCGAAGGTGAAAGAAATTTCAATGATATCTGGACAATATATTCAACCGAAGAGGGTATTTACTTCCAGGCTCGTGAAAAGATCTTCAGATTAAAACAAACAGGTGAAGGAGACAATGAGACATGGCAGTTGAAAACCTGGAATCCTGCAACAAAATTCATGTATGCGTTTTATCTCGATAACACTTATTATGTTCACCAGCAAAATAAAGGGTTATATAAATTACAGTCGGATTCTCTTCAATTAATTCCCGGAAGTGAATTTTTGGGTGGAGATCGTGTGCAAGTAATGTTACCTTACTCTTCATCAGAACAGGGAGGCAATAAGCAATACATTATAGGACAATTTAATCATGATATATCCATTTATAATGGCAAAACTTTCCGGCCACTTAAAATAGAGTCCAATGCTTTAAAAGATGCAGGTATATTATACAAGGCGATCCAATTAAATGATGGCAATTACGCTTTATCCTTTTCAGGTAAAGGTGTTGCTATCATGAATAGCAACGGAACAATTCTTCAGCATATCAATGGGGCTGCTGGTCTTCAAAACGAAACGGTTTATGGGCTCAATACTGATCATAAAGGAAATTTGTGGCTGGCATTGGATAACGGGATATCAAAAGTTGAAACCGCTTCACCATTCTCTTTCTTTTCAACTGAATCAGGTATCAATTCAACCACACTTTCTGTAGCTCGCTTTCAAAATGATCTATATTTAGGTACTTCGAATGGTTTATTGAGGTTTAATGCTAAAAATTCAAAATTTGAAGCAATTAATGGCATACCACCACGCCAGATATTTAGTCTGATTGTTCATGATAATACTTTATATGTTCCGAGTGACGGTCTTTATTGTGTAAAGAATAATAAAGTTCACGAGATCCGTCGTTCAATAGGAGGCGATTTCCAAATGTTTGGAATTTGCATTCCAAGTAAAAACCCAAATATTCTATTAGCAGGAGTTGTAGGCGGCGTAACATTATTTTATCATCCGCCAATAGATCCTTCATCCACTAACTCTTCTCTTCCTCCGAAATGGGAATATATTGGATATATACCGGGGATCACAAAATCAATCAGTAGTTATGCTGAAACAGAAGACGGTGATATATGGTTAGGAACACAAGATGAAGGTGTTTATCTACTGGACAAATTTTCCGATAATTCAAGACCCGTCTTAGATAAGATCAAATATAAATTCTATGGTACTGATAAAGGATTGTCTGAAGGTGCTGCATCTACTTCTGCAGTTGGGAATAAGCTATATGTTGTTACTCCGAGCTATGTTTACAGTTTTGATAAAAAATCAGACAAGTTTTATCCGGACAGCAGTTTTAAGACAATGAATTTTGGTTTAGATCTTGGAAGTTTTTTTATCGGAAACGATCATCTTGGCCGCACCTGGTTGAATTTTGGAAAAGAAACAGGAGTCGCAACTTCCTTAGGAGAAAAAGGATCTAAGATCGAAACATTTCCTTTCCTGCCTGTTGCAGATCGCCCTGTCAGCTTTATTTATCCTGAAAAAAATGGTATAACCTGGTTTGCGACAACAGAAGGGCTTTTGCGTTATGATGAAACACTGAAAAAAAATTATGACGAACATTTCAAGGCAATTGTAAGGCATATTTCATCTGGCAAAGAAATATTAACTACAAATGTTAATGATAGATCAAGCATCGCTTCTTTAGCATTCAAGAATAATTCTTTGCGTTTTGAATATGCAACACCATTTTTTGAACAGGAAAAGAAAACGGAATATCAAACCTGGCTGGAAGGATTTGAAGATAGCTGGTCTGATTTTGATAATAACTTTTACAAAGAATACACCAATCTCCCTGATGGGAAATATACATTTCATGTAAGAGCAAAGAACATTTATAATAAACTAAGCGAGGAAGCTGTTTATTCATTTGAAGTTCTACCACCATGGTATCGTACCTGGTGGGCCTATTTATTATATGCAATTGTAGCTGGAATCATTATTTACTCATTGGTTCGTTGGCGAACTCATCAGCTTCATGAAAAACATCGTGAGCTTGAAAAAACAGTAGCTGATCGAACAAAAGAATTAAGTCATCGTGTCGAAGAGCTGGCTGTCATCAACAGTGTGCAGGACGGATTGGTAAGGGAACTGGATATGCAGGGAATTTATGATCTGGTTGGAGAAAAGATCCGGGAAATTTTTAAAGCACAGGTAATAGATATTGTGACCTATGATAAGACAACAGATCAAACTCAAGACAGGTATGCTTATGAAAAAGGTGATCGTTCCTTATCGGGCTCAAGACCGCTGAAAGGATTCCGTAAGCATGTGGTAGAAACTTCAAAGCCACTCTTAATTAATAAAGATCTTGAACAGGAAAGACCTAAGTATAATCAAACTATCGTCAAAGGTGAAGGTGCAAAATCAGTCGTGATGGTTCCTATGATTGCAGGTGGTGAAGTAACGGGTGTGATCAGTTTGCAAAACCTCGACAAGGAAAATGCGTTTACTCATTCAGATGTAAACCTGCTTACTACTTTGTCCAATAGTATGAGTGTGGCATTGGAAAGTGCAAGACGCTTTGATGAAACAAATCGCTTATTAAAAGAAACCGAGCAACGAACAGCTGAACTTGCTGTTATTAATGGTGTGCAGGAAGGTTTAGCAAAAGAACTAGACATCAATGGAATTTATAATCTTGTTGGTGATCGCCTTTGTGATCTTTTCCCCGATACTCAGACTCTTGTCATCAGGACTTTTGATCATGAAAAAGGGTTCGAGCATTTTAATTATGCTATTGAGAAAGGAAAGAAACTATTTGTAGACCCTCGTCCGTTCATGTGGGCAAACAAAGGTCTCATCGAAACAAAAAAACCTATTGACATTCGTGAGAATTATGTAGAAACTGCAAAACAACATGGTGGCACTGGTGTAACGACAGGTCAACCACCAAAGTCAGCCGTGTTTGTACCAATGATGGTTGGTGACGTTGTAAAGGGTTCCATTAGTTTACAGAATGTCGACAGGGAGCATGCATTTTCAGATTCTGATCTTCGCTTACTTACAACTATTACTAACAGCATGAGTGTTGCATTGGAAAATGCAAGATTGTTTGATGAAACAAATCGCCTATTAAAAGAAACTGAACAACGTACGGCAGAACTTGCTGTAATTAATAGTGTTCAGGAAGGATTGGCAAAAGAATTGGACATACATGGAATTTATGAATTGATCGGTGATCGTCTTTGTAAGTTGTTCCCGGATACGCAAACCTTGGTTATCCGCACATTTGACCATGAAACAGGCTTGGAACATTGGCAATATTCAATTGAAAAAGGTGGAAGGCAGCAAGTAGACCCAAGGGCGTTTAACTGGAACAGTAAACTATTGATCCAAACAAAAAAGCCTTTGGACATTCGGCAGGATTATGTAGCAACAGCTCAAAAATATGGTAGTGCAGGAGTTACTGCAGGGCAAGCCCCAAAATCTGCCGTCTTTGTTCCAATGACGGTTGGTGAAACAGTAAGAGGTTCTGTCAGCCTTCAAAATGTCGATAAAGAAAATGCATTTAGTGATTCTGATCTTCGTCTGCTTACAACGATCACCAACAGTATGAGTGTAGCCCTGGAAAATGCAAGACTCTTTGATGAAACAAATCGTTTATTAAAAGAAACGGAACAACGAACTGCCGAACTTGCCGTGATCAATAGTGTGCAAGAGGGTTTGGTAAGAGAAATGAACATGCAGGCCATTTATGATCTTGTGGGCCATCGCATTTGTGATCTCTTCGATACACAAACTGTTCTTATCCGCACCTTTGATCTTAGATCAGAAATGGAACATTGGCAATTTGTGATTGAAAAAGGGCAACGACATTATAGTAATCCACGTCCAATAATATGGGCCAATAAACTTCTTATAAAATCAAAACAACCTTTATTAATAAATGAAAACTATGTTGAAACGGCACAAAAACATGGTAGTCCCGGTGTAAGTAAAGGTCTTCCTCCAAAATCTGCATTGTTTGTCCCAATGATAGTTGGTGATGTAGTAAAAGGATCTGTGAGCCTGCAAAATGTAGAAAAAGAAAATGCGTTCACTGATTCTGACCTTAGGTTGCTTACCACACTTACAAATAGTATGAGTGTGGCATTGGAAAATGCCCGTCTTTTCGATGAATCAAATAAATTATTAGGGGAAGCAAAACAAAGAGCTGCCGAATTGGGTACGGTAAATAGCATCAGTAAAGCATTGGCTTCACAACTAAATGCCGATGACCTGATAAAAATGGTAGGCGATCAATTGAAAGATCTGTTCAGAGCCAACATTGTTTATCTCGCTTTGTTAAATCCAAAAACCAAGATCATCAATTTCCCTTATCAATATGGTGATAACATGGCGCCGCTTAAATTAGGCGAAGGGCTTACTTCAAAAATTATTTTAAATGGTGAGCCATTGCTTATTAATAAAGATCTGCAGGAATTAAGATTACAAATGGGAATTCAACAGATCGGTGTGCCTGCCGCCTCTTATCTTGGCGTTCCTATCCCCGTTGGTGATGAGAATATCGGTGTACTTAGTGTTCAAAGCACTGAACATGAAAATCGTTTTAATGAAAATGATCTTCGACTTTTATCAACAATTGCATCTTCTGTTGGAGTTGCATTGAACAATGCTACACTTTTTGAAGATGTAAGATTGGCGAAGATGGAAGCAGAGGCATCCGGCAAAGCAGCAGAAAAAGCAAATGAAGCAAAGAGTGCTTTCCTTTCAACCGTAAGTCATGAATTAAGAACACCACTTACCTCCGTTCTTGGTTTTGCCAAGATCATTCGGAAAAGATTGGAAGAAAAAATATTCCCCATAGTTGATAAGAAAGATCCGAAGACAGAAAAAACTATTGGGCAGATCTCAGAAAATCTTCATGTAGTAATTTCTGAAGGAGAAAGATTAACTCACCTGATCAATGATGTACTTGATCTTGCAAAGATCGAAGCTGGTAAAATGGAATGGAACCAGGAAAGTGTTTCCATGTCTGAAGTTGCTGAAAGAGCCATAGCTGCTACCAGTGCATTGTTCGATCAAAAGGCATTGAAGCTGATCAAAAACATTGATACCGATATTCCTGATATTACCGGCGACAGAGATAAACTGATACAGGTTATTATCAATCTTATTTCCAATTCAGTAAAGTTTACTGATAAAGGTTCTGTCACTTGTGCAGTATCACAGAAAAACAATGAGATCGTTGTCAGCATAAGCGATACCGGTATTGGAATTGCCCCTGAAGATTTTGGTGCTGTGTTTGAACAATTCAAACAGGTTGGCGGCGATACATTAACGGATAAACCAAAAGGAACAGGGCTCGGCTTACCAATTTGTAAAGAAATTGTAGAACATCATGGCGGGAGAATTTGGTTAGAGAGTGAAGTAGGAAAAGGAAGTATTTTCTCTTTTGCTTTACCAATTACAAAAACAAATGGTATTTCCCGCCCAATGCATCTTGATGATCTCGTAAAACAACTGAAAGAACAAGTGGCGCAATCACAGATCAACATGATCGGCAAAGCATCTAATATTCTTATTGTTGATGATGATGATTCAATTCGTTCATTACTTCAACAAGAGTTGGGCGATGCGGGATATACCATTGAAGAAGCTCGTAATGGAAAAGAAGCATTGGCATCCGTAAGAAAACAAAAACCCGATCTTATCATTCTTGATATTATGATGCCCGAGATGAATGGATTTGATGTTGCAGCGGTTTTAAAGAATGATCCGCAAACAATGGATATTCCAATAATTGTGTTGTCGATCGTACAAGATAAAACAAGAGGATTCAGGATCGGTGTTGACAGGTATCTGACCAAACCAATAGATACAGGCTTGCTCTTTAGTGAAATTGGAAGTTTGCTTGAACAAGGCAAATCAAAAAAGAAAGTAATGGTTGTTGACCAGGATAGCGCCACTGTTAATACACTTACTGAAGTGCTTAAAACAAAAGGTTATTCAGTAATGGAAGCAAACGAAAAAGAATTGCTGGAAAAAGCAATAGCCAATCAACCTGATATTATAATTATCAATTCTGTTCTTTCAGGCAAACAGGATATAGTACAAACAATTCGATTTGAAAAAGGATTGGAGAATGTTCTATTCCTTGTTTATCAATAATAATTTAAAAACAAAAAGTAGTAATGACAATGGAACAAAAGATCTTAATTGTAGATGATGAAGCACATATCCGAATGCTGATAGAACAAACACTGGAAGAGTTAGAAGATGAAGGTGTAGAATTCCTGACAGCAGAGAACGGAGAAATTGCTCTTGAGATCATTCAAAAAGAAAATCCCAAGCTGGTATTCCTGGATGTGATGATGCCCAAAATGAATGGCATGGAAGTGTGCCGTCGTGTAAAAAAAGAACTTCAGCTGAACAATGTTTTTGTTGTATTACTTACAGCAAAAGGCCAGGAACTTGATCGCCAAAGAGGCCAGGAAGTTGGAGCAGATGTATACATGACCAAACCTTTTGACCCTGAAATAATTCTATCTAAAGCAAAAGAAGTTTTAGGAATTCAATGACAGAGGTACCATTTTTCTAAAACAGGTCAAGCAAACCCCACATAGCAGATAAACAATGGCAAGAGTTAGTCTAAAAAATATAATTGGCAAAAAGAATGAAGTAAATGCTGCCGTCCTTGCATTAATGGCTCAGCTAACCGAAGTAACATGGATAGAAGATGAAAATGGGAAGCTGTTGTTGGGAGCTCCTGCCGGAACATCACAATTTTCATATCCGGTTACACTCGACAATGAGATCATCGGTTGGGTAAAAGGAGATGAAAGATCTGCAACCATCGCAGATCTTCTTGCTTACTTGTCGCAAAAAGAAGCCGAGAAGAAAAAATTAGGAACAGAAGTGCTTAGTCTTTACCAGGAGTTGAATGTCATTTATAATTTCTCAGAGCAATTAACACAAACGATCGATCCGGATGTAATTGCCCAATTAACGCTTGAACAAGCTGTACATTCAATACCATCACATAGCGGAGTAATTATATTATGGAATGAAGAAAAGAAACAATTAATGATCCCTGCAAGATCAGGAGAACAACTTTTTAATGAGGAGCAACTTCGAAATAATCCGGGAGTATTACTTAAGATCGGGCTTAGCGGCCAGTCTGAAATTATCACTGATCTTTCAATATTGAAAGAAAAAGGCATCATTGAAAGTAATGTGCACTCTCTTATATATGCTGCAATGAAAGTGAAGCACAGGATCATGGGTGCTATTATACTTGTGGGAAAAAATGATGAGCAATACTCCGCGGCACATTTAAAATTATTGGTGACACTGGCTCTACAATCCTCAACAGCCATTGAAAGCGCCATGTTATATGAAAAAAATATCCGTGAAGCAAGAGAAAGAGAAGAAGCCATGCTCCGTATCCATGAAGTGACAAAGAAATTTGTACCGCATGAGTTTATAAGATCATTAGGAAAAGAGACATTGACTGATGTGAGACTTGGCGACCAGGTAGAAAAAATAGTTACGGTATTATTTACAGATATACGTGACTTTACTACCCTTTCTGAAAAAATGACGCCAGAAGAAAATTTTCATTTTGTTTCATCATTTAATGCAAGACTCGGTCCTATTATAAGATCAAACAATGGTTTTATCAATCAATACCTGGGCGATTCTATCATGGCCATCTTTCCGGAGAATCCGGAAGATGCTTTGCGTGCTGCTATAGGAATGCAGAAAGAAGTGCATGAATTAAACAAAGAAAGAAAAGAAGCTGGTCTTATTCCTATCAGGGCCGGTATAGGAATGCATACTGGCTCACTCATAATGGGTATTACGGGTGATGAATTCAGAATGGATGCGGCAACAATATCAGATACGGTGAACACAGCAGCAAGAATTGAAAGTCTTACCAAGTATTACAGATCACCACTACTTTTGAGCGATCATACGCTTCAATTTTTAAATGTCCATAATGGTTTTCATTTTCGTCATTTGGGCAATGTAAAACTGAAAGGGAAAAACAACCTGCTTAGTATAATCGAATGTATCAATGGATTTGATGATATTCAATTTGAAAAGAAGTGCCAGACACTTTCACAATTCACTGAAGCAATGAGTTCGTATCATGATCAGCAATTTGAAAATGCTTTGCAGCTCTTCCAAACCATTCTTACAAGTGACCCTGATGACCAGACTGCACATTATTTTTTAAATAATACAAAAAAATATTTACGGGAGGGTGTTCCTAAAAATTGGAGCGGGGCTGAAGAAATGGCAAGTAAATAGTCCTTTCTTTTAATCAATCTTCCTTTAATCCTTTGATCACAATATTACCAGTTCCATTTTTATCGCATGGATATGCAAAATCCTTTTGCCATGCTTTTGAATTATTAATCGTTGCATAAAATTCATCAAGATATTTGGTAACTGACTTAATATATTTTTCATCTAGCAACTTGCTTTCAGTGTATAGTTTATAAATATCATCTTTCAACTTATTGTATTGTGCGATCGGCTTCTCAAATACCTTAAGGTCACTCATACAATAACCGCGATAGCGGCGTTCCTCTACCGATCTCATCAGTAATTCCTCAGCCGGATGAGCATACGGTGCATTTACCATCCCGGAATGATCAAAATCGTATGGCACAGTACTTAACTGCGGGTCATCTGTTTTCAACAATTTTATATTTTGCAAGTATTGTATCGACCAGTCAGTGTTACCGATCAGGTACTGGAAAACAGCCATCGTTAAAAACACATCTTGTTTTGTTTCTTCTGGTCTTAGTTTTTGCTCAACCACAGTTGATTTATTTCGTGCTGCCATTTGTTTTTCATTCTCGATCAGGAAACCATAAAAGGGGCCTTGTTGTTTTTTACTTTTACTGTCTTGTAATTCTATCCGCACAAGTCTTGCCTTGAAGCTTTGAGGCGTAATTAGATTATATATCTTATAAACAAACCATTCACGAATTACATAATCTTCCCCGGCACATGGCATCACAAGTTTCAATTTTGTCTGGCCTTTGAATACAGTTGATAAACGATCAACATCAGCAGGAAAGCTGATCTGCAGAGGCGGGTACTTGCAATTTCCTTTCATCTTCCTGAAATGACCTCTTGTCTTCATTTTTACAGGTATACTTACCACATTGGTATCTTTCTCCAAATAGGAAAGTGTAAGATTTCGATAGGTCGATTTAGTGGCGGCTCTGTCATTTAATAATTCCCGGATATTTCCTTTTAAAGTAATGGAAAGTATTTCCTCAGAATCAAAAAGAGCTTTTTCAGAAATAGTTTTATCAATTACTTGAATGCTTGTTTGCTTTTGTTTATCAAAAGAAAAAATAAAAACACTTGCAGCTACAAGTAGTGAAACTTTAATAACCATGATCACAAATTGATAAAATTGTTTTTTATTCTACAAAATACATATCAATCTCCCCTTTATTTTTCGCTTCAACTTTTCCCCGATGTATACAATTGAATTGATCTTTTACTAATTCATAGGTCTGTTGTGAAATATTGATCTTTCCCGGAACCCCTGATTGTTCCATTCTTGCTGCCAGGTTTACAGTATCACCCCAGATATCATATTGGAATTTCTTTATTCCTACAACTCCGGCAACAACATGTCCCGTATGAATACCAATACGCAATTCAAAATATGGCTTGCCTGTTATTTCTCTTTCATGCTTTAGTTTACCAATCTCTTGCTGCATTGCAATAGCGGCTTCTATTACGTTTTGTGCGGTTGCTGAATTTTTTTCCGGAAGTCCCCCCGCTGCTATATAAGCATCCCCAATTGTTTTAATTTTTTCCAATCCATATTTTAAAATGATATTGTCAAATGCACTGAAATAAGTATCGATCTCCTTTACTAATTCCTGTGCAGTCAGCTTTTCTGCAACGTTTGTAAATCCTTTTATATCGCTGAATAAAACGGTCACCTCGTCAAAAGATCTCGCAGTTGTATATCCTTTCTCCTTTAATTCATCTGCCACTTCTGATGGCAATATGTTCAGCAACAACTCTTCTGATTTTTCTTTTTGCCTTTCCACTTCGGCTTTTTCTTCCACTAACTCTGCTGTTCGCTCTTTTACTGTTTGTTCTAATATCCTTTTTTGTTTTCGCAAAGCCGCAGTTCGCCATCGATAAATTCCATAGAATAAAAGAAGCAAAGTAATAACTGCAAGTATTCTGAACCACCATGTTTGCCAAAAAGGTGGGCTAATATGGATGGTCAATATTTTTTCGGGACTATTGAATTCATTATTTACATTGGAAGATTGCATTATAAGTCTATACTTGCCCGGTACCAGGCCATCATATCGGATAATATTATAAGCATCGCCGTATTGCCAATCTTCGTCTTTACCATCTCTTACCAGCTTGTATCTTAATTTACTTTTTCCCTTTGTATAAAAATCAATGATGCCAGTTTCAATGCTAATGGTATTCTGATTATACAGCAGCGATAATTCTTCAAGATTATTTACTCCGATAGAAAGTGGAAGTGACTTTTGACTGATAGTAAGAGAACGATAATAAACTGAGGAAGTGCTTCCTGACACAAATTTTTCCGGGTAAATTCGATCGAGGCCTTTATTTCCTTTGTAGAAACCAGTTCCAAAATGTAAATTGCCACCGGCATCTTTTGCAAGTGGCACTGTCCAGTCAAAGTCCTTTTTATTATATCCATCTGTTTCGGAAAGCAAAGCGATGATACCTGTAGCAATGTTTAGACGGCCTACTTGTTCCAGGGTATTAAAAAACCAAAGATTTCCTGCATCATCAATGATCATATTAAGGGCTAATCCAGCATATCCATCTTCTTCACCATATATTTTCAGCTCTCTAAAATCTTTATCATATTGTACTAATTTATATTTGGAGCTGACCCAATGAGTTTGATCTTTGTCGTTATAGATCATACAAAACCAATCTATACTATCAAGACGGTGTGATATCCTTATCCATTTCCCATTTTCATTTTTAAAATTATAATTCGGTAGTGCATTATATGCCTTAAGGAATGCCAGCCGACCCTCTTCAATCATACTGCTGCTGATCATTTCTTTTATACTTACATGAGTTGCCAGGTCTGCAAACAGACTTCCTTCTTTGATCTCAAAAAAGCCATAAAAATCTGCAGTAATAAGAAGCCCATTTTTGTACGGTTTGATCAAGCTAGGTTCAATCACTGGCGACTCAATTTGTTTTGTTCCATTCCTGAAAATTATTTGCCTGCATTGTTTAGTGTTCATATCCATTTCAAACAATTCCATCTTATATATTTTGGTAGCCACGAAGGAGCCGGCGTAAAGCCATGCTTTTCGCCGAAGAGTATCAATATAAGCGGGGATGATCGTTGTTCCCTTAATACCGGGCAGATCCTTTTCCCGAATCACTTCAAATCTTTCTGTAAGAGGATCAAAAATATTTATTCCATCATGGGTTCCCATCCATAACTTTCCCTGGGGGCCAGGAATAATAGTTCCAATAAAACCATTGCTCAACGAATTCTGTACTCCGGGCTTTGGCGGATATCGTTTAACAGACCGTTTAACAGGTAATATTTCATACAGCCCATATGCCATCCAATTGGAGGTCCATCCGATCCCATCCCTGTCACAATAAATATGCATGTTTGCGTCTGAAACTTTTCTTTGCAAGTCAGGATCTGAAAAGGGCTTATCTACCTGGTCGGTTTTCGGATCGTAAATAAGAATTCCAATATGAGTAGCAAGCCATATTTTTCCATCCTTATCTATTTCTATACCAACCCAACGTTCATAACTTTTTAATTTTATATACTCTTTAAAAGCTTCTTTATGATGAAATTTTTTGTCTGCTAATGTAAATTCAATAAGTCCGTCACCCGTATTGATCCAGATAGAATTTCTTTTACGATCAAATTGCATTGCTTCTGCTGAATGCCGGTGGGTGATATTATTTCTTGAGCACGGCCATTCAAAATGCTGTCTTTTTCCATCAGCCAGGGAAATTTGTAGAAGCCCTCCTCTATCAGGATCCTGAGACAGTCCTTCAAGCATCCATATACTATTTGATACAGTATCAAGAATGATATAGTGCAGCCCTGGTGTATTTTTTTCTGTTTTGTCGGGAAGATTTAAAAGAAGATCTCTTTTGAAAGAATAAATGTCATATGATGTAATTCCAAGCCTTGGTTCAAAACAATAAACATGACTGTTTGTAGCCCAAAAAGGAATAATAGGCATATCACCAACAATTGAATCAACTTTTCTGGCGAAATTGGAGAATGTATCAGCTTTCATATCATATCGGGATAAACCAATTTTGCTTCCCATCCAGATATTATTTAGGCTATCTTCTACAAATGAACTTATACCAATAGAATTGATCGAGCCTCTCTTGTTCGGATCAGGATTATATCTTTTGAATTTTGCCCCATCAAAACGACTGAGTTCTACACCAGAAGCCCCGATCCAAAGAAATCCTTTTGAATCTTTTATCATGAAATTTGTTCCTTCACTGAGCAACCCATCCTGTGAAGTCCAAAGTACTGCACGATATTCATCGGGTTTGTTTTGACTTTTGGTTTGCTGTGAAAAAGATTCTATACCTGTAAGTAAGGTTGGTAAAAAAAGAAATAGATGGAATATTTTTTTGTTTGGCAACATTTATTTTTAGATCAAGTGATCAGCTTGTATAAATCTTGTAGACCGATGATGAACGTAGTCATTGCATCTCTTTCCGGTTTCTATATCTGGTCAACGATTTTCAAGGGCAGTTGCTTAAAGATAGGTAAATTAAGTTCCTTGTCCTGAACCTTGCTTTAAGGAATACTGTTATTTGACTTCTTAGGACTTTATGTAGACAAAAAATTGTCGGATGATTTTTCTTTAGTAGATTTAAAGATAGTAATTGAAACCAATTGCCATGCTGCTTGTATTGTCTGCAATACGATTATGGCTTGTTATAGGTTCAGTTTGCTTTGCCACCATTGCATTTTCGCAAAGAACGGTCACTGGAAAAGTTACTGACCCCAATGCCCAACCTGTTATTGGTGCAACTGTAACGGTTAAGGGAACTACTATCATAACACAAACCAATAGTACCGGTAATTTTATTATTTCCGTTCCTGCCAAAAACAATGCATTAGTTATTTCATCTGTTGGATTTGAAACTGAAGAAGTCGCAATTAATAATCTTAATGATATTTCTGTTTCATTAGCAATTGCAATTAGTAGTCTTGGTGAAGTTGTAGTTACAGGTTATCAAAGTCAACGTAAAAAAGATATAACCGGTGCTGTATCGGTTGTAAATGTTACTGGTCTTAAATCACAACCAACAAGTGATATTGCTTCTCAACTGCAAGGAAGAGCATCGGGTGTCACCGTTATTCAAAATGGTATGCCTGGCGGTGGTAGCACCGTTCGCATACGGGGGCTTGGTTCCTTCAATAATAATAACCCGTTGTATGTAATTGATGGAGTACAATCCACTAATATCTCCGGGCTTAATCCAAATGATGTTGAAAGCTTGCAGGTATTAAAAGACGCTTCATCGGCTTCGATATATGGTGTTCGTGGTTCTAATGGTGTGATCATTGTCACTACCAAAAAAGCTAAGAAAAAAGGTGTAAGTGTTAGCTATGACATGTATTATGGATTTCAAGACCCGGGAAAAGGACCGGATTTTTTAAATCCACAGGAAGAAGCAGAATTAGCATTTCTTGCAAGGAGAAATAGTGGATTGACTACTATGGGTTCAGTATACGGCAATGGGAACACACCAGTCTTACCAGACTATATCTATTATACGGGTGCTCCTAATAATGGCGTCCCTATTATGACAGGCGACACCAATGTAAATCCTTCAAAGTATCATTTAGACTATGACCAGTTGGGTGATCCAAACTATTCACCGTATATAATAGTACCAGCTAACAAGAATGGAACTAAATGGTATGATGAAGTAACAAGAACAGCACCCATTCAAAATCATAATATCGTACTAAATAATGCTGTTGACAAAAGCCGTTTTCTGTTAAGCCTTAATTATTTTGATCAACAGGCCATAACGTTGCATAATTTTTATAAACGCTTTACGGTACGAATTAATAGTGAGTTTGATGTCACCAAAAATCTTCGGATCGGTGAAAACCTGCAATTGTTCTCTGCAGAAGCTAACAACCAATCCCCCTACAATATTATAATAGCTTCCATTTATTCTATTCAGTCCATTATACCAGTTTATACGATCGTCAAAGGAGATTTTGCAGGTTCGGCAGGCGGAAGCGGTTTTGATAACTGGGCCGCCCCGCCAAATCCAGTTGCTGCTTTATACAGGGAAAAAAATAACAGGAATAATAATGTAAATATTTTTGGTAATGTTTATGCAGAGCTGGATGTCATCAAACATTTTACACTAAGAAGTAGTTTTGGTGGTAATGTGAATACGGCCAATAGCTTTATTTATCCCTATATTGAATACGAGCATAACCAGGGAGGAGCAAATTTTCCTACTTACTATGAAAGTTTTGTAAGAACTAATAATTGGATCTGGACAAATCAGCTTTCCTGGAAAGCTGTTTTTAACAAACACACTATTGCTGCTTTGGCAGGAATTGAATCACAAAGAAGTGGTGGCCGGCAGATAATCGGGAACTCTTCTACTTTTTATACTTATAATTACCTTCCATTTATAAATCTCAATAATGGATTGACCCCAAATCTTAGCGGTAGCCAAATTTTTACACCAGGTACAACATTTTCTCAATTCGCAAAAGCTGATTATGCTTATGATGATAAATACCTGCTTTCAGTTTTAATAAGAAGAGATGGCTCTTCAAAATTTTTAGAACCGAATAAGCAAAGCACTTTTCCAGCATTTTCTTTGGGCTGGAGGATCTCTGATGAAAGCTTTATGAAAAATATTTCCTGGATCAATGATCTTAAAATAAGAGGCAGTTGGGGCAAGATGGGTAATGATGCTGCAGTAAGCGTTACTAATGCCTTTACCACCTTTACAACCTCTAATCAAAGTTCTTCATACGATGTTATTGGTACGCAAAATAATCCACAGGATGGATTCTATTTATCATTCGTTGGTAATCCCCTGGCTAAATGGGAAGAAAGTGTTTCTACAAATATTGGTTTCGATGCCACTATTTTTAATAGGAGTACTGACATTGTTTTTGACTGGTATCAGAAAAAAACAAATGACCTGTTATACAACCCCGCTGGACAAGCCATTGGAGGTGGAGTATATGCAAACAACACTCCTTTTCGCAATGTAGGTGGTATGAAAAATACCGGGATCGATCTTATGATCAATAACAGGTTAAAAATTGCAAATGCTTTAAGATTGAATACTACCCTTACATTTACCACCTTCAATAATACCGTTACTGCTATAAATGGCGATCAGCCTTTCTTTGACTTTACTGATCCTGCAATTAACCTCACAGCCACAAGAAATTTTGTTGGCAAACCATTTAACACCTTTTTTGGTTATAAAGTAATCGGTCTTTTTCAAACCGATGCAGAAGCAACAGCATGGAATCAACCAGGTGCAGGACCCGGACGATTTAAATACGCTGATATTAACGGGGATAAAATGATCGATCCCAATGACAGAACTATTATCGGAGATCCAAATCCTGATTTTTCCTATGGTATTAATATCGGTGCAGAATACAACGCTTTTGATATTTCCTTTTTTTTCTATGGAGTGGCGGGAAAAGATCTATATAATTGGGTGAAGGTTCGGAATGATTTTGCAGACGTCGGAGGTGCCAAGAGCAAAAAAAGCTTATATGAAAGTTGGCTGCCAGATGGTAGTAGACCAAACACAAAAACACCTATCCAGGAAGTAAGTGCAGCTGCCGGAGGCTTTAGTACTTTTAATACCGTCAATTCTTATTTTGTAGAGAGCGGGGATTATTTCCGTTTCCGCAATTTGCAGATCGGTTACACACTGCCAGCATCCATATTAAATAAAGTGAAAATAAGCAAGGCGCATATTTATATCCAGGGTACAAATCTTTTTACAATAACCAAATACACTGGTATAAATCCTGATATTATCAGCCCCGATGATCGTGAAGCAAGTATAGATACAGGCACCTACCCCGTTGTTAGGCAATATTTATTGGGAATCAATGTTTCTTTTTGAAATATACTTCATCCCGGTAGTACAATAATAAACTCTGTCCCCTCATTTTCTTTTGTATTTACTTTTATCTCACCACCATGTGCTTTTACAATATCGTAACTCAATGATAAGCCTAAACCAGTGCCCTGGCCGGTCGGCTTTGTTGTAAAGAATGGTTGAAAAATTTTTTCTTTGATCGAATCAGGAATTCCGTTTCCATTATCCTTAACCTTAATCTCAATCTTATCCTTACTTTTTTTTGTACTTATTGTAACTATAGGTTCGTAACCGGCAATCTCTTTTTTTGCTTTTTCATTCACTGCATAAGAAGCGTTGTTGATCAAATTAAGAACAACTCTGCCTATATCCTGCCAAACAACATTTATTTTCCCGATCGTATTATCGAAATTGGTTTCAAATTTTGCATTGAATGATTTTTCCTTTGCTCTTAAACCATGATAAGCTAACCGCAGGTATTCATCCGTCAGCGCATTTATATCTGTTAACTCTTTTTGCCCGCTGCCAGCCCTTGAATGTTGCAGCATTCCTTTAACTATAGCATCAGCTCTTTTACCATGATGATTTATCTTCTCTTCGTTATCAATTATATCTTTAACTATCGACTTTATTTCTTCAAAATTTCCTTTGCTTATCCCCTCATTCATTTCAAAAAGCAAATCCTTGTTTATCTCTGAGAAATTATTAACAAAGTTCAAAGGGTTCTGTATCTCATGAGCAATGCCAGCGGTTAGTTCTCCTAATGAAGCCATTTTTTCCGATTGAATAAGTTGTGCCTGTGTGGCTTTTAATTCAACCAGTGTTTCTTCTAACTTCTTTTTTTGTTCTTCTATTTCTTTGTTGAGTGTTGTTAGTTGTTCATTTCGCAGGCGAATTGCGTCCGCTTCTTTTTTTGTTTCCTCCGCTTTATGAGAGATCTCGAGATTCAACACTTTCTGATTGATTGCATTTTTATGTAACTCTTTTTCCATTTGCAGATGCGCCTCAACATGTATAAGAGCTTTTTCAAAATTTCCTTTTCGCCGGTGATACTTATAAAACTGGTAATGAGACTTGCTAAAAAGATCCTGTGCTTTTATTTCTTCTGCGATCTTTAGAGCATTGGAAAGCCACCCAAATATTTCATTGTCTTTTTCAATTTCTTCACCATGCAGTTCTGCCAGGAACAATAAAGCTTCAGCTTCGCCTCTTTTATCACCTCTTGCTCTTCGTATTTCAAGACTTTCATTAGAAGATGCCGAGGCTTCCAATGTATCTCCGATCGCCTTATAGATTTCAGCCCGGTGCAGCAGGGCATTTGACTGTCCCTTTTTATCATCTGTACCTCTGCTTATTTCAAGACTTTTCTGACAAAAATTGACTGCCTTTTTGTAGTCCTTTAATTTCAAGTATGTGAAACCAATATTATCCAGGCTTCCGGCTTCACCCCATTTATCATGGGATTCACGCCGGGTAACTAATCCTTGTTGATAATAATCTAATGCATGTTCATATTCCCCGTTGTCAAAATAGATGGACCCGATAATATTCATTGCGTATGCGATCATTAATTCAAAATGTATGCTCCTGGAAACTGACAAACATTGAAATAAATAATCCAATGCGTTTTCATGATTACCCAGGTGCTTATATGTAACCCCGATCTGGTAACAGTTGGTACACAAAATCTCCTTGTCCCCACTCTGCAGAATTAAGGAATGCCCTTTTAATAGCAGATCCAAAGAGGCGCCCAAATTTCCCCAGTTACGTTGAATGATCCCCAAATATTCATAAACTACTCCCTGCCCTTTAATATCATTAATTGATTCAAACAAACTCAATGACTCTTGCAAAAGTGGTAATGCTTCATCATTCTTAAAAAGTCGCACATAACAAAAACCAAGTGAACGAAGACCTTCAGCCAATCCCTTACTATAATTAATATCTCTTGCAAGCTTTATTGACTCTGTGCTTAACTCAAATGCTTTGGGTGAATCATTGACACGGACATTCCATGCCTGCTCATTGAGATCGTCGATCTTATCCTGAAGAGATTGTATACTCATATTTATCAAACTCAATTGAAGAATGTAAATTTAATTCACAACGATCTGTAATTACAATGGCAATGTAATGATAAACTCAGTCCCCTCGCCTTCTTTACTGTTCACTTTTAATTCTCCACCGTGCACTTTCACTATATCATAACTTAAACTCAGACCCAGTCCCGTTCCCTGCCCCGTTGGTTTAGTAGTAAAGAAAGGTTGAAATATTTTTTCTTTGATCGAACCAGGAATTCCATTTCCATTATCCTTTACACTTATTTCGATCTTTCCATCATTTTTTTTTGTACTGATCGTAACAGTCGGCTCAAACCCGGCAATATCTTGTTTTGCTTTTTCACTCACCGCATAAGAAGCGTTGTTGATCAAATTGAGAATTACTCTTCCTATATCCTGCCAGATAACATTTATTTTTCCGATCGTATTATCAAAACTGGTTTCAAATTTTGCATTGAATGATTTCTCTTTTGCTCTTAAGCCATGATAGGCTAACCTCATGTATTCATCGGCTAATGCATTTATATCCGTTAGTTCTTTTTGTCCACTGCCGGTTCTTGAATGTTGCAGCATTCCCTTTACTATCCCATCGGCCCTTTTGCCATGATGATTTATCTTTTCTTCGTTCTCAATTACGTCTTTAGCGATCGCTTTTGCTTCTTCAAGATTTCCTTTTCTTATCTCCTCATTCATTTCAAAGAGCAGGTCCTTATTTATCTCTGAAAAATTATTCACGAAATTCAGCGGGTTTTGAATTTCGTGAGCAATGCCTGCTGTTAACTCTCCTAATGAAGCCATTTTTTCCGATTGTATCAATTGAGACTGTGTCGACTTCAATTCAGATAGGGTATCTTCAATTTTGTTTTTAGCGTCTTCCAGTTGTTTGAAATCTTCATACCGGGCATACGCTACAGAAAATGTGTCGGCCAGGGATCTTACAAGATCAATTTCGGATTCCACCAATACTTCCTGACCTCCGATGTAAAGCATGCCCTGCGAAAAAGGAATGAAATGCAGGTTAAGACCAGAAAAAAGATCGCCGAATTTCGAATATTGTTCAGCAATATTATGATGCCCCTGGGCATAAATTGAATGCACCCAATTTTGAAATTCCTCGAAAGACCAATGTTCTTTATAAACAGTTTTATTTCGCCAGTTCTCGATCATAGTGGTAGTGGTCTCATTGTCATCAAATCCTATATGAAGAACAGCAAGGGATTTTCCGTCGGGTGTAGACAAATAAGCATGTACTATCTTTTCGTCATCCCTGACGATAAAAATGCCGCATCGTGAAAATGGCACATTAAGTATTGTTAATTCACGCCAGATAAGTGGAGTGATGTGTTCGAGATCCTGTGCATTTCGCATAGATGCGATTTCCGCCCGAACCTTATCTAAGGCAGCTTTTCTTAACGCTTCTCTTGTCTGATCCTCGGCTTTTTGAAGATCGAGAAAACGAGTATATATCAACCCAAATGCATGAGCGAACTGTGTCATCACAATACACTCTTCATCTGTCAATGATTGATGTGTTACAGTATTCAGCGTGCCCTGGTCAAAAAGGAAAGAATAAAAATACTCTTCTTCGTTATAAACATTTTGTCCCGCTGTATTAATAAAAGCAGTCATGCTTTGATAATAATGTTTCACCTGGTTTCCTTTCAACATGGTGACAGCAAAAGGTTTTTGTTGTTGGCGGGCAGAAATGAGATTCTCGTATACCGGGTGTATGTAAAGACTGAAGTAATCTAATTTCTGCAAAACTTCTTTATTATCAGAAATAGAAGTGCTCCATAACTCCATAGCTGTATTAGCATCATCAAAAATGCCAACCCCTGTACGAAGGACCTTTATACCAAGTTGATTGATCTCGTGAAATAAAACAGCTGAAGCTGCTGACAATTCTGAGCTGTTTCGCATTGTCATTGTTCTGCTGCGAACCTTATCCAGCGATGCTTCTACTTCTAGCTTCCTGTTTTTTTCTGCAAGTTCCTTCCTAAGGGTCTGGTTGATCTCCTGTAATTTTTTTATTTCATCCTGCTCCATGTATTCCAATATGAGTATGCAAACTTTTAAGCAAACAAAAACGATGCAACTTAATCCATAAAATAAAGGGTGCAAAAGGAATATTTCTTACCAGTTACACCCTTAAAATATTATCACTATACGTTGAACGGTTTTATTCAGCCGTCATCGGGTCAATGACGTTTGAAATTTTTGTAATGCTATTAGCAGGGAAACCTCCCAAACGGGCATGTTCCAGTATCAATTCCTCACTTGGCGCCATATAAATGCAATAGATCTTATCTCCTGCAACATAACTGTGTATCCATTGAATTTCCGAACCAAGGGTACATAGCACTTCTTTTGATTTTTGAGACATTGCTTTCAACATTTCAGGAGTAAAAGAACCGGCTTGTGGCACATTCCTCTCGATTATAAATTTGGGCATACTATTGGGTTTTTTATTTCAGAAACACTACCCCAGTTAGGGGAATTGACTATCACTTTTCTAAGTTAGCAAATTTCTGCAACTCCCGGTCTTCATTCAGGCAATACAATTGTAAATTCTGTTCCTTCGTTTTCTTTTGTCTCTACCTTCAATTCACCACCATGTGCTTTTATAATATCATAGCTTAACGACAAACCTAAACCAGTTCCTTGTCCAGTGGGTTTGGTGGTGAAGAAGGGTTGAAATATTTTATCCACTATTTTTGAGGGAATGCCGGTGCCGTTGTCTTTTACAGTAATTAAAACCTTGTCACCAACTTTTTTTGTACTTACTGAAACGGCTGGTTCATATTCATTACCACTTTGTTTTTTCTTTTCATCAATTACATAAAAAGCATTGTTGATCAAATTCAAAACAACTCTTCCAATATCCTGGGGAATTATATTGATGTTGCCAATATTGTTATCAAAATCTGTTTTAGTAGTTGCGTTAAATGACTTGTCTTTTGCCCTTAGACCATGATAAGCTAATCTTAAATATTCATCACATAATGCATTTATATTCGTTGGTTCTTTTTGCCCGCTGCCTGTTCTTGAATGTTGCAGCATTCCTTTTACAATCGAATCTGCCCGCTTTCCATGATGATTTATTTTTTCTGAATTGAATGCAATATCATTTGCAATAATTTTTACTTCTTCGAAGTTTTCTTTTTCTGCTTCTGCTTTTAATTCTTTCAGCAATTCATTATTTACTTCAGAAAAGTTATTCACAAAGTTCAACGGGTTTTGAATTTCATGTGCGATGCCTGCAGTGAGTTCACCAAGACTTGCCATTTTTTCTGATTGAATAAGTTGCGCCTGCGTAGCCTTAAGTTCCTGAATTGCATCATTCAAGCTGGAATTTTTAATCACAAGTTCTTTTGTTCTTTCTTCAACCAGCTTTTGCAACTCTTCGGTTTTCTTTTTCCATTCCTCTATTCCAAATGTATCTGAATTACTTTCTACATTTTCTGGTTTTGAGGCATGAAAATGCAATATCTTCCACGCAGCATCCTGAAATTTATACACAGTTGTAAACCGAAAACTAATTTCCAACACTTCATTATTTACATCCAGCAACAATGTTATATCATCCACTATTATGGCATCATCGGAACCAGGGATATAATTTCGATATAGTTCATTTTTCCGATAGCGCAAATTCATACCCGCTGTCTGCTCTTTTTGCCGCCAGATCATGTCCTTTACTTCCTGAATAGTGAAATAAATTTCATCCTGGGCAGTACCAATAGCCATTATTTCCTTTGCCAATAGATCCTCTAAACGATCCAGGTCATTTAATCCACCAAATCCAAGGTCATTAAGTTGAATATGCACCTCATTTAACAACTGTTCCTTCTTCTCCATACTTCTTCATTTATATATTTAGTTGAATCGTAAATACACTCCCGCTGCCAGCTTCACTACGCATAGATAGCTCTCCACCATGGGCCTTCACAATATCATAGCTTAAACTTAAGCCGAGGCCTGTACCCTCACCTGTGGGTTTGGTGGTAAAAAAAGGCTGGAATATTTTTTCTTTGATTGAGTCTTGAATACCATTGCCATTATCTTTTACAGATATAATAACCTTATCAATTTCTTTTTTTGTTGTAACTATAACAGTTGGCTTATATCCGCTCAAATTTTGTTTCTGCTTTTCATTCACAGCATAAAATGCATTATTGATCAAATTCAGAATTACTCTGCTGATGTCTTGCGCCACGATAGTTATTTTTTCAATGCTATAATCAAATTCGGTTTTAGTTATTACATTAAACGATTTGTCTTTTGCTCTTAACCCATGATAAGCCAATCGTAAAAATTCATCACATAATACATTAATATCTGCTGGCTCTTTTTGTCCGCTCCCTGTTCTGGAGTGTTGCAACATTCCTTTTACAATTGCCTCAGCCCGTTTACCGTGAGAATTTATTTTTTCTTGGTTACTAATAACGTCATTTGCAATAGCCTTTACTTCGCTTAAATTTCCTTTATCTATTTCATCATTCATCTCTCTGAGTAATTCTTTGTTGACTTCCGAAAAGTTATTGACGAAGTTCAATGGGTTTTGTATCTCATGTGCAATGCCAGCAGTAAGTTCGCCCAATGAAGCCATTTTTTCTGATTGGATCAATTGTGCCTGGGTAGTCTTTAATTCTTCAAGTGCTTTTTCAGCGATAGTTTTCTGCTGATCAGTTTCTTCTTTTTGCACTTTCAACCGGTGATAAGCTTTTTGCTTATTTATATTATTTCTCCAAAGAAAAATTGCAGCAAACAAAAAAATAGCTATTCCGCCAGCTAATATATATTTCTGGAGCCTGTTGCGATATTCTTTCCTGGCAGTTTCAAGTTCCTGTTGGCGCAATGTCTCATTAAAATCGATGTTTTGAAATTGCTGTGACTGCCTGGAATTAAAAAGGCTGTCTCTTATTTTTATTATCAGGCCCTGGTATTTTACTATACTGTCGTTATTATGCACTGATCTGTATAATCCAGCCATTGCATTATATGATCGAAGCAAAAGATCCGGGGAATTCATTTGTAAGGCAAGCTTAAGCCCAATTTGAGCAAAATAAAAGCCCGAATCAATATTGTTCTTTTGAACGCTTATGTCAGATAATAAAAGATTGCCGGCAATTATCCCCCGCAAATAATTTTGTTCCCTACTTGTTGTGATCGCCTGTTGAATATAGTTGATTGCGGTATCTTCCTTTCCCATGGCGAGATAAACCCGGCCAAGATTCAATAAAACACTTCCCTTATAATCCTGCAAGTTGGATTGTTTGGCGATCTCGTATGCTCTTTGTTCAAAAAGCAATGCTGAATCAGGTTTCTTCATAGACAAGTATAGCCGTCCTAAGTTCATATTTACTGTTCCAATAGCTGTTTGGTCATTTGTTTGTTGTGATAGCTGCAAGGCTTGCTGATAATGATATAACTGTTTTTCAGCATTACCTGTGTTTTCATATAAAAGACCCAGGTTAAAATGAATCCATGTTAAAATTTGTAATCGAAAAAGATTGTGACCAGTCTCACCCCCTCCGGGTAAAACCAGAATCCTATATTTAACTGGAGGAATGTATTTTTCATTTTTAGAATCACTTGCTATTCCCAAAGCATTCAGAAGAGTTTGTAGCGCCATAGGATAATTTCCCATATTCAGTAATGCATAACCCTTACCATTCAAAGCAAATGCCTCATTTAATTTATATCCCAGCTTCTGACAGATCACTTTGCCTTTTTCTGAATAATAATAAGAACTGTCCGGGTTTATTTCAGAATAATCAAAAGCTATCGAATCCAATAATAGCATTTTCAAGGTGTCATTTTGAGTAACCGCAAGCTTATGTTTTAAGACGTCCAGCTCTTTGTCCTGAGCATGTATCTCAATGAATATTGAAAGGAATAGTATTGTGCCTATCCAAAATCTCATCTCCCTGAATTTAGTTGTTGTAAGATAGCGGCAATTGAATTATAAACTCGCTTCCTTCACCTTCTTTTGTTTCTCCTTTCATCCCGATAGCTATCGGGACACCACCATGCTTATGCAGGTAATCCAATTGTAAATTCTGTTCCTTCATTTTCTTTTGTATTTACTTTTATTTCTCCTCCATGTCCTTTTGTAATGATATCATAAGCTAAACTCAATCCTAAACCTGTTCCATCCCCAGTTGGCTTTGTAGTAAAGAATGGTTGAAATATTTTATCTAATATCTTCTGTGAAATACCATTACCATTATCCTTAACTTTTATTTCAATCTTGCCAATTTGTTTTGTCGTGATCACAGTAACAGTTGGTTCATATCCGTTCAAATTTTGTTTCTGCTTTTCATTTACAGCATAAAAAGCATTGTTGATCAAATTCAGAATTACTCTCCCTATATCCTGTGACACAATGTTTATACTACCAATGTTATTGTCAAATTGGGTTTTAGTAATTGCATTAAAAGATTTGTCCTTTGCACGAATGCCATGATAAGCCAATCTTAAATATTCATCAGCTAATGCATTAATGTCTGTTGGTTCTTTTTGGCCGCTGCTTGTTCTTGAATGCTGCAGCATTCCTTTTACAATTGCATCAGCTCTTTTGCCATGATGGTTTATTTTCTCCGAATTGAATTCAATGTCTTTTGCTATTACTTTTACTTCTTCCAGGTTTCCTTTCTCTGCTTCCATTTTTAACTCTTTCAGTAATTCATCATTCACTTCTGAAAAATTATTAACAAAATTCAATGGGTTTTGAATTTCGTGGGCAATGCCGGCAGTAAGTTCACCTAATGAAGCCATTTTTTCTGCATGTACAAGTTGTGATTGTGTTGTTCGCAGATCACCCAATGTTTTTTCTAAAACCTTATTTGCTTTATGCTTTTGCCTGTCATTACGATATAATATCAAAGCAACAATAACAACAATAGCAATACCTCCCAGCATTGCCCATTGTTTTAGTTTATTTTGATAAGCCACTCTTGCCGCTTCTTCTTCAACCTGTCTTTCCTGCTCTTTCATTGTGGCCGATTGTAGCTGCAATACTTTTTGTATGCCGTATAAACTATCTTTTGCCGCAGAAGCAATTTGAAAATATTTCACTGCTTCTTTTGGATCTTTCTCTGCATATAATTCTGCCAATAAACTGCTTGCCGCAAGTATGCGGTTTTTGTAATTCAGTTCCTGGCCAAGTCGCAATCCTTCCTTTGCATAAAAAATGGCTGAATCAATTTGACCAAGCTTTTGGAATACAAGAGCCATTGAATTACTCGTGGTAGCTGTTTCACGAGGTGATCCCTCTGCCATGCCGGCAACATAGCTTTCCCGATAATATTCTATAGCCAGTGACAGTTGTTTCCTTTTAACAGCAATATTTGCTTTCAGCCTGCTGGTGACTAAAAGCCAATCTGGAAATACCTTGAGTTTTGACTCATATATTTTCATTTCCTTTTCTGCAGCATCTAGATCATTCAATTGTTCATAAGTAATAGCCAAAAAATAGTGAACAACCACCCACTGATAATCATCATAATTGTTTTTAAGTAACTCGTCCGACCTCTTTAAATAGCTGATCGCTTTCTCCATATCCCTGACTATAATGTAAATATTTGCAACCCTGATCATGGAATAGATCTGTCCATAAGGATAATATTCCTTTTCTGCAATTCGAAGTGCTTCCAATCCAAGTTCAAGGGCATAAGGCAGATCACCTTTTTCTCTATACATAACACATAACAGAACGTTTGCGTGAACCTCTCCTTTTTTGAAACCTATCTCTCTTGATTTGGATAATGCTTCAGTTGCCAGTATAAAAGATGTATCAGGTTTACTGGATCGATATGCTTCACCCAGTTTGCATTTAAGCAATATCCTGGCAGTATCAGTTGTTGCTGAAGCATACTCCTTTAACAATCGTGGTACATCATGTGGTGATTCCTGCTGGGCTGCAGCAAAAAATGCCCAGCCCGTAATTAAGATAACCGTTAAGAGTAATTTCATATCCTTAATTTTAAGAAGCGGGTAACTGAATGACAAACTCGCTTTCTTCGCCTTCTTTTGTTTCAACCTTTAGTTCACCACCATGTCCTTTTGTAACTATATCATAAGCCAAACTCAAACCCAATCCTGTTCCTTGTCCTGTTGGTTTAGTTGTAAAGAATGGTTGGAATATCTTATCTAATATTTTTTGCCGGATACCATTACCGTTGTCTTTCACTTTGATCTCGATTCGTCCATTGCCTTTCAAGGTTGTTATAGTCACCGTTGGCTCATAGCCTTGAATATTTTGTTTTTGTTTTTCATTGACCGCATAAAAAGCATTGTTGATCAAGTTGAAAAGCACTCGTCCAATATCCTGCGGAATGACATTTACATTGCCAATCGATTCATCAAGCTTTGTATTCGTTATTACACTAAACGATTTGTCCTTTGCTCTTAAACCATGATAAGCTAATCGCAAGTAGTCATCTGCTAATGCATTTATATCAGTAAGTTCTTTTTGACCGCTGCTTCCTCTTGAGTGTTGCAGCATTCCTTTTACAATTGTTTCAGCTCTTTTACCGTGATGGTTTATTTTATCTTCATTTTGAATTACATCATCTGCTATTGCTTTTACTTCATCAATATTTCCTTTATTCGCTTCTTCTTTTAATTCCTCCAGCAGTTCTTTATTTACATCTGAAAAATTATTGACAAAGTTTAGCGGGTTTTGTATTTCGTGTGCAATACCGGCGGTGAGTTCACCCAAGGAAGCCATTTTTTCGGATTGGATAAGTTGGGACTGGGTGGCTTTCAACTCAGACAATGTATTTTGTATTTTTTCTTTTTGCGACTGAAGCAGGATATTGGTTTTCTGTTTGTGACGATTATTCCGATAAAGCAGAAATGCAATTATAAAAAACACTCCAACAGCAGACCATAAACCAAACATTTTCGTTTTGTTTTTATACCGTTCCTGTTCCTGTTGTATCTCCTGTTGACGTTGCTGTTCCCCGAGCATTAACAGTTGAAGCTCTTTGAATTTTTGAGGTCCATACAGGCTATCGGTCATTGCTTTTGCAATATCCTGGTAATAAAACGCACTGTCCATATTTTTTCGCTGATAAAATAACCTTGTTAATAATTCACTTGTCTCCAATAATTCGAAACGTTGTATTAACAACCCACCAGTCAGAAATGATTGGCGGGCATAGTTAAGACTTGAATCATATTGCCGGTTAAGCTCAAATACCTCAGCGATCTTTCTCTGTATTTTGCTAAGATTCACTTTTTCATTTACTCTCATTGCATTGGCCAACGCCATTTGATAATAGGTCAATGCGGAGTCTTTATTTCCGAGACCAACATATGCATTTCCCATTCTTGTAAGAATAAGAGATCGTAAAGGTCCATGAGTTAAACCCCTATATGATTGATAGGCCAATTTTGAATAATATAATGCAGAGTCAGGCATTTTCAATAGATCATATGCATTGGCAATATTAGTCAGGCTAAAAGTTTCCCTCAGCTGGTTGTGCGTTTCTTTATCAATCTTGTTTGCTGTTAACAAGTATTCAAGCCCCTGGCGGTATTCACGAAATTCAATATAAGCAAAACCAATAAACGTCATCGTTCTTGCTTCGCCATTAATATCTTTCATTTCCCGGTTTATTTGCAAGGCCTCAAAGTTTAGTTTCAATGCAAGCGGATAATTACCCAAAAACCGAGTTGCTTCCGCTAGTTCATTTAAATTAGCAACCACTCCCCTTACATAATGAAGCTCCCTTGATAGGGCTAATGCCTTTTCGGCAATTACCCTTGCAGTATCAGGCTTTGTAAAAAAGTATTCGCTTCCTATTTGCATCAGCAACTTTACCCGGTTCGTATCCTGCCTGGTCTTTGCTAATAGCTGGTTCAGGCTATCAACAATCCGTGTATTTTGACCATCAGAATAAAAAAAGGGTCCGGTCAAAAAAATTAATATTATAAAAAAGATTTTCATCTGCACAAATTGATTTTAAAGAACAATAATAAATACCGATCCTTCTCCTTCTTTGGATTTAACTCTTATTTCTCCACCATGCGCTTTTACAATATCATAACTTAACGATAAACCCAAACCTGTTCCTTGACCTGTTGGTTTGGTGGTAAAGAAGGGTTGAAATATCTTATCCAATACTTTTTGAGGAATGCCGTTGCCGTTATCACTCACTTTTATTTCTACTTTACCATTCAACTTTTTTGTGCTTACTGAAACTGTTGGTTCGTATCCGTTAAGATTCTGTTTCTTTTTTTCATCCACTGCATAAAATGAATTGTTGATCAAATTGAGAATTACTCTGCCAATATCCCGGGGAATGATATTTATTTTTCCAATATTGTTATCAAACTCAGTCCTTGTAATCGTATTAAATGATTTGTCTTTTGCTCTTAGCCCATGATAAGCCAATCTTAGATATTCATCTGCCAATGCATTGATATCAGTTGGTTCTTTTTGTCCGCTGCTGGTTCTTGAATGTTGCAGCATTCCTTTCACGATTGCATCAGCTCTCTTTCCGTGATGGTTTATTTTTTCCTGATTATCCTTAATATCATCCAAAATTGCTTTTGCATCAGAAAGATTTCCTTTGTCCATTTCTTGTTTAGCTTCATCAATCAATTCTGAGTTTACATCCGAAAAATTGTTTACGAAGTTTAACGGGTTTTGAATTTCATGTGCAATGCCAGCTGTCAACTCACCTAGGCTGGCCATCTTTTCTGATTGGATAAGTTGGGCCTGGGTAGATTTTAGTTCTGCCAAAGTTTCTTCTACTTTTTTCTTCTGTTTTTCCAAAGCCAGGTTTGTTTTTTGTTTGTTCCGGTTATTTCTATACAGGCCAAACAGGCCCAATAGTAATACGACTATTCCAGCCAATAAGGCATATTGCCTGACCCTATCCTGGTAAGCCTTTTTTTCATACCCCATTTCGGCCTTGCGTTCTTTTTCTTTAAATGCAACCGACTGCGCCGATTGTATTTTTTGAATATTGTAAGCACTGTCCTTCGCCGCCTCTGCGATCTTGAGATAACGAAGTGCTTCTGCAAGATCACTTGACTCTAATAAGGTTGACAACAATCTCGCCGGGATATTAACTGATGCAAAATGACGGGGCAGATAAAGATCGTATGCTTGTTTTGCATAATAAATTGCCGAGTCATTTTGTTTGATGTCCCTGAACAAATTAGCCAGGCTCATATAGCCGTTTGCAATATCTACATACTCGTCGATCCTTTCCGCTACAGCTATTCGCTGATGATAATATTGCTTTGCAAGATCTTTATTTCCCTTGGTGGCATATATCCTTCCCAAAGTTTGCAGCGCTCCCCCAAGTACGAAATCGTTTTTGATCTCAATAGCCTTGTCATAAGCGATCTTTGCCATATATAAAGCGGAGTCTGGTTTCTTCATGCTCATATAAGTGTTAGCAAGCCAGATATAAGTTATGGCATGGAAGAAAGGATGCACACCCTGCGATGACACCTTGTTGCCCCTTTGAAAACAATTGAAGGCTTCCTGTGTATTTCCTAATGTAAGATAGATCGTACCCAGCCTTAACAAACAACCACCCTCATAATCTCTGAAATGATACTTCTCTGTAATATAAACTGCCTTCATGCCTGTTTCCAGTGCCTTGGGAAGATCGATACCATTAAATTGGAAGTAATGGCAAAGAACGAAGTATGACCGCATCTCGCCAAACGGAAAATTAATACCTCGTGAAAGTTGCAGCGCCTGGTCTGCAAAATACAAGGTGGAATCCGGTTTTGCTGCCCGGTAAGCTTCTGCAAGTTCGGCCAAAATTATTGCCCGGCTGGTATCCTGCTTAGCGTTGGTGAGTTCCTGCCTCAAACTATCTGCTTGTTGAATATGGACATCCTGCGAAAACACCACATGTCCTGTCAACAAGCTAAGCAAGATGAAAATAATACTTTTCATATCCATGAATTAGCTTTTGATCATTGTTATAATTCTATACAATTTGTTTCATTGATTAAACAGGCAATGAGATAACAAACTCGGAGCCCTTACCTTCCGCAGTTTCTACTTTCAACTCACCACCATGGCCCTTTGTAATTATATCATAAGCCAAACTCAACCCCAATCCTGTTCCTTGTCCTGCTGGCTTAGTGGTAAAAAAGGGTTGAAATATTTTGTCTAATACTTTTTGCGGAATGCCGTTTCCATTATCTGCAACTCTTATTTCAACTTTACCATTTACTTTTTTTGTACCTACTGAAACCGTTGGATCGTATCCATCCTGATTTAGTTTTTTCTTTTCATCAGCAGCATAAAATGCATTGTTGATCAAATTCAAAACAACTCTTCCAATATCCTGCGGCACCACATTTACTTTTCCGATAGAATTATCAAAATCAGTTTTTGTAACTGCATTGAATGATTTGTCTTTTGCCCGAAGGCCATGATAAGCTAATCTTAAATATTCATCAGCAAGAGCATTTATATCTGTGAGTTCTTTTTGTCCGCTGCTTGTTCTTGAGTGTTGCAGCATTCCTTTTACAATTGCATCGGCCCTTTTCCCGTGATGATTTATTTTTTGTTCGTTGTCTTTGATATCTTTTGCTATAGCTTTTACTTCTTCAATATTTCCTTTTTCAGCTTCCTGATTTAATTCATCTATCAGTTCTGAATTTACATCAGAGAAATTGTTAACGAAATTCAACGGGTTTTGAATCTCATGAGCGATGCCAGCAGTTAGCTCTCCAAGCGAAGCCATTTTTTCAGCATGTATCAATTGCTTTTGTGTTTGCTGCAGATCTGCTAACGCCTTATTCGTTTGATCCCGCTGTTCTTCTATCAGTTGTTTTTGCTGCTGCAGCATTTTATTAGCCTTTTGCTTATGACTATTACTTCGTATCAATATGAACACTGTAGCTATGATCAACGTCAATACTATTAGTGTACTTATTAAAAAATTCTTTTGAACTTTTTTTTGCTGGCTAAGCAAGGCTATTTGTGATTGCTTCTTTTCAAGATCGTTTTGATATTTTAAAAAACCTGCTTTTTTCTCAATATCAGTATTCAGCATACTGTCGCGATAGTTTATATAATCGAGATGATATTTATAAGCATTCTCAAAATCCTTTTTAAATGCATAAGCATCAGCCAACGATTCTGAATTGTCCCTCATATATTCTATGGTTCCTGTTTCATTAGCCTGCTTCAATCCTTTACTTGCATAATATATAGCGCTGTCAGGCATATTTTTCTTAAGGAAAACATCTGCCAGCATACTATTGCACCATGCCATGCCTTCAATATCTTCTGCCTTTTCAAATTCGATCAATGCACGGGATGCTAACGGATATACAAGTGCAAAGCTGTCAGTATGCACATAGGCTGTACTCAGATTTCCTTCGAGAAATGCGATATCATATGAACTAAAACTATTTTTTCTGCCAACCTCCAATCCCTGTTTTAATTCTTCAATTGCCTCAGGATATCTTTTGTTTGTGATGTACCATATTCCTAAGCTATTGTGCAGATTACCCAGTTGACGACCGGAGCCAAGTTTCTTTGTGGCTGTCATTGCTTTTTTATATGCGTTCAATGCATTTTCATCATCACCTAATCTTGAGTAAATAACAGCGAGGTTTTTATAATTGTATGCAAGGTTTATTATGCTGTTTGCTTTCTCCGCATTATCCACGGACTTAAGAGCATATTCGAGTGCTTTGACATGATCGCTCAACGAGACCTCGTAATGTTCCGCAACAGCACCCTGACTTTTGGCGAGCAATTCTTTATCGTCCAGAGTACTTGCGATTGTTTCAGCTTCAAGAAAAGCAGCTAATGCTTTGTCATTTTCATTGCCAAATCTTTTACTGATGCCAATACGTATCAACAAATAACCTTGTAATTTTTTATCGCCGGTTTTCTTTGCAATAGAATCCGCCTTAAAAAGAAAACCGTCTCTTTGTTCTCTTGTGTACCTGTTACGGCCGGTAATTGCAAGATTCATAAAAGCAAATCCTTCACCAGTAGTATAATTTATGGAACGGGAAACCTGGAATGCTTCTTCGATCATTTTCATTCTTTCATCATCGGGTAATATATTATTACCTATGTCAGCAACTTTATTCAGACGGTCAACCCGGTAAGCGTCTTGTTGCGGATGTTGACTGATCTCTTTTTTTAATTTATCAATGTCGGCGTTTTGAGCTTTTGATAAAAAAGCAAACAAGATGAAGATCGAAAATAAAAATGTTACTTTCATTCTCTATGTTTAATACAATAGTATAATGTTGACCAACTTATTATTTGCGTTGTCTGAATAACCATTCCATCATTAATGGATCACTATAAGCACCCAACCAGGAAAAATGCCCTACCTCCGGATATTGGGTAAATCCCGGATGAGCACCTGCCTTTGTTAATGCCTGCAACATTTCCAATGAAAAAACAGGACTTACAGAAGGATCTTCTGCCCCATGAAAGATCCAAATTGGTATATGTGCTATCGATGGTGCTTTTGAAACATCTCCGCCACCGCAAACAGGAACAGCAGCTGCAAATAATTTCGGATATCGCATAATGGCATCATAAGTTCCAAAACCTCCCATTGATAGGCCGGTAATATATATTCTTGTAGTATCAACACGCAACGTTTTTTTAAGTTGGCCAATTAACTCGATCAGCAATTGCATTGGTTTGGTTGGAGAAGATTGTAAGGTCATTTGTGTGCTATTTCTATCACGATTCAGATTTGCCCAGCTCATGTTGGATGGACATTGCGGAGCAATCACAAAAGCGGGGTAATGTATCATATTCTCATCTGACGAAAAATTCATTACGCCCCATTTTAATTGTGCCTCGTTATCATTACCGCGTTCACCAGAACCATGTAAAAAAATTACCAGGGGAAATCTTCGCAAAGTATCTGCATCAGGAAAAAGTTGGCGATAAAGCAACGTATCGCCTTTATCGTTTATGTATTTATTGACACTGAATTTTGAAGATGATTGTGAAAATGCAGTTTGTTGGCTAATGAAAAAACTAACAAACATCAAATAAGCAAGTTGCTTCATATCTTTTCAGTTTAAATATTTGGAAGTATAATAATAAAAGTTGTTTCCTCACCTTCTTTAGTTTTCACTTTCAACTCGCCACCATGTCCTTTTGTAATAATATCATACGCTAAGCTCAATCCTAATCCTGTTCCCTGTCCTGTTGGCTTTGTTGTAAAGAAGGGTTGAAATATCTTATCTATAACTTTTTGCGGAATACCATTGCCATTGTCACTTACTTTTATTTCCACTTTACCATTTACCTTTTTTGTACTTACTGAAACTGTTGGCTCGTAATTGTCACCCTGAGCTTGTCGAAGGGTTTTCTTTTCATCTACAGCATAAAACGCATTGTTGATCAAATTAAGAATTACTCTTCCAATCTCTTGAGGTACTACATTTATTTTTCCAATGCTGTTATCAAATTCCGTTTTAGTTATTGCATTAAAGGATTTGTCTTTTGCACGAAGACCATGATAAGCTAGTCTTAAATATTCATCCGCTAATGCATTGATGTCTGTTGGTTCTGTCTGCCTACTGCTTGTTCTTGAATGTTGCAGCATTCCTTTTACGATCGCATCTGCTCTTTTTCCATGATGATTAATTTTTTCTTCATTCTCTTTTATATCATTTGAAATCGCAATGGCATCATCAACTTTTCCTGCTTTTAATTCTTGTTGCAATTCATCTACCAGTTCTTTATTTACATCAGAAAAATTATTGACAAAGTTTAAGGGGTTTTGAATTTCATGGGCAATGCCTGCCGTAAGTTCCCCCAGCGAAGCCATCTTTTCTGATTGGATAAGCTGTGATTGTGCCGCTTTTAAGTTATTTAAAGATTCTTTTAATTCGAATGTTCTTTCTTCTACTTCTGTTTCAAGATATTTGTTTTGTTCTGCCAGGATACGTTTATTTTCAGTTTCTGTTTTTAATTTTTCTTCTGCCAAACGAATATTTTCTGCAGCTTTCTGTCTTGTATCACGCAACAGGTTACGGTATCGAACTGCCACATATACCAGAAGGGACAGCGGGAATGCAAGAGTAAAACCTGTATACAGGAACATGCCAAAGAAAAATCTGTCTATGAATATCCCTGTAATATTCATGAGAGCAAATGCCACCAGAAATGTCACTGTGCTGATCAGGCCTGTCAAAAGGATCCACGATATTCCTTTTATTTTTTTTCTGAATTTAATAGTGATATAAATAGCGATAACAACGGAAGTCAGTATAACAATCGCCACTAATAATCGGGGTAAATTGAAATAAGGAACAAATACACCAAGCAGAAAAGAAGCCAGCATTAATACATAGAGAAAGCGGGGTACATGGCTAGTGAAAATATAAAATAACAGGATCGGGATCGTAGTAGTCCATACTCCTGCAAATGATGGTCCCACAAGAACCCTGTAGTGATCACTTATAATATAGCGTGAAATAAAAGTATCAAAGCCAAGCATGGAAATAAATTGAGCGGTAACAACGAGGCCCGCAAAAGCATTCACTTTTTCTTCTTTATTAAGGAAATAAAGCAACCAGAATAATAAGAGCAGTATCAGCAATATTGTCTGCCAGAAAAGAAATACCTGTACCATGATAAAAGAGCTGTCAATCGCTTTTGCGCCAGTTATGGCAACATCTGGAAGAATACTATTGCCATACGATCCGATTTGCAGAAGTCCCGGCTTAAAATCAGTTACATAAAATATTTTTAGCTCATATACTTTACCGGGCTCAATATTGGTTTGTATAATGTGATCTTTATATGAAGCAAGTTTGTGTTTGAGTTCGCCTGTTCCGGTTCGTTCGCCATGCAATCCGATCAAGCTGTCATCCAGGAAGAGATAATAAATATTATGCTCAAACATTTGAAAGTATAAAGGTCTTTCTGTAAAAGAACTATCAAGCCTGAATTTTAAACGAAGCCAGCTTCCTATATAATTCTCATTGCTTTTCAGATCTGCGTACTTTGTAGCCTCTGTAAATTTTTCCCACCCTGTGGAATCATGAATACTATTTTCTGGCAATGGTCCTGTTCCTTTTTTATAAGACCATCCCGGGAGATAGCGAAGATTAACGGCATTTATTTCACTAAAAACAAGATCTTTTTTTGTGATAGTTATTATTGTATCCTGTGCCACAATTGAACCGCTTGTTATCAATAAGGATATTAGTAACAGGCAGCTACTACTTGGAAATTTATTTTTTGCAAATGACTTCATACAGGCAGTATTATAGTAAACGTTGAACCTTCTCTTTCCTTCGTTTCCACTTTCAATTCTCCACCATGCCCTTTTGTAACTATATCATAAGCTAAACTCAATCCTAATCCAGTTCCCTGTCCTGTTGGCTTGGTAGTAAAGAAGGGTTGAAAAATTTTGTCTAACACTTTTTGTGGAATGCCGTTGCCATTGTCAGCAACCTTTATCTCCACTTTACCATTTGCTTTTTTTGTACTTACTGAAACAGTTGGTCCATAACCATTGAGATTTTGCTTTTTCTTTTCATCAACAGCATAAAAGGCATTATTGATCAAATTAAGAATTACTCTGCCTATTTCTTGTGGCACTACATTTATTTTTCCAAGACTGTTATCAAATTCAGTTTTTGTAATTGCAGTAAAAGATTTGTCTTTTGCTCTTAATCCATGATAAGCTAATCTTAAATATTCATCGGCTAATGCATTGATGTCTGTAAGTTCTTTTTGCCCACTACTTGTTCTTGAATGTTGCAACATTCCTTTTACAATGCTATCAGCTCTTTTGCCATGGTGATTTATTTTTTGTTCGTTGTCTTTTATATAATTCAATATAGCTTTTACTTCGTCTATATTTCCTTTATCAATTTCCTGGGCGGCTTCATCAACTAGTTCTGTATTTACATCAGAGAAATTGTTGACGAAGTTTAATGGGTTTTGAATTTCATGTGCAATGCCGGCAGTTAGCTCACCTAACGACGCCATCTTTTCAGATTGGATAAGTTGTTGCTGTGTAGCTTTTAATTCACTATAAGCCTTTTCAATTTTTACCTTAGCTTTTTGCTTTTGCTGATTATTCCTATAAAGAACGATCGCTATAACAAGAAGAAGTGCCAAGGCAAAAATTAATGAATAAACCTTTATCCGATTTTGCTGGGCACGTTGTTTTTGAATTTCTTCCTGGTTTTTGAGTTGCTCATTAAAAGTTATCTCCTGAACTAATTTTAGTTTTTCAATACTATATAGCGAATCTTTAATGTTTGTAGCCAGACGAAAATACTTATTACTGCTATCCATCATCTTTAATTTATCAAAGTAGCGATATAAGTTTTCATAGCAGCGAAGTAAGTCGGGCTTTAAATTATTTCTATTAGCAATTGAAATCACTTGTTGTGTATAATATATAACGCTATCTTTTTTATTGATTTCCATAAAACACTCGGCGATGTCATTACTTATACCTGATATGGCTAACGTATCGTATACTAAATACCCTAAACATTCCCTCAGTATAACCAGGGCAGAATCATATTGCTTTTTTGCTATATAATTCTCTCCAAGTGTGCTTAAAGCATAAGGAAGAAACCCAGCAAAATAAGGCTCGTATGATATCTCCACCGCAAGCTTTGCATAAACAAGTCCGGAGTCAGGGTTGTTCGCCTGATAATAGGTATAACCAATATCATTGAGAGAATTAACATATCTGTTGGTATCATTTAAGGCTAGTGCCGCACCCAGCACGTTCTTATAATAAACTACAGCAGTATCAAAATTTTTTGCAGTGCCAAAAGTATTGGCAATTTGAGAAAGTGTCCACATCTCCCCATATTTATCTTTCCTCTTTTTAAACCGTGCTAAAATTTCAAATAAGTCCTTCAAAGAATTGGTAAATTCCCCTATCGCATTTTGATTCATGTTGACGAATATCCTGACATAGTCGATTCCAACCTGGTCATTTTGCTTAGAGAAATAATATAGAAAATTTTTTAAAGTTCTTTGGTAACCGGTGTCTTCCTGTATAGAATGAATAATATATCGGCCTTTTTCTCCGTCCGTTTTAGCATCATTATATTTTTTAATAAAAGCCTGCGGTGGATCTTCTTGTGTCCTTGCCATTAGTGGAAATAAAAGCAACAGTAATATTTTCAAATAACATCTCATTGTCATTACTGATTTGGCAATTGAATAAAAAAATCACTTCCCTCTCCTTCTTTTGTTTCCACTTTCAACTCCCCACCATGTCCTTTTGTAATTATATCGTACGCCAAACTCAAACCCAATCCAGTTCCTTGTCCTGTCGGCTTAGTAGTAAAGAATGGTTGAAATATTTTATCTAAAAGCCTTTGCGGAATACCATTACCGTTATCCTTTACTTTTATTTCAACTTTTCCATTTTCTTTTTTTGTACTTACCGTAACTGTAGGTTCATAACTATTGATACTCTGTTTCAGCTTTTCATTAACTGCATAAAAAGCATTGTTGATCAAATTGAGAATAACCCTTCCCATATCTTGAGGAACGATGTTGATGTTGCCAATCGTTTCATCAAAATCAGTTCTGGTAATTGCATTAAAGGAATTGTCTTTTGCTCTCAAACCATGATAGGCCAACCTTAAATACTCATCACATAATGCATTGATATCTGTTGGTTCTTTTTGGCCGCTGCTGGCCCTTGAATGTTGCAGCATCCCCTTCACTATTGCATCAGCTCTTTTACCATGGTGATTTATTTTTTGTTCGTTGTCTTTGATATCTTTTGCAATAGCTTTTACTTCTTCAATATTTCCTTTTTCAGCTTCCTGATTTAATTCATCGATCAATTCTGCATTTACATCTGAAAAATTATTGACAAAGTTTAACGGATTCTGAATTTCATGTGCGATTCCAGCGGTTAACTCGCCCAGAGAAGCCATTTTTTCCGACTGCACCAGTTGTTGTTGCGTTGCTTTCAGATCATGATATGCCTTTTCAATTTTCAATTTGTCTTTATGTTTTTGCCGGTTGTTTATATAAAAAATTATGGCTAGCAATAACAAAACTCCAATACCAGCCATCATAAACCAGGTTCTTATTTTATTTTGATAAACAACTTTTTCCTTTTCCAGGTTTTGCAAACGAAGCTGTTCACTATAAGTGAGCTTTTGAAACTCCGCAAGATTGGCAATTCTTACTTTAGCAAGGCTGTCCTTCGCCGTAAGAGCAAGGCCCTGGTATTTAAAAGCACTATCGAACTGGTTATTCAGTTTATAACTTTGATAAAGGTTTTCATAAGCCTCGCCTAAATTCACTTCAGCACCAGTAACCCCGCCAACAGTTTTCAAAACTGTAAGATTCTTCAATGAATAGTAAAGCGCAGAATCATAATTATTTTTTTCGATATGGTACCTGCTAAGCCTTAAGAAAACCCTGCTTAAACTGATGCGATTATTATTTGCTTCACAGGTGTGCATGCCTTTATAATAATAAGCTAAAGACATAGCATCATCTCCAAGTGCCTTATAAATATCTCCCAGGTGGTGTTCAACCGTTCCAAGATAAACTTTTGCAAGCCCAAATGTGCTATCATCTGCATGCACACCTATTTGCTCTGCTTCCTTTTCATAGTAAAGCGCTGAGTCAGGATCTTTCTTTGTAAGATAGCTTACGCCAAGATTCAGGTTAGCAAGCATTATCCGCGGGGCATAATTTATTTGTTTCCCGATATTGCCTGCAATTTTAAAATGAGTGATCTGTTCATCGAGGTTTTGTGATTGAAGCATGAGCAGCGCATACATGTGATGCGTGTATGAAAGTAACAGCAACCTGCTGTTGCCATGAAAAGGGGTAAGAAAATAATCCCATTGTTCGTGTTTCTCGTTTTCTTTGTCTTCAGCAATCACAAAAGCCTGTTGCAGGCATTTGAGTGATTCGCCATATTTTCCGAGGCCCATTAACTGGTAACTCCTACTCACTAAAGCTACTCCTTCCCCGATCTTGTTTTTAGATCTCTCTGCGATCGTTAATTGTTGTTCGGTATAATAAAGTGCAGAATCCCTGTTCAATTCCTGGTAATAGAAATAAACATTGCTGGCTGCTTTAAACTTTGCAGGTCCATCAGGCGCAATATTATAAGCAAGTCTCAAACTATCGATGCCGCTTAATTGCGCATCCGAAAAAGCAGGTAATAAGAGTAATGTTATTTTTAAAATAATTCGCATTTAACTTAATTAGCCGGTAATTGAATAATAAATTCACTTCCTTCACCTTCTTTTGTTTCCACTTTTAATTCTCCTGCATGTCCTTTAGTAATTATATCATAAGCCAAGCTTAAGCCTAACCCTGTTCCTTGCCCTGTTGGCTTTGTGGTAAAGAAGGGTTGAAATATTTTATCTAAAACTTTTTGAGGAATACCGTTGCCATTATCTCTCACTTTTATCTCGATACGGCCATTATCTTTTAGAGTAGTGATTGTAACTGTTGGCTCGTAGCCATTTTCATTTTTCTTGTTCTTCTCAGTCACAGTATAAAATGCGTTATTAATGAGGTTGAGGATAACACGACCAATATCCTGCGGTATTACATTTATTTTTTCAATATTGTTATCAAAATGAGTTTCAAATTTTGCATTGAATGATTTGTCTTTTGCCCGCAAACCATGATAAGCTAATCGTAAATATTCATCAGCCAGGATATTTATGTCGGTCATTTCTTTTTGTCCGCTGCTGGTTCTTGAATGTTGCAGCATTCCTTTTACGATCGCATCTGCTCTTTTACCGTGATGCAATATTTTTTCAAGGTTTTGTTTTACATCTTCCACTATTGCGATCGCATCTTCTTTATTCCCTTTCTCTAATTCATTCTTCATTTCTTCCAGCAATTCATTGCTTACATCAGAAAAATTGTTTACGAAATTCAATGGGTTTTGAATTTCATGTGCAATGCCGGCGGTCAATTCACCAAGGGAAGCCATTTTTTCTGACTGCACTAATTGTGTTTGGGCCTGTTTCAGATCGGTCAGTGTATTTTCCACTTGTTGTTTGGCTGCTTCAAGCTTATTAAAATCTTCATATCGTGCATAAGCAGTAGAAAATGCATCCGCTACATGCTGTATCAATTCAATTTGTTCATCATTTAATTGTTCTGTATTTCCTACATACAACATACCCTGTAGAAAAGGAAAGAAATGAAGCTTGAATCCACCACGAGGTATTGTTTTCAGGTATTGTTCTCTTGAAGAAAGTGCCCCTTGCTTCATTAATATATCAGCAAACTGTACAAACTCTTCCTCACCCCAATGATCGATATAAATTTTTTTAACCCGCCAGTTGTCTATCACCTTTGATATATTACCCGGTGTATCATATGGCAAATGAAAAGCAGCGATCGCCTTTCCGTCAGGCGTAGAAAGAAACGTATGAATTAGTTGTTGCGATTCATCCATAATAAATACACCGCACCGAATGAATGCGATATTAAGCGTAGTAAGTTCATTCCATATTAATGGGGTGATCCTGTCGAGATCGTTGATGGTACGCATTGATGCAATATCAGCCCGAACTCTATCAAGAGCAGCTTGCTTAACGGCCTCTCTTGCATTGGCCTCTGATTTTTGTAATTCAAAATATCTTCTGAATGTAAGATCAATGATCGATGCAAAACGTTTTAAGATCTTTATTTCATCATCGTTGTATTTTACATCCGACCATGCATATAAACAACCAACTGAAACAGAAAAGAAATATCCATAGTGCTTTTGCGATTCATCAAAGTTGGGGAGAGGAACTGATAATCCTGATAAAAGCTGTTGATAATAGGCTTTGCGTGAATCACCACTTAACTCAGGAAAATAATCTTCACCATCTATCCATGTTTGATAAATTTTTTCGAGAACAGGATGTTTTTCTAACTGTACCCAACCTACGACTGAAAGACTATCACCTTCAGGTGATGAAGTGGCTGTATATAATTGTGCTTTGTGTGTTTCTTTATTGAGAATTCCAACTCCACACCTGATCGGCTTGATGCCAAGCTTTTTTAATTCAGTAATGACCATGCTGGCAGTTATAGAAAGGTCATTACTGTTGTGCATCGCCATTGCTTTACCCCGAACTTTTTCCAGCGCCGCTTCAATGGTAGCTTCCTTTGCCTGTGCTTCTGCTTTTCTCAGATCCTGGTATCGACGGAATGTGAGAGAAAATACAGATGCAAATCTTTTCATTGTTTGCTTCTGCTCTTCTGTATGAGGTACCAGCGAATTCGTCCATATTGCGCCACCGCCAAAAAAGTAAGATTGAACATGCACATCAGGAAAGTCTTTTATCGGCTGTGACAAATAATTTGGTGTTGCATTTAATATGGCTATATAATCTTCCTTGTCTTTACCGGCCAACCTGTAATATCTATAACTCTCATTACCCTCCTGATGCTCATATAAATCACGCCAAAGAGGGTGCAATCGCATGTCAAAGACACCGATCGATCTAATTGTTTTTCCATTGGGTAAATTTGTTACACCCCATACTTCTTGTGTATGATCCGGACTTATGATAGTGATACCTCCACGAAGGTTTTCAATTCCTAATTTTTCTAACTCACTAAACATTGTTGCCGTTGCAGCACTGACATCTTCACTGCTATGCATGGCCATTGTTCTTGCACGAACTCTTTCAAGTCCTGCTTCTATTTGTGCTTCTCTTGCCTGTGCTTCGGCTTTTTGAAGATCAAGATACCGGCGATAGGTTTGACCGAAGACTCCTGCAAAGCGTTTGAAAATTTTTGAATGTTCTTCTGCAATAGGTTCAGATGTAAATGCAAATACAGCGCCTTCAGAGAAAAAGAAATCACTATGAGTTTCTTTTGAAGGAAGCTTATTTAAGTCAAACTTAACGGGATAGTATTCCGACCTGTTGATTGCTTCATAATATCTGGCCATATCATCACCTAGCAAGTCATATCGGTGAAATGATTTTTTTTCTTTCCAGGACTCATAAGCCGAAGAGAGTAAATTATGGGCAACTAAATTCAATTTTCCAATGATCAGGTTAGTTTTTCCCTCGGCATTTGATCTTGCAGTCCATACTTCGGCTGAATTATTATCATCAAAGATCAGAATGCCACAACGATTCGTATAGATGCCAAGGTTCACAAACTCAGAAAACATTGCTGCTACAGTATCTCCTACATCATTACTGTTGTGCATCGCCATTGTTTTGCTTCTCACTCTTTCTAATGATGCTTCGATCTGCGCTTCTCTTGCCTGTGCTTCTGCTTTTTGAATATCAAGAAAACGTTTATAAGTAAGGTCAAACACATTTGCAAAACGCTTCATTACTTTTTTTGCTTCATCAGAGAATTCTGCATCACGAAAAGCAAATAGTCCCCCTGCATGATATACCGCAACATTACAGTGCTGTTTCTTTTCTTCAGTTCCCGAAGAAATAAGTTGTGATTCCGGCAATCGGAATTGGGCAATTCTTATTGCTTTATAATAATTGGTTAAGTCATTACCTTCTAATACATAATAAAAATCTTCCTGTCGTAGCCAAGCCTCAAATGCGCCATGCAACAATGGATGAATATCGAATGATTCATCGCCAGAAACCTGGACAGCGGAACCATGCTCTGTTGTTGAAGTAACCCAAACATCACCGGTTCTTTTTTCTTTATTCAGAACACTAATGCCACAACGTAATACGCCAAGGTCAAGTTTTTCCAACTCTTCAAAAACAATTGCCACGGCAGGTTGCAGGTCTTCAGTTTTGTGCATTGCCATGGCTTTGCTTCTTACTCTTTCTAAAGCAGCTTCTATTTGCGCTTCTCTTGCCTGCGCTTCTGCTTTTTGAAGATCTAAAAATCTCCGATATGCGAGATCAAAAACCACGGCTGCCCTGTTTTGTAAATAAATGGCCTCCGCTGCAGGCTCCTGTTTTGAAACCATTACCAGGGCCCCGCCGGAGAATTTCGAAAACCGGTAATATCGTTTCTCATGCAAACTGTTCATTTGACGCATGGAATTAACGACATCAGGTGCTAACCTGGCCATTACATCATATAATTCGTCTTGTTTTGTTCCACTTACTTCTATCGTGTATTCCTGCAGATCGCCATAAAATTTATCAAGACATTCACGAATAAATTCACAGGAGTTTTTTGGAATGGGCATATGACCCCGCGCTATCTCTTTGTGTGCTTCATGCTCCATTCTGAATGCACGCCACGAAAGGACATGATCGGGATCTTCTTCATAAAGATGCACCACCGATGCTTCCAGGTCCGGTTGTCCTAATACGGCCATTTGCTCCCGCATTACTATTGCCACCTCCATTAACTCATCAGACTTATGCATGGCAAGCGCACGGGCTCTTATTCTTTCGAGTGAAATTTCTATCCTTGCTTCCTTCGCTTGTGCTTCTGCTTTTTGCAGGTCAGAAAATCTGCGATAAGCAAGATCAAAAACAACAGCAGCTCGCCTTTGTAAATAAGTTACTTCTTCTGAAGGCAATTGCTTTGTGATCATTAATAAAGCTCCACCAGAAAATTTGGAAAACTTGTAATAACGTTTCTCATGTATATCATCTTTTTGATGCATGGAAACACCCACATCAGGAGCTAATTTAAAAAGTACTTCGTACCATTCATCTTGTTTTGCCCCGCTTAATTCAATTGTATATTCATTTGCGTCGGTGTAAAAATTTTCCAGCCATTCCTTTACCAATTCGCATGAATTTTTTGGTATGGCCATATGACCGAAAGTCAATTTCGTGTTTGCATCAGGTCCAATGCTAACTGCACGATATGAATGAATATAATCACTGTCTACTTCGTAAAGATGAACAGCCGAAGCTTCCAGTTCCCGTTGACCCAATAAAGTCATCTGTTCCCATAACACTTTTGCTACTTCGATCAATTCATCCGATTTGTGCATGGCCAATGCACGGGCCCTTATTCTTTCCAATGAAATTTCTATCCTTGCTTCATTTGCCTGTGCTTCGGCCGTTTTAAGATCAAGGAACCGACGATAGGTTAAATTGAATACTGATGCAAAACGTTCTAATATTTGTATTGTCTCTGCCGACTGTGGTTCGTGTGTCGTAACCAGTATCCATCCATGAGAAAAGAAAGTAAAAGTGTGCACCCGGCGATTTTTGATCTGATCATCCCTGACAGGTACACCCATTTCTTCACGGGCAAATTTTAACCATTCAATTACATCGTCTCCATGCAGATCTACAACAAGCGACTTCTTATTTTCTTTCCATGCCTGGTATGTTTTTGATAATACCGTTCGTTCATTCAATCTTGCGTGAAATTGTTTGTCAATATGACTGCCTGATTGATCTGTTGACCAATAATCAACCATACCTCTATGTTCATCAGCAATACCAATAGCAATACGATCAGGAATTCCACCAAGTTCCTCTAACTGGTGAAAGAGTACTTGTGCAGTTTCTGCAAGCTCTTCACTTTTATGCATGGCCATTGTTCTTGCACGAACTCTTTCTAATGCCAATTCAATTTGCGCTTCCTTTGCCTGTGTTTCCGCTTTTTCAATATCTATATATCTTCTGTAAGAAAGTTCAAATACATTTTTAAACCGCCTTAAGATATCTAAATGGTCGTTTGAAATGGGATCAAATGTAGAAATACCGAGCATGCCGGCACCAACTGAATGTAAATAAAAACACATGGAACTGGCAGTTGCAAGATCCGGATGATTTCTATTATCAACACCCATTCTCCAGTTTCTCCATGCTTCAAATTCATTCCCTTTTATTTCCTTTTGATAAAAGGCATCGGTAGATCTTTTCATCTCATCCACTATCTCACGAAACATTCTGGAAGAATCATAGGGAATATTTACAAGTTTGTTTTGATAGTATTCTGAGTACTCCACTCCGTTGTAAATTTGTCTGGCATCATCATCAATTGCGATCTGCACATTTCGAACATTGCTAAATCCTAATACGATAAGTTGCTTATAAATGATCTCACTGATCTGCATTAATTCCTCTGGCTTTCGCATGGCCATAGCCACTGCTCGTACTCTTTCCAGTGCGGTTTCAATTTGCGCTTCTTTTGCCTGTGCTTCGGCTTTTTGAAGATCAAGAAAACGTGTATATGTTTGGTCGAATAATGCTGCAAATCTTTCCAGTACTTGGATGACTTCAACCGGTCTTGGTAATGGAGAAGAATAAGAGATCAATCCTTTGGAAAAAGGCGCAATGTTTATTACTCTGCGTCCGGCTGTATCTTCACTTCGTACCTCAATGCCGCCCATTTTATTCCGATAGCTGAGCCAATCTTCCAATTCTTTACCTGTAAGATCAACAACAACGGATCTCTTTTGCTCTTTCCACGCTTTGTACATTTTACTCATCAGCGTCGGCTCTTCAATACTTAATTTAAAAGAACGGTTCACTCCAGCTCCACTACCACCCCAATCAGTTACGCTAAATTCAATCTCTCCTTCCTGCTCGTTCATGATGCCAATGGTCATTTGCATCATTTCTTCACCCAAACTTTTAAACTGCTGAAAAAGTAACTCGGCTGTTTCGGAAAGCTCCCGGCTATGTTGCATCGCCATTGTTCTGGCACGAACTCTTTCCAATGCGAGTTGTATCTGTGATTCTCTTGCCTGTGCTTCTGCTTGTTTTAGATCGTTGAAACGGGTATAGGTTAGATCAAAAACTCTTGCAAAGCGAAGCATGATATCAAACTGCTGGTCAGTTAATGGATCAAGGGTCGCTAAGGTCAGGTACCCAAAATTGTTGAACGAAGACGATAAATAAACTTTCCTTTTAGACCGCATGTTTTCAATGACAGGCGGAGGCAACTGTGAAAGTCCGGTTTCAACAAACAAAAACTGATCCCATGCTTCTTTTACTTTTCCTTCAAGTATATATTCCCATTTTACCTTTCGGTGTCTCCATGCTTCAAGATGCTCCAGGTAGGGAACATGTTCATGATATTGTACCTCTAAGCCAATAGGCTCAGTGGGAGTTTCGGGGTTCGCCATCCACCAGGTGGACCCTAATGTATGCGGATCATAGATAATAATAAAACAGCGATCGAGTATTATATCAAGTTTGCCTAACTCTGAAGACATGGTTGCGATTAATTCTTTCACCTCATCTGATCGCTGCATGGCCATTGCCCGGGCTCTTACTCTTTCCAATCCTAATTCTATTTGCGCTTCTCTTGCCTGTGCTTCGGCTTTTTGCAGATCCTTGAATCGTGTGTAAGAGAGATCAAACACTTTGGCAAAACGACTCAGAATATTAAACGACTCATCACTTAGTGTTTCACGACCGCCTGTTGTCATACAACCGAAATTCTCAAATGATGCGGATAGATTTGCAGCATCGAAAGACTTCATGCTCTGAATTGCAATTGAGGGTAAATTGGACAACTCTGTTTTACTAAAAATGAACTCATCCCAGTCTTTTTTTACTTGTCCACCCAACCAGTATTCCCATTTTTGTTGTCGCTCCTCCCATCCTTGTAAGTAAGCCAGGTGCGGTTCATGTGTGTGATATTGAACATAAAACCCTTCATGAAACAAATCATCGTCCGGACTTCCCATCCACCAGGTTGCTCCTTTATGCTCATCAAATATCATAATGAAGCATAGCTCAAATATTACATCCAGCTTCTTTAATTCCGAATACACTGTTTTAATAATGATATCCAATTCATTTGAACTGTGCATGGCCATTGTCTTTGAACGTACCCTTTCAAGTGCCGCTTCGATACGGGCTTCCATTGCCTGTGCTTCTGCTTGTTTCAGATCGTTGAAACGGGTATAAGTAAGATCAAAAACTTTTGCAAAACGAAGGAGTATATTAAAATGTTCATCTGATAAAGGTTCAAGGCTTGCTACATTCATTCCACCAAAATTGTTGAAGGATGCTGATAGTAAAATCCGCTCGGGAGCTCTCATGCTGTCGCTTATAAATTTTGGCATCTTTGCTAACCCTGTCTTAGAAAAAAGATGATCGTCCCAATCCTTCTTTGTCTGTCCTTTTAAGTCGTACACCCATTTTAATGTTCTTTTTTTCCATTCATTCATAAAAGCCAGCCACGGTGGTGACTCGTGATAAGGAATGAAATAATTCATAGGATGAGTTGGATCTTCTGAATTTGCCATCCACCAAACTGCATCATTGGTTTTGTGATCGATGATCCAAACAACGCAACGTGTCAATATTAGATCCAGCTTGGTCAGTTCAGTGAACAATGTTCCTATCAAAGCTGCTAATTCTTCTGAGGTCTGCATGGCCATTCCACGACTTCTTACTCTTTCCAATCCCGCTTCTATCTGTGCTTCTCTTGCCTGTGCTTCTGCTTTTTGGAGATCGAGGAATCGGGTATAAAATTGTTCGAATACATTGGCAAAGCGTCTAATGATAATGTTCTCTTCGTTATTAAAGGGAATAATATCATATACCCCCACAACGAACCACATATTCTTTGTGGGACATAATGTACGAGCTAATCCCGGACGATCATATACCCATTGTTTTCTTTCAGCAGGTGTGTTCTTTGCAGTTGTATTTTCAAAAAAATGCCGGAAGAAAATATTCTTTTCCTTACAATCGTATATATCAGTATAAAACTCTGCTACTTTTTCAGGGATGCCGGTAAATACCCTGTGATCGATGAATGGGACATCAATCCGGGAAGGATAAGGTTGATCGGGTGTAAAAATCCATAACTCTAAACTTCTGTCTGGATGATTTTTTGCAAACATGGCGAAATTGAACTTTAAACCCACGCCTAAGAGTTGATCGGTCATTGTTTTCACAACTTCATGAAGATCGGCACTGCGATGCATGGCCATTGAACTGGCCCTTACCCTTTCCAATGCTGCTTCTATTTGCGCTTCTCTTGTTTGTGCTTCGGCTTTTTGAAGATCAAGGAATCGTGTATATGTCTGCTCGAAAACTTTAGCGAACCGTTTTAAAATATCATTTTCATCCTCTGTGAATTTCCTTCCATTATGGTTAATAATAAAGATTGTGGTATGTTTTGAGACGGCAACAGACCGGGTATATCCACCCTCGCTTGAAAGTGTTTCTTTTTTCTGTGCATTACTAAGGACTGACCAGGGCTTATGTTTAAATAATTTTGTGAAGTATTCTTTTTTTTCTTTTTGAGAAAATTCTTCTGTAAAAAATCCAGGCCCTTTTTTGATACCCTTTATCAAATTTGTACAAAAAGGCATATTAAAATGTGGCACCAGCACTTCGTGTGATGTATTAGCTGTACCACCTGCACCCCAACAGCGCAACTCTGGTCCAACATCATCGTTAATGACAACAAATGAGCCACCGAAAATTGAAAGGTTCAGATTGAGAAGTTCTTTATGAACGGTGTGAATCACCTCTTGCAACTCCGAAGTTTGATGCATTGCCATAGTGCGACTTCTCACTCTTTCCAATGAAGCTTCGATCTGTGCTTCTCTTGTTTGCGCTTCTGCTTTTTGCAGATCAAGGAACCGTTTATATGCAAGATCAAATGCTGCACCTATTTTCAATAAGATAGATCCTATTTCTGCTGGCGGTTCATTTATAAAATCAGTGATCAATACACCATTGACAAGTTTTACTGCCCGATGCCAACCATGTGTTATGTTGCTATTCTTAAGAAGTCTTGTTATTTCATCGGCTGTTTTTTTATCGAATTTGCTTAGCCACTTCAATGTTCGTTTAAGATCATTTGAATCCTGTTCAGTGCTAACGATCTGCTTCTTTGAGCTCCATATTTTCTTTACCCATAACCGTGGATCAATTTCGCTCATATTGAAAACAATATCCCAACCATAGCGACCTGTGGTTTCGACATCAGTAATATCCCAAAGCCTGACTTGTCCATCAGCTTGTTTCAAACAAATTGTTGCCCCGATTATTCCTTCCAATTTCAGTCCGAATAATTCATTTCGTAGTGTACGAACTACTTCATGTATCTCTTCAGATTTATGCATAGCAAGAGCTTTGGCTCTTACCCTTTCCACTGCTACTTCGATCTGTGCTTCTCTTGCCTGCGCTTCCGCATTTTTTACATCGATATATCGCCTGTAAGCAAAATCAAAAACATTTCTAAACCGTTTCAACAATTGTTTTTTGTCTTCACTTACCGGGCCAAAAGTGGAGATCCCAATAGAAGCCTGACCTATTGAATGTACATAATAGCAGAGAGCAGAGGCTTTCTTCAAACGTGGGTCATCGTGCTGTCCTACTTTTTTTCTGAACCTCCTCCATGCAGATAATTCCTGGCCTTTCACTACAATTTCTACAAATGCTTTATCAGATTTTTTGATCTGTTTCAGAAAATTATCTATCACAGAATTTCCGCCATACGGAATTATTGTAATGGCGCCCCCGGTTGAATCAGAGTAATCATAGTCCGTAAGAAATTTTCTCTCATCATTAAATGTATGGATGAGTGCATTTCTTATTTCACTAACACCTAATGCGAGCAATTCTTTAAACACCACCTCGCAAACTTTGAGTAAGTCGCCTGGCTTATGCATGCCCAATGTCTGTGCCCTTACTTTTTCTAATGCCGTTTCAATTTCCAGCTCATGATTTTTTGCAACAAGATCAATTGTTTTTTCTTCAACCAGTTTTTCCAGTTCAGCAGCTCTTTGTTTCCAGCTGTCAATCCCAAATGTATCTTTTTCACTTTCTACATTTTCAGGCTTTGAGCCATGCCAGTGAATTACTTTCCATTGACTGTCGACATAATTTAATACAACAGAGAAACGCATATACATTTTCACTGTTTCTTTTCCTGCGTATATGATTAAATAAAGATCGTCAGCAAATATGGCAGTATTTTCATCTGGTGAAGTATAGTGAGAAACAGGTTTGCTCCTCCATTTAACCTTAATTCCTTTGCTTTGCTGTTCCTGGTTGTGCAACAATTTTTTTAGCTCCTTTATGCCGCGTATCTTTTCGTCAATAGCAGTTCCAAACCCAACGATTCTTTCATCAACGATCTTATATAACGATCCTGATTTCCTTATACCCAGGCCAGTTTCCATAAACTGCCTGTAGGTTTGAATCATTGATTGTTTTTTTCTGCGATCCATCTTATTGATTATTGCACAGGTAATGTAATGATGAATGCTGCTCCCTCACCTTCTTTTGTTTCAACCCTGAACTCACCACCATGCCCCTTTGTTACTATATCATAACTCAATGACAAGCCAAGACCTGTTCCTTGTCCTGCTGGTTTGGTGGTGAAGAATGGTTGAAATATCTTATCTAATACTTTTTGTGGTATCCCATTGCCATTGTCTTCTACCTGGATCTCCACTTTATCATTAATTTTTTTTGTGCTCACGATAACCGTCGGTTCGTATCCGGGAATATTTTGATTTTGTTTTTCACTAACAGCATAAAAAGCATTATTGATCAAATTAAGGATCACTCTTCCTATTTCCTGCGTTATTACGTATAGTGGTTCAATACTATTATCAAAGCTGGTTTCAAATTTTGCATTGAATGCTTTGTCTTTTGCACGAAGGCCGTGATAAGCAAGTCTTACATACTCATCTGCTAATGCGTTTATATCTGTCAATTCTTTTTTTCCGGTACTGCTCCTGCTATGCTGCAACATGCTTTTCACAATTGCGTCAGCTCTTTTTCCGTGTTGATTTATTTTTTCTTCATTCTCCCGTATGTCATTTGCTATCTCTATTGCCGATTGATTATTGCCTTTTGCCAATTCATCCTTTAGTTCGTCGATCAATTCCGAATTCACTTCAGAAAAATTATTTACAAAATTCAACGGGTTCTGTATCTCATGAGCAATGCCGGCAGTCATTTCACCAAGTGATGCCATTTTTTCCGACTGCACCAGTTGATTTTGTGTGGTCTTTAATGTATCTAATGTTTTTTCCAGTTCATTCTTTTGTTGAGATAAAAGAATGTTAGCTTTCTTTCTTTGAAGACTGTTGCGATATAATATAATTGCAATGAATAAAAAGATCGCTAAGCCAGTGATCAACCCCCACATCCTGTATTTTACACGTTCAGCATTCTTTGCTTCCTCAATTTGCTGCTTACGTTGTTGCTCATCAAGATCAATATTTTGAAATTGCTGCGCCTGTTTTGCATTAAATATCGTATCATTTATCTGGATGACCAGTGACTGGTATTTTACAGCACTGTCATTGTTTTTAATTGTTTTGTAATAATCTGCCAGGGCTTTATAGGATCTTTGCAAAAGTTCGGGTGCATTCAGATCATGCGCAATTGCCAATGCATCTTTAATATAGAAAAAAGACGAATCTTGTTTGTTCGCCTGCTTATAAAAATCCGCCAACAGGAGATCACCTGCCACAACACCGCGAGGATAATAGTTTTGATATGCACTTGCATCGACAGCTTTTTTATAATATTCAGCAGCCAATTGTTTATTTCCCTGCGCCGCATAGATCCTTCCCATGTTCAATAAAATACTTCCAAGATATCTTTTGTAGCCTACTTTCATTGACTGATCATACGCTTTTTCCAAACTGATCAATGCTGAGTCTCTTTTCTTTACATTTAAATAAGCCCTGGACAATGTCATATTAATAATGCTTTGCAGGGGCACATTTCCCGATCGCTCAGCGGTTTCCCTTGCTTTCAAATGCTCTGATACGGCTCTATCAAAATAAAATGTGTTGGTATATAAAATAGCCAGGATCTGGTAGATAAAACCTAATTCTGTGAGTCGTTGATTAGTAGCTGTCGCATTTCGGTTTGTTAATGAATCTTCATGATAATCGCCTGTTAATATTTTTTTTTCGCTTTTTGGATCTTCTGCAATTTTAATAGCTGACAAGAGTGTTTGCAGCGATCTTGGGTAATTACCCATATTCAGCAAAGCATAACCCATTTCTCTATATGCATTCGCTTCATCCAGTCGAAAATTTAATTTTTGGGTAACTGCCAACAATTTTTGAGAATAAACAAAAGCGCTGTCAGGATATATTTCGGAATAAAATCTTGTCAAATTTCTAAGGCGAACCATTCGAATGGTGTCGTTCTCAGAAATAGCGACCTGGTGTTTCAGGCTGTCAATATATGCTTGTTGTCCTGCTACAGAAGTTATAAGGAACAGGTAAAAGATAGTATAAGCAAATCTTTTTTTCATTAACATAAATTATTTCACTGGTAAACTAATTATAAATTCTGAACCTTCTCCCTCTTTCGTTTCCACCTTTATCTCGCCATCATGCCCTTTAGTAACGATATCATAACTCAACGACAAACCCAATCCCGTTCCCTGTCCTGTTGGCTTGGTGGTAAAGAATGGTTGGAATATTTTATCCAATACATTTTTAGGAATACCATTCCCATTATCTTTTACTTTCACTTCTATCCTGTCATCTACTTTTTTTGTACTTATGGCCACACTTGGTTCATATCCATTGCTCACAGTTCGTTTCTTTTCGTTTACAGCATAGAATGAATTATTAATAAGATTAAGTATCACTCTTCCTATTTCCTGCGGTACGATATTTATTTTTTCAATGGAAGGATCAAGATCTGTTTCAAATTTTGCATTAAAAAATTTATCCTTTGCTCTTAATCCATGATAAGCGAGCCTGAGATATTCTTCTGCTAATGAATTTATATCTGTCGGCTCTTTTTGCCCGCTGCTGCTTCGACTATGTTGCAGCATTCCTTTTACAATTGCATCGGCTCTTTTACCGTGATGACTTATTTTTTCAAGGTTTTGTGATATATCGTCAAGCAGATCTTTTACTTCCTCATCTTCAATTTTTAATTTTTCACTTTTAACTCTTAATTCTTCGATCAGCTCATTACTTACATCGGAAAAATTATTTACAAAATTCAACGGGTTTTGAATTTCATGGGCAATGCCAGCTGTAAGTTCTCCCAGGCTTGCCATTTTTTCTGATTGTATCAATTGCTTTTGTGTTGCCTGTAATTCAGTTAATGCATCCTCAGCCCTGGTCTTTTCTTCTTTTAGTTTTATAAGGTCGTTCCTTGCTTGTGTCAGGTCCTTGAATCTTGAATAGGCCAAAGAAAAAACGGAAGCTGCACGTCTTAACAACTTCCAGCTTTCTGCAGATATTTCTCCCGGTGCTGCCGCTCCTATATATCCATGCGAGAATTTATATAAATGATAAGTGCGGTCAGGAATAGTTTCTCCATAAAAACCAGAAAATACAGGTGAATGTTTATAACAATAAGCTATCCATTCTTTTCGATTTTCTCCCTGCATTACAATGGATGTCTTTTTTTCTTCAGAACTATAAAACTTTTTCATCTCTTTTCCAACCCATGTTTCATTAAGCTCTAAGTGAAAATGATCGGCAACCATTTTCTTTTCTGTTTCTTTAGGATCCTTCAGTGCATACCAGCATTCAGCAGTCTCTGAATCTTTTTCATGAATATAGATACTGCATGTTTCTAATTCTTCTACTCCCAGTAATCCCATTTCTGATCGTAATACTTGTGCTACATCTTTTAACTCTTCGGGTTCCTGCATGGCCAAGGCTCTTGCACGAACTCTTTCTAATGCTGTTTCAATTTTTGCCTCATGAGCTTGTGCTTCTGCTTTTTGAAGATCAAGGAAACGGGTATACGTAAGATCAAATACACCGGCAAATCTTTCCTGCAGTTGAACAGCTTCTGCAGATTGTGGTTCAGGTGTAGTAACGCCAATAACTCCATTAGAAAAACAGGCAGCTGTTTGCACTCTGCGTTCCGTCATTACTCCTTCCGTTACTGGTATGCCTGCCAGTTTTAAAAATCCTAAATAAGTTTTTAATTCTTCACCTTTCAGATCAACAACTACTGATCTCTTTTTTTCTTTCCATGCTGCAATGATCTTGCTAACCATGGTCGGCTCATTTACCGGCAACCTAAAAAGTTTATTTAGTTGGTTACCGCCCTGGTCAGTTCCCCACAGATCAACAACGCCGCTGTCATGATCATCAAATGTGGCAATGAAAATTCTTTCAGGAGCAGCACCTAATTCTTTAAACTGGTTAAATAAAACAAAGGCTGTTTTGGAAAGATCTTCGCTTTTCTGCATGGCCATTGTGCTTGCACGAACTTTTTCCAATGCTGTTTCGATCTTTGCTTCCCTTGCTTGTGCTTCTGCTTTTTGAAGATCGAGGAAACGGGTATACGCCTGGTCAAACACCTTTGCAAATCTTTTAAATATATCATTCTCCCGGTCTGAAAATGATGTCCTGGAATAACTGGTGATGTGAAGGCCTGTATTTTTTGAAAGTGATACAGACATGGTGGCAAACTCAGTTCCTAAAAGAAATTCCTGTTGCTGTTGCGGAACATGCTTCAATTCTGTATGAGCAAAAAGATGATGGAAGAGTTGATTTTTTTCTTCAAAGGAATATTTTTTTTCGATAAAATCAATTTTGTTTTCTCTTGCTTTTACCAGATCCTGCATATATGAGAAATCCGCATAAGGGACTTGTATTTTTTGGTAGTTCTGGTAAGCTTTACTTTCAAGCCACCATACAATATCTTTTGAATCTTCATTAAAGAGTATAATAATAGCTGTATAGAAATCAATATTTAATTCTTTTAATCTTTCAAAAACTGTATGCACGATGTCCTGCAATTCATCACTTTTTTGCATTGCCATTGTCCGGGCTCTAACTCTTTCTAACGCCAATTCTATTTCCGCTTCTCTTGCCTGTGCTTCTGCCTTTTGAAGATCAAGAAACCGTGTATACGCCTGTCCAAATGCTTTTCCGAATCTTCTTAGGATCGCATGTTGTTCATCAGTAAATGATCGTGCATCAAATTTTCCAATTGAAAGCCATGTATCTTTTAATATTAAGTTGGAAGTGGTATAGCCGGATTTTTCATATTGAATAGCCCGGTATTCGTTCGGTACTTCCTTAAAAATAGTTTTTACAAAAAGATGATCAAGCCATTGATCTTTCACATCTTTACCATATGTCATTTCAAAAAAATCATTACCTGTACGACGATATTCATCAAGCTGCTTTTTTGCATCAATGAACAAAGGATGATCAAAGTATGGAATAAATAACCTGCTTGATATTGGATCACCGCCCGGGATCACTGCAAAATTCCACGTATCAATACCTTCGGAAACATCAAATCCATTTGCACCGAAGTTGGCCCATTCAATATCAAAACCAAGATTTATAAATTGTTCACCCATTACATTCACCACCTCAACAAATTCTGTTGGATGCTGCATTGCCATTGCTCTTGCCCGAACTCGTTCCAATGCCAATTCTATTTCTGCTTCTCTTGCCTGTGCTTCGGCTTTTTGAAGATCAAGAAAACGAGTATATGCCTGTTCGAATACCTTCGCAACTCTTTTTAAAAGATTAAATTCATCAATAGAAAGTGTTTCTCCTAACCAACTATCTGTCATCAAACCAGAATTTTTCTCCATGATAACTGAATGCGTATAGCTGGGCGCCTTAAGCTGAGATTCCTGTACATTGAGAGGTATTTGATTATTGTATTTTCCTACGTACTGGAAATATTTGTTTTTTTCTTCGAATGAATAAGATTTGTTGTATATATCCTCTCCTGCTTGTCTTGCCTTCCATAATTGGTTGAACAATTCACTATTTTCAAGAGCATCTTTATTGTAAGGAAGATTTATTAGTAGTGGTTCAGATATTACATAAGAGTTGGCTACCCATAAGACTGAATCCTTTGAGCTGCCCTTGAATAAATAAATACCCGAAGCATGAAAAGCCAATCCAAATTCTTTTAGTTTTTCAAACACAACAGCAATCACATGTTTCAGCTCTTCGCTTTTATGCATGGCTAAAGAACGTGAACGGATTTTTTCAAGTGCCGCCTCTATCTGTGCTTCTTTTGCCTGCGCCTCGGCTTTTTTCAGATCAAGGAAACGGGTATAGGTACGTTCAAATTCAACAGCAAAACGATACAGTATCTTTTTTTCATCTTCCGTTAATTCGTTTCTAACCATTACTCCAAAGCAGCCATATTTTATAAAGGCTTCAACATAATACAAGCCATCACTGAAATTTTCAGGTTTCAATTGTTCCACTCCTGAAATCAATTCCTGCCACACAGCAAAATAACTTTCAATGGCGGCAGGTGGTACGTGATAAGAAATGACTGGCTGATTACTTTTCCAGTCAATAAGACATTGCCCAGTTGCTGGCTCATTCCTGTCGAGCGGATAATTAATGGCCTTACTTTTAAAAACAGTTGAATCATTTTCTGCCCACGCTGCCCAAAAAATGTGACGGTCTTTTTCTTCATCCGGTAACCATAAAAATGAAAATGCAGATTTAATACCAAGCAAAAGAACTTGTTCGTGAAAGACCCTTAGCGTATCATCCAGTTCTTTTGAATGCTGCATCATCATGCTTTGGGCACGGGCACGTTCCAATGCTAATTGAATTTGTGACTCTCTTGCCTGCGCTTCGGCTTTTTGAAGATCGAGGAAACGAGTATAAGTTTGCTGGAACACTTTTCCAAAACGCATTAGTACTTCATGCTCTTCATCCGTATAAGGTGTACCCGAAAAATTCTCGATGTACAAAACAATATTCTCCAGCAATACACACGATCCAGCAAGACCAGGACAATTAAGATAATATCTAATTGTTTCTTCTGGCACGCCAGGAATAAACTTAAAAAGATCCTGGTAAAATTTATTTTTTTCTTCAAAATTCAGATGGTATGTACAAAAATCCAGTCCCTTTTCTTTTGCTTCTTTAATGCTGTTATTGGGTGGGGAATCAAACCAGGGGATCGTTACCTCGGAGGGAACCAGGTGTTGGTCAGCCAGCCAAATATGCAGATCATCTCTTGTCTTATAATCCATAATAAACCCTGCATGTTCGGTATGAATATTCAGGTGAACTAATTGTTCATATACAATCTGAATAACCTCTTTAAGCTCCTCACTTTTTTGCATACCCATTGATCTTGATCTTACTCTTTCCAATGCTGCTTCAATCTGTGCCTCTCTTGCTTGTGCTTCTGCTTTTTGCAGGTCCATAAATCGTACATAAGCCTGCTCAAAAACTTTAGCAAAACGAATCAATATTGTTTTATCGGTTTCAGTTGGGAATACACCAGTATGTGAAGGAATTAGAATGGCAGAGTTTTTTTGCCACGCAAAAGACAAACTATGTTTGTCGTTTTGAAAAACCCATCGCTTAAACTCATCTGGGAAGTACTTGTAGTCTGAATGCTCAAAAGCATATTCAAAAAAGCTGTTCTTTTCATCAACCGAAAATGCTTTCGAAAAATAGTCATCACCTTTTTCTTTCGAATCCCAGGCAGCATTAAAAATGGGATGATCAAAATAGGGTAGCAGGTAACTGCCGGCGAAGCTGAAGTCTGGGGATACGATCCAGTGCAATACATTTTTTGAATCGTTGAAGTAGGTACAAAGCACCACACCATTGGCATCCAACACGACATCCAGTTCCTTTAGCTTTTCTACTATCACCTTAACCACTTCACCTAGTTCCTCGGCAGTATGCATGGCCAATGACCGGCTTCTAACTTTTTCCAGTGCTGCTTCAATTCTTGCCTCTCTTGCCTGCGCTTCCGCTTTTTGCAGATCGAGAAATCTTGTATAGGTCTGTTCAAAAACTTTTGTGAATCGTTTTTGAATTTCCTGGGTTTCGGGTGAATAAGGTTCTGTTCCCTGCAAGGTTAACATGCCATGTGAGAAATAAGCGTTGTGTGTTACCCATCTTGTGATCTTTGCATCTATCATGGGCTGAAATATATCAGCCAGTTCAGGTGTTTTATTTACCCAATCAATTATCTTATCCCACTTCTCCCCTGAGAAATCTGTTGTGAAAAAAAGTTCATTTCTTTTTTCAACCGGCGTTGTTTGCCACTTTTTATATTCATCTGCAGCGCCGGGAAACTGTGCGATGGGAAATTGAAAAGTAGTAATGGCGCCATCTGATAAATAAAAATGTGCCCAGATGGAAGCGATGCCTGTTTCTTCATCAATCAACCCTATCTCGATATCGGTTGATACATTGTTAATCTTTAATTTGTCAAATTCCTGGTAAAGCAGTTTCACCACTTCTGTGATCTCATCACTATGATGCATCGCCATTGTTCTTGCACGAACTCTTTCTAATGCAAGTTGTATCTGTGCTTCTCTTGCCTGTGCTTCGGCTTTTTGAAGGTCAAGGAAACGGGTATAGGTTTGTTCAAAAACTTTTGCGAAACGTTTAAATATATCATGATACCCAGGGTTATGTTCATGAAGATGAAAGGATAAATAACCCTGGCTAAAAAAAACAAAATGATATACCATCGTTTCCGGGAATGAATAACCGGTTTCCTTCAGTTTTTTTATAACACTACCAATGCCCGGCAGTGTCAGTAAATAATCAAAATGTTTTTTTAATTGTTCGCCACTAACTTCTTTTACCAAAAAATCTTCGCCTTTTTCCATCGCTTCATATACCTGCTTATAAATTGCGCTTTCTGTATGCGGCAATGTAAACGGTGTTTGTAATCCGCCTTCTGACGAACTCATCCAAACCATTGCACTCTTTTCTTTTTTGTCCCAAATATTAAAACCGCAACTCCCTGTATGCACACCCAGCGCTTTCATTTGCTCAAACAATAATATGGCTGCATCCTGGAGTTCATTACTATGTTGCATCGCCATTGTTCTTGCACGAACTCTCTCCAATGCCAATTGAATCTGAGATTCCCTTGCCTGCTCTTCCGCCAATTTCAAATCGTTGAAACGGGTATAAGTAAGATCAAAAACTTTTCCAAAGCGACTCAATATATCAATACTGGCATCCGATAACGGCGTATCGCCGACCGTTTGTAATCCGCCAAAATTGCTGAATGTGAAAGTAACAACATATCTCTCCATGGCTCTCGAAGCTGCCTGTGCCTCCGGCGGCACTCTTCTGAATTCCGTTTCATTAAATAAATACTCATCGTATATTTTTTTCTCCTCGCCTTCAATCACGTATATACATTTTGTATTCCTTTCTTTCCATCCTTTCATCATGGCATGATGAAAAGGATAATCTTCAAACTTCATGAGATAGGATTCCGGCGCCTTATCAATACCCGGATTGGCCGCCCAAACAGTATTAGTCAATGAAGGCTCATCTATAATATTAATGATGCACCATGTTAGTGCAAAATCCAGCCTGGTCAATTCTTTAAAAACAGTATCAACTAAATCGGATAGTTCATCGGATCGTTGCATCGCCATCGCCCTTGCTCTTACTCTTTCCAATCCTAACTCGATCTCTGCTTCTCTTGCCTGAGCTTCTGCTTGTTTTAAATCGAGAAAACGGGTATAGGCTCTTTCAAACTCTGTCGCAAAGCGGCACTGTACCTTTTTTTCTTCCTCAGTTGCCGGCTTGGATATACAGATGCCAAATGATCCATACCTCATCATGGCATCATAATAGAAAACTCCCTCACGAAATGTTTCTTTTACCATGACTCTCTTTGCTTCTCCGCCGGCATTATCAGCGATCCGTTGAAATGTGTCAAGCCAGGGCTGTACATCATCCGGGGGAACAAAATTGTCGTGTATCGTAACTCCCCCGCGCCATGCAATCAGGCAATCATTAAAATATTCTTCGGCTTCGGCAATTGTATACGATGTAAAACTTGTTTTGTGATCAGGCCATGTGATCCAGAAAACGTTTTGATTTTTTGCTTCATCTATCAACCAGAAATAAGAGAATTGCCAATCAATACCAAGTTTCCGTAATTGCTCCCCAAATACCAGCGATGTTTCATCAAGATCTTTTGAATTATTCATCGCCATTACTTTTGCTCTTACTCTTTCCAATGCTGCTTCTACCTGTGCTTCTCTTGCTTGTGCTTCGGCTTTTTGCAGATCATCAAATCTTTGATAGGATAGTTCAAATACATTCTTGAAACGTTTTACTATTTCAACTTGTTCAGGGTTTATTGTATCATAAGTTGAAAGGCCCATATGTCCTTTGCCAATGGCATAAAGGTACCATTGAAGCGAAGTGGTCGATAACTCTCTTTCATCGAGCGGACCGCCCATGTTTCTTTTCCATTTGCGCCATTCTTCAAGATCTTTTCCCTTATACTCAGTTTGATAAAATGCTCCCGATGTGCTCAGACTCTGCTTTGCCTTTAGCAATAGTGATGAACTACTATAAGGTGTTTCCCGTATAGCATGTGGTTCAGTATCTGAATGGACGTAAGTAATAAAACTTTGCTTTTGTTCGTTTTCTATCGCTATCTGTGCATTGCGAATATTGGCAACACCCAATGATACAAGTTCATTGAACATTACTTCTGAAACGTTAACCAACTCTTCCGCTTTCTTCATAGCCATTGCGGCCGTACGGACTCTTTCCAGTGAGCTTTCGATCTTCAATTCAGCATTTGCGTTTTCAATTTGTTCATTCAGCTCCATCAATTCTTTGTTGCGTAATTTTTCTGCTTCAGCTTCTTTTCTTGCTTCTTCAGCTTTATGAGTGATCTCAAGATTTAAAACTTTTTGATTGATACTGTTCTTATGAAATTCTTTTTCAAGATTATAATGCAGGTCGAGGTTTTTTAACGCTTCCTCATAGTTTCCTTGTTGTTTATAATATCCATACAAATGGAGTCTTGCTTTGCTAAGCAGGTCATGTGCTTTTATTTCTTCAGCAATTTTTAATGCATTATTCAACCATTCGAACACCCGGTTACTTTCTGCAGTTTCGTTCTTATGAAGATCAGCAAGAAATAAATGTATCTCTGCTTCACCTCGCTTATCACCACTTGCTTTTCTTATTTCTAAACTTTCATTTGAAAATTTTGCTGCTTGTTTAGTATCGTTTGTTTCCCTGTAGATCTCAGCCAGGTGAAGCAGCACATTTGCCTGGCCACGTTTATCATCCGTGCTTCTGCTTATCGCAAGACTTTGCTTGCAATTATCAATGGCCTGTTTGTAATCTTTTAGTTTTAAATAAGCGAATCCAATATTGTCAAGGCTACCAGCTTCACCCCATTTATCGCCGGATTGATGACGGGCAACAAGACCTTGCTTATAATAATCCAATGCTTGTTCATAGTTGCCATTATCAAAGTAGATCGAACCAATAACGTTTATTGAATAAGCTTCATAAAGGGAGTTATTCATCTCCCTGTTTATGGTTATACTTTGATATAAATGGTCCAAAGCTTTTTCATAATCACCCAAATGCTTATAAGTAACTCCTAACTGGTAGTGGCCTGTTGCTAAATTTTCAGGAAACCCTGTTTGTTCTGCGAATGAAAGTGCTTTATACAATAGCTTTAATGCTGTACCTAACTCGCCCTGGTTACGATGAATAAACCCCATGTATTCGATCACATTGGATTGCCCGTCAATGTCATTCAATGATTCATAAAGTGAAAGTGATTCTTTTAACAGAGCCAATGCTTCATCATACCGGGAAAGTCGGCCATAACAAAAAGCCTGTGTCCGCATTGCGTCAGCAATGCCTTTTGTGTAACTAATATTTCTCGCCAGCTCTAGTGCCTGCTTGCTTAATGTCAGTGCATATGGCGAGTCTTTTACGCGAATATTCCATGCCTCCTTATTGAGATCATCGATCTTCTTTTCCCCGGATTGTATGGAAGTTTTCTTACTCATTGCAGGTGGTGGATGAGAATAATTTCTTTTGCGGAATGCCTTGTTTTTCTAATCTTTAATAGCTGAAATTAATGATTTATTAAACACCTATAAAATAAGCCGCCATGAACGAAAGAAACACAGAATTACAGGCAATTACAGATACCATTAACCTGTATATAAAGGGACTTCAAACGGGAAATATTGATACACTAAAAAAGGCTTTTCATCCAAAGGCAATGATGTATGGAGCAAGCGCTAAAGCAACTACAATTGTTGAGATAGAGGGCTTATATGGATTTGTTGCTGCCAATTTTCCACCTCCAAAATCTGAAGATCCTCATCAATGCTTTATCACCAATATTCAATATGCCGGTAATGCAGCCAGTGTTGAAATGGTTGAGGAGTCAGCTTATGGTAATAATTACACCAATTATTTTCAATTATTAAAGATCGATGGCAAATGGGTGATCGTTAGCAAGGCTTATAATTCTGCTCCTAAATCTTAGTTCACTTTTGTTACTTCATATAAAACTCCCAGGAAATTCTGTCGGGGTCCTTGAATGCAACATAGAGTTTATTTAATACAGGGTCCATTTTTACTCCTGTGTTTTCAATTCCTTCATTTGCCAGTTTTTTTGCAAAGGCGTGTAGTTCTTCTTCTCTTTCGCAAGTGATAGCGATATGATCAAGCCCAACCTCAAAGGGGCTGAATGTTGAATGTTCCTTATTCCTTGGATCTGCTTTTTTAAATGCTATAAAAACACCGCCGGTAAAAAAGATAATTAGCTCAGATCTATCCATTATTAATTTCCAGCCAAGCTTGGCTCCATAAAAATCTTTTGTCACGTTGAAATCCATTGATCGCAAACCAATATGATGAATATAACTTTTCAGTGGGCTGGCATCAAAGTGATTTTCCTGTTCGATTATTTCGCCTTTATCATTTACAACAAATCGATCAACAACACGAAGCGTAGCTCCCATTACTGTAATTGTGAATTCAACTTTAGTGATCACTTCTGTCAATGATTCATTATAATAATGTTCAACAATATTTATTTTTACACCATCGAGTGCAGGCTCCAAAGGTTTCCACCATAATTCATGCAGATCTTTTTTTCCTTTTATAGGATAGAAAGATCCGCCTGGTGCCAACGGTGCTCTAAAAGAAATATTATCACTAAAAGGAATTGCATTGAAGTCTTTATCTCTTAACGCCTGGAAATAAGTTTCCGAAATTTTTTTGAGTTGCTCTTTGGTGTGCATGGTGGTGGTTTATCCTTTAAATATAAGGATTACTTATTTTCAAAGACTATTTGAAAGGAAGTCAGCGAGCATGTAAAGGATTAACTGTTTCCAATTGTAGAACTTCTACCGTTCTATTATAAAAATCCATAGCTCGGTCGGGAGAACTGCCAATGCATACAACTCCGAGTTTGCCAAATTGTGATAAAGCTCCAATTAAATGAAACAATACTCCTTCCTGTGATGTTCCGTCATAATGAAGATCATGCAACATTGCTATATCGATCAGGTCATGTGGAGTAAGACCATGAAATTGTTCGCTTCTCAGGTTATCTGAACAGAAGTAATATCTTACCTGGCGGTTTGCAGTATAATACAGTCCATCATCAGGATTATAATTGCCATCAGTCAAAAATTGTAATGATACATAAGGATGTGTAGTGCCGCCTTTACGAAGATTGATCTCAATTGGGTAGTGCGCCCATCCTTTTTTTTCTTTTACAGATATAAAATCGATAGCAAATCTTCCCAATACACCTTTCTTTCGAAGCGACTCCGCCACTTTTTTTCCCATGTCGCCAATTTCAATTGCATATTCTTTTGCAGCCGGGAAATGAGCACCAATATAAACCTGGCCGCTTTCTCCGCCAAGTTCCTGGTCGTGTGTAGAAAGAACCTCGCATGTACCATCCGGCATGATACGGCACTGCACAGATGGAGATTCTTTTTTCTTCCCTTCAACAAATGCCTCAACTATTCCACCCATCTGTTTATATTTTTCCATAAACACTTCATAGGAAAGATCGTCGGAAACAATTTTTAAATTTTTCCGTAAATTTTCTCCGATCCACTTTTTGTTACCTGCATTTTTTCCTGAGCCACTGAAAGAAAATATGGCATTTCCATCACCTGAAAAGCCATCATTTACTTTTACTACTGCTTTTCTCATTTCAGGATCATGTTTCTTCAAAGCAGTCAATGCTTCAACAATATCGTGTGTTGAATGAAGGTCTTCAAACCCGAAAGGAACATTCAATCCACACTCACGAAAGATCTTTCGACCGTTACTTTTACTGCCAAGTTCAAACAGATCGGGATCACAACCGAAAACCGGGACTTGTAATTGTACAGAAAGTGTTCTTTCAAGTGGCGTTACATTAAAACAAGCCATATGTGCTTCATGATCTGGTAAAATGGCTTTGCGGATTCGTTCAACAAGCCTTGGACGTTCCAATATCTTTTGTGTAAGTGGTTTCGAAGAAGAATCACTACAACTCAACAACGTAAGCCTGCGCATTGCGTGATACCCGGTAACTCCGGGTAATGAATGCAGATAATAATCTATGGTTACCGGGTCTATCGTTTCACTGGTTACATAAATTACATTCGTACGAGGTTTGCGCAATAATAAAAGCATGCAAAGGAGCCTTTCTTCATAATGATTGATACCGCTGATCTTGGATAGTATTTCCTGATCCATCGAAAGAGAGGGAATTACTATAACAGTACAAGGTGCTTGACGGTCAGAAAAGATTACATCAAAATGTCTTCTTAGCTTCTCCTGTATTTTTTTGAAAGCCTGTTTTTCTTCTTTTGATCCGGGTACAATATGTTTTGCATATCCATTTTCGTTTATAGAGCTTTTTATCTTTTTAACAGCAGACTTTTGCATAACAAGTTTTCAATTAAAATTCAAAAACCGTGGAATAAAATCTTCTGGATTAAAAAATAAACATCAAGCCTCTTGTCCAAGCCAGATCGCACCGCCAATACTATTTCGCTTTGCACCGGTCGTTGAAGATAAAAAATTATACTCTTCCCGCCAGCGAAGAATACCCATAAAAGAAACACAAATCGCTTTATTTAAAACAGTCATATTCTCGTCAGAAATTCCAAGCTTTTTTGATACTGTACTATAAAATTCCCCATTGCCGCCAAGCTCCTGATCAAGGGCTGAAAGGTTTGTAATAACTGGTAGCCCGGTAGCAGCAGCAATAGAAGCTCCATTAAATAATAAACCTGGTGATTCTGCATGCACAGTGATCATCGCAACCTGGTATTGTAAATTATTTTCTTCGATAAATTTTTCAATCAGTGAAACACTGTTTCCAGTTGGATACGATACTTCATTTTTTAATTCGTGGGTCCATGCGCTGGCATTTTCATGAAACTCAGAAAAAGCAATTGAATACCCGGAATCAGAAAACAAAACCCCTAATGCACGATAAACCATGCTGATTTTATTTTAGTTGCAGTTCCGATAAATATCGGAATAAGATTTTAGATTTGTTGCACCAAATTCCAACTATCGTGATTGTAAATTTAAGCGAACAACATTCACTCGTCAGTAACTGGATAAATGAACTTCGTGATATAAATATTCAGCAAGACAGGATGCGGTTCCGTCATAATCTTGAACGCATTGCTGAAATAGCAGCTTATGAAATAAGCAAAGTTTTACCTTTTGTTGAAATAGAAGTCGAAACGCCACTTGGAACAGCCACCAGTAAAGTGTTGAAAGATCAACCAGTACTTGCTACTATTCTTCGTGCAGGGTTACCGATGCACAATGGTTTGCTTAATTACTTTGATAAAGCTGATAATGCTTTTGCAGCAGCTTATCGTAAACACGAAAAAGATGGCAGTTTTGAGATCAACCTTGAATACATGAGTTGCCCTGACCTTGAAAGCAGGATCCTAATTATTTCTGATCCCATGCTGGCTACCGGTGCTTCACTTGTAAAGACGATCCACGTTTTAAAAGAAGAGGGCCCTCCAAAAGAAATTCATGTTGTTTGCGCCATCGCCTGTAGCGTAGGTATAGAGTATGTAAAAAGAGAAGATCCTTCTGTTACCATTTGGTGCGGTGATATAGATGAAGAACTAACCGCCAAAGGTTATATTGTACCTGGCCTGGGTGATGCCGGCGACCTTGCATTTGGCTCAAAAGCTCAGAATTAATTCTACAATTTTAGCTTTTGCGGGTCTATTAAAAACTGTACATTTACTCTTCTATTCTCTGCAAATGAAAAAATTTTCCGGACTACTTATCCTTATGGGGATTATGTGTGTGTCAAAGGCGCAGGACCCAAATTTTTCTCAATTTTTTGCTTCACCACTTACTTTAAACCCTGCATTGACCGGGAAGTTTGATGGTACCTTACGACTTGCAGGTAATTACAGAAATCAATGGCCTTCTATTAATAATGCATTTGTTACTAAAACTGGTTCTGCCGATTTTCATTTATTGTCAAATAATTTGCCTGAAATAGACCGCTGGGGTTTTGGCGTATTATTTATGAATGATCAAAACGGGAATGGTGCATTGGAGACCAATCAATTTTCACTTTCTACGGCATATCATAAAGGTCTTGATGAAAACGGCTACCATCAAATAGGTGTCGGCTTCCAGGGATCGTACACAAATAAAAATCTTAATGTTGCCATCCTCGATTTTGAAGATGAATTAACAGCACTTGGATTTACAGGGCAAACAAGCGAGATCTTTCCTCAAAATAATCTCCAGGTAAAATATGTAGATATTAATGCAGGTATATTATATAATGGAAGCAGCAATGGTTATAATAATTTCTATGCCGGCGCTTCTATGTATCACATCAATCGTCCGAAAGAAACTTTCCAGGGTGGTCAATTTTATTTGAATTCAAGAACAACCTTGCAAGCAGGTGGACGATTGCCAACTAATCAATACAATGCCTTTCATTTTAGCGCTAACTATAGTTTCCAGGCAAATGCCAACAACCTGATGTTTGGTGGTGCCTATGCAATGAATCTTAATTATGACGAAGAAAATCCCGTTAATGTTTATATGGGTGCATGGGCAAGATTCAATAATGTCACCGACGCCCTTATTCCTTATGTCGGGTTGGAGTTTGGCGATGTTATGTTTGGGGCCTCCTACGATGTAAATATTTCAAGCCTGCAACCAGCGTCAAACATGCGTGGCGGTATTGAGCTTTCTATTATTTATATCAGGAAGCCTGTTGACAGGAGTCTAAAGAAACTTAATTGTCCAAAATTCTAACTCAACACAATATTTTTTTATAAAAGCGTTGCCAATGGCAGCGCTTTTATTTTGCGTTTTAAATTTCTATCTTGGCGCAAATTCAATCTATGAAAAAAGCAGCCTCCCTGTTTTTCTTTGCTTTTCTATTTATTACAGCACGGTCACAAGAAGAGGTTGGTTATCGCACTACTGATATCGGGGGAGAATTTCAATGGTATCCTTCGGGTTCTATTTCGAGCATACATCTTGCTTTCAATTCAAGAATGCATCATTCGATTCTCTTGCAATTTGGTTATAACAAAGCGAACCGTGGGGATAACGGTGAAAAGGATGATGAAAAAGGTGAAGGTTGGGGCGGCGCCATTGGCTATCGTTATTACTTCAGACCATATCCACATAAATTTTTTATTGGTGCAAAAACTGGTATCTGGAAAATGAAGATCGATTGGGCACAGGATATTCGTACAGGTGAAACAAAAACATTAACAGTACAACCTGTGTTCGAAGTTGGTTATACTTTTGTTATTAATGACCAGGCATTCATTACTCCTTCCATCTCTAATGGTTTTGAATTTAATGCAAAGACCGAAGGTGAAAAAGTTGGACAAGGATTTGTTACGTTGCTTGGTCTCAGTGTTGGTATCAGGCTTTAAGCACTAGCTTATAATCAGGGGTAATAAAAACCAACAGAATAGTGTTATCAGGATAATTGACACGATATTCATCACAAATCCTGCCTTTATCATTTCTTTTATCTTAATATGACCGCTTGCAAATGCAATCGCATTAGGTGGTGTTCCCATCGGCATCATACTGGCGCAGCTTGCGCCAAGCGTCATAGCAATCCCAAGAACCAAAGGACTCATTCCAACAGCATCAGCAAGACTGCAAACAACAGGTGCAAACACAGTAACCTGTGCAATGTTGCTCATTACTTCACTGATAAAGATTGATAAAATGGTAACCATAAGCAATAGCATAAATCCTCCGCCCGCAAAATGTGACAACCACTCTCCTAATTGTTTTATCAATCCTTCTCTTTCGAGGCCGGCTGCCAGTGCTAGTCCGCCACCAAATAATAATAGAATCCCCCATGCCATTTTTTTAGTATCTGCCCACTCCAGTAAGCCTCCATGAAAATCATGTTCATCTGTTTCATTCAAATTATCAGGATGCTTGAGTGAACCCGATGGCCAAATAAACAAAGCAATTGCACAGAGTAAAGCAATTATTGTATCATTCAATTTTATATATGGCTGTATCTTATTAATAAGATCGGCAAATATCCAGAGCAAGGCGGTGACAATAAAAATAGTCAGCACTCTTTTTTCAGCATACGATAATGGGCCAAGTGAACGATACTCCTCGTTGATATAATTACGGGCCACCTCACCCGAACGTATATGATTCCGAAAAAGAATTTTCGTCAGTACAACATATAATGAAAGCAAAAGGATAATGGCGATGGGCATGCAAAGTAATATCCAATCTAAAAAACTAATGCTTGAATAATTTGCCGCATAGAATCCTGCGAAATAGGTATTCGGAGGTGTGCCGATCTTGGTAGCAATACCGCCAAAATTTGAAGAATAAGCAATGGAAAGCATCAAAGCTAAACTAAAATGCTTCATATTGCCCTTTCCATCATGACTATCCTTCATTACATGGATCACTGATAAAGCGATCGGAAACATCATCATAGTAGTAGCCGTATTACTGATCCACATGCTGATAAAACCAGTAGCAAGAATAAACCCAAGTACGATGCGATCACCGCTGGTGCCGGTGATTTTCACGATGCCTAATGCAATACGGCGATGAAGATTCCATTTTTCTATGGCAAGCCCAAGCATGAATCCTCCCATAAAAAGAAAGATGATCTGGTCGCCGTAACTGACAGCAACAGTTTTGAGATCAGCAATATTCAATAATGGAAAAAAAACCAATGGTACTAATGCAACAACCGGCATTGGCAGCGCCTCAGTTACCCACCAGGTGATCATTAATATAGCAATTGCCAAAACAATTGATGCCCTTTCAGCAACACCAAATGGATTGACGAAATAAAAAAACAGGGCAATTGCAATGCCCGCAAATAAAGAAAGATATTTATACTGCTGCTTTGAAAGTTGTGACAAGTGGTGAATTTATCAGGGAAAATACAATCTATTTTGGTTTTCCACTCACAAAAGGATTTCCTTTTATATAGAACCTGTATGGCAGGCTTGCATCATCACCGGCATAATCCACTCCTATTCTTGGTGAAGCAGCTATGTCTTTTTTATTCAAAACAAAACCATCTTCAGCAATAAAAAGCTCCTTGCTTAACAATGAAAGGCCAGTGTGTTGCTTAAATGAAATAGCCAAAGCTTTTGAAACATTACCCGGACCTTTTGTCAAAGTATTATCTAATTTTTTCTTCCCTGTTCTTTCCAGCATTACATCAATCCCTTTTATCGGTTCTAATGCACGGATCAAAATTGCATGCGGAGTTTCTTGCTTATTCGTTACCACATTAAACAAATGATGAATGCCATAGCATAAATAAACATAAGACACCCCTCCTTTACCATACATTACTTCATTCCGGTTTGTCCGTCTGCCACCTGATGCATGTGATGCCTTATCAATAACACCATTGTATGCTTCCACTTCTACAATACGACCCGACGTCTCAATGCTATTCCATTTTGTCACCAGAATTTTTCCAAGCAATTCTTTTGCGATAACAACAACATTCTTCCGTAGATAGAAGTCAATCGACAGCTTCTTCATTCATTAAAATTTTCTTGCTAATAGCTCATGGCGCATAGCTCACAGCTTCTCTTTATATTTACCCAAATTTAAGTCTTGCTAAAAGAAATTATCATAGCATTTCAATCTTTTGGTGAAGCGAACTTGTTTATTCGCCAGCATAAAATGGTTCGATGGATAATTGTCCCCGGTATTATTTATACCCTTTTATTCATTGTGGCTATGATATTGTTTGCCCGTTCAGCAAATGATGCGGTCTCCTGGTTGAGTCTGCAGTTACGGATCGAACCATGGCTTCAACAGGAAAGAAACCCTTTTCTTGCTTTTATCTTTGTAATGGCTGGCATCATGCTCCGCCTAGTGTTATTCCTATTTTACTTTACTTTATTTAAATATCTCATTTTGATCATTGGCTCACCGGTATTTGCATACCTGAGTGAAAAAACTGAGGCGATCATAGAGGACAGAGAATATAAATTTAACCTGGTGCAATTATTACCTGCTGCAAAAAGAGGTATGCGACTTGCGCTTCGAAATGCGGTTTGGCAAACTGTTTATATGATCGGCCTGATACTTCTTTCACTTTTTCCAGTTGTTGGATGGATAACTCCGCTGATAGCGATTTTAGTGGAATGTTATTATTACGGTTTTTCTATGCTTGACTATGGTCTTGCCAAAAATGACTTTAACCTGCAGAAATCAATTTTTTATTCTGGCCGGCATAAAGGATTGTCAATCGGCAATGGTATTGTATTTTATTTAATGCATGTAGTTATCATATTTGCTCCGGCCTTTGCAATCATTGCGTCTAATCTTAGTCTTATTAAAGTAAAAACTGATTAGTGTGGCTGCAACTGTTTATTTGATCCCCAGCTTGCTACATGAAGAAGGATTGCGATCTATCCCATCTTATATAACGGATATTGTAAAACAATGCCAGGTATTATTTGTAGAAAATGAAAGAACAGCAAGACGATATCTTAAAACTCTCGCCAAAGACATTGTAATTGATAATTATGAATGGTTCACAATGGCTGTCGATGATGAAACCGCCCAGGCATTCAGAAAAAAAATAAAAGAAGGAAAAACGATCGGCATCATTAGCGAAGCAGGTTGTCCCGGTATCGCTGATCCAGGTCAACAATTGGCAGCAATAGCACAAGAAATGAATGTGGAAGTAAAACCATTGGTTGGCCCTAATTCAATATTGCTTGCATTAATGGCAAGCGGCATGAATGGGCAACAATTTAAATTCAACGGCTACCTGCCAATAAAAGATCTGGAAAGAAATAAAACAATTAAAGAACTTGAATCTGAATCAGCGAAGAAAAATTGTACACAGATATTTATTGAAACACCTTACCGCAACAATCAATTAATAGATGCATTGCTCAAGAATTGTCAAACGTCAACAAAGATTTGCATAGCAGCTGATATAACAAGTGAGAAAGAATATATCAAAACAAGATCAGTAAATGAGTGGAAGAAAGCTAAACCTGATCTTCATAAGCGGCCTGCAATCTTTCTTTTATACGCCTCTTCATAAACTGCGGTTAAACTTTCACAAACAACTGTTATCAAAATAAGTATTAAGAAAAAAATATGCGATTAAAACAATTATTTATATAATTTTGTCCCGAACTAAAAACTCACTAATAAAGTGACAAACCTTTTAACACATACCAAGCAGGTTGCCTTTCACGGGCCGGACGCTACAGAAGTATATGCTGTAGCTTTTGATGTGTTTGCTTATTCTCCCCGACCTCGACGTGTATTCTGACAGGACGAGCCCCTCACCACGGTCCCTGTCAGTGAATAAAGCACCCCGCATGATTTTTGGATTGGTCATCCTCATTAAATCAATATTTCTAAGTTGGACAGTCAAAATATAATTATTCGTGTAGCCACTCCTGATGATGTTCATTACGCTGAAACGATCACCAATGAAATGGCTGAAAGTGCACAGGCAAGAGGAACAGGTATTGCCAAGCGTAGCCCGGAGTATGTTGCCAATAAAATGATCGAAGGCAAAGCAGTGATCGCTGTCACTACCGATGACAAATGGGTTGGCTTTTGTTATATCGAAACATGGAGCCATGGCGAATATGTGGCCAACAGCGGACTTATTGTTGCTCCTGAATTCAGAAAAAGCGGTGTTGCTAAAGCGATCAAGAAAAAAATATTCAATCTCTCAAGAGAAAAATATCCTGATTCTAAGATCTTCGGCTTGACCACAGGATTGGCTGTGATGAAGATCAACAGTGAACTCGGTTATGAGCCGGTGACTTATTCAGAGCTGACACAAGATGAAAATTTCTGGGCTGGATGCAAAAGCTGTGTGAATTATGAGACACTCATGAGCAAAGAAAGAAAGAATTGTTTCTGCACGGCTATGCTCTATGATCCAAAAGATCATTACAAGCCCGAAGAGACTAAACAATTCTTTGAAGAAAATAAATCAGGTCTTGAACGATTGCTCCAATTCAAACGATGGAAGTTTTTAAAACCATTTTTGAAAAAGAAAGAAGAAAATGGTAATGGTGGATCACAACAAAAATCGTTTCTACAATATTTTTTCAATATATAAAATTATGTGCCCGTCAATATAGCTACGACTGAGCTCCTGTTGCGTCGCACTTTTTTACGTCCAGTAATTCTATTCAACAAATAAAGAAATGGCAGAAAAAATTGTACTTGGCTTTAGTGGTGGACTCGATACTACTTATTGTGTAAAGTACCTCAGCGAGGAAAAAGGCTATGAGGTACACAGCATCATTGTGAACACAGGTGGCTTTACTGATGATGAACTAAAGAAGATCGAAGCACATGCATATAAGCTGGGTGTAAAAACGCATACAACTGTCAATGCTGTAAAAGGATACTACGATCGCATCATTAAATATCTCATTTTCGGAAATTGTTTGAAGAATAATACTTACCCGCTTTCTGTTTCTGCCGAAAGACTAAGCCAGGCATTGCATATTGCCGAGCATGTAAAAAAATTAGACGCAAAAGCAGTCGCACATGGAAGCACCGGTGCCGGTAATGACCAGATAAGATTCGATATGATATTTCATATCATGATCCCTGGTGTTGAGATCATCACACCTATCCGCGACCTGAAGCTTAGTCGTGAAGAAGAGATTGCTTACTTGAAAAGCAAAGGGATTGAAATGAACTTTGAGAAAGCAATGTACTCTATTAATAAAGGGTTATGGGGAACAAGCGTCGGAGGTAAAGAAACGTTGAATAGCAAAGGAATGTTACCTGAAGAGGCATGGCCTACACAAGTAACGGAATCAGGAAATGGGAACCTGGAATTGGGCTTTATAAAAGGTGAATTAAAGAAAGTAAATGGAAAAGAGTTTGGCCATCCATCAGAAGCAATTCAAGAAGTTCAAAAGATTGCTGGTCCTTACGGTATCGGAAGAGATATACATGTGGGTGATACGATCATCGGAATTAAAGGTCGTGTTGGTTTTGAAGCAGCAGCGCCAATGATCATTTTGAAATCACATCATGCTTTGGAGAAACATGTGTTGACCAAATGGCAACTACAATGGAAAGATACATTGGCACAATTTTATGGCAACTGGATGCACGAAGGACAAATACTTGACCCGGTGATGAGAGATATCGAAGCGTTTCTGGAAAACAGTCAGCAAAATGTAACCGGTGATGTATTCGTTCAACTCATGCCTTATCGTTTTCAAATAATAGGTATCGAAAGTAAATATGACCTGATGAGCAGCAAGTTTGGAAAATATGGTGAGATGAATACTGGTTTTACTGGTAACGATGTAAGAGGTTTTTCAAAAATATTCGGCAATCAAACTTCGATCTGGAATGCTGTTCAAAAAGAAAATGAAAAATAAATATCAATGGCAGGTAAAGGAAATATAAAAGTCGGAATAATTGGCGGAGCAGGTTACACGGGTGGCGAACTCATACGTTTGTTGATTCATCATCCGGGTGTATCTGTTTCTTTTATTCATAGCCGCAGTAATGCAGGTAAGCCTGTGTATACTGTTCACCAGGATCTTTTGGGAGATACTGAGTTAAATTTTTCCGGAGAATTGAATGAAGATATTGATTGCCTGTTTTTATGCCTTGGCCATGGTGAGTCAAAAAAATTCCTGGCAGAAAATAAGATCAATGACAAAGTAAAGATCATTGACCTGACAAATGATTTTCGTTTATCTAAAAGTTCAAAGCATGAAAACCGCAGTTTTGTTTATGGCTTACCAGAGTTAAACAGGGATAAGATCAAAAAAGCAAAGAATGTTGCTAACCCCGGTTGTTTTGCTACAACGATCCAACTTGGTCTATTGCCATTGGCTAAAGCTGGTTTACTCAATGATATTTATGCTACTGGAATCACGGGAAGTACGGGTGCTGGTCAAAGCTTAACTGCAACTTCTCATTTTAGTTGGAGAGCTAATAATATTCAGGCATATAAAACATTAACTCACCAGCATCTTGGAGAAATTGGAGAGTCATTGAAACAATTACAGCCATCAGGAAATATTGCTGTGAACTTTGTTCCCTGGCGTGGTGATTTTACAAGAGGCATTTTTATTAGTTCACAAATTCACACCGACAAAAGTTTGGAAGAGCTTAGCAAACTCTATAAGGATTTTTATGCAGGTCATCCTTTTACACATGTAACCAAGGACCAGGTGTTTTTAAAACAAGTGGTCAATACCAATAAATGTATTATACAACTCGAAAAAGTTGGAGCTATTTTAGTTGTTCATTCTGTCGCTGATAATTTATTAAAAGGCGCAAGTGGACAAGCTATACAAAACATGAACCTGATGTTTGAACTCGATGAGAAATCAGGATTAAAACTAAAAGCAAATTATTTTTAAACTTATTGATATGAATCTTTTTGATGTCTACCCTATTAACGACGTAACTATTGTAAAAGCGAAAGGCTCTTATGTATGGGATGATAAAGGCGAACAATATCTCGACCTGTATGGTGGTCATGCAGTTATCAGTATCGGCCACACACATCCTCATTGGGTAAAAAGAATAGAAGAACAACTTGAAAAAATTGCTTTCTACTCCAACTCAATTAAAATTCCTTTGCAACAGGAATTAGCCGCAAAGCTTGGAAAAGTTTCCGGCAAAGAAGATTATCAACTCTTTCTCTGCAACAGTGGCGCTGAAGCAAATGAGAATGCCTTGAAAATGGCTTCTTTTCACAATGGCAGAAAAAAAATTGTGGCTTTCAGCAAATCATTTCATGGAAGAACATCTTTAGCCGTATCTGCTACTGACAATAAAAATTATATCGCACCGGTAAATGAAACTGAAAATGTGATATTTCTTCCTTTGAATGATGAGAACGCATTGGAAGAATGCTTTGAAAAGAATGGTAAACAAATTTCATCTGTTATCATTGAAGGCATCCAGGGTGTTGGCGGGATCAATGTTGCTGATGTAAGTTTTTTGAAAAAAATAAGGTCATTGTGTGATGAACATGGTGCACTTTATATTGCCGATAGTGTTCAATGTGGATATGGAAGAACGGGCAAATTCTTCAGTCATGATTTTGCAGGAGTAAATGCAGATATTTATACAATGGCAAAGGGAATGGGAAATGGATTTCCTGTTGCAGGGATCATCATTGCACCGCATATTAAACCAAAACATTTTCAACTCGGAACAACGTTTGGCGGGAATCATCTTGCATGCGCCGCAGCATTGGCTGTTCTTGAAGTAATGGAAGAAGAAAAGCTGATGGGTAATGCAACATTGGTAGGAAAATATCTGAGAGATGAGCTTGAAGCGATCCCACAATTAAAAAATGTTCGTGGCCGTGGTTTGATGATCGGCTTTGACGTTCCCGAAGACCTGAAAGATCTAAAAAAGAATCTTCTCTGGAATCAAAAGATATTTACTGGCGAAGCCAAGCCAAATGTGATCCGCTTATTACCTTCATTAGCATTAAAGAAAAGAGATGCTGAACAATTCATTGATTCCATCAAAGAAGAAATAGGAATTTTAGTATGATAATATGAAGTTTGGTGAATACATACACAGCTTAAAGCCGACCGGGTCAGGTGTTGTTGGTGTAGCGTTATGCCTGTTTATTATTCCGCTGTGTACCGATCTTTTTCTTCTTACCGGACAAGATCAAAAAGACCCAATATCACTTAGCTTGCCCCTGCTTAATGCTTATTTTAAAATGCTTCCGCTATATATTTTATATTTAGTGCTCTATTTTTTTATTTTAAAAGCCTGGAATTCTATCATTAAAAAATTTAAGATTGAAAAATTTCATTTCGGCTCATGATGTAAGTGATATCAATGCCCTGGTTCAAAAGGCTCTCGCCTACAAAGCAGATCCATTTGCTGATAAAACACTTGGTACTAATAAACGTATCGGTTGCTTGTTTCTGAACCCCAGTATGCGAACAAGATTGAGCACACAGATCGCAGCGCAGAATCTTGGTATGGATTGTATTGTTTTCAATGTTGGGCAGGAAGGTTGGGCTCTTGAATTTGAAGATGAAGCCATCATGAGTGGCAATACGGTGGAGCATGTGAAAGATGCAGCACCAATTCTTGGAAAATATTTTGATATTCTTGCTATCCGCACCTTTCCTTCATTGAAAAATCGTGAAGATGATTATAGCGAATTGTATATAAAACAATTTATAAAATATGCTGGCATTCCTGTTGTGAGTTTGGAGAGTGCCACATTGCATCCATTACAATCCTTAACTGATATTATTACGATAACTGAAAGCTGGCCGGTTGTTCCAATAACAAATAAAAAAAAGCCTTTATGGGAACATAAAGAAAAATTAAAAGTTGTTTTAAGTTGGGCGCCACACGTAAAACCATTACCACAATGCGTAGCCAATAGTTTTGCTCAATGGATCAATGCCTGGGGTAAAGCTGATTTTGTAATTACTCACCCGGAAGATTATGAATTAAGCGAGGAATTTACAAAAGGAGCAACCATTACACATGACCAGGAAGAAGCATTGAAAGATGCTGACTTTGTATATGTAAAAAACTGGAGCACCTATAATGATTATGGTAAAATTTATACCAACGATCCTAAGTGGCAGTTGAAGAAAAAAAGATGGTCGCTTACAAATAATGCAAAAGTGATGCATTGCCTTCCGGTTCGTAGAAATGTAGAGTTGAGCGATGCCATACTTGATGGGAAGATGAGCATTGTGACTCAACAAGCCAGTAACAGGGTATGGGCAGCACAAGCTGTGCTTTCAGAAATATTAAGAAACAATGGATAAGTTGTACGTTATAAAGATCGGAGGCAACATTATTGATGATGAAAAGAAACTTTTTTCATTTCTAAGATCATTTGCAGCAATAGAAGATAAAAAGATATTGGTACATGGTGGCGGCAAGCTGGCAACAAAGCTTGGAGAGAAAATGGGAGTAGAGCAAAAGCTCATCGACGGAAGAAGAATTACCGACGCTGAAACCCTGAGGATCGTAACAATGGTGTATGCGGGTTATGTAAACAAAAACATTGTTGCTCAACTACAGAGTTGTCATTGCAATGCACTTGGTTTAAGTGGTGTAGATGGAGATATAATTCTTGCCCATAAAAGAAAGCACCCTGTGATAGATTATGGCTTTGTCGGTGATGTTGATACGGTGAACTCTCCTTTAGTAAAAAAATTACTCGATCAGAATCTTGCTCTTGTATTTGCACCTATCACTCATGATCAGAGTGGACAGTTATTAAATACAAATGCTGATACCATTGCGCAGGAAATAGCAAAGGCAATGGGTAGTTATTTTGATGTACAGCTAATTTATTCGTTTGAAAAGAGCGGTGTGTTGCTTGATACAGATGATGATAGTACTGTAATCCCCAAGATCGATCCCTCATCTTATAAAAAATTAAAAGCTGAAGAAAAGATATTTGCCGGTATGATACCGAAACTTGATAATGCTTTTGCGGCATTGAATAGCGGTGTAGGAAAAGTAATTATCGGTAAGGCAGAAAAATTAGAAGAGCTTATCACAGGTAATTCAGGGACTGCTATCGTAAATGAGTAATGAACTGCACATATTACAAACTGACGCAATTGATCTGTTAAAGCAATTGATCGCAACTCCTTCTTTTAGCAAAGAAGAAGACAATAGTTCCGCTGTTATAAAAAGATTCCTGGAAAAACATTCAATAAAAACAGAACAACATCTATATAATATTTGGGCAAGAAATAAACATTTCGATCCTGCAAAACCAACTATTTTACTGAATTCACATCACGACACGGTAAAACCAAATAAAGGTTATACTCTTGATCCGTTCTCACCAATAGAAAAAGATGGAAAACTTTTTGGTTTGGGAAGCAATGATGCCGGTGGGAGTTTAGTTTCCCTGGTCGCAACATTTCTTTATTATTATGAAAAAGAAAATCTGAATCATAATATTATACTTGCTGCAACAGCTGAAGAAGAGATCTCGGGTCATAATGGAATTGAAGCTTTGCTTCCACAATTAGCCAAGATCGATTGTGCGATTGTTGGGGAACCAACAAAGATGCTAATGGCAGTTGCTGAAAAAGGTTTAATGGTTTTGGATTGTATAGCAAACGGAAGAGCAGGACATGCAGCAAGAGAAGAAGGTGATAATGCTGTTTATAAAGCAATTAAAGATATTGATTGGTTCAGTTCATATAAGTTTGATAAAGTTTCTGACCTCTTAGGTCCTGTGAAAATGAGTGTGACGGTAATTGAGACAGATAACAAGGCTCATAATGTGGTTCCAGCACAATGCAAATTTGTGGTAGATTGTCGGGTAAATGAGTTGTATACTTTTGAAAAGATGCTGGAGATCATAAGATCAAATGTGCAAAGTGAAATAAAGCCAAGAAGTACAAGATTACGTTCGAGTGCAATTGCATTGGATCATCCATTGGTGAAAGCAGGTTTGAAAATGGGGAGAACTTACTATGGTTCACCAACTACTTCGGATAAGGCATTAATGTCTTTTCCTTCATTAAAGATCGGCCCTGGTGATAGTGCAAGAAGTCATACAGCAGATGAGTATATTTATATTGATGAAATAAAAGAAGGGATCGGATTGTATATTCAGCTATTAAATCAATTGCTATGAAGTTGTGGCAAAAAGATAAGGCATCATCGAAGGAAGTAGAAACATTCACAGTGGGAAAAGACCGTGAAATGGATATGTATCTGGCCGCTTTTGATGTGCTTGGTTCTTTAGCCCATATTCAAATGCTTGAATCTGTTGGGTTACTTACAAAAAATGAATTATCGCAACTTCAAAAAGAGTTAAAGAATATATACGGGCAAATACAAAAAGGTGAATTCAAACTACAAGAAGATGTCGAAGATATTCATTCGCAGGTAGAAATATTGCTTACTCAAAAGCTTGGTGACATTGGAAAAAAAATCCATTCAGCCCGCAGCAGGAATGACCAGGTTCTTCTAGATATAAAATTGTTTTTAAGGAATGAATTGGAAGAATTGGTAAAAACGATCCCACCATTCTTTGATCTGCTCCAATCTCAAAGCGAAAAATATAAAGATCATTTGCTTCCGGGCTATACTCATTTACAGCTTGCAATGCCGTCTTCTTTTGGTTTATGGTTTGGCGCTTATGCAGAAAGCCTGGCAGACGATATGATAACATTAAAAGCAGCTTATGATGTAGTAAATAAAAATCCATTAGGTTCCGCTGCAGGCTATGGTTCATCATTCCCGATCAATAGAAAATTGACAACAATGCTTCTTGGATTTGATGATCTGAATTATAATGTTGTATATGCACAAATGGGCAGAGGAAAGGCGGAAAGAATAGCTGCCCAATCTTTAGCCAACGTTGCTGATACATTGAGCAAGCTAAGCATGGATGCTTGTCTTTATTTAAATCAAAATTTTGGATTTATTTCCTTTCCCCCGGAGCTTACCACCGGAAGCAGCATCATGCCTCATAAAAAAAATCCGGATGTTTTTGAATTGATACGCAGCCATTGCAACCAGATCAAAGCACTGCCTAACGAGATCATGATGATGACAACCAATCTTCCTTCTGGTTATCATCGTGACCTGCAACTATTAAAAGAGCATTTATTCCCTGCATTCAAAACACTAAAAGATTGTATTGAAATGGCGGGATTGATGCTAAATAATATCGAGATCAAAAAAAATATACTGGCCGACGAAAAATACAAATACCTCTTCAGCGTAGAAGAAGTGAATAAATTAGTAAATGAAGGCATGCCTTTCCGCGACGCTTATAAAAAAGTAGGATTAGATATAGAAGCAGGCAATTTTAAATATGATACTTCAGTTCATCATACTCATGAAGGTTCAATAGGAAATCTTTGTACCGAAGAAATAAAAAAACAGATGCAAAAGGTTGTTGATTCATTTCCCTTTGCATCTGTGAATACAAATATCAAAAAATTAGTTGAATAGACTTGTTGTCGTACAAGTGAGTGACACACCAGCAGCCGAATAGTAATTAGACTGCTGGTCACAAAATATAATCAATACTTCGGGCTAACTCCCATATTATAAAACATAAAGCTCCACTTATCTGTTTGTTGTTCGATGATCTGCTTTGTGCTTTGCCCGGCGCCATGGCCTGCCTTTGTTTCAATACGGATAAGTATAGGATTGGTCCCGGTATTTTTTTCCTGCATAGTTGCTGCAAACTTAAATGAATGAGCAGGCACTACCCTATCATCGTGATCAGCAGTTGTAACCATTGTAGCGGGATATGCCACTTCTTTTATATTATGCAATGGTGAATAATGATAAATGTAATCAAACATTTCCTTGCTGTCTTCGGATGTGCCATAATCATAAGCCCAACCTGCGCCTGCGGTAAATTTATGATAACGCAGCATGTCCATCACACCAACTGCAGGAAAAGCAACTTTACACATATCCGGCTTTTGCGTGATACATGCGCCAATAAGTAAACCTCCATTACTTCCACCTTCTATTGCCAGCTTATCTTTCGATGTATATTTATTATCTATAAGATATTGAGCTGCCGCCATAAAATCATCGAATACATTTTGCTTTTTGGTTTTAATACCCTGGTTATGCCATTCTTCACCATATTCACCGCCCCCGCGAATATTTGGCACTGCATAAATACCTCCATTCTCCATTAAGATAATACTGCTTGTACTGAAATAGGGAGTCAGGCTAACACTGAATCCACCATATCCATATAGCAGGCAAGGATTGTTTCCGTTCAATTCAATTCCTTTTTTGTAAGTAATGATCATAGGGATCTTCGTACCGTCTTTTGAATTATAGAACACCTGTTTTGATTCATAGTCTTCTGGCTTGAACTGAACCTTTGATTGTTTATAAATTTCAGATGCTCCTGTTGCAATATTCATTTTATAAATAGTGGCAGGATTGATATACGAAGCAAAAACAAAATATAGGTCTTTGTCCTCTTTCCAGGCACCAAAGCCGCTGGCGGTACCAAGGCCCGGTAATTGCACTTCTCGAACTTGTTTACCGGTTCTATCATACTGATAAACTTTTGTTACTGCATCTTTCAGGTAGGAACAAAAAATATAACCACCGCCAGATGATGCAGTAAGTACTTCTGGTGTTTTCTCGATGAATGTTTTCCAGTTTGATTGGGATGGATCAGAAATAGGCGCAACTACAATCTTACCTGTTGGTGCATCTTTATCTGTTTGAATATAAAAACTCTGATCATCTATATCAACGATATAGTGAGTATTCTTCATATCAGTGACTAAAGGAATAACAGGTGCATTAGGTTTTGTAAGATCCTGCACATACAGTGCATTACCATACGTTTCATTCGCTGTTGATATGATAAGCCATTTTTGGTCTTCACTTACGTTCCCGCCCATGTAGCGAACCGGATGAGCATCATCTCCATAAATAAGTTTGTCCTCACTCTGTGGCGTACCAGATTTGTGATAATAGAGCTTATGATTCTCGTTTTTAGCAGAAAGTACACTCCCATTCTTTGGTCGCTGGTAGGTACTATAGAAAAATCCATCAGTGCCTTTCCAGCTGGCACCACTAAATTTTATTTCCAGGGTATCACCTGTTTGTTTCTTGTTTGCAGCATCCATTACAACAAGCTTTTGCCAATCACTACCGCCTTCTGAAATATTATACGCTGCCATTGATCCATCCTTTGAAAAAGCAATACCAGCAAGAGAAGTGGTACCATCTTTTGAGAAGGTATTCGGGTCCAAAAAAACTTCCGGCTCTTTACTCTCAGGTGATTCACGATAAAGAACACTTTGATTTTGCAACCCCGAATTTTTATAAAAGAAAGTGTATTTGCCCTGAGTGAAAGGAGCAGAATATTTCTCGTAATTAAAAAGACTTGCATAACGCTTTCTGATCGCTTCTCTGAATGGTATATCTGACAAATAATCCTGGGTTACTTCGTTCTCGGCTTTTACCCAATCAGCCGTTTCAGCGCTGGTATCATTCTCCAGCCAACGATATGGATCATAAACATCTGTTCCAAAATAATTGTCTTTAACTGTTGTGTCCTTTTTTGTTTGCGGATATTTCACTTCTATTGGTTTAAAATCTGTTGCTAAAGTTTTGTCCGGGTTATTGCAGGATGAAGCAAGTACTATGCTTACAATAGCAAATATTAGTTTACGCATATTGTTGGTTTTAAAAATCATAATCCGTATTTGTCTATAAGATAAATCAAAGCTGCCATATTAACTGCGCCCAATTCCAGTTCACGTTTATTTACATTCTCAAATACATCATTTCTTGCATGATGAATATCAAAGTAACGTTGCGAATCCGGAGATAATCCTGCTAATGCAGTTGTTGGAAATGCTCTCCTGATAGGACCAATATCAGCTCCACCACCGCCACGAGTGAACTCGCTGCAACCATACGGTGCAATCAACGGCTTCCATTGCAAAACTTTTTGAAATTGTTCTTCACTCATTGTAAATCCAAATGCTCTTGGTGTAAAACCACCAGCATCACTTTCCAATGCAAAAATGTGTTTTTCATTTTTTGCTTTTGCTTCTTCTGCATATTTGTTGCCACCTCTTAAACCATTCTCTTCATTGGCAAACAAAACAAACCGAATTGTACGTTTTGGTTTATACCCGATCGCTCTAAATGCTCTTAATATTTCGATCGTCTGTACGCAACCTGCTCCATCGTCATGAGCTCCTTCAGCAGGATCCCATGAATCAAGGTGTCCGCCAATAGTAATTATTTCATTTGGGAATTCTGAACCGATCAATTCACCAATCACATTATGACCAATCGTATCAGGAAGAAAATGTGCATTGTTTTTTATTGTTAAACTGATCACCTTGTCTTGTTCTAATTGATAGCTCAACCAATCTGCATCTCTTAACCCAACTGCTAAGGCAGGAATTTTTGCATACGTTGAATCGTATCTTGTTGCACCGGTATGCGGATTATTATCCACGCTATGACTCATACTTCTTACGATCACGGCAACCGCTCCATATTTTGCTGCCCGGCTTGGTCCGCTGCCGCGATAAGTTGACGCTTCTCCGTAAGAACGAAATGTGCCTACATAAGTTGGATTGAATTTATAATTATAAAAAACGATCATTCCTTTTAAAGAATCTTTTTTCTTTTCCAATTCATCAAAAGAGTTTACCAAAACAACTTTTGCGGTTAATGCCTTATTTTTTGTGCCTTCGGAGTTTCCCAATGCAAGAACATCGAGATCCTTATTAAATAAAAGAATATTTCTTGCGCCTTTAACAGCACCATTATAGTTTACCTCTGCTTTATCTTTTCCGCCTCTCACCCAATGAGGCACCATACATTCCTGCAACCAAGCTTTATCGGCGCCGCTTTCTTTCATTACTCCAACGCCCCATTTCTCAGCTTTTACCATTTGAGGTGAGCCACTTAACCTTCCGCCAATTTGTTTGGTCAAATAACGGAGATTATCATAGGCTTTCCCATTTGTCAATATCTCATCTGATATTTTCTTTATCGTAACCGAATCTTCGTTTTGAGAAAAGCTGCTTGAGGCAAGTAAACTGGCAAGAATAATAAATACAAAATTCTTCATGTGTAGTGTTTAAAGGTTGAAAATAAAGAATGCCTCGTTTTGTAACAAATTATTGATATAAGCGGCAACAGCAAATAAGATTTAAGTATTTACCTTCGGGGGCTATGACGATAACCAAAACCATGCGAATAGGAATTGTTTGTTATCCCACGTTTGGAGGATCAGGAGTACTAGCAACTGAATTAGGAAAAGCGCTGGCACAAAAAGGACATTATGTGCATTTTATAACATATCAGCAACCGGTAAGGTTGGGATCATTTACACCAAATATTTTTTACCACGAAGTTCATGTTCCAACATATCCATTGTTCGATTATCCACCATACGAAACAGCTCTTGCCAGCACTATGGTGGATGTTATAAAGAACAACAATCTTGACCTGTTACATGTGCATTATGCCATACCACATGCTTCTGCCGCTTATATGGCAAAACAAATTTTAAAAAAAGAAGGAAAGGATATCCCTGTTATTACAACTTTACACGGCACCGATATCACACTTGTGGGTAGAGATAAAACCTATGCACCAGTGGTAACCTTCTCCATTAATGAAAGCGATGCCATCACGGCAGTGTCGAATAATCTTCGGGACGAGACATACAAGCATTTCAATATTCAAAAAAATATTGAGGTGATCAAAAACTTCGTTGATGTAAGTCGCTTTAATCGTAAACCGATCGATGCATTTAAAAAGATGATCGCTCCAAACAACGAAAGAGTATTAATGCATGCATCAAATTTCAGGAGACTGAAACGCATACCTGATGTTATAAAAATTTTTAAAGAAGTAAATGATAAAATACCAAGCCGGTTAATGCTTGTAGGCGACGGGCCTGAACGGCCTGCCGCTGAAGACCTTTGCCGTGAATTGAATCTTTGTGATGAAATACGATTTGTCGGCAAACAGGAACAAATGGAAGATATTTTAGCAATTGCTGATCTTTTCTTATTACCATCCGAATATGAAAGTTTTGGTTTAGCCGCGTTAGAAGCAATGGCAGCAGGAGTACCTATTGTTACCACAAATGCAGGTGGCTTAAGCGAAATAAATATTCCAGGCGAAACGGGATATATGGGCGATGTGGGTGATATAAAAACAATGGGACAACAAGCCATAAAAATCTTACGAGACAATGGAGTATTGAAAAAATTCAAAGAGAGAGCTGCGGCACATGCACAGGAATATGATATCAGCAAGATCATTCCTCTTTATGAAAACCTTTATGAAAAGTTTCTTTAAAACAAAAAGTCATCCCACCTAAGCGAAATGACTTTTATATATTGACAACGGCTAAATGACTTTATTTATGCAGCCACTGTTCAGGATTTAGCTTCTTGTTCTCAACCATTAATAGAAATTCAAGCTTGCCCCCTTCCCCTGTTTCATCATCCACACCTACTTTTCCTATTGTTTGACCAGTGCTCACATTCGAACCCTTTGCAACGGTTACCGATGAAAGATTGCTGTACACTGTAAAATATTTCCCATGGCGTATCATTACAGATTTTGAATCGCCGATATTAAATACACTTGCAACTTCACCATCAAATACGGATTTTACATTATTACCTGCTTGTGCACAGATCGTTATTCCGGGGTTATCTCCTCTAAGTTTTGTTTCTCCTATTTGATAGGGGCCATAATGAATACAAACTGTTCCCTGGTCAACCGGCCAAGGAAGTCTCATCCTGTTCTTTTCAAAATCTGCATTTAGTTTTAGATCGGCCTCTGAATTAAATACAACGCTTTCTCTTACCACTGACTTTGTACCCGTTGTTGTGTTTTTAGATACGCCGGGATCTGTGGTTATGGGCTTTGGATTTTTAATCGCATCTTCATCGGCTTTCTTTTTTGCAGCTGCTTTGGCCGCTGCTATTTCCCTGTTGATAATTGCTGTAATAGCATTTTGCAGGTCTTTATCTTTTTTCTTTTTTGCAGCCAGCTGCTTCTGCAGGTCTTTTTCCTGCGATTTTAATTGAGAAAGCACAACATCCTTTTCTTTCTTTTGGCCTTCCAATGTCTTGGCCTGGGTCGTTTGGTTTTGCAAGGCATCATCTTTTTGTTTCTTTTTACTTAGCTGATCTTGCTTTCTTTTAGTAATGAGTGCCTGTGTTTCTTTAATAGTGCTCACTTGTTGCTCACGATAAGCCCGGTAGCTTTTCAGATAAGTGATTCTCTTAATCGCATCATTGAAATCACTTGCAGAAAAAATAAAGTTGAGGAAATCATAATTACTCCTGTTCTTATAGGCATATACTACGCTACGTGAATATTGAGCCTTTAACGTATCCAACAATTTTGAAAGCCGATAGATCTCTACATTGCTCAGGTAAATATCATCATCTATCATGCGAAGTTCTTTACTGATATTGCTGATATATTTATTTTGCAATTTTATTTTTCTGTCAATAAGATTGTATTGTCCTACAATTTGTTTGGTTTTACCTTTTAGCTTGTCGTATTCACCCTGGATTTCTTTGATCTCTTTTTGGATCTCCTGTCTTTCTTTTTCCAACTGGGCTTTATCTTCTGTTTGCGCAAAAAGAAAACAGGAAGAAAAAACAAAGGCGAAGAGGAGATAGATTCTTTTTTTCATGGTTACCTGCTGTTTTGTGGTAAATCAATAAAGGGTTGGGATCAATTTAAAACGACGAGCCGCAAATTAAATTTTATTTACAATTTCTTTTTATAGTTTTTTGGTACCGAAAACGGATAACTTAACGTTTCATTAAAAGCATATTGCTTGAATTTAAGTTTGACATCAAGTTTAGTTTTCTCGGTCACAGATATGGTGCGGTTGGTAGAAAATTTCACTCCTTTGTCTGTTTCATATTCAGAGTAGGTAAGGAAACAGGTCCGGTTTCTTTGTATGTCAACATCATCGAGCTTGCTATGTAGGACCAAATGATCATTGTTATTCATCGAGATCAAGTGCCTGAACCATTGTCCCTCACTCAATAAGGAAATGCTATTTTCTACATTAGAATAAGAAACAAAATTCGTAGTATCGAGAAAAACAGGATTACCGATAATTATTTCCTGCACTGTATGTAGATCAAGCGGCAATGCTGCAACTTCCTGCAAATATTCTAATGACCGTACCTGGTATTCCTTATCGAGCTTATTTAAAATTCGTACAGAATCTTTGTCGATCAGTACCCGCATACCTTCTATTCCCAACGCTCCATTTACTGATATCCAAATAAGGCTGTCTTTTTTCATTCTTATGAAAACATTTACATCATATTTTTTGCCGTCACCGCCTTCGTAATCTGTATTGATCTTTGCTGAAAAAGTTTCAAACTCTATCCTGTTTGCATAAAGTTTATTATAATTCTCTTTTATGAATTTAACGGAATCTTCATGTGGATCATTTGTTGGCTTCACTACTTCCAGGGTATCTTTTTTAACTGCTATAGCCGATTGAATTTTCCTTGTAGACCGACACGAAGTAATGAGCAATGCACCTGTGATTAATATTAAAATAACTCTCATCATTCCTATTGTTTTCCTGTATGGCCAAAACCACCTGAGGCCCTTTCAGTTTCATTTAAAAATTCTACTTGCTCAAACTCGGCTCTTTCCGTTCTCTGAACTATCATTTGAGCAATTCTGTCGCCGTGATCAATAACCTGCTCCTCTGAAGAAAGGTTGATCAATATGATCTTGATCTCCCCACGATAGTCTGAATCTATTGTTCCCGGGGTATTCAGACATGTGATCCCCTGCTTGATAGCCAGACCGCTTCTTGGCCTGATCTGAATTTCATAACCAGCAGGAATTTCAACAAACAGGCCCGTCGGTATCATAGTTCTTTCCAGCGGTTGAAGCGTTACAGGTGCCTCTAATGCTGCCCTTATATCCATTCCCGATGATCCTTTTGTTGCATACTGAGGCAACGGATTCGCAGATGCATTAACTATCTTTATATTCACCGATGACATTCTGACAAAGTTAAAGTTTCGAGAGCACAAAGAAAGTTCCATGCTTCGAATAACTAGTTAAACTTTTTGAAGCAATACAGTAGCATATGCCATGATGCCTTTTCCTTTTCCTATAAATCCCATCTCTTCAGTTGTAGTGGCTTTTATTGAAACATCATTTTCGGAAAGATCGGTAGCCTCCGCAATTATTTTTCGCATCTCTGAATTGTATTGCTTCAGTTTGGGCTCCTGTAAACAAATAGTACTGTCAATATTTACAACTGAATAACCTTTTTGCTTAACCAGGTCCATAGTTCGTTGTAACAATATTATACTCTGAATATTTTTAAATTCTTCAGAAGTGTTAGGAAAATGAACACCGATATCACCTAATGCGAGAGCTCCTAGCAATGCATCACAAATAGCATGAAGCAATACATCAGCATCGCTATGCCCTAAAGCTCCTTTTTTAAAAGGAATATTGACCCCGCCAATCCATAGCTCTCTTCCTTTTTGTAACTGGTGATAATCGACCCCGCTTCCTATTCTATAAGACATGGAATTTTTATTTAGTCAAATATAAAAAAAGACGTCCCGCTTATGGCGAGACGTCACTATTAATTATTTTATCATTTTTAGTTACCAGTTGTTGCTCCTGAACCATCAAAATTAAAGTGCAATGAGAAGCGTAATGTGTTTGATAAAGGATTGCGGTCAACACCACTTCCTGAAGGAAGCAGGTATGAGAAATCCAATCCAAAGCTTTGATATTTTATACCAACACCCATTGTAAAATACCTGCGGTTTCCTTTTGTTTTATCTTCATAAAAGTAACCTCCACGTAATGCAAACTGGTTGTTATACCAGTACTCCATACCAAGTGATAACTGGAACTCTTTAATTTCTTCACTAAAGCCATCAGGTGCATCGCCAAAAGAACTGAACCAGCTGCTGATCACACTTTTGCTGCGATACTCTTCCAATTGCTGTGGTGTAGCAGGATCAGCCGGAGGGGTTGGAACTAATAATTTATTTACATCAACGCCAAAAGTTAATGAATTGGCAGAGTTAAAAACCCTTTTATAAGTCGTACCTAATCCTAAGTTGGCGGGGATATAATCTTTTTGATCTGCATTATCAGTATAGGAGATCTTTGAACCAAGATTACTCATTACTGCGCCAAAAGCCCAGCCTTGTCCAACATCATTATGACCATCATAATAATAAGCAATATCACCAGCAACTGCGCTAGCAGCTTTATAATTATTACCAGCTGCAGGCCCCTGTGCAAGGTTTGAATAAATATATTTTAAACCAACGCCAATGCTATTTCTTTCAGAAAGCTTCCTTGAATAACCAACATCGATTCCAAATTCACGAGGACGGAAAGTATTTAGGTCGTTACCAAGATTATCTGTAAACTGAATATTTCCAAGGCTGAAATAACGTAATGAGCCAGAAATCGCTTGCTGATCATCGAATTTATAATAGCCCGCTGCAGCAGCAAGATAAACATCACTCAAAATGTCTTTTAACCATGGTGTATATGATAAAGAAATGCCACCTTTACTTGTATTATAAGGCACCTTCGCAAGGTTCCAGAATGATGAATTCGCATCTGGTGAAACGGCAATTCCAACCTCACCCATACCACCGGCACGGGCATCAGGAGAAATACGCAAAAAAGGAACTGCTGTGGTCACAACGTTTATAGGGTCTTGAGCCTTGGCGGATTGAGTAATTCCAACAAAGATGAGGATTGCAGCAGTCAGTTTAAATGCAGTGGGTCTCATTAGTAACAGTTTAGGTTATTTGTAAATATAGAGGAATTTTAAAAATCACGGTTCGAAAATATTTATTTTTTGTTAGCTATTACTTAGCTATTCCATCTTAAAAGATCGCAAGTTTTTCGATGACTGTACTTGGCTTTAAACCCGGACAAAAAACTTTGAGTTTATATATATATACCCCTCTTCCGATCTTATCTCCAAAATCATCTCTGCCGTCCCATTCAACTTCAGAAGAACGATTTCCATGAGTATTTATTGTTTTTTCAATCGTTTTTACTACCCTACCGGACAGCGAAAATATGTGAATCTGTACAAAAAGATCCTGGCCTGGTTTATTATGCTCAAACCAGAATTGTGTTTTGGTTGTAAAGGGGTTAGGATAATTAAGAACATGGTCAATGATTAGCTCATCGTCATTCACCACAGAAAAATCGAGTATAAATTCTGAAGAATTGTTAAGCACATCCCATGCTTTTATTTTTATTGAATGAATGCCGGGTTCCAAATCTGGTAATTGAAAGCGGGCATAACCTTGTCCATACTTATCAAGGTCCGCTTCGTAATAGTTATTCAGATTAAATAGTTGATCAATGTCATTATCTAACATTGCTGTTATATCATGACCGATGCCTGTACCAGAAGTGTTGATACCTGATGAGTCGGCTAATTTTACAATCAGCACCGGTCTTTGATTGACTATACTACCATTTACAAACTTCTCATCATTTAACCATGCTTTTGTGATCGGCCCTTCTTTATCGCTGTCAACTCCAGTTGCTGAACCGCCAATAATAAATCCATTAAAAAAATCACCTCCATCTTTTATCCCGTCTTCGGCATAGTAGCTAAGTTTTCCCTGGCCAAATTGATAGTTGATGTCTTTGGGAACTTTAAATGAAAAGCTGAATTTACCATTATTGACCGTAGCCTTTCCCTTGAATAAGATGCTTGATTGTTGTTGAAACGATGTTTGTTGGCTACCCGGATCGTTAGCTTTGGTAATGATCATTTGAGGCTTGTCGAAAACAACAGGATAAACAGTTCCATTTAAAGTAGAAAGAATTGAGCCATTGTTATCAGTTACTTCACCTTCAATCACTACTTTTTCTCCGGCAGATAAAGTATCAATTCGCAATAAAGGATCAACAGAATTTACTTTGGTAGTTTTTATCTTAAACTGTGGAAACGCAAGCGTCAAAGCCGGGTCACCAAGCAATGTGAATTTCCTGTTGTTGATCAGGTCGCCGGAATTTTGATAAGTATAGTTTTTTGCTGCCATTACTGCTTCACCCAAGCTTCTATATTTCCCATTTGCGTCAGGCTGCATGGCAAATTGCATATAATTGTTATTCATGATCCGGTTACTAAATGAGAACACAAGTCGTGTAGTTGTCATCATTGCGATGCCACCGCTTTTTGGCCTTAGTAAAATATTTTCGCCGAGTGAATTCGTAAATGGATTATCATAAGGTGCAAAATCGCAAGTTGCCGTAACAAATAAAGGAAGCCGGTTAGTATTGCTCCATCCATTTACCATTGGCTGATCAAGGATCACTTCCTCAGCAAGTCTTGCGGAACCTCCATGGCCAATAAAATTAAAAAGCAATATCCCATTAGCAATTTGATTATTGATCGTTTCATTTACGGTTGGATATCGGCTGCCTGCAGATCCACTTTGTTGTTCAAAAGCATCCATGTAGATCTTTTGAATATTGAAGATCGGATTTGCAGACACTGTGCCTGTTATTAATTCTGCATCCTGTAAATGAAGATTATTGTCTTCATCATCTGCAACAAATGAAACATTATTTCGCCATGCACCAAAGCTTTCTTTACTATAATAGCTAATCACTTTATCTACATAATTTTTTGCTTCTTCTGTATTTTTCGCAGGCACTCTTCCAATTCCAATATCTAAAAGATTCGTTACTAGCCCTGAATTGATGTCTTCATTATCATCTAAAAATCCAAAGAAATCATCACTGGTGTAGGTACTTAGAGGATCAAGAAATATCTTACTTTGATAAGCAGGGACAAGGTTTGTATTATTTGCGATCCTGGTTTTGTAATCAAATGAAGCATCACCAAAAAGCAGCAAGTATTTTGGGCGATTTGAAGGATTGCTTCCAGCTTTATCAAAATACATTTTTACAAAATCACGAATAGCTACACCGTCTGGAATACCTGATGAAAACTCATTAAAGATTTTATCAACAGTGACCACTGTTACTTTTAAATTCATTTGTCGGTGAAAGGCTGCTAATCGTTCTGCTTGTGAAAGCAATAAACTATTAGTGATAATTAAGTAATCTGTTTGTTGTGAATTATGCAAGTCCTGGTTTTGTATACGACCGGAGGTTTTTGGAATTAATGCATTTGTTGGATCAAAAGCAATGTATTCTCTCAATCGAATAGCATCATTATTGAACCGAAATTGATTTGCAGAAAAGTTTCCCTGCATTCTAACGATTGAAAAAGGGTCAGTAATGTCCCAAACCTGTGTATTGTTGGTAGCGTTGCTTATCACAAACTCACAGATATTATTTCCAACACTGTTCCAGTCACGAAAAGACAATTGTCCGCTGTTATTTAAATCAAGATTTCTTCTTGCATGTATCTCAAAAAAATTTAACCACCCTTGTGAATTAAAACCGCCCGGTGCATAAGTATAGTTAACCTGTAAAGATCCTTGCGATAGCAAAATATCCGATTGCTGTTGTGATTGTTGAGCAAACAGATCATATAAGCCTGCTCCGGTTGATGGAATGTTGATCTGTTGCACCAACTGGTTATTGATTCGAACATCAAATCGACTGGGAACATTTATGGACCTGGCGACACAATTTGAGATCAAAGCAGAAGGTGAACTGCTGCTAAGGTTTGGCACATTAACAGAAAATGTTCTTGAAAGTGTTTTTCCCGGAGCATCAGCAAACTCTTCGCCCAGCCATTCCTTTCCACTTGCCAAAAGATTTATCGTATCAAGCTCATGAAAAATTCTTTCATTGAATGAATTAACAGTTAGTGTTGGTGAAGTATTTACCAGTAATGAAGTAATTCTTTTTCCCGATCCTCCGATCGTAATAAAATAATATGCAGAATCAGCGTAAATGTTTTTCTGATGAGTAAACCTTTTATTTAATGAATCTCTTAACCACCTGTCAGGCCCTGAACCATAAAACAAGAAATAATCATTTCCGTTAAACAGACCATCCCCTCCGTCAACTACCATGATCGCATTTTCTGCGACATCATCAATTGGAATATCTGCATTTGCTTCGCTAAGCATGCCGCCTCCATTCCCAAAAAGCCTTATAGAACCGGTTGAAATGTTTGAAGTATTAAACCCAAGTGAGGCTAAAAAGGGGATATCTATTTTGTAAATACCGCTTTCTTTTACAGCCACTCTTCCCCAAATTCCTGATGCCAGGGCTGAGTTAGTTTTATAGACTCTCTGGCCGCTAACATTAGGGGCAAAAAACAATATCAATGAGAAAGTTATAACGGTAAATCTCCTCATCATTTCCTTAGAAGTTACGGGGGCTTTAACTAGCTCACAAAAAGTATTTCTGCTTAATAAAATCATTATAAACTGCCTATATTCGCAGACGCGGTAGATAAAATCTTATTTAGGTGCAATAATTTTATCTCAACCGGCGTTAAATTTATTCCAATTCAAAGGTTTAGACAAAAAACTATGAAAGTGAAAAACTTAATTATCCTTTTATCCTGCGCCGTTATGTTAGCTTCTTGTAAAGGCAAAGGTCTATTTGGCAAAAAGAAATACGACAAGTCGGAAGTAACCGGCTGGAATTACAACGACAAAAATATGGGCGGATACCAGGTATCCAAAGAAAAAGAACAGGCAACTGGCCCAGGTCTTGTCTTTGTACCCGGTGGTACCTTCACAATGGGACAAACTGATGAAGATGTGATTGGCGATTTTAATAATATCCCTCGCCGTCAAACAGTTCCTTCCTTCTATATCGATAAAACTGAGGTAGCCAACGTTCACTACCGTGAATACCTTTATTGGCTTAGTCGTGTGTTTGACCCAGCAAATGATCCTAGTTATCAAAAGATCATTGATGCCGCATTGCCTGATACACTTGTTTGGCGCAGTGAGTTAGCTTATAATGAACCATTGGTTGAATATTATTTGCGTCACCCAAGTTTTAACAACTACCCTGTTGTTGGCGTTAGCTGGAAGCAAGCTTATGATTTTTGTTTATGGAGAAGTGACCGTGTTAATGAAGGAGCTTTATTAAGCAATGGCTTAGCAGCAAAACAAGGTTTACAAGCTCAACAAGGTGAAGATAATTTCACAACTAAATCATACCTCTTAGGTTTTTATGCTCCTCAACCTGGAAGAACAGGAAAAAAGAGCACTTTAAAAACTGCGCAAGGAACTCCACGTACACAGGTAACCATGGAAGACGGTATCCTTCAACCTGATTATCGTTTACCAACAGAAGCTGAATGGGAATATGCAGCTTTAGGTTATATCGCACAAAACCCAAGACCAAGCACTAAAGAAGGAAAACGTGGTGAAGAGTTAACAATGAACAAACAAATTTATCCATGGAGTCATAATCCGAATGGTTTGCGTGATACACGTCATGGTAGCTGGCAGGGTATGATGCTTGCTAACTTTAAAAGAGGTAATGGTGACTATGCAGGTGTGGCCGGTGGTTTAAATGACGATGCGATCTATACGGCTGATGTAAAGGCCTTTTATCCAAATGGATTTGGCTTATATAATATGGCAGGTAATGTTAGCGAGTGGGTAGCAGACGTATACAGACCGCTGACTTTATTGGATGCTGATGATGTTGCTCCTTATCGTGGTAACAAATACCAGAAGATGCTTGTTGTAGACTCTACTTCAGGTGACCCAACAACACGTTTTGCAAGAGACAGCATGGGTCGTGTAAAATATACTGACGTTACTGACAAAGAAAGCATGATGCGCAGAAACTATCAGCGTGGTAATGTTATCAACTTTATTGATGGTGACTCTTTATCACAATCAAACTATGGTTATGGCATCACAACTCTTGTAAGTGATAAATCAAGAGTATATAAAGGTGGTAGCTGGGCTGATTACGCTTATTGGTTGAGCCCTGGTACTCGTCGTTTCATGGAAGAAGATCAATCAAGTGCTACAGTTGGCTTCCGTTGTGCAATGAGCCGTATGGGTAGCACAGAAGGTAATAAAAGAAAAACAGGTAACTGGTGGAAAGACAAACGTCAAAAACGCTAATCTTTTTCTCTTCATAATATTAAAAGCCCCGTCATCATTGACGGGGTTTTTTAATTTAGCCATTACATTTGCTTATAATGATCGAAGAATTATATAAAATCTACCAGCAATATCCATCGATACAAACAGACACCAGGAAATTAAAATCCGGTGATATATTTTTTGCTTTGAAGGGACCTAATTTCAATGGTAATGCATTTGCAAAAAAGGCTATTGATAGCGGCGCTGCTTATGTTGTGATCGATGAAAAAGAATACGAGATCCCGGGAAAAACTTTTTTGGTACCTGACGTATTATCTGCTTTACAAGAATTAGCACTTCATCATCGTAAGCAATTCAATATTCCCTTTATTGCAATCACAGGAAGTAATGGCAAAACAACAACCAAGGAATTGATACATGCCGTTCTTTCTTCCTCTTTCCAAACTTATACTACTGAAGGAAATCTTAACAATCATATCGGAATACCGTTGACGATCTTAAAAGTTAAGACCGATGCAGAAATGGCGGTGATCGAAATGGGTGCCAATCACCTCAAAGAAATTGCCGGTTATTGCCAGATCGCTTTGCCCACACATGGCTTAATTACAAACTGTGGTAAAGCTCATCTTGAGGGTTTTGGCAGCGAAGAAGGAGTAAGAAAAGGCAAAGGCGAATTGTTTGACTATCTCCGCACTCTTACTCATGGCTTTGCTTTCGTAATGTGGGATTATGAGTATTTACAGGAAATGAGTAAAGGCATCAGTGGTATTATAAAATATGGGACAAAGGAAAATGACCATGTGATCGGAAAAATTATTCCCAGCGAAACTTTCCTGAAAGTTGAGATAACACAGGGTCTTGATGATAAGATCATCTCAACTCAATTGGTTGGTGACTACAATTTACCTAACATTCTGGCTGCAGTAACTGTTGGTAAATTTTTTGAAGTACCCGAAAACAAGATCAAACCTGCAATTGAAAATTATGTTCCTTCCAACAGCCGTTCACAGCTGATCGAAAAAGATTCGAATAAAATAATCCTCGATGCATACAATGCAAATCCCAGCAGCATGAGACTGGCTGTTGAAAATTTTGCAAAGAAAAAATCTGAAAATAAGATACTGATGCTTGGCGCTATGGCTGAATTAGGTAAAGAAAGTTTAGAAGAACACCAGGGAATAGTTGACCTGATAAAAAAACATTCCTGGAAAGAAGTGGCGCTTGTGGGCGGTGATTTTCTAAAACTTTCCCACCCATTTCTTTCATTTGAAAATTCATTGCAGGCAAAAGAATGGTTTGCAAAACAGCATTTCCAAAACAGTTATATACTTGTAAAAGGAAGCCGGAGCATGCAAATGGAAAAAGTTTTAGAAGTTCAACTATAAAAAATGGAAATAGCCGGTTATTTCGCTGCGGTTTTTATTGGCATTGTGCTTGGCATGATGGGTGGTGGCGGTTCCATTCTTACAGTTCCTGTTTTAGTTTACCTGCTCCATCTTGATGCAATAACCGCAACTACTTATTCATTATTTATTGTGGGATGTACCAGCCTGACAGGTGGCACACGAGCTTATTTAAAAAAGCAAGTTGATTTTAAAGCTGTCTCAGAATTTGGGATACCTTCTATTTTTTCAATTTATATAACAAGACATTTTATTTTACCAGCTATCCCGGAAAAATTATTCTTTATTGGAAATTTTGAAGTTACCCGTGAGATATTGCTGATGACACTATTTGCATTTTTAATGCTTACTGCATCTGCGTTCATGATCTTTAATGGTGATGACGAAAATAAAAACACAACTACATCCCAGGAAAGAAATAGTACCATACTGCCACTTACTTTATGGGGTTTATTTATTGGATTCATTACAGGATTATTAGGTGCAGGTGGTGGCTTCCTTATCATTCCGGCTTTGGTGTTGTTTGTGAAACTGCCAATGAAAACCGCCATTGGCACTTCCTTAGTTATTATTGCCATCAATTCAATTTTTGGTTTTCTATTTAGTCTAAAACAAACTCCACTTGACTGGAAGATCCTATTGCTTTTCACGGGACTTGCGATAATCGGTATCTATTTAGGAAGTCTTTGGGCAGAAAAGATTCCAGGTAAAGTTTTAAAAAAATTATTTGGTTGGTTTGTAATTATAATGGCGATATACATACTAATAAAAGAATTATTTTTAAATCAATAGCTCTTGATTTAAGCCGTGCTCATTCGATAACTTTGTAAAAAATTAATTCATGAATTTTATTGAATGGATACGACAACCATGGCCCTGGTATGTTGCCGGTCCTTTGATCGGCCTTACGGTTCCGCTCCTGCTGATCCTGGGAAATAAATCTTTTGGTGTTTCTTCTTCATTACGTCATATATGTGCTGCTTGTGCACCGATGAATATTTCTTTTTTTAAATACGATTGGAAGAAAGAAGCGTGGAACCTTTTCTTTGTCGGCGGTATTTTATTAGGCGGAGTGGTCACAGCATTTTTTTTATCAAACCCAAATCCTGTTGTGATCGATCCAAAATTAGCGACTGAACTCGCCAGTTATGGTGTTACAAACACAGAAGGTCTTGTACCAAAAGAGCTTTTTAATTGGGAAAATTTGTTGACCGTAAAAGGACTTATTCTTCTTGTTGTTGGTGGTTTTCTTGTTGGCTTTGGTACACGTTATGCAGGAGGATGCACAAGTGGTCATTCTATTATGGGATTAAGCAATATGCAATTACCATCTCTTATTGCCACATGTTGTTTTATGTTAGGTGGTTTTCTCGTAGCAAACTTTATTCTTCCTCTTATTCTTAAATTATAATTGAGCATGAGCACGGCATTAAAAACTTTTAGGCAAATAGATCCTGAAACTGATTTTGAAGTAAGATCACAAGATTCAATATGCATTAATGAATCCCAACTCAACAAACCACTTTGGTCAAATTTAAAGTTTGCGGTTTCAGGAATTTTATTTGGAGTCATTTTAATAAAGTCAGAGGTTATTTCCTGGTTTCGTATACAAGAAATGTTTCGCCTACAAAGTTTTCATATGTATGGTGTTATTGGTTCAGCTGTTGTGGTCGGGATGATCAGTGTTTTTCTGATCAAGAAGTTTAAAGTAAGATCAATTGATGGAGAACCAATCCATCTTCCTCAAAGAAAATTTAACAAAGGCCAGATCTATGGCGGTTTGCTTTTTGGATTTGGATGGGCATTAACTGGTGCATGTCCCGGACCTTTATTTGCATTAATAGGTTCGGGAGCTACAGTTATCCTTGTAACTTTATTCACCGCAATTGTGGGTACCTGGGTGTATGGATATCTAAGAGAGAAATTACCTCATTGACGAATTTTATTTTGAAATGAAACCAATTTGTTTTTATAAAACATTTGTTGCATTGTTTTTTTCTGTATTGCTTCTATGGTCATGCAATAGCAGTAATAACAGTTATATCACTGCGGATTCAACTCAGCATTTATGGCGTGGATTGAACTATTATCAAATTCCTGAAAGCGATTCAATGGCAAGATATGGACACCAGTTGATCTCAAAAACTTCATATTACCTTGGGCCAAATGGAATTGTTGCGCAAATATCAAACGGTATGAATTGCCAGAACTGTCATTTAAGTGCCGGTACTGTGCCTTGGGGAAATAATTATGGAGGAGTGTATTCAACATTTCCAAAATTTCGTGCAAGAAGCGGTGGTCTAGAAACGATACCAAAAAGAGTAAATGATTGCATACAAAGAAGTTTAAACGGCCAGGCAATTGATAGTAATGGCAAAGAGATGAAAGCGATCATTGCATATATGAAATGGTTAGGAGATGGTATAAAAAAAGATTCGATACCAAAAGGTAGTGGGATAATGAATATTTCATATCTCGATCGTGCAGCTGATCCAAAAAATGGCAAAATCGTTTATGCAAATAAATGCCAGCGATGTCATGGTGTTGATGGACAAGGACAAAAGAAAGATGATCATCAATATGAATACCCACCTCTATGGGGAGAGCATAGTTATAATACGGCCGCAGGTTTATATCGCATTTCAAGATTTGCTGGTTATGTAAAGAATAATATGCCTTTTGGTGAAGTGGAGTATACAAATCCACAACTGACAAATGAAGAAGCATGGGATGTTGCCGCATTTGTTAATTCACAACCACGCCCATCAAAAATTTTCAAAGAAGATTGGCCGGATATTTCTACAAAGCCAGTTGATCATCCATTCGGTCCATTTGCAGACGGGTTTAGTGAAGAACAACATAAATATGGTCCTTTTAAACCGATCGTTGAAGCAAGAAAAAATAAACAGGGTAAGTAATTTAATCAGCAAGTATGACTCAAAATATTAATCTGCATGAGAACTGTAGTTGCCTTTCTTGCCAGCAATTGAGTGACGCTGAAAAAAAATTACATCTTGAAATTTCACTAAACAGTCGCAGAGAATTTTTTAAAAATGCTGGCAAACTTGGATTGGGTATTGGCATCGGGGGTGGATTGATCAGTCCGGTTGCCGCGTCTGCATTGGGATCTGATGAATCTTCTTACAAAGCACAAGCGATCAATAAAGACAATGCAATGCATAATGGAAAAGCACAGATACTTACACTGCTTCATACAGCCGATATCCATTCGCAACTTGAAACTCATGATGAATTTTTTATCGAGAACAAAAAAGTTGTTTACAAAAAAAGAGGTGGGTTTGCTGTATTGAAAACAATGATCAATGAATTGAGAAACCAAAATCCAGGTAATACCCTTGTCATTGATGGCGGCGATTGTTTCCAAGGGAGTGGTATTGCTGCGTTAACAGAAGGAAAAGCAATCATTCCTTTAATGAATAATATTGTTTATGATATTATGCTTCCTGGTAATTGGGAAGTAGTATATGGAAAAGAAATGATGATGAAAGATATGTTTGCATATAGTGGAGTAAAGGTTTGTGCCAATATGTTTCATGATACAAAAGATGAACAAAAAGGTGAGCTGATCTTCCCTCCTTATTTTATCAAACATATTGCAGGTATCAAGATCGGCTTTATAGGTTACAATGATCCGTTGACTCCTAAAAGACAATCACCTGCATATAGTTATGGAATCGAATTTGCCTTCCCGAAAAAAAATATTGCCCGATATATTCATCTTTTAAAAGAATATGAAAAATGTGATATGATCTTTTTACTCACTCACATGGGTATGGCCCAGCAAGTAGGGTTGGCCAATATGCCCGAAGTAAAAGGGGTTGATTATATACTTGGAGCCGACACACATGAAAGAATTCGAAAACCAGTTGAAGGTAAGTACGCAAAAGTGACTGAGCCCGGAGCATTCGGTTCATTTATTTCAAAGCTTGATATCGTTATTGAAAATGGAAAAGTGAAAGAGCATAATTATCAATTGCTGGATGTTGATCCATTGCGTTATAAAGAAGATGAAGAAATGAAAATGCTGATTAAAAAAACCAAAGAACCTTTTGCAAAAAAGCTAACTACGGTAATTGGTAAAACAAAAACTCCGCTTGTAAGATATTATATCTTAGAAACTCCGATGGATAATTTTATTACAGATGCGATCATGTGGAAATTCAAACCAGATATTGCATTAAGTAATGGCTTTCGCTTTTGCCCGCCATTGGTACCGGATCCTAAAACAGGAGTTGCGGATATCACAAAAGATTTTTTATGGAGTATGTTGCCGATAGATAGTGAAGCAAAATTAGGCATGGCGAGTGGCCGTCAGATCTGGGACTGGATGGAACATGAATTGGAAAATGCCTTTGCAAAAGATCCTGAAAAACGATTTGGTGGTTGGGTAATTCGTTTCAAAGGAATGGAAGTGAATTTTACAATTGAGAAACCGGAAGGCAAAAGAGTTAACTCGATAAAATTAAATAAAGAGCCGATCGATCTGTCGAAACAATACTCATTTGTAGCTTGTGAAAGAGAAGGCGACCCGGATACTACTTTATGCAGGATGGAAGGCGTAAAAAAACCAACCAAAATGGGTGCTACTCTTCACTCTGTTATTGAAGAATATTTAAAAGAATTTTCTCCTATTGCACCAAAAATAGAAGGCCGTTGCACAGTTACAGATGCATCTTATGATCTACTTACCCAGGTAACAGGAGTAGGTTATGAATTCAAATAAAAATGTCCCGATTGAAGCGGGACATTAAACATATTTACAAGAAATTTTATCCAGCAAAAATATAAGCACATTGTTTTTCCTGTGCACGCCCCAAAGCCCATACTCCTGAAGGTACTGGCTGAACACCCGGAAGGATAGCATCCATAAAATCTTTTTTTACATCTTCATGTTTTAATTTCATGTTATCTGCGAGTACAGCACTATAAACATTTATAGCTGCTGCACAAACACAAAACTGTACACCACTTTCCTGGAGTTGATTTACACCGATCAATATTTCACCTACACCCGGTACTTTATATGCCCCTGCCTTGGGCTTCCAGAAAGGATTACGTGTTGCAGGTTGTTTTGTTTCGGGGTCATTTGCTTCAAATACTTTACCCAATTCATATTTTGCCCAAAGTTTATCTTCCATTGCATATCCGATCGAAGCATGTCTTAAAACTACTACTACGCTACAATCCTTGTTCATTGTACCAGTAGCTTCATTGGTGAGTAAAAAAACTCTTGGCCATGCAAATGGAAAAATTTCATGTGGATGCGGAGAGTCAAAGACAACTCTGTGTTTCCCATTGATCTTTTTAAACATTTCTTCCGGATCGCCATAAACTTTGTGATCAAACTTTGCCTCGCCTGCAAATGCCGTCATTGAAGGCGTAATGCTTGTTAAGCCTATTGCAGCGGCGCCAGTAGCAATTTTTCCGAGGAAATTGCGGCGATTAGTTCCTCCATTAGTTTCGTTGGTATTCATAATAAAAATTTTAATTTTTGACAATGAAAAAAGCCCGATAAGCTACGAAAAAAATCAATACCTCGTTTTATAAATCTTCTTTTCCGTCTTTTATTTCGTAATTTTTCTTTACCAAAATTTTGGTTTATGAAAAAGATACCCCTGATCGCCTCATTTTTATTGGGAACCCTGATGCAATCATTTGCCCAACAAAAACCTTTTAATATCGTATTTGATATTACCACAAGTGACTCTGTAACTCATCAACGTTTAATTCGATGGGTAAACGGCATTGTCTCTTCTTACCCCGATGCGAAAGTTGAAATAGTATTTTATGGTAAAGCACTAGACATGATTGTAAAAGACAAATCAACAGTGGCAGGAGATGTCATTAAGCTTGGGACAGAAAAGAAAGTAACTTTTGCTGCCTGTGAACATGCCATGCAGGTTTTTAATATTAGTAAAAATCAGCTGCTTAATGGAGTTACAACAGTGCCGGACGCTTTGTATGAATTAGTAACAAAACAGGCGGAAGGATATGGATATATAAAAGTCGCGAATTGATAAAGATCATCTTTCATTAAGCTGCTTTTGCGGACATTTGCAATTAAATGACGGCATTGATGATATTGTTCTGCTGTTTCATTGCAAAAAAAATTTCTCATTTTATATCTATATAATGCCCAATAAAAAGAAGCGTAGTTATCTTATTTCAACTTTAGATTGTCGATGTCCAAGATGCAGAGAAGGAAAACTTTTCAAAAACAAGGCTAGCATTAGTTTGAAAAAAAATATGGCAATGCCACAAACCTGCCCGGTATGCGGACAGCCAACAGAAAAAGAGCCGGGATTTTATTATGGCACCGGTTATGTAAGTTATGCTCTCTGTGTTGCTATAAGCGCTGCCACTTTTGTAGCCTGGATCGTTTTGATCGGCATGTCTGTAAAAAACGGGGACAAAAGATTCTTTTACTGGTTTGCAACAAATACAGTTATTCTCCTCGTTCTTATTCCATGGATGATGCGTCTATCAAGGAGCATCTGGATCTCCTGGTTTGTCAAATATGATCGGAACTGGGGCAAAAATTCAATAAGAAGAGAAGATATTGAACGAATTATTCCTGAACAGCAAATGAATTAAGATGCGGAGACCAAGGGATTCGAACCCTTGATACGGTTTCCCGTATACACACTTTCCAGGCGTGCCTCTTCAACCACTCGAGCAGGTCTCCGGGGCGGCAAAAATACAGTTAGGCTTTCAGATGTTGAATAATTCTTTCGCATTCTTAGTGGTGATATTTTCGACCTCTTCTTTCGAAGCAATTTTTATTTCGGCCAATTTTTCTACAACGTATTTTAAATAACTGCATTCATTTCTCTTTCCTCTAAATGGAACAGGTGCCAAATAAGGCGCATCAGTCTCCAGCACTATATTTCTCATATCAATATCAGCCATCACTTTATCCAGACCTGAATTTTTAAATGTAACTACTCCCCCAATTCCCAAATAAAATCCAAGGTCAATGATCTCATTAGCCTGCTTTTCATTCCCCGAAAAACAATGGAAAGCTCCTTTCAGGTTTCCTTGCTGATTCTCTTTGATAACCTTAATACATTCGTCAATTGAATTACGGGAATGAATAACAACTGGTATATCGTATAGTTTCGCCAATTCAATTTGAAATTGAAATGATTCATATTGTTCTTTTGTAAAAGTTTTATCCCAGTAAAAATCGAGCCCTGTTTCTCCTACTGCCACAAATCTTCTTTTTTCAAAATATTCCTGAACTATTTTGAGCTCCTGCATAAATCCTTCTTTTACCGAACAAGGGTGCAGCCCCATCATAGAAAGGCATTTTTCGGGAAACCTGTCTTCAACTTCAAGCATGCAGGAATGGGTCTCATTGTCAATGGCAGGCATCAAAATCAGCTTAATTTCTTCGTTTTCAGCGGCCTTAAGCATTGACTCCCGATCCTGATCAAATTCTGGTAGATATACGTGACTATGGGTATCTATTATCATAATTTTACACTGATTTTCAAAGATAAACAGCCTGAAAAATCTTAACAAAGCCTTAAACCAAGTCCAATATTTGCCGTCACAGAGTCGTTATTTGTAAACCTACAAAATCATTATTATGAAACTGATTTTCAGTCCTGCCCGTTTAGCCACCATTATTTTAGTTTCCCTGGTTGTTTTCGGTTCATGCACAAAAGAAAACAGCGTGGAAGAAGATAAACAGGAAGAATTTACATCGCAAGCTTCTGCCGAAGCAGATGCTGAATCTGACGATGTTTTCAATGAGGTTTTTGACAATGTTATGGGTGTGAATGCAGATGTTGCCTTTGGAGGCACAGGAGTTTTCGGTCGAATGAACCCCGGCTCTTTCGACGGCACTACTGTCCGTTTGACTGCCTGCCCTGATGTGACAATTACTCATTTAAGCGGAAATCTTGACCCATTTCCTGTAAAAGTTGTAATGGATTTTGGAACCGGCTGTACCGGTCGTGACGGAAGAACCCGTTCAGGGAAAATTGTCACGGTCTATAGCAATAGGCTATTTGTATTTGGAGCCACAGCTACAACTGAGTTTGTAAATTACAAGGTTGATAGTATTGAGATTCAGGGAAGACATATTATAACAAACCAAGGAGAACCAATTTCTACGGCTCCTAATCTTTGCATCAGACATAAATGGAAAGTAGAGGTAAAAGATGCAAAGCTTATTAAACCTAATGGTAACTATACAGAGTGGAGAAGTACAAAGACCATAACACAAATGGAGGGCATGTGTACTCCATATATTCCTCTTGATGACATATACAAAATTGAAGGTAGTGCCGGCGGTAAAGTGAAAAGAGGAGATTTACTTATCGCCTGGAATTCTGAGATCACTGAGCCGTTAGTTAAAAAATTCAGCTGCCGCTGGCTGGTAAAAGGCATTATCAGGACAGCCAGGATAAATCTTACCTCTAATTCCCCATGGGTCGCAACCATAAACTACGGTAACGGAGATTGTGATAATAAGGCGGTGGTAACCATAAATGGGCAAGCCCATAATATTACTTTGCCGTAATTAAAAAATTATTATACCTTTAAACCAGTTTTCATAGGGTACGGATTAAAAACGGGCCAGGGTTTCTACCCAGGCCCTATTTATTTATGTAGGCGAAACATTTAATTCTTCTAAAGTGATTTAAATAAATATCCTTTTTCAGAGAAGAAATTTAGGATCCTTGGTAGTGCATATGCAAGTTTTGGAAAAGCTTTTTCGCTATCGTGAAAAACTATAATCGAGCCAGGAGTTGATGCCAATAGCACATTAGCAAGACATTGTTGAGGGGTACAATTAATATCAAAATCTCCACTTAAAACATCCCACATAATCACTTTAGGATCTTTTCCTTTCAATACCGGCTTTAGATTTTTTGCCTGGAAAGAAGTGATACGACCGTAAGGTGGTCTAAAAAGATTGCTATCTATTTCCTTTGAAGCAAGAGCAATGTCCTTCATATAATCATCATTACTCGTCTTCCAACCATTCAAATGATTGTATGTATGATTTCCAACAGAATGACCATCATTTATTATTTGTTTATAGATGTCAGGATGCCCCACAACATTTTTACCTATGCAAAAAAAAGTGGCTAAGACATTATGTTTTTTTAATTCTTTTAAAACAAAAGGAGTTGCTTCGGGATGTGGTCCATCATCAAAAGTCAAATACAGAATTTTTTCATTTGTTGGTATACTCCATATATAAGAATCGTAGATCCTCTTAAGCCATCCCGGTGTTTTTACGAAGTAAAACATTTGTCAAAGTAATTTCTTTCCTTATTAATCGTTTTAGACTTTTGTAGGTCTTATTTGCCAACTTAAAATTCAATCGCTATGAAACTAAAAAAAATCTTTGCTCTTTTGTCTCTTCCTTCGGCATTTTTCTTTGCCTCGTGTGAAAAAGAAGCAAACGAACCAGATCCAGAATTTGAAACAACTTTTAAATTGACCGAAAACCAGGCAGTTTCCGAAAGCATAAACGATGATGCTACCGTTGTTTTCTTTGAATCATCTGTAAGCTCAGGTTTTTACAGATTGAACGGACAAATGGAAACAACTGGCATATTGAGCTGCGCAACCGTATCAGTAACTCCTCAAAATACATTTCCAAAAACGATCTCAATCGACTTTGGAGCTAATGGTTGTACTTCTGTAGATGGCGTTAGCCGTAAAGGTAAGATCAACATCACCCTTTCAGATTATGTACACAATCCAGGCGCCACTGCTGTAATGACATTTGAAAATTACTATACAGCAGGGTATAAAGTGGAAGGAACTATTACCTGGACCAATACAAGTACTCAAAACGGTATCAGTTGGACAAGACAAATAACAAATGGAAAAGTAACAGAGCCTTTAAGTGGTTATTATTGGACACACGAGGGGACAAAAAACGTTACCCAAACTGCCGGAGCAAGTACACCAACAAATCTTTTAGATGATGTTTATTCTGTTACGGGTAATCATACTGTAACAAATCCTGCCGGAAAAACAAGAACAGTAACAATAACCGAAGCTCTTGAAAAGAAAACAACTTGTCATAATGTTACAAAGGGTAAAATGAAGATACAGGCGCAAACCCATTTTGCGATCCTTGATTATGGTGATGGAACTTGTGACAATGTAGCAACTATTACGATCGATGGCGTAGCGCCAATAACCATACTGCTGCCATAAATTATCCGAGCCTACGAATCAAAGACCGTCTTCGGACGGTTTTTTTATTGCTGGCAATTGAAGATTTCCGAAACCTATCTTTGCCAACTATGGAGAAACGGGTACGGGTAAGATTTGCGCCTTCACCAACAGGTGGCTTGCATCTTGGCGGCATGAGAACTGTTTTATACAATTATCTTTTTGCAAAAAAACAAGGCGGTGATTTTGTTTTGAGAATTGAAGACACAGATCAAAGTCGCTACGTGGCAGGCGCTGAAGAATATATTTTCAACTGCTTAAAATGGGCAGGACTTGAACCAAATGAAAGTCCAATGCATGAGGGTAATTATGGACCTTACCGTCAGAGTGAAAGAAAAGATATCTATAGAAAATATGCGGAACAACTGGTGAAAGATGGTCATGCTTATTATGCTTTCGACACCCCAGAAGAATTGGAAAAAATGAGGCTTGATTTTAAGACGGAGCAAAACCCTTCTCCACAATATGATCATAGTATACGGATGAAGATGTGGAATTCTCTTACAATGTCTGAAGATGAAACCAAAAAACTTATTAATGAAGGAGCCAGACATGTGATTCGTATAAAAATGCCTGTACATGAAACAATAACTTTTAATGATATGATCCGTGGCGAAGTGTCTTTTGATACTTCAGTTGTTGACGATAAAGTTTTATTAAAGGCTGATGGAATGCCAACTTATCACCTGGCAGTTGTGGTCGATGATCGTTTGATGAAAATATCTCATGCATTTCGTGGTGAGGAATGGTTGCCCAGTGCATCTGTACATATTTTATTATGGAAATATTTATTTGGCTTAGATGAAATGCCACAATGGGCACATCTTCCATTAATACTTGGACCAAATGGAAAGCTAAGCAAACGGGATGGCGCCAAATATGGCTTCCCGGTTTTTGCAATGAACTGGACCGACCCAAAAACAAATGAATTAACAGAAGGGTTTAAAGAGAAAGGATTTTTACCAGAAGCATTTATCAATTTGCTCGCATTGCTTGGCTGGAATGATGGAACCGAACAGGAAATTTTTACTAAAGAAGAACTGATTGAAAAGTTTTCTATTGAAAGAGTGCATAGTGGCGGAGCCAAATTTGATTATGAAAAAGCAAAATGGTTCAATCATGAATGGATCAAAAAGTCCGAAGTGCGAAGTCTGGAGCCAGAAGTCAGAGGTATTTTAAATGAGAAAGGCATCACAAGTGTTGATAATAAAATGCTTGTTAAAGTAATTACTCTGGTTAAGGATCGTTGCACGCTACTTACCGATTTTCATGAACAGTCATATTTCTTTTTCAAGTCACCGGAAAAATGGGATGTGGATGCAGTAAAACCAAAATGGAATGAGGCCAAACAAACATTCTTTACTGATGTCATTCGGAACTACGAGTCGAATAATGACTGGAAAGCAATTTCACTGGAAAATAGTTTCAAAGAATTAGTTGCTGCACATCAACTAAAAACTGGTGAAGTTTTATTGCCATTACGTATAATGCTTGTGGGTGGAAAGTTTGGTCCCGGTGTATTTGATATTGCTGAAATATTAGGTAAAGAAGAAACTATTATTCGTATAAAAAAAGCACTAACAGTTTTCTGAATTCAGGATTGATAGTATCTTGTTCACATGATACAGCCATTTGCTCCAAATAAGTTTGTCATTTTTTTATTAGCTGTTGTAAAATTTCTCATTCCATTTCTTCTTATTCATCCTGCATTTGAATTGCAACGAGATGAATATCTATATTACCAGCAAGGGCAGCACCTTGCTCTCGGCTATCTCGAAAATCCACCATTACTTTCTTATCTCGGTTATATTTCTTCATGGTTTGGAAATAAAGAGTGGTTGATTAGATTCTGGCCAGCATTTATCGGTTCTCTGACTATTATTGTTACTTGTATGATAACCGCAAGACTAGGTGGAAAAGTTTTTGCACAATTCCTGGCGGGGCTTGGGGTGATCACAGGAGCATTTTTGAGAGTTCATATCCTATTCCAACCTAATATCGTTGACATATTTTTCTGGACATGCAGCTTATATTTTTTAGTGAAATTTATTCAAACAAATAATCAAAAAGATCTTGTAGGCTGTGCTATATGTCTTGCATTGGGTTTTTGGAGCAAATATTCGATCGTTTTTCTTATTGCTGCAATTTTTATCGGAATGTTGCTGACAAGACATCGCAGTATTTTCTTACGAAAGAACATTTATATCGCAATAGGAATTGCTTTACTTTTAATATTGCCGAATGTATGGTGGCAATATGAACACAAATGGCCGCTTATTCACCATATGAAAGAATTGCGGGACACACAACTTGTATACATTCAGCCAATAGATTTTATTAAAGACCAATTCCTGCTATTATTTCCGGTGTTAATCGTATGGATTGCGGGATTGATATGGTTTTTTAGAAATTCTACTTATAGAGTTTTTGCATGGATCTATGTTGGGGTTATTCTGTTACTTATCCTGGGAAGCGGAAAAAGCTATTATGCTCTCGGAATTTATCCTGTATTACTTGCTGCTGGTGCTGCAGTTTGGGAAAAAATTTTTTCAATAAGAAGATGGATGCGTTATGTACTTGTAGCATTTGTAATAGGATTGACGATCCCATTTCTTCCGATCGGTCTGCCTATGAAAAGCCCTGAGAAGCTTGCAGCACTTTACCAGGAAAAAGGATTTGATAAAATCGGTTTGTTGAAATGGGAAGATCAAAAAAATCATGAGCTACCAATGGACTTTGCCGATATGCTTGGGTGGAAAGAGGTTTCTGAGAAAGCTGAAAAAATTTTTAATTCATTGCCTGACTCTGTTAAAAATTCAACTGAAATTTTTGGCCGTCATTATGGATTTGCAGGTAGTCTGAAATTCTATGGAAAAGACAAGGTTTTTAGAGCAAAAGTTTTCTCTGACAATGGCTCATTCCTGTTGTGGATACCCGATGATATTAATTTTAAGCACCTGCTTTTTCTTGGACGAAGAATGCCTGATAAAGATGATGAGGTTTTCCAGCACTTTGCAAGAGTAACAATAGTTGACTCTGTCACTAATAAATTATCCCGCCAATACCGTGATAAAATAATTTTCTTTGAAAATATAGATGCTGAGGGTTTGAAACTTGCACAAGACGGGTTAAAAGAAATGAAAAGTGAATTCAAACGTTAACCCTGTTGCTGAATCACTTTCATCACTTCTGCAAAATCGTTTTCTCCTAAATGTTCGATCATTTCCATATCCTGTTTATCCAATTGAAACAATCCTGTGGTATTTAACTCTACTTGTTCTGCTGTCCTGATTCCTGCAATGATCGTTGATACTTCTGGATAACTAAGAATATAACTCAACGCTAACTCTGTTTTGCTGCAATTATATTTTTTACACAAAAACCAAACCGGCTCCAAAGCTTTGTTAGAAAAATCAATTACATCTTTTGTTAATCGGTTCTTACGATGATCATTTAATGGAAAATTTGCTTCTTTATCAAATTTGCCTGTCAGCAAACCGAATTGTAATGCCATTCTTACAATTACTCCATACCCTTTTTCAGCCAAGCTTTTCAATAATGGTAAAGTTTTCTGATTGAGTAAATTCAACACCAATTGGAATCCATTGCCGATCTTATTTGCAATGAAAAAATCTGCTTCTGGAATTGGGTCGAATGTATTTAATGAAATTCCCCAATACCTGATCTTTCCTTGCCGTTGAAGCTGTTTCATCGCTTCAATACATTGTCCATTTTGCAAATGTTGTATCCTTGCACTATGCAATTGATAATAATCGATCACTTCTCTTTTTAATCTTTTCAAAGAAGCTTCGCAAGCAGTCAGAATATATTCTTTTGAGTAGTCAACTGTGAATTGATCATTTCTTGAAACATTTCCCACTTTTGTTGCAAACAATAGTTCTTTTTTTTCGCCTATTGTTTTGCCTAAAATATCTTCAGAATGACCTAAACCATAAATATCTGCTGTGTCAAAAAAATTTATTCCTGCATCCAAAGCTTTATGGATAGCATTCACTGAAACCATATCATTAACGTCACCCCATCCAATTGCAGTATTACCGATCATAGCCCCTCCACCAATGGCCCAGGCGCCAAAACCAATTTCACTTACAACAAGGTCTGTGTTCCCAAATTTCCTATACTTCATTTAAAAATTTATTGTTCAGGCAGTGCGAACCACCTTCTATATGCTCTTTGATAGATCGTTGCTAATAATAAGATCAATAGTATTCCGCCTCCGATCTCTGAAAGCAAGAAATGATAATCCTCGTTCTCAAACACCTGTACATATTTCATCGGGTGGACTGAATAATCATATTTGTTCCTGAGATATTGATAATAAAGTCCTGTGATCACAGTTGGCATAAACGGTGTCATAAACACCAATAAATTCAATCCAATTCCAGTAACGAGAGTACGATTCCTACTATTAAAGATCAATGCCGTTAAAATTGCAAACAGAATAAAGTAAGTAATTGTCCAAATAAAAAATGAATAGTCTCCATTGCTAATTGTATGTGTCATTGCAATAAATATCCCCGTGAGGATCGAAAGAACAACAGCCGACAATAAGGAAAGAAAGAAGGTACGCCGTGTAGTGTGTCGATAAATCAGCACGAGTAAAGAAAACACCAATGTGAAATAATATAAAACCCGCCAGCTAATACTAATAGTTTCGGTGTCCCATCGATATTTTTTATCTGCTATATTCTCGATCCGTTGGTTTATACGGTACAGATCGTACTTATACATTATTTTCGAATGATACGAGTTTTCTCCATAATCATTGTTATAATAGTCATATGACCTGTACTTTGTTCTTAATGTCGCCGAATCATGATCGGGACTGTATTTAATAAAAAGCTGTCCTAATTCTCTTCTTACCTTTTCTTTATCTATGCTTTGCCTGGTCTGTAAAACCTGTCTGTAGATGTCCATCTTTCTTAACACTCTTATATCACTTCTTGGATCAATACCATATTCATTTACAAATTTGTAATCAGGGCATTCATAAATAACATAGACCGAATCGGTGAGTTTTTGAATACTATCCGCCAATGCCAATTTGCTTCTCAAAGTTGTCGAGTCGATAAGATAATAATTCTCTATCTCCTGGCCATCACTGATCTCATTCTGCATTCCATTTCGCCGGCTTATAGGTCTTTCATAACCACGAACAGAATTGTCCAACTCAAAAGTGTCTCTTGCAAATCTCCTTGGAATAGAGTCCTGTTCCAATTGACAAATTTTAATATTCATAGCATTCATATCAATCGCTAACTCTTCGCTTGTATATGCTGCATTTGCCCTTATGCTTTCAATTATAGGTGGGATAAATGCCCAGGAAAAAATTGTCAGTGTGATCAGGAAATAAAAAATAAAGGATTTCAATGTATCTGTATTTTTCCAGGTACCGAAACGTTTAAATACATTGAACCTTAATAAATAGATCATCCAGAATATAAATCCAAGTAAAGAAAGAACGATCATAAACGTTATCCAATAATGAATGCTGCTATAGCTTCGTGGATCATTAGGTGCAATAAAACTTAAAATGGCGATCAATAAAGCAAACCCGATGCTATAAATACCCGCCGTGTGTATCCTTGATGACCATGTAACCGGGAAATTCTTTAATAAGTATTGGTCTATTTTTTTAATAAATGAAGTAGTTCGTTTTGTTTCCATTTGCTGCTTAGTTAAAAAACCGTTTGGTAGAATAAGTGATGTCCCTGAAATAAGTGATGCCAACCTGGCTGCTAACAAGCCTGTTCAGCATTTCCTGCGCCGAAAATGATGCTGAAGTGATCGTATAAAAACCTCCATTGAATTGTATACTTACATTGTTATCGCCAAGTATTCGAAGCAGGTCATCTCTGCCGGTTATAGTTTCAAGCTCGAGAACATAAGATTTTATTGCTTCCGTTCTTTCTTTGACCTGGAACATACAACTGCCTCTTTTTATGAACAATACATTGTCAGCTATTTTTTCCACTTCGTGCAATTGCTGCGAACTAAGCACTACTCCCATTGGATGCTTAATAGATTTTGCCATGAATCGCAGATCGGTAAGAATAGTTTGTTGTGCATTGATATCAAGATTTGCAAGTGGTTCGTCCAGGATCAACAAAGATGGCTTTTGCAAAAGCACTCTTGCAATTTCAAAACGGGTACGATAGCCGCTGCTTATTTGATTCCATGTATAATTTGCGTATCCGCCAAGCCCAAGACGTTCGAGCATAAAGTCAACCATCAGATCGTTTTCATCTTGATGCACACCAGCAATAGCAGCGCTGAAGTGTAGATTATCTTTTAATAATCCATACCACCTTGGGATACGTTGCGGAATAAATGCCACCTGGTGTTTGATCGCATAATAACCGGGTTCGCTTATCTGCGTATGGTGAACAGAACCTGTATCAATCGCCAATTGCCCTGCAAGACAACGAAGCAATGTTGTTTTTCCATTTCCATTTTCTCCTACTACTCCAAGTATGTCACCAGAACTAACATCAAAACTTATCGGGCTCAATGTAAAGTTGCCTGAAGTATATGTTTTGGAAACCTGGGTTACTGAGACTAAAAGCTCAGAAGAAGGTGGCACTATACTCTCAGAACTGATTTGTTGAATTAATTCGTTAGCTCCGTTAATAAATTCAGCCGATACTTCTTGCTTATCTTTTATAGCCCGATGATAAGTTCTGCTCAGTTCAATTGCTTTTCTTACCAGTTCAGGTTTATTGATATCGAGACAAACATCCAATAAACGCCGGACAGCCAGTGAATGATCCTGGTGTTGCAGGTAAGATGATATTTCTGAAACATGATGATTGATCATAAAAAACAATTATCAGCCAATATAAATGTTTATTTCAGATATGCGGTAGATCCGTTTGTTAATTCAGTCAATAAAATAAATCGGTTATTTTTGTTTTATGCCGGAAAAAGAAATGAAAAGACCGATCCGTGTTTTGGTTGCAAAAGTTGGACTCGATGGCCATGACCGGGGTGCAAAAGTGATCGCTACTGCTTTGCGTGATGCAGGTATGGAAGTGATCTATACAGGTCTTCGGCAAACACCGGAAATGGTGGTGAATGCCGCTTTGCAGGAAGATGTTGATGCGATCGGTATCAGCATTTTGTCCGGTGCACATATGACCGTGTTTCCAAAAGTGATGAAACTGATGAAAGAAAAAGCCATGGATGATGTGCTGCTGACCGGTGGCGGCATCATACCTGATGATGATATGAAAAAACTAAATGACGATGGCGTTGGAAAATTATTTGCTCCCGGCACACCGACTTCAGAAATTGCATCTTATATTAGTAGTTGGGTAAAAGAACATCGCCCTTTTTGATTCTCTTCAACGAATGCTTCCCTGATTTTTGGCCAATTCTTTTGTAAATTCATTTTGAATGAAGGATTCTTCTTTTTTGCATTCATACCATGTTCAGCCCAATGTTTGGGATGAAATGTTTGCAGCCGAAGGTTTAAGGGATGCATATAAGACCTTCGTGAGCAATATTGAAGATCTTTCTGCAGATGAAATGAACCGAAGAGATGAGCTGGCAAAAAAACTTTTTATGAGCCAGGGCATCACTTTCACTGTTTATAGCAGTGGTGAAGGAATTGAAAAGATTTTCCCGTTTGATATCATCCCCCGTATCATTCGTGCTAAAGAATGGAAAGAAATTGAAGAAGGTATTAAACAGCGTTTGAAAGTTTTAAATATTTTTCTGAAAGATATTTATCACCAGCAGTTCATTGTGAAAGATGGAATAATACCAGCTAAGATGATCTACACCTGTCCCAATTTTTTACGGGAAATGGTAAATGTAGAGGTGCCTCATGATATTTACACGCATATTTCTGGTGTTGACCTGATAAGAGATAATGATGGAAAGTTTTATGTATTGGAAGATAATCTTCGAACTCCATCAGGTGTTTCGTATATGCTGGAGAACAGAACGATCACTTTTAGAATTTTTCCCGACCAGTTACCTCGCAATAATGTTTTACCGGTTAAAGAATACCCGAACCTGTTATTGAACAACCTGGTGGCACTTGCCAACAGGCAAACAAGTGATCCAACGGTGGTGTTACTTACTCCTGGTATTTACAATTCAGCCTATTTTGAACACACAACTCTTGCCAGGTTGATGGGTATTGAATTGGTAGAAGGCCGTGATCTTGTTGTTGATAATAACCGTGTGTTCATGAAAACAACCAAAGGTTTGAAAAGAGTGGATGTCATTTACAGGAGAGTTGATGACGAGTATCTTGATCCATTAGTGTTTCATCCGGATAGTATGCTTGGTGTACCCGGTCTATATTGGGCATATAGAAAAGGCAATGTAAGTATTGTAAATGCCATGGGAAATGGTGTAGCGGATGATAAAGCTATTTATGCTTATGTACCTGAAATGATCCGCTATTATCTGAATGAAGAACCGATCTTAAAAAACATTCCAACATATCCATTGGGGATCGAAGAAAATAAAAAGATGGTTTTTACCAATATGGAAAACATGGTGATCAAAAGAACGAATCAATCAGGTGGATATGGTATGCTGATCGGTAATAGCGCTACCAAAGAACAGATGGAAGAATTTAAGATTGCGATCACGGAAGATCCAAGAAATTTCATTGCACAACCGATCATTAATTTATCATCATCGCCTTGTTATATAAATGGGATCTTACAACCAAGAAGAGTTGATCTGAGACCTTATGCGCTGTATGGTCCTGACGGAATTGATATAGTGCCGGGCGGGTTGACTAGAGTGGCTTTGCGGGAAGGTTCATTAGTTGTAAACTCATCACAAGGTGGTGGTAGCAAGGATACGTGGGTGCTGGGGAAATGAGTTGTAAATAATAAGTTTTAAGTAATAAGTAAGTCGAATAGAATTGCAGAACGCACAAGAGTGCGACGCAATGAAGACGATAGGATTACTAAAGCTGGAAAAATAAAAAATAATTGTTGTAAAGTTTATGCTGAGCCGTGTAGCTGATTCTATTTTCTGGATGGCACGTTATATGGAACGGACCAATGGTATGTTGCGCTTATTACGTACCAATTATGTCGCTTCGCAAAGTGAAGAACGTGGCTTTAGCTGGCGGTCTGTGTTGCTTACATACGGGGATATGCAACCGAAGCAAATTGATGAGCTTGAATTTTCATCGCAAAAAGTATTGGAACATTTGCTTCATGACAGGGAAAATAACAGTTCGGTTATTAATAATATAACACAGGCAAGGGAAAATGCGAGAGCCGTACAGGATCATATTACAAAAGAAGTTTGGCAGTGCCTGAATGAATATTATCATTTGATCCGGGACAGGCATATCCAAGAGCAAGTTTCTTTTGGAGATCCTTTATCGGCGCTGGATGTATTAATACGTCATGGCTTGTTATACCATGGCACAGTTGATACAACAATGAGCCGCGAAGAAGGCTTTAATTTTTTGAATATTGGTAAATTCCTGGAACGTACCGTCATTTCTGCCGATATGATAAATATAAAGCTGGCGGAAGTGAATTACAACCTTCATTTGCCAAATGAAGCGCCACAATGGAGATATTTGCTGTATTCATTGTCAGGCTATGAGTTTTATATGAGAACTTATCGTGGAAATATGCAACCAGATCATGTTTTGCAACAGATCTTGTATAGTAATTTATTTCCGCATTCGATCGTCTATTGCCTTGAGCAGATCAGTCGTTATTTTGCAAGATTAAAACCCGAAAGTTTGCCGGAGAATTATGAACAGCTGGAGTTTCTGATCGGGCGACTTACGACAAATGTAAAATACAGCCGAATGGAAGTAAATGAAGGAAAATATTTACAACAGTTCCTGATCCAAACACGTCGTGAATTGCTGGAAATATCAAAAGCATTTAGTCAATATTATTTTGGATATTCATAAATGAATTAATATTAATGACCTCGTACAATATCAAACATATCACCCGCTATCGCTACGCATCATCGGTTATTGATTGCGCCAACCAGTTAATGCTCTACCCTATCCAGGACGCGTTACAGGTTTTAAAAAAACACGAGCTTCATATTTCACACAAACCCGATGTAGAAGAGTTTGTTGATTATTTTGGAAACCGGGTAGGGACTTTTTCAGTGATCCATCCAATCACTGAGTTGATCATCGAATCAGGTATAGAGATCGAGGTTCATCCAGCGGTAATACCCGAAACAAACTATTCAATAAACGAGCAATGGGAAAAATTGAGTGAGTCCCGTGAGCAATTTCCTTATATGGATTTTATGATGCTGGAAAATTTTGAACATGAAAAAGAAGTTGCTGGAGTTATTAAAAATTTAGTTGATCATTCCTTGTCACCATTTGATACAGCTCAATTACTTTCAAAATATGTGTATGACAATTTTGAATACAGGAAAGGTGTTACTACAGTAGAAACCGGCGCCGGTGAAATATGGAAATTGAAAGCTGGTGTTTGCCAGGATTTTGCTCATATACTTTTGGTGATGCTCCGCATGGTTGGCGTTCCCGCAAGGTATGTAAGCGGATATATCTGTCCAAAAGGCCATGAATTACGTGGCGAAGGCGCTACGCATGCATGGGTAGAAGTATGTATTCCCTTTTATGAATGGATCGGGATTGATCCGACAAACAACTGTATTGCCAGCGACAGGCATGTACGATTGGCGATCGGCAGACATTTTACAGACTGCACTCCAGTGAAAGGCACCTACAAAGGTTCATCAGAACATACATTGGAAGTTTCGGTAAGCATTGAAAATGGTCAATTGATAAAGGAAGAAGAAAAAAAGATGACACCAGTATTTGGTTATAAAACAAAAAATCCTGCTCCGCAAACAAACTCATATAGAAGATATTTAGAAATGCAACAACAACAGCAGCAATGATCAAATATCGGGGAGCATCAATCGTTTTCTTTTTGAATATATTCGGATACCCACAACAACAATTATACAAACAGCAAGGTTGATATTGTATTCAAGTGGTATACGCTTAAGCAATAAATAAACGCCTCCGCCAACTGCACATGCAGTTGCATATAGTTCCCCTCTCTTTAGCAAATTTGGAATAGCACTGCAAAGAATATCGGCGATCAGGCCGCCAAATGTCGCGGTGATGACTCCCATTACCAATGCATAAACATCATTCAAATCATTATGCAAAGCAACCTCAATCCCCCATGCGGTAAAAAATCCAAGACCTATAGCATCAGTATAAAAAATTGTTCGCTTAAACCGATTCACATTTTCTTTTAATAAAAAAGTAAATGCTGTACCAGCAAATACAAGAATCAATGCAATATTATCATTGACCCAGTTCACGGGTTTCACACCGATCAAAAGATCACGAAGAGTTCCTCCTCCATATGCAGTAACAAAAGCCAATACAATACCACCGAAGATGTCCATTTTAAATGACCTTGCTTTAAATGCGCCAGTCAATGCAAAGACAAATATCCCCGCATAGGTTATAAATTGGAGTAAGCTCATTCTGAAAATACAAAGGAAGGAAATTACAATATGTTTGCCAGTATAACTTGTGCTCTTTTAAATACTATTTCTTCGAGGCACTGATCATTGTTCCTGACAAGACCGCATAACAGTTCACCCATGCGACTTTTAGTTCGTCATTCCAATCTTCACCAAGCGCTTTTTGCAAGGTCCAGATCAATGCTCTGCCAACCATACTATAATGCTCCGGTTTTACGCCATACTCAACATGTCTTTTACCCATATCAGCTATGTCGCTTTTTAAATCAGTTAACTTTTCAAGTCTTGCAACGATGGTACTGAGCATATCAATAAGCTTCTTATACTGCCCTTCCATATTTTGTGGGAACAATTTCCTTAGCTCGGGGTTGTCATAAAATAATTTGCTGTAAAACACATCGCCGGTAATCGAAGGATCGACCTTTCGAACAGATGTCCAGCTCTTCTTGATCAAAGCAATCTCTTTTTTTGTCAGCATATTCATGTGGTTAAGGATGCAGACAAGATATAACAAAACAATAATTACAGTTCAGTCTTAATAAAAAATTGTTTACATACAATTTTTCTGTTCATAGTGGAACCTTTTAATAAGCCAATTTCTTTTCAGCCGCTTTAATCATTACACCCGACAATAAACTACAGCATTCTGTCCATGCTTTTTAAACTTCCTTTTCATTTACTTAAGATTACCGTGGCAGCAACAATCCCTGCAACTTTTTTCCATTCTCCTAAACTGGTTTCTTTTACAAAGGATGTGAACTGCTTAGATGCTGTGCTGGAAGACCAAATGGCGACATAGGTTCCTGCCAGGTCAAGTTTATGAGAGCCTGTAATCTTTTTTCTAGGTTCTTTTCTACCATCGATTTCTACAGTATCAATCTTTATTTTTTCAGGATACTTTATCTCAAATTTTCTATAATCATCTGCTATAGCCGTCCTGTCGTTAATGTCAAGTAGTTGTTCAAATATTATGAAAAATGGTTCATGAACTTCCATATTCAATTGAGAAAGATCAAACTTCAGCCATCCCTTTCTTATGGAAGACTCAACGACAATACTTTTATTCAACAGATCTTCACCGGGCTGTCCTGTTAATGTATTCACACTGCTTATTCGTATGCGAAATTTAAATGAGGACAAATTATTTCTAAGTATTCGAAGACTGGCATTTTCAAGGTAAGCCGGAAATTGAATGTTCTTTTTATTATCTGATGACTTATTGTCAATCAGTAATGCAATAGAGCGACCTGCATAAATAGTATCTGTTTCCAAAATGCCGCCATTAAACTGAGAATTCCCCAGTTGAATTGTTTGAATTTTATCTTTTTTGTTACTGACAATTACCGCTGTTAGCTCGACAGATTTTTCTTCCATGTAAATAACAGGATCTTGTTGTGGTAATAACGATGCTATTGCAATTGACCTTGTATAATAGCCAATAGATGAAAAGGTGATAGAGTCATTTAACCACTTACCCGGTACAATAAGTGCAAAGCTCCCATCTGGATTTGAAATAGTTCCTATATCAGCACCTATTATCCCAATGTTAGCGTATTGGATCACTTCCTTTGTTCGGCTATTGACAATTTTTCCGTGAATGGTCTTTTGTCCAAATGTTAGCGAGTTAGCAATTAAAAAGAAAAAAACAAATGTTGTGTAAAGCGTAAGTGTTTTGGTCGGCATGAATATAAATGTAATTGCAATGATGTAAACTTTATGTTAATGCTTACGACCAAAGGAATTCTCTGCCGTTTCAATGATTGCATTAAAATATAAATGCAAATGGAAAAAGAAGTAGCCCACTCGGTCCGAATCAACCAGTGGGTAATTCAAAGCTCTGAACAGGTATCAAATTCAGGCCCGGTATTTGCGTCAGTATTTTTAAGAATTCAACCTTATTAAAATAGAGGACGGTTTATAGCCGTCCCGACTAGTCGGGACGGCTTTTTCTTTTCTACCTACTTTTGAAAAAAAATACTGATGTATCAAACTCTGCTTACCTCTGTTGAGAATAATGTTCTAACTATTACAATCAATCGCCCTGAAAAGTTAAATGCTCTAAACAGCGACGTATTTACCGATCTTAATAATGCATTGAATGACATTGAAAAAAATCCAGCCGTTAGATCTGTTATCATTACCGGAGCTGGTCACAAAGCATTTGTAGCCGGCGCTGACATAAGTGAGTTTAGCGGTTTCAGTAAGGCTGACTCCATGGCCTTAGCTAAAAGAGGCCAGGATATTTTTTTTAGAATTGAACGTTGCAACAAGCCAATTATCGCTGCCGTAAACGGATTTGCGCTAGGTGGCGGCTGTGAATTGTCAATGGCTTGTCATTTTCGTATAGCAAGTGAAAATGCAAAATTTGGCCAACCGGAAGTGAATCTTGGTTTGATTCCCGGTTATGGCGGCACCCAAAGATTGGTGCAGTTGATCGGAAAAGGAAGAGCATTAGAACTGTTGATGAGTGCAAATATGATCGATGCAAATACCGCCTTGCAATATGGATTGGTAAACTATGTGGTTAAACAGGAAGAACTATTGGCAAAAGCAAAAACAATTCTTGAAGTAATCAATAGCAAAGCTCCATTAGCAGTTGCTGCTTGTATTAAAACTGCTGATGCAGTATTTGATGAAACAATAAATGGTTTTGACCTGGAGGTTAAAGAATTTGGAAATTGTTTTGCTACTGAGGATATGAAAGAAGGCACTTCTGCATTTTTAGAAAAAAGAAAAGCAAATTTTAAAGGGAAATAGTTTTTACTCAAAAGCATTTTTGAAAGTGATCGTTTGCCCCTTCGTCATTTTCATTTCTGCAATTCCGTTTACAATTTTTATTTCACTACGATCAATACCTGTATTTATCCATGTTTTGAATGGAAGTTTTATTCTTAATATTCCCCCTGCTTCTGATTTGATCTTGACTTCTAACGGCACACCATTTTCTTTTTTTGCGGATATAAGAAAAGCTCCTTCTGCTCTTAAGGTTTTAAAAGAAACATTTTTCCATTCTTTTGGGATAGCAGGAAATACTTCAATAAAATCTTTATGACTTTGCAAAAGCATTTCATGAATGCCTTGCGCAAATGCAAAATTTCCTTCAAGCGTAAAAGGTCGGTATGTAAAATCTGAGTATTGTCCTCCTTTCTGATCGCCATTTAAATGAAAACTATTGGATGAGACAAAATTGGTAGCAAACTTCCTTAAATTACTTGCAGCAGAATCACCATTCTTTGCTCTTGCATAAATAGAAGCGATCCATGCGAAGGAATAACCAACCCACTGTCTTGTTCCGAGTTTTTCAATATGCTTTAAAGAATTTTCAATAATGACTCTTTCTGTTGAATCTTCCATATTTAATAACCCTAATGGATGTATTGCGTGCAAATGATTTTGGTGGCGATGAGAATGTTCGAGATTTTGTCCCGGAGCAATCGTAAGACCTGTCTCATTAGAACTAAATTGAAGCGAATCCAAAATGATTGTAAGCTTCATTCCTTTTCTTTGTTCTTTTTCATAGCCCATCATATTCAATTGAACAATTAATTGATGTCGTATTAGGGCAAGGTCATAACTGGTGAAGTCTCTAAACCAAGCTTTAATGCTATTGTCATTATATTCAGGAGTTGAACTTATAATATTTTCCGGCTGTGTTCCTTTTTTGATCGGCCACTGCTCAATAAAATTGGTGACGTCATTTATATATAACCACGCTTTTTGATTAAAGAATTTTTTATCCATACTATACTTCCACTGCCAATAGAAATGCTGTGCTAACCATGCAGAAGTTGTTGGGCTCATAGAATATTGTATCCATCCTCCCATTGGTTTACCAGAAATTGTCGTTACCCCCGGCACATTCAATCCATCAAGTTCAAAATATTGCTTTGTCCATCTTTTATTTTCATCTTTTACTTTCCAGAGCCAGTTTGTAAATCCTTCAGTGAGATCAAGATGATTTCCAGAATAACCGGGCCAGTAACTCAATTCAGTATTTAAGTCATGATGAAAATCTCCTTTCCAGGGTGGTAATTTTCCATCGTCTGCAGTCCATATTGCCTGCAAAGAGATCGGCGGTGCATTGCTTCTTGCTACACAACCGAACTTATACATATCCAAATAATATTGTCGTTCTAAAATTGAATCAGGAATTGATAGTGAAGATCTTTTCCAATAATCGTTCCACCAATCAATATGCGATGGCCACCCGGTTGGTTCTTTTACTATTGGATTTAATTCAGGTAAAGATGCTTTTTGATTATTTGTGATCGTCCATTGCCCAATAATTTTTTTCCCGGGAAAATGATACCATTTGATCAATACTTCATAATAATTCCCGTTCCATGTCGGCTGGTGATAAAGAATGAAATCAATTCCTTTTTTAACAGTTCCCTTTTCATAACCAAGCCGTTCAAGACTTTGGCCAGAAACACTATTGCCTGTCTTTCCATTGTTTGCTGTATTGTAATTTGGAATGATCAATTCAGGAATGAGGTCCTCTTTGATATTTTCAAAAGCAAAATAACCAACCTGTCTTGTTGCATGAATGTAATTCCGCAGTATGATCCCATTTGTAAACTCAACATTGCTTAATCCATTGGAGATATCAAGGGAAACTTTATTTACAATACCAATTTTGTCAAGATCGAATTCAATTGCAGCACCCGGGATCTTTGTTGGAGCAGGATATTTTTCGTAAGGCTCATCCCCTATTTTTTGTACTGAATCATATTGATTCAGTTTTACTTTTTCCACCACCCATTTAAATTTCAACTTATCGATCTCAGGCATGGGGCGGTCATCCCACAGATCGACCCTATCCAGCGATATTCTTATTTTATTTCCTTTTTGCCAGATCAAGGCGCCAAGCCAGCCATTTCCTAAAGGAATGCCTTCATCCCATCTTTTAGCCAGCGTGTCAAATACAAGATAATGTTTTGGCCTAGGTTGAGAAATTAGATCTAGTGACAAGAAAAGAGTAACTATAAAAAGAGAGCGTATCAATTTTTAATTATTAATTCTTCTTTGGTGGTGGCGGCTTTACTATCATCGTGTCAGACTCTAAAAACCGGATCTTATATCCACCGGTGTCTAAAGTTACTTTGGGAAAATTGCTTTTTAGCATGGACCACTCCAAAGGATTGATAAATGTTTTATAAATATAAATGGCTTGCAAACTTGAAAGGCCTTTTAATTGAATTAGTCCTTGTGATGTCACTCTTGTCCCCACAAGATTCAGGTATTGCAGATTACTCAATGACTGCAGTGAAATAATCCCTTTATCAGTGATCGGAGTATTATCTAGTTGCAAACGTGTAAGATTTGTAAGCTGTCCAATTAACGTCAATAAACTATCCGGAATACTTTGCTGTCCAAGATTTAGCCATACCAATTGCTTTTTTATACTTAATAACAAAACAATATCATTATAGGTTATCGTGTCAACGGTAACAAAATTTGCTTTTAAATAATTGCTATTTCGGGCAACAGGAAAAACAATTATACCGCTGTCTTTTAATTTTTGAATTGCTTTTTCATCAGCCTTATCAACTGGTGTTTGTGGCAGATCAGGAATAACTTTCTTTACTTCTTTTTGCAATGCAAGCAAAATGGGTTTTATCTTTTCTGGTTGTTCAAGTTCTTTTGCCTTTTTATCGAATGTTGCTCCCGTTGCGATCCACCAATGCAGCAATGCGATTTCATTATCTTTTAATTGTGGTTTTTCTTTAGGTGGCATATGATCCTCCTCATTTCGTGGCAACAACAATCTTTTCATCATATCACTTTCCTCGGCATTTCCGGGCTTAACTACTTCGCCATCTTTTCCACCTTTTAAAATAAATGCAGGTTGATCCAATCGCAGCCCCCCCTTCTTTTTGCTTTTGTTGTGACAGCTATAGCATTTATTCTCAAATATCGGCTGAACAATATCTGCATACACACTTGCTTCCTGCACATCTGCAATCGGTTTGAATTCTTTTTCAGTTGTACTGTCTTTTGAAAACCCTTTGGTAAGATAATCAGAGCCATGAGTAAGTGACCCGCCGAGATGACCTGTAATAAATATCAACGGCACCATTAACAATATCACCCATTTTGCAAATTCATTTTCCCATCGGTTAAATAAATAGGCAATAAGTGAAACTGCTGCAGTTGTGATCGCAAACCATTGATGTGTACTCACAAGCTCTTCGTCATAATCGCCGCTTTGTGAAAGTAAATAACCACTAATGCAGGAGATAATTGCGAAGATCATTCCCCAAAACAGTGCAATACTTGTAGCTGAATGCAGCATTGCATATTTTGGCTTTAATGCAAGTAACTGAAATAATGCAGCCAGTAATAGGATCCCTATTGGCAAATGAACAAGCAGGGGATGAAATCGTCCAATAAACTCAGGAATATTCATCTATAAATTAAAAATGAAAAATTAAGAATTAAAAATGATCAGCTGTAACGCTCCCGCAACATTTTCATCATATATACATTAATAGCCCACTGATCACTCAAAGGTTGTCTTGTATAAGCTGTGGTCGGCATATAATCGGGCGGGCCAAACTCAGTTAAGAAGGTCATTCGTTCTCCGTTCTTCTTTTTTCTTTCAACTACTTTATCCCACCATGCGAGATGTGCTTTAACTGCATTCTCCCATTCTGGTGCCCTTGGATCATTAACCTGCGGGCCTTCCGGATGACCGATTCTTGCATGAATATGTTCCACTCTTTCCAATGTCATGTTTACTGTTTCAGGCTGATCTGCAAGCAAACTCTCATGAACGTTGCACCAGTGTGATACATCAAATGTGATCTTCAGATCAGGATATTTTTCTATGAATTGTCGTGCAACTGGTGCCGCATATAAAATTCTTGAACGGTGAGTTTCGTGGCAAATGGTGATACCGGTTTCTTTTGCCAATCCTATAGTATGTTCAATGAATTTTTTATTATCATCAAAACTAAAATGATCCCGGCCTGAATGATTGTTGATATATATAGGCCGTTGAATATTTTGTTTAGCCGCTGCATCCACCATCTTTTTATAATATTCCAAGTGTTCTTTCGGATCATTTTGCCAGCCGCCACAAAGAAATCCAACTTCAAGCTGATGTTTCTTTAATGCTGCAAATAATTCATCTTTTTTATTTTCTGCAGGCCACCACATTTCTATTCCATCATACCCTTCTTTTTTTGCTTTCGCACAGAATTCATCCGTAGTGCCATTAAAGCCCCAGTTGGTGGCCATTATTTTTAATTCATAATTCTTATTCATGGTAAAAGCAGGTTGAGTGAGTGATGAAATTTTATCAAGAGAAGATAGCATCAATGCAGCAGTTGCAGTTGTTGATGTTTGTAAAAATTTTCTTCTGTTTGATCTCATATTTAATTTAATGCCGCTTAATGAACGGGACGTACAAGAGTGCGACGCAAGAAAAGCTGATAGTAGTAATACAGCTCGTCGCCAAAAAAATCTACGCCAATATTTCTTCGATCACTCTTCCACTCACATCTGTCAATCTGAATGGACGACCCTGGAATTCATACGTGAACTTTTCATGATCGAATCCCAATTGATTCAGGATAGTTGCCTGTATGTCGAAAGCTTCCAGTTTACCTTCAACAACTGAATATCCGATCTCATCAGTTTGTCCATAAGTGGTACCGCCTTTTATACCACCACCTGCCATCCAAATACTGAATGCGTCGGTATGATGATCTCTTCCTTTGAATGGAGCTGTTTTTCCCTCACGATTTTCCTGCATAGGTGTTCTTCCAAATTCCCCACCCCAAATGACCAGCGTTTCATCCAATAAACCTCTTTGTTTCAGATCGAGTATCAGAGCCGTCATTGCCTTATCTACTTTACGGCACTTATTTATCAATCCAATGTCAAGAGCAGTTTGCGCATCGGTGCCATGACTATCCCAGCCCCAATCGAACAACTGTACAAAACGAACTCCTTTTTCAACCAAGCGACGTGCAAGCAATGCATTATTGGCAAAATTTACTTCACCCGGCTTTGTTCCATACATTTCATGTATGTATGCAGGTTCTTCATTTATATTCATCACTTCCGGCGCAGCGATCTGCATTTTATATGCCATCTCGTATTGTGATATACGGGATAATGTTTCAGGATCCTTGTATTGTTCATGCTGATGCTGATTGATCTTGTTGATCGCATCAATAGAAGCACGGCGAAGGTCACGATCCATTCCTTTTGGATCATTAATGAATAAAACAGGATCCCCTTCACTTCTGCATTGCACACCTTGATAAACACTCGGCAAGAATCCACTACCCCATGCACTCTTACCTGCATCAGGATCATTGCCACCCGATGTCAATACAACATAACCTGGCAGGTTTTGATTTTCTGTTCCTAAACCATAAGTAACCCATGCACCCATACTTGGTCGGCCTAATCGTGGTGAACCAGTATGCATGAACAATTGCGCTGGTGCATGATTGAATTGATCTGTGGTTACTGATTTTAATATCGCTACATTATCAACTATAGTTGAAAAATGCGGAAGATAATCGCTGACCCATAAACCACTTTCGCCATGCTGGGCAAATTTTGCGGTCGTGCCAAGCAAACTTGCTTTACCGCGAATAAAAGCAAATCTTTTTCCATCCATCAAACTTTGCGGGCAATCTTGGCCATCGAGCTTTATCAATTCAGGTTTGTAATCGAATAATTCCAATTGCGACGGTGCACCCGCCATGTGTAAATAAATAACTGATTTCGCTTTTCCGGGAAACATTGGAGGACGCGGCGCCAATGGGTTTACAGGATCAAATAAAGTATTTGCTACACGTTGGGAAGAACTTCTTCCACAACTATTCAATATTGATCCTAAAGCCAACGCTCCCAGTCCCATTGCACTTTCTTTTAAAAAATGTCTGCGGGTATGTTGATGAAGAATTTTTTGCCTGGCTTCTTCAAATAATCTTTTGTTATGTAATTCTTTTGAAGTCATGAATAATTATTATGCACCCAACATTAGAATTTCTATTTAACATCCGTTGCGTCGCACTTTTGTGCTACAATAATTCTATTCGGCATTAGAGTTTGGTTACCACTTCATCCAAATTTAAAATAGCATTACATACTACAACCATCGCTGCCGTTCCAGGATTATTATGTTCATCATTTACACCGATCATTTCACAAGCTTTTTCTTTATCATCATTAAATTTCTCCAATGCTTCTTTATACAGGCTTGATAGTGTCATTAAGTCTCTATTATCTATTGCATGCCCTGTTGCTAATTCATACCCTCTTTTTATCTGCGCATCAACATCTGCGTTCATTTCTTTTTGCAAGCGATAGGCAAAATGTCTTGCCATTTCAATATAAGCAGAATCATTTAAAGTGACCAATGCTTGCAAAGGTGTGTTGGTTCTTATCCTTCTTGCCTGGCATATTTCTCTTGAGGTACCATCAAATGTTGTCATTGATGGATAAGCAGCGGTTCGTTTCCAGTAAATATATATACCACGCCGATATTGATCCTCTCCTGTGCTCTGCTTCCATTGTGCCGGGCTATAAGGCGAATTCCAAATACCTTCAGGTTGAAAAGGCATTATGCCGGGACCATACATTTTATTACTTAATAATCCACTAATAAATAACGCCTGGTCACGAACCTGCTCTGCAGATAATCTTACTCTTGGTCCTCTTGCATAAAGCTTATTGTATGGGTCTTTCTGCAGCAATTCATCATTTACATTTGATTGTTGCCTGTATGTAGCCGACATCAATATTGTTTTGATCATTTTCTTCATACTCCAGTTATCATCATTCATAAATTGCCAGGCCATCCAATCGAGTAATTCCTTGTGTGTGGGGTTTATTCCCTGTGATCCAAAATCTTCCAATGTTTCAACAATTCCATTCCCAAAAATTTGTTCCCATAAACGATTCACCATTGTTCTTGCAGTCAAGGGATGTTTTTTATCAGTTAGCCACAATGCAAGATCCAACCTGTTCTTTCTTTCATTTTTTTGAATAGGGGAAAACAACTTGGGAACATCTGGTTCTACTTTATCTCCTTTCACCAACCAATTACCTCTGTCAAAAACATTTGATTCTCTTGTAAGATCAGTTGAATTCTCAAACATTACGGGAGTTGTCTTTACCGGCTTATTCAACAATCGCATAAAGCTACTGTAAGTACTATCATAACCCGGCTTATCCTTTCCTGGAAATGGATGTCCAAAATAAAACCAGTCAAGCACCAAAGAGGTAAAATCTTCCTTTTCTAATTTTTTACTGAAATAAGAAAAATAAAGATCATGTTTACCCGAAACTGGCTTTACATCGACACCAAAAATTTTGCTTTCTCCCTTTGTCTCTGGTAAATTGATCGTTTGCCAAACAGGGCCATTCAGGCTATCAAGATGAATTGTCCATATGCCATCTTTTGGATATCCTTTAAACCTGAATAAAAGATAAGTTTTATCTGAAAGATCAATTTCTTTCATTCTGAAAGTTGATCGTTTTCTGATCACCAGTCTTTTTGTGTCTCTAAGTTCACAGTTATCATATTTATCTGTTCTTTCAAAAGAAGTAGTGGTTGGTTCCCATGTTTTCAGCAATGCATAATATTTTTTTGCTTCAGAATCTGTTGCATTTTCTTTTAACCATTGCTTAATTCGTAATGCTTCAATGCTATCCTCATTTTCATAGTTACGAAGCAAAGGATAATCTTCTTCGGAATCAACATCACGACTATTATTAAAAAAAGCCATGAATTTATAATACTCATCATGACGGATCGGATCATAAGGATGACTATGACATTGTACACATCCAAATGTTGTGCTCATTAGTCCCGTCCATGTTGTATTCACTCTATCCAGCACCGCTGCGGTTCTGTATTCTTCATTATCCGTCCCGCCTTCATCATTTGTAACTGTATTGCGATGAAATCCTGTAGCGATATATTGATCATCAGTTGGATCAGGTAAAAGATCGCCAGCTAACTGTTCAATTAAAAACTTATCATAAGGTTTATCTTCATTAAAAGCACGAATCAACCAATCACGATATTGCCAGATAGTTCTACCAGGATCTTTTTCGAAACCTTTAGTATCCGCATAACGGGCAATATCAAGCCACATCGATGTCCATTTCTCTCCATAGCGTTTTGAAGTCAGCAGATCATCGATCAAATTTTCATATGCCTTATCACTATTGTCATTCAAATATTTGCTCGCAATTTTTTCTTCTGCAGGAATTCCGATCACATCAAGACTTACTCGTCTTAATAAAGTTTGCTTATCGGCTTCCCTGGATGGCTCTAATTTTTCTTCTTCTAATTTTTGAAAGATGTATTGATCAATTTCATTTTTAACCCATTTATTACTAACCTCAGGTAATAAAGGTTTTTTTACTGGTACATAAGCCCAGTGCTCACCCCATTCTGCACCTTGCTTTATCCATTTTTTTAAAATTGATATTTCTTCCTTTGTGAGAGGCTGATGTTTGTAAGGCATTCTTTCTTCTTCGTCTTTTTCAGTTATCCGCCTGATCATTTCACTTTTTCCAGGATGACCAGGTACGATAGGATATTTGCCAGATTTTGCCGCTTTCAAAGCGTCTTCCCTGAATAATAAACTAAAGTTTGATTTAGCCTTCACGCCGCCATGACAGGAAATACACTTTCTATTGAAGATGGGTTTTACCTGTGTATTGTAATCGATCTTTTTTTCAAAACTGCCTGAAAAATACCAGATAAGCCCACCCACCAAGACCAGCATGAAGACAACGAGGAATCTTTTTATATGAAGCATCGTTTATTGCAACATTTGTGATGCTTAAAGTTAAGAAGTTTTGAGAAGGTGATTGTCAGAAAACTCGCAGCAAAAATATGCCCTAAATCCATTTATTTTTATGTGCCAGATTGATTATTTGAGCACGGGAGTTTACATGCAGCTTTTCATAAATATTTGAAGTGTGTTTACGAACTGTCAATGGGCTAATGAAAAGTTTCTCACCTATTGCTTTATAATTTTTTCCAGTCACCATTTCTTTCAATATTTCCATTTCACGATCAGTTAAGCTTGATTCAGCTTCTGTTTTTTCTGATGCAACAGGCGCCGGTGCATGTTTTAAGAGCTCCATTGTTTTGCGGGCAATAGCCGGACTCATCGGAATGCCATTATATTCCACCACACTGGTAATAGCATCAATTATATTTACTGCCGAATCATCTTTTAATAAATATCCGCCTGCTCCAGCTTTGATCGCTTCAAATATCTTTTCATCATCCTCAAAAACGGTAAGTACGATAAACTTTATATCAGGGTAAACAACGGTGGCTTGCGATATGGTTTGGATGCCATCCATGATCGGCATTTCCAGGTCCATCAATACAACATGCGGATGTTTGTCAACCGGTAATTGTTTTAGCTTTTCAAGAAAATCATGTCCATTCTTTGCTTCTAACACCAATTCAATTTCATTAAATGATACCAGTTTTTCCTTTACCGTTGTACGATTAATCTGTTTATCATCGGCTATTGCTATTCTTGTGGGCATAAGTCAAAAGTCAAAAATCAAAAGTCAAAAACCTATACTCTCCTGCGATTATTTTTTTCAGCTTAAATTACTATTAATTTTCCATCCTCTTGTCTCGTTTAAAGTATATCGCTTTTTATATCATAATGAGTAGCTCCATGTTCTCATTGTTGCCAGCAACTTGTTTGTATGGTCAATCGCATCATTCTTTAATTGAATATTCAACAGACAATGGTTTAAGTCTCAATTCTGTTGTCGATCTGCAATTTGACAAACAGGGATTTCTCTGGGTTGCTACAGCGGATGGGCTGCAACGATTTGATGGTTATCGTTTCCAAACTTTTAAACACGATCCGCTTGATAAAAAAAGCATTCCGGAGAATTCAGTCGCTAATATCTATGAAGACCAAAATAATAATCTATGGATCACACACCGCACGGGAATTTGTTTTAAACCAAAAGGGAAAAATGAGTTTATTAATATCACATCTGCTTTATCCGACCTTCCATTCACATATCCAATGACATGCGTTAATGAGACTGACTCATGTGTTTGGATCGTTAATTATTCTTTGGGTGTTTATGCTATAAATAAATTTTCACTACTGGCAAAGAAAGTATATTCCTTACCTGTTTTTGGGGATCAGAATCCCATTTACATGTTATCGCGGATGTACACAAGGGACGAAAAAGTTTGGTTTAAAAAAAGATTAGATAAAGGAGGCGATCTATATGTGTTCTCTGATAATGGGTTAAAACAATTCAGGAATAACAGGAAATTGAAAATATTTTTTTTGATGCCGGCACAAAAAGACAGCCTTGTGATCATCTCGGATAAGGGGATGTATAAAGCGTCAGCCAATGATCCCTTTGTCCCCGCGAGAATACTAAAAGCCCCGATTGATTCGACAGATTTTGAGACCGAACTTATGTTTTTACCAAGAAAAATGGGTAAAGATCGATACTTGCTTCTTGGCGCAAAAAAAACATTGCTTTATGATGCAATCAAAGAGGAAGTTACCCTTTCCCCTTACAACGAATATTTTCCTGACGACTTGAACCGCTATCTGCATACTGCAACTACGGACGGGCATCAAAACTCCTGGCTTGGATTCAATGGTATCGGAGGAATTAAAGTGATCTCTTTGCAAAAATTTAATTTGTTTAACAGGCCGGTTAAAAATGCTTTGACCTATACTCTTGCTACCGACCAAAAGGGAAAAGTGTTTGCAGGAATTTATTTTGGTGATATTGAAATATATGATAATGAAGGTCGGTTTCTCCAAAAAATAAAATTGCCTGAAAGTCATAAAAAATTGGGCAGTCCCCGGGCAATGGCGATGATCGATTCTGTAACACTCATTGTACGATCAACTTTGAATGAACTCTATGCGATCGATACCCGAACAGGAGGTTTGCAGATATTGTCTCATCTATTACCTGTTCGTCCTGATTCTGCTTTAACGGACTTTGAATCAGGCATGCAAAAGACCGGGAATAATGAAGTATTGTTTAGTTATGCGAACAGTGTTCTTTCTTTTAAGAAAAGTAAAAGCGGCTTTAGTTGCACAGCGCTTTGCCTTCTTCCTGTAAAAGAGCATATCATCAGTCTCTTTTATCATTCAGGGCAACTTTGGATTGGAACTATTGCCGGGACCTGGTTGTTTGAAAAAAATAATTTCCAGCACATTACTTTGCCACATACTTATGTCAAGCATATTAATCAACACCCCGATGGCAAGATATGGATAACAACCACAAACGGAATATACATTCTACAGAATAACCAAGTATCAAGACATTTGAATATAAAGGATGGCTTGCCGAATTCATTTGTTTATAGCGTATTGTTTGATGACCTGGGAAACAGTTGGGTAAGCACTAATCGTGGACTTGCAAAGATCGACACAGCGTTTAAGATCACAACTTATTCTGCCAAAGAAGGATTACAAGGTGATGAATTTAATACAAAGGGTTATTGCAAAGGAGATGATGGTACTTTATATTTTGCAGGCGTAAATGGTATTAATTTTTTTAAACCAAGGGACTTAGTAAGCAAATCCGAACCATCCCCAACTATGCTTACACAAATTGAAGTGAACAACCAACCCTATTTACCAAACCTGCAACCTGAATTTATCAATACGATCAGTTTACCTTATCGTCAGAACAATATTCGCTTATCATTTTCTTGTATGGATTTTACAGTGCCGGAGAAAAATCAATACAAATTCTGGTTAAAGGGATCCCAGGATGATTGGTCATTGCCACAGGTAAATAATATGGTGCAATACATTTTACCAGTTGGCGAATATGAATTGCATGTACTTGGTGCCAACTATGAAGGAGTATGGGGCAAAGAGCCGTTAGTTGTTTATATAAATATTTTACCTCCTTGGTACCAAACCAATTGGGCCAAAGCAATTTTTGCATTTTTGATTTTGACTTTTGTTGCAGGAGTTTTCTTTTTTATTTCGCGAAGCCGTTATCAGAAGAAATTGAGAACCCTGCAAATGGAACAGGAAGTTCAAAAAGAAAAACAAAGACTAAGTCGTGATCTGCATGATAATCTTGGATCACAGATAACATGGCTTTCCAATAATATTTCGCAAATAGAAAGAGCTGATCAGGAACACCAACCTGTTGAAAAAAAATTAACCCGACTAAAAGAAGGAACTGCCGAGCTTATGCAGACATTAAGAGAAACAATTTGGATATTAAATAAGGATAAGATCAGTTGTGTTGACCTATTTGATAAAGTAGTGAGTCTTGCTGCAAGACATATTGAAGTTTGCCCACCCATAAAACTACTTACTGAAGAAAATATTACCTCAAATATCGAATTGAATTCAGGACAGGCTCTTCAAATATTCCGCATTTGCCAGGAAGCAATCAATAATGTCTGCAAACATTCAGCAGCAACAGTCTTGAGTATTAATGCTCATGCAGATGAAAAGCATTTCAGTATTATCATCAACGATAATGGAAAAGGATTTGATCTGAATAATGAAAACCCCGGGCATTATGGTTTGCAGAATATGAAGCAAAGGGCTGAAGAAAGTAATCTTGATTTAACAATTGATGCGTCCCAGGGTCGGAGCACTTCTATCTCTATTTCAGTTCACTCATAATCTCTATTTACAAAAGCGAACAGTTAAAAATACTCTCCCGGGAGTATTGTCTTGATCTTTAAAAGAAATAGTTTCGTAAGGTCAAAACATGCATCATGAAAAGGCTACCCATCTTTTGCAGTTTTATTTTCTCATCTTTATATTTTGGTTCGCAAACAATGCCTGCAGCTATTAGAACTGCCAATCAAAAAACATCACCGGATGATTGCAACGTGGTTGGAAAAATCCTGACTAACAGGGAGAGCGACTTCAAGAACAACTACACCGAACCTACAACTGATTTTTGCAAAAAGCTTTCCGAAATAATGACACATGCACGTACCAATTTTGAAAAAATAAAAACTGAAGAAAACCAGGATCCAGAAGAACCACCATTGGAAGGTGAGGTCTTTCTTGTTAATTCACTAATTCATAAAGCCTCATTAAAATTTCCGGGAGCAAAGTTAAGTTCCATACTTGAGGGTATGCGGGGCCCCGATAAATATGATGCTTATTTTGGCTATTCTGAAACAGAAACCCTAGCAACAAAAAAAATTGACAGTATAAAAATGCAATTGGCTAGTTGCCTGAAAGGATATAACGTCCAAAAAGAATCACGTTCCGATTATTCCGGCGAATACCCGGTAATTTATGTATTCGATGAAAAAAGAACTGATAAAATGCCTGGACAGCATTTAAAACTTTTGATAGCTAAAAAAGAAATCTATTTAGATCATGACAATATAGATGTTTTCAAAATTTATCTTTATATAAATGGTTTGAGACCTCTTTAACTTCTTGTTTAAAGTAACCTTCGCCATGGCGCAAATGTTCCCTTTTCTTATTCTGAAATATTAAAAAAAGAATAAATACTCTCCCGGGAGTATTTTTTTTCATTTAAACTGAAAATAGCTTCGGAGTAGAAATTTCTAAACATGAGCAAGCCATCCATTCTCCTCTTTTTATTTTTAATATGCCAGCAATTATTGGCACAAACCCTTACCCCTTATTTAAAAATAAATGGCAAATACATTTTTGTTGATTCTGCGAGTTTGAAGCCGGTCATTGAAAAAGAATTTGATGAAGCGTTACCCTTTGCGGAAGGTTTTGCATGTGTAAGCCTGAATAGCAAAGCTGGGTATATTGATAAAAGTGGCAAGCAATTAACCGGGTTCAAATATGACGATGCATTTAATTTCACGAATGGAATTGCAAAAGTTTTTATTGGCGATAAGACAAGTTTCATTGACACAAGCGGAAAAGAAATATTACCATTTAAATACGGACTGGGTGATTTTATTAATGGATTTGCGTTTGCCTCACTTAATGAAAAGTGGGGCTGTATTGACAGAACAGGCAAAGAAATTGTACCGGTGATATATGATTGGATATCGGAATTTTCAGAAGGATTGTTCAAAGTTGAGCTCGCAGGCAAATATGGTTTTGTAAATAAAACAGGAACTGTCGTTATTCCGCTCAAATATGATGATGCGTCTGATTTTGCAAACGGCCTGGCTGCCGTTAAAGTAAATGGTAAATATGGTTTTATTGATAAAAAAGATAAAGTGATCATCCCTCCCAAATATCACTTCGCATTTCCCGATCCAAATGGACTTTTATTTGTAACTGTTGATAGTGGAAGCGTTGGATTTCGGAGTGGATATATTGATAAAACCGGCAAAGTTATGATCCCTGTAAAGTATTCGGCTATCGCCGAATTCAAAAAAGGAACCTACCTTGTAAAACTGGGCAATAAAATACAATTGAACAACACGGCATCAAAGAAACTGGCTGAATGGGATAATTATGAATCATGGAAAAATATATCAGAGGGAATTGCATTTCTTGAAATAAAAAAAGGATTACCCGATGCTGGCAAATGGGCTATGATCAATAGCCAGGGTATAGAGATCACCCCTGCCCGGTTCGAGATTGGTGGTGAATTTAGAAATGGAATTGCTCCCGTAAAAATTGATGGTACGTGGAGCTTTATAGATAAAACGGGCAAGCCGCTTTTTGAAGGTAAATATGATAACTGCTATAGTTTTAATAACAGTCGTCTTACCCGTGTACAGCAAAACAATGAATGGTTTTATATCGATATTATGGGAAAAGAATACCGTGAAAAGCCAAAGCCCCTGGCTGCAGGTTGGCTTTTCTTCGATGAATTTGATGATAACCAGAATGGCTGGAATATAGACACCACCAATAAAGATTTTCAAACAAAATTCAGTGGCGGTGATTATGATGTTTGGAACAAAAGGGATGATCAATCGAGATTTCTATTAAGAAACATTCCCGGCTGGAATGAAAAAAATAATTTCAGGATTGAAATAACAATGCATTATTCAGCAGTGGGGCCGGACAATATGGGTAATGGATTGATCATTGGCTGCGATGAAAAGATCAGTAATTATTACCGGATCATTATTAATAAACAAGGCCAGTACCGGGTGGATCAGTCGATCATTGGAAAAATAGTCCCGCTACAGGATTGGAAAGAATCGACAGATATTTTGCCCTATGGTGACAATAAACTTGGCTTCACACACATAAATGGCAAGTGGGCTTTTTATGTAAATGAAAAAAAAATCTATGAAATGAATGCAAAGGAATTTTTTGGTAAGGGAATAGGAATGTTTATTGGCCCCAAATCGAATTATTATTGCAGGTCATTTAAAGTTTATGATTGGACAAAAGCTGCTGCTGATCCTGCTGCTCCAAAAGAGCCGCTTTATGATGTTACAATAGGAGATAATTTTAAAACAAACCGCTATCAATGGTATACAAATAATGACCAGTATGCGACCATTTCATTTCCCGGTGACGCTTACAGAATGAAAAGCAATTACACCGGATTTTATTTGCCTTCAATTCCTTTTGGAGAAAAGGATATGACAGCACATCGTGTGGATCTGGATGTAAAACACATAGACGGAGCCAATGAATATGGTTTTGGTCTATGTTTTGGGAAAAAGGATTTAAATAATTATTATACATTTTATATTACAGCCAACGGATCTTTTTATATAGGTAAAGTAACTAACGGAACTTGGTCAACGGTAAAAGACCTGACCGAATCAGATGTTATCAGGAAAGGAAACTATATGCCAAATTATCTGCGGTATGTGAATGACAATGGGAAATGGAATTTTTATATCAACAATAAACTGGTCTACGCCACTTATGCAAGATCATTACCTGGAAAAGAGTTTGGAGTTATTATCGAAAATAAACAAACAGTTGATTTTACCAGGTTCAGTTTTGCAAGAATAATCTATCCATAAAATTAATTATTTGCCAAATACGGTCTCATTACAACTATTCATAGCGATATTGCGTCAGTAGTAGAATTAAGTATGAAATACCTTCTTTTAACAGCCATTCTCCTCATCCACCTTACGGCGACAGCACAGTCGCCGTATTTATCTATGCTGGTAAAAATGGATTCTTTAAAAGCTCAAGGTGTCCGTTACAAAATTGAAATGAATATCTGTGAGCCAAAAAAGAAAAGTGAGAGGGGTGATTGGTTCTCCCATGATACTTCCATAATTGACTTTGCTTCTTTGGGCTCGAATGATATTGAATGCGGTGGTTGGTTTGATAACGGGATGCCAACTTTAATTTCCGGCGACGAAGAAAAACTGATCAATCAATTTAAATTCAGCGGGCAGGTATTTGTATGGGAAAAGATATTTGTATTCAAAATCTCCAACATGTCATCAAGAGGCTGGATGCCCGAAATGTATATCCTTATCCCGATGAAGTATAAATCGTTCTGGACCCATATTGATATTACTGATATTGAATTTCAACCGGGCAAAGTAATTTTTCTAAAAGATTTGAAGGGCTTCTATACTGAGGTCGATGATGCGAAACAATTATTGTTTAACCAGTCACTGAAAAATGAAAAAGGGATTGACATAAAAAATTTTCCACTAAAGGATTTATTAGAGAAAAGTGAAAAGTTGAAATGAGTATGGGCTCGCAAATTATTTTTCCACCAGCTTTTCATCAATAAGGTAAGCATCTACTCCATTGATCATAGGGTTTCCAAATGAATCCATAAACCTGATAGCGATAAGCCCTGTTTTTATTCTTGGAAATGTCAGTATCCTTTGATGACCAATAGTAGTTCCTTGTATATAATTGGTTTGCATATTCTCATCTAAAATTTGGATAACAAAGCTTTTTACCCGCTGACCAAATTTTAAGTCCTCGCTGATAAGGATTGTATTCACATATCTCGGTTCATCAAAAATTGTATTGCTTGAATTTTTTCTATAATCTTTTATTTCTACAGTTTGTTTGTCGGCACTTACAACAATACTATCGGGATTATCGAATGATACATGAGTTCCTTTTTCATTGATTAGTGTTTTGCCAAGATTATTATCAAGCAATTTTTTAAACCCAACCAATGATGCGGAATCGTTCGGATGAATTTTTCCTTTCCTGTCCGGAGGTACGTTCAATAATAAATTAGCTCCTCTTCCAACAGATTTTAAAAACAGGTCGAATAATTGCTCCGGTGTTTTTACTTTTTCATTTTCATTCTCGTGCCAAAACCAACCCGGACGGATGCTAACATCACATTCAGCTGGTATCCATGTTTTGCCAAGCATGTTGCCACTATTCAGGATATCTGTTGTTGGCGCACCGGCACCAGGAGTAAATCCAACTGTATCTAGATAATTCCAATTTGTTTTTCCAGCAAAACCGTTTTCATTCCCTACCCATCTTACATGAGGACCAATATCACTAAACACAACTGTATTGGGTGAAAGGGTCTTTACAGTTTTTTTAAATCTATCCCAATCATATACTTGTTTTTTTCCATTTGGTCCTTCACCATTTGCTCCATCCCACCACAACTCCCAAATGGGTCCATAGTTTGTAAAGATCTCCTTCATCATATTTACAAACACATCGTTGTATTGCGGTGTTCCATATTTTGGGTGATTACGATCCCACGGAGAAATATATACACCGAACTTTAAACCATACTCTTTACAAGCTCTTGATAATTCTTTCAGCACATCACCTTTTCCGCCCTTCCATTTACTTTCACGTACAGTATGTGTTGAATATTTGCTCGGCCATAAACAAAAACCATCATGATGTTTTGCAGTAATAATTATCCCCTTAGCACCAGCTTTCTTTGCAACCCTTGCCCATTGCCTGCAATCAAGACTGGTCGGATTAAAAACATCTTCAGGTTCGTCCCCATGCCCCCATTCTTTATCAGTAAATGTATTGGGTCCAAAATGAACAAATAAATAGAACTCCATATCATGCCATGCAAGCTGTGATTTTGTTGGCAATGGCCTGTTGTCTTGTCCTTTTACATTGATAGAAAGCAAAAAGACAGAAAGAAAAAAAAGTTTGAGAGGTCGCATCATTTTTTAAGCACTGATTTTATTTCTGTTGAGATAGGATGAACTGCTTTATAAGTATAGCCTAAAAGCTTTGCAATGGTTTGCGCAAATTGATCCTGGAACAACTGAACATTATTTTTTTGTTCGCCAGAAGGCGAAATGCCGGGCCCCATTGCTGCGAACCAGATCTCGTATGCATCAGCCACTCCACTACCATGATCTGTCCACTCCTTTTTAGTTTTATCTCCTCTTCCATGATCAGTTGTAATAAAGATCGCTGTTTTATTTTTATACTGCGGATCGCTTTGTACAAAAGTCCAAATCTCTTTTATCCATTTATCTACCAAATGAGCTGCATCAAGATAAGAACGGTATTTTCCGCTATGAGCCCATTCATCCGTTTCACCATAAGAGATATAAAGAATTTTCGGTTTTCTTACTTTTAAATACTCAAGTGCTGCATAATGAGTGAATACATCCAAACATTCTGCATTGTCAAATGGACGATAAGAATCCTGCATCATTGCATTTATTAGTTTTTCATTTGGCGTAGGGTTCTTACCGCCAATCGTATCAAATGCAGAAAAAACAGGAATACCGCTTCGTTGCTGATTCAAGATCCTGTCAAAGGCATCCCATGCACCAAAAGCCGCTACTTTATTTTTAAATTTTGGTTGTTTATTTAAAAATTCTAACACTGTAACATGAGGGTTAGGTGGAAAATCATTTGAGTCGATCGTTGAATCGGCAAAGCCGGTCATGATCTCACTATAACCGGGATAACTGAACCAATGAGGGTTTGCATTATTTACTTTATTATCAAATTTCCTGTTTCCATAGATCTGTCCATGATTTACAATTGTGTTCCAGAAAAAAGGCATTAGTTTTTTTCTTCTTTCATTCTCATCATTGCTCCAGTATCTCTCAAAAAGATAACTGCTGTCACCCTGGTTGAATTTTGAATTATTAGCGATTGTAGAATCCATTCCCTTAAACAATTCCTGCCAGCGATACCCATCGGTTGTAATGATAATTATATTCTCAGCTTGCTGTGCTCTTACTGAAATAATAAAAAATAAAAAGAGAATTGTGATAATATGTTTCATAATATTTATAATAAAGCTCTGTCAAGGTGAGTGTAGCCGCCATCAACATGAATTAGCTGGCCAGTTGTATGACTTGATCTTTCCGAAAGAAGGAAGACAACCATATCAGCTATCTCTTGCGCTGTGGTCATTCTCTTTCCCAATGGAATTTTATCATTGATCTTTTTCAACGTTTCTTCCGGATTGGGTAAGGTCTTTATCCATTTATCATACAAAGGCGTGTAGCATTCGGCAACGATGACAGCATTTACTCTTATGCCGTATTTTAATAACTCTACTGCCCATTCTCTCGTTAAAGCGTTGCGTCCGCCATTTGATGCAGCATAAGCTGATGTGTTTCCCTGCCCGGTATCTGCCACTTTACTGCCAATGTTTACCACCGAGCCTTTGCTTTTTATCAATTCGGGCAATGCATAATGCACCATTAAATAATAATGAATAAGGTTTCTATGAAGTGAAGCAACAAATGCTTCATAGTTTCCTTTCTCCAAACCAACTCCATCATTTACCCCTGCATTATTTACCAATCCGTCTATCCTTCCGAATTTTTCTATCGTTGCTTTTACAGCATTTTCACATTGCTCGGGATGTGTGAGTTCTGCAGTTATTGGAAAACCAGTTCCAATTTCTTTGATGATCTTTTCATTATCGCTTGCATCCCGGCCAACAACAACAGGTATTGCACTCTCTTCCGCAAGTGACCTTGTAATACCCGCCCCTATTCCTTTAGCGCCACCAGTTACAATAATGACCTTTTCTTTAAGATCTAAATTCATATTTATAAATTATAAAATTCAACCGCATTTTCTCCAAACACTTTCAACCTGTCCTCTTCAACAAAATTTTCCATGTATTTTTCCAATAAACTTTTCCATTGCACATAAATACCAGAAAGCAACATAACGGGCCAATCACTACCAAACATCAAACGGTCAGTACCAAATGCATCAAATACAACGTCAAGATATGGATAAAAATCACCAGCACTCCATTGCTTCCATTTTGTTTCTGTAAATAAACCAGAAAGCTTACAGTAAACATTGGGATATTGAGCCATTTCTTTCACCAGGATCTTCCATTCATCGATATCTTTTTTTCCAATATCCGGTTTTGCACAATGATCAATAACAAATTTTTGTTCTGGAAATTTTGAAACAAACTCCAATGCCTTTTTCAATTGATAATGATAAATTAGAATATCATACGTATAATCATAGAGGGCTAATGCCTTGATTCCATTTTGAAAATCCTCTCTTAATAAAAAATCATTGGGTTCAGCTTGTACAACATGACGCCAGCCTTTAATAATATTATATTGGGAAAAAAATTGCAATCGCTCTTCCACATTTTTACTCAATAAGTCGGTCCAACCAACAACTCCTTTTATCTCAGGATAAGTTTTTGAAAGCTCAACCAAAAAATGTGTTTCATATTCGCTTTGTCCGGCTTGAACTGCCACACAGCCATCAACACCATTTCTCTTAAATGTAGGAATTAAATGTGCAGGCAAGTGATCCTGCTTAAGGATCTTCATTTCATCCGTGATCCATGCATCTCGCTTCTTATCATACTTCCAAAAATGGACATGTGTATCTATCATCATGATAATTCAAAAATTTTTTCCATTAAAACCCATTTCTCTCCCGGCTTTGCCCATGGTATTGCTTGTTGAAATTTCCACATCAATTCCTCCCACTCCTGCACTTTCGGATTAGCTGCATCCATCGCACCTTTTTTTTCAAAACCAAAATCATTATTTGCATCGATGATCATAAACATTCTATTGCCGGTGCGATAGATATCCAAAAATTCTATGCCAGAATCTTTTATGCTCTTAATTATTTCAGGCCAAACATTTTTATGATAGTTTTCATATTCCTCAATTAATTTAGGATCATCCTTCAAATCAAGAGCAAGACAATATCTTTTCATTAGCTATTATTTATAAGCGACAGCAAGCTGCCGGCTACTTCCTAAACCATGAATACCTAATTCAATAACATCACCGGGCTTTATATAGACTGGTTCGGGTTTTTGTCCTAAGCCAACGCCTGCGGGTGTTCCGGTTGAAATAATATCGCCGGGCAACAGTGTCATGAATTGACTAACATATGAAATAAGATACGGGATTTTAAAAACGAGATTTTTTGTGTTTCCATCCTGCATCATTGTTCCATTTACCGTTAACCATAGTCTCAGATCATTTACATCTGCTATTTCATCTTGTGTTGCTAAATATGGACCCAACGGTGCAAACGTGTCGCAACTTTTTCCTTTTACCCATTGTCCTGCTCTTTCCAGTTGAAATTCTCTTTCGCTATAATCATTATGTAAGAGATAACCGGCCACATAATTCAATGCAACAGTTTCATCAACATAAGATGCTTTTTTACCGATCACAACTGCAAGCTCAACTTCCCAATCGGTTTTTATACTGTTCTTGGGAATGATCAGGTCATCATTGGGTCCAACAACTGCTGTAGTTGCTTTAAAGAAAATTACTGGTTCCGGGGGCAATTGCATTTTGCTTTCCGTTGCATGATCAGAATAATTCAAGCCAATACAAATGATCTTTGAAGGCCGGGCAACTGAAGGACCAAGACGAATATCTCTTGAAATTTCTTTTAGTTTTTTTTCAGAAATGATGGCTTGCAGTTTTTTCAAGCCATCATTTGCAAAAAAGTCTTCATCGTAATCTTTGATATGTTCAGAAACATCAAACCAGGCATCATTGATTATTACACCAGGTTTTTCTTTTCCGGCGTTACCATAACGGATCAGTTTCATCTCATTTTAATTTAAATCCAATTGAATAATAGTATCGATCTCATCCAAGACTACACCATCTAAATAAATAAATGTTCCTTCATTTTGCTGTTTTAATTTTATTTCCTTATTGCCATTCAACAAAACTGCTTTTGAAATCTTCTCTTTTAATTCAGGAATAAAAATAAAAGCAGGGTTTTCAGGTTTATTTAAAATATGCATGAAAACAGTTTTGCCCTTCATCGTTAATGTTCCCCATTCTTTCGGCGGAATTACATTTCCTCTTGTTCCATAAATTGTTTGTCCATATTGCCCTATCCATTTGCCAACTGCTTTTAAAGTATCTGTAAATTCAGTTTGAATAGTACCATTAGGCATCGGTCCGACATTCAACAAAAAATTTGCATTATAACCCGCCGCCTTCACCATGTACTGAATTATTTTTTTTACTGACTTGTAATTTCTGTCAGTAATATTAAATCCCCAACTATCATTCATCGTCTCGCAGGTTTCTAACGGCAATCCCGAAACTGATGCGCCACCAAAACCAGTTGTATTATGACCGGGTAAGTCTTTTTCAAAAGCCTGGAAATCTTCGCCCGGGATAGGAGTTAAATGATGATTATTACTGATCAAACATTTTGGTTGTAAACCATGAATGAGTTTGTATATTTCGTCATAATGCCAGTTCACTTTCGATACTTGCTTTTTATCATGATCATTGTCCAGTTGATCCCAATGACCATCAAACCAGATACCGGATATTTCTCCATAGTTAGTGAGAAGTTCAGTTAGTTGAGCCTTCATAAACTTCACATAACTCTCCCAATCACTTTTTTGTGTTCTGCCTGTTCCCTTTCCAGTTCTTCCTGTTTCATATTGATAATCGCTGCGGTACCAATCGAGCAAAGAATAATAACAGAAAAGCTTCATCCCTTGCTTATGGCATTCATCAGCTAATTGCTTTAATGCATCTTTTGCGTAAGGTGTTTTTGTTATTTTCCAGTCAGATTGCTTTGTATCCCAATTGCTGAAGCCATCATGATGTCGGGTTATAAATGTGATATACTTCATTCCCGCCGCTTTAGCAATACCGACCCATTTTGCAGCATCAAAACTTTGAGGATTAAAAATATGAACCAGCTTCGTATAGTCATCCACTTTAATATTCCTATTATTCATCACCCACTCACCTGCACCAAGCACACTTGATGCACCCCAGTGTATGAACATACCGAATTTTATATCCTGGAATTCCTTTCTTGCCGCAAGATTTTCAGCAGTCGGCGAATATGATTGCGCATTAACACACAATGCAATCAAGATCGAAGCTATTATTGAAAATAATTTTTTCATATTTTTTGACTGTTCAATAGTTCATTTCATTCTAATCCTTTTATCATATCAATCGTGTTTCTAATTATTGAGTTTAACAAAACCTCCATCAACCAGATAATCACAGCCAGTAATAAAAGAAGCTTCATCACTGCAGAGGTATAAAGCAAGAGCTGCAATTTCTTCAGGTGTTCCCATTCTCCCTATAGGTTGTGTTTTTGAAAGCTTATCAAACATTTCTGCTTCTTTACCAGGGTAAGTATTTTTTAAGAACCCATCAACAAACGGTGTATGTACCCTTGCAGGTGAAATAGAATTGCAACGGATATTATCCTGCAAATAATCTTTTGCGATACTTAATGTCATTGCCATTATAGCACCTTTTGCAGTGCTGTACACAAATCGATCTGGTATCCCCACCTGTGCAGCAATTGAGGCCATATTAATGATGCAACCGCCACCGGTTTTTTTCAATTGAGGTATGGCAGCATGCACACAGTTATAAACTCCTTTTACATTCACAGATATTACCCTGTCAAAATCTTCTTCTTTAGTATTACCTGCCTTTCCTATATGAGCAATACCAGCGTTGTTTACAAGGATATTTATGGCGCCAATGTTTTCAAATATGGCAAGCACTTCCTGCTGGTTTGCAACATTGCATTTATGTGCAAATACTTTACCCTTCTCTTTTATGATCTCATCTGCGGTTTCATTTGCGGTATCAGTATTCCATTCTAAAATATGAACAGTCGCTCCCTGCTTAGCAAAGATCTTTGCAATTGCTTTACCTATTCCGCTTCCGCCACCGGTGACTACTGCTATTTTATTATCAAGACGAAACATTTTGTTTTATTTTATAACCTTTCCATCCAAACCATGCAACGACTACAAAGCAAAGTAAAGGTATGATATAGGCTTTTTGCATACTGCCAGTTATATCAGAAATTGCACCCATCAATATTGGCGCCATTGCTCCTCCAACGATCGACATCACTAATAATGATGAAGCCATCTTTGTTTCTTCCCCTAGTTCCTTTATACCTAAAGCAAAAATTGTAGGGAACATGATCGACATAAAGAATGGTACAGCCACGATAGCATATACAGAAACATTTCCTTTTGTATTCAATGCAATAGTTAATAATAAAATATTTATTAGTGCATAAATGAGTAACAATGTTTGAGGCTTGATATATTTCATAAGGAATGTGCCGATAAAACGACCGGCCATAAATCCAACCATTGCAATATATCCCCACCAATATGCTGCTTGCTTTTCAGGAAGATCCATCACTTGTTTTGAAAACCTGATAAAGAAACTGGCAACACCCACTTGTGCTCCTACATAAAATAATTGTGCAACTACTGCCCAGCGAACATGACTATGACGTAAAACTTTAAAAGAAAAACCTGTATGGGCGTCTGCCTCAGCAGATTCTTTAACAGCCGGTAATTTTGAAAAAAGAAAAAGTATTGCAACTAAAATAACAACTGCCGCAATTATTAAGTATGGTATTTTAACGGTAGATGCTTCTGTGTTCAAATAAGAATTCAATTGATCTGGCGACATTGATAGCAATTGTTCTTTTGTGTATTCAACACCGGATAAAATAAAAGTACCACCCACAATAGGAGCTACTACTGCTCCAACTCCATTAAATGATTGAGCAAAATTCAAACGCTGTTCAGAGTTTTCTTTTGGACCAAGAATTGTCATATAAGGATTGGCAACCGTTTCTAAGAATGTTGCCCCTGCCGCCTGGATAAACAATGCTCCAAGAAATAAAGCAAAGCTCCTTGATAAAGCAGCAGGTATAAATAATAAAGCTCCGGCAGCAAATAAGAACAACCCTAAAATGATCCCCTGCTTATAACCATACTTATGCATCACATAACCTGCTGGTATAGCGATTGAGAAATATCCGAGATAAACAGCCAGGTCAATAAAAGAAGATTGTGTGTCGCTTAGTTGTAAAGCTTTTTTCAAATGCGGGATCAGGATGCCATTAGTATTATGCAAAAAAGCCCATAGAAAAAAAAGGCTGGTAACAAGTATAAATGCAAAAAGAAAAGAGTTGCGGTTTTGATTCATGCTATTGATCATTAATGAAATAATAATTCCTTTGGTATTTCCGTTTTCGCTCCACCCTCTGCCTGCATCGAAACTCTTAATAGGTTTCCGCCACCACTATCAAAGTAAAGTACTTTTATTTTATGATAACCTTTTTTTAATACAGCCTTACCGTTCTTTTCCACCCCACCATGGTCACCATCATTGTTCACTATTTCTTCATCGTCGATGTAAAGCATGCTGCCATCATCTGATTCAGTAAAGAATGTATAAATACCATCTTTCTCGATTTTTATATAGCCTGTAAACTCAAATGCAAACTTGTCTGTACGCTGCTTATTTTGATTGGAGATAACATCTGCGACGCCAGAAGTTTTAATAGTTCCTTTTATAGAATTCAGATCGATCTTTCCCGTTGGTTCAAAATATTTGTATGCTATTCCTTCCTTTACCTGGGAAACCTTCATTGAATTCTTCCATTCATATACTTTGACATCTGCCACAGTCTCGGAGCTTTGTAAAGTAATTGGCTTGTCATTAATTATTGCTGGCATTTTTGAATGATGTATTGCAATCGCTTTAATAATAGATGATTTGTCCAGCATGAAATCCACATCATATAATTTTGAATTGCTGGTTGGCATGCTTCCGTCAAGTGTGTAATGAATAGTTGTTGACGAGTCGGCGCTCATTGTGATTGTCGGCTTTAAGTTTCCGGCTTTATAGTCAACACTTACTTTTGGTTTTGATGCATATCTTCCGAAATCCAATATCTTCACTGCGTATGCATAGGAAGATCTTATTTTATTGGGATTATATTCAGGTAAACTTATCTCAATATTTTCACCAACCTGCTTCCACTCCAAATATTCCTTTGTAGACAGGAAACTCATAGATATCCACGATGGCATTGTGATCCCTTTTAAAATTAGTTTCCGGTTATCGGGATACTTCGGAAAAATCGCATATAAATTATTTGATGTTGGATTGTATGTATAAAAAACTTCTTTCACAGCATAACCTGGATCCGGGTCAACGGTAAGTTTTAGCATTATATCACCACCAGTTTTCCAATCGCCTGTTATATGTTCATTGCTGCCTTTATAATCTCTTCTTCCCTCACTCCATTGAAATGGTGTTTTCCATCTTCTTGTGTTATAAATAGCTTCGCCATTAATTTTCATCCAATCGCCGATCTCTAATAATCGTTCCTGCATGATGGGAGGGATTTTTCCATGTTCATCAGGACCGATATCCAATAAAAAATTCCCGCCGCGACTTACTTTATCGATCAATGCAATTATCAAAGATTGTGTAGAATTATAATCCCATGCATCTTCTTCCCGATTATATCCATAGCTATAACCCATGCCACGGCTTTCTTCCCAATCATGATCTTCAAAATCAAGATCAGGTTGATATTCCGGAGTATAAATGCCTCCATGATTAAAACGAACTCCGGCTCCCCAACGATCATTCACTATTATTTTATCTTTTACGGGGCTTTCGTTATAAAGCCATGCAAGAAATTCCTGGCTCTTCCATGTTTCTGCAGGCGCATCCCAATCACCATCAGTCCAGAACACCTCCGGTTGATAATTATTGATCAACTCTTTCATTTGCGGCCATACATGTTCATTTGCATACTTTTTTGGATCGCTTTTCCAAAGCGGGTTGAACCATTCGTATAAAGAGTAATACATCCCTGCATGCACTGAAGTTTTTCTTACTGCTTTGAACAGATCGCCAAGCAGGTCTCGTTTTGGTCCAATATCTTTTGCATTCCATGGAAAACCCCAGGTCTTATTTGCATTTTCGTTTGGCCATAATGTAAATCCATCATGATGCTTTGAAGTAAGTACAATATACTTTGCTCCGGATGCTTCAAACAACTTTGCCCAGTCATCGGGGTTATATAATTCTGCTTTGAAATCATTGGCAAGATCATAATAGGTCCTGCTGCCAAATTTTGCTTTGTGAAATTTTTGCCTTGCCGTATCTGCTGTTTGTAACCCTTGTTGGTACCATTCGGCATAATTGCCTTTAGTGCTCCAACCCGGCACTGAATACACACCCCAATGAATGAAGATGCCAAATTTTGCATCTTTGAACCACACGGGTGTTGGTCTTTTATCAAGACTTTCCCAATTTGGTTGGTAATTCTGAGCTGATATTTGAAATGCAAATAACAACAAACAAAAAGCAAATAGGTTTCTCATTTCTGATACAAATAATTTGGCGCTAAAAGTAAAGCATTGGCCTCAACCAATCTAAAATCAGCGCAACCGATTGCCGCATTGGCTTACCTTTGCGGCGTTCAATAAATCAAACTAAAATTTATGGATCACAGGATAGAAAAAGACACAATGGGAGAAGTAAAAGTTCCCGCGGATGCATATTATGGCGCACAGACTCAACGCAGTATTGATAATTTTAAGATAGCACAGGATATTAATCGCATGCCCAAAGAGGTCATCAGGGCATTTGCGTATTTAAAAAAAGCGGCTGCTATTACAAATCTTGAAGCCGGCGTTTTACCAAAAGAAAAATCAGATCTTATCGGAAAAGTTTGTGATGAAATATTGGAAGGAAAGCTGGATGCTTATTTTCCCTTGGTTGTTTGGCAAACAGGAAGCGGCACGCAAAGCAATATGAACGTAAACGAAGTGATCGCTTATCGTGGTCATGTAATCAATGGTGGTAATCTTTCAGACAAAGAAAAATTTTTACACCCGAACGATGATGTAAATAAATCGCAATCATCAAACGATACTTTCCCGACTGCAATGCATATTGCTGCGTATAAAATTTTAATTGAAACAACAATTCCCGGAATTGAAAGACTGAGAAACACATTAGCAGAAAAAAGCAAGCAATTCATGAAAGTGGTGAAGATCGGTCGTACACATTTTATGGATGCCACGCCATTAACTGTTGGTCAGGAATTCAGCGGATATGTCTCACAACTTGATCATGGTTTAAAGGCTATAAAAAATACGTTAGCACATTTAAGTGAATTGGCTCTTGGTGGCACTGCAGTCGGTACTGGTATTAATACACCACAAAATTATTCTGAGAATGTTGCAAAACATATTGCAAAACTTACTGGTCTTCCATTCATAACTGCCGAAAATAAATTTGAGGCATTAGCAGCTCATGATGGGATTGTGGAAGCACATGGTGCTTTAAAGACAGTTGCAGTGAGTTTAATGAAAATTGCAAACGACATTCGTATGCTTTCTTCAGGGCCAAGAAGCGGGATCGGCGAACTATTTATTCCGGATAATGAACCGGGCTCTTCAATTATGCCGGGTAAAGTAAACCCCACACAATGCGAAGCATTAACAATGATCGCTGCACAAGTCTTGGGAAATGATGTTGCCATTAATATCGGCGGCGCTACAGGGCATTTTGAATTAAATGTTTTTAAACCGGTCATGATCTATAATTTCTTACACAGCGCAAGATTGATCGGTGACGGCTGCGTTTCATTTAATGATAAATGTGCGATAGGTCTTGAGCCGATAGAAGCAAATATTAAAAAGCATGTCGATAATAGCCTGATGCTGGTAACTGCCCTGAATACAAAAATTGGGTATTATAAAGCAGCAGAAATTGCACAGAAGGCGCATAAAGAAGGTGCCACGCTGAAAGAAATGGCGATCAAACTTGGATACGTTACAGCCGACCAATTTGATGAATGGGTAAAACCGGAAAATATGGTGGGAAAGCTGAATTAAAACAGAATTTAGAAAATATACGATAACGAGCGGGGTAAATTTCCCCGCTTTTTATTTAAAATTTACCTATGACTCACACCATAAAATTTATAATTTAACGTTTCCAATAATCTATGAAACTATCAATCAAAAACCCGTCCACTATGAAAACGCCAGGCCAACCCAACTTTTATTTTTCAGCCTATCCGCTTAAGGTTATAAAAGAAACCGACACTGAAAAAAGATCTTATCTCCACATTTATACAAGATCGGGAAATAAAAAAAAGTACGCTGAAGGATTAAAAGTACTTCCAATGGTAAATCCATATTCTCAAAAAGATGAAACCAGGCTTGAACAAAATTTAAACAGGCAAAACCGACCAGATAATGTAGAAGACCGGGATAGCGACTGGTTTGCCAGCTATGAATAAAAATCTTTTGTCAATAAAAGTAAAGTCCCGCTTGTAGCGGGACTTTTGCATTCTATAAAAAAATTTGAATTAATATATTACAAGTCGCCTTACATCCTGGGCATAGACCTTCGTATTCGTATTGTCATAAAGGTCTTGCTTAATAAGCCCCTTATCTCTTGCGTAATAACAATCAAAATAAGCTACAAGAGCCCAATTAGTTCCTACCTGTTGTTTTAATTCCTGTTTTACCTGGATAACGTTTGTATATGGAGTACCATTAACCGTCACCGGGATATTCTGACCTGTAATAGAAAACTCCCATCTCAAAGTAAGTGTACTGGTGGCTCCGCCCGGATCAGTATATGCTCCGGAAAACTGTGCAGATGTCCATGTACCACCAGTTGTCAGGTTATCTTTTAAGAAGGTATATTCCATCCAATATGGGTCATCCAGCCCGACATAAGATCCCATATCTATCCATTCAAAATAATCGGCTCCTGATCTTCTGTAATATCCAAAACTATCGACTGGATTTTGTCCGTCATTATAAAAGAAAAGATTGTAAGTGTTACCATTTATGGTTTTCGTTGGAACCACAGAGAATATAAGTAATGTGTCACTAGGATCAACATTACTATTAAATTCATAACTCCAGTTGCTAAATGCCGTGCGAGGGAAATAATCAGGAATTGCAACTGGAGTAACGGTACATTGGAAAGTGCATGTGGCTGTTGCTCCGGTTACCGTATATGTATTTGTGCCTGCGGCTGTGGGTGTACCACTGCCATTTAGGGTAATTGTTGTTGCTCCTGTTGCCGCAAAAGTTCCTGTGTTGCTGAAAACTATTCCGTTTACTGCTGGCGCAGTAGTTACACTCCAGGTACCGACAGTAGTTACATTGACATTTAAGGTAATTGTATTTGTTGCAGTAAGTGGCGTATTAGCTATATAAGTGCCGACTGGTGTTGCGCCTGCGCAGGTTACCGTAAATACTGCGCTGCCACCTGCCGGAGGAGTGGGAGCAGTAACTGTAACCGTAAATTCACAAAAAGTGCCATTATATGATACCGTAAAGATATTTGTACCTGCAGTAAGTGGCTTACCTCCACCAACCAATCGAACAGTTTGTGCTCCTGTCGCTGAAAATGAACCTGTAGCTTTAAAATAATACCCATTAACTGTATCAGAAGATATTGTGTAAGTGCCAATTGTGTCAACCTGTACACTAACATCCACATAGTTTGAGGCTTTGATCGCCGTGTCTTTATAATATGTACCTGAAACAACTGCTCCAAGGCAATTTCCATTGGCATCAACTGAAAGAGAGCCGACAGAAGCGTTAGAAGCTCCTTTTTCATAGCTTACCTCTTTTTGACAAGCAATGAGAAGAACTGACGTAAATGTCAACAGCGACAAGACTTTAAATAGCAACTTCATAAGGTGATATTTGGGTTATGAAAATAATGCTTTTTTCTCATTGTGGGGTGAGACTTGTGGCAAACGGAATGGTTTACTGTACCTGCACTTTATCACTAATATCTGCACTTGTCTCAATGGTAGCGAAAGTTTCCTCCGTCTTTTTCCTTTTGAAAAACCGTTTCTGAAATATCAATAACGTTATTACCCCAAAGGATATTGAGGCATCGGCAATATTAAAAATCGGGCTAAAAAATTCAAATTGCTCGCCACCCCAAAAAGGGACCCATTTTGGAAGGGTGGTTTCAAAAATGGGGAAGTAAAGCATATCCACGACACATCCATGTAAAAAAGAAGAATAGCCATCTGTGGAAAGAGAGGCGATCCCGGAATATGATTGATAATCTTTTATCGCGGGAACATAGACATAGCCTTTATCGAAGACCATTCCATAGAACATGCTATCAATAAGATTCCCTAATGCCCCGGCGTAAATAAGCGCTGCACAAACAATAAAACCTTTGTGATAATGATTTTTAACGATCCTGCCCAAATACCACGTACCGAAAATGACGGCTGCAAGCCTGAACAGCGTAAGAATAATTTTACCGGTTTCATTTCCAAATTTCCAGCCCCAGGCCATGCCCGGGTTTTCAATAAAATGTAAATGGAACCAGGGAGTAATTTCATCAGCCTCGCCAAAGTGATAATTTGTTTTTATCCAAATTTTCAGAACCTGATCAATGATTATAATTGTGGCGATAATGAAAATTACATGCTTGAGTTTCACCTAAGTTGGATTTAGTGGGCAAATATAAGCAGAATGAGGGAAGGCTCTAGGTCAAATAAGTCATAAAAGTGTTGCCTGAAAAGAGAGTCAGAAACTATTCTTCATAATATACTCTCTTTACTCTTTCCGAGATACCTGTCATTATTTCGTAAGGAATTGTGCCTGCCCAATTAGCAAGTTCTTGTATGGAAATTTCGTTGCCAAAGATTATTACTTCATCACCTTGTTTTGCATCGGGAATACCGGTCACATCCACCATCACCATATCCATGCACACTGTACCGATAACCGGAGCAAGTTGTCCTTTCATCCAAACTTTTCCGGCACCATTTCCAAGTTTTCGGCTAAATCCATCAGCATAGCCAATACTAACTGTTGCTATCATTGCATCTTTTTCAATGATCCCTTTTCTATTATATCCAACAGTCTCACCTGCTTTCAAATTCCTTATTTGGGCAATTGTTGATTTTAAAGTAGCTGCGGGCTGAAGGTCAAGTTTACCAGATAAAGAACTATCAACTCCGTAAAGTCCTATTCCCAAACGAACCATGTCCAGTTGCATTTGTGGGTGGCGAAGAATAGTTGCAGAGTTAGCTATATGGCGAAGAAAATTGTATCCTAAACCTTTTTGTAATGTGGAACAAGCATTGACAAACAGATCATACTGTTTATTTGTAAACTCATCCTGCATCTTATCCTCACTTGCAGCAAGATGAGAAAAAACAGACTGTACTTTAAAAGAAGGAGTGGCTTTTATTTCTTTGCATAATTTCTCCATTTCCTGGGCAGCAAACCCAAGTCGATTCATCCCAGTTTCAATTTCAAGATGTACAGGATAATTTTTTAACCCTTCCCTTTTCAAAAAACCATCCAATGATCTTAGCATTGAAAAAGAAAAAATAACAGGCTCAAGCTGGTTGTTTATAAGCGTATCAAAAGTTTCACTTTCTGCATTCATTACCATCATCGGTAGTGTAATGCCCGCTTTACGCAATTCAGTTCCCTCATCTGCATAAGCCACACCGAGATAATCAACTTTATGATATTGTAATGTGTTAGCAATTTCAGCGCCACCGCTTCCATAAGCAAATGCTTTTACCATTGCCATCAGCTTTGTAGAAGGTTCTAATAATTTCTGATATTGCTGAAGATTGTGTGCAATCGCATTCAGATTTATTTCAAGCTCGGTCTGGTGAACTTTTAATTCAAGTAATTGAATGATCTGTTCAAAACAAAATATCCTGGCGCCTTTTACAAGTATTACTTCATCCCTGAAATCTGAAAAACGAAAACGTGAAATAAAATCTTCGGTTGACGGATAAAATTCATTTCTTATCGAATGAGTTGTGGCCTCGTTTTCAAACTTAAGGTATTTCGAAATGTTTAGCCCGATACCGATCACCTTATCAATTTTATGTTGCAAAAGATCATCTGCAATTCTTGCATAAAGCTCTTCATCATTCATGCCTGTTTGAAAAAAATCTGAAAGAATAATTGTGCTTTTAGAAACACCGCCCATCTGTTTTAAAAAATCCAATGCGATATGTAATGAATTCAGATCGGCACTATAGCTATCATTAATTATTGTACAATGATTGATCCCTTTTTTTAGTTCCAGCCGCATATTGACCGGCTGCAATTGTTTCATTCTTTTTACAATGACAGCATCCTTTATTCCGAAATGAAGCATTACACACCAGCAAGTGATCGCATTTTGTATAGAAGCATCATCAGTAAATGGAATTCGAATGGCAGTTTCCCTATTTTGATAGGCAGCAATTATCTCTGTCTCCGTAGCTTCCTTATTTACTTCCAGTATTTGCAGATCAGCTTTCTGAATCTTACCCCATGAAAAAATTTTGAACGGTGGTTTTCCGGTCTTACGAATAACAGATTCATATTTTAAAACGATTGCTTTATCAACCAGCCATTCGTCGCTTGAATAAATAACAAGCCCGACATTGTTAAACAACTTTATCTTCTCCTCTACTTTCTGATCCATACTTTCGAAACCTTCGCTATGGGCCTCGCCAATATTTGTAAGAATACCAATAGTCGGTTGAATAATTTCATTCAACCTTTCCATTTCATCTGGCTGAGAAATACCCGCTTCAAAAATTCCCAGCGTATGTTGTTTGTTGATCTCCCATACGCTAAATGGTACGCCAATTTGTGAGTTGTAACTCTTTGGGCTTCGAACAATGTTGAAATTCTCGTGTAATAATTGATAAAGCCATTCCTTCACGATTGTCTTTCCATTACTGCCTGTAATACCGATAACCGGAATTTCAAATTGTTTACGATGAAATGCGGCTAATTGTTGTAATGCTTTCAATCCGTCTTTAACACATAAAAAATTGGCTTCGGGAAAATCGTCCTTTTGCAATTCTTCAGAAACAATAAAACTCCTTACTCCTTTTTTATAAAGTTCCGGAATAAAACTATGACCATTTCTTCGGGGACCTTTTAGCGCAATAAATAAGCAAGTGGCTGGCGAAAAAAGCCTTCGGCTGTCAAAAAAAATATAGTCGATTGAATTATCTGTGACAATTTTTGCCGTGGCATCAAGTGTTTTTGCAATATGACTGATAAAATAACTCACCGAAAATATTTAAGACTAGGATTGGTGATTGTTTTTTTTTAATTCAGGAGGTCTCTCCTTTTTCTGATGAGTAATTGAATAAAAAATCGAGCCAGATAAGCAAACCAGGATAATACCAAGTGAAATAAATACCTGGGTGGTTTTGTTCATCCATTGATCGATCCAATGAGCCCCCAGCATTTTCAAGCCAATAATTATAAGAACGATCGCAATACCTTGCGGCAGGTAATCAAACTTATCGACAGCGCCTCGCAAAAGAAAGAATAGCGAACGCAAACCCAGTACCGCAAATATATTTGAAGTATAAATCACAAGTTGGGCATCGGCACGGTGGGCTGGTGAATTATCAACTAACCCCATGATGGCCGGAATAGAGTCTAATGCAAATAACAGATCGATAAATGCCAACATTAGTACAACGACAAACAATATGGTGTATCGGCGCTTACCAGTCTCATCTCTTAACGATAGTTTACCACCATGATCACCTGGTATCATAGGTAGAAACCGTTTGATAAATTTATACGCTTTAGTGTCATGAGGATCGAACTCATGATCGTCACCGGCGGTAAACATTTTATACCCGGTGTAAATGAGGAAAGCGCCAAAGAGATAAAGTATCCAATGAAATTTATTGACAAGAGCCACCCCCACAGTGATGAAAATTACACGCATAATAATTGCCATCAATATTCCTATAAGTAATACCCGGCCGTAATATTTTTCCTGTACTTTGAATGACGAAAAAACTAAAATGAAAACAAAAATATTGTCGATGCTAAGGCTCCATTCCATCAGGTAGCCACTTATATATTCCAGCGCAGTTTGCTGCCCTCTTTCAATCCATACAAAAACAAAAAATGCAAAGGCAAGGCTAACCCAAAAAAAAGTTTGCCATAACGCCTGCTTTATAGTGACAGTCTTATTTTTTTTGCTAAGTAATCCCAGATCAAAAACCAGTGCAAGAATCAAAACCCCACCAAACACTAAATACGTTACCAGCTCTTTTGTCATTATGCCAATTTAGAACGGCAAAGATAGCTGAATCGGCCGATGAGGATTATCAACCAGAGTATTTCGTTTTTCTTACTATTTGATAAACAAATCCCATTAATATGACTAACAAAACGGGAATAATAATATTAATAATCTGCCACATAAACTTTTGCTCGCTTACTTTTTTTGTATCAAGTATCCGCAGTACGAAATCTTTGTTTCTTGTTTCCATAATTCCGCCATCATTCACCATATATTCAAGACAGTTTAAAATAAAATCCCTGTTTGCAAACTGGTATTCATATTGGGAGCCTACTGTATACTTATTTACTCCCATTGGAAGTACTTGCTGTTGCTGCAGCGAAAAATCATTTAATGCAATATCTCCGTCAGCAACAATGATCATTTTATTATCGATATTACTCTTTGCAACGAAAGGAGTGCCTCTTGCATTCAAAGAATCGGCTCTTTCTTTTGAAACTCGTCCATCAAACAATGACTTGAATTTTCCTTCCAATAACACTGCTGCAGGAATGCCGTTGTCTTTGAATTTTGCATCTTCAGGAGTATTCCTGTTTTCATCAAGGCTAATAATAGCAGGTGTACCTATTTTTCTCGAATTCTCAGAAGATTGAAGCAAATAAGTTTTTTTGATGCCTTCTGTTTTTACAGTATCAATAGGATTAACAAATCGTGATGAAACAAGTCGCAGGTTTTTATTGATAGGATGATTATCTCTTGATTCAAATAGTGGAAAATAGTTCCACTTCAAATATTCGAATTGTGGATTCTCTTGTGTTCCTCCTGCAATGAATGAAAGGAAATCACATTTCAGGTCCATGATCAGGTCAGGGTTAATTCTTGCGCCATATCGAAAAAGCAGATCAGTGATATTTAGATCCCGTTCATACGCAACTGTTCTTGAATTAGCTTTTAAACTATCCATTTCAGCAGCAAGATCATCGATCATCCATAAAATTTTTCCACCACGCATTACATATTGATCAAGCTTAAATTTTTCTTCCTCTGTAAATTTCAATGTTGGTTTTACAACCATAATCACTTTAAATGTATCGACAGGAATTGATGGTTGATTCAGTAAGTTTACTAATCTGATCTTATAGCTACTTTTTTCTGGCGGGAAAAACTGGTTAAAAGGTGGCGGCAAGCTTTCAGGATCTATTGTATGTTGCAGACTGAGAGTTTCTGGACCCATTGGCTGACCGTTACCAACAGCATAGCCTATTACCGGTTTTATCTCATTTGTGATATTACTAATAGCATTAATGAACTGGTATTCCATTAAGGCTTCAGCACTATTCAATTCTTCCTGGGTAATTATTCTTTTATTTCCTGTATAGATATTTACAAGTGCACTCTTGTCTTTATATCTTATCCATGCTACAGGAAAAAGGTATTGTTGCTGCTCACCTGCCTTTACCTGTACGGTAAGATTGATAGGTGCCGCCCCCATCGATAATAGTGTATCGGAATATTTTCTGTCAGCTGTTATTAATTCATCAGGCTCATGAAAATTGTAAATGAGGTTTCTCGTACCACTTTCTTTAAATTCTTTCAACAGCTCAGATGTAGTAACTGCCAATTTTTTAAACCCAGCATGAAAATCCCCTTTCAGAAAAACATCGATCATTACCGGTTCATCCAGGTTTTTCAACAACTGCTTTGTTGCCTTGCTAAGTGTATATCTTTTCTCTTTAGTAAGATCAAAACGAGTATGAAAAGAAGAAGCCAGGAAATTAACGGCAACAATGATGATCAAGAGGAACAACCACCAGAGTTTAGAAGACCATATTTTATTAATTCTTTTCATTGATGGCTATCTTTTCAAAAGGTTTCGGTTTGAAATTGCTAAGAACAAAAAGATCACACTTATAAAATAGATCATATCTCTTGTATCCACTACTCCCCGGCTAATGCTACGATAATGAAAATCGATCCCGATCATTTCCAGGTAATAATCTGCTCCGCCACTAAACGCCGGCATAAGACTAATTGCACTAAAGCCATAATATAAAAGTGCACAAGCAACAAGACTAATGATAAATGCGATCACCGCATTATTGGTAAAACTGCTGGAACAAATACCAATGGCAGTAAACACAGAAGCCAGGAAAACAAGGCCAATATAGGAACCGATCGTTGCACCAGTATCAATTCCCTCGCCGGATGATAGTTGTTGAACGGAAAAATAATAAATGATGGTTGGCAGTAAAGCAATGACAACAACTATGAGGCTTCCGAAATATTTACCAAAAACAATTTGCCAGCGACTTAACGGTCTTGTTTGTAAAATTTCAAAAGTGCCGGTTTTAAATTCTTCCGCAAAGCTGCGCATGGTGATAGCTGGGATCAGCAACAACAATATCCAGGGGGCTAATTGAAAGAATCGATCGAGAGTGGCATATCCAAAGTCAAGAATGTTATTCTCAAAAACAAAAAGCATTACACCATTTACCAAAAGGAAAACGATAATGGCAATATAACCTGTAAGACTGCTGAAAAATTGACGTAGTTCTTTTTTACAAACGGACCACATAGGCTTGGATAGATTGTGCAAAATAAGGTAAACTAAGCATAAACGAAGAATGATTAGTGATTTATACACATAGCCTGAAAATATTATGGAAAAGATTTAGCACTGCATCTTCAGAAAAAATTGCATTATGAAAAAAATACTTGCAGTCGGGGCATCCTTGTTTTTAGTGATCGTTGCGGCAAACTCGCAGACTGAAAAGAAAGAACCACCTCCGCCACCAAAACCTAAAGAAGAAGTAAAGTATAATGTTGTAAAAGAGCCGAAAGTTGTCGATGAAAAAGTAAAACTGAAGGAACCTCCTCCCCCTCCTCCAAAACCGAAAGAGGAAATAAAATATAATGTTATAGAGGAAAAAAAGGAAGCAATCATTATAGATGAAAAGGTGGATGTAAGTAAACCTGGAGAATCCCCTGTAATAACTGTGAAAGGGAAAGGTGCTGATGATTTTTATAAACGAAATCCAACCGTTTCCGAAATTTCAAGGAAAGGGAACATTATTATCATAAAAAAGAAAGATGGAACAACTGAAAAATATGATATGAATAAAAAAGAACAAGATAAAAGCTTTACTGAAAAATATGGAGCATCACCAATTCCTCCGCCTCCACCCCCTCCCAAAAAAGTGTCTTAAGTATAGCCTTTAACCAAATAAAAAATCCCGCCAAATGGCGGGACTTTTTATTATCGTTTCAATTACACAGCAAAACTTTCACCACAGCCGCAAGTTCTGCTTGCATTAGGATTGCTGAAATAAAAACCTTTTCCATTTAATCCATCTGAAAAATCAAGTGTAGTATTAACGAGGTAAAGAAAACTCTTTAGATCAGTCACTACCTTCATTCCATTATCTTCAAATACCTGGTCCATCGGCTTTTGTTCGTTGTCAAAATCAAGTTTATAACTAAGTCCTGAGCAACCACCACCGACAACTCCTACTCTTAAAAAATAAGATGGGTCATTTACGATACCAGCATCAGACATCAGTTGTTGAACTTTTGCCTTAGCCTTATCGCTTACATAAATACTATTTTCTAGTGCAACACTCATAATCTAAAATCAAAAATCAAAAGTAAAAACTTGCTCTTTTTTACTTTTGACTTTTTAGTTTTTACTTTTTTAGTGAACAACACTTTCTTCAAATTTCAATTCAGGCAGACCATTCTTTTTACGGTAATCATTTACCGCGGCCTTTATCGCATCTTCCGCCAATACCGAGCAGTGTATTTTAACCGGAGGAAGGTGAAGCTCTTCCACTATTTCCATGTTGTCGATCTTCACTGCTTCATCTACAGTTTTTCCTTTTAACCACTCAGTTGCTAAAGATGAAGAAGCAATAGCTGAACCGCAGCCAAAAGTTTTGAACTTTGCATCAGTGATCAGCCCTTTATCATCTACTTCGATTTGCAAACGCATTACGTCGCCGCACTCAGGTGCACCAACGAGGCCAGTACCTACATTTTGTTTGCTTTTGTCCAGCGTTCCCACATTTTTTGGGTTCTGGTAGTGATCAATCACTTTATCTGAGTAAGCCATATTCTTAATTATTAATCGTTAATTTTTAATTTTTAGTGATGTGCCCATTCAATCGTATTCAGATCAATTCCTTCCTTGTACATTTCCCAGAGCGGACTCATTTCTCTTAGCTTATTAACCGTTTTTGTTACTGCTTCAATTGTATAATCAATTTGATCTTCTGTCGTAAATCTTCCTAATCCAAAACGGAGCGAACTATGTGCCAGATCATCGCCAAGACCCAGCGCTTTTAGCACATAAGAAGGTTCCAACGATGCAGAAGTACAAGCAGAACCAGATGAAACGGCAATATCTTTATTAAAGCCCATCAACAAACCCTCACCTTCTACATATTTAAAAGAAATATTTGTAACATGTGGTAAGCGATGTTCTTTACTTCCATTAATATAGGCTTCTTCGATCTTCATTAAAGCTGTTTCCAATTTATCCCTCAATGCACTCAATCTCTTTGTTTCTTCTTCCATTTCATTCAGGCATATTTCGCATGCTTTACCAAAACCAACAATTCCAGGAACATTCAACGTACCGCTACGCATTCCGCGTTCGTGACCACCGCCATCCATTTGCGCAGTAACTTTTACTCTTGGATTTTTTCTGCGAACATATAATGCACCTACACCTTTAGGTCCGTACATTTTATGTGCAGTAAATGCCATCAGATCAATTCCATCTTTATTTACATCCACAGGTATTTTTCCAACTGCCTGGGTTGCATCTGAAAAAACAAGTATCCCTTTCTTTTTAGCCAATGCACTAATTTCTTTCATTGGCATCACTGTACCGATCTCATTATTTGCATACATGATGGCGATAAGAATCGTAGTTGGCTTAATTGCCGCTTCCAATTCTTTCATATCGATTAAACCATTTGGTTGTACTTTCAGATAAGTTACTTCGCCCCCTTCTTTTTCAATATGCTTGCATGTATCAAGCACTGCTTTGTGTTCAATATTGCAAGTGATGATATGATTTCCTTTGCTTGCATACATTTCAAACACACCTTTTATGGCAAGATTATCAGCTTCAGTAGCACCCGAAGTAAAAATTATTTCTTTCGAATCAGCGCCAACTAATTTTGCCACCTGTTCACGGGCATAATCAACTGCTTCCTCAGCTTGCCACCCAAAAGGATGATTACGACTTGCTGCATTACCAAAGTTGTTGGTAAAATAAGGGATCATTGCTTCAACAACTCTTGGGTCGCAAGGAGTAGTAGCATTGTGGTCGAGATATATCGGAAATTTCAACATAATTGTCCTTTAAAATTTGTCAGGACTACAAAATTAGCCCGAAAGAGACTGACTTCAAAAGGCTATTTTTACAGCAGAAGCTTATTTACCAAAATCGTAAAGCCCTCAAAACCACAAATAAAAGCCATGCTAAAAGTAGAGCATATTGGTATAGCTGTAAAGACATTGGCAGATTCCGTGCCTTTGTTTGAAAAACTGCTGAATAGTCAGTGTTATAAAACTGAAAAGGTTGAAAGCGAGAAGGTGAATACGGCCTTTTTCAAATCCGGCGATACAAAGATCGAGCTGCTGGAAAGTATTGATGAGAATGGAGTCATTTCAAGATTCGTTGACAAAAAAGGTGAAGGTCTTCATCACATAGCTTTTGAAGTTGAAAACATAGAAACAGAAATGGAAAGATTGCAAAAAGAAGGCTTTATTTTATTAAACGACAATCCCAAAAAAGGAGCTGATAATAAACTGGTATGTTTTCTTCATCCAAAGTCTATAAATGGAGTCTTGATTGAATTGTGCCAGGAAATAAAATAAGAATTACTTATCGGTTTCGTTCTCAGAAGGAGTTTCAGCATTAATGATCCCTAACATCACAACAGCCATTTGTGCCGCTATTTGTGAAGCATCTTTTTTATTAAATGCTTTTCCTTCCGCTATTTTATTTCCATCAACAACTGCTGCAATGGTAAAAAGACGGCGGCCATTTTCAACCTTTTCCTCTACCGTTTCAAACTCCAGCACTTTTCCATTTTTATTTGCCCAGCCATAGAGTTTATTCTTATGATTTATTTCCAGCGCCTCGAGATCATCGATGAACATGTGTGGTAAAATGATCCTTTCAGTTACCCACTTCGCCGTTTTTTTATATCCGCGATCAAGATAAATGGCGCCAACCAAAGCTTCCAAAGTGTTTCCAAATATCTGGCTGATCTTTAAAGAGCCATCGGATTTATTATACAGTGTAATCTTTTTCAAACCCATGCGCAAGGCGATCTCATTCAATTGCTGGCGGTTCACCATTTTACTGCGCATCTCGGTCAAAAATCCTTCTTCCTTATATGGATAACGCTTAAATAGATAATCCGCCACCAAAGCACTAAGTACCGCATCACCAAGGTATTCAAGACGTTCATTATTTTCATCTGCGTTTTCACGAACGGAACGATGAGTAAGGGCCGTTTTGTAAAGTGAGATATTATCCGGGCTGAAACCGAGTACGTTTTTTAATTGCTTCTTAAATGAAGCTCCGACACTTTCTTTGAAGAATTGCTTAAAAAAATCCACGGTCAAAAGCTACGAAAAATTCTGTGAAGAATTTCAGGGTGTAAAAACGGAATGTCTATTTGTATTTTTTTACGATCACACAAGCATTGTGACCGCCAAATCCAAATGTATTGCTCAATGCAGCATTCACCACACGTTGCTGTGCTTTTTGAAAAGTAAAATTCAGACGTGGGTCCAATTCAGGATCATCAGTAAAATGATTGATTGTCGGTGGCACAATATCATGCATTACTGCTTTTATGCATGCAATGGCCTCAATAACTCCGGCAGCACCAAGACAGTGACCGGTCATAGATTTTGTAGAACTGATATTTACTTTGTAAGCATGTTCCCCAAAAACATCAACGATGGCTTTTACTTCAGCAATATCACCGAGAGGTGTCGAAGTACCATGTGTATTTATATAGTCAATGTCTATCGGTTTCATACCAGCATCTTCCAATGCTGCATTCATTACATTCTTTGCACCCAATCCTTCAGGATGTGGAGCTGTGATATGATGCGCATCAGCTGTGGCTCCTGAACCAGCAAGCTCACAATAAATTTTTGCGCCTCTTGCAAGTGCATGCTCAAGTGATTCGATAATAACAACCCCTGCGCCTTCTCCCATTACAAAACCATCACGGTCCTTATCATAAGGACGGCTCGCTGTTTTTGGATCATCGTTTCTTTCACTCAATGCCTTCATTGCATTGAATCCTCCAACACCAGCTTCACTTATCACACTCTCTGCTCCACCAGTAAGAATTATATCGGCCTTCCCTAATCTAATAAGATTGCAAGCTTCCATCATTGCGTTGGTAGAAGATGCACATGCACTCACGACTGCAAAGTTTGGTCCTCTGAAACCATGACGCATTGATATTTGCCCTGCAGCAATGTCAAGGATCATTTTTGGAATGAAGAATGGATTGAAGCGAGGTGTCCCATCTCCTTTTGCAAAATTTATCACCTCTTCCTGAAACGTAATAAGTCCACCAATACCACTTGCAAACACAACTCCTACACGATCTGTATTAACATTGTCTTTTGTAATACCTGCATCTTTTACAGCCTGGTCACTTGCTACCAACGCTATCTGGGTGAATCGATCGATCTTTCTTGCTTCCTTCTTTTCAAGAAATGCCGTCGCTTCAAAGCCTTTTATTTCACAAGCAAATTTTGTTTTGAATTTCGAGGCATCGAACAAGGTGATCATATCCGCACCGGAAACTCCATTGATCAAACCATTCCAGTATTCATCAATGTTATTACCAATCGGCGTTATTGCTCCAAGCCCTGTTACTACTACTCTTTTCAAGTCCATAATTGCCAGCTCAAATTTTAATTAAAGTTAAGCAGCTGTGATGTAAGTAAAACCGCCTTCCCGGTACCAGCAGAAGGCGGATAAAAATCTATTCTCCCGCCTGAAACGGGACAGGCAAATACATGCCCGCTTTGAGATAAATTACTTTGCGTTTTCTTCCAGGTAAGCAATTGCCTGGCCCACAGTTGTGATGGTCTCTGCCTGCTCATCAGGAATAGAGATGTTGAATTCCTTTTCAAATTCCATGATCAATTCTACAGTGTCGAGTGAATCGGCACCTAAATCATTAGTGAAAGAAGCTTCGTTAGTTACTTCTGCTTCATCTACACCTAATTTGTCTACAATGATTTTCTTTACTCTTGATGCAATGTCTGACATGACGAGATATTTTAGTTAAATATGGCTGCAAAAATAGAATATTTGAATTAACTACCGCATTTACAGCGTTTTTTTATTGTTGCACGAAACTTGCTGACTATTAACGGTTAGGCACAAATCTTTACCAGAAAATGTAATTGCAAACGGTTGATAGTATCGATTTAAGTTGTAAATTGAATTCCCACGTTGAGTACAATCGAAACCGACTATGGCTCTGAAAATAATTGATCATGGCACTCCTGAATACCAGCAAATGATAAAAATGCGGGAAGATATTTTGCGTAAACCACTTGGCCTTAGTTTTGATCAATCTGAAATCGAAAAAGAAAAAGATAATTTACTTATTGGTGCATTTGAAGATGAGCAAATGCTTGGCTGTTGTATGATCGTTGAAATGGACCCACGTAAAGCCCGGCTAAGACAAATGGCAGTATTAAATAATTTACAAGGGAAAGGAATTGGAAGAGCGTTGATACAATTTGCCGAAAACTTAGCAAGAGATCACGGATACAGGATCATGAGCATGCATGCAAGAAAACCAACTGTTCCTTTTTTTGAAAAAATGGGATATAAAGTAAGTGGAGCCGAATTCATCGAGATCACTATTCCACATTACGAGATGGAGAAAGAGCTTTAAGTGAATGGCTAAGGATTTTTTTATTTCTTACTAATTTTTTCCTTCAACAATTGTCTTAATTCAAATACTTCATCTGAAGACCTGCATCCTGATTTTGGTACAAGAAAAAAAGTGCGGCTATCAAAATACAAATAGAAAAAATGTGGGCTTTCAAGAAATGCAGTTAATACTTTCCATGGCCAGTTACGTGAACCTCTTTCATTACCTAAAGAAAATCCTGTTTCTTCAAAACTCATTTCAAAATGGTCTTTGAAAGTGGATGTACGACGATAAATGATCTCGGGTAATAAAAACCAAACACTTATCATCATCATAAACCAAAGAACACTTCCTATAAAAAAAGCAAGAGGGGTGACTATCTTAAAGTAAAATAAAGTAGCAGAAAGCAAAGCAAATACATTTACCACTATGATCATAAGACGCAGTTCAGGCCTTGTAATAAAATGATACCGCAGGCCCTGAATCACTTTTGATCTTTCATATGCAAATTGAATCGTCATGTGTCATCACTTTTATGGGTACCTGAGTTCTTTTTCATTTACACTCCATTCTCCCAATGGCTCACCTTTTAACCCCAAATATTGAACCGTCATTTTTCTTTCACCTCTTTTTCCGGAAAAAGAAAATCTTGCATAGTTCTGCTTCTGTTCAAATCCAATTACCCGGTAAGGATTATTTTTCTCTACAGCACTAAACGGATAACCAGATGATGTAAGCGCAGAAACAGTGATATCATATAAAGGATAATGACCGGGCCTCTCTACTTTAATTATCTCACTATGATGCCGATCTCCTGTAAGAAATACAACGCCGGTTATCTTATACTCTTTTATAAAGTTCATCAGTTCATCATACTCTGCGGGAAAATCCCACCATTTATCAAACGGTGAAACTGGGTTCAATACCTGGCTTCCTACTGCAACAATTTTAAAAGTTGCAAAGCTGTGTAATAAGGAATTCTTCAACCATTCCATTTGTTCTTTACCCAACATTCTTTTTTCAGGATTTGGTTTTCCATCAACTGAATCTTTAATCCTGTCTTCGCTGCGCCACCACCGATCATCTGTCATAAATACTTCTACGTCTGCCCAAGTTATCATTGAATAAATACCCTGGCCGTTTTCTCCGTAGGATGTGTTGCAGAAATAATTCATGAACACTTTGCGGCTTGCTTCTTTAAGAATATAATTTTTGCCAATATCGTTCGGACCATAATCGTGGTCATCCCATATTGCATATTGAGGCATTGCTTTCAGAAAATTCTGTAAAACCTTGTGTGATCTGTCATGTGAAGCCCTGTACCACAAACCCCACTCACTGTTGTAATCAACATCTCTTGTATACCATGCATCTCCCAACCAAAGCATGAATGCAGAACTTTCTTTAGCCATTGTTTCAAATATGGAAGAGTCTTTTCCATAAGGAACAGCCGGCCTGTTCAAATTTACCAGGTCAGTAAATTGCCTGTCGTAAGCCGGCTCATTGAAATAAGCACAACTACCCGTAAGAAAAGAAAAATCAGGAACAGGTTTTCGATAGGCCCAGAGAGTTTTTGTTGTTAATTGGCCTTTTGCAGTTGATGCTTTCCCATCAATTATGAATTGATATTCATAAGTGGTATTGGGTTCCAATCCGCCAACAGTTATTTGCAATGGATTAAAATCATTTCCTAATTGTCCCTTATATAAGATCGTTCTCGTTTTTGTATCGCCTTTCTTTTTGACCTGTAGCGAGACAGATCTTACCTGTTGTGTTACTTCGATCCAAACCTTTGCATCACGATACTCAATCGGCCCAAGCATTGGACCTGAAACAACTTGTGATCTTAAAGACGTAATTGCAAAAAAGAAAAAAAAGAGTAGAGCAATTTGACGACCCATTTCCAAAAATTTGCGACAAGTTACTTGGAATATTAATTCAGAAAGAAAAAAAACCGTCCCGACTAAGTCGGGACGGTTTTAAAACTAGTTTTACTGATACCTTACTTATTCATCATCTGTTTTGCTTCGATGCTAAGTGTAGCATGTGGCACCGCTCTTAATCTTGCTTTATCGATAAGCTTACCTGTAACACGGCAAATGCCGTAGGTTTTGTTTTCGATACGCATCATTGCTTTTTCAAGATGATCGATAAAAGTGATCTGGCGGCTTGCCATTTGGCTAAGCTGTTCTCTTTCCATGCTTACACTACCATCTTCCATGGTCATGTAGCGGCCCTCATCCATATCACCGCTTTCATCTTTGCGGGTAATAAGTCCTTGCAGGTAATTCAATTCCTTTTTTGCAGCATCAAGTTTCTTTGTAATGATATCTCTGAACTCTTGCAACTCTGCATCAGAATATCTATGTACCGGAGCACCGGGATCCATTGCTTGAGAATCAAGTACAGATTTGGTAAACTCTGGCTCATACTTCTTAACTGACTTTGTGGTTGTTTTCGGTATCACAACTTTCCCGGGTTTAGGAGGTTCCTTTTTCACTATTGGTTTTATTTGGGGTTTTACGGAAACTAAAGATTTATTTTCATGACCTGCCGGTTTCTTCTCGGCTGGTTTTACAACTGGCTTTTCAGCCGGCTTTTTTGCTGCAACTTTAGCTGGCTTTTGAGGAGCTGCTTTTTTTGGTGCAGGCTTGGCGGCCTTTTTAGGGGCAGCTTTTTTTGGGGCCGGTTTTTTTGGTGCGGCTTTTTTCACTGGCTTGCTAGCTTTTTTTGGTGCAGGCTTTTTCTTGGTAGCCATACGGTTAAGCTTTTTTTGAAACAATCACTTTTAATTGAATATCATTCACTTCAATTTCTATTCCACTATTATTATCGGCAAAAAACTCCAGTTTATCTGCCAGAATTTCGGCGCAAATATAGTCTTTAAACTGAGCTAACGAATTTTTTAATCCATTCTCTGCCACAACTTGCACCTCTATTCTATCAGTAAGTTCGAACCCGCTATCCTTACGAATCTTCTGGATCCGGTTCACAAACTCACGGGCATTCCCTTCGTGTTCCAACTCTTCTGTGATTGTTACATCTAAAGCCACAGTCAATTGTCCTTTACTTGCCACTAACCAGCCTGGAATATCCTCACTTGTTATCTCCACCTCTGTAACTTGTAATATTAAGTCTTCGCCATCAACTTGCAAATTATATTGACCATCTTTTTCTAACTGCCTTATCTGGTCCTGGGTAAATTGGCTCAATAAATTTGAAACTATTTTCATTTTAGGGCCAAGTTTTTTACCCAAAGCCACAAAATTTGGCTTGATCTTTTTGCTAATAAATGTATTATCAGGATTTAAATACTCTATCTCTTTTACATTTACTTCAGCCTTGATCAGATCTTCAATTTTTTGGAGCTGTTCTTTCATTGAAGAACTTAATGCCGGTATCAAAACTTTCTGCAGAGGCTGACGAACTTTAATATTTTGCTTTTTACGAAGTGATAAGATCAATGAAGAAGCATCTTGTGCAAGCTGCATTCTTTCTTCAAGCGATCCATCAATTACTTTTTCATCCGCTTTTGGAAAATCTGCATGATGTATTGATTCAACCTTAAAACGATTAGTGATCGCATTTAAATTAGAAAAGATCGCATCGCTAAAGAATGGCGAAATTGGTGCGATCAATCTTAAGACTGTTTCCAAACACTCATACAAAGTTTGATAAGCACATACTTTATCATGCTCATATTCGCCTTTCCAGAAACGACGACGGCAAAGGCGAACATACCAGTTGCTTAAATGTTCATCAACAAAATCTTCTACTACACGACCGGCTTGTGTGGGTTCATAATCATCCATGAACTCATTTACTTTCTTTACAACTGTGTTCAATGAAGAAAGTATCCAGCGATCGATCTCAGGTCTGTCTGCAAGCGGTACATATTTTTCCTTGAAAGCGAATCCATCAACATTTGCATACAAAGCAAAAAACTGGTAAGTATTGTAAAGCGTTCCAAAAAACTTACGCTGAACTTCTTTAATGCCATCCAGGTCAAACTTCATGTTATCCCATGGAGATGCATTGGTAACCAAATACCATCTTGTAGCATCAGCACCAAAAGTTTCAATTGTTTTGAATGGATCGACCACGTTTCCCAATCGTTTACTCATCTTGTTGCCATTCTTATCAAGCACCAATCCATTCGATACACATGTTTTGTAAGCAACAGAATCAAACACCAGTGCTGCAATTGCATGAAGTGTATAGAACCATCCTCTTGTCTGGTCAACACCTTCAGCAATAAAATCCGCTGGAAAAGATTCTTTGAATGTTTCTTTATTTTCAAATGGAAAATGCCATTGGGCATAAGGCATTGCACCGCTGTCAAACCAAACATCGATAAGATCAGGTACCCGTTTCATTGGCTTACTTGATTTGCTGACAAGAATTATTTCATCAACGTACGGTTTGTGCAAATCGAGAATTCCTTCATGTAAATAATGTTTATTTACATCACCACCTAAAACTTTATTCGCCTCACGAATTCCAGCATTTAATTCTTCAATTGACCCGATACAAATTTCTTCTTCACCATCTTCTGTTTTCCAGATTGGCAATGGTGTTCCCCAAAATCTTGAACGACTCAGATTCCAGTCAACCATATTCTCCAGCCAGTTGCCGAATCTCCCTTCACCTGTCGATTTTGGTTTCCAGTTAATGGTTTTATTTAACTCAACCATTCTATCCTTAATCGCAGTGGTTTTAATGAACCATGCGTCAAGCGGATAATAAAGGACAGGTTTATCGGTTCTCCAGCAATGCGGATAGCTGTGTTCGTATTTCTCAACTTTAAAAGCCCTGTTCTCTTTTTTCAACTTAACGGCTATATCAACATTTACATCTATGTAATCTTTTTGATCCTTATAATTCTTTACATACCGGTTGCTGAACTCACCCAAACCATTAACAAACTTTCCTTCACGATCAACCATGGTGAGAATACCAATATTGTATTTCTTACCAACCTTAAAGTCGTCAGCACCAAATGCAGGAGCTGTATGAACGATACCGGTACCATCTTCGGTTGTTACGAATGTGTCAACCAACACATGGAAAGGCTTCGCACCGGGAGTTATATCATCGATAACTTTTGGCGAATTAGCTTCAAAAGGAAGCAATTGTTCATATTCACAATCTTCAACCTTAGATCCTTTAAATTCAGTTATAATTTTATAAGGAAGATTCTTACCATCACTTTTATATTCAGCAAAATCTGCGTTTTCATTTTCCCCTTTGAAATATTTTCCAAGCAGTGCTTTTGCAAGAACAATATTTATTTCATTATGTAAATAAGGATTAACTGTTTTCACTAAAACATAATCAATATTGCTTCCTACTGTTAATCCGAGATTTGAAGGAAGTGTCCATGGCGTGGTCGTCCATGCAAGAAAGAAAACTTCATCACTATTAGCTGCATCAAATAAAAATTTACTCTTTTCATTATTCACTGCTTTAAACATCGCAACAGCAGAAGTATCCTTTACATCTTTATAAGTTCCCGGCTGATTTAATTCATGTGAACTTAATCCCGTTCCTGCTGCTGGCGAATAAGGCTGAATACTTACGCTTTCATACAACAACCCTTTTTTATACAATTCACTCAGCAACCACCACAATGTTTCAATGTATTCATTTTTGAAAGTGATATATGGATCATTTAAGTCAACCCAATAACCCATCTTACGGGTGATATCATCCCATTTATCTTTATAGCGAAGAACTGCTTCACGGCATTTCTGGTTATACTCTTCAACAGAAATTTTTTTACCAATATCTTCTTTTGTAATTCCTAATTCCTTTTCAACTCCCAATTCGATCGGTAAACCATGTGTATCCCATCCACCCTTTCTTTTTACCTGGAAGCCTTTCATGGTTTTGTAACGGCAAACCAGGTCTTTCAATGTTCTTGAAATAACGTGATGAATACCGGGCATACCGTTGGCACTTGGAGGACCTTCATAAAAGACAAACGGTATTGCACCATCGCGAAGACTCACACTCTTTTCAAAAGCTTGCTTTTCTGTCCATTTGGCCAGTATTTCCTGCCCGATCGACGGTAAATTCAGTTGCTGATATTCCCTGTATTTCTGACTCATATCCTTACCTAAAAAGTCTGCGAAGTTAAGGAAAACGAGTGGGCTATTTATAGAAAAAGCCGCCTCAATGAGACGGCTCATGTATGAATTTCCAATAGGTCTTAGAATTTTTTACTTCCATCAGACTGGTACGTGTAACGGAAAGTATAGTAACGTTGTTTCATAAGTTTATCATTGTCCGAAGCCGTAGCATCAGGAGTAACACCTCCTTTATAGTAGTTCTGAATTTCGATCTTAGCATATTTTCCTGTGGCAGTACGAATCACAATAATACGGCCAGGGATCGGTGTAACCAGGTTGGTAGCTCCATTATAACTATACCAACCATTTCCGCTACCTGTTTTAATAGCATAAGAAGTAGGTGCATTATCAGTACGGAAAGTCGAATCTGCCGGTATTGTAGCCAGATCGGTAAATGTGCCTACGTATATAAAGGCACCACCAGCACCGGGGCCACTATTACCACTATTGGTAATGATTGTAGTTCCACGAAAACCAACGTCCCATTTTGTAGTTGCAGAATCTGTATTATCGATCACTTTATTATTTTCAAGACTATATAAAGTGTATTTGCCAGAACCATAAGGCTGACCGATAGAACTAAGTCCGATAATTGTATCGCCGGGCAGGTTACTTACTGAGTTTGTTTGTACAGTTACAGGTGCAGGTACTTCGTCTTTACTGCAAGAAATAAGAAATAAAGTAGCAGAAATAACAGCTAGTCCAATCAAATTTGTTTTCATCTTAATTATTGTTTTTGTTTTTTATAAATGTGTATTGAATAGATAAATATGGTTGAATGCCTGGCTGACCGGGAAGGTTAAGCTCATCTTTATAATCAAAAAGATTATCAATGCCAACTTGTATCCGAAATGCTTTAATAGTTTTAGCAGCAGTTATATTAACGAGAGTATAGCCACTTGCAAATTCATCTTCACGATTAATGATGCTATTGCCATCCTTATCATAAGTGCCCCATTTGCTTTTATAAATGCCACGAACTGAAGCGGACCATCCTTTTTTTACATTTTCATAAAAAAGTTTTGCATTTACCATATGTTTTGAACGGTTAGGTAAACCAGCATAATCACTTTTGCTTACACGGGAAACTTCACCTGTTTGCAAGTCACGGGTAAATACAGTTCCTTCTTCTATTTTTTTAAGGTCTGCTTTATCAGCAGTCATTAAAAACTGGTAGCCGCCCTGCAATTGAAATTTGTTACTAATTCTATAAGAAGAATTGATCTCTGCGCCCTGTGTGTAAGCTTCTTTTACATTGAAGTAACTATACACCGGTGCTGTATTATTCCGAAATGCAATAATGTCAACCTGGATAAGATCATCGATATCGTTTCTGAAAAGATTTACATCAAAATTCAATTTCTCATTTACATCATAATGTACACCCGCATTCAGACCTCTTGAAATTTCAGGTCTTAACAGATCGAGTTGATATGCCTTCGGTAATATTTCAGAAAGAATTCCCTGTTGCTTTTGCGCTTCCAATTCTGTGATGGTGATCTCATTTGCACCATACACAACATAACCTCCTGCTGCTGTATTTAAAAAGTTCAGGAACATTTGCCGGAAATCGGGAGCCTTAAATCCAGCACCATAAGACGCATTTATCCGCAGCTTATCATTCACTTTATATTGTCCCGCAAGCTTTGGGCTTAGTCTTGATTGATAAGCAGAGTTGTCATCATAACGTAAGCCGCCAATAAAAGTTAGTTTTTCAGTAGCCCGCCATTCATCTTGTAAAAAAGCATAGAGAATATCATTTGATCTTTTGCCCGCATATCTTGTCGTATTTAAGTTTTCCTTAATTACACCGGCGCCGACACTTAAAAAATTTCTTGCAGGCAGATTAATGTCGGTTTGATTTTCTGCCCGATAAAAATCCTGTTGAAAAAAATCATAGTAATAAGGAGATTTATTGACATCATTCAATAATGTTTGTTCATATTGATAACGGCTGAAATAAAAACGCATTGATGAACGAAGATTATTATTGAATTGCTGTGTAATGACAGGATTCAGATTCATATCTTTTACAGTACCATCGCCTGTAATAGCAATTGTAGAACCACTCATATCTTGAGTCAGGAAATAATTATCCTGCTTTTCATTATAATATCTTCCTGAGATACTGATCTTGGTTTTTTGACCAGGATTATAATTGAACCTGGCTTGTGTTGTATAACTTTTATAAGGATCGACCGTTTTACCCGGAACATCCTTGTCAAGATCAAAGCCATCTGAGGTGTTTCTATTGCCAAATAACTGCAGACCCCATTTCTCATTCTTTATAGCCGCAGTAAGGTTTGCATCTGTTGAATTAAATCTTCCGTAACGAAATGATGCATCTATCCTATTTACCTGTGCCTGTTCTGTAATAATATTAACCACTCCGCCCATCGCTTCACTTCCATATAGACTTGAAGAAGGCCCTTTGACTATTTCGATCTTTTTAATATTACCAACAGCCAATCTTGAAAGATCAATAACACCGCCCTGCCGACCAATGATCGGTTCGCCATCTAGCAATATCAATGTATAATCAGGAGAAAGCCCTTGTATTTGTACTCCGTTACCAAAAACACCACCGCCTGCAGAAGTAGTGGCTCCGCCACTGGTTATGTATAAACCAGTTTGCTCACCAAGAATATCATTCAATCTCACAGAGCCACTTTGTGTAATTGTTTTCTTTGAAATGATCTGAACTGGTACTGCCACATTGCTGAGTTTTCTTTCCGTTCTTGTAGCAGTAATCACTAATTCAGTTAATGTTTTTGAAAACAGTGTGTCTTGTTGCGAAAAAGCAGAAACCGATGTAAAGGTTATAAGCAGTAGGAAAAATATTTTTTTCATCATGTTCTTATTCGAGCACAAAGATTGACTCGTAAATAATTTTTTTTATCACAAGAATGTCATGAAACAATGATGAAATTTTCTTTGACAAAAAAATGACGACATTTCGTTAATGAATCATGCTGATAAATGAGCAAAGTCATGATGAATTAAATACATTCCACGCATAAATTTCTTTTACATTATGCATGAATAAAAAATATCCCGGTACCAAGACCGGGATATTTTGGTTTGAAGCCCACAAACCAGAACCTGAATCTCCTACTAAAAATGTTTTGACTTGTTAGCGAATTATAATTTGTAAGCAAAGGAAGCAGAGAATTGCCTCGGCGCAATTGGATTTACACTATTATCATCATGCACATCGTAGCTGAGCTTGTCAAATACATTTGATAATTTAATAATTCACTTTTTTCAAGCGCAAAAATCTAATATGACGAACATCATCAGTTACGGAAAAAGAAATTCAGTTTACGCAAAGTGGAAAACATCCTTTATTTTCATACAAACAACTGTTTTATGAAATCGATTTTGATGGTGGCAGCTTTCTTTTTTTCTGCCTCCCTTTTCGCCCAGGATAGTATGAACATCCATTATAAAATTTATGATACAAGAAGCAAGCAAACTATTTCAATTGATAAGATCGTGACAGATATGGCTGACGCAGATGTCTTATTTTTTGGAGAGGAACACAACGATAGTGCGGGTCATTACCTGGAAAATATTATTTTCAGAGCATTACATGCTGCTTATGGAGATAAGGTTGTTTTAAGTATGGAAATGTTTGAGACAGATAATCAAACTGCGCTAAGTGACTACCTGCAAGGATTTATTGATGAAGCAAGACTTGCAAGGGATACAAGACTTTGGAGCAACTATAAAGATTACCGGCCAATGGTGGAATATGCAAAGCAAAATAAGATCCCTGTAATTGCTGCTAATCCGCCAAGACGTTATGTAAATCTTGTAAGCAGAAGAGGGATGAAATCATTAGATAGTTTATCAAAAGATGCAAAAAAGTTTTTGCCACCACTTCCTTATGATACATTAAGCGGTCGTTATCGGGAAAAATTTGTGGAGATAATGAAAGGTGGTCCCGGTGGAAATAATCCCAATGTTTATTACAGCCAGAGTTTGTGGGATGCCGGAATGGGTTATAGTATTTATAAATTTTTAAAAGATAATAAACATAGAAAAGTATTTCATTGTGTTGGTGGGTTTCATACAGAAGAAAAACTGGGTACTGCGGCCCAGTTGCAAATGAGAAATAAGAAATTGAAAATTTTAAATATTGCCAGCTTTAGTGATGCTTCCTTTACCAATCCTGATTGGGAAAAATTTTCCTATCGAGGTGATTACATCATTATGACGAATCCAGATCTCAAAAAAACATTTTGAAATATTATTTAGCGGAAGAATTTACCTGTACCCAATATAAGTAAGCAACGTCTTCACCTCTTGCTTGCTTTTTTTTAATTTTTTCTGCAACGTTTCAAGAATTTGAACTTCTTCTCCCGCTTTATAGATGAGGTCATCTTCGGTGATCTCAGGATAATTCTTCTTTAAATATTCTTTTTTTGTTTCCCAGTTTTCAAAAGCTTTGTCTTCCATAATTTCTATTTTATGATAAAAATAAATCAATTGTTATACCATAAAATTTCTGAATAAAAAGAACTCATCATTGAGATAAATGATGAGTTCTTTCTACAAGTCTATTGCTACAACTTAAGTTTAACTCCTCCATTCATTACAAAACCATCAAGCGGCGCATAGATATCTCTAAACTGGGGGTTACTAATTGAACCTGTATAAATAGTATCAAACTTTGTTTGTCTTGTATCTGTAAAATTTTCAAAATTGATATATAATGAGAATTTTTCCCAAAGCTTTTCGGCCATAAAACCTGTTATCCAATAGGACTTACCGGTTGCTCCATCACTTAATTGTTGTTTGCTGAAATAATACGCTTCCAAACCGATCTTCCATTTCTCTTCCACTTCATATAACAAAACATTGTTCAACCGATGCCGTGGAGTTAAATAGTTCTCAGTTTTTGCATTGCCTTCATGCAAATAAGCTTTGGTAAACGTATACCCTATAAATAATTTGAAATCACCATATCCCAGTTTCAGGTTAATTTCCATTCCTTTACTATCAAAATGTCCATCTACATTCTTAAACCGGTAAACGGGCACTATCCCAAATGGCTCTAATATCAATGGATCATGAATTCTTGTATAAAAGAAAAGATGATTGATGCTAAAACTAATTTTATCATCCGCAAATCTTGTGCGATAATTAATATCAGCATTCACACCATAACTTTTTTCCATTTCATTTTCATCAGGATCTATGGGAAGCACATTCTTGTATAACAATCTTTCACTTTCCTCGGTAAAGATCGTCGGTGTTTTATAACCCATGCCACCACCAATTCGTGAAGAAAGTTTAGGAGAAAATTTAAATAGCATAGAAAGTCGTGGTAAGACTGCAAAGCCATAATCTTTTACATAATCACCACGAAGGCCAGTTTCGATACTGAACTTTTCAGTTGCTTTAAAATTATTCTGAACAAACAATCCGGTTGTTACCTGTTCATAGTCCCTGGGTGGCGTTAATGTCAGCCGTTCCTCATCAAATTTATCTGTGACTAAATTGATCCCCCCGATCCATTCTGATCTATCACCATGATAAGCATAAGTAGCTTCTGTAAATGTGCCTGTTTGTGTTCCATTAAATACATAATAGGTTTCTTCTATAACTCTTTGAAAACGATTAATACTGTTTTTAAAAGTGAGCTGACTTTTTTCATTAAAATAATGATCCAGCAAAAGCTGTGAGCTATAACGATCTGTACTGTTTTCCTCAAAATAACCAGTTGGTTTATTTCCTTTGATATATTCTATATCGCCACCGATTCTTTCTTCAGTTGTTAAATTTCCACCGATCATCAATTGTGTTTTCTCGCTTAGATAAAAGAATAGTTTAGGATTTACTGTATATCGTTCAAATTTTGGGATCGCTGTTAACCCGACATCTGAAGGATCATAAGCTGAATTACTATTGCGTGAGGCAAATAAGGTTACACCAACCTTTTTAAATTTCTGCCCGTAAAATCCACTTGTGTTTAATCCTCCTGCACTTGTTATATCAAGATGAAAATTCAACTCTCTTTCTTCTTTTGGCGTTTTGGAAATAAGGTTTACCAGGCCGGCGATCGCTCCACCACCATATAAAGTAGAAGAAGATCCCTTGATCACTTCAAATTGTTTCAAATCCAGTGGCGGTGTTTGTAATAAACCTAAGCCACCACTAAACCCGGCATACAATGGCATTCCATCTTTTAATATTTGTGTATATCGCCCATCCAATCCTTGTATACGTATCGAAGCATTTGCGGATGTGGCGGAAGTTTGTTGCGTAGTGATACCGGTGCTTTCATTTAGCACCATTCTTATATCACCTGGTTTCATATTCGCTTTTTCATCCAACTCTTCACCTGCAACAAATTCTACTCTTGTTGGAATGTCACGAATGGTTCTTGTACTTCGAGTTGATTGAATCCTTACTTCTTCTTCCTCTTCTTCAGAAGGAGCTAGTTCAACTATCAAAATTGAATCAATTGGTATAATGACTTCGATGGCCTGGCTTTCATAGCCTATATAACTTATATTAATTGTATTTTTTCCAGCAGGCACTTTTAATTGAGCAAGACCTGTTGAATCCGCTGTAACTCCCTGCGGAACTCCTTTAGGAGAAACAGATGCAAAACTCAATGGCTTTTTTGAATCGGCATCAAGCACTTTCACTTGTAGTACATGCTGCCCATTCGTTGCAATAGCCAGTAACAATAAAAGAATACTTAAACATATTTTGTTCATGAATATAATTTTAGATTAACGAATAAATAAACGCTCCTGTTTCGTTAACCTAGCTTAGGCGGCTGCCAGAAATCATAATGAACATCAGGAATTGAAGAAAGAACAAACCCTGTATATTGATGTGAGATAAATACAGGGGCTATTTCAATATTATTATTCTCAAATGAAACAATAACACCCGAACAACCGGTACAAGTAAAGAATGGCGAACAATTGCCACAATCTCCGTCACCTTTCTCATGATCGGCTGCTTGTGCTGTTTTATCATCAGGACAATTATCAAATGAACAACAGGGAACAGCAAAAAGAAAGAGTAAATAAGCAGATAGTATGAAAGCGAGTACTTTCAATGTGTTGATTTAAGCTCTCAATAATAATTCACAAGGCTTAAGCCCGGTATGTTTTTTAAAGGCAGTTGAAAAATGCGAGATAGAAGAATAACCAAGCATCAGGGAAACCTCCGTTACACTCAATCCTTTTTCATATAATAGATATTTAGCATGTTCCATCCGTTGACTTTGATAAAAATCAAAGATGGTTGTACCAAACATTTCTTTAAATCCTTTTTTCAGGTAACATTCATTGATGGCTACTTTACGGCTAAGTTCTTTGATCGTAATGGGTTCGCCGATATGCTGAATCAATATTTCTCTTGCTTTTGTAATTTTCTCACGGTCTGCTTCATTAGCAAGGAACTTACAATTGATCACATCAATTTCTTTTTCACCCAACATACAATCCAGGCTATAAAGAAGTAGCATCTGGGTTTGTGCATTGATGTAAATATTCTCCAGGCTATCGGTATAAGTATGATTCAGTAATCCTTCTAACACCATTCTTGTTTTACCGCAGAGAGGTAATATCTTAGTAAAAGAAGAACTATGCTTGAATTTTAAGACATCATCACTTAAAATCTCATTACCCTTTCTAGTAACAAATTGTGAGATATGCGCCGGTGAAAACCGGAAACTCATCACATCTACACTCTCTACTCTCTCTACGCAGGACTTTGATGCACTATACTTACACATATTGCACTCAATATCTTTCTGGCGACAGTATACATTGCCCGACACACAAAATTTCAATTCAAGATAATTTTCCTTCGGCTTGCTTTTTTCGTAATGGTACACCAGCATACCCATATCTTCCATGTTCCAGCTGCCGGTATTATGATACCTGTTGATAGTATATTGGACAGAACCCGGTATCAATCTTACTTTTTCCTGGAGCATTACAAATTGGTCTTGTAAAACAGATTGACGATGAGCCAGTGATAATATATCCGGAGGATTGTGCATTAGTCTGCAAATTTACAACACAAACCGCTAAATGCCTTAACATAGATCAATTGTGACATTAATTCTACCTTAAAATAAAGGCGTTTTAAAAAAAATTCTCTGTTTGGCATTAACAATTAACTTTGCCGGGCCTCCCCCGAACAGATCGGGGGAGACTTTTATTAAATGATTCATCCCCATACTTATATTCACCCAAATGCCCGCTTGGCAACCAATGTAAAGGTTGATCCTTTCACCGTTATTCATCAGGATGTTGAGGTTGGAGAAGGCACCTGGATCGGATCGAACGTAACCATAATGGAGGGGGCAAGGATCGGAAAGAATTGCCGGATTTTTCCCGGTGCAGTTATAGCCGCCATTCCACAGGATCTAAAATTCCAGGGAGAATATTCACAGGTGATTATCGGAGATAACACTACCATTCGTGAATTTGTAACTATCAATCGTGGTACAGTTGATAGAGAAAAAACAATGATCGGCAGGAATTGCCTCATCATGGCCTATTGCCATTTTGCACATGATTGTATTGTTGGCAATAACTGTATCATGAGCAATAACACCCAAGTGGCAGGTCACGTTACGATTGGCGACTGGTCAATATTAGGCGGTATGACGGCAGTTCACCAGTTTGTTCGCATTGGTCAACATTCATTTCTTAGTGGTGGTTCATTGGTTGGCAAGGATGTACCACCTTATATTAAAGCCGCAAGAACCCCGCTTTCTTATGCCGGCGTAAATTCTATTGGGCTAAAAAGAAGAGGTTTTGGCGTGGAGAAGATCAATCATATTCTCGACATTTATCGTTGTATTTATAATAAAGGATTAAACACAACACAGGCCATTGGATACCTGGAAGAAGAATTTGATGCAACTGATGAGAGAGATGAGATCGTAACATTTATCCGCGAATCAAACCGCGGCATTATAAAACGCTTCACCAAAAACAGTGTGGATGAAGATATCGCTGACTGATGCGGGCAAACGCTTCAACCGCGACTGGATCTTTCGCCATCTTACCTACGAGTTTTCTGCAGGACAATCATATGCTATCATTGGACCAAATGGTTCAGGAAAAAGTACATTGTTACAAGTATTGAGTGGCGCTATGCAAGTGAACGAAGGGACTATTCAAATCTCAATAAACGATACTCAATGTTCAATTGATGAGCTGTATAAGCATGTTTCTATTTGTGCTCCTTATCTCGAAGTTGTTGAAGAGATGACGCTGATAGAGTTTTTAAATTTTCATGGCGGTTTCAAACCATTTTTGTCAACTGTTACTCCCCAAAAAATAATTTCAATTGTTGGGTTAGAAAATGCCGTAAATAAACAGATCCGCAATTATTCTTCAGGCATGAAACAAAGGGTGAAACTGGCACAAGCTATTTTTTCTGATGTGCCTGTTGTCTTGTTAGATGAGCCCTGTACCAATCTTGATGCTACAGGCATTCAACTTTATCATGGTCTTATTAATGAATACTGCAAAGACAGGCTGGTGATTGTAAGTAGTAATGATGAAGTTGAATTCAGGTTTTGTAAAGAAAAATTGAACATCAACGATTATAAAAAATGATGATTTTCTGTAGCTCCAATCGATCAGTAAATCATTCCTGACATCAGCAAACTCCCTCCTTTCGTCTAAATCATTATTCCACGGAGAAAATAACTTGTTGCTTTACTAAAAAGAAAATGAAACAGTTATTCATTTTACTGATTGCCATCACTTTTACAAATTCTGTCAAGTCCCAATCAAATAAGATCGATACTAATTATGCCACCCGTGCTGTTTCTGCAGTTTGGATGCCAGATGGTAAGTCTCTTTTAATTGGGGTCCTAAAATATCATAAAACAGATCAAAAAGCACCCTTCTTTTCGAAAGCTTTTAGGTATGACATCAATTCAAAACAGATCACTGCCTTAATTGAAAACGCAGGTAACCTTGCGCCATCACCCGATGGAAAGACGATCGCTTTTATGAAACGTGATGACAATAAAAGATCTGATATTTATTTTTTTAATACAGTTACAAAAAAAGAAACTGTCTTTGCTACTGATACGGCAAGAAAAAACTCCCTGGAATGGTCACCTGATGGAAAGAACTTACTATATAATATTTCGATTGGTGGTGTGGGACAACATGCAACTATCGAGATTTGTGTATTGAATATTGCTACAAAGCAAATGAAGCAAATTACTCAAAGCGGTAAAAACAAAAGCTATGATCCGAATTGGTGTCCTGATAGTAAGAAGATCGTTTACTATCTTGAAAAAGGCGATGGTCATGATCAAATATGGCTTACGGATTTGAATGGGAGTTTCCATACCAACCTAACTAACGACACCACTACACACAACTACTTTCCTTCATGGCTTGACGACAAAACAATTATATACACCCGGGACCCGGAAACGATCATGATGATGAATACAGATGGAACTAATCAAAGAAAGATCGAAGGAATAAATAGTTACCAGGTAAAATATAATTCCAAAGCTGGCATGTTTGTTTATGTAAACTCCGAAACAAATAATAATGTGGTTATCTATGATTGGAAAACCAAAACTGAGTCTGTGATTCTTGACGGAACAAAACTTCTCGAAAAATTTTAGTGTACATCCGCCATACTGACCTTAGCTGTTTTCTTTCCTCTTGCCATTAAAACAAATGGGATACAAATTAGAAACAGTGCGCCGACGAAAAGAAATACATCCATATAACTTAAAACAGCAGCTTGTTTCGTGACCGAGTAATCTAATAGTTTCAACGCCTCCTGTTTTGCAGTTAATACATCATGCCCATTTGCAATCATTCCATTTTGCATGGCTGTAACCTGATTTTGCACAGCAGGGTTCGTAGCGTCTAAATGACTAATGAGATCACTACGATGTCTTACCGTTTTCCTTGACATATACGTAATGATCACAGCAACGCCAAATGAACCACCGAGCTGGCGCATCATTCCTGTAAATGCAGCTCCATCACCGATCTCTCTTCCTTTTAATGTTCCCAATGATAGTGCTGTGATCGGTATAAACAATAATCCCATGGCTACCCCGCGCAATATCAGCATCCAGAAAAACTCGTCCCTGCTTGTATTAGGTGTTAATATTTTATATCCCCACATACAAAAGAAAAAGAACAATAACATGCCTGCTGAAACCAGGTATTGATGTTTGATCCCGGTTTGCAAAATTCTCCCGATTATCGGCATCATGAACGCGGTAGTAAGTGCTGCTGGTACGAACAAAAGTCCTGCTTGTGTTGCTGTCCACCCGAGAATTGTCTGTGTATATAATGGAATGATAAAAGTAGAACCGTATAAACCAAATCCCATAATAAAAGAAAGTATGGTCCCGATCCTCAGATTTCCATTCTTTAAAACTTTTAACTGGACAACAGGATTCCGGTATGTTGTTTCTCTCCAAATAAAAAAGAATGCACCAAGAACACTTATTACGCTAAGTACGACTATTAAATTACTGCTGAACCAATCTTCTTCCTGTCCTTTCTCCAAAATATATTGGAGTGAACCAACGAATACTGCCAGCAAACCAATACCTGCCCAATCAATTTCTGAAGTGGAGCTCTTCTCTGCATATTGAGGGCTTCTTACAAATTGAAGTGTTAGCAATGTTGCTACAATACCTAATGGAATATTGATATAAAATATCCACTCCCATCCAACCGTATCTGTAATGAATCCACCCAATGGCGGACCTAATGTGGGACCAATGATGACACCCATACCATATATAGCTTGCGCCATTCCTCTTTTTTCCGGGGGCCAGCTTTCAGTAATTATTGTTTGTGAAGTAACCAACAAAGCACCACCACCCACACCTTGAAGAAATCTGAATATGATCAGTTCTGTAATTGTTGATGCATTACCGCACAAGAATGAGCAGATCGTAAAAAGTATGATCGATGCTGCAAAGTAATTTCGACGACCAAACTGAAGAGATAACCAACTCGTCATTGGAATGATTATAACATTGCCAATTGCATAAGCAGTAACCACCCAACCAATCTCACTTGTGGTAGCGCCAAGATTGCCCTGCATATGGCTCAATGAAACATTGACAATCGTAGTATCAACGATCTCAAGTAATGCACACACAATCGCCGTGATCGTAATAATGACCCTGCGTGAACCATATTCTATTAATGAACTTGCCTGAACCATATTTTTTATTTACCCAACCGCAGTACTACTATCAACATTCGTTGCGTCGCACTCTTCAGGGTTCTGTTCGTTACTCAACAATTATTTTTAATTCAAGTAGACGTCGGCAAACACATTCATACCGGGTCTTAATTTTCTAACCAAAGAATCAGTTGGATCTGCAAATTCTATTTTAACCGGTAAGCGTTGAACAACTTTTACAAAATTACCACTGGCATTATCTGGAGGAAGTAATGCAAATGTTGAACCTGTAGCAGGTGAAAACGAAGTTAGCCTTGCTTCAAACTTATGTCCTGGATAAGCATCTACAGTTACCACTACTTTCTGACCTTCTCTCATTTTGTTCAATTGTGTTTCTTTAAAATTTGCAATTACCCAAACACTTTCACTATGCACAATGCTGAATAATGGTTGACCTGCTTGAACAAATTGACCCGGTTGCACATTTACTTTTGATACAAGCCCATCCTGTGATGCAGTGACCACTGTATAAGAGAGATTGAGTTTTGCTGCATCTACTTCTACTTGCTTTTGACGAATAGTGGCATCCGCGACACTTATTTGCGAAGCGGTTGCATTGCTTTGTACTGACACCGCATTCGTTTGTTGTTGTGCCTGTTTCTTTTGTTCTTCTAAGATCGTTAATTGCTTTTCGGCAGTTTGCTTTGCAGCCAATGCCTGTTCATATTGCTGCTGAGTAACAGAATGATCTTTGATAAGATTTGCATAGCGTTCATAATCCTGTGATGCACGCCACAAATTCACTTTTGCTGCTTCGATCTGCGCATCAACAGTTCCAACCGAAGCTTGTGAAGTAGCAATATTTGCTTTTGCAGCAGATGTAATTGCCTTTGCGCTGTTAAGAGAGCTTTGTGCAATTTGTAACGCAGCCGCTGCCTGTTCTACCTTAATTACATAATCCCTGTTGTCTAAGATCACCAATGTATCGCCTTTTTTTACTCGTTGGTTATCTGAAACTCTTACATCAGCAATATATCCTGCTACTCTCGGTATCACAGGATTTATATCTGCACTTACTTGTGCATCATCTGTGTCTTCATGATGAAGGCTGTGCTGGTATTTTGAAAAACCAAACCATCCGCCGCCAATAACGATCACAGCTAGTATGATTATAAAAACCGGGTTTCTTTTCTTTTTGGTTGAATTCGTTTCCATTTTCAAAACTATTTTGTTGGTTTTTTATTTCTTTAATTCAGTTGTAATAAGACCAGATGTTTGTAATAATTTATGATAAGCTACAAAAGCATCGGCCTGGGATAATGTATAGTTCAATTGCTGCTGTAACCGGAACAGATCTGCGTCCAGCAAATCGGCCATGGTAGCAAGACTATTATCAAACTTGTTTTTAACGATCCGGTAATTTTCCTCTGCTTGTTCTACTGCTTTTGCAGACACTTCTATTTTCTTACGGTTACTTAATAAATTGAGATAACTCTTATTTACTTCCAGCTTGATATTATCATCCATCATTGATTCTTGTATTGTCAATTGCTTCACTCTCGATTCTGCCTGCTGCATTTTCGATTTATTTTTCCAAAGCGAACCAATATTATATGAAACACCAACACCAATATTCACTGCATTTGTAATAGCCATAAAATCTGGAATGTCGACAGCTATATAGCCACCTGTAAGTGCAAGACTTGGATAATATTCACCTTTGGTAGATCTCACTCCTGATTCAGCTGCTTTTTTTCTAAGATCCAATGCCGCCATATCTTTTCGATTAGTTGATGCTGCTTTTAAATAATCATCCAATACCCGGCTGTCTTCTTTTTTTTCAATGCCAGTTGTATCCAGGATCAATTCAGTTGTTGTTGGAAGACCAAGTAAAATATTCATGTTCACGTTAGCTAGTTGTGCATTGTTCTCAGCATCTGATAAATTAAACTCGAGGTTTGATTCACGTAGCTGTGATCTTAAAAGATCATTCTTTGCCAGCAGTCCATTTTTTTCCAGGTTTGATAATTCCTTTGTCCGCTCATTCGCTTCTTTTAAATTCTCCTTAACCAGGCGCACTGCGGTTTTTGCTTTAAATAAATTTGCATAAGCTTCGATCGTATTCTGTATCACTTCTCCTTTATCATCTTCCGCATCAAGCAAAGCTGCTTTCTCCAAAAATTTTGCTGACTCAATTCCATACCGGACACGACCGCCGGTATAGATCGGCAATGAAACATTTGCTATACCATACAAGGCTTGTGAAATTTTTGGCGGTTCAGATGTACCGCCACCACCATTGTTGTTTCCTTTGTCTTTCATATCAATATCTGCATTGCTTAACCGCAGATAAGACCCGGAGATCTTTGCATCAGGCAATTTTCTTTCTTCCGCTTCTTTTGCTGCAGCCGTCGCTTCTTCAATTTTTGCTTTACTAAGTTTTAGTTGTTTGCTACTCTGAAGGCCGAGATCAATGGCTTCTGCCAACTTCAATACCTTTTTTTCCTGTGCAGTCAACTGTAAAGTGAACAATGAAGAGATCACTAACAGGATTTTAATTTTATTCTTCATGTGATAAGATTGCTTTGAATATTTTTTTTAAATGCTGACTCAATTTCTTTTTGAGATGCTTTTGAAATTCTTCCTCACTCATTGATTGAAGATCATTGATCTCTTTATAATAATGTTGAGTAGCGATAAGATGACCGGTAGTACCAACCAGTGTGGTCATCATCAATGGTATGTCAATGTTCTTTTTGAACTCGCCATTCTTTTGCCCCTGCTGAATGAGCTTTGAGATCAGCTCCTGGTTCCTTTTTTTCATTTGCGTGATGAGTTCAGCAGTAGCACCTGTATGATTCATCACCTGTTCCCTTACCATAATGCGTGAAAAGCATTGCTGCTTCATGATCTTTTCAATGTAATGGTCGATCAGCATCTCCATTTTTTGCATCGAGCTAGTCGATTTATCTTCCAGCATACTTTCAAGCTTTAGCTTGATATGCTCGCCGCGGTAATCAAACAATGATTCCAAGAGCTTATCCTTTGATCCGAAATAATAAGAAATCATGGCAAGATTGACATTGGCCTTCTCGGATATATCTCTGACCGAAGTACCATTGAAACCTTTTTCAGCAAAAAGTATTTCTGCTGTCTCCATTATCTGTCTTTGTTTATCGTTGTATTCCATAATGGCTTTTTAAAATCGAGGGTCAAAATTAAACAAATGTTTAATTTAAACATACGTTTAATTAATTTTTCTTGAAAAATTTTTTAGGCTTTTGCTAATAAGTGTTTGGGGAAAGCTTAGCGTTGGCTGGCGATCAGCAGGTTGAGGTCAGTATACTTCAGATCAAATCGCTGGCTTAGATAAAAATTGGTGAGAGCTCCTTTGAAAAGATAAATGCCACCACGTAGATGTATATGATGCCAAACCAGGTTCTCGAAACCACCTTCATCACCTGCTTCCATTAATAATGGCATCAGCACATTGCTGATAGCCTGTGAAGCAGTTCTTGCAAAACCAGATGGAATATTAGGTACACAGTAATGTATTACACCATATTTTAGAAATACCGGGTGTTCATGAGAAGTGATCTCTGAAGTTTCAAAACAGCCACCCCGGTCAATACTAACATCGATCACGACAGAACCCGGTCGCATATTGCTAACCATTTCCTCTGTAACAACCATTGGAGTTCTTCCGGTTTCACTTCCTAATGCGCCGACGGCGACTTCGCAAGTCTTTAATTGTTTTGAAAGCATCCGAGGTTCGATCACTGAGGTCCACAAGCGATGACCAATATTATTTTGTAATCTCTTTAAACGATAAACATTATTATCAAAAACTTTTACTGAAGCACCAAGTGCCAGCGCAGCTCTTGCTGCATATTCACCAACAATACCCGCACCTATTACTAAAACCTTTGTTGGTGCAATGCCTGAAATTCCACCAAGCAACACACCCTTACCATGATTTGCAGAACCTAGATATTGCGCAGCAATAAGCATTACGGCACTCCCTGCGATCTCACTCATGCTATGTACAATTGGATAAGTACCGCTATCATCACGCAAATTCTCAAATGAAATTGCTGTGATCCTTTTATCCATCATCTTTTGAAGAAGCTCTGCCTTTAATATTGAAAGATGAATGGGCGAAATAATAACCTGGTTGAGTTGAAGTAAGGGAATATCTTCATCAATAACCGGTGCACTTTTTACAAGTATTGGCGCTTTAAAAACTTCGGCACGATCATAAACGATCTTGGCGCCGGCTTCGCTATAATCTTTATCGCGGAAATGGGCGGCTTCACCTGCATTGTGTTCGATCGTCACCTCATGACCATTGCTCACCAATACACTAACTGCATCCGGTGTTAATGCGATACGATTTTCCTGGAACGCAATTTCTTTGGGGATGCCGATATGCAACCTGGCACCTTTGGGTTTTATATCCAGCGTTTCTTCCAATGTCTCATAGCTGAACGAAGTGCTGATCTTTGGTTTTTGCTGACTCATTAGCTGGTTGTTGGTTGCTGGATCTGTTTTTTATTACAAGCTTTATTAATTCTATTCGGCGCCTGTTGTGTCACTCACTTATACGTTTAGTAATTCTGCTCAGCAGAATTGCTACAGTTAAAAAGTGCGACGCAATCCCTCCTTAGGCGGGACTTAATAGTAGCAGCTTAGCCGGGAATCAAAAATAACTATTTATCCTTTATAGTTAAGTGGCGGGTTTCTGAATCTATTACTTCTATAAACACATGAACAGTATCAGTAGGAAATATGCCGGGCGCCTTTTCGGGCCATTCAACAAAACAAATATGATCGCTGTAAAAACAATCCTCCACGCCGGCTCTCATGGCTTCTTCTTCATCCTTCAACCTGTACAGATCTATATGAAAGATCTTGCCTGATGGAAAATAATATTCATTAATGATTGAGAAAGTAGGACTGCCTACAACATCTTTTACCACTTTTATCCCGCAAAGTGCATGTATAAAAGTGGTTTTTCCAGCCCCCATGTTTCCATGAAAAGCGATCACTTTTTTTGCGCCGACGGCCTCCCAAAAACGGATGGCAGCGTTCTTGATACCATTTAATTTATAAGTCAACTTCACCGGGCAAAGATATTTGTGCATTTGCAACCGGGTGTATAAGATCATTAATTACTTCCCGGGTGTGAGTTATATTTATCCGTATTTTTGCAACAGAATTTGCAACAAGCCGAAAAGGAGTTACAATGGAAAATGTACAATGGAAAGTAGAAGGAATGGATTGCAGCAGCTGTGCTCTTACAATTCATAAGTACCTGGAAAAACAGGGAATGAAAAATGTGAAAGTGAATTCAGTAAGTGGTGATGTAAGTTTCGAAATGAATGGTAGCGCTGCAACACCAAAATTGGTAAAAGGGCTAAGTGATCTTGGTTACCACGTAGCCGACGAGCAAAAAATAACAGAAAAGAAAAAGCCTTTTTTTTCAACACATCTTCATCGCTTTTTTTTCTGTCTCCCCTTTGCCTTTGTATTCGTGATTCACATGATCTTCGGTATGCGAGTGCATTGGTTGGCTAATCCATGGTTACAACTTGGATTGACTATTCCTGTTTACTTAGTTGGTATGGATTTCTTCGGCAGAAGTGCATGGAAAAGTTTACGCAATGGTTTGCCCAACATGAATGTCCTTGTTGCACTTGGTTCATCTGCGGCATTTGTTTATAGTTTATATGGAACTTTGACCGGCCAGGCCGAGAATTATATGTTCTATGAAACAACTGTTACCATCATTACACTTGTATTCCTCGGTAATTATTTAGAAGACGCTTCTATTCAATCCACACAAAGAGAGTTAAAAAAATTAGTGAAGTCACAGAAAGTGATGGCGAATATGATCGCATTTGATGATAAGCACCAGGAACAAATTTTTATTGTTGAAAATACACAATTAAGAGTTGGCGATCTTATTTTAATAAAAAATGGTGAGCAAGTCCCAATTGACAGTAAGATCCTTTGGGGCGATGCACATGTAAATGAAGCGATCGTAACCGGTGAAAGCCTACCGGTTCATAAATACGCAAAAGATAGACTCATTGGTGGCAGTGTAATTACTGACGGAACAATAAAAGCACAAGTGACCGCAGTTGGTGATGATACTGTACTTGCCGGGATTATTAACATGGTAAAACAGGCACAAGGAGAAAAACCTCCTGTACAACAATTGGCAGATAAGATCAGCGCCATATTTGTTCCGCTTGTTATTGGTATTGCCGTAGTAACACTGGGAGTAAATTGGATCTCGATGAAAGAATTCACACCTGCATTAATGCGAAGTATTGCTGTATTAGTGATTGCATGTCCATGTGCAATGGGCCTGGCTACTCCGGCAGCTATAGCCGTAGGTTTGGGTCGTGCCGCGAAGAATGGCATTCTTTTTCGCAACGCCACTAGTCTGGAAATGTTTAAAAATATTACGCAGGTTGTGTTTGATAAAACAGGAACTCTAACAACTGGCAAGTTTATCATTTCTGGTTTTAAGTTTTTGGTTGGCGAAGAACCCGAATTTAAAAAGATAGCTTTTAGTCTTGAAAAATACTCAAACCATCCGATCGCAAAATCTATAATTGATGAGTGGAAGGTTAAAGACGAAATACGCTGGAATAAAATAGAAGAAATAAAAGGGCTTGGCATGAAAGCAACCGATAAGGAAGGAAATGCATATTGGGCCGGTTCATTTAATGTGGCAAAAGAATTTACAAAAGAAGATAATCACAATATTTATATCGTAAAAAACAATGAACTGCTCGGTTGGATCGATGTGAAAGATGAGATCCGTCCTGAAGCAAAATCTGTGATCGATTATTTACATGGCAAAAAAATAAAAACAATTTTATTGAGTGGTGATCGTCGTGCAAAATGTGAAGTATTAGCAAAACAATTGAACATTGATGAAGTAATTGCAGAACAAACCCCTGAACAAAAATTACAAAAGATTGCTGATCTGAATGCTGCAGCTCCAACCGCAATGGTTGGTGATGGAATTAATGATGCGCCGGCATTGGCAAAGGCAACTATTGGTATTTCAATGAGCGAGGCTTCACAAGTTGCAGTGCAAAGTGCACAAGTGGTCTTAATGAGCCAGGGATTGAAAAAAATGCCAATGGCATTGGGTCTTGGTAAAGCAACTTATGTAACTATCAAACAAAATCTTTTCTGGGCTTTTGCATATAATATTGTTGCTATACCTGTTGCTGCATTTGGTTTTCTAACTCCAACATTTGGAGCCTTGGTAATGGGATTGAGCGATGTTGTTTTAGCAATTAACTCCGTTCGTCTTTTTGTCAAAAAAGTCGAATAATTTCTTTTACTAACTTCATCGTTCATCATTGCTTTATCCTTTGAAGGATATTCATCAAATATTAAAAGAATATTGGGGTTATGATTCATTCAGACCTTTACAGGCAGATGTTATCAATTCTATACTTGAAGGGAAAGATACACTTGCATTAATGCCAACCGGTGGTGGTAAATCTTTATGCTACCAGGTTCCTGCTTTAGCCAAAGATGGATTATGTCTTGTTATTTCTCCATTGATCGCATTAATGAAAGACCAGGTAGAAAATTTGCGCCGAAAAAATATTACTGCTTATGCGATCTATTCAGGCATGAGCCGTGCCGAAGTGATCAACACTTTGAAAGTAGCAACTAACAGCAACTGTAAATTTCTTTACGTCTCTCCTGAAAGACTAGAAACAAATTTGTTCAAGGAATATTTGCCTGGAATGAATATTAATCTTGTCGCAGTAGATGAAGCGCATTGCATTTCCCAATGGGGCTATGATTTTCGGCCACCATACTTACGCATCGCAACATTAAGAGAAGAATTGCAGGATGTTCCCATATTGGCATTGACCGCGTCAGCAACAAAAGAAGTACAGGATGATATCTGCGATAAACTTCAATTCAGGGAAAAAAATATTCTCCGCCAGTCATTTGAAAGGAAAAATTTATCCTATAGTGTTTTTAAAGTTGATTCCAAGATCAATAAAATAATTGAAATACTAAATAAAGTGCATGGCAGTGCTATTGTGTATTGTAAAAGTCGAAAACGAACAAAAGAGATCGCAGAGTTATTGCAATTGCAGGATATTGTTGCGGATTTTTATCATGCCGGTTTACCACAGGAAGAAAGAAATAAACGCCAGGAAGATTGGATAAAAAATAAAACCAGGGTTATTGTTTGTACCAATGCATTTGGAATGGGAATTGACAAACCCGATGTTCGTTCAGTAGTTCATGCAGACATCCCTGATTGTTTGGAAAATTATTACCAGGAAGCCGGACGGGCAGGAAGAGATGGCCAAAAATCTTTCGCAGTTTTACTATATGATGATAAGGATATAACGGAGCTGCAAGGTTTATCGGCTATTCGCTATCCTTCATTCGATGATATAAAAGATGTTTACCAGGCTGTAGCAAATTATTTACAAATACCTGCTGGCAGTGGAGAAGGAAATTATTTTGATTTCGACATCAATGATTTTGTAAAAAAGTTTAAGTTAAATACCTACACGGCTATTTATGCTTTGAAAGCATTAGAACAGGATAATTGGTTATCCTTAAATGAGCAGGTCTTTCTTCCATCAAAAGTTAAATTCACAACCACAAAAGAGGCATTATATAATTTTGAAAAATCTCATCCTGAGTTGGAACCTGCGATTAAAGCCTTGCTCCGTGGTTATGAAGGAATCTTTGATTTTCCTACTTCTATTTCCGAAGTAGTTCTAATTCGATTATTGAAAAAAGATGTTGAAGAAATAAAATTAGATCTTTTCCAACTACATAAATACGGCATTATTCAGTATGAGCCGCAGAAAGATTCGCCGCAGATCTATTTCCCACGTAACCGTGTAAAAGTGGAGGATCTTTCTATAAACATGGAATTGTATCATAAAAGAAAGGAAAAGTTTGTAGCAAGAGTAAAAAATATAGTTCAGTATGTACAAGAATTAGTGACTTGCCGCAGTAAAATGATCGGCGCCTATTTTGGTGATAATAAATTACACGATTGCAAAGTATGCGATAATTGTCTTCGTCAAAAGAAAGTTCATATTGATCAGAAAGAATTTGAAAAGATCAGCGATCGTATTCAATCTGTGTTAGCTCCGCAACCTTTACCTTCTAAAGAACTGCTTGATCAGTTAGGTACTATAAAAAAGGAAAAAGCATGGAAAGTGATTGAGTTTCTTCAAGCAGAAAATAAATTAGAAGTGGATAAAGCGGGATGGGTGAGATTAAAATAAGATCAGTTCTTTTTTATATCCGCGATCTCGATCATTCTTATTTTTTCAGGGCCTGATTCCACCGCCTTTATAAGTGCATTTATCATTTGAGAAATTGTAACTAAACTCATTCCCTCTACCTTCTTCTTCCATTTAAGGACCAATGAAGCAATTCCATAAAAAGGCAATAAAATAACCGGCCACCTATGACCTGGACCCAACACATACCATGGACGAATAAATGTGCAGTTCAAATTTTTACTTATACAATACTCTTCTCCTACCCTTCTTATATGTTGATAAGCTTCCATGATCTTCGTAGGAGTCATAGATACGCTTACATAAATAAAATGAGATGCTCCTGCAAAGGATGCTGCATCTGCCGATGCCTTTACACTTCTCAAATCGATCTGTTTGAATTGTTCAGCCTTTGCGGGTGATGGATGAGATACTCCAAGTAATTGGATAAATACAGAATCTTTTGGAATATGTTCTTTAAAAGTGTTTTGATCAAAAGGATCAGCAATTATGATCTCACAGCCAGGAGGCACTTTGCTTTCACTTTCTTTTCTAACCAACGCAAGTACACGATGACCTCGTTCGATCAATGATCTGATCAATCTTTTTCCGATATACCCTGTGCCACCAGTGATAAAAATGCTTCTCATTTATAGATCGTTCCATTAAATACGAATGAAAATACAAATGAGATTCGATAAGGATATTATAATTTACCAACCTGTCACCAACAAGTTTTTAGCAGCATTCATGCTACATCTCTGGTATTTTGAATAAGCTGCTGCAGCAGCATCTCTTGTTTGTTGCGGATCCCCGGAATCGATCCACTTATTTAACGCATCATGAAGTATATAGGCTTCCGGCGCCATCAGGCCGGTTGACCAAAGTAAAGGATCAGCTCCTGTACTTTTTAAATGAGATGAAAAATATTTCTTACTTATACAAGCCAGCATTATTGCCTTACGATCTTCATCATTCTCTTTCTCAAATTCATTCGATAAAGAAAAATCCATCAACCCGTCATGACCAACATAAGCAAGAACGTCGGACATGCCTCCAAAAGGAATTTCCTTTCCACTATTATGTATTGTCGTTATGCCATTCCCCGAGCATGCCAATAAGAAATCAATTGTAGTTTGTTTAATGTATTGTCCATCGTATGCATCTGCCAACAGGTAAATATTTTTTGTTTTGTGCTTAAACAAAAGTCGCTCAAGAATATTTGTTGCAGGATCTTTTTTTGATTCAACTAATTTCCATTCACTGCTTTTGTTAAAAAAAGTTTTTACGCCGAAAGCAGCACCCCAATAAAGATTGGTAGCTGCATCTTGTCCATTTCCAATTTTTGCCGGCACTGGCACTATGCCCTGGTAATTATTATCACACAAAGCCACAAAAACATGAATGGTCTTTAAGCCAGCTTCTTTTTTTGTTTTAATTGACTTTTGAAATGAAGCAGAGTCAGCAGGTTTTAAAGTTGTATCCTTAACACTGCCGGGTGCATTCCCTGAACAGGCCTGCATAAAAAATAAAAAACATGCTGAAATAATGATCCTGTAACGCATGACAAGATCATAGATGAAAACAATGACAAAATCCATAGATCAGAATAAGGATTTACTGCGGCGGCTTTTACCTCCAAGACCCAAAACGCCAAGTAAGCTTCTTACAATTGTGTTGCCGGCAGTTCTTGTCATACTTTTAACAATCGGATCATCAAAGATCGTTTTATCTTCTTTTGTTGATCTCTTTTCTGTTTTCTCTTCTATCTTTCTTTGCTTGACTTGCTCTTCCTCTTTAGCTACCTCAGCCAGCTTCTCATTCAAAATTTCATAAGCACTTTCACTGTCCACTACTTTATTATACTTCGTTGCGATTTTTGATCTGCTTATCAATCCATCAATTTCTGCATCTGTTAAAATATCCATTCTGCTTTGCGGTGGTCGTAGCATACAATGAACAAGTGGTGTGGGAATACCTTTTTCGTTCAGCATTGTTATCAGTGCTTCACCAATGCCAAGCTGTGTTATCAGGTCATCGGTCTTATAAAATTCTGTTTCTGGATAATTCTCTGCGGTTTGCTTTATTACTTTTCTATCCGCTGCAGTAAATGCTCTTAAAGCATGCTGCACTTTTAACCCTAATTGCGCAAGCACCGAAGCCGGCACATCCATTGGATTTTGTGTGCAAAAGAAAATACCAATTCCTTTTGAGCGGATGAGTTTGATAATGGTTTCAATCTGTGTTAGTAACGCATTACTTGCCTCCTGGAAAATAAGATGTGCTTCATCAATGAACATTACCAATTTGGGTTTATCAAGATCACCCTCTTCAGGACAGCTTGCGTATAATTCTGCGAGTAATTGCAGCATGAACGTTGAAAATAATTTTGGCTTATCCTGCAGATCAGTAACACGTACTACAGAGATCATTCCTCGCCCATCATCACTGATGCGCATCAGGTCGTCGACAGCAAAACTTGTTTCGCCAAAAAATATGTCGGCGCCTTGCTGCTGCAGTTCAATTACTTTTCTTAAAATAGTTCCTGTAGAAGTCGTAGAAACTTTTCCGTAGGTTTTTTCCAATTCTGCTTTTCCTTCATTACTTACATATTGTAATACTTTAATAAAATCTTTCAGATCGAGTAAAGCAAGTTTGTTATCATCGCAATATTTAAAGATCATGGCAACAAAACCACCTTGTGTATCATTTAATCCAAGGATCTTTGAAAGCAATACCGGCCCAAACTCACTTACTGTTGCTCTTAATCTTGTTCCTTTCTGATTACTTAGCGTTAATAATTCAGTTGGGTAAGCTGTTGGTTTGAATTCAACATTTAGTTTTTGAACTCTTTCTTTTATTTTATCGTTTTCTAGTCCCGCGGCGGCAATCCCGCTTAGATCTCCTTTGATATCCATCATCACAACCGGCACACTTGCATCACTTAATATTTCACTCAGCACTTGTAATGTTTTCGTTTTACCTGTACCAGTTGCTCCTGCTATCAATCCATGACGATTCATTGTTTTTAATGGGAGCAACACAGCTGCATCGCTTACAACTTCGCCATCTAAAACTGCACAACCAATTTTGTAAGCCTCGCCTTTAAATGTATATCCAGTTTTTACTGCTTCAAGAAATTTTGCTTTATCTGCCATAATATAAATTGACTAAAAAAATTAATATCGTAATACTTCCAAAGCGATCTTCCATCCATCTTTCTCCATCCGCCATATCCTAAGATAGTTCTCTGTTTTCCCATTTATGACTGTCGTACCATATACATATCCAAGGTCACCTGACGAAGCGATTCCTGATCCTTCAATTTTATACTGAACATTTTTGGGAAAAATTCCTTTTTGAAAGGAACCACGTTGCGGCTTTATCCCATTTCTATTTAACAACGAAGAGCCGTTGACGTTATTTAGATATGGAGCAATTGACGAGTCTCCAATTGAGTTTAGAAATTTTTGATCTTTTTTTGAAAGTGATTTTATGAATCCCTGGCTTGCTTTTATTAATTCCTCTTCTGCATTTAATAATGAATTTAAAGATGCTTTATATATTGATTTTTTACCCTTCCACAAAAAAGTATCTATATTTTTTGGCGTGTTATTCACTCCAAGATCGATCAGGAACTTCCATTCATTACTTTCTGTAAGATGCCAAACAGTTGTATACTGACCTCTCGCAACTATAGTATCATTTAAGGAATTTTGAAATGTCCATGGACCTGAGGTGTATCCAAAATCACCTGAACTGGAGATATCAGCGTATTGAGGATACCAATTTAAAACGCCTGGTCTTTTTTCTCTTTTATTCCATGTTTCAATTCCATTTACCGGCTTCCCATTTTCAAATACAATACCAGTGCTATCAATAAATTTCAGAAATGCTTCTTTAGTGCTATTGCTTACTGAATATGCAGCAAAATTTCTTTCAGCCTGTATGAGGTTATCAATTCCTTTTTGAGCTGCTATTTTAATTAAGCAAACAAAAAGTAAAACTGATATTGAAACTGTCTTCTTCATATTTCTATAAGTCTTCTTCTCTTTCCAGCATCAATATAGCGCTTTGTGGTACTATAAAATATTTCTCGCCTTCATACATTACTTCAGTTGCTCCGCTTAACAGGAAAATGGCAAGATCTCCTTCTTTTGCCTGTAATGGAACATATTTTACCTGATCATCATCCTGCTTCCATGGTTCATCGTCAACTGGCATTGGTATCGCATAGCCTGGTCCGGTTTTAATGATATAGCCTTGTTGCACTTTTTCTTTTTCCTGTACACCTGGTGGCAAGTAAAGACCACTGGCAGTTCGCTCATCGGGTCTTGTGGGTTTTATCAAGACCCGGTCGCCAATGACCACCAGCTTTTTTAAACGATTATCAGGTGTAAGATGCATTGCCATAAAATGAATTGAACAACAAAAATAACGGACTTCATTGGTTCACTCATTCAACGGCCGTCCACTCTTTTAACAAAAAATTGAACCCGGATTCTTTAACCCCGGATTTGCTTTATCTTTATTTGCAAATACTAATAACTCAAAACGAAAGTTATGGACGGAAAGAAACCTAAAATTTTGTTATGCGAAGATGATCCCAATCTCGGAACAGTTCTTAAGAATTATCTTGAATTGAATGATTATGAAGTAACACTTGAAAGAGATGGCCGTCTTGGTTTGGCTGCTTTTCAACGTGAAAAATTTGATATCTGTCTGCTGGATGTAATGATGCCGAATATGGATGGCTTTACACTGGCTGAAGAAATAAGAGATGTTGATCCTGATATTCCCCTGTTTTTCCTTAGCGCCAAAACGATGAAAGAAGATGTGATACAAGGTTATAAGCTTGGCGCTGATGATTATATCACTAAACCGTTTGACAGCGAAGTGTTGCTTTTGAAAATTAAGGCAATATTGAAGCGTAATGAAGAGATCAATAAAGAAGCAGAAAACAAAGAATTTGACCTTGCCAGTTATCATTTCAATCCAAAACTTCGCCAGTTGATACATAGTGGCATCACACAAACTTTGTCGCCAAAAGAAAATGAATTGCTTAAAATGCTGGCTGAACATCTGAATGATCTTTTACCAAGAGAACAGGCATTGAAAAAGATATGGGGCAGTGATACATATTTTAATGGTCGTAGTATGGATGTTTACATTGCAAAGCTCAGAAAATATTTAAAAGACGATACAAGAATTGAGATCGTGAATATTCATGGAAATGGGTTCAGGTTGGTAGTGCAGTAACGTTGTTAAGTAAATAATGTATATAGGGTATATAAAGTTTCTTCAGTTACTTTATATACCCTATATACTTTTTATACAGACATAAATCAGCTAAACAAAGTCCCGGTGCTTCCCGGTCTTATTTTTCCAAGATGCTCATACGCTTTTGCCGTTACTTCCCTTCCCCTTGGTGTACGTTGAATAAATCCTTCTTGTATTAAAAAAGGTTCATACACTTCTTCCAGGGTTCCGGCTTCTTCACCAACTGCAGTTGCAATAGTTGTGATACCTACAGGACCGCCTTTAAATTTTTCAATGATAGTAGATAGAATTCGATTATCCATATCATCAAGCCCGTGTTCGTCCACATTCAAAGCTTTCAGCGCATGTTGAGTGATCCCAAGATCAATTTCACCATCATTTAATACCTGTGCAAAGTCTCGTACTCTTCTCAGCAATCCATTTGCAATACGCGGCGTGCCGCGGCTTCGCCTGCTAATTTCAGCAATCGCGTCTTTTGAAATGGATGTGTTAAGGATCGTTGATGAGCGTTGAATGATCTTATTTAAAATATCTGAAGTATAATATTCTAGTCTTGATTTGATCGCAAATCTTGAAAGTAATGGCGCCGTTAATAAACCACTTCTTGTAGTGGCTCCGATCAAGGTGAACTGATTTAAATTTATTTGTACGCTTCTTGCATTCGGGCCACTGTCGATCATAATATCGATCCTGAAATCTTCCATTGCTGCATATAAATATTCTTCCACTACTGTACTTAGACGATGTATCTCATCAATAAATAAAACATCATTTGGTTCAAGATTGGTAAGAAGTCCAGCAAGGTCTCCCGGTTTTTCGATCACGGGACCTGATGTTTCCTTAATACTCACTCCCATTTCATTTGCCACTATTCGTGATAAGGTTGTTTTACCCAAACCCGGGGGACCATGAAATAAAACATGATCCAATGCCTCACCACGGATCTTAGCAGCCTTGATAAATATTTTTAAGTTCTCAATGATTTGCGCCTGGCCTGAGAATTCATCAATATGTGCCGGACGGATATTATTTTCAAATTCTTTATCCGCTGGAGTTAGAAAGTTTTTACTGTTATCAAGATTTGGATTGGCCATGAATTTTTTTTCGTAATTTTTGTAAAGCTAAATTATTAATCACAAAACCTTATAATATGAAATATGTAATTACAGGTGGAGCCGGCAACATCTCCAAACCATTAACTGAAAAATTATTAAAAGCCGGGCATGATGTTACAGTCGTTGGCCGCAATGCAGAAAACATCAGGACATTAACGGATTTGGGTGCCAAAGCAGCTATTGGATCAGTACAAGATGTTGAATTCCTGAAAAAAGTTTTTTCCGGAGCCGATGCTGTATATACAATGTCTCCTCCCAACTATCAGACAAATGATATGAAATCAAGCATTGCTGAGGTGGAAAAAAATTATGCTGAAGCTCTTAAAGCAAACAATATTAAATATGTTGTTAACCTGAGCAGCATCGGTGCTCATTTGCCTGAAAAGTGTGGCCCCGTCGTCGGTCTTTATCGTGGAGAACAATTATTAAATGAATTAAAAAATACGAATATAAAGCATCTCCGCCCTGCTTATTTTTTTGCAAACTTTCTTGGCAATGTTGGCATGGTAAAAAACATGAATATCATTGGAGGAAATTTCGGTGGTGCTGATTTTAAAATGGTATTGGCAGATACTAACGACGTTGCTGAAGTAGCATTTGAAGAATTGTCGAACCTCAACTTCAAAGGTCACTCAGTTCGCTATATTGCCAGTGATGAAAGAAGCACAAGCGACATTGCAAAAACTCTCGGCGAAGCTATTGGCAAACCTGACCTTCCATGGATAACTTTTACTGACGAACAAGCTTACCAGGGAATGATGCAAATGGGTTTCCCTGAAAATGCTGTAAAAAATTTTACTGAAATGGGGCATGCCATGCAAGATGGTTCAATGTTTGAAGACTACTGGAAACATCATCCTGATAAACTTGGCAAAACCAAACTTGAAGATTTTGCCAGGACTTTCGCAGCAGTTTATAATAGGAATTAATTTTTGTGTAGCCAGCATTTGTAATTCTATTTTGTTTCTGTTGCGTCGCACACTTGTGCTATAACAATTCTATTTAGCAAAAACCATCAACATGAAAGTAGGAATAATTGGAAGTGGCATTGTCGGCCGTGTGTTAGCCACTGGTTTTTTAAATGAAGATCACCAGGTGATGTTAGGAACGAGAAATATCAGCAAAGAAGATGTAATAAAATGGAAAAATGAAAATAAGAAAGGATTGCTCGGTTCCTTCCAGGAAGCGGCACAGTTCGGGGAGATTATTCTACTTGCGGTCAGCGGTCTTGTAGTTGAAGATGCTATAAATCTTGCAGGCAAAGAACATTTCAGCAATAAAACAATAATTGACGCTACAAATCCTATTGCAGCAGTGCCTCCCGAAAATGGCGTATTGAAATATTTTACAACATTGGAAGAATCATTAATGGAAAGAATTCAAAAGCAATTACCCGATGCAAAAGTTGTGAAAGCATTTAGTTGTGTTGGAAATGCTTTGATGTACAAACCGAATTTTAAGGACGGCATTCCAACCATGTTCATCTGCGGCAACGATGACCCAGCAAAAAAAACGGTTACTGATATTCTCACATCATTTGGATGGGAAACAGAAGACATGGGAAAAGTGGAAGCAGCAAGAGTTATTGAACCATTATGCATTTTATGGTGCATCCCCGGTTTTATAAGAAATCAATGGACCCATGCATTCAAGTTGCTGAAAAAATAAAGATCAAGAAAAAGCCCTCTTGAATAAGAGGGCCTATATATAATCATGCCTTTCTACTATTCTCTCACTACAACCAATTGGCCGGCAGCTAACCTCTGACCTCCGGGGTTACGGAACTCAATGATATAAACACCTGCCGCCAATTTCGAATTAGTGAAATCAAATCTTGTATAAGGAGCATTTGTTACTTCATGGCGTTCCATTAATCTTCTTCCCATCATATCGATCACAGTAAGTGTAACCCGGGTATTTACGTTCGGCATATAATAAGTAACGTAGAATGCGCCGCTTGTTGGATTTGGATACACGAACAGTTGACTTGTTGGTAATGCTGTAAATGTTACTCCCGATGTTGTACTTACGCAACCATTCACATCAGTTACACGTACAGTGTATGTACCAAGATGATAAGCATCCACTGCATAAGAAGCACCAGTAATTGATGGTTGAGCAACTCCGTTCAGGAACCACTGGTATGATGCGCCGGCAGGTGTTGAACTAACCGTTACTGTTGTCAGCATACCAGGTCTTAATTGTGTTTGGCCAGCAGGTGATAATCCAAGACTAACTGTTGGCAATGGATTTACAGTAAGAGTTGCTGCATTTGAATTCACTGCACCACATCCTGCATTTGTTAATACAAGACGATAGCGATAGCCATTTTGAGATGGTTGAACATTCGTTAAGGTCAGCGTTGTTGTAGTTGCACCGCCTATATCTGTCCAAGTTGTGCCACCATTTGTACTTACCTGCCATTGCGTTGTTGTAATAGTGCCAGTTGCAGCAGCTGTAAATGTAACTGTACCATTCTGACATGATGTTCTGTTCGCAGGCTGAGTTGTAAATACGATCGGTGATTGAACAGTTACTGTTACAGTTCTTGGAGTTGATGTACAGTTAACAGCAGTTGGGATTGTGAATGTTATCTCCCAGCTTGTAAGCATACCGATATCACTTGAAAATTCATCACGTACATAAAGATTCCATGTGCCATTCGGATCTCCTGTAAACATTGATAAGGCTGGTGTGCCCTGGCTAACCGTTCCTATTGGTGCTGGATAAGTATCGGATGCACCTATGTTTGTTGGCTTATAAGTGCCCGTTGCATTCAATGCAGCATCAGCCATAAGTCCTGCTGCAGCATCATCAAATGTAAAACTTTGTCCTGTTAAGTCAGTACCGCCGCCAACATCGGACATTAATACAACATTAGTTCCTGTTGGTGATTGTAACAACATATCTATATCATCGGGGAAAGAATGCCTTATACCTTTTACAGTCACTGATTTTACTATCGCATTTGCAGGCAATCCTGAAACTGCAATAGTTGAAGGATAAGGAGCACCTGCCCCTGCAGAAGTTGAACCGGGAGCAATACCCGGAATTGTTGCCGTGCCACCTGTTGAGAATGTTCTTGTTTCTGTACTTGAGTTTGTAACTGCAACAGAATATGTAGTTGTGGAAGCAGGACTAGCATAAACAGTTGCTGCAGGAGTGCCTGCTACATAAGGAGTAGTTCCTGCTGCGTTAGTAAACAGACCAGTTACCGGCGTCCAAATACCGGCATCAGGAACTGCATAGTTTATAGTTATTGACCATGAGATCAGGTTACCATCATCCAGGTCGTATGGATCAGTACAGATCAAACTCCAGGTTCCATTTGGCACAGAGAAAAGGCTGTTCCATGTTGTTACATTTGATAGATTGGGAGCAATACCAACACCATTAAATGCATCGGCAGCATAAGTCCCCGTAAATGGAGCAACTCCACTGAAGATCGGAGTTCCGCCTAACGAGCTAAATGTTGTATTCGTGAAATTGTCTCCGCTACCCCCAACTTCCCATGCAAGGTTATAAATATTTCCGTTCGGAGCTTTTAAGTTTATTGTTACATCGCCATCATAAGTGTGTGCAATGTTCAGGTTTACGCTTATGCTCTGTACAGCACCAGTTATACCAGCCACATTTAGATTGCTTACAGCTACAGTCAACGGAGGTCCATCCATAAATGGAAGATTCACTGTACCAGAAGCAGTGGTACCAGCTACAGGTGGCAATGATGATGAAGTAACAGACAATTGCTGAACAGCACCCGCACAAATGATCGGTGCAGCCGGTGCTACTACAGGTGTTGGAGGAGTAAATTTTACATCAACCTGTGTTGTATTTATACAGCCTGCTGCACTTGTACCTGTTACAGTATAAATTGTATTTACGGTTGGATTGGCTGTAACAGTTGCACCTGTTGTTGCACTTAAACCTGCCGATGGTGTCCATGAATATGTATTGGCTCCAGAAGCAGTTAATGTAGCTGGAGAACATGTTGCGCTGCTGGCTACAGATATTGCAGGTCTCGCATTCACCGCCAATGTTACTTCATTTGATGTTGCTCCTGGTGTACATGAACCACCAATAAGCACACGGTACTTGTAACCGTTCATTGTTGCCATCACTGTATTGATACTTAATGTAGCGGTTGTTTGACCAGTATAAATAAATGTTCCCGGATTGGTTGGTGACAATGTTGTAATATTTGCATAACCACTTCCCATATCTACCTGCCATTGATAAGTCAATGATGCCCCTGTAGCAGTAACTGATAAAGTTTTAGTAACGCCAACACATGCAGTTCCATTTGATGGTTGAGCCGTGATAACTGGTGGTGTATTAACAGTAACGGTGACGTTTGTTGGAGGAGATGTACATGTGCCATTACTAGCCGTAACTCCATAAGTAGTAGTTGCAGCAGGTGATGCAAACACAACACCTGTTGGTGTACCGGCAACATATGGCGTAGTTAAGCCAGCATCAGTATAAAGACCTGTAGCAGGTGAGAAGACTCCGCTACCAAGTGCCTCAAAAGTTATACTCCAACTTACTAATGAACCTATATCACCACCTGCATCATCATAAATATAGAGTTCCCAGGTACCATTATTATTACCACTACCTAATGATCCTAAAGATGGCGTTGTCTGAAGTACAGAACCCGGACCAGGAGCAGGCCAGTTATCAGCCCCGGTCTCATAATTTGTAGGTCTGTAAGTACCTGAAGCATTCAAAGCAGCATCTGCAAGTAGTGTTGCTCCTGCATCAGAGAAAGTATAATTAACTCCGCTAATACCTGAAGAGCCTCCGGCATCAGACATTAAAACTACCAATGCTCCTGTAGGAGATTTTAAAATTATATCGATATCATCCGGCCATGTATGTGTAAGACCGTTAAGCGTTATTGATTTTACAATAGACTGAGCGGGAAGACCTGCTACAACAATACTGGATGGATAAGGTGCTCCGGGATTGGCAGCAGTTCCCGAACCTGGTATTGTTACACCAGGGCCTGGCCCATATGTGCTTTGTGCTCCACCACCAACCGTGATCTGTTGGCTGCCACCAGGACATATTGCAGCACTTGTTGGTGATACTGCGGGTGATGATGGAGAAGCTAATACAGTTAAAGTTGCAGCGTTCGATATCTCAGGCAATCCTCCCTGCGAACAAGTAATAACACACCTGTATTGATAACCATTCATGGCAAGTGTGGCACCTGTTATATTTAATGTTGCTGTCGTTACTCCAGAATAAACACCTCCATTTGTCAAATACACAAATCCTGAACCTGTATTCTCCTGCCAGTTATAACTAACTCCATTTGGAGTAGCAACAACACTGAATGATCCATTTGCTCCCGAACATACATTTGCATTCGCAGGCTGTCCTGTTAAATTAATTGGAAAACATACTGCAGGAGGATCTGTAAATACTATATTCCAATCAGCCCAATTACCTACATCGCCTCCTACATCATCATAAATAAATAAGCTCCATGTTCCATTTTGGTTACCTGAACCAAAAGTAGATAATGTAGTAGATGTTGGCGTCGTTCCGGGACCCGGAGCAGGCCAGTTGTCACCTGTAACAAAGTTGGTCGGCTTATAAGTACCCGATGGAAGTGCGACATTATCATCAAGAGAAAGTGCAGCACCATCACTAAAAGTATAATTATGACCTACAAGATCATCGCTTAACCCGACATCAGACATCAGAATTACATTAATACCAGTAGGAGATTGTAAAACAATATCAATGTCATCGGAATAAGTATGATTCATTCCATTAATAGAAACCGACTTTACAATTGCCCCTGCCGGAACTCCACTAACTGTAATCGTTGCAGGATATGGTGAGGCTGGCCCGCTTGTTGTTGTAGGTGCACCGCCCGGGATAGAACCCCCGCCACCATTAAATGTATAATCAGCTGTAACACGTGAATTATTTGATTGACGAGATGTGGATGAACTTTGATTAACAAGACTTCTTATTTCTGCCTTTAATGCATCGATAGGATAATTAAGATTTCTTCTCAAAATATTGGATGCGTATATAGCCTCTTTTTCAGCTTGCACTTTTCTGTCATATAAACTAGCTGATGAAATTATTTGTTGCCTGAAAATAACATTCCCTGCATTTGTAACTATGTATTCAACTTCACCCTGATTATTTGTCCTCACTTTATATTCAACCCCGGGCAATGATAATTGTCTTTTATCTGCTGCTATTTTTATTGCTTCCAGGTTTGCTTTCTCAATTGCTTCTTTTTTCTCATCGGCTGCGGACAAAGTAATTGGACCTTGTTTTGAGTTGTTCCTTAGATCTACTTTATTTCTCAAACCAGGATTAGCCTTCATTTTTGCTTCTATCGCTGCTGCCTCCTGCTTTTTAAGTTCTGCCTCTTTCCTTGTTTTCTCTTCTTTTGATACTTCTTGTGCAAATAATCCATTAAATGAAAAGCTTGCAATTAAAAAAAAGAAAACAAATCTGATTACTGAATTACTCTTTCCTGTTTTTGTGCGGGTATAGTCTCTCCGTAAGGTAAGTGAGTATAAAACTGACATAGGCAGTTAGTGTTTTGGTATAAATAAAGTTAGCGTTAGTTACAACGACCTAAGTTAGTGTTTTTTTGATAATCTTAGCAAAACCAATGAAAAAAAACTAAGGAGGTTTTCTAAGGTACTCACCTCATTTATTTCATTAGTATACAAAGTCTTCTTAAAGCTCGAAAGCCAGCAAAATAATCAGATTTTTTACCCGTTCTACTTACTGAAGACATTGAAATATGAAACACTTAACCCGATCATTTTTGACTTTATTTTTTTCGGTTTTTTTGATTTGCTTTTTTACAAATACATCCGCACAGATGATAACTGGTGTGTGGAAAGGAAAGATCAATAAAAAAAAGGTGGAACTAAAAATAATTCAGAAAGGTGATAGCCTTTTGGGAACTTCTTATTACTACGAATCAGAAAATAATTATCGTCGTTATTCGATCAAAGGATATTTTGATCTAATAACCAACGAAGCAGTTTGGTGGGACGATCAGCTATTAGAAGAAAAAACAGGAAAGCTTAGTTTAAATACTCCGGGAAAAATTCCTTACCTGTCATCTGCTGATTTTAATTGCCCTGGCAGTGGAAAAATGATGCTTGATGGGGATGCTGCCTTAAAAAATAAAAGAGAATCAATACAGGGGCCTGTTCATCTTGAAAAAACAAACGAGACATCATTTCCTGATGAGTGGGATTTTATTATCGAGAACTATATAGCTGGAGCTAATGATCCTTATTATATTGATAGCGTTTCAACAATTGCCTCCACACCAATTGTTGTCCCTGTTGAAAAACCAATTCAACAAAAAGAAAACACAATGGTGATTGAAAATAAAGAGCCGGTTAAACCAAATAAACAACCTGTTGAAAAAGCTGAAACAGTTAAAATATCAACGGGACCGAAATCAGAACAAAAACAAGTAACTATTAAGAAAACAATTGAAGAAGAATTTAAAATAAGAGAAAAGGTCATTGCCACAGATATACCGATCACCGGTGATTCGATCGAGCTTCGTTTTTATGATAATGCAGAAATTGATGGGGACTCCATTTCCCTTTTCTTAAATAATAAATTAATTTTTCAGCATATCAGACTTACAGCCGCTGCGTATACGATCAAATTACCAGTTAACGAACTCAATGAAAATAACGAATTGGTAATGGTGGCAGAAAATCTTGGTTCAATTCCTCCAAATACTTCATACATGCTCGCTATCGTTGACAATAAACGCTACGAGGCAATGCTGAAAAGCACAGAAGAAACCAGCGCTGTTATCAAGTTGACAAAATTGAAAGAGCAAACGAGTAATGCAGCTAAAAACTAAGTTTTGCAAAGACCGGGAAATGATCTGAAGAAAATCTTCCGCCCCATGTTTGCGAAAGAGTGGCATGTTGTAACACCTTCCATTTTCCTTTTACAAATATAAAATCGATCGGTTCGTTGTCTACTTCTTTCGAGGTAAAGGCATTAAACGTACCAATAGGCCCATAATGAGGTGTAACACTTAAGGACTTTGTATCAATGAACTTGTCCTTGTCGTTAGGATCAACCAATACCTTAATAGGTTCATCAGATGGTTTTGAGTTAAAATCACCCGTGATAATAACAGGATCATTGCCCGCAATATTTTTTACCCGTTGTTTTAATAGTTTGGCGCTTTCTCTTCTTGCTTCCTTTCCTATATGATCGAAATGAGTATTGAAAACAAAAAATGTCTTTTTTGTCTTTGCATCTTTGAACTTTGCCCAGGTAACAATTCTTGTTATGGCAGCATCCCAGCTCTTACTTCCGGGCACTTCAGGTGTAAGCGATAGCCAGAATGTAGATGATCCGAGTAGTTTCAATCTTGTTGTATCATAAAAGATAGCTGAATACTCACCTTTTGTTTTACCATCGTCACGAGCCACACCTGTGAACTTGTATTGAGTTAGAGATTGACTCAGATCTATAATCTGTTCATGTAAAGCTTCCTGTACGCCGAGTATATGTACATTATGAAACTTGATCTGCGAAGCAGCATTATCCTTTCTATAAGGCCAGGCATTCAAACTATCACTCTTTAGATTAAGCCGGATATTAAAGGTCATTACATTCAACTCTTGTGATCGGGCATTTATGTAAACTATAAGGCCAACGATGATTAAAAGCTTTTTCATACAATAAAGTATTAGTTGATTCAAATGGTTGTTAGCAAAAGAGTGATGTTTAATCCACGATTAGTTAACATTTTAACGAATATAGTTTGTTGTTTTATTTATTATATATAATTTCATTGTACCATTATTTTCTATTTAATAAAATTACTTACTAACCATTTATGAAAGTAAACCCAGCAACCAGCAACGACTACGATATAGTAGCCAATCACCAATTCGCAGAAATAAGAAAGGATCGTGAAACAGGTCAGCAAGTTTTATTTGCATTAAAAAATTTTAGAAAGGGAGAAAAGATCAGTCCATTAGGTGCTGCCTTTGTTTCTGATAAGCCTTCTTATTTAACTGTGCAAACGGGAAACAAAACGCATATAGCGTTACATCCTTATTTTCTGCAATACATCAATCATGGATGTGATCCCAATTGTTTCTTTGATACAACAAAAATGGAAGTAACTGCTTTGCGTGATATAGCAGAAGGCGAAGAGTTCACTTTCTTTTATCCATCCACTGAATGGAACATGGCAAGCCCTTTTCAGTGCTATTGCAATCAACCCGGATGCCTCGGTTTTATTAATGGAGCCTCCCATATTCCTGAAGAAATACTTAAGCGTTATAAGTTAAGTGATTTCATTAAGCGGAAAATTCATTACCGCCAGCGCAAGTTGAAAAGAGCTTAATTCCTATTTCAATTGCTTTAATATTTCCTCTATCGCTTTATCAAGCTGTGGATCACGGCCATTTAGCTTATCATCAAAACTATTGATGATCAAAATATCTGGCTGCACTCCAGTTGCCTCTATATCTTTTCCGTCAAGTGAATAGCAACCCCATGCAGGCATGCGCACAGTTGAACCATCCACCAACCCGATCCCACTTGTGAAAATGATCCAGCGATAAGTTCCATTGCCAACGATCTTTCCAAGTTTCAAAGCTTTGAAACCCTGCGAAGTCATTTCTGCATCACTTAAAGATTGTTCATTTATCAATAACACAATTGGCTTATCAGATGGAGAAAAATTTGACTGTGGAGTTAATTGACCTTCACGGTATTTCCACTGCAAATAACTGCGTTGACTTAAGAACTTCAATACTTCATCATGCACATTGCCACCAGTATTATAACGAAGGTCAAATATCAATGCATCTTTTTTATTCAGCTCCTGTGTCATATCGATGATGAATTGGTCTAATTCGAACTGACCCATATTCTTCATATAACCATAAGCAATACGACCTTTACTCTTTTCGTCCACCCGCTTCTGGTTATTATCGATCCATTCATCATAAAGATTGGTAAACAGCGTAGCCTGTGGATGAATTTTAATATTCACCATTTGGCCGTTGCGATCAAAAGTTAATCGCAATTCCCTGTCTCTTGATGGCACAGTAAAATAATAGTTCCTGTCTATTTTCTTATCTACGTCTTCATCATTCACTTTTACCAACACATCACCTGGTTTTATATCTATTGATTTCCTGTCTGCAACAGAACGACGAGCTATATATTTCACTTTATAAGGATCGTCGTTCTCAAATATGATCCCTGTTTCCATTGTTTGATTTTGCAAAGCAATGGTTTCATCAGTACCAAATGTGCCAAAGCCCTGGTGTGACGAATTCAATTCTCCTAACATATCATTGAGCATTGTTCTCAGGTCAGCACGATTATTTAAATGAGGTAAAAACTGTTTGTAGTAATCCCTTGTTTTCTTCCAATCTAATCCATGAAATTTATCATCATAATAGCCTTCTTCCATCTGGGCCCATGCTTCATAAAACATCTGGGTAAATTCCTCTGAAAGATTTCTTCTGAATGTATAACTGATCGCTATGGGGTCCACTTTATTAGCATCAAGATTCAGCTTATTGATATTTCCATTGAATAATACATACAGCTTATCGCTTACTTCAACAATATCATAACCGAAACTATTATCTGTATTGGCGATCTTTTCGGTTTTGTTTTGCTCAAAAGGTTCGATCACTGTTTTCCAAAGTGCATTTCTCCCTTCGCCATGATTGCTGGTATATAAAACTGTTGTCTTATCTCCTTTTTGATAAACAGTCTGCAGGAATTGAGCACCGATCGCCGGGCTGATCTGTTCCAATCTTTCCATGATCAGATCCATGTCGATCACTAATGCTTTTGCGGAATCTACTGGTGCCGCTTTCTTAGTCGTGTCCTTTTTCTCTTCTTTAAAAAGTTCATTGTATTTGTCAATACGATAAGGCTCGTCCAATTTTTCTAATGACAAGCGATACACTCTTGCATTCGGTGTGCCAAATGGATAGCCTGGTTTCAAGCGTTGAGAAGTAAAATAAATATATTTTCCATCGCTGGACCAAATAGGGCCATTTTCTGCGATACCCGTATTTGTCAGATTGGTCGTTTTATTTTCTTTTATGTTGTAAACAAAAATATCTTCCTCAAAATTTCTTTTCGCTGTAAACAAAACGTAATCATCGTTAGGAGAAAAACCGGGATCACTACTTTGAAAAGCCCAGATCTCATCTTTCACGATCATTTTACTTTCTAAAGTTTTCATATCAAGCAGCCTCACTTCATCACGACCGCTTAGATATACTGCTTTCGTTCTTTTCTTATTCAATACAATGCTTCGGTTATTTCTTTTATCTGTTGTCAGTTGTTTTGGCTTGCTATTGCTGTCAGCTCTTGCAGTAAACAGATTGTAATATCCTTCGGGGCTGGTTTGATTGAACAATAAGGTTTTATTGTCACTCATCCATTTTACCTCGTTTACTCTTTCCGCATTGCCACGATTCACCTGTTGAATGAATTTTCCTTCAATATCACTTACGAATAACTCTCCCCTTGAAACAAAAGCCAACTTTTTTCCATCGCCGGAAACATCAAAGTCTTCAATGTTTCCTCTTACTTCAAAATCTTTTTCTTTTGGTAAAATATTATTGCGAACAATTGATACTTCCAGTTTTTTTGTATTACCGCTCTTTACATCATAACTCCAAAGCTGGTAATCTTTTTCAAAAACCACTTTATCACCATTGGCACTAACTTGTGGCGTTTTAATAGAAGAAGTGAATTTTGTCAGCTCTTTCTTTTTCTCATTATCCAGTGCATAAAGATTGTATTCGCCATTTGCCTCGTCGGAAATAAAATATACTTTTCCATTCTTATCAATTGTAGCTCCAAAATCTTTCCCTTCCCATGTGGTGTACTTTTTATGTTGCTTTGTCTTTAAATTATAAGATTGAATATCCGGATTGAATGGTCCTTTGTATCTTTTACGCTGCACCTGACTAGAGCTTTCCCATGTATCATTAAAGTATATTTCGCCGTTTGTTGGATGCTCTATTAAATTATGATCGTATTGGAAAAAATAATTTCCAAAAACCCGTTGAGGAGTGCCGCCTTCTGCACTCACTTTAAAGCCGGCTACCTGTCCCATTCGATTGCTATTGAAATAAATTGATTTTGAATCCCAGCTCCAGCTTGTTACTTCATCATTACTGCTGTGATATGTGATCTGTTTTACTTCGCCTCCATTGACAGGCATGACATAAATATCACCATTACCATATTGTCTTCCTGTAAATGCGATCCATTTTCCATCTGGCGAGACCCGGGGAGATGTTTCATATCCCTGCATAGCAGTAAGACGTGTTGCATTGCCATCATTCATACTTGCTTTCCACAGATCGCCTTCATAAGCGAAGATGACCGTTTGCCCATCGGGAGTAAGTGTAGGATTAGAAAGAAAGTATGTGTTGTTTTGAGAAAATGATCGAACAGAAAATAATAAGGCGAAAATAACAAGTAAGCGGTTCATAAAAATGATTTTGGGTAGCCAATGTACACCCAAAATCATTTCAATGCTTTGCCGGCTGTAAAATTTTGTTTATACCACCACATTGATCATTTTGTTTTTCACATAAATGATCTTCTTCGGCTGTTTTCCCTCCAGCCATTTTGTGACGATCGCATCTTTTAAAACAAGTTCTTCCACCTGCTGCTGTGTAGCATCCAACGAAAGTGTCAATTCAGTTCTTGTCTTACCATTAATTGCAACAGGGTATGCTTTTGAAGTTTCTTTTAGATATTTATCGTTCCATTTTGGAAAAGCAGCATCGAGGATCGTTCCGCTATTGCCCAACTGGCTCCACAATTCCTCACTGATATGCGGCGCATAAGGAGCCAATAAAATAAGTAACTGCTCCAGTACTTCCTTTTTATGACATTTCAGATCGGTAAGTTCATTTACACAGATCATAAATGTGCTGACACCGGTATTGAAACTAAACCGTTCTGTATCTTCTTCGATCTTTTTAATTGTTTTGTGCAGCACCTTTAATTCAGCATCTGTTGCTTTTTCTTCATTCCAAACCTTTCCTTTCAGTTCATCATAAAACAAACGCCAGAGTTTTTTCAGGAACCGATGAACACCTTCAATTCCTTTTGTATCCCATGGCTTGCTCATTTCAACCGGGCCAAGGAACATTTCATACATGCGGAATGTGTCGGCACCATATTTATAAACAAGATCATCCGGATTTACAGTGTTGAATTTTGATTTGGACATTTTTTCGGTTTCGACACCGCAGATATATTTGCCATCTTCCAAAAGAAACTCTGCGTCTGCAAATTCTCCACTTTTCCATTTTTTAAATGCCTCTGTATTTAATTCTACTCCGTCAACAATATTTACATCAACATGAATTTGATCAAGCTCATATTTATCCTTCAATCCATATGAAACGAATTTATTTGAGCCATGTATTCTATAAACAAACCTCGAGCTTCCCTGTATCATTCCCTGGTTCACTAATCTTTTATATGGTTCCTCGTGACTGATCAATCCAATATCAAATAAAAACTTCGTCCACATGCGGCTGTATAATAAATGTCCCACTGCATGTTCAGTGCCACCGATATAAAGATCAACCTGTCCCCAATAGTCAGAAGCTTTACGACTGCAAAACTCTTTATCATTATCCGGATCCATGTAGCGAAGAAAATACCATGATGAGCCGGCATAACCGGGCATGGTGTTTACTTCCCTTATTCCGCTCTTATAATTTTTCCATTCTTTCAAATTCCATAATGGGCCTTCGGCTCCTTCCCCGGGTTTTAACTCATCCATATGCGGCAACTCTACGGGTAATTCAGATTCATCAAGTGGATAGGCAACCTCGTTTTTCCAAACGATCGGGAATGGTTCACCCCAATAACGTTGGCGACTGAATGCAGCATCCCGCATCTTATAATTCACCTTTCTTACACCGATGCCCATCTTTTCTATTTTCTTTATCACTTCATCGATCGCATCTTTCATTACCATACCATTGATGAATCCTGAATTCTCAAGAATAACATCTTTGGTTGGGTTTGCTTCTTCACCGTTGTAATGATCACCAATGATATTAGTGATCGGGATATTAAAATGCTTGGAAAATAAAAAATCACGTTGATCACCACAAGGCACAGCCATGATGGCGCCAGTGCCATAACCTGCTAAAACATATTCGCTGGTCCAGATAGGGATCTCTCTTTTATCAAAAGGATTGATTGCATAAGCACCCGTGAACACCCCTGTGATCTTTTTCTCCGCCATTCTTTCTCTTTCGCTGCGGCTTTTTACATAATCAAGATATTCGTCAACTGCTTTTGCTTGTTCTGCAGACTTTATCTCGTTTACCATCTCTAACTCAGGGGCTACAACCATAAAGTCCACACCAAAAATTGTATCCGGACGAGTTGTATAAACTCTCAACTTTTCTGAATGACCTTTTATTTCGAAGTCGATCTCTGCTCCACTACTTTTACCTATCCAGTTCGATTGCATTTCTTTCATACTCTCACTAAAGTCAACTTTCTGTAATCCTTCCAGTAAACGTTCAGCATATTCAGTTATTCGCAAATACCATTGACGCAATTTCTTTTTTACCACAGGATGTCCGCCACGTTCACTTACACCATTTATCACTTCATCATTTGCCAATACAGTTCCTAACGCTTCACACCAGTTTACTTCGCCATAACCACAATATGAAAGACGATACTCCATCAAAATATCGTGTCTCGTCTTGTCATTAAACAACTTCCATTGATCAGCAGAAAATTTTCCATTTAGCACCTGGAAATTAGTATTGCGGAGTTCAAACTTGGCATCTGGAACTGGGTGGTTTTTATTTCCTTCTTTTTCAAATGCAGCAATTAAATTTTCTATAGGTTCAGCCTTATGTGTGTTGCGATTGAAAAAACTTTTAAACAATTGCAGGAAGATCCATTGAGTCCATTTATAAAATTCAGGATCACTGGTTCTCACTTCACGGCTCCAGTCAAAACAAAAACCGATATTATCTAATTGCTTACGGAAATTATTAATGTTATTCGTTGTTGATTCATCAGGATGAATTCCATGCTCGATCGCATATTGCTCTGCCGGCAAACCAAACGAATCATAACCCATCGGATGCAATACATTAAATCCTTTCAGCCTTTTGAACCGTGCATATATATCCGATGCGATATATCCCAATGGGTGCCCCACATGCAGACCTGCACCACTTGGATAAGGAAACATATCCAACACATAATATTTCGGCCTGGAAGAATCGTTTGATACTTTATAAACATTGTTCTCATTCCACCACTGCTGCCATTTTTTTTCAATATCTCTGAACCTGTATTCCATTCGTAGTTGTAAGTTCTATGTTTTAAGTTATAAGTTTTTGTGCCCATCTTTATTACTACTATCAACTTCCGTTGCGTCGCACTCTTCAAGGTTCTGTAATTCTGTTCAGCATAAATATGATGATAAGAATTGTTTGAGATGAACGGAGCGTCGCAACATCAGCCGGGCAAAGATGTGAAAGAAGACTTAAAAAAAATTTTCTTCACAACACTCAAAAATATCAATGGTTATTAATCGTTAGATGAGCAACAAATTTACGGATTGAACTGCACATGTGGCAACAAAACCGTTACTTTGCCAATCCTTAAAAACCAAATAAAGTACTCATGGTCAGACAGGGCAGAGCCTCTATCAAACGCGGAAAACCTTCTTATTTCATGTCCATCCTTGGTGTGACCCTCGTGTTGTGCCTGATGGGAATTATCGGCATCATCACCATCAATTCCCGCAAACTGATCACCAACCTGAAAGAAAGTGTGGAAGTGCATGTGTTCCTGAAACAAAATATAAAAGATACGGCAAGGGAACGGCTGCAAAGCTATATTGCTTCACAAGCCTATGTAAGGGATATAAAGTACACTGATAAAGAAACAGCAAAGAAGGAATGGGCAAAATCTGGTGGCGAAGATTTCTCTGAATTCATTGATAACAGCCTATTGCCCCCCAGCATTGATTTTACATTAAAGGCAGAATTTCTTGATTCAGCACAATTAGCTTCGATCAAAACTGATCTGTCGCAATACCCGATCGTAGACGAAGTGAAATACCCAACAGCTGTAGTAGAACAAATGGTTTCTAATTTCAGAACTGCCAGTATCATTTTACTAATAATCGCAATTCTGATCTCTGCTTTTGTGATCATTCTTATTGATAATACTATCCGCCTCGCCATGTTCAGCAATCGGTTTCTTATTAAAACCATGCAAATGGTAGGTGCCACCCGGTGGTATATTGCAAAACCATTGAATATAAGAGCTATTATTAATGGTGCTATCAGTGGTATCATTGCTACTGCCATTGTTTATCTCCTGATGCTGCTGGCTGAAAACTTTTTTGATGGTTTCAAAAAACTGCATGATACACAATCCCTGCTATTGCTCGGTTTTATCCTGATCCTGCTGGGAATTGGCATCACTCTCTTCAGCACTCACCGCAGTGTACTAAAATATCTTCGCATGAAGCTGGATGAGCTTTATTGAGCTCTGTCAATGGTGAATTGTGAATGGTCAATTTAGTGTAGCCTTCCCGATTCACTATTCATCTCTCACCATTCACGAAAATCCCTATATTGCAGCCCTAAAATTCCGGTATGAGTGAAAAGAAACAGGTAACTACACCAGGCTCTTCAAGTTTATTCGACAAACAAAACCTGCGGTTGATGTTGTTGGGTGTTGCTGTAATTGCAATTGGTATGCTGCTGATGGTTGGTGGCAGAAGCAAAGACCCTAATACTTTTAATTATGATGAAGTTTACAGTACGCTAAGAATTAGTGTGGCGCCTGTATTAATAATAATCGGTTTGGGTATCGAGATCTATGCAATTTTTAAAAAACCAAAAGCTTAATTTGGTGATTTGACGATGAGCCGATGTGCTAATTAAGACATATCCTTTATAATTTCATTTTCAAATCGTCACATTTTCAAATTTGCAAATTAATTCATGACTATAGTTGACGCCATCATCCTAGCTGTCGTTGAAGGTCTGACCGAATTTCTGCCTATCTCCTCTACCGGGCACATGATCGTTACCAGTTATTTGTTGGGTATTCACCAGGAAGAGTTCACCAAATTATATGAAGTGTCTATCCAGTTCGGTGCTATTCTCGCTGTTGTCGTTTTATACTGGAAAAAATTCTTTGAATTTCGTCGCTGGCAGTTTTATGTAAAACTGGCTATTGGTGTGTTACCGGCATTGATACTTGGTTATTTATTCTCTGATAAAATAGATGCATTACTTGAAAGTCCTACAACTGTTGCAATAACGATGCTGGCAGGTGGATTTATTCTTTTATTTATTGACAATCTATTCAAGGTTCATACAATTGAATCGGATGATCAAATAACTTTTCCAAAAGCATTTTTAGTTGGATGCTGGCAGGTGCTTGCTATGGTACCTGGCGTGAGTCGCAGCGCAGCTTCAATCATCGGAGGCATGCAACAAAAATTCACAAGACATCTTGCTGCTGAATTTTCTTTCTTCTTGGCTGTGCCAACGATGATGGCCGCAAGTTGTTACACAATTTTTATAAAAAAATGGAGTGGTGGGTTAAAAGGTTATGAGATCATCAGGCAAACAAATGAGAACATGGCAGCGTTCATTGCAGGTAATATTGTTGCTTTTGTTGTCGCACTGATGGCAATAAGATTCTTCATTAATTATTTAAAGATCTACGGTTTCAGAGCTTTTGGATTTTACAGGATCATTGCCGGTATTATTTTGCTTGCTATCATTCTCAGCGGTATGATGGAAGTAGATTAATCTTTTCTCGCTATCTTCCACTTACTAAAAACCACCACCTGCATGCAAACTGCTTCAAAAAAAGTTGTGAATGGATGGGCGATGTACGATTGGGCTAGTTCGTCCTACAACCTTGTGATCACTTCGACAATTTTCCCGACCTATTTCGAAGCTATAGCTGTTGATGACCCAAGTGTATCAGGCACCACTGTCACATTTCTTGGACGTCAATTTGAGAACTCAGCGCTTTATAACTATGCCATTGCTGTTGCTATGTTCATTGTTGCTATCATGTCGCCAATACTTTCGTCTATTGCCGATTACAAGGGCAATAAGAAAAAATTTCTCAGCTTTTATTTTACTTTAGGAAGCATTGCATGTTCTGCTATGTACTTTTTTCAAAAAGATACTTTATGGCTCGGGATTACAGGTATCATCGTTGCGTGTATCGGCTTTTGGGGAGCACAGGTGTTTTATAATTCATTTCTTCCTGAGATCGCTTCGATAGAGGATCGTGACCATATCAGCGCAAAAGGTTTTACATATGGCTATATCGGAAGTGTTTTATTGCAACTAATTTGTTTTGTCTTTGTAATGATGCCTGGTACATTTGGAATTACAGAAGATAAAGGGGCTCAAATTTCTTTTCTCTTTGTTGGTATCTGGTGGTGGAGCTTTGCCCGTTTTTCACTTTCAAGATTGCCCAATCCAGTTCCTGCCGGCGCAGGTGATCAACATAATATTTTAACCAAAGGCTATAAAGAACTAAACAAAGTTTGGAACCAGATAAAACATTTGCCTAAACTAAAAAGATACCTGCTTTCTTTTTTCTTTTATAATATGGGAGTGCAAACCGTGATGCTTGTTGCCGCTATATATGGTAAAGGAGAACTTGAAATACCAACTAAAAACCTAATTATTGCCATTCTTATTATTCAACTGATAGCAATACCGGGAGCTTATGCTATTTCATGGCTGTCGTCAAAGATCGGTAACATTAAGACATTGATGGTGCTGGTGATATTATGGATCATACTTTGTATTGCAGCTTTTTTTATGCCTAAAGGCGGGGTTTATGAGTTCTATGCACTGGGAGCTTTTGTTGGTTTCATTATGGGAGGCGTGCAATCGCTTAGTCGTTCAACTTACGCCAAGTTGATGCCCGAAACAAAAGACACCGTTTCATTTTTCAGTTTTTATGATGTAACAGAAAAAATTGCGGCTGTCATTGGTATAGTAGCGTTTGGATATATCACTGACCTTACGGGTTCACAAAGAAATTCAACTCTTGCACTCGCAACTTTTTTTGTGGTAGGACTTTTGTTACTTACATATACAAATGCGGCAAAAGAAAAAAAAGTATGAAGCTTTACTCAATAAATACAGGCTACTTCAAACTTGATGGTGGCGCCATGTTTGGAGTTGTTCCGAAAACTATCTGGAACAAGATAAATCCGGCTGATGAAAATAATCTCTGTAGCTGGGCATTGCGTTGTTTATTGATCGAAGATGGAAACAGGTTAATACTTGTAGATAATGGAAATGGTGATAAACAGGATGCAAAATTTTTCAGTCATTATCATTTGCATGGAGATGATACACTAGAAAAATCCTTGTCAAAATATGGTTTTACGAAAGATGATATCACCGATGTATTTCTCACTCATCTTCATTTTGATCATTGCGGTGGCAGTATAAAATATGAAGGCGATAAACTGGTACCAAATTTTCCAAATGCTACTTATTGGAGTAATGAAGAACATTGGAAATGGGCCACTGAACCAAATGAAAGAGAGAAAGCAAGTTTTTTAAAAGAAAATATTCTACCCATAAAAGAAAGTGGGAAGTTAAAATTCATAGATGTTTCAAAAGGGAATGAATCAAAACTTGGTGAAACGAGATTTTCTGAAAATATCACTGTTCGATTTGTAAGTGGACATACACAGGCTATGATGCTGCCGCAAATAAATTACAATGGCAAAACAGTTACTTTCATGGCTGATCTTTTACCATCTGCGGGTCATATACCATTACCTTATGTTATGGGCTATGATATGTTTCCACTGACTACTTTGTATGAAAAGAAAGCATTTCTGAATGAAGCATTAAAAAACGACCATATACTTTTCTTTGAACATGATCCCAAACATGAATGCTGTACACTTCACCAAACAGAAAGAGGAATAAGACCGGATAAATATTTTAAGCTGGAAGAAGTTTGAGAACGGTTAAATTGTTGAGTTGCTAAATTGCTCTTTATTATAACAATTTAATCATATAGCCAATTAACAATTAATTCCCTCTCAATTTTACCATCGAAGTAAGCGGGTAGCGAAGATTACGATAAGCCATCATATCAATTTTTACTTTGCCAACTACGATCGGGCTTTCTACACGAAGAACAACATGATTAGGATCATCGCTTACCCAAACCGTCATTTTTTCACCGCCTTCGAAAATTGTACCTTTTAATAACAGTGGTTTGAATTTTATTGCTTTGAATTTTCCGTATTGTGTTTTTATAGTTTCCTTTCCCAGATAACGGATATACATATTGAATACTTCATTATCTAAAAACATTTTGAAAGGGATCTTGTCCTCAGGCTTGTAATTAGAAAAGTCAATGTTCCTGGCATAGTACATAGCACTTAATACATCCTGAATGCAATCAGGAACTTTAAATACACCGCTATTTGATACGGCAGTATTTGCTGTTCGGTTAAACGTTATTGTTTCATATTTCTTATAACCACCTTCATCCACATTACGAATGAATTTTAATGGCTGTAGCGTCGCCGTATCAATATAAGATTCATACTTATCTCTTACTTTATATATCCAATCGTAAGAAGCTTTTGTTTTTCCATCTCCTACTATATGGTACACGGGTTTGTTTCCAAAATTTTCCAAGGTGGCAGTAAAAATGGCAGTGCCAGCATGAATATAAGTGCCCGCAACAGAATAATAAACATGAAAAGTCACTTGCTCACCGGCCTGGAAAGCTTTGTTCGTGATACCGCAAAACTCATCAGACGCATTAATTGTATTTACAGGAACAGGAGATGACGTCATTTCTTTTTCCCCACCGGTAAAAAAAACTACCCAAAGACCGAATGCCGATAATGAGTTACGAAGCTTCATCCTTCTTAAAAAATTTTATTCCAAGTATCAATAAACTTCCGATCGTTGCTGGTATCACCAAATTAATGAACCAAATAGTGGTTGTCACAAACACTACTCCCAAAGTATTTATTGTAAAAATCTTGAAAATTTCCTGCGTAAAAGAAACTTTCAGTGCCAATTCAAACAAAGCAATGGTGGGGGTGATGGCCATTATAAAAAATACCAATGCAATTGCCCAAAAACCCTGCCACCAGCTTACTTCTATATCAAAGAATCGAAATAATAAAAAATACTGTAGCATAAATACAAAATAGCGTACTAATGATATGGACAGTAAGCGTAACAGCAACGTTGCATCTGCTTTTTCCAATTCATTAATAAGCCAGCTATACTTTTTTATACCGGGTATTTTATCGATCCATTTTACAAGCCAGCCTACTCTAAAATAAAAAACTGTTAAAAATAAAGAGACAATAGCACCACCTGCTAAAATAAGATTGATCCAGGTTGGCCATACTGATAATCCTTTTTCAATGATCGCTGGTTTTAAAATAAACAAACCAACCAATCCGAAAAATATTGTAACGATAAGCTGGCTAAGACTTCCAAGTATTGTTAGTGAAATAACTTTTAAACGATTTCCTTCGTCCATATAAAAAACACGACCCGCATATTCTCCCATTCTGTTGGGAGTTGTTACTGCAAATGAAACACCAGTTAATACAGCTTTTAAAGAACGAAGAAACGAAACTGGTTGAACATGTTGCACGGACAATCGCCATTTTATAGCTTCTAACGACCAATTTGCAATCATTAAAACAAAGACAAGAATGAGGTTAAGAACTGCAGGGCTATTAAAAGACAATTTTATTTTTGTCCACGTTTCTTCAAGATGTGGTTGATTTTGTATCTGCTTAAACACGGAATAAGACAACCATGCAAAGAGTAACGGACCGAGAACATAATTGAGAAAGATTTTGATATTTTTGTTTAGCTTCATTAATCATGTAAAAATACTTGCTCATTGCAAAAGCTTCCAAAAATAATTCTTGGTGTAGACCCCGGGACACTATTGATGGGTTATGGAATAATAGAGATCAACAGTAATGTTATTTGCATGAAAGAAATGAGTGTGTTGAAGCTTTCAGGCAAAAAAGATAATTATACCCGGCTTCAATTAATTCATAAAAAAATTGAAGAGCTGATAGAAAAACACAGGCCCCATGAGTTTGCAATTGAAGCACCGTTCTTTGGCAAAAATGTTCAAAGTATGCTAAAGCTTGGACGGGCACAGGGTGTGGCTATTGCTGCAGCCATGAGTGCGGGTTTACCTGTAACAGAGTATAGCCCAAAAAAAGTAAAACAATCTATTACGGGTAATGGTAATGCGGACAAAGAACAGGTCTGGAAAATGCTGCAGCATTTACTTGCATTAAAAGAAATACCTCAATACTATGATGCAACTGATGCGTTAGCAGTAGCGGTTTGTCATCATTTCCAGGATAGTCCCGCATTAAGATCAAATGGCACATTAAAAAGCTGGAAAGATTTTATAGCAAAGAATCCAACAAGAATTACAGTCAAATAAGTTTTATGAAAGTGAAATTTTATTTTTTGATCACCTGTTTTTTACAAATAGGCTTGAGTTCATTTGCACAAACAGTTCAGCAAAAGGTAAATCAATACAGGAAAGATAATGAACCAAAGATCATTGAAGAATATATAAAGTTTGTTTCTATTCCGAATGTGACAAAAGATACTTCGAACATTTTACGCAACGCTGCTTTTATAAAAATGATGATGGAACAGCGTGGAATTAAAGCTGAATTTTTAGACGGTACTACTCCAAAAGTAAATCCTGTTGTATTTGGTGAAGTAAAAGTTCCTGGTGCAAAAACTACATTATCATTTTATGCGCATTATGATGGACAACCTGTTAACCCGGCAAAATGGACAGGAGGATTACAGCCTTTTGAACCGGTTTTTATTAATAAACCCATTGAACAAGGAGGGGAAATAATTGCAGCTTCCGGATATGTCTCTCCTGAATACAGGCTTGCAGGAAGGGGAAGTGCCGATGATAAAGCAGGTGTAATGACAATATTGAATGCGTATGATGCGCTGGTTAAAGCCGGGATAACTCTTATGCATAATATCAAGTTCTTTTTTGAAGGAGAAGAAGAACTTGGATCAACGCATCTTGATGAAATTTTTAAAAAGCATAAGGTAAAATTGCAAACTGATCTTTGGGTTATTATTGATGGACCGAGACATGTTTCTGGAAAGAAAATGATAAGCTTCGGAGTACGTGGAGATGTGAATATGAACCTGACGGTTTATGGTCCGAAACGTCCTTTACATAGTGGCAACTATGGCAACTGGGCACCTAACCCAGCATTGTCATTGGTGCAATTACTTGCAAGCATGAAAGACGATAAAGGAAAAATTTTGGTTGACGGATATTATGATGACGTAGTGCCGCTTTCTCAAAGTGAAAAAGATGCCTTGAAAAAAATTCCAAACATTGAAGAAACATTAAAAAAGGAATTAGGAATTGCAGAACCAGAAGGTAGTGGCAGATCATTTCTTGAATCACTTCATTTGCCAACATTAAATATAAATGGTATTAAAAGCGCCGATGTTGGCGAGCTTGGCGCAAACATCATCCCTACAAAAGCGGAAGCAATGCTTGATCTGCGTCTTGTTTTAGGTAATACAACGGATAAACAGGTTAATTTGGTAGTTAAGCATATTGAGAAAACCGGTTTTCATGTTATCGATCATGAACCAACTGATGAAGAAAGATTGAAATATGCAAAGCTGATAAAAATAACAAGAGGCATTGGATACCCGGCACAAAGAACCTCTTTTGACCTGCCAATTGCACAAAGCCTGGTAAAAGCTGTACAGTCGACTGCTGATTATCCTGTAATACTTTTACCATCTATGGGAGGAAGTCTGCCGCTTTATCTTTTTGAAAAAACGCTAAACGCCAAAGTGATCACTGTTCCTGTTGTGAACTATGACAATAATCAACATGCAGAAAACGAAAATGTGCAGTTGAAATTTCTATGGGAAGGCATTGAAACCCTTGCTACGATTATGGTAATGCAGCATCAATAGCAATTATTATCCCTTTGGTTTGGTTGCAGGGGGTTTTTGTTGTGTTGTTTGTGGTTTTGGATCAGGATCATCACCAAGATAAAGAAGATCCTGGGGTAATTCAGTAAGTTTAAGTTCTCTTGCTACAGCAATAAAAACATTATCTATTTTAAATCCTAGCTCGTAGGTTTGAGGCTTTAGTACAAGTGTATATTTTTTTCTTGCCAATACTTTCCTGTAAGCGTTTAGTACCTGGTCGGATAGTTCTTTTGATAAGTTATTTCTCTTTTCGTTTGATTTGTTTTGAGCGATCTGTTGCCAGTAGACAATATTGATCATTGCTTTCTGCCTGTCAGCAAATACCATATCAACAATTGCTTTTGATTTTTTTCCAGCAGCCATTGATGCAGAATCGGCTTTGTATGTGCTGTCGAGCCGCTGAAATTCCGATTCATAATATTCACGAAGAGACCCCAATGAATCACGATCATATATCTGCATAAGGCTATCAACTTTAATATAGCCGGGCATGGCTTGCACCATGATACCAATATCAAATACACCAACTTTAAATGCTTGCTGCGATCTTCCATTCATTGATAACAATAATGCACTAAGAATGAAAGCGAATGACAGTATTTTTTTCATAAACAGTTTTATTAATTTCAAATATATTCTAAAGATTGCTTAAAATAGTTTCCTGTACTTTCTTCATTTGGTCAGGTGTCATTTTGAGTTTTTCATTGGTAAAATTCAGATCATTTGCAGAATTAATTGGGATCAAATGCATGTGTGCATGAGGAACTTCCAGCCCTACTACTTCAATGCCACAACGATTACACTTAAAAGATCTTTCGATAGCTTTTGCAATTGGTTTTGCAAATAGTAGCATTTCTGAAAGATATTCATCCGGCAGATCAAAGAATTTATCCGTCTCATTTTTCGGTACAACCAATACATGTCCTTCACGCAAAGGAAAAATATCAAGAAAGGCAAAGAACTTTTCATTCTCTGCAATTTTATAAGAAGGAATTTCTCCTGCTATGATTTTTGAAAAGATCGTCATACTACCGAAGATTTTAGACTTTAGATTTAAGATTGCGGATTTAATGTAGTTCCATTTCATAGCAATTTGGGCAATCCATAATCAAAAGTTAAATAGAGATATTTTCAATCTTGAACTTCAAAATGCCTGCCGGTGCCTGTACTTCTGCAACTTCACCCGGCTTTTTCCCAAGCAATCCTTTACCGATCGGGGAGGTAACAGAAATTTTTCCAATTTTCAGATCAGCTTCGTTTTCACTCACCAATTGATAAGTTACTTGTTTCTTAGTATTAAGATTTGTCAGCGTCACTTTAGTAAGAATAGACACTTTGCTTGTATCAATGCTGCTTTCATCCAGCACCCTTGTATTGGCAATGATACCTTCCATCTGGGCAATTTTTGCTTCGAGGTGTCCTTGTGCTTCTTTTGCAGCATCATATTCAGCATTTTCTTTCAGGTCCCCTTTTTCCTTTGCTTCAGCAATAGCTTTTGAAGCAGCTGGCCTATCCACTCCTTTCATACGTTGTAACTCTATTTTCATTTGTTCAAAGGTTTCCTTTGTCACATAGTTAAAACCACTCATAATTACCTCCTTATTTAAATGCAATCGCTGGTCACGTTTGCAGACAAAAAAAATAACAACGCCCCAGTGTTTGCTGAAGCGTTGCATTTATATATACAAATATAGAAAATTCTTTATTTCACCGAATGAGAGCAGTAAATTTTTATTAAGACATTACAAATTCATAATCCGTTTTTTATAGAAATCCCAATTTTTGAAGTAGTATCTCACTCATTTTATAAAATGCCTCATGGCTATAGCCTGCAATATGAGGTGTAATGATCACATTAGGCTGATCGATTAGCCATTCAAAGAGTGCCTGCTCTTCCGCATTATAAGAAGATAGTCTTTCGTTTTCTAAAACGTCAAGCCCTGCCCCTGCTATATTTTCATTTACCATAGCATTTTTTAGATCTTGTGTATTTACAATTTGACCTCTTGATGTATTTAATATCCATGGCTTTTGATTCAGTGATTGAAAAAAATCATAGTTAGCCAAGTAATGTGTTTCAGGTGTAAGTGGCACATGAAAACTGATCACATCAGCATAGCGACATACTTGTTCAAGACTTGCTTCCTTTATATAATCTTTACTGAAGCCAAACTTATATTTATCATAAGCCAGCACCGTTACATTAAAAGATCGTAATAATTGAGCGAATGCACTGCCTGTATTTCCATAACCGATAATGCCAACCGTTTTGCCGGAAAGTTCTGTCCCTCTATTCTGATCACGCAACCATTTACCTTCTTTCAACTCTTTTTGCACTAAATGAATTTTATTCATCAGCAATAATAACATTCCCAATGCATGTTCTGCTACAGCATTACGATTACCTTCAGGGCTGCTGATGCATTTTATTCCTTTACTTTCAGCATATTTAACATCTATTAATTCCATACCACTACCAAGGCGACCTATCCATTTCAGATCAGCTCCCTGATCAATTAAATTTGCATCAATTTTTATTCGTGTAGTTATTATAAGGCCTTCCACTCCCTTCATTTCATTAAATAATTCATCGTATGAAATTGCAGGTGCATAGATAACTTCAAAACCTTTTTGCTTCAGCGTTTCTATCAATAATTCATGTGCCTTTGCTGTGATGATAACTTTACTCATTCTTCTTATTTCATTTTAAAACTAAGCTCGCCAAATTCCTTTACAGATAATTGTTCAGCTCTTTTATCAAACATTTCATCCTTCAATATTTCCGGATCGAATAATTGCTTTACCGCATTTCTTAAAGTTTTTCGTCGTTGATTAAAGGCTGTTTTTACCAACTGAAAAAAAGATCTTTCATCTTTCATTTCTACATTTTTTTCTAAAGGCAATAACCTGATAACGGCACTTTTTACTTTAGGAGGCGGAGTAAAAGATCCTTCACTTACTTCAAAAAGATATTCAACTTTAAAAAAAGCCTGCACTAACACACTTGTAACGCCATAGGTTTTGTTTCCTTCCTTTGCAGCTACTCTTTGCGCTACTTCTTTTTGAAACATGCCAACCACATTCTCCACATCATCTTTCCACTCAAGTATCTTAAACAATATCTGGGATGAAATGTTATAAGGGAAATTTCCTGTTATTGAAAACCTTTCGCTAAACGGCTTTTCCATATCAAGAAAATTTTGATTGATCAGTTTCCCGTTTAATGCAGAATAAGTGGCAAGCAAATAATCAAATTTTTCAGTATCAAGCTCCACAGCTTTAAAATCAATAGCGGGTATTTCAAGCAGGTATTTTGTTAAGGCCCCTCCACCAGGTCCCACTTCAAGCAATTTTTGATGGGGGTATTGCTTTATGGCATCTACAATTTTTTTGCAAATATTTTCATCTTTTAAAAAATGCTGGCCCAATGATTTTTTAAGCGTATACATTGTTGCAAATGTACTGGCTTGTTTTTTTTAAATTTTTTTTAAATAAAAAAACCTCCCTGCAGCAAGGGAGGCCTTTAAAAAACAATTATAAAAACCTGCTATTCCAAAACAACAAAACGAGTAGTAAATGTTTCCTGATTTATTTTTAATAACGCATTGTATATTCCAGGTTGCCAATTTTTATTGATCTCAACGGCATATACATTTGTTCCTTTTTTTAGCATTTCATTCATCACCGAAACCTGGCGCCCTTGCATATCAAGAAATACAATTTTTGACAGCACATCTGCCGAAGAATTTATCGTCATTTGAAATTTTCCACGAACAGGATTCGGTGCAATTGCAATGCCTGTTTTCACTGGCGATTTTGCATTAATTCTTAAAATACGACTATATGAATAAGTACCATCATGGTTGAGCATTCGAATTCGAAACTCCATAACTGAAGATGTTTCCACTGAAATATTAAAATTATACGAAGCATCATCTTTCAGATCGCCATTAGCAGAGACCATCCCGGCATCGATAAAACCACTTCCATCTACACTCGCTTCGATCACAAAAGATCTTATAAAAGAATTATTCTGAACTGTCCATTGTAATTCGGCTTTTTTCTCGCTTGCATTATAGATCCCCGAAAAAGATCTGAACCTTGCTGGCAGTACAGAACAAGCAGTATCCCTGCCTATAGTAACAGTATCTGTGGCATAAGGGCTACAGCCTGCCATCAGTCGTTGTGTTACTATATATGTTCCCGGCTGATTTACCTGGATCCATGTGCCTGACGGAGCAGTATAAATAATATTTCCTCCAATGGTGCTCCATGTGTAAACAGAACTCGGATGTGGGTTCGTAATATAAATATCACTTGTGATCGTATCAGACATACCACAAAAGAAAGGAACTTCAGGAGTGATATCGGCTCGTGGTGCTAAGAACAGGTCAATTGGCGCTACGAAGTCTTTTAACTCCGCAGTAAATGATGAAGATGCTCTTGTTTTTACAACAAGCCTGTTAAATGGCGATCCACAAACATCTCCACCTAATAAGCTTACCGGGTCAAGGCCCAACTTGGATAGGTTAACAGAGAATTCCATGAATTGATCTTTTCCATAGTTGACAGCAAGACTATTATCCTGCAATACTAATTGAAAAGGACCTGCCCATGTATTATTACCACTACCTAAACCAGTATAAAAAGCTCCTGCGGTTTTGGGCAAAATACTTGCATAACCATATATAGCACCTGCACTGGCTCCATCAAACTGACCCGACCAGTTAAATTGTGTAGGTGTTAAGCTCAATGCAGATTGGTGAACCCATATACGGGCTTCAATATTTGTCAATGTAGAACTTTGATATTGGCCAGTGAAAATAATATCACCTGGCTTAACGATATTTCCAGCTGCATCAAATTGCCAGCTTGTATGCCCGGCATCGGGTCCATATCCATAAAATTTTGCAGTTGCCCGGTCGTAGTAAATATCTGTCTGGTACATTTCAAAATCGAAATATCGGTTACCCGTGGTATTATCTAATGAAATACCGCCGAACATCCATAAGGAGTCAGTAGTAGTTGGGCCAGCTCTTCTTACATGCATGAAAACATCAAGGATATCATTCTTGTCAGGAATTCCTTGTACACCACCAGTCCAGTTTGCAGGGCTCATTCCATTTTTATCGGAACCCGCTGTAAAAACTGATGAGTCATTTCCATGGTAATCTCTTACAAAGATCGCATCAAGCCAAAGCCTGTTATTAAAAACGGTAAACTGTGGCCGGCTCATAGAGCGGTATAATGGTTTCATTCTTCTTGGCCATGGAGAAACATCACTTAAGTACCCGGCAACAATAGCTGCAGCTCCGGCAGTATCAATTATATGTGTTCCAGTTCCTGCAGTACCATTATTGAACCAATCATCATTACCACTCTGCACAAATCCATTGAAGAAGTTTGCTCTTAGATCAGCATCTACTCCAACTGCAGCCTTGATGATCGGGGTAGTTATTTGTGATGAACAGATAACCGAAAGAAATACCACCCCCATTATAGAAAGTAAAAATTGTTTCATAAGCGTACATTAATTGTCACTAAATCGATCGCACAAAAAATAGGAAAGAAAGGGTGGACAGGTGGGTCTTTCCTATTCTAACTATTAGCGTTGCGTAACACGGATCGTTTCTATCTCAGAATAATGAGTAGAACCGTCGTTCATATTACATGCAATACGATAATAAATAACACCAGGGAAGATGCCTTCATCTTTCCAGGAAAACTTTACTGAATTGTTACATTGAACAGTATTGATGACATCATAAAACTCGCCATCATATGATCTTTCAACGTTAAAGCATGTAACACCAGCTGGTGAATCAATGCCCCAGTTCAGTACATTGTTCTTCTTTGATTGGTGATGAACACGGAAATAAGTAAAATCATGTGCAGGTTTAGCTGCAACAGAAGGAGTTGCATTGTTTGCAACTTTTTCATTTTTACCTGAAAAGGTAAAGCCGGTAAACGCAATAAATGCAACGGCAAAAACAAAAAGCTTTTTCATAAGGTAGAATTTTTAATGATATGAAAGTAGTTCAGCGTCCAACCAATAACAAGGAACATTTACCAGTAAAATATCCCGAAGATTAGGAGTTATTCCTTTCTCTCTTTGTTTAAACATTAACGTGAAATCCTACTAAGAAAAAACCCTCTTATTTCTAAGAGGGTTTTGAATAAAAAAATGTCTTAAACATTATCCGTTCTTGATTATTTTCTTATTAATAACATTGTTTCCTGAAACAACTCTCAATATATAGAAACCGGCAGGAAGGTTTTCTGTATTGGTAACAGTGATATTATTCTTTCCTTTTACCAAAGTATGATTTACCGCTTTTACTATATGTTGATATTGATCCAGTATCTGAACTTGCACAACTCCTTCATCACCGGAAATAAGATCAAATTTTACCTGTGAGCTAAATGGATTGATCAATGACTCGATCTGCAAACCAGCTTGCTTACCAATAAGCTGAATTACTTTCGTAAAGCTGTGTTTGTTGCTTTGGGTTCTTGTTGCTTTGATCCTGTACCAGCTAAGTGTCTTATCTAATGGTTCTGGATCAACGAAAGTGTAATTATTTTGTTCAGCTGCTGGATTCTTAAAGCCATCCACTTCGCCGATCGTTACAAACCTGCTGGCATCTTTACTCTTTTGAATTTCAAATTTTACTGGTTCATCTTCTTTTGAGGTTGTCCAATACAGAACACCTTTGTTATTCTCATTTCTTCCTTTAAAAGAAATGATATCTATATCCAATAAGAAATCACATGGGTCTACGGTTAATGTAACCGTTGCCCCTGCAGAAAAACTACAAGACGAATTGGAAAGATTTGATGGCGTACTTGCAACAACTACCCTGTATTGTGATCCACTATCAGCAGCATAAGCTATAAATGTAGGGTAGGATACACTATACTCCCACGCTGATCCACTCCAACTTGGACTTACTGGCCCGCCACTTATACCTGTTGAAGTCCATGTGGCGCCGTTATCTGTACTTTTCTCCCAGGTATAGTAGGTATAGTTATCATAATAAGATGAGACGATCGCACCCACATCAACAGTATTACTGTCGCAAACAAAAGGATTTGGTCCCGGAGTAACTGTAATATCGGGGCTACATGTAGCAACGACAATATCATCAATAGCCCAGTCATTACCACCACCACCCGGCGCATTATTTCTTATTAATAATTCAAAGCCTGTTTCGCTAGGTCCTGTTTTGTAAACAAATCCTCTTTTTACCCAGGAATTCACTGAATCTGATGCCGCTTGAGTGATTCCAGCTCCGGTACCTGTGTAATATATATTACCTGTTTGGTAGTGATCTTGTCCATTTATCTGGAAGGCAAGATTTGGTGGTACTCCTGATGAGTCATTAGTTGCAAATGGTATGTATGCAGGAGGTGTTGCAGCGTTAGCTGATGCTGCACCTTTTCCTGTAGAATCGCAACCGCATTTATAACAAACATTTCTTACCCATGCAGAAATCTCATAGTAAGTGTTGGGACACAAGTTTGTGATATTAGATCTGAATGCCGTATCTGTTTTATAAGCTGCGTTTACAACCAACATATAGCCACAGGGATTAGTTGCACTCACTGGAAGAGTTGTATCACATGGTGGATTGCCTTTTGCTGTATTGGTAGCTCCTGTATGGTCGCCAATAATATCCCAATGACTAAATACTCTTTGAGGGACTGATGAACCAAGAGTAGATTTATTATATGTATTGACTGTAGTATAAGTGGAGCTTGTATTATTTGGAACACCATAATAATAGTCATTCGGGCCCTGGCTTCCAGTTGTAAATGGTTTATAAGTATAACTTAAAACAGCAGTTGAAGTACCACGATTCCTCGCAAGCGGTGCACCAGTTGCTGGTGCGCCAAATGTGCCATTTGTTTCAATCCCCACCTGGTTAGTAGCATTAAGTGAACTTGAGCATAACCCTGGGCTAACATATACAACAAGACTATCACTTTTTAAAGACACCATCTTCATGACCGACCCATCTTTATAGGTAAATGCTCCTCCTCCCCAGTTTATTTTATCATTATAGGTAGAATAAACCTGGACCCGGTATGTCGCCATTATAATACAAGTACTATTATAAACCGATGGCCTTGAAGTGTTGGATAAACTACCTCTATATGCGACGCTGGCAGTTGGCCCGAGATTCATCTGGATAATAGTATCAGAACCACTTACCTTATACCATCCTGCGTCCGAATCATATGCATCTGTAAATGATTTATAAATCTTCCCTTCATTGGTTTGTGTTGCAAGGGTACCGGATATAAGAGTAAGTCCGCTATTAGCTTGTAGGGTATCATAGAATGCTAAACTATCTACAGTATTTGACCTTACAACAAAGGTTGCCCTGATCTCCAATATATCTCCTGGCTCTACACTTCCACCTGTCGAAAGCTTGGTGACGTTTATATAGCTTTTACTATAATCGATGCTTGCAGTTGATCCGGTACCAGGAGTAGTGATACAAATATTAAAACCCCAGTTACTTCCACCAGTATAGGTACTGCTTGTATGCACACGTACATAATATGTAGTACCCACGGTTAGCCCTGTACTTCCCGGCAATAGACTAAGAGTTGTTCCGGTACTACTGTTACATTGAATAGAAGTAAGAGAACCACAGGTACCTGAATATAATTCCAGATAGGCGGTATTAGATTGAATATTTGTACCAATACTACTTAATGAAATTGTGTTAAACGCATGTGTGGCAGTAAACCTGTACCATACATCAGCACCCGGAGTAGTGATACAATTGCTCGCAACGGATGGACTCGAAACTGTTGCACCAGCCAAAGTTCCGGCAGTATTTGAACAGCCTGCACCAACTGCACCCGGCGTTAAAGTTGTTGCACCAGAACAATTATCATTAGCTGGTGGAGATGCCACAACCGGATCAGTAATACAAATGGTAAAGGTGGCCACTGTTGTTGCTTTGTCTGATCCAACTCTAACAAGATATGTATTTCCAATTGTTAAGCCGGAAGCAGTATAAGGAACATCTCCACAACCTAAAGAGCTTCCACCACAAGCAGAAATAATTTGAACCCGGGGATTTGAACCACTACCCCAGCCTGAAACTTCTGTTACGTCTATTGTGGGGGTTGGGCTTTGTGCAACAAACTTATACCAAACATCATTAGAACTTGCATGAATATTATTAGGAGAACATGCAGGAGTACCTGCACTAATTGTGGCGCCAGTTAATGCTCCGGCAGTAGGGCTACAGGAAGTTGAAGAAGTCAACGTAATTGCACCATCACATTCATCATATGTAGATGTATGAGTTACACAAATATTAAAGTTTGCAACTGTCCCGGCACCAGTTGGATCTGTGCCCAGGTTTGATACACGAATCTTATAGGTTGTACCTACTGTCAATCCTGTTTGGGTAATAGATGTATTACCGCAGACAGGTGATCCTATAGCTGCACATGCACTAGTATATATTTGTAGTCTAGTAGCTGTTAGATTTGCACCAAGGCTACTTAATGTTACAGTTTCACTTGTGCTTGCGGCTACAAAAGAGTACCAAACATCATAATATGTTCCAGCAGCAAAACATCCCAATGCAGTTGCACCGTTTGCTGTTGCAAGGTTCAATGAACCGGCAGTATTAACACAGGTTGTATTAGAGGTTATGCTTAAAGCTCCAGCACAGTCATTATTTGAAGGAGCAGCATGTGTTACACAAATATTAAATGTATTGGATGCACTATTTGTACTCGGGTCTGTATAGATCCTTACATAATAAGTAGTACCCGGCGTAAGCGTTGTTACATTTAAACTGGTACCAGAAGCACATGCTACAGATGTAAGTGATGCACATGATCCGGAAAAAAGTTGTATACGTGGATTAGCAGGTGCTGATGACAGAGTGATCGTTGTGTTTGCTCCATACGCTACAAAACTATACCATACATCATTTCTGGTTGCAATACCACAGCCAATAGAAGCAATCGTGGAAGGAGTTGCTCCAATTAATGTTCCTGATGTATTTGAACAAGCTCCATTAGATGTTAAACTAATAGCACCTGTACACTCATCATTTGCTGGAGCAGTATGTGTAACACAAATATTAAAATTATCAGCGCCGCCAGTACCAGAAGGATTAGTAGTCATATTAGCCACTCGAACATAATATGTAGAACCAATCGTCAACCCTGATTGAGTAATTGATGTGGTTCCACAAGCCGAAAGATTAGTTAAACTGGCGCAAGTTCCTCCATATATCTGAATTTGGGGATTAGTAATATTTGCGCCCAAACTGCTTAGTGTTACAGTTTCAGTTGTTGCTACTGCTACAAATGAATACCAAACATCATAATAAGTACCTGCTACGAAGCAACCAAGAGCTCCACCGCTTGCTGTGGAAGAATTTAGTGTACCTGCAGTATTTACACAAGATGCATTAGAAGTTAAGCTTATTGCACCCGAACAGTTATCATTGGCCGGAGGTATATGAGTGACGCAAATATTAAATGTTCCAGTGCTATTGTTGTTTTGTGTATATACACGGATATAATAAGTTGCTCCAATAGTAAGACCTGTAGATGAAACTGTAGTGTTTCCGCATCCTATCGATGTAAATGATCCACAAGTACCAGAAAGCAATTGAACACGAGCATTTCCCGGTGCAGACGACAATGTAACTGTATGCGAGGTGCTTTGTGCTACAAATGTGTACCAAACGTCATATTTATCAGAAGCGCCACAACCCACGGAAGGTAATGAAGAAGGATTCCATGTTGCATTGACATTTGTACCAGCTGTATTCACACAGGATGTAGATGAAGTCAGTGATGTGGCATTCCAACACTCGTCATTAGCTGGTTGCGCATAAGATGTTGTAGAGAAAATCATTCCCAGGGAAAAAAGAATGATTACAACACAAGGATATCGGAAGGATTTCATGATTGCTTGTAGTCTTTGGTTTTACAGAATATTGGATTATGAACAAAATAAACGTAACTGGTGTATAATATCAAGAGCGATAGTACTCTAAAAAAACAAGGAGTTTTACTAATAACTATTTGCAAATCAAATGTGGAATCTAACATGCAGAACAGGACTGTGATTAATCCTTATAAACCTTAGAGTGGTTTTGCGTGATTTTTATTAGAAACAATACGGTATAAAATTGAGTAGTAATGCTTAGGTATTAATAAAGTTTTATAAATAGCTTAGTCGCCTTAAAATCCTAGAAAAACTATGTTACAAGCTACTGCACGAACCATAGCCTTTTCGGCTATCTTCTTTTTGGCATTTATTTATAACGCATCTGCAAAGAATGCTGCACCCCCTGCAAATGATAATTGCGCGGCTGCCCAAACATTAACACTAGATGTTACTTATGCCGGTGGCACAGTAAAACAAGCTACTGCCAGCCCTACTGTTCCAATTGGTACATGTACCGGCAATCCTGATGATGATGTTTGGTTTAAATTCACGTTGTCATCAACCACCAGTGTAACAATTACTCTAAGTAATATTGGTGCCAATTTACTTTCATCCGGTGCCGTTGTACAACTTCTGTCTGGCACATGTCCTTCTGGATTTACTTCATTGACATGTGGTACAACAGAAATTTCATACTCAAATCTTGCGAGCGGAACTTATTTTATTCGTGTATTTTCTGCTGGCGGCACAGGTTTGAACAGCAGTGCAGATTTTGACATTACAGTTTATGGCCCACCAGCAAATGATGATTGTGCTAATGCACCAACGCTAACTTCTGCGACAACCTGTTCAAATACAACTGGAACACTTGTAAATGCATCTGCATCTACGGGTCTGCCTGTTGGCTGCGAACCTGTCGGAACACACTATGATGTATGGTATAAGTTTGTTGCATCCGGTACTACACATACAGCAACTTTGAGTAGTTTAGGTTCAAATGTTAGCAATTCAAGAATTCAGATATATGGAGGATCTTGCGCTTCATTATCTTCCATTGCCTGCGGAACAACTTCCGTTACTTCTTCTTCCTTAACCAATGGTCTTACTTATTATATAAGAGTATCAAATGTAGGAAGCAGTCCTTCCAGCAATGGCGGATTTGATATTTGTGTAACAAATCCAGCACCTCCGCCGGCTAATGATGATTGTAGCGGAGCTGTAACATTGACTTCAGGAACTTCTTGTTCAAATACAACAAGCACAGTTGCGAGTGCAACTGTAACTACAGGTCTTCCAGCAGGCTGTGAATCAGTTGGAGCACACTATGATGTATGGTACAAATTTGTTGCTGCAAATACGATTCATACTGTTACTATCAGTGGACAAGGTTCTAATTTCACTAATCCAGAAATACAACTCTACAGCGGCACATGCGGATCATTAACATCATTAGCATGTGGTACAACTGCAGTCGGATCATCTCTATTGAGTATTGGCTCTACATATTATGTCAGAGTATCCAATATAGGAAGCAGTCCATCAAGCAATGGCGGGTTTAGTATTTGTGTTACACATCCTACGCCACCACTGATCACAACAGCAGGCCGTATGAATGAAGTTTATAAGCAAACTACTCTGTCTGGCTCAGGCATATTGCAATATCCATGGGAAATAGCCTATGGCCCGGATAATAACTTATGGATAACTGAATCGAGAGGCTATAAAGTTTATAGGATGGATCCTAATACGGGTGCAAAAACAACTGTACTTGATATTTCAATGGGAAGCACATGGTTGCCTTCCCCATCTGACACATTGGATGTACAGTTCAATAGTGGATGGCCACAAGGTGGTTTAGCAGGTTTAGCTATTCATCCTTTATTCCTTGATGGAACAGGTCTTCATGATTTTGTTTACATATCTTATGTTCACAGAAATTTAGGTGGTAGTTCGCCAACAGGAATGTTTTTCAGAAACAAAATAGTAAGGTTTACATACAATAGTGGTACCGGCAAACTTGAATCACCTGCTATAGTGGCTGATGCTTTACCTGGAAGCAATGATCATAATTCACAAAGAATAATTATAGCGCCAGTTACAGTTGGTGGTACCTATTATTTATTTTATGCTTCAGGCGATATGGGTGCTGGTCAATTCGGCAACCGTGATCGTCCAAACTATGCGCAAAACCCAGCTAACTATGAAGGAAAGATCCTTCGTTACAATCTTGAACCGGATGCTGATGCAGGTGCTGCTGCGTGGGTTCCGAATGACAACCCTTATTCCTCATCAAGCCCAGTATATGCAATTGGCATAAGAAACAATCAAGGCTTTGCATATGATCCTGTATTGAATGTTTTATACGGAGCATCACATGGACCATACAGTGATGATGAAATAAATATCATACAACCTTTCAAAAACTATGGACACCCTTTGATAGAAGGATTTGCAGATGGAAATTATAATGGTAACAGCACATCAGGAACTACAACAAGTGTATCTGCCGGAGCAGCCTATACTGATAACAATGGTGTTTCCAGTTGTCCCCCGATCGGAGATGAAGTAGCAAACAAAGCGATCATCGATGCCAGTGGAAATGGGCTTTATAAAGATCCTCTTTTCTCTGCTTACCCTGTACCAAATGGTGATCTTTCAACACCAGGAACTGTAAAATATATCTGGAGATTTAATCCAGGTAATGCAACACCAGCACCAGGATGGCCAACTGAAGCTTGGTCAGGTTTAGATATATACACTAATGCTTTAATACCTGGTTGGAAAAATTCATTGGTTGCAGCTTCATTAAAATGGGGAAGACTTTTAAGAGTAAAATTAGGAGCTGCAGGTACTACCACAGCGCCTTCAAATACCTACAACGATAGTATTAGCTACTTTAATAGCCAGAACCGATTCAGAGATCTTGCTTTTTCACCTGATGGTAAAGACATTTTTGTAGTGATGGATAATACATCAACTACATCAGGTCCTGGTTCTGCAAACCCTGTAGTACCAGCATGTGCTGGCTGCGTTCAGAAATATACCTTCCTTGGCTATTATGATAATGGAGGTAAAAGCACAATTCCAACTTCTATTGATGTTACAAGCGGTACCGATAATACATGTACTACAAGTACAACCGTAACGATCGACAATACGAATGCGAATCTTTGGGTTCCTATTACGGGCCCAGATGGGAATATTATGGCAGAGATATATGCAAATGGAAACATCCTCGGCACAGTAACTTCTTCATTCTATAAAAACGCAGGGTCTATTCGTATAACTAATGGGCTTCATTATTTGGATAGAAATATCACCATCACGCCGCAAACCCAACCATCTACGCCGGTGAAAATTAGACTTTATATTTCAAAAGCTGAATTGGATGCCCTGGTTGCGGACGTATTAAGTTCTGTTACTAGTATTAGCAGCTTGCAGATCTTAAAAAATAGTGATGCATGCAATAACATAATTACAAATGCTACGACATTAATAGCACCGACCTTTGCTGAAGCACACGGTTCTAATGGTTACGTATTACAAGGCGACATTACTAGTTTCTCTTCATTCTATTTTGCAGCCAACAACTTTACGCTGCCATTGGACCTTCTTACGTTCACAGGTCAACTACAAAATGATAAAACCGTATTGTTGAACTGGAAAACAGAGAATGAGATCAATACTTCTCATTTTGTAGTAGAAAGAAGTACAGATGGAAATCGTTTCAGCCCGATAGGTAACGTTACTGCCAACGGCGGACGTAACAATGCAGGCGGTTCATACAATTATTCATTTATAGATAACGATGCAGCGAATCAATCATCTCAAAGACTTTACTATCGTTTGAGAATGGTGGATATCGATACCAGGGCTAAATACTCAAATATCGTTTCTGTAGTACTGCAATTTGTTACAGGTACAATTAATGTTTCTCCAAACCCTGTTATCAATGATGTGAAAGTAGTCATTGCCTCACCGGAAGATGGAAGAGTACATTGGAAGGTGATCGATAATGCGGGAAGGGTGATCTTGAAAGGTACTCAGCAAGTAAGTAAAGGAGCAAATAACTTTACCATCAACATGAACAAGTTGCCGGCAGGTAGTTACTACCTCGATGTTACAGGTGCTGGTAATGATCAAAAAGTCAAGATGCAAAAATTGTAAACTAATCAAAAACAATTAAAATAAAAATTAACCCCGGCAATTGCCGGGGTTTTTTATTAATAAGGATTAGTATCATCAAATTAAAATAATCCAAGAGAAACCCCTCCGTAAAAATTTCTACCTGCAGCGGCATTGTAATAACGACCGCCAGCAGCATTGATATCATTACCGAGACTGTAAGTAACATCAAACGCATTATCTACTCCAATAAACAGATCAAGTTTATTTTTCTTACGCAAGTCCTTTTTCCACCCGATCCTTCCACCAAGTAAATTATATGAAGACGCATATTCTGTGTTTGCATCATTTAATGGAATAGGATCGCTGTAATAATATGTGACGTTGGCATAAAATCCAGGTTTTATAAAGATATCTGCTCCTAATGCCACCGTATTTTTTGCAACGCTTGGCAATTTTTTTCCGCTATAGTCATTGGTCAGTTGTTTAAAATCATTGTAAGTAAAGTTATTCCACGTATGACTTACCCATATTCTTGAATTTGCAATAAATGAATTATGAGGTAATATTAAATAGGAAGCCTGTGATTCAATCCCTTTTTGTTTTGTGGAGCCTGCGTTTGTAAAATAATCTGCGTTACTCGCATCTCTTCTTTGAACGATCGCATTTTTTAACTGGTAGAAAAAAACATTTACTTCGACATACAATTTCTTGTCAAGCCAGCTACTTTTAAATCCTGTTTCATAGTTGGTCCCCTGTTCAGCATTCAGGTTAGTGCTTATTATACTTGTTGAAGGCAATACTTCTGCAACGGTTGGCGGTGAAAATCCTTTGCCTACACTTCCATACAGATAAAATTCATCGAAAATCCTTTTTGATATTGCCAGCCTCGGTGCCGATTCGTTTTCATAAGCTCTTTTTTGTTCAGGTAATGAAGGGATGGATAGCCTTTTAATTTTAATTACTGATTTATTAAGACTGAGGCCAGCTGTGATATTTATATCATGCTTCAGACGAAGGTCTGCCTGTCCGAAAATTGACCAAGTACTGTTTTTAACATCATCATTTGTCAATTGTGTTCCAGGTTTACCATTGGTATTATTATAAGTGCTGATATTAAAAAATCCTTGTTGCGCTTCCGCTCCAAATACAATTCTTGTATCATTCTTTTTTCCAGGTTTCCATGTAAAAACTGTTCTTCCCCCAAGATGTGGTTCATTTCGGACTTCATAATTTCGAAAAGTTGGATTTTTAATAGTTGAATAAGCACCATAGAATACAAGACTATTTTCAAAATGATCGTTGAATTTATAATGGTTATTCAATCCTCCGAACCACGTTTTCTGATATATTGCAGCTTTTGCTTTATCGGCGCTGGGGAAAATTCCTGCAGCAGGTCTGGCAGCTCTTGGGTTCTTTTCATATTCTGCTTTTGTAAGAGCTCCGGGAGTTTCATAAAAAAGATCGCCGTAAAGAAAGTTGAACCGCAATGTTTCTTTTTTACCAGATTTTATTTTTGTTTGCCAGTTAAAAACATCTCTATGCATAGAAGTGTGGTCCCTGTAGCCATGACTTTGCTGATGGGAAAGATTAAATGTATTTCTTAACTTTTTTTGTTCAAGATTTGCCTGAATATTTATACCTGCAAGATCATAACTTCCAAAATTCAAATTGACTAAAAGTTGGTTAGGCATTTGTTCAGGCAAGCTGTTGATCAAAATCGCTCCCCCTGTGCCGGCTCCATACAAACTACCTGCAGGTCCTTTAACAATCTCTAAAGAATTAAAATTGTAAAAGCTGAATTGATTTAAATAAGTATTTCCACCGGGATCAGTAAATGGTATTCCATCCAAATACACCTTAATATTTCTTACACCAAAAGGAGACCGCAATGTACTTCCTCTTACATTCATACGATAGCTACCCGGAGATCGTTCCTCCATCCGAACTCCAGGATTTGTATTAAGTGCAGGAAGGATATTTGTATTGCTAAATCGATCGAGCCTGGTTTTATTAACCTGGCTTATTGCAGCAGGAATTTTTTTCAAGCTTTGATTTTGTTCATAAGCTTTTATAACAATTTCACTAAGTGTTTGCGAAGAATCAGCAGTTACAGCCTGCGAGTTTGAAAAAAGAAATGCACACGACCCTAATAGACAGAGAGCAGTTTTTCGCATAGTATTGGTTTTAGATTCCACAAATCTAAACTTTCTTATATCCTTAAACAAAAACTGGCAGCGATAACGCTGCCAGTTGTGCTTTTACAATTATAAAAGTGATTGCCGTATCAATAATTCCGGATACATAGCTTTTATCTTGCAATGATCATTTTCTCAGTTCTTCTCGTCTTGCCATCTGTTCCTTTTATCGTTAATACGTATACTCCATTGGGTAGATTACTTACATCCATTCTTGTGGCAAGATCTTTACTTTGTTTACTCATTATAATTTTTCCACTTATATCATATAAGTTGATCAAGCTGCTGGAAAGATCATAATTATAAACTATGATGTAGTTGCTTGCCGGATTAGGATAAACATCTATCCTCTTATCTTTTGTATCATCCTGGATCTTACTTTCAGTAAGTAGTTGATTGTATCCCCTTGCTCCTGCCGGGCCTTGATATGAAAATTCTAAAATACTTCCGGGGTTTGGTGGAATAGTCAAAACATTTCCTGTAGGTCCTGATGTGTTTCCCTCACTGTCGCAGGCCACATAAATTTTTAATCCGTCGGCAGAAACCGCCACATCACGATAACGGCCAAGCCCTTTGAAGTAGTTAATAGTATCGGAAATAATGCTTTGGCCATCGTTACTCAACTTATAACGGATGACCTTTCCGGATTTCAATGTGGCAATGAGCAAAGAATTTTGCCAGCCTGGAATTGCATTGCTTCCATAAAAATCAGTACCTGATGGAGCCATTGTTGGCCATGTCATAAAATCTCCACTTGTTGGTGGGTTTGCAGAAGGGAAAATAGAACGTAATGGTTCCTTAGCATTTAGCGATGCACAATTTGCCTGTTCATCAACTACAGCAAACCCGCCCATGGTAATACCATTATAGTTACCATCACAAAAGCCAGCCACCCTCGGCCAACCATAATTTCTTCCTCTTTCAATAATATTAACTTCATCATCACTCCATGGTCCATGTTCACTGCTATATAAAATATCTGTTCCATTCACATTACCCCAAACAAGACCCTGCGGATTGCGATGCCCCAGAGTAAATACAGCAGTTGGTTGCCCGCCATTAGTAAATGGATTATCAGAAGGTATCCAGGAGCCAATTCCATCAGTTTCCGTATTCAGTCTTAAAACTTTTCCTTCATATATATTTACATTCTGTGCATTATTAGTACGTGAGGCATTATCAAACTGACCTGCACCCATATCCCCTACTGTATAATATAATTTTAGATCCGGTCCGATTGCTATCCGCGAAGAATTATGATCGTTGCTACCCGGAATATTTTCCAACACAGTTACAGGTTGCTCAAGAATTCTTGTTGTGAAATTATATGTGTATCGTTCGATCCTTGTTTTTCTAACAGTACTGCTAACTGATTGATAAGTATAAGAAATATATACGTATGGTTTTCCCGACAAAAATTGTGGATGCAAAGCAAGACCCATCAAACCATCTTGTCCTCCAACACGCACCATTTTAGAACCAAGTGTAAGCACTGTGGTCTTTACTCCAGTGGCCGGAACTACAAAACTTACTTTGCCAGCAAATCTTTCAGTGTACCATAAATTATTATCGGGTCCATATACCAGATCATGCGGCATCTGCTGGCTGGCAATAACTGTGCGAACTGAAAACGTTTCAGTAGCAGAAGTTGTAGGAAGGGTCAGGACAGTCATAGCACTACTGGTTGCTTGATTCCCAACCCCATCTTTTGCAACTACAGTCATTGAATAAGCAGTATTAGGTAAAAGACCAGTTACACTATATGCTGTACCCGTAATATTGGCGCTATTTATTTTCACCCCACTCCTAAACACGTCATAGCCAGTGACACCAACATTATCTGTAGACGGCAACCATGATAAAGTAAATGTTGTGGTTGTAATGTTTGCTGCCCCAAGACCAGATGGTGGTGTTGGCGCCTGGGTATCCATACTATTATTAACAGACAGATATATGCCAGGAATCACTTCACTTGGTGCAGAAGTGCTTTGACCTGGCTTTGCCCATCCGACTGATAAATTATCGTTGCCGGTGCCTTCTTTCATCAACGCTTCAATATAATATTTCTGTCCAGCCGTCAATGCTATTGTAGCAGATTTTTGAGAAGCCGCTTTATTCCATTGCCTGGATTTAGTGGGGCTGGTATTAAAAGCGATCTTTACTTTGTTTGCCGGGTTAATAGTTGTGCTCAGCCAAAGTTCGCCACTTTCATCACTTGCTATCCAAAAAACATAATTACCTGTTGTCGGTGGGCATATGTAACCATAAAGCTTCATCCCGATATTGTTTCCAAGATTGGATGGTGTTTCAAAAATTGTATATGTGCCAGACTGTGATGGGTTGTTCGGATAGTTTGAATTCGATGTCAGGTTGCTAACAGCTCCCCCTGTGATATTATTCCAGCGTTGGAAATTAATGCTCCCTAATCCAGGACAACTTTGGCTTACAGAAAATAAAAAAGAAAATAACAGAATGGTGGTAAAGTAAAGGTGTTTCATAAATATTAAAATTTTGATGGCTTGTTAAATATAAAGTTAAACCATCGTATCAGCAATGAAGTAAATTTTAAAATGATTGTTATCAAGTATTGTAGATGTTTATATATACTGGTTAGTCTATAAACTGTACAAACGTTCTTTTTATAATTCTGTATTTTTACAAACAATCAATAAGAAATGCATTCAAACCTTAAACCTGTAATTGGCATCACCTGCGGGGATCTAAATGGCATCGGTATTGAACTGATCATAAAAACATTTTCAGACAACCGTATCCTTGAACATTGCACTCCTGTCATATTTGCTTCCAATAAGGCAATAAATTTTTACAGGAAATCTTTACCAGAAATTAATTTCAACTGGCAAAATGTAAAGGAGTTAACAAGGTTAAATGCCAAACAGATAAATATATATAACTGTTGGGAAGAAGAAGTGATCATAACTCCCGGCCAATTAAATGATACCGGCGGAAGGTATGCAGTAAGATCATTGCAGGCTGCAGTGCATGCCTTAAAACAAAATGAAATAAACGGCCTGGTTACTGCACCTATTCATAAAAAAAATGTGCAATCACAGGATTTCAATTTTACCGGGCATACTCCTTTTTTAAAAAGTTATTTTGGTGTAAATGATGTTTTGATGATATTATTTTCAAACCAATTCCGGGTTGCATTACTTACTGAGCATATACCTGTTAATGAAGTCGCTGCAAATATTTCTAAGGAAACGATCATAAGAAAGCTAAATATTTTAAATGAAAGTCTTCAAAAAGATTTTGGAATTGATAAACCAAAAATTGCCGTTTTAGGATTGAACCCTCATGCGGGTGATGAAGGACTGATTGGAAAAGAGGAAGAAACAATTATCAAACCTGCTATCAAAGAAGCAAAACAGAATAATTTAATTGTATCAGGACCTTTTAGTGCAGATAGTTTTTTTGCAAGACAATATCACAATCGTTTTGATGCTGTGCTTGCGATGTATCACGACCAGGGACTTGTTCCCTTTAAAACACTTGCTTCTGGTGAAGGTGTAAATTATACAGCAGGGCTCCCTGTTATAAGAACTTCACCTGACCATGGAACAGCATTTGATATAGCCGGTAAAGGAAAAGCCGATGAATCATCTTTCCACTCCGCAATTTTTGAATGTATCGATATAATTAAAAGAAGAAATAATTATATAGAAAGTCATGCTAACCCATTACGTAAGCGTACAGCTGAAGTGCTTGCAAACGCTGAAGATGAAAAGATCGAAGAAAATTAAAAAATACCTTCAAAAAAAATGATCGTTCAAACGTATTTAATCTATCGTATTTCTTCTAAATCTCCTCTGAAATTACTTTGAAAAAGTAGAATTACTACGAGTAAAAAACTACATTATTACTTAGAAATTTTTCTTAGAAAATTATGAGATGCAAAAAGTGGAATATACTTTTACATCCGTTATTGATTTCGATTAATCCGTTACCCGAGTCAGTCCCATCAAAAAAACTTTCTCGGTTAATTAACACAAAGATTTTTAGATCCTCCTGAAAAACCTCCGGATAGTGCAGTTTAGGCTTCACATTCCATGAATGAAGTAGTTTAACCTTAACTATAATAATTTAATTAATCACCCTAAAAAGAAAACAATGAAACATTTCTTCAAATTAACCTGTGCTGCCGCAGTTCTTACCGCAGGCATTATCACACTTTCTTCGTTCAATAAAAAGGAGAAAGCAACTACAAACATCGATGCTTATAGCATTCAGCTTGTATCAAATACATCAGATGTAAGTCGTGGTGCTTATGAGTGGACATGGGTTCTCACTAACCCTAATCCAGGTAATGGAGAAAATGGCACACTACAGAATGTAAGCCATTTTGATATTGCCTTAAATGCAGAAGCTGAAGCAGCTTTAGTTTCTGCAGAATACAGCTTTGATGGTATTACATGGATAAGTGTTCCTATTGAATTAGAACGTGACCCAGCAATCAGACTATGTACTAAAGATGACGTTTTAAAATTCGATGCTGGAACTGTAGGAAGCCAACCTACTTACTACAGAATTACTTTAAGCCAGGAATTTGGTACTAATCCTTACGCTACATCATGGATCAAATCTGGTAGTCGTACTGGTTGTAACATGTACTTCTTCTCTGGTGTTGGAGCATCAAGTAATAACTAAAATTATATGAAATAAAAAAGCTGCGGATAACTGCAGCTTTTTTGTTCCAATAGTTAGTTCATTAATGCAATGAATATACTATTGCATTTAATTTTCACGATTATGTTTTGATGGCTTTGATTAAAATAGTTTAATCATTTGTCTCTAAGTGTTTTTTATGTCCTTAAATCCGTTCAGATGAAAACAACTATACATTTAATTTCCTATAGGCCACCATTTAAATTTATCCGAAACTGGTTTTTCCACCTGTTCGTAATTTTTCAATTTATTTTTCCAGTTTCATCTTCTTCGCAGTGTACAACCTATACCATTAATTGGGATTATCTTGAATTCTTTCATAATTCAGCAACATGGTATAATACTACCAGTCCATCAACTGGTCAGCCATTTGTTACGAATACGATGAAGCAATCACAGAACTTTGCTTTTGGTTCTACAAATAGTTTAACTATAGCTTCTACGATACCTGTTGGCAGTTATGGATCATTTTGGGGAGACGTTACTGATCATACCGGAGAAACCGGAGGGTATGGAAGTAATACTGATGTAAAATATGTATTAACAAGTACGGGGTCAATTACTCTTACGCTGACTTTTTTGAATGAAGTTCAAAATTTAAAATTCTCCCTCTATGATATTGACCAGAAAATGAGAACAACAATAACAGCAGCAGATGCTTCATCTACCGCCCTTAACGTTACCCTCACAAAACCAGCGGGGGCATCTTCAGCAATTCAATTAAATGGTGATCCAGCCGCAACCACTTTAACAGGAACTTCTGTCATTGCCGATTTACCTTTGGGTGGCGGTTCCGGAACTGATTATGCTTCTACTGGCAACCTTGGTACCATTAATATAGATATTACAGGGCCGGTAAAAACAGTTAGTATAAATTTTATTAATAGTGCCGGAGCAAGAGACGTATGGCTTTCCGATATTACAGCTTGCTCTCCCGATCCAAGTTTTCCATCAAATTATTATTCTCCATATACTCAACCTTATACTGGACAACCTGCTTATTTTCTCGCTAATCCGGATTTTAATCTGAATGTATACATGGTAGATCCTGTTAATAGAACTGCCGATTTATTGTTTACTGATCCGGGTGTTGGAGGTAACGCATTGAACTCACTTGCTTATGACCCAATAAACAAATATGTTTATTATGTAATGAACGGTTCAGGCGCAAGCGCCGGAAACAGAGCAATAAAGAGATATAATTTAAATACAAATACTATTACCACGATCGTCCCTGATATAAATACACTTGGCATACCTACATTCACACAAGGGATTGAAGCTGCTTCAGCTTCTTTTTACAATGGATGCTTATACCTCGGTGTAGAAGGCACTAACCCCAGCAATTTTGCTACAAATACCGAATCCACTATATGGCGGATTGATCTGGATGGATCAGGAAATGCAGTTAGAGCATCCCAGGTCTTTGGTGTTCCAAGTGATAATGGCTCGGGCCAGCCCAGCCATGATTGGGGAGATTTCATTATGAAAGACGGAACTATAATCACTCATGCATCAAACCAGATTACACCTTCTTATCAAAGTTCATGGACACATTTCGATATGACCACAAGTACTGCAACAAATACTTATACGGGGTATGCGGACACTTCCGGGCAGCTTGGCCAACTTTATAATGGTACCGTATATAGAGTAGATAATCGAATAGCATTATATAATAATAATGGTACTACTGGTACTGCCAACACAATATCAGTTACTTCTTGTTCACCGGCCTGGAACAACAGACCGGCAAACGATGCATCTGATCCATTCAGACCAGCACTTGATTTCGGCGATGCGCCTTCTTCTTATGACCCTAATGTTTTATCGCCTGCTGCAAATCAGCAAGCATGTAATAATTCAACCCTGAGAATAGGATCAGCATGGGATCGTGAATGGAGTTTGGGCAGTTCTACAGATGCGTCAGGTGACGGTACCGATGAAGATGGGATCGGCACAGTTTCAGGATTGGTATCAGATGGTAGTACTTATACCCATGTCCAGGAAGTAAATGTTTTCAATAATACCGGCTCAACAGCTTATTTAGCTGGTTGGCTCGATTATAATGCAAATGGTGTATTTGATGCTTCAGAAGGTGTGGTTGTTACAGTTCCATCCAGTGCTTCAATGCAAACAATTTCCCTTGGATGGACAGACATTACTGTAGCATCTGGAACACCAAACACATTTTTACGAGTAAGGCTATATTCAGGTACACTTACTGCCAACGATGCAACAGGCTGGCTCAGTGATGGTGAAACTGAGGATTATCCTGTGTTGTCTCAGTCTTATCCTCTTTTCATCCAGTTATTGAATTTTAATGCAACATTGACAAGAGATAAAGATGTTTGGTTAAGTTGGAAAGCTAATGCGGCTAAAGATGATCTTGGTTTTGAAGTACAACGTAGCGGTGACCAGCAAACCTGGGAAAAAATAAAATGGGTTGACCTGAACACAGCAACTGCTACCGCAGACTATAGCTTGCTAGACGATGAACCAATTGAAGGCATCTCATATTATCGCTTAAAAATGGTGGAAAAATCAGGCTCATCAAAATACAGCACTACCAGGACAATACACATTGATGGATTACGCAATAGTTTAAAAGTTTATCCCAACCCGGCAAAGAATGATATCAATGTGTCATTTTATTCAAATGATGATTTACAAGCAACATTAGTTGTGAGATCACTCACGGGAGAAATGATGATGAAAAGACCAGCTAATCTGAACCAGGGTAGCAATCTTATCAAAGTCGCGGTAAACGGATTAAGTAATGGGCTTTACGTTGTTGAACTGATCACACCTGAAAAAAAGTATATTAATAAAATATCTGTAACACATTAGAATAGATCAAACATTTTATAAGGTCGGTTAAAAATCGCAGGTCATTCAGAAAATGAATGACCTTTTTATTTCTATATTATTCTAAGGTGTTGGAGTTTTTTTTTGTTCCTTTCCTGCCATATGATTAAGATTATAGCTGATAGAAAATAAGAAAAAACGAGGGACCACATTGGCACGTATATCCTCATAATAATTCTCCCCAACTACCCTATTCGTACCTTTATTCTGCCTTAAGATATCATAAACTGTGAATTTGATTTCGGCAACGTTTGTCACAAAGAACTTTTTTGCGAGAGACATATTCCATAAGAAAATATCCTGGTTATATCCAGGTGTGCGGCCAGAATTTATATAATGATCAAAATCACTTAATAAGTAGAGGCGATTTTCAAAGCGATACGTAAGATCAGCAGAGTAAGCAAAATTCATGTAATTGTTATTTGAACTTTTATTCACATTATAAGCAACACTATTATAGACAATGCCTGTGCTTACAGATAAGTCTAATTTTTCATTACCATAATTTAAGCCTGCCGATTGATTGATCTGTAATACAGTGGTAAAATTCTTTTGCTTAAAAACAAGACTGGCATCCCTGGATAGATATATCATATGTGAAAGCGTTAAATTAAATCCTTCCTTTCCTTTGATCGGAAAGTTCAACGATGCAGTTCCAGAGCCATTAAAGGAACCATTCATATTTTCAGGCTTATAAATAACTGTTATTGCATTGAGTGAGTCGATAGTATTCACGATCTTGTTTCCCGTATACATGATATTCAAACTGGCCGTAAAAAATCGTTGCGATGCGAGAGCAATTGAGTTATAATTTATACTTACATTATTTAGAAATTCCTGTCTAAGGGACGGGTTCCCGGTTTTAATCACCAATGGGTTTGTCACATCTGCAACATCCTGTAATTGCGAAACAGTTGGCGCATTTGTTCTTCCACGATAATATATGCGGATATTTTTTGCCCGTGTAATTGCATAATTAAAATTGGCTGTGGGAAATAAGTTGATGAATCGCTGTTGGATCGTTGTATCCCCTCTTGAATCTGTACTTTTATTTGTAAGATTTGTAGATTGTACTCCCAATCCCACCTGGTAATTCATCTTTTTTAATTGTTGCCGGAAATTGAATCCAACTTTGCTGGAATTATTATTGTAATCAAAATAATTTGTTAGCAAGGGGTTGATGAGATCATAGTTTTTGGTTCCATTATTGAAATCATATGTTTCTTTATCAGAGATATTATTACTACTTGTATAGGCATAATTCAATTCTAAAAGTTTATTATGCCCAACTGGCTCAGTATAAGATGCACTGATCGTGTTATTACCGGATTTGATATCCTGGTTTGTTCGCTGATTAAGATCTATCTTGGAAACAATCGCACCATTCCTGTCATAAGTAATAGTTGGCGATTTATTTGTATTTTCTCCGTCGCTATTATTTATATTATTTCTCCACCCCAGGGTAAAAGTTCGGCCCATCTTCTTAAATTTCTTTCTGTACAATAATTCACCCGAATAATTGATCCGATCTCTAAGATCGTACTTGTCAGAAGCAGACTTGGCGGCCACGTATTTGTACATACCATCAGCAAAAGTTATGCTTGTATCAAAATAAATTCCTTCAAATCTTTGTGTATTAAAATTTAGCGCATACAATATAGAATTCATAGTATCGATCATATATTCCCAACGTCCATTCACCCTATGTCCTTTATTGGTATTGCGGGTTTTATTGTATGAGCTAACCTTAGATGAAGAGTCACCAGGAAAAACATTTTCTCTAAACTTATTTTGTATAAGAAGATTTGAATTATCAGTATAGAAATAACTGCCTCTAAAATCAATTTTGGGTCCCCATGTGTCATTAAAATTAATTCCTGCAGAAAGTGGTGTGCTTATACCACCGGCCGTAGCACCAGATGCATTTATCATTCCAGCAGCAGTTGAACTACCAGCATTTCCCTGTGCTGATGAATAATCTCCAAAAGTATAACTGAGTTTATTGGTATTGTTAGCCGAGCCCACTAAAGAAAGACGTTTGTTTCCCCTGAAATGATTCAATGATAAATTTGCTTCATACCTCGACTGCGTGCCTATGCCTGCTGTAGCTCTTCCAAAATCTCCCTTTCTTTTATCCTTTTTCAATTTGATATTGATCGATTTTGTTCGGCTACCATCATCGATTTTGGTAAACCTGGACTGTTCACTCATATCATCAAACACTTGTATCTGGTCTACCATATCTGCTGTCAGGTTTTTGGTTGCGATCTTTGGGTCGTTACCAAAAAATTCCTTCCCATCAACATATATCTTTTGCACTTGCTCTCCCTGTGTTTTTATCGTCCCATCTTTTTGTACCTGTACACCCGGAATTTTTTTCAGTACATCTTCAACTGTCGCATCAGGTTTTGTATTAAATGCTTTTGCTTTAAAAGAAATGGTGTCTCCATTGATCTTTACGGGGCTTGCATCCGTAACGACTACACCGGTTAAAGTTTTGTATTCATTCATCAACACAACTAACCCCATATCTGAAACTTTTTTCTTTGATGAAACGGAAAAAGAACAGTGGTAAGTTTCATAACCGGTAAAAGAAATAAAAAGATAATAATCGCCTATTTCCAGGTTCTTGATCTCAAAAGATCCTTTGGTATCAGAGAGTGAATAGCTTACAAATGATGAATCATTTTTTTGCAAAATGGAGATCGTTGCATTGTTTAATAATTGACCAGTAGAATCAGTTAATTTACCTTTTACGGTACCTGTTTGTGCCGCCAAAAAGAATGGAAACATCCCAGTAAGAATTAATAGGGCCAGGTTTTTCATGAATCGGATTTATCGCCTACAAGATAGTTCCTGTATTCGCTTTTTTGAAAGCATTAGTTGCAGGAAAGCAACGATATAAAAACGAATTAAGATGGTTTTTATTGAAAAAATAACCTCTTGATGTAGCAATGAATTTCTTAAATGAAAAAGTACTTAGAAAGAATACCAGGCAATCATACTCTATTTAAAGATCGAGTCATCAACTCCCTTATTTATCTGGTATTCTGAATATGTTATCTCCACTTTTCCTTTTTTGTTTTTTGCATCTTCACCAGGAGTTTTTTTTGAACCACTATCATAATCAAAAGTGACTCCTTTAGGAAGCTTATACTCTTTGGTATTAAACGAAAAAATTACTCTATCAGGAAGTCCGTAAGATGTGTATTTCCCGTAGATCAATTCTAGCTCATAAGTACCATTATCTCTTGTTGTGTTTTTTGCTTTCTTTACGAGTTCAGTTTGTTCATCAATATAAAGAGTGGATAAAACAATGTCAGAATTTTCATCTGTCGGCAACAGTTTAAGAATTCTTAAACCAGTTGCTGATTCTTTACCGGCATCCACTATTTCATAATTTCCGGAAGCTGAAAGAAATTTAGCAAGATTAATATTTACCGAGCCTTTCGGAATAAATGAAATACCGTTTTCATTTACTATTTTCATTTTATCCGGCTTTTTATAATACACTTTCACTGAAGCGATCGGTGCTTTTATAAACACAACATTTGTCTTCAATTTTCCTTTAGCAGTATAATCATTTACCTTTTCCAGTTTTGCCTTTATTTTATTAAGCAGTTCTTGAGGGGCTTGTGCCAATAGTTGACCAAACAAAAAACAGGAAAAAATTATAGTAATTACTTTTTTCATTTCAGCTCAAAATATTTTTCCTTTTAAAATACCAAGTCGCTACTCCCAAAAAGAAGATCGTGTAGCCAATAAGTATTACAGCACTTTTTAATATAGCAGAAAGGTCTTCTATAGATCCCTTTTCAGTTACACCGTCAATCGCTTTTACATAAAAAAAGCCCTTCCATCCAAGCATATGTGTTGTAAAAAGATAAGGTTTTATTGTTTCGTCATAGAAAGGGATCTGCATTTGTGTAAGGATCGTAAAAACAATGATCACGCAAACTGTTATGACAATTGGTCCAATAGAATTATCTGAAAAAACAGACAGCATAAACGCCAATGCAGCAACACATATAAGACCTATTGCTGCAAAACAAAATGCTAATGCATAACGCCACAATACATCATCCGATTCCATTACATTAAACTGAAGCTCCCTGGGTACACCTAACCAGTTTACACCAAATAACAGTATACTTAAAAATAAAGCAAGAATAGCCATCCATATCAATAATATCATCGTATAAAAAACAGACGCAATAAATTTTACGAGCAGCAATTGTATCCTGCTAACAGGTTTTGATACGATAAGCCGCAGTGTTCCCATATTTGCTTCCCCGGCTATTGCATCGCCGGCAACCAATGCAACAAGGATGGGAACATGAATGAGCAAAAGATTCAATATGACAAAACAAACAAGATAGCTATTCAAAATAATTTCTGTCGGTATTTCTTCAAAACTATCTCCCATTCCACTCATCATTAACCCAACATACTCTTTTCCTCCAAACTTTAACGCTATTTGAATAAGTAAAATGATCAATGCAATAACAGCAAATGCTATGTAAGTTCTAGGCTTTTTGAAGATCTTAAATATTTCTATTTTCAACAATTGCAACATATCAATGTGATGTAAGAGATAAAAAATAATCTTCTAATGAATTTTTTTTGTGAATAGAAAAAATATCCTGTTTTATTTCTGACAAGTACTGAACAAAAACCGGGACATCATCCCGTTTCATTTGTAAGATGATCTTTTCGCCGTTTATCGAAATGATCTTATTTGCCCATAAAGTCTGCTGTAGTAGTAATTTTAGTTCGCTTGCAGATCTCGTTTCAACTTCGATCCGTGATTGCTCAGGATTCAATAATTCATTGATGCTTCCTTCTGCTATTTTTTTCCCTTTATGAATGATAAGCAATGAATCTGCAACTTGTTCCATTTCGCTTAACAAATGCGAGGAAATAAATACTGTTTTTCCCTGGTCTTTACTCAAGTGATTGATCAACGCTCTTACATCTGCTATTCCCTGTGGATCGAGTCCGTTCATAGGCTCATCTAAAATGATAAGATCCGGATCATGAACTAATGCTACTGCAATACCTAACCGTTGCTTCATCCCCTGCGAATATGTTTTTATTTTACTGTCTGCTCTTTCTGCAAGTCCCACTTTTTCCAGTTTATCAATTAATTGATTGCGATTAAGCTTTAATCCACTCATTGTTGCAAACAAATTCAAATTTTCAATTGCTGTAAGATATTTATACAAATCCGGTTTTTCTATTATTGCTCCTATCCTTTGTAAGATCTCCTTTCTATGAGTTGAAAGATCAAGACCAAAGATCTTTATTTCACCGCCTGTGGGCTTGATCAAACTAAGCAACATTCTTATAGTAGTTGATTTTCCTGCACCATTTTGCCCCAAAAAACCGTAAACACCTTTTTCTTGCACAGTAAAAGTCAGGTCATCAACAGCATTTATTTCTTTGAAAGACTTCGTTAATCCACGAACATCAATGATAGGTAACATATTAGTAATAGTACGACTTCAAAATTAGTTTTAAAAACTATTTATTGAAAATGAATATTCTAAAATTGAAATAAAAAATATTGCTTAGAAAAACTTGCAAGAGTTAAATGTACATACTACGTTTATACTCTCGTATAAAAATCCCATATCCAACGAAAAATTACGATAAGCGATCCGTACTGATACCTTCATCAAAAAGAATAAAAATCCCGGTAAACATTACGGCAGCCTAGAAATCGACGCATTAAAAATTCAGACCCTAAGAAAATGAAAAAGATTTTTACACTGCTTTTAATTACTTTCTCAATAGGCACCCAATCTATCAACGCACAGCTACAGCTGGATATGGCTTTTATTTCCAATTTTAGCGGTGCCCAGCTAAACTCCAGCAATCGCCTTGACTGGACGATTGCAAATAACAAGGCAGCATATAGTTTCGAAATTGAAAGAAGTACTGATGGAAAAGACTTTAAAGTTGTTGCAGTTTTGTTAGCATCGGAAAAGTATAATACCGAAAGTTATACATATACTGATTCCGCTTGTAGGGCAGACAAAATAATGTATCGTCTTAGAATAGTAAACAAAAGGCAACATGATTTCTATTCCAGGGTAATAATAGTTCGGTCAAAAATGACATTTGATAACAATGTCAGGATCATTGAAAACCCTGTAAGAGATAAAGTGTCATTCAATTTCAGCTCTGCAAAAGTGCAACAAGCTAATATTAAAATTTATGGGCTAATGGGCAGAATCGTTACTACACAAAGGATAAGCTGTTCAAAAGGAAATAATTTGATCAATATTCCAATAAGTTCGAGTCTCCCTCCAGGCATCTATATTCTAGAATTAAATAATGATCTCGTAAATCAAACAATAACATTTGTAAAGCAATAAATGCTTATAAAATATTATTTCAAGCCAACAACCAAGTAAGCCCTTTTAAAGGGCTTTCTTATTTATACGTCGTAAGTATTAAAACGAGCTTTCCGTATAGTAAAAATCAAATCTCTATTTGTAGTTTCTCCGTTAAATGATTTCGTGAATTCACGAGCAATCACTAATAAGATTTATGGTAATTGTACGAAAGAAAAATATTTTTAATAAAATGTTTATTGAAAATGAATAGTATAAAGTTGAAACAAAAAAAATCTCTTAGAAAAACTTGCAAAGATTGAATGTGCATATTACGTTTGTACTGTCGTAGATAATCACAGCATCCTTTGAGAAAAACACGATAAGCAATCCGTACTGATACCTCCTCTAAAAAAAGAAATTTCCCGGTAACATTACGGCTGCTTCAAAAGTTCGAAAAAAATCGATCCGTTCATAATTCAACCCTAAGAAAATGAAAAAGATTTTTACTCTTTGTGTACTTGCCCTTACTGCCGCTAGCTTATATGCGCAAGTAGTGTTCAACGAAATGTATACTGATCCAGGTGCTGGAAGAAGTGAATTCTTTGAATTCTACAATACCAGTATCAATCCTACTCCGGAAAGTATGGATGATTATACAATTATTACTTACTTTGAAGAAGGTGCAAAAACAGGATTTTATGTAATGGATCTTCCTGCTCAAACAGTAGGACCAAAAGCATATTATGTTGGTGCTTCAACAAATCCATTCAGCATACAAGGCCAGAATAACCTTGTACCAAATTTTGACTGGAATGCAATGCCTGCGGGCGGTTATTTAAAAAGATTTGAAAGAAATGGAGCGACGTACAATGAAGTTGCAGTTCCTGCAAATCTAAACAACTTTTTCTCTCCGAAGCCAGGTAATAATGCTGCACATAACATATTTGTTTTTAAGAATGGATTCCTTGTGAATGCTATTCTGGCTGGTATAAGCCAGGCAAAAATTCCTTCTTATCTGAAATCAATGCCTCCTTTATGGGTTGATATGTTGAGCGCAACTTCTACTGATTTCTATGTTAACTTTAATAATTTTAACGATAATCAAGTAGAATACGTTGGATCTGCTCCTGGTTCTGATAATGGATATTATCGCCTCGCTGATGGTCTTTGTGGTGTTTGGAATAAAAGTGCAAATGCTGCTGCATATACACCAGGATATTCAAATGGATCAGCTACCGGTATAAGTGGATCTCTTATCATCACAAGTTTTATTTCCGAACTTGGTGGTGATTTTACCAAATCAGTTCTAACATATAATGTTACTTCCGCATCTTTACAAGCATTCCCGGTAGTGATCGATGTTTACCAGGATCTGGGAATTATTGGTCAGCTAGATGCGAATGACATATTAATAGATACAAGAATTCTTTATACTACTACAGAAGGCGACCAATATGTGGTAATGCCTACAAGGACAGATCCGGCATTAATTGTTGCAAAGACACCTTCCGGATGCTTTGACCAGGTTTCTAAAACTGCTAATGGTTTATCTACATTACCTGTTAGCCTTGTACGTTTCCAGGGTAATATGAATAAAAACAACAAGGTCACCCTTAACTGGACAGTAGAAAGCAACGAAACCGTAAATAGTTTCGAAGTAGAAAGAAGCTTTAACGGACGTGACTTTACAACTGTAGGTATTGTGTTTGCAACCGAGAAAAAAGGTACAGAAAATTATATGTTTTATGAAACTGTGAACAGCAGTGACAAAGTAATGTACCGTTTGAAAATGATCGACAAAGGACACGATGTTGACTATTCAAGAATACTTATCTTCTTGACAAAGACATCAATTACAAACGATATTAAAGTATATGGTAACCCTGTAAAAGATAAACTTACATTCAGCTATTATTCAAATACAACTCAGCCAGTACAGGTAAAGGTTTATGATCTTACTGGAAAAACTTTGATGAGCCAGAAAGTAAACAGCGCTGAAGGTACTAACATGCTAAGCCTGCCTTTAGCATCAACTTTCAAAACTGGCATGTACGTGGTAGAAGTTTCTAACGGATCTGATCGCCAGGTGGCAAAATTTGTAAAGTAATAAAAAGTATAAACACCAAATTCTTAGGCATTGAATAAAAAAGCCGAAACTAGTTTCGGCTTTTAAAAAAAATCAACTCTTTAACAAGCCATCTTCCTGAAATCTGGAGGGAGCGAAGGAAGACAGGTAAAAGCAATCCTCGTCGATCAAAATGTCTCCTGGTACTAAGCCAATGATTCTGACGACCGGTTAAAACCTTGAAAATTTTTCATACACTTAGAGTATCAACGGAGACGGGCCCTATTTCTATAGGGCCTTTTATTTTTAAACCTATCTTTAAATAATATCTTTTAATCGTAGTTTTTCATAGCCCATTGCTTGCATTACTAATAAACCCGTAGTAGATTTGTTAAGAATATCCGACGTAAAAACCATCTGAAATAATCCGTATTGATACCAACTCTAATCATATTCCATTTATCATTGCGGCTTTTTAACTGATGGTTTAGATCAGAAATCGTTAAACCTTTTATCCAATATTCCTGTGGGCACTTTAATCCGTTTTTGAATAATTCAACCCTAGGAAAATGAAAAAAATCTTTACACTCTGTTTGCTTGTTATCATTGTTATTGTTTCCCGATCACAAGCCGTTCTAAATGAAATATACCCCCAACCAGGTAATGGTTACCACGAATTCTTCGAGCTATATAATGAAAACAATAGTGTTGAAAACCTGGATAATTATACACTTGTTACATATTATGAAGAGGCAGGAGGTAAAACTGGTTTTTATGTTCTGGATCTTCCCAACATCAATGTAGCTGCACATGGTTATTATGTGTGCGCATCACAATCACCATTTGATATACAAGGGCAATTAGGGTTGACTGCAAATTCAGTCTGGAACAGCCTTGGTTCAGGTGGCTCCCTTACAAAATGGGAAAAAAGCGGGTCATCATATATATCTGTTTCTGTACCGGCAAACCTTAATGATCTTTTTGTTAAGATAGTCGGTTCAGGAGGCGTATTCCATGTATTTCTTTATAAAAACGGAGTTATTGTGAATGGACTGATTGCAGGCTTCAGTTCTACAAATATCCCTGCTTACATTAAATCAATGCCGAACCTGCCAATCGATATGTCCGGCAGCTCTCCAGATTTTACCATTAACTTTAATACAATTTCTGACAATAGTGTTGAATATCTTACTAATTCGGCCGGAACCAACAATGGATATTTCCGAAGTTCAGATGGTTTATGTGGCGATTGGTTAAAAAGTGATTCGCCTGGGCAACATACACCAGGGCAAACGAATGGTACATCTGCTAATTTAAGTAGCCAAATATCAATAGCCGCTGTGATCTCACAATATGCTGGTGATCCAACAAAAGCTTTATTGACTTATAATATTACATCAGCTCCTGCAGGTGCTTTCCCAGTTGTTGTAGAAGTTTATGCTGACAAAGGAGTTGCAGATCAATTTGATCTTAATGATTCACTTATCGATATAAGAACAATAACAAGCTCTTCTGCTGGTACCCAAAATATCATATTACCGTCCTGGGATTTTTCTGTAATAATTGTCGTTAGATCGGCTTCTGATTGTTATAACAGGACCATAGCAGTTGGAAATTATTGGGGGGTATTACCAGTTAATCTTATTAGTTTCCAGGGGAACGTAAATAAAAATAATAAGGTCACGCTTCAATGGAGAGTCGAAAATAATGAAACAACCGGTCAGTTTGAAATACAAAGAAGTTATGATGGGGTTGAATTCAAAACGATTGGGCTCGCATTCGCCAGTGAGCAAAAAGGTATTGAAGATTATATGTTCTACGAAACGATCAATCCTTTTGACAAGGTCATGTATAGACTTAAAATGGTCGATAACAAGAACTACGTTAGTTACTCAAGAATATTAGTGTTTCAAACAAAGGCTGCTACAAGCAACAATAGTATTAAGATCATTGGCAACCCCGTGAAGGATAAAATAACGTTCAATTATGTGGCAAATACTTCACATATCATCGATGTAAAAGTTTATGACATGAGTGGCAGAATAATGATGAGCAATAAGATCTCAAGTCTTGAAGGTAACAATCTAATAAGTTTTCCGGTTGCAACGTCATTAAAAGCAAGTATGTATTTATTAGAAGTAAACAATGGCGTGGAAATTCAAATAGCAAAATTTATCAAACATTGATCATTTATTGCAAAGTTTATCCCGTACCGCTAAATAAGGTCTCCTGATACAGAGCCTAAAATCCTACTAATTGGTTAAACCCTTGAAGATTTCATACAATTAGAGTATCAACGGAGACGGGCCCTATTTTTATAGGGCTTTTTATTTTTGTGTAAGATATACCTGTAAATTTTTTACGTATTCTTCAAAAGCCTTGATGCCCGTTGAGGTTATTTTACAGACCGTTTGCGGGTAATTATCTTTAAACTGTTTTATCACTTCTATATATTCTGCTTCTTTTAATTTTTGAATTTGCACACTCAGGTTGCCTGCAGTCGCATTTGTTTTCTCTTTCAAAAAGGTGAACTCCGCTTCTTTCACACTTATAAGAAGCGACATCACGGCTAACCGTAACTGGGAATGCAATATGGGGTCCAGATCTTTAAACATTCAAATGTGCTTGTTCCTTTTTATACAAACGATATTCCTTTTCCATTATAATACCAGGTACTAACCATGCAAATACAGCTGAAGTAGCCGTAAGTAACAGATCAATTTTAATCGATGTATATACTGCTACTATGCAACATATCCAGCAAAAAATTCCACCCCATAACATGGGTTTAAATTTACATGCTGCACCAGTAATAAATGTTGGCAACCCATACAACATTAAGAAAAGTGGAGAAATAAATTCACTGAAGCGAAACGAAGCTTGTTTACCTGTAACATTTCTATATTCATTTGCCCACGATCCCCATTCACTAAAAATATTATTACTAATATGGATCAAAAGGAAAATACATATGCCAAATCCAAGCCATATATAATCCAAATACACATCATCGTATGCCTTTACTTTTCTCTCTTTTTTTTCTTTTATAGAAATAAATATCTGCGGAATGATCGCAACGAGTGTGAGCAAATAAATATCAAAAGGAAGTTTATAATTAAATTGAACTTCTGATAATCTTACTAAGGAACATACAGTAATAACAGCCCCCCACATGATGGCGCCAATACCAGTATCATGATAAGACTCTTTTGCCTTATTGATCATCGTAGTGATCAGGTTAAGGCTTTCTTGCTGGGTCAGTTTCTTTTCCTGTTCCATAAACTTAATTGTTAAGGAGTTTTTCTCTTGCACTCAACACATGGCCTGGAATAATATAGGATATTAAAATGGCCAATGCCAGCAACAGAAGTTGCCATTGAAATGACAAGAAAAGTGAAACAATGATGATTGGGAGACACAAAAGGCCAGTCCACTTTAACAATGGGAATTGTAACAACGCCCCCATAAAGAAACAGGCGACTGCATACATTAAAATATAAAAAGGGAAAGAAAGGTGCCACAGATCATAATTACCAAAAATTACAATTAATCCCCCATAAAGAATTGCCTGGCTGATACCAAAATACTTCATGGCTTCACCAACAAAAGTTTTTACTACCCTTTGTCTCGATTCCTTAATTCCTTTGATCATGCTGGCAATTCCACCGATCCACATTAAATTCCATACAATGTATGGATATTCAAAGTCTGTAAACTTCATCAAAACAAAATGCATAACAGCAGCAATAAAGATCAGCCAGCCCCATAATAAAAAATAAAATGAATTACTTGCCACATCATGTTTTGCCTTTTCAATCATTGACTGAATAATGTGCAGGCTTTGTTCAGCTGAAAATTTTTGGTTGTCTTCCATAATGATCGATTTATGAAATGAAAAACTAAATGCCTTGTTACAAAACAAGGCATTTGATGATTTAATCCTTATTTGATCTGAGATAAGAAATAGGCAATTTGATTTTTTCCCCAATTAGGATGAATGTTTGTTTCGGGCTTAAATGATTCGTAAAGCTTTTGGGCTTTTTCAAATAATAATTTTGCTTCTTCTTTACTTCCACCAAATTGTTCAGGAGTATAAAATTTATCCTGGCCTTCCAGCAAATAAACTCTTGGATTCTCTGAATTTAACTTCTTCGCTTCATCAAGCATGGCTTGTGCCTCAGGTCCATAAGTCATATAACGGTTCATTGGATCGCCAAGCATACGCAAAGTCGCGATCATTTTCTTTACAATAAAAATCTCTGAATTGCCCTTTGCAAGTTCTTCCGCTTTTTTTATTTGCTTATCAGCTTTGTCGGCATAAGGATCTGTTTTATCTGCTTTTGCTGCCATCATATCACCACCTGCACCGGCTAATGTTCCTGCACTTGCATTACAATAAGCAGCATAATAATAAGCCAGCCATTGATTTTTTTCTGCATCTGCAATACGTTCAAAAGCGTTGGCAAGGTCAGTAAACCCTTCTACAGTATGTGTTGAATCAATTAAAGCGATCTTGGCCTCCATCGCCTTTACAAACTTATCCGGCATTTGTGCATAAGAAATATTCGCAACAACTATTGCGGTTAAAATAAAAATAGACTTTTTCATTGTTTATCGTTTTAAGTTTTTGAAATTTTAAAATAAGCGGTCGATCGTTTCCTGCGATCTGTCGATACCAAAACTGAAAAATGCGCCGATATAAACAAACATTCTTGAAGGTGGCACGATCTCTTCCTTTCTTGATCCATTAATAGAATATTTGTATCCATAAACCTGTTTAATATTAAATATGTTACTTACTTGTAAAACATAGACGACAAAACTTTTGGCGTCAGGTTTTCCAATCTTTGGTAAATAATTAAACGCAAGGCTGAAGTTGTGATAATCCTGGACCATTCCCTTATCAGCAAAATAATAGTTGTTCCCGTCAAATCTTATATTATAGTAAGGCCTGCTACTTGCATAATTATACGCTCCGTTAAATTGCATTTTCCATGGCTGTACAAATTTTTTCATCACAATAGAAGCAGTATGAGTGGCAGCAAAATCAGGCATAGTAGCATAAGGGAAATTCAAAAAATCTCTTTTTGTATCTAAATAGGAATAAGATATCCAATAATCCACGTTCTTGATAGTTTTTTTATCTCTCCAGAAAAACTCAATCCCTTTAGCATCTCCGAATCCATTATTGTTTATTGCAGTACCATCTCTTCCATTTACTATACTTGTCTTGATCAGGTTATCATATTTTTTATAAAAGACCTCTGCTCGAAAGGTTCTGACACTTGACACCTTCATATACTGTGCTATATAATGTGTGGCTTTCATAAATACCAAATTGTTTGGAGAAGGAAGGTACCTGCTTTCAGGATTCTGATAGAATATTCCATATGCCAGCGAAGCCTGCGCCTGCTTACTTAATTTATAGGCCAATGAAAAACGCGGAGCCATATTAGTTTTATCCAAAAGAGAAGATTGTTCGAACCTGCCTCCAATCTTAGTCGCTAATTTATTTGTGATATAAATATCGCTTTCTGCAAAAAATGATTTCACATTATGTTTCATCCTGTAGGAATAGTGTTGGTTGGTGTAATTCGTTATGCCTGTCTTCTCATCGCTGTAATTATATTCACCACCAAATCGTATAGCAGATATTCCTTTTAATCTTCTTTCAAGAACGATCTTTGCATTATAAAAATTTTCATTAAGATCAAGATTTAGTGTTTTGAACTCGAGTCCGGATAACACCACATCTTTTTTACTGGCATCCTGCATTCCTGTTTGAATATCGTCCTCATTATAGGCATACGATAACCCTGCGTTCATCTTCCATTTCTTGCCGATCGATTCTTTCCATGATAGATTATGATAGGTATTAATATTGGAGAGCTTGAAACGATCTAAATAACCAAGTGAATCAAGACTTGGAATTGTAAAATCAAAACGACTCTTATTAAAATATCCATAGTATTTGATCATGCCGGATTTTGAGGTTTTGATCCGGAAATTAAAATCAGCATTGTGAAATTCCGGAACCTGTGAATAATCCTGCTGCTGCTCGATCAAAGTAAATACCGGTGCAAGATTGGTATAACTATAAGTACCCCCCCATGAAAATTTTTTATTCTTTGATAATTCCTGGTATCCACCATTCACACCAATGATCGAAACACCGAGGCTTGCCGAAGTTCGTTCCGGAAGATCGATCGACTCAAGTACTAATGCTGATGATAATGCCTGTCCATACAAAGCAGAATATCCACCTGTACTGAAAATTGTTCCTTTAAAAAGAAATGGAGAAAACCTACCATAGCCTGCAATATTCGGTGCACTACTTTGAAAAAAATCATTCACTAATGTTCCGTCAATAAAAATTTTTGTTTCTCCCGCAGTACCGCCACGAACAAATAACCCTTCGCTTTCTCCAACTTGTTGAGCACCTGGTAATGTTTTTAGTGCCCCAGTGACGTCGCCATTGGCACTTGCTGTTGTGACGATATCAATTGGATTCAAAACTGTTGCTGCTCTTTTTTTATCGCTTGCTTCAAATATTCCTGCGCTGATAACCACAGCAGACAATTCAGTTATTTCTTCTTTCAATACAATATCAATTGTCAAAGTTCCTTTTCCTTCAAGCTTTATTGTTTGCTCAAAGGGTTTGTAACCGACGGATGAGACAGTCAGCAAGAATTCACCCTTCTCAGAAGTTTTAAAAGAATACCTCCCGCTGGAATCAGAAGTTGCTCCATCATAAGTGCCTTTCAAAGTAATGCTGACTCCGATAAGTGGATTCTTTTTATCAGTTACTCGTCCTGAAATTGTCGTTTGTGCTGAAGGAATAACAGAAATCCCGATGAAAAGAAATAGGAGTAAGGTTTGGCTAATGGTTCTCATATACTCATTTTTTCGCTTTGGGACAACGAATGTAAAGTAGTTTATAATATAAACCAAATTTATTTTACACAAAAAAAAGCAACCCTTCTGAGTTGCTTTTCCTTTAGGAAGAAAAAGAAATTATTTTTTATACTGTGGCATTAGCTGCTTCGCCATCTCTACCATCTTCTTAATTCCCTCTTCAGGTAAATTACCTTTCTTGAATTCAGCCAATAGTTCCGGCATCTTATTATCCATTTCCATCAGGAAGTGATCTTCAAAATCTCTCACTTTGTTCACAGGTACATCCTTGATCAAACCATTTGTACCAAGATAGATGATCGCTACTTGTTTTTCGACAGAGAATGGAGTGTATTGCGGCTGCTTCAGAATTTCCACGTTACGGGCACCTTTATCCAATACGTTCTTTGTTGCCGCATCAAGGTCACCACCGAATTTTGAGAAAGCTTCCATCTCACGATAAAGAGCCTGGTCAAGTTTCAAGGTACCGGCCACTTTTTTCATTGATTTGATCTGCGCATTACCACCCACACGGCTTACAGAAATACCTACGTTGATCGCCGGACGGATACCAGAGTTAAACAAGTTTGTTTCAAGGAATATCTGTCCGTCAGTGATTGAAATTACGTTCGTGGGAATATATGCTGATACGTCACCAGCTTGTGTTTCGATGATCGGCAATGCTGTCAATGATCCGCCACCTTTTACTAAATGTTTGATGGAATCAGGAACATCGTTCATATTCTTTGCAACATTATCATCGCTGATAACCTTTGCAGCTCTTTCCAATAAACGGCTATGCAAATAGAATACATCGCCAGGATAAGCTTCACGACCCGGAGGACGACGAAGCAACAATGATACTTCACGATAAGCAACAGCTTGTTTTGAAAGATCATCATAAATGATCAACGCTGGTCTTCCGGTATCGCGGAAATATTCTCCGATAGCAGCGCCGGCAAACGGAGCATAGAACTGGAGCGGAGCAGGATCACTTGCTGAAGCTGCAACAATAGTTGTGTATTGCATTGCACCTGCATCTTGTAAAGTCTGCATCACACCTGCAATAGTTGATGCTTTCTGACCGATCGCTACATAAATACAATAAACAGGTTTGCCTGCTTCAAAAAATTCTTTCTGGTTAATAATTGTATCAACACAAATTGCTGTCTTACCAGTTTGGCGGTCACCGATCACTAACTCACGTTGCCCACGACCAATAGGGATCATCGCATCGATCGCTTTGATACCTGTTTGCAGAGGTTCCTTCACCGGCTCACGGAAAATTACTCCAGGAGCTTTTCTTTCAAGCGGCATTTCATAACGTTCTCCTGATATAGGACCTTTGCCGTCTATTGGCTCACCTAAAGTATTTACAACACGGCCAACCATTCCTTCACCAACTTTGATAGAAGCGATCTGCCCCGTACGGCGAACTTTTGATCCTTCTTGTATGCCACCAGTCTCTCCCATCAATACCACACCCACATTATCTTCTTCGAGGTTCAACGCAATTGCACGAACACCACTTTCAAACTCCACTAACTCGCCATAGCGAACATTTGCCAAACCATATACACGGGCAATACCATCACCCACTTGTAATACGGTTCCTATTTCTTCAAGGTCCACGCTTTCATTAAAGTTGCTTAGCTGCTGACGCAGTATCGCACTTATTTCTTCTGGTTTAATCTGTACCATATGATCTCGTTTATCTTTTTTTATTTTTTTATGAGCCCGACTTTATTACTACTATCAGCTTTGTTGCGTCGCACTCTTTTACGTTCTATTCTCTATTCACCATTCACTACCTGATCTTATAAATAAAGTCATTATTCTCAAATTGTCTTGAAATCTCTTTCAGGTCGTACGCAACGCTTGCATCTGCAAGTCTTTCATTTGTCTGCAAAATAAATCCTCCAATGATCTCTTCTTTTACCACTGTCTCAAGCTCAATATTCTTCATGTTCGTAAGAGATCTGACAAGTTCAATGATCATTGTTTTTGTTTCTTCACTGACAGGACGTGCCGTTGTCAGCTTCATTGAATAGATCTCTTTATATGTTTTGTATTGCTCAATAAAAGCATGAGTGATCTCTGGCAATGCACTTTCTCTTCCTTTGTTAACCAGTAAATGAATAAAAGTATCTACCAGTTTACCAATATTATTTTGCGCAACAGCCATTATGATCTTTCCTTTTGCATCAGATTTAATGATCGGGCTGCGCAGCATATGTACAAAATCACGATTGCTTTTGCATACTGCCTGGAGCCATTTCATATCTGCATACGCTTTATCAAGCTCGTTCCTTTCAATTGCCAGGTCGAGCAATGATTTTGCATACCGTGTTGCTAATCTTGTGTTGGACATTCTTCAGCTTTTAGCTTTTAGCCTTTAGCTTATTAGCTGGGCCGTATTCCTAACGGCGAACAGCTAATCGCTAATAGCTATCTTAATTCAGTTTCACTTCTTTTACCAATCCTTTGATATGTGCTTCCTGTTCTTCTTTATTTCCCAGTTCACGTCTTAAGATCTTTTCTGAAACTTCTATCACCATCTTACCTACCTGGTTCTTCAGATCTGTAAGTGCTGCCATCTTTTGTGTTTCTATCGCTGCTCTTGCATCTACAATAATTTTATTCGCTTCAACCTTCGCCGCTTCTTTTGATTCGTTGATGATCTTTTCTTTTGTCTCTCTTGCTTCTTTCAGGATCTGCGCTCTTTCCTCACGAGCCTGAACAAGTAAAGCTTCGTGTTCACTTTTCATTTGCGCCATTTCTGCTTTTACTTTCTCCGCAGTTGACAATGCATCAGCAATGCCTTGCTCACGTTGTTTTAAGCCATTCGTGATCGCAGGCCATGCATATTTTTTAAGAATAAAAAATACGATGAGGAAGGCAACAAGTGTCCACATCAATAAGCCAAATTCCGGTTTTAAAAGAGGATGCATATACTTTATTTCAAATTTTTAAATTCTCAATTTTAAATTAACTGCATCCTCCGCCCTGTGCTTTGGATGCAGTAATGTGTTCATTAAAGAACCATAGCAAGGAAACCAACGATGATCGCAAACAATGCAGCACCTTCTACAAGGGCAGCAGTAAGGATCATGTTGCTGCGGATATCGTTCAATGCTTCTGGCTGACGGGCAATAGCTTCAACAGCTCCTTTACCGATCTGGCCCACACCGATACCAGCACCCATAGCTGCAAGACCGGCACCAACGGCACCACCTGCATTTGCTACAGCTTCTAATAGATAGAAATCCATAATTGATCTTTTATTTGGTTATAAAAATTCTTAATGCGCTGCATGTGCATCGTCATGATGAACCTCTTCATAAGCCTGGCCGATAAATACTGCCGTAAGCATAGAAAAGATAAATGCCTGGATGAATGCAACTAATATTTCAATGAAATATATAAATATGGTAAATGCGATGGAGAAGATCGAAGTTCCCCAACCTGCATATTGATTTAAACCTGCAAAAATGAAAATGAGTGAGATGAGACATATGATAATGATATGCCCAGCCACCATGTTTGCAAAAAGACGTATGATCAATGCCATCGGCTTAATGAACAAGCTCAACACTTCCACCGGAACTAAAATGAATTTAATTCCAAGTGGCATTCCGGGAGGATTGAATATATGTCCCCAATAATGTTTTTTAGAACTTGCTAAGATCACGATGAATGAAATAACACCAAGAACAACCGTAAAAGCGATATTACCTGTCACGTTTGCCGTGCCCGGTATCAAGCCAAAAATGTTATTGATCAAAATAAAAAAGAAAACAGTTAACAGGTATGGCAGATATTTCTCCCATTTAGCGCCAAGGTTTGGTTTTGCAACTTCATCACGTACAAAAGCGATAATGGGTTCCATTAAGTTTTGCATACCAGTAGGTGCAGTTTTTACACCTTGTCCTTTCTTATACTTATTTGCGATCGAGATCAGGATCCAAACCAGTAAAGTCAGTGCAAGGATCATCTGTACCACATTGCGGGTAAGTGAAAAATCATAAACTGAAACCGAGTTGTCTATCTTTCCATCCGTACCAACCGGAACGATCTGACCTGCATGCAATCCTTCTTTTTTTACATCAACTCCTTCTTTTTTCAATTCTTCAACAGATTCTTCAGTAAGCAATTTGTATCCTTCATGGTTATGCTCTCCATGATGAAATGCGGAAGACATGAAAACATTAAAACCTTTCTGAGGAGAATATAAAATAACCGGTAAAGGAATTCCTACAGGAGTATGAGAACCGTCATTATGTATAATATCAAAAAAATGAAACTCGTGAGCATCGAGAATGTGACCAAAAATAACCTCCTGTGCATTGAAGCTTTTCTTTTTTTCACCCTCGCCTCCCCCTTCACCACCAGTAGCAAAAGAAGGTATAGAAATGAATAGTGAAAATATGCTGAAAACCGCTACAGTAAAGGATTTCATTAGTCTTGAAGTCATACCCATCCCGAAATTTGGCGCAAAGATAAGGGTGCAGGGGTAAATAACCACGAAAATGAAGATGCCTGAATAAAAAAAGAAGCCTTGTTTTTATATAGTATTAAAGTGAAATTTTCAAGCCCTCTGACGCTACGTTAAAGCCTTTGCTTTTCACTTCTTTATACTGTTTTGACGACTTATCAATTAATGGATTTGTATGATTAAAATGTATGAACCAGATCTTTTGTTTTTCAGTTAAAGATAAGTCGCTAAAAAGATCGATACTTTCCTGTATAAATGGGTGTGGCACTTCACTCATATTGCGACCCGACAATTCGTCCTCTTTATAAAATGTGCCATCAAGAAAGAGATGATCGTATTGCTTAACCAATTGTTTTATGTTTCTCTCCCATTTTTGCCATTTGTCAATATCAGGGATAAACAAAACAGTCTTGTTTCCGGCTTTAATAGAATAGCCAACAGTTTCTGAAAATTCATCACGATGAGGAACAAGAATTGGAGTGACGGAGATCTTATCAGTCAATTTGATCAGGCTGTCAGCTGTTAGTTTTTCTAATTTGATATTCTTTAAGCTTACCAACTGGCTCCACGGTCCACTGGTTTGTAAATAGTCAAACATGCGGGGCATTGCATACACCGGAGTTTCTTTTGCATTCAACGCTTCTCTCCCGAGATACATTAAGCCTGTATAATGACCAATATGTGCATGAGTCAGAAATATTCCGGATAGATTTCCATTTTGAATTTTATCTGCTTCATGTAATTGTTCTGTTAGATCAGGAGTCGCATCAAATATCCATTTTTGATTTGTTGATGGATCAAATAATGCCAGGCTAGAAACTTTTTGCTTTGCAATTTTTTTGTCCCAATATTTTTTACAACAATCTTTATCACACCCGATCTGCGGATAACCTGCATCCTGCGCAATACCCAGAATAACCATGAAAGGATCTTTTTCCGGAGATTGAAAGGAAGTAAAAAGAAAAAATATTATTGCCAATCTGTAGGTCATCAGCAACAAGATAATTTTAAGCCTTCGATAGCCATATTAAGTTAGATTGGAATCTTATTTGACTTCTGTAAAGGCTAATTTTGTCTGTGAAAGGTAAGAATGTAATCTTTTTTCAGAAAGAGCAACGTATTCCTTGCTGATATCGTAACCAACAAATTTTCTTTCTGATTTAACTGCTGACAACGCTGTCGTTCCACTACCCATAAATGGATCAAGGATTACATCGCCTTTGAAAGAATACAATTGAATCAAACGAAATGGAAGCTCTTCTGGGAACGGTGCCGGATGTCCTATGCGTCTTGCACTTTCCGCATTCATTGTCCAAATAGACTTAGTCCACTCTATAAATTGTTCTTTGCTAATGCTATTTTCTTTGCTTTCCTTTTCTCTTTTGTAGTCACCTTTTGAAAATATTAATATATATTCATGGATGTCTCTTAAAGTAGGATTTGCTGCACTTTGCCAACTTCCCCAAGCTGTTGAAGGACTTGCACTAGCAGCTTTATTCCAAATTATTTCTCCCCTCATTTTGAAACCAATTTCAATCATTATTTTGGAGATATAATCCGAAAGTGGGATATATGGTTTACGTCCGAGATTAGCAACATTAATGCAAGCTCTTCCTCCATTTACAAGCACTCGATAAGTTTCTTTAAACGATTTTTCGAGCAATGTCAAATATTGTTGCAAAGTCAAATCATCATCATATTCTTTGGAAACATTGTATGGCGGAGAAGTAATCATTAAATGAATTGAATTCTCTGGCAATTCTTTCATGTTTTCTGCCGACCCAATAAAAAATTTATTTTCAAGTTTTGTTGGCAAAATATTTTCTTCTTTCTTAGGCACATCATTCTCCTCAAGAGTTGTATATAGCTTTGAATTATAAAACTTAGAACTGTCATGATTAATTCTACCACTTGTGCCAAAGGCACTTGATTCTGTTCCAACTCTTATTTTATTAGTTTTCATTTTGACTTTATATTATAACCTTATAAAGGTCTTGTAAATGATTAACATTATCAGTGTAATATAACTTTGCTTCCGGAATTCCTTTTAGCTGTCCATGCGAATATCTACACTCAACCCTAAAAACAACAACATTTGAACCATTGCTATTTGAAACTTCAAAAGTGAAATAAACATTTAGCTGTGATTGTGGCACTTTAATTTCAATATCTTTCAAATTTATTTTGCATTCTTTGTTACTTGGAACTTGATAAAGATGTGCTTTACCATAACTTTTCCCATAATAATATGGGTCATCATAAATTTGAAATAACTCCAATAATTGATTGTTGTCTAAATTTAAGTTTTTAATTACAAAGTCCTTAAGATTTTCTCCTGCTTTTATTGAACATTCTTTCTTCAGTTTTTCATAATCTGAGTCCTTTTTTTCTAAACTCTCTTTTATCCATTTACTAACTGTATGTTCAAAAATATATCCACCCAATCTTGCATTTAGAGAAACCTCATCTAAGTCTTCATTGACTTCAATTTCAATGCTAGTTTCATTGTTTCCGAATATTAATCCTTTCTTTCCTATTCTTATATAAGTTCCTCTCTTTGGATAGTTGAAAATTGTAGTCCCTTGAATGTTTGTTTTGAACTCTTCGAATAACTTTTTGTATGTATAGTTGTACCAATTATTAAACTCAGTATAAGCAAATTTTCTAAAAACATGAACGTTTTTAAGAGGCTGCCCAGGTTGAACTAAAGCATTTAAATAATTTGCAAATGATGGATTTTTTAGGATATAGCTGTCTTCTTTTAATGATATGCCAGTGTTCCCGATTTTGATATCAAATGGATATTTTGAATTTACACTTGAACCGAGCCAATAAATGTCACCATCAAGGTTGAGCTTCTCGTATAACAATCTTCCGAGATTCAATCCATTTTTTATAATCCCTTTGTGAACTACAAAGTCCTCAATTTCTTCAATTTTTTGGATTTCAGAATTACACTCATTTACATTTTTGCAGTATTTTCTTATGAAGTCTAAATAAGTTTTAATGTCTAAATTGTCTTCTGTGAATGTCAGCTTGTATTTTGCCAGAATATATCCTAAAATAACACTTAGTTCTCTTAAGATTGTTTTAACGTCTGCCACTTAAATACTTAATTTTTCAGGCGAATTTAGGCTATAAAATGTAGAAGTACTTGTATCACACAAAGTTCTTTAGCCTTTAATATTACTAATCTGCATTGAAATCGATAACAAGCTACTATTTATGCAACTGATTTATGCTTTTCAAATTGTAACTGATACAGTTTTTGATAATCGCCTTCTCTTGAGATCAGTTCTTCGTGAGTTCCTATCTCTTTTACTTCACCTTTATCCAACACAATTATCTTGCTAGCTTTTCTAATGGTAGAAAGCCGGTGTGCAATGACAATTGAAGTTCTTCCGGCAATTAATTTGTCGATCGCATTCTGTATCATCATCTCACTTTCGGTGTCGACAGAAGAAGTGGCTTCATCCAAAATAAGTATAGAGGGATCATAAAGCAAAGCTCTTATAAAAGAAAGTAACTGGCGTTGACCTAAAGAAAGTGTCGCCCCTCTTTCCATTACATTAAAATCGTAATTACCTGGCAACATCATAATGAAATCATGCATGCCTATGAGCTTCGCAGCTTCAATTACCTTTTCTTTTGGAATATCGGGATTCCTTAATGTAATATTATCAATAATAGATCCTGAAAAAAGAAATACATCCTGCAATACGACACCAATGCTTTTACGCAATCTTTCAATATCATATTTCTCAATATTCGTATCATCAATTTTTATTTCACCACTCTGAATATGATAAAGACGATTGAGTAAACTGATGATCGTTGTTTTGCCACTGCCGGTATGACCAACTATTGCAACTGTTTCACCGGGGTTAACAGTAAAAGAAACATTTTTTAGTACAGGTGATTCCGGGTTATAACCAAACACCACATTTTCAAGACCGATCTTACCTTTTACATGTGAAGGTTTATATGCATCAACAGGTGATGGTTTCAAATGATCTTCATTATCCAATACTTTGAAAACTCTTTCACTCGCCACCATTCCCATTTGCAGCACATTGAATTTATCTGCGATCACTCTTAAAGGACGAAAGATCAAGTTCAAACAAAGAATAAATGCCATTAATGTTCCTTGCTGGCTCTCCTGCAGATTCAACGCTTTATGCGATGTCCACCAAACAAGCAATCCTATTGAAGTAGCCAATACAATTTCTACAATTGGAAAGAAAATAGAATAAGCCCAGATGGCATGAATGTTTGCGTTGCGGTGTTCTTTGTTGATCGTTTTAAACTTTTCGAACTCCCGGTCTTCTGCTGCAAAAGCTTGTACAACCTGCATACCAGTTATATGCTCTTGCACAAATGCATTTAAATGTGCCACAGCATTTCTTACACGATGAAATGATTTATTTACACTTTCTTTAAAATAATAAGTGGCAATAAGCAAAATAGGAAATGGCACTAATGCAATCAATGTCAATACCGGATCAGCCCAAAACATGTAAGTTAACACACAAACAATAGAAAGTAAGTCTGCAACGATCGGGATAAATCCATCAGCAAATACATCATTGATCCTTTCAATATCATCTACTGTTCTTGTCGTTAATGTCCCGATCGGTGTTTTATCAAATTGAGAAAGATTCAATGAAAGAACTTTTTTATACACTTTTACCCGAAGATCTTTTACAACATTCTGCCCGAGCCATGTAGTGATATAAGAGAAGTAAAATCGCAGAGCTGATTCTATAAAAAGTATACCGATTTGAATAATAGTTATCAATACTAACATACCGGTTATTGATAACCCGTTGAAGTAGGTAGAAGTTTTATCACCAGCAATATACTTGTCAACTGTTAATTGAATAAGGATAGGACGAACAGGAGTAAAAGCCGCCAATATGATCGCTAATGCTATTGACCAGTAAAATCTCTTTTTATAGGGTGCGGCAAACCGCATCACTCTTTTCAAAAGATCGAAATCAAAAAATTTTTTATTAGTACCGTTGGCCATTAGAATCAACAAATGTAAAAAGAAGAAAGTGAAAACATTTACCGGCTATCAGGAACTTAGATAATCGTTAACGATTATTGATTAGCGGCTGATCATCATCTTTTTTCGCAATAGCAGAACCGGTTTCGCCCATAGCAATTTTATAGGCTTTAATAAAGATTGCGCCAAGATTTTTGTGTGGAGGAACATAATCTTCAAATATCTCATTTGTAACCATTTTATCAAGTTCCTTCCAGAATGGAATCCATTCAATAGAGTTACCATTCCTTAAAGTTTCAGCAAGCAATTTTAAAAAGGGATTATTTACAGGGGCATCAGCTATTTGCTTTGTACCAATAATATGTGCATCCGGCGCTTTCTCCAAAATATCATGTATCAAATTATATCCGCCACAAGAACCCATGAAAACAATCTTTGAAGTGGGAAACATCTGCCTTATTGTATAAGGTGCATTATAACTATGGCCCCTGTTTATAGTGATCGTTGGTTTAAGCGAATTGCTTTCCAGGTACCTGCATAATGCTGCTTGAGCTTTTGCATCTTCATCTTTTTCCTCAGGTAAAGGCTTATTTAAGTAAAGAGTTACTGGTTTTCCCTTAATTGATGTGATCGTTACCCAATTAGAATTACTTCTGTCAATTTTCCAGTTAGCATTAGTAAACATTCCTAATATGTGTGGAAAAACACGAATTCCATCTTCATCTCCATAAATAAAAACCTGGATAATAACTCCTGCATTCTCGGTTTGCAGATCTTTATTTGATACTGAATAAACAGGTGGAATACTAAGTTCCTTTGTCAGGTCTATTTTTTGTGTGGTATCGGCCGAAATAAAAAGTTTTTCCAGTATCCGATACATTTCAATTCCTTTTTTGTTATTGGCAGAAACATTCCTTTGATAGTTTGCCCTGATGTTTACAAGCATCTCATCCGCTATTGGCTTAATAGTCTCTACAATGCTGGCATACGAGTCCGCCACATCCACACCATCTTCTAGTCCTCCTGTTTTTTCAAGATTGCTTACAAATGCACGCATAAGGTCATTTGCATTTTGCTGATCTTTAAAAGAGGCAAGAAAAGTGCTAAGTGTATTATAAGCTGCTGACATTTTGATCAGCTTTCTGTATCTATCAAAATTCACACTCATTAATAATGAATCACCGCGGTTGCCTATACGGCTCATCATTAACGGAAATATTCCCTTTACAAAGCTTGATGTATAAATAATACCATCACTTAACACGGCCAGGTAATATAGCTCTTGTGCAGTCAATGGCTGAATGATCCGGAAACGAGTAACTGCGTTCTCATTATGTAAGGCGTTTATGGTATTTACAAAAACCTGGACTGCCTTTTTTGTCATCATATCAGTGAGTGCGTCAAATTCAACGGCAGTGTCTTTATTCAATAGTCGTTCTGTATAATCAATATGGGTTCTTACAAGTAGTTTATAATATTTAATGGAATCATTTCTGGCTGCATCGATATCTGCCAATGTCATTTTCCCTTTTACTATATTATCTAGAAATGGGAAATACAATTGTCCGCTGCCGCCACTTGCCGTCATCTTTACAATTGCCTGTACAAATGGGTCGTTCAATTTTTTTATGTGATTACCAAGAACATTACTGGCCGCAGCATAGTCGTACAGTTGTTTTGGGTAAGCATGTCCTGCAGCTATGATCAGGCTATCTGCAAATGGAAGATCAGGTATTTGTCGAAGTGTTGTATTTAATGTAGCAAAAGTCTGTTCAGGATGCAGTTCACAATATTTTCTTACTAGAATATTTTTTGATACTTTATAGCCTGGATTCTTTTCAAAAGCTGTACAGTCAAGCAATGGTCTTGCAACATCGTATGGAAGTTGCTCAATATAACTTTCAATATTTGCCCCTTTGTTATTTATTTCTATACAGCTTTCGTAGCTTACAAGTATATCTGGCAAGTATGTTGAAACAAAACGTTTATTCCGCCAATTGGTATTCAAATCACGTAACAATCTTTCGATTCCGCGGATGTAAAGAACTTTTGTTTGCCCGCCCATAGAGGAATCTTTCTCGACCTTTTTTTGCAGGTCATTGACTTTATTGATCAGCGCATTGGTTACTTGAAAATTTACATCTTCACTAAAAGATGGAGAGAAAAGCTTGTCATCCTTGCCATCTGCCAGCAAAGCCTTCTTTTGTTCTGCATCTACATAATCATGAAAAAGTTCCCGGCTACGATCGGGTTTCAATGTCGGATCTTTTGGATTTTGGCCAAAAGAAGCGAATGAAGCTAAAAGGAAAAAAAACAGGATATATGTGTATTGTCGAATTGCTATCATAAGGATGGTTTACAAAAATAAATCATTCATTTTTAAATGGTACGAATAGGAGTACAGACAGGATTTCCGGCAAAATGGCGGCCAATCGCATGTTAAAATTATTCATAATCCCTGAATACCCGAAGCTTTATTAATTTTTCATTAAGTCTGTGTTATGCAGAGCCGGATTTGCAGGGTAGAAAGCATTTTAAATTAGGTTTGCGAAAATTTAAACCAGGAATGGATATAAGGTCCCGAAAAGTTTTGATCGCTGATGACGAACCGGATATTCTTGAGATCCTCAAGTATAACCTGATAAAGGAGGGCTACCAGGTAGTGACGGCAAAAGATGGCGATGAGGCGATCGAAAAGGCAAAGATGTTTAACCCTGACCTTATTGTACTCGATATAATGATGCCTAAAAAAAACGGGGTGGAAGTTTGTGAGATACTCAGGCTTCTTCCTGCCTTTAAGAGCACATTGATACTTTTTCTTACCGCTCTTAGTGATGAGTCTACACAAATAAGAGGATTAGAAACCGGCGCTGATGATTATATAAATAAACCGATCAGCCCGAAGGTTTTCATGAGTAAAATTAGTTCGCTTTTCCGCCGGTTAAATAAAAATGAAGCAAAGGTGATCGCTATAAATGGCTTGATCGTTGACCCGGAAAAATTTATCGTTCAGTACCATGGAAAAGATATTTCACTTGCAAAAAAAGAATTTGAATTATTATACTTGCTTGCGTCAAAACCTGGAAGAGTATTTGTAAGAAATGAAATTCTTAACCAGGTATGGGGCGCTGAAGTGATCGTCGGAGATCGTACCATTGATGTTCATATCAGGAAGATCCGCCAGAAATTAGGCGTTGATTGTATCACTACAGTTAAAGGTGTTGGATATAAATTTGAGCTATGAGTCTTGAATAGCCCATAGCTTTGCTTCTATGCTGTCTACCAAAAACATTTCTCCGCGTCAGCTTTCTTTTTTTACTGCAATTATATTATCGGTACCAATTGCCCTTTTAGTTTGGGTCGTCGAAAAAGATTGGCGCTGGGGCCTGGGTTCATTCATTGTCATTCTTGCAGGTAGTTTTTATCTTATTTCATTTATGCTGGAACGTTTTATTTATCGTAAAATAAAACTCATTTATAAACAGATCTACCAGACGAAAGCAACTAAAAAAGAAGAGACATATTATAAATACATTCTACCGCAAAAAAGTATTGATGAGGTAAGAGAAGATGTAGAAAAATGGGCCGAAGAAAATAAACAAGAGATGGAAGTACTGAAACAGAATGAACAGTTTCGCCGTGAGTTTTTACAAAACCTTTCTCATGAATTCAAAACCCCTGTATTTGCTATCCAGGGCTATGTAGAAAGCCTGCTTAGTGGCGGCATGCATAACCCGGAGATCAATAAACGGTTTTTAGAAAAAACCGAGAAAAATGTAGAGCGGCTCACTAACCTGATACAGGACCTTGATGAGATCTCAAAATTAGAAAGAGGCGAACTGGTGCTAACCAAAACAAATTTTATTATCCAGGAATTTGTAAAAGAAGTTTTTGAGAGTCTTTCAATAAAGGCCGAAAACCAGCAAATAGGTTTCAGTATAAAAAAGGGGTGTGAGTCACCATTGACGGTTTTTGCAGATAAAGAAAAAATAAGACAGGTGCTTATTAATCTTCTTGATAATTCTATTAAATATGGAAAACCGGGTGGGCATATTGTTGCCAGTATGTATAAAGTGGATGAGAAACATATATTAGTTGAATTAAGTGACGATGGTATTGGAATTCCTGAAAAAAATCTGCAAAGGATCTTTGAGCGATTTTACCGAACCGAAGGTGGTCGCAGTCGCGATATTACCGGCAGTGGATTGGGTCTTGCTATTTGCAAACATATCATTGAAGCCCATGGCCAAACAATTCATGTAAGAAGCACTGAAGGAGTTGGCACTACGATCGGGTTTACATTGGATACAAGAAAGGATTAGGAGATCAATAATAAGTAGGTAATCCTTTTTCTAATGCATCTAAGAAATCTACGGCCTCGTCGCTAATTTGTGTTCTTATTAATGTTGTGTCCATCTTAAAAACAAAATGATTACAGGTATCGCTTTTAAATTTAAAATCTACTTCTTGTATCATTTGTCCTTTGTTATAAAAAAACATTTTTCCATCATAACCGCAATCAAATGGTTTTGTTGTTTTGGCATCAATAAAATCTATCATCCTGTTGATCGCTTTTGACTCGGCTGTTTGAACAGTTTTGGTAATAACACCAGCCTGTTCATCTTTAAAATGAATGACCAAACTGTCTGCAGAAGAAAAACTTTGTTTGATAGCTGATTGCTTGCAAGCAGAGAAAATAACAAGTAATAGTATAAAACTGAATCCACTTTTCATACTATAAATGTAATGATCTCTGTTGCTTTTTCTTAAAGAACTAAGAAAATAAAATACAGATCATTCTATTAATTCATTATTCATTTATAAAATTACTGCTTCATTAAGGCCATGCTCAACTGTTGCTATACTATTGACAAACAAATACCATGAAACGGCAATGATTACTGAAGCCGATTGCCATTTTACTTGCTTCGAACGAATGTCATCGAAAAGTAGCCTGCAATTATAAATAAGATCGCGACGAGAACCTTTATAGATATTTATTTCAGGTGTTTCACTATTTTGATAGGTAAAACGAAATTTTGCATTTTCAATATCAACGGAACCTTGCGTATCGGAAAAATTCAAATAAGACAATGAACCAAGGCGAACACCGTATTCATTTTTTAAAACGAATTTACTTTTAAGCAATCCTTCGTCCTCGATCAGCAACACTCTTCTTTCTTTTGCTGTCTCCATTCTTATTGCGTGAGATTCTTCTTTGTAACGCAACTTTAAAACAGTTTTGTTTTCTTCTTGTAAAAGATAGTCTTGTTGTCCTTGAATGTTTTTTACTGACACAATATTCATACGCAATTGATTTTAAGGGATGATGAATTTAAAGAATATCAAAATCCAAAATCAGTATCTAAAAAAGATAATAATAACTTAACCTTGGAAGAATACTATTATAGATCGATTAAATTTTCAATCAACTATTTTAGAGATTGTGGAAATTATTCCCACAACGATGGGCACTTTCTTTATCCTTCATTAAAATAGTTATAAAAAACTCAGATCCCGTAGAATAAAAAACCTCCCGATACATCGGGAGGCAACTGCATGAGGAATCAACTTACTAACCCCGGAGAACCGTTCCGGGAGGTTTGTGCATATGTTCTTTTCTGATAAGTCCCGTGCGATCTTGAAGATCAATTCATACACTGTAAACAACAGAGAATCGTCCTTGGCACATGTTGTATTATTTTCGGAATGATAATTATGATCCGCACGATAGTACCGCTATTGAGCACCTCTGCGTCGCAGCCGATAGCTATCGGCTCTTGTACTGCATCAATGCTATTCAACGTTATTTCCACCAATCAATTATTGCTTCACAAACTTCGTCGTCTCCCATGTCTTTCCATCATACGCCTGGATAATATAAACTCCGGCAGCTAAATTTGACGTACTGATACTTATATTAGTAATACCCATTGGATAGTTAAAATGTTTTTTGATATTGCCCAATTGATCAATAATTTTTATTTGAAAGAATTTTATTTGGTTATTGTCACGGATAGCATCTTTTTGATTCTGTGAAGTAGAAATAACAATATCACCGCTCGTTGGATTGGGTGAAACACTTACTCTCCAACCTCCACAGGTTATTTGAACCCATTTCATTGCTGGGCTTCCCCCCGAACCACAATTATTAGTTACTATTACGCCTACCATACCGCTTAAATAACTACCATATGATGGAGTTTGCACAGTCAAAAATCTTGTGCCTTGTCCACTTATATAATACCAATTGTACGGCCAAAACCAGTTGTAATTTGTGGCGCCGGATAGATCATCAGTGCTGAAATAATGTGTGTATCCACACCATGACTGAGAAGGCCCGTTGATAGAATAAGATGAGCTACTGTAAGCTCCAAAATGAACAGATTGCATGGAAAAATTGGATTCAGTAATATCATAACAGGGAGAAGTTGACTGACAACTTATATAATCTTGGGCTGTAACGTATCCTCCCGTATATTCAATTTCAACACTCGAAGTACCTTGTCCGTTTCTTATTACAAGGCTTGCATTTGAAGTACTCCAGTTAAAAGTTTGACCTGCTTTTGGATTTAGAATTTGGAAAGTTCTTCGAACTGTATTGCACCATGAATCAGTAGAATTATTGCTGATAGTTTGAACTATTGCTTTTTTCTCGTTCATATGGGTTCCATGAAATTCATCCCACAGCCTGGTAACATGACCATATAGCAAAGAATCATGCCTGGTATTAACACTCGGACCCCAATACGCATCAAACGGGCTTTCTTTTTCCAAACCGCAGGTCACGTTTATATTGGAAATATCATCGTCCCATTTCCTATTAGGATTTGGGTAAGGTCCTTTTCCTAATGCCAATGTACTATAAACAAATTCATGGGCATGAATGTCAAGAAAAGCAGTTATTTGTTGAGTTACAAAAAACCGGAAAAACTTTTTTTTCCATCCTTTATCTGCTGATTCTTTTAGTTCTGCAAAACCAGGATAAAATCCTGAGGGAACGAGATCCACTGATTGTACTGAATATGTAGGCGCTTGTGCATACTGTGTCGTTAATTTTTTAAAAAAAATATGACCCTCAAAAACGCCTCCCGTTTGTTGTTGCTGATTAGGAGCTAAATAACAATCCGCACCAATTAATTGTGTGTCAATAAAACCACTTGGTGGAAATAAAGCGAAAATTAAAAATCTCAACAGGCCAGATATTTTACCAGAAACAGAAACTGCATGTGCGCCCCCACTTCCTGGTTGTACACTTGATCCATTATCTGCTCCGCTGATCATAGCTATCTTGCGGCAGTTTTGAGGCCAGCCGAGATTATCTAATTCTTGATAATAAAGATCCTTAAAATGGACTCCATTTTCAATTGCCCCTGTTGGTAATAGTTGTTCGCTTGTATGGTGATGAACCAGCATTTCCTTTGCAGCCGGGCAATTTATTTGAACATCTAGTGATTTTTTTGCTTCAGTACTTATAGCAGATAGCTCTTTAGCCATTATTTGTAATCCTATAGGCAATAAGGCGCCTTGATGCGGACTATCAAAGCTTACCCAAAGTTTACAGTTATGGTTCATCCCATGAGTTTCCATATATCTAAGAGCATAGCGGCTTATTTGACCACCCATACTGGGCCCAACTATAATTATTTGTTCTGTACTGTTATTAGTTTGGAGTTGGGCATTTATATTTTGGATAAGCTCAATTAAAACCATTGCATTTCTTTGAATATAATCCCCTCCGCCATGCACGGTGCTTACTATAGTACCATCAACCGTTCTTCGTGGATATGACAGCTGATTGTTAAGATCATTTCTGGAACGTATGTCATCGTTGTAATCTGGGTGATCAACGATCACCAGGTCAAAGCCGTCTGCTCTTAAATCTTCTGCAAAGTTCTTCGAAATATTATTTTGATCTTTATAAGAAAATGCTTCCTCATAAATAGCAGGACCTTTTCTAGTATCTTTTGGATCAAACCCATCTATTATGATAATTGGCTTTATAATTGGTTTTAAGGTATTATCTGTACCCCCTGGAATAAAGATTTATGTAATTCTTACCAGAATATGCAGCCGGTTCATCATATCCTTGAAAAGGAATTGTGGAGCTCCACCAATATTCGTCATTTGGAGTTGGACCTTCTCCGGTTGTTCTCGATAAGAAATTAGTACCGTCAACGAGTAATCCTGCTGTCCTGGTAAATTGCTGACCATTTGTATAAACGACTTGGATTTGCATTGTTTTATATCCGGTTGTTAATGATATATTCACGATCGTTCCATCCAAAGGCAAATTAATAGGCGACTGGGTAAGCCCGGTTATTGTAACACTACTGACAGTATATCCAAGATTAGTTTTGAAAAGCTGTGATACCCATTTCAACTTAATAGCTCCTCCATTAATGCTGTTAGCCAAAGGGGCTACAAGTTGAATTCGTTTTAGAAAATAAGGACTTCGTGGTCTGTTAGTAACATCATACAACAAACCATTTTGAAAAGTAAAAAGATTATCTTGAACTGCCAGGCTGTCCATCATGTTAAATTGATAATCTAAGATTCCAACAGGAACAATACCACTCACATTATAATTCCAAATAAGACTATCCAATAACCCGGGGCGTAACAAACTAGTATTATTATAGGTACTATAAAACATTTCAAAATAAGCTTGTGTGAAATAATCATAATCAGAAGTATCAATTTGTGCGTTAAAGAGATCTAAGGAACCAAGCGGTGGCACTCTGTCATATAAAATTCCGGTAGTAATATAGCTTTTGTTGACATTCGCCATAATACTATCCACTTTATTAGCGAAAGGATTATCTGACTGTGAAAAGCTTTCTATAAAAGCAAATGATAGAGCGATTATAGAAACAAGAAGGTGTTTTCTCATAACACTTTAAGGTTTATGGTTAGCTATTTATAATTAAAACTTACTCACATACCTTGGTCACCAATTGTCTTTTTTTTAACCGCAAAATCTTTGATTGTATAGTCAATAAACACAAGCTTATTGTAGTTAAAAAAAATTTAATGAGTTTTATAGTCAAACCTTCCGTTAGTAATGTCGATAATTTTGCCTGTATCTTTTGATATACTTTCATGTTGAAAGTACCGGAAACAATCAAATCATTTAGATCGGCATGTGTTATGACTACTGTACCTGAATGAAGAGAATCAGTTACATATTTAGGACCTGATACAGTTACATATGCGCCATAATTTGCCTGTGGCAAAACAACGTTAGGCTTTATATCAGTATTTTTATTAAGACTATATGTGCCGGGTGCAGTTATACTCTTTAAATAAATAACAATTTGATCGCTCGGACCATATGCCTTTATATAAATACTTATCGTATTATCTACTTCTCCAAAAAATCCTCCTGAAGTTGGATAAATACCGCTTGCAACCCCTCTGCCTTCGGGTATCCAGGCGTTTCCATCTATGAGACAGCCGAAAGTATTCGCACCTGTTTGAGTTGCCGGTGGAAGATTGTCTGCTGTTTTTTTGCTACAATTAACATTTAAAAGAAATAAAAAAGTTGTAAAGTAAAGAATAATTTGCTTTCTCATATGAAGTTATTTCAGAGAAAAAATAATAGTAAAGTATACAGGTTTGGGATTGAATTTGTACAATGCTTTTTTAAATATTACCTTTATTTGGGTCAATCTAGTTTTGTCTAAAGCCACACACATGAAAGTTATTTTCAACTTCATTCTGCTTTTTGTTTTTTCAATGATGACGTTTGCTCAAAAAAACAATCCTCCACAACAATTGACTAAAGACGATTACTTGCAAAAAAGCAAGAACCAAAAAACAGCAGGTTGGATATTTCGAGGCAGCGGAGCCATTCTTATGGCTGGAGGCTTAGTCTGGGGAGTAACAACAACTGATGATGCCGGGCCGTCTGCTTTGCTTGTTGCAGGTGGCGCTTGTGTTATTACAAGTATTCCCTTATTCATGGCTTCGAAGAAAAATAAAAATCGAGCCATGGAAATGGGTGTTGGTTGGCAACAATCAATTCAAATTGAAAATAACAACCTAGTCAAGAAACCAATCCCATCATTAACATTGAGAATAAGCCTATGTCAAAAAACTTAAAATCCAAACCGCTTTATCCTGGCAGAATTTCCTTTAATTCTTAACAAAACTGGATTTATTTTCAATCTCTACACTTTCCGTACAAAAATGGTTAGTGTTCTTTTTATTCTATTTACTTACTAAATATAATCAGTAGAGAGGCGTATTCAAATACCCCCTTTATGGTACACCTGAGAAGCAAATCAAAACCCTTGGTCTATCTCAATTTTTTTTATCGTGCCTGTACCGGTTGATAAAGGGATTTGGATCAATCCCTTTAGAGATGTAGTATTAAAAACTCTTGCTAGCTCAGCAATCGAATTTTCTGAGTTGATTTCCTGGAAGCTAAAACTAAGATGGCTCATGGGCTCTGTAATTGTTGGCTAATGATAAACTGATCGGTGAGCCCTTAACCTGAGTTGTCTTTAATGAACGCTATTAATCTCGATCAAGTTACAACAATTATTTTTCCTTCATACATAACAGTTCATTCTTTGCAAAACAAAAACTAACAATCTTCATTTTAACCACAATTAAGATTCACGTCAAACCATAATTATTAAAAACAAAACCCCGCCTCACGGCGGGGTTACAATTATGCCTTCCGGCTTCGCCACCACTTCAGGAACATCTTTAGCAACAGTGATATGATAAAACTCACTGCCGCACCGATCATTGTCAACACAATTGTCTTGATAATGTCCTCATTCGTGATATTAGCAAACAATATGGTCAATATGCCTCCTGCTGTAGTAACTCTTACTTGTGTCGGTTCACTCATTTCTTTTCATTCGTCACCGCTGTCTGGCTAACCACTCCCGCAACAGTTCCCGCCAATGCCAAATATCCTCCTACCTGTAACACGATCGCAGGCAATGCAACCAGTGCAGCAAGAACAGTAGCTCCAATTCCCGCCAGTGTCAAACCAACATTTCTGACAGTCTTAAAGAACTTTGGCGTTCTTCTTTTCATTCTCTTTACTACCTTATTCATTTTAATTTTTTTGATAGATGAAAAAAATGTTTCAAAATAATGAATGGAAACCGATGCCTGTCATGACCTCTGCGTTGGATATAAAATAACCTTTCAGGTATGTTTGTCTTCATTGAAGAATTTCCATGTAAGAGATCATTTGCTAAGAACCGGTCTCCAATTCATCATTCATTACTCATCATTCTCCACTTACATCAACAAGCGACAGTGCATTGAATGCACCATTCTTCAGTGAATACATTGTTCCGTTCACTTCCTGGTAAAATTCTATCCCAAGAACAAGAAACAATGGCTTGGTGCTTGCAGCAAGAACACTGTTGGAAAGATTGATAGCGGCGGTTGCTGTTGCATTCCATGGTAATGAAGCCGTCGTTTTCACATCGGCAACATAAACACCTTGTTCAAAATCGATCTCCGCTCCTGCGGAAACGATCTTAAAATGAGTCGTACCATTTGGCGCAGCCACCATGTTTACAGGAATGAAAGACGGCAGATCAATGCTAAGCTGACCCGTTGCACGATTGATCACACCGGTAAACGGTGCATACAACGTGGTGTTCAGTTTGCTGTTTGCATTGAAATCAAATCCTTTCAAAAATTCTGCTTCACCATCGATCACATTCCGAAAACCTCTTGGGTTTGTTTCATCCGCTTTGATCACCTTCATCATTTCCTTCACCAATCTTGCTATCATTCTACTGTCAGCAACATTTTGCAGCAATGAACGTAGTGCCGTACGCAAATACCGACCTGCTTTGCCTGCCCTTCCGAATTCAGCGCCGTTCTCACGGGTCCTTTGAAATGCAGGATCAGTAGCAATACGTGCTGCATCCAGGCTCCCTTTCTCCTTAGCCATAAATCCATCCTTTGATTTATAAAATGTGATATTCCCGATCGTCCCTCTCAGCGGGATTATTCCTTTTTGTTGTGCCATGATTTTTATTTGTTGTTAAAAGATCAGAATGTTTCTGCGGCACATTCCGTTTAAGCCGTCAACATCGATGTTTGCAATTGCACAACAAGATTAAAAATCAAAAAATGCGAAAGGAAATCACTCAGCCGTTAATGCCGGGTATGCCATCTCTGTTCAAATATGTCTTTCCATGCCGTTAATTCCGGTTTATACTCTTTTTACCTCCGGTGAAATAGCATAGGAATAGCGACTCAATAGCGAGGGAATAGCGACTCAACTGCGTCAAAACATTTTTTAAAGTATTACATAAAAAAACCTCCCGTTGTATCGGGAGGCAACTGCATGAGGAATCAACTTACTAACCCCGGAGAACCGATCCGGGATCTTGTATATATATTGGATGGATAAGAACTGTATGCAAAATGCTTTACAAGTATTATACCAAGGTTATAGAGCGGTTACCAAAGTGTTAATTGTGCAAAACAAAAAAAGGTAGCTATTACTTACCAATAAAAAAACAACCTCCAAAAGGAGGTTGTTTCGACTGTCATTAAAATAAATTCGTCTAAAAAAATCTTGTCCATGTCTTCCACCATGTATCCCCCGCTGCACAAGCTCCCTTATAAGCAGTAGAGATGAAGAAATTGTTACTCACTTTTGCATTTGAAAAATCAGCACCTGACAAAGCCGGAGATCCAGGTAATGGATTCCAGTCAGCAGAACCATCATGTTTGAATGGAGCTGTCAGCATAACATCCGCACTATTTGTAAGTAAGTTATTTCCACCACCTGCACGATTGAAATAGTTTTGAAGATCAGTGGTTGTCCAACCAGTAGGGGCACTGGCACTGGCTGTATATGTGAATTGCGTATTGTTCCCCGCTAATATTGTATTTGAGAGAAATGCTTTAGGTGTGGTTGCTGAATAATTGGGATCAGTAGGCGTCCCCGTACCTGCATCAAGATTCCAACCTATTGGCCAACCCATAATGATAGAGTTGAAAATACTAACTGAACTGTTACGGCGGGTATGGATCCCTCTTCTGAAATTTGAATTGCCCATATTAGTTAAAGTAGCTCTCGGACCAACAACGGTCATATTGCTGAATGTGGCGCTGGTTTGGGGTAATAAGTTACTACCAGCGGCGTCATTATCAATTTCAAATCCATTGCTTTGACTTACGTCGGCCACCATGCTATCTCTCATAGATATTCCGAATTGTATACGGCCGCTGAATCCATTATCCATATCCCAATCATCATCCAACGCCTTGTAAGCAATAAGGTGTTTACAATCAACAGAACCTCCAAACCATTCATAGCTGTCATCAGCAGCATTACTAACCTGTACGTAATCAATTACAGTTCCTTTTCCTACGCCGCCCATTGTTAAACCATTTAATTCTTTATCTGGTAAATAAGCATAACCGGGATATTCAATCCTAACATATTTCAAAATACCACTGTTATCATTATCATCTGCGCCACCGTACAAGCCAAGTCCCTCCGAATTATTAACTCCGCCTTCAATTTCTCCAAGACCTGGAGTTCCATTATAACTTGCGTTGGTTTTTGCACGGCCAAGTATTACAATGCCGCCCCAGTCACCCATAGCTGGCGTAGCAGCATCACTGGTAAATACAATTGGTTTGTCCACTGTTCCACTTGCAAGTATTTGCGTTCCTCTTGTTATTACCAATGTACCTCTTGAAGATTTCTCACCCTGGATGATCACACCCGGCTCAATGGTGAGTTTCGCCCCGTCCACCACATACACGATACCCCTCAGTTTATATGTATTGCCACTTTTTAATATCCGGTCAGCATTGATTTTGCCGGAAAGAATAAGATTTTCTGTTGTGCCACCACCGCCGCCATTGTTGTTACCACTACCGTTATCATCAACTTCTATTTTACGGCAGCCTGATACAACTATAACTGCAATTAATACTAAGAGTGCAAAACGTTTCATGATTATCTTTTTTAATTTTTTTATTTAATGATATAGGCAAATGTGAATGAGAAAGTAGTTCCATAGTTCCTGCTGATGGCCAGCACATCGCTTGATGTGCTTTTATATTTTTCATTGTCGTCAAGATCATGATAGAAATAAGCTCGACGATTGAAAATGTCGCTGATATTTACTTTTATTTCTCCCTTATTTTTTATTATTTTTTTTGCCAGCTGAATGTCAAGTAGTGGTCTTGGATTTTCCCATATATCCGGCACTGATTTATCACCAACAAATAAAATGCGGCGACCGATCTGGTTAAATAATAGGGTGCTGCTGAAACCGATCTTTTCAAGATCATACTGTAATCCCGCATTGATGAGATAAGGGCTTTGTCCTTGCAACGGACGATTCAACGCTACAGTATCTTCAACACGGCTATAGATATAACTTAAATTACCCGTGACTGTAAAATTTTTAAATGTCTCAGAAATAAAATCCATTTTTTTCCGGAACTCAAATTCAGCTCCGTAAGCAGTCGCCACACTCGTATTAGCTACGTTAAAAGTATTGGTAGCCGGACCGGTTCTGTTAAAATAGTATTCAATAGGATCATCAAAATGCTTAAAGAAAACACCGACAGTAACCAGCTCGCCGCTTCGTGGATAAACTTCATAACGCAGATCTGCATTCGTGATCTTTGTCCTTCTTATATTATTGTTACCAACTACCTGTGCATTCAATTCGAAATCATAAAAAGCAAATGGACTTAATTCACGAAACTCAGGACGCACTACTGTTTGGCTGCCGCTTAGACGAATATTAGTCTTCTGATTAGGTTTAAAAGTGATATTTATACCCGGCAGGAAATCGGTTACTCTCGAATGCACATGACGGGGGTCTGATTGTTTTACACTTCCCACCAATTGATCAAAGTCTTCAACTCTTAATCCCCAAATGACCCGAAATGATTTTGAGAATTGGTTATCGAGCTGGATATAACCAGCATTCATAATTGTGTTAGCCATGTAGCGGAATGCTATACCATTTAATTCCCCAAACTGTACACCTGTATTTATACCAGTAAAGTTTTCCGGTGCAAATATTTGATCCGGCGGAAGCAGTTTTATATTGTTGCTAAGTGTATTGTTGAAAAAAGGACGGCTGTCAAATAAGCGATCTTTTACCTGGAAAAGGTAACCGCCTTTAATGCTTTGCGTATGCCCCAGCCAATTAAATGATTTGGTAAGATCACCTCCAGCATTATAGATGTAATCATTTAAGAAGCTGTAAAAAATACTTCCACTTTTTTGACTTGCGCCTGCTGCCAATAATGCATAATAAGGAGCGTTGGGATTAGATCCATCCTGTGTATAGAATAACCTGCGTTGATCGGGTATATATTGATCCAGTATATTAAATCCTCCATACCATTTAAGACGCACACCCCACTTGGAAATATTGTGATCACCGATCAATTGAGTATTGAAAAAAGTATTCTGTCTGAAACTTATCTCCTGTGCAATTACATTATCACCATAACCCGGGCCAAGTATATAATCCTTTCCAACACGACGAATCACAAAATCAGTTGTATTAACGTTGAGTATATTTTTAAATGAGATCCTGTTGTTTCTATCCAATTGCATACTGAAATTTGCAATGGCGCCGGTAAGCACATCTCTCGAATACTTTTCATTATGAAACTGTACTTCTTCATCTCCCTGGTTGTTTGCTATAATGGCATTATTGAATTGCAGACGGCGATTATTTTGATTATAAGAAACTGCAACAATGCCGCCGACCTTCTTTTTAAAAAGTGTTCCTGTGAACCCCCCATTCAACTGAAAAGAGCTGTTCAAAGGCACGCCGCCTGATGTTGATGTCCAAACATTACGGAATTGTTTACCATATTCATTCATTTGTGAAGGGGTGAGTACTGCAAACTCACTCTTTGTCGGAAAATTATCAGCTAATGCTCTTGTACCATCATCAACACCCAACCAATCTAATTTGCCACCCTGTGCCTGGTAAAAATCTTTTCCGATCGTCTGGCTATTGAAACCAGTTCCCACCTGTACATTCAGAAAATTATTTGCGGGGATTTCCTTTGTTTGTACCTGCACGAGACCGCCAGCCCATTCCCCCGAGAGTTCCGGAACAAAAGCTTTGTTCATAACAATATTATCAATAACGGCAGCAGGAAACAGGTCAAAAGAAAATGTTTTGCGGTCAGGCTCTGTGCTGCTTAACAAAATCCCATTCAGCATTGCCTGGTTATAACGATCACTCAATCCGCGAACGACAAGATATTTTCCTTCCTGTACCGAGGTGCCGGGTATTCTCTTTAAAACATCACCCGTGTTTTTATCAGGCGAGCGACGAATTGCCTCGGCAGATATCACAGATGCAACTGTATTTGTATTTTTCTGAAACTGTATGAGTGCTGCCGCAGTTTCTCTTCTTGCTGACGATGATGTTGTTTTCACTACAACACCTGTCAGTGTGTTTTTTTCTGATTCATTTAATACTATCTGCAGATCATTAGTCTGCCCATTCATTACTTCTACATCTGAAATAGTTTTGGTTTCATAGTTAACCGACGAGATGACCAGCGTATATTTCTTACCAACAGACAGTGTAAGAAAAAAGTTTCCATCTATATCAGAGGTGGTGCCGGTGTTAGAGCCTTCAATATGTACCGTTGCCCCGGTAATTGGATCATTCTTTTTATTAAGGATCTTACCGGTAAGCTTTACATTTTGCGAAAAACTTAAAATAACCAGTCCAAACAGGGCCGTGAAAGTTAGTAGTAGTCTTTTCATTTGCATCTTAATTACGACGCAAAAGAAAGACCGAAGCATTATGTTGACGTTAATGCCCGGTTATGGAATTGTAACCTCCATATTAACTTAATGTTAAGCGGAACAAGTATTAGAATCTGAATTGAAGACGGCATGTAAAAACATCATCTTTAATATCTGTAGTGTACCCGGGTATATGAGTGATCTCATTCTGAACAAGGTCATAGTAAAAAGTGATCTTTGTTTGTGTATTAAAATAGAATACATAACCGATCCCGAACGTTGAGAATTTTATATCTGCTACTGTAAGATTCGTTCCCGGCTTACCGATCTCAGTTTTGCTTACTTTAATATTTGGATCATACCAATCGTATTTTAATAATAACTGGTGTTTTGTATTGATTATATTCTGAAGAAAATAAAAGAAAGCACCATTGAAATGCCGGACATAAGTTGGAGCAGGAATTCCGTTCGTAAATGGTAATGTACCCGGATTTGTTGTACTGGTTGCGCTTCCGGGTTGTGTGCCCATCCAATATTCAGCACGCCATTCTGTTTCTCCCCATTTATGATATATTTTATATTGAACATCCGCACCATAATAATGGCGTGGTGCCGAATTACCCAAATTGGATTCGGATGAATCAACTACAAATATCTTATCTCCATTCGGAGCCGTGCCAATTTCATAAACATATTTTGTTCCGTTCTTCCAACCACCGCGTAAGAGTGAAAGTCCCCCACCTAATTCGCCTTTATTTATTTTACATGGTTTAATCGTAAGACGGGTGATAAAATCTTTATGACTGTCAAAGTCTGTTGTACCTGATTGTCCTTGTCCGTTAAAGAATCCGGCATCCCATTTAAAATGATAAAGTTTATGACTTCGTTTCTGTGGTTCAAAGGAGAACATAACGCCAAGATCTCTTTCTCCGGGCATTAATGTCTGAGACATTCTGCCTCTCTCAGGAGTTTCCCGAAATGCAGAACCAAGGTTTACTTCAAAGCCAAAAGGCCGTGCAAAGAAACCCGAAGTCAACGACAGTGTGTTCCCTTTCGTTTCAAAAAGTCTTAAAAACATATCTCTTACGATCACCCCTCTTTCTGTTGCGTCAATCTGGAAAGTGAATAAAACTTGTGGCATTTTTTCTTTTGTTCTTAGCAGGTAGTCGATCTTTACCCTTGCCCTGCGTAACATAAACCTGCTGCTGGAATATTGAGAAAAATTTCCTCCCGCATAGGATGGGGCTCCGTCTGCACTTGCAACCTGGAATTGCGGTTGCATATAACCTGATATATTCAGGTTTTCGAAACGCTTTATTAATGGCCTTACACTATCGCTTAAAAATGTGGAATCAACATCAGTAAGATAACGTTGAGCATTTATTACACCACATAAAAGCAAAGCAGTTGTGAGAGCAGCCGACCGTATCAGATGGGGCTTAACCATTGAATAATAATTTTTTAATACTGGGTTAACAAACCACGGCAAGTTATTCAACCTGATAAGAAGTCGGTGTTACCCGGCCTTTAAGAAATCGTTACCTGTATATTAAGTTTATATTAATTCTACTTTTATGCCAATCAGCTTATAACCGAGCCGGTATCTTCGTCCACAATAAAAATTTCTTTATGGCTGGTCTAAATTCAATCATGAAAATATTTGTTCCAAAGAACAAAATATTCTATGAACTTTTTGAAAAAGTTGCCGCCAACTCGGCAACAATGGGGAATAAATTAAGGGCATTAGTAATAGAACCTGATTTTGATAAAAGAACGGCCATTATTAACCAGATCGAAGACCTGGAACATGCGAATGATGAACTGACGCATAATATTTTTACCGAGTTAGGGAGAAACTTTATTACTCCATTTGACAGGGAAGATATTCATTACCTGGCCACGTCGCTGGATGATATTGCTGATACGATCTATGCCTCTGCTAAAAAGATCAACTTCTATAAAGTAAATCCAAATGATCTCGGCATTCAAAAGCTAGCAGAGATCATTGAACAAAGCGCCGGCTTAGTAAGCAATGCAGTTACGTCTCTAAGGGATATGAAAAATCTGCGACTAGTAACTGAATCTCTTGTTAAGATCAATAGTCTTGAAAACCAGGCAGACGACGTATTTGATATGAGTATTGAAAGATTGTTTGAAACAGAACCAGATGCAAAAGAAGTAATTAAGAAAAGAGAGATCTATACGGTAATGGAGATTGCAACTGATAAATGTGAAGATGCAGCGAATGTGATAGAGTCAATTATTATTAAATATGCTTAACTAATTAGCTGATTAATATGACCACCTTTCTGATAGTTATCATAGCACTGGCACTGATCTTCGATTTTATAAATGGGTTTCACGATGCAGCAAATTCTATTGCAACAGTTGTATCTACAAAAGTATTAACACCATTTCAAGCTGTTTTGTGGGCAGCAATTTTCAATTTTGTTGCTTTTTTTATTTTTAAAGACCATGGTGTGGCAGATACCGTTGCCAAAACAGTACATAGCGAAATGATTCCTCAGGATAATATGATGGTGGTTATTTTTTCTGGCCTGATCGCTGCTATTTCCTGGAATCTTCTTACATGGTGGTTTGGAATACCATCATCTTCTTCTCATACTTTAATAGGAGGGTTTGCCGGAGCTGCTATTGCACATGGTGGATTTAGTACAATTAATAGCGCAATAATATTAAAAACAGCCAGTTTCATTTTTCTTGCACCTTTGATAGGTATGTTAATGGCCTTGATCATCTCACTATGGTTTTTGAATTCTTTTAGAAAGGGCCATTTACCTAAATTAATATCATTATTGATGTTGGCATTAGTAGCCTGGTTTCTTTATGAAAATCTTGAATTTAACCCTGAAAAGTTAAAATCACACTATGAGTCTTACGCAGTTAAAGTGATTTTCTATTCAAAAAATTTCAAATGGATATTGCTCGCTTTTATTCTTACAATAATGGCCATATTTACTTTTTATTTAAATACATTGAATGCAAACCGGTCAAACCAATGGTTCAGAAGACTTCAACTAGTTTCATCAGCAGCATTTAGCATTGGCCATGGTGGAAATGATGCGCAAAAAGTGATGGGGATCATTACCGCAGCATTGATTGCAGGTGGGTCAATTACTAGTTTCAGCCAAATGCCGGTTTGGGTGCCGCTTGCATGTTATACAGCTATTGGTGTAGGAACCATGAGTGGCGGATGGAAGATCGTAAAAACAATGGGCACAAAAATTACTAAAGTGACTCCATTTGAAGGTGTAGCGGCTGAAACTGCCGGCGCAATAACATTGTTTGTCACAGAAGCATTAAAAATTCCCGTAAGTACAACACATACTATAACCGGGGCGATCATGGGAGTTGGTGCAACAAAAAGATTATCCGCTGTTCGTTGGGGAGTAACAGTGAATCTTCTATGGGCATGGATCTTAACTATCCCGATTAGCGGATTATTAGCAGCAGGAGTTTATTCGATCGCCAAACTATTTTTCTAATCTTATCTCTCCTCTTTTTCCGATTTTTGCATGAATAAATGTTTTATTCATGGTGAAAATTCTTGTTACTGGCGGTTGCGGATATATTGGCTCTCATACATTGGTGGATCTGATTGAAAATGGCTATGATGTTATTTCAGTTGATAATAATTCACGGTCTCATGCGAGCATGCTCGAAAGAGTTGAAAAAATCACAGGTCAAACAATAAAAAACTACAAAGTTGACCTTTGCAATTTTGATGACACATTTGCTATTTTCCAGGAAAATACTGACATAAGAGGAGTTATACATTTCGCGGCATATAAAGCAGTTGGAGAATCGGTTGAAGATCCGTTGATGTATTTCGAAAACAATCTTTTCTCTTTAATAAACTTGTTAAAATGTGTAAAGGATTTTGATATACCTTGGTTTGTATTTTCATCATCATGTACTGTATATGGCATGCCAGATACAAGCCCGGTCACAGAACTTACACCCCCTAAACCAGCCGAATCCCCTTATGGTTATACAAAACAAATGGGGGAGCAAATAGTAAATGAATTTGCAAAAAGTGCTTCTACAAAATGTATTCTTCTAAGATATTTTAATCCTGTTGGTGCACATCCTTCAGCAATTATTGGAGAAATGCCGGTTGGTAAACCGCAAAATCTTTTTCCCGCAATTACTCAAACAGCTATTGGCAAACTTCCCGGCATGATCGTATATGGAAACGATTATAATACCCGTGATGGTAGCTGCGTAAGAGATTTTATTCATGTATGTGATATTGCTCATGCCCATACATTGGCGCTGGATTATGTAGCAGAAGAAAAAAATAAATCTAAATGTGAGGTATTTAATCTTGGTTCAGGAAATGGGGTAACTGTTCTCGAGGCAATAAAAACCTTTGAAAAAGTAAATGACATAAAACTTAATTATACGATCGGGCCACGAAGACCAGGCGATGTTATATCCATTTATGCCAGTAATGATCTTGCAAAAGCGCTATTGGGCTGGGAACCAAAATATAGTCTTGAAGATATGGTTGCTACGGCCTGGAAATGGGAGCAGCGTCTTAAAGCGGATGAAACAGTTTTTGCCGGCAAACCAGGTGAGCTCAATTAAAACTTTTCCTCATTCACTATTCACAATTCACCATTCATCCTTTCCCCTTACTTTTGCCCCAATCTGATTGTTATGGAAGTAATGGAACAAAAATCAAACATGCTTAAAGAAATTCAATCAACTGGCAATAAAGATACTCGTAGTGGTTTTGGTGATGGTATTGTCGAAGTTGCAAGAAAAAATTCAAATATTGTTGCGCTAACTGCTGACCTTGCTGGCTCATTAAAGTTGAATCAATTTATAAAAGAATTCCCTGACAGGTTTTTTCAGTGTGGTATTGCTGAAGCGAACATGATGGGTATTGCTGCTGGATTAACCATTGGCGGTAAGATTCCTTATACAACAACATTTGCAAATTTTTCAACGGGTCGTGTGTATGATCAAATCCGGCAATCAATAGCTTATTCCGGAAAGAATGTAAAGATCTGTGCTTCACACGCAGGAGTTACATTAGGCGAAGACGGTGCCACACACCAAATATTGGAAGATATTGGTTTGATGAAAATGTTACCTGGAATGACTGTAATAGTTCCATGCGATTATAATCAAACAAAAGCGGCAACAATTGCAATTGCCGATCATGTCGGACCAGTTTATTTGCGATTCGGAAGACCTGTATGGCCAATCTTTACTAAAGCTGAAGATTTCAAAATTGGTAAAGCACAGATATTCTCTGAAGGAACTGATATTTCCATTTTTGCTTGCGGTCATTTGGTTTGGAATGCTATACAAGCCGGGGCTATTTTACAAGAAAAAGGGATTAGTGTTGAAGTAATAAATATTCATACAATAAAGCCATTGGATGAAGCTGCAGTGATCAATTCTATTCGCAAAACAAAATGTGCAGTGACTGCGGAAGAACACAATATCATTGGGGGATTAGGTGATGCGATCGCTCAATGTGCTGCTAAGAATTTTCCTGTTCCAATTGAATACGTTGGTACGAAGGATACTTTTGGTGAAAGCGGAACACCTGCACAACTATTAAAAAAATATGGTTTAGATATTCCTGATATTGTTGCAGCTGCTGAGAAAGTGATGAAAAGAAAGTAGATTTAGATCTAAATTCGAAAACTTGTTTTACAAGTCTTATTTTCTTATCAGCCTGTTTTTATCCATGAATTTTATTAGCTCTGGACAAAAGTGTCCTTTAGCAAACGAATATTATCAGTTTAATACAGGGTGGATTATTAAAGACACTATTGAATATTCCATCTTCAAAGGGTTAAGAGATACTACTTATTCTAAAACTTTCAGTAAAGGAAAAGGAATAATTTTCCGATACCAAGCAGCGTACGATTGTCCTGAGATATTTGATGAAGAACAAACTGATGTCCTTACCTGGTCAATACCTGACACTGCAACTTCTTTTAAAATTATTTTGAAAAAAGACAATTATAAACTTGCAAACTTCGATTACATATTAGTGCAATTTGGGTACAATAGATCTCAAAGGATTTTGTTATCTGCTGAAGGTGAAATAACAGGAACCAAAGAAAATGAAATGTGGAAAATTTCAGGCTCTTTGGAGATACTTGTTAGTAACAAAGGTTCTGAATATAAATCCACACGAGAAGTTCAGTTTTCAAAAACATTTACACTCTCAGTATTTACGGGAAAAAAGAAAGAAAAGAAATATGCAGATAATTCTCCTTTCTATTATGCGAAATAGCTATCCCTTTGGTATATGTTCAAAAGAATTACTGAACGATAAAGTGATTGCGACGCAACAGTCGATGCTATAAAAAACTAAAGCTGGTATAACAAAATAAAAAATTATATTTTTATACTGTTGAACAGGTTAAACGCTTCCGTATTCCAATATTCTAAACTCGATTAAAGACCGAACCAATGGCCCTGACAACTTTAAGCGATAGTGAATTGCTCGTAGAATTCCGTAACCCGGTTACAAAGGAAAAGGCGTTTACATCCATCATTAAAAAATACCAGGAAAAACTATATTGGCATTTGCGGCGTATGGTTGTTGATCATGATGATGCGAATGATGTGCTGCAGAATGTGATGATCAGGGTTTGGAATGGGCTTGAGAATTTTCGGGAGGATAGTCAACTTTATACCTGGCTTTATCGTGTGGCTACAAATGAATGTTTAACTTTTTTGGAGCAGCAGAAGAAAAGGGCCTCTGTCTCTTTAAGCGATGTAGAAAGTGGGCTGGAAAACAAGATAAAAGCGGACCGGGATTTTGACGGAAATAAACTGGAGTGGAAACTTCAATTGGGTATTCAACAGCTCCCTGAAAAACAGAGAATTGTGTTCCAATTGAGGTACTATGATGAAATGCCCTATGAGGAAATGAGTAAAGTATTGGAAACCAGCGAGGGAGCTCTGAAAGCAAGTTATCACCACGCCGTTAAAAAAATAGAGGATTACATTAAGAATCATTAAACTTACAAAGCCAAAAGCCGTCTCAAATACGGTAAAATGACAAACAGGACTACGATATTGAATGAATTAGCAGATTTGGGCAGTGATCTTAAAGATCACAATCCCCAAAATGTCTATGCAGTTCCTGCTGGCTATTTTGAAGGATTGGCTGATCAGATCATGAATCGCATAAAGGCTTTAGATGCAAAAGATGAATTGAGCTATTTATCCCCCTTACTTAGCAATCTTTCTAAAGAAACACCTTATTCAGTTCCTGCGGGGTTTTTTCAAAATTTTAGTGAAGAAGTTTTGAAGATAATAAGTGAGCATAAAGATCATCAAACAAGTGAAGAAGAGATCGAAAGTTTATCGCCACTACTTAGCAGTTTAAAAAATAAAAATCCATATTCGGTTCCTGCAGGATATTTTGAAACACTTGGAACAAATGCTGAAAAGAAAGAAGCAAAAGTTATTTCAATAACAAGACGCAAATGGTATCGTGTATCAGTTGCTGCTGTTCTAATTGGAATAGTTGCAATAAGCGGCTTGGTTGTTTTTAAATCGAAGCAGGTTGATCCAAAGAAAGATCCTGGAGGCTGGGTTTATAACAATGTAATTAAAAAAGGAGCTACAGAAAAAATAGATGAGTTTGTATCATTAGCTAATGATGATAACAATGAAAAAGTGGATGCTGAAAGTGAAGCTGCCAAAAAAGCTGAAATAAAAGAATTGATGAAAGATGTTCCTGAAAAAGAGATCGAAGCATTTTTAAATGATGCTGTAGCTTTGGAATCAACTATTGACACAGATGGATCAATGAACGAATAATGAAAAAGTTTTTACTCATATTAACCCTTGCATTGTTAGCTGGCTTTTCTTCAAGAGCGCAGGATGATGGCAATGATAAAATACGGGATAAGATGAGAGAGTTCATCCAAAAGAGACTTAATCTTACCCGCAATGAGGCCGAAAGATTTACTCCCGTTTTTATCCGTTATTTCAGAGAATGGAAACAAACCCTGCAGGAAACCAGGGCTGATGATCTTGTTCGCCAACAAAGAATTGTTGAATTGCGACTTCGTTACCGCACCGAGTTTCGTGATATTGTTGGCGAAAAAAGAAGTAATGATGTTTACAAACAACAAGAGGTTTTTATCCGTGAAATCAAGGAAATGAGAGAAGAACAGATAAGAGCCCGAAGAGCTGAAAGGCCAACTACGAATAAGCCTTTCTAAGCTTTCATAGAACATAATTTAATCTCGGTGTTTTTCATAGGTTAGCAACGGCCATCCCGATTTACCGGGACGGCCTTTTTGTTTATTGCAGATTGTGGATTTCAGATTTTAGATTTTTACGTGGGTGCAGTATAATCCGCAATCTGAAATCTAAAGTTCAATAAAAGGATTTTTAACATCGTGGTAGAACAGAATTGTCCATTTTTCTTTTTGCCCCTGTTCCCACCAACTTCTTCGCAGTTCCATTGCCTTTTTTCCATCATGATCATACTTAGCAACAAAACGATGTTTCATTTGTTGTAGTTGTGGAGCATCATCACCACCAAAGAAAGCGACCTTTTCATTTTCTTTTATCCAAAAAACCTGGTGATATGGAGAATGGGCGCCTGTTATTTTGTAGTAAATATAATCATCGATCATTCCTTCATCTTGTTTTAACAGTACAACATTCTCTGATTTTTTTAATGGTTCTAATTCTTCGGGAATAAATGATGGGAATCCTTTCTCAAATGCAAACTTTAATTCTTTTTCCTGTAAATAAAACATAGCATTAGATAAACTTAAATGTTCATGCTTTGCCCCCATTGAAACCCCGCCTGCATGATCTTTATGTAAATGTGTCAATAAAACTTTTGTAATATCTGAAGGATTGATGCCTGCATTCGTAAGATTTTTATGAATTTGTAATTGCCCATCTTTTTCAAAACCAAGGCCTGTATCAAGCAATAGGATATCTTTTGATGTAATAATAATGAATGGTTGAATTTCCACTAATAAACTCCCAACAGGTCTTTGCTGCAAGTCATGGACCTGGTCATCAAATGGAACAAAGAGTTTTGTTTTATCAATTGTAAATGTGCCTTCGCTTAATGGAATAATTTTCATAACACGAATTTCCACCAATTAAAACGAATTAGCGCCAATTTGTCTCAATTCATATAATTAGCGTAAAACCATTTGGCGGTCGGCATCCAAACGAATAAGAATAAACAGAAGAATTGTATTTGTAAGTAAAGAAGTGCCTCCATAGCTAACAAATGGAAGAGGAATACCAATTACTGGCGCAAGGCCAACTGTCATTGCAAGATTAATGGCGATATGAAAAAAGAAGACGGCGCCCACACCGTATGCATAACAACGACTGAAAACACTTCGCTGACGTTCTGCCACTGCTACTATCCTGAATAATAAAACAAGGTAAAGACCCAACAAAACCAGGCTTCCAATAAATCCAAAGCCTTCTCCAATTGTACAAAAGATAAAATCAGTTCTTTGCTCTGGTACAAAATCAAAACGTGTTTGTGTTCCTTTTAGTAATCCTTTACCCGCAAATCCACCACTACCGATTGCGATCTTGGATTGCTTTACGTTATAATCAACATCTTTCTTCCCCGGAGCTTTTACCTGTCCTTGCTTTTGTACTTTCTTATATTCTTCCGGAATGTCTTTACCAATGGTACTGAAAATTCTTTCTACCTGGTGTTCTTTCAAAATATGTTTGAAAGCAAAAGGAACACCAAAACGCTGGATACCGATACATAATATTCCAATAAGAACGATATTGACAAGAAGAGCCTTGTTTCTTTTTACCTGTCTTCGCATGATAAAAATTATAAACAGCGTTATTGCCAATAGAATAATAGCCAGTAGATTCTTTTCGACCAACAGTGTTGCTACAACCAACGTCCCGATCGAAAATCCAATTATAAGAACAGCTGATGACAAGCCTTCCCGATACATTACAATAAAAAATGAAAGGTATACCAATGCCAAACCCGTTTCACTTTGCATAATGCTGAAAACCGCTGGTAATAAAGCGATCCCCGCAGCTATAATTTGTGATTGTGTTCGTCTGAAATCCGTTTCTGGTCTTGAAAGATATTTTGCCAAAGCAAGACACACACAGATCTTACAAAACTCTGCAGGTTGAAACTGAAAACTGCCTCCCACTTTAATAATGGATTCTGTTCCTTTTACTTTTGATCCCAATGGGAAAACAAGAAGGATCAAAAATATACCTGCCGCATACCACAAATTAGCTGTTGCAGGAAAAAACTTACTGTCAGTAAGAAGTATGAACATGCCGATGATTATCGACACAATAAAAAAATAGAATTGGCGGCTATAATCAGTTTTGAATCGCAGAAATGTTTGAATAACATTATCTCCGTCATGATAGGTCACTCCAAAAATTGCGGTGATGCCAACTATTGACAATAGCACCCATAGCCATACAAGACTCCAATCAACTCCTTTTGATATTTCGGGATTACGTTGACTCATGTACGGGCTAACGGTTTTTGACGGTGAGCTCTCTGATCATTCCAAATAGCTATCTCTTCTTTGTTGTTTTGCTTTTTATTGTTCTTGTTTTTTTCAGGGCTTGGTAAAGACGGTCTTTCAAAAACATACTTTTTAATATAAGAACTGTCTTTTGTCTTTTTGAACCATTCATATGCTCTTATAGAATCTTCTTTATATTGTACTCTTATATAATATTTAGGCATAAGGTCTGCCTTAGATATCCTTTCCAGATCCTCCTTACTTTTTGTTTGTAAAGTATCATTCAAATATTTTTCCATCAATATTCTTGCAATTGGACCGGCCCATGTAGCACCATATCCAGCGTTTTCCACTGTTACCGCCAAAGCAATCCTGGGGTTTTCTTTTGGAGCGAAGCAAACAAACATAGAGTTGTTTGGCAGTTCAATCCTTCTTCCATCAAGGATGGTGAAGTTTTGTGCTGTTCCCGTTTTTGCGCAAATATCTATGCCGGGAATTTTTGCAATTCGGGCAGTCCCCGCTTCCACCACATCCTGCATCCCATCTTGTACTGCATCATATGCATCGTCAGGAATATGAGTTAATACTTCATGTTTTGTACGATACTTATTTAGTAATACAGTGTCCTCTTCCGTCTCGTTATCTATTTTGTTCACAAAATGAGGAGTATAATAATATCCCCTGTTTGCAATAATACACATCGCATTTGCTAGTTGAAGTGGTGTCGCAAGCATCATGTCTTGCCCGATGCCCAAAGTCAAATTTGTACAAGAGTTCCATTGACCCCTGTATTCACGGTTATACCTCGCCGTATCTGGTATATTTCCTTTGTCTTCGCTGGGCAAATCCAGACCAAGACGAACACCCAACCCAAATGCATTCATGTAATCATGCCATTTTTGATAACCAACTTTTACATCATCATATTTTCTATTATCAACTATCAGCCTGTAAGTATTACAAAAAAAAGAGTTGCATGAATGAGCAATTGCAAGACGTAAGTTAGCAGCATGCCCTGCCCATGTTTCAAGGCAGCCCACTCTTTTACTGCATGCATAATATCCACCACTACATGCAATACCACTTTGTGGAGTAATTACACCTTCTTCAAGAGCTATTAATGCATCAATAGGTTTAAAAGTTGATCCTGGTGGATATTGCCCTTTTATTGCACGATTAAACAAAGGAGCTTTAACATCAAGTACAAGCTTCGCATAGTTTTTACTTTTGTCAGGACCTGTTAGATCATTTGGGTTAAAATTAGGTCCGGACGCCATAGCAAGTATGCCACCAGTCTTTGGATCAAGTGCCACTACTGAACCTACTTTGTTGGTCAATAATTTTTCTGCCAGCTCCTGGAGTTCTATATCAATATAAGTTCTTAAGCCACGGCCTGCAATTGCTGCTGTATCGTATGCCCCTTTTTCATAAGAACCAACAAGCCTGTTCTTATTATCTTTAATTAAATATTGCACACCTCTTTGCCCCATTAATACTTTTTCATAAATAGCTTCTAATCCATTCTGTCCTACATAATCTCCCATTCTGTAAAAACCTTCGGAGCTTTCAATTTGTTTTTGATTCACTTCGGCTACATAACCGAGAAAATGCGCCGCAGCATTGAATGGATAAACTCTTACCGGTCTTTGTACCAACACAAACCCTGGAAATTTCCAACTGTTCTCTTCAAATCTAACTTGCATAGCGGGAGTGAGCAGGTCTTCAAAAATAGAAGGACGAACAGCAGTGTTCTTAAATTTCGCATCAAGTATTCTACGGTTAAATTCCGCAGTATCAATCTCCATTATTCTGCAAAAATCCAATGTGTCTATTCCTTTTATCTCTGCCGGTGTCACCATCATATCGTACATGATGGCGTTATTTAAAATTGCTTTGCCTTTTCTATCGAAAATAATTCCACGTTCGGGGTAAACGATCTTTGGATAGACAGCGTTATCAAATGCTGCCTGCCTGTATTTACCTGAGATCATTTGCAGATTGAATAACTGTGCAAGGATCACAAAAAACGCCACAGCAAATATGAGTTTAATGATACGGCTTCTTGATTGGTTAAACACAGGCATAAAAAATGTACGAGGTAAATTGTACGCAGTACTATTGCAAATTACAACGAAGAAATTGTTTTTAAAATGGAGTTGTCACTATTTAATTTTCTATTAGTAAATTTTAGATCGAGCTTTCCTTTTCCTCACGCAGTATTGGTTCGGTACTTCAATCTTCTTGGGAACAGGATTTCTGCAGTAAAGATCAATAGCATACTGATGGCGGTAGTAGATACTACTTTTACAAGGAAATCCAGGAAATTACCAACATCAAGCCATTCAAGTAGCAAGAGGTAGCCATGATGAAGTAGGGAAAGGGCAAATACATAAACAGCATAGGGTGCCCAGCCCATTGCTTTTGCAGATGGTTCACTATAGTTGAATTCGGAAGTATCTTTTGGGATCAGGATGTTAACGATAAATGGGCGGAAATAAGCGATCAGGACACAGGCCGCCGCATGCAAGCCTGGTGTAACGGTGAAATAGTCATATGACAACCCCGTAAGAAAGCCTATTATCAGGAGCCAGAATCTTGAAATGGCGAAAGGTAGCCACAGGATAAAAAGAAAATAAATTACCGGGATGATAAACCTATGAAGAGGTGGTATATTATCCAGTAAGTAAACCTGTAAAAGGATAAAAAAAACGAACCGGAATATATTTCTTACTACATCATTCATTGTTTTCTTTTGTTTAATTCATCCACTTTTTTCTGCGTTGTTTTATCCAGCTCAACTTGCTCATCTCTTTGCAGGTTTTCTATTACAAATACCTGCTGCAAGTTTTGGAAATTGGCTGATGGCTTTACCCGTAAAACATAAAAATTGGTGCTCCTATCTTCTACAATGTCTGTTACTGTCCCGATCATCCAACCTGGAGGATAATTAAAAGAATTGATACCGGTAAGAACAGTATCGCCTCTAAGCACCGAATCACTCTTTGGAATATTTTTTAAGATGAGGTAAAGAGGGCTTTGTCCATCCCATTCTATTCGACCGGTATTCCGGCTTTTTTTCATCATTGCACTTACGGTAGAATGCACATTCAGCAAACTCATAACCTGGCTAAAATTTTCACTTACCCCCACTACCTGGCCAGCCACACTTCCGTCCGAATTAATGACTGCCATATTATCTTTTATGCCTTGTTTCGATCCGCGGTTTATCTGGAAATAATTCTTCTGGCTGTTAATAGAATTGCTTACCACTTTTGCTTCTTTAGCCAGATATTTTCTCACCAAATGAAGTGTATCAAACCCGACAGTATCAGTGATAACGTGAGAACCCGTATCAACCTTCACAAAATTACCCGGTAACAAATTTAACAGGGAGTCATTCATCTTGTGTATGCGAAGATTCTCTTCTTTTAAATGAAAGTAATTGTCAACGTTATCATACTGGGAATTCACGTACCCGGTCAATTCATTTGCTTTTCCTAAAAAAACAGCGCGGTGATACTTGTTATAACGGAATAACATGGAGAGTGCAAACACCTGCAACAGTACAAAACTGATAAAAGTGAAATACCGGCGGATAAAGAGAAATACATTACGCATACCCTGTCCCTAAGGGAACTTAGATTTAAATATTTTTATTGTATTGAGGATTCGTTAAGCAAAATGTTTACAAAATTTTTAGAAGTAACCCCTCTTTTGCTGAATAGAATTACAGAACGTACAAGTGAGTGACACAATAGACGCTTAATAGAATTCCTACTGCCGGACTCATAAAAAAACTAAACCGAACTAAAGAACTGTCAACTATTGAAGTATCTCCCACCTAAGTTTCCCCTTTAGGGGGACAGGGGGTTGTTATTATCTCATAACAAATGGATACCTGTCGTAGTGCTTCAATGCAATGCCTGTGCCACGCACCACACTCTTCAGCGGATCGTCAGCAATATGCACCGGCAATTTGATCTTTTGGCTTAATCTTTTGTCAAGACCTCTTAACAAAGCACCACCACCGGTCAGATAAAGTCCACGACGATAGATATCGGCTGCAAGCTCAGGAGGTGTTTGTTCCAACGCCTTAAGAATAGCTTCTTCAATTTTAAAAATGCTTTTATCTAAAGCCTCAGCAATTTCCTGGAAGCTGACCATAATTTGTTTTGGGATACCAGTCACAAGGTCGCGGCCATTAACCGGAATATCATCGGGAGGAGTTTCAAGATCCTTCATCGCTGCACCAACTTGTATCTTGATCTGTTCAGCTGTTCTTTCACCGATCAATAAGCTATGGTATCGACGAAGAGCCTCCATAATGTCTGCAGTAAATTCATCACCGGCAATACGGATACTTTGATCACAAACAATACCTGCAAGAGCAATCACGGTAATACCCGTTGTACCACCACCAATATCAATGATCATATTACCAACTGGCTCTTCCACATCGATCCCAATACCCAATGCAGCAGCCATTGGTTCATGTATAAGATAAACTTCTTTTGCGCCAGCTTGTTCGGCACTGTCACGAACAGCTCTTTTCTCAACTTCCGTAATAGAAGAAGGGATGCAGATCATCATTCGCCAGCTCGGGGGGAACAAAGGTTTTTTTGGGTAAACCAATTTGATCAGCTCACGGATCATGAGTTCTGCAGCATTAAAATCGGCGATCACACCATCTTTTAGAGGACGAACCGTACGGATGCTTTCGTGAGTTTTCTCATGCATCATTAATGCCCTTTTGCCTACCGCAAGCACTTCCTTGGGGTTGTTGCGGTTCAGGGCAACAATTGAAGGTTCATTAACTACTACTTCGTCGTTGTGTATGATGAGGGTATTCGCGGTACCCAGGTCGATGGCTATTTCTTGTGTAAACCAGTTAAAAAGTCCCATTTAGAGGATTGGATTTAATGTGTGCAAAGTTGGAGGAATTTGTTCGAATTATCAAAGCCAAAAGCCTTGAGAGCCAATATTTTTTTGAGGCTAGCCCTCCAATTTGTTGTTAAAAGAATTTTTTCATTGGGTCAGCTGCAGGAATTCTATAGGCACTTGTTGCGTCGCACACTTGTACTTCCTGTAATTCTACTCAACAAATAACGCTCTCAACACTGATTTGTTATTAGATCAGAAGGGAATCTTCAGAAATCATCGCCATAAAAGCAGGCATTTACTAATTTTCAGATTTATCATGCGTATTATCAACCGCACTGTACTTATTCTTTCTGTTATCAGTTTGTTTGCTGACATCGCAAGTGAAATGATCTATCCCGTTGTGCCAATGTATTTAAAAGAAGTTGGTTTCTCTGTTTTACTGATCGGCTTATTGGAAGGTCTCGCTGATTTTACTTCTGGAATATGCAAAGGCTATTTTGGAAAACTTAGTGATGAGAAAGGCGTTCGATTGCCATTTGTAAAAGCGGGATACATTTTCAGTAATATCAGCAAACCTATGATGGGGATGTTTGCTTATCCTTTGTGGATATTTTTTACAAGAACACTAGATCGTTTTGGAAAAGGATTAAGAACTGCTGCAAGAGATGCAATACTCTCAGAGCATTCAACCAAAGAAACAAAAGCAAGAGTATTTGGCTTTCATCGTGCCATGGATACGGTCGGCGCTGCCATAGGACCTTGTGTTGCATTATTATTTCTTTACTATTATCCAAAAGAATATGTATCACTTTTCTATTTTGCTTTTATACCGGGAATAATTGCTATACTTCTTATCTTTTTACTGAAAGAAAAAAGACAACCTTCCTCTACACTTGGTAAAGGTAATTTTCTTTCATTTTTTAAGTATTGGAGTATTGCTTCCAAAGAGTTTAAAAAACTAATGATCGGTTTATTACTTTTCGCATTGTTCAATAGTTCTGATATTTTTCTCTTGCTCATTACTAAAGAAGTAACAGGCAGTGATCAATTAACTATCATTGCTTATATTTTTTATAATCTCGTGTATGCGGCTGCTTCTTATCCGCTCGGGTCATTAGGTGATAGGTTCGGCGTAAAAAAGATCTATATACTTGGCTTGCTTATGTTCTCGATCGTATATGCAGGCTTTGCATTCAATCCATCAATTACTGTCATCTTTATTTTGTTTTTCATCTATGGGCTTTTTGCTGCGGCTACTGAAGGCATTACAAAAGCATGGATCACCAATATCGCACATGACACTAACACCGCGACAGCTGTTGGGTTTTATACTTCATGCCAAAGTATTTGCAGTCTATTGGCGAGTATTATTGCCGGTTTTATTTGGTCATCGTTGGGGTCTTCATTCACCTTCGGAATTACCGCTTTTATTGCATTTTCCGTAGTAATTTATTTCTTATTGAGTTTCAGGAAGAATTGATTTCATTAGGCTTTTATTCACATTCTGGCATGAAAATGGGGTTGTAACGGTAATTAAAAATCAATTTTTTATGAGAAAGGTTCTTTTATTATCTGTTACCCTTTTTGTATTCTTTTTTTCGCAGGCGCAGAGCAGTAGTACTCACAGCTCTTCTTATAAATCTGCACTTGGTGTAAAAGTTTGGGATGGCGCTGGTATTACTTTCAAACATTTTTTTAAGGAAAATCGTGCTGGTGAATTCATTGGCTATTTCTGGAATCGCGGTTTTCGACTTTCTGCTTTGTATGAGATCCATGGAAATTTTGCTGATGCAGAAGGCTTGAAATGGTATGTGGGTCCCGGCGCACACATCGGCTTTTATGATTATCACGATGATCATAATAACCATATCGATGGCACTTATATTGGCATTGATGGTGTCTTAGGTCTTGACTATAAATTTAAAGGCGCCCCTATCAACATTTCACTCGATTGGCAGCCATCGTTTGAATTTGGCGACTATGTAGGTTATTCTAATTGGGGTGGGCTTGGGATCCGCTATACTTTTTAATAGGTCTATTTAGTTTTAGCTATAAGGTTAATTGTGGAAGAAAAGAGGTATTTTTTTAGTACCTCTTTCTTTTTTTACCTTGGTAGCTAAATAAGTCATCATGAAAAAACTACTGCTTTTATTTATTGTCTTTAATGTCATTGCTCTTCTCTCTTTTTCGCAAGATGAGTTTGCAAAACTCCAGGAAGAATTTCAAAAGATGATGAATGATCCAAAAAACATTTATGGTAAGAATAAAGCCGTTGGAAAATATTATGATATCCGGGGGTTTAAAATGTATGTGGAAGTTTATGGACAAGGCAAGCCACTATTATTTATTCATGGCAATGGAGGTTCGATAAATAATTTCACTAAGAACATCCCTTATTTCTCTACAAAATATAAAGTGATCATTGCAGATAGTCGTGCACAGGGAAAATCAGCTGATGCAGCAGATTCACTCAGTTATGAGATGATGGCCGATGATTATGCAGCCTTGCTTGATGCAATGAAAATTGATTCGGCATATGTAGTTGGCTGGAGTGATGGTGGCATTAATGGATTATTGATGGCGATCCGGCATCCTGAAAAAGTAAAGAAGCTTGCTATTACAGGAGCAAATCTTCGACCTGATACAACTGCTGTACCCCAGGAAGTTTGGGATATGGTGACGCCAATGTACACTGAACTCAAAGCCAAATCTGGTAAAACCGAAATAGAAAAGGGTGGATATAAACTATTGAAACTATTGGTTGAGAACCCTCATATCCGATTGACTGATCTTCAAAGAATAAGTTGTCCGACGCTGGTTATTGGCGGCGATCATGATGTAATTAAAGAAGAACATACTATGGAGATCTATAAGAATATCCCAAATGCATATCTATGGATACTTCCGAACTCAGGTCATAGTACACCTGTAGTTTACTCAAATGAATTTAATTCCAAAGTGGATGCATTTTTCAAAAAGCCATTTAGAAAGTTTGATTCACCGGAGAAAAGGTTTTTCTGAGAATTACTGGTGAACAAATCCTAACCGGGTTTCCATCTCATTGGACAGCTCGGGAAGTTTTCTTCTTTCAATAAGAAAACTATTAAGCTGAGCGATCTCGCGGAAGATATAATGTTTGTCTGCTGCTGCTTTTAAGTAATCTTTCCCCGAACTTCCGCCGGTACCGATCCTTGTACCGATCATGCGATGAACCATGTTCATATGACGATACCGCCATGAACTTAATTGTTCATCTATTTCTAATAAACAATTCAATAATTGAAACGGCTGTTGTAATAATGGATAACCACGGTAAAGCATAATGAAGAGCGCAGCACGATTTGCTGCCTGCGAAAGTTGTGAGTTTTCAGCTGTTGAAGATGAACTACTAAAGAAAACTTCGTCAAGTGCTGATGAATTTCCCTTTTCTGCTTCTGCAAGACTGTTTTGATAACTACTGCGATATACCTGCCAGAATGAATTGGGATCATCAGACAATGCAGGTGCTAATGGCATCCTTTCAAGCCAGTTATTTATAAGTTCAAGCAATGACTTATTACTTTCCGCATTCTTAATAAGGTCAACATGTTCTTTTCTTAATTGCGCAGTGTAATATTCTTTGCCGTGCCTGTGATCAAACTTCAATCCCAGCTTTGCCTCTAGTTCCTTGAATTGCCAGCTTTGAAAACCAGATGCCGGACGAAGCATATCACGGAAATCAAGAAAATCCATAGGAGTCATGGTTTCCATAATATCGATCTGGTGAACAAGTACTCTTAAAATAGTAATGCAACGATTAAGGCGATGAACAACAGTTTGTAATTCGGGTGAGTTGTCATTCAACGCAGGCTTATTCATAATTGTGGCTACAGCATCCACTTCATGATGAAGTTGTTTGAACCAAAGTTCATAAGCCTGGTGTATGATAATAAAAAGCATTTCATCGTGTGCAGGTAAGTTTTGCTTTTCGCTTTCTGGAAATTGTGAGTTAAGGATCTTATCCAGTTGCAGGTAATCGTGATAATGAACTTCGGCCATTCGGAGTATTTGTGCAAATGTAGTTGTGAATCATGAGACATGAGTTATAGGTGAATTAATTCTACGAGTTCAAAAAAGAATGAATAGAATTACTGTACGTTGAAGAGTGCGACGCAACAAATGATGATAAGAATTACTAATGCTGACTACAAAAATTTTTATTCAAACTCATAACCTATATCTCTCCTGTAGGCAATTCCAGTGAAAGCAATATGCTGCAATTCTTCTTTTGATTTTTCAACCGCCTCGAAGATCGAATTTCCAAAAGATGTGATACAGAGAACACGACCTCCATTGGTTATTGCATTTCCATCTTTTGTTATAGTACCCGCATGAAATAAGATACTTTCTTTTGTATCTACATGGTCAAGTCCGTGGATCACATACCCTTTTTCATAATCGCCGGGATAACCGCCACTCACTGCCATCACGGTACAAGCAAAGCGATCATCTTCTTTGATCTTTATTTTATTTAGCTCTTGTTTGGTTGCAGCCACTAACATTTCAAGAAAATCATTTTTCAAACGTGGTATCACTACTTCAGTTTCCGGATCACCCATGCGACAATTGTATTCGATCACATAAGGTTCATCACCCACTTTAATTAACCCGAAGAAAATAAAGCCGCGGTATTCGAGCTTTTCATTTTTTAATCCTTCGATCGTCGGCTTGATCACTTTTTCTTCAACATTTTTTAAAAAGATCTCATCAGCAAAAGGTACAGGACTTACTGCACCCATGCCCCCGGTATTCGGACCTGTGTCTTCTTCTCCTACCCTCTTATAATCTTTTGCTTCAGGCAACAAAACATAATTTTTTCCATCCGTCAAAACGAAAACAGAAAGTTCAATGCCTTGTAAGAATTCTTCGATCACAACTTTTTTACTAGCCTCACCAAACTTTGAACGTTGTATCATCAATTCAAACTCTGCCAGGGCTTCGACGTAGTTTTCGCAGATCACAACTCCTTTGCCCGCTGCCAATCCATCTGCTTTTAATACGATCGGCAATGCATGTTTATTAATGTAGTCAACGCCACTTTTATAATTATCTAATGTAAATTCACCATAAGCCGCAGTTGGAATTTTATATTTATGCATAAAAGCTTTTGCAAAAGCTTTGCTACCTTCCAACTGTGCTCCACTTTTTGATGGGCCGATAATATCGAGATCTTTTAGCTCGGGAATGCTGATCAAAAAATCTGTGATCCCTTTTACTAATGGTTCTTCGGGTCCTACAAGAACAAGATCGATCTTTTCATCAATGCAACATTTTTTTATTGCATCAAAATCATTTACCCCAAAATCAAGATTGGTTCCACATTGAGAAGTGCCGGCATTGCCAGGTGCAATAAAAAGTTTTTCGCAAAGTGGGCTTTGGGAAATTTTCCATGCAAAAGCATGTTCACGACCACCTGAGCCAAGTAAAAGGACACGCATAATGGATGTTGGTTTTTAAGCATTGCGAATATCGGTCAAGAAAGTTAAACCATGTATGAAAAACTACTTAGTGAAAGATTTTCTTTACTTTGGCCTAATATATTTTCACCAATTCTGATTAGTAAATTAAAAATGATCTTATGACTCAAGCTGCAAAAACCGGCAAACATCCAAGAGGACTAATGGTTCTTTTCTTCACGGAAATGTGGGAACGATTCGGGTATTACCTGATGGTGGGTATCCTGTTGCTTTATTTAATAAGTGATAATGGAAAAGATATGCCAAGGGCAATGGGTGCTGATATTGTAGGAACATTTATTGCATTGGTTTATTTAACTCCTTTTATCGGAGGATTGCTTGCGGACAGGTATCTTGGATATATTAAATCTATTTTTCTAGGGGGCGCAATGATGGCTACTGGTTATTTTCTGCTTGCCGCTCCTTCTGATCTTGCAATGTATGTTGGGTTGGGTTGTATAATTGTTGGTAATGGTTTTTTCAAACCGAACATTTCTACGTTGCTTGGTAACATGTACAATACAGATGAACTACGACCATTAAAAGATAATGCGTACAATATCTTTTATATGGGTATTAATATTGGAGCATTGATCTGCAATTTTGCTGCTGCTATTTTAAGAAACAAGATCGGATGGGGAGCTGCTTTTTCTGCAGCAGGTTTCGGCCTGGTACTTGGATTAATATGGCTTGCGTTTAATCTTAAACATGTAAAACATTATGATGTAAAGAAACCCATGCAACCCGGCGATATGCCCATATCCACAATTTTTATGTCAGTTTTTTTGCCGATGATCGTGTTTGGAATAGTTGGCTGGTTTCTTCCCGGAAATTTTATGGGGTCGGATTCAAATGATGCATTTATACTAGCATGTATACCTGTAATATATTTCTATACAAACTTGTGGAGAAAAGGTAGCGTAGAAGATAAAAAAGGAATTGGAGCGTTGCTATTCATCTTTACTATTTCAATTATCTTCTGGACAATTTATAATCAAAATTCTACTGGTTTAACGATTTGGGCAGAAACACATACCGATAGATCGATCCCAAAGTTTATGGAGAAACCTGCTGATGCAGTTTATACGCTGCAAAATTTAACTACAGCTCCAAGAGAAACAGATTCTTTGGATCAGTATATGAGAACTGTAACTGATGGCGAAGGCAAGCCGATCAAAACAATGGGACCTGATCCTTATTTTGTAAATATTCCTAAAGAAAATTGGCCGCAAGATGGATTAGCAAAAGTTGGTAATACAGAACTCTTTCAATCAATCAACCCATTCTTCATTGTTGCATTTACACCTTTATTAATAATGTTCTTTGCTTATATGGCCCGACGCAACAAACCTATTTCAACTGCCAAAAAATTTGCATGGGCGTTGATCATTTCAGGTCTTAGTGCATTGGTAATGGTATTTGCAGTCATGTCGGTTCCAAGTATATATACACATAAAGCATCATCAATGTGGTTGTTCCTGACTTATGGAGTGTTTACTGTAAGTGAGATTTGTTTAAGCCCGATCGGCCTTTCATTTACATCCAAACTTGCTCCTCAACGATTAACTTCATTAATGATGGGTGGTTGGTTCTTATCAACATCATTAGGAGGTAAAGTAGCGGGAGTAATGGCGAGCTTCTGGGATAAGATACCTGATAAAAAAGTTTTCTTTGGCATCATTACAGCTGCTGCTATATTGGGTGGCCTATTGATCTTCTCCAAAATAAAATCGCTGGAACAAATAACAAAGGAAAAAACAGGATCTGCCTGATCCTTAAAAATAAAATAATGAAGGTGGCCAATGAGCCACCTTTTTTATTTATCAAAATTTGTTTCCTTATCTTTCTTTTCTAAATGATATGCCATGTGGAAGAAACATCCTAAGGCTTTGCCTTTCTTATTCTTTTCTGAAATGTGGGAACGATTCGGATATTATTTGATGATCGGAATCTTTACTCTTTATTTAAAAGACGTAAATAAAGGTTTTGCAATGACGGAGGCTGAATCTGCAGATCTGTATGGAACATTTATTGCCCTGGTTTTTCTTACTCCCTTTTTAGGTGGCTTGCTTGCTGATCGTTACTTAGGTTATAGAAGATCCATCATTATGGGTGGCATTATGATGGGAATTGGATACTTGCTAATCGGAGTTCATAATCTTACTGTTCTTTACATAGCAATGACATTGGTAATTTTTGGCAATGGCTTTTTCAAACCGAATATTTCTACGTTGCTGGGAAATGTTTATACCACACCACAACATATTCATCAAAAAGATGAAGGGTATAATATTTTTTACATGGGTATAAATATTGGTGCCTTCATTTGTAATTTTTTTGGCGCTGCATTATACATCACTTATGGCTGGGCTTATGCTTTTGCTGCAGCAGGTGTGGGAATGTTCATTGGGGTTATAATATTTTTTTCCGGTACTAAACACTATGCAGCTTATGATATTAAAAAAGGAGTACAGGAGGGGGACATGTCTTTTACCCGGATCGTGATGTTGATTCTCGTGCCTTCCGTAGTTGCAGGTATAATTGGGTGGTTAATACCTGGAGATTTTTTTGGGTCTGATTCTACGGATGCTTTCATTTTTGCATGTATTCCTGTTATTTATTTTTACACCTCGCTTTATGTAAGATCTGAAAAAAGCGAGAAAAGACCCATTGCTGCTTTGCTGGCAATTTTTGCAGTAGTTATTTTATTCTGGGCAGTATTTAAACAAAATGGTTCGGCGTTAACCACATGGGCAGACCGGTATACAGACAGAGAAGTAACTGGAACAACTGAGAAAGTTTTTGAAAAATTGATTTTTGCTCAAACCCTAACTTATAAAAAAGATTCTGTAGCAAAATATGATGATCAATTCCGTATTCAAAAAGAAAATGGTAAAGTGATCAAAGAGTTTAACTACCCGGCATATTTTAAAAACGTATCAAGTAAAAAACTTCCTGCTGAAAATGAAAAAGTAAATGTGTGGTCAACGAATTTGAGTCAATCTATAAACCCAGGCTGGGTTATTTTACTTACACCTTTAGTGGTTGCTTTCTTTGCTTTTTTAAGAAGAAAAGGGAAAGAACCTTCTACTCCAACCAAGATCGCATTTGGTTTATTGTTTTCAGCCTTATCAGTATTTGTAATGATCGCTGCAGTAAAAGCGGGTAATAATGGAACAGAAAAAGTAAGTGTATTATGGCTTATTGGAAGCTATGGCGTAATAACTATTGGTGAATTGCTTTTAAGCCCCATGGGTCTATCGATTGTTTCAAAACTAAGCCCGGTAAGGATCACTTCATTGATGATGGGTGGGTGGTTCGTCTCTACATCTATTGGCAATAAGCTTTCTGGAGTACTTGCCAGCATGTGGGATAAATATGAGGATAAGACAAACTATTTCTGGCTGAACTTTATACTGCTCATGGGTGCTGCCGTCGTTTGTTTTGCCATGTTAAAATGGCTCAACAGGATCATGAAAGAAAAAGGCCTTACTTAAACAAATTTCAAATAATCATATTTCTTTTTCAAGATCGCCATATCATCTGCGGCTAACCAATTCTTTAAAACTGTAGCATACACATTTTTAAAATCAACTTTGTATTTTAAGTCGCCTTCATCAAGATCAGAAAGATCAGGCATGTCGTTGATCAATCCTTTTTGCTTTACACCACCACCGATCAAAAACATGTTGTTTGCAGTACCATGATCAGTACCGCCACTTGCATTTTGTGAAACCCTTCTACCAAATTCTGAAAAAGTCATGATCAGTACATCATTGAATCGTCCATTATCTTTCAGATCCTTTGTAAATGTTTTTACAGCGTCATTCATTTGTGTAAATAAATTTTGCTGTTGAAATTGCTGGTTGATATGTGTATCAAAACTTCCGTGTGAAACATAATACACTTTTGTATTAATATCAGAAAATATCAACGATGCAATTGTTTTAAGATTCTGCCCGAGGTCTGTTTTTGGATACTCAGCTTTTGAAGGATGAAATTTACTTTTTTCAAAAATATAGTCTGCAGAAGAAACCGTTTCAGAAAGTGTTTTGTATAAATAATCAACTGGTTGTTCTCCTGGCTCATCTTTATGATGTTGCATTACATCTTTGAAGAAACGCTGGTTGGCTGTACCAAATAATCGCTTAGGATCTTTCATGGCAATTGCTTTTGCCTCCTCTCCTTTCATTGCAAGACTTAACGTATCATCCAATTCCAATGCATAGGTTGGTTTATCACATCCTTTACACTGCGCATCAAGATAACGGCCCATCCAGCCCGTTGTCCAATATTCTTTGCTTTCACTACCAGTCTGCCATATATCCATACTGCGGAAATGCGAACGATCCGGATTCGGATAGCCAACACTATTCATGATACCAAGACTTCCATCATCATATAATTCTTTAAAACCAGTCAATGCCGGATGCAAGCCCGCCTCATCATTCAATGATAACACTTTTGATTTCTCGATCCCCAATCTGGGCCTTGACTTATAATAAATATCGTTACGATAAGGAATAACAGTATTTAATCCGTCATTACCGCCACTAAGTTGAAGTATCACTAAAACTTTGTTCCCGGCAGGCACCATATTCTTTCCTTCAAATGCCTTTAAGAATTTTGGCACCATCAGTGAAGCAGTGGCAAGAGAACCGACTTGTAAAAACTCACGACGTTTGATAACCATAATTATAAGCTTTTAGCTGTCTAACATAATTGGTATTCCGGCGTACTCATCAATTGTAATGTGGCTGTTTTAATAAAAGCTTGTTTGCTACTAGTATCAGCATATTGATTTATTAATTCACTGCTAATACTACTTTTTGTTTGTAATAAGCTTGACGCCAATGAACCGATCAATTGATCTTTTTGGGTTTTTTCAAAATGCTTCACATAGTCTTTCCATTCAATTGTTGCCCTGATGACAGATCGTTTAGCAAAACCAGCAGGCTTCATCCCTTCTTCTTGAGTTTTGCGTCCCATCATTTGGTCATCATCATCTTTTACTTTTACATTCAGTTCGTCAACATCATTTATCAATTGGGGAATACGCATACGAAGCATCAGGCTGCTGCTATCGATCCATGTTTTACCACCCGGCCAGCCGGCAACGTTTGGAGGATAAAATAAAATTTGTCCCAGTGCCCTTTGTAAAAAAGTCAATGCTTCTTCATTTTCTAATTGCATTGGCAACATTCGTTGTATGCCCGCCATCAATTCTATTGGTGATTTTATTTTGCAGCCGATATTTTTTTCATCATAAAACCAATCGCTGGTAAAAATATCTTCCATCAGTTTGCCAATATCATAAGTACTTTCATAAAAACGATTTGCAAGCCAATTCACTTTTTCTTCATCAACGTTATCATTCACAAAAAACTTATAGATCTTTTGTGTAATGAATTTTGCAGTCTGTTTTTGCGATAATAAAATATCAAGTACTTCCTCGCCAGTATAATTTCCGGTTTTACCTAAAACAGTCTTAGTTCCGAAATCATGTTGCATACGACGAAAAACAAATTGTCCTTTCAGATCAGAGCTCCAGCCAGTAAATGCACGAGCCGCTTCTTTAATATCGTTCTCTGTATAATTACCACGACCAAGTGTAAACAATTCCATTACTTCTCTTGCAAAGTTCTCATTGGGATGATCTTTTCTGTTTTGCTGGTTGTTTAAGAAGATCAACATTGCGGCTGATTTTGAAACTTCATGCAGCATATCCCGAAAACTTCCCAACGCATTGCGACGAATAACATCAAGCAAACCCTGCTGATAAAAAACATTCAGGTTACGACAGGCAAAATGTCCATGCCAGAAGAAGGCCATCTTTTCTCTTAGTTGGGCATCTGAATTAATAAAAACATTTAACCAGTTAAGATTAAGACTACGAACGCTTTCACGTTGTTTTTGCTGGATCTTTTTTCTATCCTCTTCTTTCATATCTTTTATCTTTTCCTGTCTTCCTACCTCATCAATACCCGACCATAGGCCTTTAAGAAAATCATCAGCTACGTCGATATATTCTGGTTTCTTAGAAGAAGATTTTTGCAGCGCCTTATAAATTTGCTTTGAAGAAGCATCCGAAAGGTATGGCAGTTGCTCGACTGCAGGACCAAAACCAGCCCGCCACATCAGGTGCTGATTTTTGATTTGATTAGCCAGGGACATTAAAAGAAATTTTGGTTAAGACGATAGTAAGCAAACAAAGTTTAAACCAATCATCACAGCATTTAATAGCTAAACGTTAAAAGCCTGTTGTTATTTTGGCCAACCAGGCAGGTATATTTCCGAAGTCACTTGGCTTGTCACAAAGCCAAATTATTAATCCCCCGTTTTAATTTTCATGAACAAAATCTTCAGGGTTTCATTTTCTTCCACACCGTTTTTATTGAATAGTTCGCTTGCTTTTGTATAAGCAATTCTTTTTTCGATATCCGGGTGACTATTGATCCACTCTGTTGGTTCCCCGCCAGTTTGTGCTATTTCTTGTTCTAACAATTCAAATAAATGAACAAACCCATTACAATCGATCTTTCTTTCATTTAAGATTTTTACACCATTTAGATCCGCATCTTTCTCCAGTTTACGGGAATAACTTAATCCTTTCAGATCATCGGCGCTGCCAACGATCACATTGCCGATAGTACCAACATCGCCAAAAATAATTGAAATAAATAATGAAGATGCCTGTTGTCTGAATAACGACCGTGTGGTGTGCTTTTCCTCTACATGTGTAAACTCATGTGATAATAATGCAGCAAGCTCTTCATACCCTTTCATGTCCGCAAGTATTTTATCATACACAATTATATTACCACCGGGCATTGCAAAAGCGTTGGCAATATTTTCTTTTACAACTGTTATACGGATATTATACTTTGAATCGATATTCAGTTCCCTGAAAAAATCATTTATATAGGCCGTTTTATCTGCATCAATAGCGAACGTGGGTTTCACAGCAGTATAAAGACCATCCCCCAATTGCTCTTCATAAGAAATGGGGACCCGTTTTGCCAACCGTTCTGCAAGAAAAGGAACTAACCAGATATACGCAGAAACAACTAATACGATAAAAATTGTCAGCATCCTGATCATTCTCCATTGATTCTTGCTCATGAACCGCCCAAACCATGATCTCTCCTTCTCCCTGATCATTAATTCCAGTTTATCTGCAAATTCTTTTTCATTCACTTCAATTGTTTGAACAGGATAAGTACCGCATCGGACAATAGATTGACCCCGTTTCCTGAAATTATCGCGGATGATCTGTTCGTATAGCCAATACACAATTCTTGGATTACCATGTTCATCTCTCAATCCAATGCTGAGTTTATCTTTTAAAAAAAGAATTGTTGCGTCCTGCTCTTCACCACCTTGTATATAATATTTGCCGGAGTAAGCGTCCATTCATTAAATAGATTCTGCGCCAAAATAAGATTGAAGGGCTAAAGGTATTTTTATTCTGGTTGAGGTCTGATTGTTTTCTAACAAACAAGCAACTATGCGAGGCAATGCAAGAGAACTTCCATTCAGGGAATGTACCAATTGCATTTTGCCATTGCTGTCCTTGAAACGAATTTTCATCCTGTTTGTTTGAAAAGTTTCAAAGTTAGAAACCGAACTTACTTCCAGCCATTTTTGTTGTGCGGCGCTGAAGACTTCAAAATCATAAGTAAGCGCAGATGCAAAACTCATATCGCCGCCACAGAGTTTTAAAATTCTATATGGAAGTTCAAGCGTGTTCAATAGTTTTTCAACGTGGCTCACCATCTCTTCGAGTGTATCATAACTTTTTTCGGGATGTACCAATTGAACGATCTCCACTTTCTCAAATTGATGAACACGATTCAATCCACGAACATCTTTTCCAAAACTTCCGGCTTCTCTCCTGAAACATGGAGAATAAGCTGTCATCTTTATCGGGAGATTTTCTTCTTTCACTATTTCATCACGATAAATATTTGTTACAGGCACTTCAGAAGTAGGGATCATATAAAAATTATCAGCTTGCATATAATACATCTGTCCTTCTTTATCGGGCAGCTGACCAGTTCCATAAGCAGTTGCTTCGTTTACCATAAAAGGTGGCAGATATTCTGTATAACCAGCTGCAGTATTGAAATCAAGAAAGTATTGTATCAATGCTCTTTGCAGCTTTGCTCCTTTGCCTTTATATAATGGGAAGCCGCTACCGGTAATTTTTGCCCCTGTTTCAAAATCTACGATGTCATATTTTTTTATCAGGTCCCAATGCGGTACTGCATCTGCAGGAAGTTTTGGTTCATTTCCGCCAGCTCTTACTACAATATTATCTGCCGGCATTTTGCCTGGTGGTACTTTATCTGAAGGAAGATTAGGAAGTTTCACCAATACATCCTGCAATTGTTTTTCAACATTAGCAAGCCTGTCAGAAATTGGCTGAAGTGATGATTTAAGTGTAGCAACATCCTGTTTTCTATTTTCGGCTTCATCCTTTTGTCCTTTGGCCATTAATTGTCCGATCTCTTTGGAAGTACTATTCACCTTTGCCTGTGTGCTATCAAATTCCTGCTGCAATTTTTTTCTTTCTTCATCCAATAAAAGAATTTCATCAATAAGGTTTAGTTCGGCAAAATTTTTGACACTTAACCTTTCCTTTACTTCGTCTTTATTGTTTCTTATAAATGCTACCTGCAACATCAATTTTCAATTTGCGCAAAGGTAATCGTTGACTGTGAGACATTCAATGTACATTTATGAAAATATATAGCATGATAGACCCGACGATGGTTACCACCAATATTGAATTGAGTGGCTATAGAATCATAAAAAACTTAGGTGTTGTCAGGGGTATTACTGTTCGTTCACGTAGCATACTCGGCAATATAGCAGGAGGTTTTCAGACGATATTTGGGGGAAATATTTCCATCTACCAGGAACTCTGCGAGAAAACAAGAGAGGATGCATTTCAGCTTATGCAGCAGCAAGCTTATGATAAAGGAGCGAATGCCATTATTAGCATGCGTTATGATGCCAATGAAGTAATGGGTGGCGTAACGGAAGTGCTGGCATATGGCACTGCAGTTGTTGTTGAAAAAATTGCCTGATCATCGTTTGTAAACATCAGGATCTAGTTTCTCCATCCAGCGTTCAACATTAATTAATGGAACATATCCAAATTGCTTGTACAGTCCATGAGCATCTTTTGTTACAAGGATCATACGTCGTAAGTTCTGCAACTCAGGATGTGACATGATCACTTCCATCAACCATTTGCTTAATCCACGACCGCGATATTCTTCTATAATAAAAACATCTGCGAGATATGCGAAGGTTGCTTTATCTGTTATCATTCTTGCAAACCCTATTTGCCTATCATTTTCAAATACACCAAAACATATTGATCCTTCAATTGATCTCCTGATAGTTTGTTTTGGTATTCCCCCCGCCCAATAAGTACTGTTAAGAAATGAATGGATCATATCAACATCCAGTTTTTCTTTGTCAGTGCTTATCGTAAATCCATTTTTTGTAAGATCCATTTAATCAATTTTGGCAAATTTAAGGCTGCTATCTTTGCGACCATGCAGGCAAAAGATGATTTGCAAACAAGGTGGTGGTCGTTGGAGGCAAAACTCGTTGAAAGGTTTGGCAAAAAACCTGATATGGAAGCGATTCTTTTCCTGATCGGGATGCAGGAAACAGGCTTTATTAAAGAAAAGATCACAAAAGAACAGAAGCAAGATCTAATGCATGTGGCAGTTTGTACTCTTTTTATGCAAAGTGGCTATTATGAACTAGAAGGAAAAGACATTGATGGATGGCCTCATTTCCGTCAACTTAAATCTTTACCAGCACTTTCAGCTATAGAACAGGAAAATTTTATGAAGGATCACATTCTTCTTTATTTTGAGAACCATAATTTTTAAATCATTTTACTTTATGAAATATTTCATCATTGCCCTCTTAAGTTCTTTGATCTTTTTTTCTGCGTCTGCGCAGAAAAAGGATTCAACGATAAAAAAGAAAGACAGGAAAAGAGATGTGTTGATGCAAACAACAATGGGTGACATTGTTATTCGATTATCCGATTCCACACCACTGCATCGCGACAATTTTTTAAAACTTGTAAAAGTCGGTTATTACGATAGTGTTTTATTTCACCGGGTAATAAAGGATTTTATGATCCAGGGCGGGGATCCCGAGAGCAAAAGAGCCGCTGCAGGTAAACCATTAGGAAATGGCAGTCCGGGCTATACAGTTCCGGCAGAGTTCAGAAAAACTTTATTTCATAAAAAAGGAGTGATCGCTGCTGCAAGGTCTGGCGACAATGTAAATCCAACAAAAGCAAGCAGTGGCAGTCAGTTTTATATAGTACAGGGGAAAATTTTTACTGATGCAGGACTTGATTCAGTAGAGACTTTTAGATTAAATGGTAGAAAAATTCCTCCTGAACAACGAGCAGTTTATAAAACCACTGGCGGTACACCACATCTTGATCAAGGCTATACTGTTTATGGTGAAGTAGTGAAAGGATTGGATGTGGTAGATAAAATCGCAGCTGTACAAACAAGCAGGGCACAGGACCGGGATCGACCTTTGCAGGATGTGAGAATTATAAAGGCGAAATTGATCAAAAGAAAGAGATGATAAGAATTACAAAGGTTGAAAGGAGCGTCGCAACAGCAGCACAATCGAAGCACTTAGGCCGCCATAACCTAAATTAAAATTTCGGGGGACATAGCAAAAAATACTTTATTTACATTTTATACTTATTTGGCCTGATTTCATAATCTTTGCACCTCAAAATTTTCAACTATGAATTTTCCTTCAAACCTGCGCTATACGAAAGATCACGAATGGATAAAGCTTGATGGCAATGTGGCAACCATTGGTATCACTGACTATGCACAAAGAGAATTGGGTGATATTGTGTACGTGGAAGTTGAAACAGTTGGAAAATCATTAAAAGCCGGTGAAATATTCGGAACTGTAGAAGCAGTAAAAACGGTGTCGGATCTTTTTTTACCAGTTGATGGAACGATCACTGAGTTGAATGCTGCTCTTGCAAACTCACCTGAATCAGTAAATAATGATCCATACGGCGAAGGTTGGATGATAAAAATGACAGTGGACAACCCGGCAGACGTTGCCGCTCTAATGGACGGCATTGCATATGAGGCAGAAGTGGCCTAAAAACCAGCCGAAAAAATATTTCGTACATTGAAGTATCCGCCAGCGGATACTTTTTCTTTTTAGTTTAACCAACTTTTGGAATCAAAAATCAAATATAGCGAGCAAGAACTCGTCGTTTTGCTGAATGGGCAGAGTAACGATGCATTCAACTATCTATACGATAATTATTCGGGAGCCATTTATACAATCATTAACCAGATAGTTTTAGATAAAGACACGGCAAATGACGTGATGCAGGAGGTTTTTGTCAATATTTGGAGAAAGATCAAGACTTATGATGCATCTAAAGGCAGGCTTTTTACATGGATGTTGAATATTGCACGAAATGCCGCGATCGATAAAGTAAGATCAAGGGGATTCAGGGATAATCAAAAAACCCAGGCAATACCAGAAGGTGAAAGTGGAGTAGTTATCAGTTCTAATCCCACAGTAAGTGATGTGGGGTTGCAAAAAGTTTTAACAACTTTGAATGAAGAGTATCGAAAGCTTATAGACCTTTCCTATTTCCAGGGGTTTACTCATGAAGAAATTGCGAAAATGCTGGGTATTCCTTTAGGAACTGTGAAAACAAGAATCAGAACTGCAATAAGTCAATTAAGAACAATGATCCAATAAAAGTGAATATAAAAGAATACATATCAAGTGGAGTTGTTGAAAGCTATGTGCTTGGATTACTTTCTGCACAGGAAAAATTTGAATTTGAAAAATATTGCGAAAGCTATCCTGAGTTGAAAGAAGCAAGAACAGCATTTGAATTGGCTTTGGAAAAACAAGCAATGGAAAATTCTATTGCTCCGCCGGCTGAGCTTAAACAAAAGATCGCTTCAAAGATCTTTGAGGAAGATAAAACTGCCTGGGTAGTTCCAATTCAAACTGCAACTCAGAAAAAATTTAATTGGACAAGATTAGTGGCTGCAGCAAGTTTAGCTTTATTAGTTGGTAGTATTTGGTGGATCATGAGTTTGAAAAACGAGAATGAAAAACTGAAAACTGATCTTATAAAAACTCAACAAGACCTGGATTCATCCCAAGAACAAGTTGCACAAATGACTCTTGATGCAAAAAAAATGGGAGAAGGTATGAAAATGGTAAGTCTTAATGGCACCGCGAATTCACCAAAGTCTTTTGCAACTGTTTATTGGGATACTGCTTCACACGATGTTTATTTACTTGTAAATAATCTCCCAAAGCCTGCTTCTGATGAGCAGTACCAGTTATGGGCTTTACTTAAAACAAATGGCCAGATGCAAACAATTGATCTTGGAATGCTTGAGTTATCACAAAAGCCACTCCAGCTCTATAAAATGACCAATGCACAATCAGCACAAGCTTTTGCTATTACACTTGAAAAGAAAGATGGTAATCCCGATCCAAATCTTGGAAAGATCTATGTAATGAGCAATTTATAATCAGCTTTCTTCAAAACTGTTCCTTTTATATTCTCGTAATTAAAGTACGCTTTAACAGTGGATCATTAAGATTTGGTTCTATAGTTGGTTAATGACAGGGGCCCTCTTTTAGGGCTCCTTTTTTATTTATTTTCGGAAAAAATTGGCATTGAAAAAACAAGCCCCGGCAATCTTCGCTATCGTCTGGCTTTTGCTCATAACAGCTTTGCTTTGTATACCCGGTACAGAACTACCAAAGTTTAAATGGGACAATAAAATATTCCTTGATAAATGGATCCATATTTTTTTATTCATGGTACTTGTTATTCTATGGTGCCGGGCTTATCTATATAAAAGGTCAACTAACAACATTCGAAAGACCTTTATAATAATTGCAATTCTGTCTGTGATGTATGGGATCATGATGGAAATAGTGCAAGAGAATTTTATTCCGTTTCGTTCTTTTGATTTTATAGATATGTTGGCAAATGGAGTAGGCTGTATTGCCGGCTATTTTTTTGCCTCGAAAAAATTTCTTCCACGTTGAAACCATAGACTTTCAACGGCCGTAAATAAGGCAAATTGACTCTGTCATTATGATCAAAAGCCAACTATTTACCGCTCTGGTACTTTTTATCTCTCTTATTTCTTTTTCTCAAAAAGGAAAAATTGAAGGCTATATTTCTGATGCAGAAAATAAAACACCTCTGAATGGCGCTACAGTTATTATTTCAGGAAACAAAGGAGATAATACTGATGCATTTGGAAAATTTTCTATAACCGGGATCAATCCTGGTCAATATGAATTAGTAGTTACACATGTAAGCTATAAAACAGAGATAATTCCGGTTGAAGTAAAAGAAAATCTTATTTCTACAGTTTCAGTAGCAATGAAAAAAGCAAATCTTGATCTTGCGGAAGTCAGGATCAGTGGGAAAAAAAATTCTCCATTAAATACGATCGGTTCTGTAGATATAATGCTTCGTCCAGTAAATACGTCCCAGGATGTTTTACGCATAGTTCCGGGTTTGTTCATTGCACAACATGCCGGCGGTGGAAAAGCAGAACAGATTTTTTTAAGAGGATTTGATATTGACCATGGCACTGACATAAACATAACAGTAGATGGCATGCCTGTAAATATGGTAAGTCATGCGCATGGGCAGGGCTACGCCGATCTTCACTTCCTTATTCCGGAAGCAGTGGAGAAAGTAAATTTTGATAAAGGTCCTTATTTCGTAAACAAAGGAAACCTTGCGACAGCTGGTTATGCAGAGTTTCATACTAAAGAATTTCTAAAAGATAATTTTATAAAGCTGGAAGGTGCACAATTCAATACTCAACGTGCAGTTGGTATGTTGAAAATATTTAATTCAGAAAAAGAAAAAAGCAGGCAACAATTTTATATAGCATCTGAATATTTTAGATCGGATGGATATTTTGATAGTCCACAGGATTTTCATCGTTTTAATATATTAGGTAAATACAATGCGTGGTTTGGAAATCAAAGCCAGCTTACCATTATTGCTTCTACATTCGACAGCAAATGGAATGCTTCCGGCCAGATCCCCGATCGTGCAGTTCAAAGCGTAATGATCACTCGCTTCGGTTCGATAGATAATAGCGAAGGCGGAAATACCAGTCGCACCAATTTTAATATTCGTTATGCAAGACAATGGAAAAACAATTGGAAGACAACCGATCAACTTTTCTACAGTCGTTATCATTTCAACCTCTATTCAAACTTTACTTTCTTCCTGAACGATCAGGTCAAAGGTGATGAGATCAATCAGCGTGAAACGAGGAATATCTATGGCTATAACACCACTGCATCAAAAGCCTGGATGCTGGGAAATAAAAACACCAATACTGAGTTCGGTGCTGGCTTTCGTTATGACGATGTGATGGGTCTTGAATTGTCACGAGCCGTAAAAAGAGAATTTATAGAAACTGTGCAAAAGGGAGATGTAAAAGAAACCAATGCTTATCTAACATGGAATCAAACCTTGGACTTTAATGATAAGTTTAACATGAATGGCGGGCTTCGGTTTGACTATTTTCGTTTTGCTTACAGAGATATTTTTGCAGGAGAAAAAGAATTTAATCATCAACAAAGAAGCATTTTCAGCCCCAAGTTGAACTTGGTTTACACACCATCACAAACTGTAAAAATTTATTTGAACAATGGTATCGGGTTTCATTCAAATGACACCCGTGTAATACTTGATAATGCTGCAGAAGATATTTTGCCAAAAGTTATCGGCACTGATCTCGGAATTATTTTGAAGCCAGTAAGAAATCTTATTCTTAAAACTGCCTTATGGCATTTTTATTCTGAACAAGAGTTCGTGTATGTAGGCGATGAAGGAATTGTAGAACCCGGCGGTAAAACAAGAAGAATGGGGATAGATGTTTCAGCCCGCTATCAACTTACTTCATGGCTCTATGGTGATCTTGATCTGAACTATACAAATGCAAAAGCTATTGGTGCACCAAAGGGTGAAAATTATGTTCCTCTTGCGCCATCATTTACCAGCATTGGTGGCATATCTGCAAAAATGAAAAATGGATTTAGTGGTTCGATTCGTTATCGTTTTATGGATCACCGGCCGGCTAATGAGTTTAATACTGTAATAGCACTAGGTTATTTTATAACTGATGTACTGGTTGCATATAGCTGGAAAAAATTTGAGCTTACTATTTCTGCAGAAAATATTTTTAATAATGAATGGCGAGAGGCACAATTTGATACAGAATCAAGGCTTCAGTTTGAACCCCAGTCTATTTCTGAGATCCACTATACATCCGGGACACCCCGGTTTTTGAAGGCCGGAATTAGCTTAAAATTCTAAGTAAATAAAAATCAATTATTGGGAAGGTCTATAAAAAAATAGACCCCTGTAGAAACAGGGGTCGCAACCAAAACTAACTGCTTATGAGAAAATTGACTGCTTTATTTGTGAAGAACTTTTATCTATAACGCAAATTTACTGCCAATATTTTGATGCCCGTTGTTAATGAACTATTAAAGGTCTTTTCCTCGTATTACCACTTTTTACACTGAGAAAATCTGCGAATAATAACTTCAGTTTTCTCCTATTTTCCTCCATCAAAGACCTCTACTTTAAAACGCCTGTTGGCAGCTTTTATTTTATTCTAAATCGATGCAATTTGTAACCTATGACACAATAAATCTGACGATACTCTGACAAAACCACTTTAATTTATTTCTTCGTCCTTGTACTAATATGACGACAAAAAAGAGGCGTTCCTGTTAAAGAAACCCCAAAGAAATCTAATTCAAACTTGATTAATTGAACATGCCTTTTACCTTCTCAAGAATCCCACCACCCCCTCCGGATAACATTTTAGTAAGGTCCTGCAAATCAGTATCTCCATCCCCGTCCTGATCTAATCCGGCACCCTTTAATTTATTAAGCATTCCCTGGATATTAAATCCTGACGTGGATCCGCCACTGAGGTTATTAAAAATTCCCTGTATGTCAAAGCTGCTGTCATTCGGGTCATTTGTTTTCTGCACAAGTTTTTCCATTACGTTTGGAACTAGATTATTTGCTATGCCGCTTGCAGCACCCCGATCCAATCCAAATTTGTTCATCAGATCCTGGATCACTCCACCTGAAACATTATTAGTGACAGAGCTATTCGAAACACTTTGATTGCCGCTAAACATTTTCAAAATATCCTGTGCACCACCGCTTGAAAGCATATTTTGTAATCCTCCTGCGATGGAGCTTGAAGTTTCATTAATAGCTTCTTCGTTTCTTGCGTTTGGAATTGCAGGATTATTGATGATCGCATCACCTGCATATTGTTTTACGAGGCTGGTTAATTGATCTAACATGGTTAATGGTTTTAGCTACTTAAGGTAAACCATTTATCTCAAGCAAACTTCAATGTTCAAAAGTTTTGTATCAATTCTGCTTTGCAAGTTTCTCTGAATTTTCTGCAAATTGAAGTGCCTCAATAAACTCGTTTATATCGCCATTTATTACCGCAGGTAAATTGTATGAAGTAAGATTTATGCGATGATCGGTAACACGGCCTTGCGGAAAATTATAAGTCCTGATTTTGGCGCTCCTGTCACCTGTGCTCACCAGGCTCTTTCTGTGGCGTGAAATTTCTTCCTCCTGTTTTCTCACCTGTTCTTCATAAAGCTTTGTCCGGAGCATGGCCATTGCTTTTTCTCTGTTTCCTAGCTGGCTTCTCTCTGTTTGGCAAACAACAACAGTACCCGTCGGAATATGCGTCAGCATTACTTTTGTTTCCACTTTGTTTACGTTCTGACCTCCTGCCCCACCGCTTCGGGCTGTTTCCATTTTTACATCAGCCGGGTTTAATTCGAAATCGACCTCTTCTGCTTCTGGCATCACTGCTACAGTAGCGGCCGACGTATGCACTCGTCCCGAACCTTCGGTGTCAGGTACCCGCTGCACACGATGCACACCGCTTTCAAATTTCAATGTGCCATATACATCCTCGCCAAGAACTTCAAGCTGCACCTCTTTGAAACCACCCACCGTTCCCTCGTTTTCGCTCAGTATTGCGATCTTCCATCCACGGCGTTCACAATAGCGCATGTACATTCGTAAAAGGTCGCCTGCAAATAAACTTGCCTCGTCACCACCGGTACCTGCACGTATCTCTATGATCGCATTCTTTTCATCTTGCGGATCCTTTGGAATCAGCATTTGTCTTATCGCAGACTCCACCTTTTCTTTTCTTTCTTCTAATGCCGGCAATTCTTCTTTTGCAAGTTCTCTCAATTCTTCATCCGTTCCATTCAGCGCTTCCTTATACATCGTCACATCATCAAGCACTTTCTTATATTGCTCGTATGCGATCACTATTTTTTCCAGGCCGCGATACTCCTTACTTGTCTCCGCAAATTTTTTATTGTTGCCAACGATCTCAGGGTTGGTAAGTGCTACACCCAACTGGTCAAATCTTGCTTTTATGGCTTCTAACCTGTCTAACATTTGAAAGTTTTATTTTTATGTTCCCAGCTGGGGCAATTCTACTCAACTTCCGTTGCGTCGCACTCTTCAGCTGCAACAATTCTATTCATCATTTAAGGGCAGCAAAGTTAAAAGAATTCAATGCATGGTTTACAGAAAATTCAAAGCAGATCAGTTGTTTGATGGTTATCATCTTCATGGAAGTGATAAGGTTTTAATTACTGATGATTCCGGAAAAATTGAAAACATTGTTTCATTGGTGGATGCAGGCGATGATATTCAACATTTAGATGGTATTCTGACCCCTGGTTTGATCAATTGTCATTGTCATCTTGAACTCAGTCATTTAAAAAATGTGATACCCCCACATACAGGCTTGATCGAGTTTTTATGTTCTGTTGTTACCAAAAGAGATTTTCCCCGTGAAGTGATCGATAATGAAATTATCAAGGCAGAAAAAGAAATGTATGACAACGGTATAGTAGCAGTTGGTGATATTGGAAACACTACAGATACAGCAGAAGTAAAAAGCAAAAGCAAGATCCGCTGGCAAAATTTTGTAGAAGTACTTGGCTTTACTGATGAAAAGGCAGATGAAAACATTAAACATTATAAACAGGTTGCAACTAGTCTTGATCAAAAACTTCAGACTTCGAACCTCAAACACAGAACATCAATTGTGCCTCATGCACCATACTCAATTAGTCCAAAAACCTTTAAGAAGATAAATGAATTAACAAAGAACAAGGTTATTTCTATTCACAATCAGGAGCATCCTGCTGAAGATGTTTTATACAAAACCGGTGGTGGTGATTATTTAAAGCTGTTTAAAATATTTGGGATAAACGAATCTCCTTTTCCAGTCATAGGGCTAAGCAGCATCAGATCTGTCTTGCCACATTTCAATAACGGGCAAACTATTTTTCTAATTCATAATACTTTCATGCCGGAAGAAGATGTGGTATTTGCACAAGAATATGCTGATAAAAATGGATTAAAGCTTATTTGGTGCTTGTGTGTAAATGCAAATTTGTATATCGAGAATAAAGTTCCGCCCGTTGAAATGTTGATGAAAAATAATTGTCCACTTATTTTAGGAACAGATAGCTATAGCAGCAACTGGCAATTAAGCATTGCAAAAGAGATACAATCACTCAGAAAATATTTCCCTTCATTACCGCTTGAAACGATTCTTCAATGGGCAACGATCAATGGAGCAAAGGCTTTACAATGGGATGATGAAGTAGGAAGTTTTGCAAAAGGGAAAAAACCGGGTGTTACAATAATTAACCACTCGTTTGAGACGTCAAAAAGAATACTTTAACAAATAATGCATGAAGATCATCACATGGAACTGCAATATGGTTTACAGAAGAAAAGCAAGTCTTCTACTTATTCATAACCCAGATATTGTAGTAGTGCCAGAATGTGAACATCCCGATAAATTGAAATTTGAAAGTGGAGCTCAGATTCCCAATGATATATTTTGGTTTGGTAAAAATCAGCACAAGGGGCTTGGCGTGTTCTCCTACAGCAATTACAAGTTTAAATTAGACGATTCACATCGACAAGAATTTAAAACTATCCTCCCTCTTAGGGTATTAAATAAAAGAAAAGAACTTACTTTATTCGCCATCTGGGCGAATAATCCTGAAGATAAAGGCTATGAGTATGTTGGACAGGTTTGGAAGGCAATAAACTTTTATACTGATCTATTAAAGGACAAAAAGACAATTCTTGTTGGCGATTTTAACAGCAATACGATTTGGGATAAGCCAAGAAGGGAAGGAAACCATTCAACTATTGTTGAGTTCCTGGCAAAAAAAGGTATTTACAGCACTTATCATAAATTCTTTAATCAAATTCAAGGAAAAGAAAAGCACAACACTTTATACATGTACCGGCATAAGAATAAGCCTTATCATTTAGATTATTGCTTTGCATCAAATGATCTTATTGAAAAGCTAAAGCATGTTGAGGTTGGAGAACATAAATTCTGGTGTAAGTATAGCGATCATACCCCATTGATCGTAACTCTTGATATTTAACCCAGCACTTCTCTTAAAACTGGCAGCGTCTTCATCGTTCCAAAATCCTGTATATGCAGCCTGTAATAAGTTTCATACGCGAATAATAGTTGCCTGCGAAAATCATGATTGAGTTTTAATTGCTCCAGTTCTTCTGGCCGCATCATTTTCAATAACTCACTTGTTATTTCAGCTTGTTTACCCTCTAAAAAATGCAAATGATCAGGCCTTTCAGAAACGAAGGCTCCTTCCTGCAGATCAAGGATCGAATTTTCAGTTGAATGATCATCGCTTATTCTGAAACCAAAGAAAACAGGTAGATGTAAAGCAAAATACAAAGGGAAATTTGCCATTACCGCTCCTTTGCTTTCGTCTAAATGAATAAATGCATCTTCACAAAATTCAAAAAGTTCAGGGTTAGCTTCTGGTTGTTTCAAACATTTTGTAAGCAATTCGATCATGAACAAAGCCACGGCATTCTTAGGCACATCTGAAAAAATATGCTGGTACAAAAAATGCCACTTGAATTCCTTGATGCGATTCAAATGTTTTAATTCATTATGATAAACGACCAGGCCAAGAATTGCAGTCGGCTGAAAAAGATTTGCTTTACCAGTGCCTTTCTTTGATGATGTTCTTACACCATTTATCAGGTAGGATTGTAAGCCGAACAGCTCGGTAAATACGGTAACAACAAGACTTGTTTCACCATACTTCACGGCTTTTAAAACTATTCCTTTTGTTTTATGTAATTGTGAAGACATTACTTACTAATGAAAATGATCTTTGTTGCCAGGTTTTCTTTTCTTCCATCATCACTTATCAAAACAAGATAAACACCACTGGAGATCCTTCTTCCTTTATAATCCTTACCATCCCAAACAGCTTGTCCGCCTAAAGCTCTCGTTTGATAAACCAATCGTCCATCCATCTCAGTGATCTTCACGATCGCATTGTTTACCAATCCACGGATGGCGATCGTGCCGCTATATCCCGGCGACACAGGATTAGGAAATACCAGCACCTTACTATTCATTTCACCTCCCTCCGTTGCCGTACTTCTGAATGAGCAAATTCCATTTACTGTTGCAAAAAATACTTCGCCTGTTTTTCCATCAATTGCAATTCGTTTTACATCGTTACTCAATAAAGGACTATTTGTTTCAGTAAAACGATAGATCACTTTATCGCCTTCGGGGCTGATAAGCCATGCGCCATTTTTTGTTGCTACCCATTTTCTGTCTGCTCCATCAACAGCAATACTTCTCACTTCTTCCCCTTTAAAAAGGTATTGATTAAATCCGCCTTGTGTTACAACCGGCCACACTGCATCACAACCCTGTGATGAAAAAACATTTTGTGGGCATTGAATAACCGCGATGCCATCGCTTGTGCCGATCCATATAAACCCACTTTTATCTTTCGCTAGGCTTAATACATTATTCGTTGGCAGATTCCCAATGCCAGCACCACTTCGATACAATTTCCATTTATCATCAGCAGCATTGTCGATCGTTTTGTTATCATTAAAAACTATCACCCCATTCCCTTTTGGAGAAACGACCCATTTCTGGTTTTCATCATCTACTATCACCTGTGATACTGCATTTTCAATTAATCCAAATGGTGGAGCAAATGTTTTCCAGCTACCATCATTTTTTCTTACAACTACATTTTGCGCAGCGCCATAATTAGATATCCATAAATTATTTTCTTTATCGAATGAAAGACCTGATACACGATAGCTACCCGGATCAAATGTTGCTTGCCCGATCGGTGAATTCTGTTTGAAAACTTCAAAGTTATTTCCTGTTTTTATGTGAACTAATCCGCCTCCATAAGAACCCGCCCAAATCATTTCATCACGAGGATCAATTGCAACTGCGATCAAATCAGGCAATGAGTCAAGTTGAGCAAATTGTATATTATTATAATTTGTCCATTGATTATTTGAAAACTTATAAATACCATCTTTATTATTTTGTTTTTGCCAGTTCTCATTTACACTTCCGGCAGCTGCATAAAATATATTATTTACAAAAACAATTTCACCGGTAGCAATAGATTGTGGAGAGTTAAGATTGTAATTTTCAAAACCAACTGACATGAATTTTGTTAAGCCTCCACTACTATCGGCAACCCAATAATTATTATTTAGCAAAATCGATTTCATCGGCTGAATGATCAACCCAGATTGCAGAATCGTACGGGCTGTCGTTCCATCTGTATTTAATGAAGTAACCTTGGCGCTTCCATCATTCTTTCTTTGACAAATAATTATTTTCCCAGAAGAAGAATTGATATTCTGAATTTTCCATGTTGATTCAGTAAAAAATAAATTCCAGCTAAGTCCACTTAATACAAATACAGAATCATTTTTAAGAGCAAAAATTTTATTCTGTGCATTAATAACATTATTGCATGCGCCAGTTGATAATCCACTAGTACCACTTATATTTTGCCAATTCAGATAATTAGCCGGGTCAGTAGTATTAACAGAAGTAATTTTTAATCCTTCCGTTGTTGCAGCATAAAAAAAAGAATTATCTGCAGTAAATCCATTTACTTTAACCTGACCGCCGCTATTCCCAATAAACCATGAATCTTTTACCTCATACTTTTCCGCATCTATAACAATGACACCGAGCCCGGTCGAGAGATAAAAATATTTTATTGAAGAAAAGACATTGTAAATAGTCTTATCACCCACGATATTATCAAGCTTAAAATCGGGCACATTAAAAATATCATTCCGGTAAATAATATCAATGTTGCTGTTTCGATAGCCGATGAATAATTTATCATTTAATTCATTGTAATTAATTGCAGAAACGCCGGTTTCATGCAATCCATTTACCCGGCTCATTCTTGTTACAGAATTTTCAGATAGATCGATGCTAAAAACGCTATACAGTGTGGCGCAAAAAATTTTATTATTTCCTGCCTGTACATCAATGGCGGAATGGTAAGGCAAATGGTCCCGCCATTGACCGATCGGTGGAATTGAATCCTGAGATATTCCTTCAGAAAGAAGAATAAATAATGTACAAAATGCAAATATGATTCGTCGTAAACTCACTTTTCAAAAATATCACTCTTAATCTAAATCGATTATGGTTAAACGGGCAGTTCAGTCATTTTTCTGTTTCTTTGCGCAGTTTTTGATGTCAACGAACAAATTATGTGGAATCGTCTAGGCCAGTTCATACTTAAATACAGGATACCATTATTAGTTCTTTTACTAGCTGCGTCGGCTTTTATGGGATATGAGGCAAAACAACTCGAGTTAAGTTATGAATTTGCCAATGCCATACCGACAGATCATCCCAAGTATATCGCTTACCGGGAATTCAGAAAAAAGTTTGGTGAAGATGGCAACATGCTTGTAATAGGCATCCAAACCGACAAGCTTTTTGATGAAAAAACCTTCAATGCCTATTCACAGCTTGTAAAGGACATTAAAAAAGTAGGTGGTGTTGAAGATGTGATCTCAATAACGACAGCGGTTAATCTTATAAAAGATTCCGCAACAGAGAAACTCGGACCACAAGCAATATTTCCGGATAAATCTCTTTCACAAGCTGAGATCGATAGTTCCAAAAAAACTTTTTATAATCTCCCTTTTTATAAAGGCTTGCTTTATAATCCAGATTCAAATGCGTGGTTGCTGGGTGTTCATATCAATAAAAAGATATTGGCTTCCAAAGGAAGGGAGAAAACAGTGGCACAGATAACCTCCTTAACGGATGCATTTGGCACTAATCATTCTCTTGAAATACATTTAAGCGGATTACCACTTATACGAACGGTATTGGCAAAGAGAATCGCTGATGAAATGCAATGGTTCCTTGTCTTATCTGTAGTTCTTTCTGCCGTTATACTTCTATTATTCTTTCGTTCGGTCAGCAGTATGTTGTTATCAATTACAGTTGTAGGTATTGGTGTGGTGTGGAGTTTGGGTTCAATGGTATTGATGGATTATAAGATCACCTTGCTTACTGCACTCATTCCACCATTGGTGGTAGTTATTGGTATCCCCAATTGCATTTATTTCCTGAATAAATTTCATGTTTCCTTTGCCGAGACTGGTGATAAAGCAAAAGCTCTCGTAAAAATGGTTGACAGGATGGGAATCGTTACGCTTTTTTGCAATATCACTGCTGCAATTGGTTTTGCTGTTTTCTTTTTAACACGTAGCCAAATATTAAAAGAGTTTGGTGCAGTTGCCGGACTTAATATTATGGCACTGTTCATCATCTCACTTATACTCATTCCTGCCGTACTTAGTTTTCTTCCTTCGCCCAAATCACGGCATACAAAATACCTGGACAACCCGAGACTAAGAAGATGGCTTGATAGATTGGAGAGATGGTCACTTAATCACAGGAAACTTATTTATACAGCGACTGCAGCTATTTTAGTTGTTGCTGTACTTGGAATACTAAGATTAGAAAGTAATGGCTATATAGTCGACGATCTTCCAAAAACAGATAAGATATACACTGATCTGAAATTCTTTGAAAGAAATTTTAAAGGTGTAATGCCGCTTGAGATCGTTATTGATACGAAAAAGAAAAGAGGTGTTACCCGGTCGCTTTCAACACTTTTAAAAATTGATTCGCTTTCGCAGTTTTTAGCTGCTATGCCTGAAATAGGAAGACCGCTCAATATTACTGAAGGATTAAAATTTGCAAAGCAATCTTTTTACGAAGGTGACACAACCTATTACTCTCCTCCTTCCGACTTCGATCTGATCCCACTGAAACCTTATCTTGATTTCAAACCTGATTCAGGCAATAAAGAAAATTCTTTTGGTAAGCTTGTATCCTCTTTTATTGACAGCAATAAACAAGAAGCAAGGATAAGTGTAAGTATGCGTGATATAGGAAGCTACCGTTTACCCCATATACTTGATACTATCCAGCGAAAAGCGGATTCAATTTTTGACAAAACAAATTTTAATGTACAGCTGACCGGTGCCAGTGTTACTTTTCTTGAAGGAAGTACTTTTATCATTAATGGTTTAAAAGAAAGCATCATGTGGGCCTTTGCATTAATTGCTGTTTGCATGATGTACCTTTTCCGCTCATTCAGAATATTATTATGTTCATTGATTCCTAATATCATTCCATTGGTCATCACAGCGGGTGTAATGGGATGGCTTGGTGTCAGGATAAAACCATCTACAGTTTTGATCTTTAGTGTGGCGCTTGGTATTGCCATTGATGTCACCATCCGCTTCCTCATAAATTATAAGCAGGAATTACCGCGTCATCATTTTAACATGAAACAAACGGTAATACAAACGATTCACAGTACCGGCATCAGCATTATTTATACTTCAATGGTGCTTATCGCAGGCTTTATTATTTTTTGTTTCAGTGGATTTGGAGGTACGCAATCACTTGGATGGCTTACTTCGCTTACCCTTGTTACTGCAACAGTTACCAATCTTGTGTTATTACCTTCCCTACTCATCACTTTTATAAAGAAAGAAAAGAAATAAAATGTTTTTACTATAAACAAAAAAAGCTGTCAATTGTTGACAGCTTTCATTAATAGGTGTAAAAGAAGGTCAATTCAAAACCTGCTGCAGTTTTTGACTCAATGCTTCACCACGAAGATTTTCCGCAACAACCTTTCCTTCGGGATCAATCAATACGTTAAAAGGGATGCTTTCCAGCTGATATACTGGTACCACCTCGCTTTGCCAATATTTAAGATCGCTTATATGTGTCCAATTCAACCTATCATCAACGATTGCTTTCATCCAGGCTTCCTTTTGTCCAGGACGATCTAATGAAACGCCAAGTACGGTAAAATTTTTCCCTCTGAACTGATTGTATGCAAGAACCACATTAGGGTTTTCCCGACGACAAGGACCACACCAGCTTGCCCAAAAATCTACAAGAACATATTTTCCCCGAAATGAACTAAGCTTAACATTTTTTCCTTCGGTGTCTGGTAAAGAAATTTCCGGCGCCTGTTTTCCTACCCATTTTAATTTGGGAATTCCGGCTTCTACTGCATTTCGGATTCCAGCTATATCTGTTCGCTCAGGAAATTTAATTAGCACACCATTTAGCAAACCAACAACCTCTTCATCAGAAAAGCCATTTATCCTGTAATTTGGATCACGGGCCATTCCCTGGAAAGTTGAAAGAATAAATAAGGACAAAGAAGGGTTAGTCGATTGCTGAATTACTTGTTGTGAGTATGTTTTTTCGTCCTTTAAAATTTGTTGTTGTTTTGTATTAAGATCCAGTATCAGCATCGAATCACCATTATTACTTTTAATGCTATCCATTTGAAAATAAATTGTACCCCGGTCTTTTTGCATGCCGGTTATTTTAGCAAAATATTCCTGTATGGATTTACTTGCATTTGATCCTGATACATTATAAAAATCAGTTCTTTTATTAAAGTCAACATCAATGTTGATCTTGTTAGCATCATTTATTATTGTTGCAAAATGCGTCACGTCATTTTGAAGGCGAAGATTGTAAATAGCATTTTTTTTGGCGTCAATACTTAGTGAAAATTTACCATCGGCTGCAACGGAAGAAGAGTCTTTCAGGATCTTTTGCCCTGTTGAGATATCTGATTCTTCGATCAACACAGCCTTTGAAGGTGCGTTATGCAAAACACCCGCAACTGTGAACGATTTACTATCCTTATCCTTGCACGAAAACAGAAATGAGATCACTATAACAGACAAAACGATCTTTCGCATATTCTTTATTTTTAGCTATTCAATTTTTGATTTAGAATTTCGTTTACAACTTTAGGATCGGCTTTTCCCTTTGACCTTTTTATTACTTCCCCCACAAATAATGCCAGCAGCCCTTTTTTCCCTTTCTTGTATTCTTTCACTTTGTCTTTAAACTGCAAAAGTACAGCATCAGCGATTGGAAGAATATAATCACTATTACTTTCCATTATCAGGTTCATCTTGCCAGCTTGCACTGAAGGATCAGCTTCATGATCCTCAATTAACAGTGGAAATATTTTTGAAGAGGCCACAGAAAAACTAAGCTTAGTCTCTTCCACCATTTTTATAAGGATACTAAGTTTTGCAGGTGAAACAGGAAAATTATTGATGTTTTTGTTTTCATCATTTAACCATGTCTTTACAGGACCAAGCATCCAGTTAGCTGCTGACTTTGGTTTTATTTCACTATTTTTTCCATTTGAATTATTCGATTGAATGAGCCGCTCAAAATAATCCGAGAATTCTTTCTCTTCCGTTAAAGCGGTCGCATCATATTCACTCAACAGGTAATCTGAAGTATATTTTCTAATTCTTTCTTTTTGTAAAACTGGAATGCTTTGCTTTATAGATGTAATAAAGTCCTCACTCAGATCAAATGGAGTAAGATCTGGTTCTGGAAAATATCGATAGTCTTCCGCATCCTCTTTATCGCGAATAGAAAATGTCGTTCCGCTATTTGCCTCAAAACTTCTTGTTTGTTGTTGTATGGTTTCTCCATTCTCTAATAAAGAGATCAGCCGGCTTGCTTCATACTCAATAGCGATCTTTACATTTCGTATTGAGTTAAGATTTTTTACTTCTACTCTTGTTCCCAACTTTTTTTCACCAACCTTCCTAACAGAAATATTTGCATCACAACGAAGACTTCCTTCTTCCATATTACCATCACATATTTCCAGGTAGCGGACCAATTTCCGTAATTCAGTCAAATATGCATAGGCCTCATCACCACTTCGCAGATCAGGTTCTGTAACAATTTCCAAAAGCGGTACACCTGCACGATTATAATCAAGAGCAGTTTCATTAGCAAACACATCATGCAGACTTTTACCTGCATCTTCTTCCATGTGTATCCTGTTCAACTGAACATTCTTTTCACCAGCGGAAGTTTTTATTGTTATATATCCGCCTTTACAGATCGGTGTTGTATGCTGCGATACCTGGTAACCTTTTGGAAGATCAGGATAGAAATAATTTTTACGGGCAAAATAGTTTTGTTTTTCGATCTCCGAATGACAAGCAAGTCCCAACTTTACCGCGAAACCAATTGCTTCTTTGTTCATCTTTGGCAAAGTACCCGGGTAAGCAAGTGTTATCGGGCTAATATTAGTATTAGGTTCATTGCCAAATACCGAACTATCTCCGCAAAATAATTTACTGCGAGTCAGAAGTCGGGCATGTACTTCAAGGCCAACAACAATTTCGTATTCCTGTTTTGTCTCCATTTTAGTAAGCGACAAAAATACACATCAATTTTCTAAGCGCTATAGAAAAACAAAAGCCGTCCAGCATAATACTGAACGGCTTAAAGGATAAAGTATGTTGATCTTAAAGGTCCGCGGTTTTCAATTTGCGAGGCATCTTTACTTCAATGTTTTGTGCTTTACCATTCCTGGTTATTTTCAGATTGATCGTAGGCTTGTCCTTACTTTCTTTCACCAATTTAGCTACTTCGTCAGCGCTGTTGACAGCTTTATCGTTGAAGCTAGTGATGATATCATTTTCTTTTAACCCTGCTTTTGCTGCATTACTTTCTTCTTCCACTTCAATAACTTTCACTCCCTTGCCATCATCTGTATCCTGCACTGATAAACCTAGCTTTGGATTGCTGCCTGAATACTGCCCATAACGCATACGTGGAGTCGCCTGGACCCGTGGAGCAAACATCTGGTCATAGTTAGGCATATCCATTTTGAAATTCTGGGCGCCGGGGCCAAAAGCGAAAGCATTAACACCTTTCCATTTGCCCAGCTCTGTTGTAATTTTTTGTTCTTTTTTATCTCTTAATACTGTTATTGTTACTTTGTCGCCTGGTTTGTGTTTGCGTACAGTTTCTGATAACTGATCAGGGTCTTCGATCTTTGTTTCGCCAATTTTTGTGATGATATCTCCTTCTTTAATGCCTGCTTTCTTTGCAGCGCTTTCATCAGTGAGTTCTGTTACTTTCACACCACCTTCTACTTCTTCCGTTACTACACCAAGCATTGCACGGTTTTCATCTACATCATACATCTGGAAATGATCTCCATTGTTGTCCCAGCTAAAACTTCCTGCTCTTCCACGAGCAGTATATCCGTTCAAGCCCTCCAGGGTTTTGTATTTACTACGATGAACTGTAACATCTCCGTCTTTCAAATCATCAATGGGCTTTCCATTTACGGTTATTTTATCGCCATTGATCTCGATAACTGTTTTTTCTTTACTATCAGTTTTCCGAACGATAGTGATCTGCTCTACTTCTTTCTTTGCATCCTTTTCCTCTTTTACCTTTTCCTTTTCTTTTGTATCCTGAGCAAAAGAAGGAATAGACAATGTTGCGAGTAAGGTGGCCATCGCAAAATTCTGAACAAGTCGTTTCATAAAATGTATTTTTAAATTTCTACGTTTTTTTTCGTAGGTCAAATATAAAGACATTTTCCGGATTACGAAATGTTTCGGAAGTGTTAAATGAAAAACCGCTATTCAGGCGGCTATTTTACCTTACAGACGGGTTCCAGAGCTCATAGGTTTTGACCGGATAACCGTCTACTTCTTCGTCACCTATATAGTTCATTCCGCACTTTTCAAGCACCTTCCATGAGCCAATATTGTCTATTTCCGCTCTGCCTAATATACGTTGCAAACCAACTTTTTGAAATCCATATTGAATTGATGCATAAGCAGCTTCTGTGGCAAATCCTTTTCCCCACCCCTCTTTTTTAAAACGATAACCAAGGTCGATCTCATTTAGCTCTGCCCTATACTTCAATCCACACCAACCGAGAAATTGCAAAGAATGCTTCAAATGCACTGCCCAGCGGCCATGATTATAAAGAATATATTGTGGAATTATGGTCTTCTCAAGAATTTCAGCGGCATGTGCCAGGTCTTTAACCGGATCATGGGTATAGCGGGTAACTTCCGGATCGGCATTCAATTCATAAATAAGCTTTGCATCATGTTCTGTAAAAGTGCGAAGCAAAAGACGATTTGTTTCAATGACAATATTCATTATTGGTAAAATTACCTCCTAATTATTAGTAAATGTCTCTAACCTCAAAGTGGTATTGGTTAAAAGTATTGATTACTGAAATTTGAATAGCGCTACTGATAAATTTATGAATGAGCTGATCGCAATACTTGCTTTAGCTATTTGTACAATAGTGATCACTATTGCTATTCGCATCTATAAAGAAAGTCCAAAGGTTAGAAGGAAGATAGATGATGACTTATTGAATTAATCCCTTAACAGTATCAATCACCTTTTTCAAATTACTTGCATCCTGCCCACCAGCAGTGGCCAATGTTTTTTGTCCGCCTCCGCCACCTTTGATAAGAGGAGCAACCTGTTCTTTAATGATCTTTCCTGCATCAAGGCCTTTTGCTGTTACTGTTTTTTCATCAATACCAACAGCAACCGAAGGTTTGCCGCCGATATTAGCGCAGAGTACTACGAGGTAATTATTCAGATTATTTTTCAGATCAAAACAAAGCTTCTTTAATGCATCAGGATTGTTTACTTCAACGATATCGCCGATAAAAGTTACCCCGTTGACGATCTCATCTTTTTGCAACAATTCGTTTCGTATACCAACCAGCATCCTGTTTTCAAGACCATCGAGTTGTTTCTTCAAAGAAGAGTTTTCGGATAAAGTGGCTTCAATTGTTTTTAAAAGATCCTTGGGGTTTTTGAATTGTTCCTTTACCGAATTCAATTCATTTAACCTGCTGTTGATATATTCTTCAGCAGCTTCACCACAAACGGCTTCAATACGTCTTACACCCGCAGCCACTGCAGTTTCATGAGTGATCTTAAAAAAGCCAAGCTCACCTGTAGAGCCAACATGAGTACCACCACAAAGTTCCACCGAATAAGTTGGATCAATGATCACCACTCTTACTACATCGCCATATTTTTCTCCAAACAATGCCATGGCGCCAAGTTTCATTGCTTCATCCTTTGGCATTTCTTTTATCACCACAGGAATATTCTCTCTTATTTTTTTATTTACCAATGCTTCAATGGTTGCTATTTCCTCATCAGTGACTTTCGCAAAATGAGAAAAGTCGAAGCGTAAATATTCATCATTTACCAAACTTCCTTTTTGCGCCACATGAGTGCCTAATACTTTTCTTAAAGCTGCATGAACAAGATGCGTGGCCGAATGATGAAGTTCTGTATGCTTTCTTTTTGTTGCATCAACTTTTGCGATCACTTCACCGGAAAGATCAGCAGGAATTTTTTCAGTAAAATGAATGATCAGATCATTATCCTTTTTAGTATCACTAACAATTAACCTTTCACCTTTCACCATTAACTCACCAGTATCACCAACCTGTCCCCCGTTCTCTGCATAAAAAGGTGTTACTTCCAATACAACCTGGTATCCCTCTTTTCCTTTTGCTTTTACTTTCCTGTATTTAACCACTTTGGTTCGTGATTCCAGTTCGTCGTAACCTATAAACTCATTTCTTGCATAATCATCCAGCACCACCCAATCTTCAGTATCAACTGCTGTGGCTGCACGACTACGCTGCTTTTGTTGTTGCATTTCTTTTTCAAAACCAGCATCATCAACGTCAATCTCCATTTCTTTTGCCAGCAGCCTGGTAAGATCAAGCGGAAAACCATAAGTATCCTGCAACTTAAATGCTAACTGACCGGTTACTTCCCCCAATGCTTTCTTTAAACTATCGGAAGAAATCTTCATCTGTTCCTGCAGTTTCTTTCCTTCTTCTTTTATAAGATCCTGTAATGGGTTGAGAGATCTATTCACCGACTCCCGCAATCTTTCAACCACTTCAGTAGAAGTTTTTCCGGGAACTATTTTTTGCAGGTTATTATTAAAAGTTTCTAAAATGCTTGAATTAAATAGCTTGATCCCTGCCTCTAATGTTTTCAAAAAAGATTCCTCTTCTTCTTTCACAACTTTTGTAACAAAATCAACCTGCTTGTGCAATTCAGGAAAAACATTTTCAAATTGCTTTGACAAGCCTGGCATCAATTGATACAAAAGAGGTTGCTTATAATCCAAATAAGAAACATAGTACCGAACGGCACGACGAAGAATTCTTCTTATCACATAGCCAGCACCTGTATTCGATGGCAGCTGTCCATCGGCAATTGTAAATGCAATAGCACGAATATGATCAGCAATAACCCTAAATGCAATGCTTTCTTTATCATCGCCTGCTTTATATACTTTATTTACTATTTTACTTGTTTCAGCAATTGTTCCTGTAAAAACATCCGTATCATAGCTCGATGTTTTTCCCTGCACCACTTTTGTCAATCTTTCCAAACCCATACCTGTGTCAACATGTTTCTCGGGCAATGGTTCAAGTGTTCCATTCTTTAAACGATTGAATTGGATGAATACATTGTTCCATATCTCCATCACCGTTCCCGTTTCATCATTGTTGACTAAAGAATGCCCATCATTATTTGCATTCGGACGGCTGTCATAATGTATTTCCGTACAAGGACCACAAGGACCCGTATCGCCCATCTCCCAAAAATTATCCTTTTTATTTCCCATTATGATCCGGTCCTCTGCTATCCATTTTTTCCATTCATTATATGCTTCATCATCTTTTGGCAAGCCTTCTTTTTCATCACCTTCAAAAATGGTAACATATAACCTGTTTTTATCTAAACCATAAACGTTGGTCAAAAGCTCCCAACTCCATTCGATCGCTTCCTTCTTAAAATAATCACCAAAGCTCCAGTTGCCCAGCATTTCAAACATGGTATGATGATAAGTGTCCACTCCCACTTCCTCCAGATCATTATGCTTGCCACTAACCCGTAAACATTTTTGTGTATCAACTATCCGTTTATTTGGAGCCGGCTTATTTCCCAAAAAATAATCTTTGAACTGGTTCATCCCGGCATTGGTAAACATCAATGTCGGGTCATTTTTTACCACGATCGGTGCAGACGGTACGATCACATGTCCTTTCGATACAAAAAAATCCAGGAACTTCTGTCTTATTTCTCCACTGTTCATCTTAAATAATTAGGTTGATATTTGCTTTTGAGAAGTTTATATTTGTCTTCCCTGTAAAAGTGGCCAAAGGTAATGATAAGCTGGCAGTTGCGTAAGAGCCAAATGTTTTGCGGGTCTTGATTTTAAAACCAATATTCGCTACCCATTGAGACGTTCCCGGGTTATGAAAAAGATCAAATACTATTATAACACGCATACACTCCGGTACGAGAAGCTGGAAACTCCATTGCGTGTAAAACTGCTTCGTGTATTTGGCTTTATTGCTGCCGCACTTGTTACAGCTGCTATCATTTCACTATTCGCATTCCGGTTCATTGGTTCACCAAATGAAAAATTGCTTCGTGCTGAAAATGAAAGAATGAAGGACCGTTATCGTGAACTGAATAAGGAAACAAAAAAGATCGAACAGCAAATGAAAGAGCTGGAGACCAGGGATAACGAGGTTTACCGTTCAATTTTTGAAGCCACTCCAATACCTGATAGCGCAAGATTAAAGGACCTGGAAAAAGAACAACAGATCTCCAAAGTAGAGGGAATGGAGCAAAATGATCTGATCAACTCCATTGTTACGTCATTGAATAATATGAACAGCCGTATCAATGCTCAAAAATCATCGTATAAAGAGCTGGGTGGAATGGTAAAGGACAAAGAAAAATTATTGGCGGCCACTCCGGCCATTCAACCTGTCAGCAATGCAGACCTCAAACGCATTGCTTCCGGCTTTGGATATCGCATCGATCCTGTATATAAAACCGTAAAGCTTCATCCCGGTCTTGATTTTAGTGCGCCAGCGGGCACCCCTATTTACGCAACTGCTGATGGCACTGTTGAATTTTCGGGCAATCGCGGCGATGGTTATGGTAATAATGTTATCATTAATCATGGCTATGGTTATAAGACCTTATATGGCCATATGTACAAGATAAAAGCAAGAAGCGGTCAACGATTGAAACGTGGTGAAGTGATCGGTTGGGTTGGTAGCACCGGAAAAAGTACCGGCCCACATTGCCATTATGAAGTGATCAAGAACGGCAACAAGATCGATCCGATCTATTTCTTCTATAATGATCTTACCCCGGAACAATTTGACCGGTTATTGAAACTTGCAGCCGCATCAAATCAAAGTTTTGATTAACAGAGAAAGCGGTTAGCTATTAGCGATTAGCTTTTTTATAAGCCCAACTTTTCCACACCTGTCAACATCGTTGTCCCGCCATAGGCGGGATCCTTATCTTTACTGAACTATGGGCAAACCGCTTTCACAAATAACATTTGATTTTTCTTCTGACGAAGAAAAAGAAGATATCAGGATCACGGGGCATGAGACTGATCAGCGTTTAGAAGAAGAAGAAAGAGATCCAAGGCTGGAAGAACCTGAAAATATTTCTTTGTCAGTCGAAGAATCTTCTCATGTCGAGTCTAATTCTGTAAATACAGTTGTTGAAGCACTGGAAAAAAGAAGATCTCCTCGTGGGCGTTTGTCATTGAAAGAAATTCATTTGAATGCGGACCTGATCCAGATCCCTCCGGATGAAATTCTTTTTCAAAAACAATATTATTCCATTGGCGAAGTGTCAAAATGGTTTCGTGTGAACCAATCGTTGATCCGCTATTGGGAAACTGAATTTGATATATTAGAACCAAGAAAGAATCGCAAAGGCGACCGCTTCTTCCGCCCTATTGATGTTAAGAATCTTGTTTTGATCCATGACCTCCTTCGCCGCCGCAAATTCACAATTGAAGGCGCCAAAGAATTTTTAAAAAAGAATAAAAAAGCAGATGAGAAATTCAAAATGATACAATCGCTGGAGAAGATCAAATCTTTTTTCAATGAGTTGAAAGCTAATTTGGGATAATCATTGTTCTAGTTTTCCGGATATCTTAATATCACTACTGGCACCAGCCAGTTCAATTTTCATTTCCTCCATCATCTTAAGTATTTCAAGATTCTTTTGCTGCTTTATCTTTTGAAACTCATTAAAAACTATTGGAGCTGTAAAAAAATCAATGCTGATAAGAAATGAGTTTGACTTTATATCGGTTAAAAAAACAGAACTTTCTTCAATTTGCGGATGAACCAACTTTGTTTTTATAGCTTCAATGAATTTATTCAGTGTTTCAGCCGAAACATTTACACCAGTCTCTAATCTTATTTCTGCTTTGCGTTGTGTCCGCAATGATAGATTATCAAGAATGCTGTCAACCATTTGTTTATTAGGAACCGAAACATAGGTTTTCTGATCAGTTCTTATTCTTGTACTTCTTAATCCAATTTTTTCTACAGTACCCGTTATTTGCTGCACATGAACGAGGTCACCGGCAGTAAATGGCTTATCAACAAAAATGATAAACGAGGCAATGAGGTTTTCAAGACTTTCTCTAAGAGAAAGGGCTATTGCAGCGGTCGCGATGCTTAACCCAGTTATCAGGCTGCCGATATTAAAACCAAACCCTGCTTTCAAAATCATTAAAACTCCGATTATGCCAATTACAACTTTGAAAAAGTCTTTGAAAAAAATAATGAGCTGATTATCGGCCTGGCTTACGGTCTGATCAGCTTTCTTTTCCAGTATCAGGGCAATAAAATCGATCATACGTAATAACAACCAGATAAAAGAAGCGATAAGAACAATCGTACCGATCGTATGAATGATCTCTTTAGTACTGCGATTATAAACCTCTGCATCAAGGATCGTTGGAAAAATAAGTTTATGTAATGCAATAATTGAAACAGATATCATCAAAAACCAACCCAATGGCTGCGTAACGAGGTCAGAAAACGACTTTTTGTCAACACCCGGAAAAAGGTTTTTTACAAGTTTGTAAATAAGCCCGGCGAGATACCTGGAAATAAAACGTTTTAAAATAAGAACAAGCAATATAACGCCTGCCACTACTAGATAACTTCTAACTGTATTATCCAGAATTACCTGGTCCAGAAAATCATTCATGTCTTACTTCTTTCTTGGCAAAAATAAACAAGAATGATCGTTAGCGAAGCTGGTAAATTTCCAACTCGTCGTTCTTAAGGGCATATGCCCTTGTTGTAGTGAAAAGTATGGATTGTGCTTTACGGAATGTTTCCGGGATTTTCACTTTCTGTAAAAGTAAATTTGAAGGTTGATAACGTAACAATGAATCATGACGGGTACCGGTAATAAATTTTCCGACGGGCTTAAAATTATCATATCCTGTAAGCGAAAATATATTTTTCAGACTGCCATAATAATCGAAGACATATACTCCTTTATTTTTATCATATAAATAAAGAAGCCCATCATGATCGCAGATTGATGTAAACGAAAATGCTTCATCAAAAAGCTGCCGAAAATCTGAAGTGGCAAAGAGTAATTTGCCTTCTTCGTCTATCTTCTTTAGCTTATGTTCGAACTCATCGTATAACCAGATGTTGTTATCATAAGATAAACAGACGGCTTGCACCTGGAAGACATCCTGCTTCCTTAGATCTATTGTACTTCGAATACTTAATAAACGATCAAGAACAACGATCGTAGAAAAATCTTTATAGTAAAGCAAGACCCTTAATGGATTTGTAACATCGAACTGCGCTATTTTTCCATATTTTCTTACATTATTGAACACAGCAACTGAATCTCCTTTTGCATTTATCTTTTTTAGCTGGTCGTAGGAATTCAACAAATAAAGATTATCAAAATTATCCGCTGCGAACGCAGTGATGTCGCCTTTAATTTTTTTAAGGGGTACAAATAATGTATCGGTTTGTGCAATTGCTGCAAAGCAAAAAGAAAAAAGTAAGACCGATATGATCAACCGCTTCTGCATTATTTACGGATTATTTTTTCATCCTTATTTAAAAACGACTTTAATTGAAAATTATTCCCATCAAACACTCCATAAGTATAATAATGTATCCAATCACCCAGGTTTATGTACCTGCAGCTGTCATTTAGACGAAAATCGATGGCCAAGTGTCTATGCCCAAACACAAAAAAATCAAACTTTTTTTCATTTAGTATCTCTTTGGAATAAATTATCAGCCATTCCTTGTCTTCTCCCAGGAAAACTTCTTCTGATACCCCGGTTTGGGCCCTGCTGCGGCGGCTGAGATAGTTGGCCAGTCCCATTCCTAAATATGGTGGAAGGATACCAAACAGCCATTTGCAAAGTGGATTACGAAAGATCTTTTTCAAGAATTTATAGCCTTTATCGCCGGGTCCTAATCCATCTCCATGTCCAATTAAAAATTTCTTCCCATTTCTTTCAAATTCCTTCGGTTCAAAATATATAGGGATGTTGAGTTCCTTTAAAAAATAATCTTTCATCCACATATCATGATTGCCGACAAAAAAATGCATAGGAATGCCAGCATCAGATAGTTCTGCAAGCTTCCCTAATAATCTTGTAAATCCTTTTGGAACGACCTTTCTGTATTCGTACCAGAAGTCAAACATATCGCCGACTATAAAGATCTCAGCAACGTCATTTTTAATTTCATCAAGAAAACGGACCACTTGTTTTTCCCGTTGAAGACTGGCGTTCGCATCTGGTGCGCCAAGATGAAAATCTGAAAGGAAGTATATTTTTTTATCAGAAGCTAAGGTCACGAAAGCGATTGTTTCTTTTGTTCCATGTATTGAAGCACATCTCCAGATTCGATCACTGGTTTATCTTTTACATCACCAACATACCAGTATATCCATGCATTGGTCACTTTATTATCAATGTATACTTCAGCTATTTCACGCCGGTAAAGTAACATTTCATCGAAAGCAGCACTCACTCCTTCATAATCATCCAGCTGTCCCATAGCCCATGGAAATTCCCTTACGTCCTTGATCCTGTATAATTCACCTATAATGAATTTATTTTTATCGGTGGGCTTTGCCGCGGGATAACTTCCAAGATCAAATAACTCACCTTTTACTTTTCCTTCTCCAATAAAATCAAAATAAGAGCTGATATAATCGTATGCAGGGCTTCGAAACCCGCTACGCAGGGAGCCATAGGCAAAAACCTGGTAAACTTCTGGATCTTTCATGTACTAAAAGTACGAAGCAGGAAGCTATGCATCAACTAAAAAACAATATACTTCTTTGGGGCCATGTACACCAACCACTAAGGTCTTTTCAATATCGGCAGTTCGGCTCGGCCCTGTAGCAAATGTGATAAGAGAAGGAAGCTTATCATTATATTTTTCTTTGATCATAACCAATGCATCTTTCACATCATAAACAAGCTGGCTTGTAAAAGCAATGCAAATATGAATAGGGGCATATACACTGGTTGTTCTGCCGGAAGATTGTGCAGCACTCATCACCACACTTCCTGTACGGGCAACAAGACATTCACATCCTGTTACGCTAACATCACAATTGGCAAGACCTTTTTCGGTAAACCTCTCCTCAATAGAACTGCCAACCAATTCTTTTATTTTGCTCTCAACGCAGTAAACTTTTTGCCAGTCACTCTTTTTTATAAGACTATTAAATTGAAAAGCTAGCTCTTGCCTGTTGACACAAAAAATAAATCGGCCTCCTAAACCATTGAATTGTTCAGCAAATACTACCTCTAACTCTTCTGATGATGTTGGAAATATTGGTTGATTGCCCTCGCTTTGTGGAAAAGGAAGAGGCGTTGAATGACTCAACGCCTTCCTGATGTTTTTGAGAATTGATTCTTTTGATGGAGAGAATTTCATTCTGCTTATTTAATTATGCCGGTAGCGGGAATATACCCGAACCGGCGCCTGCCGTTCCTTCTTCAGGAGATTTTTTCTCAGCGGGCTTCTCAACAGGTTTTACTTCTTCAGTTGTTGATTCAGCAATCGGAACATCCAGCACTTTCTTTTCTTCAAATGGTCTTTTACCGATCAACGCTTCGACATCGCTTTGGAAAAGAACTTCTCTTTCTAATAATGCTTCTGCAACAATTCTTACCTGTTCTTTCTTTTCCAATAATAGTTTCTTTGTTCTCGCATAACCGTCATCGATCAACTTACGTACTTCCTGGTCGATCAGTTTAGATGTTTCTTCAGAATATGGTTTTGTGAAAGAATTCTCCTGTTGCGGGTCATAAAAACTTACATTTCCCACTTTATCATTCATGCCATAAACGGTCACCATTGAGTAAGCAATTCTTGTTATCTGCTGAAGATCGTTTTGTGCACCAGTAGAAATTTTATCAAAGAATATCTCTTCACTTGCACGACCACCTAATGTCATACAGATCTGGTCCATTAACTGATCAATATTATACAGGTATTGTTCTTTAGGAGTGTATTGAGCATACCCTAACGCAGCAGTACCTCTTGGGACAATAGTTACTTTCAATAATGGATATGCATGTTCGAAATACCACCCGCAAATGGCGTGACCTGCCTCGTGATATGCAATAACTTTTTTCTCTTCGGGTAAAATGATCTTGTTTTTCTTTTCAAGACCACCGATCACCCTATCCACAGCATCCTGGAAATCGGCCATCTCCACTGATTGCTTTCCTTTTCTTGCCGCTATCAATGCTGCTTCATTGCATACATTAGCAATATCAGCACCGGCAAAGCCAGGAGTTTGCTCAGCTAGTTTATGAATATCGACCTTATCAGAAATTTTAATTGGTTTAAGATGCACTTTAAAAATTGCTTCTCTTCCTTTCAGGTCTGGTTTATCAATTGATATTTGTCTGTCAAAACGGCCAGGACGAAGCAATGCATTATCCAATACATCCGGACGGTTGGTCGCTGCTAACACTATGATACCCGAATCAGTGCCAAAGCCATCCATTTCAACTAATAATTGATTCAATGTGCTTTCTCTTTCATCATTGCTCATCATTACATTCTTGCCTCTTGCACGACCGATAGCATCTATTTCATCGATAAAAATTATACAAGGCGCTTTTTCTCTTGCTTGTTTAAAAAGATCACGAACACGGCTCGCACCAACTCCCACAAACATTTCCACGAAATCACTACCACTTAAACTAAAAAAAGGAACCTGTGCTTCGCCTGCCATTGCTTTTGCAAGAAGAGTTTTACCAGTGCCCGGAGGGCCGATCAGCAATGCACCTTTTGGAATTTTACCACCGAGGTTGGTATATTTTTTTGGATTCTTTAAAAAGTCGACTATCTCCATTACTTCCACTTTCGCTTCATCAAGTCCAGCAACATCAGCAAACGTGATATTTACTTTTGTGCCTTTATCAAATAAGGTGGCTTTTGACTTGCCAATATTAAAAATACCTCCAGGACCACCGCCTGACCCTGCTCCCCCACTCATCTTACGCATCAGTAATATCCATATTGCTAAAAAGAGTAGAACAGGCAAAAGAAAATTTAATGCACCTGAGAACCATGTGCTGTCTCTTTCGATAAAGTAAGGGTCATTGGTCTTATCTAATTCATATGGAAAAGCAGCTGGGTTCTGCTTTTTGAATTCAAGTATTTCGTCGCGGAACCGCTCGTTAGATTCAAAACTAAATTGCGGAGCCTTTTCATCTTTTTTATTAGAGATGGCGTTTGTAGCCAATTTATCCGTATAATACCGAAGACTATCCTTCTTTATTGAAACCCTTACAATATTCTTATTGGTTACTTCCACATATTTTTCAATATGATGTTTAATTAGCATCTCCTTAAAATCACCAACAGTAATTGACTGTGGCTTTTTTGCAAGAGGTCCGTACATGGCGAAACCTAATACAGTAGCCAGTAATATTGCCCATACCCAGTAACTGCTGAATTTAGGCCCGCCTTTTTTATTCTCATCACGGTTTGGTTGAAACCGTGGAAATTTATCGCTTTTATTATTTTGATCTTGTGACATTGTTCTTTCTTTCTCCCAGGTAACCTGTTTCGTTTAATGATTAGTTTTTAATTTATATACTTCTACCAAAGCTGTTTAGTTTTCGTCGTGTTCATTTGTTACAGCATCGCTCCACATTTCTTCCAGCTTATAAAACTTCCTTGTCTCCGGAAGCATTACATGCACCACAACATTTACATAATCGATCAAAACCCATTGAAGGTTCTTCATTCCTTCGTGGCGATACGGATATTCGTCACACTTCACTTTCATTTCCGTTTCTACAAATTCCGAAATAGCCCTGACCTGGGGCTGACTACTTGCTTCACAAATAATAAAAAAATCCGCAACAGCTTCATTTACTTTTCTCAGGTCAAGTGAAATAATATTTTCACCTTTTTTCTCCTGTATGGCGTTGATGATGGTTTTAATGAGTTTTGAATTCTTCGTTAACCGGACAGAGCTTTTCTTTTTTCTTGTAGCCAATACTGATAATTGTTCCAAATAATGTTTGTTTATGGTTTTTAGTTTGTTGTTTATCGTTTTTGAGAAGCTGATTTCAGAATTTGAAACCATAAACTATAAACCCGAAACGATAAACTGTTTTACTTTGCCAAAAATAGTAATTAATTGCCACTACCATTTGCCGGCAATCCAATCGGAAGGCCTTTTATTGAGCTCCAATCAATAGATAGTACCAACAAATATGCCATGGCACTGGTTCATGGAGATCTTCTGCCGGACGGACAGGGTGAGGCTCAACATGGTATGGCTGTTTTTTCTCACGAACAGACAGATGGTAAAGGTCAACGAGGAAAGAATTGGGTATCTGAAAAAGATGCTAACATGGCTCTTAGCATTCTGTTAAATCCTTTCCCATTAAGCGTTACCGACCAATTTAAATTAAGTGTATGCATAGCTACCAGTGCCTGGGATCTTTTTTCAAAGTATGCTGGTGATGAAACAAAAATTAAATGGCCGAATGATCTTTATTGGCGTGACAGGAAGGCAGGCGGGATCCTAATAGAGAACGTAATTGGAAGTAAGACATCAGAAGCCAGAAATCAGGAGCCAGGAATTTGGAAATGGGCGATTGTGGGCATTGGTATTAATATTAATCAAACATTTTTTCCTTCTAATCTGGTAAATCCCGTTTCTTTAAAACAAATAACGGGTAAAAACTTTGAGCCAATTGATCTTTCAAAAGAACTGTGTTTGGTCATTGAAAAAAATTATCAAATGTTGATTAGCGGAAATTTTGAAACTCTTTTCAATAAATACCAGGCCCATCTTTATAAAAAAGATGAAAAAGTGAAATTGAAAAAAGTCAATCGTGTTTTTGAAACAACAATAAAAAGAGTTTCAGAAACAGGCCAATTGATCACTCAACATTCAATAGAAGAGAGGTTTGATTTTGGAGAAATTGAATGGATGCTTTAACTATTAATTCCCTTTTTTCTTAGGTCTGAATAAAACAAAATTTCTTGTAAGAGTAAATGCCCACCGAAACTCACCATCTCCCCATGAACTCGTTGTGCCTCGAATGAAGCGATTTTCTAAAATATCAGTTGCGTTAGTAAAATTCAGGTGAAATACGTGGCCTTCAGTTATAATCTCAAACCCAATTCCAAAAGGATCATGAAATCCAATTGTATGCGCAGAATCTAAACTGTTTGGCGCTCTGAATGTGTGAAAATAATCAGCAATAAGAACAAACTTTTTACTTAGTGGCCACCGTATTGCACCCCCCATAGCAAAAAGATTTTCTTTGGCTTTTGGCTCAACATAATTTGTATGTAAATAGATCGGGTTTAATTGTAAACTCACTTTGCCAAACTTTCTTGCTGCCAACACCTGTACTACCTGGCTATGACGACTGCCGAAATTTTCAAAAGAATTTTCAAGATGTAAAGAAGCGTCCGTCGCTTTCACAGCAGACAATACGTCGTTAGCAAAAAATGTAAGTGAAAGTGGATGTGATGGATCATTATCTTTCTGTCTTAATGCCTGGTATTTTAATCCAAATTCCCATTGATTTGTCACTAACCCCGAACCTTTCGCTCTGGCAAAGATCACGTTTAATCTATCACTTAGCCCGACTTGGAAACCGATACGTACATCTTTAATTCCATCTAATCCAAAGAAACCATGTCTTACCCCGCCTTCATCCCCAGCAATATCCCCAAAATAGTGATCGATGCTAAAATCCATAATGCCTTTGGGGTGTACTTCTACTGTTTTTGAATTGATAGCTTTTTGTGAATAGAATACTTTAGTATTGGTGAATTCTGCTGGTCGAGGAGTTGTAATTATAACTGATGAGTCATTCTGCGCTAAAGAATTGATAACGATAAATAGAAGACTTAAAAAAAGTAATCGTTTCATAATGATTGTTTTGGGTTTGTAAATAAATCGAAGCTTTGAATAAAGGGGTTGCTTATCGCGGAAATTAGAATGTACAGTTTTGAGGTCCGAACTAAAAGAAATTCATTCGAATGCCTTCAATATCTCCTGCGCATGTGCCTTATTCTTTGGTTTATGAAAAATTCTTCGAATGATCCCTTTTTCATCAATGACAAAAGTGGTACGAAGAATTCCCATGTATTCACGACCGAATAACTTTTTCATATCGTGAACGCCATAAAGTGCCGTGATCTCATTTTCATTATCAGCGATGAGAGGAAAAGGAAGCTTATATTTTATTTCAAACTTTTTTTGTGTCTTTTCGTCATCAGGACTTATGCCTAATACTTCAAACCCATTTTTTCTTAACAAAGAATAATTATCCCTGAGATTACATGATTCTATAGTACAAGTCGGTGATCCGGCTTCAGAATAAAAATATAGAATCAGTTTCTTGCCTTTATAATCGGCTAAAGAAACTTTATTACCATTCTGATCCTTGCCTAAAAAAGTTGGCGCTTTATCGCCATCCTGTAAAGTAACCATTGGCTATTTCTTTTTTGTTACTGGCTTCTTTGTTGTCTTTTTCCTATATACTTTTTTCTTTGGTGGCGTATAAGGATATCGTTTAAACCACCATAATTTCTCCGTTACATTTCCAACCGCATCTTCCACTCTTACTTTTAAAAGATGAACTCCATAGGGACATTGTCCATCAAAATTATATATCCACCCTCTTCCTTTGTCATTTGTAAACATGAGCCAACTACTATCAAGCACTGCATGAAAACTTTTGATCCCTGACTTATCAGTTGGCGTAAATACAATTCTTGAAGCAGGACTTAGATCAACCGTATCTCCTTTACCCAGACTATTTATTTGGGGAGCAGTGGTATCAATCAATGCAATAAAAGATCCAAACGCTCCTGTTTTTGTTGAAAGCCACTCCCCCTGCCATATTGGTTTCAGCATAGCATTGTTGCCGTTTCGTTGGATCATGATCTTGTTGCGCCATTCAGGTTTGATCTTAATAGTTGGTTTAATCTTAATGATCATTTCCTCGTGAATCGGGTAACTATTATCCTTTAACTGGTGTAATGCGGAAACGGCATTTGGCAACGCTGTAATTGCACGCAAATAAGATGGTCGTATGGTATCATATACACATGCTTCGGGCAAGTACGCTTCAAAATCTGCTTTTTCAAAAATATTTACCTGGGCAGGAATAAAATTATTCCCAGGATTACTTACTGGCTGTTTAATATCCAGGCCCACTTTAAACTGAAGCAGGAAACTGAGAATTGAAAAGTTATCATTCACATCTCCTACCTGGATGGTGATAGTATGGGTTAGTGTATCCTCAAGATGAATGAATCCATCATTATTATAAATCTTATAAACTGGTTTTTCTTTTGCTGGCAATGGCGAAATGTGCTGGAGATAACCTTTGCCAGCCTTGTAAAAGCGATAATCAATTTGTGCATTGATGTACTCTGATTCTGCATAATCGATCTGATCGAGAACAAACTCAGCTATTGGTTCATCATCTTTAAGAATACGTGCCGTATAAATGCCGTTGGGATTTTGAGAACCAGTGAATTTATCGACTGCCTGGATCGCAAAACCTACTATATTGAACCCAGTTTTCAACACAGTTAGTTTTGGAATAATGTAACCACTGTCGGTCTTCTTTAATGAGAATAATTTAGGCGTTTGATCGTATGTGCTAATACTACGATCATACATTGCCAGTTTTAATAAAGTAGGTGGAACATCATCTTGCAATGGCATACCGAACAGCAGAGGATTGAGACTTCGACCAGTTTCAGTTTCTCTAATTTCAAAATGCAGGTGTGGTCCTTGCGAACCACCTGTATTACCGCTTTTGGCAATTTCATTACCCTTCTTAACCTTAAAATCATTTTCAGAAAAATCCAATTCAATAGCCCAGGATTCCTTTTCAGTTTGTTTTTCTCTTACATGTTTTTCTAATGCAGGATAAAATGCATTTAAGTGGGCATACAAAGTAGAATACCCGTTTGGATGATTGATGATAATAAATCTTCCAAAACTTGAAGGCCTGATGCCAATATGAGCAACATACCCATCTGCTGAAGCATATACGGGGTAATTTTCTTTTTGATCTGTTCGTAGGTCAAGTCCCATATGCCAATGATTGGTGCGTAGTTCTCCGAAATTCGCAGAAAGTGACATTGGGATGTCTAATGGGTTTGAAAAATACCCCTGTGGGTATTTGGTATGGTTAATTTGACTTTCAACATTTAAAAAAGAGAACAGGATCAGGATCAATGCAGCATGTGATATGAAAAAATTGCCTTTTGTCATTCAGGAAGCAAATTAACATAAACCTTGCCCAATCTATTTTAATCATTACTTAATTTCGAATTAAATACAACCACATGACCAAAACTATTATTCAAAAAATAAAAGCTTCCGGTTTTGCATTGCTTTTATTTTCGTTTGCAGCTTACAGTCAGAATTGTGAAGTAGATAAAGAATCTTTAAAAGGAACTTATAGCGGAGATTGTAAAAAGAATAAAGCACATGGCAAAGGAAAAGCTGTTGGCACGGACACTTATGAGGGGGATTTTAAAAATGGCGTTCCAGAGGGTGATGGAACATATACCTGGGCCAATAAAAATGTATATGAAGGAAAATTTTTAAAGGGTCTTCGTGAAGGGAAAGGTAAAATGACCATTAAAAAAGATGGGGCGCAGGATAGTGTTATAGAAGGGTTCTGGAAAAAAGATGCTTATATAGGTAAATACGAAAAGCCATATATCGTTCACAGCAAGACGGGCTCAGTAAGGGAAGTAAGGGTGGATTATTCTAACGATCCCCTCGCCAGGGTAAAAATTGTAGTAACTAATACAACGGCAAAAGAACAAACAACTTTTGGAGTTTCAGCGGGGATGAAAGTTGATAATGTACAGGTCTTAAAAGGGCATTATGAAAGAATGACCTCGCTTGAATCACATCTGAAAAGCTCGGAAACAACCCTTATCGAAGTTATTTTTCCATTTAGGATCAAATTAAATATCGGTAGAGAAGAAGTAGAGGTGGAATTTTTTGAATCCGGCACTTATACAGTCAACATCGCAATTAACAATTAGTAAATACACTGCTCAATGAGTCCAATTAGTTTCACATGTGTGGAATTAATTGGATTTTTTTTTATTTCATTGTGCAACAAATTTGGAACGCCATTTGTCTTAAAGATGTTAGACCTCCTCCAATAGATACCGAAAGGTAGTGCTTGTGAAAACCAGTGATTGATTTTTCCAAATACCATAAACCTTTGACAGATGAAACAATTTAACCACAAGATCTTTATCGCAGCCGTTGTAGTTGGCGGATTATTCGTCGGCGTGGTAAAGGGACAGGAAGCTCGTAGTAATTGGGTGAAAAAAATGAAAACACGTGATGAAAGGAAAATGAAGGGTCAAAACCCGAAAGAGGTTGCTCTTGATGACTATGAGATCGCTTCTTTCCACAATAATTGAACATTCGTAACGGAATTAAAATTTATTTGAAATAAGAATACATCAAAATCTCCGTTTCCCTTACTTTTGCACCCCGGGTAAATACCCGGTTTTTTTATGTCCCATCGGTTCCTTTTTATAAAACCTAAATTCAAAAATGCCGAAAGATCCTTCGATTAAATCAGTATTAATTATTGGTTCTGGCCCCATCATTATTGGCCAGGCATGTGAGTTCGATTATTCAGGTACACAAGCAGCAAGAAGTTTAAGAGAAGAAGGAATTAAAGTAATTCTTATAAATAGCAACCCTGCCACCATTATGACAGACCCAATGATGGCTGACCGTGTGTACTTGTTGCCACTAACAGTTGAAAGTATTGAGCAAATACTTCAGGAAAATCAAATTGACGCTGTACTACCAACAATGGGTGGACAAACGGCTCTGAATCTTGCTAAAGAAGCTGAAGACCTGGGTTTATGGAAGCAATATAACGTACGGCTGATCGGTGTAGATATAAAAGCAATTGATAAAGCTGAGGACAGGGAAAAATTCCGTCAATGGATGATCCGGCTTGGTGTTCCCGTTGCTCCTGCCAAAACAGCCAACTCTTTTTTAGAAGGGAAGGAATTTGCGCAGGAAATCGGTTTCCCACTTGTAATTCGTCCTTCATTTACGCTTGGTGGTACTGGTGGAGGATTTGTACTCAATAAAGATTTTCTGGATGAAGCCCTGAACCGCGGTTTAGAAGCTTCACCCATTCATGAAGTGCTTGTTGAAAAAGCAGTATTAGGATGGAAGGAATTCGAGTTGGAACTTTTACGTGATGCTAATGATAACGTCTGCATCATCTGTAGCGTAGAAAATTTTGACCCCATGGGTGTGCATACAGGCGACTCGATAACTGTTGCCCCGGCAATGACACTTAGCGATACAGCAATGCAGCTAATGAGAAACACTGCCATTATGATGATGCGTGATCTTGGAAATTTTGCAGGCGGCTGTAATGTCCAGTTTGCATTAAATCCTGACACGGAAGAGATCATTGCAATTGAAATTAACCCAAGAGTAAGTCGTTCTTCTGCGCTTGCTTCAAAAGCCACTGGCTATCCAATTGCCAAGATCGCTGCTAAATTGGCCATCGGTTATGCACTTGATGAACTGGAAAACCAGATCACCAAAACCACATCAGCATTCTTTGAACCGGCATTGGATTATGTAATTGTCAAAATACCCCGCTGGAATTTTGATAAGTTCAAAGGCGCTAACGATACACTTGGCCTCCAAATGAAAAGCGTAGGCGAAGTGATGGCTATTGGAAGAAGCTTTGCTGAAGCTGTTCAAAAAGCATGTCAAAGCCTGGAGAATAATGCAGTTGGCCTTGGTTATTATGGGAAAAGCATGATGCATGCTGAAGATATTCTTGAACATATTAAAACACCTAAATGGGATCGCATCTTCAGAATTAAAGATGCGCTGATGATGGGTGTAAGTGTAAATACAATCTCAAAAGCCACAAACGGTATTGATCGCTGGTTCATTTACGAGATACAAAAAATCTGTAACATGGAAGTTGAATTGGGTAAATACAAACTCAATACTCTTCCTGTTGACCTGCTTCGTGAAGCTAAAACAATTGGCTTCAGCGATGAACAGATTTGCCGCATCATGAAAGATGGAACAGAAGAAGAAGTATATGAGCTGAGAAAAAAACATGGCATTACCCGTGTTTTTAAAATGGTGGATACCTGCAGCGCCGAGTTTGAAGCGAAAACTCCTTACTTCTATTCAACTTTTGAAAGGGGCGGTGAAAATGAAAGCAAGAGCAGCGATCGTAAAAAAATAATTGTGCTTGGCTCTGGTCCAAATCGTATCGGCCAGGGAATCGAATTTGATTATTGTTGTGTGCATGGTTTACTTGCGATCAAAGAATGCGGTTATGAAGCAATCATGATCAATTGTAATCCTGAAACAGTAAGTACTGATTTTGATATGGCCGATAAACTTTATTTCGAACCTGTTTATTGGGAGCATATCTGGGAAATAATCGAGCATGAAAAGCCTGAAGGTGTCATCGTTCAGTTAGGTGGGCAAACTGCATTGAAGCTTGCTGAAAAACTTCATAAAAAGGGAATTAAGATCGTTGGTACTTCTTATGACAGCATGGATATAGCCGAAGATCGTGGTCGTTTTTCTGATATGCTGAAAGCATTGGATATTCCTTATCCTAATTATGGAACTGCATGGACAGTGGATGAAGCAATAGATGTAGCGAATAAAGTTGGTTATCCAGTACTTGTTCGTCCATCTTATGTACTCGGCGGACAAAGAATGCGGATCGTTATTAATGACGATGAACTGGAAAAAGCAGTAGTGAGTTTATTGAAACATATTCCCGGAAATAAAATCTTGGTTGACCATTTCCTTGATCGCTGCCAGGAGGCTGAGATAGATGCAATATGTGATGGTGAAGAGTTTCATGTAATGGGCATCATGGAGCATATTGAGCCGGCTGGCATTCACAGTGGAGATAGCAATGCTGTTCTTCCTGCTTTCAATCTTAGTCCTCTTGAATTGCAGGACATGGTTGATTACGCAAAGAAGATCGCACTTGAATTAAAAGTAAAAGGGTTGATCAATATCCAGTTTGCCATCAAGGAAACAAAGGTGTTTGTGATCGAAGCTAATCCCCGTGCTTCAAGAACAACTCCGTTCATCGCAAAAGCATATAACAAACCTTACCTGAATTATGCTACTAAAGTAATGTTGGGTGAAATCAAAGTTGCTGACATCCCAAAAGAAAAACATCTTGATGGATTTGCGATCAAAGAACCGGTATTCAGTTTTAATAAATTTCCCGGAGTAAGCAGGGAACTTGGACCTGAAATGAAATCAACCGGTGAAGCAATACGATTTATAAAAAATCTGAGAGATCCCTATTTCAGGCAATTGTATAAGGACAGGAGTATGTATCTAAGCAAGTAGAACCACGATTTACAGGATTATAAAAGATTATGAGGGAAGAGTTGCTGATGCAGCTCTTCTTTATTTACAATTATTGGTACATTTATTTACCAAAACCAAAGTTTCTTTATGCAAATTATTTATCGTTTCCTTCTCCTGGTTTTTATTATCTGCAATACATATCATTCATCCGGACAGGATGTGATCGTTCCCGATAAAGAATTAAAAACAAAAGAAGATTTTGTCAAAACCGAAAAAAATATCATTGCTGCATCCAATTGGCTGGAGACAACACAGCTTGGTAAAGAAATGGATAAGCGAACTAAAATAAATGGTTTTGTTTTGATGTGGTCATCGAACAGTCCAACAGTAACAATAGAAATAAATAAGCTTTGCACAGATCTTTCTGACAGAAATCCACACCTTCTTGTTGTTTTCTTAGCTTCTTATTGCCGTTTCGTAATAGAAAATTATTATAGTACAGACATGGTAAAAGGGTATACCACCGGTATTAAGGGCATGATCAATTGTTATAAACTTGGTGGTGATGTTAAAAAAAATAATTTCATGAATAAAGCGATTGCTGCAGATGCTGATGGCAGACTTGAAGAATGGGTAAAAGAAAATATAATGAAAGAATGATTATAAAATTATTAAGTGCTATATGAGTATCCCTTTACTTCGTGATCTTCATCCTATCCACTTCCTTCCCATTAAGATCTAATTGCCGCAACACAAGTGTATTTCCATCTACATCCATTAATGTATACGAATGAAGAGTTGAGATAAACTTAGTGGTGAATTTTTGCCAGCTGTCTTCGTCTTTTTGTTGCTCAGGATTATATAACCCCTGTCCTCCTGCACCGGTTGTTATATAAATAACTCCACTCGGTTTTGTTTTTCGTTTACCATCAAAGTTTTTATCCAGTGTCCAACGGCCGTTTACCACTTTACCTGTCCTAATATTATTTGCACCAGCAACCAACTGATTACCCTGGTTATCCGGAACAAAGGTCATAGGAAAAGTTCTTTGATAATTGTGTACATGACCTGCAAATACAATATCTACTTTTCCTTTTTCGAGTATCGGGGCGATCAGTCTCATTTGTTGTTGCTCATAATGTGCCCTTGAAGAATTAAAACCGGGGTGATGAAATAGCACAAACCGCCAGGTAGCAATTGATGCAGCAGCAAGATCTTTCACTACCCAATCACGCAATGTGGAATCATTCCAGTCAACATAAGGATTTGAATCGATCACGGTCCAATGTGCATTCCCCTGATCAAAAGAAAAATTTGTCATGCGTGGATACTTTTCACCAGCAGCATCGTAAAATGCTTTTTTATTTGCGTCTGTTCCAACCAATGTTGGCACAAAAGCTCCGCCTTCTTTCCCATTCAAACCATTTAACGGCTGATCCCAGAAATAATAATAGGCCAACGCCTCCGGGAAAGCATTGAGATCTCTTCCGAGGGCATCATGATTACCAACAGCGGCAACAAAAGGAATGGATCGCATTAAAGGTGCGCCCAAAGTATCTGCATTATCCTTATTATATACTGGCCAGAATTTGGTTCTGTATTCGGAAAGCAATCCGCGGTTATAAACAATATCTCCTGCAATGGCTACCATGTCAGGGTTTGCTTTGTAGATCTCAAAAGCAATTTTCTTAGCAGTATTGGAACCTGCCCCCATATCACCAGAGATCGCCACACGATATGATTGCTGGGGAGACTTCAAAGATTTTCCCTCACTACTAAAAACAATATTGCTGTTTCTTAAAACACGATATTGAAAAGTACTCCCTGGTTTTAGAGATGTAAAGCTTGCGGTATATACATTGAATGGAGCAACTGTGCCTATCACAACTCTTGAAAAACTTTGTCCTTCAGATCTTTTCCAGTTGGTTTCATCGCTGTTCTTATATTCTGCAAGCCACACATCATTTGACTCTGGTGCATGCCAAACCAGTTGAATTGATTGCGGTGAAGGATTTTTACCGAGCTGCAAATAAGGCTTTGCAAGAAAATCGGATTGTGCATTTATACACTGGAAAATGATCAATAAAAAAATTGTGATAAAATATCTCATACAAAAAATTTAATTTGCCTGTCCCGGAAAAACAGTCCTGACGAAATTAACCTCAAACTTATGAATAAAGAGACCCAATACATCATTAAAAGTTTTGAAGACACTTTAAGTACCCAGCCATGGTTTGGCCGGGCCGTGTATGAAATACTTGGAGAAGTTGATGAATCCAAAGTGCAAACAAAACCGAATGGCACCGAACATTCTTTGCTCGACTTACTATGGCACATGAATACATGGGCTGAGTTCACTCTTGGTAGTTTAGAGAACCGAACAACTGAACAAATGAAAGAGATCGAAGCAAATGACTGGAGAACCATCGATCCGAAGGTTCATACATGGAAAAAAGGAATTGATCAATTGAAAGCAACTCACAAAAAGATCACGGAATTACTTGTTCAGAAAACAGATGATAGTTATTTAAGTGATATTGTTCCTCTGCGTAAGTATAATTTCCGTTATATGCTGAATGGATTGATACAACATAATATCTATCACCTGGGACAGGTGGCGTATGTAAAGAAGATGCTGGGATGAGATGTGAAAAGATGAATAGAACTACTGAACGTACAAGAGCCGATAGCTATCGGCTGCGACGCAACTGAAGTTTAATAGTAGTATAGCAGTTGGCTACATATCAATCATCATCGTCTTCATCCTTTTTATCTTTCAATTTTACAAATGCTGATCGCTTGGGGCCGGGAAAAGGAATATGATCTCCTTTTATCGCATACCAAAGTAATTCACTGAATTCAAGATCAGGAGCACGGTCCTCATTGGTAAAATCAAATGTTTCGCTTTTCTGTTGCCACTTGTTTATCACAACATTTTTGTCGTTCAAATTAATATTAGAAGGAAGCGATACAAAAGAAGTAACATCCGCGTTCGAAGTAAAACAACGCCACATCGGTTCAGCGGCGGCATCATATTGGCTCATCGGCTGTAAACCAAGTATCAATTCCATTGTACGCAACATTGAAGAAGTGGAATACATGGTATGATCAACAAATTTCCTTTTTACAAAGCCCCCTGCGACATACGCTGTGGTTCGATGTGCATCAACATGATCGGCGCCGTTCTGTGCATCATCTTCTACAATGAATACGGCGCTTTCTTTCCAGATGGAACTTTTGCTCAGGTATTCGATGAACATGCCCACCGCAAGGTCATTATCGGCAACATGTGCATAAGGGGTAGGCTTATCTTTTCTTAATCCTTCTGTATGATCATTGCCTAAACGAAGCGTATTGAATTGCGGAACAGAATTCTTTGCAAGCAAAGAATCAAATTCTCTTTTCCATTGATAAAAACGTGAAGTATCTTTTACATCCATATTCCAGCCTGTATAATAAGGACAAAAATGATTATCGAGAACAGGAATGCTGGCAGTTCTTGCATCAGTGAATTCTCCGTAAGTACGATAAGAAATATTTTTTTTCTTACACTGGTCCCAGATATACCATTTGTTGTTTGCTGTTTTATTCATTCCCTCTCCCGGATAGCCCCCACCACGACCTCCATAACTTGTCGGCCATACTTTTTCTAAATAATCTGTGGCATATGCCCCCAGGCTCCAGCTATGCCCGTCGGCGCTTACTTCACCATCACAATAAAAGTTATCGAGTAATACGAATTCTTTTGCCAGCTTATGAAGATTAGGTGTGATATTTTCTCCAAACAAAACAAGTGAAGGGTCACCATTTCCTTCTTTTATATCGCCAAGCACCTGGTCATAAGTCCTGTTTTCTTTAATAAGATAAAAAACATATTTGATCGGCGAAGGATCGCCAACTTTCATCGGAACAGGATTACCTGCTTCCCCTTTACTTGTTGTTTCGTTTTCCTTTTTAAAAGGTGTATTGCGATAAACAACCTGCGAGTAAATTGAAAGTTGCTGAGGAGATGGTGTATTAATAATACTCATAGTGCCTTTGAATAACCCACCGATATATTGAACTTCGATCGGCCTATTTCTATCTCCACCCTGATAGATCACTTCTTCCCGTTTTTTTACCGGATTGGGGCCATAAGGATTTGCCTGTGATGAAAAACCCTTTCCATTTGTTATGAATATTTTTTTACCGATCACTTTTACATTGGTAGGATACCAGCCTGTTGGAATAAATCCATTGCTTTTACTCTGCCCCGGCTTGCTTACATCGAAAACTGCCAAACAATTATTATCGGCGTTGGCGATATACAAAGTTTTTTCATCCGTGCTTAATGCTAATCCATTTGAGGTTGAACCCGGAGGAACATCTGGAAAAAGTGAAGCACTTAATGTTTCGATCACTTTCAATGTTTGTGTATTGATGACTGAAACAGAATTATCATTTGCGTTGGCGACATAAAGCAGCTTGCCGCTTTTTGTCAAACACAATTCATTTGGGTTATCGCCAACTTTTATATGATCAGAAATTTTTCTTTCAAGTGTATTGACTACAGCTACTTCATCGGCACCCCAAACAGAAACGTATAATCTTTTCTTATCAGGAGAAAGAAGACAGCCATAAACTTCGCCATCGAACTTTATCGAATCAACCAGCGATTTTGAAGTAATATCAATAAAGTATAAAGAGTTATTTTCTTTTGTCCCTACATACATTGTCCTCCTGGCATCATCGATCTCGATCCCTGTGGGAGAAATTCTTCCCGGCCATTTAGCACCAAGTTTGATACTATCTTTCAACTGCAGCGTATCTTTTACAATTGCATATTTCAATATCCAGTTGTCATTTCCGCCGGAAGCATATAAGAACTTTTCATCTGCGCTGAATTTTATTCCATACCATGATTTGGGAATAACAACACTGTGCAGCACTTTATCATTTACAGCATTGATCAATTGGAGTGATTGAACACTTTGACCATTATTGGTAACTGCAATTAATTTTTTTGATGGCGAAACAGCCATGTTTAATGGAAGATCTCCTAATGGCAAACTTTTACCGATCGGTGTCAGGCTCCACCCGTTCGGCAAGTTTACCCGTTTTGCTTCTATTTGTTGGAGTGTTTGTGAAAAATTGTTTCCGCCGAAAATCAAAAACGGTATGATCAAAAGTTTTCTCATAATATTTTTCTTGCTTGAAAGGTACAAAGCTATAAGCAATACCACCAAAATGGTATTGAAAAGATGTTATATGAATTTTACCTTTTATGAATGTCATTGCCAGTAATTCATATATGGAAAAAGGCGCCTTTTACCCGGTTCCTGCTTCCTTTAATTATCGGAATTATATTACAATGGCATTTTCAAATTCAACCTTCAGTATTGTGGCTCTCATTAGGTATTTCTTCTATTGCTACAGTTTCATTTTTCTTTATATCATTTTTTGAACTATATAAAAATTCAGCGTTAAGTGGAGCAGCCGTTATTATATTATTTGTAGCTCTTGGCGGATTGTTGTCATGGTATAAAAATATTCAACATGACAATGCCTGGTTTGGCAAAAATTATAGTAATGAAAGCAGCCTGATCGTAACCCTGCTCGAAAACCCGGTCGAAAAAACAAGATCATATAAAGCAAATGCATCGGTGAATATTATTTTGAAAAATGATTCTTGTATCAGAACCAAAGGGACGATCATTTTGTATTTTAAAAAAGATAGTAGTATATCAAATATTGAATATGGTTCGCAGTTGATAATAACTAAACCCCTACAGGAAATAAAGAATTCAGGTAATCCCGGCGGCTTCGATTATAAAAGGTATTCTTTATTCCAGGGGATCACACACCAGGTTTACTTAAAAGAAAATGAGTTTACCATCTTGCCAACCACCAATAAAACTTTTTTCCGGCAATTGATCAATAATAGCCGGGTAAAAGTGATCAGTATACTTCGCAATAATATCAAAGGCGAAAAAGAGCTGGGATTAGCAGAAGCATTGCTGATCGGTTATAAAGATGACCTTGATAAAACATTGGTGCAATCATATAGCAATACGGGTGTCGTTCATGTTATTGCTATCTCGGGTTTGCATCTCGGGCTTATATATTGGTTGCTCACATGGCTTTTTAAGCCATTGCAAAAAAGAAACATAAAATGGTTGCGTCCAATCTTTATACTTACAGGTTTATGGTTATTTAGTTTATTAGCCGGTGCACAACCATCAGTGCTTCGTTCTGCGGTTATGTTTACGTGTATTGTATTGGGAGATTCATTTGCAAGAAAGTCGTCGGTCTACAATACACTTGCCTTATCAGCTTTGCTTTTGTTATGTATCAACCCGTATTGGCTTTGGGATGTTGGATTTCAGTTATCATATGCAGCTGTATTAAGTATTGTCATTTTCATGCAACCAATCTATAACTGGATCTATTTTCAAAACAAACTAGTTGATTTTTTGTGGAAACTTACTTCTATAACCATTGCCGCACAATTACTCACCACACCCATCAGCATTTATCACTTTCACCAATTCCCTGTTTATTTTATTCTAACAAATTTTCTTGCAGTACCGGTATCCAGCGCTATTGTTATCGGGGAAATATTGCTTTGCATGGTTTCATTCATCCCATCCTTGCTGGTTTAATTGGTAAAATATTATCATGGCTTATTTGGATCATGAATTCATACATTGAAAGGATAGAAATACTTCCATTCTCATTATGGGACGGCCTTCAAATTTCAATTCTTCAAACAATATTACTGTTGGGAGTAGCTACTGGTATTGGTTTTTGGTTAATGGAAAAAAGTAAAACCGGTTTTAAATATACATTGGCGGCATTACTTGCTTTTGTCGTTTTGCGAGCGGCTTCATTTATCAAAGCAAATAACAGGCAGCAACTGATCGTTTATAATGTACCCCAAAAACAGGCAATTGATCTGATTGATGGAAGAAAATACTTATTTGTTGGTGATTCGGATCTGCTGGCTGATGATTTTATAAGAAACTTTCATATCAAACCGTCAAGAGTTATGAATCGCATTGAACCTGCTACCGATCTTGATCATTTTCAACAACCGGGCAATTTGATAAGTTACAATAAAAAAAATATATTGATCATAAATGAAACGACCCATTTTAGTTCACTTGAGAATAAATTACCAGTTGACCTGCTGATCGTGTCCGGAAATCCAAAACTATATTTCAACAATATCAGCAAAACATTCTCAATAGAACAAGTGGTATTTGACGGAAAGTGCCCTGCTTGGAAGATCAATTATTGGAAAAAAGACTGTGATTCACTTGATATACCTTATCATGATGTGGCTGAAAAAGGGGCTTATGTCATGAATTTCTAATTGCCGCCATAAGTAACAGTGATCCCTGAACCAGGAATACTTACATAGCCAAAGCCTCCTTCTTCATTCCCCCTCGCTAAACCTGACGACCAAAAATTGTCACTGCCTCCTTTAGCCTGGTAGCTATTTCTTTTTGCAAGTATAAACAAATTGAATAAAGGCATATTATAGCCTTCGTATCCTACCCACCCAAGATTATTTAGCCAATAACGACCTTGTTGTGCCGGGACACCCATGACAAGACTCCAGATATAAGCTTCGACAAGTGGTATTTCTCTGCCATTGATAAATATTCCTGTGTTTCCTTTCGACACATTGCCTTCCAATTTTCCATAATTATGACCCGGATAAATAAAGCTGAGTGCCGGTCCTCCCATATTACCCCATAGCCCACTTGCTGCATCATACCAATAGTTTCCGGGGATCGGATCCAAATGATAACGGTTTTTAAATTCTTCTTTCATTTTATCATCCCACGTAATTCCATTTATGATCACACTACCACTATTGGTGTTACTTGATTTCGTTGTAGTCATTGCAGCATTTGCTTGAGTGTTTTGAGATGATTTTGTTGAATCAGCTCCTGAACATCCTGTAAGAATGTATATGGTAAATAGTATGAACCCGTTTTTAATATTCAGAATTGTATTCATATTATTTTTTCTTTTTAGTGCTGAATGAATAAGAAAGCATTAATCCCGCAGCAAAGTTTTTATTTGGCTCGTCTTCAACATCCCCTTTTTCCTTATCAATATTCATAATTCCCGGGATCACTCTTACGCCTATTCCAATCCCATTTTTGAAATCATACCCGATCCCCATAGGCAGGCCTACATCAAAACTTTTAAAATAGCTTTTGAAATCATCTGTATTACCATCATACTTATCTTTTGCACTTAATAAAATTCCTGGTTGCAAGCCAGCTTCTGCATAAAAACCACCTCCAGTTCGATACCTGGCCAGGATAGGAATGTTAAGATATGAGCTTACAATTTTACCTTCAAATCCGCCAGTCTCAGTATAAGCGCCTCCTTGCTTTGAAAAGTTTAATCCTGGAGAGAATGAAAAACCAGAATGTGGTGTTTTTTCAGCGGGGCAATTACACTGTTCGCTGGAAGCATTGCCTGCTATACATCCTAATTCAAAATCACCCCCAGCGAATATTCCGATTATTGCTGCATTGTTGGCATCATAACTATCACCACTTATATTGCTTAGTTGTGGTACAGCATAAACTTTATAATTCAATTCCTGCAGTGTGCAGCACGAAGAGAGCCCTACAATGAAGCCGGTAATTATTACAGCAGATAAGATTTGGTTGCGTTTCATAATAGCTTGTTTAATGAAACCAAATTTATTTTTCGCTAACACTATAAACCATCCCCCTATAAGGTGATTTTTCATCTCCTCAATAAATAAAAAGGTGAATCAGATCAGGCCGTGCTTAATAGCTTTAACCACGGCATCGGTCATAGTAGCTACATGAAGTTTTTTGTAGATCTTCTTTACATGTGTACGAACTGTTTCATAACCGATAAAATTCTTTTCTGCGATCAATTTAAATGAATGTCCTTCCACCATCATTGACAAAATATCTTTTTCTCTCTTGCTTAAATGAAAGTCTTCTTCTTCACGACCTGTGGCGGGAGCAAACTTTTGAAAAAGAGTAAGCACTTTTGAAGCAATACTTGGCGACATCGGTGCACCTCCATTATATACTTCCTGGATAGCTTCAAGCAATTTTGCCGGTGTAGTATCTTTCAATACATATCCTGATGCACCAGCACAGATAGCATTGAAAATTTTTTCGTCGTCATTGAAGACCGTTTGTATCAATATTTTGATATCCGGGAATCGAGAATGAATGAGCTTCGTGGCCTCAATGCCGGACATTCCCGGCATTTCAATATCCATTAGCACCACATCAGGCTTGCTACGTTGGATATTATATATGAGATCAGCAGCATTTGGATAGCTGCCGGCGCATATAAATCCCGAAGTGCCATTGATGATCGCTTCAAAAGCGTCTCTCACCAACTTACGGTCTTCGAATATGGCAACACGTATTTCCAATTTATCCGAAATTCATTTTATTGCTCAAAGTTTTCAATCCCCCGCAAGGGTGAATTTTTTCACATCCTCAATAATAATTGTACTTCCGTGCCTTTCTCTTTTACAGAATTGATCATAAATTCTGCCCCGATCTCGCCTGAACGTAATTTCATATTCAACAGTCCATTCCCTTCCGATTGTTTCAGTGTATTGAACCCTTTGCCGTCATCCCTGATAATGATCCTTATTGTATGATCGGTTTGCTGCACCAGCATTTCTATTTTAGCTGCGCCGGAATACTTGACAGCGTTATTAATAGATTCCTTGCATATAAGATAGATGTTTCTGCGAAACTGCATATTTAATTTCTCGGCAGCATAATCACCAATTTCTTCCAAATTAAATTTAATTCCGGCTGCGTTGCACACGTTCGCAGCAAACACTTTTAATTTCTGAAGAAGTTTTCCAAAGCTGTCATTGGCCGGGTTGATCGCCCAAATGATATCATTCATATCTTCTTTCATTTCTGAAGCATTGGCAGAGATAACATCCAATGATTGTTGTACTTTTCCTGCATCTTGTTGCCCCAACTGTTGCTTGGCCATTTCACTGTATAATTTTATTCCACTAAGGGTCGAAGCTACCTCATCATGCAGGTCCTGGGATATTTTGCTGCGCAATGAATACAATTTTTTTACTTGTGCGATCCGGTAACGATAAAAAAAGTATAACCCTGATAGAACAGTGATCGAAACCAGAGATATAAACCACCATGTTTTCCAAAAAGGTGGAGTTATCGTAATGAAAATGACTTGAGGTTCATTACTCCATCTGCCGATCTCATCCGTTGCATTGAGTAATAGTTTATACTTGCCCGGAGGCACATTGGTATAATTCGCCATACCCCTGTTCCCCGCATTGATCCAATCGTTATCGAAATCTTCTAATTTATATTTATAGTTGGCCGGGATCATTGGACTTACTTTTAATACCGAAAATCCAACAGTAAAGAAATTTTTTTTATAAGGTAATGTGATCGTCTTAATAGCCATTGATTCCGGGTAATCTTTATCTAATACCTTAAAGCTGCTTACAAGTATTGTTGGAGAGCTGTATGTTGCTTCATACATACCTGGTTGAATTGCAAGAATCTTATTTGCCGCGAAATAAAAAAAACTGTCCGTTCCTGCCTGGGAAACATTATGAATGTGATCATTGCTTCCAAACTTCATGCTTTCATTGATATGATATATACTGCGTGTTGAAGTGTTCATAATGTCAATACCATTCGTTGTTGATATCCACAAATTTTCTTTCGCATCGAATATGAGTGTATTGATGTAATCGCCGGAAAGACCATCCTGCATGCCATAATTGATAAATGTGTTTTTGGCCCTGTCGAAATAATAAAGGCCGCCACCATACGTGCCCAGCCAAATATTATCTTGTTTATCCGGCGATATCGCATTGATCGTATTTATTTCGGGAGCTGTTTTAGCAGAATTGATAATAAAGTTTTCGAACTTTTCGGATCGCAGATCAAATCTTGTAAACCCCGCGCCTGCATTCATTCCAAACCAGATACATTTTTCGCCATCACTAAAACAACTAACAAGATTTGTTTGTTTGAGTCCTTCCCTGGCACCATAATGTTTCAGGACCTTTGCTTTTTCATTTAATTTATAAAAGCCATTTGCCCATGTCCCAATCCAAAAATTCCGGCTCGAATCTTTTCTTACAAAATAAGGGCCTCCTGGAGTTGGTGTTTCTGAAATTATTTTTCTTTTATTGAAGTCAAATAATACAACAAGCCCGGCCGTAATTGTCCACAAAACAGAATCACCATCGTTATACATGGGTCTAAAGCCATGTGGTGACGGATATTCATAAACTTTCGTCATTCTTTTTGCATTGAAATCATATTCGTACAAGCTATTCTCAATTCCGATCCATGCAATGCCTTTTCTCACAACGAGTCCATTAATTGATTTCGGCAGATCGTAAATGGTATTACCTACCGAATAAACATTATATCTTTTTTCCGGGTTCTTTGAAACAAATAAGCCGCTTTGCGTACACAGCCACGTGTTTTTATTTCTGTCGAGATAGCATTGATTTATTTTATAGTTAGCTGCCAGCTCAGTTTCATGTACAGAATATTTTAATGAATCCATTTTTTTAGACGCCCAATTATACAATAGTGCATGCTGCGGCTCCATGCTGAAAACAATATTTCCGATATTGTCTGTAAGAAATTTTGCGATCGGATGTTGAAATGAAAGTGATACAAAATCATAGTTATTAGCTCCTGGTTTAAAAAGGTAAAGCTTTCTTTCATATTCATCGTACAACCAGGTATTAGCTTGTTTATCCAAAACAAAAAAAGGCCAATGATTTTCCCAGGTAAAAACGGGCCATTGATAAGGATTGTGACGGGGATGATAAAATTGTTGCTTTGTTATATTAAAAAAATTCAACTGGCTGCTTGTTGCTATCCATAAACCATTTTGATTATTGTCATACCCAATTCGCAGGCATTGTGAAGCATCCGATATAGACGTGAGATCTTTTTCATTAAATAAATATCCTTTAACGGAATTATTTTTATGGTCTATTTTCCATAAGCCAAAAGCGGCAACCCAAATGTCCCCATTTGCATCTTGCGTCATATCCATGATAAAATTCACCAGGTTATCATTTATGCCGCTTTGATGAAAATAAAAACGTTGGAAGATCCCTTTTTTCTTTATAAATCTGTTCACCCCCTGCGCTGTCCCAATCCATATATCACCATTATCATCTTCAAGTAGTGAGGAGCAACTGTTGTTACTAAGAGAAGAAGAATCATTTTTATTGTGCCGATAGATTTTGAAGGTGCTCCCATCGAAACGATTAAGTCCTTCTGCGGTTGCGATCCAGTAAAACCCATCTTTGTCCTGGATAATGTCTGCAACTTTATCTGAGGCGAGTCCCTGTGTTGAATTGATATGCTCAAACACCTGCTGCCCCAGAATTTCTCCTGAAAGCAGAATAAAAAATAATATAAGAAACTTATTCCTCATAAGTGGAGGCGCAAGGAATAAAATAGCTAGTAAGATATGTTTGGGTCGCTACTAAAATTAATAATAATGAGTGAATTGCTGAAGTGATAAGGCGTTCCCCGAAGTTTCTTTTTTTTGTAATAATATTATTACGCTGTGACTGCTGATTGCTGTAGATTTGCGCCTTCTCTGACGCTAGCCTGCTCCTAATTCTAAAAAAACTATGAACAAAAAAATTCAATCTGCCCTCATCTCTGTTTTTTACAAAGATGGCCTCGAACCTATTGTGAAATTGCTTTCTGAACTTGGTGTTACTATTTATTCAACAGGTGGTACACAAAGCTTTATTGAAAAGCTTGGAATAAAAGTAGTGCCAGTTGAAGACCTGACTACTTATCCTTCGATTCTTGGTGGAAGAGTGAAAACTTTGCATCCTTCAGTTTTTGGTGGCATACTTGGTAAAAGAGATGATGAGACACATGTCGCTGAAATGAAGCAATATGATATTCCTGAAATCGATCTTGTGATCGTTGACCTTTATCCCTTTGAAGAAACTGTTGCTTCAACTTCTGATGAAAAATCCATCATCGAAAAAATTGATATCGGTGGACCTTCTATGATCCGGGGTGCTGCAAAAAATCATAAAGATGTTGTGGTTGTTGCTAATAAAGCAGATTATTCTTTACTCGAAAATATCTTGAAGGAAAAAAATGGTGAAACAAGCTTAGAGCAGCGTAGACTATTTGCAATAAAAGCATTTGATGTGTGCACGGCCTATGATACCGCTATTTCAAATTATTTTCATGGACTTTCTATAGCAACTCCGTTTAATAAAGAAGAAAAAACAATGCGTTACGGAGAAAATCCACATCAGAAAGCTGCATTCTTTGGAGATCTTAATGAATTGTTTGACCAGTTGAATGGAAAAGAACTTTCTTACAATAATCTTGTTGATGTTGACGCCGCTATGCAATTGATAAAAGAATTCACTGATACCACCTTTGCGATCATCAAACACACCAATGTTTGCGGTATTTCACAACGAGTAACAGTAAAGGAAAGCTGGGATGCCGCTCTTGCTGGTGATCCGGAATCTGCTTTTGGTGGTGTATTGGTTTGTAACGGTACCATTGATAAAGCAACTGCTGATGCTATCAATGAAATTTTCTTTGAAGTATTGATCGCTCCGGCATACAATGATGATGCGTTAACAGTGCTTAAATCTAAAAAGAACAGGATCCTTTTAAAGTCAAAAGTAAATAGTGAAGTATCAAAAGAAATGTATCGTTCACTTTTAAATGGTGTTTTGATCCAGGGAACTGATGAAGGCAATTATACGGAATGGAAAGAATCAGGTGGTCGAGAAACAACAGCTGCAGAAAAAGAAGATCTCAAATTTGCCAATTTAGTTTGTAAGCATCTTAAGTCAAATGCTATTGCGCTTGTAAAGAACAGGCAATTGATCGGCAAAGGTTGCGGGCAAACCAGTCGTATCGATTCACTTCGCCAATCCATTGAAAAGGCAAAACAATTTAATTTTAGTTTGAAAGGGGCTGTATTGGCAAGTGACGCATTCTTTCCATTCAATGATTGCATAAAGATGAGTCATGAAGCTGGAATTGAAGCATTCATTCAGCCCGGAGGTTCTATTCGTGATAAAGATTCAATCGATTACTGTGTTGAAAACAAACTGGCAATGGTGATGACAGGAATGAGACATTTTAAACATTGATCATGAAAAAAAATATTTTGATACTGCTGGCTTTTGCCTTCTGTATCCCCTGCTTTTCACAGAAATATTTTGAAGGGATCGTAGAGTATGACATTACTTATCAAACTTCTAATCCTGAAATAAATACAGAGGGATTAAAAGAAATATTTGGAACCAAATTAAAGTTCTATCATAAGGATGGCACATATATGCGTGAATATTTTAATGACCAGGGCAATTCAATTCGTAAATTCATATACCTCACAGCAACCAATCGTTTATACATTATTGAAGCTTTGAACACAGATACTATCTATTATTCTGATGCAAGTGAAAAACTATTTGATAATTATCAATTAACAAATGGCCCAGCTGACACAGTACTAGATTGTGTTTGTCCTTCCACTGTTATTAAATATCGTTATTACGAAAAATTGATCGGTGATACTTTGAGTATGAAGATGGAATATTTTTTCTGTCATAAGCTGGCCGTAAACCCTGAATATTATAAGAATTATTTTGTTTGGTATGATATCGTCAAAAAACAAAAAAGTGTTGCTATAAAATTTTCTGAAGAAACAGAGAATCTTTTTAAGTTGACCTATACTGCTAATAAGATCGAGCAGACAAAACTTTCAAAGGAAATCTTTGACTTCGACAAAAAAGCAGCACTGATACATCATAGCATGCGGGAATAACTAATATATAAATGCCTCTTTTCGACTTCAATAAAACCTTATCACAATCTACTGATGCCTTAAAAAGTTTATCGGAACTGAATCCTTTGACCATCCACAAAAAAGGAACAAGAGCAAAAGCCATTTTTTCATTGATCATCGTTTGCATTCTTTGGGGCACCACGTGGCTGGCCAGCAAACAAGGCGTAAAATATATTCCAGACGCTTTGCAGATGGCGGGCATCAGGCAGTTCCTCGGCGGCATTTGTTATGTCGGTTTCTTTTTGTATAAAGGAATGCCTTTGCCAAAAGGAAAAGAATGGATACCGATCATTGTACTGAGCTTCTTAAATTTTATGATCAGCAACGGGCTAAGCACCCTGGCATTACAATACAATATATCTGCAGGCCTTGGCGCTATCATGGGCGCCATCTTTCCGTTATGGTTAGTGGTGATCGGGCTTTTTGCGTCAAAAGAAAAAATGCCTGTAATGGCAATCGTTGGTTTACTATTGGGTTTTGGTGGTGTATGTGTGATCTTCAGCGATCATTTAAATGAGTTCCTTGATCCAAAGTTTCAAATAGGCATTTTGCTTTCATTCATCGCTACATGGACATGGGCTATTGCGACACTTTATACTAAAAGGCAGGCTGTTCACTTCAATCCGTATTTCGGGTTGGGTTTGCAAATGGTCATCAGCGGAATCGTGTTATATGGTTTTTCTGCTGCAACCGGGAAAGCTGTTGCACTCACTGCTATTCCGTGGCAATCGTGGGCATCTATTGCCTATCTTGTCATCTTCGGCTCACTGATCGCATTTGTTTGTTATTTATATGCCCTGCAAAATTTACCAACAGAACAAGCTTCAATATATGCATATATCAATCCTATCGTTGCAGTAGTTCTCGGAGCTCTCATATTTGATGAAAAAGTTACTGTCTATCTCGTCATTGGTGGACTCGTTACTTTGTTAGGCGTTTACCTTGTAAATAAAGCTTATAAGATCACAACGGCAGAACAACCAGAAACAGAGGGGGTATAATTTTTTATTAGCCCAACTTTATGACTACTATTAAACTACTGTTGCGTCGCCCGTCCGAACGGTTCATCCGGGCGGGCACTCTTGTACATTTGGTAATTCTATTCAGCTTTGACGTTAGCAATGAACTCTTCATATACATCTCTCCAGCCACTGAATAATGGATATGTTCCTAAAAAATTATTATGCCATATAGTGATCAATGTGCCATTCACTGCTTTCACGACGTTATAATAATGCATCATTTCCTCATAAGCTCTTTGCGGCAAATATTTCTGTTCAAAGAATGAGTTGGCTTCCATAAAACAGAATGGATGAAGCAACAAATTAGTTTGTTGCTCCTTTTTCAGGTCATACCAATAGAAAGAAGATGCTACAGAGGCACGAAAACCATTAATGCTACCATAACCCATCGAATGATCATCGGTGATACCGGCAGCGATCAGCCTGCGAAAAGTATGCGGTAATGTAAATCGAATATAGTGTTGTCGCGATAAAATTATTTTCTTTCCAGTTGTTGAGGCCAGCATTTCTATTTCTTTTTTCAATAAACTTTCATCATCGCCGCTCGCCCATGATGGATGGATGCCAATAGGGTATTTTTCAGCATGTTGTTTTATTACTTGCTGCATGGCAGGATGAGATGGAAGGATATTCTTATCGTATTTTCCTTTTTCAACTGCCACATGGAAAAAATATAATGGTTTCAAATTACTTTCTTCATGTAGCTTATCCATCCAATCGTAGACTGCATAAGGATCATCACTTTTATCTTGTATCACTTTAACCCTTTCTTTTATTAGTGACCACTGACCGCCAACCGCTGATCTTGCAATGCCGCCAATTGTTTTTGCTAAACTCTTATGTTTAAAAGCGTAGGCCTCATCAATATCATATGTCGGTTGAAAACTGAAAGTTGAAGGTTTAAAATTCAAGACAGGGAATTTTTTCTTCAATGTTTTTTTAAAATCTTCGATCCAAATATTTACCAACGGAATATTTAAAAACCCTTGCTTATAAGCAACAGAATTTTCATGAGCATATCTTCCATATTCGTCTTTCTCATAAGGAAGGTATTCTTCATAACGACTCAATAAATAAAAAACTGCAGAGAAAATATCAAATGGATAATCTCCTTCAGACCTGTAAAAAGCAGTGAAGTCGTTTACCTTAAAGCAATCGATCTTTTGTTTTTTGATCGTATTCTCGAATAACAATGGGTAATTAATGACAAGTAATTCATCATTGGATATAGCTTCATATCCATAATTAATTTTCGGCCCATTATAATCATTAAAGAAAAAAGTATCTGTTGTTAGTTGTAATGGTTCACCTGTAATTTGCTTACCGATGAAATCAGTAACGTATTGAAGTCTTGGAGTAATTTTATTTGCGTAGACGATCACACAATGAAGATAATTATCTGTTTCCGTATTTCTCTTTCCACATTTGATTGAAAGATCTTTTAGGAAACTTCATCTCGCTCCTATGTTGCTTCCATTGTTTCAATAAACTATTTACCACCCAATTTTTTATTGAAGCGTTACCCTGATTCATGAGGCTGCGACGTAGCATTGCTTGTTTCCAAACCTTCCATCCCATACGTTCTGTAAAACTGCTATCGCCTTCATCAACTGCTTCATGCCTGTTTTCTAAAAGCAATTCGTGCAAATTAATTTTTACAGCACACACTTCAGTACAGTTCCCACAAAGCGAAGACGCATAGCTTAGGTGTTTCCATTCGTTCATTCCTCTCAGGTGCGGTGTGATCACTGAACCAATTGGCCCACTATATGCAGTTTCATAAGTATGGCCGCCAATATTTTTATAAACAGGACATGCATTCAGGCAGGCGCCACAACGAATGCAATACAGGCTTTCTCTTGATTTTTCATTTGCAAGAATATTTGTTCTTCCATTGTCAAGCAGTATCACATACATTTCTTCCGGGCCATCGGTTTCTCTTTCTTGTTTAGGTCCAGTTACGATCGTACTATAAACAGTTATTTTTTGACCTGTTCCATAAGTTGCAAGCAATGGCCAAAACAATGCAAGATCAGTCATAGAAGGAACGACTTTTTCTATGCCTGCGACCACGATATGTGTCTTCGGCATAGAGCAACTTAACCTTGCATTGCCTTCATTCTCTGTTATTGCAATTCCTCCAATGTCGGCAATAATAAAATTAGCGCCGGTTATTCCAACTTCTGCTTCTGCATATTTTTTGCGTAATACATCTCTTGCTACCAATGTAAGTTGTTCCGGTGTTAGCGATGGATCAGTTCCTAATTTGTCTGCAAAAAGTTTTGCCACATCTTCCTTACTCTTGTGCATGGCGGGAGTAACGATATGATAAGGGGGTTCGCCATCCAATTGCTGGATATATTCGCCAAGGTCTGTTTCTATACTTTCAATTCCTTTTTCTTCCAGGAATTTATTCAAATGAATTTCTTCCGTCACCATGCTCTTGCTCTTCACCAATGTTTTGCAATTTTTTTCTTCACAAATTTTTCCAATTTCTTCAAGAGCCTGCTTTGCATCTTCTGCCCAAATCACTTTTGCTCCTCTACCGATGATCTTTGCTTCGAAACTCTCGAGCATTTTATCAAGGTTTTCAATTGCCTTCCATTTTATGTTCTTTGCTTTTTCTCTTGCCAAGCTCACATTAAGAAATTGCTCTTTACCTTTCGGGACAACCGCAATGTACTTGCCGATATTAAAGTTGATCTTACGGCGATGTTCCCTGTCAACAGTTTTTTCTGCGCTTTTTTCAATGAATGATTGTGAGTGGTCTGACATGTTTACAAATATAAACTGAGTTTACCTTCCTTTTTCAAAATTCCTTTTTATCCATACTACCGCCTTCTTCACATAATATTCCTCATCGTTCTCAAGCATCTTTACTCTTTTTATTATTTCAGGATGTAATGAATTATCTTTTGTGAATACTTCTATGATCACCAGCGACAATCTCCTTTCCCATAAATTTTTTGATTTAATGAGTTTTGCCGACAGATCAAAGATCTCGTTTTGAATTTTTTTAGACACTGGTTTTAGGCTTTGCATTCCTACCGCATCGCATACTGACCAATTTGAAATTCCCTTAGAAAACCCCGCTATTAATTTCAAAGAAAGCAAAGGATCTTTCTTACATATTACATTAAGAATTTTTGCAGCAAGTAGTTTTTCCTCAAATGCACCAGAATCCCATAATTCTTTTACCAAGTCGAATCCACCCTCTTTATATTTCTTTGCCAATACATTTAATACAGGTGTCCTGATACCATAAACCATTTCAGCGTTTGGTACAAACTTTAGTGCGGCAGCTTTTGCTTCCGGAGTTGAATTTTCTTTTAACTCTTTCTGAACCTGTTTCAATAGAGCTGACATTAGCGTATACTATTTTTAATTCCATATTTTTTACAAAGCTCATCACCTCGTTTTTTCAATCCTTGCTGATACTGCCACGACGGATAATAAACAGAGCCATACATCTTCTCATACTTTTCTAAAAGATAAGGATAATTGTTTCGAAGAAACTTATAATAAAGTTGTTTACTATCTCTTTCCTCATTTCCAAAAAGAGTTAAGCTGGCTATTAAAATGTAATGTGCCTCGTTTTGTTTTGCGGCTGCAATGATCTTTTCGAGTTCATTATCAGTATCCGTTATAAAAGGCAATAAGGGCATGGCATTTACTCCACACAAAAAACCGTTAACGCTGCAAAGTTTTAATGTTTCTAATCTTTTTTGTGGAGCAGGTGCACCTGGTTCAATTTGCTTAGCCAGCATTTCATCAAGTGTAGAAAAAGAAAATGAAATGATAGCCCCACGACCTGGATTTTGTTTTAAGTCTTCCGGCAGAATAGCACTTGCATCAATCTGTTTTAAAAGATCAAGATCTCTTTTGATCAATTCAGATTTTGTAGAAATAAAAACCGGGAACTTGTGTTTTAAGATCACTTTTAAAAACTCTCTTGTCAATCCGACTTCTTCTTCTACCTGCATATATGCATCCGTAGCAGATCCTACAGCTATAAACCCAAATTCATTTTTTTTTGCCCGGTTTGCAAGTTGCTTATCAAGAATTGCAGCCGCATCTTTTTTTATAACAATTCTTTCCGCCAGGTTTTCTCCATACTTACTGCCATGCACATAACAATAAGTGCAATTGAAACCACAACCTTCATAAGGATTGATTGAATAATCATCAAGAAACCAGCTATCTCTTTTCTTGTGTTTGTTAAGAATTGATTTGACTTCTTTGTATGCTATCATTTCGTGGTTTCGTGAAAATATTCTTTTGCAGCTTTTTCTAATGCCGCATAAAACTCTTCGCCATATTTTCTTATCAATGGTTCTTTTAAAAACTCGTAAGTGCGGACCTTTAATTTTTCCCCTAATGCACAACCCGGGCTGCATAGTTTTTCTCTTGGCTCATAATTCACCCTTTCATAGTTACCGTATTTACCTTTCTTTACTGTTATGGGATACAAATGGCAGCTGATCGGTTTTTTCCAGGAGATTACTCCATCATAATAGGCTTGCTCAAATGCACATTTTATCATTCCGCTTTTTTCCCGGATAGCATATACGCATATTTCATTATCGCTTTCAAGTGTTGGCGTTACCCAGCCAAATTCCCGGCTATAAACATATTTCCCCTTTTCTTCGACCTCTTTTATTGAAGCTTTTGTAAGATAGGGTTTGATCTTCTCGTACATTTCATTTATGATCTCCAGTTCTTCATCATCGAGTGGCGCCCCTGCATCACCTTCTTCGCAGCAACCACCTTTACATTTGGCCAAGTCACAAACGAACTGCGTTTCCACCACATCATCACTTATTTGTTTGTCATCAATTATTATCACGTTACTTTTTTTGCAAAGGTATTTAAGAATTCTCTTCCTGCTTTTTTGAAAATATACCACGTAACCTAAGCATGTGGTGTGAAGTGAGGAAATGAATGACCCGGTGTTCCAACCAATGATGCAATGGGACCAATACAGCAGCGAGTCCGATCATAAAAGCCAGATCATATAAAGGCTCACCATGTGTTATTCCAGTTATATTCTTCTTGAAAACAAGAAATAGAAACTCAAAAAATATAAGGAAAGAAAAGAACCCAATTGCCCGGATAGTGTTAGCAGAAACTTTGAACCAGCCCATCATTACCAATGCAACAAACAATATCCCGATACCAATTACGATCCCCATATATTGAATACGATTTCTTTTTTCTTTTGCTTCTGCTTTTTCTGCAAGGACCCTTTCCTGCTTTTGCTGCTCATCCAATGCTTCTATTTGTGCCAGCTCATTCTCTTTGTTCAGTTTTTCTATACTGTCTTTATACTTATAGTAAATAGAATTATACAAACTTGCTTGCCGATAATCACCCATTGCAAAATATAATGAATCAAGTTGCTTGGCAGATGAACGAATGCTTTCAAGCGATCCATTTTCCTCGCCTAGTTCTTTCAATTTTTGATAATACTCGATTGCTTTCGCATTATCTCCGGTCTTTTTATACATGCTTGCTAACTGGAAATAAAAACTTAGTTTATTAGATATGTCCGTATTATTTTCAAAATAAGGAGTAGCCCTGGTGAAATGAAATTTAGCCGAGTCAAACTGTCCAAGTTCAGTAAATATATAACCATACGACTGATCCAAAACAGCACTTAAACCAAATCCTGTCATGAATTTTTTCATGTTCTCTCCATCCGGGGAATTAAAATAATCAAGTGCTTTTTGGGGTTGTTCACTTCTTAAATATTGATTGACAAGACTAAGGGTTCCCGGAATTTTCAAATTTGTGAACTTCAGTGAATCAGCTAAACGAATGGAACGTTCAAAATAACTAATGGCAATTTCATAGTTCTTTTTATTGGCAAATAAATTACCCAACGTGTTTATATCGATACATCGTTGATAAGGCACATTTTTTTCTTTCATTTTGTCGAGCATTTTATATGCCTTCATGTAATAATCGATAGCCTTGTCGTGGGCCTCGATCCTTGAATAAAAATTTGAGAGATGAACATAGCTACTCCGCAAAACAGTCGCATTGTTGCTGCTTTCTGCAATACGCAAAGCATTCAGGAAATGCCTGAGAGAAAGTGTTTTTTCATTTCTTGCCTGGTAAACCAACCCGTATGTATTGTGTGCCTGAGCCAGCAGGCTGTCGTTTTTTAATGTAGAAATAAGAGAGAAGGCCTGGTTTATGTTTTGTAACGCTTTCTCTTTATCAGAAGCTGTCAGATAAATTCCTGCAAGTCGCAACTGGATCTGCCCGATCATTTCTTCCATCTTATTCTGCTTTGCTATCTCGAGCGCCTTATTATAATATTCGATCGACCTGTTCAGGTATGTCTTTTGCGCAGCAAAATATCCGCAACGCTCCCCATTTGACATATACGCCTTCACCATTAGCTTTCGGTCTCTCGTTTCTTCAGCAAAAGTTATTAATTGCTTTCCGTATTCTTCTGCTTGTGGAAGGTTCACATTCATTAATGTTCTTGAAAGATTATCGAGCAAGTATACTTTTTCTTCTGGTGTTTTTGCTTGTGCAAGTGAAGACTTAATGGAATCAATAGCCGCAGCTTGTTGTGAAAAAATTTTGGCCACTGATAAAGCAATACCAATGATCAGGAGTGTTAGTTTTTGAATTCTCATGATAGTCAGTTTGGTCTACCAAATTAAGAAACAGGCCCGAGAGTATAAACTTTCAGCAAATCAGAGTAGCTTTTATTTCCACCTCAATGTATTGATAAGATATTGAAGATCTTTTTTTAGAAAATCATTTACTATGGAAAGAGAATCTTCATTTGGAGTGGCATCAAAATACAAAGCGCCGCGTAAAAAATGTTTTACTGAATCTGTAAGGAAAAACTGGTTAGCTGTTGCAGTATTCCCTTCAAGAGAAAAATAAATGCCGTCAATATTATTTGGAGTACGAAATGGTCTTGGTTCTATCGAGGATGCTTTTTGAACATGTTGTTTATAGCTCATTGTAAAGGCATCATTTAAAAGGGAATCAAATTTATGTTTCCCGATCTCTTTATAACTAACAAAAACTCGTCCGTTGAATTGTGGAAAATCGATATTGATCCACCATTCATTCTCTGGTCTGTTGTCAAAAAAAGTACTGTCTTTTACAATATTGGCATACACAGGATATTCAAACGAATATGGATAACCGGGTTGATCAAAGAGCCTATACTGCTTTTCAGGAAAATCAATTTTAAAATACCCTCTCTTTTTATCGACTGTATAATTGGTATTGCAGGATAGGATTGAAACAAAAAATATCGTGACGAGAAAAAAATAAAAAATGGTTTTCATTAATCAAGACTACGTTTAATGGTGACTTTAATTTCCATGATCCTGTTTTTATACGCTTCCAATACAGTAAATTCAAAATCGCCTGAGCTTACAACTGAATTGGTTGTAGGAAATTCTCCTGATAACTCCAACACAAGTCCTGCCATGGATTCACTATCTCCTTTCACCATATCAAACGTATCCTGTGAAACCTTCATTGCTTTGCAAGCATCATTTATAGTTGTTTTGCCTTCGAATATAAAAGTGCTTTCATCAAGTTTCCGGATATTACCTTCCTCTTCATCAAACTCGTCCTTTATTTCCCCGATTATCTCTTCTAGAATATCTTCCATTGTTACAATACCGCTTGTACCTCCAAACTCATCAACTACCACAGCAAAATGAATTCGTTTGCTTTGAAAATCTTTGAGCAAGTCTTCTATTAGTTTTGTTTCGGGGACAAAAAAAGGTTGTCGTAATAAAACATGCCAATCAAAATCTTCCGGCTGCTGCAAATGTGCCTGTAGGTCTTTTGTGTTGAGAACACCAACCACTTCATCAAGACTTGTTTTATAAACAGGCAATCGTGAGTAATGAAGTTCCTCCACTTTTTTAAAAAGATCATACAATGAAATATTGTATTCAATACCACTTACATCAAGCCGGGTACGCATCACCTGCTTAACAGAAATATTTCCAAATTTGACGATCCCTTTTAGGATATTCTTTTCTTCAATCGATGTTTCTTCATCAGTGGTGACATCAATTGCTTCGTCTAATTCCTGCAAACTGGCAGTGCGGCTCTTCGTCGCACCAAGTCTTTTGCCAATAGCATCGGCAACAGCTACCATTCTGCGGCTTATGCGTACCAGTAAAAGATGAATTCCTTCAATGACATAAGAACAATCATAAGCAACCCGCAAATTATTTTGTGTGGCCCATACTTTTGGTAATATGCGGCAAAAAAATACAAGAATAAAAGCGATCATAAGAACTTTGATCACTAATTCTGCTACATAAGCGAATGAACCAAGCCAACCGAGCCTGTCCAATGCCTCTCCTAAATGAAACAACTCATTAATAAGAAAATTAGAAAGTACAATAATGCAGATATTAAAAAAAGTGCCTGCTATTAATAATGAAGTATAAACTTCTTTAGGCTCATCAAGAAGATCAACAATACGCCGTGCAGAGGAATGTTGCTTTGTTTTGAGCATATTAATGTCTTTGCTATGCAAGGAAAACAATGCTACTTCACCAGCAGCAATAAAAAATGATAATGTCATTAATACAAATAATAAAGCTCCGAGAATAATCGTTCCATCGGCTTTAACAGCAAGAAGTGTAAAAAGAAGATTATCAATAAAAGATGTAGTAACCGAATGATAATCCAAAGCAAGTGTTTTTGGTGATTAATCATAGCCACACAGGCAGCTAAAATACCTGCCTGCGGATATTGTTACAAAAGTAAAGTTTTCAGTAGATTAATTAATAGGGTAAATCCTGTGAGGTTTCGCTATCAGCTGGAGGAACATCATGGCTACCCATATTTTCTCCATGACTCGTATCTGCATGTGGGCTGCCATCTGTTCTTTTATCGAGCATTATTAGATTATCGCCAACCACTTCAGTTGCGAATTTGCGATGCCCTTCTTTATCGTCCCAATTGCGGGTACGCAGACGTCCTTCTATATAAACGAGACTTCCTTTATGAAGATATTTCTGCGCCAGTTCCGCAAGTCCACGCCATAATACTACAGTGTGCCATTCGGTCTGCGATACCAGTTTACCTCCACGGTCTTTAAAAGTTTCAGTTGTTGCGAGGGGAAATTTTGCTACGGCGATATTGCCTTCCAGTACCTGAACGTCGGGATCTTTTCCAAGATTGCCAATGAGCATGACCCTGTTTACGCCTCTCATAGTGATAAGTTTTCGTTATTAAAAATCTTCTATAGAGTTCAATGCTCTTTAAAATTAATTTTTTTTATCCGTAAAAATCAAATTTTTTATGAGGTAATCAGGAATGCCCTTTTTCAAAATATGCATTAATCAACCTGGGGAAAGCATAGCGTGAAAGCTGTTTAGGAGAAACAGGTTTAAACCCTGAAAGAGTAAATTCTTTTTTGAGGGTAATTTTTATAAACCGTCCCTGTATTCTTTGATGTGATAATTGCTGAAAATAAAGTGGAGAAATGGTGATGACCTTATATGAATCTTTTTTTAAAATGCCATCTTTCTGTGCCTTTACTAAAATCTTATTGGCAGAAATATTGCTCCTGGTTTCTATCAAGACAAACTCATAAAGGTTTTTCCAAATATCATTGCCTGTTCTCTTATGGATATAAATTTTTCCTTCGAATTCGATCATTAGGTAATTGAAACAGCGAGTTGTTATCTTAACCTTTTTCTCTTTTATCGGAAGCTTATTTACAAGATCATTTTTAAAAGCAAAACAATGATCTTTTAGAATACAATTTTTGCAAAGTGGGTTTTGAGGTTTGCAAATGACTGCACCAAAATCCATCAATGCCTGGTTATATATGCCTGGTTGTTTTTTATCTAATAATTCAAATGACAATTGGGAAAAAAGTTTTTTTCCATCTGTACTATCAATGGGTTTTTTAATACCGAAAACTCTTGATAATACACGAAATACATTTCCATCTACAACAGCATAAGGAAGATCGTATGCAAAAGAAGCAATGGCAGATGCAGTATAATTCCCCACCCCCTTCAAAGAAAGAATGTCTTCAAATGTATATGGAAATTTTCCATTTAATTTTTTTGAAATGAACCTTGCTGTTTCAATCAAATTTTTACAACGGGAATAATATCCCAAGCCCTCCCATAGCTTATAGATCTTTTCATCTTTTGCAGCAGCCAGCTTATGTATATCCGAAAAAGTAGCAACAAATTTTTCATAATACTTTAATCCTTGCTCTACTCTGGTTTGTTGAAGAATGATCTCGCTTAACCATATTTTATAAGGATCTTTTTCTCCTTTCCAGGGCATTTCCCGGGTGTTATTTTGGTTGTTCCAGCGCAGTAATAAGGCCGGGAATTTTGATAAAAGTTCTTTACAAAAAGTCATTGATTAAAAAAAAATTGCCTATCCCTTTGACAATCACCATATTTTGTCCTACATTAGAGCAAATTAACTGCTAAAATTTTAATAAATGAGAAAAGCAGACCTCGTAAACAAGATATCTGAAAAAACAGGAATCCCCAAAGTGGATGTCCTTGTTACTCTTGAAACTATGTTCAAGGAGGTAAAAGATACCCTGGCCGGAGGTGAAAATATTTATGTTCGCGGCTTCGGCAGTTTTATAACCAAAAAAAGAGCCGCAAAAATTGGAAGGAACATCAAGAAAAACATTGCTGTTCATATTCCTGAGCATTATATCCCGGCTTTTAAACCTGCAAAAGAATTCGTTGCAGAAGTTAAAAAACTGGTAACCGTAAAACCAGACGATGGCCCAGGTGAAGATGCGGACAATTGATCTTTTCCAATTTCTTTTTAATCAGTTACAATCTCGTCCTGTTCGGTTAACTTGCAGCCCTAAATTTTGTTGGTGAATAAAGCACAGTGGATTACTATTGCTATTGGTGTATTGATAGTTGCCGGATTATTCCAATTTGGAAGAACAGGTCCTTACAAGAGTGAAACACCCAAGGCTATTCAATCTACTTCTGCAAATGAAATAACTGCAGATTCCATTCTATTTCATGTAAAAGAATCATTAAGCCCCGCTCAAATAAAGTGGATGAGTGATCTTGAACAATCTGTGATTAGGGGTGATGTCAAAAAGCAAAAACTCGATGTCTATCATCAATTAGCCCATTTCTGGAAAGATTCTGCCAGGATCTTTGAACCTTATGCCTGGTATGAGGCCGAAGCCGCAAGATTGGAAAATTCGGAAAAATCACTCACCTTTGCTGCCCATTTGTTTTTGGAGAACCTGAGGAACGAGGAAAGTGAGGGGCTAAAAAAATGGAAGGCCTTGCAAGCAAAAGACCTGTTTGAGAGATCTTTGAGTATTAATGATAAAAATGATTCAGCGATCGTTGGATTGGGAGCTTGTTATATTTTCGGGGGCATCGCTGATAATCCAATGGAAGGTATTTTGAAAATACGTCAAGTCATTGAAAAAGATAGTACTAACATATTTGCCCAGATGACTTTAGGCCATGGGGCATTTATTACGGGGCAATATGACAAAGCAATTGATCGTTTTGGAAAAGTTCTGAGTATAGATCCGAAAAATCTTGAAGCCCTGGTAATGATGGCAGAGGTTTACGAAAAGAAAGCGGATAAGACAAATGCCATTAAGTGGTACTCCAATGCACTACAACTGGCTCCAAACCCAAATCTGAAAACTGCGTTGGAAAAACGAATCGAAGAATTAAAGAAATAACCTTATTAAATAAATTAATTAAAAAAATTCTGAAGTATGCCTTCTGGTAAAAAAAGAAAACGCCATAAAATGGCTACGCATAAGCGTAAGAAGAGACTGAGAAAGAATCGTCATAAGAAAAAGAATAAATAAGTATATAAAGTTTATAAAAGTAGCTAAGCGCTTTTTCAAAGGAGATTTCAGCACTTATAAACTTTATATACCATTCTTTCTTTGTCCAGCTGGTTGCTGCCGTTTCGGATCAATTTACCCACATCAATTTGCTCCTTAATTGCCCATCTAACCATTAAACGGGTCTATCACGGTTAATTCAACCAGTAAAAACATTTACCGGCAAGTGGCAAAAGAAACGCCATAAAGCTTTGAACAAAGAACTGATCATAAATGCTGCGCCGCAGGGTGTTGAGATCGCCCTGCTTGAAGATAAAAAACTGGTAGAGCTGCATAACGAAAAAAGCGATGCCCGTTTTGCTGTAGGCGATCTATACCTGGGAAAAGTAAAAAAGCTGATCCCGGGACTCAATGCCGCTTTCGTGGATGTTGGTTTTGAAAAAGATGCCTTTCTCCACTATACTGATCTTAGTCCATATGCAAAATCTTTATTGAAGTTTACTCAACATTCCATCAATCAAAAAGAGATTGCTGATTTTGGAAATTTTGAAAATGAGCCTGAAATAATCAAAACTGGCAAGATAAATGAGGTTCTTGGCGGCAAGCCAAATATTCTTGTTCAGATATTGAAAGAACCAATTGCAGCTAAGGGACCGAGATTAAGTTGTGAGATCTCGTTACCAGGCCGATTTGTTGTTATTACTCCCTTTAATAATATCGTTGCTGTTTCAAGAAAAATTCATTCTTCTGAAGAAAGAAAACGGTTACAAAAAATAGTAGAAGCAATTAAGCCAAAAAATTTTGGTGTAATTGTAAGGACAGCAGCTGAAGGTAAAAAGACAGCCGAGCTTCATGAAGACCTGACTGAGTTAGTAGAAACATGGAAAGCAATTCAAGCAAATCTTAGAAGCGCTGTTGCTCCTGCAAAGATCCTAAGTGAGCAAACGAAAACCACCAGTATTTTACGTGACTTATTAAATGAAGACTTCAACAAGATCGTTGTAAATGATCGTAACATTTTTCAGGATGCAAGATCTTATATACAACGGATTGCTCCTGAAAAAGCAGATATCGTTTCTTTTTATCAAAATGGATCACCCATTTTTGATTCGTTTGGAATTACAAAACAGGTCAAAGCTTCTTTTGGCAAAACAGTAAATCTTAATAGCGGGGCCTACCTTATTATCGAGCATACAGAAGCTTTACATGTAATAGATGTAAACAGCGGCTATAAAAGTGTAAGCAATAACCAAGAGCAAAATGCCCTGGAAACAAACCTTGAGGCCGCAGATGAAATAGCGAGACAATTGAGGCTAAGAGATATTGGAGGAATAATTGTTGTTGATTTTATCGATATGAAACTTCCTGAGAATAAAAAGAAGCTCATGGAAGCAATGGAAAAATTCATGTCACCCGACAGGGCTAAACATGCAGTGTTGCCAATTTCAAAGTTTGGCTTAATGCAGATCACCCGCCAGCGGATGAAGCCTGAGATGAATATTAATACACAGGAGGTTTGTCCAAGCTGTAGCGGCACTGGTAAAATCTCATCAACAATTATACTTGAAGATGAGATCGAAAAGAACTTAAACTACTTATTTACTCATCAGCATAACAATCTTACTATTGTTGTTAACCCGATCATTCATGCTTACCTGACAAAAGGATGGTTATGGTCTAAGTTTTCAAAATGGAAAAGAAAATATAGAAAGAAGATCACTCTCCGTGCTGATACTAATTATCATCTTATTGAATTCAAATTTTTCGACAAGAATGATGATGAGATAAGACTCTGATAGGATATGATAAAAAGAGCGGCTTTTGTGTTGTTGGTGGCCTACTCTCTGACACGTTTATGGGATAAGAGCAATGGTGAAAAGGGGTATCTTTAAAGGTAACTTTTTTCCTTAACCTTTAAACCTAACGACATGAGACAAGACTTTTTATTACGTAGTATCTTAATTGCACTAATGGCCATTACATTAAGTATGGTACCGCATTTTCAACCTGCCAATGCTAAGGCTAACACAAACTCTTCTCATTCATTTACTGGCTACGAAAGAAATGCCAAGGTGGGTAGTGGTGTAGAATGTGGAGAGTTACGATTGGTATTTGTTATTGGCTCAACGGAAGAGATAGAGACAGGCACTTACGTATGGTCTAACCCTAATTGCACAGCACCTTATCCCGATGGTATTATTACTTCATTAAGCGGGTCTACCTACGGCCTATCGTTCTATATTGTCGATGGACTAGTCGGAGCACAAGCTGAACCTTGTTAATATGGGGCTCAAACATTTATCAGAAAAGTCTTAAAGTCTTTTAATACTTTAAGACTTTTAAAGACTTGTGGAGACTTTTTGAAGAATTTTTCTGTACGATTATTGGCTAATAAAAAACCGCTATTTCTCTTATTGAAATAGCGGTCTAGATATAACTTTTTTATTTACGCCTTCTTCAATTTTAGACTATAGCCTCTGGCGCTGCTCCAGCGAAAAACTCCTAGCGAAACACGGTATACAACATATAGATCCAGTGTTAAATCACAGGGAAGCACCGCATTTGGCCCGAGGGCTTCAAGTGTAGTGGCGCCGTATACATATGATGGGTCTACTTGCAATGGGCCTACTGCTAAATCGCCATAAGGTTGGCCTGTATAAGTTATTGCATTAGTCACTGGGTTAATGGTCAATACAATTACGGAAGTTCCATTTACCGGTGATTTGAAAGATAAATGTGTTGCATCTACGATTGTTACTTTCACAACAGGGCGATAGCCAGCAGGAGGGCCCCAGCCATTAACCGGATCATCACCCCATTCATCAGTAAGCACATTAAAATCAACAACGCTACCTATCGGCCCAAAAAGAGTACCATTATATGCACAAACTGCCTGGTAACGGGCAAACTCACCAAAGAAAGGCTGGCCGTTAAGTCCGGCACCCGTACCATTTCCTACGGCTGGAAAGGCTTCAAATTTTCTATCTCCGACATAAATATCAGGAGCAAAATCATAAGTATCACCCAGCGTTATCGGAGTGCCAAACAAAGCTGCAATTTCCGCAGCAGTAACGGTAAAATTTGTGGGGAATGCAGTAACACCAGCTTTATAAACTTTTACATTCGCATTACTGGCGGTACCTTTCCATTTTCTAACTACAATATCAACTTTAGTAGGATTTGTTGTCCCAGGGAAATAATTATCCACTTTGAATTTACCTGCAAACGAAGCCAGGTTTGTAAGATCTATCGTTTGAGAGCCGGTTAGATCAATATTAGTTGTAATAGTTGGCACCGCTGTAATAGGAACCCTTTCAGGGATCGGTCCATCATCTTTCGAACAGCCTGAGAACACAAAAGCAACCCCTAAGAAAGCAGAAAGAAGTATGTTTATTTTTTTAAATTTCATAATCTGTTTTTTTTATTAATAAGTTTATCAATAAGAATACATCGATCAAGGCATCCAAAATATTTTATAGGTTTCTGGTACTTTTTGAGGTGGTGCATTAGAGTTCAATGCGATCTCATTAGTGTTGAAAGGCAAAGACAATGGATATAGCCTGTCGCACTGTACGGGAGTTACTTTTCCATCAGGACCAGTTACACTTGTTACTGTACCAGCCGGTGCAGGAGCAAACAAAACAGGATAACCAGTTCTTCTGTAATCGGTATAGCTATCAACAGGATTTTCGATCCTGTTGATCCATTTTTCTGTCATTATATACTCAAGCTGTTTAGCAGCAGATGCGGCATCAAACGCAGCAAGAACAGCATTTTTGTATGTAGTGGTTGCTGTTGCTGTTGCTATAAGTGGAACAGTTTGTGGAGTTCCTGCGGTATTTGGCTTAATATTATTAGTAATGATATAATCCATCTGCGCAAATGATTCATCCAAAGCTTTGCTAAATACAGTTTTTGCATTACCAGTGATCACTCCAGCGCTAATTAGTTCCGCTTCAAGATAAAGGCGATCAGCATAAGTGATAAATTGATGTGGCAATGCACCAGTTCCCGCTTTTATCGGAGTAATTGTATTAATCGCAATTGCTGCACCGTCATCGTAACGGCCACCTGCTGGATATAGGCCAAGCAGTGAATAGGTGTTACTGTTAGAACCATCGCGGCAGTTTCCGTTTGATCCGAACAAAATAGAAATAAATCCACCTTCGCGGAATTCAGTACAGTTTTCAGGAGTACCAGTTGCAGATTTTTGATTATAGATATAATAAGGGATCCGAGGATCAGCAATTCCGTTTAAAATGTTTGCATTCCTTCCTTTCATGATCTCGTACAACCATGGGCTAAAAAGTTGTCCACCGCGTTGTGTAGCGCTATAATCGCCGTAAGCCGGGTGCCTGTCATCAGTGGTACCAAAAGGTCCATAAGGCATCATAAAGCTTTCAGCCTGTGAATTAATAAGAGTTGAAGGGGATGCAAGCAAAGTTTGTACCTGCGTAGCTACATTCTGAACACGTCTTACCTGTGTATACAATTTAAGTTTAATGGTATTGGCAGCCTTTATCCAGTTGGTCATATTGCCTTTATAGATATAATCATCAGCGCCAGGAACTGAAGCATTAGGCGATGTATTATTTATATCTGCGATACCCTGATCTATCAAAGAAAAAAGTTTCGGATAGATGTCAACACCCTTATCAAATTTAGGTTGTGTTATTCCTTCAGCAAACTGATCGTGTTCAGAGAAAGGAACATCACCATAAACATCAACCAAAATGCTAAATGTATAAGCCTTTAAAATTTTAGCAACTCCTGCGTATTTAAAACGACCTTCTCCAGTAGCCTGTTTAATAATAACATTCAGGTTGGTGATCGCTGAGTAGAGGCCATCCCATCCAGCAGATCCTGCTCCATAGCGATCAGCGCCTACCCGGCCTGTTGTCTGATGTACGTAAATAGACATTACACCACCGAGACCAGATCCTAATGCTGTGTTATTTGCAATATTTCTTTCACAGTTACTTAGCAGCAACGCTACCGGAACAGCAGTTGGATCGTTTACGTTCTTATTTACATCGAGGAATTTTTTACAGCTTGGCGTAGCAACGATCATAACCAATGCTGTAAAAAAGTATATAAAACGATTTTTCCTTTTCATATTTAAAATTTAAAAGTATTAGAAAGTTATGTTTAAGTTAACACCAACTCTTCTTGTACTTGGTGCACCACCTGTCTCAACACCTTGTGTATTACCTGAAACAACTGAGTTGATATCCGGGTCAAAGTGTGTATACTTAGGAAGATTGGGCGCAAGGAACCAAAGATTGCGACCACTAACTGAGAATGTAACAGCAGTTAGTTTGAGCTTGTTTAAAATAGTTGATGGCAATGCATAAGACAATACCATTTCTCTCAACCTGTAAACAGTTCCATCGAATACAGCATATTCAAACGATCCGTTAATTGCAAAACTTGCCCCTGTACCTTGTGTGAAAAAGAGGTCGTTGGTTGTAACTTTTGTTTGGTTCGGTACAGGTTTACCACCAACCAGTAACGGCGTATAATGGTTTTTGCCATCAGCGCCTGGAGTTGCTGTAAGATTTGCGTAGACTCCTTCAATAACACGGCTTGTTTCCCTGTCATAGGTGTCCATCGTTACACCTCTACCAAGCATATTAGTTATTGTTTCAGAATAGAAATCACCGCCTTTTGTCATATCCCAAAGAACATTCAGCGAAAATCCTTTATAAGATAAAGTATTTGTGATACCTAATTTGAAGTCAGGATTTGGATCACCGACCATGTCCTCATTTGGATCATTCATCGGCATACCTGAAGTTTGATTGATCAACAGTGTGCCATCTTCGGTACGGGCATTATGAGCACCTCTCAAGTAACCATAAGGGTAGCCTACTTCAACATAGTTAAATCCACCAACGATAAACCTGGTGATACCTGGTATGAGCTCTTCAACTGTATTTTTATTTTTTGTGAAAATAGTTCTGATATCCCATGTAAAATTCTTACCGGCTACTGGTCTCAGATCAAGAGCCGCTTCCCATCCTTCGTTGCGGATCTGGCCCAGGTTGGTATAGAAAGACGTGTACCCGGTTGTTACAGGTAAACTGATAGAATAGATCAGGTCAGTAGATTTTTTATTGTAGTACGTAAGTTCAAAACCAATTCTTCTTTTTAAGAAACGCATTTCAGTACCAATTTCCAACTCCCGGGTAAACTCAGGTGTAAGATCCGGATCTGTACTTGTATTATCTCTTGATGCTAAAGGCTGACCTGCGAAACCTGCGGAATTAAGACCAAAGGTAGCTTCCATTTGATGTGGAGCAGCATCGTTACCCACTCTTGCATAACCAGCACGGAGCTTGCCATAATCTAGCCAGCTAGATTTAAGGTTAAAGGCATCTGTCCAAATCAATGACCCAGAAACTCCCGGATAAAAATACTGGGCATTTTCGTATGGTAAAGTAGATGTAAGATCTTCTCTTGCGGTCACGTTCAGGAATGCAAAATTCTTGTAACCGAGTGAAGCGTCAGCAAAGAAACCAACCAACCTTCTTTTTGTTACACGATCAGTTGAAAAACGTTGAGTAGCCGTATTGGTTAGGCTATAAATGCCAGGAATTACAAAGTTAACACCCTGAACCTGCTGAGCCCGTGAGGTTCTTTGGTTAACGTCATTACCTAATTTAACATCTAACGTAAAGTCTGTTCCGATCTTTGGCGTATATATAGCAACTAATGTAGATTGTATTTCCTGTGTTCTGTTTACAACTTCGGTAATGTTACCCAAAAGATTATCGGTACCACCATAAGATGATTTATCGATGATCTGGTCCCTATATAGAGCATAACTGTTTATACCAGCATTATAGTCGATCCTGAATGTATTATTAAATTTATAAGAAGCTGTTGCACGTGCTACAATGCGATCGTCAATAGAAGTGATCACATTATGATATGCACCCCATACAGGATTTGTGTACTGGCCATCATTAAATCCAATTTGTTTGCCAGCCCTGTCTTCAGAAGGCCAGCCGGTGATATCCCAATTCCGGGCCATTGTAAACGTACGACCCCACTGAGATAAGAAGCTTTGCGCCTGGCCAATAAATCCGCCTTTTTGTTTTGACCTTGTATAAGCAAGATTTGCTCCCACAGTCAATTTACCAATTGCTGTCTGTCCACCAGCGCTGAAGTTATTCCTGGTATAAGCAGAGTTGGTGATATATCCTTTTTGGTCAACACGAGAGAGTGTAATATTAAAAATTGTATTTCCTTCACCACCATTCATACCTATTGAATTCTCCCACAATGTTCCAGTATTAAACAAACTACTTACGTTATCAGGAACTGCTTTATAAGCTAAACGTCCATTAGGGAAAAGTTCAGGATAAGAAGCGTACATAGTAGCCCATGTAGTAGCAGGAATAGAATCAATTCCAGAGGCAGAAGTACCTACAATATAAGTAGGTGTATTTGCAGCACCTCCACCATAAATAACACCTTTACCAAATTTGCCTCCCCAAGATCCATTCGATGATGCCACTGCAAAGTTGGCTCCTGCGCCGTACGTATTTTGGAACTCTGGTATTCCAGATATGTTTTCTACGCTATAACCTGTTTTATAAGTTACGTTAAGCGATCTTTGTCCTTTCCTTGGAGCTCCTGATTTAGTAGTGATCAATAATACCCCGTTGGCGGCCCTGGAACCATAAAGTGCTGCAGCCGCAGCTCCTTTCAAGATATTGATCGACTCGATATCATTTGGATCAAGGTCTGCAAAACCGGAACCATAAGTTCCTCCACCGCTAAAAGGATTGGATGTATTATAAAGGTTATTGCTGTAAGGAATACCATCCACGACGATCAAAGGCTCACCTCCACTAAAAGATGATACACCCCTGATTTGAATACGGGCAGCAGCACCGGGTGCTCCCTGTCCGCCCCTGATATCAACACCAGGTACTTTACCAGCAAGTCCTTTAATAACATCCGGTTCGGATCTTTGTAGAAGTGAATTAGGATCAACTTTTGAAACTCCGTATCCTAATGCTTTATCCTGTCTTTTAATACCTAAGGCTGTTACTACTACCTCGCTTCCGGTAGCAATTTTGTTCTTAACAGTTACAGAAACAACATCAGCTGATCCAACGGTAACTTCAGCAGGGTCAATTCCTGCTCCTGTAATCAACAGAATATCGCCTGCCTTAGCCTGGATACGAAAATGGCCAGTGTTATCAGCGACAGTTCCTGTCTTAGTTCCTTTGATTAAAATAGATGCTCCTGGAACAGCGAGACCAGCATCATCCTTTACAACACCAGTAATAGTTCGATCTTGACTGTATGCAAATGCCTGAAATAGCATTAGCATCACAAGGAGTGAGGCAAATTTTCTCATGTGCAGTTAATTTTGTTAGTGAATTGAAGAACCCAAATATAGGGATTCTATAAAAAAAACAACTTTATGAGGGCAAAAAAACCGTTCATCCCGCTGCTTTGCCTTAAGACAAAATTTAGATTTTCTTTACCTAAATAAAAAAACTCTCGTTTTTACGAGAGTTTTAAAGATTTGAAGAAATATTATTGTCCTTAATCAATTAACTCCGATCCCGACCTCCGAGGTATATCATTATATATTGTATTAATGTAACAACTGCTGCGAGTGCAGCTACTACATAAGTAGTGGCGGCCCATTTCAAAGCGTCCTTTGCTTTGGGATACTCAGCACTATTTGTCACGTTGGTCGTTTCCAACCATGCAAGTGCTCTTTTGCTGGCATCGAATTCAACAGGAAGAGTGACAAGAGTGAACAAAACAGTAACTGCCATCATTAAAATGCCAATCAATAACAAAGTTGTATTTCCTGAAGCAGCCATAATCACACCTATTAATAATACAATATTGACAAGGTTGGAAGTGAGCTGTACTGCTGGGACCAGTCGGCTCCTCAACGTAAGCCAGCTGTAAGAATTTGCATGTTGGACCGCATGGCCACATTCATGTGCGGCAACAGCAGCTGCCGAAATGCTGGTTCCTTGATAAACTTCAGGACTAAGATTTACAGTTTTATTTGCCGGATTATAGTGATCAGACAAAAATCCTTCTGAAGCCGTAACCTTCACATCATAAATTCCATTCTCCCTCAACATTTTTTCAGCAATCTCTTTTCCACTCATGCCGTTGCTGAGAGGTATTTTGCTATACTTAGAAAACTTGCTTTTAAGTATCATAGAAACCACTAAACTGATCCCTATAAACAACAAAGAAACAAGCATAATTCCTGGTGTCATATTAATTTGTTTTAAAAGAAATTATATCAAAACTGATTCCTTTTTTTAAAAGTGATAAAACGTCAACTTGTTTTAATTTCTTCCAGTCTTTTTGACATTTTATAAAAAATTATTAGAGTTGGTTTTAAAAATAAATGGCCCTTGTTTGGAATAAAATTATTTATGTAATCATTTGTATATCATACGTTTATCTTATGTCTGATTACCTTCTATTACAAAGGGCCAACCAATCACAAAGTAACTGAAAAGTTATACACAGGCAGAAAAAATTATTTTGAAATGTGAGTCAGAATTGTAACTTAGTATCAGAATTTAATGGGTTAGTAAGTAAGGGGGTCAATCGATAAGATTGGCCCTTTTTACTTTTATACACTTCACAAATAATTGATCATTGTTTATTTTTCATTTCAACAATTTGCTTTTATAAATTTTTCTCAAAGTTTTACTACAACTAAAATTACTTTCTTATAAAACAAGATACAGATGTAGATGAAAACCTAACTTTATTTTATGAGTAAAGTTAAAAAGGCTTTTTTCTGTCAGAATTGCGGATATGAAAGTGTAAAGTGGATCGGTCAATGTCCATCATGCAATCAATGGAACAGCTTTGTTGAAGAAATAATACAAAAAGAAACTACAAAAAATAATGGCTGGGAAAATTATAACGAATTAACTGAAAGAAACACTAAGACAATTCAATTAAACGAAATAAAAAGTAGTGAAGAAAAACGATTGTTAACTGCAGATGATGAATTAAATCGAGTTCTTGGTGGAGGCATTGTGCCAGGAAGCATTGTACTCGTGGCGGGAGAGCCGGGTATAGGCAAATCAACTTTGTTTTTACAAAACGGTTTAAAGTTATCTAATAAAATTGTTCTCTATATAAGTGGTGAAGAAAGTGAACAACAAATAAAAATGCGTGCAGATCGTTTAAAAATTTTAAACGATAACTTTTATCTACTTACCGAAACATCCACACAGATCATTTTCCAGGAAATAAAAAAACTAAAACCAGATCTGGTCATTATCGATTCAATTCAAACTTTACAAACGCCTTATATTGATTCTTCTCCCGGTAGTATATCTCAAATAAGAGAATGTGCATCAGAGTTTCAGCGATTTGCCAAAGAAACAAATACACCAGTTTTTTTAATTGGTCATATTACTAAGGAAGGAGCTATTGCCGGACCAAAAATTTTAGAGCACATGGTAGACACCGTATTGCAGTTTGAAGGTGATCGTCATTATGCTTATCGGATTTTAAGAACATTGAAAAATCGATATGGCAGTACTTCGGAACTTGGCATTTATGAAATGACTGATACAGGAATGCGGGCTGTAACAAATCCCAGTGAAATTTTAATTACGCAAAAAGAAGATCAGTTAAGTGGAATCGCAATTGCTGCCACGATCGAAGGCATGCGACCATTATTAATTGAAATACAAGCATTGGTCACTCAATCTGTTTATGGAACACCCCAACGAACTGTTAGCGGTTTTGATCTCCGAAGGCTTCAATTACTATTGGCCGTACTAGAAAAACGTGGCGGTTTTCATTTTGGTGTAAAAGATGTCTTTATAAATATCGCAGGCGGATTAAAAATAGAAGACCCCTCGATCGATCTTGCGGTTTTATGTGCTCTTTTATCTTCTTATGAAGACACAGCATTGCCCTCACATATTTGTTTTGCTGGAGAGGTTGGACTAAGTGGTGAGATAAGAGCAGTAAACAGAATTGATCAACGAATTGCCGAAGCAGAAAAACTTGGTTTTGAAAAGATCATTGTTTCGAAGTACAGCCAAAAAGGATTGGCAAAACAAAAATTCAATATCCAAATAGTGACAATGGGGCAGGTTGAAGAACTTTATAGGTATTTATTTTAGTAACTTAATTGATCATTCAAAAATGATCGGGTTTAAAGAAATAAAAGAATCATTGCTACATGTGGTGTTTCCACATGTTTGTGACGGATGCGGGAGTGACTTGTTAAATATTGAAAGCCGTTTATGTATTCGATGTCTTTCTTCTTTACCCGAAACAAATTTTGAGGTTCATCCAAATAACCCCGTTGAAAAAGATTTTTGGGGACGTTTGCCACTAATAAATGCATCCGCTCATTTATATTTTACAAAAGAATCACTTGTGCAACATTTGATGCATCAATTAAAATATAAAGGCAATAAAGATCTTGGATGGCAATTGGGGCGATTAATGGGAAATGCTTTAAAAAATGCGGTTCGCTTTCATGACATTGACGCATTGGTGCCTCTTCCATTATTCCCATCAAAAGAAAAAAGAAGAGGTTATAACCAGGCCACAGTTCTGTGTGAAGGAATAGCAGAGATCTTATCGATACCGATTCTGACGGATATTATAACAAGACCACAGCATACAGAAACTCAAACTAAAAAAGGAAGGATCGAACGCTGGAAAAATATTGAAGGGAAATTTCAGCTTGTCAACGCTGCAGCAATTCATAATAAACACATTATTTTAGTTGACGACGTGGTAACAACCGGGGCCACCCTTGAAGCTTGCGGAAATGAACTTCTGGTTGCGGGAAATGTAAAACTATCTATTGCTACTCTTTGTGTTGCCGCACGCTGATTCTTCTTGTAAATAAATCCACCATCATTTCCTCTTTCAAACTCTTCGTTTTATTTTTGAGGTCAATGAAGAACCTGCTGTTTATTTCAATATCCATTCTTATCCTTTTTAATGCCTGCAAAAAGGAGTCTTTTATTACAAGCCCCGATGCACAGGTGACCCTTTCAGCTAATGAAATAAAATTCGATACTGTTTTTACTACCACCGGCTCCATCACTCAATCTTTTAAAATAATAAATGAAAATGATCAAAAGCTTCGCCTTTCATCTATTAAACTCATGGGAGGCAATTCTTCCTATTTTAAAATAAATGCCGATGGATTTGTAGGACCCCAGGTTTCAAATATTGAGATCAATGCAAATGATAGTGTTTACGTTTTTGTTTCTGTAAGTATCAATCAGAATACTGGCAATATTCCTTTTATTGTTACAGATAGCATACAAATAAATTATAATGGAACAAGTCAGCAGGTAAATTTAGAAGCATGGGGACAGAATGCACATTTTTATCGTGATAAAAGAATCACTGTTGATGAAACCTGGAACAATGATTTGCCATATGTCATACTTGGATCATTAATAATTGATGCGAACAAAAAACTTACTATTAATAAAGGTTGCCACATTTATGTACATGCAGATGCGCCTATAATTGTTGATGGTACTTTGAACATAAATGGAGCAAAAGATACTGTAGACCGTGTTGAATTTCGTGGTGACAGGCTTGACGAACCTTATAATGATTTTCCAGCTGGTTGGCCTGGCATTTTTTTTAGAAGTACAAGCAAGGATAATGTTTTTAATTATGCAGTTATAAAAAATGCTTACCAGGCGTTAGCGGTTCTTGATCCTTCCACAAACCCAAAACTTACATTGAACGAATGCATTATTGATAATGCTTATGATGCAGGCATTATAGCTATCAATAGTAGCATAAGGGCAAAAAACACTTTAGTAAGTAATTGTGGGAAAAATGTGGTCCTCGCTAAAGGCGGGGATTATCAATTCACCCATTGCACCGTTGCAAGTTTTTCCAACAGCTATATTCTTCATCGTGACCCTGTGCTGTTTGTCAGCAATTACATACTTGTAGATAACGTACCTGTAACAGCTCCTCTCGTCCAGGCATTATTCCGTAATTGTATTTTTTGGGGACAGGATGGAACAGTTGAAGATGAAGTGGTCGTTGTAAAAAGTGGCAATACCACTTTCAATGTAAATTTTGATTATGCACTCTGGAAGGTTAAAAATCCACCCTCCAATGTGACTGCAACCCAAATCATCAATAATCAATACCCTGCATTTGATTCTATAAATTCTTCAAAACGATATTATAATTTCCGATTAAAAGATGAGTCTCCGGCAAAGAACAAAGCAACCAATGCAGGCATTCCCATCGATTTAGATGGCAAGCCTAGACCTGTTGGACTTGCTCCTGATCTTGGAAGCTACGAAAGGCAACAATAAACGGCAGGATTTTGGCGGCAAAAGATTATTGATTGTTAAGAGCAAGGCTTCTTAACTTTGTTATCCTTTAAAAAATAAGTTATGAAAATATTTTTGCTAGCACTGATATTATCAGTATCACTTGAAGGACCGGCTATTTACGATTTTAAAGTGCCAGGCCTTGACGGTAGCCCGATTGATTTTTCTGCTTACAAAGGCAAAAAAATAATGATCGTGAACACAGCTTCAAAATGTGGAAACACTCCACAATATGCGGACCTGGAAAAATTATATGAAAAATATAAAGACAAGCTTGTTATCGTTGGTTTTCCAGCTAACAACTTTGGTGAGCAGGAACCTGGCAGCAATACAGAAATACAAGAATTTTGTAAAAAGAATTATGGCGTTTCATTTCCAATGGCTGAAAAAGTTTCTGTAAAAGGTGATGATATGGCTCCTGTTTACAAATGGCTGGTTGAACAGTCAAGAGAGCTGGCTAAACAAGAAACAGGAACAACATCAAAAGATCTTGTCTGGAAAAGATATCTGCAAAATCCTGTTGACTGGAACTTTACTAAATTTTTACTCGACGAGAACGGAAAGCTGATCGCAGTGTTCCATAATAAAGTGAACCCGATGAGTGAAGAGATCACAAAGTATTTGAACTAATATAGAAGTCCTACCAAAAAAAGCGTTCTGGTAAATCGGGACGCTTTTTTGTTTTAAGAAGAATTATTTTCGCCCTGATGCAATTTTCGAAGATCATCAATCAGCTAGAAGTTAAGCAACAATTGGTTGAGCTAATTCAACACAATCGTCTCAGTCACGCATTGCTTTTCTTGAGTAAGGAAGGAAGTGGGGCATTATCACTGGCTTTATCGTTAGCACAGTTTTTAACCTGCGAAAAGGCAAATCCAAGATCACAAACAATTTCTAACATTTCTCTGTTTGGAGACGAACCAGCAACTTCAAACCTCAAGCCCCAAATCTTGAACGATTCCTGCGGCATTTGCCCTTCTTGTACCAAAGCAAATCAACTTGTTCACCCCGATATTCATTTTTCCTATCCTGTGGTAACAAAGAAAGCCGGTTCAGCGCCCAAAAGTGTTGATTATATAACTGAATGGAGAGAATTCATAAACAATTATCCATACGGAAATGTGTATGATTGGCTGCAATTCATCGGGGCCGAAAACAAACAGGGAAACATAACCGCAAATGAATGTAATGATATCATCCATAAACTAAGTCTCAAAAGTTTTGAAAGCGAATACAAAGTGCTAATCATGTGGATGCCGGAATACCTGGGTGCAGAAGGAAATAAATTGTTGAAGCTAATTGAAGAGCCTCCACCTAATACCTTATTTATATTGGTAGCGGAAAATGAAACGCTATTATTGCCGACCATCGTAAGTCGTTGCCAGATGATCAAGATTCCAATGCTCGAAACGACCGATATTGAAACAGCGCTTATTGATAACAAGATCGATCCGGCAAAAGCAAGGCAGGTTGCCGCTACTGCAGAAGGGAATTATCGTGAAGCATTGCAATTGTTGCAACATGCAGAAGAAGATTGGCAGGGCATTCTCCGCGACTGGCTCAATAGTATCATCAAAACCGGACCGATCGCTCAAACCAAATGGGTGGAAGAAACCAGCCGGCTTGGCCGGGAAAAGCAAAAACAGTTTCTCCGTTATTTCAATCATTTGCTCGAACAGTCAATCCGGTCAAAGATCATGGGTAACAATATTCAATTACCGGATAATGAAAAAGATTTTGCTGATCGACTGAACCGCCTTGCCGATATTAGTCAGCAACAAGCAATTATCGAAGAACTGGACCGTGCTACATATTATATAGAACGCAATGCCAACGCCAAGATCCTTTTTCATGCACTCACGATCAAACTATATCATATTATCCAGGACAAAATTGTTTTCCTTCCAACTTAATCCTCATTTTGCAGGAAAACCAAGTGTGGCTTTTATAAGAAAATTTGTTGGCCTGTTTCTTTTATTAGGGGAAGGAGAACTAAAACTTGTCCAGTTTGCATTTCCATTCTTAAAAAAAGTTAGTTGAGAATTTATTTCGTCCGTTCCAGCAATACTTAACCCAATGTTCTCTTTCAAATCATTACATAACTGTTCCATCGATATGAAAAAACCATTCGCTGGTAATTTTCCAAAATTGTATTCAGTAAGATCAATATTATTCCAATGACCTTTTTTATAGTTAGCAACAATGACGTTTTCTGTAATAAGATCTTTACCGGGAAATCCTTGTTCGTTCATATCATATATCCTGAAACGAAATGGCACACTATCCTGGCTAGCAGAAGATATATAAACACTTACTGCATTTAATTTTGCAGGACCGGAATACCCGCTGACCTTAACAGCTAATTGAAAGTTTGTACAAATGGAGTATTTGAAATAGATATAGCCCTCTTTCTTAACTGTTACACCAAATTCTTTGAAAGTTGAAGCATCCCATACTATTACCTCAGGCAATTGAATAATGCTTTGTTTAAGTGTAACAATCAGGCTACTTATATTATTTATATCGGACCTTGATAAAATTTTCTGTTCAAACCCCAAAGCATATATAATTATCGAATCAGCCTGTAATATATCAGGGATCCCGACCTCTCCCATCGAATCCGTAACAAGACCCAAATGCTTATTCCATGTAACCGAACAATAAGGAATGGCTTTATTATCTTCACTAACAACTTTTATTGTAAGTTTTTGGCTGCTTACCAATAATGGCATGGATAATAAAAGAAGAAATATTTGTCTCATATACAATCCTTAAGATACTTCATCGTTTTTGAACGGAATCAGCGCCAATGTCAAAATTTCCTAAAATAGCTTCCCATATCAGGCAAAATTGTATTTTTGGCAACTTGAGAGATGAGAATGGATTATGAGTAGTGAACTCAAGTGAGTTGTGAGTAATAATTATTAAGTCAACTTTCTGATCTATATTCAACTATGTTGCGTCGCACACTTCAACACCTGTACATGTTTGAGCGAATACTGAACCGCTCAACGGATGCCGAATAGCATTCCAGACGTACAAGGGAGCAATTTGCGTAGTGAAGCAGCAAATTCGAAACAACAGAAAAGTGAATATAGTAATGCAGCTTGCTTTATAATTATCTCCCCTCAATTCTTAATTTTTTAATTATTCATTTCAATAATGGGTTGCGATAATTGCGGAACGGGTAAACCAAACGGTTGTAAAAGCAACGGCGGATGCAGTACCGGCGGGTGTAACCGCATGAATGCATTTGATTGGCTGATGAATATGCCTGTGGCTACGATAGCAGATGAATGCAAAGTGGTGGAGGTGAGCTTTAACCAGGGTAGCCGCAAGGATTTTTTCAGAAACTCGACATTACATCAGTTTGAAAAAGGAGACCTGATCTGTGTGGAAGGTGTCAGCGGTTTTGATCTTGGCGAAATTTCGCTGACCGGTGAGATCGTGAGATTGCAGATGAAAAAACGTGGCGCAAAAGAAGAAAATCCTGAAATGAAAAAAGTGTTGCGCCGTGCAAGTGATCGTGATATTGATACATGGAGACATAGCAAGAGCCGCGAAAAAGAAGCGGTGATACGGAGTCGGGCTATTGCCAAGCAATTGAAGCTTGATATGAAAATAAGCCAGGTGGAAATGCAGGCTGATAGTCGCAAAGCAACCTTCTTTTATATTGCTGATGGTCGTGTTGATTTTCGTGAGTTGATAAAAGTATATGCTTCTGAATTTAAGTTGAAGGTGGAAATGCGCCAGATCGGTGCAAGACAGGAAAGTGCAAAAGTTGGTGGGGTTGGCAGTTGTGGCCGTGAACTTTGTTGCAGCACATGGCTTACAGATTTCAAATCGGTAAATACAACAGCGGCTCGTTATCAGAATCTTTCGATCAATCAAACAAAGCTCAGCGGGCAGTGCGGAAGATTGAAGTGTTGTTTGAATTATGAATTGGATACTTACCTCGATGCATTGCAGGCATTTCCAGACAATTGCGATAACATACAAGTAGCAAAAGGCAATGCCTTACTGATAAAAAAAGATATTTTCAAAAATCTGATGTGGTATGTATTGCCAGACAGCAATAAACAATACCCGGTGACCATTGAAAGAGTAAAAAAAATAAGATCATTGAATGCACAGGGAGTAATTCCTGAAGAATTGGAAGCTGTTGAAATAACTTCATCAAAAGTGAAAGAAGCCGAGCCTGAATTTGTAGAACTGGTTGGGCAAATCAGCTTGCAATCTCTTGAAAGAGCTGATAAGAAAAGAAAACAGAAACAACAGCAGCCAAAATATCAAAAACCACAACATCCACAGCAAAAAGGGCAGCAACAAAAAGGACCACAACAAAACCATAATCGTCCGCCACAGGGTAATCAACAGCGGGGCCCTAATCGTCCGCCACAGCAGCCGAGAAAAGGCAAATAGGTATAAAAAGTAAATAAAATATATAGCGTTTGAACAAGAGTCAACTCTATAAACTTTTATACCTTATATACTTTTTATAGGTTTGAAAAATGAAACGAAAAATTTTTCGTCGTTTGCTACTAGGATTATCCATATTGATCGTTGCATGGGCCATGCTGGCTCAATTCATTTTGAAATACAGAATAAATGATCGGGTGGCAAAACAAGTATTCTCAAATAAAGGAGTTACTCTTAGTCCAGGGAAAATTTCTATAGACGATTTTGAAATGCATTATGTAAAAACCGGGAACGATACATCACCAACACTATTTTTTGTTCATGGCTCACCCAGCAGTTGGATCACCTATATGGAATACATGCAGGATAAAGAGTTGCTTTCTAAATATAGAATGATTGCAATCGATCGTCCCGGATTTGGGTATAGCAATTTTGGAGATGCAAAAAACCTGGAGGAACAATCAAAACTGATCAGTTATGTGGTAAGATCAATTCAAAATGGCAAACCGATCTATGCAATTGGTCATTCATTGGGTGGGCCAATGATCGCAAAACTGCAGGTTGACAATCAAAATATGTTTTCTGGCCTTGTGTTTCTTGCCGCTGCTCTTGATCCTGCCCTAGAGGAGCCGAGCGGTGGAGACATATAATGCAAACATTCCCGCTTAACTATCTTTTGCCTGGCTCTTTTCGGCCAAGCAATGAAGAACTGCTCTATTTAAAAACAGATCTGAAATATTTGGATAAAGAATGGGATAAAATAACATGCCCTATATGGATCATTCATGGTACTAAAGACAAAAATGTACCAGTTGGCAATGTTGATTATGCGAAAAAGAAATTAACCCAGGCTAAATCAGTTGAAGTAAAAATTTTGCAGGGAGCTGACCATTCAATTCCTTTGAACCGATATAACGATATTAAAGAGGTGTTGATGAGACTTTAATAAGCTCATTCAAAAAATTCATATTTCAATAGCACAATCTCCATCTGCTCTTTATCATTCTCATCTTTTCCAATTGTTTTAACTTCAGAAACCAGTCGCATATCGTTGTATTTGAAATAAACTGTTTTTCCACCTTCTGTTGTGCCCTCTCCTTTTATTGCAAGCCCGTTTTTATCGAAATAAAACACGGCTATCGTTTCTGTCTTATTGTCCTTTTCCTTAGAAAGTATCTTTTCTGTTTTTCCATTAGCATTTCTAACATATACAAGCGTATAAGAGCTTTCTATTTCTTCTTCCATGCAAAGGTTTCTCTTATCATATTTTGCCAATGAAATAGTACCGGCGCCATGAGCCACTATTTCTATGGAATAAGACCCGTTCTTATTATACTTATACATATGCCATTCGTCTTCCTGGTTCCTGGAAGTATAACGTACAAGCTTGGTCACTTTGCCATCATTATTCTTCGTAGCCTCGTACCTGTATCCTAAAACCCCATCATAATAGGTGACCGAATCATCACCTGCCCTGCTAAAAAAAGTTTGGATCACCTCTTTTTTAGTAGTATCGGAAGTATAATACCTTGTCTTTGTTACAGAACTTATTTTTTTTTCGATGATATCAGACCTTTCAAATTGGGAAAAACTCGTTGCATAAACAAAAAAGAAAGCCAAGAGAAATATAACCTGCTTCATTCTAATTTTTAATTGCTTCAATAATTGCATCCTGTATCTTACCTCTTACACTCAATTGTGCAAATGCAGGATTGTTTCTTGAAGGATTGACACGGTTGGAAAGAAAGATATAAACCAGATCATATTTTGGATCTACCCACACACAAGTTCCGGTAAAACCTGTATGTCCAAATGTTTGAGGCGAAGCCAATAATGATGGATAAGGATCTCTCCTTGTCACATTATCCTTTTCAGGTTTATCAAAACCATAAGCTCGCCGGCTATCTTTACTATGATAGGCTGTAAATAGTTTTATTGTTTCTTCTTTGAAAACTTTTACCCCATTCAATTCGCCTCCATTCAACAACATTTGGTAAAGCATTGCAAGATCATATGCATCAGAAAATAAACCAGCATGTCCTGCCACGCCACCAAACATGGATGCTCCTTCGTCGTGCACATCACCCCAAAGCAATTGTTTGCGAAAATATTTTTCTTCTTCAGTTGGAATGATCCTGTTAACTGCAAATCGTTCTCTTGGTTTAAAACCAGTTGTTTCTAATCCCAGTTTTGAATAAAAAGTTTTTCTTACATACTGATCGAGAGGCATACCTGAAAGCTGTTCTACAATTTTTCCAAGAAAAATAAAATCATTATCGCTGTATGAATATTTACCAAGTCTTGGAGGAGCACTTTTTATGATCCTGCTGAGCATCGTATCCTGCCACTCATTTTTTAAATACAAATTCTCAGCAACTCTTATTGTATACCCTGGTTTTGGTTTATCGGAATAAAGAGATGGATTGGGAATGCCTGTCGCGGAATCAACTGTTTCACGGTAAAAAAAAATTGTTGGTGTTAATCCGACTTCGTGCAATAGTATATCGTCGATCTTTAGATTTGCTTTATCTGAATTTTGTGTCCATGGCAGGTACTCGCCCAGCGTATGATCTAACTTGATCTTTCCTTCTTCATATAGTTTCATGATGGAAAGAGTGGTAGCCGAAATTTTTGTAACTGAGGCGAGATCAAAAATACTTTCAAGCGATACAGGCTGTGATTTATCAATAGCATATGTACCAAAAGCTTTATCATAAATGATCTCTCCACTTTTTACTGCCAATACAACACAACCGGGAAAAGCTTTTTGTGAGATCGCATCAGTCACGATCGAATCAATGGTTTGTGCCATCCATATCTTTTTCATGGATGGATTTGTCTTTTCAACTGCAGCCATGTCAATTCCAAAACCTGCAGAAAAATTGCAAACCCGTACAGGAAGTTTACCGGTTGCGCCATTTTTCCCTTTTAAAAGATCAGCAGCAACCTGCCTTGTTATATTATCATCCTGGTGACAAGCTATCAATGAATTTGCATCGCAATAATTTGTGGCTGCTAATACATTTCCAAAAACAAGTGTGATGCTGTTTGATTTGTTTAGCCTGCGCCAAAGAGCAATAGATGATTTTGTAATTCCATAATTATTTGCTGGCCGGTTGCTGAAATTGTGTATACCAATCACCACAGCATCGTACTTATCAATAACTTTTTCAAATATCTCATCTGCCTTATCATCCCCATCCTTCCATGAGAATATATAAGAGTCGGTCTTATAAGTTTCCGTTATCGCTTTTCCAAAACCATTCAACTCAGAATCCCCGATCGCTACATAAGCAACTCTATAGCTATTTTTTAGAGGTAGAGAAGAATTACCAGCTCCTTTTTTAAGAACGATCATTGTTTCTTTTGCCACTTTCATCCTGATCGCATCTGTTTTTGCATTCAGATCACGAAGAAGATTTGTTGTTTCGATGGGCTTTAATTGGTTTAAACCAAGTTGATACTTGGCTTTTAAAACCCTTTTCACTTTATCATTAATATCATCCCAGCTCAATCTCTTTTCCTCAATTGCGTTCTTTATTGCATCGATCGCTTTTCCAACATCTTCAGGAAGGCAAAGCATATCATTACCTGCTACCAATGCTTCAACAGATATTACACCGCCGGGAAAATATTTTGCAACACCTTTCATCTCCAGCGCATCTGTAAATGTGAGACCCTGGTAATTGAGATCATTGCGCAAAACACCTGTCACACTATTTTTAGAAATAGAAGTAGCTACATGTTCAGTAGCATCAATCGATGGTATCGACAAATGAGCAACCATTACGCTTCCAACACCTGCATTGAATATTTCGCGAAAAGGATATAGCTCCATCGAATCAAGCTGCTGACGATTTTTATTTATTACAGGCAGATCAAGATGTGAATCAACATCAACATCACCATGACCCGGAAAATGTTTGGCACAAGCCATGATACCTGCATCCTGCATCCCTTTCATATAGGCGATCCCGAATTTGGCAACCTTATACTTATCCTCGCCAAATGATCGATAACCAATCACTGGATTTGCCGGGTTATTATTAATATCAACAACCGGGGCATAATTAACATGGATGCCCAGCCTTTTACATTGCTCACCTACCGCTAAACCCATTTCATAAACCAATCGCTGGTTATCCATAGCTCCCAATGTAAGCTGGTAGGGAAATTTTGTAACACTATCGAGTCGCATTCCAACACCCCATTCACCATCGATCGTTACCATCAATGGTGTTTTTGCAATGCTTTGATAAAAGTTGGTAAGATTTGCCTGGCGGACCGGTCCTCCCTGGAAAAAGCATAAAGCACCAACATTGTATTGCTGAATATCGCTGGTCACTTTTGCTACATGATCTGCTCCAAGGTTTGAATGAGCTCTAATGACCATGAGTTGCGCAATTCTTTGCTCCGGTGTCAATGAATTAAAAACACTGTCAACCCATTTATCAACAGAAAGTCTGCTTCTGTATTGAGAAAAACTAATAGAAGAAATAAAAACAGCGACAATAAAGAATATTTTTTTCATGGGCAATGCTTAAGATAATCAACGTATTTTAGCAGCCCAAATTACGAAGAATTGCCCGACAAGATTTTATTATTACCCGATAACATTGCCAATCAAATTGCAGCCGGTGAAGTGATCCAGCGCCCCGCAAGTGCTGTGAAAGAATTACTTGAAAACGCAGTGGATGCAGGAGCTACAGAAATTAAACTTATCATTAACGATGCGGGCAAGTCCCTGGTACAGGTAATTGACAATGGTGGCGGCATGAGTGAGACCGATGCAAGAATGAGCTTTGAACGACATGCTACATCCAAGATCACAACGATCGATGATCTGTTTCATATAAAAACAATGGGCTTTCGTGGTGAGGCACTGGCTTCTATTGCGGCCGTGGCACAGGTAGAATTAAAAACAAAGAGATTGGCGGATGAAACAGGCACTTATATTGAGATCGAGAATAGTGTCGTAAAAAAACAAGAGCCAATTGCAGTCGTTGAGGGGACAAGCATTGCAATGAAGAATTTATTTTTTAATGTCCCTGCACGCAGAAATTTTTTAAAAAGTAATACTGCCGAAATGCGGCATATTGTAGATGAGTTTACAAGAGTTGCGCTGGCATTTCCCCCAATATTCTTTTCTCTCACTGCAAATAATCAGCAGATCTTTCATCTTGAAGCTGGGAATTTAAAACAACGTATTCTTCAATTACTCGGAAATACTTACAACACAAAACTTGTAAGCGTAAAGGAAGACACTGACTACATGAATATTTATGGTTTTGTAGGCAAGCCTGATACGGCAAAGAAGACAAGGGGTGATCAGTATTTTTTTGTCAATAACCGGTTTATCAAAAGTGCCTACCTGAACCATGCTGTCATGAATGCATACCAGGAAATGGTGACAAAAGATAGTTTCCCGATGTATGTTCTTTTCATAGATCTTGACCCAACCCAAGTAGATGTGAATGTGCATCCAACCAAACAGGAAATAAAATTCGAGGATGAAAAAATAATTTATGCATTTGTGCAAGCTGCGGTGAAGCATGCATTGGCACAATTCAGCGTTACCCCAACTTTGGATTTCGAACTCGATGCTTCAATACAGCAATTATCTTCCGTACAACAACCATTTACCGAGGAAAAAAAATCAGCAGCTTCATCAGGCTCCATTTTTAAAGGCTTTACAGAAAAAAATAAAGCACACTTTATTGAGCCGACGAATAGAAGTGAGCTGAAGCATTGGAGAGATTTTTACGAAAGCGGAAAATCGGAAATAGAGAAAAAAAAAGAAACCACTCAACACTCAACATCCAACACTCAATTTTCAAGTGAAAAGGTTTTTTCGACACAAAATTCACCATTCACAATTGAACATTCACAATTGGCTCAGCTGCATAACCAGTTCATACTTTCACAAACTCCGAGTGGATTCATATTGATCAATCAGCAAGCAGCACACGAAAGAATAATTTATGAACGACTACAGGAAGCTGCAAAAGGAAAAGCTGTTGCAACGCAGAGAAGCATGTTTCCTGTAACAATTGAACTAGCACCTTCAGACACAGTTTTATTGGAAGACCTGATGAATGATCTGCAGCAACTGGGATATATGATCGAGCCATTTGGCAAAAACACTTTTGTTGTCCAGGGAACCCCGGCTGATGTAGCACAGGGAAATGAAAAACAAGTGATCGATTCATTGCTGGAACAATACAAACATTTCAGCAATGATCTTAAATTTTCAAAAAGAGAGAAGTTAATTCGTTCACTTGCATGGCAACAAGCTATCAAAGCTGGCAAACAGCTTACGGAAAAAGAAATGGAAGTTTTGGTAAATGATCTTTTTCAGTGTCAACAACCGAATATCTCTCCGGATGGGAATCCCACTTATTTGGAGTTTAAAAAAGAACAATTAGAAAAAATGTTTGGCGGTTGAATTATCACTTAATACTTCTCCCGCAAGCCATGAATGAACTTTTCAACTGCTCTTCTCACCGCCGTTGCTGATGCCTGGTGATTATTTACAAGAGTTGAGAAGATAAGCAGCTTCCCTTTTTTAGTATATAGAAAACCGCTAAGCGCAACTACTCCTGACAGAGTTCCGGTTTTAGCAAATATATAAGTGCTGTCAGCTTTATAATAACTGCTGATCGTACCCTCACCACCGGTGGGAAGAATGACTTTTATTCTTTCCATTCCAAATTCATTTTTCATTTTATTCAGAATGGCAACAAAATCCTGTGGAGTAAATAAATTGTAGCGGCTAAGACCAGAGCCATCAACCCATCTTGGCTTTTGAGGAAGATCTTTAAAATCTGTTTTCAATAATGTATCAATGATCTTAGCATAATTCATTACCCCTAATTTTTCATTACTTACCATCAATAAGCTTTGCTCAGCAAAAAAATTATCACTACGATGCATCATGGGTTTGAGGAGGGAGTCGGTGGGTTGGGAATGGATTATTATGAAGTCTTTAATTCTCAATTGCTCATGACCATCAAAGTAAACATTTTCGTTTCTAATTGGTTTGTGTAATGTATCAGCCAAGAGCTGGTTAGTTACAGAGTTAGAAGTAACAAATGGAATAACCTGCGTTTTTTGACTATCATAGGTAAATTTTGCGAAAAATGTATTGGTACCAATATCTCGTCCCGCTTTGAATTGGGGAGGAATTCCAGCATCATTTTTTTTACTGATTGTATCATGCGAATATTCTTTACTGAAAAGGTTAATATTAAACCTAAACTTATTCCAAAATTCAGTTTTTGAAAAAGAATTTGGAAATGCTCTATAAATTGGAGTATCTGTTGAACCGAATACAGACCTAGCAGTTTCATTTACATCAAAAAATTTCACAATATTTCCATACATCGGCATAGGCGACCTCTCTGCCATATAAGGTTCTTCATAATCATTCCAAGACCAACCGTTCCCCCATCTGAAATCTGTCCATGCACCATAGCGAACAACAATTGAATTACCTTTTTCTTTTAAAAACTTTATTACTGGCTGATAAGTAAATTCTTCATTTAAAAAAGTTGGATCACCAGTTGGAAGAACGATTAAATCATTTCTATATTCTAAAACTTTTGCTCCTACTACACTATCGCCCAAATATTTCATCGCAGCATAGCAGGTAGGAAGTTTTGTGTTACTTGCCGGTACAAAATATTTATCGCCCTGGTAATTGTACCAATATTTTCCTGTCGCCGGTTCATAAATACTGATGCCAACATGTGCTGTGAGTAACGATGAATCGTTGATGACTTGCTTTGCTGATTTAGCGATCTTTTGTTGAACACCGCAAGACAAGAGAATAAAGCATGAAGTCAGAAATATTAAGTATGACAGCTTTAATTGAAAATTGAACATTGGCGAATAGAATTGTTACAGTACAAGAGCCGATAGCTATCGGCTGCGACGCAAGTTAAGTTTAATAGTAGTACTTAAGCCGGGGAAATAGAAATCATTATCACATCATCAAATTCCCAAATCATCACATTAGCTTCTCTCCTGTGCCCGCAACCATCTTTCAGGGATCTCATTGCTGCTGGCCAGTAAATAATCTTTATAACTGCAGGCGATAAAACGTTTATCAGGCAACTGCATCCACCAGCGGCCGGTCTTTTTGCTTTGAATAAAAGTAGTATCTACTTCTGCAAAAGCCATGTGGTATTCATTGAAAGATTCCCGTTCATCGATCTTTGCTTCTCTCCTGCCGCGGCTGCGACCATCCAGCAAATACCAAAGCATCTGGCTTATTTGTTTTGCGGTAAGGTCGTGTTGGTCTTTATCGGGATCATAACCATAAATGCCGATCGTGTTCACATTCGGGCTCATGCCTGCGTAACGCATCAATACACAACTTTCTTCACCGTTAAAACCATTGGGAGACCCGGTTGTATTTGCAGGCGCATAAGCATACGCCAACGCAGAAATATCAAAACTGAATAATTGAGAATTACGTATCACCGGTTCCATCTCATCAATACTTTCTTTTACATGTCCAACACGGAAACAATCGAAGCGCAGCTTGTCCATCGTTTCCAGCATCCGGGGATGAACAAAATAACTTTGAAAGCCAATATGATTGTAATGACGAACATAATTTGGTTCGCCCGTTAGCATTTCCATTAAGAAGTTATCGCACCGAAAATCAGAATCGAGGTTCAGGTCGATCAATGCATCAATACTCGTTGCTTCAATGATCGATTTGTTTTGTTCATATGCATAATACTGTGCCAGTGTAAGATCATGCGAGCCACCGAGAATGATAACGGTCTTCTTTTCATTGATCAACTCGTTGATAACTGTTCTAAGTGCAGCATAGGTATCGGCAAGCCCCGCACCCTTGCGAAGATTTCCAAGATCGGCCATTCGCAGATCCTGGTGCCAGAAAAATAATTGGTAGAACTGACGGCGAATCGCATCGGGTCCGGCACTGTAGGCAAGATGATGACCATTACCTCTTTGTTCGCCACAACCTATAAAAACGAGATCGGCCTCGTCCACATCAGGGAAATTTTCTTCATCATGTACATTGATGTGATGGCCTATCGTGCCTTCTTTATAACCCTGGTCAAAACTGAGTTCTGCCTTATTAATTGGAGAAAGGAAGTCGGAAATGTTTAGGAAATCGGACATGCTGCAAGTTATGCTAAGAGAATAAAAGAGAGAAGGAGAAAAATAGAGCAATCCACCTATGTTGACAATTTATTTAGAAATAGTCTCTTAGCTTATCTTTGCCCGCTATGGAAGAATTGCTGAAACAAATACAGGATTATAAGAATGAAATTATCGGATCAACAGCAACTGATGAAAAAGCTGTAGAGGAGTTCCGTATCAAATGGCTTGGCACAAAAGGGCTGGTGAAGAACATCATGGGTGAAATGAAAAATGTGCCGAATGAGAAGAAAAAAGAATTCGGACAAATATTAAATGAGTTCAAACAATTCACGGAAGCTAAATATGAAGAGTTAAAATCTCTTACGTCTCACGTTTCACTTCTCACGAGCCAAATTGATCTGACCCTCCCTGGTGATAATATACCTGTTGGTACTCGACATCCGATAAGCATGATGACCAATCGAATTATTTCAATTTTTCAGCGATTAGGTTTTGCAGTAGCTGAAGGTCCTGAGATCGAAGATGACTGGCACAATTTCACCGCATTGAATTTACCTGAACACCACCCGGCAAGAGATATGCAGGATACATTTTATGTGCAACAAAATCCTGATTGGCTATTAAGAACACATACAAGTAATATCCAGATCCGTGAAATGCAGAAAGGCAAATTGCCGATCCGCATTATTTGTCCCGGTCGTGTATATAGAAATGAAACGGTAAGTGCAAGAAGCCATTGTTTCTTTCACCAGGTGGAAGGATTGTATATTGATGAAAATGTTTCTTTCGCTGATCTGAAACAAACACTTTACTTTTTTGCAAAAGAAATGTATGGCAGCGATGTTAAGATCCGTTTCCGTCCTTCTTATTTTCCATTCACTGAACCCAGCGCTGAAATGGATATCAGTTGCATGCTTTGCAAAGGGGCAGGTTGTAATGTTTGCAAGAAAACGGGCTGGCTTGAAATTCTCGGAAGTGGTATGGTTCATCCAAATGTTCTATCCAATTGCGGCATTGATCCAAATAAATACACCGGCTTTGCATTTGGCATGGGTATCGAACGCCCGGCATTGTTGAAGTATGGTATTAATGACATCCGCCTGTTCAGCGAGAATGATGTAAGGTTTTTAAAACAGTTTACTTCTGCAGTGTAGTTACTGGTTAACTGCTAATGGTTATTTGGATAATGTCAACTTAGGAATTCCTATTAGGCTCTTGTTGCGTCGCCCGTCCGAACGGTTCATCCGGGCCGGCACTCTTGTACGTTCAGTAATTCTATTCCTCTATCTTTATCCCCATAATCCATAAAAATCTCATGAATTCCGGTTCTATCATTTGCGTTTGTGGCGCTGGTACTATGGGCAGCGGTATTGCACAAGCTGCCGCTTCATCAGGCTTTTATACCATTCTTTATGAACTCAATGACATTGTTCTGAATAAAGCAAAAGCATCCATTGAAGTAAGCCTCCAAATATTAGTTGATAAAAATAAGATCACAGCCGCAGCAAAGCAGGAAACGTTGAACAATCTCAAATTCACTAATGATCTTCATGATTGTTTAGGTGATGTGATCATAGAAGCTATCATTGAAAAGACAGAAGCTAAAATTACTTTATTTAATCAATTGGCAGAGATCAATCACAGTGAAACTGTTTTCGCCAGCAATACTTCTTCGCTATCTGTAACAGAAATTTCCAAAGGAGTAAAGAATCCTGAACGTGTTATTGGTATGCATTTCTTCAATCCTGCGACTATTATGAAACTGGTGGAAGTGGTGAATACTGCATTTACAAATTCCCAAACCACCGACATCATCATTGAACTGGCAAAACAAATGAATAAAACGCCGGTTATTTGTAAAGATTCACCAGGCTTTATTGTAAACCGTGTAGCCAGGCCCTATTATATTGAATCATTACGTTTGGCAGAAGAAGGATTAATTGATTTTGCCAAGATCGATTCATTGATGGAATCAACTGGTTTTAAAATGGGCCCCTTTAAACTCATGGATCTGATCGGTAATGATATTAATTATGCTGTGAGCTGCTCTGTTTATGAACAAATGGGAAATCCCGAAAGGCTAAAACCCTCTTCTATACAAAAAGAAAAAGTCGAGAAAGGTGAATTAGGCAAAAAAACTGGGAAAGGGTATTACGATTACAATTAACTCACTTCACATAAGTTTGCAGTAACTATTATTAAATGAATGTTCAAAACTCCCCTTTAGGGGTTGGGGGTAAAGTACTTGTTACCGGCGGCACCGGCTTTATTGGCGCTTATATCATCAAAGAACTTGTTGAAAAAGGGTACACTGTTCGTGCAATACGCCGTACTAATAAACTTCCTTTTTTTATTTCTCCTGATATCTTAAATAAAGTGGAATGGGTAAACAGTGATGTGCTGGATGTTGTTTCCCTAAATGAAACAATGCATGGAGTTAACACTGTTATTCACTCTGCAGCACTGGTTTCTTTTGATAAAAAAGAAAGAAGGCAGATGTATAATACAAATGTTGACGGAACTGCCAATGTGGTAAACCTTTCCCTTGAAAATGGAATAAAAAAACTCGTTCATATTAGCTCGATCTCGGCATTAGGAAGAACATTCGCTGGTGAAAAAGTAAATGAAGAAAAAAAATGGATGGACAGTAAATTGAATTCTCATTATGGCATCAGTAAAAATAAAGCTGAAATGGAAGTATGGCGTGGCATGGGTGAAGGATTGGATGCTGTGATCATTAATCCAAGTACTGTTCTTGGATTCGGTAATTGGCACGACAGCAGTTGCGCTATTTTTAAAAATTCATACAAAGGATTTCCCTGGTACACAAATGGGATCAATGGATTTGTAGCTGTTGAAGATGTAGCCAGGGTCGCTGTGAAGTTAATGGAAAGCGAAATCAGCGAAGAACGCTTTATCATTAGTAATGAAAACTGGGAGTTTAAAAAACTGTTTGATGCAATTGCAGATGGTTTTGGTCAAAAACGTCCAAAATGGGAAGCCACTCCATTTCTAAGCAGCATCGCATGGCGGATAGAAAAAATAAAATCTTCCATACAAAATGCAAAGCCATTGCTCACAAAAGAAACCGCCAGGATCGCTTTAAGTAAAACTTATTGGCAAAACGATAAAATACTAAAGGCTTTTCCGGGATTTTCCTTTATGCCATTAGAATCCTGCATCACAAAAGCCTGCAAAAACTACGCAGATGCAGTAAACAATATGCAACTAAAACCATAACTGCATTATCTTTATCTGGCAATAGTTTATTCTATGAAAAAAATATTCCTGTTTACCCTGCTGATCCTTTCATTTTGTTTTGGGCATAGTCAAAATTTTACAGTTTCCGGAAAGGTGATCGATTCTGCATCAAAAGAGCCGTTGTCTTTTGCATCCGTTTTTTGCCAGAATACTACACAGGGCACTGCTACTAATAAAGAGGGAACCTTTCACATGAGTTTGAAAGAAGGTGGTTATGATCTTGTAATCACTTATACGGGGTACAAGTCCCAGATGATACGTATTAGCCCTGAAATAAAAACCAATGATCTTGAGATCCAAATGGTAAAGGAGGAAAAAAGTATTGAAGAAGTTGTGATCCGCAGCAGCAATGAAGTAAAAAATGGATGGGAAAAATATGGAAAGTTCTTTCTGGAGAATTTTATCGGTACCACTCCTTTTTCATCTCAATGTTTTTTACAAAACCCTGAAGTTTTGAAATTCTATTATTTCAAAAAATCAGACAAATTAAAGGTGTTGGCAGATTCGCCATTGATCATTTCCAATAATGCGCTGGGATATAATCTACGGTACAATCTCGATTCATTCCTTTTTATGTATAAAACTGATATATGCAGTTACAGGGGTTTGAGTTTTTATGAAGAAAAAACTTCAACCGAAGACAGCATGAAACTTTGGAAAAAGAATCGGGAAAAAGCCTATCTAGGCAGCCGCTTACATTTTATGCATAGTTATTATGACAGCACTTTGGTACAAAGTGGCTTTATCATTGATATGCTCGATGAAAAAGACGATAAAAAGTTCACCAAGATCACTGAACCTTTTGACACCACGTGGTATGCGCCGGCAGATAGTGTAAATGAGATCGATATTTACTTTCCAAGAAGGATCAGTATCACCTATACAAAAAAATCACCTGAGAATGAGTATTTGAAAAAATATAAGCTCCCGATGAATATAAGTATGCAAATATCTTATATAGATATGCTTGATGTTATAACCATTAAGCAAAACGGTTACTATTATGATCAGAAGGACTGGATAAATTTTGGTTATTGGAGCTGGAAAAATATTGCAGACCAGGTGCCCAATGATTATACAATGGAACAATAAAGGCCTTTAACTTTCAACTTTCTTACCCATTACTTTATCCCACAATTGTGGAATACGTTTTATCCAAACTAACTCTCTCCTTTTTTGGCTTGCATCTTCTGCGGGATAACCAAAATATGTTTTACCACCGGCAAGTGAAGATGGAACGCCACTTTGAGCAAGTACAATTGCATCTCTGCCAATCGTCAATGTTTTGCTAACACCTACTTGTCCCCAAAGGGTCACGTTGTCTTCAATTTTTGTTGCGCCGGCAATACCTACCTGGCCAGCAAATAAACAATTTTTACCAACTTCAGTATCATGGCCAATATGTACAAGATTATCGATCTTGGTTCCAGTGCCAATAACAGTATCACCGCTTACTCCCCGATCGATCGTACAGTTAGCACCGATCTCAACAAAATCTTCTAATACAACTCTTCCGCAACTGGTCATTTTTTTATAATGAATATTACGGTTGGTCTTCTTATTGTAATAAAATGCATCACTTCCGATAACAGCACCTGCCTGTATAATAACATTGTTACCTATCACAGAATGATCCAAAATGGTTACGTTAGGATGAATAATACAATCATTCCCGATCGTTACATGATTACCAATAAAAGAATTAGGCATGATCACGGTGTTTTGTCCAATTGACGCCGAATCACTGATGTTCTTCGATGATGGAGCAAATGGGCGAAAATGTTCTATCAACTTTATATATGCTTCAAACGGATCGCTTACAATAAGCAATGTTTTTCCTTCAGGATGATCTGTATTCTTATCGATAATAATTACTGTAGCAGCGGAATTGATACAGGTATCATAATATTTTGGATGATCTACAAAAACGATATCACCATTTTCTACTTTATGAATTTCATTGATGCCAGTTGCAGATGCATTTATATTTCCAGTGATCTCTGCTCCAATGAATTCAGCGATCCATTTTACGGGAACCGGTTTATCCAATCGCATATATTATAATTTTTTCAAAGGTAAACAGCTTTGCAATGCATAACATACTTAGTATTTATCTAATGAATTCAGTTTTGCGACGTTTTGAAGTCCTTGTAAAAAGAATTTGTTCTACAAATGATGATATAAAAAGATAAGATGATGATCTTTATTTCAATTTTATTCTTCATTTATTCATTATTTGTTCTATTATCCACAAGCAAAATTGAAATGTTAATAAAATTTCTTTAAAAAATTTTTTAGTTAGAAAAAAATGTTACTAATATTGTGAAGGGAAATTTATTTCCCGGTACTTACTAACCCATCCACATATTTCTCCCCCGAATCTTCGGGGGAGATTTTTTTATAGAACATTTCTGTTCACAATAAAAGTAATTTTCATTTGCTCGTATTAAAAGATCGCTTAAAGTCCAGCACTTTTTAAACTCAACAACGCTCAATTATTTCCAATATCTTTACTTCACTCAAAAAAAGAATCACATGCTGAAATCGATGACCGGCTTTGGAAGAGCTGAAAGATCTGTAGGAGGTAAAACGTTTCTTGTTGATATAAAATCTCTTAATGGTAAACAGTTTGAGTTGCAATTAAAGCTTCCGGCTTTTTTAAAACCATTTGAATTTGATATCCGCCGCATTCTTTCTTCCCAACTTGGCCGCGGCAGCGTTGATTGTACCATAAGTTTAAAAGAAACAGGTAATGCAAAACCAGTTTCGATCAATATTGAATTAGCAAAAGCCTATTACAAACCACTTGCAGACCTTTCAAAAGAGTTAGATCTCGATCCATCAAATATTTTAAGCACACTTGTAAAGCTACCGGAGGTTATAACCCCCACCAGTGAAACGTTAACTGATGAAGAATGGAAAGAATTTCAAAAAGTGATAATGCTGGCGATCGATGATCTTAATATTCATAGAGATGATGAAGGGAAATCGCTGGAAAAGGACCTGCTTTCCCGGGTTCATAATATTCTTTCACAATTAGGAGAAGTACAAAAGCTGGAACCAAATCGTAAACAGATAATCAGGGACGATATAACAAAACTAATGGAAGAATTTGCCGGCAAAGAAAACTACGATAAGAACAGGCTTGAACAAGAACTCATCTATTACATTGAAAAGATCGATATAAGTGAAGAAATGGTTCGCTTAAGAAATCATTGTGACTATTTCAAAGTCGTTCTTGCAGAAGCTGAAGAATCAAAAGGAAAGAAGCTGTCGTTCATTTTACAGGAAATTGGCCGTGAAATAAATACTACCGGCGCCAAAGCCTATGATTCATCCATTCAAAAATGCGTGGTGATGATGAAAGATGAGCTGGAGAAAGCAAAAGAACAAATATTAAATGTCCTCTAGTTAGTTTTGTAAGATGAAAGGGCTTTTGAAAATACTCAATATTCAATGTTCTATGCTGCTTATTCAACCTAAAGGATTTTTTGTCATTTTATTGGTTTCATATCTTCTTTCTTCCTGCACTACTGTTGATCTTTACGAAAAAACTGTTTCTTTACCTGATCATGAATGGAAAGGTTCTTATAAACCAGAATTCAATTTTACTATTTCTGATACAACTGTTTCCTACCAGGTGTTTTTTGTAATACGACATACCGAGAAGTATAATTATAATAATATTTGGATAAACCTTTACTCACAACCACCTGGAGATACCTTACATAAAGCCCCTTATGAATTGCAACTTGCCACTAATGAAAAGGGTTGGCTTGGATCAGGTATGGATGATATTTATGAGCAAAGACGAGAGCTAACAGGAAAAGTACATTTGAAAGCCGGTCAATACAAACTGATACTGGAAAATATTATGCGTGAGGACCCTTTAAAGGAAGTGTTGAATGTTGGCGTCAGGATCGAAAAAGCTAAATAACCTCACCCATGCCTTCTGCCGGAAAAAGATTCAGAATTATTACCATTGTTTATTGGTTACTGCTTTTATACATTGTTGCTGCGCTGGTTTGGTGGTTTGTATCGTTGGAAAAACAAAACCAGGATCTAACTGATCTGCGCTTAAGTGATCTGAATTCTCAAAAGACCAGCCTGGATCCAAAAAAGTTTACAGACGAATACTTTAAAATTGAAGACGATTCAAGAAGAAATACTGAAAAATACATTGCTGAAGGCATTACTTTTCTCATATTAATATTTGTTGGTGCTTTTTTTGTTTATCGCTCAATGAGAAAACAATTTAATATGCAATCACAGCAACAACATTTTATGATGGCCATTACCCATGAATTAAAAACACCCATTTCGGTTGCAAAACTTAATCTTGAAACATTGCAGAAATACCAGCTTGATGTTGAAAAACAAAAAAAGCTGATACGAATGACCTTGCAGGAGACATCAAGGCTTGACACATTAATAAACAACATTCTTGTTTCATCACAGTTGGAAGGTGGTGGTTATATTTCTTCGAAAGAAGAACTTGATTTCTCGTCCTTATTTATAGATTGTATAAGAGAATCGAGGGTACGGTATCCAGAAAGAGTATTTATTGAAAATATTGAACCTGAGATAGAGATTGCCGGAGACCCGTTATTACTACAGTTGTTAATCAGTAATCTTATTGAAAACGCTGTTAAGTACTCACCAAAAGAGAGACCCATCACCTGTAAGCTTGCTAGATCAGGTAGCGATACAATTATGAATATAATTGATGAAGGTATTGGTGTTGCGGATAATGAGAAATCTAAAATATTTGAAAAATTTTATCGTACGGGTAGTGAATCTACCCGAAAAACCCAGGGCACAGGGTTGGGGCTTTATCTTTGCAGGAAGATTGCCGGAGATCATAATGCCGACATTTCGGTGACAAACAATATACCCTCTGGCAGTAATTTCGCCATCCATTTTCATAAATAGTTATGAGCAGGGAAAATTCAAAAGCGTCAATATTACTTGTAGAAGATGAAGAGAATCTTCATGATGCTCTCAAATTGAATCTTGAATTAGAAGGTTACGAGGTTTCTTCAGCATATGATGGAAATGCGGCAGTAAAGTCAGTACAGGGAGAATATTTTGATCTTATAATACTTGATATAATGTTGCCAGAAATGGATGGAATAAATGTCACGGAAACCATTCGTTTGGCAAATAATGAAGTGCCCATACTTATTCTTAGTGCTAAAAACAGCAGTGCAGACAAAGTGCTTGGACTTAAAAAAGGCGCAGATGATTATATGACCAAGCCTTTTAATCTCGAAGAACTTTTATTGAGAGTACAGAAGCTTATTGAAAAGAATAAAAAAATCCTGGATAAAGAAACGATCGGTAATTCTTATTCGTTTGGAAATAATTCTATTGATTTCAAAGCACAGGAAGCAACTACATCCTGTGGTGAAAAAATCCAACTAAGCAAAAAAGAAGGCATGCTTTTGAAATTACTCATTGAAAATAAAAATGAAGTAGTTCCGAGAGAAAAAATATTGCAGGTTGTTTGGGGCTATAATGTTTATCCCACAACCCGTACGATTGATAACTTCATTCTAAACTTCCGTAAATATTTTGAAGAGGATAGCCGCAATCCAAAATATTTTCACTCGGTCAGGGGCGTTGGATATAAATACAGCGAGTAGATCATAGATCCCCCAATTGAGGTCGTATTACAATTTCTTCAACACATGCCGCTGCTGAAAGTTGGCTACAGGCAAATATCATTTTGGCTATGTCTTCTGCTTCCATGATTCTTTTTGAAGAATTATCAAACCCAGCCCACGAATCAGTATGAGCGGCACCGGGAAGAACTGAAGTGACTTTAATATTATAGGGTTTCATTTCTTCACGCAGGTTTTTACTGAATCCATAAATGGCGAATTTGCTGATGCTGTAAGCTCCGCCATTTTTATAAGCATGAAGTGATGCAATTGAACAAAGATTGAAAATATGACCTGATCGCCGAACCATCATGTCCGGCAATAAGGTTCTTGTCAGGTGATAGGCACTGCTGACATTGATCGCAAGTTGGCTTTCCAATGTTCCTTCGGGCTCATTATAAACACTACCGGGCTCAAACAAACCAGCATTATTCACTAAAATATCAGGAACAGCATACTTCAAACTCCAGCTACCAAGCTCTTTTGACTGCTGTTTATCCGCAAGATCAAAAGCTTTTGCTTTTATTGAAACAGAAGGGTATTTAGTTTGCAATTCCTCCATTGCTTTATACAATGCCACTTCACTTCGGCTGCTTAAAAAAAGATCATGCCCATTCGCACCAAAAATCTCTGCTACCGCTTTTCCGATTCCTCTCGATGCACCTGTTATAAGAACATTCATTGAAATTGATTGACTGTTTGAATTTTTCCGGTTTCTTTGCAAATCTACTCCCGATAGACGTCGGGACAAAATCCGCAACTTGCAATATGAAATACCGTCATTTATTTTTTGATCTTGACCATACTCTTTGGGATTTTGAAGCAAATGCAAGGGTGACATTGCTGGAGCTTTATAATTCATTGCAGTTAGAACAAAGAGGTATCAACGACTTTGACCTTTTTCATAAAAACTACCTGGCACATAATGAAAAACTGTGGGAACGCTATAGAAATGGATATATAAGGCAAGAGGAATTAAGAGTAAAGAGAATGTGGCTGGCTTTGCTTGATTTTAAGATCGCTGATGAAATATTGGCGAAAGAAATGAGTATTCAGTTCCTTGATCTCTTACCCACCCGAACAATTCTTTTTCCCTATGCAATTGAAATATTGGAATATCTGTCAAATAAAAAATATGAGCTCCATCTGATCACGAACGGATTTGAAAAAACCCAGCACAGTAAATTAAAATATTCCGGACTAAATAAATATTTTAAAGAAGTAATAACCTCTGAAGGCAGCAGCAGTATTAAACCCAATAAAGAGATATTTGATTATGCCCTCGAAAGAACGGGAGCCGATGTTTCAAACAGCATTATGCTGGGAGATAGTATTGAAGTAGATATTCTCGGCGCTATGAATGCGGGTATCGACCAGGTGTTCATTAATCATTTAGACATTCCAATTGACTTTGAGCCAACCTATGTTGTAAGATCATTAAAGGAACTTGAAGAAATATTCTAACGTGGGTAATTATTTACCACAACGCTACTACTGTTACACCGCCCTTAGCAATGTCATTTATCTTCACCTGTACTTTAGCGTTTAGGGGTAATAAAAGATCAACTCTTGAACCGAATTTAATAAAACCCATCTCCTCGGTTTGCTTTACCTGCTGACCAGCTTGTACATAATTCACAATACGTTTTGCCAATGCCCCCGCAATTTGTTTGATCAATAGTTCCTTCCCGTTCGATTTATACACGACGGTGTGGCGTTCATTTTCTGTTGAAGATTTTGGATGCCATGCAACCAGGTATTTTCCTTTATGGTATTCACTATACATAATGTCGCCGCTAACAGGGTTGCGGTTTACATGAACATTCAGCGGACTCATAAAGATCGAAACCTGTATCCTACGATCAGCAAAATATTCGTCGGCTTCTACTTCTTCAATTGCGACTACTTTACCATCAGCGGGTGCAATAATAGCATTATCCTGTACTGTTAATTTTCTTTTAGGAATTCTGAAAAAGGAAATAAGGAAGATGAGCAGCCCTAAAGTGGCTATAAAAATGATCCAGCTTAATGCTGGTGAAGAATAACTGATGAAATAAAATGAAACAATATTGATCACACCGAATAAAATGGTGGCCCATGCAATACTACTATAGCCTTCCCTGTGAATTGTCATGCGGCAAATATAGGAAAATGGTTATTGGTGAATTGTGAATGGTTAATAGCGAGTTACATTAACAAATAAACATAAAGCCAAACTGCAGGAGTTGCTAAAAGTAATGAATCAAAGCGATCTAAGAACCCGCCATGGCCTGGCATAAAGCTTCCGCTGTCCTTTACCCCCGCCATCCTCTTAAGTTTCGATTCGAGGAGGTCACCAAGAGTTCCGAAAATAGAGGCAATTCCAGCAAGTATCATAACAGCAACCGCAACTAACCATAAATCTATTGTAGCGAAATATGTAATTAAGCCAATCATAACAACACTCAGAATGATGCCACCAATTGTGCCTTCCCAGGTTTTTTTTGGTGAGATCTTCGATAACGGCGTTTTCCCAATTAATGATCCAACTATATAGGCCATAGTATCGTTGATCCAAATGGAAATGATGATTAACAGCGGAATAGTGCCGGCGGCCGACACAATCTTGGTGTCATGAATATGAATATCAATTTCTTTATATAAACTTATCATCAACCCCCAGCTTAAAGAAATATAAAGTAACCCTAAAGCGGCTATTCCAAAAGCTTTCAGTTTGATCTGCCTGGTTTGAAAAACTCCCATGACAAGCATAACTATGCCTGCAATAGAAACGGGAAAGGAAAAATTTTCTTTTAAATGATAATTACTTATTTGATAATCCGGTCCACAAAACCAAAGCATAATAGCAAAACCCAGCAGCATTAAACCAATCCGAGTATAACGATGATAATTTGTGTTATGAATTTTTTCAAGCAGGTTGAAATACTCCCACCAACACCCAAAATGAATGATAGAAAACAAGATCAAAAAGCTCCATTGATTCCATAATAACCCTGTCAGCATCACGGCTGCAAAAATTATTGCAGTCAGCGTTCTTGTTTGAAATGTTTTCCAGTTAAAGGCCATATTAAAGATGATAGTGGTTAGATGATAACTGGTAGTTTATACAAATGGATTTGAATCATCGATATTATCTCTCGCATATACTGTCTCATAACTATTGGTTGATCTTTTTTTCATCAATATAACTATGATTATTATTAATAAAAGGCTAATAGTTGCGAGTAGGGTTTTATTGCCTAATGAAACGGTAACAGATTCCTGATCGGCTAATGCAGGATTAAACCAGATCATTACAACAGCAAAAGCATCATACACAAAATGCGCAATAATAGATGGCCACAAGCTACCACTGTACCAATACATCAATCCTAATAATATACCGAGAATAAACCTTGGAATAAATCCATAGAATTGTAAATGGATGGCCGAAAAAATAAATGCAGTTACAAGAATGCCCGCCCATGGGCTCTTAAAAAATTTGATAAACAGCCTTTGTAAAACTCCACGGAAAAATAATTCTTCTCCCACACCTGCAAATACAGCCACTAAAACAAGGTTCATAAAAAGATCCTGTACTGTATCCCTTTTGAGCATAAAACCGATCTGTTTCGCGGTTGCTTCTTCACTTTCTTTCATCCATTTACCAATGGATGTTGTCTCGGGTATCAAGGCATTATTGATCGTCCCTGTCCAATCAACAAATGGCAGGGCTACGAGCAATACAGTTATCCCTAAAATAAAATATATCGGTTTAGCAGATGTTAACCCCAGGTAGTGTGTTGGCTTAGCGTCACAGAATCGTGCAAAAAGAAAAACCGGAATAATGTATAATGCAAGAAATTGAACGACCAGCATTCCCCTTAAAAAAGTAAGTAATGATGGGTCTGCGTAATCCCATTTATCAGGATCGGCCAATGTCATTAGATCTATCCCTGTAGCTTTCGAAAGTATCAATGTTCCGATAAATCCAATGATCATAAAACAGCCCACAGCCATTCCGGCAAATATGAGCAGTTGTAGCAGTGGATGCACTTTTTTAAAATAAGCCATAATTAAAACTGGTTTGTTGCGACCAATTCTCGATAGTAAATTTGCCGTTTGTCGTCAATAGCAGCAAATGTAGATAGCAATTAATAATTAATAATGAATAATTAAGAATTCTCTAAATCAGAATGATCAAGATTGGAAACATAGAATTGCCTGATTTTCCATTATTGTTAGCACCAATGGAGGATGTAAGTGATCCACCATTCCGGTCTGTATGTAAGGATAATGGCGCCGACCTGATGTTCAGTGAATTTATTTCAAGTGAGGGTTTGATAAGGGATGCAATGAAGAGTAAGATGAAACTCGATTTTAGTGAAGAAGAACGTCCATTCGGTATCCAGATATTTGGTGGCGATGAAGAAGCGATGGCGATGAGTGCTAAGATCTGCGAAGCAGTGAACCCTGACCTTGTTGATATAAACTTTGGATGCCCGGTGAAAAAAGTAGTGAGCAAAGGAGCCGGCGCTGGGGTGTTGAGAGATATTGACCTGATGGTAAGATTAACCGATGCGGTTGTAAGATCAACCTCATTACCTGTTACAATTAAAACGAGATTGGGTTGGGATGATCATAGTAAAAATATTGAAGAAGTTGCTGAACGGTTGCAGGATATTGGTATAAAAGCCATTTCAATTCATGGAAGAACAAGAGCGCAACTTTATAAAGGCGAAGCTGATTGGACGTTAATTGCAAAAGTGAAAGAGAATCCGAGAATTCATATTCCTGTTTTTGGAAACGGTGATATTGATTCTCCTGAAAAAGCATTGGAATATAAAAACCGATACGGTGTAGATGGGATAATGATCGGCCGTGCAGCGATCGGTTATCCTTGGATCTTTAATGAGATAAAACATTTTATTAAAACAGGAGAACATTTACCGGCCCCAACAATTCAGCAAAGAATAGAAGTTATCCGTAAACATTTGTATCGTTCTGTGCAGTGGAAAAATCCGGTTGTTGGTGTAAATGAAATGCGCCGACATTATGCTAACTATTTAAAAGGAATGCCTAATATAAAAGAGTACAGAAATAAATTGGTGACACTAAAAACTGTGGAGGAGATAGATGAGGTGTTGAATGAAATTATAAATACCTATTCTAATTACGAATTTGAAAGAATGGTGATCGAATTACCAAATTATCACGAGAAATGTTCGGCATAATGATTCAGGCCACTTTGGGTTTATGGCGAATCAGTCCCCAAATTGAAACGATCGTCCATATACCTTCCAGCACAACAAATGGCATAAAATAGATAAGTACTGCTGCATAACAACTCAATGCGCCGCCAATTATATTCAGTATAAAAAAGAATTTTCCATTTTCAGGTATCCATTTCATAGTATTCAAAAAATACGCAAGCAATACAAGGCCAACACCGATTGTACCGATCCAGTCATTATAAGTCATAAGCAAAAATTTTTTTAGGGAAAATCCAGAATAAAATTATTTCTTGATGGCATCCAGTACTTCTTTGCCAGTTGGAGAAATAGAAGGGTCAAAATAATTAACAAGCATCCCTTCCTCATTTATCAAATACTTTGAAAAATTCCAGCTTGGTTTTTTGTTTGTCCAGCCATTTTTGTGTTTATCTGTTAACCATTGGAAAACAAGATTCTGATCCTGACCATACTTAACCGAACTCTTTTTAGCCAATGGAAATGTGACCCCATAATTCACCCTGCAAAATCTTTCAATCTCTTCATCATTTCCTTTTTCCTGTTCTTTAAAGTCATTAGCAGGAAAACCGATGATCACCAACTTTTCCTTATTCTCTTCATATAATTTTTGGAGAGCATCATATTGATCAGTATAACCACAATCCGAAGCAGTATTTACCACTAATATCTTTTTTCCCTTATAGCTCGATAAAGGAATTGAATCGCCATTATTCAACTCAACAGATAAATTATACACTGACTGAGGTGGCAAAGTGGGTGACTCATTTGTAAATACCTTGCTTCTTCTTCCGGTTATTCTTCCGAGCCACGTAACTAGTGGATAAACAAGTTTTAAAAATCTTTGTCGCAATGTCATTTGGCAAAGCTAACATTACTTGTCGAATAGAATACTGGGCATATAAGAGTTCCCTTCGACAAGCTGAGGATAATCTTGCAAAGGACGATGATTATTGCAATGTTGCTGGCCAAATCCTCCTATTCACGATTGACCATTCACAACTCACCTTATTATCCATTTAAACAATTTTAATTTCCCTTTGAATGGTGGATATTTAATTGAAGGGTCGAACCAGGTTGGAGTTTTCATCACGGCTTTTTTATGACTGAATGTATCGAATGAATATTTGCCATGATAGTTACCAGTGCCACTGAAACCACGGCCACCAAATGGTAAATAATGATTAGTGAGATGCCAGCTTGCGTTGTTAACACACCCGCCGCCAAATGCTACACTGTTTAACCAACTATTTTCTTTTTCCTTGCTGGATGTAAAAACATAAAAAGCTAAAGGATTAGGATGCTGTTCTATTATTTGAATCGCCTCGTCTTTTGTTTTAAATGATACGAGCGGAAGGATGGGGCCAAAGATCTCATCTTTCATCACTGTGTCGTTGATGCTTACATTATCAAGCAAAGTGGGTTCAATAAATAATTGCTGCTTATCTGTACGTCCACCGAAAATTACCTGGCTATTGGATAAATACCCGGCTATGCGGTCAAATTGTTTTTCGTTGATGATCTTGCCGTAATTATAGCATTGCTCCGGTTTATCAGTAAAAAAATCTTTAATAACATCTTTCATTGATGAAATAAATTTCTCTTTTACTGATTCATGCACGAGCACATAATCAGGAGCTACGCACATTTGCCCTGCATTCGAAAACTTTGCAACACCGATCCGGCGGGCAGCCACTTTAATGTTTGCATCATTTTCGATCACGGCTGGGCTTTTTCCTCCTAACTCAAGCGTAACAGGCACAAGTTTTTCGGCCGCCATTTTATAAATTATTTTGCCTACTACTGTGCTACCAGTATAAAACACATGATCAAAAGCAAAATTGTTCATCATTTCCGGAACCACTGTTGCACCATCACCTTGCACATATAAAATATAGCCTGAAGTAAAAACATCTTCGATGATCTTTTTCATCACGGCATCTGTGGCTGATGCAAATTCACTCGGTTTAAGTACAACACAGTTGCCAGCAGCAATAGCTCCGATCAATGGATTTATTAAAAGCTGGAAAGGATAATTCCAGGGACCAATAATTAAAACAACACCGAGTGGTTCTTTTAAAACTCTGCTGCTTGAAGGAAGGTTTACTAAATTAGTTCCAGCATTTTCTGGCTGCATCCATAAGTGTAAATTTTTTATAGCAGCATTCAATTCGCTTATCACCAATCCTGTTTCCGTCACCCAGCTTTCTTCCGGGCTTTTTTTCAGATCTGAGTATAATGCATCATAAATATCTTGTTCATGCTTTAAAATGGATGATTTGAGCTTTTTTAATTGTTCTTTTCTAAAACTATAATCTTTGGTTTTACCGGAATTAAAATAGCTACGCAACTGTTGCAAAGAAGATAAGAGCATATAAATGGTTATATGCCGTAATTTACAATCATTCCTTAATTTACTGCCATGAATGGATCTAAAATACGATGGGGCATATTGGGCTGCGGACGCATTGCCCGAAAGTTTGCAGCAGATCTTCGTTTAGTTGCTGATGCAGAGTTAACGGCTATTGCAAGTCGCGATAAAGAAACACTTGAATTATTTGCAAAAGATTTTCCCTGCAAACATCATCATAACAGCTATGAAGCTCTTTCAGCCAATAATGAAGTAGATGTGATCTATATCGCCACGCCTCATTCCCATCATTATGAGCATACGATGCTTTGCCTTAATCATAATAAAGCGGCTTTATGTGAGAAAGCATTTGCAATAAATAGCAGGCAAGCGATTGAAATGATAAAAACAGCCAAAGAGAAAAGGATCTTTTTAATGGAAGCCCTCTGGACAAAATTCTTACCGCACTATAGAAAATTACAGGAACTGCTTCAAAAAAAAACATTGGGTGAGATAAAAAGCGTACTTGTAAATTTTGGATTTAAAACAACGGAAAGTTCTCCTAAACGTTTATTTGATCCCTTACTTGGCGGAGGTACATTACTTGATATTGGCATTTACAATGTTTTTATGACAATGGCTGTTTTGGGCACGCCGGACACGATAGAAGCGACCATGACTCCATCTTCAACAGGCATTGATGAACAGATCGCTGTCCTGTTTAAATATAAGAATGGAGCAATGGCACAATTGTTTTCTTCATTTACTACCAATCTGCCAATACAAGCAGAAATAAATGGCACTGAAGGCTGTATTACTCTTACCACCAGGTTTTATGAACCATCAGCGACAATTCAATTATATAAACAGCCGGGAGAAAAAGAAATCATTGCGGTCGAAAAAGAAGGAGGTTTTGGTTATCAATATGAGGCGAGACATGTAAATGAATGTTTGAGAAAAGGATTGATAGAAAGCCCGGTGATGACACACGCCGATACATTGTTATTAATGGAAATCCTTGACACGATAAGAAATAAAGCAAGAATCGAGTACCCCGCAGATCAATAATAAGCTATCTTACTACCCTGTTTCTTTAATTTATATTTTCATTTTAGATAATATGTCAGATGAATATTATATGACCCAGGCATTAAAAGAAGCCAGAAAAGCTTTTGATGAAGATGAAGTTCCAATTGGTGCTGTGATTGTATTGAACGGAAAGATCATTGCTCGCGGCAGCAATATGACTGAAAAATTAAATGACCCTACAGCTCATGCTGAAATGATCGCTTTGACATCTGCTTTTAATTTGCTTGGAAGTAAATATTTACCTGAAGCAATATTGTATGTAACAGTTGAACCTTGCCTGATGTGTGCAGGAGCAATGTACTGGAGTAAGATCGGTAAAGTAATATGGGGCGCAGATGATGAAAAGAACGGGCATAGAAGAATAACCGCAAGTAACTGGCCCTTTCATAAAAAAACAGAGATCGTTTATGGTGTTCTGAAAGAAGAATGTGCCCAGTTAATGAAAGATTTTTTTCAAAAGAAAAGATAATGGCAAAAGCAAACTCAAAAAAGACAGTGATCACCAATCCCCGAACAAGACGGGAAACAAAAATTGATGCTCACATCTATGAACCTTTTAAAGCAGCTATTCTTAAAAGTTTAAAAGGAAGTAAAGGAAAAACATTTACTGAAATTACAGATGAGGTTGTAAAAACGACCCGAACAACATTTCCTGAATTTAAAGGCTCCAAACCATGGTACACAATTTCCGTTCTCAAAGATCTTGAGACAAGAGGAGTGGTTGAAAATTATGTTGAAAAAGGAAAAAAAATCAACCGGCTTAAAAAATGATCAGAGTGCTTTTATTTTTATATTCTTAAAAGCAACTCCACCGCCATGGTCCTGTAAAGCAAGATATCCGGATTTTGACATACCATAGGGTTTTACATTTTTCCATTTGCTGTTTGCTTTCTGTTGTTCCCATTCCGGGCTCCATAACTGGTAATCGACAACCTTTGTTCCATTCAGCCAATGCTCAACATGACCTTTATTGATAACGATCTTTGTATGATTAAATTCACCAGCTGGCTTCGCTACTTTTGCACTTGGAGCTTGCATATCATAGTTGGCGCCGCTGAATTGTTTGTCAGATAACTTATCAGGATAACCTAGATCATCGATCAGTTGATATTCGGGACCCGACTCATATGTAGCGCCGTTATCTTCTGTTACCATATAGATAATGCCACTATTTTTCTTTGGTGAAATTTTCCAGTCGATCTGCAATTCATAATTCTCATATTTATTTGCGGTGATCAGGTCAGCTCTTTTTGTTACTCCTTCCGTTTTACAATACAGTTCACCATCTTTAACATCCCAGTTATCAGTTTGTTTGTTTTGATAACTGCGCCACCCACTTGTACTTTTTCCATCAAACAACAAGACCCATCCTTGCTTTTTTTCTTTTGAAGAAAGTGTGTTGTCTTTTTGTTTATTGATCGTCATAAAAGACATAGTCACAATAACTGTGCAAATAAATAATAACGTTTTTCTCATTATGTGTTTTTTTATACTAATAATTTCAAATTAACAGGATCCCACTTAATCGCTTTTCCCTGGAAATAGCTATCGTTACATAATAAAGCCGGTGCCGCAGCCCGATAACCAAACGATGCATCTTCCACTGTTGGCTTGCCTTCTCTTATTGAACGCATCCAGTTATAATGATGATCATAATGTGCCCCTTTGTATCCATCCTGTACTTTAAAAGTAGTTATATCGGGGTCCTTCATTTTTTTACGGTCATAATCCGGTGCATATTGTTTTGCTTTTAATACCTGCGCATAATTATCCGGCGGATAAGAAAAATTCTTTGTTAATGTCACATCATTCCAGTCAACAAGCATAGACCCTTCATTCCCTACCATTCGGAAATATGAGCCATCACGATTGCTGTCAACAAAATTTACACGCAATGATAAATTGAAGGCGGGATGTTTTTCAGTTTGGGGATAATCAAACATACCCAGCATTATATCGGGCACATCACGGCCATCTTTCCAATATCTAAGTCCGCCGGTTGACATAATTCTTGTCGGTCCATTTGAGCTGATAATATAATGCAGGCTTGACAATAAATGAACAAACAGGTCGCCACAAACACCGGTTCCATAATCTTTAAAACAACGCCAGCGAAAAAAGCGTTTCGGATCGTATGGGACCTGTGGCTTATCTTTTAAAAATCTTTTCCAGTCAACATTTTTTTCCGATGCATCTTCCGGCAAATTATATTGCCATGCGCCACCCGGAGTATTGCGTGCCCAAAATCCCTCAACATAATTCAGTTGCCCGATCGCTCCGGCTTCAAATAATTCTTTTGCTTTTTCATTACCAACAGAACTCAAACCCTGGCTTCCTACCTGTAATACCTTACCACTTTTCTTTTGTGCATCAATTACAGCTTGTCCTTCGGTTATCTGCTGAACCATTGGCTTTTCAACATAAACATGCTTACCACTACTAAGCGCATCCACTGCAATGTCTTTATGCCAATGATCTGGTGTGCCGATAATAACTGCATCAATATCTTTTCTTGCCAATATCTCTTTATAATCTCTCGTGGTAAAAATATCAGCGCCAAAATTCTTTTTTGCTTCTTCCAGTCTTGGATCAAAAAGATCGCAGGCGGCAACGATTTTTACTCCCGGAACCGATTTGGCTGTTTGCGCATCTCCGGTTCCCATACCACCGGCACCGATCAATGCTATTTGGACATTATCATTGAAGCTATAATAATCACGAAGCTTTAATTCCTCCTTTTCAGTGCCAGATGCCTTTATTATTTGTGGAACTGAAGCGACAAGAGCAGTACCCGCAATTCCTTTAATAAACTTCCGGCGAGAATCGTTTCCCATATTATTTATTGTGGTTAAACAACAGCGAAGAAAGTTACATTAAAAATCAAAAGAAGACAGATTTTTATTCCATATCTCGAAAAATGAAAATGTTTGGCATCAATGTTTCATTTGTAAATTTGTTATCCCATTAAATTCCGATCCCGGTAATTATCGGGCCGTAAATTTTAAATCTTAAATCGTTAGTTATGGCATTTACATTAGCTCCGCTTCCATATGCACATGATGCTCTGGAACCTCATATTGACACGCAAACCATGCAAATACATCATGGCAAACATCACCAGGCTTATGTTGACAACCTCAATAAAGCAATTGCTGGTACAGAACATGAAAACAAAAGTTTAGAAGAGTTAGTAAAGAATGCAGGCAAAATCTCTCCGGCTGTTCGTAATAATGGTGGTGGTCACTGGAATCATACTTTCTTTTGGGAAAGCCTTGATGAAAAAGGAGGCAGACCTTCAGGAACAATAGAAACTGCTATTCACGACGCATTTGGTTCGTTTGATGCCTTCAAAGAAAAATTTGCTACTGCCGGTATGACAAGATTTGGCAGCGGTTGGGCATGGCTCATTGTTAAAGATGGCAAGCTTGAGATCACTTCAACTCCTAACCAGGATAACCCGCTAATGGATGTAGCAGAAGTAAAAGGAACTCCAATTCTTGGTGTAGATGTATGGGAGCATGCTTATTATTTAAAGTACCAGAATCGCCGTGCTGAATACCTCGCTGCTTTTTGGAATGTAGTTGATTGGAAAAAAGTAGCTGCAAGATATGAGGTGGCAATGCCAAAGGCAAAAGCAAGTTGATGCTTCTATAAATATTTTCTAACCGCAGAGACAATAAACAATACATACTTTGTGTCTCTGCGGTTATTTAATTTAAATTTGATAGATGTACGACCTCATCCTAAAAAATATTTCTCGTTTTATAACTCTTAGTCCCGAAGAAGAAACATATTTCACTTCTTTATTAAAAGTAAAAAAACTAAAGAAGAAGCAATACCTGCTGCAGGAAGGAGAAATAAATCGTTATGATTATTTTGTAAACAAAGGTTGCCTCCGAACTTACACAATTGATGAAAAAGGACTGGAACATGTTGTACAATTTTCAATTGAAGATTGGTGGACGGGTGATATGTATAGTTTTTTAACTCAAACACCGGCACGATATACGATTGATGCATTAGAAGATACAGAATTGCTTTGCCTGGAAAAAAATGCGTTGGAAGAACTTTATGTCAAGATCCCCAAGTTTGAAAGGTTCTTTCGACATCTTTTGCAAAATGCATTTGTAGCACTACAGGAAAGAATAACTTCAAACCTTAGCCAACCCGCTGATGAACGTTATTGCAATTTCATTGATAAATACCCATTGATGGAAAAACGAATTCCATTAAAGCAGATCGCCAGTTATCTTGGTATTACTCCTGAATCTCTCAGCCGTATCCGTAGCAGCTATATAAAAACTAAGAAAACAGCTTAACCTACATCAAGCTTATTTCTTCTCCTGCATCAATGGAAGCAAGCTCCTTGTCGTTGCAATTTTACATCCTAAAATTTACGACTATCATGAAAAAGATATTTCAAACGAACGAAAGCAACGCAACCACAATTATCAGGATCGTACTTGGTCTTATCTTGTTTCCTCATGGAGCACAAAAAATGTTAGGCTGGTTTGGCGGTTATGGATTTAATGGAACAATGGGTTTTCTTACGGGTGCCGCTGGCTTACCATGGATCATCGCATTTCTTGTAATTGCAATTGAATTTTTTGGTGCCATTGCATTGATATTCGGTTTTGCTACAAGGATCGTTGCTGTAGGTATAATCTCATTATTTGCCGGGATAATTTTCACCAGTCATTCGCAAAATGGGTTTTTTATGAATTGGGCAGGTAATCTAAAAGGTGAAGGATATGAATATCATTTATTGATCATCGGGATGGCCATTGCTTTATTGGTTAGCGGTGCAGGCAAGTGGTCAATTGATTATGCTTTGCAGCGAAAGAAATAATTACTCCTTGAGAATTCTATAAAGCTGTCAACAATTGACAGCTTTTTTATTGTCGATTGCCAGTTGGTTTATGGCACAGGATCATAACCACTTCCTCCCCAGGGATGGCAACGTGAAATTCTTTTGATCGCAAGCCACATTCCTCTAAACACGCCATGCTTCTTCAGCGCTTCTGCTGCATAATGAGAACAAGTTGGTGTGAACCGGCATTTGGGTCCAAGTAAAGGAGAAATGATCCATTGATAAACTTTTATCAATGCAATAAAAGGAAGACTAAGAATGCGAAGAAATGTTTTCATCAATTTTATCAGCTAACTTTTTCAAAGCTACGGCTACTTTTTCTTTCGTTGTTTTAAAATCAGGAAGCTCTTTACCAGTATAAATAAAAAAAACATTTAATTGTTTGCTCTGGGTTTTAAGCGATTCCTTTAATTCATTTTTTTGCAATCGCCATGCTTCTCTTGTCAATCTTTTAATTCTATTTCTGTCAAGAGCTTTTTTAAAATTCTTTGTACTAACTCCAACTCCAAACTGAAGTAAGCTGTTCGCCATTGACTTACGATAACTATTGGGATCACCATTGACAATAAAATAAACCCGGAAAGGACTTACTACAAAACTTTTTCCTTCAGCAAACAATTTTTCAATTTGCTTCCGGCTTTTCAGCCTTTCCTCTTTTCCAAGTGTAAATTGTTTGCTCACAGATATCAAAGATTTACACAGATAATTTTAAAAATAAAAATAGCCCATAAAGGGCTATTCAAATATTTAGAATCTTCAAAAGCCCCCTTCAGGGGGTTTGGGGGTTTCTTATTTCGCTTTTCTTTCATCAGAAACTGTCAGTTTCTTACGGCCTTTTCTACGGCGTGCTGATAATACTTTGCGGCCATCGGCAGTTTTCATACGCTTACGAAAACCATGCACCGATTTACGGCGGCGTTTATGTGGCTGATAGGTTCTTTTTTTACCTGGCATAATCTTAATTTTTTCCTTTTAAAAAATGCCCGTGGAGAAAACGGGGTATTTAATTCACCAGAGGAAACACCACTTTCCACTGTTTGTGAAAGGACGGCAAAGGTAGGGGTTCGATTGCAGATTTTAGGTTTAAGATTTTAGATTTTTATGGACCCAGCTTACCTCTAAACATTAAGCCTGGTTGCGTCGCACTCTTGTACGTCCAGTTCCCTGAGCATCAAAGTTTTTGAGCTTCAAGATCAACATGACCAGATCTTATTTCGGCGCCATAAAAATTGGCTGCATGCCTGTCAAAATCTTCAGTAGAATCGGTGGTATAAAAATGATGACTTGCTCCCCGGCTTATTTTTTTTTCAATTTCAGAATGTCGTTGAAGATAATTAGCCAGGCTATTTGCAACTATTTCACCCTGCGATAAAATTTTTATATCGGCAGGAGTAAACTCCCTGATCTTATCATGCAGCAAAGGATAATGTGTACATGCGAGTAAAATTGTATCGATCACCGGTGATTGATCAAGCAACTGGTTAATATATTTCTTTATAAAAAAGTCAGCGCCGTGTGTATCGTATTCTTCGTTCTCGACCAATGGCACCCACATGGGACATGCCTGCTGAAACACTTTAACCTCAGGGAAAAATTTTTCGATCTCCATTACATAACTGTTAGAACTAACTGTTCCATTTGTCGCTAATATTCCAATATTTTTTGAGTCAGAATAATTGCCGATAACTTCTGTTGTTGGTCGTATTACACCAAGCACTCTTTTTTGCGGATCGATCTTAGCCAAATCATTTTGCTGTATGGTCCGTAATGCTTTTGCTGATGCAGTATTACAGGCAAGCACAACCAAAGGACATCCCTGGTCAAAAAACCATTTCACACATTGCAACGTATAACGATAAACAGTTTCAAAAGAACGGGGACCGTAAGGAGCTCTTGCATTATCACCTAAATAAATATAATCGTAGCGGGGAAGTTTGTTTACAATTTCCCGCATAACTGTCAAGCCTCCATAACCAGAATCGAAAATACCTATAGGGGTGAGTGATGACATGATGCAAAAATAAAAGAGGCTGTTGTAAGCAACAGCCTCTTTCAAATATTTGTTTAAAACTTAATTACCTGTTTTTGTAGCTGGAGGTTTTTGTGCCGATTGATTTGCCGTCTGTGCTGGCGGCAACTTTACCTTGAGTTTTTCGGCAACCATTGGCAGTATGTTATCCGCCGGCGGTCCTACTAATAAGGACTCCCGATTGAATATATATGTGTATCCTTTTTCTTTTGCGACTTCATCAATTGCTTTTAAAACTTTATCATATACCGGGGCTAAAAGAGCATTTTGCTTTGCTTCGATCATTTGTTGAGCAGAGGATTGCCAATTCTGTAATTCTCCAAGATAATCTGCCCTTTGTCTCGCAGCTTGCTGACGTACAACCACGGTTTGTTTAACTGAATCGGTTGAAATGCTATCATAATACTGATATTGGGACAGAAGATAATTGTACGTTCTTGGCAAAGTATCGTTTTGATAACTTGTAAGTAATGTATCTATCTTTTTTAACTCGGGCATCAGGGATACCATTTCATCAACCCGGATATATCCGAATTTGCTTTGCGCCTGTACAGTGCCACTAACCAAACCGGCAGCCAACACAAAAATTGCAATGATCTTTTTCATTTTGATTTACGTTATTGTTTTTTATGAGTATTTTCTGAAGAGTAAAGTTGCCTCTTTAGAAATCTTTAACACTTTTTGGCTACCAAGTTTTACTTCTATTTTATTCCCAATTCCTTCAGCACATCTTCACTCTTGTCCAATTTTGGGTCGGCAAAGATAACGGTAATTCCTTCACTTTTGTCCAAAATAAAATCGTAGCTACGCTGTACAGCTAGCTTCTGTACTGCATTGTAAACCTTGTCCTGCACTGGCTTTACAAGCTCTTGTCTTTTCTTAAACAGATCGCCTTCAAAACCAAAGCGTTTACGCTGCAGATCACGTAGTGCCTTCTCCTTATTAAACAGTTGGTCCTCCCTCTTCTTCTTTAATTCATCACTTAGCATTACTTGCTCAGCCTCAAAATCCCGATACATTTTATCCAGATCGGCTTGTTGGTCGTCAATTTCTTTTTGCCATGTCTTGGCGAAATCATCAAGTTTCTTTTGCGCATCAGTATACTCCGGTAGCTTGTCCAGAATATATTTGGTATCAATAATGGCGTATTTCTGTGCATTAACAGCAAATGATGCAAGCCACATGCTACAAACAACAAGCAATACTTTTTTCATATTGAAATGTTTTAATGATGAATAGAATTACAGAACGTACAAGTGAGTGACACAACGAAAGTTAAATAGTAGTAATGAAGTTTAGTTAAAAATTTTTATTCCGGCTCATAGCCCAGCATAAATGTGAACTTGGTTGCAGATTTCAAACCCTGTCCCGGTTTAATTCGATCGAGACCTATGCCATAGTCAAATCCCAGCAAGCCAAACATTGGAAGGAAGAACCGCATACCTACCCCAGCACTTCTGCGCAGTTGGAATGGATTATACTCTTTAAAACTATACCAGCCGTTAGCGGCTTCAAAAAATGCCAATCCATAAATTGTACTTTGAGGGTTAGTGGCAAAAGGATAACGTAGCTCTAACTGGTATTTATTAAATATGGTAAAGAATCTCGATGCTTGTGATACATCCTCAGAAGGATTGATACTTGGATTCGAGTTTTGATAAATTGGATAACCGCGATGGGCGATGATGTCATATCCCAATACTCCGAAACTATTTGACATACCCGCATCTCCCAACTGGAATCTTTCGAAAGGTGATATTTCAAGGTTGCGATTATACTTTCCCATGAATCCATACTTCGCTGCTATTTTTACGATAAACTGCCTGTTCTTCTCAGCCCCCATTGGTTTACCAAGTGGTACATACCATTCAGCATTAAATCTCCATTTGTGATATTCCGGATGTCTGTATGAATTTTCTGCTTCAATACTCTCGTTGAAAAGTGAATATGGTGGCGTAAACTGAACACTTGCCAGGAAATTAGAACCGCTTGTAGGGAATATTGGATTCGGGCCTGCAGAATTTCTTTGTAATGTAAGTTTATAACTTACGTTGGTTGAAAGACCACTATCAAGTCCCGGGAATATCGGGTAATTTTTCATGTTGTACTGCGTAAAACTAAGCGTATGAATAAGGCTGAAATAATCATCCGGCCATTTCAATTGTTTACCAAGTGAAATACTGAAGCCTGTTGTTTTCATGTAGCTATTCTTGGCTATTTCATCGCTAAACCTGTTCGTCGAATAATCATATCCATTAGCGTATTTGCTTTTGTAAAAAGAAACAGTGAGTGAGTTCCTTTTTTTACCGCCAAGCCATGGTTCAGTAAATGAAAAATTATAAGAGCTGTATTGTTTGCCGTTCGATTGCAAACGAAGACTCAGCTTTTGCCCATCACCTGTTGGCAAAGGATCCCATGATTTTCTATTGAAAATATTTTTTAGAGAAAAGTTGTTAAACGAAACACCCAAGGTACCAGTAAGACCAATTCCACCGCCCCAGCCGGCAGAAAGTTCCAACTGGTCAGAAGATTTTTCTTCTACCTTGTAATGAATATCAACCGTTCCATCATCAGGATTTGGAACAGGGTTAATTCCGATCGTCTCCTGGTTAAAATAATTCAATTGGCCCAATTCTCTTTGTGAACGGATAAGATCAGTACGACTGAAAAGTTCTCCCGGAATTGTTCTCAGCTCACGACGGATAACATGTTCTTTTGTTCTGTCGTTACCTGAGATCAACACATTTTTTATTCTTGCCTGCGGACCTTCGATCATTCTTATTTCGTGATCAATAGTATCATTATAAACAGCAGTTTCAACTGCTTCCGCACGGAAAAAAAGATAGCCATCATCCATGTATAATCCACTGATATCACCGCCTTCGGGTGTAAGTTGTTTACCCAGCCGCTGATTAAGCGTTTCAATATTATAAACATCTCCCTTATGGATGCCCAGGATCAGGTTCAGCACTGAATCGCTGTATTTGGAATTTCCTTTCCATGTAATATTTCCAAAATAATATTTATGGCCTTCGCTTATCTTAAAATCTATATTAACATTTCCGCTGGAAACAGAATAAGGCTTTACATCTTCAATTATCGCATCGCGGTAACCAATGGAATTATAATATTCAATGATCTTTTCTTTGTCTTCTTCAAATTTCTTTTCATTGAATTTGGCAGAGGAGAATAGTTTAAACCGGAACCATGGATCAAGAAAATTCTTTGTTTTTGAAATTGAAAGAAAACCCATGTCATGCATATATTGCTTAAATGTCATCCGCGGGTTCTCCCCGAATATTGTTGAATCTTTTTTGGGGTAAAGGGTAATACGGCTCACTTCATGTGTGCCTTTCATTTGTTTTTTTAACTTAAGATCAGGAACAGTTTCATTGCCAAAGAAATTGATGTCATTCACTTTTACTTTCTCTCCTTTATCAATGATAAAGGTCATGAAGATGGAATTATTAAACGTAGTATCAGGTCTTTCCTGTATTTCAAGTTTTAAATGGAGATACCCTTTTTCTCCGTAATATTTTTTTATAACCTCGTCAGCTGTACGGCGTGTATTTTCAGTTACGATCGTCTGCTTTGCTAATCCAATTTTTCCAACCAGCTCTTCTTCCTCGGATTTTTTTATCCCTTTAAATTTATAGTTACCAAGTCTTGGTCTTTCCATTACATGGATCTCAAGGTCTATAAAATCGCCATCAACTTTCGTAACATATATTTCAACATTGGAAAATAATCTTTGCTTCCACAGGTTTGCAATCGCCTTGGGGAACTCATCACCACCCGGATGAAGGATCTTATCTCCAACCTGCAAACCAGATATACTTGCTACAATGGCTGAATCAAGAAAGAAGACACCCGTGGTTTTTATGCTTGCGATCGTATATTCTTTTGGCCGGGTGGCATTTTGCCATGCAATGAGGTTAGGATCAACTGACGTGGGTTTCGGCACAGTATCCGTCGGGTTTTGCGCATTTGCACTGATAATGGAAGTAAAAACTACCGTTAACAGTAAACAAAATCTTTGTAAAGTTCTTTGCATTGTTAGTTGATCAGTTCAGTCAATATTGTCGGTCCAAAGGAAATCATTGAAGAAATCCGCAGGGATCGCTTTAAAGGCGGCAAATTAACGGTAAAAAATTGAAGTGTTTGTTAAAGAAACCAAACAAATTGGTCCAGGTTAAAAAGTTCCATCACCAATTAACCCTCCGGGTTACTTTATTTGGATTTAATGGCTGATTTCCTCAGTTTTTACCTGCTCCCCCGTCTTTCCAAACCTCCTCTCTCTTCCCTGGTAATCGATGATGGCTTCGTATAAATGTTGTTTTCTAAAATCAGGCCAGCGTACATGGGTAAAATACAATTCGGCGTAGGCTAGCTGGTATAAAAGGAAATTACTGATCCGGTATTCACCGCTGGTTCTAATCATAAGCTCGGGATCTGGAAAGCCGCTTGTAACAAGGTGTTGCTGTAATGTATCCTGGTCAATGTTTTCAACTGCCAACTCACCTTTTTTCACTTTGTGAGCAATGCTTTTGACTGCGTTCAGCAATTCCCATCGACCGCTGTAGCTCAATGCCATAATAAGATTTAGACCGGTATTATTTTTTGTATAATTCAGCGCCTCTTCCAATTCTTTTTTTGCATACTCCGGCAACATATTCATATCGCCGATCACATGCAAGCGGATATTATTCTTATGAAGACTTTCAACTTCGTTATGAATCGTGGAAACCAATAATTCCATTAATCCCACTACTTCGTATTCAGGTCTATCCCAATTTTCGGTTGAAAATGCATAAAGGGTTAAATATTCTACACCGAGCTCGGCACAACCTTCTACAATGTTTCTGACACTTTCCACACCATGAAAATGCCCGAAAAGCCTGTCTTGTCCCTGCTCTTTTGCCCATCGCCCATTACCATCCATGATGATGGCAATATGTCTTGGCAATCTTGTTTTATCAACCTGGCTCAATAGATCTGACATCAGCTCTGAAAATTTTAGCGAACAAAGTTAAGAAAAACAAAGCTGGAAGCAGGTCATAACTTCTCAGCACAAAACTTACAGTAAACAGCATTATCATCATGTCCTTCTTTTCCACATCCGGGGCAAGCTTCAGTTCCTTTTTTTGCCGATCTCGACATTAATGCAATTTCAGTTGTTAAGATACCGGTTGGGACAGCAATTATACAATAGCCTATCAGCATGATCAAACTCGCAATTAGTTTACCTCCCGGAGTTATTGGGGTCATATCTCCATAACCGACAGTTGTGATAGTTACAATGGCCCAGTAGATACTTTCGGGAATGCTTGTAAATCCGCTTTCGTTAGATTCTACAATGTACATTATTGATCCAAGTATGATCACAATTGCGATCACTACCAACATGAATATGCTTATCTTTTTTACACTGGACCGTATTGCAGCAGCAAGAAAACTCATTTCGGAAAGGAAATGGGTTAATTTAAAAATCCTGAAAATACGTATGAGACGTAATGCCCGAAAAACGAGGAGCGATTGAGCACCAACCAAGAATATGCTCAGGTACATAGGAACAATGGCAAGAAGATCAACCAATCCAAGAAAGCTAAAAACATAAGATAAGGGCCGTTTAATTGACATCAATCTAAGAATATATTCTATTGTAAAGAGAATGGTAAATCCCCATTCAATTATAAAAAAAGTTTTTTCATAACGTATATGCAAAGAGGAAATGCTGTCAAGCATTACAATAGCAATACTGGTAAGAATCGATATAAATAAGCAAATGTCAAATACTTTTCCTGCAGTAGTATTGGATTCAAAGATCACTTCGTGTAATCTTATTTTCCATGTCTTACTTTCAACATTCATATTTTGTATATAACTTACTTTTACCTGTTAGGTCCTACAAATGTTCTTCGGATCAAAGCCATCACAAGAGTAAATAAAGCGGATCCAATTATTGCCCATATAATTGGAAATGGTTTGCCTTCAATATTAATAGTGAAAAACTCAGGGAATCCCATTTCCCTTGCAATCCACAAACCAATATATGCACCAATAAAACCAACTATTATTGATATAAGGCATCCGCCCAAACTATACCCTGCCAATGATTGGCCAATTGCTCCGCATATTGCAGCTATTGCAAGCAGAACCAAAAATCCTATTAGTGTCATGGTTTTTAATTTAAGTGAAAGAAAATAGTAGCGACATTTATTATGCCAGCGAAACGATAAACACTATTAAGGTAAGAAAATAAAAAAACTACCTGCCGGTAGTTCTTCAAAAAATATTTTTTAAATGTCTTAGTTAGCTGTCGGGCATTTATAGCTCTGGAGATTGAACGAGATATAAAAAATCCCTGTAACAAACTGGTCCTTTTGTGTGCTGATCCCACGTTGTCTTCCAACGATACCGATCGGCTCGCCTAATTCATAAGAACGATCATGCAATAAAAAAGCCGGTGATGGGCTACCATCAGGTAATGGAGGAAATACAGAAGGATCAACATACGTTGTACTTACGTCGTCAAGATAGTCGGTACCAGTAATACGATGCACAATTTCAAATCCAACATTTATACTTTCATTAATGCAATACTTAACACCTACGCCCAAAGGAATACTAAATGCCATAGAGCCATAAGGCTTACGATCCGGATACAATGAACTACCCTGCCCTTCGGTATTCAACGGACGAAGAAAATGTTTTTGACCAGACAGCATTGCATATGGATCATAATTAAAAACCCCCACTCCAAAAGTTACATAAGGTGTGAAATTATATCCTGGCTCGCCGGGCATGAAACGGAAAAAATTAAAATCCCCCTGTAGCGCCAATTCCCAAACATTGGAATTGAAACTAAGGTTGCGGGCCTTCATGTAGTCATTATGTGTATTATAAATATCAGAATAACCCAATTGCGCATAACTTGCACCTACCCTTAAAGCAATATAATTCCCAAAGTTTTTACGGAAAAATGCAGTTGCTGCAATTTTGGGTCTGTTCAATTTAGCCCTGGTATTTAAATCGCCAAAATAATGCCCTGCGCCAATGCCAAAACCAAACTCACCTTCCTGCACTACAGCTTCACGCTGGGCAGAAACAAAAAGTGAAGATAAACTAGTAACCGTCAGAAGTAAGAGTGTCCGAAACATCTTGCAAAATAAGAATTCAGTCCTTTAAAACGAAAAAAACTATCGGGGATTGCACGGACAATAAAATGATTTCACGGATTATTACTCATTTCAGCGGAATCCCAAAAATACTGTTAATCTATGATCAGTTACGCTTATCTAAACCCCAGGTAAGCTTGTTGTGCAGTGTTTGAAGGAAGTTGTTTTCAGTAAGTCGAACCAGGTTTAGCAAAAATTCCTCTTTCTTAACCGCCAGTTGAACATTTTTACTCACTATTTCGCGGCGACTGTCGAGTGCACAGATTATTTGATCTGTCCGGCTTTCGATTTCAAAAGAAATGATATTATCATCGGGTACTACGATCGATCTTACGTTTAAGTTGTGCGGGGCTACTGGTGTTATTAAAAAACTTCCTGATTCCGGGAACATGATAGGACCATTACAACTTAATGAATAACCAGTAGAACCAGTTGGAGTGGCAACAATTAACCCATCCGCCCAGTATGTATTTAAAAACTCGCCATTGAGATAAGTATGGATCTTTATCATTGGCGCTGTATCTCTTTTATGAATCGAAAATTCGTTTAATGCAAAAGGTACATTACCGAACATAGAGATACTTGCATCAAGATGGATCATTGTTCTTTTATCGATCACATAGGTTTGCTTCTTTAGTGCTTTTACTGCATCCGCCAACTCTTCACGTACAATACTCGCTAAAAAACCAAGCCTTCCGAAATTGATGCCCATGATCGGAATTCCCTTATCTCTAACCAATCCAACTGTGTCGAGCAAAGTACCATCGCCTCCAAGACTGATCACAAATTCTATATCGCTTGTAAGATCATCTGACAAATAAAAAGTTGATATGTCAGTTGCAAGGTTGATCCTGTCTTTTATTTCTTCATAAAATGGTAAATAAACTGCAGCAGCAATTTTTTGACGGGCCAGCTCATCAAAAAAAAACTGAACATCACTTCGCTTATCTTCTTCCAGTAACCTGCTGTAAATAGCAATCTTCATAAATGAGGAGGATCAGAAATAGGTCTTTCTGTGTAAATATAACCCGTTTTCACCTAACAGGTTGAAGGTCCATTCGAACTTTAAAGTAAAATCATAGTGAGTAATAAGATCAATGCCTACCCCCGCCGAATACAACATGCGATTATTAAGTGTATTCGTTCGCGGCTCAGGATTATATGCATAACCGGCATTTACAAATGTTTTTGCATAAGCCCGGAATGGTATACGATATGGTATTACATCTTTTTTTCTTTTAACATGAAAACCCCAATTAAATATCTCCCTGGATAAACTTGCCTTTGTGTATCCACCTGCTACTCCATCCATCACATAATATTCATATCCCTGTATAAAGAAATCGCTATATCCAAGTAATCGCTGATTAAAATATGGCTGTTTAAATGGAAATTTTATTGCTCCTGCTACCTTAGCACCGAAATATGTTTTCTTTGCTATCTCCCAACTACCACTTGCTTTTGCACTTAGTAACCACATATTAATTACATTGTTAAATCCCCTTTTAGCAAAATACAGTTCGGCTATATATCCTTTTAATGGATAAGGATTATAATCTACATCCATATAATTCATAATATAATAGATCTCAGGAAAAGAAACCCTATCCCTTCCTTTGGTAAAGTAAGAAGGATTAAGCGCTACAATTGTATCAGTTATTTTTTCTACCGTGTAAGAAATACCAAAACTATGTCTCGTTTTTATTGCCGGGCGATATGTTGCTCCACCATACATCCTGAAAAAAGAACGAACAAAATTATTGGTGTCTTTAAAGAAAACCTGTTTATCATTGATAGTATTATAGTTTATCTCCCTGTTACGACCAACTGCCATTCCCGTATTTATTCCCCATTTCATACGCTTATCGACATAAGGCCTGTCATAACTTAGAGATATTTGTTTAGTGTATCCGTTGATCAGGTAAAGATTTAATTTATCATTCCGGCCGGTGGCATTATTGTACAATAATTTTAGTCCGTAATTGATCCTGTCAAGCTTTGCATTTTGTTCTACGATCCATTGATTGATGTTTCGATCAACAAACTTTATATAAGGAACAGGAAATAAATACCATCTTTCTTTAACCGCTACCATTATGTCGACATTATTGCCTTCAAATTTTTTTAAGGCAACTACCACTTCATGAAACATAGCGGTATTCAATAATTGTTTTCGTGCTTGTTCAAATTTTTTTACAAGATCGGATAAAGCATAAGACTCTCCGGGTTCAAAAGGGAGCTCCCGAAGAATAATTGATTCCTTTGTTTTCTTATTTCCTGAAATATCAATTTCCCTGACAGTAAAAACGTTTGTGGGGTTTGACTGTTGAAGCTTTTGAATGAAGGAAGTATCCGTAAGATGTGGTTTTAAAGCAACAGACTGCGAATGAACAAATCCCGCAGACAAGACTGAGATAAAAAAAATCACTGAAAATTTCGCCATCCACTGCATAATTCAAAATATAAACCAACTTCTAAGGTAATCGAATTTTCGACCAAGAATGCAGAGAAAAAATACGTCAGAGTTTAAGATAGTTCATCAGGTTATCGTAATTACTCCTTAATTCATTCTCATATAATTCTTCGCCAAAATAATACTTTACATTGTATTCATAGCGTTGAAATGTGGCGACTATATCTGATATTTCAGTTTTATTGATCTTAATCGTAACCTGCATTAATCCAGTTTGAGGATTAGTATAAGTATTAAGTTGTGTTATCTGCGCATCATTAGTTTCCACAAGCCGGCTTATTTCACTAAATGAATAACTATTATTTTCCAATTCCAATACAATTAACCCCCCAGGATCTTTCACATTCATGAATTCAGATGCTTGTTTCAATAACTCACGGTAGCTGACAACACCAAGCAAATTCTTATTTTCATCGATCACGGGTATAACACTGAGCCTGTTTTCCACTGCAAGTTGTAAAGCTTTCAGGAAATGATCATTTTCATTTACAAAAAAGCCAGGAAAACTTTCTTTCATTTGCCTGATCTCAACAGTGTCATCAGGGGCCTGCATCAAGCTTTCTTCATTTGCTAACCCAACATATTTCCCTTCATCATCAACTGCCAAATGAGAAACATGGCAGTCATTCATCATCTGCAACGAATTAAAAACCTTATCATGCAAATGAAGAACAGGTAAAGATGGAGATATGAGTTCACGGGTTAACATGAATTGTGGCTTTTCATTTAGAGACAGCAACTCCTATGCTACTGTTGCAGGCTCGTTGAGCTTTTTCAAAAATTTATCCAAAATGATATTGAATTCATCAGGCACCTCCATCATTGGAGCATGTCCGCATTTATCTATAAAATGCAGCTCGCTGTTGGGTATCAACTTATTGAATTCCCGGGCTACAAAAGGAGGAGTAATGTTGTCATTATTTCCCCATATTAATAACGTAGGTTGTTTGATTTGATTGAGTTCCTCGCCAAGATTATTTCTTATAGCGCTTTTAGCAAGGGAAATTATCTTGATCGCTTTGATCCGGTTATTGATAATTCCATATACTTCATCCACCAATTCCTTTGTAGCAGTTTTAGGGTCGTAAAAAGTTAGCTCGGTTTTGTTTTTGATATATTCATAATCGCCACGTTTGGGGTAGGTATCACCCATTCCGTTTTCAAACAAACCCGAACTTCCTGTTAATATCAATGATTTGATCCTTTCCGGATGTTTTAATACATGAACAAGGGCAACATGCCCGCCCAATGAATTACCAAGAAGGTGTACGTCTTTCAGATCCTTTGCTTCCAGAAATCTATGTACAAATTTGGCAAGACCTCCAACGGTTGAGTGAAGAATGTCTAATTCAAATAATGGGAGAATAGGCACAACAACTTTATTATGCTTTCTGAAATATTCTATAAGATCTTCGAAGTTGCTAAGAGCTCCAAAAAGTCCATGCAAAAGCACAAGGGGTTCTCCCTCACCTTCTTCTACAAACTTGAATTTATCCTTATTTTTTACCTCGTAAGGCATAGCTTTCCCAGCAATTAATTTTTGCTAAAATAGTTGATTTACTGCAAAGTTCAGGGTTAATTGAATGCTGTGATTCAAAAATTAGTTGGCAGGTGGCACTTGTTTTGAAACGGCATCAAAAAAGTCTTCGAGGTCTCCGAACATTCCTTTAAAAACTGGAATAATCCTTCCTAATCCTTCCATTAGTTTCGGACCCCAGGGCTGAATATAGGAATAGGTAACAGATTCGGTTTTTGTGTCTGGTTTTATAAAATTCATTTGATCTGCATAAAAAAGCAGTACACTGAAAATTAAAATGTAAACACCAACATATAGTAAAATCCCGCCAATCCTGTTCACCCAGCCGAGCATTGCAAGCTCCGCTGTTTTTTGAATAAACTTTGCGCCCAACCTTACCAGCAAAACAACGATCAGGAAAACAACTGCAAAAGAAATTATCGGCAACCATTTGTCTGAGACTTTTACCGCTTTGCCAATATAGTCAGCAGCCACAACTGAAAGTTTCATGGCAGCAGCAAGGCCGATAATAAATGCAATAACTGAAAAAAGTGCAACGATCAATCCCTGCCGGAAACCTTTGATCACGGCAAGAATAAGAATGATAGCGACTATAATATCTATGATCATTTATTCTTTGATAAAAAAATCTTCTTAAATGGAAAATAAACCATAGCTAAGCCGGCTATTAAAATGAAAATACCAGGGATACCACTTAATCTTGATCCACCTGGCTTTACAAAAAACAAAAAGCCTAACGGATCTTTAAAAGTGTAAATAATTGAAAAAACAATTATGCCAAGACCAAATATCAAAAAGCCATATTCCAAACCATCAACATCATGCTTTTTGTAGTTTGAAGCCACTTTCTGAATATTACTTTGACGTAAGTAATTCTTTTACCAGGGCCGAAATAGTTTTGCCATCAGCTTTACCTGCCAGTTTTTTTGTCGCTGCTCCCATTACTTTTCCCATATCTGCCGGAGAAGAAGCGCCAACTTCAGAAATTATTGCAGCTACTTCTGATCTTAATTCCTCAGCAGAAAGTTGTTTTGGTAAAAACTTTTCAATTATCTCAATCTCTTCTTGTTCTTTTGTTGCAAGATCAGTACGATTTTGTTGCTGAAAGATCTCAAGCGAATCTTTGCGCTGTTTCACTAATTTTTGCAAGAGCTTTACTTCATCATCCTCTTTTAATTCACCACCGCCACCTTCAGAAGTTTTTGCTAATAAAATGGCGGCTTTAATAGCTCTAAGACTACGTAATGCTTTTTCATCTTTTGCTAGCATTGCTGTTTTAAGTTCACTCATTATTTTTTGTTCGAGACTCATATACTTTGACGTTTGAGATTTGATGTTCGAAGTTATTATAAAGCTGATGCCTGACTTCAAACATCAAGCTTCGAACCTCAAACAATTATGCTTTATTTTCCTTCATTTGTTTTTCCCTGGATTTATGATAGAATTCATGAGCAAATTTTTTCATTTGTTCTACCAACTCTTCATGTTGCGTGGCACGGTTATAAGTATCGGCCATTGTCATTAATGTCTGGTAAAAGAAATCTGTCATTTCATCAACCATCATTTCTTTTGTCCAAAGGTCTATACGTAATGCTGTTTTTTCGGCTCCATCCCAAAAAGACAACATCATTGCTTTTGCTTTCTGGGGATTTTGTATCGTTGAATCAGAAGCATTCCATAAAATTGCTTCCGGCACCCTGTCATCGCTCAATTGAACATCTACTGTAATTGTTGAGGTCTTCATACTATAAAAATTGTAAAGTGGTGGCAAAAATACTTAAATCATTCTAAGACCTTCAGAATAGATTGCCATAACATCTCGGCAGCTTTTTCACTTGTATAAGTTGCTGCTATGCCTTTTCCTTTTTCAATTAACCTGAAACGATAGTTTTCATCTGTATAAACCTGTATCATTTTTTCTCCGACATCTTTTGCTGCTTCAGTTTCGGCACATAACGTTGCATTTTCAGCCACTTCATTTATAACAGAGTTTTTTACAGTAATTACCGGCACCCCTGTTCGCATTGTATTTAATGCCGTTATTATATTCTTTTTATTATTAAATGGCAAAACAACTGCATAAGCCGAAGCCGTGATCAATGCTTTTTGCTGTATGTCATTTGTCTCGATGGATTTTACATCATTTCTATATTTATAAGCAGACAGGTTTTTCTCAAAAAATGAATTGACTGGAGTAATCAATAGTAATTTGAAATTGCTTTGTTGCCTTTTTTTAAAATAAGAAAACGATTTTAAAAGTGTTATAAAATCTTCTTGCTTTCGAAAAGTGTTGTTGAATAAAAAAAACTCTTTATCGTCGCTGTATTTATTTTTTATGCTTGTCTTCTTTTCTTCGTTTATAGATTCATATAATTTATTTGCTGATGGGTATATGGCTGTAATTTTCTCTTGTGCTATATTATACTCTTCGATTAAAGTTTGTTTTATCAAATTATTGGTCACTAACAGCAATTGAGCCTTATCAATGTGAGCCTTCTTTGTCTTTTCTAAGTCCTGGATAAGGATGGCTTGTGGTATAGAGTTAGTCGATGAACAAAAGTTATGAAATGAAAGGAATAGATCAGCCTTTACTTTTTTTAATAATGCCGGCAATTTCACATCAAGCCATATTCTTTTTAATAATGCATTATTGGGGATCGGCTTTATAATCAATTTTTCAATGTTTGATAAAACTGGGATTTTTTCCGAAGATCTCTTATCTGTTATAATGATGAATCCATGCTCAGTTTGCTGCTGAATTATCAAAAAAGATGTTTCAACTATAAACTTTCGAAAGTCCTCATCACCCGCATCTGAAGAGAATTGGAAATAAATAGCAATGTTCATATTTAAACAAAGGTAACCGAAGTGATTTTCGCATAGAAAAGCCCTTAGTAGAATAACATTTCTAATCCCATTTCTTTTACATTCGAATGACGTAGTTTGTTTATGAAAGTTTTTCCTTTAAAATAAGTTATGAACAGATAAAATAGCAGGCATATTTACAATTGTAATTGATAATAACGGGCTATACATTTGTCAATAGTAACTGAAATGATCACCAAAACACTGGGTTATGATTCTCCGCAAAAGGCATATTGGAATTCAAAAAATTTATTCGTATAAAACAAAATCATAAACCATTATTGGTATCATATTTGTTGCTCTAAGCAGCGAAAATTTCTGAAAAAAGCTCTTATTTATATAAAAAATTACAGCAGATCAGAGTCGAGACGCCAGTGCTGGCCTATGAAGAGCCGCCGTTACAAAGCGAAAATGCAATGCAGTTTTAAGAGTGTAACGAGTCCGCTGTCTAGTCGTCAATCAACTTCTGATCATTAAACGACCTCTTAGGTGGAAGAGGATGGTGGCTTGTAAAAGGGGCCTTGGTTCGGGGCCCCTTCTTTTTGCTTTAAACTTCAAAGTTTTATACATCTCGAACAGTTTTTCTACATTTGTTCCCTCTCTAATCCCATTTATGGAATATAATACAATAAGAAACCAGCTGGTAATGCGTGAATATGGCCGACATATTCAGAAGATGATCGAACATTTAGTTAGCATTGAAGATCCTGATCGTCGTCAGGCCAATGCTCAGGCAGTAATTGAATTAATGGGTTTTTTGAACCCTCACCTGAAAAATGTGGAGGACTTCAGGCACAAGCTCTGGGATCACCTTTTCCTGATTTCAGATTTCAAATTAGATGTAAAATCACCCTATCCAATTCCTACAAAAGAAACATTGAAAGCAAAGCCCAAACCTTTACATTATCCAAAACGTTATCCTAAGTTCTCACACCTGGGCAAAAATCTTGAAGTAGTTATCAATAAAGCGTTGAAAGAAGATAATCCAGATAAGCGACTTGGTTTTGCAAATGCAGTTGCTTACTATATGAAACTTGCTTACAACAACTGGCATAAAGAAATTGTACATGACGATGCTATCCAAAGTGAGCTAACAAGTATTACTGATGGTCAACTAACATTTACAAATACTCCATTTGTAAAAGCATACCGTCCACAGCAAGATATGCGTGACAGGGACAGAGGTGGTTATGGAAAACAGAGAGGGGGGAAATTTCAGCAACGTGGTGGTGGCAATGGTGGAAGAAGACATGATAATCGTGGAGGCGGTGGTGGTGGTTTTAAAAAGAAAAGATATTGATACAAGAAAAGTATCTAAGTTCATAAAGTATAAAAGTTGATCTTAATATGAGATCAACTTTTGTTTTAATACCCTTTTAGCTTATATACTTTTTACCTTTATACTTAAATAATACTAAGTCTAGATGCATTCATTCGAAGTTCAGGGAGGCAAAAAGTTGAATGGGGAAATAATTCCTCAGGGTGCAAAAAATGAAGCTTTGCAAATCATTAGTGCAGTTCTGTTAACTCCTGAAAAAGTTACTATCCATAACATTCCTGATATCCTTGATGTAAATCTATTAATCGAGTTGTTGGGAGACATGAATGTAAAAATTGAAAGACCACAAAGAGACAAATGCATTTTCCAGGCAAACGATGTAAATATTGATTTCTTACACAGCGAGACGTTTAGAAAGAAAAGCGGAAGACTTCGCGGATCTGTAATGCTTGCAGGACCAATGTTATCAAGATTCAGAAAGGCGTTTATTCCAAAACCAGGTGGTGATAAAATAGGAAGAAGGAGGCTCGATACACATGTACTCGGTTTTGAAAAAATCGGCGCAAGATTTACCTATCATGAAGAAGATGGATTCTTTCATCTTGAAGCTCCGGATCTGAAAGGCACTAATTTATTGCTTGATGAACCATCCGTGACCGGAACGGCTAACATTCTTATGGCCGCAGTGATGGCAAAAGGGATCACAACTATATATAACGCCGCATGTGAACCCTACATTCAGCAATTATGCAAAATGCTAAACGGTATGGGTGCCAAGATCACCGGGATCGGAAGTAATATGCTTAGCATTGAAGGCATTTCTTATCTCGGTGGTACTTCACACACTATGTTGCCTGATATGATCGAAGTAGGTTCATTTATTGGGCTTGCTGCAATGACCCAAAGTAATGTGGTAATTAAGAATGCTGGCATCAATCATCTTGGTATCATCCCAGAAAAATTTCAACAGCTAGGAATACAAATGAATTTTAATGGTGATGATATTCATATTCCCGAACAAGAGATCTATGAAGTGCATCGCTATTTTGATGGTGGAGTGCTTACGATCTATGATCATCCGTGGCCTGGGTTCACGCCTGATCTATTAAGTATTGTTTTAGTGACAGCTATTCAAGCAAAAGGAAGTGTACTGATCCATCAAAAAATGTTTGAAAGCCGTTTGTTCTTTGTTGACAAACTGATTGATATGGGTGCACAAATAATTCTCTGCGATCCTCATCGTGCAGTAGTCATCGGTTTGGAACGAAAACAAATACTTCGGGGAATTAAAATGAGCAGCCCTGATATTCGTGCAGGTGTTGCTTTGTTGATAGCTGCTCTAAGCGCAGAAGGAACAAGTGTCATTCAAAACATTGAACAAATTGACAGGGGTTATCAGAATATTGACGAACGATTGAGAATGTTAGGTGCAGATATCAAAAGAATTTAAATTATTTTTTCCTTATAGGAAATCGTGATTTTGTATTGATTGAAAATGGTAACCCTCCAGTCATAAAACCCATCTCAATATAATAACCTTCATCTGATCTTTGCCACGGTATACTATATAAATATTCCCTTGCTGTGTCTTTACGTATCGTATCTGTGCTATCAAGTACTTTTAAGATACCAGTAAAGTTATTATTACCTGCCTTGTTTGTGATCATATAAAATAGTTGAGGTGAGCCATAAAGACTATCGGGATAAAATACAAGATCACTTTGTCGGGAGTTTACAATGCTCGCTGAAAAAAAAATACTATCATTTTTTATTTCAGCTTTTTTTATCGCAATCTCAATATTAAAATATGAATGAAAATAAGGTTGATAATGGTACAAGATCTTCTTGCCGACCTTGGACATCATTTCTTTTGAGCTTGAATCTTTTCGTTTATCTATTATCAAAACCGATTTTCCCTGCAAACTGTCTTCAAAACCCCACAGATCATATTGTGTTTTTCTTTCCTGGTAATTAAAAACTGCAGCCGCTGGTTTCCCAGTATAAAAACTATAAAGGCCTGCCTCACGAAAACTTTGGATAAAAACTACTGGGCGATTGCCGGCAAGTTCCGAGATCTGCAAAGCCCACTTGTCCCTGTTTTTATAATAGCCAGCATCTTTCGCAGGAAGAGGAATAAATGGATGAACAATATGGATCCTGAAAACCAAAATGAAAATGATAAAAGGAACCGCCAGGAAGAAAAGAACTTTTTTCATCTTTTTATCTTCAAAACAAACAACCGATAAATAAATAGATGGAAAAATTGCGATGGATGTCCAATGAAAATGAACGAAACTCCTGAGTGATACGAATAGAAAAAAAACTATTACCCCAATTACAATAAACTTAAGAGTTCGTTCAAAAACATTTTTTATTGGCGCTATAACTGCAGCAAGAAGAAGTCCCAAAGCCACCAGTTGCTGTGACACATATTCCCCGACAAAACGAATATTCAAATAGTCATGATTTGTTCGCTTTAGCAAATGAAATTGTAAGCTTGGAAATCCATTTCTAATTTGCCACCACAAATGTGGCAATGCAAGAATAGAAGCTGTACCAATCGCTATCCAAAACCATTTTGATCTCAGGAGTTTCCAATTAGAATGCAAAGTAAATATCAATAGCAGTATTCCATGGTATTTTGAATATAGCATCCCCGCTAATGATAGCCCCATTAACAGCGAACATTTAATATCAGCCTTGCCAAGCCATCTTTTATATCCGTGAATGAATAACAAGCTAAAGAAAAGCAACGCGGAATCGGGAAAAACGATAATCGAAAAATAATGCAGGAGCGGCTGGGATAACAGCAGGATAAAAACTATTTTTTGATTACGAAAACGATCTGGCAACAAATAAAAAAACAGCATCAAAGACGCACTCATCACCAATATATTCAGCAATCGTACTCCCAATTCATTTTTAAAAATAGAATAGCCAATTTTGATCATGAGCGCAACGACAGGCGGATGATCATAATAACCCCATTGAAGATGATTTGAAAAAAACCAATAGTAACCTTCATCACTGGTGAGTCGGACACTGGCTGCTTGTACCAATGATAGAATAAACCATGCTACAGTAAAAATTACAGCGCTGCGCATGAACGGGAATGATATTTTTTATTATGAAGATCTAATGGCCTGTGTACATTCTCATCTTAAAAAATACGGAAACATTTTGAATTTTAGAACTATCTTTTGCCAATGCTAAACAGAAGTATAAGTAAATGGGCAATGGTATTGCTTGTTATCAATGGTGTTATTGGTTCTGGTGTTTTTGGATTACCTTCTGAATCATTCAATAAAATTGGAGTTTACAGCATCACAGGTTTCCTGGTTTGTGCCCTTGCTGTGTTCATCATTATTTTATGCTTTGCCGAAGTAAGTAGCCGTTTTGATAAAACCGGCGGGCCATATTTGTATGCCCTTTCATCATTTGGTCCTTTGTCTGCATTTCTTACAGGCTGGTTATTGTTGCTTACAAGATTCATTACGTATGCAGCGCTGATCAATTTACTGGTTACTTATCTTTCTGTTTTCTCGCCCTGGTTTGAATTACGATCGTCTCGTATCATCACAATTGTATTGCTAACGTTGGTGCTTGCATACATAAATCATATTGGAGTAAAGAACAGCACACGGGTAAATAATTTTTTAACGATCGCAAAACTTCTTCCTTTATTGCTATTCATCATCGTTGGCTTTTTTTTCATCAACCCGGGATATTATGAAGTAAAAAAAGTTCCTAACTTTGGTACTTTTTCATCTACAGTTTTATTACTGGTCTTTGCATTTGGAGGATTTGAATCAGTGCTTGTCAATTCAGGAGAAGTAAGGAACCCCGAAAAGAATTTGCCTTTTGCATTATTGCTTGCTGCCTTGATCATTGCTATCATTTACATGTTGGTACAGATCGTGAGCATTGGAACATTACCATCACTTGCAAGTTCAAAAAAACCATTAGCTGAAGCTGCCGGCTTGTTCATGGGAAAAACAGGTGCCACGATCATAGCATTTGGTGCCATGTTCTCTGTCGCAGGAACATTAAATGCCATCATGCTGGTAGGTTCAAGATTGCCTTTTGCTTTTAGCGAGGAAAATCAATTTCCAAAATTGTTTTCATTTATACATCCCAAGCACAAAACTCCTACATGGTCTTTGTTGTTATTTATGGGGGTAACGATCATCATTTCTATCAGTTATTCATTTCTCCAGGCGGCCTCCATCAGCGCTATAACGAGAGTTATGATATATGGAATTGTATGCATAACACTGATCATACTTAGAAAAAAAAGAGCGAATCAATCCGGTTTCTTTAAAATAAAATATGGCAAATTAATAGCTGTACTTGGTATAATAGTTAGCCTTTGGTTATTAAGCAGTGCAACACTTAAACAACTTGAGCATGTTGGTGTTGCTATTGGGATCGGCCTGCTGATCTATTTAATAATGGCTTTGACAAGAAAAAAGTCAGGTTAAAAAATTTGATAAATGATGTCCAGTTTCAATAAACTCATTTGTTATAAATGTATAAAACACTTTTATAACTATTAAAACTTAACAAAATGGAAGAGTATGCATTAATTATGAGACATGAAGATGGCTCGAAGATCGCTTCACCTGAACAAATGCAGGCATGGATGAAACAAACAATGGACTGGATCGGTAGCATTGCTGCGCAAAATAAATTTGTGAGCGGCACAGGTTTGCCGTTTGATGGTGCAAGAGTTGTAAAAACAAAGAATTCAAAACCTATAGTAACCAATGGACCATTTGGTGACATAAAAGAAACGATCGGTGGTTTTATTGTAGTAAAAGCAGATTCCTTTGATGAAGCTGTAGAGTTTGCAAAAGGTTGCCCGGTATTGCAAGGAGAAGGAAATAGTATGGAAGTAAGGAAAATTGCAAAAGGAGATGGTGTTCATTAAAAATCGTGAAACGTGAATCGTCAGTCGTGAATGACAATAATTTGAACCATGACTCACGATTCACGTCTCACAACTCACGAATGATAAATGGAACAGCAGGAATTAATACCACACTTGTTTAGAACTGAATTCAGAAAGATAACTGCTGTTCTTTCCAAATATTTTGGAATCGCGAATATTCAAATTGCAGAGGATATTGCCAGCGAAACATTCTTGCTTGCTGTAGATACCTGGACATATAAAGGAATACCTCCTAATCCCACAGCATGGTTATATACAGTGGCAAAAAATAAGACGAAGAATTATCTGCATAGACAAAATATCTTTTCGGAAAAAGTAGCTACTGAATTAAAAAGATCAATTACAGAAATTGAAGAACCCGAGATCAATTTATCAGAACAAAATATTAACGATAGCCAGTTACAAATGTTGTTCGCAATCTGTCATCCTTCAATAGCTGTTGAAGCGCAAATTGGTCTGGCACTCCGCATTCTTTGCGGATTTGGTATAAATGAAATTGCCTCTGCCTTTTTAACAAATACTGAAACGATCAATAAACGCTTATCCAGGGCTAAGGAAAAATTAAGAACAGAGAAAGTAGCGATCGAATTCCCCGGCAAAGCTGAAACTCATGAGCGTTTAGAAACTGTTCTTATAACTTTATATCTACTTTATAGTGAAGGTTATTATTCTGAAAGCGATGACACAATATTGAGAGAGGATCTTTGCAACGAAGCAATGCGGCTAACGTATATGCTAATCGAAAATGAACAAACCAATCTTCCAAAAGTCAATGCATTGTATTCATTAATGTGCTTTCATTCTTCACGATTTGCCGCTAGAAAAAACGAGAAGGGTGAAATAGTTTTATACAATGACCAGGACGAATCATTATGGAACCAGGAACTGATCATGAAAGGCATTTATTTTTTACACGAAGCGTCAAAAGGAAATGAATTATCAAAGTATCATCTTGAGGCAAGTATTGCTTACTGGCATACCATTAAGTCAGATACAAAAGAAAAATGGGATAACATTTTACAACTTTACAACAAGCTTTTAGCAATAGAGTATTCTCCCATTGCTGCACTCAATCGTACCTATGCATTGTCCAAAGTAAAAGGAAAGGAAGCCGCTATCAATGAAGGAGAAAAATTAAACCTTGTTACAAATCATTTTTATTTCACGCTGCTTGGCGAACTCTACACAAGTATTGATAACAAAAAAGCAAAAGAGAATTTTGGGAAAGCTCTTTTGCTTGCAAAGACTGAAACAGATAAACAAACAATTCAAAAACGAATAAATGAACTAGAAAGGTCTTGAGTATTTAGCAGCCTGTCCTTTTTTAGGCAATGTGGCTTTAATAAATTCTCTCAGATCGTCATTACTAACTTCAAGATCCGCTTTGCGCAAATACATCATGTGTCCGCTGCGATAACCTTTCCAGCTTAACCTGTCTTTCAGTTTACCACTCGGATCAAGTTGCCACATACTGTATTTAGCATTAAAATAATCACAGGCGCCATCATAATATCCTGATTGTATCATCACATGTAAATAAGGATTCTCAGCCATTGCCAACCGAAGATTTTCACCTGTGCGATCATTGGTGCGGTCCCAGGGATTTACCGGCCCAAACACTTGATATTTCAGATCAGTTTTATATCCCAACTCATTCCTTACATAATCATTCATTGCGGGTGCAAAAGAATGTTCCCATGAAACGATCTCAGCATTATAATCTGGGTTTTCACCGCCTTCCTGCCTGTCGATACCGAGATAGCGGGAATCAAGTCTTCCGACTGTATACCCTTTATCACGCAATAATTCTTTCCAAAAAAATGAAGGAGTAACATTCAGATTACGTTGTAAAATAACTTTTTCACTAAGACCTGAGTATCGAGCCATTTTTGCAGCAATTGCTTTTTTCTTATCCTCTTCCAAAAAACCTCCTTTTGCCAATGCAGGCATTAGCTGATTGATAGTAAAGTCTTCTACTTCCGGAAGCATAGCAGTAAGATCTTTACTTTGAAGATCTGTTGGCAACGCTTTATGATACCATGCCGTAGCCGCATAATAAGGAAGTCTTGAAGCAGCATCTACCGGGCCTGCCCTATCAATACCCAATGTAGTTGGAGAAACCAATATAACCCCATTCAAAAACATCCATTGCACATTTTGCAATTCTAATGCAAGCCCTGAAACTCTTGTTGTACCATAACTTTCACCGATCAAATATTTCGGTGAAGGCCAGCGATTATTTCTCGTAACAAAAGTGTTGAGACATTCAGCCAAATATTTTATGTCTGCATTTACACCAAAGAATCTTGCAGTTGGTGTGTTAGGAGCAACAATGCGTGAATAACCGGTATTTACAGGATCGAGATAAATAATATCAGCAATATCTAAAATAGAATGAGGATTCTCTTTTACACCATAGGGCATGACAGGATAACCTTCGTCATCAATATTTAATACTCGTGGTCCTGTATATCCAAGTTCCATCCACAATGATGGAGTGCCAGGTCCACCATTAAAAGAGATCACCAATGGTCGTTCTGATTTGTCTTTTATATCTGTACGTTCATAGTAAGTATAGAATACACCAGCAATTACTTTTCCGGAATCATTCCAAACAGGTAACGAACCAGCAACGGCTTTATAAGGAATTTTCTGTCCTTTAATTGTAACAGTATGCTCGGTCGTTGATGAATAATCAACATTTAATTGATTTGGTCCTGAAGGAACTTTTTCTTCTTTATTTGAATTGCTTGTTGTTGTTTGAGCATTTATAAAAACAACGAGGAATAAAATATAAATAAAACAGGCAGTTTTTCTCATATAGAAAGCTTTGCGTTGAAGGTAAAATAATTTCAATTATAAATAACAAGTGGTTTACCAGTGACTGGATTTTCAATCACTTTCGTCTTTACATTAAAAACATTTTCGATAATGTTTTCCTTTAAAATATCTTTTGGCTTTCCATGAATAAACAATTCTCCATTTTTAAAAAAGAATAAATTAGTTGCATAATGAGCGGCAAGATTAATATCATGCATTACCGTAATCAAAACGGTATGTTCCTTTACTAATTCAACTGCTGATTCTAAAAATTCATGCTGGTAACTTATATCAAGGCTATTCAAGGGCTCATCCAAAAAAAGATACCGATATCCTTCAGCTGGTTTTTCCCATATCTGTGCAAGGACTCTTGCATATTGTACTCTTTGTTTTTCGCCACCACTTAATGTCAGGTAATTTCTTTGTTTGAACTCATGAAGGTTCATTCTTTCTATCGCTTCGTTGCAAATAGTGATATCTTTTTTGTTTGGATTAAAATTAAAATGAGGATAACGACCCATCATCACGACTTCTTCAACCAATAATGGAAAACTAAGATCAGACTGCTGGCTCATTACTGCTCTTTTCTTTGCCAGCTCTTCATTTTTTATTTCCCTTATTTTTTTATCATCATAAAAAACAGCACCATCAAACTTGTTTATCTCCCCACTGAATATTTTTAAAAAAGAAGATTTACCAGAACCATTCGGACCTAGTATCATATTGAATTCACCAGCCGGAAATGTTGCGCTAACATTTTTTAATATCTGTTTGTTATCGATAGTATAAGATATGTTCTCCGTCCTAAGCATTGTACCCTCCTTTATGCTGCAATAAGTTGAAACGCTTTAGCAAAATGATAAATATAGGTGCTCCTATGAGTGAAGTGATGATGCCTACAGATACCTCAGCCGGTGCTAATACCAACCTTCCGAATGTATCTGCACATATTAATAAAGCAGAACCGAGTAACATTGATGCCGGCAATAATCTTTTGTTATCACTGCCGATCATTAACCTTAATATATGCGGAACTATCAATCCCATAAAAGCGATAACACCTACAAATGCAGTTGCAACTGAAACCATGATCGTATTCAGCAATAAAATATTTCTTTTCAATTTATTTGGATCCACACCCAAATAAGTAGCTTCCTCTTCACCCAATAACAGCGTGTTGAGCTGCTTTGAATAAGTAAATGAAATAATGAAAACGATTGCTGCGGCAATACCTACGACGATCACCTGCAGCCATGAAGCACCTGAAAAATTTCCCATGTTCCAGAATGTAATGCTCCTGGCTTGTGAATCTCTTGCTGTATATGCAAGGAAATTGATACCACTTAAACAAACAGCATTCATCGCAATGCCGACAAGCAGCAATGACATAATAGAAACTCGTTTGGCGTTTCTTGCAATAGAATAAACAATGATTGTAGAGGCCATTGCACCAACAAAAGCAAGCATGGGTGTAAGCAAAGTGCCTGCCCATTCTTTAACTGCGGGACTAAAACCCGGGGCTAAAACAAAAACAACTGATGCTCCTAATCCTGCACCTGCACTTGTGCCGATCAGGCCCGGTTCAACAATTGGATTACGAAACAATCCCTGCATTAATACCCCACTTACTGCCAGGATCGCACCAGTGATGCCACACAGTATCACTCTGGGTAAACGCAATTGAATAAAAACTGCTTCGTGAATATTTGCGGGTTTCTCACCATTAAAAGCATGTTTCAACCCCGAGAACATGTCTTGTAAACGAATATGCACGGAGCCAAATGCAATGCCCCAAAGCAATACAACTACAAGTAAAACGATCAAAGCAGGAAAGAAAAATTTATTGTGCCTTAACATTATTATTGGGATAAAGCAGGTGCACTAACTGAATGATATTTTCGCCTGTTCTTGGACCAAAATATATGATGTCATGCTCCTCAAATCTAACGATTCGTTTGTTTTTACCTGCATTCGTTAATGCAACACCCGGAACGGCGCTAATGAATTTATCCATGCTACCCATTCTATCATAACCAAAATCTGTAGCGATGATAACATCTGGATTAGCAAGCGCAACTGCTTCTGCACTCATTTCTCTTGCTCCTTTACCATCATACAAAGCAACAGAGGCCCCAGCAAGACGAAGCATCTTGTCTCCTACTCCATTTCTTCCGCTCATTACAAAATAATTATTGTTTCGTAAACCAAAATGAATGATCATTACTCTTAATGAATCATGAATATTCATTGCCTTCATTGTATCCTGCGCTTTTGCAATATCAGCTTCCATTCTTTTGGTGATAGAGTCTGCTTTATCACTTACGCCAAAAAAATTACCTAGCTCTTTCAACAACAGTTTTGCACTGTCAATGGTATTAGCCCCACCAAATGCTTTTATATTCAGTCCTGCTTTTGTTATCTGAGGCAAAACATTTTCAGGTCCAATATCATTACTATGAATCACCAGGTCAGGTTCCATGGAAATAATTGCTTCGGGACTTAATGCACGATGATAGCCGACAGTCTTCAACAATTTTGCACTATCAGGATATGTACTGCTAAGATCAACCGCAACAAGATCATGTCCCTTACCTAAAGCAAACACCATTTCGGTCAGATGTTTTGAAAGACATACAATGCGTTGATCCTTTTTACCATCCGTTTCTTTATTGTTAAATCGATCGCATGAAAATAAAACAAGCGATACGAGCAATAACAAAATAACTTTTCTCATAATAATAGTTTTAAAAAAGGGGCAGTTAAAAGCAACTGCCCCACCTGAATCCCATAGGAAAGGTTTACAGGTTGTATTTTAAATTAATTCCTCCGTAATAAACTGCTTTTGGTGGCGCAGGTATGTATGCATCTGCTAACTGGTTAACAAAGATCATTATCGGGTATTGTGTTCCAGCGATATTGTTGACACCAAAGAACAGGTCCATAAAGAAGTGACTGGATAAATTTGTTTTGAATCCAATTTTTCCATTCAGTAAACTATAGCTGGAAGCATCGTAGGTAGTAAATACTTTGGGATAAACTCCCGATGCACTTGTTCTTGTTGTACCAATTGTTACGCCGTCTTTGTAAATGTGTACCAGGTTTGCATAAAGACCAAACTTAGTGGCTATGTCCACACCGAAAGCATTCATGATCTTAGGCACGCCGTATACTGCTTTTCCACTATAGTCAATCGTATCACGCAATGCGACAGTAGAGCCGGTTACGATCTTAAATCCATCTCCATAATTGTAATCTGAATAAGTGAAATTAATAAATGGAGTTATGTTTGTAAATAAGCCTTTATCATTATTTACTATTGAGTATCTCAATGTTGCTTCAACACCTTTATGTGTTTGAGCACTGCCATTTACCATATAGCTATATGCAGTAGTAGTAGCGTTTAATGGTACTGATACCGCTGTCATTTTATCGGAGATCTTAAATGAGTATAACGCCAACTGGTAGGTCAACCTGTCTTTTAGTAGTGATCCTTTTGAACCTATTTCAAACTGATCACCGTGCTCAGGTTTTAAACTGCTGTTGACAAATCCAGATGAAGGTGTGGTGCCTACAACAGGTGTTACAATAAAGAAGTAAGAGCTCACTGGTGCTTTGTATCCTTTACTGTATGACGCATATACGGATATTTCTTTGCTGAAAACTTTGTTGATAGCAAGATGCGGTGACCACATATTCTTATAGCTGGTATCAAAATGGCCGGGGTAGGTAGTTGTAATTGCCCTGAAACGATCTTCCAAATTAATTTTTTGAGCACTATACCCTATGCCCGCTGATATAGAAAGATCCTTAGGTAGTCCTAATGTCCATTCTGTAAAGTATGAAGTAGGTTGAGTTGTAAAAACTACATTCGATGTATTAGCATTTATTACCCAATAAGGACTGACACCATATGTAAATGTCGTCGGATTAGGATCGTTAGGATCAGCTTTCATACTGTACCCGACTGTTTGTGCATTCTGACGTTGAATTTCCATTCCTGTAATTCCATTCAATACGACATTATCTGTTAGCGGTATCCTTGTATCAAATGAAGTACGGAACCCATAGTTGACAGTATTTTTATCGGTCCATCCACCGGCGCTGCTTGCATCACTTCTAAAACCAGTACCAAATAAACTGGTGGTGTTGGCAAATTCTTTTGTAAAGTTGTAGGTATGTGTTACTCCCGCCCTGTAAGTAACTACATGACTATGTGCATTTCTTTTAATGTACTCAGGATTGCCTGAGTAATCTTTGTTTGCCCATTGCTGAACAGTAAGTTCTCCCAATCTTTCGTCATAGCTATCTGTAAAACCAATGTATGTAGAAATATTTTGCTTTTCATTTGGTTGACTTACTATCACCGCAGTAACAAAATCCTTGTGTGAAGCATTGTGAATAGAAAAGCCATCTGATTTTTGTTTACCATAATTCAATAAAACGCCACTACGCTCATTTCCTGTTGCAAAACGAGTAGTATATCGTTGCAAACCATAATTTCCAAACATAACATCCTGGCTGATCGAAGTTTTTCCACTTTCAGGTTTAACGGTCCTGAAACTGATCGCTCCTGAAATAGCTTGTCCATATAATGTTCCCGCAGGGCCTTTCAATATTTCAACATTACCAAGCGAAGCGTAATCAACATCGTCCAATGTTGTTATACCTTCTGCATCCGTAATAGGAATTCCATTGATATATACTTTATATCCCTGTCCATCAAAATTGCTGTTAATCCCATTTGTTCCTCTTGCCCCATTACCGTAACCACGGATATTAAATTGTTGACCCCCTGACACAGTTCTCCTGTTCATGATAACACCAGGAACACTGGTTTCAATTACATCCTGGAAAAATATACCCTGTCCTCGCTTTAATTCTACAGGTGTAAGTTTAGTAATAGATGCTGGTTGATATAAAAGTTTTTTGTCAGCGGATGCAGTAGAAATAATTTCGACATTATCAAGCGTTCTTCCCGTTGATTGTAATGTGATCTTTAGTTCAGCTTCACAATTCTTTATTGCGGCCGTATAAGATTCATAGCCAACAAAACTGATCGTTATTTTTTTTGTTTTGCTGCAATCAATTGAAAAGTTTCCGTCTTTGTCAGTTGTAACTCCACCACTTCCAGGAAAAGTGATAGATGCTCCCGCTAATGGATTACCAGTTTCGGCATCAGTTACTTTTCCATGAAGCATCTGTTGCGCAAAGCTGGTCACCGATATTGTAAATAATAAAGCAGATAGTATTATGTGTTTCATAATGTAAGTTGATTTAATAAAATAGTATAATAGTATAGAGGAACGCAACATCATTCCGCAAATGCGGGAACATATTGGTTCCAAAAAAAATGAAATGAACAGGCTATGCCTTTGGTGGAGGACTATTTATTTCTTCGAATGAAGAAACGAGAGTGACATTAAAATATGAATATGTAGAAGGGTAAGAAAATGTTTTCAGCTCCTCTTCAGTGGTTATATAAACGAGATCAAACATCAACGACTTTATATTATTCCTTCCTTTCTTATCATTATGATTCTTCCCTACCGCTTTTGCAAGATTATCCAGCAATTGCTTTTCTTTCTTATCATTGATACAATACAAAAAAGTTTTTCCTTCCTTTTTTTCGATCCTTGCAACATCGTATAAAGTTCCATCAAGAGAAAATTCTCTGCCATCCTCTTCCCATTCAATATTGTCGGCAACTTCTTCTTCAATGATCACTTCTAATGAAGAATCAGGAATATGCTGCAACAACTCTCTTTCCATTTCTTCTTTAATAATGAATTGCTGAATAGTATAAATAAAATAATAACCAACCTGGCTGATAAACAGTACTAGAAGCAGCGAAGAAGCTAATGCCTTTTTCAATTGGTTTTTCGTTGAACGCCGAAGGTAGATATTTTTCTTTTTCACCAATATGCACCTATGTGAATAAACCATAAAATAAATGGAACTTCATACATTTATTTAGAATAACCCTCAAAAGATCAATAATTATTTAGCTGTCTTTTAAAGTTGTCTCTAATTTTTTTATATGAAACTAAAAACCCAGCCAGAAAATCTACTTGAATGGATAGCCTTGAAAGCAAATCTTGCTCCTACCCCGCTTGTTGATACACAGGTTGCATTCAATGCGGCAAGGGCCATTATGGCTGCAGCAGAACTTGGCATGTATGAAGCAATGGGAAAAAATTCAAGAACTGCTGATGAGCTAGCGGCTGAATGTAAAACTCATCCTGAAGCCACAAAACATTTACTTGATTGTTTGGTTGGCATAGGCTACCTGCGATGGGATAATGGCATGTATTCATTAAAACCAAAATATCATAAGTGGTTGCTAAAAGAAAGTGAATCGAATTTGATCGGTAAACTTCGCTTTCAACTTATAGAATGGGAATGGATGGGAAAGCTGGAGGAATATGTTCGCACAGGCAAGACTCTCGATCTTCATGGCTCTGCTACGGCAAAAGAATGGCAGCTTTACCAGGAAGGCATGCGAGACTTGTCTGTTAATGTTGCAAAAGAACTTGCATCGAATATCCCAGTTCCAAAAAATGCGACCCATATGCTTGACATTGGCGGATCACATGGGTTATTTTCCATTGAGCTTTGTAAAAAGCATCCTGGTTTATCAAGCACAATATTAGAATTGCCCGGCGCTGTTGAAGCTGCAAGTGCAATTGCAAAAAGATATGATACAACAAACCGTGTGACCTATGCTGCAGGAAATGCTTTGAATGATGATCTTGGAAATGAGAAATATGATATGATAATGATCAACAATGTTGTTCATCATTTTACCAATGAACAAAATTTTGCGCTTGCAAAAAAAATTGCAATTGCATTAAAACCGGGCGGTATTTACGCTATTGGTGAATTTGTAAAAGCATCTAAACCCGGTGAAGGTGGTGTGGTCGGAGCTACTTCTGGTCTTTATTTTTCATTGACAAGTTCATCGGGTACATGGTCAGTTTCTGAAATTGAAGCATGGCAGAAAAGTGCAGGATTAAAAATTGAAAAACCAGTTACCCCGATGACAATGCCGGGCTGGAAAATATTTGTTGCGAGAAAGTAAAGAACCGTCTTTTTAAATTTATTTATGAAACTGCTTTTTTATTCCATCATAGTCGTATTCTTTATAGGTTGCTCCAATTCGAGCACACAATCATATTCAAATCTACCTGCTGCTTGTTCTTTACCTGATAGTCTATTTGTCTTTAAAAATATTTCCAATTCCCTGATAGCAGAAAAGTTTTATTATGACCTTGACAATTCAGCTTATACTGACACATCAAAGAGAATAAAATTATTTCAGCTTAACACTTCTCAAAAAAAGCAATTATTTGATAGTGACTGGATCGTCAGCGATTGGCAAGTTTATTTTGTATCAAAACAAAGTAAAATCGAGTCTTTCACTCCGATAATAGTCTCCGCTGGAGGAACAGATTATTCTGCATTAATCCTGATACTTCTTGATTCTACATGCCATCCATTATCAAATTTCATCTTGAGTGGGGGCGAATGCGGAATTGATCCAAAAGAATGCGATTTCAAGCAATCATATTTAAATGGCAGACAAATCAAATCGTACATTCGGACAATAGTAGATAGAGAGAATTTGTATGAGTCTGATTCGATATTGGTCGACTCTGTTAACTACAATACCGAAATCTTGCCAAATGGAACGTTTAGATCCAAACAGATTGATAGTATACGTTATATCCGAAAATCTTTTCTTTAAATAGCGTTGCAACCGAGCTCTCTCGTTGATTTTTTATTTTTTTCCTCAGCAAATTTGTGGTTTACGTTTTTTGGTAATATAAGTTTACAACTCTTTCAATTTGATATTTCTCCCCATCCCTGCCTGCCGGCAGGCAGGTTTGCACACGATTAATCTTTATTTTTGATGTTATCTTATGACCTCATCACACAAGATCATCATCATCACGGCTCCATCCGGTGCCGGTAAAACATCGATCACAAAACACTTGCTTAAAACTTTCCCGGAAAAATTAGTTTTTTCTATCTCCGCTGCCACCAGGGAAAAGAGAAATTATGAGAAAGAGGGTATTGACTATTATTTCATGAGTGTGGATGATTTCAAGGAAAAGATCCAACGCAACGCATTTGTAGAATGGGAAATGGTTTATGAAGGAAAATATTACGGCACATTAAAATCGGAGATCCATCGCATTTGGAAAGAAGAAAAAGTCCCATTGCTTGATATTGATGTAAAAGGCGCTGTACATGTGCAACAACAACATCCCGAAGAATCTCTTTCCATTTTTATTGAGCCACCGTCAGTGGACGAATTGAAAAAAAGATTGAGCAATCGCGGTACTGAGTCTCCCGAAAGCCTCGCCACCCGTGTTAATAAAGCCACTTATGAGCTTTCTTTTAAAGACCATTTTGATAAGGTGATCGTTAACGATGATCTTACTAAAGCTTGTAAAGAAGCGGAAATGATCGTAAGGTCGTTTATTGAAGGAATTGAATAAGTAGATAGGTATATAAAGTATCTAATGCCCCTGCTCTTTCCAGGTAGTTACTTTGACCTTGTAAAACTTTAAATACTTTATATATTTGACACCCTTCTTTTGTAAATATTACTTAGTACTTACCTATTATAACATCTAACCTCTTTGTTTATCTTTACCGCCCAATGGTTGATATCTGGATCATTATATGGTTTGTTATTACTATCCTGCTGATGGGGTTTTTTGCAGGTATCGAAATGGCGTTTTACAGCGCCAATAAGATGAGCATTGAACTAAAAAAGAAACAAGGAAGAGCAAGCGGCCAGATCCTGGATCAGTTCATTGACCACCCGGTTTATTTTTTGGGAACAACATTAATTGGCTTCAATGTTTTCCTGGTATTCTTCGGATTACAGATCAGTAAGGTAATGGAACCTTTATGGATCAATCTCGATGTTGGGTCGGATTCTGTTCGCATTTTGATAGAAATACTTTTATCTACTTTCCTTGTTCTTGTATTTGCAGAATTTTTTCCCAGGGCTATTTTTCGTGCAAGAGCTGATGTATTGCTCAGCAGGATGGCGCAACTGATCGATATTTTTTACCAGATGTTTTACCCGATCGCAGCTATATGCATTATACTGGCCAATTGGTTACTTAAATATGTTTTCAATGTGAGGGTTGATGAAAAGAAAGAAGTGTTTGGACGCACCGATCTCGAACATCTTTTCAGGCAGGCAAAAGAAGCGGAGGAAGAAAAACAACCGCTGAACACCGAGCTTTTTGAAAATGCACTTGAGCTGCCAAAGATCCGGATCCGACAAAGCCTTGTGCCACGAAAAGAGATCATTGGTATCGACATAAAAGAATCGATCGATGCTATTCGCCGGCTTTTTATAGAAACCAAGCTGTCACGCATAGTGATCTTTGAAGGCAATATTGATCATATCATTGGGTATGTTCATCAATTGGATATGTTTAAGAGGCCCGAGAATATCCAATCGGTATTGTTACCTATTCCCGCTGTTCCCGAAAGCATGAGTGCCACTGATCTTATCAATAAGTTTACCCGTGAACGAAAAAGTATAGCATGGGTGGTAGATGAATTTGGCGGAACAGCAGGCATCATTACTATGGAAGATGTGCTGGAAGAGATCTTTGGTGAGATACAGGATGAATATGACGTGGAAGAGTTCGTCGAGAAACAAATAGCGGAAAGTGAATACATATTTTCCGGGCGCCTGGAACTTGATTATATCAACGAAAAATATGGTTTTGACTTTCCCGTAGATGAAACAGAAACCCTTTCCGGCTTTATCATCAATTACCACGAAACCATTCCCAAGCAAAAAGAAAGGATCATTATTGCCGACTACGAATTTGACATTATGAATGTAAGTGATACCCGCATAGAGATGGTGAAGATCAAAAAGTTGAAATAAAGGTGCAACTTTACCTGCTTATACTCAGCTAAACCCGTCTATCAATTTATTTTTCTACGTGTCCGGCCAGATATTTATCTTTCGCTTTCCAAAAAAAATCAATACAAATATGATACAAGCAAAAAAGTCGTTGCTTTTGCTGGCGGCGGGTATGTTTGTGGGCATTTGCGGTTTTTCGCAAAATAATCCTGCTGCTACCAACACTGCTGCAAAGCCAGACACAACAAAAAAAGCTCCACCTGTGCCGCCCAAACCGACGGTAGCTGACAAAGTGAAGAGCAGTAAAAAAATGGATGGCCTTTTTACAGTATACCAGGATACTGCAACCGGCAGTGTGCAGATGTATGTAAAGAAAAACCAATTGGGTAAGGAATATATTTACCAGAGCTTTTCAATGGGAGGACCTACCAGTTTATTCCTGCACCAAAACATGATCCGTACAACATGGGTCTTTAAAATTAAAAAAACCTTTGATAAGCTTGAGTTCGCACAAGTGAATACGAACTTCTATTACGATCCTCAAAATGCAGTTAGTAAATCTGCCAATGTTGATGTAACGGAAGCTGTTTTTTATTCTGCAAAAATTGATGGGGAAGATTCAACAGGTTTTATTGTTGCCGGTGATGGATTGTTTTTAAGTGAGAAGCTTGACCCGATAAAACCATTGGTTGCACCCGGACCTGCAGCAGCTTTTGTATTCAATCTCGGCGGTTTAAATCCTGCCAAATCTGGTTATAAAGCTGTTCGTTCTTATCCAAACAATACAGATATAGTTGTTGAATTGGCTTATGATAATCCTGCTCCATTTAACCAGGGTGGAAAAGATATTACTGATGCCCGTTATAACCGTATTCGTTTCCAGCATAGCTTTTTGGAAATGCCAAATAATGATTTTCGTCCAAGATTTGATGATCCAAGAGTTGGTTATTTCACCCAGGAAATAGAAAACCTTACAAGTATCAAAGTAGCAGATTATAAAGATGTCATTAATCGTTGGAATCTAGTAAAGAAAGATCCTTCTGCTGCGCTCAGCGAACCAGTTGAACCAATTGTATGGTGGGTTGAAAACACAACACCAGTTGAATATCGCCAAACAATTGTTGAAGCAGGTTTAAAATGGAATGAAGCTTTTGAAAAAGCTGGTTTCAAAAATGCAGTAGTAATGAAGATCATGCCTGATGATGCAACATGGGACCCTGCCGATATTCGTTACAATGTTATTCGTTGGGTGTCTTCACCCTACCCTCCTTACGGAGCTATTGGGCCCAGCTTTGTAAATCCAAAAACAGGACAAATACTTGGCGCTGATATAACAGTTGAATGGATGAGCGGAAGCTCTAGCCCAATAGCAGAAGAGTTGTATGACGTAAAATCGATCAACACAGACCTTCCTTCAATACTTCTTGGTACAAATAAAAACGAAGAAGTAAAAATTCCAGATAATCTTAAATGGATGGCCTGTACTCTTGGCCAGGAATTGAAAGCACAGTTCACATCCGGGCTTACAACTTTGGAAGCAACCGGTGCATCTGATGCTGAAATAAAAACACTGCACAAAGAATTTTTGTATTATCTCATCATGCATGAAATGGGACATACAATGGGTTTGAATCATAACATGAAAGCAAGCCAAATGCTGAGTCCTGCTGAAGTAAATAACACAGGCATTACTCATGTAAAAGGTTTACAGGGATCAGTAATGGATTATCCAGCTGTGAATGTTTCAACAGATCGCAGCAAGCAAGGCGATTATTATACAACAAAGGCAGGTCCTTATGATCTATGGGCAATTGAATTTGGTTACACACCATTTAGCGCTGCAGATGAAGCAGCCGGCGTGAAAAAAATTCTTGATCGCAGTACTGAACCTGGTCTTTTATTTGGAAATGATGCAGATGATATGCGTTCACCAGGTGGCGGTGGCATCGACCCAAGAGTGATGGTCAATGATATGAGTAGTGATATGGTTGCTTATGCAGAAGATAGATTTGCCCTGGTAAATTCTTTGATGGGCAAATTGAAAGAAAAATACAGCAAGCCTGGCAAATCTTATGCAGAGCTTAGAGCTCGTTATGGAAACTTGGTTGGTCAACGCGGTGGCATGGCACAGTCGGTGAGCCGTTATATAGGTGGTGTTTATGTTGACAGAAGTTTTGTTGGCCAGGAAACAGCTACAAAACCATTTACACCAGTAAGTGAAGCATACCAGAAAAAAGCAATGACACTGTTAACAAAATATGTTTTTGCACCTGATGCCTTTAAAGGAGATGCAGCATTGTTCCCTTACCTGCAATCACAGCGTCGTGGTTTTAATTTCTTTGGCAATGGCGAAGATCTGAGAGCACAGACTATTATTCTGAATATGCAGGTCGGCATATTTGCTCACTTGATGAGTCCGAATACACTGACGAGAATTAATAACAGCACATTGTATGGTAACACATATACATCTGCTGAAATGATAAATGACCTGACAAATGCGGTATTTGCAGCTGATCTGAAAACAAACGTGAATTTATACAGGCTTAATTTGCAAACTGAATATGTAAAAGGTCTTGCAGCGATCACCTCTGCTCCTGTTAGCCCTTATGACAATGCATCTAAAGCAGCCATATATAATACGCTTAAAAAGATCAAAGCAATGTTGGCTACGGCGGTTTCAACAGATGAGCAAACCCGTGCACATAGAGCAAATCTTGTGTTCATAATTGACAAGGCTTTATCTGTTAAATAAAACAATCTCATTCTTAAATAAACCCCGGTATTTGCCGGGGTTTTTCATTTTATCAAAATGGGGTGACGATAGCCGGGCTTCGCTACCTATATTTGCGATTCTAATTATTGAAGATGGCGTTTAGTTTATTTGGAAGAAAAAAAGAGGGGACGGAAGAAAAGGCAGAAATGTCTTTTATTGATCATCTTGAAGTTCTTCGTGGGCACCTTTTCCGTTCTGTGATTGCCATTGCAGTCGGCGCAATAGTATTTATTGTTTACGATGATTTTATTGTCAAAAAAGTTTTGATGGGGCCAACACATGCTGATTTCCCAACTTATAAATGGCTCTGCAAAGTTGGACATGCAATTGGCCTTGGCGATAAAATGTGCATGAAAGACATCGGCTTAAAAATGCAAAGCACATCTGTAAGCGGTCAGTTTAGCATGTATTTTACAATGATCTTTGTTGGAGGCATTATCCTTGCATTCCCTTATATCTTCTGGGAATTCTGGCGTTTTGTAAAACCTGCCCTCACAAAAAAAGAGTTATCAAAAACAAGAGGTGTGATCTTTTGGGTCTCACTTTTATTTTTCTCTGGTATTTTGTTCGGCTATTTTATTATTGCTCCATACACGGTAAACTTCTTTGCTACCTTTCAATTAGATGAAAATATTCAGAACATTTGGACAATTACAAGCTATATTGATACACTGGTTCCTTTGATACTTGGAACAGGTTTAGCATTTCAACTTCCCTTAGTAATGTTTTTTCTTGCAAAAGTTGGTTTAATGAGTCCTGATTTTCTGCGTCGAAACCGTAAATATGCAATCGTTATCATCTTGATCCTCGCTGGAATTATTACTCCGCCAGATGTTATCAGCCAGGTGATCTGCACCATACCACTTTGGTTCTTATATGAAATAAGTATTTGGCTTACTGCAAAAGTCCAAAAAGAAAAAGAGCTTGAAGAAAAAGAAGAATGGAGTTGATTAACCATTAACCTAACTTTGCATTGATAATTTTTAATTACTGATTATTAATTATTTTTTATGTCATCATCATTTGATCTGAGTAAGCCGGTTGCCATTGGCAGCGACCATGCAGGGTATGATTTCAAGGAAGAGCTGATCTCTTTTTTGGAAGCCAAAGATCTTACTTACCATGATTTTGGAACTCATTCAAAAGATTCTGTCGATTATCCTGATTTTGCTCATCCTGTATCGAATGCCGTCGAAAAAGGAGAAGCGTCTTTTGGAATACTGCTTTGCGGCAGCGCCAATGGTGTTGCTATTACGGCTAATAAACACAAAGGAATACGGGCTGCTATTTGCTGGGGTGAAGAGCTCGCCAAACTGGCGAGGGAACATAATAATGCAAACATTCTCTGCATTCCTGCCCGCTTTGTACGTGAAGGAGATGCAGAAAAAATGGTACAATTGTTTATAAATACGCCATTTGATGGCGGCCGTCACCAGCGCCGGGTAGAGAAAATTGCAGAAGGTTGCTAGACTACCTTTCATCCATTTATGGTTTCTTTAAAATCTATCAGGCTTATATTTGAGCCCGATAAAACTCACTTTATACAAATTCGTCTAATTCTCAGATAAAATTTAAAAACTACATGAAAAAAGCTACGCTACTACTTATTGCATTGCTGCCACTTCTTGCATCAATTGCACAAAAGAAAAATAAAACTGCCGAAAAGTTTGGCAACACTATCACGGCTACTGACCTCAAAAAACATCTTTATATAGTTGCCAGCGCTGACAATGAAGGAAGAGATACTCCATCTCCAGGTTTAGAAAAAGCAGGTAATTATATCGAACAACATTTTAAGTCGATCGGGTTGAAACCAGGAAATGGTGACAGTTATCGCTTGAATTATCCTCTTTATAAAGACTCTGTGGTTTCCTCATCAGTCAGTGTTAATGGAAAATCTTTTGAACTGAATAAAGACTACTTGAATAATAATTCTAACTATTCATCTGAACTTCCAATCTCAGAAGTTGTGTTTGTTGGTTATGGAATTGTAGATGATAAAATTGATAATTATAAAGATCTTGATGTTCGTGGAAAAGCAGTTTTAATAGTAGAAGGAACACCTGCTGATTATAAATCTGCACAAACAGGTGGCATGAGTCCGGGTCAAACATTTGGAAAATTACAAAACGCAGCAAAGAAAGGTGCCGTTGCCGTATTGTTCGTTTCAAAATCATTTGGTAGTTCTAATAATAGACCAGCAAATAATCGTGGGGCTGGTTGGAGCTTGAATGGTTATAAAAGCAATTTTAATCCGCTGTTATTTTATATTTCTGAAAAAGTTGCTGCAGAGATCATGGGTGAAGATGGAAAAGGAATATTTGATAAAATGACCGCTAATTCATTGCCCGGAAAAACTTACAAGGCAAACATTGATCTTGCTTTTCAAAAAACAGTTATAAAAACCCAGGTAAGTAATGTGATGGGTTTGTTGGAAGGAACTGATAAGAAAGATGAATACGTATTTATTACAGCACATTATGATCATGTTGGGAAAAGAGATACTGTTATATATTATGGCGCTGATGATGATGGCAGTGGCACTGTAAGTGTGCTTGAATTAGCAGAAGCATTTGCAAAAGCAAAAGCAGAAGGTAATGGTCCTCGTCGCAGCATCGTATTTATGACAGTGAGCGGAGAGGAGCATGGATTATGGGGTTCTGCTTATTATACAAATCATCCTGTTTATCCTTTGGAGAAAACTACGGTTGACTTGAATATTGACATGATCGGCCGCGTAGGCAATGATTATATGAAAGACAAAGATTCGACAAACTACGTATATGTGATCGGTGACAATAAGCTCAGCTCAGACCTTACTCCTATTACAGAAGCTATCAATGGTACTTATACGAAGCTTAAACTTGATAGAAAATATAATGATCCAAAAGATCCAAATCGCTTTTACTATCGCAGCGATCATTACAATTTTGCTGAAAAAGGTGTTCCCATCATTTTTTATTTTAATGGAGTTCACCCAGATTATCACAGGCCTACGGATACTCCCGATAAGATAAATTATACGTTGATGGAAAAAAGGGCAAAGCTGGTATTTTATACAGCACTTGAAATGGCAAACAGGGAGGAAATGTTAAAAAGAGATATTCCGCTGGATTCACAAAGGGCATTTTAGAATGTTGGTATTTTTACTTAGCAGAAAAGAAAAAAATTTACTTACTTAGCTCTACAAATTCTCTAAGAAAAACTCATGAACCATACACATTCAAATCCGACCCTTATCCACATCAATACAGATAATCAAATTGATTATTCTGAAATGTACCGCACACAAGAAACAAAGCAGCTCAATAAACGCCTTCGTAAAACCCGTAATATTTTATTGATCTGTGCTGCTGCCTTTGTTGGTGGTGCAGTTATTCTTTGGATAATGCCCGAAACCTCATTTACTACAAAAAATTTCCTTGTATATAGTGGTCTTGCTGGCATTATGGTTCTTTTGTCAATGATAAGCAATAAACAACCATTTTTCTCTATCGTTGCGGCACTTGTTATTAGTGCCTGTTTTTGGGGATTTGAAATATTTTTTAGCGACCTCGATGGCTTAATGGTTGAAAGTTCAATTCATAAACTGTTCATTATTTCCTTGCTTGTTTGGTGTTTTCATTCTTCAAGAGAAGCTGAACTGATAAGAAAAGAACTACATTTCTCCTGATCTTTTATTGTTTCTAAATATTTTGCCCTCTCGATTAAACGAGAGGGTTTTTTATTGCATTAAACTTTGGAGCAACTGCCCGGTCTATTTATTTGTTATCATTTTACGAACCCTAAAAAAACTATATGAAAACTAATCAAATCCTAAAATCCGTACTTATCGGTTCTGTATTAATGCTGGCATTAGCCATTTTTACAGATGTATCAGCTCAAAGAAATCAGCGATTCGACCGTACTGAAAACAGAATTGATCGCAGAGAAAACGTTCGCGACAGGCGTGAAAATGTCCGAGATAGAAGAGAAGACCTAAGAGACCGCAGAGAAAATGTAATCGACAGAAGATACCATCGTGGTATAAGAGATCGTCGTGAAGATGTTCGTGACAGAAGGGAAAATGTGAGATCGCAAAGAAGATGTCCGTGATCGCCGTGAAAACAAAAGAGACCGTCGTGAAGATCGTTTGGATCAAAGACGCTAATCCTTACCTTCTTTAATAAATGAAAACCCCGAAATAATTCGGGGTTTTTTTTATTGCTGAATAGAATTCCTATTGTACAAGTGTGCGACGCAACAGAAGCTCTATAGTAGTACCTAGCTGACTACATAATATTTCAATAAGCTTTTTTACCATCCTAACAAGTAAGCGAATATTAATGGTGCTACGATCGTAGCATCACTCTCTACAATGTATTTTGGCGTATCAATTCCCAGCTTGCCCCAAGTGATCTTTTCATTTGGCACAGCACCTGAATAGGAACCGAAGGAAGTTGTTGAATCACTGATCTGGCAGAAATAGCTCCAGAAAGGAACATCGTGCCATTCAAGATCCTGGTACATCATCGGCACAACACAAATTGGAAAATCACCTGCAATACCTCCACCAATCTGAAAGAATCCAACGCCTTTGCCACCGCTGTTTTGCCTGTACCAATCTGCTAACCAAACCATGTATTCAATTCCACTTTTCATGGTAGTAGCTTTCATTTGATTCTTTATAACATAAGAAGCAAAAATATTTCCCATGGTGCTGTCTTCCCATCCGCCAACGACGATCGGAAGATTTTTTTCAGCTGCTGCCATCATCCAGCTATCTTTTGTGTCTATCTCATAATGTTCCTTCAATACTCCGCTGAGTAACATTTTATACATGAACTCATGCGGAAAACATCGTTCTCCTTTATCATCGGCATCTTTCCATAATTTATGAATGTGCTTTTGTAAACGACGGAATGCTTCTTCTTCTGGAATGCACGTATCGGTAACACGGTTATAATGATTTTCCAAAAGATCCCATTCATCATGTGGTGTAAGGTCTCGATAATTGGGAACTCTTTTGTAATGGCTATGCGCTACAAGATTCATAATATCCTCTTCAAGATTGGCGCCTGTGCATGAAATGATATGCACTTTATCCTGCCTGATCATTTCTGCTAATGAAATTCCGAGTTCAGCTGTACTCATTGCGCCGGCAAGTGTCACCATCATTTTGCCGCCTTCCAGTAAATGTGTTTCATAACCTTTTGCCGCATCCACCAGGGCAGCTGCATTAAAATGACGATAATGATGTTGAATGAATTGTGAAATGGGACCTTTACTCATTTTGAAAAATTTAAAATCCGCCTTCAGATCACAATAAGGTGAGACAATGCGGGAGAGCCGCAAAAATAAATTTTTTAAAGAAATGATTTAAAAATAAAAACCTCCCGTAGGATACGAGAGGTACACCACATGCTCATAAAAGAACTGCGTTTATTTAATTCTTTTCAATACGATTATAGTTCCCGATGGGTTTGCTTTTAATAAAAACTTTTTGCCTTTCCTGTCAGCTCGCATTTGATAATAAGTTTCATCATTACGGCTGATCTCAATTATACCAAATATATCTGCGTCTTTATAGTTTTTATCCAGTGATCTCATGATCGAGATAGGCAATTGGCTATAAAGAATGGTCCTTGCTGTGGTCACTAATTCTGCGTTGGAGTTATACCAGGCGGTAACGCCCTGATCATTCAATAAAAAAACTACCTTGGTTAAATTTCCCTCTTCCTGCCATTGTGCATTTTTTGCGAATGAAAATTCTTTTTGAAAGGCAGATAAAATTTTTGGATCTATATTGATCCCGGGATTTGCGATCGAAGCTGTTATACCGATCATTAAAAATGAAAGCAGCGTCACAATTATCTTTTTCATGGTCTAAGGTTTAATGGTCTACGGTTTTTCTAATAAGTCTGAGTAATGTGTGTGACGAATAGCGAAAATAACTTTATAAGGAAGCTAAGTCAATTGAATTGTGATTAATGGATACATGTGTTAAAGAGATTAACGACTACGACTGTTTATAATAACAATTAGATCATTTAGGATTTAAAATAAGAAGCCCTCGCTATATGCCAGGGCTCTTAATTTACCACACACCAAAACTAACTTGCTTATCAGATCTTCTTGCTTTTGCTATATGTAGTCCAGCCCCCGCCATTATTTGAATGCAAAATCAATTTTGCATCTGCTGTTTCAAGCGTTACATAATAATGAAGGCCTTCGTTATTGTTTACTTCGAGCACATCACTAATCCAGTACTTAGTATAATTATTTTTCAAATTGCTAAAAAGATTTATGGGCAATTGAATTGAGCTGATATGCCTGCCCACACTCATCAAGTCTCCCTGGGGACTATAGTAAGCAAATATTCTCTGTTCATTCAATGTAAAAGCGGCCATAAAATAATTTTCGCCGGTCTCCCAGGTTACATCCTGTGCATTTGCAAATTCTGCTTTAAATGATGAAAGTGCTCTCGGAGAAACTTTTTCACTCGGGTAGGCCCAGCTGGCTCCCACTATCATTAAGAACCCCATCACGAATACTATCTTTTTCATATCTCAAAAGTTTATTGGTTTAGTATGAATTTTCTCTTGTTTTTATTTTATACCTGTTTGACGATTCAAAGGTATAATTGGTTACACCCGGCAACAAGCCAATTGTGATTGATGGGCATGATTGTTAATGCAGGTGAAAGAATAAAAATGAATGTGAACTTGTATCCCTTTTTAACACCGTCAAACTATTTTAATCCCCATTCATCATGAATGCGTATATAAACCTGAAATGTGAAAATTTTTATAACAAATGAAAAACGCTGAAACTAATTGATCCTACCCTGTAACAACTGCATTTTTCTTTCGTATTATCTTTAGTCAATGAATTATTTGGCTCATGCATATCTTTCTTTTAACAGGCCGGGTATATTGGCCGGCAATATGATCAGTGATTTTGTAAAAGGAAAGAAGAAGTATGATTATCCTGAACAGATCCAACAGGGAATTGCATTACATCGTGAGATAGATCAGTTCACCGATACGCATTCGGCGACAAAAGAAGCAAAAGAGGTCTTTCGTCCCGCTTACAGACTTTATGCTGGTTCATTGGTGGATGTGATCTATGATCATTACCTGGCGTTGGATGAAAATGAGTTTACTGATAGTAGCTTAAAAGCATTTACAGTTAATACTTATAATATGCTCGATCAGTTCACAGATCATTTCCCGGAAAAATTCACCAGGATGTATCCTTATATGAAAGCCCAAAACTGGCTATATAATTACAGGTATCGGCAGGGAATTGAAAAAAGCCTTGCTGGGGTGGCACGAAGAGCAAAATACCTTGAAGAAAGCGAGACGGCTTATCTCCTTTTTAATGAAAATTATGATAAGCTTAAGGCCTTATATCAGGTCTTTTTCCCTGAATTAAAAAATATGGCGATAAATCTTATAAAACAACTCGACCATTAGCCATTTACCTAACCATAAAAAAAATAAAATCAGGGCTGATAGGGAACGATTAAGCCGATAATCACGTCAAAGACAATGAAACTGTTATTTTTGTCATTTTAAACCTTAGTTATGCGCAAAACTTCCGTTCTTATTTGTTTACTTATTTCTTTTTCCTTTTCCTTTTCACAATCCAATAAACTTCCTGAAGTTGATAAATCACCGATGGATGTAAGTTATTATCCAAACAACTACCCTATTCTCAAAATTCAAAACAAAGCAACAGAGCCGTTGGCTGCAAGAATACTTTATAGCCGCCCGCAAAAACAAGGCAGAAAAATTTTTGGTGAGTTAGTTGAGTATGGCAAAGTATGGAGACTTGGCGCTAATGAAGCTACTGAAATAGAGTTTTATAAGGATGTAAAGATCGGCGGTAAGAAGGTTACCAAAGGTCGTTATACACTTTATGCCATAGTTAGTGAAAACGTCTGGACCATGATCATCAATAAGGATACCGATACATGGGGAGCTTTTAAGTATGATTCAAAAAAAGATCTGCTAAGGACAGATGTAGCAGTACAAAAAACCGATGAAATGGTTGAAAGCATGTCAATGTATTTTGAAAAATCTGCCACTGGAATTTCATTGATCATTGCATGGGAGCAAATGAAAGCTACCCTTCCGATCACTTTATAAAATAGGTATGAAAAAAATTCTATTTGCAACATTACTGCCCCTTATTTTTTTTAGCTGTCGTGAGGCTGAAGAAAAACCAACTGCAGGGAATAATACTCCTTCTAAACCGGAGACTCCGATAAAAGTGCTGCCACCGGTCAGCAACTATACCAATCCTGATCGTTCGCCAATGGATATGGTTTATTTCCCAACCGATTACCCATTGTTAAAAATGGCAGGCAAAACAACTTTACCGCCATTAATGAGAATAATATATAGTCGTCCGCAGAAACAAGGCCGGCCGATCTTTGGTGGGCTTGTACAATACAATGTACCATGGCGACTCGGTGCAAATGAGGCAACAGAAATTGAATTCTTTTCATCAGCAACTGTTGCAGGAAAAACTGTCAAGGCCGGTCGTTATATTATATACTGTATTCCGCAAGAAACAAAATGGACCTTTGTCCTTAATTCAAACCTATACAGTTGGGGTCTTGAACAAAACAGGCAAAAGGACCTGATACAATTTGAAGTGCCTGTTGAAAAGACAAACCTTGCAATAGAATATTTCACTATTGCTTGTGAAAAAAAATCAGATAAAAGCACTTCATTGGTCTTTCTTTGGGATGATATAAAAACAAAACTGCCAGTAAGTTTTTAATATTTTTTTATTCCCGGCGCTTAGCTCTTTGATCGGGCATCGTTGCGTCGCACTCTTATACGTTCTGTTCGCTATTCAGCTATTTATTTACTTACTTTACACTTATGTGCGGAATAGCCGGTATCATATCCAATAATAGTTCACTTATTACTTCAGACCGTATAAAAAGAATGACGGATGCGCTGGCACACCGCGGCCCGGATGCTGAAGGGGTCTGGATAAATTCAACAACCGCATTAGGAAACCGGAGGCTGTCGATCATTGATCTTAGCAGCGCAGGTAATCAGCCATTGCATTATCTGGATCGCTATACTATCATACATAATGGTGAAGTTTATAATTATGTTGAGCTCAAAGAAGAGTTGCAAAAAAAGGGTTACACATTTTTTTCAAAAAGCGATACAGAAGTTATCGTTGCAGCTTATGATTGCTGGAAAGAGGAATGCGTTGATCGATTTGATGGAATGTTTGCTTTTGCAATTTGGGATGAAAAGGAAAAGGAGTTTTTCGCAGCAAGAGACAGGTTTGGCGAGAAGCCATACTTTTATTTTATAGACAAGGAGCAATTTGTTTTTGCCTCGGAAATGAAATCCCTATGGGCAGCTGGCATCGAAAGAAAAGTGAACTTGAAACTGCTTTTTAATTTTTTAACGATCGGTTACGTAGATAATCCAAATATTCCTGAAGAGACTTTCTTTGAAAATATTTCCAAACTGCCAGCTGCATCTTATTTGAAATTTTCAACTTTAAACTTTAAACTTACAATTAATAATTACTGGGATATTGAAGTAGAAAATGAGAACAATAAGATAACCGATGCCCAAGCTATAGAGCAATTTGGCTCGCTTTTGCAACGATCAGTAAAGAGAAGATTAAGAAGTGATGTAGCCGTTGGCACAAGTTTGAGTGGAGGATTGGATAGTTCATCTATAATTGCAATATTAAATTCTCTCACAACTCGCAACTCACAGCTCACAGCCTTCTCCTCTGTCTTTCCCGGCTTTGAAAAAGATGAATCAGCTTTTGCAAAACTTATAGCAGATAAATTTCGATTACAGCATTTCACAACAACACCCGATGTCGCTTCATTACAAAATGACCTGGAAAAACTTTTTTATTACCAGGAAGAACCCTTTAGCTCGGGTAGCATATATGCACAGTATAAGGTATATGAACTGGCAAAGCAGCATGGAATAAAAGTTTTACTCGATGGACAAGGTGCTGATGAAACGTTGGCTGGTTATCATAAATACTATAAATGGTATTGGCAGGAACTTTTCAGGAAAAGAAAACTAACCTCAACCGGCGAGTTAAATGCAGCAAAAGAATTAGGTATCATTGAAAAATTTGGATGGAAAAACAGGGTCGCTGCTTTATTTCCTGAATTCGCCACCATCTTTTTAGAAAGGCATTATTTATTGAATGCATTGAGACATGAAGATCTTACAAAGGATTTTACTCAATTACAAAGTAAAGAAGCCTATTATATCACACCAGAGATATTCACCCTTAATGGTGTTCTATATTTCAATACCTGTATGCATGGTCTTGAAGAATTACTTCGCTATGCCGACAGGAATTCAATGGCGCATGGCCGTGAAGTTCGGTTGCCTTTTTTGGATCATGAACTGGTTGAATTTATTTTTTCCTTACCCGCGAACTTTAAGATCAGGAACGGTTGGACAAAATGGCTATTGCGGGAAACAATGAAAAGCAAGTTGCCAAATGAAATAACCTGGCGCAAAGATAAAACGGGCTTTGAACCTCCACAGGAGCAATGGATAAATAATGATAGGATCCGGGAATTGATCATTGATGCTAAAAAAATTCTTGTTGATGAAAAGATCCTTAAACCTGAAGTAATGGATAAAGAGATCGAAGCAAAGGCCGCACACGATGCCGCCAATTATGATTGGAGGTATCTTACCTCTTCATTCCTCTTTAAATAAACAGTCACGCCTAAGGGGCGTGACCATTCATGTTCATCATATTTAATTACACTTATGTCCTGCCAGACCTAAGCTTTTTTAAATTTTTTCGACAATTCGAGATTGCCATAATTATCCGCTGTCACCTGGTACCAATTTCCCTCATCTTGCAGAGTGATATGATATGATACTTCTTCTTCAGTAGATAGCTCTGTAACTCCATAAATGGATTTGCCTGCAAATTTCTTTTTTAATTTGGTCAAAATATTGATCGGAAGATTCTCTTGTGAATAGTAACGGGTAGTTCTAAGTAAGTTTCCTTCTGTATCATAAACGGCTCTTGTAATGATCTCGGATTGTTTAAAACGGGCTTCATAAAAATTTTGCATTTCATTCCATACAACATCAGTGGCTTTCATAAAGGTCTCGTTAAATGCTTTCAAAACTTTTTCATTTACTTCAGGGGGGTTAGATGCAGCGACACTTAGTGTGGCAAACAAGCATGTTAAGATTATAAGCTTTTTCATGGTTTATACTTTTTGATTAAGAATTTCTGACTAACTACAAGGTAGAATTGTTAACTACACAAGACAAGCTGTTTATCTTTCATCGGTGAAGCGAGGTTATTGTGTATGAGGCTATAATAAAATCCAAATTATTCTCAAGCATTAAAAAACTGCATCCAAAAATATTTCTGATTGACTGAAGCATGATTTGCGCATTCATATCTGCACCGTTAAGTCTTTGTTAAGTGAGATATTCTCAAGGATGAGTGGTAAACAGCCATTTGCTTTATATTCCACATCTTTGCATTCATTCAAAATTCAAACATGAAAGAAGCGACAAAGTATATCCATGCCGGTGCAGAACCTGATCCATCAACCGGTGCAATAATGACCCCAATATTTCAAACAAGTACCTATGTACAGGAAGCTCCCGGAAAAAACAAAGGCTATGAATATGCCCGCAGTCAAAATCCTACACGTACAGCACTTGAAAAAGCATTTGCTGAAATTGAAAACGCAAAATATGCGCTGGCTTTTAGCAGTGGCGTAGCAGCAACTGATGCGGTGATAAAATTATTGGAACCCGGTGATGAAGTTGTTTGTGGCAATGATATGTATGGTGGCACTTATCGTTTATTTACAAAAGTGTTTGAGAAATTTGGTATCAGGTTTAATTATATTGATACGCACAATGTTTCTATTATTTCAAAAGCAATAACAGGTAAAACAAAACTTGTTTGGCTAGAAACGCCGACAAATCCATTAATGAATATCGCTGATATTGCTGCAGTAGCTGCGCTTACGAAACCTAAAAATATTTTACTGGCAGTTGATAATACATTTGCATCTCCTTATTTACAAAATCCAATCGATCTCGGTGCAGACATAGTAATGCATTCAGTAACTAAATATCTTGGCGGGCACAGCGATGTGATACAAGGAGCTCTGATGATGAATAGCCAGGAGCTTCGAGATAAATTATATTTTATTCAAAAAAGTTGTGGAGCTGTTCCCGGCCCAATGGATTGTTTTCTTGTGTTGCGTGGAATAAAGACATTACATGTAAGAATGAAAGCCCATTGTGAGAATGGGGCAAAAATTGCACACTGGTTAAGAAAACATCCGAAGATCGGAAAAGTATATTGGCCCGGCTTCGAAGATCATCCCGGTTACGACATTGCAAAAAAACAAATGCGTGATTTTGGCGGCATGCTAAGCTTTGTTTTAAAGAATGACAGCGTTGAAGAAGCGATGAGAGTCCTTTCTTCTACAAAACTTTTTTCACTGGCAGAAAGCTTAGGTGGCGTAGAAAGTCTTATTAATCATCCTGCTTCTATGACTCATGCTTCAATTCCAAGAGAAGAAAGGATAAAAAATGGATTAACTGACTCATTGATACGCCTGAGTGTTGGCATTGAAGATGCTGATGACCTCATTGATGATCTTGCAAAAGCGATCGGGTAATTTACTTTGGTATGGTGCTTGCATTTCATGGTATAAACATTTGTACTATGAATTCTCTTTTATATATCGTAGCAGTAATTCTTATTATTGGATGGTTATTGGGCTTTTTTGTTTTTAATGCTGGCTCCATCATCCATATATTATTAGTTATTGCTGTTATTGCGATCATTTTACGCCTTATACGTGGCAGAGATCCAGTCTGAAAATTATAGCACCGGTATAAGGTAGATTTTTAAAGATCCTCTTTCTAAGAAGCGACTGATTAAATTTGCATGATGCCGGTGCACCTAAAAGATTTTCTTGATAAAAAGGTAAAAGAATATAACCGTCCCTCATTTATCAATGATGATCCTATATCGATCCCACATTTATATACACAAAAACAGGATATAGAAATTGCAGGCTTCTTTGCTGCTGTATTTGCATGGGGAAACAGGACGACCATCATTAATAAAAGCAAAGAATTAATGCAGCGAATGGATAATTCTCCTTATGCATTTATAAAAGACCATTCAGCAAAAGATCTGCAACGTCTAAAAAAATTCAAACATCGAACTTTTAATGAAGATGATCTTTACTATTTTGTCGAATTCTTTCATCACCATTATTCAAAATATAATTCGCTTGAATCGGCTTTCTCTCCTATTCCCGATCTTGATACAGAACATGGCCTAACGCATTTTAAAAAATATTTTTTTTCATTGGAACATTTAAAAAGGACAGAAAAGCATATTTCATCTCCATTACAAAAATCAACTTGTAAAAGATTAAACATGTATCTAAGATGGATGGTGAGAAATGATAACAAAGGAGTAGATTTTGGTCTATGGAAAAACATCACTCCTTCAAAACTTATTTGCCCCATTGACGTTCATGTAGCAAGGGTGGCAAAAAAATTAGGTTTACTTCAAAGAAAACAGGTAGATTGGCTGGCAGCAATAGAACTTACTGCTGCATTAAGAAAATTGGATAAAGATGACCCGGTGAAATATGATTTTGCTTTGTTCAATCTTGGTGTAATTGAAAAATTCTAAACAGATGACAAAAGTCAACATAGATTTGATCCCAATGCTACGACAATCAATGGAAATCGATCCACCGGAAAATATTTCTTTTGACTTGTTAAAAGAGCAGCTTTCATCTCATATAAATCTTCTTATCCAAACTGATTTTCAAAAACTGGTTTCAATTTTATACAGAGTAGATGTAAGCGAGTCGAAACTCAAACACCTGCTAAATGAAAATCCCAATTATGATGCCTCAAATATTATTGCTGACTTAATAATAGAAAGACAGTTGCAGAAAATAAAGTCGCGGCAGGAGCACCACAAAGATGAAAATATAAGTGATGATGAAAAGTGGTGAACTTAAAAATTGAAAAAGCCTTTTCTACCTCCCACTTTCCCTCCTTTGAATTCGCGGATATTGTAGGTAAATGTTATCAAAAAAAATCTTGTCAGGGCATTTGACTCAACATCCTGGATATAATTTTCTCTTACGAATCTGAAAGCACTTGTATTTTGTTTCAGGATATCAAATACATACAGCCGGATTTGTCCTTTCTTTTCTTTCAGGAACAAATAATTTATACCGGCATTCCATCGAAAAATATTTTTACTGAAGCCGGGAGCAACTTGCGGATTATATCGATAATCAACAGTGCTTTCCCAAACCCAGTTTTCAGGTAGCCGGATGACAAGTTCCGTAGTAGAAACATGTGATATGACGCTTAGATCAGGATATGCATCGCTTTCATACCTGCCTCGCTGGTGATTAAAACTGTAGCGCTGGTTGAATTCAACTAGATCTTTCCAGTTTAATGTCCACATAATTGAGCTGCTGATCGTAAAATTCTGGTATTCGCTTTTGTCACTGTTTAGAATCACAAAACTCCTGGTGCCATTGAAGTTGAGAGACGGACGTATTGAAAACCGCAGGTCTTTTTTAAACTTATATTGCTTTGTCAGACTAAAATTCAAGTTCCCATACCCTGTTCCATTTACGTTCAGGGGTCTTGTTGTTTGTACGCCCAAGTCATCAATAGTTCTTTCACGAATAATGGCATGCTTTGTAAAATTGAAGTTGATGTAAAAATTATAACTAACTGATCTCTTCATATCATATTTGTTAAACCCCGTATTGAAAGAATGGGCAATAGCAGGTACAAGATCAGGATTGCCAAAATTTTGATACAATGGATTGCTATTATCTACCACCGGTTGCAGATCGTATGCAGAAGGTTCATTTATGTATACACTGTAGCCAGCATTAAAATTGTTGAAGTAGAAATAAAAAGTTGGAAAAACATAAAAATATTTTTGTACTACCGTTGGGTCCTTTAAAAACTCATTTTTGATATGAATCGATTGAAGACTAATACCGGGACTAAAGTGCATTTTGTTTTTTGACATTCCCAATGTAAACGCAGCAGTGTTTTTTATACCTCGTCTTTTAAATCCATTACTCAGGTCGTTATTTAATAGATCATATTCTCCTGTCAGTGGGTTCCACTCAAAAGTATTTAGATCATCCTTGTCTTTGAAGTAATTAAATGTATTGAAGATCCTTAATGAACTTGTCTTGTTTATCGGTTCACTATAATTCAAAACGGTAGTGGTACGTAGGTTATCGACTTGTTTCTGCCTGTCCTGGTTTAATATCGTTATTGGTATTGGGCTATTATAAAAAATATTCTTTGCCAGGTTATATTGATCGTTATCGTTATCGCCATAGAATAAATTATTAGAGAAAGAGATCGATCTGCCTGTTTTTTTAAACATGTGATTGTAATTAAGATCATGCGTATAAGAGAACTCGTCGCCATCAACTTTTTGTTTATTATCACTCTCATTTAGCTTCGGATCATAATTACTCGAGGTTTCTGAAAAAGAATAACGTTGTGAATTATTTTTTCTCATTGAAATTCCCGGTCTGAATGTGATCATGGAAACTGAATCGATTTCTATGGTGATCTTTGAAGCAAACCGATGTGTGTTATTTTCACTCCTGTCCTCCGATGAAGTAAGGGTATTTAAGATCGTGTCAGCTATGAACTGTTGTCCATTTAACTTTGAATTATAGTTAGTGATGATCTGTCCAAAAAAATACTGAAAATTAAGATTAATGTTTTCTTTTGGATCATGATTAATATTGATGCCGGCGCCTGCTGACTTTTGTATTCCCTGTCCCGTACTTCCGGATGATACATCCCCGACTGCACCAAATGTAGTAGCATTGTATCCACTCCTTCTATAACCACCTATTTTGTCAAAATCTTCGAAACCAAAACCTGCCCGATTGATATTGTTTGCATAGCCAAGTACGCTTAGCTGGAATGTATCGCGGAAAGAGTTAATTATGGCACCTGTTTCATAATGACCGCGATCGGTATTTCCACCAGCTCCGGCATATGCTTTTCCAAACCAACCTTTCTTAATAGATCTTTTTAATTTAAGATTTATGACCTGCCCCAGTTCTGTTTTATTTATTTCCGGGTTACGATCCAGCTCTTCCTTATCATCAACTACCTGCACTTTATCAACCAGGTTTGCTGGCAAATTTCTTGTCGCAACCTTTGAATCGCCTCCAAAAAATTCCTTTCCATCTACTAATATCCTGTTTACTCTCCTATTATTCACTGTTATATTTCCGTCCAGGTCTACATCTACACCAGGCAATTTTTTTAGCAAGTCTTCAACTAGTGCAGAAGGTAATGTTTTAAAAGCTGAAGCATTGAATTCGATCGTATCATTTTTTACCGATACCGGCGGTCGCTCAGAAAAAACAAGAATTTCGTCAAGTGTTTTTATATCAGGCCCCATTTTTATTATACCAAGATCAATACTTAATTGCGACAAAGTAAACTGGAATTCTTTTCTATAAACACTAAAACCAGATAAAGAGATGACCGCACGCAATTCTATATTTAAAGGCAGCCCCGTTACTTTAAAATTACCAGCAGGATCACTTAAGCGATAAGTAATGATTGAGGTGTCCTTAGCCCTAAAAATAGTTATAGTGGCAAGTGCAAGAGGAATTTTTCCTGAAGTATCAACCAGTTTTCCTGAAAGAGTGGCTTTATTATTCTGGGCAAATAACAGGTTTGATAACAGAGCATAGCAAAATAGCAAGAAGATATTTCGCATGAGCCAGTGTGGTTAATGGTCTGATAAATATAAAAAATAAAAACCTCCTTAATTACCCTCTAGTTACAATATTTTCATAAAAAGTCTTGTTGGTAAAATGACCAGGTTGCATGAAAAGCCAAATAGTAGTAATAAAGCTGGATTCCAAATTACTTCTTATCAAACATCAGTTCCTTCACTTTCTCTTTATCTTCCTTTTCATTCTTAAGATCGAACATAGTTCCAAACACATGGTCCCAAATAGTAGAGCTTACGCCATAACCATTATGTTCGTTCTTATAATGATGAAGATGATGATTTCTCCAAAGAGGTTTCATCCATTTGAAAGGAGGATTCCATGCATGAATAGCATAATGCATGGTGCCATACATAAGATAACCTAAAAGAAACCCCGGGAAGAACATAAATGTATTTTGTCTGAGCAATAAATACATTAATCCAAATATTGCAGATGCGAGAATAATGCTTGGTACCGGCGGCATGAACAAACGCTGCTTATCTCTTGGATAGTGATGATGATTGCCATGCAATGTATATACAAATTTTTTTGCCCTTCCGCTGTTTGCCACCATGTGAAAAAGAAAACGGTGAGCTATATATTCGAAGAAAGACCAGAAAAACATACCCCCTAAGAAAGTAAGTATGATGCGGGTGGTTGAAAAGCCAAGTGTATTACCGCTATAATACAACATATAGATCATTACGGGAGTATACATACCCCAAATAACCAATGGATGGGTCTTGGTAAGCATTTCCAGGTAAGGATTTTTGAACAATTGAGCCTGGCCCTTATTGTGAATTTTCTCGAATTTCATACTCAAAATCTTTCGGCCGCAAAGATATGAAACGTGAATGGTGAATGACCAATGATAAGCAGGTTTTTAAGAATGATTTTACTCAGCTTTTAGCAGTTGGTCAACTGTCTGAAAATGATAGCCTTTTTGTTTTAGATAGTTGATCAGATCAGGTAATTTTTTATAAAATTTATCAACCCTGTCAGGCCCTGCACCGATATGCATGAGCAAAATAAAACCATTTAGTCCTGCTGGTTTTGTTTTTTCATAATTGATAATTGAATTGTAGATCGTTTCACTGCTGCGGTAGTTCTTATCTTTTGTTGTAGTGTAATCAGCATGACTAAGTGTACCGGGTGTATAATTGATCAGTTGCTTATTAAATTCTTTTGTCCAGGCAGCAATTGTATCATTGTACCATTCATAAGGTGGTAAAAAATAATATAAAGTTTTCTTAAGCGAAGGCGGGTCGCCTGCATTGTCACTGATATGACCTAATCTTTCATTTAATGTTAACAGATCCATCATAAATTCTTCTTTGCTGACCAACAAACTATCCCGTTTATTCCAATCGCAGTACAACAAATGATCAAAAGAATGACTGCCAAGAAAGTTGCCATTCTTTGCAAGCAATTTAATCAACTTATCATTTTTATCGTTGTAATAAAATTTACCTGTAAAGAAGAAGGATGCTTTTATTTTTTGTTGCTGCAGAGTTTGATTTATCAGCTCACCGCCTTCTGCAAATTCATGGCCTGTAAATACTAATGCAATATTTTTCTTTGTTGAATCACCTCGAATGATGCCGCCATGACTATATGTGAAGCCTCCTTTATTGGAGGCGGTTACTTTTTTGCTTTTGATTGCGCCTCCTTCGCAGCAAGCAAATAAATCAAAGAAGCTGTTCCATCCATTGTTGGCTCATTGGTACTGTAATCGCCATAATCATCGTGATAAACCGCCAGGTCACTTTGAAATTCTGCATACTCATCTGGCTGATAGAGTGTGATACCAATAAGATTTTTGTAAATGCTTGTATAAACAGGTCCGTCAACCAATCCGCCATCGATTGGATAATTTTTTATATGAGTAAATGCAGAATGCGGGTCCACAGGAGTATCGCCCCATGAAGGCAAACCATAAACCATACTGGTGCCCCATGGATTACAACCAAACAACCAATCAAAGTTTGCCTGTTCCAGTTCATCAAATGTTTTGTCCCCAGTTAATTCTTTATACCAATAGCATTGAATAGCAAAAGAAGTAGTAAGATTATTACTGCACCAGATAAAGGGAATGCCGCGATAGAAGGCGTTTTGTTTGGCTTTGTTCCATACGAGCTGGATTCCCTGTTTATAATATCCAATGACCCGGCTTCGTTGTTCTGCTTTTAGTTGTTTGGCTAATTCATAATGACCGATGTTAATGAAAGGATACCATTGATAATGTTTGGCTGTGTCTTTGCCGAGCCATGGAGTAACTTTTTCACCTTCAGCATATAAAAGGGATGCTGAAGTCCATGCTAATCCACCTGTCGAAGAATATAAACTTGCAGCCGCCAATTCCATATCATCTTTCCAATTGTCTTCTGCATAGATATAAGGTGATCTGACCGACGCGGTCTGAGTCACTCCTTCTTTTCTTAAGGCATAATCCCATGCAGATAAAGACTTATCAATTAGAATTTCAGAAAACTTTCCATCTTTACTTTCAAAAACTTTTGACCCTAATGCAAATGCACTGGTAAACTTTGCCGCTGTCGAACTTGTACCCTTCGTGTCGTTCATGAATTTTCCTCTCTGTTGAGGGTCCCCATTTATAAAATAAACAGGTCGCTCTAATCCCTTTCCATAATAGTTAGTGTCTTCTTTTGGTATTCGCATTCCCATATGATCACGATCATCACCAAGCTGATTGAACATCCAATCATACTTTGGATGCATTTTTAATAACCAGTCCAAGCCCCACTTTGCTTCATCAAGTACATCCGTCATTCCATTTTTTCCCTCAAGCCCATTGGCCAATTTTTCATCTGTGAAAACAGTTGAAAAATCCCGGTAAGCTGCCAGCAAATGATAAGTTGCATTGGCTGATGTTGTACTGTATTGCAAATAATCACTTGCATCATGCCAGCCACCAACCACATCAATATGTGTGCTGTCTTTTATTCCTGCTTTTTCACCATATAATACATAGCCATCATGCGTATGGCAACTGTCTTTTAAAAATGGATTGAAACCGCTGCGTTGCTGGCGCATATATCGTAGACAAAAATCAGCAGCTCCTTTATATACATCATCTCCAATTGTAAATTCAGGAGACCTAGCACCACCAGCTTGTAAATAGTATCGCCCTGGTTTTTTAAATGAAGAAAAATTTAAACGATATGTTTGTTTGAAAGGCCCATAATGACCAAATGCCCTTCCTGCATTTCCTTTGTAAGCGATTTTATTTGTAGAGGCGTCTACTAATTCCCAATTACTAATTCCTTTTTCTTCCTTACTGCACCAAACGGCTACTTTTACATTGTTCGGTTGGTAACCCAGCTGGTTAATGCGGATCCATGAAGAATTAGTTTCATTTATGCCAGTAAATCCAAATAACAAAATGATGAATGCCCACCGATACATAAAAAAATTTTGTTTGTCAAGATACAAATAAGTTTAATTTCAGTTTCTGACTTATCTTAATCTTTCAATCCTGCTTATGGCTGTTATTGCTCTTGATCTCGGAGGCACAAAATTAGCCGCTGGTCTGTTTAATAATAATGGCGATATTCTTTTTAAAACCAACCATTATATTGATAAAAGACAAGGAATAGAAGTTGGTCAATTAATTTCTGATACAGCAAATGATCTATTAAATAAGGCCAAAGGAATTAATGACCTTGTTTCAGCAATTGGAATTTGTATTCCGGGTATCGCTTATGCAAAAACAGGTAAGGTTTGGGCGCCGAATATATCGGGTTGGGATGATTACCCTTTAGTCGACGAGTTAAAGCAAACAGTAAATGATAAAAACATTAAAATAAAAATTGACAGCGATAGAGCTTGCTATATTCTTGGTGAAGTTTGGAAAGGAAATGCGAAAGGTTGTAGTCATGCGATTTTTTTATCCGTCGGCACAGGCATTGGTGCAGGCATATTAGTTAACAATGAAATATTGCGTGGTTCCAATGATATTGCGGGTGCAATTGGTTGGATGGGGCTGGACAGGCCATTCAAAGAAAAATATATTCAGTGCGGAGATTTTGAATACAATGCTTCCGGTGAAGGAATTGCAAAAGTGGCAAGAGAAATGATGAGAAATAAAGAAACTTCGTTACATACTGTCGACCCAACAAAAATTTCGGCATCAGATGTTTTCTTTGCTTATGAAAATGACGATGAGCTTGCAAAGAAAGTAATTGCTAATGCGATCGAATGTTGGGGAATGGCAGTTGCTAATCTTGTAAGCTTATTCAACCCTGAAAAAATAATTTTTGGTGGCGGTATGTTTGGACCAGCATTAAAATTTTTAGGTGACATCTATATAGAATCAAAAAAATGGGCGCAGCCGATCAGTATTCAACAAGTGAAGCTGGAAGGTTCTGCGCTGGGAAATGATGCAGGTTTATATGGTGCCGCCTGGTTAGCAATGAAAGATTAAATTTTATATTCATAACATGTATAAACGGAACCAGGTTTTTATTGCTGCATGTATCGGGCTTTTGTTATTCGGCATCATGCTGATCACATTGGGTTCTATTCTACCATCGCTTGTTTCAAAATTCCAATTGAATGAGATAAGATCAGGTAAACTTGTCTCTATTCTTCCCATTGGCATTATCGCAGGTTCACTTGTATTTGGTCCGGTTGCAGACAGGTATGGTTATAAAATGATGTTCATTATTACCACATTTTTGATGATAGCAGCGTTTGAAGGCCTTGCTTTTGCAAATTCGTTTTTCATATTGCAGGTTTCCATTTTTATTCTTGGTTTTTCGGGCGGGGTTATTAATGGAGCTACCAACGCAGTTGTTTCAGACATTAGCGAGGAAGATAAAGGCGCTAATCTTAGCTTGCTTGGTGCATTCTTTGGTGTCGGTGCATTAGGAATGCCATTGCTTCTCGGCATTTTGTCAAAACGATTTGAATATCCTTATATTCTTTCTTCTGTCGGGGCATTAATGTTATTTGCGGTTGCCTATTTTATCATTACCAGGTTTCCTCATCCAAAACACCACCAGGGATTCCCAGTGAAAGAAGGAATAAAATTATTAGCGCAACCAGCGTTGTTGCTGACCTCTTTCTATCTTTTCTTTCAAAGTGGTGCTGAAAGTTTAATCAATAACTGGACAACTACATTCTTTCAAAATGATCTGAAGTTTTCAAAAGAAGATTCACTATTTGCTTTATCATGTTACCTGGGTGGGTTAACAATAACCAGGATGTTGCTTGGAAAGCTCCTGAAAAAGATATCTTCTTTTATTGTAATGATCAGCTCATTGTTATTAGCAGTTGTAGGAGGGTTTCTTTTATTATACTCTGAATCTTACATCCAATCAATAATCGCATTGCTAATACTCGGTGCAGGATTTGCCGCAAGCTTCCCTGTTATTCTCAGTTATATTGGTCATATTTATGCGAAGCTTTCAGGGACTGCTTTCAGTATTGCATTTGTTATTGGATTAACAGGCAATACCTTGATCAATTATTCATTTGGTGTGATCTCAAATAAATATGGCACCAAACAACTTCCTGTTTTATTATTGTGTGTCATTGGATGTCTGATAATTCAATTACTACTGATAAAAAGAAATATCTCATCAAAAGTTAAAATGTAAAAGATATGCTGGCGAAAACTTGGTTACAGAATGCGAGAAGCATTATGGATAAAATTGAGAACACTCAATTGGAAAAAATTCAACAGGCTGCAACAATAATGGCTGATACGATACAGGCTGAAAGGTGGGTACATACGTTTGGTTGCGGTCATGCTACATTGCCAATCGAGGAAATGTATCCTCGCATTGGTGGCTTTGTTGGCTTTCATCCTATGATCGAATTGCCATTGACTTTTTTTACAAACATCGTTGGCGGTATGAGTGTTCAGAATTTTGTTTTCCTGGAAAGAGTAGAAGGTTATGGAACAGAGATCATGAAAGGATACAATTTTGATAAAAGAGATTGTATGTGGGTTTTCTCACATACCGGTATCAATGCCGTGAACATTGATGTGGTGTTAGAAGCGAAAAGACAAGGAATGAAAGTGATTGTTTATGGTTCGGCTAAAGAAGCGGAAGGAAAAAAGTCAAGACATAGCAGTAGTAAAAACATTTTTGAACTGGCAGATCTCGTTGTTGACACTTGTGTGCCGATCCAGGACGCTTGCGTTCCATTAAAAAATCATTTTGATAAAGTAGGGCCGGTTTCCACACTTGCATTTGTAACTGCCGTATGGATGACAGTAACGACGGTAGCCGAGATCCTGGCTGATCGGGAAGTTAAACTTTTTATTCACCCATCACATAATGTACCGGGAGATACTACCGCAAAAGAAAGATTGGATGAAGCGTTGGGGGAATATAAGAAGAGGATTGCGGGAGTGTGATCGTGAATGGCGAGTGGTCAATAGTGAATATGGTTTACGAAAGATGATAAGCGAACAGAACGTAGCACCGACAAAGTCGAGGTGTTGCAAGTTGTAACCTTTAATGTTGAATAAAATTCGTGCAGCACAAGTGTGCGACGCAACAGAAGCTTAATAGAAATTCTAAAGCTGACTTCATAATAACATTTATCTTGCGCCACTAAACACTTATTCGATGAAATTGATCTCTTATTTACAGGATGGACATGACAGGTTGGGTGTATTGATCAACGACCTGGTTTATGATATGGAGGTTTTGCATCCTGATCTCCCGAACAGCATGGGTTTGTTTTTAAATTATTGGGAAGAATCATACCCGGTTGCGCTGGCAGGAGAAATGATGTTGCGTGAAGGAGAAAGGATCAGTAGCAAAGGAATGCCTTTAAGTGAATTGAATTTGCTGGCCCCGGTTCCTTTTCCAACTTCTTGCCGTGATGGCTATGCATTTCGTCAGCATGTGGCGGCGGCACGGCGAAATCGAAAAGTTGAAATGATCCCAGAGTTTGATCAATACCCAATCTTTTATTTTACCAATCATCATAGTATACAGGGACCGGGTGATGTTCGTTGTATGCCCGATCATTTTGAGAAACTCGATTTTGAATTGGAAGCTGCGATCGTTATTTGTAAACAAGGAAGAAATATAAAAGCAGAAGAAGCAGATGAATATATCGGCGGCCTGATGATCATGAATGACCTTAGTGCAAGAAGATTACAAATGGAAGAAATGTTATTGAACCTGGGACCTGCAAAAGGAAAGGATTTTTCTACAGCTATCGGGCCCTGGTTGGTGACATTAGAAGAATTGGAGTCCTTTGTTGTGCCTTGTAAAGAAAACCATGTCGGTAAAAGTTGGAACCTTTCGATGAAATGCTTGGTAAATGGTGTGCAAATGAGTGAAGGAAATCTATCTGATATGGATTGGACTTTTGCCGAGATCATTGAAAGAGCTTCTTATGGTGTTGATCTTGCTCCAGGGGATGTGATCGGAAGCGGAACAGTTGGCACTGGTTGCTTTCTGGAATTAAATGGAACAGGAAAACTTAATGATCCGAATTTTTCTGAACAATGGCTGCAACCAAATGATGTGGTTGAAATGGAAGTTGGTGGTCTTGGTAAACTAAGCAACACGATGGTAGCGGAAGAAACCGATTGGAGCATTCTGAAAAATAAAAAAGCGGAAACCAAAATTTGATCATTTCGGTTTCCGGCTTTGGACTTTCGACCTTCTCTTATATCACCACTTTATTTTTTCTTTTCACTGTTGCGTTCCCTTTATTACTCACTTTTCCAAGAAAAGAGTCTGAATATTTTAGTTCTTTCTCCGCATTTACTGTTGCTGAACCAATTCCTGTATTATCGATCTCCATTTTCTGTACCACAAAACTTCCTGCATTGATACTTCCAACACTACTATTTTTCACGACTGCATTATCAGCGCTCCCTTCAAGTTTTACAGATCCCACACTTTGGTTTTCCATATTAAGTGATTGTAATGTCATATTCAGTGTTACAGAACCAACACTTTGATTCTTTAACTTCAGATCTGCAAATTTTAACTTTTCATCAGATGAAGTGGCTCCAACCATTCCGAGGTTCATGCTTTTTAAAGTTTTGAAAGAGACATATACTTTCAAAGATTTTTTACTGTTGAAGTTTGAGTTCTTCTTCATACTGATCTTAAGAGTGGTGCCTTCGTTTTCAACTATGAACAGATCCATCAGGTTATCATCGGCTTCAATTTTCAATGTTTCTTTATCTCCTTGTGATAACAGTAAATTAAAAACTCCGGTTGCATTCAAATCATCAAAAGACTTTACTGTAAACTCTTTTGTAATGATATTTCCGCTTCCTTCGATCCTGTCTTTATCCTCCCACTTATCATTCTTTTGTGCAAACGCAGAAAAGGTTACTCCCACCATTGTGAATATTATAAAAAAATTCTTTCTCATGACTAATTGGTTTAATTATGTTTTAAATGCGAAATCTTTCGTATAACGAAGATGGGATAATTATAGTTACAAAACTTCTAAAGAATTTATAAAAGGCAAACAGGCGGGTTAAAAGGATTCTAACCGGTTCAAAGTTTTGAATTCCATCTTTACGGATATTTGTTTTCCAATTTAGTTTATGATCCTTGACCTAAAAGACCTGAAGACGGCTGAAAAGCAGTACTATCTGCAGCATGTGGTGGCACCCCGACCTATTTGTTTTGCCTCAACTATCGATAAAAATGGTAACGTGAATCTTAGCCCATTTAGCTTTTTTAATTTGTTCTCATCAAATCCCCCCATTGTTATTTTTTCTCCTTCAAGAAGAGTAAGAGATAATACAACTAAACATACCCTGGAAAATGTGATGGAGGTTCCCGAAGTAGTCATTAATATCGTGACCTATGAAATGGTTCACCAGGTTTCTCTCGCCAGCTGTGAATTTCCAAAAGAAGTAAATGAATTTACAAAAGCCGGTTTCACTTCTGAGCCAGCTACTTTAGTTAAGCCGCCAATGGTTAAAGAAAGCAGCGTGAAAATGGAATGCCATGTGAAAGAAATTAAACCATTGGGAAAAGAAGGGGGTGCCGGGAACCTTGTTATTTGTGAAGTAGTACGGATGCATATTGATGATTCATTGCTTGATGAAAATAAAAAGATTGATCAAAGGAAGATCCATCACATTGCAAGACTTGGTGGAGATTGGTATTGCAGAGTAAATGAAACAAATCTATTTACTGTTCCAAAACCAAATACTGAATTAGGCATTGGCGTTGATGCGTTGCCTGCAAGTATCCGTAACAGCAATATATTAACAGGAAATGATCTCGGGCATTTAGCCAATGTTCATGAAATGCCGGTGATCGAACCCTCATTTGATGATGTTCATCTTAAAAATATCATTCAGTATTACAGTTTGAATCCTGATGAGATGGAAAAAGAATTGCATACTTATGCGAAAAAATTATTGGCGGAAGGAAAAGTGAAAGAGGCGTGGCAGGTGTTATTGGCAGGCGCCTAAAATCGTATGGTAGTTGCTATATATATAAGTAAGCTTCAATCTTCCTGGTATAAAATTCAATCTATCTAATGGGTCGTACTTCCATACTTGAAAGTGGGACATCTGTATAATTGGATTGCTTTGATGCACCACCCACAACATATAAATTTCCATTATACACTAATGACGCCGCCGAATGTCTCTTTATATTTAACCCGGTGTTTTTTGTCCATGCTGCATTAGTTAGATTAAAGACATCCACATCGTTATACATGATCACACTATTCGAATTGAGATTATATCCTCCGACAGCATATATTTTGTTTTCGAAAGCTGAAAGAGAGGCTCCTCTTCTATAGCCTGAAACTGACTGCAACAATGCCCAGTCATTTGCGCTGGCCGTATATTTCAGAAAATTATCTCCATCTGATACAAACATTTCATTGTTTATCGCAGTTGAAAAATAAGGCTCGAGGTTAAATCGTGAAATACTTGTTCCGGAACTACTCCAGCTGTTTAGCGCAGGATCATATACATAAGTAGGTCCGTTCCTGCCCGAACTTCCAACAGCTACATATATTTTTCCGTTTATAGTTGCGCCGGTGATAAACTGATTGCCTAACACAGAATTAGGAGGTAAGGTCGTATTTGGAAAAGGAGCTTTTACGGTCCATCTATCCAATGAGGGGTCATATTCTTCGGTTACGTTCGTATAAGTGATATTATTCAGATCACCTCCGGTCACACCTCCGATCGCATATATTTTACCATTCACAGCCGCTACTACAAGATAACCCCTCCCTGTAGGCATATTTGCTTTTACTTGCCAGCTATCGTTGGCCGGATTATAAACTTCAACCTTGTTTGAACCATTGGCATTGTAACCTCCTATTGCATATAAAAGTCCATTGTGTTCAACAAAACCAAGGTGGTGTCTTGCAGTGGGCATTGCAGATAATGATTTCCAGGGTTCACCTTGATTCTCTTTTTTACAACTTGTGATCAATAACAAGACAATGAAAAATCCTGGTAATAAAGGATTAAAGAAATAAGGCCTGCATCTTTTCATATAAAAGGTTTAATGGTTAACTACAAAACAAATATACCTTGCACCAGGTGGCTTGCTACCTGGCACTTTGCAGTTCTCTTATGGACGCTTGTAATTTGGCGATTCCGCTTGGTAGTATTTGAGGAGAAAAATACTAATTCGATAAGGCGTAAAAAACAAACTAGTCTTTCCTTAATCCCAGTCTTTCCATCAAACTTTCCTTTTTTGATTTTGAAACAGCCAGTTCTTCGCCGGTCTGCAATTTTACATAACCTCCATCCGTACGAACGAAATGAGTAACATAATTTATGTTTACCACTGAGGAATGATGAATACGCTGAAAAAGATCAGGAGGCAATAGTTCTTCAATATCGCCAAGCGCTTTTGAAACGAGGATATATTTTTTATTGTCAAGAAAAACTTTTGTGTATGCCCCTTCAGCCTGGCAATAGATGATATGCGAAACTTCCACAAACTCAAAACCTTCCCGGTAAGGCAAAGCGATCTTTTGCTGAGAAGAAGGTTGTTTGATATTTCTTAAAAGATTTTCAATATTGGCATTGCCGTGTTGTGGTTCCATTTTTTGTTGCGCCTTTTTTACTGCTTCTTTCAGATCATTCGCATGAATAGGTTTTAGTAAGTAATCTACGGCGCTGATGCGAAAAGCTTTTGCCGCAAATTGATCATGCGCCGTAGTAAAGATGACATTGAAATGGATCTCATCCAGCATTTCGAGCATTTCAAATCCGTTCATCCACGGCATTTCAATATCAAGAAAAATAAGATCTGGTTTTTCTTTCTTGATGGACATGATCCCTTCCTTTGCGGAGTGACATACAGAAACTACATCTATAGATGGGCAATGGGCAGCAAGATCCTTTTTTAGAATCGAAGCATTTTGTGGCTCATCGTCTATAATAATGGATCGTAGCATATCAATGCAGGTTAAATGTAATAAGGACTCTTGTTCCAGTTGACTGGTCATTCTCATATTTATCTATTGTTTCTATAGTAGCGTTTGTATCATTAAGTTTTTTTTCCAGTTTCAATCGTGCCTGCGAAAGGTGCACTCCTTTTGATTCGTGTATCACCGGGGTAACAGGTTTATTCAAACTTGATCTTTCTCTGCCAATACCATCATCTTCCACTTCACAAACTATTTTATCATCATCCCCTTTTACCGAAACAGTGATCATTCCTTTCTCTTTTGGTACAATGCCATGCCATATTGCGTTCTCAATAAACGGTTGAATAATAAGTGCCGGAACTTTTACTGATTTCAGATCGATATTCGGATCAACCTGGAATTCATGTGTGAGCTTTCCATTCAACCGCATCGATTCAAGATCCGTATAAAGTTTACAAGTTTCTATCTCATCATACAAATTGATCTCCCGTTTATCAGAGTTCTGAAATAATGTGCGGATCAATTTGGAAAAGGTTGTGAGATATTCAATGGCCAGTTTTTTATCATCGTCCTGGATCAAAGCTTTTATTGAATTCATACAGTTGTAAATAAAATGTGGATTCATCTGTGCCCGGAGGGCCTTGGCTTCCATTTCAACCAATTGCAATTGGTATTGTGTTTTTAACCGTTCTTCCCGTCGTACTCCTTTTACGTAATGAAACAGAAAATAGATTAGCACCCATCCTGACATTGTCATCAAGACTGGAAAAAGATTGAAAAAATATCTTCTTATAAAATCCTCTCCTGATTCAGTTTCGATTTTCCAACTTCCCTGGAGGATCATTGCGGTCCTCCAAATAAGTGTACCGACAGCGGAAATAAGAACACTTATGATCAATAAAGAAATAACCTGGGGTACAAATTTTTTTTCAAGTATCCTGAGTTTTTTAATGATTGTCTTTGTTGCATGGGAAAATAATAACCCAAAAAAATAAATGGAGATAGCAATTGGAATAAATTCCCTGGTATCATGAAAGATCAGGTGATTAAAAATAACGATCACTATCAGAAAAACACCCCAACCTATCAATTGGCATTTCCAGTATAAAGAAAGGTTCTTCAACATTTTGCTATTATTTATGTAAGCTCGAGAGTTTATCGGTTAGTTTCAGGGCCAATTAATAGTTAGCCTTCGCGGGTTGACAGTCCCATAAATCTGGTATATAACCTGACAAAGCAAGTTTTCGTAAGTCACAAGATGATTTCTTAAGGTAAGAAAATAAACTGTCAATCGAAAATACCCATCGATAAAGGCGGTATTGCCCTGGCCACATGCCGGGACTAATTTGCTCAAAATTCAGTTTATGAAATTATCTAACGAACAAACTAATACCATGAAATTTATTATTATGATGGCCACATTTTCTCTCGTGCTGTTCCTGATATTTTCGATTGAACAAAAGCTACTAGAAAGATTTTAAAAAAAGATCGTATAAAAGGATAGCACTTATTAGAAATGCCTTTGTCCAGTAAAAAAATTTTACAGGATTGGCCTACTTAAACATTCGTTATTAAACTCTGCTGAAAAACAGAAGGTGAGTCCTTCAGTGAATTGGATCTCCGTACAATAAAACTATTTTGATCATTTACCTATTGAATTCCCGGAATGCTGATCTGTTACCAGCAGGTTGCAATTTTCAAGATAGATAAAACAAAATAAATTTTATAAACCAAAAAAAACAAAAATTATGAGACATTATCCCTCTATTTTAAAAAGACAATGGTATCTCCTTTTTGTCTTGATCATTGCCTTGCCGGCTTGGTCCTTTTCGCAAGGTTTTTCTTCGAAAACAACAACCCGTCTTCAGCATGTAATTGATAGTTTTCAAAACAACCTTGCCAATCCTTACATAGGAGGAATGTCAGCCGCAATAAAAGTGGATGGCCTTGCATCCTGGCAAGGTGCTACAGGGCACGCTGCAAGAAATGTAGATGGAAACAATAACCTGCTGCCCGGAGGCACACCATTTACAACCTCCACCCTTTCTCGAATGTATAGTGTTACAAAAACCTTCACGGCTGCATTGACATTAGAGCTTGCGCATGAAGGGAAATTTAGTCTTGATGATAACGTAATTAACTACATACCTTTTTTAAATGCGATCAATTCTGAATTAGATGGCAACGTTACTATTCGTCAATTGCTGGCACATGAAAGTGGTTATTCCAGCTATTCGGATGAGTTAATGTTGCAGATAGCTGTTGCATTTCAACCAACTCATCAATGGACCCCTTTTGAAGCGCTGAGCTTTGTTCACCAAATAAATACACCGGGGACAGAGCGAAAGTATTCCAATACAAATTATATAGTGCTCGGTGCGATCATTGAATTAGCAACTGGGAAACCGTTGCAACAATATTTTCGTGAAAGATTTTTCACACCTCTTGCATTAAACTCAATGTATTTTGATGCAAGAGAACAACAGCCAGTTGGCACATTGCTTGCGTCGCCTCATGATAATATCAGTGCATTTAATCCAATCTTTCAGTTGACAGGACAACCAACATTTCCAGATGCTGTAACTAATATTTCTGCGTTTCCTTTTACAGCTATCAGTACGCTTGAGTTTACGAGTGGAGCATTGATCACAAATATCAATGACATGGCTGATTGGGGCAATGCGCTTTTTGGCGGCCGGGCGACCAGCCAGTCAACAATAAATGAAATGGTCAATTCGATTTCATCAACTCCTGACCAGGATGGTGATTTTCTTGGATATGGGATCTTCAGAACAACAAGGATCAGTTCAACTGAAGTATTTATTGGTCACGATGGAAATGCTCCCGGTTATCGGTCTGTAATGTTTTATCAACCAGAAAGAAAAATGACCATTGCCATTTTAACTAACTATCGCGGTGCAAAACTGTACGATGTAGCTAAAGCATTGTTTGAAGCATTGCCAGAATTTCTATGCGGAAATAAAAACAAAAAAGAAGATAAGATCGTTTTGTGTTACAATGGCAATACCGTTTGTGTAGATCGCAAAGCAGCACCAGTGCTTATTGAAAGAGGCGCTTATCTTGGCAGTTGTGAGCCCGGATCTCTCACAAAAACAAATACCAGCGGGTTATCAAAAGAAAATACTACTAAAGTAGTTCCGAACAGTAATTTAATAACCCTTTATCCCAATCCAACATCAGGTACTGTTTCAATTTCATTCACAACAAAAATAGCTAACAAAACAAAACTGGAACTGTATGATATAAGTGGTAAACTGGTAAAAAAATTATACGAAGGAGTTTTGAATGAAAATACACAACAAAAAATAGAATTACAAACTAAAAGCCTTCCGGCCGGAATATATATTGTGAGTTTGCAAATACAAAACAGAATAGTTAGTCAAAACAAATTGATCGTGACCAATTAATTACTATTAAGACTTGGGTTAATCTTTCTTTAGCCCAAGTCTTTCCATTAAACTATCCTTCTTCGATTTTGAAACTGCAAGCTTTTCACCATTCTCAAGAACAATATAACCACCATCCGACTTAAACAAATGTGTTACATGTGAAAGATTAACGAGGGTACTGTGATGAATGCGGTGAAAAAGATCCTGTGGTAACATTTCTTCAATATCACTTAATGTTTTTGAGATGACCAGTTTTCTTTTATCATTTAAAAAAACATGAGTGTAAGATCCTTCTGCCTGAGCATAAATAATTTTACTTGCTTCTACAAACTCAAACCCATCTCTGCCTGGAAAAGCTATACGCTGGTTTCCTTCCGGTTGTTTAATATTTTGCAAAAGATTGGCGATGTTTTCAACTCCTGATCTGTGTTGAATTTTTTCGGCAGCCTTTTTAACTGCTTCCTTCAGATCATTTATTTCAACCGGCTTCAACAAATAATCAATAGCGCTGATGCGAAATGCTTTTGCAGCAAACTGGTCGAAAGCTGTTGTAAATATGATTGCAAAATTTATCTGGTCGAGCAACTCCAGCATTTCAAACCCATTCATCCAGGGCATTTGCACATCGAGGAAAACAAGATCAGGTTTATGCTTTTTTATCGCAAGTAACCCTTCCTTAGGGTTTGTGCATGTTTCCAGTATCTCAATATCCTTGCAATGTTTTTGCAGATCGAAAGCAAGACTGTCGATACAATGTTGTTCGTCGTCTATAATAATTGTCCGTATCAATCGGAATTTTCTTTAAATATTATGATCACTTTAGTTCCATCAGGCTTGCCATCTTCGTTTTCTTTATCAACAATGAAGATAGAATCTTCTCTTTCATTTAAAAGTTTATCCAGTTCCAATCTTGATTGGCTAAGCCCGATTCCCTTTGATTGGTGAGTCGCTTCGTATTGGGGTTTGAGCTTTTTTGATTGTTCTCTTCCAATACCATTATCATCTATTATACATTGAATCCCGCCATCACTTCTTTTTACGCTTATTATCACCTTACCGCCACTTTCTTTCGGCATCAAGCCATGCCAAATAGCATTTTCTATAAAAGGCTGAAGTATCAATGCCGGCACTTTGAAATCTTTAAGGTCGATTGTTTCATCAACATCGAAAACAAATTCCACTTTATCGCCAAACCGCATTTTTTCGAGCTGTGTATAAAGTTGACAAGTTTCCAATTCCTCTTTTAAACTCACTTCTCTCTTATCGGAATTTTGAAATAGTGACCGGATAAGCTTTGAAAAAGTAGTTAAATAACTTGCTGCGGTATCATTCTCGTTTTTATTAATAAGCGATTTTATAGAATTCAAACTATTAAAAACAAAATGGGGATTCATTTGTGCACGAAGGGCTTTCGCTTCCAATTCCACTAATTCTTTTTCGTGAATTGCTTTTTCTTTTTCTTTTTGTTTTTTGGAAAGAACATACCTGATATAAAAAAACAGGCCAATAACGATCACCGAGCCAACTATAGTAAACCAAAACCATCTTGTTTGCCAGAATGGAGGAGCAATCACTATAGTTAATGCAGCTTCCTGCTTCCTCCAATCCTCTTTACCGACTTTTGCTCTTACTCTGAAAACATAAGTGCCGGGTGATAATGGGGGGATAAACTTCGCCTTGAATTTGTTTATGTCAGGGATTGGAGCGACCCAATCCATATTTAAACCATCGATCTTCCATTCAGTTACTGTAAGACTTTGATTCCAAAATTCCAGCAACGAGTAACTGAATTCGAGTTGATTTTGGTTATGACTCAAACTTATTTCTTTCATATCCGGCAACATTGGATTGCCTTTGATGAGTTCGAAATATGGACGCTGATTTATTTGAATATCCCATATAAAAGGAGTTAAAGCCGTGCTGTCCAGTTTTATTCCGGAGTACACTTTGCTTTCAGAAAAAGAATTAGTGTAAAATAATTTGCCTCCATTTATCACGAACAGGTTACCAAATCCATTTATTTTAATATCTGTAGTGTTATTTTTTGAATCGTTGAAAATTGTATCCTCTAAAAAAGTAAAGCTATTATTACTAAGATTGAAAATTGCCGGGAGCGAATCTGCAATTGCAACGAAAAATTCGTTATCCGATTTTCTGCAAAAAGAACTAACAGATAATTGTTTTGAATTCCCTTTATAAAAAAAATACTCATTTATTTTGGCGTCATACCTTCCCATTCCCCAGTCCTTTGTTCCAAACCATACATTTCCATTCGGATCACTTATTATATTCGTTACATTAATTCGAGAATCCCAGTTCTTTCCAAGAAAACTGACTTCCTGGGTTTGTTTGTTTAATCGCAATAAACCTTTTGAAGTTGCCAATAAAATATTTGCATCACTCGTTTTATCATCTGCAAATGCATATATATCCGGGGAGCCGTCAATAAAGATCTTATAGGTTTTAGATATTGCTTCTTTAGAGATAAAATTTCCTTCCGTATCCATTTCTCCCTCTGCCGGTGAATGTTTTGCAATACCCGGAATAATTACCATGCTGTCATTCTTTACACCAACAAAAAGATCTCCTTTTTCATCGGCCCAGATAGATGAAATCCCATTTCCCTTTTTACTATTTACAGGAATATAAAGTGGCGGATTTGACCAACCTGTCAGATTGATCAGGTTCTTATCCATATAGTAGATTCTTCCGGAAGATGTAAGAAAGAAAAGATTCGATCCTTCCCCACTACATATAGCTTTTATACTGTCCTGGGTATGGGGGTCTTTAAATTTTTCCATTTTCTCAGTGTCCTTAGCAATTATGCTTACTGCAGGAAAATTTATTCTGAATCCCTGGAAATCTATTAATCCATGTGTACTGGTCAATATTAATGAACCAGTGGAAGAGCAAAGCATTTGATAGAAAAGAGCATGTCTTTCAGCGGGAAGTTTTTTTATTGGCAGCTCTCGCCATTCAACTTTCGGGACTTGCGAAAAAGCTTTAATTATAAAGAGCAATGAAAAGAGGAGGTGGCTTAGTTTCTTCATGAGTTTCCTTAACCGGTTTGCTATAAAGTTACATCCTGGGACTTGTAGTTCGTCATCCCCTTTGTGGTTAGTCATTCCTGCCTAATAATTGGCACAAAAAAACCCGGCCATTGCCGGGTTGAAACTTTATTTATAAATTCTATTGTCTGATCATTTTCCTGCAAACACTTTCTTTAACAGGTCAGATGTCCGTGCGGCTGGATTACTCCGAATATTTGCTTCTTCCACTGCGATCCTGTCAAACAAAGCAAATAATGTTCTGTCAGCAACATAGTCAGCCAGGTCAGGATTCATTTTTTTAACCATCGGAACTTTATTATAACGTGTCACCGCATCCCCATAATACTTTGTTGCATTTGTTTTTTCAAGCGAGGTGTTTATCGTCGGCATGAAAGCAGCCTTTAATTTTGCAGAGGTCTTTTCACGGAAAAATTCAGTAATTGAATTCTTACCGCCGGAAACAAGCTTCAATGCATCGGTAACCGTCATTTGCTTGATCGCATCAACAAAGATCGGAGTTGCATATCCAACCGCATCTTCTGCACCCCTGTTGATCGCTTCAATAGCATCATCACACATTTTTCCCATTCCCAGGTCTCTTAACGTCTTTTCCATTTTTTTTGCATCAGGCGGCAGTAATACCTTATATAATTCACTTTTGAAAAAAGCGTCTGGTTTATTAAGAAAAGAAACGGCGGAGCTAATACCATTATTCAATGCTTCTTTTACACCCTTGCCTGCTTCTTCTTCTGTCAGGCCCGAATTCTTGTTGATCTTGTTTTTTACCTTATCTAAAATAGATTGGGAATTCGAAACGGCGGCGAGGCTAATTGCAATAAAAAAGAGTAAGATTTGTTTCATAGTAGGCCAAAACTAATTCAAAATTCCTGCCGGGAAAACGTATAGTTACTTCTTTTGAAAATTATAACACTATACTTTGAGACTTTCTTTACGGCGGTCAATGCGTTCGTGCATACGCCGGAAAAAACGGGCCCTTTCCTTTTCGCTTACTTCGCTTATAAGGGTAGAACGCCTTATCAGATTCTGTATATACTGATAGTGGTTTTCACAAAAAGCAACATCCCTGGTAAGCATATAGTTAATAGAAGTATGAGGCACCATTGACATCTTGGAATTGTCAAGTATGATCATCATAGAATTATCCTGTAAAAGGATCTCATTAAAGTATACATTGTATTTGCCAAGTGGCTTTTTTTCGGGGTCATCCATATTAAACTTGTAGCCCAACTTAGTCTGCTCCTCAAGATGATCAAGAATTTTTTCAGCCGCTTCATATACAAGCAAAGCATCTTCGTCAGATCTAAACAACTGATTATCTAAATAATATTCAATTTGATGAATAGTACTATTCCAGCTTTCAATATTCCAAACCTCATTTGAATCAACCTGGTTGTATAATTCCATTATCTTTTTTCCTGTCTGGAACAATTCATCTGGATATTCATCCAGGTTTACCTTTTTGTTTCTGAATTCAGGGAAATAAACAAGCGTACTCATCCAGAAAAAATATTTAAATGCCGCCATTTCTTTCAAATTATAATAATGAAAGATGGGTGTCTCCTTGCATAAATAAAATAACTCTTTATTCTTAAAACTACTAAAATAAGCAAGTGAATGCATCATACCTTTAAGGTATGAATCATAACGATGGGTTTTTGAATTTAGGATGCTTCCCTGGAATTGAAATGACCCCGTTTGTATATTCATTAACTGATCCAACGAGATCTTATAATTAGTGCAAAGCAAGTATACTTCTTCAAAACTGAATTGTTTTTCTCCCCGCATACGCCTATAAGCGCTATCGCTGCTAATATTTAAAAGCTTTGCAACTTCATCCGCGACTGAAGCATCAAGGGGAAGTTTTGTTTTTATGATCTGGAAAAGCTGTTGCTGAATTTCATTTATATTCATAGCCGCTGCATTTTATAAACGTTTTTTTCTTTCCTGTATCTTGTTCAGCATAATGCCAAAAAAGATGTTTCGTTGTTTTTCACTTGTCTGGCTGATCAACGTTGATCGTTTCATCATGTTTTGCATATCGTCATAGCATGGATTACAAAAATTTTCATCCCGGGTGAACATATAATTTAACACATCATAGTTGATAAAAGTTGTTTTCACTTTATCGGTTACCACCATCACCGTGTTATCGCCAAGAACGATACGATTATAAAAAAATCTGAAATTAAATTTCTTCGTTTCAGGGTTCTCGCCTGGCATAAACTTGCAGCCATACTCTACCTGGTTCTTCAAATGTAAGATCGATTCTTCCAAAGCCTCATACACTGTTTTTATATCGGAGGTTGAAGTAAACCAACCCGATTCCTTATAAAACTCTATTTGTGAAATAGCGGAATTGATACATTCAGTATTCCATATTTCTACCGAAGGAACTTTATTATAAGCAATGGCCATCTCCATACTTAGTTTTTCTACTTCATCTGATAAAATTGAGAATTCAAATTCCCTTCCGGTAAAATCAGGATGATGAACAATGGATTTCATCCAAAAAAAATACCTGAAGGCTATCAGTGGCTTGTAGTAAAAATTATGAAACAGCGCCATATCTTTTGTCAGGTAAATGATCTCCTTATGAATAAAGCTACCTGCATATTCTACCTGTTTGATAATGTCAGTCAGGTATTTTGTATAACTATAATTTTTTGTACTGATCCTCACATTTTGAAACATCACAGCTCCCCCCTGCACATTCAATATTTGGTCAAGTGATAATTTAAAATGGAGACAGATTTCCCTTGCTTCATCCAATACAAGAGGAGTTTCGCCCCGAATACGACGATAAGCACTGTCGCTGCTCAAATGCAATATGTTGGCTACGGTGTCCACTAATGAAACATGAGGTGGCAAAAGTTCCTTAATTCTTTGAAACAAAAACTCTTGTGATTGGTACTCGGGCATTGTTGGCTGGTGGTTGGTGTTTCCTGGTTTGCAAAATGATTCGATTCTGGTTTAAGTTAGCTCATTTCCTTTTAAAAACATAGAATCATCCTTGTTTAGTTGCAAAAACCGCAACTAAAGTGACCAGAATTATTTCCAAATGAAAAAACATACAAATGTTATCAAATTGAAAAGAGTCGTTGCAAAAACTGCAAAACGAGGAGTTGTTAATGCAAAATTCAATTATAAATGGCCTGTTTGTGGTAGTAGCTTGGCATTATGAAAAAATAAAAGTTATGAAAACAACAAACACCCACCACGAGATACTTCTTTTCACCGGTACGAGTTTAGCAAATAGGCAGCTGGCAGATACCAAGGGGAATAGCGATGGTAAAATGTACTCCGTAAAAGAAGAATTAGAAAAAGCCTGCTGGAATGGCTTCATCTATGAAATGTTCCCGGAAATTCTTAGTAGCTTTTATTCTAAATGCCAATCCTTCTTGTGGCATGTACTGGCCGGAAAAAATTTCCTGTACATCAATATAGGACCTAACCCCGTGACAGCTGAGCATGATACTTCAATAGATCCCTACTTTTTCATGATGACTGCTTGTGAGAACTGATTTGCTATAACCAGCAATAACCCTAGTATTTATAAATATTATATATAAAAACAAAAAACCACCAATTATGAAAAAAATAATTCTGACAACAATGATCTGTATGATCACCCAGGTTATTTTTTCTCAAAACCAAACTACAACGGTCACCGGGAAAATAACCAACGAGAAAAATGAGCCGTTACCTTATGTAACAGTCAAAGTAAAAAATAGCAAGGAAGGAGCTATAACTGATTCAACGGGAAAATTCAGTTTGAAAGTAACATCACTTCCCGTTGTATTACTTATCTCATCAAGAGGATTTATTGACAAAGAGCTGTCGGTAACAAATTCAGATGAGATCGTCGTTTCATTAGTAACAGACGAACAAGTTCTCGGTGAAGTAATTATTGGCACTGGCGGTGATTCCCGTTTAAAAGGCAAACTGATCAACGCTCCTGTTTCTTATGAAGCCGTTACAAAAAAGGATTTTATTAATTCACCATCTGATCCATATGGAACTGTGGGTTCAAAAAAAGGACTTGATGTTACTTTATCGAGCATCACCTTTAAAACTTATAGCACCAGAGGTTTCAATGGCAGCGGAAGCTCAAGAGGAAACCAGATCATGGATGGAATGGATAACCAGGCTCCAGGTCTGAATTTTCCAGTTGGAAATTTTGTTGGCCTCTCTGATCTTGATATTGAAAGTATAGAAATACTTCCTGGCGCTTCATCAGCATTATATGGACCTGGTGGAATGAATGGAACTATCATTCTCAACAGCAAGAATCCATTTAAAAGCACTGGATTTTCTTTACTGGCAAAAACCGGGATCACTGATGTTGGCAAAGATCAAAGAGATAACGTCGGCGGCTATCATGATTATACGCTGCGTTGGGCAAAAAGTTTTAATGACAAGCTTGCTTTTAAGATCGGCGCACAATATACACAGGCAAATGATTGGCTTGCTAACGATACAACCAACTATTTAAGAACTGGGGGTACTGGAATGGTAGTTCCGGGAACAAGACAAACTGATCCTAATTATGATGGAGTAAACGTGTATGGAGATGAAACTTCATTAAATATAAAAAGTATTGCTCAACAAATGGTACAATTGGGCCTCCTGCCTGCACCAGCCTTAGCTCTTGTTCCAGATCGTAACGCATCTCGTACCGGTTACAATGAGATCGACGTTATTGATCCTAAAACAAAAAATATAAAACTAAATGGAGCATTGCACTATAAATTCTCAAACAATCTTGAAGCGATCATTGCCGGTCATTGGGCAACAGGCAATACAGTTTATACCGGCAATAACCGATATGCCCTAAAGGATATCAAACTAGGTCAATACAAAGTTGAATTAAAACACAAAAACTGGTTTTTGCGTGGGTACACAACCCAGGAAGATGCAGGTGAAGCATATACGGCTACCGTAACCACTCAATATTTTAATGAAGCATGGAAGTCCAGTCAAATTTGGTATCCTGAATATATTGGCGCTTTTGTACAAGCCAGGAGCGGCGGAGCTCCAGAGGCAATGGCACATACAATTGCCCGTAGTTATGCTGACAGAAATCGTCCTGCAGCAGGATCAGATCTATTCAAACACCTATTTGATTCAGTAAGAAGTGTCCCTATTTCACAAAAAGGTGGCCTCTTTGTAGAAACTTCACAATTATGGATGGGCGAAGGTCAATATAGCTTTGCTGATAAAATAAAATTCGCAGATATTATTGTTGGTGGTAATGTAAAAAAATACATTCTCAGCTCAGAAGGTACTTTATTTATTGACAAGATCGATGAGCCAATAAAAATAAATGAATGGGGTGCCTATGCACAGATAACCAAAAAACTTTTTTCTGATAAACTTAGCTTGGGTGTCTCAGCCCGTTATGATAAAAATGAAAATTTCGAAGGAAAATTCACACCGAGAGTTACAGCATTATTAAGTGTAGCTAAAGATCATAATATCCGTGCTTCTTATCAAACTGCTTATAAGTTCCCAACGACACAACAACAATGGATAAGACTGGATGTTGGTAACGTAATACTGTTAGGAGGGCTTCCATGGGTGAACGATTATATGAATGTAAAAACAACACCAACTTTTATTTATAATCCTCCAACACAGCCAATCCCATTTACTTATCAGGAATTAAAACCGGAAAGTATGAGATCGTTTGAATTTGGTTATAAGGGTTTAGTAAATAAAAAATTGTTGGTTGACATGTATGCATACGTTGGCAAATATGACAACTTCCTTGGTCGCATCGTATTGATACAACCTACAGTTCCTAACAGTAAGCCTTTCTCCATTGTTACAAATAGTGGTAATGAAGTAAAAACATGGGGAGCAGGTATTGGTTTCGATTATAAAATGGCAAACAACTTCTTCTCATCCTTTAATGCATACACAGACAATCTTACTGATGTTCCTACTGGATTCCAGGCTGGTTTCAGTACACCTAAATATAGGTTCAATGCCGGTTTTGGAAATAGTGGCTTGGGCAAAAAAGAGCTTATTGGTTTTAATGTCAATTTAAGATGGCAGGATGATTTCTATTGGGAAAGTGGTGGTCTTGCAGATGGAACGGTGAAAGCGTACACTACTCTTGATGCGCAGGTAAATTATAGGCTACCAAAAATAAAATCAATGATAAAACTCGGTGCCACTAATATCACAAACAAATTCTATCAAACAGGTTTTGGTAACCCTTACATTGGAGGATTGTACTACATCAGTTTTGGTTATAATATCCTGTAGCGTCTAAGCCAGATCCAGTTCATTAAATAGTATACAATAGCTATCCCGCAAACTCAGCAATTGCCGGGAACGGGATAGCTCTATCTAAAAAAATTAAAACATCAGTTTATGAAAGCAAATAATCTATCACTGCTAATTGTCCTTCTCGGCACAATGATCAGCACAAACGCACAACAGAAAAAATTAGAGTATAACATTAAAAGAAACGGCGATGTGGTAGGAAACATAAATTTTATTCAGGGTATTACTGGCAACAGAACAGTTCTCATTATGGAATCAGAAGTAAATACCCGTTTCATTTTCAATTTTAAGGCAAAAGCAAAAGAAGAAGTTATTTATGACAATGGCATTATGACCTGGTCATCCATATTCCGCAAACTAAATGGCAATGTAAAAGTTGATAAAAAAACAAAAGCCAATGGGAATGCTTACACAGTATATAAAGGAAGCAAAACAGAAACACTGAATAATTTTCCCATCCGCTATAATATGTTGAGTGTTTATGTGATTGAACCGGTAAATATTACAAAGGTTTACTCCGATAATTTTCAACAGCAGGTCGATATTCAAAAAATTGCTGATCATCATTACAAAATAAAATTTCCCGATGGCAATTACAATGAATACTTCTATACAAATGGTGTATGCTCTAAAATAGAGATCCACCACAGTTTGTATAGTGCCACTATTGAATTAAAATCTTAAGCTGGTTTTATGCTAAGCGATATAACTACATACGGATTGATGTTGCTTTATTATTACTTCTTTTTTAGAACAGTAAAAGCAGGTCACAAAAAGAGCACCGGACACCTGAAAGATATTTTATCAGGTAAAGGTGAAGCAAGTGCCTTGTTTACCCGTTTACTTTCAGGGATCTTCTTACTTGGCTTTGGCACTATAATTATTTCTATAAAAAGAAATATAGATGTTGAGATCTTTATCCCTGCCTGGGACAATTATGACACAATTGTATGGGTTATAGCTTTAGGAGCGATCATAATAGGTACTTTATCTGCATTTAAGAAAATATATCCATTAAACAACTCCAGTTATTCATTTCCATTTTATCTCTCACTATCCTTTGTGTTTGTCCGTACCCTCTTTTTGATAGTCTATGAAACTTTTTTCCGTGGGGTTGTGTTATTGGTAACGATGGAAGACCTGGGAGTTGTTGTTGCAGTCATCGTAAATCTTATTCTCTATGTGTTGTTACATTGGTTTGATATAAAGGAAAGATATGGTTCCGTGCTGATGGGAGTTATTCTCTGTGGTGTGAGCATCTATTACCATTCTGTATGGCCAGCTATTATCATCCACATTTCGCTGGCATTAAGTCACGAGATCACTCTTTTAATAAATAACAAGTCACTTATTAAAAAATCATTGTCATGAAAATACTAATCACAGGCGCCACCGGCTATATTGGTTATAAACTGGCAATGGAAGCCGCCAGGAGAAATTATACTGTTCACATACTTGTAAGGGATATACAATCGCCACTTTTACCTGAACACCCTAACATTATAAAATTCAAAGGAGACATTACTGATAAAACATCGGTAATGACAGCAATGCTGGGTTGTGATAAAGTGATCCATGCTGCTGCAATTGCAAAACTATTCGCAAAGAATAACGATGTTTTTTATTCTGTAAATGTAGAAGGCACCCGCAACATGTTGGATGCGGCGTTGGCCTTAGGTATAAAAAAATTCGTATTCACAAGTTCCGGCGCAGTCATTGGTCCTTCTGGCAAATATCCAATGACTGAAAATGATCCACGCATTGCAGCATTTGAAAATGACTACGAGATCTCAAAATATTGGGCTGAAGAATTAGTAAAAGAGTATTGCCGCAGAGGTTTGTTTGCAATAATAGTCGCTGCACCAAGAGTATATGGACCAGGGCATGATTGCAATGGCAACACGACGAATATATTGTTGAAAAGCATTCTTTCCATGCAACTTGCATTTGTTCCATTCTGTGACAATGTACTCGCCAACTATGCTTTTGTTGATGATGTTGTTACTGGCCATTTCCTTGCAATGGATAAAGGTTTGGGTGGTGAAAAATATATTCTTGGGGGCGAAAACCTTTCTTACAGATCTTTTTTCCAGGCCATCAATCAAGCGATGGGCAATAAGATCAGCCTGATCCGCATACCAAAATTTTTGTTTAAGATCTGGAGTTTCTTTTATATGTGTATTTGTTCATTACTAAAAAAAGAAACACATATATCCCCGAAGGTAATTGACCGTCTTTCACAAAACCGTGCATTGAGTTGCGAAAAAGCAGTAAAGCAATTAGGTTATTCTATAACACCCTTTTCAGTAGGCATACATAAAACCATTCTCCACCTAAAAAATAAAAACTATGCGTAATAAAAATTTTGCACTAATAACCGGCGCCAGCGACGGATTTGGAAAAGCATTGGCATTGGAATGTGCTGCACGCAATATGGATCTTATTCTTGTTGCATTGCCAGGTTCAGGTCTAAGAAGTTTATGCTGCTACATCGAAAGAAATTTTAATGTAGCTACTTATTGCCTCGAACATGATCTTTCAAAAAAAGAAGAATGCCAGGTTCTCTTTAATGAAATAAATCGCCTGCAGCTCTCTGTCAACATACTTATCAATAATGCAGGTATTGGTGGAACACATTTTTTTGACGAAAGAGATACAGAGTTCTATTACAAACAAATTGAGCTGAATGTTGTTTCTCCAACCATCCTAACACATCTCTTTATTCAAAGCCTTCCCCAGAATTCACCTGCGTATATATTAAACGTTAGCAGTCTTGCCAGCTTTTTTTACTTGCCTAAAAAACAAGTTTATGGCGGAACAAAATCCTACCTGGTTGCCTTCAGCAGGAGCTTACGTCGTGAGTTAAAAAATAAAGGAATAAGTGTAAGTGTTATCTGTCCCGGTGGAATGAATACAAATGCACAAATCGTTTTTCAAAATCTAAAGACTCATGGTCTTGGTCGCTGGTCAATCATGGATCCCGACGTAGTGGCAAAAATTGCTATCGATGGAATGTTCAAAAAGAAAGAAATGATCATACCTGGTTTTTGGAACAGGATGTTCATGTTATTCGACAAACTTCTTCCTAAATGGTATAAGGAAATGCTTACTGAACGAACTATGAAAGAAGCGAAGCCGATCGGTAACCCGCTAATAGTTACCATCAATCCATTAAAAACTGCTATTTAAAATACAAGTACCACTGTAAACAAGAACAATGCAAAACATAAATACGATAGGAACAATTATATTGACAGTATTAACACTGATCGAATTATTAATATGTTTTTTACAAAAAGAAGAAAGCAAATTAAAAGACATGCTTTCCAACATTTGTCTCGGCAGCTTTGTGATATTGACAGGCTTTTTCATGAAAGCCCTGGCATTGATCACTTATAATGCCGTTTATTCTGTAGCTATTATCAAACCGGCTCCTTCATTTCTCCTGTGGGTAATAGCATTTTTCTTATGTGATCTTGTTCTATATGGTTATCACCTGCTAGGCCACAAAACACGAATACTTTGGGCAGCACATGTTGCACATCATTCATCATTACATTATAACTTATCAGTAGGATTCAGAATTAATTTTTTTCACCTATTCTATCGCTTTTTGTTTTGGGCACCTCTTTGCGTGGTTGGTATTACTCCTGAAATGATCCTTGTACTTGAATCATTGACAGCAATATGGAATTTTTTAATTCATACTGAAAAAATAAAAAAACTTGGTTTTCTTGATCTCGTATTCAATACCCCTTCTAATCATCGTGTTCATCATGCAAGTAATCCACAATACGTTGATAAAAACCTCGGCGGTATCTTGATAATATATGATCGCCTTTTTTGTACATATGCCAAAGAGACCATTCTGCCGGTTTACGGTATTACACATAATATTTATAGTCATGATCCCAAAGATGTTTTACTGCATGAGTATAAAAATGTGTTCAGCGAAGTTTCAAAGATCAAAGGATTTAAAAATAAGATCCGCTTCCTGTTCTCAAAACCAGGTTCTCCCATAATAGGTATTACAAAAGATGACTCAACCAAATTAAAAGAACAAGCCACAATATTTTATTCATCTCTAAATAAAGCTATATGATATTTTATCTTTTAGGCCTGCTCAGCTATTATAAACTGGCCAACAAACCAGTACCTGCAGGTATATGCGTTCTGTTTTTCGCTGTTGTAGCCGTGCCACCAGCTACAACGCTGTTCTTCTTTGTAGATAAGCATTGGGTATTCCAGCTTATCGCTTTTGCAGGTGGTATATTCTGCTGGACATTTATCGAATATTACATTCACCGGTTCATGATGCATGGAAAAGAAAAAAAAGAGTACCATAAGACATTGCATTTTCATCACCATGTTACAGGCATAATATCCACAAGCCAGTTAAAGAGGATATTATTCTCTTCCACCGCAATCATTCTCACTTTTAGTAGCATTTTTTTCAGTAGTTACCTGTTTCTTTTAGCGGGTATCGTAACAGGTCTTTCGCTATATAGTTATATGCATGTTTTATTGCATAAACAATGGGCTGCAAAATGGATCGGGAATCTTCAGAGATTTCACATGCAGCATCATTTCGGTCAAACTGAAAAATGTTTCGGCGTAACTAACACTCTTTGGGATAGAATTTTCAACACAATTGGCAAGGCGGATAAGATCGCCGGAGCGAAATCGATTGAACTCTACTATGGCAAAAAGAACACACAAGATCTGATCACTCATAAACAAGCCGTATGAAATTCAAATCAAAAAATGACTCTGATTTCTTTTCAGAGCTAACAAAAAAAGTGGAAGACCACATGGAAAAAAAAGGTGGTAACCGATTTGCCGACACGAGCATTTATATAAAAGGGAGTTTTCTTATTGCACTTTATGCTAGCAGTTATGCCCTTTTACTTAGCGGCGTTCTTAATACATTCTTCTCCATTTTGTTTGTGATGATTATGGGACTTTCCGGGGTTATGATCGTGTTTAATATCGTTCATGATGCATCGCATAATGTTCTTTTCAAGAGTAAGACCTTAAACAGGGCTCTTGCCTATTTAGGCGATTTGATGGGAATGAATTCTTATATCTGGAATATCCGGCACAATATCCAGCATCACACTTTTACAAACGTTGCCGGCGGTGATGTTTTATTAGATAGTATTCCTTTTATCCGTGTAAGTCCACAACAAAAAAAATATCGAGTCCATAATTACCAGGCATTGTATGTACCGTTCTTATATATGTTCTACTCCATCTTCTGGGTTTTCTTTATTGATTTTAACATGTTCCGGCAAAAGCAAATGGGAAACTATAAAAACATGCAGCACTCGTGGCAGGAATGGACAAAACTGATCCTATTCAAATCATTTTATCTTTTTTACATGATCATTTTTCCTGTCTGGATAATTGGTATTCCATTATCCTCGGTGTTAATCGGCTTCTTCATCTATCATATAGTAGCAGGCACGTTGCTATCAACTGTTGTTGTATTAGGACATTGTGTTGAAGGGGCAGAATACACGTCTCCAGATGAAAATGGCATCATACAAAATTCCTTTATGCAGCATGAATGGAACGCCACTTATGATTGCAGTACAAACTCAAAGTTGCTTCATTGGATCACCGGTGGATTGAACACTCATCTTGCCCATCATCTTTTTCCTAAACTGTGTCATTGCCATTATTTAGAAGTTACAAAGATCATCAAAGAACATTGCGCAGAACATTGTGTTAACTACCAGCACTATAGCCTGGGCGATGCGATCATTTCCCATTTCAATTTTTTAAAAATACAAGCGAACGCATAAACGCAAAATACCCTGACCGAAAAACCTTAATATTTAAATATTTGAAATATGAACCGCCTATTAAAAAATTCGTTTGAGTTCTACAGTATACTCGTTTGTATAATAATAATATTCCCACTCGTCGTAACAGCGGCTTTAATCCGAAGCAGCCATCCTTTACTCTTTCACGGTATTTTATTCTCGACCGGTTGGGTTGTGTGGACATGGATCGAATACCATTTTCATCGTTTTATTATGCACCCTAAAACAGAACGATGGGAAACTAATGCATCAAAATCACACCAGCATCACCATGTAAATCCGGGTCAGTTTGAAACCAGTTTATTACACAGGATCCTGCTTTTCATCTTCAGTTGTTTATTTGCTTTCGTTGCTTATAAACTAAATAATTATTTCACTCTTTTTTCAGGATTTTTTTGGGGCGCAGCAGCATTTTGTTATATCCATTACCTGCTTCATATAAAATGGACAAAAGCAATCATGCCCCGTCATCATGAATTCCACATCGCTCATCACTGCAAATACACTGATAAATGTTTTGGAGTAAGTGTGATGTGGTGGGATGTTTTATTCGGCACAACACCCAAAAAACAGTTCTCAGCGAGCAATAAGATCAGAAACTTCTATTATAAAAAATGAATCAGTTCATCAACCACATTTATAAAATTTAAAAACTAAAAAAATGAAACAGGTCTTAAAAAAACCAACCCACTTTTATGCTATTATTTTCCTTTTATTGTTTTCATCATTTACAACAATGGCGCAAAAAAAAGAATCAGCTATTCAAAAAATTTATCTCCAGACCGGAGCTGGTAGCAATACGATCGATGGTGATCATGGTGAAATCGGATTGCAGACAATATTTAATAATAAGTGGAGTACTACCTTTTCCTATCACAGCTTGATGATGAAGCCGAAAAATCTTCCATCAGATTATAAGCCAGGAACTGGCACTGTACTTTTCTTTATTCCTTATTCTGACGAAGTAAATGTAGAAATGGATTTGATCAGCCTTACTGCCGGTAGATATTTTCAAACAGGCAAGAAAAGCTGGATCACAACTGAAGCAGGTGTTTCTATAGTAAAAGGGCAAACTGCAAGTTTTCAATCAACAGCCGTTACAACTACGGGTCCTTTTGAAATACTATTCGGAATAACAGGCACCACTTCAAATTATAACGCAACTATTGAAAAGAAATCTACTGTAGGCGGCATGGTGAGGGCAGATTATAATTGGGCATTTTCCCGATTCTTTGGATTAGGAGCAGGTGTATTTGCAAATTTTAATTCCATTCAGTCGCCTGTTGGTTTCAATTTAAAATTGACGATGGGATGGATGGGAAGGAAAGCAAAAGGGAAATAATAAAATATCATTATTAAACTCAAATAGATTAAATAAAAAACAATTTAGTTATGAAAAAAATCATGTTTTGTTTTACACTATTCTCATTTTCGGTAATAAGTTTTTGTCAAAAGACAAATGATTCTATTCCGACCGTTAAAAAAGATTACCTGCAAAAAAGCAAAAATCAGAAAACTGCAGGATGGATCTTATTAGGAGGCGGGACAGCATTAATAGCTACAGGCTTTATAGTTGGAAGTGGTGAGAATTCAACTTTTGATGATGCGGCTGCGGGAGCTTTATTAGCTGGTGTTGGTGTGCTTTCGGCATTAGGCAGTATTCCTCTTTTTGTTGCCTCAGGAAAAAATAAGAAAAAGGCCATGAATATGTCTACGACATTTAAAATGGAAAAAGTGAGGATCTTCGAAACGCAATCATTTGTACAGAGCTCTTATCCCGCTGTTGTGTTTAAAATAAATTTATAACCTTCCTGAAAATAAAAGGTATATGCTCGCATAAATGCGGGTATATGCCTTTTGCCTTTTCTGCTTCTAACCAGTACCTTTGCGGGCACTTTAAGAACCAGTAAAACAATGAATACATCTCATTTATCAGAACAAGAACAGATACGCAGGGAAAAATTAGGTGATCTTTTAGGAATGGGTATTGATCCATATCCTGCTGAACTATTTCCAGTAAATAATAATTCTGCAGCTATTAAGCAACAGTTTAACGATGAGAATAAAGAAACATTTAAAGATATATGTGTTGCCGGCCGCATCATGAGTATTCGTGACATGGGTAAAGCAAATTTTGCAGTGATACAGGATTCATCAGGCCGTATACAATTATATATTAAGCGAGATGATATTTGCCCCGGTGAAGACAAAACCCTTTATGATATCATCTGGAAAAAATGCACTGACATTGGTGATATTATAGGTGTAAAAGGTTATGTGTTTAAAACAAAGACAGGAGAAACTTCTATTCATGTAAAGGAACTTTCCATTCTTGCAAAAGCATTAAAACCTTTACCGATAGTTAAAGAAGCAGAAGGCCAAACATTTGATGCAGTTACTGATCCTGAATTTAAATATCGCCAGCGATATGCTGATCTTATTATCAACCCTGAGGTAAGGGATGTTTTTATGAAGAGAACAAAATTGATAAATGCTATCCGTGAGTTTTTAAATGAACGTGGTGCATTGGAAGTAGATACTCCTGTTTTACAAAGTATACCCGGTGGCGCCGCAGCAAGACCATTCGCAACACATCACAATGCACTGGATATTCCGATGTATTTACGTATTGCCAATGAGCTTTATTTAAAAAGATTAATTGTTGGCGGATTTGATTGGGTTTATGAGTTCAGTCGCAATTTTCGTAACGAAGGAATGGACAGAACACATAACCCAGAATTTACCGTATTGGAATTTTATGTTGCCTATAAAGATTATGTATGGATGATGGAAACAACTGAGCAGCTTCTTGAAAAAGCTGCGATGGCTGTGAATGGAACAACAATAGCAGTCGTTGATGGAAAAGAAATTGATTTCAAAGCGCCTTATCGCAGGGTGACAATGACAGACGCTATTAAAGAACACACTGGTTTTGATATTAGCAACATGAGCGAAGAACACTTACGCAGTGTTTGCAAACAATTGCATATTCATGTTGATAAAACAATGGGTAAAGGAAAATTGATCGATGAAATATTCAGTGAGAAATGTGAAAAGCATTTTGTTCAACCAACTTTCATAATTGATTATCCCAAAGAAATGAGTCCGCTTACCAAAAAGCACAGGAGTAAAGAAGGATTTGTAGAAAGATTTGAACTTATGGTAAATGGCAAAGAGATCGCTAATGCATACAGTGAGTTGAATGATCCTATTGATCAGCGTGACCGCTTCGAAGAACAAACTAAGTTGATGGAACGGGGTGATGATGAAGCAATGTATATCGACCATGATTTCCTAAGGGCCCTGGAATACGGCATGCCGCCAACAGCAGGCATTGGTTTTGGAATAGATCGTATATGTATGCTGTTATTAAATCAACCATCGATCCAGGACGTACTTCTGTTTCCTATGATGAGGCCGGAAAAGAAAGACGACGAATAGGAATGCACAGTTTATCCAGAGTCAATTATGTTATTTATTTTTGAAACTTATTTTTTGTAGCTTTCGATGTCCAACCAAAGCTAAGGCTCATCACTATACACATGAGAGAAGATAACCCGGCAATTATTTGGCCGGGTTTTTTAATTTTAATCAACGAATAAATCTCTATATAGGTTTGCGCCAGGCACAACACTATAATGTGAAAGATCAGTTATTCCTTCTTTCGCCATCACTTCTTCGTCAATAAAACAATTGCCGGTGTAATCAGCAGCAGGCTTATCTAAAATAAAATATGCCGCATCAGCAAGTATATCCGGCGTACGGCTCATGTTAGCCAACATCTCACCTCCTAATAAATTTCTTACTGCCGCCGTATCGATCGTTGTCCTTGGCCAAAGTGCATTCGATGCAATTCGATATTGTTTTAATTCTGCTGCCCATCCTATTACCATCATACTCATGCTATATTTTGTGACTGTGTATGCTACATGTCCGCCAAACCATTTAGGATTTAAATTTATTGGTGGCGACAACGTAAGTATATGTGCATTAGAAGATTTTTTTAAATGCGGTATACAAGCTTTTGTAACAAAGAAAGTTCCTCTTACATTAATATCATGCATCAGGTCAAAACGTTTTGGTTCTGTTTGCTCAGTTGGTGTAAGAGAAATAGCAGATGCGTTATTGATAACAATATCAATACCGCCAAATTGAGCAACAGCTTTATTCACGGCATTTTGAATTTGATCTTCAAAACGAATATCACATTGAACAGGCAATGCTTTACCACCCGCTTTTTCTATCTCTTCGGCAGCTGAAAAAATTGTTCCTCCTAATTTGGGATTCTCTTCTACTGATTTTGCTGCGATAACGATGTTAGCACCAGATTTAGCAAGTCGTAAAGCAATAGCTTTTCCTATGCCACGACTGGCGCCGGTGATCAAGGCCGTTCTATTATTTAAAGGCATATCAATGATTTAGGCAATGAAGATAGGTAAAGGAGTTTCAAATCGAGTTTGAACCCTACGTAAATCTACGAGCAGCTCAGTAAAAAAGACAGTAAAAAAAAGGAGCAGTTTTGCTCTTTTGCAATCCATTAACGGAGGCTATGTTTGTACCAGAAGTTGATTGGTAAGGTTACTGCATCCAATATCCAATGTCCAAAACCGTCCAGAAGTTCTTAATCCAAATCCTGATAAACCAAAAGTAAAATCCGTATCAATCAACTTTCTTCCTTGTTCTTTTAATATGAAAATTCAGGGACCCGTTTTAATCCAGGGCCTGATGAAAAACCAAAATCGAAATCCCGTATCCGTTGAAATGCTTTAAGGTTAATTGAGCTTGAAAAAAAAACTATCCTCCGCCTAACACCGGAGGATTTTTTATTTTAATGCTCCGGTAACACCGGTTTATTCCCCGTTACGAGGTCAATCTCTCTCATGATCGCATCATCAAGTTTTGGGTATAATTCAAATGCTGCAAGATTCTGTTGTAGTTGTTCCTTTTTTGTAGCACCAAGAATTGCAGTAGTAACATTGGGATTTGAAATACACCATGCTATTGATAAAGTGGCAAGACTAGTTCCGAGTTTATCTGCTATTGGTTTCAGCTTTCTTACTTTCTCAATTTTCTCATTTACCAACACTTTCTCTTTTAACCATTCAAAACCGGGTGTTGCAATCCGCGAATCTCCAGGCACGCCATCATTGTATTTTCCCGTAAGCAAGCCACTTGCAAGCGGACTCCATATTGTTGTGCCCATTCCAATATCCCTGAAAATTTTCCTGTAATCATTTTCCATCTTCTGGCGGTGAAACAAATTATACTCTGGTTGTTCAACTGATGGACCAATCAAATGATATTTCTCTGCCACCATGTGTGCTTCCATAATTTCCTGAGCACTCCATTCGCTGGTGCCCCAGTATAAGATCTTTCCTTGCTGGATAAGAATGTTCATTGTCCATACAACTTCTTCCATTGGTACAGTTTTATCCGGACGATGGCAGAAATACAGATCCAGATAATCCAACTGCATCCGTTGCAAAGCTTCGTGACAAGCTTCAATAAGATGTTTTCTGCTAAGACCTTTTTGCGTTGGTTTATTGTCCGGACCATGCCATCCCCAAAATGCTTTGCTGCTAACAGTATAAGAACTACGGTCCCATTTTTTATTTTTTAAAACCCGGCCCATTAATTTTTCACTTTCGCCACGACTATATACTTCAGCATTATCAAAAAAATTGATCCCGTTATCATAAGAAATACCCATCAGTTCATCTGCTTTGCTATCATCAAGTTGTTTATGAAATGTGACCCAGCTGCCATACGAAAGTACACTGAGCTGTAATCCTGATTTGCCCATTCGCCTGTATTCCATATAAAAAATGTTTGAGACCCGAAGTTCGATGTTTGATATTGAGCGAAAAAATATTACGCCTAGTTCCCTTCTTTTATACCGAAGGGGCCGATCGGGTATTTGAACTGGATCACTTTAAGATCCTGCGTAGCTTCAAGTCCCTGAGTACCTACAAGGTGTTTATCTTTTCCATCAAGTCTTGCAGGTTTATCAGTATAAAATTTTTGCGAATTCTGATCCCACCAAAGCTCAGGGGTACGCAATGTATCACCGCTTTTGTTGATCACGGTTACGCTATCACGAAGAAAAACTTTATTGAGATTATCATAATAGATGCCATAGTTAGCATCCAGCCAGCTTTCAACTTTTACGCTATCATCATAAAAATCTACGTGCAGCGTATTAGGAAATTCTGTAAAAACTGTATCCCGTTGATAGCGATACATCAATGGTGCGGTTAGTTTTGCCTTCATTACGCCTGACTGGCTTAAATAACTTTCAATAGTTTTTGCTTCTTCCCTGAGTTCTGCCTTACTGGTCCATGCTTCAACCTCTCTTGGATCATTTTCGCAGGAAGAAAGAAGAAAAGTTAAAAGACAGAATGCGCAAAATAAAAAAAATGTTGAGTAGCGATAAGAACATACAAGAGTGCGACGCAACGAAAGTTTAATATAGTTGCGGAAGCTGGTCACATAAAAAAATTAATGATCCAATTTACAGTAAAACCTTAATTGTATTTGTGTTTTGTAAACCAAAAATCACTTAATGTAAATCCAAAAGATAGCCTGATCATATCTTCATTAATCGGGTTATCGTTATTACCTCTTTTGATATATTCTGCCGAAATATTTATAACTGATTTCTGATTGCGGAAACGGCTGGATGCGTCTTTTAGATTTGCAATTGGTAAACTAACGCCGGCTGATATTCCCCACACTGGCAGTTTTTGATCATTGATATAAATATAATCGTCGCCGAAGAAAGCACCAGCCCTGTATGCTAACAGGCTACCATAAGAATTTTTTATTCGTGGCCTGAGCTGACCACCCACTTTTAATTGCCAGTTAGTTTTTACAGCGTCTGGCTGTCCATTATACCGATAGTTATCCCAATTTGTAGTTAAGAAATCTGCACCTATAAGCCAGCCGCCTTTATTAGCACTAATATTTGGCAATTGCTCATAAACAAATCCTATACCATAGCCTGAAGGATAAACCAACTCACCTTTTATATCATTTTGTACTGCCACACTATCAATGCGAACATCACTGCCATCAGACTGAGTGACAATAAAAGTTTCCCTAACAATATCAGTGTGTGTATTGATCTTTTGTTGAAAATTTCCAAAAGCCCCTAATTGTAAATACCTCAACTTGTCCGTGCTTAGATCGATCCGATATTGTATGCCGGCATTAAAAAATAAACCGCCATAGTGAGATTGGGTTTCATGATTTGATGCGGCGTAGTCAACTGTGTCATTAACAAATACCCTATGAGTACTATAATCTTTTTTGCCAAACAAATAACCAACATTTACTCCAAAGCTAAAATTCCTGACCGCAAAACCAGTTCCTGTATTAAAAAGAAAAGAGCCCCCGTCGCCCCTGAATTGAGTTTTCGCACTATCGATCATTGAGCCTGTATTAGGATCATATAATCTTTCATTCCTGTCTACTCTATATCCGATAGTAGTAAGTGGTCGCAAACCAAACGCTAACCCCCAATTCTTTTTGAGAGGCATTCCAACCTGCAAATAAGAAAAATAGATGTTTGATGAAGTAAAGCTTTGTGGTTTGTTGGCCTCATGTAAGGCATGGCTGGTGGTATTAATTCCAACATCCAGCAACATTTTTCCATACTGAAGCTTATTTGTCCTCGCCTCTTTTATTGCCAAAAAACGTGAATAAGATGCAGGGTTAGCAAAATTTAATGATGGATAATATTTACCATTTCGGGGATCGTTTTCTCCATCGACACGTGGGTCTGAATAACCTGCACTGATACCGGCCATACCGCGATTAAAAATATTTGTAGACGGATGCTGGTCACCAAGTCCGAATCTTGAATAAGGTGAATTATCCTGGGCAATAAGAAAGCTGCTAGCTATTAGCTGTAAGCCGATAGCAAGAAATAAGTATTGAAATAATCTTGATGATTGATTAAAACCGAACAATTTTCTTTGAAGATTCAACATTGAACATTGAGCATTTAGTCCCGGAAAAAATCCCCTAACTCCTTGTTTTTCTTACTGGTTATTCACTTCGCTAATGGCATATAGCCCTTTGAAGATCAGTTCAGGGTCTGCAAATATCTGGTTTTTAAGATGGGGAGCCAAATAGACTAAATCACCCCCGGTTAAATGGACGTTAAAGTTCCCATATCGCTCTTTATATGAATCAATAAATCCATCGATCTCTTTTGCCATTCCTATTACTACTCCACTCAAAATATTTGTAACGGTATCGTAGCCAACCAAGGGTACATTGCCATCTGGTTTTACGATTGGTAGTTTTGCGGTGAATTGATTCAATGATCTCATTCGCATTTCCATACCCGGGGAGATGCCACCACCTAAAAATTCATGATCAGCATTAATAAAATTATAAGTGATACAACTTCCCATTCCAATTACCAGGTTATGTTGCTTTGGAAAAAAGAAAACGGCTGCAGCTGCTAATGCAAGACGATCGGCACCGATCGTCTCCGGTTTTCCTACCGGAGTTGTAAAGGGAAGATTAGAAAGATGGTTGAGCTTATGAAATTTTGCTTTTGATGCAAACCTCGTTTCTATCTCCTGGTTATGATTAATAACAGAGGACAGAATTATTTTTTGGGGTTCAAATTCTTTCAGCAATGGATCGATCGTTTCATTTCCATCATTTTCAAGAACGATCACTTCAGCAAGTTTTGCATTTTGGAAAAAAGCAACTTTTAGTCTTGTGTTGCCGAAATCGAAGCAGAGTGTGTTGTACATTCGGCAAAAATACCATGAAAATGGTATTGTATACCCCCCCCTTTTACCCACTATATTTATCTGTATAAAATTTCAATTCACTAAATTTTTCCAAATGAAACTCAGAAGCTCAATTGCAATCATTTTTATTGCCATTACAGTAATATTGTTAAGCTGTAAAAAACAAAGCTCATCTGAAAAAAGCGATGAGCCAGTCTTGATAAACGAAAAAGTCATTTCGCAAATAATCAATTTGCCTGAAGATGAACAAAAAACAGCTTTTAGGCTTTTGAATACTAATGAAATGTCATTCCTGTGGAGTTCAAAATTTATTAAAGTTAAGGAGAGTGAAAAATTAAATCGTGATCAAATTGCTTTTATTGACGATTTATTATCCATAATAAAACCTGATTTATTTTTAATAAATTCAAAAACAAATATCGAATTTCGAACAACCCTTGGAAAAAATATATCCCAAAAAGCAAGGATCCTATTTGGTGAAGAGAATGCAAGAAAGTTATTAGCATCTATCAGCCCTTATAAAAGCCGGACTGTTACGCCAAATTATGTAGATCCCGGAGATGGAGGTGTAAAAAAATGTAAGTGTTCGAGTGAATCAAACTATTGTAATCCTCTTGCACCTTGTGATGAGCAACCTGAGGATATTTGTAAGCATACTACATTGGGTTGTGGAACTCTTTTAGTATATTCTTGTGATGGCCTTTGCCGACAAGTATAGTTTGTATGTTGGAAACCAAATTTTGTTATAGATTCAATATAAGAAGCTGTTTTGTAAAGTAAACAGCTTCTATTTTTATTAAAATGAATTCCGTAATCAAAATCATCTTATTCATTATTTTTTCCTTTGTTGCTGCTGTTGCTGTGGATATAACCTTAGTGCTACAATTTTCACTTGTAACCTATTCCGTAACTCTAATTGTTTATTTTTTATGCAGTTTAGTTATTAATCAAAAGTACTTTAAGAATTATATTTATTTTTTTTTATCGCCATTATTAGCGCTAAATATTTTTTCATTAATCGTAAACCCATTGACATTTCCCATTTTTAGCCCCATTACATTTATTTTTGCGACTCTTGCTTTCTTTTTGGGACAAATTAGTAAAAGTAAAATAAATAAACGGCCGTTTTTATTTTATCTGGTATTACTTCTAACCTTGTTTTCTTTTGCTTTTGTTGCATTTTATTATACTCCCCGTTTTCTGTTTAACAGAAACCGAGAAACATTCGCGACCTCTTTGCCAATATATGATAAATTGAAATTTTCAAATTTAGATGGGACTTCCTTTGAAATAGATAGGCTCAAAAATAAAGTTATTTTTATTGATAACTGGTTCCTGAGTTGCTATCAATGCAACCTGAAATTACCTTCATTACAATCTCTTTTTGAAAAAGCAGCGCTTGATAGTACAGTGATGATTATTTCGTTGATAAATGGAAAGATCGATAGCCTGAGTGCTGTAGCAGCATTCGTAAATAAACACAAAGAACTCAAATTTCAAATCTTATATGACAAAGAAAATTCTTTAGGAAAATTATTGAAAATTGATGGTTATCCAATTGAAATAATTGTCGATAAATCGGGTTATATTAAAGAAAAACATGATGGCTTTAACAAAGATGAAAGATTAATTTATGTCAGTGAAACCTACAAAAAAATTAACTCATATAAATAATATGAGGCTTCTATTTATTGTTGTAATGGCGTTTCTATTGTTTTCCTGTGAACAATCAAACAGATCAGCTGTTTTATCAATGAATAATGATGTAATAGACTTTGGAAAAATAAAAATTGATTCTATTTTGAGGATCAATTTCAATTTTAAAAATACAGGAACTGATACATTAAAATTAATAAGTGCTTCCGTTGATTGTGGCTGTACAAAGGTTAATTACCAAAGAGAAATTTTTCTACCCGGTGAAGATGGTGCAATTGAAGTAATTTATGACCCCAAACTAAACAATGATTCAGGTTTGGTTTCGAAAAATGTTGGATTAAGAACAAATGGTGTACCTCCGGTTAAAGTGATAAAAATTAGGGGTCAGGTTGTTAGATAAAGCACTTAGTCTTTAAAGATTACAATTCAAACTGAAATCCTGATAAGTTTTTAAAATGTCCGTTCTGTTTTATTTTTTCCTTTAAGCTTTCCATCTCTGCCACCATTGGCAATACTTTGGTTAAATGACGTTTTATGTATTCCTGGCGCTGCAATTCGTCCATTAGGCCCAGTAGCTCGTATTCTTCCTGCAAAGTAAGTCCTACGTGATGAGCCACTTCATAAGTATTCAATTCTTCATCAGGTTTTTTAAAATCTTTCGATACGTTCAATAACTTATGCAATTCACGAATACCATTCATTACACGACGCATCAATTCAATATCGCCCCGTTCTTTATTATCGGGATAATTAACAATAGCACCACTATAGAGTTTATCCGGAATTTCTTTTATCACCTCTAGCATTCTAAAAACTCTTTCACCTTTTGTTTTGATATCCATTTCACCATTATCATAGGTTTTTGTCACTTCTGTAACATTTACTAATGTCCCGTTCTCCTGTAATTTATTATCTACTACTGCGGGTATACCAAATGCTTTCTTATTCTCGTGACATTCTTTAACCAGCTGCTTATACCTTGGTTCAAAAATATGGAGATTCACGTTTTCACCCGGATATACAACAATGCCCAAAGGGAATATAGGAATGAAATTGGTCATACAAGTTGCAGGTTACAGTTCAACGAGGCAATCTGCTCTGCAAATTTAAGAAGTCTTGCCTGACTGCCGGTTAAGCTCTTTCAACTTTTTATATTTTAAAAAAGTATACCGGGCATTTATTCTTGCACAATGATATCCCGTTGCACCATCAAGAAACCCGAGCTTAAATAAATAATTTTTCAGAAAAGAAAATATAGAAGAAAAAAACATTCTAAAGGATCCTGAATTTTTTTTCTGCTTAAAATATTTCTCCGCATTCAGCATTGCATAGTTTTCCATTTTGTTCTCATACTCAGAAATATTTACAGCAGTTTTATGTAACACATAACCTGGAACTGAGATCACTTTTACATCTTCGGGTAATAGCAAGGACTCATGTACATCAGCATCATTCCATTTTATTTTCATCCTATTGAAAAGGCGAATATGCCTATCAGTGCCCCACTCTCCAAAACGCAGCCATTTATCTCCTAAAAAATTTTTGAATTTGAATTCAAATACTTTCTTGTCATCAATAAGCTCTTGCTCCAATAAATTCCTTTTTAATTCATCATCTATTGCCTCATCTGCATCCAGACTAAGAATCCAATCATATTTTGCCAGTGTATTGGCCTTATTTTTTGTTTTACCAAACCCTTCCCAATTGCCCTCAACTAATTTTGCCTTGCTTTGTTTTACGATCTCTTTTGTGCTATCAGTGCTGCCATTATCATAGACAAGTATATCGGCGGTAAGACCAGAGAAACTTTTTATGGTTTCGCCAATAACCTTTTCGCCATTCTTACAAACAATAACAACGGAAAGCTTTTGCATGCTGCAAAATAAAAATATTAAACTCATTCATTTGTCTTTATTATAAAGAGTATTTTTGGTCACCCCGAATCATGACTGAGTTACTATCAAAATTGCAACAGGGCGATGCAAAAGCATTGGCAAGAAGCATTTCATTAGTAGAAAATGAAGCTGATGGATATGAAGAGTTGCTAAGATCATTGCCTGCCAACTTAAACAAACCGGTGATTGGTATTACTGGTCCTCCAGGTGCTGGCAAGAGTACATTAGTTGATTCATTGATTGGTTTGCTTGTAAAAAATGGGAAAAAAATCGGAGTGCTTTGTGTTGATCCTTCTTCTCCTTTTAATCTTGGCTCTTTGCTTGGCGACCGTATACGGATGAGTAAATGGTATGACAATTCAAATGTATTTATCCGTTCATTAGCGACACGAGGATCATTAGGTGGCTTGCATCCAAAGATCATTGAAATAACAGAGTTGATGAAAGCATCCGCTTTTGATTTAATAATTGTAGAAACAGTTGGTGTTGGACAAAGCGAAGTTGAAATTGCTGGTCTTGCTGATATTACTGTTGTGGTAGTGGTTCCGGAAGCTGGTGATGAAGTGCAAACCATGAAAGCAGGGTTAATGGAAATCGCGGACATATTTGTAGTGAATAAGGCTGATCGCCCCGATGCCGATCAATTTGTAAAAAATCTGCGACTGATGCTGGCACCTGCATTTCACAACAGGTACGATGAAGTGCCTGTAGTTAAAACTGTGGCTTCGCAAAACGAAGGAGTCGGTGAGCTGCTGAAAGAAATAGAACATTTATTAAAACATCATCATTCAAAAGAAAAAAAATACTGGCTGCTGGCAGAAAGAGCTTACCAACTTATTCAGCGAAAGAAGATGAATGACATAGACAAAGAAAAACTGAAAGAAAAGATCCAGGAACTTTCAAATAAAAATTCGTTTCAATTATATTCATTTATAAAAAATTATATATAGCATGGAACTCATTCCCAATGAAAATTTGCCAAAAATGGCTGAATGCGAGCCAGCTATTGTAAAAGTGCAGCCAGGTAAAGTTTATTCCTGGTGTACATGCGGCTTAAGTGTCACACAACCTTTTTGCGATCATGCACATAGAAGCATTGAAGGAGAACCTTATAAAAGTATTAAAGTAATGTTTGACAAAGAAGAAGAAGTTTATTTTTGCCAATGTAAAAAAACAAAAACACCTCCATTTTGTGATGACACTCATCTAACCATCAAGAAATAATTCCCAGGGTCTTACAGGTTCATCGCTATTTTCATATCGTTCATCGAAACAATTTCCTCCAGGCTTGAGTTCGGGATAGTTTTGACATGAAAATTAAAAACAGATATGAAAAAGATCACTCTAACCACAGCCTTTGCTCTTCTACTAATTTTTTTAAGTAGTTGCCTTACTACCCTACATCCCATTTTTACAGAAAAAGAACTGGCCTATAATCCAAAACTTATTGGTGTATGGAATACAGAAAACGAAGGGAAAAAAGGTACGGTGGTAATCAACAACCTTGCAACAGAAAATTCCGTAGAGCTTCCCGGAAATATTTCTGCCATTAAACAGCGGGGCTATTTTATCGTTTACCAGGATGAAAACGGAAAAACTTCCGAACAATATATTGCCTTTCTTGCCCGAATTGGCAAGCATCTTTATTTTGATTATTACCCGGCTGATAAAAAGAAAGACCTAAAGCTCGATGAATTCTTCGGAGTTCATTTTGTAAGAATGCATACATCTTATCGTGTCGAAATTTTAAAAGATGGAAGTTTTGAATTAAGCCAATTAGACGGATCGTATGTAAAAAGCCTGATCGATGAAAAAAAGATACGCATCAGTCATGAAACAGATGCCGATGATAATACAGTAATAACTGCTTCTACCAAAGAACTCCAGCAATACCTTCTAAAATATGGCGATGAGCCTTCGGCTTACAGAAGTGAAAAAACAATTTTTAAAAAATAACTACTATACTAAACATAAATTTTTAGAAAATGAAAAAGACAATCTTCATCATTTTGATCGCCACCTTGGTAATGGTTTCTTCCTGTGTTACTACTTTACAACCTCTCGTCACTTATAATACCGCAATTACAGATAACCGGCTTGAGGGTTCATGGGAGCAGGACGGAGAGAAGTATATAGTTCAGAAATTTTTCAATAGTGACTTTTACAAGAAGAATAAAAAAGATCTTGAAAAGAGCCGCAAGGAAAATAATGGTCAATTATCGGAAAAAGATAAAAAAGACTCAGTCCTTTTTTCCAAATCCTATGCAATAAAGTATACCAAAAATGGAATACAGTACCTGATGTTTGGAAGCATGATCAAACTAAACGGTCGCTTATTTATGAACTTCTCACCTGCAGACATGATAAATACTGACACTAGTGGCGCCGAAATTTATATCAATCTTTCTGACCGCCTCGACTCATTTACCATTGCCCGTGTAGAATTCACTAATTCAAACATAATGAACCTTGATTTTATTGATGGTGGTTACTTGTATGACCAAATAAAAGCAGGGCGCATGAAAATAAAAAATGAGACTGATGAGCTTTATGATACTTTTTTGATCACCGCTTCGACTACTGAGCTGCAACAGTTTCTTGAAAAATATGGTAACGATAGTCGTTTCTTTAACAAAGAAAATTCTGTTACCTTAAACCGCAAAAGCTGAACGGATGAAGAAGAAGTATTGGGAATTAAATCATCCTTTACTAAGAATTTTACAGCACCTGGCTTTCTGGGTGCTTTCCTTCTTTGTGTTTCTCAGTCTTTTTAAAACAGGAGCAAAGCCTGAAAAAGTGGATTACATATACACGGTGCTATTCCAGTTAAGCTTAGTACCGGCAGTATATCTAAACCTGGAATTATTACTTCCAAGATTAGGGAACAGGAAACGATCTCTATTATATATCATTTTGCTTGCTGCCATTGTCTTTTTATTTGCATGGCTTAATTATAATTTCTTTGCCAAATGGTCCGCAAAAGTTTTTCCCGATTATTTTTTCATTTCCTATTTCACTTTTAAAGAAATTGTTTTCTTTTTTATTATTTATATCGTTATTACTTCTTTGCTTAAGCTATCGAAATCATGGTTCTTTGTAAGTGAACTACAAAAAGAATTATTGGAAAAAGAAAAACAGAAAACTGAAATTGAACTAAAAGCATTGAAAGCACAGATCAATCCACACTTCTTTTTTAATACATTAAACAGCATTTACTCAATGGCGTTAGATAAAGATGATCGGTTACCAACTACAGTTTTGCAGTTATCAGAGCTGATGCGATACTTTCTTTATGAATCAAAAGATAATTTTGTGCCATTGGAAAAAGAACTTGCCGTAGCCGAAAATTATATTGCCCTGCAAAAAATTCGCTCAGGAAAAGAATTAAGTGTTGATCTGCATAAGGAAGGCGATGTAAGTGGTCAAAAGATAGCGCCCCTATTACTCATTACTTTCCTTGAAAACGCTTTTAAACATGGCGCGAAAGGAAGCTCTGGAAATACATTCATTCGTCTTGATATAAAAGTGGAAAAAAGCAAGCTGGATTTTAAAGTAGAAAATAATAAAGGCATCATTGATGAAATTGATAAAAGTGAACATAACGGACTTGGGTTACAAAATATAAAACGTCAGTTGGAATTATTATATCCAGGGAAACATCAATTGAATATAAAAGACCAACACGATCGATTTACCGTAGCATTACAATTGAGCTTATGAACACTTATACATGTATCATAATAGAAGATGAGCCATTGGCGCAAAATGTCCTCAAAAAATATATTGGAGATCATCCATCGTTGAGACTTGGGGCTGTTTGTAATGATGCAATCGAAGCACAGGAAATATTAACAAGAGAAAAAATCGACCTGATCTTTTTGGATATTAATTTACCCAAGCTGTCTGGTATAAATTTTATAAAAACACTTGTTCATTCCCCATTGATAATTTTTACAACTGCTTATCCTGAATATGCGGTCGAAGGTTTTGAGTTAAACGTTGTCGATTATTTATTAAAACCATTCTCTTTTGAAAGGTTTTTAAAAGCCGTTAATAAAGCTATTGAAAAGCTTACCACTTTTCAAAATAGTATCGAAAATGAAGTCGCATTTATTTTTCTCAAAGCGGATAAAAAAATTCATCGGGTTGAATTGGAGAGCATTCATTATATCGAGGCAATTGGTGATTATATGAAAGTAGTTACAGATTCAGGTCAATTGATCATCAATGAAACCATGAAAAATCTGCAGGAAGCATTGCCTGTAAGATCATTTATGCGGGTACACAAAAGCTTTATCATTTCCCGTAATAAAATAAAATTTATCGAGGGGAATTATGTGCAAGTAGAAGACAAAAGCGTTCCGATAGGGGCTACCTATCGCAATGATGTCCTGGCTTCAATTGATAAAAAAGGCTAATCATTCCAATCACAGCCGATCGGGGCACCGGGTGGTATTTCTTTATGAATAGTTGGTTTCGCTTTTTCAGGTTCTTTCATCCTTTCTAATGCAAGTAGCAAATGTCCTTTATAAATTGTGTCAGTAGTCGTTTTTAGTTTGCCATCAATAAAACTCTTCAGGTCTTTTAATACAGTTTGCAATACTGATTTTACAGCAAAAGAATTATTATCATTAATACTTGCGGCAAGTAAATAAGTCAATAACACTTGCTCTGTCTGAATTTGTATTAATGCTTCAGTACCTGTCGATCTTGGTAATTTCCATGTTTTAGAAACAAGAATGTTGATCATTTCAGCAACGCCTAATCCTTTACTCGTCGCTTCATACTGAACCATTCTATTCAATCGCTCAGTATTAAATAAAAATGATAAAGGAAGCTCTGCTCCTGTTTCTGCAGGAGATAGCATATCAAATGCTAAGCCTGTTCTTTTGCGAAACAATTCTCTTGAAAAACCATATCCTGCCGGCAACGGTGGAATTATTTGAGCAATGCGATCAGGTAATTTTAAAAATTTCGGATCAATGCATTCAATGATCGTATTTAAAGCAGATACTTGCTCCTCTTTTGATAAAGACTTAGTAATTATTTGTCCGTCTCCCCGCAATGAATAATTATAAAACATGCCCCCAACAACTTTCGTTGCTGCCTCTACCTGGTAGCGATGATAAAAATAAACCGGGACCAATACATCTTCTAGCATCGCCATTGGTGTACGTGGCCTTATATTTCCCTCTCCAAAATCAGATAGGGCTTTGTTACGGATCTTCATCACATTCTTTAATTCCGCCACTGCATTATTACCATTATCCCAAAGATGTGCTTGTGGATGAAGACCTCCTGGTGCACGGGCATCACGATCTGAAATAAATTGTAATCCTCTCTTTTCGGCATCAGCCAAAATTTTATTCAGTGCTGTTGATTCATTTGTGCCGGAAGGGAAATCATTATAACCAAAAGTGATGGCCACTTTATCCCATTCGCCGATCTTATTATCATAAGCGTTGCTAAGATCAATTTCACCGGCAGCATTTAAACTTACTGTTGGATGAGGATAATCCATCACACTGGCACGATCACTAACACTAGCAGCATAATTGTGCATCAATCCGAGTGTGTGACCAACTTCATGTGCAGATAATTGTTTTAATCTTTCCAAAGCCATCTTCAGCATTTTATTATCAGCCGGCATTCCATTTTCAAATGGTGCCAACAATCCTGTAGCAATTAAATAATCTTGTCTCACTCTTAATGAACCAAGCGTTACCTGCCCTTTTATTATTTCGCCTGTACGGGGATCAATAACAGAAGCACCATAGCTCCATCCTCTTGTGCTACGATGCACCCAATTAATAACATTATACCGTATATCCATTGGATCGGCATCCTCGGGTAAAATTTTTACCTGGAAAGCATTGATATACCCAGCGGCTTCAAAAGCCTGGTTCCACCAGCTTGCTCCTTCAAGTAATGCGCTTCGAATTGGCTCAGGTGTTCCATTATCCAAATAATAAATGATCGGCTTTACCGCTTCGCTTCTCGTAGCAGTTGGATCTTTTTTCTTCAAACGATGGCGCATGATATAGAATTTCTCTATCGGTTCTGTAACCGGTGTACTGTAATCATAAAACGAAATGGGTATATAACTGCTTCGTGGATCAAACAGTCTTGGTGTATAATCATTATCAGGTAGCTGTACAAAAGAATGATGCATTCGTAATGTGATCGCCTCAGGAGAAGGGGTTACTGAGTTTACAAAATTGCCGATAATACCATCATTATTTATAAGTGTTATTGTTGTTTCAAATTCTGTGTTTAATGGAAAATTTTTTGTATGTGGTAAATAAATAGCGGATCGTGCTTTATCCAAAGAATAATTTCCCTGCTGAGAGCTTTTAATTCGATTAGACGCCTGCATTGCATCACGCAACAAAAAATCAGTTGCGTCAACGAGATAATGATTATTGGATTCGGCTTCAACTGTAAATCCCCAAAGTGTTGATTGTGCAAATGATTGTTCAACCGCTCTTTTCTCTGCGGCATCTTTTGTGACTGCACGATACTCATAATTTGGTTGTATCATCAATATTTTTCTTCCAGTCTTTGAAAATTTTACAATTCTACCACCACCCGATAATCCCCGATCAAGACCAATATCATTTGATCCTAAACCTGCCGGTAAAGAAATTGTATAAAGAATTTCGGCGTCTAGTGTATCTACTTCGAGCCATATCTTACCTGTATTTTCATCCCAATAAAAATTAAAAAAACCCTCAAACTTTTTCAAGTCCTTTGTTTTCTCTTCAATTGTTGGAAGTTTTTGTGCAGTTGTAAAAAGTGGAGTTAATAAAAGAAATAGAATGATCTTTCGCATAGTAGTTAGTTTACAAATTGAAGTTATGACATAAAGTTTTTCAGTGTTATAAATACGTTTTGGCTTATACAATGATAAAGATTATCAATCCACTATAAACAATTTAAAAAATCGTACTTCTCCCTTTTTATCCTCCCATCTACGACGTATTTTAGCTTTTACTGCAAGAGAATTGTCAATTATGAGGCCCGTGAACTGCCATTTGTGGAGACCTTCCCTACTGACTACTTTTTTAAGATCGTGGTTGTTTCTTATTTTTTTGTTTTCAACTTCAATTTCTTTTTCACAAACTACAAATATCAGTGGAATCATAAATTCTTATCACAGCATATTAGGAATAGATGTAACAAAAAATGGATTGAAACTGGATAATGTTTCTGGTCTTGCTTACGGTAATACAGTTTTGGTGATTCAAATGAAAGGAGCTACTATTAATACAGCAAACAATTCTTCATTTGGCGATACAACTTCTTTGAATTATGCCGGCAATTATGAGATAGCAACAATTTGCTCTGTGAGTAATGATTCGGTGTTTTTTTTCAATACGATAAAAAATAGTTACGATGTAAATTATAAAGTTCAGTTGGTAAAATTTGGCGAATACTATTCTGCCAATGTAACAGACACAGTAAAAGCACAATCATGGAATAGCACAACAGGTAAAGGAGGAGTGCTTGCAATAAAAGTAGAAGAAGACCTGACGCTGACTGCGCCGTTGTTCGCCGATTCAACAGGATATAAAGGCGGCGCATTTTATTTACACAGTGGTTCCTGCGGTTTTTTTAATCCTGTTGGTAATGGTTATGCGTATGATGCAACTTCAGGATCCGCAAGCAATGGTGCTTATAAAGGAGAAGGTGTTGGTGATGTTCCATCAAATGTTGATGGAGCAAGAGGGGCACCAGCAAATGGCGGTGGTGGTGGTAATAATCATAATAATGGTGGCGGTGGCGGTGCTAATTTAACTGCGGGTGGTAATGGTGGCGGAAATTTTAGCACTGGTCCAACTGGTTGTACCGGAAATTACCAGGGCCGTGGAGGCAAAGCATTAAGCAATTGGAGCAATACAAGAATATTCTTAGGTGGCGGTGGTGGTGCAGGCCATGCAAACAGTACAGTTCAATCTTATGCGGGAGGCAATGGCGGAGGAATAATAATTGTCATCGCAAAAAATGTCATTGGTAGTGGGATTAAAATTTCTGCCAATGGTCAAAATGGAAGATCTACATCTTATGATGGTGCTTCAGGTGGTGGTGCCGGTGGAACTATTATAATGAACGTTACAAACAGTTATACCGGTACGTTGACGATACAGGCTAATGGGGGCAATGGGGGCAATGAAGATGATGATAACAGCGCAGGAAGATGTTACGGTGCTGGTGGTGGTGGTAGTGGTGGTAGTATTTATTTTAATGGAGCATTGCCGGCAATTACCAGTACAGTCCCTGGTGGTGTTGCCGGAATAAATATTGATCCTAATAGTTGCGGAACTCCAGTGCCTGCAGTAAATGGAACAGATGGATCTAAGATTATAAATTATTCATACCAAACTTCTGTTACTCCTTCTGCCAGTTGTACCGTGGCCTTACCTGTAAGGATCATTTATTTCAATGCAATGTTAACAGCTGATAAAAAAGTGAAATTAGAATGGGACATTGCAAATCCGGAAGAAGCAAGATCATTTACAATAGAAAAGATCAACTCATTTAACAATTGGGTCGAACTTTCAACGATTGATGCAAAAACAAATATTCATCACTATGAAATAGCTGACAATTCACTATTAGCAGGTGAAAATATTTATCGTTTACGGGTCAATGGAAAAGATAACAGTGCTATTTATTCCATTCAAAAAAGAGTGACCATAAAACTCAATGATCGTTTTGCTTTTTATCCAAATCCTGCAAAAGATAAGATCAAGATCACTGGTAAGCTAACTGCCGGTTCCGTTATAAAGCTTACCGATATTACCGGCAGAGAAATAAAGAAAATAATTATAACTACAAGTTCATCTTCCTTTGAGTTATTGCTTCCACAAATAGATCCGGGAATTTATCTTTTACATGTTGATAACTATACCCAAAAAATTATGATCCTTCATTAACTTTAATAAAAACCGAACCATGCAAAGACTGATTCTTGTTCCACTACTATTTATTTTTTCTTTTATAATTTCGGCACAATCCACAGCAAAAGAATGGTACAATAAAGGAATTGAATTAAAAAATAAGCAAGATTATGAAGGAGCATTAGTTTCATTTAAGAATGCCATTTCAAAAAAAGCCGATTATAATGAAGCTTATTTCCAGGCAGGTTGGTGCTGCAATGCGCTGGAAAAATATGAAGACGCAATAGATCTCTTAAAAAAATATACCCCCGCTTCAGACACAGATAAAAAAAATAAATACAATCAAACCGGCTTTTCTTATTACGGACTTCAAAGGTCAGCTGAAGCAATTACAGAATTTAAGAATACGATCGAATTGTTTCCAAAAGATGGCAATGCACTAAGAGGTTTGGGAAATGTTTATTATGACATAATAGAAGATCATGAAAGTGCATTAGAATATTTTGAAAGAGCAATTAAGGACGATGAAGAAAATTCCAAACCTATCTATTATAAACTTGGATGGTTATACAATGATAAAGAAAGATATGATGATGCTATAAAGATCTTACTAAAAGCTATTGAGTACGATAGTGAGGATTCCGGTTATCGTGAGGAGCTTGGTTATGCTTATTATAAAAAAGCCGAATATGAATTTGCATTGACTCAATTAAACAAAGCAATTAGTTTAGATAATGCCTCCAAACTTGCATATTATTACAAGGGCCTTTGCTTTGTAGCTACAAATAAAAAAGGTGAAGCCATGAGCATATACTATAAGCTAAAAGAATTAGATGGCGATTCTGCTACGGAACTGATGAGTCAAATAAGTAAAATGAAATGATCTGGTGCATTTTTATTCTGTATGATTACTTTTTCTCCAGCGATAGAAAACATAACCAGCAATAAGAAATGGCGCAGAAGCGAGATAAATGATACCTGCATTTAGTCCCTTGGCAGGTTTTTCTCCAAGCTGCTGAGCGGTTTTAGTACAAATGGAACATTGAGCAAAAGAAGACTGGAAAAATAACCCAGAAAAGATAACGGTTGATGCCACTAAAACAATTCTCTTTTTCATAGAACTGCAAAAATACGATAGAAATAATTTAACTGATATTTCGTTTTATACCAGTTCTGAGAATATTACAAGTCACTAAATCTCTAAAAATGAAAACGTTTTACTTTATTATCGCCGCCCTGTTATTATCGACATTCTGCTTTTCGCAAACCACAGCAGAGGATTTGTATAACAAAGGGGTGGCACTTAAGGGAGAGAAAAAATCATACGAAGCGCTTACGGCACTAAAAGAAGCAACTACGCTTAATCCCGATTATACACAGGCATGGTACGAAATGGGTTGGTGCCAGAATGATACTAAAGATTATACCGGCGCACTGGCCTCATTAAGAAAAGCAAGAACTGTATGGACAACAATTCCAAAAGTTCATTACGAACTTGGATATGCTTTTGATAAACTGAACATGATCGATTCAGCTATGATTTGTTATAATGAGTGCCTTCGCTTAAAGCCGGATTATTCGCTGGCCTATAAGCAACTCGGAACTATTGCTTATAATAAGGATACTTATCCCCTGGCCTTGCAGCATTTTGCAAGCTATATACTCAATTCTAAGCTGGAAATAACTGATTACTTGTTCTGGTATCGTAAAGGGTTTATGGAAAATGCCGAAAAAAAATATACAGATGCCAAAGAATCGTTACGGAAATCACTGATGTATAAAAAAGATTATATCAACACTTATCTCGAAATGGGTTTTGCCTGTAACAAGCTAAAGGAAGGAGATGATGCGATCACCTGGTTCCAGGAAGCATTAAAGATTGATGCAAAGAGTCATATACCTTACAATGGAATTGCGGAAGTGTATCGCGATACAAAAAAAGATCCTGATATGGCGATGAGCTGGTATCAAAAAACATTAGCTGTAAAGACTGATGAACGTAAGGCTTGTTTTGGCATGGGTTACTGCCTTAACACTAAAGGACGTTATAGTGAAGCCGTACCTTATCTGCAAAAAGCTATTCAGCAGGAATCGGATTACACCGCTGCCTATGTTGAATTAGGATATAGTCATTATATGTTAAGCAATAATACAGCAGCATTGGAAAATTTTGGTAAGGCTATTACTTTAAATCCAAAGAATGAAAATGCCCGCTATTATTCCGGGCTGGTTTATATCAACCAAAAAAATAAAACGATGGCGCAAAAAATGGTTGATGAGTTAAAAATGTTGAGTTCCAAAAATGCGGCTACATTGCAAGAGAAAGTAGATAAACTATGATCCCTGCTTATATTAAAAAAGAAAGCTGTCCCGAAAAGAGACAGCTTTTTTATTATCATTTAAAACAAATTAAGCTTCAACTCCTATCCTTTTACTTTGCTTCTTTCTCTCATCCTCATCCAATATTACTTTACGCATACGAATAAAATTTGGCGTTACTTCGATACACTCATCCTGCTGAATATATTCCATGCATTCCTCCAATGTCATTAAAGTTTTAGGAGCAATTCTTGTCGCATCATCGCTTCCACTTGCACGATGATTGGTAAGTTTTTTTCCTTCAGTTACATTCACTACAAGATCGCCGGGTTTAATATTTTCAGCAACGATCTGACCTGCATAAACATCTTCGCCCGGGTCAACAAAGAATGTTCCTCTATCTTGTAATTTATCAATGGAATAACCAGTTGTTCTATCTTGAATCTTTGAGAGCAGAACCCCATTATTTCTTCCGGGTATTGCACCTTTCCATGGTTTATATTCTGTAAACCGGTGAGCCATTACTGCTTCACCTGCGGTATTAGTAAGCATTTGTGAACGCAAGCCTATCAATCCTCTTGATGGAATTTCAAATTCAAGATGTTGTATCTCTCCTTTCGTCTCCATTATATGCATTTCACCTTTGCGTCTTGTCACGAGATCAATTACTTTACTTGCATACTCTTGTGGCACATCAACAACTAAATTTTCATAAGGCTCGCATTTTGTTCCATTCACCAATTTTATTAATACCTGTGGTTGGCCTACTGTTAATTCATATCCTTCACGTCGCATGGTCTCAATTAATATTCCTAAATGCAGAATCCCGCGGCCATACACATTAAAGCTATCACCACTGTCTGTATCTTCCACTTTCAATGCAAGATTTTTCTCTGTTTCTTTCATCAACCTGTCACGTAAGTGACGGCTGGTAACAAATTTTCCATCCTTACCGTAAAAAGGAGAATTGTTGATGCTGAAAAGCATGCTCATTGTCGGCTCATCAACGCTTATTACTGGTAATGCTTCAGGATTTTCTGCATCGGCAATTGTATCTCCAATATTAAAATCTTCAATACCTACTACAGCACACAGATCACCAGCTAACACTTCGCTCACTTTCTTTTTACCCATTCCCTCAAACACATACAATTCTTTCACTTTCGACTTCTTTATTGAACCATCAGCCTGCATCAATGCTACCTGCTGATTTTCTTTTACCACACCGCGGCTCACTTTGCCAATTGCAATACGGCCTAAGAAAGATGAATAATCAAGCGAAGTGATCTGCATTTGCAAAAACCCTTCATTCACTTTTGGAGCAGGAACATATTTTAAAATTCCATCCAGCAATGGATCAATGCCTTCAATTTGCGTAAGTGAATCATTGAACCAACCATTTTTACCAGAACCATAATAGGTCGGGAAATTCAATTGCTCTTCGGTTGCATCAAGATTAAAGAACAATTCAAATACTGCATCATGCACTTCATCAGGACGACAGTTTGGTTTATCAACCTTATTGATAACAACGATCGGGTGAAGATTTAACTGCAATGCCTTTTGCAACACAAATCTCGTTTGCGGCATCGGTCCTTCAAATGCATCAACAAGCAACAGAACACCATCAGCCATTTTCAAAACTCTTTCTACTTCACCTCCAAAGTCAGAGTGGCCCGGAGTATCGATCACATTGATCTTAACACCCTTGTATTCCACCGCCGCATTCTTCGAAAAAATAGTGATTCCACGTTCCCTTTCAAGGTCATTGCTATCCATGATCAAATCCCCTGTTTCCTGGTTCTCACGAAACACCTTTGTAGTGTGTAAAATCTTGTCTACCAGGGTGGTTTTGCCATGGTCAACGTGAGCAATGATCGCTATATTTCTTATTTCCATATTCTTTTTTAAACGAGCCGCGAAGGTACGCCAAATAGCCGGGGCAGCGAAGAAAATGGAAGTGATTATTTTGTTACCAACTTAAGAGCCTTGGTCGGGCTTTGGTTGTGTCACACACTTGTGCTATATCAATTCTATTCAACTATTTGTAACCCAAAACCGATGGTTTACGTCTACTATCAATCGTTCCTTTGTTCCCGACTATTTAATTTTTAGCTTTATAAAAAATCTGCATGCGTTTTCTCAAATGGTTCGGAATTTTTTTATTGATTCTAATAGTTGTCTATTTTCTGGGTCCGCAGCCATCCACTCCAAAATATAAAAATGATCTCCCTGCTATTCCTTCTGAAATTGTGCAATTAGAAAAATACATTTACGATAATGAATCAAAACATAAACTAAAACCAGATAACGAAGCAAGAATTGTTTGGTTCAACGATTCAACAAAAGAGAAAACAGAATATGCAGTTGTTTACTTACACGGTTTTAGTGCATCACAGGAAGAAGGTGATCCTGTTCATCGTGAATTTGCAAAAAAGTTTGGATGCAATTTGTATTTAGCAAGGTTAGAAGATCATGGAGTTGATACCTCCAATGCTCTTGCTAATTATACTGCAGAAAAAAGCTGGCGATCTACTGTGGAAGCCTATGCTATTGGGAAACAAGTTGGCAAAAAAATTATCCTGTTGTCAACATCAACCGGAAGCACATTGGCTTTAAAGCTTTGTGGTGAGTTTCCTGATATTGTAGCAAACATCATGATGTCACCTAATATTGCTATCAATGATCAAAATGCATGGTTGCTGAATAATCACTGGGGCTTGCAAATTGCTCATCTTATAGTTGGAAAACAAAGAACAGTTGAAGATACAACTGCCTTGTATGCCAAATACTGGAATAATCGGTACTCAACAAGTTCACTGGTACAGCTTGAAGAGTTATTAGAATCAACAATGAAAGAAGCAACGTTTAAAAAAGTAACGCAACCCACACTCATGCTTTATTATTTCAAAGATGATGATCACCAGGATGATGTGGTTAAAGTATCAGCAATGAAGCGAATGTTCTTACAACTTGGTACACCGGATAGTTTGAAAAGAGAAGTTGCTCTTCCCAATGCAGGAAATCATGTACTGGCTTCGCCAATAAAATCGAAAGATGTAGAAAGTGTGAAAAATGAAATAGACAAGTTTACAATTGAAGTATTGAAACTTTCTCCGTCACAGCAATAGATTTAAACCCTCACATAAATTTTTCTTTTATCTAATACATATCCTACCATCCAGCAGAACAGCATAAAAGTTATAGCAAACAGAAAAGATCCAAAATAATGCCCTGCCTTAATGAATATATTATTATACAACCATGCATAAAGCGGAGTATTTCCAATCGGGATAAACCATAATAATATTGCTCCTATTTCCGATACGAGGTAAATAAACAACGGATTTCGACCGAATACTTCAAAGAAATAATTGAAACGTTTTATTTGCAAGAAGTCAATAACATAAACCAATGCGGCGAGTAATACACAATCAATGCCTACCGTTAAGAATACATAACTCCCTGTCCATAGTTTTTTATTGATAGGGAAAAAGTTATTCCAGCAAAGGGCCAGAAAGATCAATGTCACTCCAACTAATAATAGCTTGGTCAGGCCTTCATAACTGTTCCCTTTTTCTTGTATCCATTTTCCTACCACATAACCAAATGTTACATTAGCAATAGATGGTAACGTACTTAACAATCCTTCGGGATCAAATGCCACTCCTTCACCATGATACAAATGATCTGATCCAAGCACCCATAGATCAAGCCTGGTTCCTGCATTCGTCAGCATATCATAAGGATCTGTGCCACCGCTAAACATTCGCAGGATAAGCCAATAGATCAAAAGAAAACTAACCGATACTGTCAGTACTGTATTTAATTTTAAATAACGGATCATCAATGCAGCAGCGCAATAAGCCAATGCGATCCTCTGTAACACTCCCATAATTCTTGTATGACTGATGGGATTACCAGATAACCCGCCGCTTTCATTCCAATGCACAAAAGGAAACCAATACATTAAATAACCAAGTAAAAAAATGATGATCGTTCTTTTGAAAATTTTACCAAGCACAGCAGCGTTGCTCATCGTATTCCATTTCTTCATCACAAAACTTATGGCATTCCCAACGGCAAACATGAAAGAAGGAAAAACAAGATCGGTAGGTGTAAAGCCATGCCAGTTTGCATGAAGTAATGGCGCATAAGTAGTGTCCCAATTACCGGAAGTATTTACAACGATCATAAAGCAAACCGTCATTCCCCGGAATACATCGAGTGCGGTGAAGCGTGGAGCTTGCAGCATAAGCAGTGTTTGGTTTTCCGAATGTAACTATTATATCAAAAACATGAAAGATAATTCTGATTCAAAAGAATTTCCGGATAAGCCAGATAATAAGTGTGCCCAGCAAACTTAACAAGATCATTGTTGTGATCGGAAAATAAAATCTAAAGTTCTCTCTTTCTATCCTGATATCTCCTGGCAATCGTCCGATCCAATTTAATTTATCATGGAAAAATAAATGACGATACCAACTAAAATGATAATTGCACCAATACCAATTATCCATTTCCCGGTTTCACTATTCATCTTGCAAAACTAAAAAGAAGAATTTTATCAGAACGGATAGCCAATGCCAAGGTTATAAATTATATTGTCTCTGCGCCATGGTTTATCAAAAAACTTTATTTGATCAACCACCCATGGATCCTGCAACCATGGCTTGCGCAATGGAAAAGCAATATCAAGACGAATAACAAAAAGGGTGATGTCAAAACGAAGACCAACACCGGCATCAATTGCCAACTGGCTTAAAAACTTACTGGTAAATTCGGCACCGGGCTTATGAGTATATGTACTGTCATTCATCAACCAGATATTTCCCGCGTCGACAAATAAAGCGCCATATAAAGGCCCATTTAACCTGAAACGAAATTCTGAATTCAATTCAAGTTTAAGGTCGCCGGTTTCATCAGGAAAGAAATTGGTAGTCGTATCAACAAATTTATAAGTACCCGGACCAACGGATCTGCTTCTGAATCCCCGAAGACTATTAGTTCCCCCAATAAAAAATTGCTTGATATATGGAAGTTGAACAGAATTGCCATAAGGAATACCAACACCAATAATTGCCCGGCTTGCCCAGGTAGAATGTAATCCGAACCGTCGATAATAACGTCCATCCAATTCAAACTTTATATACTGTGAAAAAGGAACATCCCGTATCGTTACTACTTTTCCATTCTTTACATCTGCACCAGAAAACAACCCGGCAATATTTCCTGAAAGATCAATAAGCCCATTAAAATAATATGCTCTTGTTGGTTGTAAACCGGTTGCCAATTCATTGTAATTATATTGGTAGGTGGCTCCAAGAACAAATTGCTTTTGAATGGCACGAGCTAGTAATGTATCCTGGTGAATAAGACTATCGTATTTCGGAGTAACATTGGTCGGTTGAACATAAGTAACACTGATAGGATAAAATTCATGCTGCTTTGTAACGCTTCCTTTCCATAAGTATCCGTAGGCTGCGCGGAAAGATCTTAATCTGTAAAGATCGATCCTGTCCAACCAATCGTACCCCAATTGAATATTTGTTCTTGGAACATAGCCACCTTTTATTTTGAATCTTGTAAATGGCACAATGAATCTTGGTATCGCAAAATTCATTTCGCCACCATAGCGAATTGTCTGGTATCCTTTTAATGTTCCGCCAATTTGAACATCTGCACCAGTATAAGCGCTTAAGATCAAATGTTCACCTCCTTTGAAAACATTCCTGTCTTTCCAATTCACAGATATCAAAGTACCATTAAGATTATTTGATCGTATGGCAGCAGAGAATTCGGCGCCCAAAGACTTTCTTGGCAATGGCGTGAGATAATAATATGCATCGAGATAAGCAGAATCAGTTTGACGGTTGATCTCAAACCTGTTCTTTACAAATTTGAATAGATCAAGATTAACGAGTCGACTAAGAGTAAGATTATGATCTGTTCGATTATAAATATCTCCCGGTTCAAACTTCATCGTCTCACTAAATAGCCAGGATTTATATCTTTTTCTCCTGTCGATTATATAATAGCCTTTATAATATTGTGCTTGTGATCTGTTGCTATCAATGCGTTGCATATTCAAACTATATCCTGTATAGATCTGTACATCTTTTATCCTGTACACTTCTTTTGACTCTATGGGAATATCCTGTTTAACCGTTATGTACATATTCACAAGATGATTACCCAGTGTTGTATCAGTTCTCATTAAAATAAATTCAGGACTAAAGAAGTAAAAACCTCTTTCTTTCAAATAGGCATCGATACGAATTCGTTCAGCTTTGATCACATCAAGATCGAATGGTTTTCCAGGGATCAAAAGCGTTTCATTACTACTTTTAAGAATTGCAGAATAAAGTTCATTACTGTCTTGTGGAAAATGAACTGCATTGAGCTTATATTGCATGCCTGCCTCCACATTATAACGGGCATTTGCTTTTCTACGTCTTATTATTGTATCGCCTGTTACTTTTGCCCGGAAATATCCTTTGTTTTCCATATGGCTTTGTAACAGCTCAACGTTTTGCTGAAGTTCAACCTGGCTTAATAGTACTGGCGGCTCACCATTTTTAGCCCGGATCCTTCCAAAAAAAGAATTCTCTTTTTTATTTCTGAATAAATTATAGATCGAAAGCTTCAGCCGCATCCCAAGAAATTTTGTATTGGGCTTCGGTCTTGTTAATCCTTCCAGGTCTTCGCTCAATACTTTTTTCTCCCGAACTGTCGAAGTACCATTAACAGCAATATTGGCTCCTGTATATAATTTTTCGTTTGCCGGCAAATGTCTAGTGTTATTGCAGGCGATTATAAAAAAACAGGTTGCCGACAAAATAATAATATGATATTTATACGATCCCATTCTTACCTGCTTTGATAATTGACACCATCCACTCTTTGATTTTTTCTTTTTCTTAATAGTTCACTGAAACGATTATACTCTACACTAATGAGAAAACTTACCCCTGTTTCAATAATATAACCATCTACAATTCCTTCATACCTGTTTTTCCGATAAAAGCGGATCATATATCTGCCATCACGACTGAGAGAATAGTTAATATTCAGATCACCAAAAACATTGCTTGCTTTCTGATTGGTATTCTTAGGTCCTTCCAATTCAAAATTGCTACCTACAGAAACCGTCAATCTTTCATTAAGTAGTCGTTTGCTTAACCCGATGTTCAAGTCTGTTCTGCTTCGTTGTTCACCAGTAGTATAATCATCGCTAGATGTTACGTCAAATGTGAGATCAACACCGTCAATAAGTCCTGCAGCAAGCCTGTTCAACTGCTCGGTCATTAACTTACTCACACTTTGGCGAGCATAAGAAGATGCATTGAATGTTGGGCCACTACTTGCCCACGGATTTTGTCCAACAAAGCGATTCAATAATAGTAAAGCAAATACCTGGCGATTTGTTTCTCCCGGTTCTTGTCTTAATTCCTGGAGTTTCCTGTCAACCTGCGTAATGATATCGTTTGAAACACCATAATTCTTATCCAATGGTAATACTATATCAAAAGCGAACTCAGGTTTCATCAACTCCCCTGTCATCTTTAACCGAACTTCAAATGGTAATTTTTGCAGGTAAGTATTTCGTATTGCCTGTGAGGATGCAGCAATTTGGTTCTGCACAAGATCGATAGGAGGGGTATTCGCAATATAAACTGCATTTACATCTAATGTGGCCTTAGTGGGTTCATTAAACCAGGTGATCCTGCTTCCTTTTTGAATATCAAACCGGCGACGCAAAAAATTAAAAGTGATCTCGTAAGAACCTTTTTCCAATTCGTAGCTACCAACTAATGTAATTTTTCCACTCGGATCTATCCCTGTTGATAAGACAGCTTCGCCCTGTATATTAATAAAATCTCCGTTGGCTTCATCGATAATAAGATTAAAGACTGCTTCTTTTTTTATTTCAATATTTGCGATTATTTCCATCCCTTTAAATGGCGAAATATTCAGGGAATCGTAATCAAGAAAGAGCGAATCATTCTCTGGTGCATCCATGTCTATAAATTCTACGATCCCATCTCTTGTAGCAACGCCAGGATCTCTTTGAGGAATAACAACAGAAAGATCAGTTTCATCATTCACAGTTATATTTCCGTCAATGTTGGGAACCGCTTCGGTTCCGCCCACATGCATATTTGAAGTAATAACTAATTTTCCATAATAAATTTTATTATCCTTTTTTGTCGTATTAAGAACCTGGAAGTTGTTAGCATTAACATCGAGATCGAAGTTGTAATTGGTGAAATTGGGAGTTTGTACAGTTCCATTCAATCTAAGAATATTATTGGCAGTATCTCTTATTACAAAATCATCAAAATGAAACCCATTTTCTGTTACGTTGATCTTCTCGCCATCGATCCTATATTGACTTCCCAATATGGTTGTTGCAAAACTTGCTTTATCAAAATTGATCGGGCCATCTATTTTTGGTTCGTTGATTGTTCCTCTAATACTGATATTTCCATTTACACTACCGGAAGCATTTTTTATCATATTACCAAAGGTCCCTTCAATGGTAGCTAGTTGTATTTGCTTAACAGCGAGATCAAGGTCCAATGCAATATCTTTTTCACCGTGTGGTGCAAACGAGCCAGTTAATGCAATATCATTTCCTCTGCCTGTTATTGTTGCATTTGTGTTATACCGGTTCCCTGAAAGATTATCAACTTTTATAACTGCGTTGCCGATCGTGTCTCCTTGCATGCTGAGATCATTGATGTTAAGATCGCTGGTGAAAACAGGTTGCTTTAAAATATTTCGAAATGCCATTGTTCCATTCATTGAGCCGTTAAGCAGTAATGAATCCGATTTCAGAAAAGCAGTAATGGTTGACAACTGGAAATTGGTAAATCCAACATTTAATAGTTGTCCTTCACTTTGAAGAGATAGTCGCTGATCATTTTTTTGTAATGAAAAATTATTTGCAATGATATTATCCTTCGTTATCGTAATTGAATTATTGGCTGCGATATTCCACTTTTCATAATTCAGCATTAAACTATCAGAACGAAGGTTAATAGTATAATTTCCCTGGGCTGGCTGGGTAAGTAATCCTGTCAAATAATATTTATCCTTCCCGCTTTTATCATCAATGTTTAAATTAAAATCGATCCTGTTATTTAATGCTATCGCATTGAAAGATGTGTGATAGAGATTGTGACCTATTCCCGTAACATGTTGCACATCCCCGATAAATTGTAAACCTTGTACGGTTGTATTTATTTTAAGATCTACGCCGCTTATTTCATTTCCGTTATAAGAAATAAATGGCGTATTTGCTGTAGCATTTAATCCTTGCTGAGTCGATTCTCGGCCTTCAATGTGTATCGGTTCAAACGATTTCAAACCCGGCACAAAAGCAACCAGCGCAGGTGCATTTGAAATATCAGCAGTAAACGAAAAATTGTAGGGCTGAACATCAGCAAGAGTAGATGCCGGAGCGACTTGAAAATAAGGTTCAATACTTTTTTGAAAAATTTTACCAAGATCTGTGTAACGATATTGTCCACTCAATTTTGCATTAGCAACATCACTTCTTAAGGTCATGAATTGAGCAGTATCATTTCTGCCAGAAACAAATTCAATTGTATCTAATGGCAACCGTTGGTCTGCCGATACAAGCAAAGCATTTGTCATTAAAACATTTGCTTCTAAATAATTTTCATTTATCACAGGAATATCAGCGTCTATCTTCCCTCTTACAATTGCAGGGCGGGGCGTAAGATTCAACGGAAATGTCTTAATACTATCTAACATTCCTGTAAAATGAAATGATGGATCGTCAGAAATATTTCCTGTCAGTGTTCCATTAAGATCAAGATTCGGATCATTTATATCAGTTATTACATTGAGCGAAGAACCATTGATACTTCCATCTACCTTAATATTCCTGTATATATAATCATTATATGCAATTGAATAAACATCGCCTTTGAATTTTGTATTGATCTTGCCTGGAGTAAATCCTTTTCCTGAAACGTTAACATTTCCGCTAACATTTTTAAATTGGTCATTTCTTAAAATATATCCGAGATCTAATGAATTTGTTTTAACTACCGCACTATAAGTTGAAGCAGCCGGGTCACTTAGGTTTGTAAATCTTCCATTTACAAATGCATTACCAATAGAAGAATTGATCGTCAGGTTCGTTGAAAGATTATCAATAGAGCCGGCAACTGTTCCAGTTGCATCAAACTCTTCCGGTAAATTGACCTGTTCATTTGACAAACGCTTACCTGTAAATAAAGCAATGTCGGTTTGATTTGTATGCAGTTTTCTTATTGTTAAAGTCCCACCGGTTTTAGCTGGATCGTCATTCGTAGCCAACGAACCACTTGCATCGATCTGGGTATTTTTAAATCCCCGGAATTGCAGATTTGCAATATGCATTGATTGCAGTGTTCCATTTCCCTGCAAATTGATATACCATGTAGCGCTAGGATTTGCAAATGCCGGTTGTGAACGCAATTGCGGAGCGAAAGCAAGAATATCTTTTACCTGCACATGGCTGTTGGAAATATCTGCATCGATCTCGGTATCCGGAAAATTTTTTTCCAGGTCTTCAAAAGATGAATAAGTAAGAGATGCATGCCTTTTAAGCTCAGTTCCGGGGGTTTTAAGAAACAAGTCCTTTACAAAAGTTTGAGTGTTCGCATATAAAAATTCACCGCTCAATTCATTTAACACAAAACCACTCTGTTCCTTTAAAGAGGCTTGCTTTATCTTACCCGCAATTGAATCGAAAGATAATAAGAGATCATTTGCTTCTAACGTTACAGAGTCCCCTTTAAAATGACCATAGTCGATCCCATACTTTAAGCGGGGATTATTATCATTATCAAATTGCAAACTGTTATTTTTAATATTTACTGTCGATGCAAATATGCGCCAGCCTGCTTCTGCCTGGCTTTTTGCTTCCTGTTTAACTTCTTTGGCAACAACTCTCGCTTCTTCTTTTCTGCCAAGCCTGATAGTTGCAATCGTATTTTCCAAAGAAATATTTTGCAGATCGATAACACGATTGTTGAGATCAATATTATCAGGCTTCACATTTGCGGACCCAAGATCAATTGTAGAATAAGTAGCAGATACATCATTCCGGTAATCCATTTTAATATTCTCCAGGCTTAATTCTTCAAATAATAATTTCAAAGCAGCAGGCTGTTTAGCTTCCACTATATCTTTTATCTCAGGTTCTAATTTTACCAAAGGTTTTGCCTGGTAAATTCTTGCATTCAGTCCTTTGATATTTGTCTTAGGAACATCAAAATAAAAATGCTCATAATCCATCTTATCAATTCGTGTATCCAAATGATCTAGCCATGCTTCAGAATCTATACCGGCAATTGTGTCTTTATATACAACCCTGATCTTATTTAGCTCAACAGATGGAATTGAAAGAAAATAAGATGCTGTATCATTTATAGTTGTCGTGTCTTTAGTTGTAAACGCATCAACAACAAATTGAAAATTAAAAACTGTATCTGGTAATTGTCGTTTAACCTTAGCAGTGATATTATCCAACACTACACTTCTAATATCAATTTGATTTTTAAAGATAAGTTTCATCAGATCGAGGTTAGCTTCGATCTTACCACCAGATAATAAAGTATCTTGTTGCCTGTCTTCTATATAAACGTTTTCAAGAATGATATTTTTGGGCAATCCAACATACACCCTTCCAACCTCAACTTTAGTTTTTAATTTCTTTTGGAGATATGCAACCGCTTTTACACGAAGAATGTTTTGTACCGGACCAGTTTGTATTAATAAAAGAATGATGAGTAAAAATAAAATGATGAACAGAATAGTTTTTGTTACTATTCGTGCCGGCCTGATCCAGATATTCCTTTTAGCCTGGTCCATGCAGTCTTCGCATTAGGATTTTTACGGAGTCCTTGTTTTACCTTAGAAAATATCATGCTATAAATGCTTCGATAGAATTAAAAAAATGAGTGTGGCAGAATTTACCCATTTGCTATTGGAAAGTCAACATATCAGTTTAAATCAACCGGATTTGTTATCTTTCTTTTCTAATAAGACTGCTATGTTACGATCAAAGATTGCCGGTATCGGTATGTATGTGCCAAAAAATGTTGTGACAAATAATGACCTCGTGAAATATATGGACACCAGTGATGAATGGATCCAGGAACGCACAGGTATAAAAGAAAGAAGATATGCTGATCGTACAAAAGAAACGACTGCTACGATGGGTATTGAAGCTGCAAAGATCGCAATAGAAAGAGCCGGCATCACTCCACAGGATGTTGATTTTATAATCTTCGCAACAATTTGTCCCGATTATTATTTTCCCGGTTGCGGTGTATTGGTGCAACGTGCCATGAAGATGAAAGAAATTGGTGCACTTGATATACGAGATCAATGCTCAGGATTTGTGTATGCGCTTAGCACCGCCGATCAGTTTATCAGAACAGGCATGTATAAAAACATTCTCGTTGTTGCCAGCGAAAAACATTCATTCGGACTTGACTTTAGTACCCGTGGAAGAAATATCTCGGTGATCTTTGGTGATGGGGCCGGAGCTATAGTATTGCAACCAACGGAAGATGATGGCCGTGGAATTCTTAGCACACATTTACATTGCGATGGAAATAATGCGGAGATACTGGCCATGTATAATCCAGGCACACATGCAAATTATTGGACGAAAGAAAACAAGCTTGCTGATTTTGAAGAAGCAGAAATTGGTGAAATGTTTATGAGCCATGCCATGATCGATAAAGCACAAAATTATCCAAACATGGATGGGCAGGCCGTATTTAAAATAGCAGTTGAAAAATTTCCTGAAGTGATCATGGAAGCATTGAATACAAATAATTATAAACCGTCAGATCTTAAGTTATTAGTTCCGCACCAGGCAAATCTTCGCATCTCGCAATTTGTACAAAAAAAATTAAGGCTGACAGATGACCAGGTATTTAATAATATTCAGAAATATGGTAACACGACTGCTGCCTCTATTCCTATTGCGCTATGTGAAGCATGGGAATCAGGAAAAATAAATGAAGGTGATCTTGTTTGTCTTGCCGCATTCGGAAGCGGGTTTACATGGGGAAGCGCTTTATTGAAATGGTAGACTTAATTTTACTTATGCAAAAGCCATCTATAATAATTGAATATTGTCCCAAATGTCATTGGTTGTTGCGTGCAGCTTATATGGCGCAGGAATTTTTAACCACTTTTGAAAGTGAATTACAAGGGGTCACGCTGCAACCAAGTGAAATAAATGGAAGCTTTCATATCAGTATTGATGGTAAAAAAATTTTTGACCGTAAAGAGTATGGTGGTTTTCCTGAAATAAAAGAATTAAAACAATTAGTTCGTGATATAGTTGCTCCGGGTAAAAACCTTGGACATGCTGATACAAAACCACATCATGAGGGATGATAATTTTTTTATGTTAGCGAGCTTAGGCGCCTTGATTTTACAGTAGTTGCGTCGCACACTTGTACTTCATTAAGTCTATTCAACTTGTTCCTGCAAATAGCAGAATACAACTTTTTTTCCCGAGCTGCTTTTATACTTAAACAGAACTATAAGTAAATTTTTCTTATTTTATTTCATATTCTTCTTTTGGCCGCTGATTAATAAATCCATTTTTAATGGTTTTTCCCCTATACGTAGGTTTAAGAAAAGGATAGACATGTCCGGGTGATGATGGTAGTGGGGCATTTCCGCAAACAGGTTCTTTGGTTACATTAATAAATTTTCCATCACCAAGTTCGTCTCTCGAATAAGAAGGAAAAATTATTGCTGGTGCGTTTGCAAATAAGGTTTTGGTAAATGCTTCATGCATATTTATTCCATAATAAACCAATGCATAAAAGATATAGGCAAGAATAAAAACTCCAATATATCCTGAATTATATTGTTTTAAAAAATAATAAACGACCCGGGTAATACTGATCATACAAAAAAATAAGATATAACCATACCCATATCTAAATGCCGGGCCCTTTGTGATCCACAATAAAATTCCACCAAGAATGGTAATTCCTAGTACAACATCAATTGTGTGCTTTCTAAAAAAATCTTTACGGTTTGCTATTGATCTTCTTATTCCCATAAAAAGCCACGCAACAGCCGATAGTATCATTGTAAAAAAGATCACGGTATTAATATAATTTTGCTGAACAAACCAGGCAGGGAACCATTCCGTAATTGATACAGAAAAAAACTCCTTGTCATTTGAAAAGCTGTTTGATCTATACATATTGGGGTCGATAGCATAAGCTGTAACTGAGTTCTCAATATAAAGAACAGCACGGGGCGTTAATTTCCAGTCGACATTAAGGATATCTAATTCAACAAAAGGAAATATGATATACCCACACGAGATCACCGTTTTTGTTATCCATGGTATGGCAATAAGAATACAAAAACATGTTACAATAAATGCATTTTTAAATTTTCTTTCTTTTAGTAAGGCTCCCAATAAAAAAATTGCAATTAATATGACAAGCGCAGCATTTAGCTTAACTGTAATGAGATATGCGCAATAAAGGATAATAAGGTATATACGGATCGAAGACGCAAAAGATATTTGCATGCCTTTCAGATCAAGGAAGAGAAAGAACAACATCCACAAAATAAAAGTTACAGGTATATCATAAGTAGGGCTTGTAAAGAATTGTATGTTGTAAAGCATGATATCATGGCTAAATCCAAAATAGATAAATAAAACAGGTAAAAAGAATAACGCTTTACAATAATTACTGAAAGATGTTTCGCCTTTCAGTAATTTATCAACGGCATACAAGGAATAAACAAGTATATAAAGAAATAAAAGCCCATTCAGATCATTGAATAATCCTGCTTTCAAAAATGCGAATCCAAACAATGCCTGCAAATCGAACCATGTACTGTTATAGCCAAGCCGTGCATCAAGATTAGCGATACCGGGAACTGTACCGTATTCCTGCATCCATTTAATTAAAGGAGAAAAGCAACCGGAATCGTCAGCATGTGAAGAAGGCATATAAGAAATACATGCCATTACTAAAACAAACAACAGGAAAAAGAACCAAAGAGCTTTCGAGGTTTTTCTTATACTATCAAAATAGGTTTTTATCAGCCCTGTTATTTCACTTTTATTTACACTAAAACTTATAACTGCAAGCAACAATATAAAAACATTTGCAACCAGGTCAACTTTGTAAAAAAGGACCCAAACTGAAATTATAAAAGAGATAAATAAAAAACCACTGATACAAACAAAAGAAAAATGCAAGATCTCTTTTTGTTGAACCTTAAAGATCTTCCGGATCAAAATTGTAAACAAACAACCAATTAAAAAACTGATAACAGTAATATAGACCCAGCTAAGAATGATCCACATCATAGTTATCTTGTTTATCTTCCCTCCAGACTATCTTTTACAGATACATTTTTTATTTCATCAGGATACTGTTGCCTGTAATAGGTAGCAGCCAATTGATAAATATTAAATTGAAGCGGCAGCTTATTGTTTTTCATATTTCCCCGTACAATATTCATATTGCCATCATCTTTGGTCACCGCATTTAATGTCCCATTAAATTTTCCGTTTGAACTGATCATATCCCCATTCTCGAATATCGTGACAGAGTCTCCGAGATACTCCGGGCAGTTCTTTATAAGGCTTATGAGCTCTTGTGCTGTATAAACTGTTTTTATTGCTACTCCACCAGGGATCTTATTTTCAGTTTTGTATTCTCTTTCTTTGTCTATCAATAATTTTTCATATCTGAATACTACCAATGCAATGGCCACAAAGGCCACCGTCACAACAAACAATATGAGTTTTGTTTCTTTTTTCATTTCTCAAACTAATTTATGAAAGGTTCGTTGGAACTTAGAATTTATTTCGTCATGCAACTTTTTTTCTCCGAACTTCGTTTACTCTTAAACGGAACTATGAGCAAACTCTTTTTCTTTATTCCTGCCCTTATGGTCTCATTGGCATTGGAAGCACAATCCTACGATAGCTGGGAGATCTATCAGAACCGTAAGGAGGTTTCTAAATTCAACAATAAAAAAGAAACGAATGACGAAAGAAAAGTGTTATTGCTGAATCGTTTTTTAGAAGGACCCGGCTTTTTTGTCATCGAATTTAAACCCGCTGCGGAACAAGCAGAATGGATCCGCACCATCGCATTTTACGACTCCACCGATAAACAAATAAGAGAATATAATAACACTCTTTTTTTAAGGATCCATAATTCTGAAATAGCCGGCATCCTGGAAGGCCAGCAAAAAGTAAGAGTATATAGCTGGGCAGTTCCAAAAGACCCCGCTGTCGCTGCTACTGTTCGTGTTCGTCGCATACTTTTGTGTACATTGTATACCCGATGAATCGAAAGATCATTTACATTATCAATCCTATTTCGGGAACAAGATCTAAAAGCGACCTTCAAAAATTTGTTGAGACAGAAACAAAGAAAAAGGGTATCGCCTTTTCTGTATTTCCGTCTGTGGCTAATGGAGATTATTCTTTTTTGCATTCAATTATAAAAGAAGAAAAAATAACTGATGTAGTGATAGCTGGAGGTGATGGGACAATCAGCAGCGTAGTCGGAAGTCTTTTTAATACAGGAGTAAATTTCGGAATCATTCCTTGTGGATCAGGAAATGGTTTGGCGTACACTGCAAAGATCTCAAAACAACCTGCAAAAGCGCTTGATATAATTTTTAATGGAAACGCCTCTGCTATTGATGGATTTCTTGTCAATGAAAGATTTGCATGCATGTTAGCGGGACTTGGTTTTGATGCAAAAGTGGCACATGAATTTGCCGATAATCCAAAAAGAGGGTTGATGACATATGCCCGGTTAACATTAAAAAATTTCCTTTCAATGAACCCTTTTCAATTTGAATTAAAATTCGACAATAGAGTCCTTGGTATTGATGCCTTTTTTATAAGTATTGCCAATAGCAACCAGTTTGGAAATAATTTTACCATTGCTCCAAAAGCAAGTTTATCTGACGGGTTACTTGATATTGTAATTTCAACCAGCCAGAATAAAGTAAGTTTTGTTTTGAAAACATTAAAACAAATGGCAGGATGGAATGTGCTTGAAGCTTCTTCGCAGGTAACAAAAAAGAGCGGCGTCATTTATTTTCAAACCGACAAACTGGAGATCATCAATCATTCGCAGGCTCCTTTGCATATTGATGGTGACCCTGCTGAAACTCCCAAAAAACTTAAAGTAGAAATAAAAAAGAAATGCTTTCGTCTTATTCAGCCTACTTAGCGTTAATTGAATCTTTTTTATTGAATAGATTGACCACCTTATCAAAACTCTCTTTATTAAATAAAAAATCAGGTGAGCTCATAATATTCTTCTTCTCTCTTTGTGTAAGATGGAAATTCAATGCAGCTTTGTCTTCCTGTTTTTCTGTTGCATATTGAAAAGTGATCTTATTAATAGTGTGCTCTGCATGTTGGGAGTAATAACTTAAGAGGTCATTCTGAAAATATTCCATCGTTTTAAACCAATTATGCTGAAGCATTAAAAATGGTTTCGTAGCATGATCACCTATGTTCTCGGTAATATAAGGATAATCCCAACCACCGGAGGGACGATCTCTTAATTGAATAATAAGTACACCACGAGTGTTTTGACTTATCCAATCATCAAAAAATTCAAGAAAGCGTAAACCTGTTTCCTGTCCATAATTATCCCTTAAACCAGCATCCATTACATCAATTACAGGGTCTGAAGGAAGCCATACATTGGGTAATACAATAGGGAAAGTTGCATTCATTCGCAAGGCAGACAATATTCTTATATTATAAGGATCTTGTTTTTCAAAAAAAGAAGTGAAATCAATAACATCAGGATCCATTTCGGGAAGTGCCGTTGAATCATATCGACTCCGCATCATAAACCTTATTGGCTGTGTACTGATGATCATTTTCCGGCTATCCCTTGAAACAACTGAATTATAAAATGTCAACGGAATAGTTGCATTTCTTTCCTCCTCTTTATAATCTTTCAATTGCTTGTTCAAAAAGCCATTTGTATTCTTATCCAGCTTTGATTCAAAAGCATAAGCACGGTCCTTTACATACATATAGGGTCCCACTTCAAATTTCAGTGATGGTGAAATAAGATCTCTTGCCACAAAAGAAGAGAATAAAGGATTCAGGAGATCGCCGGAAATATCATCCACATATTTTTTATCCTGTAAATGAATATTCTCTCCTTTTTGTTTTCGCAAGTATAGTTCCCGGAAATAAGAAGCTCCGATCATTCCACCTGAAGCACCTGTGATGAGAAAAGTTTTTTTCATCACTTCACCATTTGTAATGCTATCGAGTCTTTGCAGAATACTCATGGAGAATGTTGCACTCCGGTGTCCACCGCCGCTTGTATTAATGATAACAAACAAAGGCTTTTCTTCTCCTTGTTTTCTTTTCCAGTTCTCTAAAACATGGATCATGTTAAGACTATCCTCAGCCACATTTTTTGCAGATGCCATCGCTAGTATATGTTCTCTGGTGTAAGCAGGTCGTTCTTTTGTATTAGTATATTTTAAACCAAACGCTTTATTTCTTGGATCGATCCAATCCCAGGTATAAAAAAGATTAAGAATGATTATTAGCCCCAGAAGATAAGGAACACTCCAGCTTTGCAAAAAATAAGTGAATGCCCCGGCAACACCAATAAGTATTGCAAAGAAAACCGTGATGCTGGCTGCTGCAGGTATTTGAAAGAAAGCAGAGTCTTGCAAAAAACCAATTGCGATCAAAAATAAAAAGGCGGCGAATACCGAAAGCACTGCTGCAAAGTGATGGCGCTTAAAAATATTTTCAATAAAATCACGGGTATAGTGAGAAACATCTCTTGTTTTTCTTACCGCTGTTGGTGTTTCAAGATACCATTCTACCCTGATGATCTTTGATTCACTAGGCGGTAGCTCGCCTGGTTTTAAATGCCTGATATATTCTTTTGGGTTTCTTATTACAGGCATCATACGGCGGTAAATAGAACGATCTGCTCTGAAAAAATAAATAAAAGAAATAAAGAGTATTAATAATAGTCCTAATAAAAATCCTCCTGCCAGCATTAAATACTCTGCTGTAGGAATAAGTTCTTTATACCTGATAAACTGCCAGGCCTTGATAAAATAAAAAATCAGGAAAGCAGCAGGAATTACAAAGTTGTTTATACAATACCGTAAGAAAGGGTTGGTAGTTGCCGCCAAAAATCTAAAGTGCCGGCTAAATAAAATAAAACTGGCAATGTTCCAGCTCATAATAAACATCCCAATAGAGATGCCAACGATAGCTGCACCAAGTGCATTTACATTACCAAGATATTCCGGGGCAAGGTAAAGTGAGTCGGCACCAAAGGTTCGCATGAAAGTGCCATTAACGGTGCTGAACAATACAAACCAAAATATGAGTAACACCTGGTATTTTCTGAAATGCAGAAACAACAGTTGAACAGGGAAAGAATAAAAAAATCCGCGAAGCCAGGCTTTCATAAGTAAAGGAAACTCGGTTTAGTTTCTTAAAATTAACATTAAACCGGGGTTATTTCAAGTAACTGCTATTTACTTTTTATAAGATAAGCCATCCAGATAAGCGATAACAACAGGAACATTGCAATTAATTGATGTAACTGTGCCAGCCACTCAAATATTCCCCAGTGATTGGGTACTATTTGTACACTTGTAAGAACGGAAAAAATTCCAAGGACAACCTGTGTAATGACCAATAAAAAAGGCACCCATTTTGTTTTGAAAAATAATTTGCTGCCTTTTACTTTAATTGTTTTCAATGTCCAGATAAGAATTAGAATAAAAAGAAGATAAGCAAGCAAGCGGTGAAAAAAATGAATGGTGATCCTATTCTCAATTAAATTCAATAATCCATCAGGTGAAAACATGTTGGGTGGAATGACAGCACCATTAATATCAGGCCATGTAGGAGCGGCAGTCGCCGCTTTATGTCCCGCCATTAATGCACCAAAAGCAAGTTGCAAAACTAAAACTGAAATGATTGACCATGTAAATTTTTTTAATGGCTGATTGACCACTCTTTTGTCCGCGGGCACTAATAATTGTAATGCAAACCAGAAAGTATAACAAAGTAATCCCAAGGCTAAAACAAAATGAAGCATTAGCCTTGTTGGTTTTACATAAATAGCATCACCTGTTAATCCACTCGCCACCATGATCCACCCAACTGCTCCTTGTAATGCGCCTAAAAGAAAAAGGATGATCAGCGGTTTGATCATTTCTTCTTTAAATCTTTTTTGAATCAGAAAAATGATAAATGGAATTGCAAATACAACACCTATCAATCTTGCCCAGAAGCGATGAACCCATTCCCAGAAAAAGATCGATTTAAAATCCTCCAATGTGAAATCCGAATTAAGAATTAAGAATTGTGGGGTCTGTTTATATTTGTTAAATTCTTCGATCCATTTTTGTTCATTCAATGGCGGCAATGTTCCGGTAACTACATTCCACTCAGTAATTGATAAACCCGAACCGGTAAGTCGTGTAACGCCGCCTAATAATATTTGAATGATCAGCATACCAACACCGATCATTAACCAAATGGCCACAGCTCTTGACTTTTTTTGTGGATAAATTTCCAACATAGCGGCGCAAAGTTAGTTGCTGTTGCTCTTGAAAATAATTTTTGTTCTGCGATATTTGTGCAATCTCTCAAAATGCTAAGCCCCTTTTACCAGGATCAATTGATCGAAGCCGGCTGCGATGAAGCTGGGCGTGGTTGTTTTGCAGGTCCAGTATTTGCATCTGCTGTTATTCTTCCAAAAGATTTTTTTCATCCTTTATTAAATGATTCCAAACAATTGACAGAAGAAGAAAGGAATAAATTAAGAATAGTTGTTGAAAAAGAAGCTATCAGCTTTGCAGTTGCCAGCATTAGTCACAAAGAAATTGACCGTATAAATATTTTACAGGCGTCCATAAAAGCGATGCATGTGTCTGTAAGCCGGTTATCTGTTCAACCCGGATTATTATTGATAGATGGAAATTATTTTAAGAAATATAAAAGAGTGCCTCATCACTGTATTGTAAAAGGCGATGCTACTTATGCATCAATAGCAGCAGCAAGTATTCTTGCAAAAACTTATCGTGATGAATACATGGCGAAGCTCCATAATGAGTTTCCATATTATAACTGGGCAAGTAATAAGGGATACGGAACTCCCGAACACCGCAGGGCTCTTAATGAACATGGTTTATGTAAATACCACCGTAAAAGCTGGCGGCTTTTCTCTGAGCAACCAGAACTTTTTGAAAAGGAAGGCCTTTCCTAATATTATTCATTAATTATCAACTAACTGCATAAATAAATTTTAGCAGTTAGTTTACAAGCTGTATAGCGTCGATATCTATCTTTGTCAAAATTGTGCTGCATGCAACTAAGGCCACTTACTGTAGTTGATACAATTTCACCAGAGGAATTCAAGAATGAGTTCTATGATAAAAATCTTCCCATCATTATACGGGACCTCTCACATCAATGGCCGGCCTACACAAAATGGAATTGGAATTATTTTAAAGAATTGGTCGGCGAAAAACGAGTTCCTCTTTATAATAACGTAAAAAGCGATGCTTATACTCCTATAAACAAAGCCGATGATTACAAAACATTTGGCGAGTATATTGATATGATAAGCCAGGGGCCAGCTGGATGGAGAATTTTTTTGTTCAACATTTTCGATCATGCTCCACAATTGATAAACGATTTTACCTGGCCCGAGCATATGATGAAAGGCTTTGTAAAAAAATACCCGATGCTTTTTACTGGTGGCGCCACTTCCATCACTCACATGCATTTTGATATCGATCTTTCCAATATTCTTCATACACAGTTTGCAGGCAGAAAACGAGTTTTGTTATTTCCATTTGAAGAGCAATACAAGCTTTACCGCAAACCTTTTGAAGTCTTATCATTGGCTGATTTTTCTAATTACTATATGCAGAATGGCAGTCCTGATTATGAAAAATTTCCTGCATTGAAACTTGCGCAAGGTTTGGAGGCTGTCCTTGATCATGGTGACACTTTGTTTATGCCTGCCGGCTGGTGGCATCACATGGAATATCTTGATAGCGGCTTTGCGATGAGCTTAAGAGCATTGCAGCCATCTTTAGCTGGTAAAATGAAAGCTGCATGGAATCTTTTTGGAATGCGCAGCATAGATACAGTAATGAAAAAGACCGCACCTGTGTGGTGGTATGAAAGAAAAAAGAAAAAAGTGTTTGAGAATGCCGATAAAGAATTAAGAAAACCTGCGCTACTTAGTTGATCACCCAAACTTCATTACCTCTTAAAAGCTTATCAAGATCTGCGGTCTTCTTGGCTTTTGCATCTTTGATCTGCTGCTCCATTATATCTTCATAGCAGCTCCTGTCTTTTTGATAAAAGACACCAAATGGTCTTGGTAAATGACCCTCAATACTGGGGTTATCAAAAATGCGAACAAGTATCTGTGCCTTGTAAATATCTTTTTCATCATGCACCCAAAGATCATCAGCGCTATGGCCATCGGCGAGATTTACAACTTTTGGTGTAAAGCCGTCGAGCTTGACCCCTTTTTCTTTATTTGTACCAAAGATCAATGGTTGGCCTTGTTCAAGAAATAATGTTTCAGCAGCTTTTGTACCTTTTTCAGTAAACATTTCAAAAGCTCCGTCATTAAATATGTTACAGTTCTGGTATATCTCAAGAAAAGATGCTCCTTTGTGTGCATTGGCACGAAGCAACATGGCCTGCATATGCTTAGGATCACGGTCCATTGTTCTAGCAACAAATGTTCCATCGGCACCCATGGCAAGTGCTAAAGGATTAAATGGATGATCGATGCTACCATAAGGAGTAGATTTTGTAACCTTGTTTTCTTCTGATGTTGGGGAATATTGTCCTTTTGTTAAACCGTATATCTGGTTATTGAATAAAAGAATATTTACATCAAAATTTCTGCGAAGCAAATGAATTGTATGATTGCCCCCGATACTCAAACTATCGCCGTCACCCGTTACGATCCACACACTCAGCTCCGGTCTTGAAGCCTTTAAGCCACTTGCAACTGCCGTCGCTCTTCCATGAATTGAGTGCATTCCATACGTATTCATATAGTATGGGAAACGGCTACTACATCCGATACCGGAAATGATCACAATATTCTCACGGGGTATTCCAAGTGTTGGCATTACTTTTTGCACTTGTGCAAGAATTGAATAATCACCACAGCCCGGGCACCAGCGAACTTCCTGGTCAGTGGCAAAATCTTTTGCAGTTAAGGCAGGAGCAACGGTAGTTTCACTCATAAAAAAATATTGTCTGCAAATTTATAGAATAACGAATAGCAAGCAAGGGTTTTAAGTACGATTATACATGATTTTTATCGATCACATTCCTTAATTATTCGTTATTTCCCAATTCCTCCCAGTACTCTGCGGCCCTGCGGGTATGCGGAATTACAATCGTGCCTCCGACAATATTGGCCACGGTAAAGATTTCATACATCTGGGAGGTTGATATTCCTAATTCATGACATTTACCCAAGTGATATTTTATACAATCATCGCAACGAAGCACCATGCTGGCAACCAAACCAAGCATTTCCTTCGTCTTCGTATCGAGTGCGCCATTTTCATAGGTGTTGGTGTCAAGGTTCCAAAGTCGTTTCATTACGAGATTGTTTTTGCCAAGGATTACATCGTTCATCCGGGTGCGATAGTCGTTAAATTCTTTTACTAATGAAGACATATTTAAAAAGTTTATTCAAAGTTACCATGTAAGAAGATCATTGATAAACAAATGAAGAATTTAAACACACATCATCTGTTTTTGTAGTTAGTCAAGTAATATTTACATCTCATAAATTTCCTTTTCCTTTTGAACGTTTATAGATTATCTTGTAAATAGCTAAATTGATTTTATGAAAAATAAACTGATCACAATTCTTAGCATATCAGCATTCATTTTTCTTGGTATTGCTGCCAGTAAACCGAGTATAGAAAACAGTGAAAGGAACTTGAAAGTCCTGCCAAAGGATATCAGCAATGCAGATCTCGACTCTGTAATGGAGAATTACTCAAAAGCCTTGAACGTTTCTTGTAGTTTTTGTCATGCAGAAAGCAAAATAGTAAAAGGTGATATTGATTACGCAAGCGATGATAAACCTGAAAAAGAGATCACAAGGATGATGATGAAATTAACAGCTGCGGTTAATAAAGATTATTTTGATTATACTATTGTTTATAAAGCAGGTGAAACAATGGCGGTTTCCTGTTACACATGTCATGACGGCTTCCCCAGGCCCGATCTTAAGCATCAGAAAAAGGATTAGTATTTCCTTCATGTTTTACCACAAAAAAAATCCGATGAGGCTCTGGTATTATTACCTAATGAATAAGCACTTTTGCTCGATTTTCTTATAAATCAGGCTTTTATTACACTACCCGTAATTACATCCCGTTTACTAATTGATCCAGAATAAGATGATACTTATCCTATAAAAACCATTACATATGATCTGGCAGGATGCCCTAGGAATTCTATCGACGATCGCTCTCTTCGCACCGGTATTTATTATCGTTGTAACTAAATTGATCCGTTATAAACAATTCCTTCCTTTGTTTATTTGGTGTTTACTTGCATTTGGATTCAACCTGATGACCGAGCATCTGGTGAATGTTCCAAAATCAGTTGAGCGATATTATGGCATTATCAATAACCTAACTGATATGCCCCTTATTCTTGCTTTTTTAATTTTCCAGGTTGCTTCTTCCTTTCAAATAAAGGCAATGAAAATATTGTTGGTAATATTTATTGCTTTCGAGATCATATTGATCGCAATTTTTGGAATTACCGTTAAAACAATAACATTCACAATGGGGCCTGGATTGGTGATCGTGTTTGGATATTCTTTATACTATTTTGTCTATACTGTCAAACGAAGTTTTCTTCATAATAAGTTTATAGGGAAGGCGATAATCGCATCGGCTCTCACTTTTGCGTATGGTTGTTTCATCATTATGTACATATTGCACTATGTGATCGGTCTGGCCGACATCCAGAATCTTTTCGTTATCTATTATTTTATTACAATAATTTATTGTGGTGTTCTTTCCGTTGGTCTTTACGTTGAAAGTAAAAGAAAAAAGAAATTATACGAGTTATTAATTACCCGTAAAGAGTTAATGAGCTTTTTTTCAGAAGAAAAAAAACCGGCTACACCAAATGGAGTAACCGGCCAGTGGAAATTAAATTAATGCGTTAAAAGCAATATTTTCCTTCGTTTATCATTTTATCAGCTATTCTTCGTCTTGCGTCTTTCGTATTAAAAGGTTCTGCTTTCGTGAATCTTTTCAATCCCATTAGTATCATTCGTTGCTCATCTCCTTCTGCAAAGGAGTTTATAGCATCCTTACCAAACTTATTTACATTATCTGCAGCATCATATAGATAAGTATGCATCATGTCAATTTGATTGGCACAAGTTGCCTCTCCTTTTTGATCGACCATCTTCATTACTCTTAATAAAACACTTTCTGCATTGAAAGTTTCAATAGCCATATCGGCAAGATTCATCAATATCTCCTGTTCGTTCTCGATCTTCATCATCAACTTTTGAACTGCAGCGCCAGATGCCATTAAAATTGCCTTCTTAAGATTGGCAATTAATTTTTTCTCCTTCACAAATGCGCCTTCTTCTTCGGCACCAAAATCCGGAATGCTCATTAGTTCTTTCTGCACTGACATCGCCGGCCCCATCAGGTCTAGTCTTCCCTGCATGGCTCTTTTCAACGTCATATCAAGAGTTAACAAACGATTGATCTCATTGGTGCCCTCATATATCCTGTTGATACGACTGTCACGATAAGCTCTTGAAATATTATACTCAGCGCTGAATCCATTACCTCCGTGGATCTGTACCCCTTCATCAACTACAAAATCCAATACTTCACTTCCAAAAACCTTTAGCATTGCACATTCAATGGCATACTCTTCAGCGCCACCTAATAATGCTTCATTAAATGGTTTGCCAGCAGCAAGTAATTCATGCTCCTTTCTATCGATCCAATTTGCTGTGCGATACAATGAACTTTCTCCAACAAATATTTTAATTGCCATGTCGGCGAGCTTATGCTTGATAGCACCAAAATTTGCAATTGGCTGTTTGAACTGTTCTCTAGTCTTTGCATATTGGACCGAATCTGTTGCTGCTCTTTTTGAACCACCGAGTGCAGCAGCAGCTAATTTCAAGCGACCAATGTTCAAAATATTAAAAGCTATCCTGTGACCTTTTCCAATTTCTCCTAATAAATTTTCTACCGGTACTTTACAATCCTGGAAATATAATTGAACTGTCGACGAGCCTTTGATCCCCATTTTATGTTCTTCAGGGCCTTGAGTAAATCCTTCTGTTCCTCTTTCTATAATAACGCCTGTGAATTTATCGCCATCGACTTTTGCAAACACTGTGTAAACATCTGCGAACCCTCCATTCGTGATCCAGCATTTCTGTCCATTGATCAAATAATATTTTCCATCATCGCTAAGTTTTGCGGTGGTCTTTGCACCAAGCGCATCACTACCGCTATTAGGCTCGGTCAGCCCGTATGCTCCGGCCCATTCACCGGTGATCAGCTTAGGAATATATTTTTGTTTTTGTTCAGGTGTTCCAAAATATAAAATCGGCAATGTTCCAATTCCCGTATGCGCAGCAATTGCAACAGAAAATGAGTGACCAGCACCGAGATATTCATTCACAATTGTAGATGTAACAAAGTCTTTTCCCAATCCACCATATTCGTCGGGAAACGAAGTTGCCAATAATCCTTGTTCTCCGGCCTTCGTCAAAAGGTTTTTCATTAAGCCGGGCTCCAATGCATCAATACGATCCAATATCGGGTACACTTCCTTGTCAAGATACTGATCGCACATATCACGGATCATCAATTGCTCTTCCGAAAAATTTTCAGGAGTGAAAACATCAAAAGGTGAAGATTCTTTTATCAACCATTCGCCTCCTTTTAACGCTGCGGATTGTTTTACATCAGTGCTCATAGTATATAAGTTTAAAAGTTTAGTAGGCCAATATTTATTTGTCAAACGGATTTTCTACTATCATCTTCGTTGCGTCGCACTCTTGTGCGTCCTGTAATTCTATTCACCATATCATTTCAGATTATCGTACACAATCTGCAATACTTCTTTACACACTTCTATTTTTTCCGGAGGCACAGTGTCCAGCGCTTCATTCAATGTTTCTTCAGCCAGTTCCATGGTTTGCTCTTGCAACTTCTGCGCCTGCTTTGTTAAAAAGATCTTATTGATTCGCCGGTCATTTTCTGATGCTACTCTTTTTACAAGGTTTAGCTTTTCAAGATTGTCAACCAGCCTTGTTATACTTGGCTTATCACGAAACGTTGCATTGCATAATTCCTGCTGGCTGATCCCATCCTGTTTCCATAGATGATATAAAACACTCCATTGCTCAATTGTCAGGTTCATGCCCGAGACATTAAATTTTTTTTGAAGTCTCCTGGCAATAGCTGTCGAAGCTTTTCCCGTAATAAAGCTGTATAATTCTCCTTTCTTAAAATGGTTGTTTGACATATAGTTGTTTATACAACCATTCAAAATTAATAATTACACTTGTAAAGCCAAATTAATTTTCCTTAATTTTCTTTATCTATCCAGATCTCTCCTTTTCACCATGTTAGCATTGTTTAGTTAGATTTGCTTTAAGGCATGATACTTCTTTATATCACCATTAGTCTGCTCGTTATTTACTCTATCCTGATATTATTTTATTATGCTGGTTGGAGAGAGTTAAAATATTTTTTCAAAGATGATCATGAACCGTCGATAAAGATATCTGTTGTAATTCCCGCAAGAAATGAAGAAGAAAATATTGGTAAATTATTGTCTTCGCTTGAAAAACAAACCTATCCCAGTCATCTTTTTGAAGTGATAGTCATTGATGATCATTCCACAGATAATACAGCAGTTATTATAAGTCATTATTCATTCGCAAAACTTATAAAGCTTGAATTTGACAACATCAATTCCTATAAAAAGAAAGCGATTGAAACAGGTATTAACGCAGCTTTAGGTGAGTTAATAGTTACAACAGATGCCGATTGTATTGTGTCGGAAAACTGGCTAAAGACCATTGCAGCTTTTAAAAAAAGAACAAATGCAGTTTTTATTGCTGCACCTGTATTGACGGAATACGGTTCAGGCCTTTTGCAGACATTTCAGTCTCTTGACTTTCTTGTTTTACAGGGCATAACTGCCGCATCGGTGCAAAAAAGATTTCATAACATGTGCAATGGCGCTAATCTTGCTTATGAAAGAAAAACCTTTTTTGAAGTAAATGGTTTTTCAGGCATCGATCATATAGCATCAGGTGATGATATGTTATTAATGCAAAAGATTGATCAACGTTTTCCGGAAAAAATTTCTTATCTGCTATCCAAAGATGCGATCGTCACTACCCGGGCAGCAAAAACATGGAAAGAATTTTTTAGTCAACGTATTCGCTGGGCAAGCAAAGCAACAAACTATAATGATATAAAAATTTTTAGTGCTTTATTTCTCGTTTACTTTTTTAACTGCGCTTTATTCGCATTATTCATAACAGGATTCTGGATACATTTCTTGTGGCTGAGTCTGGTTGGGGTTCTGATTGTGAAAACGACCATCGAATTAATATTCCTGTACCCTGTCGCGAAGTTTTATGATCAACAAAAGCTGCTAGCACTATTTCCTATTTATCAGCCATTGCATATTATATATACAGTTATTGCCGGTTGGTTGGGCGTCTTTGGAAGTTTTGAATGGAAGGGCCGTCGTGTAAAATAGTTTGGTTGTATCTTTCCTTCGCATGAGTATTGCATCAACGTTATCGCAACAGGCTGCATGGAAGCGGTTGAAAAAAAACAAGGGGGCAATGGCAGGGCTTATCATTATTGTTATTGCAATATTAACTGCGATCTTTTCCTATTTCATTGCCCCTGACTCAACTCCTTATGCAAATAGAATAATACTCGAGATCCGAAAACAAAAACCCGGTTTCAAAAAAACATTTTTAAATGTTCCGAAAGAATCCGTTGTAAAGAAGGGATTCTTCAGTCGTTTAATATCTGGAACGAATGATGAATTTGAATTTATCCCTATTAATAGTTATCGTCTTTTAAATAAAGACTCGATCATAGCTTTAAAATTTATTGATGATGGAGTAGAAGAAGAAAGGGCATTTGCACTAAATAAGCTACCGGCATCTTTTACTACTACTAAGAAATTTTGGCTAGGCACTGATAAGTTTGGTCGTGATATTTTAAGCCGGATCATTATTGGCACCAGGGTAAGTTTAAGTGTGGGACTGATCACAGTAATAATTTCTCTTTCTATTGGTGTATTGCTGGGTTCGTTAGCTGGCTATTTCAGAGGAAGACTTGATAATATCATTATGTGGCTCACCAATATTATCTGGAGCATTCCAACATTGTTACTTGTGTTTGCGATCACATTTGCATTAGGGAAAGGGTTTTGGCAAGTTTTTATTGCAGTGGGTTTAACGATGTGGGTGAATGTTGCCAGGTTAGTTCGTGGCCAGGTTCTATCAATACGGGAATTGGAATATATTGAAGCCACCAAGGTTTTAGGATTCTCACATTACAGAACGATCTTTCGTCACATACTTCCAAATATTATGGGACCGGTGCTGGTAATTGCCGCATCCAATTTTGCATCAGCAATTGTAATTGAAGCTGGTTTAAGTTTTTTAGGTGTCGGCGTACAACCTCCTCAACCAAGCTGGGGCCTGATGATAAAAGAAAATTATAGTTTCATAATAACACAAAACCCGATGCTTGCTTTAGCACCGGGTTTTGCTATAATGTTACTTGTTCTTGCTTTTAATTTACTGGGCAATGGACTTCGTGATGCCTTAGATGTTCGCTGACATTAAGGTTTTCTTGTATATCTGTAGCTTCCTGTCCATGTATTTGTAGGTTTGGATTTGGAAGTAACAGTAACTGTCGTTACACAAACAACGCCAGTCGGAGTACCTGTAATATTGTAATTTGTACTTGGAGAAGTCGTTGTTGGTGTTGTTGCAGTAAAAAAATTTGTAGTTGATCCATCAGGTGCTGCTTTTACATCGATTGAAACACCTTGTGGGGGTATCGTAGAGGTAATAGTAACAGTAAGTGGAAAATCAATTTGAGGTGCTGCCGGCTGCGTTGAACCTGCAGGAGGGTTCAAAGTAACAGCAAGGTTAGCTTCGCCACCGCCGCCACCGCTGCCACCGCCGCCTTTATCCGAGCAGCTATAATTGAAAAAAATAATCACTAAAATCACACAAACCTGTAGAAGAATCTTTCGCATAAGTTCTATTTTAATCAAACCCGAAGATAATATTATTTCGTGTACTGGTTTGTAGAATGATTACCCGTCAGGAAATATTAATGGAACGGCTAAAGCTTTCTTCCAGTGAGATAAAGGTTTCGGTACGTTCGATTCCCTTTATTTTCTGTAACTGGTCGTGAAGCACCTTTTTTAATTCATTTATATCCCTGCAAACGACCTCAGCAAACATGCTGTAATTACCTGTGGTATAATTTAATCTTACTATCTCGGGCATTTTACCAAGCTCTTTTGCCACTGCATCATACATCGAACTTTCTTTTAAATAGATGCCTATAAAAGCGATCACATCATAACCGAGTTTTTTAAAATCCACATTAAATCTTGTTCCTTTTACAATTCCTGCATCTTGCAATTTTTTTATCCTTACGTGGATCGTTCCGGCAGAAACGAAAAACTTTTTTCCTAACTCGGCGTAAGAAACATTCGCATCGTTCATCATGTGATGAATGATCTGGTGGTCCAATTTGTCAAGATTTAATTTAGAGGTCGTTTCCATGTTCTATTTTTAAACAAATTCAATTAATTGCAATATAATTGAATAATATCTAATTTTTTAAAATAATTATTGAATATCTTGGAATGAAACCATCATACAGCTTATTTTTGTTCTATCAAGCTCTTTAAATAGTTGATTATACTGTGGGGTGATGAAATGGCTTTATGCCCGGCAGACATGCCCTCTCGTCTCGGGGGTGGAGATAACAGGATAAACGAAAAGTAGAGCCGACGTTACCAATGGTAAGGCCGACCAGGGTTGACCACTAAACTTTGCTTTTTAGCTAACTGCTCCGTGGAGGTTCGAACCCTCCCCCTACAGCTTATTTTTCTCTCATGTGATTGTTTGCCTTTCTGTTTGTACAGAAAGGCTTTTTTATTTGTATAATCAATTAAAGCTCATTTGCGGACATTACTCCAATAATCAAAAGCAAAACCCTCTATAAAAATAGAAGGCAATGCTAAGCCCTAAGGCTTTGTCTGATTAGACATTTATTATATTAAAAAAAGTGTGCCAAACGAAAGTGGTAAACCACCAAGTATCACTAATATGCTGGAATTGAAATGCAAACAAGTTTGTAATTGGCCTGCTTTCGGCAGGACTTTTTTTGTTTCAACTACCTTTGCCCGCCATGGGTCAAAAAAAACTTATTCGTTTTGCTGAGCTAAAAACTTTTCCAAACGTACTTCAGTATCCTGAAGACATGAAAGGAAAATGGAAAGAGTTTTTTCATAATGATAACCCAATCATTCTTGAATTAGCTTGCGGAAAAGGTGAATATGCTGTTGGACTTGGACAACTTTATCTTCAAAAAAATTTTATTGGGATCGATCAAAAAGGAAACCGCATTTGGGTGGGAGCAAAAAAAGCTTTGCAGCTTCAACTTTTTAATGTTGCGTTTCTAAGAATTCAGATCGACCGGATCACTGAATACTTTGAAACGAATGAAGTAAAAGAGTTGTGGATTACATTTCCTGATCCGCAGCTCAGAACAGGTAAAGCAAAAAAAAGATTAACCCATCCAAAATTTCTTCGCCTTTATAAAGAGTTTCTTGCACAGGATGGTTGTATTCATTTAAAAACAGATAGCCCACACTTATACCGCTTCACTAAACTTATTATTGAAAGATACAATTGTGATCTTGTTGAAGACATTGATGATCTTTATAGCAATAAGATTATCGGCGATGAGTTAAAAATTAAAACCCATTACGAATCGTTGGATATTGCCGGAAGCAACCGGATACATTATTTAAAATTTTCTTTACCGGAAATTCTTCCTGGCAAAGAAAAAGACAAAGAATTGCAGGAATTTTTAAAAGAATATGAGTCAGCCTGATTTAATAGAAGGAGTCCACTTTTATGTAAACAAAGATGGCTACATAGTATTTACAGAAAAATACCATCTCGAAAAAGGGTTTTGCTGCGGTATGGGCTGTCTACATTGCCCATATAATTATGAAAATGTTCCGGAACCTCGTCGTTCTCTCTTACTTATAACAAAAGGCAAACAAACCAACTGATCTCTCTTCATAGTTGAAACGTTAGAGGATAACGATCCATGCCACAACATTATGTATGGCATAAAGTATGCATAGGGTTTCAAAGAAACCCTGATCTATGAAAAAGATTTTTTTAATGGTGATAATTCTCATTGTAGGAATTCATGCCTTTAATCAGCAAAAACAATTTAAGGACATTATTGGTCGTTGGGAAATAATAGGGGAACAGAAAGATAGCGCCAGTCTTGAAGTAATAGACAGTTCGACTATCATATTAAATTACATGGGCGAGAGAAAAAAGATCACTGACTATAAAATAGATTTTCAAAAGTCTCCAATATGGTTTGATTTTTCAACGCAAGATACTAGTTCAAGTATTATAATAAAGAGTCTTTTGGAGATCGTGAATGATAGTATGATCAAATGGCAGCTTTTCCTTGATGAAGAACGCACTGATCATTTCTCATCAACAAAAGGTGAGCTTTATTATTTACGAAAAGCAAAACCAGCTATTAGTACCTCAGTTGTTTCTAATGCTAATTAAGCATCCTAAAATGAATTGGTTTTCTATCTTTACCAAATGCCAGGATTAAAACCGGTAAAGCCTTCAGGTAAAAAAGATGAAAGTTTTTTTGAGCTTGTCTATGAAGTAGCAAGACAAATTCCAAAAGGAAAAGTTACTTCATATGGAGCGATAGCTGCATGTTTGGGGACAAAGTCATCAGCAAGAATGGTTGGTTGGGCTATGAATGGTGCCGGAAGAGTAAAACCAAAAGTTCCTGCACATCGTGTGGTGAATCGCATTGGTATGTTAAGTGGCAAACATCATTTCTCTCCTCCCGGTTCAATGGAAAGGTCATTAGAGAAAGAAGGAATAAAAGTGAAAAATGATAAGATCGTTGATTTTGAAAAACTTTTTTGGGATCCTGTAAAAGAATTGGGCTTCTAATTATAATACGGACTGATCATAATATAAATGACCACACCTGTTATTGCTACATAAAGCCAAACAGGCCAAATGATCCTCACCAGTTTTTTATGCTTCTCATAATCTCCCGTCATCGCCCTGTAAGCTGCAAATAAAATAAATGGCAATGCCAACCCCGCCAATGGTATATGTGTTGCAAGGATAAAAAGATAAACTGTTCGCATAGAGCCGGCTGCTGCTCTTTCTGCATCACTCAATCCTTTTGTACTATCTGTATCTCCATATATTGCTTCTCCGGCAAACAAGTGATGACATATATAAGAAACTAAAAAAAGAACAGACAGGCACATTGCCGTCAGCATTACTTTTTTATGCAATAAATAATTCCCCCCTTTTACGATGAACAAACCGGCTACAAGAAGAATGGCGACTGTAGCATTTATAATTGCATTTGCTAAAGCAAATAAATGAACATCAAAAGGCAATTCAATTTTCCCCGCCAAATTATATCTGCCTAAAACACTGACTGCAGCAAAAACGATAATGGAAAAAGTGATAATAAGGTTGCGGGCCTTTCCGTCATTTTTTTTCCAGGTTGGCTCAAGCATGATCATTTGTTCCTCGATTTTTTTAATGCGATCAAAAATATTCCAAGACCAACTAATGCCAGTAAAAAAACAACGCCTAATAATTCAAGCTTTCCATCAAAGAAACTTTTTTTCTTCTTGTCCTTTTCCAGCATCAATAAAACAATATCTTCAGAAAGTCTTAACAAGTCTTTTTCATCGCCGGCATGATAAGTTCGGGGATTTCCATATTCATCTCTTGGCATTCGTATTACCCTGTCCCTGTCGATCAACACGATGATATCAGTATGAAAAAATCCTGTATCAACCCCTTGCGGATCCTGCACAGAAAGATTCATATCTTTTAAAGAAAGATCATAAATGGTTTTCTTATCTCCTGTAAGCAACCACCAGTTCTCAGGGTTTATTTGAAAACGATCAGCCCATTTCTTTAAAGCAGCAACAGAATCACGATCGGGGTCAACACTGAAAGAAAGAAACTGTACAAAATCAGCAGTACGGTCACCAACTTTTTCCGACTTCTTGATAGATTCCTGTAGCTTTTTTATGTTCACCGTCATTCCCGGGCAAATGGTAGCACAATGAGTAAAAAAGAAATTGGCCACAATAATTTTTGGAACAGTATCACCGGTTTCGGGATCCACTCTTACCATCTCATGCAAGGAAACATTTTTTCCATCCTGGTTGGTCAATGTAAAGTCTGGTATCTTTTGCCATATCGTTTCCTTTTCAATTTTACCTTTCACCACTTTTGAAATAGTAGTGTCCTCAAAAACGGGCTTGGGCATATTGATGGCATCCTTACTTAATTGCTTTATGATAAAATAAGATATCAACGGGATCAGTACCGCCAGTATCAATGCATATAACGCTGTTTTATTCACAATGGTTTTTTATAAAAACACTGTCCCGCTTGCAGCGGGACAGTTGGTTATTTTAACTATTTAAAACAGATCTTATCAATGACCGCCACCGCTTTTCTTCTCGATCTTCTTTTCTTGAAAATGTTTGTCGTATGAATTGCGAAGGTTCTTATACGAGTTTCCATCCCACAAAAAAGCGGCGATAAACCAAATGAACAACATCAACGGAACCACGATCGACATGATCATGTTCCTGATCTCATCACCAAGATGCATGAACACAGATACGATATAATATGCTTTCGCAAGTGTCAGGATGCATACCATGCCCTTGAACATAAGGACAAGCAGATGGCTTGGATCAGGTCCCTTATGAATAGTATAAATAGTAAGTCCTATCCCTAATTCAATTACGGTAATAACTGAAAGAAGAATTGTCGTCTTCCTTACTCTTTTTTTAAACTCAGCATCCGAATGATGATGCTGAAAAGTCATTTCTGAAGAGATCGGGTTTTGTTGATGTGCCATATCGCTGCTATTCAATTTTCAGTTTAAATTATATAAGATAAAAACAAAGGAATACGAATACCCAAACAAGATCCACAAAGTGCCAGTAAAGACCAGCTTTCTCGATCATCAGGTAATGACCTCTCCTGTCAAACACACCTCTTGCCGTCATCATAAGCATTACTATATTGATGATAACGCCAGAGAATACGTGGAAGCCGTGGAAGCCTGTGATGCCAAAGAAATAACCACCAAAAGCAATTGGTCCTTTATCACGTATATGAGCATGTTCCAGGTCGATCATTCCAGCTAATTGCTGCACATTCATTTTTTCAAGAGATTCTATATTAGCTGCTGTCGTGGCCACATCTGGTTTGGGATATTCATGTACAAGATGAACCAATGTTTCATGAGAACTTGCGGCTAATGCTTTTTGTGCATCTGCATGATCAACCAGGTGTCCCCATGGATTACCACCCATTGTCTGGCCTATCATTTCAATTTTTCCATCTGCTAATACCGGGTGTGCTCCAGTGATCAGGTGATGCCATTCCCATGCCTGGCAAAGTAAGAATGCAACACCGCCAAGGATCGTCCACAGCATCCATTTTATAACTCCTTGTCTGTTTCCATTATGACCTGCATGCACTGCAAGCACCATTGTTACAGAACTAATGATAAGTATAAATGTCATTACACTCACAAATGCCAATGGAAGGTTTTGATGTCCCATACCCGGAAATGCGTTGAACACCACGTTCGGGTCCGCCCAGAAGTTTTGTGAAAAACGAATGGTACCATAAGAAATAAGAAATGCGCCAAATGTGAAAGCATCACTCATCAAAAAATACCACATCATCAGTTTACCGTATTCCAGGTTAAACGGACTTCTTCCCCCGTTCCACCATTTGACCTGTTGCGCTGTTTCGTTTGAAGACATGTTGATTACTTATAATTTACTTGTCAAAATATTTTATGCTCCCAGCGACATCAATACTTATCATCTTTCTTGCGTCGCACACTTGTACTTTCTGTAATTCTATTCAGCTTATTTTATCAAAATAAAAAACACAAACAAATAGATCCAAAGGATGTCAACGAAATGCCAGTATGTTGCCATCACCTCCATCCCCGTGCTTCCATAAGTTCTTGTCTGACTAAAGAAAGCTTTGATCAGCATTACTATCAAAGCGATCGCCCCACCGAGCACATGCAAGGCATGCAATCCAAAGATCACATACAAGAATTGCCCTGCTCCTGCTACACCTTTGAACTGTATTCCGCTATTCCAAAGCTCCATAAATCCATTCCATTGCAATACAATGAACACTACTCCCAATATCATTGTAACCGCCATCAGCTGACGATAACGATTCATTTCCCTTTGTTTGAAAGAGCGTAATGCCATTTGTATTGTAAGACTGCTCAACAGGATGGCAGCTGTTGAGTACCAAAACACCTTTGGTGTTTTCACCTCGGTAAAATTGGGCTGGCCACTCTTAACAATATAAGCACTAGTCAGTCCTGCAAACATCATAATGATGCTGCCTATCGCTATCCACATAGTAAACTTATGTGGATGAATTTTCTGTTTTTGTTGCATACTCACTGCTTCCATATCACATTTTATAATTTATCACCTAATAAAGCAAATAACACTATTGGCAAATAAATATAGCTGCTGAACATAACTCTTCTTGCTGCTTTCACTTCCATTTCCCTGTATAATCTTACACATTGCCACACCATAAAAAGATTAGCAGCAGTAACTATGAAAAGACCTACGATCCCGCTCATCCCGATAAAATAAGGAACAACCCCCATCGGCAACAGCAACAACGAATAAATTATCGTTTGCAATGCTGTGAACTTTGTCGGTCCCTTTTCACTTGGTAAAAGTTTAAAACCAGCAACACTATAATCTTTATATGCGATCCAGCATATGGCCCAGAAATGCGGGAACTGCCACAAGAACTGGATGCCAAACAACACCCATCCGCCAATGCCAAGTGTTTCATCGCCGGCTGCCCAACCAATTAAACATGGCAATGCGCCGGGAAATGCGCCAACAAGCACCGCTACTGCATTTACTTTTTTTAACGGCGTATAAATGAATGCATATAAAAAAAGACTAAATGCCGCGAGTCCTGCTGATGTCCAGTTAAAATAATTTCCAAGAATAAAAATTCCAACAGTACCTGTAACAATAGCAAAGATCCATGCTTCTGTTACACTCATTCTTCCTGCAGCAACAGGCCGGCTTGCTGTTCTCTTCATCATTGCATCCGTATTCTTTTCCACTGCCTGGTTAATTGCATTGGCGCTTCCTGTTACTAATAATCCGCCAAGAGCAAGTAATATGGTCATCCGTAAAGGATTCACATATTTATCTTCTATTCCTGGCACTAATAAGTAAGCAAGCACACTGGAAAAAACTACCATAATACTTAATGAGAGCTTGATCAGCTTCAGGTAATCTTTTATTTTACTGCCAATATTTAAAGAACTATTTTTTTCAATACTACTCATACATCTGTCTCTTCAAGAATATATTTATTCAAAGAACCTTCAACTAATGACTCTCGGTCTCGTTCGGGCCTACAGGTTCTGTTTGTGGAATGAACTCTCTTCCATCTTTACCGTAATCGTAAGCCCAACGATGAACTTCAGGGATTTCACCAGGCCAGTTTCCATGACCAGGATTGATTGGTGTGGTCCACTCAAGTGTATTTGCTCCCCATGGATTCGTAGTCCTAACCTTTCTTCCTTTAAAAATTGAATAGAAGAAATTGAACACAAACATCAACTGTGCTGCAAACACGATTATAGAAACAACAGTGATCATTTTATTCAGATCATCAAACTTGTTGAATGAATGCCAGTCTCTCAGATCAAGATAACGACGAGGTACCCCAGCCAACCCTTCATAGTGCATTGGCCAGAAGATAAGATAAGCACCTACGATTGTTATCCAGAAATGGATATATCCCAGTGTATTGTTCAAATAGCGACCAAACATTTTAGGGAACCAATGATAAATTCCCGCATGCATTCCAAACATTGAGGCTACACCCATTACTATATGGAAGTGTGCAACAACAAATTTTGTATCATGCAAATGAATATCGATAGTTGAGTTTCCAAGGAACAAGCCAGTCAATCCACCGGAAATAAATAAGCTCACAAAACCAATTGCAAACAACATTCCCGGTGTAAACCGGATATTACCGCGCCACAAAGTAGTAAGCCAGTTAAATACCTTAATTGCTGATGGAACGGCGATCAATAACGTTAGTAACACAAAGAATGCTCCGAGGAATGGATTCAAGCCCGTTACAAACATATGATGCGCCCATACAAGAAATGCAAGGATCGCAATAGCAAATAATGAACCCACCATGGCCATATAACCGAATATTGGCTTTCGGGAATTCACACTTAATATCTCCGACACCATTCCCATCGCCGGTAATAAGATGATATAAACTTCAGGGTGACCAAGGAACCAGAATAAGTGCTGGAACAGGATGGCACTTCCTCCTTCATTCGGTAAAATTTGTCCTGCCACATAAATATCACTCAGGTAAAAACTTGTTCCTAAGTTTCTATCGAATAATAAAAGGATAGCACCCGAAAGAAGAACAGGGAATGAAAGTACACCAAGGATGGCTGTGAAAAGAATAGCCCACATTGTAAGTGGCATTCTTGTCATGCTCATTCCTTTTGTACGCATATTTAAAATGGTGGCGATATAATTTAAACCGCCAAGCAGTGATGATACAATGAACATTGCCATACTAACAAGCCATAGGTCCATTCCTATTTTAGAACCTGCCGATGCCTGGTGTAAGGCACTGAGTGGAGGGTATACTGTCCATCCGCCTGATGCCGGGCCAGTATGAACAAACAAAGAAGCAAACATGATAACACTGGCAATAAAAAAGAACCAGTAAGAAAGCATATTGAGAAACGGAGAAGCCATATCTCTTGCCCCGATCTGAAGTGGAATTAAAAGATTTGCAAAGGTTCCGCTGAGACCTGCTGTCAACACGAAAAACACAAGCACCGTTCCGTGAATGGTAACCAACGCATAATAGAATTCTGGTTGTATCACACCACCTGCTGCCCACTTACCAAAGAATGTTTCAAGTATTGGAAATGTTTGCTCAGGAAATCCCAATTGCAAACGGAATAATACCGAAAACAACCCACCAATGATGGCCCACACAATACCCGTGATCAAAAACTGCTTACCGATCGTTTTATGATCCTGGCTAAAAATATATTTAGTGATAAATGTTTCCTTGTGATGATGGACATGATGCTCATCATGATGCACGTCATGATGTGTGATCACTTCGGCATGTCCATGCATATTTGCTTCGTTACTCATAGTTCACTTTTTTAAGAATGCCCCGCTAAAAGCAAGACTATCAAAAATTAATTACTTTTTTGCGGCGTTACCGCCGTAATATTATTGGCAGTTGAATCTTTAGGAGCATTGGGATCCAATTCAGGATGTGCTAAATAAAACTTAGGTTTTTGCTTTGCCATCCAAAAATCAAACTCCTCTTGTGATTCAACTACAATTGTTCCTCTCATTTTATAATGTCCCTGCCCGCACATCTGGTCGCATGAGATCTCGTACACAAAATCCGGATCACCGGTCTCTGCTCTCATTTGTTTTGTTGTCTTGGTTGGAGTAAACCACATGGTAGTTGGTGTACCGGGTACGGCATCCATTTTCAAACGGAAATGTGAAAGACCAACATCATGAATTACATCTTTTGCATTAATGATAAGTCTTACTGGTTTGTTTACCACAAGGTGAAGATCTTCCTGTACTATGTAAATGTCATCTTTATTAGTAGAATCCTCCCATAATTGACCTAAGGGATTATTTGCTTCTTCATTAATCGCTTTGAAATATTTTTTGCCAAGCACTTTATCTTTTCCGGGGTAACGGAATTCCCATTTGAACTGGCTTCCTGTTACTTCAATCTGCATTGCATTTGCCGGAGCTTCCCCTGTTATTCTAAACCAATAATACAAACCAAAACCTACCATTACAGTTAATACGATTGCAGGCACAGCTGTCCAGATTACTTCCAGTTTATTATTATGCGGATAATAATATGCTGTTCTTTTATCTGACTCCTGGTATTTATAAGCAAACCAAAAAAGAACGAACTGTGTAATAACAAACACTATCCCCGTAATAATAAGTGTGATCTTTAGCATATTGTCAACATCGTGACCATGATCAGAAGCAGAAGATCCAAATTGAAGAATTTTGGGGCCATACTTTTCATTACAATAATAAACACCTATTAAACCGAGCACAAGAAATACAAGTAACAAAAAGGCATTGATCCGGTTATTCTGCTTTCTTGATTTTTCCTCTCCACGCATCACTGACACATACTCGCTTGCTTTAGCTATCTGGAAGGTGATCAAAAAGCCAAGCAAGAGGATCAGTATAATGAAAGTCGTTTGCATATTCTTAGTTCAATTTATAATTATCTGCACTTAATGATTAATCGTTTCAAATTTTATGTATGATGGATCACACTTTCTTTAAAGAACGGATGATTCTTCGGCACCAACGGATGTTTTGACAATGTTCTTCCAACGATCAACATGATCAAACCCACAAACCCAAGACCAATTCCGAGGTCATACAGCATCATCGGCATATGATCTTTTGAATTAGCAGGATGAACCATTTGGAAGAAATCAAGCCAGTGCCCAAAAACAATTACAACTCCAAGAATGGTCATCGTTGTATAATTTCTCTTTGCTCCTCTCCGCATTAATAACAAAAGCGGTGCAATGAAATTGATGATGATATTTAAAAAGAACACGCCACGATAAGGACCTTCCACCCTGGGTTCAAAATACTTTGTTTCCTCTGGCTGGTTACTATACCAAATAAGCATGTATTGGCTAAACCATAGGTAACACCAGAACACCGAAAATGCAAACATGAACTTTCCAAGATCATGAAGATGCTCTTCATTGGTGTATTCCAGGTACCCTTTATTCTTAAGGTAAATAACAAACAAAGCGATCAATGCAACACCAGATACAAATGTGCTTGCAAAAGTGTACCAGCTATACATGGTGCTGTACCAATGTGCATCAATACTCATTAGCCATAACCAGGGGATTGTTGACATAACAGTAAGTGCAAAGACAAATAGATAAGATGCTGACCAAACTGTATTATTCCATTGAAACTTTTTACCTTCTTCAACACTTAACTTTCTTGCATCGGTGCTTAAAGACAGACTCCTCATTTTTTTACCTAATAAAGACCAGAGTGCAATTGTCAACACGGTCCAAACTGTAAAAAATGTTTTACTTAAAAACCCTGATTTATGTTTTAATATTTCATCAAGTTGATCTTCGGGTGCTGCCCAATGATAAATAGAATGATCTTTGCCAAACACTATTGCTAATAAAATGGCACCACAAATAACTCCTATTATCGGCACTGCAGATGCAATCGCCTCTGATACTCTTCTGAAACTTGTTGTCCAACCGCCCCAGGCAAGGATAGTTGCACAGAGAAAGAACATAGCAGCATTTACCACTAATAAAAAGTAAACACTGTTTTGCAAAAGGCTCCCCCAAAATCTTGCTCTTTCATGTTCATTATCACTTGCGCCATGTGTTGCATAAAGCAAAATGATAGAAATAATACCGATCGCCATTAAAGCGTATGACCACATTTTATAGCGTTGAGGTATTTCAAATTTTTCGCGAATAGTCATCAGTTTACCTTTTATTATTCTTCAAAATTCTTTTTATTTCTTAGCAGTTGCTGAAGTATCAGCTACTGCTGGTTTATTATTTGCTAAACTCTGCTTCTCTTTAATATAATGAACAATCATCCAACGTTGCTTTGTGCTGAGTTGCGAAGCATAGCTTCCCATTGCATTTCTTCCATAGGTAATAGAATAAAACATTTGCCCGTCCGGCATTTTAGAAACTAACTCATCAGCTATTAAGTTCTTTGGCGCCGCAGCATAAGGGCCGTTGCCACCATTATATAACGGGCCATTACCGTCTAATTTGTCACCATGACAAATACCACAATTTACCAGGTATAATCTTGCTGCTTCCAAATAATCAACTGCACTTAAAGCAGGCAGAGGGTTGGCAACATTCTTAGAAGCCTTGTAATTTGTCTCCGCAGTGTCACCGATCTTATCCTTTGTTAATGGAAATGCAGGCATATCTTCTCTCGCAACTGTTCCTTCTACAGGCAGCCTGTCATAATAGATCTTTCCACCTCTTTCTGCAGTATCACCTGTAAATCTCGATGAATCCAATGCAGCATAAGTTTCAAAAGCACGGCTATAAGTCATGTCCGGCATATAAACATGCCCGGCACTTGTTTTACCTCTGCAACTGCTCAATAAAAAACCTGCAGTAACAACTCCCGTAATAATTACAATTTTTTTCATCCTGAATTTTTTATTCTTTTATGCTGCTACTTCTTCTGTTTTCTTTTCAAGAACCTGTTCTTTATCATAACGGCCAAGCCACCAACGATCTTCGCGGTGATCCACTTTCACATCTTTAGCACCAATGCTTTGTAAAAATGATATTACTTCTGTTTCATTTGTTTTATCAGTACATGATAAAGCCATTAAGAATATGTCATCAGTTGACCTTAAATTAAAGTGATCTTTTTTCACAAACGGCGCCAACTGGCACAGGTAACAAAATGTAAGCACCATACCAACTGAAGAAAACAACACAGTTAATTCGAATGTGATCGGTATCCACGCAGGCAAAGAGAAAAATGGCTTACCACCAAAGTTCAATGGCCAGTCATATGTCAATGCCCATGAAATAAATCCTAATGCGGTGGCTGTACCGGTGATGGCATAAATAAATCCGGCAGTATGCAAGCTGGTATCACGAAGCCCCATTGCCTTATCCAAACCATGAATAGGAAATGGTGTGAACACATCATGTATTTTATAGCCCGCCTTGCGAACTTTTTTCACAGCAGGAAACAACACTGCTTCATCATCAAAGCTGCCAACTATATATTTTTTTAGTGCCATAGTATTTTAATTCAAAAGTTAAAAGTCAAAATTCAAAACTGCGTTTTTAAGAACTTTTAAATTTTTACTTTTTAGTTTTTTAAGCTCCATGATCATGAGAATGCTCTTCAGCAAACTCTACTGCAGGTTGTTCTTCCAGTTTATCCATTCTATCTTTCTGCGAATCACCGCTTCTTTTCAAAATATGTTTGATCTCCGCCAGGGCAATTACCGGGAAGAACTTCGAGAATAAGAAATAACAGGTAAAGAATAGACCGAATGTTCCCAGGTAAAATCCAACTTCCCAGATAGTAGGTCTATAATAAACAGACCAGGCTGCAGGTAAATATTCACGATAAACAGAAGTAACAATGATCACAAACCTTTCGAACCACATACCCACGTTCACCAATACAGACATAAAGAAGGTTACTATGAGATTTCTTCTCATGCTTCTTATCCAGAAAAACTGAGGAGTCACGACATTACAAAACATCATGATCCAGTAACTCCATCCAAGTGGGCTGTTTAAGTTCAAACGGTTTTGCTGAAATGCAAACCACTCATATTCGTTTGCACCATACCATGCAATAAATAACTCTGTCAAATAAGCAATACCAACTATCGAGCCCGTTAATACAATGATCTTGTTCATTACATCAATGTGCTCGATCGTAATATATTCTTCCAGTCTTAGTACTTTTCTTGTTACCACTAATAATGTTTGTACCATCGCGAATCCGGAGAAGATAGCACCCGCAACGAAATACGGAGGGAAGATGGTAGTATGCCAACCCGGAACAACAGATGTGGCGAAGTCAAAGGATACTATCGTATGCACTGATAATACAAGTGGCGTACTCAAACCAGCTAACACAAGCGATAATGCCTCATGACGCTGCCAGTGTTTTGTACTCCCTGTCCAGCCAAACGCAGTAAGACCATAAAACATTTTTCTCCATTTCTTTTTTGCACGGTCACGGAGAGTTGCAATATCAGGTATCAAACCGCTATACCAGAATAAAAGTGAAACGGTAAAATATGTTGAGATCGCAAATACGTCCCAAAGTAGCGGTGAGTTAAAGTTCACCCACAATGGACCTCTTGTATTTGGATAAGGCAATACAAAGAATGCATCCCACACACGACCCATGTGCCAGATCGGAAACTGGCCCGCACATATTACCGCAAAAATTGTCATCGCTTCCGCTGCACGATTCACCCCTGTTCTCCAACCCTGGCGGAATAATAATAAGATCGCTGAGATCAATGTTCCTGCGTGACCAATACCGATCCACCAAACGAAGTTGGTGATATCCCAACCCCAACCAACTGTTTTATTCAGGTTCCATTGGCCCACGCCGTATGTTACCTCCATTGTCACTGAAACAATTCCAAAACATAAAAATAATACTGAAACAATAAACCCGATCCACCATGCACGGCTTGGTTTTGCTTCTACCGGGCGGCAGATATCTTCCGTTACCTGGTGATAATCTTTACCACCTTCTACCAGTGGCGGTCTTATCTGCGATTCGTATCTGATTAATCCCATTTGTTTAAGCTTTGAGCTATTAGCTATGAGCTATGAGCCTTTTATTTTTATTTAATCAACTTTCTCTTTACTATTCAACTTCTGTTGCGTCGCACTCTTGTACTTTCAGTTCATTATTCAGCTTAATGCGCTGCAGCTGGTTCTGTTTTCTTTTCTTCTGTTGAATGACCTTCAGTCGCTGCGTGTTCCTTTATCTTACTCTCGATCATCTCGCTTGTGTTCCTGATCTTGGCCAGGTAATTCACATTCGGCAATGTGTGTATTTGTTCGATCACATAGAACAGCCGTTCATCATTCTCTTCTCTTGTTTTTGAGATCTTGCTTTCTTTATCATGAACATTCCCAAATACAATTGCTTCTGTTGGACAAGCCTGCATACATGCAGTCTTTGCTTTACCATCAGCAAGTGTAGTGTTTGCTTTCTTAGCATCTAATTTTGCTTCCTGCAAACGCTGTACACAGAAAGAACATTTTTCAATAACCCCTCTTGAACGAACTGTTACATCCGGGTTCAACACCATTCTTGTCAGATCATCATTCATGTGTTCAACAACAGGATCTAGCTTACCAACTAATTTCTGATCACGATTGTTAGGGAAGCTATCGGCGCCGGTATAATCGGCCCAGTTAAAGCGGCGAACTTTATAAGGACAGTTGTTGGCGCAATACCTTGTACCAATGCAACGGTTATAAGTCATTTGATTCAATCCCTCACTGCTATGGTTGGTAGCAGCAACAGGACAAACATTCTCGCAAGGAGCGTTGTCACAGTGTTGACAAAGCATTGGTTGGAACACTACTGCTTTTACATCATCAGGATTTTTTTTGTCAGTTACAAAGTAGCGGTCGATACGTAACCAATGCATATCATGATAACGGGCCACCTCGCTTTTACCAACTACAGGAACATTATTTTCAGCATGACATGCAACGACACAAGCGCCACAAGCTGTACAACTATTCATGTCAACACTCATTCCCCATTTCAATCCTGGTTGAGCATGATCAGGATAAATAGTTGATTCTTTACGGAAGTCACCTGTCTTTGGCGCAAAGTCTTCAGCAAGATGCTCACGGAATCTTTTGAATTGCTTACGATCATGCACAAAAGAAGCCAGTGAAGTTTCTTTTACAACCTCGCTTCTGTCCTCGTAAGAATTATGAACCTGCGCTTGTGCGATACGATATTTTTTATTTGCATCTTTTACTTCAACTGTTGGAACATAATAATCTCTTGCTGTTCCATTTGAAGAGGAGAATTGGTAAACATTTTTACCAACTTCACCAGCTGCTTTTCCAAGTTCTTTTGTTCTTCCATATCCAACTGCTATTGCAATTGTATTTGGATCCATTCCGGGAATGATCAAAACAGGTAGATCAAAAGCTGGTTTACCAGGAATTGTTATTGTAACAACAGGTTTTTCCGGGAAATACTCATAATCATTTATATCTCTTTCAGAGCCGCCGATCAGGTCAACACCAACAACTTTCTTTGCCATCGTCATACTCATCATCGCATAGTTGTCCCATGTTGCTTTAGTGATTGGGTCAGGTAATTCCTGTAGCCATGGATTGGTTCCTTGTTTACCTGTACCAATTGAAACTTTTTGATAAAGTACCAATTCAGTTTCTCCACCTTTTTTTGTTCCTGATATAGCAGAAGCAGCAGCTTCAACGGATGAATTATTAAATGAGCCTGGTGATGGAGCTGTTGTAGCCTGGATAGTTATTATAGGTTTAGCTCCGGTACTGTCAGCAGTACCAGCAGGTGTAGCTGTCAATGTTTTTGCATTTCCATCGATCACACCTTTTTGCAATGCAGCATCAAAAGCAGCCTTAGAACCAAGTTTTGTTTCCCAGTAATTCTTAAAATAAGTTCCGTAATCGGTATTGTTACCACTCCATTTTAATAATGAAGTTTGAAAATCCCTTGTTTTGAAAAGCGGGTGAATGGTAGGCTGAATAAAGCTTATGTATCCAGACTTTGGTTCAGCGTCACCCCAGCTTTCAAGAAAATGATGGGAAGGGATCACATAGTTACATTGCTGTGTTGTTTCATCAAGATATTCATTGAAAGAAACCTTCACTTTCACTTTACCCATCGCAGTCTTAAATCCTTCACCATTATGATAATTGTAAACAGGGTTTGCACCGTAAATGAATAGAGCGCCAACAGTTCCAGCATTCATATCGCTAACCAGTTGCTGAATATCTCCATCAACAGCCTGGCGATAGTTCAATGTAGTTGACCAATCAATCGTTGAGCCGTAAGCACCGATCGCATTGTTGATCGCATTTACAATTGTCTGCACGTTTACATCATTGCTTCCGCTTATTACAACAGCAGCTCCTTTATTTGCATTCAATTCAGTGGCGGCTTTTGTAATTCCGGCTTTTGCCTTATCACCCAAAACATTTGTCGCCGCATTACCTGCAATTGCTGCAAGCAAAGCTGAAGCAACAGCACCGGCTTCAGAAGGACGATGAGTAAATCTTTCATCAGCACTTGCGCCAGTTGTGCTCATGAAACTTTCAAACTGCAAATGGCGGCTCATTTGACTTGCGCCATCTTTCAACTTTCTTGTTTGCGCATATTGGCGGGCAAACTCAACAGGGTTCAACCAGGTTCCAAGAAAATCCGCACCAAGACTTACAATCACTTTTGCCTTGGCAAAATTGTAAGACGGGATCGCTCTTTTTCCAAAAGTTGCTTCGTTTGCGACTAGCATTCCACTGAAAGAATCAGCATCATACTGTACATGTTTCAGTCCCGGATATTTTGCAATGATCTCTTTTGTAGTCGGAGAAGTAATTGTGCTTGTAAGCAACACTGGATTTGATACCCCTGTCATTACATCACCAATCATTTTATCAAGCTGTTCAAAAGTTGGAACCTCTTCAAACTTATCACCAACTTTTCTTTTTGGGTGAGTAAGCCTGTTCATATCATAAAGATCCAGAACAGAAGCCTGTGCTCTTGCTGACGTTCCACCACCTGTATATGTGCATTCGTTATTACCTTCTATCTTTATCGGACGACCATCTCTTACTTTAGCAATTATTGGTAACACATCTCCATCCTGCACATAAGTAGTTGCGTAATATTTTGAAACACCTGGAATAACATCAGCTGGTTTATTGGCAAAAGGAACTGCTTTTCTCACTGGCGTTTTACAACCAGCAGCAATTGCTGCAGCGGCAGTACTGAAACCAAGATATTTTAGAAAGTCGCGACGCGGAGCTGTAGCATCCAGCCATCCTTTACCGTTTCTGTCTTCAAAAGGTAGCTCTTCCTGAAATTCATTCTCAATTTTCTTTGCCAGCTCTTCGCTTCCTTTTAGTTCGCCGAAACTTTGCCAATATTTATTATCGCTCATATAATTGATGTGAAAATTTGAAACCTGAAATTTTTAAACGCTCAACAATGGCACGGATCAATAGTGACATTTTTGACACTCCAAACCACCAATATCTTTTACAGTTACACTATCCATCTTTCCACTTTTAATTTCATTATGGAATTTCTCGTATATGCTGTAAAATTTATTTCCAGTGACTTTACCAGAACTGTCAACTTTATAAAAATCAACCTTTGAATTACGATGACAGTTAACACACCAACCCATGCTTAATTCTGAGAACTGGTACACTTCATCCATATTTGTGATCTCACCATGACATGACTGGCATTGTACTTTTCCTGCTTTTATATGCTGTGAATGATTGAAGTAAACATGGTCCGGCAGGTTATGAATTTTTGTCCAGTCAGGAGTCTTTGCTTTTGAAGGATCCCAAGCATTTGCATTTTTTGGATCAAAGCCAGCATAGGCAAACAGTTTTTCGATCTCCTTTGTACCATTTACCTCTGTTCCATCTTCTCTAAAAAGCTTTGGCCCTTTTTCATAAGAAGTAATTGTTTTATGACAATTCATACAAACATTCACTGATGGGATGATCGCATGTTTACTATCCATAGCGGCGCCATGGCAGTACAAACAATTTATCTGGTTTATGCCTGCGTGTACTTTATGCGAATAAAAAATTGGCTGCTCAGGCTGATACTTCTTTTGACGGCCAAAATCTATTAATGCATTGGCTGTAAAATAACCTCCAACAATAAAAAGGACAACCGAGAACATCGCTATATAAACTTTGTTCTTGTAAAAAGGAACCGGCTCAGGACGAAGTATACCTTCAGTATCATCACTTAGTTTTTTCAGATTGCTGTTAACCTGCATCAGGATAAGAGCAATGATGGCCATTATTAGTGAAATGATCCCGAATATTAATCCGCTACCACCGCCAGAGGAACCGCCGCCATTCTCTTCTGGCTTGGGAGGAGGTGGAGGCGTCCATGTAGTAATGTATTCAACAACTGCATCAAGGTCTGCAGGCGTAATTGAGCCTTCGAAAATCTGCATTTGAGTTGTAGAAAAATTAATGATCTTATTTGCCTCTTCTTTTCCAGCTGCAAGTGAAGTTTTGTAATTAAGTATCCACTGTTTAATATCATCCTTATTGCCCCACCTGTCAAGCACTCCTTGTAAGTTTGGACCAGTAAAATCTTTGCCCATTATATGACAGCTTGCACACTTCGCGGTGAAGACTGCTTTACCTGGCTGGGCATTAATTTTTGAAACAGAAAAAACAAAAAAGCTAACAAGTAAGAATAATCTTTTTGGCGTGAAATACTTATCTGGAATCATAGAAGCAATTAGATCTAAAGAATGTGGATAAAATCTCTTAACCGGCTGCAAAAATAAGTCATGAAGGCAACAAAAGTTCAACACGTTTAAATTTTTTTTGATCCGCTTCCAGACTGGATTTCATCGGATTTTAATGTTGCTCTTCATAAACATGATTAAGCTTTGTCACTACTATGTCAACCTTTGTTAAACATGAATTTTTTGTCCCAATAAACATCGGGATGATTGTTGTTTTATCCGATTTTTGCGGCGCTATCATCTTTTTTGCTACAGGCACCACAAAAGTTTTTCTGCATGTTTGAAAAATTAAGACAAAAATGGAAAGTAAATGTGTTACAGTTGGTGCTTATTCTTTGCACATTTGCGATCGGTGGCAGTTTGACAGGTTATGCTGCAAAAAAAATCATGAACCTGCTGTCAATTGAGGCAGATTGGCTTTGGGCGATCATTTATATAATTCTTGTTACCATTATCTGGCCAGCTATGGTTCTAATTATTAGTGTTCCATTTGGACAATTCAGGTTTTTCTACAACTATACGCGTAAACTGGGGCAAAAAATGGGATTGATAAAAACTGATGCCGGAAGTCAGAAGTCAGAAGTTTGAAGTCGGACTTCGATAGCTATACGAACAGACGTAAGAAACCAGGCTTCAGACATCATAGTTTCGTTTTCATTTCATTTTCGCCAGCTCTGTTTCGGCAGAAATATATCCGAAGCTGCTCCACTGACTGCCTGCCACTACTTTTTCAAATAATTCTTTGGCTTTGCTTTTCTCTCCTTTTAACTGGTAGTAAGTGCCAAGTGCAAAACCAATCGTAGCGTTGCTACCTGATTGCTGATTTTGAGTTTTTTCAACCAATTTGCTCTCATCACCGGATTTATACATTAATAATATATCATAATAGTCCTGATTCTCGATTATTACCATATCTCCAGTTACTTCATTTAAATGCTTATCCGCGTCTTTTTGTCTCCCCATTTTACGCAATACTATATTTAACCAATTCAAAGTCGCCACTTTCATATCATCGTTATCGGCAATATCAAGACATTTTTCCCATGCCAATAATGCCTGCCGGTTATCTCCTTTAAGATAATAAGCCAGCCCGAGATGATAGTATATATTAGTATGGAGTGTGCTTGTTGGAAAGTTTCTCGCATTTGGGATCCCGTCCTCCTCAATTTCATCGATTTGATCTTTTATAAGATCAACCGCTTTCTTCAGATCGGCGATCGCATTATCATAGCAGCGAAGAGTAATGTAACGATGTGCCCTATGCCGGTAAAATCTTGCATTCTTCGGATGCAGTTTTATTCCTTTTGAGTAAATAGCAATCGCCTCCCTATAATTTCCGAGATAAGCGAGACGACGGCCATACCATATTATTTGTTCATCGTTAAGGCTGTCAGCCTTATATTTTTTTTCTGCTGATCGCAGATTGGCTTCAAACACTTTTTTTAATGAATCAGAAAGCACAGGAGCCAAGTATTGTTTGTCTTCACAGTTTTGTATTTGCGAAAAAATTATGTTACTGATCGCTATAAATAAAAATGAAAGAATAAATTTTCTCATACTGAAAAGTTACAACTTTGCGGCGTTGAAAAAATTATAGATGAAACAAATTGCTATTTTTTGTTCGGGTGCTGGTTCCAATGCAAAAAAGATAATCGATCACTTTGCGTCTTTAAAAGAAAAAGGTATTTCTATGGCAACTGTGAGTTTGATCGTTTGTAATAAACCCGAAGCTGGTGTTTTGAAAATTGCAGCAGATAATAATATCCCGGTTTTGATGATCGAAAAGGAAAAATTTCTTCGGGGCAACGGATATACAGACGAATTAAAATCGGCGGGCATTGATTTTATTGTGCTGGCCGGTTTTTTATGGAAGGTTCCCGTTCTATTAATAAAAGCATTCCAGGGAAAGATGATCAATATTCACCCAGCACTTTTACCAAAATATGGTGGAAAAGGCATGTACGGGAATTTTGTGCATGAAGCTGTGATCGCCAATAAAGAAAAAGAAAGCGGTATCACCATTCATTATGTGGATGAGGTTTACGATAACGGTCAGATCATTTTGCAGGCAACCTGTCTTGTTGAAGAAGGTGAAACACCCGAAAGCCTTTCAAAAAAAGTGCAGGTGCTGGAACATCGGCATTTTCCTGCTGCAGTTTCGTTACTTGTCACACTTTAGATTACTATTTGCATTTTCTTTTGTTACTTGCCGTGCTTGAGAAGATTTTTATTTTATATAATCCTTATTACCGTTTGTTTTATTGCTTCAAAGGCCGGTGCACAGTCTTTTAAATTGCGGGGCACTGTATTAGACAGCACAAAAACTTATCCTATAAGTTCTGTAAGCGTTTTAAGTACTTCCGGCAGAGGAACAACAACAGATACGTATGGTCATTATGAGCTAGATGTAGTCGAAACCGATTCCGTTTGGTTCAGCTATCTGAATAAACCGACAATAAAATACCCAGTAAAGAAAATCGTTGATGCTTCCCGTTTTGATATTGCTATTCATATTAATGTGCCGGTACTGAAAGAAGTGATCGTGAAACCACGCAATTACAAAATGGATTCTATTCAAAATCGTCTTGATTATGCCAAGGCTTTTGACTGGCAAAAGCCAAAACTAAAAGCAAACCTGAGCGGCGAAATGGGTACTGCAGTTGGTTTTGATCTCGATGAGATAATCCGCATGTTCCAGTTCAGGAAAAATAAAAGCAATGCTGCTTTTAGGGATAGATTATTAGCAGAAGAAAGAGAAAAGTTTATCGATCATCGTTTCAATAAAGCTCTTGTATTGCGACTAACGGGATTGCTCGGTGCCGAAAGGGATAGCTTTATGCTTATTTGCCGGCCCTCTTATGAGTATTGCCTTCTCGCAGGTGAATATGATTTTCAACTCTTCATTAAAAAGTGCTATGAAGCTTATAAGTTGGGGAAAACAGACGCTTGGTTAAGAAAAGAAAATTAACTTTCCGTTCGTTTTAAACCAACTGCTTCATGAGTAATAAACTTCATAATGACCTGAGAAAGGAATTTCAGCTAGAAAGAATGATCCTCTTCAGCGATGCTGTATTTGCAATTGCGATCACCTTATTAGTTATTGAAATAAAAATTCCTGAATTACATGGCAAAGACGTAAGTGATGGTGCGTTACTGAAGGAGCTCAAACATCTCATACCAAAGTTTGTTGGGTTCTTTATCAGCTTTATGCTTATCGGTATTTACTGGGTAGTTCATCATCGCATGTTTGGTTTTGTTACGAATTATACCCCTAAACTATTACGGTTAAATCTTGCCTTTCTTTTTTTTATTGCCTTAATGCCATTTAGCACCGGGTTCTATAGTGAATATGGAGGCAGTGAGTTGGTTCGTGAACAATTAAAAGTGCCCATGACATTTTATGTATTGAATTTTTCTACGGCTGGTTTTGTCAATTATTTCATGTGGGTATATATAACTAACCCTGCAAATAAAGTAGCCGACCCGCCAATAGATCCTGAAGTAGCCTTTATGGCAAAAGCAAGGTCATTGCTGGTTCCCCTTGTCTTTGTACTGATGTTGGTAGTTGCTTATTTATCCAATGTTTTAATTGCAGTGTATATTCCAATTTTGATCCCGCTACTAATGAAATTGACAGGACGAATAGCTAAGAAAAAATTTAATTCGTCCCCTAATAATTAAATAACAATTCATGAGATCATTTATTTCTTTTTTAATATTTGTGTGTGTATTTATTGATCATTCATTTTGCCAAGCCAAACTTCCGACGACCAACCCCGCGACAGAAAACCTGTCAGCAGAAAGATTAGCCAGGATCGATGTACAGATCAATCAATGGATAAAAGAAGACCAATTGAATGGTGCTACGATGATCATTCTTCGTAATGGAAAGATCGTTTATCACAAGGCATTTGGTTTTGCAAATAAGGATGTTCCAATGAGGACAGAGAATATTTTTCGAATAGCCTCAATGACAAAGCCGATCATTAGCGTGGCGGCGATGATACTTTTTGAAGAAGGAAAATTTTTATTGACCGACCCTATTTCAAAATTTATTCCTGAGTTTAAAAGTCCTGTTGTATTGGATAAATACAATGCAGCTGATACAACTTATACTACGGTACCCGCAAAAAGAGAGATCACCATGCGGGATATTTTATCACAAAGCTCAGGTATTGGTTATGCTCAAATAGGGACCGGCACTGCCAATGCCATTTATTATAAAAATAGAATCAATGGTGGTATTGGTACTCCGTATTTAACATTGAAAGATGTGATCACACGGTTAGCAAAGCTTCCATTGTTTGCGCAACCGGGAGAGCAATTTTATTATGGATTAAATACCGATGTGCTTGGTTATTTGGTCGAAGTGATCAGTGGAATGCCGCTCGATAAATATTTGCAGCAAAAAATATTCGAACCGTTGGGGATGAAAGACACTTATTTCTTTTTGCCAAAAGAAAAACAATCAAGACTAGTTTCATTATATACACAGGCCAATAATAAAATATGGATACAGGATTCGCTGATCAGCCTGAATGGAACTTTTTCAAGAGATTTTCCAAAAACTCCTAACGGAACTTTTTTTTCCGGTGGCGCAGGGCTTAGCTCCACAGCTTATGATTATGCATTGTTTGGTCAAATGTTGTTAAATGGTGGTGAGCTTTTTGGAAAAAGGATTTTATCCCCCGCAACAATTGAGCTAATGACGAGCAACCAGATCAGCGATCTGCTAATGTGGGGAGATGCTACCAAAAATCGTCGTTTTGGTTTGGGCTTTGGTATTCTTACTGATTATGCTGAAAGAACAACAATGATCCCCGCAGGATCTTATGGTTGGGATGGTATGTTTGGATCTCATTATTGGACCGATCCAAAAAGTAAAATGGTAGTTGTGTTTATGCGGAATATCTGGCCAACTGAACATTGGGATTATGGTGATAGAATCAAACCTTTAATATACCAGGCATTGAAATAACAAAAACCAAAATTTATAAATGGAAGTACATCATCATAGTCATACCCCACGAAAGAAATGGACACATTATTTCTGGGAGTTCTTTATGCTGTTCCTTGCTGTAACCCTGGGGTTCCTGGTGGAGAATCAACGAGAGCATTATATAGAACATCAGCGGGAAAAAAAATTTGCACAGCTGCTTTTTGAAGACTTAAAAAAAGATTCCGCCAGTCTTAATGCAATTATTGGAATCAAAGAATGGCGTGGTATCAAATTAGATAGCTTGTTTTATATTTTATCGCAGCCTGATCTTCAAAAAAACGGTACTCCTGTTTATTACTATAGCAGCTTTCTTGCATTGAACCTTCCTTTTAAACCAAATGATGCAACCATTCAGCAACTACGCAGTTCAGGAAGCTTAAGATATTTCAGCGATCCACAATTATATAATGCCATCAGCAAATATTATTCTGATTGTATGTTTTACCTGGACAGGGAAGACGAAGGAAGCAACGGCGAATCGCTGCTGCGTTTAGGGGCAAAAATTTTTGATGCTAATAAATTATATTCATTTGTAAAGGTCACCCCTTCGATCAAAAATTCTGTTCATTATCCGACAGAATCTATGGAATTACTTACTACCGATAAAGGAGTGATCAATGAGTTTACTTTTTTAGGGCAGAGGTCCAAGAATCATAATGATCTTTCGATCCTGCTTTTGAAAACTGTTATCAGTCCTCAATTGAATGACCTGATCACTGAAATAAAAACCAAATATCATTTAAAATAGTATCAACATATGGAACAAACAACACTCGGTATAGGAACAAGATTACAACACACTCAATATGGTCCTGGTGTGATCGTTGGTATTCGTTATGCCACATATTTGATCTCCTTTATCAATCATGGCATAAAAGAAATTGATAAAACAGACAACAAATTGGATGAGATCATCCCTGAAAATGTCACTGAAGAAATAGAAACACATTCGGATATTGAAAAGTCTTTATTGAAAATTTTGAGATTGTGGGGCGGACTCTCAGAAAATGTTCCGCTTGGTGAAAGATGGCAACATGGTGTAATGATCTTGCAACCGGCTGATAAAACCTTAAAACCAAAAGAAATTCCAATTGAAGATTTTTTTCATAAGGTTGTTATGCTGCGTGATAGATTGAGAGTATTAGAACAAAATGTGAACAGCAGTAAAAATTTAAGTGATGAAGAAAAAGTGAACATCCAGCAATATATTACCCGTTGCTATGGTTCATTGACCACATTCAATGTTTTATTTAAAAACAAAGAGCAGTGGTTTATCGGCGACAAGGGAAGCAAAGAATAATAATAAAGAATTATCATTTATGATACGAATTGGCCTGCACTTATTTATACTATTTCATTTGTTTGCTGCGACAGCATCTTCACAAAATGGAAGTGCACAAGTAAAGAATGTGGCGGATAGTGGCGCTTATTTCATATCATTTGACAGTACAAAGATCTATTATGAAGTAAAAGGTAATGGTGATGCTGTTGTATTGGTTCATGGTTTTATTGTCAATGGCCAATCATGGAAAAGAACAGAGCTATATAAAAATCTGCTTGAAGAAGGTTATAAAGTAATTATTCTTGATCAGCGTGGAAATGGCTTTTCTGATAAACCACATACTCCGGAAGCTTATGAAAATGATGCAGAGGCAAAAGACATCATGGGATTAATAAAAAAACTGAAGATCAAAAAGTATAGTGCAATCGGTTATTCAAGAGGCGCCATCATTGTTTCAAGATTATTGGTATTAGATAATAGAATAAAAAAAGGAGTGATGGGAGGAATGGGCGCAGAGTTCACAAACCCCGAATGGCCAAGACGGATCATGTTTTATAAAGCACTGAATGGCGAAAATGTTCCTGAGTTGGCTGCTATGGTAGAAAATGTAAAAAAACAGGGTCTTGATCAGCAGGCACTGGCTTATTTACAAAAGGCACAACCTTCAACAAGTAAGGAAGCATTAGGGAAAATAAAAAAACCAGTATTGATCATTTGTGGCGATAAAGATTCTGATAATGGTTCAGCAAAAGAGTTGGCAGACTTGTTTAAACATTCCGTTTACAGGGTAACCCCCGGCGATCACGGTGGTGCAAGCCGGACAAAAGAATTTTCGAAAGAGGTGGTCTCATTTCTTCATCAGTGATCTTGTAAACCAAGATCTATAACTGCTTCTCCATATACACTACACCCGGCAGAGGATTATTATAATAAGCTGAAATATTTTCAAATCCAAATTTTCTATACAACTGTATAGCTGCTTCCAGCTTCAAAAAAGTATCCAGCTTCATCTTTTCATAATTTCTTTCCTTAGCGGAACTCAGCAATTCTTCCACGAGTATTCTTCCAATCTTATTTTTTCTGAAAGAAGGTTTTACAAAAAGTCGTTTCATTTCACAAACACCTTGCTCTTTCATTCTCGCTAATGCGATACAACCAGCAATCTCGTCTTCCCAATAAGCCAGTATAAGGTCACCTGATGGTGGTCCGTATTTTTTTAAAGGGTTTTCTAATTCTTCATCAAAGCTTTGAAAACAGATATCTTCATTCAGCTCCTTTTCATATTCACGAAAAAGATCACGAATGACATCAAGGTCTTTCCCTTCTTCAATTATATGTTTAATGCGCAGCATATTTTTTGTTGTATAAAATTAGTTTATATAACTTTTGCCCGAAATTATTTATTATGTATTCACATTATACCCTTTTGTTATTGGCTCTATTGATGACCACATCTGTTTTTAGCCAGAAGTATAAAAAAATACATGATAAAGCTGTATTGGTGGATACCCATAATGATTTTCCAAGTGCTTCCATTGAAAAAAAAGTAAGTCTTGATGCTGATCTGCTGGGAAAAACACATACTGATCTTGGCCGTTTGCGTTCCGGTGGTGTTGATGTACAGATCTTTTCAATTTTTTGTGGACCAGAACAACAGCACCCATACGCTTTTGCTAATCGCCAGATCGATTCGGTTTATGCATGGGCAGATAGGGCTCCAAATAGAATGACATTAGTGAGAACACCGGCAGAATTAAAGCAAGCGATCAAAGACAACAGGCTGGCTGCGATGCTGGGTGTTGAAGGCGGCCACATGATAGAAGATAAAATTGAGAACCTCGATGCATTATATGCACGTGGTGTAAGGTATTTAACACTTACATGGAATAACAGCACAAGCTGGGCAACGTCGGCTGCTGATGAAACTACCAAAGGTGATTCGCTAACTCATAAGGGACTTACTGATTTTGGTAAAAAGATCGTTCAAAGAATGAATGAGCTGGGAATGCTGATCGATATAAGCCATAATGGAGAACAAACTTTTTGGGATGTAATAAAGCTTACAAAAAAACCTATCATTGCTTCTCATAGTTCTGTATGGAAACTTTGCCATCATCGCAGAAATTTAAAAGATGACCAGATAAAGGCGATCGCAAAAAATGGTGGAGTTATTCATCTTAATTTTTATGCTGGCTTTCTTGACAGCACGTATGAAAAAAAGGCAGCGCAACTAATAGCAAAGCACAAACCTGAAATTGATTCATTGATTGTCCATGGTACACAACCAGATTATGCGGGAATAATAACAATGGAAAAATATAAAGATGAAACAAATGCAATAAAGCCGCCGCTTTCATTGTTGCTCGATCATCTTGATTATATTGTAAGGTTAGTTGGCGTGGATCATGTGGGGCTTGGCTCTGATTTTGATGGCATTGAAGCAGGTCCAAAAGAATTAAATGGCGTGCAGGATTTCCCTCTGATTACAAAAGCACTATTGGAAAGAGGTTATAATAAGAAAGAGATCCGAAAAATCTTAGGAGAAAATTTTTTACGTGTATTTAAAGCTAACCAGCTTGTATCAAATTGATCTACCCTTCTTCTTTTAATTTTTTATCAAAGAAAAAAGTTCCTGTTGGAATAATGGCCGCAAGAAATGCGGTAGCGAACCATTTGAGCGATTTGTTTCGATCAGTCTTCACTTCCCATGCAAGAAAAAGAAATGCTACGAATAAAATTCCATGTGCCCAGCCGAATATCTTGACTGCCATTGGTTGATGGAAAATATATTTCAACGGCATTGCTATGCAAAGCAATACTAAAAAAGAAATTCCTTCTGCGATGCCTGCTCTACGAAGCCATGATAATTTTTTCATTAGTTTGTTTTATACTATATCTTCTGAGATAAAAATAGCGTTTGAATTCAGATCATGAAATGCAAACTCATTTGTTCCCCACGGCGTATTTGCCCTAAAATCTTTGTCTGTAATAGTTCCTCTTTTCTTAAGCTCTTCAAAGATCGGTTTGATATTTTTTACATCGATGCGAATGACTGCGCCTCCGTTCATCGGATCATCTTTTGTACCTGCATGCCATTGAAGATGTATCTCAAATTCATCACGATAAAGACCTGCATACATTTTTTCATGAATAAAAGAAACCTCAAACCCTGTTTTTTCTTTATACCAGGCTACATCCCTGTCAATATCGGCTGATTCAAGAACAGGAATTATTTTCGTGATGGTTGTATTCATTTCTTCTTATTTATTTTCTGCTGCACTTATTACCAATCGCACCATCTCGCCGATCTTATTTGGCTCGAGCCATCTTGTAACAATTACAAGATCGTGTTCATTATCTACAACGATAAAATTGCCGCCAAATCCATTGGCATAATAAATTTTCTTTGAAATATTTCCCAATTGATTCTCTTCATTTGTCCACCACATTAATCCATAAGATTTGTTTGCAGCAGAAGGTTGACCAACCGAATTCACCCATTGCTCTGAGATCAGTTGCTTGTTCTCCCATTTACCTTTTCTTAAAAACAGTAAACCAAATCTTGCCTGGTCAAGTGTATTGATAAAAATGCCACCACCAAAATGTCCGCCGCCACTTACTGATTCAATCATTTGTCCATCGACATTCACAAAAGAATTGTCATAGCCATACCATCGCCATGTTGTCGAGGCGCCAATTGGGTCCATTATTCGTTCACGAAGTACAACCGGCAATGGCCTTCTTATTACCTGTAATAAAGAATAGGCCAAAAGATTTACCCGAACATCATTGTATTCAAATGTGGAACCAGGTTCTAATAATTTTCTATTTTTCCAATCATCAATTGTTCCTTGTCTTGGTGGACGATCTGCCCAGTCACAGACATCAAACAAGCAACCTGACCAATCAGATGATTGAGTAAGTAAATGTCTCCATGTTATGGCTGAGTTATGATGGCCATCAAATTTTCCGTCCCAAACATAATTTTTTACGCTATCATCAATACTTCTTATTAAATGATTATCGACTGCAAGCCCGGCAACAGTAGATAGAAAACTTTTTGAAACACTGAATGTCATATCCACTCTTCTTACATCGCCCCACTGTGCAACGATATAACCATTCTTTAAAATAACCCCTGCGGGTTTGCCTCTTTCTCTCATTGGACCGGCTATTCTGTAGTTCGGTTCATTAGCATATGCTTTTAAATTAGCAATACGCAGGTCAACATCTGTCTTTGTTTCATTCCGAATGGCAAAACTGATGGCACTATCAATTAATGCTGCATTTAGTTTTAGTTCTGAAGGATTTTTTGTTTGCCAGCTGGAGTCAGGGAAATAGAGCTGCTGACCATTTACAAATTGACATACAATGAAAACGAAAAAAAGAAAAAAAGTCTTCAATTTCATTTTATTGGTTTAACCTGTTCAAAAAATCAATTGCTTCCGGCTCACCTTTTTTTACAGCAATATTTAAATAATCTATTGCCCTTTCTTTATGTCCAATTTCCAGTAAATAATTAGCATAAAAGTATTCCAGCAAGTCCACCGGTATTACAATATTATTAAATGCTTTTTGAAAATATTCTTCTGCGAGAGCATATTCCTTTCGTTTCTGATAATATAATGCAAAGTTTCGATAAGAATAAGCATCATCATTATCGTTTGTTTGCATTGCAGTATTCAAATAAAATTTTCCCGTGTCAAGATCGCCATTCATAATAAATGCAAACCCGAGATTGTCATTTGCATAACCAAAACCTGGTCTTAGTTCAATAGCTTTTTGAAAATATGGAATGCTTTTTTCATACTCACTCTTTCTTAAATAAGCATACCCAATATTATTGTTTGCTGTAGATTTTAAATAATCGCTTTGAGTTAGAAATAATATTTTGTGATAGCATTCAATAGCGTTTTCAAAATTATTTTGTTCGCTATTATCAGACCCTTCTTCAAATAATCTTTCTGCTTCAAGTTCTTGTTTGTTATAAAGAGGATTCGAGTCTTTCTTTATAAATTCAACAGCTTTTTCAAATTGATTTTTCAGGCTAACTGACAAATTATTTTTCCAGGCCGGATCGTCTTCTTCAAACAGATTACAATACAAAGCAAGCCCATACGCCATGACAGGTTCCGGCATAATAGAAACATATCTCCATTTCTTTTGCCAGAAATTATCTGACGAAGTTCCTGACTCAATTAGGTTTCTATATAATATTATACCATGACCCAAAAAAATACCTGCCAGATAAACAAGCAATTCACCATCCTCCACAGTATCACAATCGATCTTGTTTTCCAGCAAGTGGATCTTTATAAAATTTAAATCAAGGTTTAATAAAAGCTGCCCTGTATTCGTGAGCAGGCTTTTTGCAATGATTATTTTGTACAAATATTCTTCTGTTGAACGATCAACAGATAAGTCAGTATTCTCTATACGACCATCGATCTGGTAAGGAGTATCAATTGTATCCCTGATATCTTCGTCAATTGCAAATGAAATTCTTTTCCTATTAAGGTTAAAGAGGTTGCAAAAGTCATTGATCAATGAATCAATATCAATTTCTTTATGTGAAAAAGTATGAGGAAAGAAATCTTTAGTGAAAAGAACAGTTTTTGATTTGCCCACTGGATATCCATAAACATCAATCAACCATTTAAAACGCTCTTGTACCCAAGCTTTATCATTATCTGAGATCGGAAATTTTTCCTTCTTAAAAAACACTATAATAGTTTTTAATAATCAATCACCTGCTCCTCTATTGCCTGTGGCAATTCTCTCCATTCATATTGCTGGTTGCGGAGCTGTGGTTCAAAACCTGCTTCACGAATTGCTTCTTGAATACTTTTATAAGTAAAGCGATGCGGTGCGCCGGCAGCACTTACAACATTTTCTTCGAGCATAATGCTTCCAAAATCATTGGCGCCGGCATGCAAACATAATTGTGCAACTTGTTTACCCACTGTGAGCCAGCTTGCCTGTATGTTTTTAATATTTGGCAACATGATGCGGCTAATTGCGATCATGCGAATATATTCATCAGGTGTAGTGAGATTATGAACACCGCGGATCTTTGCAAGTAATGTGTCTACATCCTGAAATGTCCATGGAATAAAAGCAAGAAATCCTTTTGCATGTTCTGGTTTGCGACTTTGTACTTCTCTTATTTTTATTAAATGTTCAAACCGCTCTTCGATCGTTTCTACATGACCAAACATCATTGTTGCCGAAGTAGTAATGTTGAGTTTATGTGCTTCGTGCATGATGTCGAGCCATTCCTGTGCGCCGCATTTTCCTTTGCTAATTAATCGCCTAACCCTGTCAATTAAAATTTCTGCACCGGCGCCTGGCAAAGAATCCATGCCCGCTTCTTTCAAAGCGATCAACACATCACGATGATTACTTTTTTCAAGTTTGGTGATATGCGCCACTTCAGGCGGGCCGAGTGTATGCAACTTAATAGTTGGAAATTCTTTTTTGATCTGGCTGAATGTGTTTACATAAAAACCCAATCCTAATTCAGGATGATGACCACCCTGCAATAATAATTGATCACCACCCCAGCGAATTGTTTCCTCAATTTTTTTCCGGTAGGTCGGCATATCTGTTATATATGCTTCGGGATGGCCGGGTATTCGATAGAAATTACAAAACTTGCAATTAGCAATGCAGACATTGGTCGTATTCACGTTGCGATCGATCTGCCAGGTAACTTTTCCATGCGGCACTTGTTTTTTCCTGAGTTCATCGGCCACGAACATTAATTCTGTAAGTGGTGCATTTTCAAACAGAAAAACGCCTTCTTCTTTTGATAAAAATTCAAAGTTTGAGGCTTTCTTATAGAGCTCTTGTAGTTGCATAATGTAGAAGAACAAAGGTAAAGAAGAGAAAAACATTCAGCTTATTTGCCGTCTATAAATATTTATAGCATTATTGTAATAACTTGTTGTGGATATGCAGCAAAAAGGAAAAACAATTCGTCTATTTGCTGAGACTATTTACATGATCGAATAAAAAGGAGACGTATTTGTTCAATAGAATACTGAAAGTTGAACGGAGCGTCGCAACGATTGCCTACTAGTAATGCGAAAGCCGGGAACACAAATATTGATCTGTTTATTATTAGCCCTCACCCTTTCTGCAAAAGCGCAGGAGCAATTCGTTGAACCTCCTGCAAAGCTTTTAACCAAATTTCATTTCAAACAGCTTTCAGGTGGTGTTGTCATGTTCAATGCTCTGTTTGCAAACTATCCTGATACACTCAATTTCATTTTGGATACCGGCAGCGGTGGCATATCCCTTGATTCGACAACGGTAGAATATTTCAAAATCACTCCTACACCATCAGATATGACGATCCTTGGTATTGCCGGTATTCGCAAAGTAAGTTTTATGTATAATCAAAAGTTGCGCTTGCCTGGCCTCACGGTCGACAGCCTGAATTTCCATATAAACAATTATGATATACTCACACAGGTATATGGAGAAAAGATCGATGGCATAGTTGGCTATTCCGTATTGAGCCGTTATATTTTTAAAGTTGATTATGATAGCTCACGGATTTCCATTTTTTCAAATGGCCGGATGAAATATCCTCGTGGTGGATGGCTATATGAACCAATCCTGCGTACACTGCCTGTACAAACTGCGAGAATAAAAGATGCGGTGGCTACTAATTCACGTTTTTTATTTGATATCGGCGCCGGCCTTTGTATGATGCTGAATAAAGATTTTATCGAAGACAGCAATTTTTTAGACAAGAAAAGGGTACTTCATGCAAAGGAGGCGGAAGGTGTTGGGGGCAAAGTGGATATGCATATGACAGTTATCAAAGAAATGCGAATGGGTCCTTATCGTTTCAGGAACATACCGGTATTTGTCTTTAATGATACATTCAATCTTACATCCTATCCTTACCTGAGTGGTATTATTGGCAATGATATATTGCGACGATTCAACCTGATCCTGAATTATGCAAAACGGGAATTTTATTTCTTACCCAACCATCATTACCAGGAACCATTCGATTACTCTTATTCCGGTATCGAATTATATAATGTGGATGGCAAAGTTATATTGGGTGATGTGGCCATCAATTCTCCGGCTGCTGTTGCAGGCTTGCAGGAAGGGGATGAGCTGATAGGCATTAATAATTTACTTGGGCAACATATACAGACATATAAGACCGCGTTGCAGAATGCGGGAGAAAAAGTAAGAGTAATTATTAGCCGCGATGGTAGATTGATGGAATTCAATTTTAAGATAAAGAGTATTCTTTAGAAACCCCTTCTGCATTAATTGGCCTACTTTTACAAACTTTTTATTACCGGAATTTACTATGATACGATTTGAAAAATTTGTATTGGCAAATGGCTTAAGGGTGATCGTACACCAGGACACATCTACCCCAATGGCTGTAATGAATATAATGTATGATGTGGGAGCAAGAGATGAAGATCCTTCAAGAACGGGGTTTGCTCATTTGTTCGAGCATTTAATGTTTGGCGGCAGCATTAATATTCCCAGCTATGATTCTCCTTTGCAAATGGCGGGTGGTGAGAACAATGCTTATACTTCTAACGACATTACTAATTATTATATTCAATTGCCTGCCGAAAACCTGGAAACTGCTTTTTGGTTAGAGAGTGACCGTATGCTTTCACTTGCTTTTGGTGAAAAAAGTTTGGATGTACAACGAAAAGTCGTTTGTGAAGAATTCAAAGAACATTATCTAAATAAACCTTATGGTGATGTTTGGCATAAAATGCGGGAACTGGCTTATAAGGTTCATCCCTATCGCTGGATGACGATCGGCAAAGAGCTTTCACATATTGAAAATGCAAAGCTTGATGATGTAAAGAATTTTTTCTTTAAACATTATCGCCCTAATAATGCAATACTCGTTATAGCAGGGAATGTAGCTATTGAAAAAGTAAAAGAGCTTACAGAAAAATGGTTTGGTGATATTCCTGCAGGAGAAAAATATATTCGTGATCTTCCGCAAGAGCCTGTGCAAACTGAAGCAAGAAAACTAGAAGTAAAGGCTGAAGTACCACTCGATGCTTTCTATAAATGCTGGCATATTTATCCCCGCAATGACAAAAGATATTATATCGCCGATCTTATTACAGAGGTTTTAAGTGGTGGCGGCTCATCAAGGTTATTTCAATCATTAGTAAAAGAAAAGAAATTGTTCAGCGCAGTTGAATGTTATCATAGTGGAAGTTTGGATGCGGGAACATTAGTGATAGAAGGCAAGCTGGTGAAAGGGATAAAAATGGAAGATGCGGAAAAAGCTGTTGAAATCGAACTGGAAAAAATGAGAACAGAAAAAGTGACTGCTACTGAATTACAAAAGGTAAAGAACAAAGTAGAGAGCCTGATCGCTTTTGAAGATATGAGTCTTACCAATCGTGCTAATAGTCTTGCATTTTATGAATTGTTAGGGGATGCTGAACAAATGAATCATGAGTTGGAAAAATACAATGTTGTTACTGCTGAAGATATATTAAACGAAAGCAGGGTCATTTTCAGACCAGAGAACAGCAATACGCTTTATTATTATTCAAAGAATTGATAAATGGAATTACTTACTATTGACAGGAAAAATGCGCCACCGATCGTTGATGCGGTTAATTTTCATCTTGAGCTCAAACCTTATGAAAAATTCACTCTTGATAATGGTGTGCCCGTTTATGCGATCAATGCCGGTGCGGAGGAAGTGATGATGGTGGAATTGGTTTTTTTTGCCGGTAATAGTTTTGAAGAAAAAAATATAGTTGCTGCCGCCACTAATTTTCTTTTAAAAAATGGCACTTCAAAAAAGAAAGCATTCCAGATCAATGAGCATTTTGAATATTATGGTTCATTTCTGAATCGTGCATGCTATAATGAAACCTCAACAATTACACTTCATTGTCTTAATAAACATATAGGGGAACTATTACCAGTAGTGGAAGAGCTGATCACCGATTCTGTTTTCCCGGAAGAAGAGCTGGCGATCTTTAAGCAAAATCAAAAACAACGCTTAAGTGTCAGTTTGAAAAAAAGTGAATTTGTTGCAGGCCGATTGATCGATTCTTACATATACGGCGAAAAACATCCTTATGGTAAATACAGCAGTCATGCAGAATATGATGCGTTGAACAGGGAAGAGCTGATCTCCTATTATAATAAATATTACAAGCAAGGCAATTGTGCCATTTTTACAGCGGGTAAACTTCCTGTTGGTCTTTTTGAATTTTTAAATAAGCATTTTGGTAAACTTCCACTCGGAAATAATTTTGAAAAACCGCTTTATCAAATTTTATCAACAAAAAAACCTGGCGAGAAATTCCGAATTACCAATGATGAAAATGGTGTGCAGGGTTCCATTCGTATTGCAAGAGAATTTCCCAATCGCCATCATCCGGATTTTTTGAAAGTGATGGTGTTGAATAATATTTTCGGCGGATATTTTGGCTCAAGATTAATGACCAATATCCGGGAAGACAAAGGATATACATACGGAATTCACAGTTTTCTCCAGGATCACATTCAGCAATCAGGATGGTTGGTGAGCACGGAAGCGGGAAAAGATGTTTGTGAGGCTGCGATAACAGAGGTCTATAAAGAAATGAAAAGATTGCAGGATGAGCCGGTAGGTGAAGATGAAATGCAATTGGTAAGAAATTATATGATGGGCAGTATTCTTGGTGATCTTGATGGGCCATTTCATATCATTGCCCGGTGGAAGAATTATATTTTGAATGGTCTTGATGGCAATTATTTTTATAATGCTATTAATACTATCAGAACAGTTTCACCGGAAGAGTTACAACAATTAGCAAAAAAATATTTGAACGCGGATGAATTTTATGAGCTGGTAGTTGTTTAGATTTACTCAAATTATTTTCCAATGAATTTTCTTGTTCGTGTATTTCTTATTGCAGCGGTATCCTTTGCACTTGCTCAATTTCTCGGCGGTGTACATGTCACAGATTTCTGGACAGCTATTGCTTTTGCGGTCATACTTGCACTTATAAATATGTTCATAAGACCATTGTTGATCCTGTTTACCTTGCCTGTCACGATCGTAACATTGGGACTTTTCCTGTTTGTAATTAATGCGCTGGTTGTTTTACTGGCAAGTCGAATTGTAGATGGCTTCAAGATCGACAACTTCTGGTGGGCTTTATTATTCAGCATTATTTTATCAATTATTGCTTCTGCGATTGATAAAAAGGAGAAGCAAGACCGGCAGCGGATTTAACCAGTTTGTTATTCGATCTTCATATTAAATCTTGTTGCTTGTTCACGAATGATCTTCTCCACTTCGCTTTCTAAAGTTTGAGAATTATTTCCTGCTTTTGCTTTTTTAATTTTCTCCTCGGCGATGTATGCTTCTCTTTTTTTGTTTATATCCTGCATCTCTTTTTGTATACCTGCTCTTTCCGTACTTTTTTGATTTACGATCGTTTCAAGTTCTGCTTTGCTTTTCTTTTGTAAACTATCTGGCAGTGTTTTATAATCTATTTTATCCAACGCTTTATTGTCAGCCTCTTTTGCATCCACAAGATCCCAACCACTATTATTGTAGGCCTTTGAATTGGCTTTTGATACAGCCCTGTTTACTCCAACATAGGCGTTAACTGAAGTATTAGCAGCATCCATAGAGCCTTGCAATTGCTTTTTTCCTTTGCCGCCAGCGCCATAATAAATGTAGGTACCATTCAATTTATTGTTCAATGTGATCAACGTGCTGTCATAAGGTGTCGGTATATCCTCAGGTTTTGCATTTGAATTAATATTTGTAAAACTCCCATTGCCACATTCACCCAGCAGGTTCCAATGCAATTTTATCCCTTCCAGCCGATCGCCACAATAAATAGTGTTTACGATCACACCTTTTTTCTTTGCTTCTGTGCAAGCCAGCGTATATGAAACATTACCTTGTAAAAAGTCTTCATTGCCGGAAATAAAGATCACTTTGTAATTTGATGATGCGCTGTCCCACTTCAACTCATTTAACGAGGTATGAATTACATGGCCACAATATTCTTCGCCGCCATTGGTAGTAAGTTGAAATAGTTTTTGTGAAAGACCGTCGAGGTCAGAAGTAAAAGGAGTTATTTGTTTTATATACCCTTTTCGTACATCGTTATTATCTCTTCCGTATTCGTAAAGAGCTATTTCAATTTGCGGAGTTTCACCATTACATTTCGCCTTGCCCATTGTGTTCACCATCGTCCATAACTGAGCCTTTGCCTGTTCAATAAGTCCGTCCATGCTATTGCTTACATCAAGCAGGATAGCCGCCTGGATCTTTGGATTGTTCTTTGATTGCTTTGGAATTTCAATGCTCGTTTCATGATTTGAAGTGGAAGAAAAATTAAGAACGAGGTAGGAAGTAACGAATGCAATGGCAGGTTTAAATAGCAGGTTCATGGCAAAAGTTTTCTATAAGATGCAAAGATTTTTTTGTTTGCATAAAAGCCTAAATTATTTTATCTGTGTTTTAACATTTTAAGATTCCTTACCTCATTATTTTATAGGTTTGCAACATGACTTTCGACCGAAAGGATCTAACAGGTGAGCAACTTATAAGCTTTTATCGTTCATTGCTTTGGCCACGAATGATCGAAGAAAAAATGCTGGTATTATTACGGCAAGGAAAAATTTCAAAATGGTTCAGTGGTATCGGGCAGGAAGCTATTGCGGTCGGAGCTACGCTGGCACTGCAACAAGATGAATGGATCATGCCATTGCATCGTAACCTTGGAGTTTTTACTACCCGAAATATGCCGCTGCATAAATTATTTATGCAATGGCAGGGAGCAAAAGAAGGATACAGCAAAGGAAGAGAAAGAAGTTTCCATTTTGGAAATGCTGCTCATCATATCTGTGGAATGATATCTCACCTGGGGCCTCAGCTGGCTATTGCAGATGGAGTAGCATTAGCGCATAAACTCAGAAATGAAAATAAAGTATCACTAGCCTTTACAGGTGAAGGAGGAACAAGTGAAGGTGATTTTCATGAAGCATTGAATGTTGCTGCTGTTTGGGACCTGCCTGTAATATTTATCATTGAAAACAATGGTTACGGTTTAAGTACTCCCGTTAATGAACAATACCGTTGCATCAGTCTTGTAGATAAAGCAAAGGGATATGGGATGGAAGGAGTAATGATCGATGGCAATAATATTTTAAGTGTATATGATACGATCAAAGGAGTAAGAGAGTATTGCATCAAAAATCAAAAACCATATTTAATTGAATGCATGACATTCCGCATGCGTGGACATGAAGAAGCAAGTGGTACCAAATATGTTCCGCAAGAATTATTTAAAATATGGGAATTAAAAGATCCTGTAAAAAAGTATGAAGAGTATATAAAGTCTATAGGTATTGCTACTGATAAGTATATTGATGAGATCAAAAATGAATTCAAAGAAAAGATAGAGGAAGAATTGGCCATTGGTTTCAATACAAGTGTAGTGATGCCTGATGCAGAAGAAGAGTTAGAAGATGTATTTGCCTTGAAACGCCAGGCGCCAGGTGTGAGAATCGTTGACAACTCAAAACCAACTCATCACTCATCGCTCATTACTCATGACTTTCGTTTGATCGATGCCATAAGTGATGGTCTTCGCCAAAGCATGCAACATCATTCGAATCTTGTACTAATGGGGCAGGATATTGCTGAATATGGAGGAGCATTCAAGATCACCGAAGGTTTTGTAAAAGAATTTGGGAAAGAAAGAGTAAGGAATACGCCATTGTGTGAAAGCGCCATTGTTGGTACTGCATTGGGTTTATCATTGAAAGGATTTAAAAGCATGATGGAAATGCAGTTTGCTGATTTTGTTACTGTAGGTTTTAATCAAATAGTAAACAATCTTGCAAAGATCCATTATCGCTGGGGACAAAATGCAGATTTGGTAGTTCGTATGCCAACAGGTGGTGGAGTTGGTGCGGGGCCATTTCATAGTCAAAGTAATGAAGCGTGGTTCACAAAAGTTCCTGGATTAAAAGTTGTTTATCCTTCCACACCGATCGATGCAAAAGGATTAATGATCGCTGCCATCAATGATCCTAATCCTGTAATGTATTTTGAGCATAAAGCACTGTATCGCTCAGTAAGTGGGCCTGTGCCAGAAGATTATTATGAAATTGAAATTGGCAAAGCAAGACATGTAAGAGAGGGTGATGAAATATCCATTATTACTTACGGCGCAGGTGTTCATTGGGCCGAAGATTATGCGGCCGAACATCCTGAAATTTCAATTGACATACTTGATCTGAGAACTCTTGCGCCGCTTGATTATTTTGCTATCCGCGAAGCCGTGGAAAGAACAGGAAGGGTATTGATCTTACATGAAGACACATTGATCGGTGGCATTGGTGGAGAAATTGCTGCCTGGATCGCAGAAAATTGTTTTGCAATACTTGACGCACCAGTGTTGCGATGTGCTTCGCTGGATACACCTGTTCCATTTAATATTGAACTGGAAAAAAGTTTTCTTGCAAAAGCCAGGTTGGATGAAACAATACAACGATTGATCAGTTATTAAAAGAGCTATTTAATCTGCCTAAAGTTTCCCACTTTTAAGAAATATCCTGCATTTTTTATATTTTACTAAAAATTGAAAACCGTGAACCTCAAAAGCCACCTAACGGTATTTCTTCTTTTACTTGCTACTCAATTATTTTCCCAGGATCTTACACAAACAATTAAAGGAATTGTACTGGATAAGGATAACCGGCGTCCATTAGAAGCAGCTACAATTTCTATTGCTGATGATAGTGTGCATCTAACTGTGATCAGTAAAGCCGATGGCAGTTTTGTGTTATTGCATGTTCCTGTTGGTCGCCGGCAAATTCAATGCAGCTTTATCGGTTATGAAAATTATATCACCGATAATATTATTATCAGCAGCGTAAAAGAATTGGAATTAGTGATCGAAATGGAACAGCAATATCGCCAACAGGAAGCGGTGGAAGTGAAAGCAAAAAGAAATCCCAAACAGCCGGTAAATAAATTATCTGTTGTGAGTACGAGATCTTTTGGTGCAGAAGAAACAAGTCGTTATGCAGCCAGTGTGAATGATCCCAGTCGAATGGCCATGAGTTTCCCAGGTGTTCAACCAGTAAGAGATGCACGAAGTGATATTATTATAAGAGGTAATTCAGCGGCGGGTATGTTGTGGCGACTGGAAGGAATTGATATTCCCAACCCCAATCATTTTGCACGCAAAGGTTCAAGTGGTGGCGGCATTACGATCTTCAGTGCCAACATGCTCGATAATTCAGATTTTTCTTCGGGAGCATTTGCGGCAGAATATGGAGATGCATTATCGGGTGTATTTGATATGCGTTTTCGCAAAGGCAACAATCAAAAAAACCAATACAGTTTTGGAGCAGGATTGATCGGTATCGATTTTTCTGCAGAAGGTCCAATAGAAAAAGGAAGAAGTTCTTTTCTTGTTAACTATAGATACTCTACACTTGGTATTTTAAATTCGATCGGGTTTCATCTTACCGGTGAAAGAGAAAATAATACTTTCCAGGACCTTGCATTTAATCTCAACTTACCATCTAAGAATAATAGATCAGTTATCAATTTCTGGGGTATTGGCGGGTTAAGTAAAGAAGATTATTCAGAAGTAGAAGACCCGGCTGAATGGGATGAATATGATGATTACGCCATTTATGATTTTAAAACCAACATGGGAGCAATTGGCATCGGGCATAGTTTACAAATCGGTAAAAAAAGTTTACTGAAAACATCTGTGGCTTACATGAACCAAAAGATAACTTTTGTTGATGATACATTAAGCACACAAAAAAATCCATATAACGTAAATGATGAGTTGTATAAAAACAAAAGAATTTCAATTGCATCCTACTTCAACACAAAACTCAATTCATCGCTGGTGTGGAAGACAGGAATATTCATCACTAAAGCTAATTATGTTTTTAATCAAAGCCTGTATGATTTTGATGCGAAAGTTTACAAACCAGATATCATTGATGGCGATGGGAGCTCGTGGCTAATCCAGCCCTATACACAGTTTAACTGGAAGCTTAGTAAAAAACTTACGTTCAATGCCGGGCTTCATTTCATGTACTTGGCGCTTAACCAAACGAATTCAATAGAGCCAAGATTTAGTTTACAATACCGGGTAAACACAAATCATGTGCTAAGTATTGCCGCCGGTAAACATGGAAAAATTTTACCGCTCGGCTCCTATTTCTACAAAGCACCGAATGGTTCATTTCCCAATATGGATCTTGACATCATGAGTTCAAATCACTTTGTTGCCGCATGGGATTGGTTAATGAATAAAAGCTGGCGTCTGCATCTCGAAGGTTACTTACAACAATTAACTGATATTCCAATTGTGAATGATGCCAGTCGTACTTTCTGGCTCTTGAATATGCAGGATGGTTATGCGAATGAAGCACTCGTTAGTAAAGGAAAAGGGCAAAACATTGGTGTCGATCTGACACTGGAAAAATTTTTCGCAAAAGGGTGGTTCATGCTAACAGGATTTTCAATTTTCTATTCAACTTATGAGCCATTGAATGGGGAATCATACAATACACAATATAATAGCATCACCAATGGAAATATTACACTTGGCAAAGAATGGAAATGGAAAAAGAATAAAACATTTACTGCTGGTAGTAAAATGTTATATAATGGAGGCATGCCGATCACACCAATTCTTGCCAGTGCACCGGTTAATTCAAGAGATCCGGTATTGGATGAATCAAAACCTTATAGCCAGCATGTGCCTGCTTATTTCAGAATGGATGTACGTCTTGCGTTACGCAAAGACAAAAAGAAAACATCCTCTACACTGGCATTGGATATACAAAATCTATTGGGTATAGAAAATACTGATGCGTTGGCTTATGATTATGATCCTAAAACTCATCAATGGGGTTATAACAAACTTTCCGGTTTTGTTCCGGTGATAAGTTACCAGGTAAATTTTTAAATTCATTTACTGAGAAATAATGAGTCCATCTTTTCCAGTGTGAGAGGGGTAGTGTACTTTCATTATTGAGTATTTTTAATGATATTCCTTTTTTATCGCTTCTATAAGTTGCTCTGCTTTTATTCTTGCTGTTCTGATATCATGTATGATCACCCTATAATTTCTTGAAGAATTGTAAGCCCAATTCTTCAATTCAAATAGCACTTCCTTATCATAAGTATATAAAGGATAGTTGTTGTTTAGGAAACTGTCTTGTTGGGCGCCTGGCAAAAACCCCGCTGTTGTTGAATCTCTTGTAAGATGAGGATTGCCATCAAGAATATTAAAATAATCCTGATAAAAAACTTTCTGGACCAGGTTCCAATTCTGCGTCTTTTCGGGCTCGTATTTATTTTGAAGCATTGTAATAACTCTTATCGATTCCTCATAGTCAAGAATTTTCCTTACCAAAGAAGTGTTCTGTAGATAGCGTAAGGAACCTGAATTTTTTAACTGCTGTAAAGTAGCGTCTCTCGATATCACACTCCAGCGCCAACCGGACCAGTATTCGTAATAATATATTTTCCCGCCCGGAATTTTTCGTATGTCCTGCGAATTCAGGACTACGGCAAGACTATCTCCGGCTGCAATTATTTTGCTTAATACACGTTCCGCTCTGTTAAACTCCGCAATGTCAGTCTTGAGATCATCTGTTAGCAAATGTGCATATTCGTTAGCTCTTATTCTCTCCACATAATGCTCTCTTTGATTCTCCACAAAAAAACCCAAGGTTACGGCAAGAAACAGCATAAAAAACTCCCAGAAATAATGTGTCCATTTTTTTCTTGAGGTGTGAGAGTGGTGGTGTACTTCCATAAATGTATTGTTTAATCAAACCTGTATTCCTGTTTAATGATTTCAATAAGGCTTTTTGCACGACTTTGAAGTGTACTGCCCATCCTGATATAAAATTTAACTGTAGCGGAATAATAATGATAATTCAGCGAGACAGCATTTATATCTTTTGGATCAGCAGAAAGCAAATCCGGATCTACAACTGGTTTGTTGATAACTGTTTTTTGACCGCCCAAAGAAGCAGCACCTATAATTTTTGTGCTGATCATTTGCTGAAAAACATAACTGTCAAAAAACCGGGCATTTCCTTTGTGAATTTCATCAAGTTTGAGTCGTAGCAGGTCGATTTGATTTGCCAGCCACTGAAAGGATACATAATAAGCACCAATACTATCCAGCAAATCTTTGTTTTTTATATACCGGAGCAATCCTGCACTCTTAAGCTGATCATAAGACTTTGAGTTGGTATAATAATAACCAACGTTGGCAGTAACAGTTCTTGCCGCATAATAAATCTGGGTGGTATTTTTAATATCCGAGTGTAATAATTCAATTAATGTATCAGCCATCTCTGCTCCAAACATATTGCGGTCTGTTACCGAATCAAAAAGAGTGATATCTGATTGAAGATCGGATAACATAGAATTCAACTGTGTCCTTACTTCTTTTTTGTGAAGAATGACTTCCCGGGTGTTTTCAGCATAAAATCCCAATGATACGGCAAGGAACAACATTAAAAACTCCCAGAAATAATGTGTCCATTTTTTTCTTGGCGTATGAGTATGTGCATGTACTTCCATGTTTGTTTAATTAAGATGATATTCTTTTTTCAATAGTTCGATCAAGGATATTGCTTTCTTTTTAAGATCATTATCAAAAATGATTTGTCTTAACATTGCTTCGTTATAGTTGCTAAGACAGCTAAATACATGTTCTTTATCAATCGGATCATTCGTTAGCCAATAGTTATTTTTCACAACCGTTGTCCTGTTGTTTGTCCATGACGTGATACCGGCATCCTGGTACATTCTTTTTATACTCCATACTTTAATTATTTCATCAATATATTTTTTTTGTGCGTCTGATATATTGGTCTCTTCTCCGGTAACATCTTTGACTGAAGCATCATAGCTGATGATCCCTTTTGCGGCCGCTTCATTCCGTATCAGCCGCAACCCTCCTGAGTTTTTAAGTTGCTGTATGGTTCTGTCGGTTGGAAAAAAATCCGGATAGCCCGCCCTATATGAACGAATGAAAAACTCCGCCCACCTGGAATCGTATTTGGCAGCACCTTCATCGAAGTTTCGTATAACATTGTCAAGTTCCGATGATTTTTGTTTCAGTCCATCCATAATATCATTCAGATTTGACGTGTCGGTTTCCAGGTCATCTATCATTGACCTGATATATTGCTTCTCCCGCTGATGCTCTACATAGTGTTCCCGCTGGTTTTCTACAAAAAAGCCAAGTGTTACTGCCATGAACAGCATAAAAAATTCCCAGAAATAATGTGTCCATTTTTTTCGTGCAGTATGTGAATGTGTATGTACTTCCATAAACCTATTTAAATCTTTTCTATTTATCTTTTGTTATCCAAAAACTTTCTCCCCGCATCTGGCACCAGGCTTTTTCTGTTATTCCCTTTTCATTCTTTACAAAAAGTACATTCAATCCCATTGATGAAAAATAATCAGGAGCATCTTTATATAAATGAAAAAAGTTGCGGGTATCACGACCATCCCAAACAAAATACAGGATATTATTTTTTTGCGAGATAACTAATTTTTTTCCTGCCGCATCAGAATAACTTCCTTCCAGCAAACTATACTCGCCACTTCTGTCTTTTGCAATTGGTAAAGCACAATGCGAAATGCTGTCAATTTCATTTATCAATGCATTGGCAAAAGCCTTCAGGCCTTTTTTGCCTTTATCTTTTGTACCCAGTGCAGCATAGCCATTAATGCCGCTGGTGTTAAGTACTCCTCCTTCTATGGGAATCGGTGTCATCCCGCCTCTTTTATCTTTTATGCTTGAATCATTCACAGCTTTACGCATATCAACAAGATCACCACGAAGAAAAATTACATTGGATGTTTCCATTTCATCTGCATGACCACTGAACTCTTTTGTACGGAACGGCGCATCTGCCTGGTCAAATGCCGGACGATCATAACGACTATAATATAATAGTATGCCTTCTTCTGCTAATGTCTTTGCAGCAGTTTCTAAAGTAGGTGTGGTGCTTACACCGACATTAATTATATAAAATCGTTTTGGACCATAAGCCGCCAAACTTCTTACTATTTGCACCACCATATCAGTTGCTGTTCTGAAATTGATACTGGTTGAGCCGGGATATTTTAAGAATGCCGGATAAAAACCATAGTTGACAACCGGTGTGATGATCACATTTCTTTGCAGCGCTACCATTTTTGCCAGCCCTTCGGCTTGTATAAAATCAGTTGACAATGGTAAATGCGGACCATGTTCTTTTGCTCCTGCACCCAAAGGAATTACCACCACATCGTTTTCATCAAGTAGGTCTTTTGCGGTTGTCCAACTGATGTCTTCAAGATAAACTGCTTTATTGGATGGGTTTCTTTTTTGAGAAAAACCAACAAGAGAAAACCCAATTGATACAAGGAGCAATATTTTTTTCATAAAAATCTATTTAGATAAACTTTTTACAAAAGCTTCTTCCAGTTCTGCGGCAGAACTCCACAGCAAGGATTCATTCACCAATAAATTCAGATCATTAGGTGCTGTTTTACCTATTGCACGGGCAATTACTCCTTTGTTCTTTAAATTTTCAACAAATGATTCTGCAGGCATATCTTTTACAGTGAGCCGGAAAATATTTGTACCGGAAGGAATACGCTGAATAGTAAAGCGACTGTTGTTTGAAAGTTTTTTGATCAGCTCTTCCGATACAGTAACCGCTTTTGCATACCGTTCAGAAAATCCATCTGCATAATGATCAGCTACTGCGGCAAATGCCCACGACTGGTGAAGCCCTGAGCCAAACATGCGACGTGTATGATACATAGGAGCGATCAGCTCTTTTGGTCCCGCAAGTATTGCACCGCATGCTGCATTGAAATATTTATAAAGAGAAACATAAACAGTATCGAACAAAGAAGCATAATCGGTCACCGGTATTTTTGAATATGCTGATGCCAAAAATATTCTTGCACCATCTAAATGCATTTTAATTTCATTTGCTTTTGCATATTTTGAAATTTCCTTCATCTGATCGTATGCAAATACTTCTCCCACCTTCCTTCTTACTGGTGATTCAATTGAAATAACACCAACCTTCGATGCCACACGACCCGACTCTGTTCTCTTAACCACGGCATCTACTTCATCAATAGTAAAAGTTGCTTTACCTGCCGATAATGGAATAAGATTAAGATTGCTTAGTACTTGTGAGCTATCACCCGTATCATTATATACATGACTTTCCTGCTGTACTATTACTCTTTTATTTAATCCACTAAGCGATCGTATCGCTAAATGATTTGCCAATGTACCCGTGGGCATAAATACTGCGGCTTCTTTACCAAGCAGCTTTGCAAATTTTATTTCAAGTTTTTCTACATGTCCGCCTAGCGAATAAAAGTCTGCTTCCGTCTGGTCGTTTTCTAAAAGCTTTACCAGTAATTCCGAATATTCTTTTGGAGTAAGATTCAATCCATCAGATGTAAGATCAGCTAATTTTTTTTTATCATCAGTTGATTTTCCAGCACCAAATGCAGACAGGTTGATAACCGGTAATAATGCAGTAGCGGCAGCGGTCTTTAAAAAATTTCTCCGAAACAGTTGTTTTCTCATTTCAATAAGTTTTTATTACTGATTCAAACAATTTTTTAGAATTATAACCAACGCCGTTTTCAAAAACAAACTGCGCTTTACGAATATCACTGATGTTCTTTGATGGGTCTCCATTAATAATAAGCAGGTTAGCATTTTTACCTGTCTCTATCGTTCCAATTGTTTTATCAAACCCCAAAGCAATACTGCCATTAAGCGTGCCATCGATCAGCAACCCATTTTTGAAAACAGTAATGGAGTCGTTGTACTCGATATACTTTTTTGTTTCATCGCTGAATTTTATTTGCGAAAAAACAGGAACTGCGAAAAAGTATCCAACGATAATAAGTAACAATGATTTTTGCATGATAGTAAGTTGAGTGTAGTTGTGAAATGTATTGAGAGTAGTTTTTAAGTTCGTTTTATAAGTGTTGAATGCAGGTGCTTTACTTTCCACTGTTTTTTCTCTTTAATTAAAACCACTGTCTCCAGCCATTGGGCGGTTGACTGTTTACCATCCCTTGTCACTACTGACTGAAGATAGTAAGTGACACAAGCCATCGTTTTATCAATAGTTGTATTAATAAAATCAAAACTATTGGTACGCTTAGAATCTGCCGATTTGTTTGAAGTGATCGCTTTCAGGGTAAGTGTATCTATATTCCATACCTGTCCATATTCGTAAAATGTTACATCAGCTGTGCAAGAGTTTTTCAAGCCAATGGAATCCCGGTTTGATAATGCGTCAAATAGTTTTATAACTGTTTGCTGTACTTCCTGCTGGCCTGTTGATAGTTGTTCCTGCGCCATCAGAATAGCTGAAATGGAAAAAGCAATAAGCAGTAGTGATATTTTTTTCATTCTTTTATTCTTTATCCAATTTCAAAATAGTTTGTAACAACACATTGGCTCCATTTGCCATATCGGTTGCTGTTGAAAATTCTTTGGGTGAATGACTGATGCCGCCCACACTGGGAATAAATATCATGGCGGCCGGCGCAATAGTCGCTATATGCTGCGAATCGTGACCAGCGCCGCTTTGCATAAACTTTGTTGACAAGCCTAAAGCTTTTGCCGATGCGTTGATGGTTTGCTGCAATGCTTTATTGGTTAATGCAGGCCTGGATTCATTCGGCTGACGTAAAAAACTGATAGTTGTTTTAAATTCCTTTGCAATAGTGGCTGACCGCTTTTCAATTTCGCTAAAAAGCATTTCAATTTTTTCGCTTGATAGATCTCTTATCTCTAAACCCAAGACTCCTTTGCCGGGAATAACATTGTAAGCACCGGGTGTGACGGCGATCTTACCAACAGTACCTACCTGGTTACCTTTTACACTGTTGATGACCTCATTTACAGTAAGGATGAATTTTGATGCTGCCAGCAATGCATCCTGCCGCATATTCATAGGAGTAGAGCCGGCATGATTGGCAAATCCCTCTACAGTAACCTCCCAATGCACAATACCCACTATACCTTCCACCACACCAACCTGTATTTTTTCTTTTTCTAAAATACCACCCTGTTCAATATGCAATTCAACCCAGGCATGGAAGTCTCCTTTTTTCCGAATGCAGGATTGAATATTGTCCGGGTTGCCACCAATGGCTTTTATTCCTTCCGCCATGGTCAATCCGCTTTGGCTTTTCTGCTGCAATCCATCGCTGGTAAGTTCACCTACCATCCCCTTGCTGCCGATAGTGCCACCTTCTTCATTGCCAAAAATGATCACTTCTAACGGATGTTCTGTAACAACGTTGTTTTCATTCAGTATCTCTATTAATTCCAAGGCACTTATTGAACCTAATGTACCATCATAGTTACCACCGTCGGGTACCATATCAATATGCGAACCAAAACCTATGGGTTTGAGTGATGGATTTTTTCCTTTGCGTTTGCCAATGATGTTGCCTGCTGCATCAATGGTTGGTTCAAGCCCTGCTTTTTTCATCAAGTCCATAAACCATGCCCGCCCTTCGATGTCGCCTTTTGTATAAGCAACCCTGTAGCCATGGCCGTTTACATCACGGCCAAATTTTGCCAGTTCAAAGATCCGACTTTCGATACGCTGTGCGTTCACAGCTAAACCAGCTCCTGATTTTTTAGTGTTGGAAAGTAATGAACCAAACACTCCTATGCCGATAATGGTGAATGATGATTCTTTAACAAAGGTTCTGCGTTGCATAAATCAATTTATTTCAGGTGATATTCTTTTTTGATCAATGAAATTAGATCTGCGGCCAGGCGGTTTAATTCCCTTGCTTTTTTTACCTGGTTCATGTCAACTTTTTTCAGGTATTGGGCTTGAATAATTAAATCATTAATAGCTGCTGCATTAGGATTAAATAATGAGGGGTTGTTGTCAGGTTTTTTAATTATGTCATAATTGTCAACCATGCTGTTAAAGATGATTCCATTAAAAACCGCGCCGGCAACTCTTCTGATTTCCATTCTTTGTTGTTGCTCCTGTGTTAACAAAAAAACAAGTGACCTCATTTTTTGATCATAATTCATTATACTGTTTGAAACTACGGTATTATGAACAAGGCGAAGTGCCCCTGAATTTTTTAATTGTAGAATAGTACGGTCGTTTGGAAAAAAGTCAATGTTCAATGTGAGGCTACGGCCATAGTAATAAATGTCATTAAGCTTTGTGGAGTAATCAGCAGAAGAAAGTAAAAAAATTAAAGAATCAATTACAACCACACGCCTGGTTCTTGCAAGACCGTTCGCGGATAATTGTGCAGTATCAGATTTTAAATCTTCAAGCATCGTATTCATATATGCCTTTTCCTTGTCTTTCTCTATCTTATGCTCCAGCTGATACTCTGCCAAAAATCCGCAAAACACAGCAAGGAATAACATAAGAAACTCCCAGAAATAGTGTGTCCATTTTTTTCTTGGAGTATGGGTGTGTGCATGTACTTCCATCTTGTATGTTTAATTTTTGACTGCTTCTTTTTTTGCCTCTTTTGGAAAATCCAATATCAACCGATCAAGAAGTTTATGGCCACTTTCAAGAGCCGGGGTATTGTATATTATATTATTATTTCTTCTTATTGCATTAAGGAATTCCAGGTCATTAATAAAATCATCTTTATTAAACTGGCTTAAATTCCTGATCATAAAGTCTGATTCTTTGGCTGTTTCCGAATTTAGGAGCGTCATAGCAAATTGATCAAAATATTTTCTGCTGGTTTCATCTATTGCTTTGTCCATTATATTAAGTTCTCTTGATTGCCGGTCTTTTACCAACTGCATATCGATAACATATTGTTGCAGAAGAAATACAAGTTTTTGATCTTTAAAATATCTCAGGTAGCCGGAGTTTTTTAATTGATCGATTGTCGTATTTCTGTTTTGAAATTCCTGCCTCCGGATATAACGCCGGTAAAGAGAGTATAATTTGCGGGAGCCCAGTTTCCATTCATTAACCTCCATAATTGTTTTAATGGTATCGAGAATCTTACTTTGATCTTTCCTGAGATTTATTAATGTGTTCAGGCTGGCAGTATCTTGCCTGATATCCTGTACCAATGGAATAACCAACTCATGTGCACGGTGTGATTCTATATATTGTTCACGAATGTTTTCCACAACAAAGCCAAGTGTAACAGCCAGGAATAACATTAAAAATTCCCAGAGATAATGCGTCCATTTTTTTCTTGAAGTGTGTGTATGCGCATGTACTTCCATAAAAATTATTTCAGGCGATACTCTTTTTTTATCCGCTCTATCAGATTTTCTGCTGTCTTGCACCTTTCCATTCCCCAATTCTGCGCAAAAGAAAATGTACCATAGAGATATTGAGCCCTTGTAAGAACTTCATTTATTGCCACCGGATCGTCTGTCAGTAACTTTACCGGTTCACCTTCGGGTTCCTTTCGTTCTTTTAAGATCTTCAATAAAATAGCAGCATCGAACAGTTTATTCATTGAAAGAAAATATTCATCAGTTCTTGTGGTGATCCTGCTATTTTGATTATTGATCTGTTTTAATGAATTATAATAATAGGAAACACTGTCACCTATTTCCTGGCTATGTATCAACCGAAGCTGTCCAGAAGACTTCATTTGGTCATACGTCCGCTCATTGGCGAACAATACATCACCTCGCATTGTCAATATTCTGGCAAGAAAATAGATCCTGTTTGTTTTTGATTTTCGTTCAGGACTTTTTAACAAGTAAGTAAGCGAATCTATAGCTTTGAATACAGTGATATTGGTCCTTGCGTAACTTTTATACGCTGCAGTATCTGCTTTCAGATCCTCTACCATATTTTTCATATACACCTTTTCCCTGTCTTTTTCTATGATATGCTCCAACTGATACTCTGCCAAAAAACCACAGAACACTGCAAGAAACAGCATTAAGAACTCCCAGAGATAATGTGTCCATTTTTTTCTTGGTGTATGAGAGTGGGCATGTACTTCCATATTCTCTATTTGATTGGTCAATATTCCAGCCGTTTAATTTTTTTCATTTGCTTTTAAAACCCGTAAAAGATTTCCGCCAAGGATTTTATTGATCTCTTTTTTGCTATAACCTTTTTCTACCAGTGCTTTTGTAATTAAAGGATAAGCAGTAACATCATCCAATTGCTTTGGCGTAACATTAATACCATCATAATCGGAACCCAGGCCAACGTAATCCACTCCCACCAGTTTAACAATGTAGTCAATATGCTGAATAAGCATTGACACAGGTGGACGGACGCTATCAATTTCTTCAAAATATTTATGTTCCAGGTAGTCCTCCGCATAAAAATCATCCAGGCCGCTTTTGAGCAATGAATCCAACTCTGCTTTATGTTTTTGAAAAAACAACAACTCTCTTTTTCCAAAACTGCTGTCAATAAACCCCGGGTTAAAATTCAATTGGATCACTCCTCCGTTTTTGGCGATCGCTTTTATCTGATCGTCTTTTAAATTGCGCCGGTGCGGAGTTAAATTATACACGCAACTATGTGATGCAATGATTGGCTTGGCGCTTAACTCTATCACATCCCAGAATGTTTGTTCACCGGCGTGGCTCACATCTATCATCATTCCGAGTTCATTCATTCGCTTTACTACCTGTTTGCCAGAATCGGTAAGACCTTTGTGTGGCAACTCAGTTTTTGATGTTTCATCGGCAGCACTTGTGGCCCAGGAGGGAGCTGTATTATGTGTTAAAGTTAAATACCTGGCACCACGTTTGTACAATGCGTTTAATTTATTGAGATCATCTTCTATCATGTGACCGCCTTCCACCCCAAACAAGGCTGCAATCTTATGTTGCTGTACTACTTTTAACAGTTCGGCATAATTAGCAACTTTCACAATTTTATCTGGGTTGCGTGCAACAACAGCGTCCAGGCTGTCCATTTCCCTGTTAGCAAAGGCATATGAGTTTTTCAAACCGCCGTCACAGTACACAGAAAACAATTGCACATCCAATCCGCCTTTTTTCCAGCGGGCTAAATCACTGTGTGTTTTCCCTGTAAGATCCCGGTCAAACACTACTCCAATATCTGCGGCCTTCATCAGTATATCATTATGTGTATCCACCACGATCGCCTTCGCATGAATTTTTTGATAGGATTGTGCGCCAACCTCCTGCATGCAGAACATTACAGGAAATAACATTAAGAACTCCGGGAAATAATGGACCCATTTTTTTCTTGCAGTGTGTGAGTGATGGTGTACTTCCATAAAATTTATTTCAAGTGATATTCTTTTTTCAGAAGCCCGACGAGGTTGGTCGCTTTTTCCAACAAACTTCTTGCGTTTTTTCGCATGGTCTTATTGAATACGTTCAGCATATGGATCCTGTAATTAAGCCGGTATCTGGAATCTTCCGTCAAGCGGAGTGCAGGATTGTAGCTGATGCGGTTTACATTGTTATCTTCATCCCGCATATCGTTCAATACCACTCCGTCAAAAGATCCTTCCGCGATATTCCGGTAAGTTCGCATAATTTCTTCTTCATCACCGGTGCCCCATGAAAAGGCCCTGACTGACACATCATATGAAATAATGCTGTCGCTGATGTAGGATTTCTGGACCAACCGCAGATTACCCGCATTTTTTAATTGTTGCATGGCCCCGTCCACCGGCGTAAAACGAAAGGCTACCGCCCGGGTGGCAAATGAGTTATAATAATACAGGTCGTTGCTGTGCTCAAGAAAATCTTTACTGTTTAATAGTATAATGAATGAATCGAGCAGCAGGGCCCGTTCATTTCTTAGTTGAATAATCGTTTGCAACCGGCTGATATCTGCCCCCAGGTCGCTGGCCAGTGCCTGGATATATTTTTGTTCACGTTGATGCTCCACATAATGTTCCCGTTGATTTTCTACAAAAAACCCGAGTGTGACAGCCATAAATAACATAAAAAACTCCCAGAAATAATGTGTCCATTTTTTTCTTTCAGTATGGGAGTGTGCATGAACTTCCATTTTTTCTAATTTTTAAAGTGATATTCATTCTGTAAATACGTGATCAATGAACTGGCCTCGTCAAATAGATGCCTGGCCTGGATGCTCGTCACTCTTTTGGTACTATACATAATGTGATAACGTGTACAGAAACGGTTGATAACAGTAGGGTCATCACTAAGCAGTTTATAATGGTCATCAGGATGGTTAGGGGGAAGTAGATTGGGCGATTTCATTATTTCCTGCAAAAGTGCAGCGTCAAATAACTCTTCAAAGGCAATAAAAAGATCCCGGCGATTTTGAAATTGATTAGGTACAAAGCCTGTTTCAAGGAACTTATTATTCTGGTAATAGGTGCCAATTTTATTTTGTGTAAGCGGGTTGCGGATAAGCCGAAGACCACCGGAACCTTTCAATTGTTCAAAAGTTTTATTTTGAATTACCAGGTCAACGTCTGATATAGGGATTGTTCTTGCCATATAATAGATTTTCCTGGCCGAAGCATTTCTTTCATTTCCCTTAAGCAAACCAATCAGCGTATCGATCTTTTCATTGGCCCCCGTATTAATTCTGATCAGCCGGTTAAAAGATGAAGTATCTTCTTTCAGATCTTCTATCATAGAATGAACATATTCTTTTTCCCTTTTATGTTCTATAAAATGCTCACGTTGATTCTCTACAATAAAACCAAGTGTAACTGCCAGGAACAACATAAAAAACTCCCAGAAATAATGTGTCCATTTTTTTCTTGCTGTATGTGTGTGTGCATGTACCTCCATAGAATTTATTTCAGATGATATTCTTTTTTTAAAAAAACGATCAGCCCGTCACCTTTTTCTTTAAAGCCTGCCAGGGCTTCAACAAACCCTTTTATTGTTTCCCTGTATTTATATAATAGGTTATATAATTCCTCCATGTTGCCGGCATCAGTATTAAACCAAAAATTTTTTTTCCCTCCCAGTGTACGTGCAGTTAAGTTGACAGAGCCGGACTCGATCATTTTTCTATAGCTTAACATCTTATTTGTAAGATCATCAATGGTTTTATAATAATGTATGATGCCGGTTTCCTCCACTGACACATCTTTTGCCAGTGCATCATAGACAACTATACTGTCAACAGCAGTTTTATTTCTTATTAATCGAAGCCCGCCTGCGTTCCTGAGCTGTTGCATTGTATGATCTGTATAACTGAAATCAGGAAAACCATAGATAATCCTGCTATAGCTTTCCGCGGCCGCTGTTGATTCATTCTTTGCAAACTCGTTGAAATTGACAAGCACCGAATCACAATGAGACTGGATCATATCATACCGCGAAGTCAAAAAGGTTACATGGGCGATATCTTTCTCAATATCCTGAGTCAATGAACGGATATATTGCTTTTCCCGTTTGTGTTCTATCATATGCTCCCGCTGATTCTCTGCCAAAAAACCACAGAACACAGCAAGGAACAACATTAAAAACTCCCAGAAATAATGAGTCCATTTTTTTCGTGGTGTATGAGCATGTGCATGTACTTCCATAAAAAATTATTTCAGGTGATATGTCTTTCGTAATTCATCGATCAGCTCTAATGCCTCTTTCTCATGTATTTCAATTCCAGCTATTTCAACTTCATGTCTTTTCCGCATCATCATAATAATATTTTTCCACTGGTTGATGGTCGCCCTATCAGGTTCCTTCATGAAAACAGAACCATCTTTATAAAGTTCTTTCCTCTTTAATGCATCTATAAAATCTGTATTGAGCGTATTAATAATGAATGGCGTAATCACATCATTCAGAAAATTCAAGTATGAATTTTTTACCAAAAGCAGCCTGTTTGCATCGGATTCATAACGTGTCAACATTTTAATAAGATCCTGTTTGAAATAACGAAGAGACCCAGAGTTCTTCATTTGTTCATAGTTACCCATTTGCGGATCAAAATAATTAAATTCAAAAAGACCAGAGACACCATTGATTTGTAAAATGGTATCATTCTGAAAAGAACGGGGTTTCTTTAATTCAGATAGCACCATATCAGCAGACTGAAAAAAACTCTCAATCGTTTTTCTGTTTAAATGTATTTCTGCTGTATCTCCCTGTAAATCTTCAATAATAGAAGCTGCAAATTTTTTAGCCCTTTGATTTTCGATGTAATGCTCCCGCTGATTCTCTGCCAAAAAACCACAGAAGACAGCAAGGAATAACATTAAAAACTCCCAGAAATAATGGGTCCATTTCTTTCTTTCGGTATGTGTATGTGCATGTACTTCCATAAATTTTATTTCAAATTGTATTTCTCCTGTATCAGGGGTATCAACTGGTTTATTGAACGGCCAATACTATCGTAGGCCCATTTCATATTAGTATAGTCTTTGCGAAGAGCAAGCAATGAATTTTTAAACTCAAACATCAATGACGAATATTTTTCCGCCGCCAATGGTATCTTGTTTTTATTCATCATACTATCAATCCACCTGTTTGCGGAAGCCGGAGGGGGTACATGTTTATAATGCCGGTAGATTTCATTAATGATTTCCTGTGCAAAAACTTTGTTACGTATCGCTACTGAATTTAAGTAAAGCTGGTTATGCTGGCTTTCAATTTTTACAGCAGGGTCCCTGTTCAGCTTGTCGTACAGAATAAGTCTGCTGGCTACTTCCTTATTTCTGATCAGCCTGAACCCTCCTGAATTTTTGAGCTGCGATATTGTTCTGTCATTGTATCCAAAACTATAATAATTTAAAGCATTACTCAGGTGCCTGTATGCTTTGGCGAGGTCTTCATTCCTGGGCGAAAACTGAATTGCATCTGAAACAGAATCAATGCTGTTGTTTATATTGTCCCAATAGCTATTGGCTATGGCAAGATCCGTAGTATCAGTTTTTAAATCTTCCAGCATGGTTATCATATACTGCTTCTCTCGCTGATTTTCTATTACATGTTCCAATTGATATTCTGCTAAAAATCCGCAGAACACAGCAAGGAACAACATGAGAAACTCCCAGAAATAATGTGTCCATTTTTTTCTTGGCGTATGTGTGTGTGCATGTACTTCCATAAACTATTCTTGGATATGATATTTTTGACTAAGCAGTTTTAACACAGCAGTTGCCCGCCTTTTCAGGTCATTGTAGCGGAAAGTTGAATTTGAAAAATAAAATTTTTTCAAGGCACACCAGTTCGCATATTCTTTCAATCGCACAGGTTCAGTGGTCAGCAGTTGCCTGTTCCCGAAAAAATTAGTGTCGGCGATCTTCATTAGCGCATCAGTGGATACCCCGCCGGACTGAATAAAACTGATCATGGGATTGATATCTATGATTTGCATCTGGTTTTTACGGAACTCAATATTTATATTAGTCGCAGACAGAGAAAAATCCTTGAAAAGCTGTACGTTATTGTTATATGCTTTTATTGAATCTGCAAGCGGATTATTTTTGAAATACCGGAGCGACCCGGAATTTAATAACTGCTGAAGTGTGGATTCATCAGGTGTTGACAATGGATAGATAAAAGCATAAACACTTAAACTATAAACAGAGGCCGTATTTTCACGTATTTGTTTTGCATTGCCGAGTAAACCAATTAATGTGTCAATCTTTCTTATACAAATCTTCAACCTCTCTGCGTCCAAATTAAAAATAGCCGTATCCGCAACCAAGTCCCTGTGAAGCGATAAGGCAAAATCCTTTGCTCTTTGCTTCTCTATATAATGCTCCAGTTGATACTCTGCTAAAAATCCACAGAACACAGCAAGGAATAACATAAGAAACTCCCAGAAATAATGTGTCCATTTTTTTCTTGGCGTATGTGCATGTGCATGTACTTCCATAAAAAATTATTGAATATCGTATTCCTTTTTTAGTGTATTAATGACTTTCACTGCTTCTTGTTCCATCTCTTGCAAACGGTTTACATATTGCATCATCACGCCCTTAAACAAAATTGCATTGTTCTCCAGTTCGAGCATTTTTGTTTTATCAGGGCTCAATAGTTTGGCAGAGGCAAATCCAACCTGTAGATCTTTATTTCCCCAAAACTCTAAAAAGTTCATCATTTTGGCTGAAGACTGGCTTACTGCAGTTAAATACATTTCATAATAAGTTTGCTGGTTAATAAGTCTTTTGCCGCAATTGTCGTAACCATTTATAATTACTGCTGCATTCTTTTTTCGGATCAGCCTCATCCCTCCTGAATTCTTCAACTGAAACAAGGTGCGATCGGTAGGGTAAACAAGGTCTGGGCGAAAAACACAGCGGCGATGAGCCTGGTACAATCTTGTAATTTCCTGTTGCGTTCCTTTAAAACTATTACAAATACTAGCCATACTATCAGCAAAATCTATTCGCTCCTGATTTGCAGGGATGGCTTCATGAATATTTGCCGTGTCAATTTCAGCGTCTTCGATCATGGATAAAATAAATTCTTTCTCTCTGTGCCGTTCAATAGTTTGTTCTAACTTATATTCTGCAAGAAATCCACAGAATACGGCAAGGAACAACATGAGGAACTCCCAGAAATAATGTGTCCATTTTTTTCTTGCCGTATGTGTATGTGCATGTACTTCCATAATAATTTATTTCAAATGATACTTATCTGTATAAAATTCTATTAATCTTACTGCTCTTCCCTGAAGCCGGATAATTAACCATCGCATGTAGCTGCAGACGCCCCGGTACATCAGCACTTCATTAAAAAAACGGTTAAGTAAATCTTTGTCTTTCGTAACTACTTCTAGTTTTTCAGGCGGGGCAAATAATTTACCCTCCAACCCAAAAGTTGTATCTATTACTTCTGAAAAAGCAATAACAGCGTTGCGGGTATTTCTTACCTGGATTGCTTTTTCCTGCATAGAGGTACTCTCTGCCTTTAACACATATCGTAAAAAAGCATCGTATTTAATAATACTATCCGCATCATCTTCTTCCAGCAAGCGAAGTCCCCCTGCATTTTTCAGTTGTTGTAAAGTTCTGTCGGTATAAATCAAATCAGGGAAACCGTTTGTTGCATCAAAAATATTTTTTAGACAATCCGTTGGATTTTGATTATGGATGATTGAATCATAACATGAATACAGGGGAACCAGTTTGGCCTCCAGCTTCTGGTAGTAACTTATTGTACCGGAAAATCTTGTCGTATCAATTTTAAGATCTTCCACAAAAGATTTTATGTATTGCTTTGCCCTTTTGTGTTCGATATAATGCTCCCGTTGGTTTTCTACAAAAAAACCTGCAGTTACCGCAAGGAACAGCATAAAGAATTCCCAGAAATAATGGGTCCATTTTTTTCGTGCTGTATGTGTGTGTGCATGTACTTCCATAAAAGCTAAATTCTATTAAAGCGATTTTAAAAATGCTATCAATGCTTTTTTATCTTCTGCATTTAATCCCAATCCGAAACTATGTCCCTTAACAGCAAATGGTTTATCTACATTCGGATTAAACCCCGATGGTATAAAATCATCCTGCTGTCTCGCAGGATTAAACATTTCTTCCAAACTGGTAACATATCCTCTATGCATTAATGCAGTCCGGTTCCATACGCCAGCAAGCGAAGGCACTTTGTAATATCCTGTACCACGACGACTATATAATGCAAGACCTGGATCGGTTTTAACTCCTGCATCAAGGATATTATATTTTGCTTTATCTTCTTTTGTAGGAGTAAAACCCGGAACAGGAGAAAGCATATTACTGGAATAAAAAGGTGGTGTGTGGCAATCAATACATGATTCTTCTTCAAATAAAACTTTTCCTCTCGCAATTAATTCCGGCGCCGCTTTAACAGGGTTCGGCAATGGCTTTAATGAATATAAATATTTTGACAATGCATAAGCCTGTGCATCAGAGAACCTTTCAATATTTGCTATAACTATACTGTCAGACCACGGAAAAATTTTTGTTCCGCCATATTCATTGAGAAAATCAACATCCTGGTTCAATGCTGCATAACGCATCAGGTCGCCAATGTTTCTGTTTAACTGAAGTCCCGTACGATCAAGATATTTTCTTTCTTTAATATTAAACAAATCGGGAATAGCAGTCGGCGATCCTAATACACTTCCATGCCGGTGCATCACTCCCGGTACTGTTGACATTAATACACCAATGGAATGTTTGGGTTCGGGCTTTGATAAATATTCCTGGCTTGGACTTTTTATCCATGATGCGCCGAATAATCCAATAAATGATTCACTAAGCATAGCGACTGCAGTACTATCATTCATTTTTTCATCGTCAATTGCTTTTTGCAATCCAAGACCAAATGAATCATCAAAAGGATAGTTTCCTTGTCCGCCTTTTAACAATAAACCATCTGGCATTACTTTATTATGGCAATTACCGCAGGAGAAGGAGCCCATCTCTACCCGTCCTTTTTTTCTTACTGTAAGCGAGAAGTAGGGAACAATGCCATCCTTTGTGTAGGGGATATGAATTGCATTTATCTCATCATACACTTCTTTAAATAATTTCATATCCATCGTACTATCCAGTATCAAACTATAGCTCTCCGGTTGATCATAGATAAGCTCTCCTGCTTTTATCCAGTCTTCTTCTGTTTTTAGTTTTGAGGCATCGAATACAATTTCAGGATCTTGTTTTAATAACCATTCAAAATAACCCTTAGGTTCTCTTCCTGGCATATAAAACGGATAGCTTTTGTATGCTTTTTTTTCTTTTAATTTATAATAGAGTTCTTCAGATATTGGTTTTAACTCAACTGTTTTATCCACCAGCGGAAGATGAACTGTTTTTACCATTTCATCTTCCCATAGTTTGGGAACGTTTTCAAATCTGTTAATTATAAAACCAGACAGAGCTATTGTCGCCACAATGCAGGAAATAGTGATGGTTGTCTTTTTTAATTGCATAACAAAAATTTTTTATCCAAGAATTTATTCTTGCTTTTTTATCATTGTTTGCCATTTTTTATAGGTAGCGCTTCGCCATAACCACTCCACCGGACCGTAATTGAAATACTTTAACCAAATAGTGCTGATGATGATCTGCAGTATAAAAAATCCAACTCCAAATAATGTATAATAAACCGGGCCTAGCTGTCCCATTAAACCTAACCCGGCGCCAAGGAAAACAAAGTTGCCGACCAGCGATTGCATGATGTAATTAGTGAACGCCATTTTGCCAACAGGTGCGATCAATGAAATTATTTTCTTAAACCCTGCGTTTTGAAAAAGCATCATAAAACTGCCAACGTATGCTAATGCAAGCGGCGCCACACCAAATGCATATACAATGGTCTGGTACATTCCCTTTTCTTTCAAATTAAAATAATCGCCTTCGGCAGTTGCCATATAATGCGCCAGGAAATAATTACATGGAAGACCGATCGCAAATCCGACTCCTATCACCCAGTACACTATTTTTTTATGCTGCATGATGTTTTTATAAAAATCAGTCCGGCCGATTACATAGCCAATGAGGAACATGCCCAACACTTTTGGGATCCGGCTGATAAAAAATAAATACCCATACCGGTAAAAAAAACCAGCCACATTCATTTTAAAAACATCCCACCAGTTTGAATCTTTCATTGCGGCTACAAATTCTTCATAGCTTTTTATATTGTTAAACTGGGGATTAAGCTGGCTGTCTACCCATCCGCCGGCCTGGTTCAATTTATCTGCAGGAAAATTTAAAACAGGAAATAGCATTTTTAAACCATATAAAAGAATGGGTGATATGATCAGCACACCACCTGCTATCAATAATATCTTATTGGAAAATTTTCTCAGTGGCAATAACAAAAAACCAAGCATCGCATAAAAGAAAACAATATCACCGGGCCATATCATTAAATGAATAAAGCCAAGCAGCAGCATAAACAACAATCTCCTTTTGACAACCGGGATTGCATCAACTCCTCTTGCTAATCCTCTTTTTATTTGTAAGGCAATGCCCCAGCCAAATAGTAAACTAAAAATGGAATAAAATTTTCCTTCAATGAACATATGATGCAAGAAGGTCATTTTATGGTCCCATCCAGGTACAAGAAAAGGACCCGTAAGATTAGCATCTTCACTATACCAGGAAAGACCACTTCCAAGATTTGCAATAAAAATTCCAAGGATAGCAAAGCCACGGAGTACATCCATAAATGTTTCTCTTTCCTGGGCCTGCACAGGAGATAATGACATAATGTTGATTTAAATGTTTAGCTTGTTTAATCTGTTATTGGCTTGCATGGGTAAGAGACTGGTGGAAGACTCCGAATATACTCATTTTAATTGCTCGTGGATAAGATAAGTGTTTTGTTTATTCAATTTCATCTGCCTAACTTGTATATCTTACTTGCCCGTTCTCTTCCCTTTGAAATTTCTTTCATTTACTACAAAAAAACTTTTTATGAAACAGAAATTCCTGCTTGCCGTTTTTGTTTTTATTACTACAACTGCCATTGCACAAACAAAACTTAACTGGACTCCTGAACAATGTTTAAAAATGAAAAATATTTCTGCCGTTGTTCCTTCGCCAGATGGGAGTAAAGTTTTATACACGGTTCGTGAAGCGATCATGACTGATGACCGTAGCGAATATGTGAACCAGGTTTACCTGTGCAACAGTGATGGCAGTAACACTATTCAATTAACGAAAGGCGATAAGAACTCTGCAAATCCAAAATGGAGCCCGGATGGCAAGTGGATCGCATTCACTTCTTCAAGAGATGGAAAAAATAATTTGTATGTCCTTCCTGTTGGTGGTGGTGAAGCAGAAAAAGTTACTGATGTAAAATCAGGTGTCGGCAGCTATGACTGGAGTCATGATGGAAATATGATCGCATTTGCAATGACAGATGCTGCAGCCGACAAAGAAGAAAAAAATAAAAAATCAAAGAACGACTGGTATTTTATGGATGAAGAAGTAAAACAAAACAGGTTGTATGTACTTTGGCTGAATAAAAAAGATAGCAGTGGAAAAAGAGTACAAAAGCAGGTAACGAAAGAGAATTATAATATAAACGCATTTGACTGGAGTCCCGATGGAAAAAGCATTGCATTCAGTCATGGTAAAACACCCGAAGTAAACGACAATGTGTACAGTGATATTTCTGTAATTGAGATCGAAAGCGGGAAAACAAAATCGATCGCTGCAACAGGTGCAGGTGAATCAAATCCATTATTTAGCCCTGATGGAAAACTGATCGCTTATTTTTCTACTGAAGATCCTGTTGACTGGGCCGGTCCCCGTCATGCAAAAATTTATTCTGTTGCTGATGGAAAATCATGGAGACTAAAAGCAACTCCCGATGAGAATGGTGGCATTGCAGGTTGGACTGCAGATGGAAAAAATATTTTATGGGCTGAAGCCAATAGAACTCTTAACAGTGTTTATGTATTAAGTGTTGATGGTAAGTCCATCACTGAATGGAATAAAGGGGCAACAGATCTGCTTGGTGCTGCTTCAATAAATTCAACCGGTACTCATGTAGCTTTTATTTTACAAAATCCATCAAAGCTTCCTGAAGCATATATCAGCTCAATAAATAATTATTCGCCTGTAAAAATCACAAGCCTCAATGCAGAAAATGCAGACAAGCCTTTACCAAAAACAGAAATAATAAAATGGAAAGGTGCTGATGGAAAAGAAATAGAAGGCCTTCTTACTTACCCCATCAATTATAAACCCGGCACAAAAGTTCCTTTTATATTAAATGTACATGGTGGGCCTGCTGGTGTATTTCAGCAAACATGTGTTGCAGGTAATGGCGGCACTTATCCAATTGCTGCATTTTCAGAAATGGGTTATGCAGTGCTTCGTCCCAATCCAAGAGGTTCTTCCGGTTATGGTACAGAATTCAGAACAGCCAATCGCTCCGATTGGGGTGGAAAAGATTTTATTGACCTGATGGCTGGTGTTGATGAAGTAATTAAAATGGGAGTAGCCGATGAAAGTAAAATGGGAGTGATGGGTTGGAGCTATGGTGGTTTCATGAGCAGCTGGATCGTTGGACATACCGATCGTTTCAAAGCAGCTTCCATTGGTGCACCGGTTGTTGATCTCGGTTTTCAAAATCTTACAGATGATATTGAAGGATTTCTTCCTTCTTATTTCAAAACAGATCCATGGAATGATTGGAGTTTGTATGATGCACATTCACCATTGCGCTTTGTACAAAATGTAAAAACTCCAGTAATGCTGCAGCATTGTGAAGGTGATCAGCGTGTGCCGATCAGTAATGGCCTTATGTTTTACAATGCACTTCGTCGTAGGAGTGTGCCTGTTCGTATGTTGGCAATGCCACGCCAGGGTCATGGTCCTGTAGAACCAACAATGGTTTTAAAAACCATGCAAACAAACCTGGAATGGTTTGAAAAATATATTGGAAATAAGAAAAGTTTTTAAGCTGAAGTAATTATTGTGTAACCAGCAATTGGATTACTATTAAACTTCCGTTGCGTCGCACACTTGTACTTTCAGTTTATTATTCAACACACCACCAAAACCACTACATGACAAACGAACCAACCACCATTATCGCTGCGCCTACCGGCCAGCAGGAAAGAATAATTATACTTGATAGTCTCCGCGGCATTGCCATCCTGGGAATTCTCTTAATGAATATTCCGGGTTTTGGATTGCCTTCTCCTGTTGCGTATGGAGACCTAAGCGTATTAAATGAAACAGGTGCCAATTTTAAAACATGGTATTTTATTGATTGGGTGCTGGAGGGCAGCCAGCGTGGACTATTCTCAATGTTATTTGGCGCCGGCATCATATTATTTATAAGCCGGCTTGAAAAAAGAACAGATGGCTTGTGGCCTGCAGACTATTTTTTTCGTCGCCAGTTGTGGCTACTCGTCTTTGGGTTATTCAATGCATTTGTGTTGCTATGGTTTTGGGATATACTTTTTCAGTATGCCATTTGCGGAATGATCTTGTTTTCCTTTCGCCGGTTATCTCCAAAGGCATTGATCATCGCAGCGGCTATTTGCCTGGTACTTCAAACAACAAGAGATAATGTTAACTACCATCGGGATAAAAAGACAATTGCCACAGGAGAAATGATCGCAAAAATAGATACTACGAAAACTAAACTTACAGATGTTCAAAAAGAGAAGCTGGATGCTTTCAATGGACTTAAAGAAAAATCTTCAGCGGAAAGTAAAAAGAAAAGAATGGAAAAAAGTTTGCGTAGCATGCGGGGTGATTACGCTGCTTTGTATGAATACCAGAGCGAAAGAAGCTATGAAGGAGAAGTGTTCTATACATATTTTGCTTTATGGGATGTATTAATATTTATGCTGTTGGGAATGGCGTTTTATAAAAGCGGCATATTGATGGGAAATGCATCATCGAAAGTTTATTGGTTACTGTTCATTATCGGGTTGGGCGGCGGATTGGTATTATCATATTTCCGGCTTAAACCAGCGATTGATAATCATTTCAATTACTTTGAGATCACAAAGAAGGTGCCATTTGAATTCTATGAAATATCAAGAACCTTCCGTGCCATTGGCATCTTTGGATTGATCATGTTGCTGTATAAATCAGGATGGTTCAAATGGCTGTTTGCTTTAATGCGCCCTGTCGGGCAAATGGCATTTACAAATTATTTGATGCAATCCTTCCTTGTTGGACTATTTTTCTATGGTATTGGCTTTGGCATGTTTGGGAAATTGCAACGCTATGAAATTTATTATGTAGTTGCTGCAACATGGGCGTTACAAATTATCTCGAGTCATATCTGGTTACGTTATTTCCGCTTTGGGCCTTTAGAATGGTGCTGGCGAAGTTTGACTTATTGGAAAAGGCAGCCGATGAAAAAGAATACTGTAAATACTGATATGATGGGAATGGGATAATTTAATAACCACCTTTCAAATTTATTCGTATGGAAAAAATACAATCCTTATTAAACATTGATGGAAATTATATCATCATTGGGTTATTAGTTGTACTCTATACAATGGAGCAGTTTCTTAACCGGCCGTTTAAATTTAGCAGGCGACCACAACATTTAGTAAATAATATTTTATTCCAGCTTGTATTTATGATCGCCAATTATTTTTTTGCCATGTTCCAGGTTTTTTGCATACAATGGCTCAATAATAATCACATAGGGCTACTTCATCTTGTGGAGTTGCCATTTTGGGTAAAGCTTATTGTTGGTGTTGCCTTGTTTGATATGACCTCTTACTGGTTTCACCGCATGGCACATAAAGTGCCACTTTTATGGAGGTTGCACCGGGTACATCATAGCGATACCTCTATGGATTCTTCCACTTTTTTCAGGGGTCACCCGATTGAAATATTGGTTTTTGGCAATGCAAGCATTATTGCTGTTGCCGTGTTTGGTATGGACATGCTTTCATTTGGATTATATCTTTTTATTTTTATCCCGTTTGCATTCCTGGAACATACCAATCTTACATTTCCTTCCTGGCTGGATAAAACAGTAGGGTGGATCTTCGTAACACCCAATTTTCATAAAGTGCATCATGAGCAGGATCAGCATTACACCGACTCCAATTTTTCTGACATATTTATTATTTGGGACAGGTTGTTTGGAACTTTTAAACACAAACCGGTAACTGAAATAAAATATGGCCTCGCTGAATTTGAAGAAAAGAAAAAGCAATCTTTTCTATACCTCATGAAAAGTCCTTTTATTAATATAACCAGGATCGGCTCAGATGAGCTATCAAAAATTAAAAAAGAGTAAGAAAAAAAACATCTGTGTTGATACAATAAGATTATCCTTCATTAGCCTTGCGTTCTTAATACTTTCGCGGCGAGACAAACTGTTTCCTATTTTTACAATATGCGACAACTCGCCGCAATATTATTCGCCGATATGCTGGGATATACTGCAATGATGCAGGATAATGAACATCTTGCCCGTCAAAAAAGAAAACGTTTTAAAGAAGTGTTGGAAGCCGCTGTCGCAAATCATGATGGAAAAACGCTGCAGTATTATGGCGATGGTTCACTTAGCATTTTCAATAGTGTTATTAATAGTGTGAATTGCGCTATTTCGATCCAGCAGCAATTACAATTAGAACCAAAAGTCGAATTGAGGATCGGCATTCATACCGGCGATGTGGTAATGGAAGACGAATCTATATTTGGCGACGGCGTCAATCTTGCATCACGTATTGAATCAATGGCAGTGCCCGGTGGAATTTTTATTTCAGACAAAGTATATGATGAAATAAAAAATCATGCAAATATAAAAACCCGTGATATGGGTTTTTTTGAACTAAAAAATGTAAAACAACCGCTTCATCTTTTTGCAATAGCTAATGAAGGCATCACTGTTCCATCCCGCGATGAATTAAAAGGAAAAACAAAACAGCCTGCCAACCGACTGGCTGTTTTACCTTTTGTAAATATGAGTGCTGATCCTGAAAACGAATATTTCAGTGATGGCATCACAGAAGAGCTTTTAAATGCGCTTACAAAAGTGGATGGGTTGCAGGTAACATCCCGCACTTCTGCTTTTGCATTTAAAGGCAAACATGATGATGTACGTGAAATAGGGATCAAACTAAATGTTGACAAGATATTAGAAGGCAGTGTGAGAAAAGCAGGCAACAGGGTTCGTATCACTACTCAGTTGATCAATGCCGCTGATGGTTATCATATCTGGAGTGAAAATTATGATCGAGACCTTACTGATATTTTTGTTGTACAGGATGAGATCAGCAGTATCATTGCCAATAAACTAAGAGATAATCTTTCTTTAGGAAAACAAAAGGAGCAGTTGATAAAACCTCCTACCAAAAATATTGAAGCGTATACACTTTTTTTAAAAGGTCTTTACTTCCGAAGCAAGATCACTCCCGCAGATATGTTCAAAGCAATTGATCTGTTTGAGCAGGCAATCAAGCTTGAGCCCAATTATGCAGAAGCATATGCTTATATCGCCGGTACCTATAGTTATCTCGGCGCTACTGGCCAGGTAAAATCTGAAAAGGCATTTAAAATAGTAAATGAATACAGTGAAAAAGCGGTACAGCTTAATGATAAGATAGCTGAGAGTCATTTAGCAAAAGCCAATGCACATATGTTTTACAAATGGAACCCAAAAGCAGCTTTTGAATCATTGCAAAAAGCAATAGAATTAGCACCGGCACATTCAGAAGCACATGATGTACTTGGTCTTTTTTATATAATTACAGGGAAAAAATATGAAGCGATAAAGGTTCTCGAAAAGGCTTCTGAAACTGATCCGCTTGCTCCTCACCTTAATCATTTACTGGCCGAAGCCTACATCATGAACTTTCAATATGATGATGCGATCAGGATCGCAGACAGGTTGCTTGAAATGAACCCGCAAATGAGAATAGCCCTTGAAACAAAAGGCTGGTGTTATGGCCTAAAAGGCGATTGGGAAAAAGCGGCTGAATATTTTAAGGAAGTCCATCGCTTAACAAATCATCCATTAAAAGGATTAGCACCGTTAGGCTTTGCGTATGGAAGACTTGGTGAAAAAGAAAAAGCACTTGATATCATCAGGAAAATGGAACAGCGAAAGATAGAAGACTCCGAAGCTGTGATCGACGGTGATCTAATGATAGTATGGTGGGGGCTTAGAGATTTTGACAATACATATCATTATATACAAAAATGCATTGGCGAGCAGATGGGGCCATTTAATTATGTGCTTGAGTTACCGATGATGAAAGGAGTAGATGAAGACCCAAGGATCAAAGCCATGCTTGATAAGGTCCGGAAAAAATACATTATTAAATAAATTTTCAAATGAATAAGATTTTATTATTACTCATTACAGGCACATTAATTTCCTGTGATCAAAATAAAACAGCAAGCACTGTTGCTGCTACCAGTTTTGATTCCAATTATAAGCCCGCCACATTTGCCGATGCCGGTCGAATGGAAAAAATAATGCAGGCATTCCCGGTCATTGATAAAATTTTCAAGGACTATGCTGATTCAAATCATTTACCCGGCGTTGCTTATGGATTAGTTGTTGATGGCAAATTAGTTTATAAAGGAAATATTGGTTATACAGATATTGAAAAGAAAATTCCCGTCACTTCTTCTTCTTTGTTCCGTATTGCAAGCATGAGTAAAAGTTTTGCGGCCATGGCAATTTTAAAATTGCGTGACGAAGGAAAGTTGAATTTGGATGATCCCGCTTATTTATATATTCCTGAATTAAAGAATTTAAAATATCCAACAGCTGATGCGCCACATATAACAGTTCGTCATTTGATGACACATGGCGCTGGTTTTCCCGAAGACAACCCATGGGGCGACAGGCAACTTGCAGATACCGATAAAGACTTGTTGGAATTTATCGGTAAACAAATTTCATTTAGCAATCCTCCGGGCATCGCTTATGAATACAGCAATCTTGGTTTTGCATTGTTAGGAAAAATAATTACCAATGTATCAGGTATGCGTTACCAGGATTATATCAAAAAGAATATCTGGGAACCATTAGGAATGAACACAACAACTTATGAATATGCTAATGTTTCTCCTGATAAATTAGCACATGGTTATCGTTGGTTAAATGAAAAATGGAATGAGGAAGAATTACTCCATGATACAAAAGACGGAAGCTGGGGTGCAATGGGTGCGATGATCTCCTCTATTGATGAATTTGCAAACTACATGGCTTTTCATCTTTCTGCATGGCCCCCAAATAATGCAAAAGATAATGGACCGATAAAAAGAAGTTCCGTAAGAGAAATGCATCATCCCTGGAGATGGAATGGTTTTAATCCCAATTATAAATATCCTGATGGAAGAAGCTGTGCGGTTGCCGGGGCTTATTGTTATGGATTGGGTTGGTTAAAAGATTGTGATGGCAAAACCTATATTGCTCATAGTGGTGGCTTGCCGGGATTTGGAAGTCAGTGGCGCATCATGCCTGATTACGGGATCGGCATTGTTTCATTTGCAAACCGTACTTATGCGCCAATGGGATTTGTGAATCTTAAAATACTTGATACTATTGTTAAGATCGCTGGTTTACAGCCAATGCAATTACCTCCTTCAAAAATTCTTGAACAAAGAAAAAATGATATAGTAAAGCTTTTACCTGATTGGAATAATGCAGAGCAAAGCGGAATTTTTGCTGAAAACTTTTTTCCCGACTATCCAATTGATACATTGAAAAAATATGCAAGAGAACTATATGCAAAAGCAGGGAATATTATTTCAGTAAAGGAAGTAAAACCTGACAACCAGTTAAGAGGTTCGTTTATCATCGAAGGAGAAAAAACAAATATTCAAATCTATTTTACATTATCACCAGAAAATCCACCACTGATACAAGAATATCATATAGGAGAAATACCAAAAAAATAATACATCACAGCATGTTCGTTCAATATTGCAGGGTAGTAAAGTATTTCCCCATACATTCCTGGGAATAGTTTTAACTTTATAATAGTTCTTTACCATCACTTAAAACTTGCTATATGAATATCCTGCAACGCCTCGAATACTGGGGTGAACGGCATCACCCAAAGTGGATAGACATCCTACGAATAGCATTGGGTCTTTTTCTCTGCTATAAAGGCGCAGACTTTCTCAACAACATGAGCGACCTAATTGGTATAATGTCTACCAATAAAAATCAAAACTCTATTTGGTATCTCCTGGCGGGTCACTATACAGTTTTTGTCCACATCGTTGGGGGCATCTGTCTTGCTCTTGGAGTATTTACACGAATGGCCTGTCTTATACAGATTCCCGTAATGCTGGGAGCTGTATTTTTTGTCAGCACAAATGAAGATATGCTCAGGCCCTATTCTGAACTTTTTCTCACAATTCTGATTCTGTTGTTACTGATCTATTTTTTGATTGCTGGTAATGGTCCCTGGTCGCTCAAAATAAAAGAAGATAAGAGCAAGTCTGAATAATGATCGCAGATCTACTCTTTTAATTTTTCTTCAAGTTGCTGGAGAATAAGATTAAAATCTTTATGAGCATTGTTATTTAAAACAATGATCGTTTTCTTTCTATCAATATACCGGATGATCTGCGTTTTATACCCGGGATTATCGCCATTGTGTGAGACAATTTTTCCTAGAGATGGATCAGATCGTAATGACCAACCGAAACCATAATTAGAAAAACTTCTATTATTTAGTTTCATTGGAGTAAATGCCTCTTGTAATGTTGATTGTTTAATTAATTTTTCAGTATATAATGCCTGGTCCCATTTCAAAAGATCAGCGGCAGTTGAACTTATGCGACCAGGACCTTTACGATTCCCAAGCCAGATAGTATAATTTGATGAAGGAAATGAATCTGCTCTCACATATTTATTTCTTTCTTCCACATAAATATGCCCGATCGCAAAATTTTTTGTGGCTTTCTTTTCTTCTAATGTTCTTATATCAGTACTTTTCATTTTTAACTTCTTAAAGATCCATTTGCGACAAAGTTCAATAAAATCTTTGTCACTTGCTTTTTCTGCAATGCTTGCCAATAACAAATAGCCGGTATTGCTATACTCATATTTTTCTCCCGGTTCAAAACGCTTTGGTGGTGCATATTTATTCAGGTATTCAATGCAATCAGGATTGCCGGCGACTTTTGTTTTATCCCAATATTTATCCATTATGTCCTGGTAATCGGGCAAGCCACTTGTGTGAGTCAGTAAATTGCGAATAGTGATTCCTTTATAAGGTATTTCAAGATATTTGCTGACCGAATCATCGTAATTTAATTTCCCTTTTTCTTTAAGCATCATGATTATCATTGCAGTGAATTGTTTAGATACGGAGGCAAGTTCAAATATGTCTGTTGTTTGTAAAGGAATTTGATTTTCAAATTCTCGATAGCCAAATGCCTTGTGATAAACCGGTTTTCCATTTTTAGCGATCAATACCACTCCGCTGAAATCTTTTTGCAAAGAAAATAAAGAATCAAGTTTTCCTTGTTGTGCAACAAGTTTGCCTGAAATAAAGAATAAAAAGAGAAAAATATTTTTCATGATTTTTTTATTTCAGGTGATACTCTTTTTTTAAATTTTCAAGCAATTCGGTCGCTGATCGTTTTAAGGCCGACAGGTATCTGTTTATCTGGTATCGGTAGATATTCGCTTCAAATTTAACCCAACCTATATATTCTTTCATCAGCCCGGTGTCCCTTCTTATTGGAAGATCCGTCAATTGAAAAACAGAATCCCTGGGAGGTTCGAAATTTTCAGGAAACATTTTTTCTAAATAATACACGTCAAATATTCTAAAATGGAGGTCTTCCAATTTTGCAAATTCTGTTTTTGATATTCCATATTCCTTTTCCAGTTCCCTGTTTATTTTTTCATATTCGCTGATCTTATAGGCAATCTTGTTGCCCATGATCCGAAGGTTGCCCGATCCTTTCAGTTGCTCAATAGTTGTATTGTTTGGAGAAAAATACTCAACATTTGTCACCAGTTTACCATAATAATATAGCATCCCGTTAGTAATAGTTTTCCCTGTACTCTCTTTAATGAACATACACAAAGTATCTAACCGTCCACTTATATATCCAAGACGCTCAAAAAGGCCATTCAATGCAAGAGTGTCTCTTTTTAAGTCTTCGTGCAAATTGTAAGCATACGCTTTTGCCCGTTGATGTTCTACATAGTGCTCCCGTTGATTTTCTACAAGAAAGCCAAGTGTAACAGCAAAGAATAACATTAAGAATTCCCAGAAATAATGTGTCCATTTCTTCCGTGAAGTATGTGAATGGTGGTGTACTTCCATAATAAGTTATAAGCTTTAAGCTTTAAGTTCTATGTTTTATGCTGACAGTTCATGTGTTCTCTCATTTCAGGTGATATTCTTTTTTGATCAACAAATCGAGGTCCTTCGCTTTCTTTATTGCCAGTTTTACATTTTGAACAAACCAGGTGTTAACTACAGCATATTCATCCAATAGATTGATATAAGTATCGACCTGTTTTTTATCTGTTGACAAAAAGTAAGGAGCGGGTGGCAATTGAACATCAGAATGATCCAGGGATGTCTCTTTGAACGCATTTTTCATCCATTCTCTGAAAACAACAGACTTAAAGATGGCGGCACCGCAGTTGTCCACTCTTTGCCATTGATTCAATACAGCTTCGTCTTGCATAGCAATAACAAAATTTCTTACATATCCGTCATATTGAATAATAGCATCTGAAACAGCAGCATTTGTTATCAAGCGAAAGTTCCCGGAGTTCTTTAACTGTTCGATCGTTCTGTCTGAGTACACAGCTTTATAATAAAGATATATCCATACTTGTTGCTGATAAATATTTTTTGCTGATCTGTCCCAATCATTATTATTTTTTATAAGAGGTATCAACGAATCAATATGTGAAATATAGTCAGAGATGCCCCCGCTCATTTGACCAAAAGAAATTGTATCTGCTGCAAGATCCTGTAGCATACTTTTCATCAAAGTTCTTTCTCTTTGATGCTCTACATAATGTTCCCGTTGATTCTCTGCCAAAAATCCGCAGAACACAGCAAGGAATAACATGAGGAACTCCCAGAGATAATGTGTCCATTTTTTTCTTGGCGTATGTGTATGAGCATGTACTTCCATGTTTAAACCTTTTTATTCAATATGATATTCTTCTTTGATCAACCTGATCAGCATCTCGGCATTTTCCCCCAGAACCCTATATGCTTTAATATCCTGTGTTGTAATTATTTTCTGAAAAGTTAATTCATTCAGGAACTGATTCAGAAAAGTCCTGTTGATCCGGATCTTCATACTGTCGGCTATTTTCGGCATATGTAAAGGATCGGGATTGGTACGATACGCAGTCAGCAAGTCTGCTGCTTCCATGACATTGCTGAGTGATTGTTTTTCTTTTTCCTGTTGATTGACATAAGCTTCTTTCCAAAATTCAGCCCTTATCCATTTCAGATCATAGGCGGCAATGGAATCAGCTACATTTTTTTTTCGAATCAGTCGCATACCGCCGGCAAACTTTAACTGGTCAATAGTTGTTGTGTTTCTCCTGTAAAGAATTCCCAGAAATAATGAGCCCATTTTTTTCTTTCGGTGTGAGAGTGGGCATGTACTTCCATAAAATTTATTTCAGGTGATATTCTTTCTTTAAAAATTCAATAATATTTTTTGCTTTTTCATTTAGTAGCTCAAGCCTGGTTTTAATGATAATATTACTTCCTTTGATCTGGTTAAGACAATAAGCAAGGTCTTGTTGAACCGAAGTGTCGTAAGACCGTAAGGGGGGGTTAGTAACTGGCTTATTAATGTTATTAAATTCATCCAACATTTTATTAAATACAAAGGGGTTAAACATGCGAGTAAGCACAGGGTCGGCTGCTCTTCTTTCAATACGGTCATCTTCCTGGTTGGCAAGAATAATCTCGACTAATTTTTGATAAGAAATAATACTATCTGCAGCTTTTTCATTTCTTATTAGCCTCAGCGAACCAGAAAACTTTAATTGAGTAATCGTTCTGTCATTACTTTGAAACCGGGATGTTCTGATAAGTATTCTACCCAAATAATACAGCTCATTTTCATACCCCTTTATTTTTTGTTCGCTTAATAGATCAATTAATGAATCCAATTGATTTCCTTTTGCTTTCCGAAAAAGCAAATTCCTATTAATAGCAGCAGTATCTGTTTCCAGATCTTCTATAAATGATTGGATAAATTGTTTCTCCCTGTCTTTTTCGATCTTATGCTCCAGTTGATACTCTGCCAAAAATCCGCAGAACACAGCAAGAAACAACATAAGGAACTCCCAGAAATAATGTGTCCATTTTTTTCGTGAGGTATGTGAGTGGTGGTGCACTTCCATAAAGATATTATTTAAGATGATATTCTGTAGCCAACAGGCTGATCAACTCTGTTGCCTCTTTTTTACACATTAACAAATCCTTTCTTATACGGAAATAGGTGTAATAATAATGAGTTGCTTTGTTATATAGGAATTCAAAATCAGATGGATCATTGGTGATCCAATAGGTTTTCAGTACAGGTAGCAAAGGTTCCCGCTGCCATTTTATTACTCCCTGGTCTTTGAACATTTTACTGAAACTCCAAACCTTATCAACAAATTCCATATAGAATCCCTGTACTTCTGCTAAAACATCGGTTTCCCTGTTCAGATCTTTTATACCCGCATCGTACTTTATAATTCCCGAAGAAACCTTTTCGTTCCTGATCAACCTCATGCTTCCTGAATTTTTCAATTGCTGCAGAGTTCGGTCGGTATAAAAGAAATCAGTAAATCCCATCCGGGCTGTATAAACAAACTCCTGTGCCCAGTTTTCTGAATTAATTTTTCTTCCTTCTTCAAAATCCCGCAGAACAATTTCCAGGTGGCTTTCATTTCGGAGATAATTATTAATAACAATGGAAAAGTTAGCAGTATCGTTTTTGAGATCTTCTATCATAGACCTGATGTATACTTTTTCCCGTTGATTTTCGATAGTGTGTTCCAATTGATACTCTGCGAGGAAACCGCAGAACACGGCAAGAAACAACATGAGAAATTCCCAGAAATAATGTGTCCATTTTTTTCTTGCAGTGTGTGAGTGGTGGTGTACTTCCATAAATGATTAGTTCAAATGATATTCCTCCATTATGTATTTCCTGATTTTACTGGCCTTTTCCTTTAATTCCATCAATCGTAATCTTGTTCCCTGGTTTATCCCCTTGATATTGTTAAGAATTAACATCAAAGAATTGATTGATTCGTCGCTGGCGGGCTTAAGTTTTAAAGCTTCTTTTGGCCTGATCACCCGATTCTCATTATCGATCACTTTACTAAAATCGCGGGCATATAGGATTTTATCAAAATGAGGCCGTAAACTTCTTTTCAATTCAATTTGTTCATCAAATATCCATTTAATGAAGTCCACATTTTTATAATAGTTTATCATGCTATCGGAAACAACTTTGTTTGAAACCAACCGCATACCCCCGGCGTTTCTTAATTGCACGATTGTTTTATCATTTAATGTAAACGGTCGGCTGCGATGAATAAACCGAAAAAAAAAGTAAATATCATTTGCATATTTTTCCTTTTCGTGATTTTCGAGCAAAAGAATGAGAGAGTCTGCAACATTGACATTGGCTATGCAATTAGCTATATGCCCGTCAAGATCAGAAATATCAGCAGCCAGGTCCTCTGCAAAAGATTTTATGTATTGCTTTTCTCGCTCTTTTTCAATTTTATGTTCCAGCATATATTCAGCAAGAAAACCACAGAACACAGCCAGGAACAACATCAGGAATTCCCAGAAATAATGCGTCCATTTCTTTCTTGGTGTATGAGTATGTTGATGTACTTCCATTTTGGTGTCTTTACAAGTTTTTTCAACAAGAAAATTTTCTTATAGAATAGATAACCCCGTTAATAGGAAAAGATAATTATTTTAAATGGAATTTTTCAGAAGTTTGATCCGATGACAGATCACCATGTTAATCTTTAAAATAGCTGTAAATAAATGCCGCTGCAAACCCTACAATCATATAAATGATCAACCTGATCATCCTGCCTTTATTTTCTGGACTCATAAAAAGAGTTGATTTGCCTGTAATATAAAGAAAGAAGTTTTATTTATTAAAACCGGGTCCTTTTAAAGTTGTTCCGCTTTTGACGCCGGTATGTTTTCCATTTTCAATTACCAGTTGCCCGTTTACCAGCACATAATGAAATCCGGCTGAGAATTGATGCGGCTGTTCGAATGTTGCTTTATCTGCAACTTCATTCAAGTCAAAGATCACTATATCGGCAGCCATTCCTTCTTTTAATAAACCGCGGTCCTTTAACTGAAATTTCTGCGCTGCCAATGATGTCATTCTTCTTATCATTTCCTCCAGCGAAACCAGTTTTTCATCTCTTACATATTTTGCCAATACTCTTGCATTGGTACCATAAGCTCTCGGGTGCGGCATTCCTCTTCCATAAACAACCACGCCGCCATCAGCCCCGATCATGTTAAAAGGATATTTCATAAAAGCTCTCACATCATCTTCATTCATGCTGTGATAAACCATTTGTGCGCCACCCGCCATCATCATATCCAAAATAGTTTCTGCTTCTTCTTTCATTTTCCCTTTTCTTCCTTTTAGCTTATTTATTTCTGAAATATTTTTTCCATTCAATGTTGTATCTGCCGAATGATATGCTACATAAGCATAACTGTAATTCTTATACTTATACTTTTTTTGCATCTCCAGCATTTCATTTATGATCTGCTTGTGCATTGCAGCATCAGTGATCCTTTTTTTCAAAGAATCCTGGCCGCCAGCCATTGCCCAATCGGGCAAACGAATACCAAGATTTGTACTACTTGCTGAATAAGGGTACTGATCGATCGTTACATCATGACCTTCCTTTCTTGCTGCGTCTATCAACGGCAATGTTTCTTTACTTCTGCCCCAATTGGCTGGACCACTTACTTTAAAATGCGATATCTGCACCGGGATATTTGCGTTTCTTCCAATATTGATCGCCTCATTGATCGCATCCTTCACTCCATTTTCTTCATTACGTATATGAGAAGCATAAACTCCATTATAAGATGCGGCTGATTTTGCAAGCCCGATCACTTCTTCAGTGTTACTATACATTCCCGGTAAATAGATGAGGCCAGTTGAAAGTCCAACTGCGCCGTCCTTCATTGCCTGCACCACCAGTTCTTCCATTTTCTTTTGCTCTTCTGGTGTTGCTAAGCGATTATCCAGTCCCATTGCTATTCGTCGCACTGTATTGTGCCCAACAAGTGAAGCAACATTAATAGACGTTTTCATACTATCAAGCCGCCAGAAAAATTTTTTAAGATCATCAGCCGAACCACCACAGTTGCCGGTAATAACTGTAGTTACTCCGTCATATATATAATTACCTGCTGTTGGATTCTCAAAAACACCTCCTTCAATATGTGCGTGCACGTCAATAAACCCAGGAGCGACAATCAATCCTTTTGCATCAATAACTTTTGTTGCTGTTAAGTTTTGGGTTTTACCAATATAAGCGATCTTTCCATCTTTAATGGCAACATCGCCATAGAACCAGCTATTTCCGGTACCGTCGATTATTTTTCCATTTAGAATGATGACATCGTATTGTTGTGAAAATGCAACAACAGGGACAAGAAAGAAAATTATGAGTGTTTTTTTCATACGCTTGAGTTACCGTCATTCAACCCGGTAAGTTTTCTGAAGATAATTTAATAACGTTTTTGCTGAATGTTTTAAGCTATCTACGAGTGGGATCAGTGATCTTCGGCTGCCATTCATTTGCACTGCATGAAATTCCATTTGTTTTAACAATAAAGGATCATAACTAAGCAAAGACGGATTATCTGAACTCCGGTTTATAGATCCATCACTATTTTCCTGCCGCCTGTAAATTCCCGGATCAATTACTTTAGCAGCAGCTTCCTTATAAGCATCAAACTCCCGGTTATAATTTCCTTCAAGCAATCTGATCCATGGCATTTGCGAATAATAGGCCATAATATTGTTTGAAGTTTCTGTTTTATGAATCAGCCTGAACCCACCGGAATTGGTAAGCTGATCAAATGTCCGGCTATTATTAATAAATGGAGCGGTGCGTGGCCCAACCCTTGCGGCATAATAAATAGCATCGCCATTCTTTTTTGCGAGAAGCGGTGAATCAAGGTAACGACAAAGTGTGTCAAACAACAATACACTCCTTTTTTCTCTTTCAATATAACTGTCGCAAACAGATAGGTCAGCCTTTAGATCATCAAACAGTGAATTTATAAATTGCTTTTCTCTCTCTTTTTCAATTTGATGTTCCAGCTGGTACTCCGCAAAAAAACCACAGAACACAGCAAGGAATAACATGAGGAATTCCCAGAAATAAGATCTCCAGGTTTTCTTTCCATGGCTATGTGAATGTGCATGTACTTCCATAATACTATTTATACTTATTTCAATTTATAAATTCTGCGAAGCTCGTGCAAAAGCTTAGCGTTGGTTTTGATATAATCGTTCATTTGTAATGACCGGCTCGAAGCCATCATCGTTTTATAAAACATGATCATATTTGTCGCTTCCCCCTTGTCAAAAGAAGTAAGGTTTAAGATGTTTGCCTTAATAACAGCATTGCCCTTTCTGTATTCACGGATAAGATCCAAATAATATGCGTTCTGATCTTTTTTTCGAAGTTCATCCGGCCATTTAAAATCATAATGCTTTAGCATAAATGGCTTTATTGGATTTGCAAAGAACTGGTATTCCTGTTCATTTCTGTAGCGGACATTATTAATACAGACACTAATATCACCAAATAGTTTTTGCAAAGTTGGACTCTTGAAATACCGGAGTGAACCCGAACTTTTGAGTTGATTAAGCACTCCGTCCTTAGGTTCAAAAGAGTAGCTATTGATCAAATAAAATACCGTTGTATATGCAGGGTAAAATGCTTTTGGAAGATCGGTCAGGGAGCTGTCTTTTATATAAGCCCACAAATAATCACAGTCTTTTTCTTTTTCCAATCGTGCATTTAGTTTATTGTAAAAAGAAACCGAGTCTGCTAATAACTCTTCATATAAAGCATCCGCATATTCTTTTTCCCGTTGGTGTTCTATTACATGTTCCAGTTTATACTCGGCTAAAAATCCACAGAACACAGCAAGGAACAACATTAAGAATTCCCAGAAATAATGTGTCCATTTTTTTCGCGGGGTATGAGTGTGAGCATGTACTTCCATCGTTAAAATTATTTGCCAGGCAGTGTGTTTAAAAATTCCATTGCTTTTTTGCAAACCAGCCTTGAGCCTTCTGCAGTTCGATTTTCTTTAAAAGAAGGAATACCCGCATCTAAAATGTCAAGTAGCGTTCGATTTTTTATGAAGGGTTTCACTTTATCATTTACAGATGCAAGTATCATCACCTTTGTCTTGCTCAACAAAAGCATAAAAATATAAGGTTTGTGTGTGCTGCCTTTTACAAATCGGCTTGCCAGGTTAGTGGCATATTTTTCAGATGAAACATCAGCGGTGTCTGTCGAAATGAGAACGATTCTCCCCGAGCTTCGCCTATATTGCTGTAATATGCTGTCAAGGCTGGTTATTTCTTTAGGAGTAAATAGCTTTTCCTGATCCAGTACAAGTTTTCTTTCCTGGGCTGCGATGGCAGTAAAAAAAAGTAATCCAACAAATAAAGCAGGATATTTTTTCATTGCCGTTTAGTTTAATTGATTTTTTTCTTTAAGGTATATAAAAAGATCATAGTCGATTCAATAATTTAAATAAGAGTACGCTGTATCTCCATAAAGTATAGATTTTTTCTATATATTAATTCCGATCACCAAAGAAATAGCACAAAGAATTGTAAGTATCACTAATAACGGTGTAATGAATTTTAGCCATGTTTTAAAACTCACATTCACTAATGCCAGGGATGGCAAAACCAAGCCTGTTGGCGCAATGAACGACATGATACACATACCATATAAATATGCATTTACAATTTCACGGCCCGGTATGTTTATTATTATTGCCAATGCACCAATGATAGGCATGGTTAATACGGCCATTCCAGACGAGGATTGTATAAAAAGTGAAAAGAGAAAATAGAACGCCAGCAATATAAGAATGAACAAAGCTGGCTGCACTCCCTGTACAAGGTTGGCTGTATAAAAAAGTATGGAGTCGGTAATACGTCCTTCATTTAAAACGATAGTTACTCCTCTTGCGACTCCTATTATAAATGCTACCGCCAACAGGCTTTCCGCTCCTTTAATAAATTCACGGACAAATATTTTTTCATTCATTCTTGTTATAACTGCTATTAGTATGGAGGAACCAAGAAACAGTGCTGACATTTCAGTTGTCCACCATTTTAAAAAAACAACTCCTCCGATCATTGTAAGAAATGTAGCTATATAAATAAACAACAACAATTTTGTTTTTAGTTCAAGGAGCGGAACTGTAGTTCCTGTGTTGACGTTGATATCATAAGGTGGTTGTACATTACCATCATATTTTAGAACCAGCGACGAAGATGGATCTTTTTTTACTTTAGCGGCGTACCTTAATATATACCATGCCAGCACTCCGGTAATAATGATCCAAAGTATTATTCGTGCCGTCAGTCCATCCATCCAGTTTATCCCGGCAGCATTGGATGCAATAATGGTTGAAAATGGGTTTGAAAAAGCGGAAATGCAACCAAGAGATGTGGCCCCAAAAATAATAGCAAGAGGGACCAAAAGATCATAACCGGCGGCAAGAAATAAGGGTACCAGTATAGGATAAAAAACCAAGGCCTCTTCAGCCATACCATAAGATGCAGCAAAAAATGAAAGTATGGTTGTAAGGATAATTATCAACCAGGGTTCACGGCCCTTCATGGTATATGAAAGCCATGTAATTCCTTTCACCATTGCTCCGGTTTCATTAAATACATACATAAACCCGCCGATGATCAGTACAAATAAAATAATATCGATGCTATCATAAATTCCTTTGATCGGAGCTTGTAAAATGTGAATGAATCCCTGGCCATTTCTTTCCTGCTTTTGAAATGTACCCGGAACAGATATTGGCTTACGTATATCGCCATCAATAAATTTTTGAACAGGGATAATAATACCAAGACTGTCCAATGTTTTTTGTGTTAATGGAAGACTAACATCTCCTGATGGATCGGTTAAGACAAAAGAACTATCGGTTGCTGATAATTTATTGTATTGTCCTGCCGGTAGTAACCAGGTTGCGATAGCCGCCAAAATGATCACTACCATTAAAATAGTGATCGGCCCGGGAAAAGATCTTTTATTTGACATGATTCAAGGTATTGTAATTCTATAAAATTTTATTCCAGGTGATATTCCTTTTTCAATGTTTTCAATACGGCGGCATTCACGTCAATATATCTTTTGTAATGAACCTTTCGGGTAGCACCCATCCCTGCCCTGCCATAAAAATTCACCATGTTTATCATTTCCTGCTTATCAAATTTTTCGGGTGATTTAAAATGAAAAGGAATGAATTCATTGTTTTTCTCGTAGGCAGCAGTCGCTGTAAAAACATCAAGCTTCTGGCCCTGTGTTAATTGATCTTCAAAATCGTAATCATAATGCCGGATTATGATCGGGTTCAGATACTGCAGTCTTACCTGGAATTCCAGTTCCTGCCTGTCATTGATATTATGAATAGCTACTGACAGGTCGCCGATCAGTTTTTGTAATTCTTCGTTTTTAAAATAGCGCAATGAGCCGGAATTTTTTAATTGCTCCAGCACTACTGTTCTGGGTTCAAATATGGATGGTGTTCTGAAATATATGCCGTATAAAAAATTCAGTTCAAAAGTTTTTGAAATATTGGCGAGGCTGCTGTCCTTAAAATATTTTCCCAACCATGATAATGCATTTTCCGCTTTTTCCCGGGCCTGGAATTTTTGAGAAACAACGGCAGAATCATTTTTTAATTCTTCATAAAAGCTTTTTGCCAATTCTTTAGCCCTATCTTTTTCGATCTTATGTTCCAATTGATACTCTGCTAAAAATCCGCAGAACACGGCGAGGAATAACATGAGAAATTCCCAGAAATAATGTGTCCATTTTTTTCTTGAGGTGTGTGAGTGGTGGTGTACTTCCATATTAGTTTAAATCATTTAAGCGTCGAATGGTTCTTGCTGATAGCTCACTTCTCTTCTCACTCCAGGTGGTATTCCTTTTTAATAATGCCGATCAGGTCTTCTGCTTTTTTACATCGTTGCAGACCGAAATCTTTTGCGAATACATATGTGCCATATAAATACTGGGCACTGATCAAAAATTCATTGATCAGTGCCGGATCTGTGGTTAACAATTTTATGTCTGCGCTTTCCGGTTCACTGCGCTCTTTATATATCTTCAGCATAAACTCTGCATTGAATAATTTGCTGATAGTATGAAAATAATCAGCGCCACGATCTCTTATTCTTTCGTTTTGTGCCTGGATTTCCTTTAGTGAATGATAATAATCGGAGACATGATCTGAAACCGTTTGTTTTTTGATCAATCGTAACTGACCCGATGATTCCATTTGATGATAAGTCCGCTCATTGGGAAATAACATATCTGGCCGCATGGTTAATGTTCGTGCAAGAAAATAGATATGTCCCACTCTGTTTTGTCTTTCAGTGCTTTTTAATAAATACATCAGTGAGTCAATGATACCTAATGCACTGACCTTGTCCTTTGCATAAGATTGGTAAACGGCTGTATCTGATTTAAGGTCTTCAAGCAAATTTTTAATATATACTTCTTCCCTGTCCTTTTCTATTTTATGTTCCAGTTGGTATTCTGCTAAAAAACCACAGAACACAGCAAGGAATAACATAAGGAATTCCCAGAAATAATGTGTCCATTTTTTTCTCAAGGTGTGTGAGTGGTGGTGTACTTCCATTGATTTAAATTAGGGATTATTTTTTTCAAGCTGTTCAATTGTTCTTTTAGCTGCTGCAAGTCGGATCCTTTTATTCTTTTCCACCATTCTATGTATGATCCATTTTTCGAGTTTGTGATGAAGCGGTATAAGTAATGCAGCAATACAAACAAGTATAAGAAGCATAAGCACCGGCGAATGATGGGTTATTCTTTCCAATGCCGGGTGAATAAGTAAATTGATAAATTCAAAAACTACCAGCAATCCAATAATGCCAATAAACCTGATCAGGCCTTCTTTTGCAATTATGCTATGAGACAACAATAAGAAGAGCAGTACAGCAGCGATGATCCCAATACTGATGAATAAATATTGGATTTGCCGTTGCCTTTCTTCTTCGGCTTTTATATTTTTCAATTCCTCATCACGCAAACGAAGCTGTTCTACAAAGGCCATTGATTGGATCCTGTTGATCTTTTCCTGGCTAAACACAGAGTCGCGAAGGGACATTTCAATACGGGAATAATAATAGGCGCTGTCGGGCTTATTGAGCCGGTCATATATATCCTGTAAAATGCCAGAAGCCGCAAGACCAAATTCATTATTCTTTATTTCCTTGCTTATCGTAATACACTGCAGTGCTATTGCTTTGGCATGTACGATCTTGTTATGTCTTAGCAGGTATTCAGCATACATTTTTTTAGGAGAGTTCCAGGGAAAGAAACGACCATTTGAATCTTCAATGGCAACTGCCTTCTTATAAAAGATCTCTGCAAGCGCAGTATCTCCCATTTGTTCATAAACACCGCCAGATAAAAGATTTGAAATGGCATCAAAAAAGTAACTTTTTAAACCAAGGTTGGTTTCTTTTATCTGTTGCGTGTAATGAAGCGCCGAATCCAACTTTCCATTTAACAAATAATATTTTGCCAGTAAGCTTTGCACCTGGATATTCATAAATGAATAAAATGGAGAATTCTTATCGGGCAGATTCTGTTTTGCCATATTCATGTATTTAAACTCCTCTGCTGAATTCTTCATATAGTTATGGATAATACTTATGTCGATGCATAATGAACTTAATCTTCGCTTGTCCTTTGCTTTTTCTGCGAGTGGAACTCCTTTTAAAAAATATTCGATGGCTTTATTATAATCACTCGACCATGAAAAAAAATTGCCTACCCAATTACAACTGATAGCCATGAGTGAATCATTGTTCAGGTCCTGTGCAATGCCTAATAACTGAAAACAAAAAGCAGAATCTACTTTTATAAGACTTCCAGTGAATAATCCTTCACCCATTTTGTTGAGCAAATCAAATTTTTCAATTGGATTACTTGTCTTAGCTATCAAAGTTTTCAGGCTATCTGCATACTTGTTTTGTGCAATGCTATTAATGTCTGAAGCCAGGCAAATAAATACTACAATGAATATCCTTCTCATACAGTAAGTTTGGTCAAAATGATATTTCCTCTTAAAATAATCACTAGTTTGGAATAATGGTGTAGTACTAATTCTATTCTTCTAAAAAATTATTTCAAGACATAAAATTCAACATACTTCTTACTCCAGGTGATATTCTTTCCTGATCAATGAGTCCAAAACTCTATTCTTTTCAATCGCCTGTTGAGTAAAATATAGTTTTACCTGGTCGGTAAGTTGTGCATAACGTTGAAGGTTGATGTACTCTTTAATCACGGTTTCGTCATAAGTCATTAGCTTAACATCCGGGGGAAAATGTATGCTATCAATATCATTAATGAATTTTGTTGCTTCATCACGAATATTAAATACCAGCCGGATGTCAAAAATTAAAGCAGATTTTTGAAGTGCTGGTGAAATAAAACTCCAGCATTCAATAGAGGAAGCATAACCAACTGCATCCCGCATCAGCACATCATAATCGATCAATGCATTGGAAACATTCACTTTTGACAATAGCCTGAATCCACCGGAGTTCCGCAACTGCGAAACCGTTCTGTCATAATATTTGAAATTTACTCCTTCACTAAGAAGTGCACAGAACTGGTATATTCTTTTTTCCCGACCCTCTAATGGTTTTTTTGACAGCTCACTGGTAAGAGAATCGCTATAATTAATAATTCCGGGACCCTCACGCATATTGTATGAAAGTGAAGCGCTGTCTTTTTGCAGATCTTCCAACAAACTTTTCATGAATTGTTTTTCCCTGTCTCTTTCTATTTTATGTTCTAATTGATACTCTGCAAGAAACCCACAAAAGACAGCAAGAAATAACATGATAAATTCCCAGAAATAATGTGTCCATTTTTTTCTTGCGCTATGTGAGTGATGGTGTACTTCCATATTAGAAGCTACTAGTTTGGTTACTTGCTTTTCTTATCATTCCTCAGATCGGGCAGTATTAAAGTTAATACTTGCATTTTATCACGCAAATCCAATACACATTCTTCTTATTTTCGTATTCTTTTTATGCGACAACTTGCAGCGATCATGTTTGTGGATATGGCAGGATATACAGCCCTGATGCAGGAGAATGAACAATTGGCAAAAGTCAAGCAAAAACGCCTGAAAGAAGTACTGGAGACAACAGTAAAGAATTATAACGGAAAGATCCTTCAATTTAACGGAGATGGAGCACTCAGCATTTTTTCCAGTGCTATTGATTCGGTAAACAGCGGCATTGAAATTCAAAAACAACTACGGCAGGAACCAAAAGTTGATCTGCGAATTGGTTTACACATGGGTGATATCTCGATCGAAGATGAAACAATATATGGTGATGGTGTAAATCTTGCATCAAGGATCGAGTCACTTGCGGTACCCGGCAGCATTTTTATATCTGAGAAAATGGCTGATGAAGTAAAAAATCAAACCGATATTTCTCTTCGTGAAATTGGCTATTTTGAATTGAAGAATGTAAAACTGCCTGTTCGCATTTTTGCGGTTTCAAACGAAGGTTTAATAGTACCCTCCCGTTATGAATTAAAAGGAAAAACAAAACCACCGGCAAATCGCCTGGCTGTATTACCATTTGTAAATCTCAGCGGTGATCCGGAAAATGAATATTTCAGCGATGGCATTACAGAAGAGTTATTGAATTCACTGACGAAGGTGGAAGGATTGCAGGTCACTTCCCGTACTTCTGCATTTGCATTTAAAGGCAAGCTGGATGATGTTCGTGAAATAGCAGTTAAACTGAACGTTGATAAAATATTAGAAGGCAGTGTTCGTAAAGCATCCAACAGGGTTCGCATTACTGCACAATTAATAAATGCTGCTGATGGATACAATGTATGGAGTGAAAATTATGATCGTGACCTTACCGATATTTTCCAGGTGCAGGATGAGATCAGTCATATAATCGCTAATCGCCTTCGTGAAAATCTTTCACTCGCTCCAAAAAACGAATATCTTGTAAAGGCATCTATAAAAAATGTAAATGCATATACTCTTTACTTAAAGGGTTTGCATTATTGGAACAAGCTTACCCCTGCAGATACTTACAAGGCCATCGAATGTTTTCAACAGGCAATTGATCTTGAACCAGGTTATGCGCAAGCCTATGCCATGATTGCGATCGCTTATTCAAATCTTGGTGCAACAGGACAATTAAAACCTGATAAAGCATTTGGATTCGCCAACCAGTATAGTGATAAAGCGTTGAAGCTTGATGATAGCATTGCTGAAAGTCATATTGCCAAAGCGAAGGTCCATTTGTTTTATGAAAAAAAATGGCAGGCAGCTTATGATTCACTGCAAAAAGCATTGCAGCTAAACCCGGCTTATACGGAAACCTATAGATTACTTGGCTATTACTATATAGTAACAGGGAAAAAAGAGGAAGCTGTAAAAGTTTTGGAAAAAGCTTTAGAGATCGATCCATTATCAACAGTAGTAAATAATTATTTGGGAGAGGCCTATGCCATGGCGTGGCATTTCGACGAGGCCTATCACATTGCAGAAAAACAATTGGAGATAAATCCAAAAATGAGGCTTGCTATTGAAATGAAGGGCTGGTGTGTTGGAATGAAAGGCGACTGGAAAAAAGCGTTGGGATTTTTCCAGGAAGTGCATCAACTGGCTAACCATCCGCTTAAAAGTTTGGCACCACTCGGCTATGCATATGCGAAGCTTGGACAAAATGAAAAAGCATTGGAATGCATCAGTAAGCTTGAACAAAGACAAAGAGAAGAACCGGAACTAGCAATGGATGGCGACCTGTTAATGGTTTGGTGGGCACTTGGTGATGATGAAAAAACTTTTCAATATATAAACAATTGCATCAATAAAGATCTGAATACTATCTATTACTATTTAGAATACCCGATGATGATCGGAATGAAAGAAATTCCGAAAGTCAGGGAATTGCTGCAGAACACTACTTCCTTAAAAACCGCATAGCAAGATCTGTTTTCATAAGGCGACAGTTTAATGTTTCCCTAATTGTTTCTCTATTAATTCTTCCATGTCTACACATGCTCTTTTTGCATCTTTGAATGCATCAACACTTCGTTTCACCCTTTCCAACCTTAGTGTAAGAGCTGCTCCCATATTATTTCGAAACTGAATTGCATCAGCTCCTGATAGCACATCATGATGCCTGGCTACTTTTTCCATTTTAAATGCATCAGAGTGATTACTGGTATCCAGGTTAAGCTGGCAGGTCAGGTCATAGGCTTTGTAAAGAGCAGGTATAAACAGATCGGTGTAATATTTTTTTTCAAATTGCTGGTTGCGGTATTCGGCAAAATTGGTAATACGTTCATAATCCATCATTTTTTTCAGGAACTCTATATTGCCTACATAGCGCAACGATCCCGATGATTTCATTTGCTCATAAGTTTCTTTGCGTACAAGGAAGTTTCGGACCCATACAGCACCCATTTTTCTTGCGAATGCAGCCCGGTCTATCGTTGCGCTATCCTGCAACAACCAGTCTGTTAATATATCATAGTCTGTCAGGTATCTATAATCTTCCGCTAATAAAGAATCGAGGTTGACAATATTTGTCCTTACATCAAGTAACATGCTTTGCAAATATTTTTCAGCTCTCTCTTTTTCAATTTGATGCTCTAATTGATATTCGGCCAAAAAACCGCAAAACACGGCGAGAAATAGCATAATAAATTCCCATAGATAACTTGTCCATTTTTTTGATCCGTGATGAGAGTGGTGGTGTACTTCCATAAAATTTATTTCAGGTGATATTCTTTTTGTAAATAATCCTGTACCCGGTTGTTTCTTTTTTTAAGAGTTTCAAGATCGGCGAGATAAATAGCAAACTGTCTTTTTATTTCCTGCACAGCATTGAAATATTCTGTTATGATATTATTATCATAAGTGAGCAGAGCACCTGGATCTGGAAAATCAATATTTACCTGAGAAGCCGACGTTCCAAGCTCGGGACAGCATTTAAGATCAAACAACTTAAACGTTAATAGCATGATCGGCACCCTAAGATCTTTTACTCCCTCTGTTATACCGATGCTTGATAATCTTACTGCCGCATCATAGCCAACAATACTGTCACTGGCCGCTTTGTCAGCAATTAACCGCATACCACCGGAATTTTTTAATTGTTGTATAGTTCTGTCCGTATAAACAAAATCGAGGTAGGTAAAGGACTGGCGATAATATTTATATATACCATTTGCGCCTGCTGATGGGTTTACTCCGCGGATCTTCTGCAGTAAAGTATCCAATAATTTATCTTTCTGTACAAAAGAAGGTATTAATATATCAAGCTGATCATTATCGATCTTAAGATCCTGCAAAAAAGAAGCAATATATTGACGGCCTCGTTGTTTTTCTACCTGGTGCTCCCGAAAGTTCTCTGCTAAAAAACCACAGAACACAGCGAGGAACAACATTAAAAATTCCCAGAGATAATGAGTCCACTTTTTTCGTGATGTGTGTGAATGGTGGTGTACTTCCATATTGGTTGCTTGTTGTTAGGTTCTTGTTACTGGTTTTTGCTTACAGCAAAAAGCTAATAGCCTGCAGCTTTCCTTATTCGAGAAGATATTCTTTTTTTATCAGCACAATTAAATCAAGAGCCAATTTTTTCTGTTGATTAAGGCTGGTCAGATAAAAATTGTCAATTCTTCTTTTTATACGAGATACTTTATTACCAAGGTTAATCAATGTGCTTTTATCCTGGGTCATTAATGCTGCCTCTGCCAATACTTTCATAAATCGGATGTTGCTCACTGAATCTCTTTCGCCATACTCTCCGAAGAATCCTGCGTTAATAATATTATCTCCAAAGGAAGAAGTCTCGCCTAATGCATCCTCTATTCTATCCTGAATATTTTCAACCTGGTCCGCCATTCTCCAATATATGGATAGCTGGTTCATGACTTTCTTTTTTCTTATCAAACGAAGTTGGCCAGAGTTTTTCAACTGTGTGGCAGTTTGATCGCTGAACCTGACGCCAAATCGTCGCATGTATGTCCCATACTGCCGGTAAATTGTTTCTGCATTTTTTTGTGCTGATCCTGTATTGTAAAGATTTTGGATCAGGCTGTCTAACCCTTTTGAAATCGAACGGGAGAAAACTAAAACTTCATTTATCTGGGATGTGTCGGACGAAAGATCAGCAAGCATCCCTTGCATATAATCTTTTTCACGGTCCCGTTCAATCTTATGCTCTAACTGATATTCTGCTAAGAAACCACAGAACACGGCAAGGAATAACATGAGAAACTCCCAGAAATAATGTGTCCATTTTTTTCTTGCAGTATGGGTGTGTGCATGTACTTCCATAGCTACTAATTAATATTATATTCTCTTGTTACTAACGCCAATGTTTCTTCTGCCAGTTTTTTTTCTGACATATTATCCCTGAGATACTCCAGGTAAATCGTTTTTACCTGATTAATGTATTTTAAAAAGATCTTTTTATCTGTATCTGATAATTTTGAACACGTAATATCGTCGGGCAGATCCATACGGCCGCTTCTGTTAACTAGTGTATCTGCATCCAGTTGTTTATTTGTATATGCTTTTGTCGCCTTTTCAATAATTAAAGGATCAAGGATCTTTTCAAGGTGCTGGTTGATCTGGGTTGCAAGTTCTGTTTGTAAGGATTCATATTCTTTACGGTTGCGTACCCAAACATCATATTGAATCAATGCATTTGAAACATTTTTTTTATGAACCAATCTTAGGTTACCCCCGTTTTTTAGTTGTTGCATTGTTCTGTCAGACGGGAAAAATCGCAAAATATCCCAATAAGGGAATTCGTAAAGTGTATACACTTTCCTTCCATTCGTAAGGTATTCATCGTTGGCAATAAGATGAAACAATGTATCAAGTTGTTTTATACGTGACTTTCTTGATTTAATTAACCTGTTTAGTTGCGCTGAATCGGATTTCAGATCTTCAGCCATAGTTTGCATGAATTGTTTTTCCCGGTCTTTCTCAATTTTATGTTCCAGTTGATACTCTGCCAAAAAACCACAGAACACGGCAAGGAATAACATTAAGAATTCCCAGAAATAGTGGGTCCATTTTTTTCTTGCAGTGTGTGAATGGTGGTGTACTTCCATAAAAATTTATTTCAGGTGATATTCTTTCTTGAGATATTCCATTAATTCTTCGGCTGCTTGTTTCAGCTTTTGAAGCATTTGGATCATAGCCTTTCGGCTTCCATTCATTTGAATAGCATAAAACCCAAGCTGATTCAATTGCACGGCATCATAAGTGAGCAGCGAAAGATCTCCTGTAAGCCTGGTTATTGAGTTGTCAGACTGATTTTGTATACGAGAGATCGCTTGGTTCATAATTTTAGAAGCTGCTTCTTTAAATGCAACATTTTCCATATTAAAAATTTCTTCGATCATCCGCAGCTCAGGAAACCCGGAATAGTATTTCATGATGTGACCGGATGTTTCCTGTTTATGAATAAGGCGAAAGCCCCCGGAATTTTTTAACTGTTCAATTGTGCGGTTATTATTAACAAGGGGGGCCAGGCGAACTCCCATTCTTGAAGTATAGTAAATTGCTTCCCCATTCTTTTTTGCTAATGCGGGCGATTCGAGCAAATGACTTAATGAATCAAAAAGAAGTATCCCCTTTTCAATATTGCTTATTTGATTTGTTATAGTTAGCGTATCATCTTTCAGATCCGAAACAAGAGAAATAACAAACTGTCTTTCCTTCTCTTTTTCAATTTTATGTTCAAGTAGATACTCTGCTAAAAAGCCACAGAACACGGCAAGGAATAACATTAAGAATTCCCAGAAATAGTGGGTCCACTTTTTTCTTGCAGTGTGTGAATGGTGGTGTACTTCCATAAAAAACTATTTCAGATGATACTCCTTCTTTAATAATATTATCAGATCCGTTGCCTTTTGTTTCAATGAAGGGAGTGCATATTTTATATATGAATGCATCGATGCACTTTGGTGCGTAAGCCGGCTTGCATACATTCTAAGCGTCTTTGTATCATAAGTGAGCAGTTCAAAATCCTGGTTCTCATATCCAACACCTGAATTAAAAGCCTTCCAGTATTCATCACTGAATATCTCATACTCTGCTTTATAATTATCATTCACAAACGCTGTAACGTGATCGGCGTATTTGTCAGTGAATTCTATTGCAAGATCATACTTTACAATACTGTCTGCAATAGACATATTTCTTACCAGTCTTAAATTTCCTGAATTCTTAAGCTGCGTAAGAGTGCTTTTAGAAAAAAGTACTCTTCTGAAATTACCTGTATAATTAAATTTCAAATCATAAAGTCTTCTTGCTTCTTCTTTTGTAATTCTTGTTGTCCAGATGTAGTTAGTCAATGAATCTATTCCTTCAATTTTATCTGCATTAACTTTTGTTACACGGCCGATGCTTGCTGTATCTGATTTCAGATCTTCAATCAATGACCGTACATATCTTTTTTCACGCTGATGTTCGATGGTGTGTTCCAATTGATATTCCGCTAAAAATCCACAGAACACAGCCAGGAATAACATGAGAAACTCCCAGAAATAATGTGTCCATTTTTTTCTTGATGTGTGTGAGTGATGGTGTACTTCCATATAATTTATTTCAGGTGGTATTCTTCCTCCAATTGTTTAATTAACCTCGTTGCTCTTTCTTTCGAATATTTGATAGGATAGTCGCGTATATACAAAACACCATTATAATAAAGTTTAAAATAATTTTTTATCAGCAGATCCGAGCTTTCAGATCTGTCATAATAGCGCAAGTCGGGAGGCAACGAAAGCTCATTATTTATATCGACGTAGAATTGTGTTACACTTAAATCGAAATGTTTTGCAAAAAAAGGCTCCAATTGGGTATGAAGTTTTTCATTGATATATTCAAAAGAGGTCATAAGCATGGGAATATGGGTATCATAGTAACCTGATAATTGCCTGGCAAGCTCAGCATTCCTTATATATCGCAGACTGCCCGAACTTTTCATTTGGTTAAAAGTAGTTGAGATATTTGCAAGATTATATGCTTTAAGCATCCTTCTTGACAGCCTGACAAATTCATCATCGGTTAATGAAACTTGTTTTTGAAAAAGCAGGCTGGCAGAATCATATAGCTTCAGTTCTTTATTCATTTTATTTGTAAGATCAAAAAACACCAACGTATCAAACTTTAGATCCTTATATAGCTGCGCTGCATATTTTTTTTCCCGCTGATGTTCCATATAGTGTTCTCGCTGGTTCTCCGCCAAAAAACCACAGAACACAGCAAGGAATAACATGAGAAACTCCCAGAAATAATGCGTCCATTTTTTTCGCGAGGTATGTGAATGGTGGTGTACTTCCATAAAAATTTATTTCAGGTGATATTCCTTTTGTAAAAACATAACCAGTGAGGCTCCCTCATTTTTCAAATCCTCCAGCTCATCCATAAAGCCGTTTATTTCTATTCGATATCTAAACACCAAATTAAACAACCGCTCGTTTTCCATGGGATCGAAATGGATCCAAGAATCTTTGGAAGTGGATTTCTTAGCCCTACTGCTTATATTCCGGTAACTTATTAATTGATCCGTCTTTTGAGAGATCGCCAAATAATAATTGGAGATCGCCGTTTCTTCTAGTTGGACATCTCTTACCGCGACATCATAGGTATTGATACTATCAACGGCAGCCATGTTACGAATTAATCGCAAACCTCCTGCATTTTTTAGCTGCTGCATCGTTTGATCAGTAGAAATAAAATCAGGAAATCCAGTAGTTATTACTTGCATATTGCGTCCCCATTCGACTGGAATATCAGGAGTGACCGGGAAATAATCTAACACTGAATCGCAGCTCAGTTTCATCTCCCCATAGCGCTGCAGCCAACCTGTTATTTGTAAAGAATCTGTTCTTATATCCTGTATCAATGAACGGATATATTTTTTCTCACGTTGGCGTTCCACCATATGCTCACGCATATTTTCTGCCAGAAATCCACAAAACACCGCAAGGAATAACATGATAAACTCCCAGAGATAATGCGTCCATTTTTTTCTTGATGTATGTGAGTGGTGATGTACTTCCATACTGTTATTTATTATTTTAAATAAACCCTGGTTTCCCAGTCGGATGGTGGCTGTATTAAAAGGGTGGAGATAATTAAAACAAAAGATAATTATTTTTCCCATCTATAATTGTACCTTATATTTTTATTTTAAAATTTTGAATACTTCTTTTGATATAATTGTTATCGGGGTTGGTTCTATGGGATCGGCTGCCTGTTATTATTTATCAAAACGCGGCTATAATGTTTTAGGAATTGAACAATTTGATATCTCTCATGAATTCGGTTCACATGCAGGGCAAAGCCGTATCATTCGCAAAGCATATTTTGAACACCCGGATTATGTCCCTCTTCTTGAAAAAGCTTATAGAAACTGGAGATCACTTGAACGGGAAACAGGTAGGCAGGTCTATTTTAAAACTGGTTTACTCTATGCAGGCAAACCGAACAATGAAATAATAAAGGGGGTTGAACAATCCGCTGCTTTATATAATATCGATCTTGATCAGTTGAATACGATCGCGGCTGCTGATAAATTTCCTGCATTTAAGCTTCCCGAGGATTTTGAAATTCTTTTTGAACCTGAAGCAGGATTCATCACTCCCGAAAAAGCGATAAAGCTTTATGCAAATGAAGCAAAACAGCATGGAGCAGTCATTCGTTCAAATGAGAAAGTAATTGAATGGAAAAAAGACGGAAGCAGTGTAATAGTAAAGACGGACGAAGATTCTTATCAATGCAATAAGCTTATTATTACAGTCGGTGCATGGGCAGGTAAGATGATCCCGGGCTTTGAAGATAAAATAAGAGTGACAAGACAGTTCGTTGCGTGGATCAAAACCAAAAACGATACCCGGTTTGAATTAAACAGGTTTCCCTGCTGGATGATCGGCGATGATGACAAACATGGATGTTACTACGGCTTTCCTTTATTAGATACAAAAAAGTTTGGTGAACCCGAAGGATTGAAACTGGCGCATCATTTTCCCCGAGACAATACAGATCCAGACAATGTGAGCCGAAAAACAACAGAAGAAGATATTAAAAATGTAAAGTATTGCTTAGATAAATATTTACCCGGCATTTTTGATTCGGTTCTTTCCACCAAAATATGCTTATATGCAAATTCTCCCGATGAGAATTTCATTATTGATAAACTTCCGGGCTTTGAAGACTATGTTTCTATTGCCTGTGGATTTAGTGGTCATGGTTTTAAGTTCGCATCGGTAGTCGGTGAGATACTTGCTGATCTTGCTACGAAAGGAAAAACTGATCTTCCTATAGAATTTTTAAATGCAAAACGTTTTGGTTGATCTGTTTTATAGAACAAAAGGAATAATTGCTTTTCGGTTTGTGGGATAGTCAACAAAATTTTCCTTATACCATTTATGATGTGCTAATGCACGGGGAATAAGATTTGCTGTGGTCCAAATAAAAAAAATGATTGCCGGAAGATTCCAGCAAAGAATGGTAAAGCCAAACCATTCAATTAATTCACCAAACAAATTTGCGCAGCTAACTTTATCAAATAACCCGCCATTAGGAATTTTATAACCCGTTTCAGTTGGTTTGCGCAGGTTGATCAGAATATTGTCTGCTTTCCAGTTTATAATTAATCCAATAAAGAATAAAATAATACCGATTATAAATCGTGGGTCGCTAAGCCATTCATTTGTATAGTTTGCAAAATGAGTAAAGTAATAGCCAAGAGAAAAGCCATTCATTATATTAAAGAAGATGGCCGACAGCATGATAACAATCGGCATCTTCTTGCCTTTTGTATGCAATCGAAAAGGAAAAATAAAAATGCGGTTGATATAATGAAGACTGAACAATCCGATCATTATTAAATAAGGAAAAGAAAAAAGTAAGATCTCAGGAAAGACCATTATATACAAAACGATCAGAACCGGTAATTCCATTATCATCCAACCCCACTTATTAGAAATTAGTGGCCCCCACCCGGAAGTTGTATGACGACCATACGGCGCCGTGATCTTTAGTAAAACAAAAAATACAATCACAGCCAATAGTATCCAGCCGTATAAGATTGTTTGATATGCCGTCCAGGAAATTGAGATCATTTTTAGTTCTAAGAAGGACAAGATAATATTTAAAATATATGCTAACTTCATTCGGCACATTTCAAACTATTTTTTATGAGTGATCGTCGTCGTTTTTTACAAACATCAGCCACCATTGTTGCTGGCAGTACATTGCTTTCTTCATTCAGTAAAGAACCATTTAGCATTTTTAAAAACAAGATAATGCCGGGTGATCAATTGAATATTGGCGCCATTGGTATCAATGGAATGGGATGGAGTAATCTTACCGCTGCGGTCAAGATTCCGGGTATAAATGTTGTAGCGCTTTGTGATGTCGATAAAAATGTATTGGATAAACGAATGGCCGAGCTTTCAAAGATGAATATCGATACCTCAAGAGTGAAAACTTATGGTGATTACAGAAAGTTATTGGAGCAAAAAGATATTGATGCTGTTATTATTGGCACACCAGATCATTGGCATGCATTGATAATGATGCATGCTGTTGAAGCTGGTAAGCATGTATATGTAGAAAAGCCGGTTGGCAACTCGATTGAAGAATGCAGGTCAATGGTTGCTGCTCAAAAAAGATATAATAAAATTGTACAGGCCGGTCAATGGCAAAGAAGCCAACAACATTTCAGAGATGCTGTTGATTTTATAAGAACGGGGCAATTGGGAAATATAAGAACTGTAAAAGTCTGGTGTTACCAGGGATGGATGAAGCCTGCAGAAAAAGTTCCTGATTCCGATCCACCAGCCGGAGTTGACTATAATATGTGGCTCGGCCCTGCACCAAAAAGAAAATTCAATGCAAGTCGTTTTCATTTCAACTTCCGTTGGTTTTGGGATTATGCAGGTGGCTTAATGACCGATTGGGGCGTTCATTTAATGGACTATGCAATATTTGGAATGAATGCTGATGTTCCAAAAACTGTTTCTGCGCTGGGTGGAAACTTTGCTTATCCTGATCTTTCGCAGGAAACGCCAGATACAATGGGTGCTTTATATGAGTTTGATAAATTTAATTTGATATGGGACCATGCCATGGGAATTGATAATGGTTTGTTCGGAAAAGATCATGGCATTGCATTCATCGGCAATAATGGAACATTGGAATTAGATCGCGGCGGATGGGAAGTAATTGCAGAAAACAGGAGTAAGGAAAAAGTGATGGTTGAAAGAAAAAAGCCAACTGACAATGGTTTGCAAAAGCATTGGGAAAATTTTGTTGCAGCCATTAAATCAGGAAAACAGAGTGATCTTAATTGCCCAATAAGCACCGGAGCTCATATAGCTACTGTCTGCCAGTTGGGAAATATTGCATTCAGGTGCCAGGAAAAAATTGCATGGGATAAAGCAAAACAACAACTGACTAATGATAAATTAAATCAGCAATACCTGTTTGCACAATATCATAATGGATACAAGCTTCAAAAGGTTTAATGCTGTTGAAAAAAATTCATACGAAAACTTCTTACCTACAGATCTAATGAAATAAAAAATAGATTTATCCCCATCTATTAAACCCCGCATATTATCTCCCGTCTGTTATAACTGGCTACCAACTTTTAGACACTCCACTCTAAGAACAAACTGATTTTCAAATCGAACAAACGTATTATCACGACGCTTTGCTTATTGGCACAGTTTTTTGTAATAATGACCAATAGCAAAGTCTTATGTTGAAATTTTTTATTAATCAAAAACGATCATCTATGAAGACGATGCAAAAAACAATCGCCCTAACAATTTCAGTTCTTATTTCAGGTTTTGCTTTCTCACAAGTGAACCTGGGAGCAAAAACAACAACTCAAGCAGTAACGAATGCTGCTATTAGTACAAATGCAATTAAAGTAAAGCCAGTAGTAAATACTGCTGCACAATCTACCCGGGCGGCGGTATCAACTACAACAAACACTGGTGCTGCAGTAAAAGCAAAAACAACATCAACAGTTGATGCAACAACAAAGAAAACTGTATCAACTACCAATGAAGTTAAAAATGATGTAAAGAGCAGTGCAGATGTTAATGTAAACGCTGCTACGAATGCACAAGCTTCAACAAACGCATCTTCACAGGCACAGCAAAACGCAGCTCCTAATTCTGCTGTTAATGCCGATCTGAGCACCTCAACATCTGCCAGCAGTAAAACTGAAGTAAATGTAAATGGAAAGAACACCATTGAAAACACAGAAAAAGCCGCAGAGAACATCAATGCCGCCGCAGAAAAGAAAACAGAAGCAACAGCAGATGCTGCTAATAAAGTAAAAACAAAAACTGAGGCAGAAGCGAAAAAAGATATTAAGGCAACAAAAGAAACTGCCACATCAGTAAAACCTAAAGCGAATGTTAATGTTTCAAGTGAAGTAAAAGCTGAAACAAAAGTAAGCGCTACAAGAAATTAAATCCATATCTGAAGACTCTCTCGTTATCCTTCATCCGATAATATTCTGTCCCGACAATTCGGGACAGAATATTCTTAAAAAATTTGTCTTATGGTACTTATGAGGCATACAGGATTTGTATTAGTGTTACTACTGATCGGTTACTTATCAATTGGCCAATCAAAAGCTACTGATGAAAACACTAAAGTAGAATTTAAGATCAGCGCTAATTACAATACAGGCCTTAATTATTATGGAAGAGTCGACAGTCTTCGAAGCGGTGGTTTTTTTCCGCTGGCCGAACTCTGGTTGAATGAAAGTTTTTATATAAATGCTGCCCCGGTATTTGTAAACAACTCTGTACAATCATTTCAATACTCTGGTATAACCACTACCGCAGGTTATCTATTTAATTCAAAAAATAAATGGCTTGGTAATATATACGTGATTAAACCATTTTACCTGGAGAGTACAGACCTGGTTCAATCAGCATTGAAAGCACAGATAGGGATGACCTTAACGTGGTTAAACAAAATAATAAACATAACCGGAGGAGGTGATCTGAAATTCAGTGATAAAACTGACTACGGTGTTACGGCTGGCCTTGATCATATCATCCGACACCAGTTCAATGATAAAACCGTCCTGGTGATCGATCCTTCTGCATATATAAATGCAGGAACACAGCAATTCACTAAAAGTTATTTGAAACAAACAAATGGATTTTTGTTTTTTCCCGGAACAGAACAAATAGTTACCGAATCAGTACAGGGATTTAATATTCTTTCTTATGAGTTTTCTATGCCCGTGATATTGGCAATAAATAAATTTCAATTGCTGTTCACACCTGCTTATGTAATACCACAAAATCTTTTAACCGTAGAAGGAAGACCTGATCTTTCTGAACACGGTGAGAATATGTTTTATGCACAGGTCGGTGCGAAAATTGGTTTCTAGTCTCGCAATAGCCGGACAGCTCTATGAGAGCACGGAGCTGCATTTTTGCAGCTCCTCTTTTATTTCAATTCATTTTTTAGTGCTGCTATTGTTTTCTTTTCACTGCCAACAAAAATTTTATCGTCCCAAATAATAACAGGGCGTTTCAAAAAAGTGTATTCGTCCAGTATATATTGGCGATAATCATTTTCAGTAAGTTTTTTATCTTTTAGTTTTAATTCTTTGTATTTAATAGCCCGGCGACTAAATAAAGCTTCATAGCTTCCAACCATTTTCTTCATTTCGTCCAGCTGGGCAGGAGTGATCTTTTCAAACTTGATATTCTGAAGTGTAAATTTTTTACCGATCAACTTATCAATTCCTGTTTCTTCGAACATGGCCAGGCTTGTTGTACAGTGGCCGATGGTATAGATCTTTTTCATTGTTTAACTTAAATAAGAAGACGAAAATACTCTTATCAATGATTTGATGAACAGAATTATCGAACGATGAACGGAGCGTCGCAATTGTCGCCCAATCGGGGCGCAAAGCTGGTATCAAAATCTCTTTTCTTCATTCGTAAACAGGCCCGGGCTTTGCTGGTTATATTTGCATAATAAATTGTGAGACATGATAAAAACAGGCAACCCGATCATCAGCATTTATACAGAAATGACGCCCAACCCGGAGACGATGAAGTTTGTGGCAAACAAGCTTTTATATCCAGGTAAAAGCATCGATTTTCCTGATGTGGAAAGTGCAAAGCCATCGCCGCTGGCTATTGAATTGTTTGGCTATCCTTTTATTAAGGCTGTATTTATTGCCAGCAATTTTGTAACGCTAACTAAAACTTCGGACACAGATTGGAGTGATGTGATCCCAACTGTTCGCCAATTTCTGAAAGAATACTTAGAAGAAGGAAAAGCCGTGATCAATGAAGAGGAAATTGTTACAATTAAAAAAGAAAGCAGCAACGAGATCAGCGCAGATGATGACGATGTGGTAAAACGTATCAAAGAATTGTTGGAAAATTATGTGAAACCTGCGGTTGAAATGGATGGTGGCGCTATTCAATTTAAAAGTTATGACGATGGTGTAGTGAACCTGATGTTGCAGGGAAGTTGCAGCGGATGTCCTTCATCAATGATCACATTGAAAGCTGGTATCGAAGGAATGATGAAAAGAATGATACCGGAAGTGAAAGAAGTGGTAGCAGAAGCAGAGTAAAACAAGATTTCTAAGAAAATAGTTAGGCGGACATTCTGTTCGCCTTTTTTATTTTAAGTTTACCGGATAATAAATAGTCATGAATCAAACAAACGCTTATGCTATCGAAACTTCAGGGTTGAACTATAATTTCAGTCGCGGAAGAAAGGTAGTGAATGAAGTAAGCCTGAAAGTTCCCGAAGGAAGCATCTTCGGATTTCTTGGCCCAAACGGCGCCGGCAAAACCACAACAATTCGTTTGCTTACCGGTATGCTGGAAAATGATAAGGATAATATTTCCATTCATGGAAAGTCATTAAAGAAAAGCTTGCCTGGGATCTTTGAGGGAATGGGCACCCTGATAGAAACGCCTTCGTTATATCTCCATTTAAATGGCCGTGACAACCTGAGAGTCATCACACGTTTACGTAGTATGGATGAAAGCCGTGTGGATGAAGTGCTAAAAGTTGTCGGGCTTTTCAATGACCGTAAAAGAAAAGCAAAAGAGTATTCTTTGGGTATGAAACAACGATTAGGTGTAGCAATGGCATTGCTCCCCGATCCATCTTTGTTAATACTTGATGAACCTGCAAATGGTCTTGATCCTGCCGGTATCATTGAAATGAGAGAAATGCTAAAAAGATTGAATCGTGACCATGGCAAAACAATCTTTGTATCAAGTCACTTGTTGAACGAAGTAGAAAAAACATGTACACATGTTGGTATTATTCACAAAGGCGAGATAAAATTCCAGGGAACTATGAGTGAGCTCCAAAACAGCGCCGGTCATGGTAAACAGGTAACCATAAAAGTTGATGACACGTCAAAATGGAAAAGTTATATGGTTGAAAAATATCCGCAGGCGATTTCCACCGCAAATAATGAATTTATTTTACCAGTTGAAAATAGCGATGATATTACCAATATCAACCGTAACATGGTAATGCAAGGTGTACCCGTAAAAGGCGTTCGCACAAATGAAGGATTGGAAGAATGGTTTATTCAAATGACATCAAACTAACTATTATGAATTTCTTTTCTGATTATATAAAAGCATTTAAAGCAGAATGGCTTAAACTAAGAAACTCAGGAATGTTTTGGCTGATAGTGATCATAGCCGCTTTTATTCCTGCTCTTTTTACAATTGCCGGACTTGTTGTTAGCGAAAGTGGAATTGGATCGGGTGGCGGCCAAAACGCATGGAAGGGTTTTGTAGGTAATTGTTTTACAGGATTTGGGATCTTTTTCTATCCCATTTTTCTTTCACTTGTTGTGATACGACTTACACAAATGGAACACCGTGGAGGCGGTTGGAAGCTTATTGAAGTGCAGCCTATTTCTAAACTGTCTTTATACCTTGGGAAATTTAGTATTGCAATAGTCGTAGCATCCATGTGTATTGTTGCGCTTATCCTTTATAGTTTATTGGGCGGCACAATTATTATGTTAGCAAAACCAGCATCAGCCTTTTCTAAATTTTCAATTCCCTGGGGCTTTATCAGTGGTTTTGGGCTACGCTTGCTTATTGCGGGACTGGGAGTATTAGGTATTCAATATCTTTTTTCTGTTGTCATTAGTGGTTTTATCTGGCCGTTTGCTATTGGACTTGTCGGAACCATTACAGGAACTATTTTGTTCGGATTTCGAAAAGCATTATGGTGGCCATATATTGCTCCCGGTCTTACTGTAACAAATCCCGAAGGAAGCAGTGCAGGAAATTTTTTAATGTATTATGAATGGTTGAGTGTTGCATGGATGCTGGTTGCTCTATGGCTCGGCTATCAATGGTACCTGAGAAAAAATCTTAAGAGAGCATTTTTTAAACCGGTATTCAGATTGGCCTTCCTGCTTATCCCTATTGCTGTATTTGCCGCTTTCTTTGTTTACATAAATAAACCGGTTCAACTACCATCGCATAAGCGAACAGTGATTGCGGGAAGCCTTGAATCAAAAGATCAATTTCAAACTGCTTACCTGCTTGCTGAACCGTTGATGGATACGATTCTTAAAATTCCGATTGTCGATAATCGTTTTCACCTAAACACAGATAGAAAAATTCCGGCCGGTATGTATTCATTCAAATTAGGAAGCATTAATCAAAAAGTTTTTTTTGGCAATAATGATAGTTTGTTTCTAAAAGTGAGGATCAACGATATGAGCAGCAAGGTGATCACAACAGGAAACAGGACCGCCGAGAATGAATACCTGCGAACTGACGTGGTTGATATGATCGAGGACGGCATATGGTATCTTCAAAATCGTGGCTATGAAATGGAGCCGAAGGCATATGCACATGAAGTAATGAGGCTTTGGAACAGTAATATTGACTTGCTTAATAATTTTAAAACTGCAGACAATCTTAAACCGGCCGATGGATTTATCGCACTGCAGAAAAAATTGATCTCTCTTTTTTATTTAAAATTATTGGACAACAGGTATCCACAATGGTTCAGGATCTACCATCCAACGGAGACGCTGGAATACCCGAAATCAGTTGAGTTGATCAGGAATGCGGTGAGTTATAATGATAGTACGCTATTAAGCTATTCTGAGTACCGTAATAACCTTTCAGATTATATTCAACAGAAATATAAACTGAGCAATTTCAATCCTGCGGCATATATTTCTAAATTAAACACGGTCATGCCTGCTGGCATCGTACGAGATTATCTTATTTACAGTAAACTCAAAGAAGTAATTGGTAAAACTCCCGATACGGCAATACGGGAAATGCTGGTTGCAGAATTTGTCCCTAAAATCTCTCAACCTAAAATACAACAACAGCTGCTCGCTCAGCATTTATTATTAAAATCCCTGGGCCGCGGCAAACCGGCTCCTGATTTTGTTGCAACTGCGCTAAACAAAGACACTTTCTCTTTAAAAAAATTGCAGGGAAAATATATAGTGATGGATGTGTGGGCTACCTGGTGTCAGCCTTGCCGGGTACAATCACCGAATTTCGATGGATTGGCAGAACGATATGCAGGTCAAAATGTAGCATTTATAGCATTGTCGATTGATGATGGTAAATGGAACTGGGAATGGGCTGCAGGTGAAAGATCTTTAAAAGTAGCACAGTTACACGCCAATGATAAAAATCTGTTTGGGCAATTGTATGGTATCGATTACATACCCCGATATGTTTTGTTAGACCCCGATGGAAAAATAATCAATGCACAAATGCCAGAACCTGGGAATCCTCTTTTTGAAGAAATATTAAGAAGAGAAATTCCCGCCCTGGCGGCTTTAGAATAATGAGATATTTCCTTTTTATTCTTTCAATTGTATGTTCTCATTGTTGTTTTGCACAACAAGATTACTCTATTCATGATCTGAAATCAGGTAAATTCAAGAATGATAGCAGTTATATCTATTTTCTTCCTTTTGAAAATAACAAGAAAGTTTTTTTGATACAGGCTTATGATAGCAAGATGAGTCATAAAGGAGAGTTGGCTCTTGACTTTAAAGTAAAAAAGAAAACAAAGATCTGTGCTGCAAGAGATGGAGTAGTGATAGCCGCAAGAGAAGATTCAGAAGAAGGTGGATTAAAGCCGGAGAATATGTCGGATGGAAATTATATTTCAATTCAACATTATGATGGTTCTGTTGCACACTATTGGCATCTTATTAAAGATGGTGTGCTGATAAATGTTGGCGATACCATTTCAAAAGGACAACTAATTGGATTAACTGGTAATACTGGTTATTCTGCATTTCCGCATCTACATTTTGAAGTTGTGGGATATGATGGAAAAGGAAAATACGGACAACTTGCAACAAGATTTAATACAAATAAAGGCATCGTTTATTTACGCCCTGCTCATTATTACAGGGCCCTGCACTGAATAACTATATAAAAGGTTTGCCATCCACATATTCAATCCGTAACTTTCAAAAAACTAAGGTTATGATAGTAGTATATGTTATTCTTGGACTCGTTGCATTAGTGTTGCTCATTGCGGCAATGTTACCCGGCACATATAATGTTGAAAAATCAACCATCATTAAAAAAAATCAGAATGATGTGATGAATAGCGTTGGTGATCTTAACTATTACAGCAAATGGAATCCATGGCAGCAATCTGATCCGACAGCTAAATCAACAATTACAGGAACTCCAAAAACTCCCGGTCACCGATATGGATGGGAAGGAAAAAAAGTAGGAGTTGGCAGTTTAACACTTAATGACATTGATGATAAACATATTCATTTTGATCTGGAATTTATAAAACCATTCAAATCAAAAGCTAAAGACAATTGGTTATTTGAACATTGGGGAGACGGAAATGAAACAAAGGTAACCTGGCAAAACAGTGGCGCTTTTCCATGGCCGATTGCAAGATTGCTTGGCCCATCGATAACCAAACAATTGCATCAACAATTTGAGCAGGGATTGAGCAATCTTAAAAAATTGTGTGAAGGATAGATCATTCTTTTTTTATCCAATTCACTTTTCTTTCTTTTAAATAGCCAAGTACAAAATCAAAACAGTTTTTATTCTTGCCTACAAGCTCAGGCGGGTATACTCCTTTTTCTGAAAAAAGATTTTGCGCAAGCAATTCCACTGCAGCAGTACAAGTATATCCGGTTGTACGAGCCATTGAAGATGTCTTCGTTTCATGATCATAATAATCTAGCAGGTTCCATTCAATTGTTTTGGGTTCGCCATTTTTTTTACCGATCAATTTTACTTTCATTACAGTCAACTCTTCTTCCTCTAATCCAAGTTTCCATTCATTAAACAATATTTGTGATGTTACTTTGAGCGGAGAAATTTTTGTTCCTTCTATATCCATTGGAGTTTCGTTAAAGAAGCCGCTTTCTTTTAATGATTTAATTATGTCAACGTGGCCGGGGTACCGCATTGTTTTTTCCTTCTGATTTTTTATATGCGGCATTGTATATAACAATGAACGAAGACCGTCTGTATTAAATGCCTCCAGTGTTCCGAGATTATCAAAATGTATCCATTCTACTTCACTCAATGCGGGTCTTACAATGATATGCCCATTTTCCATCAGTCTTGCAGGTCTTGTATATTCTTCAATTACATCAGCAGGTGAAAACGGGGCTTTATACTGAAATGGTTTCTTTCTCACTTTTGGTAGCCCACCAACATAAATTTCCAATGCTTCAATTTTCATTTCTTCATTATGCCTTCCAATAATAAAATTGCTCATGCCTGGTGCTACACCGCAGTCTGTGATCACTGTCACTCCCTTTTCTTTTGCAAGCTGATCAAGTTGTAAAACATCCTCCGGAAAAAATGATATATCAACAATATTTTTTTTGCAGTTAATTGCTGCTTCCAGCGTTTTATAGCCCATAAATCCGGGAACCGCTGTAACTATAATATCGAATGATTTTAGTATTTCCGGGTAAAATGAATAGTCCCGAAGATCTGCTTGGTGTGTTTCAATTCCGTGATCTCTTTTTTTCAGCAGTTCAAGATTAGCGTTGCTGACATCAAATGCTGTAACACGATGTCGCGAAGCCAGGTCAATAGCAATGGCACTTCCTATCATTCCCGCACCTAACACAGCGATTTTCATATAGAGAATTTTGTAAACAAAGATGCAACAATTGTTTTTTAAACCACGGCGAAACAGAGTACATAAAGAATCACAGAGTTGTCTCTGCGGCACTCTGTGTCTTAGTGGCTCTGTGGTTTAATTAAATTTAGCAAGTATCGGGTTGATTTGGCTTTTGCCTATAAATAGTTTTGTACTAAATTGAAAACAATGACAGATTACGAACGCATACAAAAAGCAATTGAGTTTATTCAATCAAACTTTCAGCAACAGCCAGATCTTGATGTTGTAGCCAAAAAAGTTTATTTAAGTCCATTTCATTTTCAGCGATTATTCAAAGATTGGGCAGGGGTGAGTCCAAAAAAATTTTTGCAATACATCAGTTTACAGCATGCAAAAAAATTATTGAAGGATCATAGTGTAAGTGGTGCTGCTTATGAAACAGGTCTTTCCGGTTCAAGTCGTTTACATGATCTGTTCATCAACATTGAAGGAATGACACCGGGTGAATTTAAAAATGGCGGCGGACAATTGCAGATCAATTATAGTTTCGCCGAAACTCCATTTGGAAATATAATTGTTGCTTCAACAACAAAGGGCATTTGTCATCTTGCTTTTGCAGAAAATGAAAAAGAGGCATTCAAACAATTGCAATTACAATTTCCAAAAGCTTATTTCCGACAAGTTGTCGATACGATACAGCAAAATGCTTTATTCATTTTTACACAGGATTGGAAAGATCTTTCAAAGATAAAATTGCATTTAAAAGGAACTCCTTTCCAGATAAAAGTATGGGAAGCATTATTGAAAATACCGATGGGCGATGTATCAACATATTCCTCCATTGCAAATCAAATTAATAATCCAAAAGCATCCAGAGCGGTAGGAACTGCTATCGGTGATAACCCTGTTGCATTTTTAATTCCATGTCATCGTGTTATCCGATCAACTGGCGAATTTGGACAATATCATTGGGGAAGTGTAAGAAAAACTGCAATGCTTGGTTGGGAAGCGGCGAAGACTAATCCTGAGACAACAGAGTAAGTCTGAAACTGTTAACTTTAGTTCACTATATGAACAAAAGTGATCTTGAAAACAAAAGTCTCGTCTTAATTGTACTCATCGGGTATATTTTCAATTTATTATTCGGATGGATCGGCGTTCTATATGCTCATGGATCAAGTCAACAACTGCTACTTTTCCAAATAGGAAATGCTTTTGCCATTTCAGCTTCTGTAATGGCTGCCAGGTATACAGGCCTGCGAAGTCAGCAGGTAGCAGCATCTGCTTATATTTTGCTGGGCATTACACACGGAATTTCTTTAGCTGCACTAAGCAAAGAAGGGATAAATGTTGACAGGGAAGCAACGATGGCGATGCCAATGATCCCCGCATTGATCTTTATGTTTTGGTGTAACCTCTATCCAATGTGGTTGCGACTATTATCGATCATTCCAAGCATACTTTTTGCATTGATCTACATTAATGTTCATTTAGGCGACGCTCATCTTGGATGGACATTATACTCAGGATATGCAACACTCCAGGTTATTGAATTGTTATGGGGTGTTTATATTTACAAAGACTGGAAAAAAACCAAACAATAACAAAACAGTTATCGCCAATGAATTTTATAATTTACATACTGGCATTAACAATGTTTTTTTGTTCTTGCGGGCAAACAAATTCAAAATCTGGAAACGAATCGACAACTACAGAAAGCAAAACAGCCTTAGATACTGTTACATCTTCCTTGCCAACAGCAGTGCTTCTTAAACTTGACAGCATTGATAAGGCAAACAACGAAAGTGTAATTGAATCGGGTGACGATATTACAAAAGCTTTTGTTTTCCTGAAAGATGACGACAGTACAATACATTTGACTGCCAACATTAGAAAAGATCATAGAATTTTTGGTTATGCAAAGCCCGATAATAATTCAGAAAGGCTTTTATTGTTATCAGTTTTTACCAATGATGTAGAGAACAATCCTTTTAAATGCAAACTTGGTGCTTATTATGACACTGGCGGAATGAATGAGCTGACGTTGAAGTATGTTTCGACAATCGGCGACTTTGTTAAAGCAGTAGCCATTGACAAAACAAACAATTCGACAACTATTTATTTTGAAAAAAAATGGATTGACTTCGAGTAGGATGATAGGTTTTATATTTTTTCTAACTCCTCTTTCGTCATCTCATTTTTCACATTTCCTGTATTCAATGTAGTTCCCGGTTCAAACAAAACAACATACACTTCCTCTTTTGCATTCGGTCTATGCTCAACACCATGAGGAACGATGATAAATTCGCCTTCTTTAATGTTTATAACCTTATCACGAAACTCCATATCAAAGTTTCCTTTCACAACATAAAACAATTCATCCTCGTTATCATGATGATGCCATACAAACGGGCCCTTAAATTTTACAAGCTTAACCATTTGTCCATTCAGTTCTCCGGCGATCTTCGGACTGTAATGTTCAGAGAACTGTGAAAATTTCTCTATAAGGTTTACTTTTTCCATAATACAATGTTTAATGAATTGAGATCTTATCAGCAGTATCTTTTGCTTTCTGTCGCAAGTGATGCATATCGGCATTCAAGTCATCATGCACCAGTGCCACTCCCATCCTTCGGTAAGGTCTTGTTGTTGGTTTGCCAAATATCCTTACGTCGGTATTAGGCTCTTCCAATGCATTATCCAAGCCTTTGATGGTAAAATGTTCCGCTGTTTTATCAGCAAGTATAACAGCGCTGACACCAGCTTTTTCCAAATAGATATGCGGTATCGGTAACCCAAGTATTGCTCTTGCATGTAATTCAAACTCTGAAAAATTTTGTGTGCCGGCTAATGTTACCATGCCGGTGTCATGTGGCCGCGGACTTAGTTCAGAAAAATAAACGCCGTGATGTGTAAGGAAAAATTCCACTCCCCAGATCCCCGAACCAGTTAGTGCATCTGTAACCTTCTTTGCCATTCCACAAGCATCATTATAATCTTGTTCGCTGATCGCAACTGGTTGCCAGCTTTCCTGGTAATCACCTCTTTCCTGCCGATGACCAATTGGCGGGCAAAACAAAGTGTTGCCATTGTCTTGCGTCACTGTCAGCAATGTGATTTCCGTATGAAAGGAAATAAACTCTTCAATGATCACTTCTTTGATATCGCCTCTGGAATTGTTGATGGCGTAATCCCATACTTTTTGCCGATCACTTTCATTTTTCAAAACACTTTGTCCTTTACCAGAAGAAGACATCAATGGTTTTACCACACATGGGAAACCAATTTTATTGACTGAATCTGTAAATTCTTCAAATGTTGTAGCATAAAAATATTTTGCTGTTTTTAGTTCCAGCTCTTTACTTGCCAGATCACGGATAAGTTTTCGGTTCATGGTAAAATTCGCTGCTCTTGCACTGGGAATTACTTTGATGTGCTGTTTTTCATATTCATAAAATCGTTCGGTTCTTATTGCTTCTATTTCCGGAACAATAAGGTCAGGTTTATGTTTTGCAACAATCGCATCAAGCTGTTCGCCATTTAGCATATCGATCACTTCAAAATCATCCGATACCTGCATGGCTGGTGCCCCTGCATAACTATCTACAGCGATCACAGTTTGTCCCAATCTTTTTAAAGCGATCACTAATTCTTTTCCAAGCTCACCGCTGCCGAGCATTAGTATTTTTTTGTGCATGTTGCAATGTAATTTATTTAGCAAATAAAAAATCCCGCCAAAGCGGGATTGCTAACCCATGAAAGTTTTTTTAATAGAAGAATTGTTCTTTTACGATCTTACCATTTTTTACTTCGTATACGGCGATCTCTTCCATATTTTGTCTGCCCATGCCTTTGTAGGTTGCGTCAATTCCCATGGCAAATGCAATATGATTGCCACCCACAACCGGGTCACCGACCCAGCCACCATGAAATTCTTCCACCATAGCGTTAAAGTCTTCGCCTTTCTTTTTGATGGCAGCAAGTCCTACAGCAGTTTGCAAACCCTGTGAGCCTGGGGGTTCAATACTAACTGCGTCTGCTGAAAAGAGCTCTTCCTGTACCTGGTCCCATTTGAATTGTTTGAATAATTCATTCATACGATTTGCCACTTCCTGTGTGGTCATTACAGCGTCTAATGTTGACATAGTTCTTGGTTTAAAAGTTAAAAAAGGACGAAGAAGCTACGAATATTTTACCATCGGAAAAATTAAATAATTATGAAACCCGAAATTTGTGGTATGAATGTAGCGTTAAGCTTATAAAATTAAACTACCATTTGAAACTTCAATTGTTACTTTTCTGCTGCTGTCTTGCTGGTTGTTCTGTTAGCAATAACCCTCAGCGTAAAGAGATCAAGCAACTTCAAAAAGGGATCATTAAAGATGATACCAGTTTTGTGTATTTATTGCCATTTGAGAACAAAAAAGCACACTTGCTTGTACAGGGATATTTTGGCGTTTATTCCCATAAGGAAAGAGCAGCTCTTGATTTTAAAATGAAAAGAGGAACAACTATTCTCGCAGCAAGAGATGGTATAGTGATAAGGGTGAAGGAAGATGGCGCCAAAGGGGGATGGAGTAAAAAATATGCAAGTCAGGGGAATAACATTGTAATTCAGCACAGCGATAACTCCCGAAGCGGTTATTGGCATTTGCAAAAAGATGGCGCCCTGGTAAAAGTTGGTGACACTGTAAGACAAGGGCAAGCGATCGGGCTAAGTGGCAAGACCGGTTATGCCGCTATGCCGCATCTTCATTTTATTGTTTGGAAAAGCAGTGGTGGTAATTGGCGGCAGATCGCTACAAGATTTCAAACTTCAAAAGGAATAAAATATGTACGTCCCGGTAAATGGTACCGGAGCAAAGAAATTCTGCCAGTCGCTTCTCAATCAGCAGAAACCACCGCCAATAGCGGCAACTATTAACCTCTTACATTTGAAAAAAAATTGTTTTGAACCTGCTCGAAGTCTGGGAAAAATTTATTTCAAATGTGCAACATACCAGTTGGAAGGAATGGGTAAGCGTCGTTACGCAAATAGCCAGTGTGTGGTATGCCCGTAAAAATAATGTTCTTGTTTATCCAACTGGCATCATTGGTGTTTTACTTGCAGCATGGCTTTATTTTTTTAATACGCATCCTCCTTTGTACGCAGACGGAACCTTGAACATCTACTATTTTATCATGAGTGTCTATGGCTGGTATAACTGGGTGCAGAAAAAAGATGGAGATCATCTCACGTATCCCATTAGCTGGTGCAAAAAAAATGAACTCTCTGGCGGGCTATTGTTATTCCTGGTATCATGGGCTATTATTTATCTTGCTTTGATCAAACTGACCAACAGCAATACACCGATCTTAGATTCATTGGTGTCCGCTTCTGCTGTAGTAGCAATGTGGTGGATGGCAAAAAGAAAAATTGAGAATTGGCTGGCATGGATAATCAGTAATATTGTTGCTATCCCATTGAATTTTTATAAAGAATTCTATTTGTTTACGCTGATGTATGTTTTGTTTTTTGTTATGGCCTTGTGGGGATTTATTGAATGGAAAAAACAAGCTGTAAAAAATTAATTATGAGTTATTGCAAATTCATTAATTCTCTGAAACCGGATGAACAAAATGTACATCGTGAGTATCATGATAAACATTATGGCTTCCCTATTCATGATGATAATGAGCTTTTCTGTCGTCTTATATTAGAGATCAACCAGGCTGGTTTAAGCTGGACCACTATTTTAAATAAACAGCAAAGCTTTCGAAAGGCTTATCACAATTTTGAAATAAAAAAAGTGGCAGCCTATAAAGAAAAAGATTTTAAACGTCTGATGAATGATGCCGGCATAATTCGAAACCGTTTAAAGATCAATGCGGCCATTGAAAATGCAAAAACAATTCTTCGCCTGCAAAAAGAATTCAACTCATTTAAAGCCTGGTTGGACCATCATCACCCAAAAACAAAAGATGAATGGACAAAATTATTCAAGCAAACTTTCCGTTTTACTGGTGGTGAAATTGTAAATGAATTTTTAATGAGCACCGGGTATTTGCCAAATGCACACGAAGAAAGCTGCCCCATTTATAAAAAAATAATAAAAGCAAAACCAGCATGGAACAAAAACCGCTGATAAAGATCGCGGTGATAGGGCCTGAATCCACAGGCAAAAGCACTTTGTGTGAGCTGCTGGCTCAGCATTACAATACTCAGTGGTGCCCTGAGTTTGCAAGAGAGTTCCTGCTCACTCATGGAACCGATTATACTTATGATGACTTATTGTTTATCGCTAAAGGCCAATTGGCAATGGAAGATGAATATATTCAGTCGACAGTGAATCACTCGCAACTCACAACTTATAACTCAAAACTTCTTTTCATCGATACTGAAATGTATGTTATGAAGGTCTGGTGTGAATTTGTTTTTGGAAATTGTCACAGATGGGTGTTGGATCAAATTGTTGAAAGAAGATATGATCTGTATTTATTATGTAATACGGATCTTCCCTGGGTTAAAGATGAATTAAGAGAATATCCTGACCTGGAAACAAGAGATAGGCTTTATCACATCTATAAAGACATCATGATAAATCAACCAACGCCATGGGTGGATATAAGCGGTGATTATGATGAACGTCTTCAGAAAGCCATAAATGCAATTGATGAGTTGATGGCAGGGTAAAATATCCATTGTACATTCGGGCATTAATGAATTCTTTTTTTCAAAAACATCATCGTTTACTTTTTTACAGCTGCTGGTTACTGCTTGCATTGGCACAATCGGCTTCCACAGAATTGATCGCAGATGAAGCCTACTATTGGGTGTATTCAAGATTTCCGTCCTGGGGCTATTTTGATCATCCGCCGATGATCGCCTTCCTGATCAAGAGTGGTTATTCAATTTTTCATAATGAACTTGGTGTAAGATTGATCTGCGCTTTATTTAGCACTCTGGCCATCTTAATCACTGAATCACTTACTGAAAGGAAAAATCCTTTTTTATTTTATACGATTGTTTTGAGTGTTGGCGTATTACAAATTGCAGGATTTCTTGCAGTACCCGATACGCCTTTATTATTCTTTACCGCTTTGTTCTTTTATACATATCGTTCTTTTATAAAAAATACAACCTGGATAAACACATTGCTTCTTGCATTATCTATCAGTTTGCTTTTTTATACCAAGTATCACGGATTGTTGATCGTTCTGTTTACTTTTTTATCAAACATTAAACTGTTTACTCGCTGGCAAACATGGTTGGCAGGGGTTTTTGTATTAATTCTTTATGCTCCGCATCTTTTATGGCAATGGGATCACGATTGGGTAAGCTTTCGCTATCATCTTTTTGAAAGCAATGTGAGTGCTTATCAATTTTCTTATACTACCGACTACTTGCTCGGTCAGCTTTTACTGGCAGGGCCATTAGCGGGATTCCTTCTTTTGCCAGCTGCAGCCATGTATAAAACAAAAACCCAAACCGAAAAAGCTTTGAAGTTTACATTCATTGGTGTTTATTTGATCTTTTTAATAAGCTCTTTTCGCGGAAAGGTGGAAGTTAACTGGACAATGCCCGCTTTGATACCGATGGTAGTTTTAAGTCATCAGTTTATCATTGATAAGATCTCATGGATAAAGCCGCTTCGGATTATTGCTTTTATTTCACTACTACTTGTAATAGCTGGGCGTCTTTATCTCGTTGTTGATATTGGCCCAGATAACTCGATAAAAAAAAGATTTCATGGTCACCGTGCATGGGCAAAATCAATTGTGGCGAAGACGGGTGAGCTACCAGTCGTATTTAATAACTCCTATCAACGTGCTTCCCTATTTTGGTTTTATAGCGGTAAGCCGTCACATTCTCATAATCCTTACTGGGACAGAAGAAACAATTATAATTTCTGGCCAACGGAAAGCAATCTGTTGGGCAAAGAGGTTTTTATAGCTGATATATATGGCATAAATACTTTTTCTGATTCAGTAAAAACAAATAAGGGTTGGGTAGGATTTACTTTTGATAGCATGTACGCTGCATTGGGTGGTATAAAAATCATTTCCGATAAATATACTGTTACACCAGATGAGATAGATCCTGGATTTTTTATACTTCATATTTCTGCTGAAATTCCGCAACAGTATTTGACGTTTATAAAAGCTCATCCCGAGATACAAACTGATCTTGTCGCAGGAATTTTTAACGGAAAGGAGCTCATAAAAGAAATTGATTTGAACGTGGCTGTACAGCAAGTGATAAACTGGAAAGAGCCGTTTAGCGTAATGATAGAGGAAAAAGATGTTCCCAAAGTTATTCCCGATGCCGTGCTTCTTGGTATCCGGGTAAAAAATTATCTTCCAACCCACAATAGTGAAAAAATATCCTTATTTGGGTTTTGATTTGCTGCTCTTTTGCGGTTTTACTTCAGAAATTATTTTTTGAATATCAGGATCTTCTTCAAGATTATTCATTTGCTGCAATACCCATGGTCTTCTGTTTGCAACATAATTTGATAGCGGCTTAACACTGTAATACTTAGGATTCGGTAAACAAGCAGCGATGCTTGCCGCTTCCACCCTTGATAAAGACGATGCGGATTTATTAAAAAAAGATTGTGACGCCGCTTCAATACCGTAGATCCCTTTTCCCATCTCGATCACATTCAGATAAACTTCTAAAATTCTTTTTTTACTCCAGATCAGCTCGATCATAAAAGTAAAATATGCCTCCAACCCCTTTCTTATCCATCCACGACCCTGCCATAAAAAAACATTTTTTGCAACTTGCTGGCTGATCGTGCTTGCACCTCGAATACGATTTGGTTTCTTTTTATTATATGCCATTGCTTTTTTAATATTCTTCCAGTCAAACCCGCTATGATCCGGAAAGATCTGATCCTCTGAAGCTATCACTGATAGTTTTGCATTGTAAGAAATATTTTTCCAGTCTACGTAATCTCTTTTTAAACCGTCGCCTCTGATCCAGCTCGCAAACTGTGTCATCGTGATCGGTGGATCCACCCATTTAAAAAGAAGGATGCAAAAAAGCTGGAAGAAAAAAAGAAAAATAAAGATCCGCTTTGTCCACTTCCAAATCTTTTTCAAAAAAATCTTTGTCTTCATTTGCCTGTAAAATAAGATTTAGAACTTATCTGCATAAAAGATCAAACCCCAAAGTAAAACAAGACCAAAGCCAACCAGCACAAGGCCATTGATTCGACTTAGGATTTGAATATTATGCGGTGTAAGTTTTTTGCGGATCCTTTGTGCCAATATTACTTTTAAAAGATCAGTAGCTAATACAAATGCCAGACAAGTAACGAATGCGATGATGCGATTTTCAGTTGTAAGAGTGATCAGCGTAGTAGAGGTAGTCAGCCAAAAAATAAAAACAGCCGGATTAAGCAAATTCATAAAGAATCCCGAAAGAAATGTTTTAACATAATCTCCTTTACTAAGCTGTAGAAGTTGTACGCCGCTATCATCTACTTTAATTTTTTTAAAAAAAAGAAAATAGATCCCCATAGAAACCAGGAATATACTTCCGAAGATCCCAATAAAATTTTTATGCTTTACGAGATAGCCGAACATTTGTGTAAATACATTGCTGACAAGTACCAGTGCAATATCCGATGCTGAAACACCCAATATAAATGCGATGCCCCCACGATAACCATTATTAAGACTTTGTTTGATGATGGAAAAAACAACCGGGCCAACTGATATGCTCAGTAATAATCCAAGTGTAAGTCCTTTTAAAATGGCTTCAAACATTAATGCTAAAATAAGGAGGATAAAGAAGACAATGCATTAAGATAAAATAGTCTCAGCTTGTTTCATTTTCTAAAAACCGGTTCCAGTCTTCCAACATCTTTCCTTTCATTACCCTGGGAAATTTATGCTGGCTTCCCAATTTTCCTTTTAGCTCCATGAATTTCATAAATTTTTCTTCCGGTAAGAGTTCAAGGAAAATTTCTTTCAATGCGCTGTCTCTTTCTGTGGCATAGTCATCATTCAGCTTACGCAGGTGCTGATCAATTTTATATTTTAACTCTTCGGGGTTACAATTATCATTGCTTGCGATATACCATTTATGAGCAAAAAAACTTTCATACGGGAATCCGACTACCGTATATTCGGGAATACTGATATTTAGTTCCTCGCTGACCAGCTCGATTGCTTTATTCATATTCTCAACACCAAGGTGCTCGCCGGTAAGACTTAAAAAATGCTTTGTACGACCAGTGATCGCCACTTCGCAGTGTTTAACGTCAACAAATTTTATCGTATCGCCGATCAGGTATCGCCAGGCACCGGCATTTGTACTCATCAGCAAAGCATATTCTTTTCCTTCCTCTACCTCATGGATCATTTTTACTTCAGGATTTGGAATAACATTTCCATCCTGGTCAAAATTCTTATCATCAAACGGGACAAACTCAAAGAAAATATTATTATCAAGAACAAGCTTCATTCCTTTTGCATGTTCCCTTGTTTTATAACCAATAAACCCTTCGCTTGATAAATAATTCTCGATATAAACGATCGGCTTACCCAGTAATTTTTCAAATCCTTTTTTATACGGTTCAAACGCAACGCCACCATGAACAAAGAATCCAAGGTTGGGCCATATCTCATGAATGTTTTTCACTTTGTAATGTTCGATCACCATTTCCATACACATCTGGCACCACGCAGGCACGCCAACGATATAACCGATATCCCACTCACGAGCATGTTCCACTATTTCGTTCAGTTTTTCTTTCCAGTCCTTCATTGCGGCAATTCGTCCTCCCGGTTTATAAAAAGTCTGGAACCAGAACGGCCTTTTTTTAGCAAGTATTCCACTGAGATCGCCGGCATACCAACCCGCTTTTCCCTTTTGAAGATCGGTTGCACCACCGATCATTAGAAAACCCTTTGTCATTGCATTGTATGGAAGGTTTTCATAACTAAAAAGTGTGATCAGCTGCTTCACATAGTTAATGGTATTACTTCTCAGCATTTCCTTTGTAACAGGAATATATTTACTGGCCGCTTCAGATGTTCCTGAACTTAGTGCATAGTATTTTATTTTACCAGGCCATGCTACATCGGGAACTCCTTCCAAAGTTTTCTTCCACCATTCAGAATAAATCTTATTGTAATCATGAACAGGGACCAATTCCTGGAAACCTTTTCCCGGATGTTTGCTTAGCAAAATATCATCAAAGCGATATTGCTGTCCAAATTCAGTGAATCTTGCTTTACGAAGTAGTTTTTTTAAAACCCTGATCTGTTGTCGCCGCGGATCGTTTTGCGGAATACGCAATGCAGTAGCAATCGCTTTAGGAATTTTTATGTCAATAATGTTGGCCATTAGGTGATACTAAAGTTACGATGTTCAAAGGATTGCGGCGAATATACAATGATGCGACGAATAGGGAGTTGTAATATGATTAACGGAACGGCAGTGCAACCATTGCCAGCATTTTTCGAAGTCCTATTCCTGCCTGCAAAAATGATCTGTACAAAGTTGGCTTATGACTGTAATGCTTTTTCACAAACAGGTTCATGGCACCGTAAAAATCCCGGATATATTTTTGGTTATAAGCGGTGCTGCCTCCTTTTAAATGTGTGACGCTGATCCTGCCGAGATAATAGTTTTTAAACCCGGCTTGAGTTATGCGTAAACTAAGATCAATGTCTTCTCCATACATAAAAAATGATTCGTCAAAACCGTTTACTTTTTCAAAGACCTCTCTTTTTATCATCATAAAAGCGCCGGACAAAACATCAACGGGATTGTTTTTATCTTCTGGCAAATGACCGTGGTAATACTTTGCAAATGTTTTAGAGCCGGGAAACATAGCTGTCAATCCAAATAATTTATAAAATGATGTGGCAGGAGATGGCAAACCACGTTTTGATTCTTTTAAAAAATCTCCCCTTTCATTTAGCATTCTTACTCCCAGGGCGCCAGCATCTGAATGCGATTCAAAAAATGAAATGCATTCTTTCAAACATGTTTCTGTCAAAACAGTATCAGGGTTTAAAAAAAGAATATACTTCCCGGAAGAAATTTTGAACCCCTGGTTACAGGCTTTAGCAAATCCGAGATTTGTATCATTAAAAATAAATCTTACTCCGGAAAATTTTTGTGGCAGATATTCTTTGCTTCCATCAGTTGAATTATTATCAATGACAATAATCTCGTCATCTAATTCTTCCATTGCTTTTTGAACCGAAAACAAACAGTTTTCAAGCAAGGCCTTTGAATTATAATTCACTATAATAACACTCAATTGCATAAATATCTTCAAATCTAAAATCTTATCCCGATAAATATCGGGACTGCAATCTAAAATCGGAGGTTATCTTTGCCCATGCTTAAACAAACACTTCTTGAGGCGGTAATGGCTGGCGGGGCAGAATTAAAGCGTTTTTTCAATACTGATTTTAAGATCTCGCAGAAAGAAGGAATAAATAACCCGGTCACCGAAGCTGATCATGCTTCAGAAGCTGCAATTATCGGTATCATAAAAAAGAATTTTCCCGATCACCAGATACTGGCGGAAGAAACGGGTAAACATGTAAAGAATTCAAATTATAAGTGGATAATTGATCCTATTGATGGCACTATAAACTTTGCCCATGGCATTCCTCTTTGCTGTGTGGCTATTGCTATTGAAAAAGATGCTGAAATAATAATGTCTGCAGTATATGCCCCCATACTTAATGAATTATTCTTTGCTGAAAAAGGAAAAGGGGCCATGCTTAATGACAAAAAGATTTCTGTAAGCAGCAAAACAACAGTTCTTGCTTCAAACCTGGTAACAGGTTTTCCGTATACTTATATAAATATGCAAAATGGGCCGTTAGAGGTTTTCAGTCGTTTAATAAGAAAAGGTATCCCGGTAAGAAGGCTAGGCTCTGCATGTATTGACCTTTGTTGGGTTGCTTGTGGAAGATTTGATGGCTTTTATGAACATAAATTGGAAACATGGGACAGTGCCGCTGGTTATTTAATAGTGGAGGAAGCCGGTGGGAAAGTGACCGACCATGAAGGAAAAAAATTTTCTCCTTACCAACATAGAATAATTGCAACTAATGGAAAAATTCATGATGAATTATTGAGTGTTATAAAAAATGAAATTGAATTATGAGTGAACAAAGAACCGAAATATCTTCTCTTGGAGAATTTGGATTAATAGAACATTTGACCAACAATATTGAATTGCAAAATGCATCATCAGTTGTTGGCGTTGGAGATGATGCTGCTGTTATTGATCACTTTGGAAAACAAACGGTGATCACAACAGATCTTTTGATAGAAGGAGTTCATTTTGATCTAATCTACACTCCTTTAAAACACCTGGGTTATAAAAGTGTTATAGTAAACCTTAGTGATCTATATGCAATGAATGCGACACCAACACAGATCACCATGAGTGTAGGTATTAGTAACCGGTTTAGCCTGGAAGCAATGGATGAGTTTTACGAAGGCGTTTATGCCGCTTGTGAAAAGTATGGAGTTGATCTTATTGGCGGAGATACCTCTTCTTCGCAAAAAGGGTTTATTATTTCAGTGACTGCAATCGGAGAAGTGACGCCGGATAAATTTGTAAAAAGAAGTACGGCACAAAAAGGCGACCTGCTTTGCGTAAGTGGAGATCTTGGAGCCGCCTATGTTGGTTTACTTTTCTTAGAAAGAGAGAAAAAGATCTTTATGGAAAATCCTTCTATTCAGCCGGATCTTGAAGGTGAATCCTATGTTGTAGGACGTTTATTAAAGCCTGAGGCAAGAAAAAATATTGTCGAGTTCCTTGAAAAACAATCGATCACGCCAACTGCTATGATGGATATCAGCGATGGTTTAAGCTCGGAGGTCCTGCACATTTGCAAACAAAGCAATTTAGGTTGTATTTTGTATGAGGAAAAGATACCGGTAGCAGAGGAAACAAAAAATGCTGCCTTCAAGTTTGAAATTGATCCAACAGCCTGTGCTTTGAGCGGTGGTGAAGATTATGAATTGTTATTTACCATCCAGCAATCTGATTATGAAAAGATCGTTTTAAGTGAGGAGATCAGCGTGATAGGGTATATGACTGATGCTGATGAAGGAGCAAAAATCATTACTAAAGGAAATAATACATTCCCGATAACTGCGCAAGGTTGGGATGCTGTGAAGAAAAGTTGAATTCGTCTATGAAAATATTTTTCAATAATCAATGGGCCATTGACAATTGCCAAAAAGCAAAAGCATCAAAATTTTACCTGTTGCCTATTGTCTATTGCTTATTGCTAGTCTTAGCATCCTGCAGTGTATCGAGATCTTCCTTTACTCCTTCAAAAAAATATTCTCCCGAACAATTAAATAAAGACTATACGATTTTTCGTGGTGCATTAGAAGAATCTCATCCTGGAATTTATTGGTACACCCCAAAAGATGAAATGGATAATTATTTTGAATGGGGTAAAAACCAGATAAAAGATTCATTGAATGAAGAAGATTTTAGAAAAGTATTGAGTTATGTTATTTCAAAGATCAATTGCGGGCATACAGTAACAAGAAGCTCTAAGGATTTTTTGAAATACCGAGACACAAGTATGAATAAGATCTTTCCGCTTAGTTTAAAGATATGGCCCGGTACATCAGACGATACTGCAACTGTTGCCGCAAATCTTATTAGAAAGGACACCGTACTCACAAGAGGTGTTATTGTAAAAAAAATAGATCATCGCCCAATTGCAACGATCCTTGATACCCTTTGTCAATATATTTCCAGCGATGGATATAACATGACCCATAAATACCAGTCATTAAGTAACCGTGGTGGATTTGGCGCAGCATTTACTTCCATCTATGGACAAAAAGAAAATTATTTTATCGATTACGTTAGTAAAGATGGCAATGAAAAAACAGCAACGATCCCTTCTTATAACCCAAGAGCAGACAGTAGTAATCGTATTGCAATAGCTCGTTTTGCAAAAACAACACCCGCAGAAAGAAAGAAGCAGATGATGCAGGCAACAAGAAGCCTGCGAATCGATTCAACAAACAATGTGGCCGTTATGGATCTCGGTTCTTTTAGCCGAAACCTAAAACTCAAACCATTCTTTAAAAGCTCTTTTAAAGAGATTAGGCGAAAGGAAACAAAAAATCTTGTTGTAGATGTTCGTGGAAATGGCGGCGGTAGCGTGGGTAATTCTACCTATTTGACCAAATTTCTTGCAGATAAAAAATTTAAAGTAGCAGATTCTCTGTATGCCAATACCAGGAATAGCCGTTATAAAAAATATATTGAAGGCTATTTCTTTAATCGTTTATTTATGTTGTTTGTTACAGCAAAGAAGAAAGATGGTAAATATCATTTTGGCTATTTTGAAAGGCACTACTTTAATCCGAAAAAGAAAAATCATTTTGATGGCAATGTCTATATTTTAACGGGAGGAAATTCTTTTTCTGCTACTACTTTATTTACACAAACTATAAAGCCACAGGATAATGTGTTTGTCGTAGGAGAGGAAACCGGTGGCGGTGCTTATGGAAACACTGCGTGGTTGATTCCAGATCTTACTTTGCCAGTAACGGGAATTCGTTTTCGCCTGCCATTATTTCGATTAGTGATCGATAAAAACATACCGAAGGACGGTCACGGCGTTCAACCAGAAATTCCTGCAACACCAACAACTGATGCAATAAAACGTGGCGCTGATTATAAAATGGATAAAGTAATGGAGCTGATCAGATCACATCAATAACATTCATATCATTATCGAATACCACAAAAGAAGCTTCATAATTTCTTTCGATCAGCCCGGTTTTATTTTCAATTCCTAAAACTCTTGCAGGAAATAAAGAAGCCATTCGCAAAGCTTCCTGAATATCTATTCCTACATTATCAACACAATTTTTTACTGCTTTCATCATTGTCAATGAAGAGCCGGATAATGTTCCATTTGGCAATACATACCGATCATTCTTAAATACATGTTGATAAGGGCCATCTAATGTTTCTGATACGGCATCGGTGATCAGCCAAATTCTTTCGCCTAAAATTCTTTTACTGATCTTGATGGCGGTATAATCAACATGAACTCCATCAGCGACAAGGCTACAGCAAACAGAGGGATGATCATAAATAGCTCCCACCATTCCCGGTTCACGGCTTTGAAACTGTGACATAGCATTGAATAAATGTGTTGCTATGTTTATTTTTTCAAGGCCCTTCATTGCTTGCTTATATGTGGCGTTGGTATGACCCGCCGAAACAATTATTCCATTTGATTGGATGTACTCAACAATTTCTTCATCGACCATTTCGGGTGCAAGAGTTATCATCTTCACAACACCGTCTGCTTCATCAATTAACTTTTTCGCTTCGTCAAGCGTTGGTTTATGAATATATTCAAGAATATGTGCTCCTCTTTTTTCAGGATTGATCCATGGTCCTTCCAAATGAAGTCCCGGCATCCCTTTACCTCCTTCACTCAAATATTTTTTTGCAATTGAAATCGCTTTGCTAAAAACTTCAGAAGAATTAGTTGCCGCAGTCAATAAAAATTTTGATGCGCCTCCCTGCAAACAATATTGATATGTTGCTTCAATTGCTTCGATAGATGGATTGGCAGAAAATAAAAAGCCATTCCCTCCATATATCTGCAGATCAATAAGTGCCGGTGCGATATTGTTTCCTCCAAGATCTCTTACTTCATAATCATCGGGAATATCGGTATCATAAACAAATCCAACAATGGCTCCGTCATTGATGAGAATTGCGCTGCCGGAAAGAATTTCTTTCCCTGTATAAATAGTTGCGTTGGTTAATACTTGTTTCATGGTTGTATCATAAAATTATCTCCATCTTTCCAAAATGGAAGTTTCGCTCTCACTTCATCCAGCTTTTCCTTGTGAAGCTTTATGGTAAAAATATCCCCTTCATGTGTTTTTGTATATAATATTTCTCCCATTGGATCAACTACCATGCTATCACCACTGTGGTAAATATTATTGCCGTCGTTGCCAACCCGGTTTACTCCAACAACATAACATTGATTTTCTATAGCTCTTGCCTGTAACAAAGTTTTCCATGCGTGGTTTCTTCTTTCCGGCCAGTTAGCAACATAGATCAACAGATCATACTCCGGTGCATCATCCTGTGTTTGTTGTCTCGCCCACACAGGAAATCTCAGATCATAACAAACCAACAAATTAATTTTCCATCCTTTTACTGATGCAATTAATCTTTTTGTTCCGGGGGTAAATTCATTGTCCTCTCCTGCGTACCCAAACAAATGTCTTTTATCATAAACACCCATTTGACCACTCGGCAACATCCAGATAAGCCTATTGAAATAGTTCTCATTTTCCTCTATGATAACACTGCCCGTTAGAACCACTTTTTTTTCTGCAGCTAACCGTTTCATCCATTTTAGAGTTTCCCCATCCATTGTTTCAGCAAGTTCTTTGGGTTTCATGCTAAAACCGGTGCTGAATGTTTCGGGAATAATAATGACCTCTGTTTTATCAGGAATGCTGTTGATCTTTTCTTCAAACATTTTCCGATTAGCGGCTGCATCTTCCCAATGAAGTTGTGTTTGAATTCCGGTTATTGTAAGGGTTGACATGCCGTAAAGTTATTTAGTTAGTCCATCCGACTGCAAAAAAATAAATCAATTCACCCACCCATCACATTAACCTTTCCATCTCCACACATTTGTGTATTTTTCCGTCTTAAATACGTTCTTATGCTTTTCAAAAAAGAAGTAAAAAAGCTTGGCTTTTTAATTATTATTCAATTTGTTTTTATTATCCTTTTTGCACAACCCGGCGTGCCAATAACCAAATGGACCGTTGATGGTAGTTCTTACTATGTTGTCGAAAAAAGGGAGATAGTGAAAGTTGAATTGCCTTCGCAAAATAAAACGGTTTTTATCAGTCGCAAACAAATGATCACAAAGAATGGTGATACGCTAAACCCCCGCAGTTTTCAGCTTTCACCTGACGAAAAGCTTGCATTGATCTATACAAATACACAAAAAGTCTGGCGTTATCAAACACGTGGCGATTACTGGTTATTAAATTTAGCAACCGGCAACTTAAAACAAATAGGAAAAGGAAGACCCGTTTCTTCGCTTCAGTTTGCAAAATTTTCTCCTGATAATAAAAAAGTGGCGTTTGTGAGTGAAAGAAATATTTATTCAGAAGATCTCGCAACTGGCGCTATTAAAAAACTTACCAGTGATAATGGAACAAAAAAACTGATCAGCGGAACCTTTGATTGGGTATATGAAGAAGAGTTTTCCTGCCGCGATGGTTTTCGCTGGGGCCCCGATAGCAAGAGCATTGCTTATTGGCAGATAGATGCCAATAAGATCCGTGATTATTATATGTTGAATACAACTGATTCTGTTTACAGCAAAGTAATTCCAGTGGAATATCCAAAAGTTGGCGAACCCCCTTCACCGGCTCGTATCGGTGTAGTTAATATAACAACAGGACAAACAAAATGGATGAAGGTCCCGGGTGAGCCGGATCAAAATTATTTGATAAGAATGGAATGGGCTGGCGCTGGTGAGATCGTTTTACAACAACTTAACCGCAAGCAAAATGAGAGCAGGCTGATGCTTTGCAATACAAATACGGGTGATGCAAAAGTAATTTATACTGAAACTGATAAAGCGTGGGTGTCAACGATCAACGAATGGAGAAGCGAGGTTAGGGGATGGGATTGGATCTCAAAAGGAAATGAATTCCTTTGGCTTAGTGAAAAAGACGGTTGGCGTCATTTATACCGCGTAAGTAAAGATGGGAAAAAAGAAACATTGATCACAAAAGGAAACTATGATGTGATAGATTTTCTTAACATCGATGAGAAAAACGGACTTGTTTATTTTTATGCATCGCCGACCAATGCAACCCAAAAATTTTTATACGCTGCGAGATTAGATGGCAATTATCCTGCTGAAAGAATGTCTCCTCCTGGCGAAGAAGGAACACATGCCTACGAAATATCTCCCAATGGAAAATTTGCCCGTCATAGTTTTTCAAATTATTATACTCCACCATTAACTGAATGGATAACCCTACCTAACCATAAACCATTTAATGATGCTGATGATATCGCGAAAAAAATTAAACCGGAAAATAAAGCAAAAAGCAACATCGCTTTTTTCAAGGTGACAACAGAAGAGGGTGTGACAATGGATGGATGGCGAGTTTTGCCAAAAGACTTTGACAGCACAAAAAAATATCCTGTTGTATTCTATGTTTATGGCGAACCGGCATCAACAACTGTAGATGATAGTTATGGCGCGGCTGGTAATTTTTTATATGATGGCGACATGGCTGCTGATGGTTACGTGCAGGTTTCATTAGACAACCGCGGAACACCATCTCCGAAAGGAAGGGAGTGGAGAAAATCCATTTATAAAAAGATCGGTCAGCTAAATATCAGGGACCAGGCACTCGGCGCTAAAGAAGTAATGAAATGGAATTTTATTGATACAACACGTGTTGCAGTTTGGGGATGGAGCGGCGGCGGTTCCTCAACACTGAACCTGATGTTCCAGTATCCTGATGAATATCAAACAGGAATTTCTATTGCGCCGGTTACAAGTTCTTTATTATATGACAACATTTATACCGAAAGATACATGGGGCTTCCGGATGAAAATAAAGAAGATTACGAAAAAGGCGCAGCGTTGACGCATGCAAAAAATTTAAAAGGCAATTTGTTATTCATGCACGGAACAGGAGACGATAATGTGCATTATCAAAATGTGGAGAGGCTCATCAATGAATTGGTAAAAAATGGAAAAATATTCCAGATGATGAGTTATCCAAACCGTACACACGGCATTAGTGAAGGCCCGGGTACTTTTCAGCACGTTGGCAAAATGTATTCAAAATTTTTGCGTGAAAATTGTCCGCCGGGTGGAAGAACGCCTGAACAAGTTAGAGCCGCACAAACAGCGCCGAAGCCATTTTAAAAGAACTTTGATTTATACTAAAGGCGCTACACAGCGCCTTTTTGTTTTTCTGCAAGTTTCCTTATTTCTATTGCAACAAGGTTCGCCTCATAGCCTTTGAGTAAAAGATGGTCTCTTGTTTTTGTCATTTTTACAAACAGGTTTACTCCGGCACCTTTTATTGAGTTCCATCTTTTTACTGCCTGCTTATGTAATGTTTCCCTGTATTTAGCATCACTTATTTCATTTAAGGCCTCAGTAATGCAATAGCTGCTGATCTGTTTATTTTTTAATTCTGCTTTAATTTTTAATTTGCCCCATTGTTTTATTCTGAATTTGCCGCCCGCGAATGCTTTTGCAAAACGCTCTTCATTGAGGCAATTTTCTTCGATAAGTTTTGCTGTTAATTCTTCTACCTCAGGTTTTCTTAATCCTAATGAATAGCCCTTGGCCTTGACCTCGCTGTGACAGCGGTCCTGGTATGCACAATAATGCCGGAGTTTTTGGTAAACTTGTTCCTTCGTCAATGTTTTTTTTGGTAGCATTCAGGGCGCAAATGTAAGCCTCACATCCTGCTGCTTTTAATAATCCACAGTGTTTTTATAATTGTTGGCTATAATCCAAAAATCATTAGCTTCGCCACAAACCAAATGCAAGATGAAGTTTATTGTTTCCTCTTCGGCTTTACTGAAACAACTACAGCATATTTCAGGTGTTATTAATGCAAATACAGTGTTGCCGATACTTGAAGATTTTTTGTTTGAAGTAGAAAAAAATAAGTTGAGTGTGGTAGCGACAGATCTTGAAACTGTAATGCGCATCCAAATGGATATCGAAGCCAAAGACAGCGGTAAAGTTTGTATCCCGGCAAAGATCCTCCTGGACAGCTTGAAAAATATTCCAGATCAACCGCTGACATTTAATATTGATAAAAATTTCGGCATCGAGCTCACCAGCGACAATGGAAAATATAAAGTGATGGGTGAGAACCCGGATAATTTTCCAAAAGAACCCTCTGCTGATGATACTACTTCTTTCAAAGCAACTTCTTCTGCATTGATCACTGCTATTAATAAAACTCTTTTTGCAGTAAGCAATGATGATCTTCGCCCTGCAATGACCGGCGTATTCTTTGAACTTGATAAAAAAGGAATGCAATGCGTGGCTACCGATGCCCATCGTTTGGTAAAGTATAAAAGAACCGATGTTAGTTGTCCGAAAAGTGACAACTTTATAGTTCCTAAAAAGCCGTTGACGCTTTTGAAATCTGCTTTACCTGCTAATGACGATGAAATTTCCATTAGCTACAACAGCAACCATTTTTTTGTAAAACACGGTACGACACAAATGAGTTGTCGCCTTATCGATGCCCGCTTCCCCGATTATAAGGTGGTGATTCCTTCTGACAATCCTTACAAATTAGTGGTAAACAAAAATGATTTCCAGGGTGCTTTACGCAGGGTCGTTATCTTCAGTAACAAAAGCACCAACCAGGTAGTTCTTACCATCGCCGGTAGTGAGCTTGAACTTACTGCACAGGATGTTGATTTCAGTTTTGAGGGCGATGAAAGAATGAAATGTCGTTATGATGGCGAAGACCTTGCTATAGCCTTTAATGCAAAATTTTTAATTGAAATGCTTAGTGCTGCTGATAGTGATGATATAAAAATTGAACTTTCCACTCCAACTAAAGCAGGAATTATAAAACCAACGGAGAAGGAAGACAATGAGGAGCTGATGATGCTGGTAATGCCGCTGATGCTGAATCAATAAGGTTACAACAATTAAATATCTTTTTAGTCTCGTCTCCGGTGGGGCTTTTTATTTTTATATCATGAAATTTGTAGTAGTCAGAGCTTTTGATGATTATATCTCCGCACATGTTGTTATGGGGCGTTTGAAAGAAGAAGATATCGTCTGTTATTTAGAAAATGAACATACGATCACAACTGCTCCTTTTCTTTCACCTATTTCCGGTGGGATCAAGTTAATGGTGCCGGAAGCGCAATCAGAAAGAGCACTTGAATTATTAACACAATGGGAGAGCGAACAAGTTTCCTGATATACATTTTCCTTCGTAACTTTTCCCAAATCATTTTTGATGTGGAGTGACATAAAAAATTATTTCGATACTCTTGAAAATCATCCTGTTCAACGAATGATCTTTCTTGTTGGTGGTCTTTTGATCTTCTGGATTCTCGAAGGCGCTATTCCTCTTTTACAATTACAGTATAAAAAAAATAAGTATCGTCATGCGGGTGTTAATCTTGTTTTCACCGTTATACATCTTATTATTCATACGGCCCTTGCAATATTAATTGTAATGCTAAGCGATTGGTGCAGAAAAGAGTCATTTGGAATTATTTATTGGACGAATGCAAATACTATTTTTACGATCCTTATAGGAGTGCTTGCATTGGATTTTAGCAGTTGGCTGGTGCATTGGGTAATGCACCAGGTAAAACCATTATGGGGGTTTCATCTTGTTCACCATACTGATAACACTGTTGATGTAACGACGGGCCTGAGACATCATCCGGGTGATAGTATTCTCCGGGGGGGCTTTTTCCTTTTGTTGATCTTCGTGTCAGGAGCACCGATGTATGCTGTCATGATCTATCAAACTTTGTTAGTACTCGCAACCGCTTTTACTCACGCAAATATTTCCTTGCCGAGGCGGTTAGATAAGATCATTAGTTATATTCTTGTTTCTCCCAATATGCACAAAGTCCATCATCACTGGAAACAGCCGTACACAGACAGTAATTACGGAGGAGTTTTTTCAATATGGGATCGATTATTCGGTACTTATAAAACACTTGATCCAAAAGAAATTCGCTATGGTCTTGACCGCTATTATCCAAATGAAAAGGATGAGGACCTTATTGCATTATTAAAAAAGCCGTTTCAAAAACTTGATGGTTGATTGCTTTTCCTAACTTTCCCAAATGAATATTGTTGCTGTAATTCCTGCCCGCTATGCGGCTACTCGTTTCCCGGGTAAGCTTATGCAGGTGTTGGGAAATAAACCGATCATCCGTCATGTGTATGATAATACAGTGGCTACTGGTTTATTCAAAGAAGTTTTCGTGGTGACTGACAGCGATATCATTTACAAAGAAATAAAAGGTAATGGCGGAAAGGCGATCATGAGTAAGAAAGAGCATGAAAGCGGTAGCGACAGAATTGCTGAAGCAGTTGCAGAAATGAATATTGATGTAATTATAAATGTACAGGGCGATGAACCTTTTATTAAAAAAGAACCGTTACAAAAATTAGTTCGTCTTTTTGATGATCCTCATGTACAAGTTGCTTCGCTAATGAGAAAGATCTCAAAAGTAGATGCGGAAAATCCTAACAATGTAAAAGTTGTGACAGACAGATCTGGTAATGCTCTCTATTTCAGCAGGAGTATCATTCCTTATCAGAGAGATGAAAGAACTGTGAATGATTATTTTTTGCATGTTGGAGTTTATGCTTATAAAAAAGATGCATTGATGAATTTTACACAGTGGCCACAATCATCACTGGAAAAAATTGAAAAACTAGAACAGTTGCGATACCTGGAAAATGGAATTAAAATAAAAATGGCCGAAACGAATTATAATAATATTGCTATTGATACACCAGAAGATCTTGAAAAAGCTAAATTGTTAATTTAGTTCGATACGTTTAGTTCATTTATTACTTCATTAAGCCGGTTTCTTACCTCCATTAATTTCAGATTGTTTTCTGTTTTAGGATCTTCTACCGATCGGGTAAATGCGCTTATTTCTTCTTTTCTTGCAGCTATGAGTTCCGTGATCAACTTGATTTTTTTTAATGTTGTTTCCGAAAGCCCTGTTTGTTTGGCTTCATTGATTTCTTTTTCAGCTTCTCTCCATCCTGGCAACAGCTCGTTTAGCTCTTTTACTTTTTGTTTATTATTTATTGTTGAATCAACCAAGATAGAGTAGTGTTTAAAATCGAGGTTGGTAACTTTGCTATAATTGATGGCAAATGTTTTTCCTTCTGTTGTTTTTGATTCATTTATATTTATTAATTCCCGCTCTCTCTTTTCCGGGCTAATCAAATGTTCCCTGCTATCTAAATAATACCGGGCTGAAGCAATGGCTATGACTGTTATAAGAATCGGAACGATATAGCTTTTTGTTTCTTGTTTCTTTAATGATAAATAGTAAGCAAATCCTATTGCCATGCCGCTTAATAGACCCCCAATGTGAGCAGCGTTATCAATTGCCTGCCCCGATTGTAAACCATAAATAATATTGAAAATGACAAATATGCCAATACTTTGTAATAAAGCAATTCGCATTCTTTTAGGTATAAGATTGGTTAACAACAATGCAAGAAAAACTCCATACAATCCAAATATCGCACCCGATGCTCCGGCTCCGTTAACCTGGTCATTATGCCACCAAAGGCTTGCAATATTTGCAAGCACTCCTGTGGCCAAATAAGCCACGATATATCTTACTTTACCTAGCATTGGTTCCAAGAATACTCCTGCCACGTAAAGGGAATAGCAATTCATAATTAAGTGAATGATGCCAAAATGAATGAATACAGATGTGATCAGTCGCCACCAGTCGCCACTCAACGTTAACGGAGCGTAATTGCTTCCCCACCACTTATGAACGGCTATATTCATGCTATTAGATGATAAGATCCCTGCTCCATCAATTACCATCAATAAAAAAACAAGTAAATTGATAGCTAGTATTGCATACGTAAGATAAATGTTAGATGCTCCTGATCTCATAACATTATCAATTTCTTTCGCTTCTTTAGCCTCTTCTGTTACTGCTTGAACTGTTTGGTCTCTTAATTGTTCCAACGCTTCTGTCCATCTGGGTTTGGGGGCGGATGATCTTACCTTTTCAAAAGCCGTCATGAAATCTTTGATATGTTTTTTATTCTTTCCCATCATATCAAAAGATTCATTGTGTACCAGGCTGCTGGTAATAGTCAATGTTTGGTCATTTGCCTGCACCACTATTTCGTCATCATATTTATTCCAGCTTCGTGGTGTATATCCAATGATCGCATTGGGTCCGGCATATTTGGGGGTCCAGCCAAGTTCTAAAAAAGTTCCGTAAGCAAATACTAGAAGCTGGTCTGTTGTTTGTCCCTGAAATGAAAACTCCTGCTTTTGAGAAGGCATTATTTTATTTTAATTTCTAAATGCTAAAATTAAATGGTTCATGAATGATCGGCTTGTTATTTTTAAAATCTTGCTATTCCCTGATGAAATTCTTGTTAACTTACCACTCTTATGAATGTACGGCTTAAACCAGAAAAATATCTTCGTTACCTTGTCCCACTGAATTTATTCGGGACAAAGCGAACCCGGGAGATATTAAGCCAGAATCCAACAATAATACCCCTTCGCGAAGATTCGAAAGAGATAAAGATCACCGTCTATGATTATAAAGCGAATAGCATAGATATTCTTGAGCCAACCGATGTAAGGGACTGTTTCAAATTCCTGGACCGGCAAACTATTACCTGGATCAATATTGATGGCATCCGCAAAGCCGATGTAGAAACATTATCAAATTATTTTGGCATACATCCATTGATACAGGAAGATATTATGAGCATAAACCAGCGGCCAAAAATGGATGAAATAGACAATATCCTTTTTTGCCTGTTGAATATGCTTTATTATAATTCTCAAAAGAATACTGTTGAACAGGAACAGATCAGTATTGTACTTGGAAAACACTTTGTAATAAGCTTCCAGGAGGACCCAAGCCGTGATGTTTTCAATTCGCTTAGGGAAAAATTAAAATTAACGAGCAGCAAGCTTCGCCAGTCATCAGCCGATTACCTATGCTATACAATGCTTGACCTTATAGTTGATCACTACTTTATAGTAATGGAGAACCTCGGCGACCAGATAGAAGATTTGGAAGAGGAAGTAGTTAGAAGCTCCACACAGCGATCATTGGCAAAGATCAATCAACTTCGTAAAGAATTGATCGTGCTAAAAAGAAATATCGCCCCGGTTCGTGATCTTGTCAATGGTTTTATTCGAAGTGATAGCGACCTTCTTGATGACCGTAGTACAAAATATTTTAAAGACGTCTATGATCATATCGTACAGGCAAATGACTTAAGCGAAACCTATCGTGATATGATGATCAACATGCATGATCTATACCTCAACAATGTGAACCTGAAGATGAATGAGGTGATGAAAGTAATGGCGATCGTAACCTGTTTGCTTGCTCCTGCAACTGTTATCGGTGGTATTTTCGGGATGAACTTTGATACCATTCCCTGGCTTCACAATCCCTATGGCTTTTTTGGAGCTGTCATTGTGATGTTGGCGATTCCGGTTTGGATGCTCTGGCTATTTCGGAAAAGGGGGTGGTTCTAAATATCCTTTCTATAGAAGAAGTCTGTTTCCCTTATCCAACCGTTTTTCTCATATACTTTTTGTGCAGCAAAATTATCCGCTGCTGTTTGTAACAGTAGCCATTTTGAATTTGTTTCTGCTCCAAACTCTTTTGCCGCATCAAGCAATTTTGCTGCCACCCCAATACCTCTCGATCTTTCATTTACATAAAGATCATTCAGTAACCATGTCCTTTTCATACTTACAGAAGAGAAAATTGGGAACAATTGCGTGAATCCGATCAATTCATTCCGATCTTCAGCAACAAATATCACTGACTCTTTTCTTTTCATTCTTTTCTTTAAAAATGCTCTTGAGCTGTCAATGTCTGACTGCTGTTTGTAAAATATTCTGTATTTATCAAACAATATAGAAAGAGCGTCGATGTCCTTTTTCTTTACTATGCGAATGATCATAAAATTATTTTACCGGCTTGAATTTGTAAGGATATACTTTCCCCGAAGCCCATTGGCAGACATAAAGGTTTTCTTCGTCATCCACCAATACGTCATGAGGATGTTTGAATAGTTTATCGGTTTGATGGAATGGCTTTAGTTTTCCATTTTCATACGTCGCTTCAGAACCGCAAAGCACCGATACAACTTTATTTTCTTTATTAAGGATAATAACAAATCCCGAATCTGCTGTATCAAGGCTGGGCGAACGAAGAACGGCTGCATATAAATAGTTCCCTTTTATAACAGGGCGGCAAACGCAAGCTCCGGGTAAAGCGATCGTTTCAATATATTCTCCTTTCATTGAAAATCGCTTGAAACAACAACGGGTTCTATCTGTAATAATTAATGTTTCGGGGTTTGTGCGATAGTCGATCGTTATTCCATGTGCATTATCCAAGTGCTTTTCTTCGGTGCCCCTTCCGCCAAAAATATTTTTGATCTTTCCTTGCGCATCATAATGTGTGATGTATTGCATGCCATAACCATCAGCAAGGTATATCTCGCCATCTTTTGTTATGGTCGTTTCTGTTGGAATAAATCTTTTGGGATCTGTATATTTTCCGGAATCAACGGGGAAATTCCATGTTTGCAAAATTTTTCCGTCGATCGTTGTCTTATAAAATTGATTCTTTTCAGTATCGGTTATAAAAAAGAATTGTTCTTTGTCGCCCCAAATTGTGAGGCCATGTGCTCCCGGAAAGTCATGTCCCCACGTATTTAAAAGCTTTCCTTTCTTGTTGAAGAAGATCACATTGTTTTTTGTTTCATTCGTCAATAAAATAATTCTTCCTTTTGAGTCCTGTACCATTTCATGGCAATCTTTCACTGGCAAGCTTGATGCATCTGCTTTTACCCAGTCTTTTACCTGTTTATATTTCTTTTCGTTCTGTCCATAAACTATTTCCCCGTCAATGATCTCAAATAATTTCTCTTTTGCGATCAGGCTGCCCGCTATCAACATGCTGCTGTTTTGGATAAACTCTTTTCGTTTCATAACTTTTTAATTAAAAAATATTTCATCAATAAAGATCCAGCCTTTTTCTCCTTTGCCTGGATGCCAGGCCGGTAATTTCGAAACATTCTTTGCAACTATTTTATAGCATTTATAATTTGATTGGGGGATATCGATCTTCAATCCCTCAATCCTCACTATATTCTTTTCTTCTTTTGTTGGTTGCCTGACCGTAGTCTTTTTTAATAGTTTTAGTTTGTCTTTCTCATTCCCGGCCCAAATTTCTACCTCCTGAGGAGGCATTAAATAAGACTGGACGCTTTCATTGTAGCTTATCGAGATGCTATTAATGGTTTGAGCTGTATCAAAATAAAAAGCTGCAGCAAATGGTTGTTCTCTGAAGCCAAGCCACGCAGGATCACTGAAGTTTTCCGCTAATCCTTTCTTAAGATCAATTAATGTTGTAGCCCCGCTTCCTTTGTACTTCTGATTTGGTTGATTTAGTAATTCTGCTCTTGATGGTCTTAATCCTTTTTTAAAAAAAGTAAACGATGCAATTTGACTACTATACCATCCTATTCTTACTGCTTTGGCTTTAATCATCACAAACCCATTCGAAATCACGGGGTCATTATAAATTGGAGAGCTAGTGCTATCGGGATCTGTGCCATCTGTTGTATATCGTATATTAACACCCCCAACCGGATGTTTTAATTCGATCCGTTCGTTATCTGACAAAATGAATTCTTCGTTCTTTACAAGTGGCGGGGTCAATGTAAGTATTTCGTTTTCGTCAGGAATATAACCGCGGTCGAATCTTATCTTTTTGTTTTGCTTTTGTAATTCCTCTGCTTCTGTTGCTGAAATTTTTGTGTTCCAGATAAAGACTTCTTTTAATGAATCAAATTGTGAAAATGAGGTCGCTGCATTTTTGTCGATTTGGGTTCCGGCAAGCGAAAGTGATTGAAGGCTTTTCAGTTTTTTAATATCATTTAGTGCGCTGTTCGTGATCATTGAATTATTCAATACCAGCTTTTCAAGATTTGAGAATTGGCTGATCGTTTTCATATCTGCATCGGTTACCGGCATATTTCCAAGATTGAGCACTACAAGCTGTTGTTTTACCTTTACCAATTCCTCTAATTTTTTCCTGTCAAATTTTTCTCTTACAAAAAAATCTGCCTGTAAGGCTGGAGAGCTTTGTGATAACGGAAATACCGAACAAAAAGGGCCGCTCAATTTTTGAATTGTTGATGTTGATGCGGCCGCAAATGAATATGCTTTTTCTGTCTCTTCTTTTGGTAAATGGATAAATTTTGCTGCCAATTTCTTTACCGTATCCCCTTCTGCATAATCTTTCATTGTTTTTTTCATATCGGCTCCGGACTGTATCCACGCAAACAAAATATCAATTTGTTCCTGGTTTAATTGTGGTTTACCTTTTGGTGGCATATGTTTTTTATCGTCTTCGGACAAATTGATATTTTGAATAATATGGCTATTCAACGCATCGCCAGTCTTCCAAATCGGTCCATTCTTTCCCCCTTTTAAAATTTTTTCTTCTGTTGTCATGATCAATTCGCCCTTTGCTTTCTTTTCATTGTGGCAGGAAAAGCATTTTGATCTTAGAATCGGCTGAATGGCCGCCGTATATAATGAACTGCTGTCTGTGATCTTTTCTTCAACTTCTTTTTCACTTTTCAATGGCTGCCATACAAACCCTTCGCCATGTGTAAGATTAGAGCCGAAATGGCTACCTATGATCATCGCAGCCAATGATAAAGCAATGGTAGTTCCAAAAACAAATTTCTTTTCTGGAAAAGATTGATAGATCAACAAAAGAGCATATGATAAAATTGCAGTTGTGATGCCAAGTATCTTGTGTTTTGAAAGAATACTTTCATCATATCCCCCTTCTCTTGAAAGAAAGAAACCCATCAGTGCAGTTAAGGTAGCAGTAAAGGCGGTGACTTGTAGTACAATAATAAATATTTTTTGAAAAGATGCTGAGTCGATATTTTTTTTACCAAGCCATAAAATAAATGAAATGACAAGCAGGCCGATCGGTAAATGAAGCAAGAGCGGGTGCATTCTTCCTACTGATTGTAAAGATGGTGGCAGCGATACTTTGTTTTGAAAGAATAACAGAAACAAAAGCATCACGATAATAAAAAAACTAAGACTGGATAAAATGCGTTGGAATAATTTCATTCTGTTTTTTTATGCAAGTACTCCATTCACTACCTGCCCTGCGACATCGGTCAGGCGATAACGACGACCAAGATGTTTATAAACTAGTTTCTCGTGATTCAATCCCATCAAATGCAAAACAGTTGCATGAAAATCGTTTATGTGAACAGGATCTTTTACAATATTATATCCGAATTCATCTGTTTCCCCATAAGACATACCGGGCTTAATACCGCCTCCTGCCATCCAAATACTATAGCATCTTGGATGATGGTCGCGACCATAATTATCTTTTGTTAGTTGTCCCTGGCAATAATTTGTTCTTCCGAATTCGCCACCCCATATCACCAATGTTTCGTCAAGCAATCCCCTTTGTTTAAGATCCATTATCAATGCGGCTGATGCACGATCGGTATCTCTTGCCTGCCCCGGCATTTCACCAACAAGATTGCCATGCTGATCCCAGCCCTGGTGATATAATTGAACAAACCTTACTCCAGCTTCCGAAAGTTTTCTTGCTAACAAACAATTCGCAGCATAGGTACCGGGCACCAAACATTCGGGGCCATACATTTTTATTATTTGATCAGATTCTTTAGAAAGATCCGTAAGCTCTGGTACTGCCGTTTGCATGCGGTATGCCATTTCATATTGCTCAACTTTCGTTTTTATCTCGGGATCGCCGAACTCTTCAAATGATAATGAATTCAGTTTTGCCAATTCATCCAGCATTTTTCTCCTATCTAATTTATCTGCGCCTTCAGGATTGTTTAAATACAAAACTCTTTCATCGCTATTGCTGAATTGAACTCCCTGATGAACGCTGTCAAGAAAACCATTGGTCCAGAGTTTTGAGTAAACGCCCTGTCCATTTCCCTTTCCTCTTGAAAGCAAAACACAAAATGCCGGAAGGTTTTTATTCTCGCTGCCCAATCCGTAACTAAGCCATGACCCCATGCTGGGCCGGTTTCCCTGTTGTGCTCCCGTTTGTATAAATGTCAATGCCGGATCATGGTTGATCGCCTCCGTATGCATTGTTTTTATTACACAAATATCATCCGCAATTTTTCCAATGTTTGGAAACAGTTCACTGATCCATGTTCCCGATTCGCCATGTTGTTTGAATTCAAATTTTGATCCTACCATTGGGAATTTTTCCTGGTTTGCTGTCATTCCCGTAAGCCGCTGACCCATTCTTATTGAAGCAGGAAGGTCTTCTCCCATTCTTTTGATCAATGTTGGCTTATAATCGAAACTTTCTAATTGTGATGGGGCCCCGTTTTGAAAAAGATAAATGATCCGTTTTGCCTTGGGCGCAAAATGAGGAAGCCCAACTGGTGGCAACATTTCTGCCGATCCGCTGCCAAATAAATCTTTTATCAGTAAAGACCCTAATGCAACACTTCCCAGGCCAAGACTTAGCTTGCCGAGAAAATGTTTGCGTGTGATGTTTTGCCTATGTTCAAAAAATTCGTTTGCCATAGAATTATGATTTTGTAATGGCTTCTTCCATATTATAAATTGTATGAACCACCTGCATCAATGCAGCGGCTTCAGCTTTATTTATATTTTGTTCATGTTTGTATTCCCCGGCTTTCAAAAAGTTTTCTGCTTTCGATGGCTGTTTTGAAAAAGTTTCTTTTTCTTCTTTATAATATTCAAAAAGAATTTGCTTTTCTTTTTCGCTTGCCTTTCTGCAAATGATCAACCGAAACGCTTTTTCAATTCTTTGTTCATCTGAAGTTTTTTCCGCTTCCAATTTTTCTGCTAATACTCTTGCCGCTTCTAATACCTGCGGATCATTTAATAAAACTAGTGCCTGGAGCGGTGTATTGGTTCTTACTCTTTTCACTTCGCACTGATCTCTGTTTGATCCATCAAACGTAAGCATCGATGGCGGGGGAACAGTTCTTTTTATAAACGTGTACATGCCGCGGCGGTACAACTCTTCATCGTGATCTTGTACATACCTTGCTAATTGACCGCGGCCCGAAGTTGATGATTCCCAAATTCCTTTTGGCTGATATGGTTTAATGCTTGGTCCTCCGATCTCCTCATTCATTAAACCACTGCTTGATAAAACAATGTCTTTTACAAATTCTGCCGCATATCTTAATCTTGAAGACCTTGAAAGAAAGATATTATCGGGGTCCTTTGAAAGTTTTTCTTTTGTTACGGCCGATGATTGACAATAAGTGGAAGACATCACGATCTGCTTTACCAATCTTTTAATGTTCCATCCGTTATTCATAAAATCCAATGCGAGCCAATCGAGTAATTCGGGGTGTGACGGCGGCTCACCCTGCATTCCAAAGTCGCCGGATGTTTTTACAAGTCCTCTTCCAAAAAATTCCTGCCATATCCGATTTACAAAAACCCTTGAAGTCAGCGGATGCTTTTTATCAAATAACCATTTTGCCAGGCCGAATCTGTTCTTTTCCAGTTTTGTTGAATCAAATGGAAAAATTTTAGGCGGAGTGTTAAACGTTACTGAATCCCCCGGCTGATCATACACACCTCTTTTCAAAATATGTGTTGTCCTTACTACACTGCTGTCTTTCATGATCATCACCGCTACTGCAGCCGTATCTCTTTTATTTATGAATTGCAAAACATTTGCTACATCGTCGCTGCTGATCTTCATGTTTGGCGGATCGGCAAGAGAGGCAAGTGTAATATCGCCAAGCAACCCTTTTTCATTTACCTGGTTGAAAAAAGCAAATGTGCTATAATAAGATCGTTGCGGAATAGGATCGAACTTATGATCATGACATTTCGCACATTCAAATGTCATTGCCAAAAATGTTTTTGCAAACGTATTGGTGCGATCAGTAACATATTCTAGACGATACTCTTCATCGATCACACCGCCTTCCTGTGTTATTTTATGATTTCGGTTAAAACCAGTTGCCAATAACATTTCTTTTGTTGGATCAGGGAGTAGGTCTCCGGCCAATTGCCAGGTAACAAATTTTTCATAGGAATAATTTTCATTGAATGCGTGGATCACCCAATCCCTCCATGGCCACATTGTTCGTAAGCCGTCGTCCTGGTAACCGTGACTATCCGCATATCTTGCCGCGTCTAACCATTGCACCGCCATTTTCTCTCCATAATGTTTATTCGCTAATAGTTCATCAACAATTTTTTCATAGGCATTTGCAGAATTATCATTTAAAAATCTTTCCTGCATTTCAATTGTTGGCGGCAAGCCAGTCAGATCAAAACAAACTCTTTTCAACAATCTTTCTTTATCTGCTGGATCATTTGGCGAAAGCCCGATTTCCTCCATTTTAGCAAGTGTAAAATGATCGATCTCGTTCTTTGCCCATTTTTCATTTTCTGTTGCTGGTATTTGTTGCTGTTGTGGAGCAATAAATGCCCAGTGCGGCTTGTATTCGGCTCCTTGCCTTATCCATTTTTCAATAAGTTTTATTTCGTAGCCAGATAAAACAAGATTTGAGGAAGGTGGTGGCATTCTCTCAGCAGTGTCTTCTGAAATGATGCGGTGATAAACTTCAGATTGGCCAGGCTTTCCGGGAACAATCGCAAACATTCCCGGGCTTTCTTTTAAGACTGCAAATGCGCTATCTGCAATATCAAGACGAAGATTTGCTTTTCGTTGTTTTTCATCTGGCCCATGACATTTGAAACAACGGTCGGAGAGTATCGGCCTTATATGAATATTAAAGTCAACATGGGCCGGGAATTTTTCTTTGGGCTTATTCTTTCCATAAATAAATACAGATGTGCCGACTACGGCAAGAACGACAAGCAATAAAACCCACCAGGTCTTTTTCATTAACACGTTTCTTTACGGTGTTAAGGTAAAATTTTTCTGTTTGATTGATTGGAAAAGAGATGGACTATTCTCCTTTTCTTTTGGACAAGTCTGCCCTGTCACTCTCTCGCCATCTAAATCCCGCTGGCCCAGTGGATTTCTAATAAAAAAGTGATTATTTCTTTTTATAAACCGGAACTGTGCTACATGGTTCTCCGTACATGATACTTTTAGCAACCGGCAATAATTTCCGGGTGGCTTCTGCGTAAGCAAAATCATCGATCGGTGTTTCGCCACAGCCTTTTAAAACAATTCGCTTCTCGGCAAATTCTGATTCGTGTATAGAAGAAATGTTTTTTAAGAAAACCGTTTTGTATAATTCTTTTTCATCGCCAACGATCATTTCTTTCGCTACGGGTTGAAGATAGGCGGTAACAAGCATATAGGCCCATACGGGAATGATGGCATCAGCGGTACAGACAATTGCAACATTCTTATTCCTGTATTTTTCCCAATCCTGCAGTTTCAGTGCCTCCCTAAAATCCTTTTCTTTTAATATCATTCCCATAAAAAGAAAGTCTTTCAGATCAAAGACGGCAATTGACCCCTTTTGCGGAAGATAGTTTTCAAGATCAATTGTCACCAACCCGCTTTCCGCAACCTTATTTACAATTTCATCACTCATTGTAATGCAAAAATAACACAGGTTCTTTTCTTTTGTTTACGAAAAACGGCGCAAAAAAGCCCCGCTTTTGGCGGGGCTTTAAATCATTGATTATTATTGTCAATAAAAATTTCTTCGATTGTCTTTAATGTTTGCCTGGTCTTTAATCAACCTGACAGACGGGCTGTAAAAGCTCTGCATTTGCTTTGCTCTTTGTCTCATTTGTTCCTTTTGCATTTCGATATCCGACAGGGCAACAGATGTTGTAGTAAGATCATCAACTCTTACTACAAACACAGCATTCATCCCGGCGATAGGCTCGCTAACTACTTTTCCTTTATTGGCCTGGTTAAATACCGCTCCAAGAACTTTTGCATCTGTGATACTTCCTGTTCTTCCTGTTATGCGAACACTGTCAGCCGTAACAATTGAATCTTTCAATGTTGCGGCAACGGCTTCAAGTGTTGAAACCTTTCCGATCATTTGTTTTATTTGCTCGGCCTTCTTTTTGTTCTTAAGAAATCCTTCCACCATTGGTCTTGCGATATATGCTGGTGGCGTGCCTTCCTTTATTACATCTGTAACAACGGCAACGACATATTTATATCCCATTTGTGCATCGCCAATCCTTTCCTGCTTGATAACATCTCCTTTATCTGCTTTATATATCTCTTTAATAAGTCTTCTGCACGTAACCACCTGGCCAAAAGATCCGGCTGTTAGTCTTTGATCAATATCCTTAATTGAAATGTCATTAGGGCCAATGCTTGTTGCATCAAATTTTTGTATGCGTCCGTTGGATTTCGCAATGTTATCATTAAACGATTTCAGATCACGGCTTTCGCTTACAAACTTGCTGGCATCTTCAAGAACAACCCGCTCTGTTTCGTCGCTTGCGATTATATTCTTTGCGAAATAAGCAACCTTATAATGCGGCTGAAAGTTTTTCTGATCAAGTATTTCTATAAGATGGTAGCCGAAGATCGTTTTAACTATTTTTTTCTCTCCTATTTTTCCTTCGAAACTAAAATCGTTGAACTCTTTTACCATTGTATTGACCGTGTAATAGTTCGTAGCAGGATTATTGGGGTTTGACAATAATCCTCCTTTTATTGCGCTACTCTGGTCGGTAGAATATTTTATAGCCAATGAATCAAATCTTGCTCCTCCTTTTATTGCTACATCAATACTATCGATCCTTTTTTTCGCGGTAGAGTCATCCAGTAGTTGCTGATTGGTCTGAGGATTAAATGTTCCAATAAGAATGTGTCTTGCTTTTACAGAATCGGGCATCGGTTTGGAATCGATCAGTTTTGCCAATACGTAAGTATGATTATCAAGGTAGGGGCCATAAACGGCGCCTTTTGAAAGTGCGAAAATGCTATCCTTTGCAGGAACCAGGATCTGAGATTTTCCAAGGTACCCGTCAAAATATTGTATGGCGCTACCATAACGGGCAAGAAATTTTATTGGCGTTGTATCGGCAGTAAACTCCGCTTTCAGATCTCCTACGTTTTTTCTTGTTATCGCCGAATCTGCAGATCTTGCCGCTGCATCAAATATTGTGTAGGTTATACTGCGGCTTTCGGTTTGCTTATATTGTTGTTTGTTCTTGCTTACAAATTCTTCGATCTCTTTATCCGTTACCTTAATTGTACTATCGGCAATTTTTGAATAAGGATAACTAACAAAAGAAACCCTTGCCATTCCTGCGGCTTCTGTATTTTGTTTTTCAACATACCATTTAGGATAATAAATAGAGTTGGTAAGAATTGAATTGTACTTTTCCAGTTTCCGGTTATATTCCATTGCTGTGAGATAAGATTCTAATTGATCTCTCTCTACCTGGTTGGGACTTCTTTTTAATTGATTGATCGCATTCTGCGCTGCAGCACCGTCATAGTTTCCCAACTGATCAGAAAAGCGTTGTTTAAGATCCTGTGGCGGGTTTTGACCGAACAAATAATCATTAAATTCTTTGTTACCAACAGCTATTCCAACTTTATTAAACTGCGAAGCCATGATGATCTGTTCTACTTCCTCGTTCCACAAACCTTCGGCTGTTTGGTGCTTTTGTACTTCGGTGTACTCCTGCTGTTGTTGTTGAGCAGCGGCTTGTTGCTGATCGTCTCTTGCTTTTAACTTAGTTTCAAAACTGATATAATCAATTTTTTTTCCATTCACCGAACCAAGCGTCGTTGAATTTCCCGGACCCATTCTATTCTTTGCCTGAAAATAGTCGGTAAGAATGAATCCTAAAAGTGCTAATGCAATCGCAATTACAGCCCACTTTGCATACTTTTCACGAATGCTCTGAATAACTGACATAATAATATTATAGGGTTATAAAAAGGACGGCAAAAATAGGGGAAAAACTGTGGAAAAACAGGGTTTCTTTGATGGGTTTTATTCAGGTGCCGGTGGGCTGCCGGACAGAAGCGATTACCCCGTTGAAGTCTTGTGCTCGGGTAATGTGGCGGAGTAAAAGCGGATGGCCGGAACAATTGCTCAAATGTGCAATTCTGTTGATAGCCACGCTAGATCTTTGGTCCGCCAACAAGGTTCAATTCCTTAATAAGGTGCTTTGCCTCGGCAAATTTGTCGATAATGAATAAAACATAGCGAATATCGACCATAATATTGCGGCAAATGGATGGATCATAGTTTATGTCACTCATGGTTCCTTCCCATACCCGGTCGAAATTGAGACCGACCAGCCGGCCATAAGCATCAAGCGCCGGGCTGCCGCTATTGCCGCCAGTAGTATGATTAGCGGCAATAAAGCAAACGGGTAATTTTCCGCCTACTCCATAGGCGCCATAATCTTTCTTTTGATAAAGTATTCTTAGTTTCTCCGGAACATCAAACTCATAATCCCCGGGTTTATATTTTTCCATCACCCCATCGAGATAAGTATAGTAATCATAAGAAACGGCGTCTCTCGCTTCGTAGCCTTTTACATTTCCATAAGTGACACGCAATGTCCTGTTGGCGTCAGGATAAAACTTTTTTTCTTTGAATACATCCATTTGCGCCTGCATATATGTTCGTTGCAGTTTGTTAATGGCAGATTGTATCTCATTCAGCTTACCCTGTACTTGTGATTGGTATGTTCTTAAAATATCATTATATAATATAACCCCGTTGTCACTACGGATATAATTAATAACCTCATTGGTTGATTGCTGAAGTTTACTATTCAGTCCTTTTGCATTTAATATGGTTGTTTCTGTATAAACTTTTTCAGCGAGCTTATCAAAGTCTCCCGCTGCAGCCGTTGCTTTTTCTTTCATCATCGGCGAAACATTGCTCTTTTCCTGGTCCGTTACATACATCTTCATCAATACAGCGAAAAGTCTTTTGTCAACACCTGTATTGTGTTCCGGCAAAAAATCATTGAGAAAATTAATTACTTCGTTTTTTCTTTTTGCAAATGCAGCTTCACCTCCATCTTCAAACGCATTTACAAGAGAAGTTAGCTGGCCGGCAATCGTAAACAGCTCGATCTTGCTTACGATCTCATTAAAATAATCCCTTGCAAAACCATATGGTTTTATTTCGGTATACGCATTATTCAGATCCGCCAACGTAGTTGCATAGTTTGTCTTTAATTGAGGATTAGCCAACACTCTTTTTTGAAATTCTGCTTCGTATGTTTTCTTTTTAGCTACTGCCTCTGTTCTTGTAAGACCGAGCACTTCGCCCTGCCATTTTTTATATGCGTTTTGAACGTTTGCATACTTGGCTGCATATTGAATTTTTATCTGTTCGTCCTTTCTCATAAATCCATCCATAACATTCAGCGCTTTTTCACGAATAGAAATCTTTGCAGGATCATTCACAGCCACTATTTGCTCTACGGCAGCTGATGGCAAGTACTCCATAGTTGCTCCGGGAAAACCAAACACCATTGTGAAATCCCCTTGTTTAACTCCATTAAGCGAAATGGTCAATGATTTTTTGGGAGTATAAGGAATATTGTCAGGTGAATATTTCGCTGGCTTATTGTCTTTGCTGGCGTAAATACGAAACAAAGAAAAGTCCCCGGTATGGCGTGGCCACATCCAGTTATCGGTATCCTTTCCAAAGTTTCCAATAGCAGATGGCGGGCCGCCGACAAGCCGAACATCATCATATTTTTCTGTAATGAACAGAAAATATTGGTTGTTCTCAAAGAATCCGCGAACCATCGCCTCCTGGTAGCTTTCCATTTTTGCGGCTTTCTTTACAGCATCAATATTCTTATCTACCTGTGATTGTCTTTCTCTTTCACTCATCGTTTTTGTAACACCATTCAATACTTGTTTTGTAACATCTTCTATTCTTATAATAAACGTTACAAACAACCCGGGATTAGGAAGCTCTTCGCCGTTACTCTTAGCCCAAAAGCCATCCCTTATATAATTATGTTCAAGTGTTGAATGATTTTGTATGGCATCAAATCCACAATGGTGATTGGTAAGCACCAGCCCTTTGTTTGAAATGATCTCACCGGTACAGAAACCTCCAAGACTTATAATTGCATCTTTCAAACTACCGGTATTAATGCTGTAAATATCTTTTGCGCTTATTTTCATGCCAAGGCTCTTCATTTCTTTTTCATTCAGCTTCTCCAATAATAAAGGAAGCCACATACCCTCTGTAGCGAAAGTGAAGATTGAGATTGTAGTTAAGATCAAGAAAAGAGTAAATAAGCGAAACGTCTTTAATAATTTCATATAGTAAAATTGAAGGGTTATAAAGTTAGCTGATTAATTTCAATCATGTTTTTAATGACCATTTATAGAATGCGCTTGATCTTTTTCTCCCCAAATGGATGTTGGTAAGGGTTCTTTAATGTTAATAACAGTTGGTGAAACGTTGACATGAAACAGAAAGAATGGATGCTTGAAACTTAAAAACACAAAACTAAAAACCGTTAGTGTTCGTTATTCATGGTTAATTAATACGCTATCCACATGCTCCTTTAAATTTTTAGTGCCTGATTTTTCCAGAAACCGGTATTCACAAGTATGTGGATATAACGGTAAGATCTGCGGCCAGCACGGATATTGAGTGTTAATTACCGTTGCTTATAATATGAATAATTATAACAACGTAATTTTGTGTAGAATCTTTTCCACGAATTCACAGCTGTAATAATAATAAACTCTTTTTTATAAATATTATATAATACTATTAATACATTAAGATAAAAAAGGATTTTAAAATTTCGTTTGTGAAGTGGAATATTGCACTCCCGTAAAATTTGTGAGATGAATTCAGAAACATTGATAGCCGCAAAAAAAGAAATTGAGAGAACAGGGTTTCTCGATATCGAACCCGATCCAACACTCGACCTGTTTGCAGAGATCGAAAGGTTGAAGAAGGAAAAGAATGCGATCCTGCTGGCGCATTACTACCAGGAGCCGGACATCCAGGATGTGGCTGATTATATCGGCGATAGTTTGGGTCTTGCGCAACAAGCGGAAAAAACAAATGCCGATATGATCGTGTTTGCCGGCGTACACTTCATGGCGGAGACAGCAAAAATTTTGAATCCCACAAAAAAAGTTGTGATACCCGATCTGAAAGCGGGCTGTTCACTCAGCGATAGTTGTCCCCCTCCACTTTTCAAAAAATTTAAAGAAGAGCATCCTGATCATGTGGTGGTGAGCTATATCAATTGCAGTGCAGGAATAAAAGCTTTGAGTGATGTGATCTGTACAAGTAGTAATGCAAAAGTGATCGTTGAGAGTTTTCCAAAAGAGCAAAAAATTATTTTTGCTCCGGATAAAAATTTAGGTGCGTATATTAACAAAGTGACCGGGAGAAATATGTTGCTTTGGAATGGCGCCTGCATGGTGCATGAGATATTCAGCCTGGAAAAGATCACTAAGCTAAAGGTTCGTCATCCAAATGCTAAAGTGATAGCACATCCTGAATGTGAAGATCCTGTTTTACGCATTGCCGATTTTATTGGGAGTACTACAGGTTTATTGAAGTATACACAGAAAGATGATGCGAAAGAATTTATTGTGGTTACAGAAACTGGTATTATACACCAGATGCAAAAAGCAAATCCTACTAAAACATTTATACCTGCACCTCCTGAAAACAATTGCGCCTGCAATGATTGCCCGCATATGAAACGCAATACTCTGGAGAAGCTTTATCTCTGCATGGAATATGAAGTACCGGCAATAACAATGGATGAAGAATTAAGAATAGGAGCAAAGAAACCGATTGATAGAATGCTGGAGATAAGTAAGCAGGCGGGATTATAATTAATTCATGATAGTTTAGATACTACAACAAAAAAAAACTAAAATGAAAACGACTTACTTTATACTATTCATCTTATTCTTTCATTCTGCCCAAGCTTATGGGCAGGACACAACAAAAGTTAATAAAACAATTTTTGTTACCGGCGGCTCTTTTGGTAAACCCTATATTCTTTATGTGGCATCACTGACCAATAAACCCAATCCAAAGATTTGTTTTGTTCCTACAGCTTCTGCTGATAATGCAAATAGTATTGCCAATTGGTACGCTACATGCGAAGACCTTCCTGTAAGACCTTATGTTTTGCGTACGTTCATTAATTCAAACCCAAATCAAAAATCATTTGAAGAGATCGTTCTTAGTATGGATGCAATAATTGTAGGTGGCGGGAGCACATTAAATATGATGGCGATCTGGAAAGCACAGGGGATTGATACTGTATTGAGAAAAGCGTATAACAAAGGAATTGTTATGTCGGGAGGAAGTGCAGGATCACTATGTTGGTTTACGGGGGGCTCGACAGATTCACGACCCAAGCAACTAACTCTTGTAGAATGTTTGGGTTTTCTTAATTACAGTCATTCGCCGCATTACCACGCCGAACCCGCAAGGAGACCGTTGTATTATAATTATATTTTAAATGGAAATTTAAAACCAGGATATGCATGTGATGACAGGGCGGGCCTACTCTTTATAAATGGAGTAATGAAAAAATCTGTTTCACTCGATTCAAGCAGTAATAATTATTTTGTCTCACTTGTTGATGGAAAAATAAAAGAAGAGTTGCTACCAGCAGAAATTATAAAGCAATAACTTCGGCTATCTATGAAAACGTTTTTTATTATTGGTATAATTGCTCTAACACTCTTTTCTTGTAAAAAAGACAAAACCTATCAACCCTTTGCCGAAAAGCAACTTGTCTTTGTAAACTACACAAAAGATCAAAGTTTAAAATTCATTGATACTACATCGGCAATACAAACATTGACACAAAACCAGTTTCGTAGAGAATATCGGGAAGAAATTGGACTCTATGGTAGAACCGGAAAACTTTTTGAAGAATATGAAGTTTCCTATTACCCGCCAAACAATGGCGACATAGACCTACAAGTCACCACGGTTGCTAATCTGCCATTCGTTGATCTGGTTTTCGCATCATACAGAACCTCTGCCAGGCTCGATTCACTTAGCTACACATTTCCCACTTTGACTATAAATGGAAAAGAATACGCGGAAGTTTATAAATTGAAAGTGTATAAGTATGGACAGCCTATCAACAATGATACAGCGACTCTTTTTCATAATAAGCAGTATGGGTTTATTCAGCTGTTGTTTCCAAATGGTAAAAAGATCGTTCGTGTAGATTGACGGCGCGGTCTTTTGAATCTAATCAACGCCAAGCGATGAATACCACCAAGACCCGATTGTTAATTTAACCACCTCTTGATTTGTTGCTTATCTTCATTGCAAATGTTTTCCATGAAGAAACTATCAATCGGGTTATTATCTGCAATGATCACTTCCTGTAGCCAACAGCCAGCACAAAAAGCAGAAACATCATTGCCGATCCAGGGAACCTGGAAATTGCTTACAGGAACACTAATTGAAAAAGATGATACAACAGTCACCGATTATACAAAGGACCGATCATTTATCAAGATCATCAACGAAACACATTTTTCTTTTTTACATCATACACTAAGAAAAGACACAACGGATTTTTCTGCCGGAGGCGGCACCTATACGCTTACCGGAAATAATTATACCGAACACCTTAAATACTGCAGCGCAAAAGAATGGGAGGGACATGATTTTACTTTTACTGTAACTATCAATAACGATACGCTAGTTCAACAGGGTGTCGAGAAAATAGAAGCACGGGGTATAGAGCGGATGAATATTGAAAAGTATATAAGGTATAAAAAGTAATTAGTTTTTCCTTCCGACCACTTCTGCCATTATCATTGAATCCAGGGACTGGGCTCTTGTTGAAGGATCAATAAAAGACTTCTTCAATCTTGTGATCTCATAATCAGGAACAGAAAAAGTTTTTCCAAGCACAAGACCCAACGAATCAATTTCAACCTGTTGAGATCTTTCATAGATAAGCCAGAACTTTTGATCTGCATTTTTTAACGAATCAGGGTATACTTGCCGGTTGGAAGCCGAATAGAAACTATAGGTAGAGCTAAATGTGTTTTTCCAGAAATAAACATCTTTTGGATTAGCGATCCCTTTTGTTTTATCTGCCAATGGTTTTCCGCCCTGGTAAGCCAATAGCAGCGGATAAAAATTTGTATTCATTAAAAAGAAAAATAGGGCAATTGATGCAACAGAAACGGTTATTGTTTTTTGCATCTTAGAATACATCTTACTCAATAAAAAATAGAACACCACGGCAAGAAAAAAGACAAGACCCACAAGCACCAATGTGTTTTTAATAGGGAATGCCCATATATTAACAAAAACAGCGGTTACCAATAATAAAACAGAAGCAGCGAGCTGAATTATATAAAATGCTTTTTTCCATTTTTCATTATTCCACTTTGATACAAGGAAGTACGCCACAATTAATGCGGTTGCCGGGGCAAGTATCGGCATGTAATGAGGGAGCTTGAAATTTGAAAAATTTATTAAAGCAGCGAGCATTACGAAAACTCCAGTGCTTAGCCATTCTTCTTTTGCCTCAAAGAAATTTTTTAACCGGACGAACAAAGCTATAAATGCCACAAAACACCAGGGGGCAAAGGTCCACAAGAAAGTATGGAGAAAAAAGAAATGATCCTGCTGTCCCACCTTGCCAAACCGTTCATGGCCGCCAATACGATCAAAACTATGACTCCATAAAATATATTTCACGCCATTCACTCCTTTCATGCCCTGCGAAATTTTTTCCGGGTGCAGATTGAACTGCAGGTAATAACAATAGACAACAGGAGATATAAATACTGCAAAAAAGAAAATCACGATCAGCCAATGCCAATCAAACAATCTTTTCCAATCTTTTTTATATAAAATATAAAAGAAAATACCGGCCACAGGAGTAACAAGACCAACATGCCCCTTTGTGCAAAAGCCAATTGCCAATCCCAGCGAAGCACCAAGCAGAAAAATAAATTTTCGGTGATGAACATAGGCCACGAGTTGCCAGGTTGCAAAGGCAATAGCGGCAGTAAGCGTCGCATCCATCCGCACATCATTGTTTGCGAGAAAATAACAGAAAGACGAAGCCGCCACCAATGAAGCCAGCTTACCGATCTCATGACCATACAACTCTTTACCCAGGCGAAAAATGGAATAGGTGCCAAGTATCGTAAAAAGAAAAGAGGGAAAACGATAAGCAAAGGAAGTAACACCAAAAATATGATAGCTCAATGCAGATGTCCAGAAAAGAAAATGTGGTTTGTCAATATAATCGCCACGATGATCATAGAGAGTAACATAATCACCCGTCAGGTACATCCGCAAAGCAATATCGGCATGATGACCCGAATCGTTATCCATCAACGGAACAAAAAGCCCGGCGATATAAACTAATCCCAGCAAAGAGAAAAGAAAATAATATGTACGATTAGAAAGGAGCGGAGGGTTCAATCAAAAAATTTATACAAAGTAAACAAACCAGCACCAGATTAATAAAAGGAGAAGAAAATACAGGGCCAATAATTAACTTGTACAAAATTTGATCAAATGAAAAAAGCATTGATACTCTCAACTGTTTTTTTGTTTTGCACTGTCTTGAACGCAACAACGCTTACTGATAGCATTCCCGCTGATCCAAAAGATGTTTCATCACCGGAGGCAATTGTTGCTGCCGTATATGATGTGATCAGCGGACCAGCGGGGCAAAAAAGAAACTGGGACAGGATGCGGACATTATTTGTTCCCGATGCGAGAATGATCCCGACCGGTAAAAGGCCTACCGGGGAATCAACAAGAAGAACGCTGAGTGTCGAAGATTATATTACCAACTCGGGTCCTTATTTGGAAAAGGATGGGTTTTTTGAATCAGAGATCGGCAGAAAGACCGAACAATTCGGAAATATTGTTCATGTGTTCAGCACATATGAAAGCAAAAGAACATTAAAGGATGAGAAACCTTTTATGCGTGGAATAAACAGCTTTCAACTTTGGTATGATGGCAAACGCTGGTGGGTAATTACAATTTTTTGGCAAAGCGAAAGCCCTGATACACCGATTCCGGAAAAATATATAGCGCCTAAAAATTAAAATGAGGATAACAGGTCCTTTACTTTATCGCGAATCAGGTCTCTTACTTTGTTGAAATCACGAGGCTCCATATTTTTAGGATCTGGTATTTCCCAATCAATAAATTTTTTTGCGGGCATCCAGGGACAAGCATCGCCACAGCCCATTGTGACCACTGCATCAAAAGGGGCGAATTGCTCAACATCTTTTAATGATTTGCTTTCGTGTATGCCAAGATCATAGCCCAGCTCTTTCATTGCGGTAACAGCTTTTGGGTTTACGATTCCCGAGGGCTTTGAACCAGCACTATAGGCTTCAACATTTTCTCCCCCGAGAATTTTTGCAAAAGCCTGGCTCATTTGTGAACGATTACTGTTTTCAACACAAACAAAAAGAAGCTTCTTTTTCATGATGTCTTTAATCATATAAAAGTAAAACGATCCCGAATATTACAGGATCGTTTAGGATTGTTAGTCAACCATTGCACCTGTGCAACAACCGCCACCACTGCCACATCCACACCCGGGATCTTTCATTTGTTTTTTCATGACCTTGATTTTTATGGTTATTAAATAAAAAAGCTAAAATCCGGTTTGTGCTTTTGCTGATCTAATCTCTGCTTTAGGAGCTGCTTTGTGACAGCACTACCAGTGTTGCAAACAACAGCAATTCTAAAAAGATTATTTTTTCATGGTTAAAGTTTTCGGTTCAAAAATATTTTTAACAACATCCACTACCGGGCTCACAACATTTTCTTTCATCTTTTGACGGCTTGTCGGCATATACCGTAATACTTGTAATTCTTACTTTGCTATTTTTATATTCTTCCATTTCTTCTGCACTCAAATACTCCGCAAGAATTTCATCAGGAATAATTATCGTTTTATCTTTTTGAATGGTAATATTTGTGAAGCCAGTCCCCTCAATAATGCCGAGATATTCACTTTTTTGAATAGCACCCGATACACACCCAGCATATAGTTCTGCGATATCTTTCCATTTTGAAGGCATTTCTCCTTCAATCACAATATCGGAGATGGAAAAATGCCCGCCGGGCTTTAAGACGCGGAAAACCTCACTGAAAACTTTATGTTTGTTTGGAACAAGATTTAAAACACAATTACTAACAACAACATCAACCTTGTTGGTGAATAAGGGCATACTATCAATATCACCAAGTCGGAACTCTACATTCTTATAACCAAGTTTTGCCGCATTATTCTTTGCCAGCTCGATCATTTTTTCTGTGATGTCAATGCCAATTACACGACCCCTTTCTCCAACAATGCGCCTTGCTATAAATGCATCGTTACCGGCACCGCTTCCAAGATCCACTACCGTATCACCGGGTTTAATATTTGCAAACTCAGTTGGTAAACCACAACCCAAGCCAAGATCTGCGTCAGGATTATAGCCATCAAGCTTTGTGTAATCATCGGCCATAAGATTATACACATCACCACAGCCCGTAGCGCCACAGCATGAACTTGCATTCTTTTTTTTGGATTGAGAAGCGATCTGGGAGTATTTTTCTTTTACCAGGTCTTTGATTGTTTCTTCATTTTTCATGACTATACTTTATTTAAATGTTTGAGGCTTTGTTTAACAACATTTGGCATTTGTTGTCTTAAGTTTTTCGAAAAGGAAACCAAATTCACTGTTGAATTTTTCAAATGCTTTCCAGTTTATACAATAGCAACTACGGGGACCATCTATCGCTCCGTCTATAAGCCCGGCATTTTTTAATTCTTTCAAATGCTGACTTACCGTACTCTGAGCAAGCGGTAATACATCTACGATCTCGCCACAGATACATTCATTCTTTTGCGCCAGCACTTTCAATATTGCTATTCTTGCCGGATGACTTAATGCCTTAGCAAAAGCCGCCAGGTCTTGTTCCTTTTGACTAAACTCTTCTTTTTTGTGTATCGCCATTTTGTTAATCGTTTTTATACGATGAATGTTTTCAAATAAAAAGACGAATCACTCGTCTTAAGATTCTATATCGCAAATATACGATAAGAAAAATGAGATCACCAAATATTTCTCGAAAATTTTTAATCGTCGGGCAGTTGTACCTGCTGGCTTCTTTTAAATAAAGAAATAATAATTCCGCTGATAATTATACAAAAGATACCCGCCCAGCTCATAAGATCAGGAAAAGCATCGCCTAATATCATACCAATAAAAACAGAATAGATGATATTAGAATATCCGAAAACGGATACGATACCTGCTTTATCAGCACCATAAGCTTTTGTAACAAAGTACTGACCAAACAAAGCCGCAACTCCCATAAACAAAACAATTAACCATTCTATTCCCGAAGGCCATTTCCAGTCAATAATTAAAACACCATCTGCAGGAGCATTAAATGAATAATGAATCAGCAATGAAACCAGGGGCAATAAAACGCCAGCAACCAAAAAAGATAACACGATAACCCTTGATTCATAATAAGCAGCCAACCTTCCTAACGTTATATAAGCGATTGCAGAAATAATACCGGACATCAACCCTGTTGCATGATAATACCAGGGAAAATGCATCACGGGTTTATAGATAAGCAACATTCCAGTGAATCCAAGTATCACCGCAAACAAAACTTTTCGTCCATGATACTCATTAAAGAATAGAAATGAAAAGATGGCAATGAAAAGGGCAGAGGTAAGGTTGTAGCTCATTGCGGTGCCCAAAGGAAGATGAAGAATACAATACAACAAAGTGTAAAGTGCCAACGCTCCCATTAATCCCCGAAAGGCAAGGCGTAAGAATTTGCCGCCTTGCTGAACTGGAGGTTTTATAAGCAAGCCAGGAACAAGAAAGATCATTCCAATGGCATTACGATAAAGAACAAGCTGACCGGCGGAGAAGGTTTCTTTTAATGCTTTTGCAGCGCCACCCATCATAGAAAAACATAGCGCCGCCATCAGCATAAAAACGATCCCCTTGTATCGAACATCCTTTATCATTAAATTTTTATCAGCCTTTCAACCGCCGCTTCCAATGTTTCTTTCTTTTTTGAAAAGCAAAAACGAATTACTTTATTATCTGTTCCGGCTTTATAAAATACAGAAACAGGAATGGTAGCTACGCCAAATTCTTTTGTTATGCGGATGGCAAAGTCCCTGTCTGCTTCATCGCTGATCTGGTCATATTTTGCACAGACAAAATAGCTGCCGCTGCTATTAAGCATGTTGAACTTTGTTTGTTTCATCAACTCAATAAAACGATCTCTTTTTTCTTGCATGATCCCACTGAGTGATAGATACGCTTCTTTATTTTTTAAGAAATCAGCCAGCGCAACCTGCGATGGGGTATGGCAACAAAAGCAATTGAACTGGTGAACCTTTCTGAATTCAACCATTGAAGGAGCCGAGGAAATGCAATAACCAAGCTTCCAGCCGGTACAGTTGTAGGTTTTGCCGAAAGAAAAGCAAACAAAACTTCTTTCAAGCAATTCAGGATACCGAAGAATAGATTGATGAGGGATATTATCAAAAATGAGGTGCTCGTATACCTCATCACTTACAATAAAAATATTTGTGTCTTTAACAATGCTTATTAAGTGTCGCATATCTTCTTCACTCAACACAGCACCGGTAGGATTATGCGGGCTGTTGATCATTATAGCCTTTGTTTTTGGAGAAACTTTTTTTCTCACTTCATCCCAATCGATCTTGTATTCCGGAAATTTCAGGTCGATCAATATAGCAATAGCTCCATTGATCTCAACATTTGGGATATAGCTATCATATCCGGGTTCAAAAATTATTACTTCGTCTCCCGGTTGGAGAATTGTAGTTAATGCTGTATAAATAGCATAAGTTCCACCGGGAGTAATTGTGATCTGCGTATCAGGATTAATTTTTGTTTGATATAAAAATTCAACTTTTTCGGCGATCGATTCTCTCAATGGCATATAGCCCTGCATAGGCACATACTGGTTCCACCCTTTCTGCATTACCTCGTTCACCTTGTTCAAAAGATCTTCGTTCATTTGGTAATCCGGAAAACCCTGGCCAAGATTGATAGCATTATGCTGATTGGCGAGGCCACTCATTACAGTAAAAATGGTGGTACCAACGTTGGGGAGTTTAGAATTAATAAGGGGAGTCATGTAGGTAAAATTAATAGTGTTAGCTCAATTCGACGCTTCATTTCTGATAACTCTTATTCTTTTGTTATATCTGAGGGACTAATGTTTTATGAATCCAATATTATCTGGAACTTCATTAAGTGATTGCTTAACTCCATTAAGATGCGACGCCCAACCATTTTAGTATTGTTCTTCTTTTTGATTTTTTTCTTTCCGGGAAAAGCCCAGGATGATGATAGCTGTATTGTTTCAATGAAAATATTTAGTTATAAGAATATTGATTCTACCAATTATCTTATTGAAAAAAGACCGGTGCCGAATATTATCAGGCATATCAAAGCCTGCAGCAGTAAATATGAATATGGCGAAGAGTATAACGACAAGGGGTTCATTATGAAAATACCATCCTACTTAAAACAGCGGTATTATACATTTGGGGGCGGTCTTTTTTGCATAAACTTTTACGACACCACATCTGAAGATCAATCAACTGTCAGGGCGGTGGTTATCTATTATGATTTCGATTCGTCTTACAAATTATCGCTTTTTAAAGAAGTAGCAGAGGGAAGGAGACGAGAACTTGTTGATCAAGTATCCGGAAGGAAAATATACCCGTTTATAAGTTATGATGAAAAGTATGCTGCTGATATTCTTTTGGATAACAACATGATTGTTTCTTATTACACAAAAGAAAAGCAATTTGAAGAGGAGCTAAAAAAATCAATTTTGAGTTTTAAGACAAAAGAGTCACCGTAGTTATTCGAGTATAGCGGTTGCTTCAATCTCTATTAAATATTCCGGAGCTATCAATCCTTTTACTTCGATCATGCTTGTGCATGGTTTAATGTCTTTGAAGAATTCACCATGAGCTTTTCCATATTCTTCCCAGCGGGAAATATCGGTAACAAACATTCTTGTTCTTATTACATCTTTTAAGGATGTGCCGGCTTTTTGTAAAACCTTTTCTATTTTCTGAATGATGAATTTTGTTTGCTCGTAGGCATTGTTGCCGCCAACAAGATTGCTATTATCATCCACTGCAACGGTGCCGGTTACTTCAATTGTATTTCCAATTTTTACAGCACGGCTATAGCCTACAATGTCTTCCCATTTTGCGCCGGAAGAATAATTTGTTCGTTGCATTATTATGAATTAAAAGGAGAATTAGTTTCCGTATTGTCCCAAAAACTTTATTCGCATCAGCTTCAACTGTTCCCAGGTAAAATTATGTTCGGATAATTCTTCCTGTGCCACTTGTAATGAAGATGTTTCGCATCCTTTAAAATATTCGATGATCTCTTCCTGGTCATATTCATCAAGCAATTGGGAAAGAGCATAATCAAGATTTAGCTTCGTGCCACTTGCAGCAATGGTTTCCATTTCTTCCAGGAGCTCATCCATCTTCATGCCCTTATTCTTTGCAATTGTGTCCAACGGGATTTTTTTATCAATGTTCTGAATGATAAAAACTTTGTTGCCGCTTTTGTTCACTACACTTTTCATTATAAAATCATCGGGGCGTTCAATATTATTATCCGCTACATATTTTACAATAAGATCAATGAATGGCTTTCCGTATCTCAATGCCTTTCCTTTACTCACACCCTGGCATTTTTCAAGGTCAACTAAAGTAACCGGGTAAAGCGTAGCCATGTCTTGTAATGACGACTCGAGGAAGAGAACAAAAGGCGGCAAAGATTTTTTCTTTGCTTCTTTTTGACGAAGCTCTTTTAGCATTTCAAAAAGTCTTTCATCTGCCGCTGCGCCTTCCGCGGATTCTGCGCCTTCATCATCGTCAGCATTTGCCTCATCGTATGTGTTATTAAGAACGATCTTGAAAGATTTTGGCTTTTTCATAAAGTCAAGTCCCTTCTTTGTAAATTTTAGCACGCCGTATTCTTCAATATCTTTTTGAAGTAAGCCCTCTAACAGCATTTGGCGTATAAGCGAATTCCAGAAATATGACTCTTTATCATTACCACTGGCGAATACATCAAGTCCCTCATGACGATACATGGTAATCTGTGGCGTTAGTCTTCCGGTTATCATATTTACCACATATTCCATTGCAAAACGTTCATCCAGCGCCTTGATCGTTTTCATTGCACAAACAACTTCATCTTTTGCTTCAATTTTTTCTCTTGGATGTAGACAATTATCACAATTACCACATTTATCTTTTTCGTATTCTTCCCCGAAGTAGCTTAATAAAATTTTTCTGCGACAAACACCGCTTTCTGCAAAAGCTACTGTTTCGCTTATTAATTGATTTCCCACTTCCCTTTCGCTTAGTGGTTTATCACGCATTAAATGCTCCAGCTTAGCTACATCCTTATGAGAATAATAAAGAATGCACTTTCCTTCCATGCCATCACGACCCGCCCGGCCAGTTTCCTGGTAATAGTTTTCGATGCTCTTTGGAATATTATAATGAATTACAAAACGGATATCTGGTTTATCGATACCCATTCCAAACGCAATGGTTGCAACGATCACCTGCACATCTTCGTTCATGAACTGATCCTGACGATCGGATCTTAACTTACTATCAAATCCTGCGTGATAAGCAACAGCTTTAATACCATTGGCCATCAGCATGTCAGCAAGCTCTTCGGTCGTTTTTCTATTTGTTGTATAAATAATACCGCTTTTACCCTTATTCTGCACGATGAACTTTGCCATGTTTTTCAAAGAATCATCTTTATTGATCTTCGGAATTATTTCATAATAAAGATTTGGCCTGTTAAAAGAAGAAACAAAAATTTTCGGGGACCGGAGGTCAAGGTTTTCAATGATATCGCTTTGAACTTTTGGAGTAGCCGTAGCGGTCAGGGCGATCATCGGGATATCAGGATTTATCTGTATCATCATTTCCCTCAGTCGGCGATATTCCGGACGAAAATCATGTCCCCATTCTGAAATACAATGTGCTTCATCAACGGCAAAAAAAGAAATCTTAAGATCGCTGAAGAATTCAAGATTCTCCTGTTTGGTTAATGTCTCTGGAGCAACATATAACATTTTTGTTCTGCCTGTAAGCAGGTCATCGTGTACTTCTTTTATTTCTTTTTTGGTTAGGGTGGAATTTAAGAAGTGTGCAACATCATCTTTGCTGCTATAGCTGCGCACCAGGTCAACTTGGTTTTTCATTAATGCAATAAGGGGAGAAACAATGATAGCAACTCCTTCGCTTATCATTGCGGGCAATTGATAGCACAAACTTTTGCCTCCACCGGTTGGCTTGATCACAAATGTGTCATGGCCAGCCAGCAAAGATTCAATGATCTTTTCCTGGTTGCCTTTGAATTTGTCAAACCCGAAATGCTCCTGTAGCTCTTCGTGCAGATCGAGTTTCTTTTTTGTCGTGGGTTTGCCGTTGGTTGCCTTAACCGTTTTTTTTGCTGATGCTGTAGCCATTACTCAAATCTTTTCATCGTCTTTTAAAAGGTATAGCTTATTAAGATACAGAAAATACCGTTGTTCTGTGTTGAACTTATACACAATTGACAGCCTCTGTTCGAGCTAAGTGGATTGGCGGGATTTTTAGCGGAGAAGGTAATTGATCATTCTTTCCATTCATCCCGGTAATCGCTTCTGTCACAGATACCCTTAACCGACGATCTTTGCGAATTTACGAAAAATGGTTGCTTGATTATTTACTAAAATGGTAAAGCTTAAACTATACACCTGTATTATGATTGTTTAATAGCAAATCCTATAATTTTGCCCGTTCAAATGAGCCCATCATTAAAACAGATTGCGTTAAGGACTATTGAATTAGAGTCCCAGTCCATCAGCGGATTATCTCAATATATAAACGAAGATTTTGAGAAAGCGGTAAATGCGATTGCAAACAACAAGGGCAGGCTTGTGATAAGTGGAATCGGAAAAAGTGCCGTTATTGCTCAAAAAATAGTTGCCACCCTCAATTCGACCGGAACGCCTTCAATTTTTATGCACGCCGCAGACGCCATTCACGGCGATCTTGGAATCGTACAACAGGATGATATAGTAATGATCATCAGTAAAAGCGGCGAAAGCCCAGAAATAAAAGTGTTGATACCATTAATTAAGAATTTTAAAAACATTCTTATTGGAATGGCAGGAAGTACGGAATCGTATTTAGCAAGTCAATCTGATATATTATTAAATACAACGGTATCGCAGGAAGCTTGCCCAAACAACCTGGCCCCGACTAGCAGCACAACTGCGCAGTTGGTGATGGGCGATGCATTAGCCATTTGTCTGATGGAAATGAAAGGATTCAATAGCGACGATTTTGCAAAGTTTCATCCAGGAGGAACGCTTGGAAAAAAACTTTATTTAAGAGTTGCTGACCTTTATATAAAGAACGAAAAACCAAAATTATCAAAAGACAAATCGTTAAAAGAAGTTATTGTAGAAATTTCATCAAAGCGACTTGGCGCAACAGCGGTAGTTGATAACGATAATAATCTTTTAGGAATTATAACCGACGGAGACTTGAGAAGAATGCTTGAGAAGAGCATCTCGTTGGATAAGCTGACGGCAGCGAATATAATGACCACGAATCCTAAATCGATCGGCGCAGATGAGCTGGCAGTAGATGCGCTGGATCTTATGAGAAAAAAATCAATTACACAATTGGTGGTAGTCGATAACAAAAAATATCTTGGATTTATACATTTGCATGACCTGATCCGTGAAGGATTGATTTAAAAGATATGAGTAGCAAACATAATTATGTGGCGATTATGGCCGGTGGTATCGGCAGTCGTTTCTGGCCCATGAGCCGAACCGCATATCCTAAACAGTTTCTAGATATATTAAATACAGGCAAAACACTGATTCAACAAACGTATGAGCGATATAAAAAGCTGGTACCAGAGGAGAATATTTTTATTATAACATCGGCAGAATATGTGCCGATAGTAAAGGAACAATTACCTAATGTAAAAGATGAAAATATTCTAGGTGAGCCATCCAGGAAAAATACAGCTCCATGTGTTGCCTATATTTCTTTTAAGCTTTTAAAAAAAGACCCCAATGCAAACCTTATCGTTGCCCCTTCGGATCATTTGATAACAGAGACAGCTGAATTTGTAAAAACATCAAAGAAGGCGCTTGATTTTGTAAACCATATCAATGCATTTGTAACACTTGGAATAAAGCCAACTTATCCGAATACAGGGTATGGATATATTCAACATGATACTACGGCAGCAGCACCGGATATTTATAAAGTAAAAACGTTTACCGAAAAGCCCAATGCAGAATTAGCACAAACGTTTATTGCCAGCGGTGATTTTCTTTGGAATGCTGGCATCTTTATATGGAAAGTAAAAAACATTCTTACTGCATTTGAGAAACACCTCCCAGAAATGTATGAGGTGTTTGCAGCTGAAAAAGAAAAGTTTAATACAGACGAAGAGAAAGAAGCAATAGATCAAATATATCCGCAGTGTACTAACATCTCAATTGATTTTGGTATTATGGAAAAAGCGGACAATGTTTATATCATTCCATCTTCATTTGGATGGAGCGATCTTGGTACATGGAACAGCGCATGGGATAATATGGAAAGAGATTATCTGGGAAACGCCGTCGCGGGAAAAAACGTAATGGTCATGGATGCAACAAAATGCATGGTACATGCGGAGAATGGTAAGCTGGTCGTTTTACAGGGACTTGATGATTTTATTGTTGTTGATACAAAAGATGCATTGCTTATTTGCAGAAAAGATAAGGAACAGGAGATAAAAGAGTTTGTTGCTGAGGTAAAACGAAACAAAGGAGACAAATACCTATAATGTGGTATCTGCAGATCGTTCAGGGTTTAATATTTTAGCGAGAAATTATGGCTGTTCCCGTCAATAATATTTTGTTTCTCGATATTGAAACGGTTCCTCAATATGCAGATTATAACTCTTTGCCAAAAGATTGGAAAGAGCTGTGGGATACGAAAGCCACTTCTCTTTTAAAGTATCATGAAGAGGAAACAAAAGAAACCATCTATCATCGGGCCGGGATCTATGCAGAGTTTGGAAAGATCATTTGTATCAGCTGTGGTTTCATACATGGAAGCGGAACAGGAAAGAAAATGGTCCTCAAATCTTTTTATGGAGAAAATGAAAGTGTGGTCCTTGTTGAGTTTTGCGATATGCTGAACAAATGGACAACAAGTGATGAGCCGAAATTTTTGTGTGCACACAATGGAAAAGAATTTGACTTTCCCTACCTCTGTCGCAGATTTATCATAAACAACCTTTCGATACCATCAACACTAAACACCAGCGGTAAAAAACCATGGGAAGTAAACCATCTTGATACGCTGGAGCTTTGGAAGTTTGGTGATTTTAAAAGTTTTACTTCGTTAAACTTATTAGCTCATTCACTTGGTATTCCGACACCGAAGGATGATATTGACGGGAGCAAAGTATGGAGCGTATATTGGAATGACAAGGATTTGAAACGCATTGTCAATTACTGTCAGAAGGATGTTATCACGGTTGCCCAGATCTTATTAAAAATGCAGGGAGAGGATACAATTAGGCCGGAAAATGTTGAGTATAAGTAGCCAAAAGACCTTTAAAAAGTTTTCAACCTTTGGCCGATAACCTTTATTTTTGCTGCCCCAATTAAGGGAAAAGGTGCGGTAGCTCAGTCGGTAGAGCAAAGGACTGAAAATCCTTGTGTCGGCGGTTCGATCCCGCCCCACACCACGAAGGCTCTGGTTAATTTAACCGGGCCTTTTTTATTTGTAAGCCATACTATGAACTACGATAAGGAAAATAAACTGTTTCGTTTGGCGGCTGATCTAGTCAATCAGGGCTCGCGGAATATATTTCTTACTGGTAAAGCGGGCACCGGCAAAACAACTTTTCTTAAATATATCAGGGAAAATTGTCCTAAGCAAATAGCTGTAGTGGCGCCAACAGGTGTTGCGGCCATCAATGCCGGTGGTGTAACCATGCACTCTTTTTTTCAGCTACCGTTTTCTCCTTTTATTCCCGATGGTGGAGAATTCAAAAAAGAGAATACTGAAATAACCACACGCAGTAGTTTGCTAAGCCGGCTAAGATTGACCGCGGAAAAGAAAAAAATTTTACAAGAACTGGAGCTGTTGGTCATTGATGAAATAAGCATGGTACGTTGTGATATGCTTGATGCTGTTGATGCGGTGTTGCGCCATGTTCGCCGCAGGCATTATGAAAGATTTGGCGGTGTTCAGGTATTAATGATCGGTGATATGTGGCAATTGCCACCTGTAACCAAGGAAGCAGAATGGAGCTTGTTAAGAGAATATTATAATAGTCCTTATTTTTTCGACAGCCATGTTATAAAGGATGAAGCTCCTGTTTTCATTGAGTTTGATAAAATATACAGGCAAAGCGAAGAAACATTTATCAAGTTGTTAAACCAGGTTCGCAACAATGTTCTTGATGAGGGAGGACAATATTTATTGGAAAGCCGATTTCTTCCTTCTTTTAAAAGAACAAAGAGCGACGGATATATAATCCTTACCACACATAATCAGAAAGCAAGAGACATTAATGTAAACGAATTGATGAGCCTGAACAAGGGATCATTCTTTTACAAAGCGGAAATAGAAGGAGATTTTCCTGAAACATCGTATCCGGCAGAAGAGTCACTTGAGCTCAAAGTAGGATCGCAAGTAATGTTCATTAGGAATGATACTGAAAAGATCAAAAGATATTTCAATGGTAAGATCGGAATCATTGTAGAATTGGATGAAGAAAAGATAGTTGTTCAATGTAATGATGAACCTTCTATTGAAGTGAAAAAAGAAAAATGGGAAAACATAAGATATGCTGTTAACAAAACAAGCCGACAATTAGAAGAAGAGATTCTTGGGTCATTTATTCAATATCCGTTAAAGCTGGCGTGGGCTATTACCATTCATAAAAGTCAGGGACTGACATTTGAAAAAGCGATCATTGATGCTGGTGATGCATTTGCTCCGGGACAAGTATATGTTGCATTGAGTCGCTGCACAACGCTTGATGGAATTGTTTTAAAAAGTAAGGTAAGGCTCGGCAGTTTGTTTACTGACCAGAGAATTGCAGGATTCTCACAAAATACAACACCAATTGATTTGCTTGAACAAGAAAAAGAAAGATCGGGGCGGGAACACCAGCTTAAATTATTGACTTCATTGTTTGATTATAAGGCCGAGATCGGAGAAATAAATGAGCTAAAGAAATATTTAAATGAGCACAAAGATTCTTTCAATTCCGAATCTGAACAATGGATAAATCAATTGACAGAAAAGATCACGATACTTCAGACAACCGCCGAGAAATTTCATATACAATTACAAAAGCTATTTGGCGGTCATGAAAAATCAGAAATCAAATCTTCGCTACAGAAAAGAGTAAAAGCGGCAGCAACTTATTTTACAAGCGAACAAGCTCAATTAATTGAGCTGATTCAGCGGTCTCCGGCAACAACTGATAGTCGTATTCATGCAAAAGAGGCGAATGAAACCTTGAAGGAATTGTTTATCCGACTGTCAATGAAAAAGCATTTGCTTAATGGAATTGGTGATCAGTTTGACACAGAAAGATATTATAATCAAAAAAAGAGCTTTGTTGCTCCCGTGTTTTCTTTAAATGCTTACGCTGGTGTTGCAAAACAAAAAACAGAAAGTCCGAATCCGGCTCTTTATTTACAATTAAGAAAATTGCGTGACGAAATTTGTGCGAAAAAAGATCTGCCAATCTATATTGTTGCTGGTAGCACTACTCTGGATGAACTAGCAAAGTTTCTTCCTCAAACTTTAAGTGAACTAAGAAAGATCAACGGTTTTGGCGATGCTAAAATTGAAAAGTACGGCCAACAATTTTTAGATGTTATTCTTGAATACTGTAAAGCCAACCGACTTTCATCCCTAATACATGAAAAAACTCCAAAGAAGGAAAGAAAACAAAATAGTGACAAGAAGAAGCCGGACACAAAAGCCGAAACATTCAATCTATACGAGCAGGGAAAATCTTTAGCCGAGATAGCAAAAGAAAGATTACTTACTATTCAAACTATTGAAGGCCATCTTGCACATTATGTTCGTTTGGGAGAGATTGACATAAAGAGGTTGGTCAACGAAGAAAAAATTAAGGAGATCGATAATGTGGCAAAAGCTTTTGAAGGCAATAGCATTACGTCTTTAAAAGAAAAACTCGGCAATGGGATCAGCTTTGGTGAAATAAAGTTGGTGCTTGCGTGGCTTGATTTTAAGAAAGACTCTTCTTCTTGAAATGGCTAAAACATCAGCACAACTTTTCCATTGTTTACTTCTGGATCTTCAATTAAAGCAAAAGCGTCATGAACTTCTGTAAACGGAAAACGATGAGTGATCATATCTTTGGTTTTCAAACTTCCGCTGATAAAATGATCAATGACTTTTGGAAACTTATCATTGTGTAGTCTTGAACCGCGAACATCAATTTCTCTTGCTGTAATGCTCAATTGGTTTATACCGGAAGGTTCTTTGCCAAATCCAAGAGGTATTACACGTCCGGCGGAGCAAACATAAGATAGTGCCTGTTCCAAAGAACGTTGAGAGCATACTGCATCAACTACAACTGTTGCGCCATTGGCATCGGTTAGCTTGTATATTTTTTCTTTTACATCAGATTCTTTTGCGTTGATGATGGCATCGGCGCCATATAGTTTTGCTATTTCGAGTTTGTAATCAAAAACATCGGAGATAAAACATTTAGCGCCGTATAGTTTTACCATTTTTAAAATACTTAGACCAACTGGTCCCGCACCCATAACGAAAACAATGTCGTCTTTTGTTATTTCGGCCCTCCAACATACTTGTTCTGCAATAGTAAATGGCTCGATCATTATTGCTTCTTCCCAGGAAAGCGAAGAAGGGATTTTATAAATGCTTTCTTTCGGCAACACTAAAAATTCCTGGTAGCCACCATCAATATGAACACCCCTTACTTTTAATTTGCTGCAAACATTTTTTCTTCCAATTCTGCATTGATAACAATTGCCACAGCTTGTTACAGGATCAATTACAACGTGATCGCCAATATTGAAATCAGTGATGCCTTCTCCTACTTCTAAAACTTCTCCGGCTATCTCGTGGCCGATAATCCTCGGGTAGGTTGCAACTGGTGAAGTTCCATGATAAATGTGCATATCAGATCCGCAGATACCACCAGCTTTGATCCTTACCAGTACTTCATTTGTCGATTGTATTTTGGGAACAGGTCGCTCTTCAATTACAATATTGTTTGGGGATATTACACACAATGCTTTCATGAAGCAACCTCTTTTTTGTTTGCCAGTTCTTGAACTTTTTTCCAAATGTCATTGTCAACAGGAATTCCGAGTTCCATATTTTCTTGTCTTGTTTTTAAAGATTGTTCGCCGGGATAATAAATTTCTTCATTTTCTTTTGATGGCTCAGATGATTTTAGTTGATTAATAGTTTCACTTATGACCTTATCAATAAACTCTTGTGTGTTTATTTTTGATGGATCAATTGCGATAAACACCTGGCAACAACTACCACAACTTCCTTTGTTCAATTTATCAATACCAGCGGTAGTAAGCCCTCCTGCAAGTAAGGCCGAAATAAGATCAAGCATTATTGCAAAGCCCGATCCCTTCCAATAGCCTATTGGTAAAATTCGTCTGGACTCTTCAATTGACCCCGGATCATCAGTGAGCTTCCCATTATTATCAAAACCCCCCGGGTAAGGAAGCTTTTCATTTTTTAATCTTGTTACCTGGAGCTTACCATAAGAATATTGAGACATTGCCATATCAAGTACGATATGTCCTTCTTTTCTGGGGATTGCCAGAATAAATGGATTATTACCAATAGCACATGATTTAGAACCCCATGGAGGCATACACGATTCCGTATTGGTCCAACAGATCCCTATATAGCCTTTCTCTGCGGCCTGCCAACCATAAGCACCTCCTCTCATCCAGTGAGTTGTATTATTCAAGCTTACTAAACCCAGCCCGATTTTATCGGCAATTTCAATTGCCTTGTTCATTGCGTACCTGGCATTAAGAATGCCTGGTCCCATATTGCCATTATAAACTTCTAAAGCACCAAGATTTAAAGCTAATGAAGGTTCTGCGTTTGCATCTACAAGTCCCTTTACCAAATAATCAGCAAATCGCTCAACCCTATTTAATCCATGGGAGTAAACACCATCTCTGCTAGATTCAGTATGAACTTTTGCACAGATATCTGCTTTTTCGGTTGACATGCCAGCAAGTACAAATGCTTTTTTTATCGTTGATTTCATTTCATCGAACGGAACTCTCATCAGAAAAAAATTTGTTGTGTGAATGTACAAACTTCATACACGCAATATTAAATTTAAAGCAGGGGAAAATTTATGAACAAAGGTCACCTACCCATATACACCATCAGAATTTGAACATCGCTGGGATTGATTCCAGAAATACGACTTGCTTGTCCAAGAGTAGTTGGTTTTATTTTTGAAAGCTTCTCTCTTGCTTCATTACCAAGTGCGGCAATTTTTTTATAATCGAAAGTTTCAGGTATCATTAGATCTTCAAGCTGTGCCATTCGTTGAACAATCTCTTTTTCTTTTTCGATATAAACTTCATATTTGATTTGAATAGAAGCCTGCTCAATTGTATCATCTGAAAATTCGGCCAATTTATTTTGTAAGATTGGAAGATGACCAATTAGATCGTGTAGTTCAATCCCGGGACGCAACAATACTTTTGACACTTTTTGTTTTTCGATAATGGTAGAAGAATCTAGTTTTTCAAGCAATGGATTTATTTCTTCCGGAGAAACCGAAAGTTCAAAAAGAAGTGATTTTATTTTATCAACTGAATTTTTCCTTTCAACAACTCTATTCATTCTTTCCTGTGATGCTAATCCTAAGCGATAGCTTAACTCAGTTAATCTTAAATCTGCATTATCTTGTCTTAATAGGGTCCTGAACTCGGCTCTTGAGGTAAACATTCTATATGGCTCCTCGGTTCCCTTACTTATTAAATCATCTATAAGAACTCCGATATAAGCTTCGCTCCTTTTCAAAATGAATGGCGCTTCATTATTTATTTTTAAATGAGCATTTATTCCTGCCATTATGCCTTGACAGGCGGCTTCTTCATACCCAGTGGTCCCATTAATCTGCCCCGCAAAATACAGATTATCAATCAGTTTTGTTTCTAATGAATATTTTAATTGGGTTGGCGGGAAGTAATCATACTCAATGGCGTATCCCGGCCTAAACATTTTTGCAGATTCAAATCCTGGCACAATACGAATTGCTTCGTATTGTGCTTCTTCCGGAAGGGATGTTGAGAAACCATTTACATAAACCTCAACGGTATTCCATCCCTCTGGTTCTACAAACAGCTGATGTCTTTCTCTTTCTGCGAACCGGTTGATTTTGTCTTCTATGCTTGGGCAATACCTTGGTCCTACTCCTTCAATTTTGCCACTAAACATTGGACTTCTATCAAATCCTGTTTTAAGGATATCGTGAACTTTTTGGTTGGTGTATGTTATCCAGCAGCTCCTTTGTTTAGTTGGTTTTTGTGAGTTTGCAAATGAGAAGCCTGTGATTACATCATCACCTGGTTGCTCTTCCATTTTGGTGTAGTCTAAGCTTCTTCCATCTATTCTTGGGGGAGTTCCAGTCTTTAGGCGATCACTTTCAAATCCAAGAGAAACCAATTCCTCTGTTATTCCGAAAGCAGCTTTTTCGGCAATGCGGCCACCTCCAAAATTCTTTTCACCTATATGTACTAATCCATTTAGAAAAGTTCCATTTGTAAGAACAACTGACCTTGATCTTATCTCATGTCCTAATCCCGTCTTAATTCCAACAACCCTGTTTCCCTCAATCACAAGACCCAATACTGTATCCTGATAAAAGTCAAGGTTAGCTGTCTTCTCCAGCATTTCCCTCCACTTGATTGAAAATAACATTCGATCACTTTGTGCTCTCGGACTCCACATTGCGGGGCCCTTCGATCTATTTAGCATTCTGAACTGAATCATTGATTCGTCTGTAACTATCCCTGAATATCCTCCCAAAGCATCAATTTCTCTTACGATTTGACCTTTCGCTATGCCCCCCATTGCTGGATTGCAACTCATTTGAGCAATAGTTTGCATATTCATGGTTATCAAAAGAGTTTTTGAACCAAGATTTGCCGAGGCGGCTGCGGCCTCACAGCCTGCATGACCCGCACCAACTACTATCACGTCATATTTTTGAAACATGGGTTGCAAAGGTAAGTTGAATGAAATCGAGAAAATGATTGAAGAGAATTGTTTTTTCACGTGAAACGCCGTTAAACGTTTCCCGTGAAAAGCTCATTGATTTAAAAAACATGAGAGTAACTCGTCTTCCTTATTTCTCATTATTTCAAGATCATCTTTGTTTTTGTCATTATAACCACAGAGGTGAAGTGCAGCATGAAATAAAACCCTGTGTAACTCAGACTTTATTGTAACACCTAGATTATTAGCATTCTCCCTTACTCTTTCGATACTTATATATACTTCGGCTGAAATGGACTTATTATCTGGTGAGAGGTCAAAGGTGATGACGTCGGTATAAAAGTCATGACACAGGTATTTTTTGTTGATCTCCAGAATCTTTTTATCACTACAAAAAATGTAGCTTATAGAATCCAGCCGATATCTTTCTTTTTTGAAAATTGATTCAATGAATTGCTTTAAATCATAGGTGTTTTTTAGGCCCGACCGAGCATCAAGAGTGAAGAAATGAACCTTTATTTTTTGATTAGTAGCCATTATTTCAGAATTCGTAAGCAAATGTAATTCAGCGATTTTAGCTTTGTAGTCATTTTATAGTATGAAATTATCAGATCTAAAACCGGGGCAGGAGGCAATCATTAGTGAATTTGATAACAATGAAATATTTCTAAAACTCATGGAAATGGGATGTGTACCCGGTGAAAGAATTTTCCTTGAGCAGATAGCTCCATTAGGTGACCCTATCTCCGTGAAAATTTCTGGATATTCCCTTAGTCTTCGACTTAATGAAGCGGAGCATATTAATGTTAAGATAATTAATTGATTTTCAATAAATTAAATGAAAATTGGTCTCTACTTTGGCTCTTTTAATCCAATTCACATAGGACACCTAATTATTGCAAACCAGGTATTGAATGAAACGGACATAGAAAAGATTTGGTTTGTTGTCTCTCCACAAAACCCTTTTAAGGAAAGTAAAACCTTACTAAATGAATTTGACCGATTGCACATGGTTAGACTTGCGACACAAGATGACAATCGAATTAAATGCTCAGATATTGAGTTTAATCTTCCCAAGCCATCGTACACTTCAAATACGTTGACATTCCTTTCTGAAAAATATCCGGAACACGCCTTTGCGTTAATAATGGGAAGTGATAGCTACCAAAATCTTGATAAATGGAAAAATTATGAATCTATAATTAATAATTATCCCGTCTACATATACAAAAGAGAAGGAAGCGAAATCAGAAAGGATTGTACTATTGAATCATTTATTTTGAATGCGCCGTTAATTGAAATCTCTGCTTCTCAAATAAGAGAAAATATAAAAGCCGGAAAATCGATTAGATATCTTGTTCCTGAAATTGTAAGAGAAGAAATTGAAACAAGAAAATTTTATAAACAAAAGAATTAAAAGATCGCTCCGAGCAGCAAGCAACCAATTACAATAAATGGAGGCGGTATTTTTGTGTACTGCAATAAAGTAAACGTTCCTGCAATTACAATTGCATTGATCAGGCTTCCCAGTTTAATATCGAGTAAAGAAATATCTTTCATTAAATAAAAAGTGGAGGCTATCATTATTCCAACAACAACTGCATTGATGCCCTCAAGCGAACGATAAACTGCAGCGTATTTTCTAAGGTTATGCCAAATCGGAAAAAAGAACAAAACCAAAAGAGCACTTGGTAAAAAAATAGCAACTGTTCCTATTATGCAACCGACAAATTGCATAAGACCCCGCTCCTCCGGAGTTTTACCATAATCTTTCAACGCCATTCCACCTGCAAAAGAAGCGATCGAAAAAACCGGACCCGGAAGTGCTCTTACGATCCCCATACCTGTATACATGTCATCTTTATCAATTCTCACCACTTCATTATCTTTTTGTTTTACTGCATCCGGACGAACACAAAACTGTTCATACATCATTGGCATCAATACTTGTCCCCCGCCAAACACAAGGCTACCCATACGATATGTATTTTCAAAAAGATTAATGGGAGTTCTATTGGGCCAATTATTCTTCCGGGCCACTTCACTGAAAAATCCTGCAGTGATAAAAATTATTCCAAACAACCAGAAATTCCACCATTTGATCTTTCTTGGCTTTTGTTCTACCTGGGGAATACGTTTGCGGCTAAGATTAGTAGTTATTCCTCCTAAAACTATCAGTACAGGAAATATCCATGGTTGTTTAAATAAAAGAAAAGTTGCAATAGCACACACACTCATTATTATCCATGTAACAGTATTTTTTATAGAAATATTAAACGCCATAACTGTTGCATACACAAGAAAGCCAACAGCCATCGGAGGAATGAATTTGAATATATCTACGTGCAGCGCTTTTTCATCTATATAGTGTAAAAGAAATGAAAGAGCTCCCATTAAAATGCTTGCAGGTAAGATCCAAATTATTAATGTAAGAACAGCAAGTATTACACCACCTCGTTTATATCCTATTAATGTTAGCGTTTGTGTTGATGAAGCGCCTGGAAGTAATTGGCAAAAAGCGGTGTACTCCATTAACTCCTGTTCAGTAACATATGGCATTCGGTGTACAAAAGTTTTTAGCATCATGCCAATATGTGCCTGCGGACCACCAAATGCAGTAAGGCTATGAATAAAAACAGCTTTTAAAAATGGAATATGGCGCAGAAGCATGGTTGACTAAAAATAAAAAAATTATACGAAGAGATAAGAATGTATAAATGAAAAATTATTTCCGGTAAATTCATAAAAATATTCTGCAATGCTAAAATTTTTAATTTCGGTGCTGTCGCTACTGCCAATAATAACATCCTCACAAACGGAAGTGGTAAAACTCAAGGAGAAGGCTTCAATAGCCATCGATAAAATAGAGCCACAGTGCATAGCTTGGCGAAAACAAATTCATCAAAATCCCGAATTAAGCAATAGAGAGTTTAACACAGCAAGGCTTATTGCCGATCATTTGAGAAAACTTGGCATCGAAACAAAAGAAGGAGTAGCAAAAACCGGTGTAGTTGGAGTTTTAAAAGGAGGAAAACCCGGACCCTGTATTGCGTTGAGAGCAGATATGGACGCTTTGCCAATTGTAGAAAAATCAAATCTTTCTTATGCGTCAACGGTTAAGTCAAATTATAATGGGCAGGAAGTAGGAGTGATGCATGCTTGTGGTCATGACACACATGTGGCAATGTTGATGAGTGTTGCCGAAATATTGGCCGGAATGAAAAATGATATCAAGGGAACCATTAAGTTTATTTTTCAGCCAGCAGAAGAAGGCCCGCCGGAAGGTGAAGAAGGTGGTGCTCCATTAATGATCAAAGAAGGGGTAATGGACGATCCAAAAGTAGATGTAATATTTGGCTTGCACATTGAATCATTTATAGAAGCAGGCCAAATTCATTATAAGCCGGGAGCTTTTATGGCCTCTTCAGATTGGTTTACTATAAAAGTTAAAGGAAAAGGGAGCCATGGTTCACAGCCCTGGCTTGGAGTAGATCCTATTTCCATTTCAGCGCAAATTACCGAAGCGCTTCAAACAATTGTTGGCCGGCAAATGGAACTTGTTAAAGCACCCATTATAATAACTGTTGGAAAAATTCATGGAGGCGTAAGAAATAATATTATTCCTGATGATTGTGTAATGGAAGGAACCATCCGTGCACTCGATAGCAAAATGCAACAAGATGTACAACAAAGGATAAGAACAACAGCCACCAAAATCGCTGAGGGCTGGGGTGCAACAGTCGAAGTGAGTTTCGATGCAAAAACTTTGGTAACATATAATCCACCAGATCTGGTGAAAAAGATTCTTCCTTCATTGCAATCTGCTGCAGGAACAGATAAAGTGATTGAAAGAAACTGGGTAACAGGATCTGAAGACTTTTCTTTTTATGGGACCAAAGCGTCATCTTTCTTTTTTTATCTTGGCGGAATGCCAAAAGGTAATGACCCTGGTAAAGCTCCTCCTCATCATACTGCTCAATTTTTTGTGGATGATGCTGGAATGAAAACGGGCATTAAAGCATTCTGTCATTTGGTTATTGATTATATGAACATGAAATAGAGAACATGAAGAATATTTTTTGGTCGGCACTTTTTACTTTTTCTTTTTTATTTGGCTACACACAAAAGACGGATAAGAAACTTGAGACAAAACTGAGAGAAGCTATTTCTGGCTTCAACGGAGACCTTGGTGTGTATGTAAAAAGCCTTCTAACTGGAAAAACTGTTTCAATAAACGCTGATACTGTTTTTCCAACAGCCAGTATTGTAAAAGTTCCGATTCTTCTTGGCATTATGGATAAAATTCAAAAAGGAGAATTGGCCTATGATTCAGCATTGGTTTACAAAGATTCTTTATTATACGAAGGGGAAGACATTCTTGGGGCATTTAAGAATGACGAAAAAATATTACTGAAGAAAGTAATGATGTTGATGCTTACCACAAGTGATAACACAGCAAGCTTGTGGTTGCAAAGTCTTGCAGGAAAAGGAACAAGAATAAATGAAATACTTGACAGTCTTGGGTTGACTTATACAAGAGTAAATTCAAGAACTCCGGGACGAGAAAATAACAGAACACAATATGGGTGGGGACAAACTACGCCAAAAGAAATGGGGATCATCTTCGAAAAAATTTATCGAAACGAAATTTTTTCTTCTGTCGCATGCGATCGTATGATGCGAAGCCTTGGAAGAAATTACTGGGATCTGAATGAAGCGATTTCACAAATACCACCATATATCGAAGTCTTTAGTAAAAATGGGTGTGTAAATGCAAGCCGTAGCGAAGTACTATTGGTAAATGCACCACATGAGCCATATATCTTTTGCATTTTTACGAAAAATAATAAAGACACACAATGGACACATGCTAATGAAGCGTGGACAATGGCAAGAAAAATTTCATTATTGCTATGGAATTATTTTGAGCCAAAAGATAAATGGGAGCCACCGGTAAAATAAGATCATTTAAATATTTGATATACGATCAAACTCATCACATAAGCTAGCCCCGTCATATAAATAAGTTGAATGATGGGCCATTTCCAGCTTTTTGTTTCTCTTTTAACGATGGCCAGCGTACTCATGCATTGCATAGCAAATACATAAAAGATCATTAAAGACAAGCCCGAAGCAAGCGTATAAACAGCGGTTCCGTCTTCTTTTTTTGCTGCTTTCATTTTATCTCGTAATCGCAGATCATTTTCATCCTGATCACCAACACTGTAAAGAGTAGCCATTGTGCCAACAAAAACTTCTCTTGCAGCAAAGGAAGTGATAAGCGCAATACCAATTTTCCAATCATACCCAAGCGGTTCAATTACGGGTTCAATTGATTTGCCCAATATGCCAGCATAAGAATTTTCTAATCTTGCAGCATGATATTCTTTATCGACTTGTTCAACATCAGAGCCGGGTTGTTGTTTTAGTTGTTCATAATGCTGCGCTACATCTTTCATTCGCTGCCCCGGTCCAAATGAGCTCATTGCCCAAAGAATCAAGCTTATTATCATAATAACCTTGCCCGCATCAAAAACAAAAATCTTTGCCTTATTGATCATCGTTTGCACTACATTGCCCCAGCGAGGTGACCGATAAGTTGGCAACTCAAGAATAAAAAAGCTTCTTTCTTTTATTTTAATGAACCAGCGGGCAACAAAAGCAACGAGCAATGCCATTAATAAACCGAGTAAATAAAGGCTCATCATCACCAAGCCCTGCACACTTAAAAATCCGAACAGATAATTATTAGGAATAACAAGCCCGATCAAAATTGTAAATACGGGCAATCTTGCCGAACAGCTCATCAGCGGTGTGATCAGGATCGTCAGCAATCTTTCTTTTTTGTTCTCAATACTTCTTGCACTCATAATTGCTGGTACTGCACAAGCAAATCCGCTGATCATGGGCATTACACTTTTCCCATTTAGGCCCACACTTCTCATCAAACGATCAGAAAGAAAACTAATGCGTGCCATATAACCGCTGTCTTCCAAGATCGTAATTAGTCCAAACAAGATCATGATCTGTGGTACGAAAACAAGAATACCACTTAATCCTGCCACCACGCCATTTATAAGAAGATCACTCCACCATGTTTCTGGCAATGCGCCTGACAAAGCCGAGCCAAGTTTTGCAAAACCCAATTCTATCCAATCCATGGGGTATTGTGCGATCAAAAAAACACTTTGAAAAAGCAAAAACAAAACAGCCAACAAGATCAAATAACCCCAGCGCCTATGAAGAAGAACGTTATCAAGTTTGTCTGTAAGTAAAGTTCGCTGCAGCGGATCGGGTTCAACTACTGTTTGATGCATGATCGTTTTTATCCGTGCATAACGATCAGTTATTTCTTCGGCCTGTGATAATGTTTTGTTTAACGGAATATCTTTTATTGAATCTTCAACAATTTTTTTAACCGACGAATTAATTCCAAGTTCTTTATAATTAAAGGCAAGATGCAAGGCTTTGTAATCGCTTAGTTGAGGAAGCCGTTCTTTTATTGCCTGTACAGCTCCTCTTCCCCAATGCGCATCGGGTACAAAATTTCTAATGGTGCTGGGAGTAAGAGTTGCTGTTATTTGTGACAGCGTTTTTGTTAACAAAGGAATTCCTTTATTCTTTCTTGGATTTACAGGAATCACGGGTACGCCGAACTCCCGTTCCAATCCGGCCACATCTATTTCTACTCCTTTTTTCCTGGCAAGATCCATCATTGTTAATACGATCACAGTTGGGATCTTGAGATCGATGACCTGCGACGCAAACAACAGATTTCTTTTCAAATTCGACGCATCAACGATCACGACCAAAATATCTGGATGCTCTTCGTGTTCTTCATTTAATAGCACATCATAGGTCACTTGCTCATCATGCCTGCGTGGGTAAAGGCTATAAGTTCCGGGCAGATCGATAAACTCCGCCCAGAGCCCGTCATCGATTTTCGCTTCACCAACTTTTAATTCGACAGTGACCCCGGGAAAATTGCCGACCTTTTGATTCAGGCCGGTCAGACAGTTAAACAATGAACTCTTGCCACTGTTTGGATTACCAACTAAGCCGATATGTATATTTTTTCCGCCCACCGTAACCCGCAAATGTAAAAGTTAGCCTTCGTTGGTATTTACGAAATCGGGTTTTTGAAGGGTGATTTTTGTCAGGTTATCGGCTTTTGTACTACTATCAGCGTCCCTTGCGTCGCACTCTTGTACTTTTTGTGATTCTATTGAGCAAGAAGACGAAACTTTAACCACATTCATTTATTCTAATTGATAACTTTGCGTTAACTAATTTCAAATTCTTATGAATAGTATCCGTGCGGTGTTTTTATTTATTTCTTTTTTTCTAACGTTGATTTCTTTTGCTCAAAAAAAGAAAGCTCCTAAACTTAGTAAAGCAGATAATGTAACGGTAACAAACCTCCAGGCACATATCAGTTACCTCGCAAATGATAAACTCGAAGGAAGAAGAGCTGGCACTAATGGTGAAAAGTTGGCTGGCGAATACATTAGCCAAAAATTTCAGGAAGCAGGATTGCAACCAAAAGGAAGCGATGGTTTCTTTCAGCCATTTGAAATTTATGATGGCAAACAAGTAAACAGCCCCACTCATTTTATCATCAACGAAAATAATCTTGCAGTTAATAAAGATTTTTTTCCATTCCCGTTTTCTCAAAACATAAGCATTGAAGCATTACCATCCATTGCCGTACAAGAAGCTGATATGCCATGGTTCTATGATCTGAAAGAAACTTTAGTAGAGAATAAAAATAATCCGCATTTCGATCTGACAGAATACATACGTAACAATGCAAAAAAAGCAAAGAGCCGCGGCGCATCGGCTGTTATTCTTTATAACACATCAACTATTGATGATCAGCTAAAGTTTGATAACAAAGACAGAACAGAAAAGCTGGACGTGCCTGTGTTGTATGTTTTTAAAGATGCCGCAAAAAAATATTTCGGCGATCAGACGGCTACACTTGATATCAAATTAAAAGTAGATATTGGTGAAAAGAAAAGAACTGGCCGGAATGTAATTGGATATTTAGATAATGGAGCCGCAAGAACGGTTGTGCTTGGCGCACACTATGATCACCTGGGTTATGGGGAAGATGGCAACTCAATGTTACGAACAGGTGAAAAAGCAATTCATAACGGAGCTGATGATAATGCAAGCGGCACTGCCGCGTTGATCGAACTCGCAAGAATATTAAAGAACACAAAACAAAAAAGCAACAATTACCTGTTCATTGCTTTCTCTGCTGAAGAACTTGGACTAAACGGATCAAAATATTTTACAGAACATTCAACGATCGATTTTGCGAAGGTCAATTATATGATCAATATGGATATGGTAGGAAGATTGAATGACAGCAGCCAGGTCGTCACGATTGGTGGTTATAGCACTTCACCGCAGTGGAGTTCCTTGATCGAGCCTAACAACAAAAAAAATCCATTTGTAATTAGAATTGATAGCAGCGGCACCGGCCCAAGCGATCATACATCTTTTTACAGAAAAGATATTCCGGTTTTATTTTTCTTTACAGGCCTGCACACGGATTATCACAAGCCAACAGATGATTTTGATAAAATAAATTATATAGGCGAAACAAAGATCATCAACTATATCAGCACCATTGTTCTTTCTCCAGTCACGACAGATCAAAAATTGGCATTTACAAAAACAAGAGAAACACAAACAACTTCTTCATTGCGTAGCGGTGGTGTCACGATGGGCATTATGCCTGATTATACTTTTTCGGGTGCAGGAATTCGTTGTGATGGAGTGACGGATGGAAGACCGGCACAAAAAGCGGGATTAAAAGCCGGTGATATTATAATAAAGCTTGGTGACTATACTATTAGCTCAATGGAAAGCTATATGCAAACGCTTGGAAAATTTCAAAAGGGAGAGAAGGCGAAAGTAAAATTCAAAAGAGGAAACGAAGAATTAGAAACAGAAGTTCAATTCTGATCTTGTAAAAACTAAGCTGCTTGAGCAAACTTATTTTAGATACACAGGATATTACAGACGGCTTTTTTGAAGACACCCGGTTGCTGGGCATTATGGCGCCAATGAAAGATTACCAATTTTGCTGGCAACTAAATAATATGCTTGGGGTTGATTTCCGGGTGAATAATGAGATCGAGATCCAGTTAAAGAAAAAGAATAGAAACTATTTTTTTGGTTTGTATGAATATCATGAGCCATCCACCGCACTAGAACATTATATTTATAATAACCAGTTTGACGGGGAATATCTTTTACCTGAATTCAAACATCTGGATTTTTTATGGTTGATGAAGGGGGATATCGTTACAGATGAAATGCTGCAACAGCAAACGGAAAACATCAAATCGATAAATGGAGTGCAACTGGTAATGGAACTGACAAATGAAAAGATAAAGAACAAAGAACACTTAGTATTTTAATTCGACGATTTGGTTATTTGGCAATGTTCCAATGCTCATCCCAAATCTCCAAATCATCACATCACCAAATCACTCTTTATGTGGAAAGAAGCAGACAATAAACTATACAAGAAATTTACTTTTAAAAATTTCAGCGAAGCCTTCGCTTTTATGACCCGAGTTGCAATAGAAGCGGAAAAAATGGATCATCATCCCACCTGGACAAATACCTGGAATATGGTTGAGATATGGCTGAATACTCACAGTGCCGGAAATATTGTTACAGATAAAGACAAGCAATTAGCAAAGAAGATCGATTCGTTGATCAGTTAAATAGGTTGCATTTACTTATTTTTAGTAGGTAAATGCAAATCACTGACACAATACTCATGATTCGCCCGGCTTCATTCGGAGCGAATGAAGAAACTGCTGCGACAAATTTTTTTCAATCAGCTGGTACGAAAACAGATCCCCGATTTATCCACGAAACGGCGTTAAAGGAATTTGACAACATGGTTGAATTATTGAGAAAGAATGATATAAACGTTTTGGTGATCGACGATACGCCAATGCCTCAAAAACCGTCAGCAATGTTTCCAAATAACTGGTTGAACACTTCACCAGAAGGAATAGTTTCTGTGTTTCCAATGCATGCGGCCAATCGTCGCTCAGAGAAAAGGGATGATATCTTAAAAACGCTTGCGGAAAAATTTATCGTAAAAGATCTGCAGGATTGGAGCGAATTTGAAGTTGAAGGAAAATTCCTGGAAGGTACAGGCAGCATGGTGATCGATCATGAGAATAAAGTGATCTATGCCTGCTATTCACCAAGAACAGATATATCCGTGCTTGAAAAGTTTGCCAATGCGAATAAATTCAGGGCGATTGTTTTTTTTGCGTCCGATAAAAATGGACAAGCGGTTTATCATACCAATGTTGTAATGACCCTTGCTGAAGATTTTGCCATCTTATGTGAAGAAGCAATCGAAGAAGAATGGGAACTGATCGCAATAAGACAATTGTTAGATAGCAGCGGACATGAGGTTATAAGAATTTACAAAGACCAGATGCATCGTTTTGCCGGTAATATGTTACAGGTAAAGAATACAAAAGGCGAAAAATTTTTAGTAATGAGTCAAACCGCATTTGATTCCTTATATGAAGACCAAAAAGAAGAGCTCTCTTCAAAATGTAATTTATTGCCGATCTCAATACCAACGATCGAACAAACAGAAGGTGGCAGTGTAAGATGTATGATGGCGGAGATATTTTTAGAGAAGCGGTAACGGCCATGGATTTATTTGATCATAAATTGGTACGTTCCCTGTGGCGCTGTTCTTGGTTGTGATTCATTCCTTCCGGATTTTGAAACTGCAGAAATAAAATATTCAATCGTTTTGCCAGATTCATGAAATGGGATTTCTGCAAAGTAGTGATTAGTATTTTCTATTTGGTTCAGCTGTATCGAATTCCAGGCTTTCTGTCCAACTGATCTCCAGCTCAGTTCACACTTTTCTTTGTAAAGACCTTTATTGCTGTAATCTATGATAGTGCAGTAAACTTTATTATTATTCGTTGAGCCTACAATGGCTTCAATTTTTTTTACGGTTATGAACAACATTTGAGAATCCCATACAGCTCTTGTTCTGCAATGCAATCCATCATCATTAACCCAACCATAGACAGAATAGTGTTCCTTCATTTTTTGAGTTGTAAGGGGTTCATCGGCCAAATCAAATTCAAAGCCTTTTATGGTGTAACCGGGCATTACCACCTGCCATGTTTTCAAGGCCACGCTATCCTCTTTAATTCTATACAATGGGACATAGACTGTTTTATTTACAATCAGTGAATTTGTATATGCGGCCAATCTATTCCAATGGTATCTGCCCGTTTTTATCCTAAGTATTTCATAAGGTCGTCCATAAGCTGATCTCAGCTTTTTTAGATCATTTTGAATGATATCATCATAAACCTGGAACAACTCATGGTCTTTTGGGGGCTCTATTACAAGAATACGTTCTGCATCTAACAATTTCATATAACAGTCTATATGCTGGATCCCTCTCTTTTCAAAATTGGAAATGATATTATAGCGTTTAATCCCCAAGAGATCTTTATTGAGCTGCAAAAATTTTTCTTCAGAGACATTGAAAAAATGATTTTCATTAATGAGAACACAGGTAGAAAAAGCCGTTCCCAATCCATCAGTAAGAACATTTCCGCCGGTATTGATGAATGGGAGGTCTAATAACTCAACTGCAAGATCTTTGGCTAAATACTGCGTAGCGTTATCTTCTGTATCTGTCTTTATGATCTTGTTATTGGTAGTTGTATAGATAAAATGTAGCGAATCTTCGCACCGTAAGCCAGAGACAGGAGTTGAATAAATATATTTTCCATCGGAGAGTTTCATTTTCCCTTTGAGTGAAAATACTGCACTCGGCCCCCAGTCTCTTACCCACCAGGAATCAATGCCCTGAGGTGTAAACAAAAAAGTGTTGTGGTTGGAATCTATTCCCCATTTAGTGTACCATGTCAACGCTTCTTTTTTAGCGGATTCATCAGTAACCAAAGTAAACAGATGGTTATCCTTTGCCAATTCAATAGCGAGCTTATGAGGAATACATAATGGCCAAACGATCATCGTCCCAATGGCAGGCTCCCACTCCGCTGCGACCCTGTTTGAACTTGATTGAGTATAGAAATTGAAACTTGCTACTTCGTTATTGTTATCTGAGTTGTTAGAACAGGAAATTGTAAAAACAAAAAGAATTAACGCAATACATTTTGAAAACAAGATTGATACATTTATTAATTCTTTTGGCTTACACACAACTCACATGTTTTATGTATTACGATTTTTTAACAACTCTAAATGATGCTCATTATGATGAATAGTAAAGTAAAGCATCTCTCTTAAAGTTACTTTTCCTAATAAAGGATGAGGAAGAATGTAAGCATCAAGATCAACTTCACTTTGCTTTTCAATTTTTGTTATCAGCTTTTGTTTTTGTTCAGTATATCTTTTTATCAATTCATCTTTCTTTTCAAATCGAATTGTTGGAGGAATAAATGGGCCGCTTGCACGACCACCTGCTGCAAGTTTGGTTTTATACTTTGCAACAAGCTCATCATAGGTTTTTGAAGGACGATTTGTTTTGCCAAACATAATGCGCAAAGCAAATTTGGGCAAGCCGTAAGCAAGTTGCAATGGCTTTATTGCACGGATAAGATGATCAAGATTTTGTCCTGCACTCCATTTGCCATTTGGCGCTGCTTCAAATTGCTCTTTGCTCAACGGAGCAATATAATTGTTGAATGCATCAATTTTTTCATTTAATGCTGAAATGATCTCGGGCTTGTCGTGTATTTGCATGGCTATTTTTTTACTTCTATCATCTTCTCTCCTTTCGAAATGAATTTTCCTATTGGCTCAATAAAATCTTTCAATCCGGATCTTTTCAGTAATACGCTTACTTCTTCTTTTGCATTTTCTTTTACACTAAACAATAACCCGCCATTTGTTTGCGGATCAGGAAGCAGGGTAAACGCCTCCATTACATTAACACCTTTTTCGAATTTTATTTGATCACTATAGCTGCTCCAATTTCTTGTAGTTGCATCCGGAAAAATTCTTTGCCCAATATATTCTTTAACGCCATCTGCTACAGGAATTTTATCGTAATAAATTTCAGCACTTAAGCCACTTCCTTCTGCCATTTCAATTAAGTGGCCAAACAAACCAAAACCAGTTACATCAGTCATTGCCGTCACTCCTTTTATTTTTCCTAACTCCTCGCCAATCTTATTCAATGTCGTCATTTGGCTTATCATGATTTGCAAATGCGATTCTTTCAACAAACCTCTTTTTTGTGCTGTTGATAAAATTCCAACTCCAAGAGGTTTTGTAAGGAAGAGCAGATCTCCTTCTTCTGCAGTATTGTTTTTTTTCAGACATTCTTTATTTACAATACCAGTTACAGCGAGGCCGAAAATTGGTTCAGGAGAATCAATGCTGTGTCCACCTGCAAGAGGAATGTTTGCTTCATTGCAAATTGTTCGTCCGCCATCAATAACCTTTTGTGCTATATCAACCGGGATTTTTTCAACCGGCCAACCCAGTATCGCAATTGCAAGAAGTGGCTTGCCTCCCATTGCATATACATCGCTGATAGAATTAGCCGCTGCAATTCTTCCGAAATCAAAGGCATCATCAACGATCGGCATAAAAAAATCAGTAGTAGAAATAAGCGCCATACCATTTTCAAGATCATATACCGCTGCATCGTCTTTGCTACTGTTGCCAACAAGAAGGCTTTTATTTCCGGGGATGACAATATTGCTTTTTAAGATCTCGTCTAAAACTTTTGGTGCGATCTTACAGCCGCAGCCTGCACCATGCGAATATTGTGTAAGCTTTACCAGTTCCTGACTTGCCAGTTCACTATTCATAACTAACAAATCTCGGTAATAACCAGCGAATTTTTATTTGGATTTTCTGCGTAAGACGATCGCCGCGTTTCTGTCAAGATCCGCTTTGAAACGAACATAAAAAATTTCTTCTCCGTCTTTGATTTGTAGAAGACCGGTATTGGGAGGATATTTTCCAAGATTGTTTGCAAAAAGAACCACAAGTAATGAATCACTTTGGTCCTGTGGTATATAAAAAGTTTTTCTGAATGCAGAGGATTTCAATCCTTGTTTTTCGATAAACATTTCATCATTGATGATTACACTTACTGTATCACCATCCACTTCACCATTATCATACAAGGCTATCGATAGGCTATCATTTTTAAAATAGATGGTTTCTGAAGGAACAGATACTCTTCCATCGACTAAAGAAGATGCGGGTTTTAATTGCCTTTTCCTTTTTGGATCCTGGAATTCATATTCGCCACCGGTTTTACTTTCTGTTATCTTTTTATCAGCTGCCGCTACATCTTTCTTTTCTGTTTGATTTGCCTGAGTGTTTACAGCAGTTGTAGTCGTTTTATTATCTGGAACTTTTGTGTCTGTCTTAATTGTATTGGTTTCTGGCTTTTTCTCAACCGTATTCGTATTGTTCGTCGTTACATTTTTCTTTTCGTTTTGATTCGGCTGATTATTAACGGTAACAACAGGTTTGTTATCGGGAAGTTTGGTTTGCGGGTTAGTAACAGGTGTCTCTGGTTTTTTATCAACCGCGGTTGAATTAGTAGTAGCAACACTTTTCTTTTCATTCGGATCAGGTTGGTTATTGATGGCGACGGAGGCTGTTTTATTATCAGGAAATTTCGTATCTGTTTTTACAGTATTAGTTTCAGGTTTTTTTTCAACAGTGTTTGTATTTGTTGCAATAGCGTCTTTCTTTTCAGGTTGAGTCGACTGGTTATTTGCTATTGTACTATTTGTTTTGTCGTCGGGAACCTTGATTTCTGTTTTTACGGTATTAGTTTCTGGCTTTTTCTCAATAGTATTTGTGTTTGTTGCTACAGGATCTTTCTTTTCAGGTTGAGTCGACTGGTTGTTTACTAATACAGTAGCTGTTTTAGTATCCGGAACTTTGGTTTCCGTTATAATAGTTGTTAGATCAGTATTCTTGCCAACAATTTTTGTTTCGGCTATTGGCACGGTATTCTTTTCATCTTTTTTTACTGCATTTTTTGCAATAGCATCTTTATCATCCTTAGGCTTACCGGATTTTTTCTCGGTTGGAACTTCTTTGGGTTTTGTAAGCACAAGTGTTTTTTGAAGATCAAGATCGCCGAGATGCTCATAGAGCTTTGATTTACTCAGGTCTTTTTCCTCTTTTGCATCCACCTTTCCCGATATCGCATAATATCTTTTGGTAAGATTTGTTTTCCAATTACCGTCCAATCGCCAAATACTATCTGTTGCATTCCTTCTTAAAGTATAAGTAACATAAACTTTCTTCTCAGGCTTCTGAGGAAAGTTATGTGTGATCACTTCGTCATCTTCTACTTCGCAAATATCTCCTTCAATTTTCCCTTTCACTCGTTTTACAATGTAATAAAGGGTATCGTTTATAATGAAAGTTGAGTAGGCATAACCATATACTTTACCATTATATTCGGTCAATGCCATTTCAAAGGATTGGTCTTTGCGAATGGTTGTACTGTCATTTGATAAAACACCAGTATAAACGCCGTTTAGTGATTGAGCAAAACCAAAACAAGGGATGAAAAAAAGAAGCAGGAATAACTTAAGATTTTTCATGATACACAGGCTGTTGGACCAATTTTTTTGCATTTTCGGGAGTTACGGTACTACAAGTTACTGTATGTAATAACGAATTTATGTTCTCCCGATTGTGCAAGCCTTTTGTGTACCATTTATCGTAATATTTCAGCAAAATGCGGAAACTTTCTACTGTATTATCCTCGTTTAAAAAATCAATGGCTCTTTTGGCTTCAAGACCGCCCAATCGTTCCTTTATTCTTACGATCGCACAGATCATTTTTTCTTTGTCTAATAAACCATATTCTTCAACAAGATGCTTAAGCCTATCTTCAAAAGGAATATCCAGGAAATGCACAGGAGATTGGCGTATGGTACGCCACAATTCATTGGGAATATTGACAAGACCAATTCGCTGGCTTTCGTCTTCAAGCCAGATCGGTGAATGTTCTATAATTATTTGGGGATTAGAATTCTGGTCATTGCTTTTGGGTTCATAGCGTAAAGATTTTAGCCGGATACTCAATATGTTTTCAAACATTTCCTGTGTTGGCTGCTGGGGCATTCCAATATTTCCAAAAGCAGAACCCTTGTGCTTAGCAATATCTTCAAGATCGATTACATGCTCTCCCATTCTTTCTAATTCTTTGATCACTTCAGTTTTCCCAGACCCTGTATATCCGCCAAGAATATTTAGATCAAAAGGAAGCTTGAAAGTTTCCAGTACACGGGTTCGGAATTTTTTATAACCGCCAATAAGGGTATAAACCTTGAACCCATAGACATCAAGTAACCAGGCAACAGCGCCACTTCGCATACCTCCTCTCCAACAATAAACAAGAATTGTTTTCGGGTTGCTTTCAACTTTCAACATTAAACCCTCAACCTCTTCTATCATCTTCTTCATCTTCGGTCCAAAAAAATCAAGCCCATGTTTGATCGCTTTTTCACGGCTTTCTTGTTTGTAGGCTGTTCCTACAATTGCTCTTTCTTCATCAGTAAATAATGGCAAACTATATGCGCCGGGAATATGTGCATGCTTGTATTCTGCAGGACTTCGAACATCAATTACAGGATAGTGTTTTGATAGCTCAAGGAAGTATTCAATATTAATTTTCTCGAGGGCCAAGGAATAGGTTTAGAATGAAATTAATAAAATAAAGAATAAAAAAAGAGCTCATCGAAAAATGAACTCTCTTATTTCCTAATAATCTTATTTAAATCAAGAAAACCTGCCTGCCGGCAGGCGGGTCCTGATTCTATCCATTCATGCTCGCCAGGAATTCGTAATTATCCTTGGTCCCCCTCATTCTCTTCAGCAATTCATTCATTGCTTCTTCAACATTCATATCGGTGAGGAAAACACGGAGCAAATTCATACGTTGCAGCACATCTCTTTCTAACAACAGATCATCACGACGAGTCGAAGATGAAACGAGATCAATTGCTGGATAGATCCTTCTGTTAGACAATCTTCTTTCAAGTTGCAATTCCATATTACCCGTTCCTTTGAATTCTTCAAAGATCACCTCATCCATTTTACTACCCGTATCAACCAATGCTGTTGCGATTATTGTAAGTGATCCGCCATATTCAATTTTCCTGGCAGCTCCAAAGAATTGTTTGGGCTTTTGCATTGCATTTGCCTCTACACCACCGGATAAAACCTTACCGGATGCAGGAGCAACAGTATTATGTGCTCGGGCAAGACGTGTGATAGAATCAAGCAAGATCACCACATCATGTCCGCATTCAACCAAACGTTTTGCTTTTTGCAAAGCCATGGTAGAAACCTTAACGTGTTTCTCTGCCGGCTCATCAAAAGTTGATGCGATCACTTCAGCTTTTACGCTCCGTTCCATATCTGTTACCTCTTCAGGTCTTTCATCAACCAACACAACCATCAGGTAACATTCAGGATGATTTTTTGCAATTGCATTAGCAACTGCTTTCAGCAACATTGTTTTACCAGTTTTTGGTTGTGCAACGATCAATCCACGTTGTCCTTTACCGATTGGTGTAAACAGATCCATTATTCTTGTTGAATAATTATCTGGGGCGTCGAACAGGTTTAATTTTTCGAACGGAAACAAAGGAGTGAGATAATCGAATGGCACACGATCACGAACCTCTTCCGGTTTTTTATTGTTGATCGTATCCACTTTCAATAATGCAAAATATTTTTCACCTTCTTTTGGAGGACGAACAGCTCCATAAACAGTATCACCTGTTTTTAAACCAAACAGTTTTATTTGCGAAGGAGAAACGTATACATCATCCGGAGATGATAAATAATTGTAATCTGATGAACGAAGGAAACCATATCCATCCGGCATCATTTCCAGCACACCTTCTGAAAGGATCACCCCATCAAATTCAATATTAAATACCTGATCGCGGCGTGCGGGATAAAATTTTTGAGCGATGTTAGGATCAGTTACAACAGAACCTGGGGCAACAGCCGTAATGTTCTCTTCTTGCACATCCGGAACAGAACTAATTTCTTCTTCAGGAATATTTGCTTCTGTCGGAACTCCATCACTAGTTGGCTCTTCACCTTTTTTACGGCCACGTTTTGGTTGTTTTTCTTCTGCAGACGGTGTTTCTTCAGCTACACGGGCTGGTTTTTTTAATGCGGGTTTGGGTCCGCCAATGCGGGAGCTTTTTGCCATAGAATTATCATTATCGGGTTCTTCAACAATCGCCTCTTCTGTTGAAAGGCTTGTAGAGGTTTTTATAATGCGTTTGCGTTTATGTTTATCTTCTCCATCACCAGCTTTTTTCTCGCTGGCTTTTATTGCCTGTCCATCAAGGATCTTGTAAACAAGATCTTGCTTACTGAGCTTTTTTGCGTTTGGGATCTTCAACTGCTCGGCAATATCCAGCAGTTCGGGAACGAGCATGTCGTTCAATTGCAGAATGTCATACATACAAAAAACTTGAGGTTAACCACATCATCTTGAATCACTGATCTTAATTGATTGGCCGGAATCATCGTTCCGGAAAAAATTGATTAGCTATTAATTTTGAAATTTATGTGAACGGAACCGAAGCAACGATGGACTGAATCTTGAGGACGTACTTTACTTAACGGTTTTTCCGCTACAATATTAGTGCAAAATCCCAAAAATGCAAATTTTGATTATTGAGCCGGCTTTAGGGCCTTGATTGGGCGATCCCGATAGCTATCGGGACGACGCTCCGTTTATCGTCCCGTTCCCTGATGAGTCTTATCTTTGCCCCCTTAAAAAATTACGATGTTTAATAAAAGAACGAGGATCAGGGAACTACTTAGCTCAGAGCCGCAAGGCCAGGAAGCGACAGTAATGGGATGGGTTCGCACTTTTAGGAATAACCAGTTTATCGCATTAAATGATGGTAGCACAAATAATAACCTGCAGGTGGTTGTGGCTTTGGGAAAATTTGAAGAGGATTTATTGAAAAGAATTACGACATCGGCATCTTTAAAAGTAACAGGTAATGTGGTTGCATCATTAGGCAAAGGACAAAAAATGGATCTCAATGCAACATCGATTGAAATATTGGGTGATTGTGATGCAGAAAAATATCCATTACAACCTAAAAAGCACTCATTGGAGTTTTTAAGGGAAATTGCTCATTTACGTTTTCGCACTAATACTTTCGGCTCAGTATTTCGCATTCGTCATTCATTAGCTTTTGCAGTACATAAATTTTATAATGATAAAGGGTTTGTGTACATGCATACACCGATCATTACAGGAAGTGATGCAGAAGGCGCCGGGGAAATGTTTCGGGTGAGTACATTACCGATTGATAACCCGCCAAAGAATGAAGATGGCAGCATCAACTTCAAAGAAGATTTTTTTGGGAGACAAACTAATCTTACTGTAAGCGGACAACTCGAGGGTGAATTGGGGGCAACTGCATTTGGCGAGATCTATACATTCGGCCCAACATTTCGTGCAGAGAACAGTAATACACCAAGGCATCTTGCAGAATTCTGGATGATTGAACCCGAAATGGCTTTCTACGATCTTGAAGACAACATGAATCTTGCTGAAGAATTTATTAAGCATATCATTAAACATGTGATGGATAATAACCGTGAAGACCTGGAATTTCTAGCACAACGGTTGGCTGATGAAGAAAAACAATTACCACAGGAGAAGAGAAGCGAGATGGGTTTGATTGAAAAGCTTGAATTTGTTCTCAATAATAATTTTGAACGTATTACTTATACTGAAGCGATAGATATATTAAGAGAAAGCCCGTATAACAAGAAGAAGAAATTTCAATTTCCAATAACTGGCTGGGGAATGGATCTGCAAAGTGAACATGAAAGATACCTTGTAGAAAAGCATTTTAAAAAACCTGTTATACTTTCTAATTATCCAAAAGAGATCAAAGCATTTTACATGCGCCAGAATGATGATGAAAAAACTGTGGCAGCAATGGATATTCTTGCTCCTGGAATTGGAGAAATTGTTGGCGGTTCACAAAGAGAAGAAAGGCAAGAAAAACTCGAACAGCGGATGAAGGAAATGCATATCCCCATTGAAGAAATGTGGTGGTACCTCGATACAAGAAGATATGGCACGGTGCCACATGCAGGATTTGGGCTGGGCTTTGAAAGAATGGTTCAGTTTGTAACAGGCATGAGTAATATTCGTGATGTGATAGCATTTCCAAGAACTCCTGGCAATGCAGAATTTTAAATGAAAAAATCAACTTATAAAAAAGCCATCCGAAATTTCGAGATGGCTTTTCATTTAATCACTAAACCGCATCTATTCGTGCACACACATTACAGGAACATGAGATTGTGTAATCAACTGTTTTGTGCTGCTCTGTTTAAATAGGCTATCCAGCAATTTATGTTTCTTGGGTATCGTAATCAGGAGGTCAATATTGTTTCCCTCGACAAACTCATTAATTCCGTCTTCGATGTCAGGGTGATTGATAAAATGATAATTAGGATTCAAACCCTCTAACAAAGTGTGAAGCATTAGCGATTCTTCTGGTGTCTCGGGTTTGAAATGCTTGCTTTCATAATCTACATTCAACACATGCAGCTCGGCTCCGAACTCTTTTACCATGTTTTTGATAAACTGTATAGGAGTGCTTTCAACCACTTTGTCAAAATCACATGCGAATCCTATTTTCTTAATTCCAGCTCCATATTCTTTTCCCGGAGGAACAACTATCACAGGCCAGGTAAGATGACGAATTGCCGTAAGAGTAGTGCTGCCAAATAAAACTCTTTCAACTCCACTTGCACCTCGTGTTCCCATGATCACTGCAAATGGCCGAATGTTTTTACAAACGTCTTCGAGTTCATCTGATACATCGCCCAATCGGGTTTCAGTATATATTTTAATCTTTCCCGACGTGATGTGTGTAACAGATTCTCTTAGTTCTTGCAGTTTTGCTTCGGTGCTTTTTCTTAATTCTTCTGACGATACGAGAACAACCGGCACGTCAGTCATGGAAACGGGGACCTGGTAAACATGCAAAAGCATAAGGCTCGCATTAATATTAACCGCCATGTCAGCTGCAAAATTCATTGCATTTGTGGCGATTGGCGAAAAATCGGTTGGGACTATTATCGTTTTCATGATAGTGATAATTAGTGAAATAAAAGTAGAACAATAACCACGCCATCGCAATGACATGCATCACGAAAGCGCATGATTGATATTATGGAAACGCTGATTCACAGCATCTAAATGAAAACAATAATTTATGGCACAAATTGAAAATACTGCCAATGGGCGGAAAGGAAAATCTTTTTCTCATAACAAAAAACAAATCATCAGGATAGATATGACCCCGATGGTAGATCTTGGTTTTTTACTGATCACTTTTTTTGTTTTTACAACTACAATGTCAACCCCAAAAGCTACCGATCTGTTTATGCCTAGTGATAAACCAGATCCACTTCCGCCAAAGCTTATAGATGATCTTGCATTAACTATTCTTTTGAGTGAAAACGATAAGATTTATTATTATAACGGCAACTGGGAAGATGCTAAAAACGGCAATCAGATTTTTGAAACCAATTATTCCACTTATGAAGGCATAGGAAAAATAATTCGCCAAAAACAAAAAGAAATTGATGCCAGCGGGAAATTTGCTGATGGCAGAAAAGGATTGATGCTTTTAATAAAGCCAACGTCAGCATCAAATTATAAAAATGTGGTTGACGCATTGGATGAAGCGGTGATCAATGACGTACGAAAATATGCGATCATAGAGCCGACAAAGGAAGAATTAAATTTTATCAAAGGAGGGTCAGGGCGATAGTTCAATTACATAATAATTAGAATCAGCAATTCTATTTGTAAATAGGATTTTTGACCTGGATAAAAACTCTTTGAACTGCGGGATTTCATGGTCGTATAACATCAATGCAAAGATTGTATTCTTTTTAACTTTGATCTCTTTATTCGTAAATGATGCAGCATCCATGATCCCTTTGTGTCCGTAATACGTGCCTGTGTATGGATAAAAATCATCACCTGGGGCGGCAGCCCAAAGTTCATAACCAGCGTATTTCTTCTCCAATTCTTTTATTAACCTAAAAAAATAAGCATAGTCCTGTTCACGATACACCGTTGACTTATATTTTGAAAAATTGAAAGCGACTTTTGTATGAAAGTAAATATTATGAGTTATTTCTATGAATAAGGCAAACGAAAATGCTGCAATAAAAAACTTCATCATCCGGTTCCTGATCGTATTTCCATATAGAAAGATCCAGCCCAGGAAGATCATTTGAATAAACAAAACGGTATGTACATAATAACGATGATCATAAACGTAGGTCCAGATATTTGTCAATGACCGCTGCAGCTCGTAAGTAGTAGAAAGATAACCTAACGAAGTGAATGTGGCCGTGGAAATAAAAAAACCAGTGATGAGAAACCATTTAAAAGCATCAAGAGATAATAGAAATTTCTTATTGAAGAATAAATAAAGGCATAACGCAACAAAACAAAGAATAACGATCACATTGATGACTTCAAGCAACTGCATGGTTGTTTCCAATGAAAGTCCGGCTACTTTTGTGGCCTGGCTTGTAAGAAAGGGTACATTCATAAATGATGCTGGCACAATGGGAAACCAGTGAATAAGATGCTCAGGAAAAAAACCACGGTCGGTCGGTACTGCATAACCGGCATAGTCTGTAATTAATTTCATTGATAGGGAAAAACCGAAATTCATTAATAACACTAATATCAGCAGCCAGCTTCCTTTTTGTGTCAAAAGCTTTTCTTTTTTTACCAAACCAACAAACAGAACAGAAAAAGCGGCAGCAATGGAAAGCGGCGGGTAGCTATAACGAAATACACTTGGAAGAAATAAAATAAATGAAGCAAGAATGATTGACGAAAATGAGAACTTTTCAGATTGTGCAATTCTAATCAATAAACTAATCCCCAAAAGAAAAAGAACTATCGGCACATTATCTGTAGGTTTCGAATCATTGATGAACGGATATTCAAAACAGCCTGCAGTAAGTGTCATTATATTTACCGCGATTGTCGGGAAGTTCATCTGTTTACATAACCGTCTTACCACAAAGATCAATGCAATACAGGCAATAATATCTAGTGCCGTTGTAGACCAGTAAATGTCATAATTAAATAATCTTAGAAAAGGGGCAACTACAATTGGATAGCCGTGAGGCCACATTGGCGTGTAATCATAAACGGCTGAATCAGGATTTGTCGTGTAATAACCCGGCACGCCCAATCCTTTTCCTTCCATCAGGCTTTTGCTTTGCAATAGCAAAAACATTTTGTCCCTGCCGGCATACGAAACAAAAAGCACATTCACAATTCTTGAGAAGATTGCAATACCAAGAAAAGCAATAGAAACAAATCGTGATGAAAGAACTCTGATAATTTTATTTGACGACGTATTCAATTTTCAACTATTTGTTTTGATGGATCAGGGATGAAGGTCCACTCTGTAAAAATTAACACCATTTACCTTATCAATCAAGTAGCCTTTATGAATTGCAATGAATTCCTGGTATTTTAACAGCTCAGGATCGTATAAAGCAAAGATGATAATTGTTTTCTTTTTTATTTCTGGAAACGAATTAAAAAAGTGCTGACCGTCATATATTCCTTTTTGCCCAAGGTATGACCCCATCAAAGGATAAAACTCATCACTTTCGGCAGCTACAAGTATATCTGTTCCCTGGTTGTCATGAATAACGGGTTTCATCATTTCAGAAAAATAAACGTAATCTGCTTCTTTATATGTGGCCGTTCTGTATTTGCTAAAATTCAGCGCCACTTTGGAGTGGAAGTAAATACTGTGAGCCACTTCTATAAAAAGCATCGAAGAAAGAATAAATACAAAAAGTTTTTGGAGAATGTCTTTTTTCCAGGATGGATAAAGAAATAACCACCCGAGAAAGGCCATCTGTAGGTAAAGTGTTACAAACATAAAATACCGGGGCTCGCCAAGATAATTTCCCCATCCTGGCTGTGGCTTATTTGTAATCGATAAATAGGCAAGAGAAGTACAAGTGGCAGCAGCAATAAAAAAACCAATGGCCAAAAACCACTTGAAGGGACTCATAAGTTTAAAAAATTTTTTTCTAAAAAAGAGGAATAGAAATAGGATGACAAAGCCAACGGTCATGATAGCGCTGATGATCTTTAACAATCTCAGTGCCTGGTCAACAGAGACAGAAGTAAATTTTATTAGCTGACTTGTGGAGAACAAAGTGCTTAAAAAAGCCCCGGGACCGATCGGCGCCCAGTCAAAAAAATTCCCGGGAAAAAAACCTCTTTCTGTCTCAACAATAAAGCCAGCTTTACCAGTATAGAGTTTTAATGTTATAAAGAAGACCAGCAACAACAAGGATAAAATTGATAAACCAATGACTCCTTTTTTTATTATCAGTTTATTTTTCAGATACAAACCGGCGAAAATAACTGCGGTAAAAGCGGCAATGCTTAACGGCGGGAATGAATATCTGAATATACAGGGAAGAAAAAGAAACAGCGAAGCAAGAAAAAGTTTACCGGGTCTAAGTGTTTCATTTTGCAACGCATGCAGCAGAAACAGAAACCCCAATAAGAACAAAACAAAGGAAGGAGCATCAGTTGGCAACGATTCATAAATGAATGCATAGTCAAAGCATCCTGCAATTAACGTAACAATATTAACAGCCGCGACAGGAAATTTGAGATCAAGTGCAATTCTTCTTACAAGGAAAATAAAGAAGACACAAGAAAGAATATCTATGGTTGTGGTGGCCCAATAAACGTTATAGTTAAAAATTTTTAAGAAGGGGGCCAGTAATAAAGGATAGCCTGGCGGCCACATTGGCGTAAAGTCATAGACCGGCGTTTCAAGGGAAGCGGCAAAATATTTTGAAACACTGAAACCATTTCCTGCTAAAAAGTTTTTGCTCTGAAGAGCCAGGTATATTTTATCACGACTATTCTCAGAAACGAAAAAAATATTGATAATACGGCAAACGACAGCGATTGCAATAAAGAACCAGCTAGCTTTTTTGGAAGAAAAAAAATTATAGAAACGCTGCATAATTTCAAAAATAGCATGATTTCTTATTGCGGATCTATTTCTTCCGCATAAAACGAAGTGCCTGCAATTGTGGTGATCAAACGAGGCCTTTTCTTTTTTATATAATCATCTATGATAATTACATCCTGGCTTTGTATCGGCATTAACAGGATGCTTTTATTCCGGACCCGGATACCAGTTTGTAAAAAATTATCATAATCAAATACTGATTTGTAACCCAGTTTCGTAGCTGCAAGAAGATAAAATTTGTCCGGCGAACAAACTAATAGTTCCCTTTCCGGATATTGACTTTTTACTTCATTGATGACAGAAGGAAAATTTCTGAAACCTTTATCTGCGTCACGTATAAAGGCAAGATCCTTGTGAGCAACTAGGATCTTCATATTATAATAGACACCATGGATTACTTCAGTCGATAGACAGATCAATAAAAAAATCACAAAAACACGAAGAAGCAATCCTTTAAATAAATAGCGATAATGATGAAGACAAACAAATAAGACCAATGGAACGAATACATACAGAAAAGAAAAATACCTGGGATCCTGCACTTGAGTCCAGTGATAGAAACCCCAAGAGAGCTCTTTATAGGTGAGAGTAAGCCAGGCAAGCAAACCGAGAATCATAATTGAGACAAAAGAACCAATAGCGATAAACAGGAAATGATTCGAAAACGAGAAAGCCTTTTTTTGTTTAATGATGAATCGCCCAAAAAAGAAGAGCAGTAATACAAGCATTAAAAGATTGGCGATTTTGAGGCAAAAAATAACACGGGTATAATTCATTCCTGAAATACGTTGTACCAGTTGTGCGCCAAAATCAACATTAATGAATGAAGCCGGTAAAAATGGATAGCATTCTGCAAGTTGATCGATGAAAATGCCTCGCCCTACATTTGTAACATATAAAGCATTACCCGATAATGAACGGCTAATGAGAAAATAGAAAGCTAAAAATGAAACAGAGACGATCAAGGTTTTTAACCCAGCTGATCTTAAACCTTTGTTTTTTAGAAAAACTCCGGCCAGCTGGATTAGAGATGGTAATAAAAATGCGATCGGTAGATACATGTAACGAAAAAAAAATGTGGAACAAAACAAAAAACCAAAGCCAATAGCGTTACCTATACTTATATCTTTCTTTTTAGAAATAATACTAATTGTGATAGCTACCGAAAACAATAAAAGACATACACTGATGGCATCTGTTGAAGACCAGGACATAAAGAAAAAGTACTGTGAACAGCCAGCTATTATCGTAACGACGTTGTTTAACCCGGAAGATAAACCAGCTTTTTTCCCTAATACCCTTACAGCTATTATAAAAAGCACTGCAACAACAATATCATAAGCCAAAATCGATTTATATTCATTACCATCAAACAATTTCAGAAACGGAATAATGGTGAATGAAAATCCCGGAGGAAATAATTGTTGTGTGTCAAAAACAGGAGTATTCAGATCGGTTGTAAAATATTTTGTAGCGCCTAACCCTTTTCCTGCCATAAGGTTTTCGGCATAGGTCAGCTGAAACTTTGTATCAACACCAATAAGTGAATAAAGATTTGTAAAGATCACCCGGTTAATAATGGCAAACAGGAAACAGAAAATATTTGCCCAACGACTTGAAAATATTTTTTGTAACCGATTCATCGGGGGTTTAATTCTTCAGTATAAAAATAAGTACCGGCAATTGTCGCTATCAATTGTGGCTTTCTTTTTTCAATATAGTCTTTCATAATAATCGCTTCTTGTTCATGGACCGACACAAGCAAGATACTTTTTGACGATACTTTTATTTCTTTCTGCCATAAATTGTCATAATCAAAAACTGCTTTATACCCCATTTGTGAGGCAGCATGAAGATAAAATTGATCCGGAGAGCTTACCATTAGCTCCCGATCTGGAAACTTTTTTTTTATTTTGGTAATAATGCCCTCAAAATTCCGGTAACCTTTGTCGGCATCACGAATTATTGCGAGGTCTTTATGTCCAGCAATGATCTTGACATTATAATATACGCCATGCAGCGCCTCAATCGCAATAGAACATAAAGCAATAAAAACAAAAATTCGAGCAACAAGCTTTTTGAAAGAAACGGCATAATGATGTAGACAAACAAATAATGCTAAGGGGATGAATACATATATAAATGCAAAGTACCTGGCGTGCTGTGCATGCGTCCACCGGAGAAAGCCCCACGGGATTGCCTTATAGGTAAGCGTAAGATAGGCAAGCAGCACCAAAATTATAATAGAAACAACGGAACCAATAGTTATAAAAAGGAAATGTTTTGAAAAAGCCTCATTTTTCTTTAGCACAGTCACATAGCGCCATAATAAAGCAAGAAATACAACAAGCAATACAGGGTTCATGATCTCCATAAAAAGCATGAATCGGCTATAAGATAAATTGGAAATTTTTTCTGTTAATTGGGCCGCAAAATCAAGATTGATAAATGAAGCAGGCAGAAAGGGATACCACTTGATTAGCTGGTCAACAAAAATTCCCCGGCCAAAATCCTGTACAAACAAGGCATTGCCAGAGACTATCATGTTGAAATAAAAAATAATGGCCAGGAAAAAAACTGATGATATGAATAACTTTATTCCTGAGGCTTTAAGGATTTTGTTTTTAAAATAACCACCATAAGCTACGACCAGAAACGGGAGCAGTACTGCTATAGAAAGATACATATAGCGAAAAAAGAAAGGCAGGCAAAACAATAGACCACACCATACCACTTTAAATACATTTGTTTCTTCTTTTTTGCTAATGATATCAATTGTAACGATCAATGAGATCAGCACAAGGCATAAACTGATAGCATCTGTTGATGACCACGAAGAAAAAAAGAGATATTGTGAGCAGCCAGCAACCAAGGTGATTATATTGTTCATCCATAAAGACAAACCAACTTTCTTACCCACCATTCTCATTACAATAACAAAAAGTATTGCGACGATAATGTCGTATGCAAGCACTGCTCTATATTCATTACCGCCAAACAATTTCAAAAAAGGAATGATCGCTAAAGAAAAACCAGGAGGAAATATCTGTTGTGTATCAAAAACGGGCGAGGTAAGATCTGTCGTGAAATATTTTGTCACTCCCATGCCGTTTCCCGCCAGTAGATTTTCAGTGTAAGTTAATTGGATTTTTGTATCTGTGCCGATTAGTGAATTAAGTGTTGTAAATATGATCCGGTTAGCAACAGCGAATAGAAAACAAATTAAACTGGCAAAAGGAGTTGATAATATTTTTTTTAGTCGAATCATTTAGAAGAATGATGAAGATAGGCTTTAATGCGCTGCTCTACATTTTTCCTGATATCCATATAATATAAGTTGATATCGCCAACATGATAGTTTTTTGTTGAGTATAAAAAGCTCCAGGGAAATTTTGGCCTGGTTACCCATATCACACCTTCATGAATCTGTGCATCTGTTGTTCTTTTGTAAACTTTATTGAATTTAAACAACACACTTCCGCTGTTCATTTTTTTATGAGCATAAATGCTATCTGTTTTCCAGGTAATAGGATTTGTTACCAACGAGAATTCTTTTTCAGCCTCTACATAAAGGGGCTTAAATCCTTTTCTAAAAGTTCTCCAACCACAAAAACATCCCGTTTGAACAGAGTCTTCACACATTTTCAACGAAGAAAAAGAATTCTGTGGGATCGTCATGCCAACCACATACGCAGCTACTAATTGTTTTTGTAATGATTTGTTTTCAAAATAATCTTTTAATAATCTCAAGGCATGAGTAGATCCCTGGCTATGTGAAGCAATAATAACAGGCCGACCGTGATTGTAATTTTTTAAGTAATATTCAAAAGCAGTTTTTATGTCTTCATATGCAAGATCAAAAGCTCTTAACGCAGCTAACGTATCTTTTGGGTAATATGCACTGATATGTGCTTCACGAAACCGGGGAGCAAAGATCCTGGCATGTTGATTAAATACGCTTGCCTGGTATAAAATGCTGGAATAATCAGTTTTTGCATTCAGATATGCATCGTCGATATCTGCATTCAAATCGCTGTCTTTTAATTCCATTGTATACATAGTAGGATGCAGGAAAAAAACATCAACAAGAGTATCTCTTTTTTCCTTTCTGATCGGTTTAGGAATACTGTCTGATGGATCCCATTTTAAAGGATGAGCTGCCCAATAATTCAAATTCGAAAAATCAGGCTTTTTGTCTTCACTCTTAAACTGGTATTTGTCTTTATACAAATGATATTTATCGGAACAGGAGGAAAGGAATAAGAAAAGGAAAGAGCCAACGTAGAAATAGCAGATAAGAATTGGTCTAAAAAACTTCGATTTTTGGTTTTTCATCATCATAATCGCCCGGCTATCAAAGTCAGAAAAAATTTTTTAAAAAATCTTTAGGTAGTATAAAAGTATGAAAACAAGCTAATTAAGCCTAATAAATTGTACAATTAATCATCCACAACTCTAAAAAAGCTGGTACTATGTTTTGTATAGTACCAAACATCACCCTATCTTTGGCTCGAAAAGGTCAAGAATACATGAAATCTCAACTCAAATTACTAAGACTCCTGATGATAGTGGTTATTCTTTTGGGGATTAAAGATATCGTCAACGCTCAGGCTGAAAAGGATTCTTTATCAAAACAGAGCTTGTATAAAGAGATCGTCAGTATGGACAGCATTTTGTTTACAGCATTTAATAAAAGGGACATTGCAAAATTTGGATCCCTATTTTCTCAGGACCTGGAATTCTATCATGACAAAGGAGGTTTGACGAATTATGAGTACACGATGAATTTCGTGAAGGATGTTGCTAAAAATAATAACGGATTAAGAAGAGACCTGGTAAAAGGAAGTTTGCAAGTTTATCCAATACCAGGTTATGGAGCAATGGAAATTGGTGAACACACTTTTTGTCATCTAGAAAATGGCAAGCAAGACTGTGGCACTTTTAAGTTTGTTCACATTTGGCAAAAGAAAAATGGAGAATGGAAAATTACAAGAGTCGTTAGCTATGATCATTAAAATATTCACACCGAACCTTAATTAATAAGAAAAAGAAGATTTATGAATATCGAAAACACACAGAGCCAGATGCGAAAAGGGATTCTCGAGTTCTGCATTCTTTCCATCATTCGACGCGGTGAGGCTTATCCAAGTGATATTGTAGAAGAAATGAAAGCCGCCAATCTCCATATCTTAGAAGGAACTTTATATCCCCTGCTCACCAGGTTAAAAAATGCAGAAATGCTTACTTATCGTTGGGTAGAAAGTAATTCGGGGCCTCCCCGCAAATATTTTTCTCTTACTGAAAAGGGAGAAGCATTCTATAAAGAACTGCAACAAACCTGGCAAGAGCTTGCCAATGGAGTAAATGCATTAACATCAAACCACCAGCCAACCAACTTATAACTTCAACCACAAATTTTTTGCAATGAAAAAGATTATTAACATAAACCTGAGCGGCAGAGTAGTACCGATAGAAGATTCTGCCTACGAGAAATTACAGGAGTATATTGAAAGTCTTCGCCGATACTTTGCCAACGAGGAAGGTCGTGATGAGATCATCAATGATATTGAAAGCCGCATTGCAGAGTTGATGAGCGAGAAAGTTCGCAAAGGAGCTGATAGCATCACTGATGCTGATGTGAATGAAATTGCGAATTCAATGGGTCGCCCTGAAGACTTTGAAGGCGAAGTAATAAAGGAACAATCCTACTCATCATCTGCTTCAACAGCTGGAAAAAGTCAGCAAGCATCACAATCGCAGGCCCCACCAAAAGCGAAACGCGGATTGTACAGGGATACGAGTGATAAGTTTATTGGCGGTGTTTGTAGCGGTATCGCTGCTTACCTGAATGTTGATCCGGCGATCGTAAGAATATTATTTGCCATCATTACATTCGGAGGTTTTGGTTTAGGATTCATGGCGTATATCATTCTTTGGATCGTATTGCCTGCAAAAGATGTAGAAGGGTATGCAGGTAAAAGATTATTCCGCAACCCGGAAGGCAGAATGATCGGTGGTGTATGTAGTGGACTTGGTGCTTATTTTAATAAAAGTGCCGTGGGCATCAGGTTAATATTTCTTGCACCTATATTATTAAACATATTAATAAACATGTTAGATGGATTTGGGCCAAGAGGTGGGTTTGTATTTTTCCCGAATATCATTGCCGGATCATTAACAAGCACATTTATTATTGCTTATATAATATTATGGATCGTGTTACCTGAAGCAAGAAGTGCTTATGAAAAAATGGAAATGCGTGGAGAAAAAGTAGACGTGAATACGATCAAGCAAAATGTACAGGATAGAGCAAAAGAATTTGGTGATGAAGTAAAATCAACTGCACAAAATATTTCAACAAAGGCAAAAGAATTTTCAGAAACAAGAGGAAAAGCATTCGCAGCTGAAGTAAAACAAGCTGCAAGACCGATCGGAAGCGGCATTGGACATGCGATTGGTGTATTATTTAAAGTCTTCTTTTTATTTATTGCGGGTACAATTGCATTTGGATTGTTCGTTGCATTAATGGCAATAATTTTTGGGGGAGTAGCCTGGTGGCCTGTGAATGATTATTTATGGACCAACAAGTGGCAACCGGTTTGGGCATGGGGAACATTGATCCTGTTTCTTGGTGTCCCGTTAATTGGGTTTATTATTTGGTTGATAAGACGAATTATTGGAGTAAGATCAAGAAGCAATTACCTCGGTTGGATCTTTGGCGGATTATGGACCTTAGGATGGGTATCTGTAATAATGCTTGTATCAACCGTAGTAAGAGAAACACGCTATTACGAAGATGCAGATCCCCAAACCATTCAAATTACGCAACCGGCAAATAAAATGACGGTGATGGTTTCGCAACCTGTACTTGAATTTACCGAGAGAGCATGGTGGATCGATTCAGATTCAGAAGGATGGAATATCAGTGAAGATTCTTTAAAACTTTCATGGGTTGATTTTACGGTCGAAAAAAGTGCGGATGCCGATTACCATGTGATCCTTGTTAAGAAGAGTATGGGCAGATCAGTAGCTGATGCAAAGACAAGAGCTAGTCAAATTCAATACGACATTTCAAGCAGGGATAGCATACTTGATATTGGAAACGGGTTTGCAGTTAGTAAAAACAGCAAATACCGTGGCCAGGTGATCGAATTAAAAATCCAGGTACCTGTTGGTAAAAAATTAAGATTTGATGAATCAGTTACAGATAAATTAAACCCGGTTGAAGTAAGAATGAGAGATAGAAGAAGCAGGCTTCGCAGAGCCAGGATCGATATAGATTATAATGATTGGTTTGAATACAGAACAAATGTGGATTATGTAATGACAGACAAAGGAACACTTGTTGATCCAAGTAAACCAACAACGACAACAACAACGTCAAAATCAACTTCAGATCAAACAGGAGATTATCGTTATGATGACAATCAATCAAAAGAAACTCCTGAGCAAAAAGAAGAAAGGCTTAAAAAGGAACTGCAACAATTACAAGAGGATAAGAAAAAGCAGAAGCAAGACTCAATAAACGGTAATGGCAAGGTGGAAAGCCTGGATGATGAAGATGATGAAGATGTTGCGGGATCACCGGTATTTTCTCTTGTTCAAATATTTAATTAAAGTCGGTTGAAGTTGGAATCTCACGGCATAGCCTTGAGAAAACTGGTCCCGCCCTTTGGCGGGATCTTTTATTTTCAGTAACGTTATCTTTGCCGACCAAAAATAAGATTATGAAGAATACAGCCTTTACAAATAAACATATTGCACTTGGTGCTAAGATGGCAGAGTTTGCCGGTTATAACATGCCCATTTCTTATTCCGGTATCAATGATGAGCATGCTGCCGTAAGAAAAAATGCCGGCGTGTTTGATGTTAGCCATATGGGAGAATTTATTTTAAAAGGAGAAAATGCGCTAGACCTTATTCAACGAGTTACTTCTAACGATCCATCAAAACTTACGAATGGAAAAGCACAGTATAGTTGTTTGCCGAATGACAAAGCTGGTATTGTTGACGATCTGCTAGTTTATTGTATTGAAGAGAATAAAGTTTACATGCTCGTAGTAAATGCGAGCAATATTGAAAAAGATTGGGACTGGATCAGTAAACACAATACAAAAGGGGCTGAAATGCATAACATTTCAGACAAAACATGTTTGCTTGCAATTCAGGGTCCGAATGCGACCAAGATCTTACAACCATTGACTGAAATGGACATTCTGAATTTAAAATACTACACATTTGTAAAAGGAAAATTTGCCGGCGTTGATAATGTATTGATAAGTGCAACTGGTTATACAGGTGCCGGCGGTGTTGAGATCTATTTTGAAGATAAAGATGGTGCTGCAGATAAAATATGGGATGCCATTTTTGAAATTGGCGGTCCGCAAGGCTTAAAGCCAATTGGACTTGGTGCAAGAGATACATTGCGACTTGAAATGGGCTTTTGTCTTTATGGAAATGATATTGATGATACCACTTCTCCATTAGAAGCCGGGCTTGGATGGATAACTAAGTTCACAAAAGAGTTCACTGCTAAGGATATTTTGGAAAAACAAAAAGCAGAAGGAATAAAGAGAAAGCTGGTAGGATTTGAAATGATCGACAAAGGAATTCCACGACACAATTATGAAATAAAAAATGCAGCCGGAAATAAAATAGGATACGTAACATCGGGAACTCAATCTCCTTCTTTGCAAAAAGCAATTGGAATGGGATACGTCACAGCTGAAAATGCAACAATGGATTCAGAAATTTTTATAGCCGTGAGAGATAAAATGCTGAGAGCAAAAGTTGCGAAGCTCCCATTTAGTTAAACTAAAAAATCAAAAGTCAAAATTTAAAAAAGGCCCGTTTCTTGCAATTGTGTTTTGACTTTTTAATTTTTACTTTTGACTTAGCCATGCCAACAATTCATTTAACTTCATTTATTGCAGCACCACAGGACAGGGTGTTCGATCTTAACAGGAGCATCAGCCTTCATAAGATCTCAATGGAGAAATTCGGCGAAGAAGCTGTTTCCGGGACTACTTCGGGGTTAATAAATAAAGAAGATACGGTGACATGGAAAGGCAAACATCTCGGCAAAACAAGATTTTTTACATCGAAGATCATCGAGATGAAACCGTTTGAAACATTTACTGACAAAATGATCAAGGGAGATTTTAAATTCTTTGAACACCAACATTTTTTTAAACCGGCGGATAATGGCACGATCGTCATTGATATTATAAATTATGAAACTCCTTATGGCTGGATCGGCAATCTTGTAAATAAATTTTATCTCAATTCTTACCTTGAAAAACTAATAGAGAACAGGAATAAAGTAATAAAGCAATACGCTGAAACTGATAAATGGATGGCATTGTTAAGCAATCGTCGGTGAGCTATCCTGTGTTATATTTGCCTGATGAATAAAGCAAAGCCCACTCTCTATACTTCACTTTCACCTGCGCTTCTTCATTTATATGATGTCAATAAAAGTATTGTTGTTATTATAGATGTATTGAGGGCCACCTCAACTATTGCAACAGCATTATACAATGGAGCAAAATGTATCATTCCGGTTGATAGTGTGAGCCGTTGTATTGAAATAGGAAGACAGATCGATGGTATTACAGCGGGCGAAAGAGACGGGAAAGTAGCAGAGGGTCTTATTCATGGGAACTCGCCATTCGAATATCCAAGAGAATTTATTGAGGGAAAAACATTGGTGCTTACCACAACAAATGGCACCAGGCTTTTACAAATGGCATTAGATAAAGGGGCTAAAGAAATTATTACAGGATCATTTCCCAATCTTTCAGCAGTATGCGATCATCTTACAGAAAAAAAGCAAAATGTAATCCTTGGTTGTGCTGCATGGAAGGATAGGGTGAATATGGAAGACATGCTGTTTGCCGGAGCCGTCATTTCAAATATTCGAAAACACTTTTCTATTAATTGTGATTCATCACATCTTGCTGAAACTATCTATAAAAAAGCAGAGAAAGATCTTTTTGGTTTCATGAAAAAAAATGAAGCATCGCATTATCATCGTTTAATGGGGTTTGGTTTGGAAAAAGATATTCGTTATTGCTTAACAACAGATGGTGCAAACGTATTACCGGTATATGATAATGGAAAACTACTCGTGAAGTAAGATCAGAAATGATGTACTGATTACGGAAAAAATAAACCTATAAAGATACTTTTTTTAACTCTTACTTTTCACTTCTCACAAAATAATTTATTTATCTGCTAATCGCTGGAAATCAGAAATACATTCCTTTATTTTTGCAGATTACCCTTTTCTGAACGAAAAGGATTCCTATTAAAATCTAAAGTCACTTGGCCCTACCACATCTTCTCAAATACGTTTATACCCATGGAACTGATGAAGTGATCCGTCGTGGAAAAAAAATACATGCAATTGGATTTGTCGAGTTGGTTGAATATGATAATCTTTTTGGATCTGCTGTGTTCCGTGTAAAGGATGATAGCTATTCTACATTTTACAAAGTATATATTCAGAAAATAAATGATCCGCAACATGTATCGATGCGTTGCGCCTGTCCTTATAATCTTGGAGATATTTGTCGCCATGAAGCTGCTTCGCTTTTTCAATTGCAGGAGATGCTGGATAAGAACCTGCTGAAAACAGGAATGTCAAAATATGATCAACGACATACTGTTGCCAAGATGAAACATATTGATCTGAAAACCCTCAGGCTTCTTACTTCGCAAGCCACTTACCAGGCAGCAGAACAATACCTGCGAACCGATAAGGCGAATATTGAATCAGCAAAAGATGAAACGGTAAAAGCAAGTGTGGAAATAGATGGAAGATCGTATAAGGTTATTATTAAAAAGAATGAAGAGAGAAACTTTGATACTAGTTCTGACTATGAAGACATAGATCATCCATTGAGTTTACCAAAATTGATCGTGTTCCTACAATTATTAAATTCACACGGCCCTCATTATTTCGATAGTATTCGCAATTGGGATAAAGAAAAGAATAAACTACTGGAAGCATATGGTTATTCATTGAGTGATGATCTGAAAGGAAAGTTTGAATTTTCTTATAAAGATGGAAAACCTTTTTTGCGGGTGTTGGATACAAGCATTAAAAGAGTAAACACACCTGCTGCTGCACCAGCTCCAAAACCAGCAGTTGTGCAGGAAGAGGTTTTTACCGAGGCATTGCCAAAACCCGAAGCTCCGGTCGTCACACACAGGCTTGGTTTAGTAATAAATTTCAATAAAAAGAATTATCCCTATTTCACGATCGATGTAATTAGTGGAGAGGCGGATGAGAATGCGGAAGTTTTTTCAGGCAAAGTTGAAAAGCTTGACCTCTCAAAATATGTGGAAGCCGAAAACTTTAATGAAGAGGATAAACAATTGCTGAATGCGTCAAGAAAATTGCAGGAGCAGGAGATCAGTAAATATATCAGCCGCAACTCACCTTTTTCAGGTATTTGGGAAAACATCATTCACCAGGAAGAGGATGATCTACCTGAAGATACCCGTGCATTGGTGAGAGAATACCTGTTTCCAAAATTGAAAAAGCTGTTTTTATCAATAGCGGGCAAAGGGTTGATATTTCAACTTTCGAAAGGAAAGGCATTTCGTACCGCGAGTCTTCAACAGATCAATATTTCACCCGACGAGATCAAACCGTCTTTTGAGATAGTAAGAAATAATGGCACAGTTGAAATAAAAGCAACTGTGAAAGCAGGCGGCCTTTTGCTTGAACTAAAAGATAATGAAGCTGGCACGCCGCTTTTTTACTTATACAATCATCAATTATTCTACTGGAAAGACCAGCATACTAGTGAAGTAGCAGAAAAATTTTTCCCTGCTGGCACTCAAAAAATAAACTTTTCTGATTGGAGTGATACCCTGCAACAACAAGTATTACCGCTTACAAAAGAGTTTAAAGTAAATTTTGATAAATCTCTTTTACAGGAAATAAAAGATGGCAAACCAGAGATCAGCCTTTACCTGGCAGAAAAAGGAGATTATCTTTTATTCCAACCAATATTTTCTTATAAAGGATTTGCTACTACGGCAAAAGAAAGAGATGAAGTGGTGGTACCTGCAGGAGATAAAGTTATTATCGTACATCGTAATCGACCATCAGAGCAGGAGTTTATTGCAAAAATGCAAAACCTGCATAGCAATTTTATTTACCAGGAAGATTCACAGGCTTTGGCGTTAAAAGGAACTGATGTTTTAAAGAACAACTGGTTCTTTTTGTTTGTTGATGCGATGAATGAAATGAAAACACCGGTATTTGGTTTTGATGCATTGAAAAACTTCCGTTTCAATACGGCAAGACCTTCAACAAAGATCTTCATCAACAGTAATACTGATTGGTTCGATGCAAGGATCGATATTGTTTTTGGTGATCAGCAGGTGAGTGTGGCAGAAGTAAAAAGAGCATTGGCAAACAAGCAACAATTTGTTCAGTTAGGTGATGGCACATTAGGAATTCTTCCGGAGGAATGGCTGAAAAAATACTCATTGTTGTTTCGTGTTGGTGAAGGAAAAACAAACCAGCTTAAGCTGAGCCGTTATCACATGAGTGTGATCGATGAACTGTATGAGAACAGGGATGAAAATGAATTGGTGCTGAAGTTGGAAGAGAAATATGAGAACCTGAAAGAGTTCAATAAAATAAAAGAGATCGATCTCCCGGGAGAATTGCAAGGGGTACTTCGCCCCTACCAGGTATCGGGTTATCATTGGTTGAATTATTTAAGTGAAGTAAAATGGGGCGGCATTCTTGCAGATGATATGGGTTTGGGAAAAACAGTGCAGGCACTAACATACATGCAGCATTATAAAAATGAGCATGGAAAATTGCAGGGGATGGTTGTTTGCCCAACGACCCTTATTTATAATTGGGAAAACGAGATAAAGAAATTCACACCGAAGCTTACTTATTATATTCATCACGGTGCTGCAAGATCAAGGGACAAAGAAAAATTTGCGAATTGTGATGTTATCATCACCACCTATGGCACATTACGTAGTGATATAAAACTTTTAATGACGATCGAGCTGGATTATTTATTACTGGATGAAAGCCAGGCGATAAAAAATCCATTGAGTAAAGTAACAAGAGCAGCATCTTTATTACATGCAAAAAACAGGTTGTGTATGAGTGGTACGCCGCTGCAGAATAATACGTTTGACATTTTTGCGCAAATGAATTTCCTTAATCCGGGTATGCTTGGCAGTATGGAATTTTTCAGGCAAGAGTTTGCAATACCGATCGATAAATTCGGCGAGCCAGATAGGAAAGAGCATTTGAAAAAGATATTATATCCGTTCATTCTTCGTCGTACAAAAGAACAGGTGGCTAAAGATCTTCCGGATAAAACCGAGACTATTTTGTATTGTGAAATGGAAGATGAACAGCGTAGCATCTATGAGGCATATAGAAATGATTATCGCAATCAAATATTAGGCACGATAGAATCACAAGGCATACAAAGATCACAGTTAACAATTTTGCAGGGATTGATGAAGCTGCGCCAGATCTGTGATTCACCAGCGATCCTGAATGAAACGGATAAGTATGAGAACCATTCTATCAAACTTGATGAATTGTCAAGAGAGATAGTTGAGAATATCGGTAATCACAAAGCCTTGGTGTTTTCACAATTCCTCGGTATGCTGGGATTGATAAGAGCAAGATTGGATCAGTTGGGTGTGAAGTATGAGTATTTTGATGGAAGTACCTCGGCACCTGACAGGGAAAAAGCGATCCAGAGTTTTCAGAATGATGAAAGTGTACGAGTCTTCCTGATCTCATTAAAAGCTGGTGGCGTTGGTTTGAACTTAACCGCTGCAGACTATGTTTATATTGTTGATCCATGGTGGAATCCTGCTGTTGAGCAACAAGCAATCGACAGAACACATCGTATTGGCCAGGATAAAAATATTTTTGCATACCGCATGATCTGTGTTGATACTATTGAAGACAAGATCATACAGCTCCAGGAAAAGAAAAGAGCATTGGCAAAAGATCTTATTGCTGATGATACAACCTTTGTGAAATCGTTGACGAGAGAGGATGTAGAATACTTATTTAGTTAATTTCCACGCCATTTTTTGTAAATGCTATAAAATGGGTATCAGAACTTCTCCGCAATAGTGATAAAAGTTGTACCTTACAATGATCAACATCTTGTGTTGGTGGTTTTAAGTTTTTTTATGACATCCCAGGACTTATTTATTCCCTTTGCCATTTTTGCTGTTTTGTATATTGCTTATTTCATTTTTGGAAAAAGGCTAAGTGGGAATAAGACATATGCGATTCTCCTAAATTGTGTATCAATTGTTTTGTGTCTTGTGTTAATAATTGATGCGATTAAAAACGGCAGGAACGCTTTTATTTTATTTTTACTATTACTACTGGCGATATCAATAAGAAGATTAATACACGAAACAAAAAAAAGCGACCTATTATAATTTCAAGAGCTTTTCTGAATTTTCAGATTTTGAGCTAACAAATGGTCAACTTCGTAAGTCTCTTTTAATAAACCCTCCATAATCCTCATATTTTAGCTTTTGTTTCAAGTTCCTAACAGGTTTTTCCCGCCTATTACGTCTAAATTCGTAGACTCATTACCTGGTTATGAAGAAATTCGTCCTGCTTATTTTTTTGACCTTATTAGCATTTGTTACCTATGCGCAGGTTAACGGCTCGGTTAAAGGAAAACTCTCAGATACTACCGCAAAGCAACCGCTTTCCGAAGCCACCGTTTCAGTAATGCTGGTAAAAGATTCTTCCCTGGTAAGTTTTTCATTATCCGATAAAAAAGGAAATTTCGAGATCACCAATCTTGATACAGGTATTTATTCATTATTGATCTCTTATACTGGCTATGAAAATTTCAAAAAGCAATTTTCAATAACAACCGAAAATAAAATAGCTGACCTTGGCGAACTTATTCTTCAGAAAGAGTATAAATCTTTAACTGGTGTAGTGGTTACAAGCGAAGCACCAGTAAAAGTAAATGGCGATACGGTTTCATTCAAAGCAGACGCATTTAAGACAAAGCCAAATGCAACAACAGAAGATCTTTTAAAAAAACTTCCCGGTGTACAGGTTGAAAAGGATGGGACTGTCAAAGCAATGGGAGAAAACGTTCAGAAAATTTTGGTTGATGGAAAGGAGTTTTTTGGAAACGATCCAAAGTTAGCCACGAAAAACATCACCGCTGATATGGTGGAGCAGATACAGGTGTTTGATGATATGAGCGAACAATCAAAATTTACTAAAATCGATGATGGCAGCCGTTCAAAAACGATCAACATCAAATTAAAAAAAGACAGGAATAAGGGAGATTTTGGGAAAATTTCTGCAGGCGGTGGCTCTGATGGTCGTTACGAAGGCAATTTATCATTCAATCATTTTCGCGGCAATCAACGGATCTCATTATTAGCCGCGGCAAATAACACGAACAAACAAGGATTTAGTTTTAATGATATCATTTCTTCACAAGGTGGAATGGCGCAATTTGCCAAAGGAGGCGTTGATTTGGCAGGCTTAAAAGGAGCAATGATGAGTGGAGGGGGTTTTGGTGGAGGAAGCAGTGGCAATGGAATTACTACATCAAGATCGATAGGAGTAAACTATAATGATCAATGGAGCAAGAAAATAGATTTTCGGAGTAGCTATTTTTTTTCACAATCGGACAATCTTTTAAAGCAAAGCACTTTCCGTCAAACATATTTTCCTGATGACTCTACTACTGATGCAACAACGGAAAGTGAGTCAAGAAACAGGAACAGGAACCATCGTATCAATGTACGGGGACAATATGAGATCGATTCAATGAATTCAATACTTTATACAGCAAGCCTGAATTTCCAGGAATCAGATGGAAAATATATTGATTCTTCCTACACCTATTCACATGGAGTATATGATTACCTGGCGATAACAAATAAAGCTGCAAATAAGAATACAAGAGACGGCATGAATTATAACGGTGAATTGCTTTATCGAAAGAAGTTTAATAAGATCGGCCGCACATTTACACTTGGTTGGCGAAATGGATATAATGAAAGCGATGCAGAAAGTTATAATCTTGCTCCCTATAAATTTTATAAACCTGATGGTGGTTTATATACTTCCCGCGACCAGAATCAAAAAGGATTTCAGGATACAAAAGCAAATAGCAATACAGTTAGTTCTTCATACACTGAACCGCTGGGAAAAAATAAAATACTGGAGTTAAATTATGCTTTTACACATAACCGAAATATTTCAGACAAAACATCTTATGATTATAATACAACATCCGGTAAATATGATGTGTTGAACATACTTCAAACAAATTATTTTGAAAACACCAATACATCGAACCGTCTTGGTTTCAACTATCGTTACCAGGAAAAGAAATATAATTACCAGCTTGGATTAGCAACGCAGTTTACAAAATTAGGAAGCAGGAGTATAAGAGCAAATACAGGCAAAGACACTACGATCATTCAAAACTTTACCAATTTCTTTCCAACAGTAAGTTTTAATTATAGCGTTAATAAAACAAAGAATTTCAGATTTAACTATCGTGGCAGAACAAATACGCCTAGCATCACACAACTGCAGGATGTTCCGGATGTAAGCAACCCGATCCAGATAAAAACAGGGAACCCTTCTCTGAAGCAGGAGTTCATCAGCAATTTTAATGTTAACTACAACACTTTTAATATTATGTCATTTCGCTTTTTCACGGCTAACCTAAGTGTTAGCACTACCGGGAATAAGATCGTGAATAGCGTTGATTCTGTAAATCGAACTGTAACAATATCCAGGCCAGTAAATATTGATGGCGTTTACAATGTTTCTGCCTTTGCTTCAATCGGCCGTCCTATAAAAACTTTAAAAGGAAGTAATGTGAACCTGTCAACGGTTATCAATTATAACCACGACCTGAGTATGATCTATAAAGAAAAGAATATTACCAATCGCTTGTTGCTTACTGAAACATTCGGATTTAATTATAATAAAGACAAGTTTGACATGGGTGTAACAGGAGGGTTGACTTATAACAATGCCCGCTATTCATTGCAGGAAAACATGAATACAGATTATTTCACGCAAACCTATACTGCCGATTTCACGTACACCTTTAAAAAAGATATCATTGCCTCTACCGATTTCGATCTTCTCATCAACTCTGGCCGTTCGGATGGGTTTAATCAAAGCATTCCCATGTGGAATGCAAGCGTTGCAAAACAGCTTTTAAAAAATAAAGCAGGGGAATTAAAATTAACCGTATTCGATATACTTAACCAGAACAAATCGATCTCTACTAATACAGGGGAAAATTATTTTGAAGATAACCGCACCAATGTCATTCGCCGCTACTTTCTGATAAGCTTTACGTATAACCTCAGGCGGATGGCAAGTAACAATCAGCAAATGCCCCAAAATATGAAGAACATGATGGATCGGGGTATGCGCCAGTTCAGGACTCAATAGCATGAATCAACTAAATGAAAAAAGGCGGCTGATCTCGCAGCACGCCTGTTTATATTTTGGGGTTAGTACGAAACTACTTTCTGCGATAGTGATATTTATGTGCAGCCAATGATTGACCTGTAATAATAACACCGAGAACAGAACGAAGCAATCTTGCAATACTAAAGGAAGGCTTATAATTGTGTTTGTAGATCCTCGCCTCCTCATGCCCATGTACAATTACTCTGTTTTTCATTTGCGGATTTTTTTAAGTAACGTTTAATTTTCAGATAAAGTATGTTATAAAGTTAAAAAATTCTCGTCTATCTTGCAAGCATAATTGTTAAAATTCCACTCCATGAAGCCACTAACTGCCACCCTTGTTTGCATTTTTTTTATTTTTTCTCTTTCAGCACAGGTCATTCCTATCAAAAACTCATTGCAAACTGACATCGGAAAAGTAATAAGTGATTATCCTAATGGGTTTAAAAATATCATTGGAGATCAGGTGATCGAAAACCCGCAGAGTATAGAATACGAATGTCTTGTTCCAATAAAAGACGCTATCAAATGCAGGCTGATAAAGTATAGTTCAAACGTTAAAGAGATCTGTTCATGGGAAGCAGATATGTTAAAGACAGATGATTTTGAAACAGCAGCGAAAAAATTCAGGGCAATTTATAATTCTCTTCAACATCTTTCAGTAAATATTAATGGAAGCAATGCAGTCTTTAGAGGGAACTACATAAAACCATCAGAAACTATAAAATTTACTACTGTTGTTTTAGACCCGGGAGATAAAACACCTGAACTAAAACATTTAAAAATTGCACTAGTCCTCGAAACCGAAATGCTTGATTGGATGATCAGGATCCAGGTTTACGAAAAAGAAAGAGAGGACAAGGATAAGGGACCGGCTATCGATGAATAGCAGCAGCTTTAACTTTCATTAACCTAATTTCAACGCTACTTAACCGGGGTTATAACTTCATAAGAATATTTTCGTACCCGATCCCGATGATCATCGGGAAAAACCAACCGATATATGAAGAAAATTTTACTGATCCTCTTGTCCGGATTTATTGGCGTGGCGGCTTTTGCACAGAAAAATGGAACTATCAAAGGCGTTCTTTTTGATACGATCGCAAAGCAACCCGTATCCGCTGCCACCATTACTGTTTTGCAGAGCAAAGATTCTTCATTGGTAACATTTACTATGACAAACAGCCGTGGCGAATTCTCTTTAACAAATGTTCCTTATGGTGATTATCGCTTGTTGGTTACTCATGTCAGCTACCACAACGTCAATAAATATTTTTCCATAACTGATGCAAACAAAAACATTGATTTTCCAAATATTGAATTAAGTGATAAAAATAAGGTGCTGGAAGAAGTGGTAGTAATGGCAGAAGCACCACCGGTAACATTAATTGGCGATACGGTTCAATATAATGCTGGCTCTTTCAAAACAAAACCGAATTCCGTAGTAGAAGATCTTTTAAAGAAAATGCCAGGAATACAAGTGGAAAAAGATGGAACAGTGAAAGCGCAGGGGCAGGAAGTGAAAAGAGTTTTGGTAGACGGAAAAGAGTTTTTTGGAACTGATCCTAAGATCGCCACTAAAAATTTACCTGCGGACGCAGTTGATAAAGTGCAGGTGTACGATAAGCAAAGTGATATGGCGCAACTAACAGGATTTGATGATGGGAATAGCGAAAAAACGATCAACCTGAAACTAAAGAAGGATAAAAAGAAAGGAGTATTTGGAAAAGTAAATGCAGGTGGTGGTACTGAGGGTCGCTACCAGGGAAAATTCAATGTGAATTCTTTCAAAGGCGCAAGACAAATGTCTGTGATCGGGATGGGGAACAATACAAATGCTGAAGGCTTTTCATTTATGGATATTCTAAGTTTTACCGGGGGAATGAATCAATTAGGTGGTGGAGGTGGCGGCATGAATATTAATATATCTTCAAATGATCCTATGGCAAGCATGATGGGCGGAGGAAATAATAACTCTATCAATACATCATGGGCGGGTGGCGCTAACTATAATAATATCATTGGAACAAAAATGGAGGCCCAGAGCAATTATTTTTATAATCACTATAATCCTGTAACAGAACAAAAATTAAGCAGACAATATATTTTGCCGGATTCCACTTATTATTATAATCAGAATTCAAGAATAGATAACCTGAGCAATTCGCATCGTTTTAACCTTACATATGATTATTTAATTGATTCTATGAATTCATTGAAGTTTACACCAACACTGAGCTTGCAAAATTCAAATAATCATTCTGTAAGCGCATATGAAACATTATCGGAGCAATTGCTTCGGAGTAACCGCGGCGCCAGCGATAATCACACAATAGGTGATGGGTATAATTTTAATGGCACATTATTGTATCGGAAGAAATTCAGAAAAAGAGGAAGGACATTCTCATTAAGTGTGGGTACTACTTTAAATAATAGTGATGGAAACGGTGAATTGATATCATTGAACCAGTTTTACAATAAGCAGGGAGTTTTGGTAAAAACGGATTCCATCAACCAGCAAAGCGATTTTGAAAGTGAAGTAAGAGCCTATAATACCAGGGCTGTTTATACAGAACCATTGTTCAAAAGATCATTGCTTGAATTCAGTGTTTCAAAAAATGAAAGCCGTTCTGTTTCTGATAAGATAACTTATGATTATAACCAGGGATCAGGTAAACATGATATTATAAACCAGTTGCTCACGAATAATTATGAAAATGTTTATGGGACAGGAACAGCGGGCATAAGGCTTCGTACACAAAGGAAAAAGTATAATTATTCATTTGGTTTAACATGGCAAAATGCAAACCTGGAAGGAACGATTAAATCGGGAATTAAAGATTCAGTGATCACAAAATCTTTTTACAATCTTCTTCCGAATGCAAGATTTCAATATAATTTTACCCGTTTCAAAAACCTACAGCTTGATTATCGTGCATCAACTAATCAACCATCTGTAACACAGTTGCAGCCAATTCCTGATATCAGTAATCCACTTAATATAAAATTGGGTAATCCCAATTTGAAACAGGAATTCACACATCGTGTTAATGTAAATTATACAGGCATGAATCCATTCCGGAATAAAAGCTTTTTCTGGTTCAGCAGTTACTCCTTCACTAACAATAAGATCGTAAGCTTTGATGTAGTTGACTCATTCGGAAGAAAAACAACAACGCCGGTAAATGTAGATGGCGTATATAATTTAAATAATGACATAAGCATTGGTTGGCCGCTACGATTCATAAAAGCAAGTATGAATTTCAATACTGGGGTTGGATATAGTAAAACCATTCAGTTCATTAATACGCATCGCAACAATATCTATAATGTCAGCTTTGATCCAAGCGTAGAGATCATGAAAAGTTTTAAAGATAAATTTGATCTTACACTTAGCGGAGGAGTTACGTACAACAAGGCGAAATATTCTTTAGAATCATCGCTTAATAATAACTATTTAACTCAAGACTATAGCGTCGACGCAGGTTGGCAGCTACCAAAGAATTTCTATTTGTCTACAGATTTTGCCTACACTATCACCAGCAAACGTTCAGATGGATATAATGCAAAGGTTCCATTATGGAATGCAGCTTTTAGTAAACTGTTCTTGAAGTATAATCGTGGTGAAATGAAGATAAGCGTACATGACCTGTTGAACGAAAACCAGGCAATAGTCCGTACAACTAATTCAAACTATATCGAAGATCAAAATAATCGAATATTGAAGCGTTTTTTCTTATTAAGCTTTACTTATAGCCTGAATAAAATGAGTGCCAATGCTAATGGTCCTGGTGGAAAAGGCAATATTATAATAAGGAGATAATTTTCCCCTATAATAATTTTATTAGCCTATGTGAAAACATGGGCTTTTTTATTTGAAATTTTCTTGCAACATATCTTAATGCTGATTAAATTCACTATAGAATTCGGTTAACCACTACACAACTATACTAGCATGCTTAAAATTGCCTTGAGCCTGGGTATCTGCTTCTTGCCTTTTGCAGGTTATTCACAGGATCCTTTACAACAACAGGCAAAGGCATTAGTACAGACAATACAACAAAAACATTATAGCCCACGTACGATCGATGATGAATTTTCAGAGCTTTTATTTGATCAATTCCTGGAAGGCCTTGATCCGGAAAAGTTAATTTTTACAAAAGCAGATCTAAACAGTTTATCATCATTTCAGAGATCACTTGACGAGGAGCTTAATGGGAAGTCATGGGCTTTCATAAGTAAAGTAATTCCTCTTTATAAGTCGAGATTGTTGCAGACCGACTCCTTTATTAATGAACTTACCGCAAAGCCGTTTGATTTTTCTACAAATGAATTTTTTTCAATCGCAATAGATACTTCCTGGGCCGCAAATGATAAAGAAAGAAAAACCAAATGGTACCAGGCCTTAAAGTATGAAACGCTTGAAGGTCTTGCTGATATTGCCGCAGTGCAGTTCAGTCAATCAGCGACAATAAATAAAAAAGAAGTACTCTCAAAAGAAGCGCAGGTAAGATTAATGATAAAATCGAGACACCTGCGGCAGATCAAAAGTATACTTCAAACGGCAGGTGGTTTTGAAAATTATATACAAGCCGTGTATCTCGATGCCATTGCCACTTCTTTTGATCCGCACACAAACTATTTTCCTGAAACTGAAAAACAGAATTTTGAATCTTCACTTAGCAAAGACGGCTATTATTTCGGTTTTGCTTTGGGTGAGAACGAAAAAGGTGAACCCGCTATTATGCATCTTTTTCCCGGCGGTCCAGCCTGGAAAACTGGAGAGCTTAACCAGGACGATGTTTTACTTCAAATGAAATGGGAAGGAAAAGAACCAATTGATCTTGTTGGCGCCGAAGCCGCAGAAGTTTCTTCATTATTGGATGCTTCTAATAATGAGTTGCTTCATTTAACAATTAAAAAAACAAATGGACAAATAAAAACTGTACAACTAAGAAAGGAAAAAATGGAGGGAGGTGATGAGGATATTGTAAAAAGTTTTTTGCTGAATGGCGGTAAAAAAATTGGCTATATCTCGTTGCCGGGGTTTTATACTGAATGGGAGAATGAAGGCGGAAGCAGTTGTGCTAATGATGTAGCGAAAGAAATTGTAAAGCTAAAAAAGGAAAATATCAACGGGCTGATCCTGGACCTCAGGTTTAATGGTGGTGGTTCAATTGGTGAAGCGTTGGATATGGCGGGTATATTTATTGAAGAAGGTCCGCTTTGTCTTGCAAAAGGAAAGGATGGAAAAATTGTTACATTAAAAGATCTCAACAGAGGAACTATTTATGATGGGCCCCTTCTTGTGCTTGTTAATGGGCAAAGTGCATCGGCATCAGAACTCGTTGCGGCTACATTGCAGGATTATAACAGGGCATTCATTGCAGGAACAGCAACGTACGGGAAAGCAACCAGCCAGCAGATCTTTCCATTGCAAAGCGGAAGCACCGTAATAACAAATGAAAAAGGCTATGCAAAGATCACAACAGGGAAACTCTATAGAGTAACCGGAAGGGCAACGCAAAAAAGCGGCGTAATACCTGATATGGTGATACCAGATATATTTGACAAACTGGCCTACCGTGAAAAAGATATGATATCAGCACTTATAGAGGATACTGTAAAAAGAAATTCATATTACAAACCGCTTAACCCATTGCCGGTGTCAATAATTGGAGTTAAAAGTGTACAGCGGGTCGAGAACGATAAAAATTTTCAACAAATACTTGCTCTTCAAAAGATCATTACTGAAGAATCAACACATTCAACACCTGTTTCACTAAAATGGGATGAGATAGAAAAACAACTGAAAGAAGAAGTATCGAAAGATCTGCAAAAGTCCGGCGATAAAGAAATAAAGGTATCTTCTTATAAAGCGGAGAATCATGCTTACGACAAAAAGCGTATTGGAAGCGATGAGTTCTTTTCACTTATTAATAGCAGGTGGTTGCAAAAATTAGATCAGGATTTTATTTTGGAAGAGTCTTTCAGAATATTAATTGATTATATTTCTATCACCAATATTAAAAACTAACCACATGAGAAGCGGAAATCATAGTTATTTGTTTTTGATCGTTGCCTTAATATTATTACCGGGAGTAAAAAGTATGGCACAGGATCTTTCTAATGCTGGCTCATATATGACATATATAGGAGAGAAGGAAAGAGAAGTGACAAAAAAATACCTGAACTATGTTAGTGCGGCTTCTCACGGCAAAAGTTTGCGGAAAGTAGACAAACTGCGGGAACAATTAATAAACAGTATTTATGAAACAAGGATAGCAATACAAGGTGTTCCTCCGTTTAAAGGCGACAAATCTCTCCGTGACGCATCAGTTACATACTTGCAACTTTGCTATAGGGTCTTTAATGAGGATTATGGAAAAATTGTAAACATGGAAGAAATAGCCGAACAATCATATGACGCAATGGAAGCTTACTTAATGGCGCAAAGACTTGCAAGCGAAAAACTGGAAGAAGCAGGAAAGAAAAGAAATGAAACAGGTAAAGAATTTGCTGCAAAAAATAATATCAATCTTGTTGACCAGGGAGATATAATGGATCAGAAAGTAAAAACTTCAACGAGGGTTACTGATTATTATAACAAAATATATCTTTTATTCTTTAAATGTTACAGGCAGGAAGCATACCTGATCGAGGCGCTGAATAAAGGGAACATAATCTCGATCGAACAAAACAAAAGTTCTCTTCTTAAATATGCAACTGATGGATTGGAAAAATTAGATACAATGGGCGCATTCGATTCCGACGGATCACTTAAAGCAGCTTGCCAAAGAGCACTCCAGTTTTATAAAAGTGAAGCAGGTGACGTAACGGTAATGACCGATTACCTTTTAAAGAAAGAAAGTTTTGATAAACTGCAAAAAACGTTTAACAGCAAACCGTCTTCAAAAAGAACCCAGGCTGACATTGATGAATATAACAAAGCAGTAAACGAGATGAATCAGGCTGGCAACACATATAATAAAACAAACAATGAAGTGAACAAGAAAAGATCAAATATTTTAGATGGCTGGAACGATACCGTTAAGAAATATTGGGATAATCATATGCCATATGCCAAATGATCTTTTGGAGAACTAATCAAGCACCTCATAGATCATTACAGGATGGGATTTGTTTTTCAGATTGACTTCACCTACTTTATTACAATTGAAAGACTCTTTTACTTTTTCATAAGAGGATTCACTAATGACGATCTGGCCCTCTTTTGCCACCGTTTGTAATCGTTGTGCAGTATTAACTACATCGCCAATTACGGTATAGTCGAGTCGTTTTAAGCTTGCAGAGCCGATATTGCCAGAGATCATTTCGCCGCTATTAATTCCAATAGCAACTTTTGGCGTAAAGAAAATATTGCCAGATTCATTTGGTAGCTCATTCACCTTTTTCCTTACTGAAAGACAAGCGTCCAACGCCCTGTCCAAATGATAATCTCCACGGAACACAGCCATTACCGCATCGCCCATGAATTTATCTATATAGCCTCCCTGGGCAATAATTTCCTTTACCATTACATCAAAATACTTATTCAGCAATTTTACAACTACATCTGGAGTTTCGTTCTCGCTGATCGTTGTAAAGCTGCAGATATCAAGAAAAGCAACCGTAGCACTTACTGTTTCATTTATCATCAAAGAGGATTCAAACTCGTGGCCACCCATAAAATTCAGCACGGTTTCATCCACATACATTTTAAGTATGTTATTTTCTTTGATGGCCTTCATTGTTTCCCGCATCTGTTTAACATGTGCAATGGTTTTTTCCATTGTCAATTCCAGGTCCTCAAAATTCACGGGCTTGGTCACAAAGTCAAATGCACCACGATTCATAGCAGTCCGGATATTTTCCATATCACCATAAGCAGAAACAATGACGGCTTTTAATAATGTATTTTGTTCGTTGATCTTTGAAAGCAATGTAAGCCCATCCATTTCGGGCATATTTATATCGCTTAGAACAACATCTACATCTTCATTTACTTCCAGTTGTTCCAATGCATGCTTGCCATTAATAGCAAACACAAATTCGTACTTATGCTCACGAATTTTTTGCCTGAACTTTTGTTTGATCAGTACTTCTAGATCTGTTTCATCATCTACCACTAATATTTTTGCCATTAGTGTATTGCTTTTAGTTTTTCTTTTAACAGGCTAAACTCGAGGGGCTTTGTTAGGAAATCATCGGCACCCAATTTCATAGCAGTATTGTAATTATCTGCATCGCCATAAGCGGTGATCATCATTACCATTGGTGGTGGCTCCTTATGTTTTTCTTTGATATGCCTGAGCAATTCCAGGCCGCTCATACCAGGCATATTGATATCCGAAAGGATCAATACGGCCTCGTGACTAAGATCGCCGAGGTATTTCAATGCTTCTTCGCCGGAATAGGCAAAAGCAAACTCCATTTCCTTGTTACGGATCTCTTTTCTGAACCTTTGTTCGAAGAGAACCTGTACATCTTTTTCGTCGTCGACTACTAAAATTTTCATTCGATGAATTTATGATTTATATGGGTAAAATAACACTAAAGCTGGTATATTCTCCCTCTTTTGTTTCAACTTTTATTTCGCCTCCATGGCCCTTGGTTACAATATCATAACTCAACGACAAACCAAGACCTGTTCCCTGCCCAGTTGGCTTTGTGGTAAAGAAAGGCTGAAAAATTTTGTCTAAAGATTTTTGAGAAATTCCAGTTCCGTTGTCTTTCACTGTTATTATAATTTTATTATCAACTTTTTTGGTGCTTACTGTAACTGTTGGTTCATACCCTTCCGGGTGTAATTTCTTTTTTTCTGTAACAGCATAAAATGCGTTGGTGATCAAATTCAAAACTACGCGGCCGATATCCTGCGACAGGATCTTTATCAATCCAATACTTTCATCATAATCAGTTTTCATGGCAGCATTAAATGTTTTGTCTTTTGCCCGCATGCCATGATAAGCGAGTCTTAAATATTCATCTGCTAAAACATTAATATCAGTTGGTTCCTTTTTGCCGCTGCTGGTTCGTGAATGCTGCAACATGCTTTTTACGATCCCATCTGCCCGTTTGCCATGAAGGTTGATCTTTTCAAGGCTCATTTTTATTTCGCTGGCGATCGCCTTAGCATCATTTGAATTTCCTTTTTCTAACTGTTCTGTCATTTCATCTATCAGCTCACCACTTACTTCAGAAAAATTGTTTACGAAATTTAAAGGGTTTTGAATTTCGTGTGCAATACCAGCTGTCAACTCTCCAAGCGAAGCCATCTTTTCTGATTGTATCAACTGTGCCTGTGTAGCCTTTAGCTCTTCCAGGGTTTTTGTAAGTTCTTTATTCGTTTCTTCAATCGCTTTTCTCTTTAATTCAAGTTCTTGTATCGTTTCTTCAAGAAGGATCGCTGTTGTTTTTTTTACTTTTTCGGTTCTGTCTAATTTGAAATTGACGATCTCTAATTCTTTATCGGCATCTTTCAGTGATTTCAATAATGCTTCCTTTTGTTCAGCAGTCAGTTTATCATTTTGCTGAATACTATCTAATATATTCTGAAGATGTTTGTTCATCTATTTTTCTTTAAATGCAATTACACAAGTGGTCAGGTTGTGCATTTCCAAATTGCCACCTGTTGCTCTTCCGAGTTCTGCATTGGAGAACATACCCGCCATTGGTACATTCCATACATTCTTTACACCTTCCAGCTCTTTGCTCATCAGAGGTCCAAGCGAAAGTATTCTTCCGGCACAACTAAAAACCACCAGCGCATCTGCTTCTGGCATTTCAGTTTCTTTTAAATTTTCAACGCCTTTAATTACTTTTTCCATTACATCCAAATCAGGTGGTAAAGAAAACCTCACTTTGGAACCTTGCGGTACTGAACCACTGGTATAAAATGAATGATCTGTCCAATCTACAACGAGCCCCGGTCGCATAATGGGATCACCTTTTTCGCGTTGTAATTGCAGCGGGAAATTGGCGGCTATTTCAACCATCAGGTTATTATTTTCTGGCGTTACATTTTCGAGTCCACCATATTTAGCAGTAATATCCAAAACTGGTATGTTTTCTACGGTGTATATATGATTGCCTTCACTTTTTGTTACCAATTTTTCAGTACCTACCGCCTTCCACCCACAAGTGGCAATACCTTTTATCTTCACTTTCGTTTCATCAAGGGCAATACATACTACAGCATTGGCGCTATCTTTTCCGTTTGTAAAAACAAATGTTTCTGTAAAAGCATAATCATCACCGGCAGCGCCGCCATAGGCGTTTACCTGTCTGCCGGCAATATCTTCAATGCCTTTTAAAATTTCTTCTCCATCAGCTGCAGAATGACTGGTACCAATCAAAAATGCAGGGATTGAAAATTTCTCACTGGCTTTTTTGGCGATAGCTCTTGAAACTTCCCTGTAGTTTTTTTCAGGATATTCTTTAAAATAGATCTGAAAATGATCTTTGTTCATATCGAGCAGTAAAATTGCTGCTGAATTTTTCTCTGTTACCTCATCAATGAACTCGCCATTGGTTGTACAACCAAATATCGCTATACCCGCATCATCCAATAATTGACTAATTGCTTTTCTATCCTGGCTCTTTGAAATAAAGCAGATGGCCAATGTTGGGTTGAAACCATCAGCCATGCTTATTTCCAATGCAGATTTGATTTCTTCAGTCGACTTTCCTTTTATTGATTTCGCTTTCATAATTAAATGTGACTTGTTATACTTTTTCTTTTAATGCTGCCCAGCTTACAGTAGTTCCATGAAACTCCGGCTGGCCATTGGCAACACGGCCAAATTCACCAAGTGAGAAAAAACCTATCATTGGTGATGTCCATGTTCCGGCAAGCCCTTCAACTTCTGCAGAAGACATGGGTCCAAGAGACGCCAGCCTGCCGACACAAGAAAAAATGATCAGCGCATCAGCTTCAGGCATTTCATTTTCTTTTAACTCTGTAGCACCTTTAATCACACTTTCGATTACATCAAAATCGGGCGGCATTGAAAAACGAAATAACGAACCTTCAGGTACTTCTTCTGCCAGCATAACTGAATTATCTTCTGTGTTTGCGAATAAGATTGGAAGCATTAATGGACTTCCATTACGTCTATGAAGTTGTAAGGGATATATCAGGTTTAGTCTTACGATCCCTCCTTTTTTGTCATCATCAATAATGTCATTACCAAGAAATTTTTTTACAACATCAAAGGCTGGCTGATCATCGATGGTATGGATCCATGGACCTGTTGATCTTGTAATTTTTTTCTCGGTGCCGGCAGATTTCCATCCTGATGCAGCCATTCCTTTGAGGGCTACCTTATCCTGGTCCACGACCAGGCATATCAATGCATTATCACTTGATTCTCCATTGGTGAAAACTTTTCCTTTGAATTGTGCAGCATCACCAGCTTTGCCACCAACAATTGGAAAAGACAATCCGGCTTTTTCAACCATCCCTTTAATTATATTGTCACCAGAGATCTGATAACTTGAGGAAGATATAATAAATGCGGGATTGGCAAATGTTTTCAATCCGAATTCTCCTACAAAACAGCCAGTTTCATAACCATTATCTGACCCAAAATTTTTTAAAACGATCTTGAAATAAGCCGGGTCGATATCCAATAATAAAATGGCGATCCCGGTAGTTTCAGCACTTTCTTCTGTAAACTCAGCCATCGTATTAGCGCCGAAAATGCGAATGCTTTTTTCATTCAACAATGAGGTGATCGCTGGTATTTCCTCTAATACTGAAAGAAAAACTATTGCCAATGTGGGTTTATAGCCATTGGTTAAAAGGCTGGTCAAAGCAATATCTATCTCTTCCGCCGTTTTTCCTTTTATTGATTTTGCTTTCATGTTTTATTTTTTATCGTCCTGTTCCCATAGCTATCGGGATTATCGAAGCCTGCCCGACCGAATCGTTCAGGCGGGGATTATTTTTCTTTCAATACCACCAGGCAGCATGTATTATTATGGTAATCATATTTACCGGTTTTTGATTTTCCATATTCTCCATAAGAAAAAAAGCCCGCCATTGGTGCATTCCAGATTTTTTGTACCTGCTCTATCTCTTCTTTCATTACCATTCCAAATGATAGATACCTGCTTACACATGAAAACATAATTAAGGCATCGGCTTGCTCCTGTATATTTTCTTTAATCTCTTTGCAATCCGCAACGACCATATCAATGGAGTCAAAATCTGGCGGCAGCGAAAACTTGATTTTTGAACCTTGCGGCACTTTTCCGGAACAAATAAGTGAACGGTCTTCACGATTGGCAAACATAGCTGTACGTATTACAGGATCTACATTTTCACGTTCCACTTGCAATGGATAATACCAGGAGCTTAGAAATGTCACGATTTCCTTATTGCCCTCCTGCTTTATTTTAACACCAAGGTAATTCATCAACATATCCAATGCTGGTTTATGGTCGATGGTATACACAATATTACCTTCACTTTTAGTAACGGTTTTTGTGGTTCCAATTGCTTGCCAGCCACAAGTCGCTATACCTTTAACATCAATCTTTTCTTCATCAACAATGAGTGCTACAAGTGCAGAGTTTTTACTTTTTCCGTTGGTAAAAACAAATGTTGATTCAAGTGCCAGGTCATCTCCTGCCTTACCTCCAAATATGGTTACTTCACTGTTTGCCGATGAGTGACTTTTTCCAAAACCCTGGATGATACCTTCAACAAATGGCTCACCGTCTAAAGACACTCCACTGTTTGCTATAATAAACGCGGGGTTGCTAAACGTTTCTTTTCCGGCGATACCTAATTTGTTTGCGTCTTCTAAAGCGGTTTCCTGGCTTGTTTCAAGAAATTCTATTTTAAAATAAGCCGTATTCATATCGAGCAACATCATAACAATACTGCCTCCCTCAATTTCACCATCAATAAATTCACCTGCAGTGGTAGAACCAAATACCTGGATGCCTTTTTCGTCAAGTAATTTGCAAATAGCTTCTCTGTCCTGTTTAACAGATATGAATACAATGGCCAAAGTTGGCTTAAAGCTATCGGATATATTTTGTTCTAATGCAGCTTTTATTTCGTCTGTTGATTTGCCTTTTATTGATTTTGCCTTCATCCTTTTAATAAAATTATTTTTCTTTCAGTGCTACCACGCAACAAGTGTTGTTATGAAATTCATGTTTTCCTCTTTTTGATTTTCCAAATTCGCCATAACAGAAAAAGCCGATGAAAGGCGCATTCCAGACTTTTATTACCCGTTCAATTTCTTCGCTTGTCATTACGCCAAATGATAAATACCGGCTTACACAGGAAAACATAATCACTGCATCAGCTTCGCTATGTTCGTCAGTTTTCAAACCTGAACATTCATCAATCACGGTATCTATCACATCAAAATCGGGAGGAAGAGAGAAACGTACTTTAGCGCCTTGCGGTACACTACCGGCGCAAATCAGTGAACGATCTTCAACGTTACCAAGCATTGCTGTGCGCATTACGGGTGGTGCATTTTCTCTTTCTAATTGTAAAGGATAATAGGCGCCTAAGTTTACTACGGTACTGCTTGCAGTTGATTCCTTATCCATTGTTAATCCAAGATATTTGATAACAAGATCTAACGCAGGCTGCTCATCAATAGTGTAAACAACATTGGCATTACTCTTTGTAATGGTTTTTGTAATTCCAATTGGTTTCCATCCACAAGTTGCAATTCCTGTTATATCAATTTTATCACAGTCAATAATAATAGCAACCAAACCGGTTGTACTGCTTTTACTGAAAGTAAAAACTACTGGTTCTCGCAATGCAAGGTCGTCACCAGCCATTCCTCCGAAAATAGGCGGCTCTCCTTCGAAGCCATCTTCAATGCCTTTAATAATTTGTTCGCCGTCGGTATGCAACCAGCCGGAAGCAATTATAAATGCCGGGTTGGTAAACGTTTTTTTCCCGTCCCTTCCGAACTGCTTTGAAATTTCGTAAGCAGAACCTTCCCCTGTTTCGTGAAAGTGTATTTTAAAATATGCAGGGTTTATATCAAGCAGCATAATAGCAATGCCACCTTCACTGATCTCACTGCTAATAAATTCGCCAGAAGTAGTGGAGCCAAAAATCTGAACTCCTTCTTTATTCAACAATTCACAAACAGCGTCCCTGTCTTGTTTAACCGACATAAAAACAATTGCCAGCGTTGGGCTGAATCCATCATCTTTGCTTTGCTCCATACTATTTTGAATCCCGGCGACTGATTTCCCTATGATGGTTTTTGCTTTCATTGTATCCGGTCACTTTACTTTTTATGGTTGTTTGATCCATTTTAATCTACGGTTACCATTCAGCACACGAAGAATGATCGTATCGCCACTAAAGGTAAAGGCTCTTCTTACAATACTGCCGACGGGAGAATGTATTGAAGTGGTGAGCCGCTCATGCTTTACTACATCTGCGGTGTCTTCGATCGTGTAATTACCGGCATATACATAACTGGAAGAAAAAGCTCTCACCGCATCTTTCAATTCTTCTGTAGACATACTATCAAGTTTTTGATTTATGAACTCATCACGGAGACTTTCTTCTTCCGGTAGCCATTTATAATCGTTATATCCTTTGCGTGTAATATGTACAGCCATATGTCCCATTCCGTCATAAACAATATATCCCGTTCCTCCTTTTGTCCATGGATCTTCATGCCATATGCCATTTGAGTCAGCATTTTCAGCTATATATAATTTATACATACCTGCGAGACCACTGCGCTTGTCAACGGGTTTATCTTCAACGCAACCCCAAAATAAAATGGAAGTAATAAACAGGTAAAAAAGATTTGATGATACTGGTTTCATTTTATTTTTCTTTTAATGCTACCCAACTATTGGTTGTTGAATGAAATTCATGTTTGCCATTTTCTCCTTTTCCGAATTCTCCATAAGTATAAAAACCAGCCATCGGAACTTTCCATATAGCCGAGAGTCCTTCATTTTCATCTTGCGCCATCGGTCCTAATGCACTTAATCTTCCTGCACATGAAAAGATCAGCATAGCATCTGCATTCGTATTGACTTCATTTTTTATTTCACCTGCTTTATTGATCACAGACTGTACAATTTCAAAATCAGGTGGAGTTGAAAAGCGAAACCTGGAACCCTGCGGCACTTCTGATTCACACATTAATGCTTTTTTCTCTTTGTCATAGCCTACGGGGTTGCACATCTTTGGTTCCCTCCCTTCTCTTTCTATCTGGAAAGGATAGTGAATACCGACCGAGTTAAAAAAATTAACCTGGTCTACTGATGGATCAACATCCTTTCCCAAAAACCGAAGGTACATTTCCAATGCTGGTTGATCATCGATAGTATAGATCAGGTTCCCCTCCGTTTTTGTTGCAGTTCTGAAAACACCCATGGGATTCCATCCGGAAATAGCCACTCCATGAAGGCTAATTTTTTCCTCATCCAATACAAGCACGACTAAACCATGATCTGTTTCGTGTTCCTGTGTAAAAACAAAAGTTCCTGTAAATGTAATATCATCACCCGCCATACCGCCAAACATGGTAATGTCAGATCCGAAAGCTGTTTCAATATTCCTGACCAGGGTTTCCCCATCGATCATGCTCCCGGTTTTTGAGAATAACGTACTGCACAAGATCAGGGCTGGGTTGCTGAATTTTTCCAATGCTTTACGAGCAAGACCGGCAGTTACTTCTTCCAGATTGCGTTCAGTTATATCTTCAAAAAAGACACTATAATTATTTCTTGAAATGTCAAGTAACAAGATGGCGATCCCACCCTCACTTTGTTGTGCATCTGTAAATTCTCCGGCCGTTGTAGTGCCGATCACATCAATACCTTCTTTTTGTAATATTTCACAAACAGATCTCCTGTTTTGTTTTATTGATATAAAAACAATTGCCAGCGTTGGCTTGAATCCACCCGCCATATTTTGTTGCAATGCCGATTGAATTTCTTGTGGCGACTTCCCGCTGATTGACTTTGCGATCATGATGGCTTTAAAGGAGTTAAATTAATCATTTTAAGAATAAAGCGATACGGTCCATTTCTCCTTTTATTAAAATCCTGTTTTTATGCACAACCACAATATTTGCCGTGACTACAAGTTTAGAAATATAGCTCTTGCCAATTCCAGCTGGTTTAAATGTATAACTTAAAACTTGTGTGTATGAAAACAACGCAGTCCGGCTACCATCTCCATCCAGCATTAGAGCAACTACACAGAAACACTTCTTTATGGATCGGCCATATGAATCACGGGCCATCCGATCGTCTTGCAGGACAAACTTTTCAATGTCCTGAAGACGGCTCACTCAATAAGATCCAGGTTTATTCCATTGCTGTTGCACATCCAGGAAAATTGATCCTCACAGTACATGAATTTGACAAACAAATAAAAAGCTGGGGGCAAATCCTTTCGTCTGCAGAGATAGAAGTAGATGAAAACGATGCAGAGAACTGGATGCAATTTCCATTACAGTCTGTGAAATTGAACAAGGACAATACATATGGTTTCAGACTTAAAAGCCCGGATACATTGGTAGCGATTGGTGAAGCAGCATGGTCAAGCAAAAATCCATTTGTTTATGGAGAGGAGTGGAATATTAATAATGTCGAAAACAAAGATCATTATTATAAATATTTCAGTCTTGCATTCAAAGTGGAGTTAAGGGCATAAAGTATTTATGAAACAAAAAAGGCGGCACATTATCTGTGCCGCCTGCAAAATCTTTCTTATAAATCTAATTAGCTCTTATCACCCTCATCCCCGGTCCTCCGCCATTTTGCATCATTTCCTGCATCATCTTTTCTCTTTCTTTTGCAAACTCATCTGCTGTTACTTTTTTTCCCTTTGATGGTTCTTTGATCTTTGCAACATCAACTTTTGGAGAAATTTCAATTGCTTTAAAACTACTTCTTCCATTATTTACATCTATTTCCAAAATCGTTCCGGGCAATTGTCCCTGGTATGTATCAGGTCCAAATGAACCTGGAATTTCATTAGTGAACCATGCTACAATATTCAACGTATCCATTACTTTTTCTCTTTTTGCTTCACCATTATCCATCGTCATGCGGAAACTCTCTTGTGTACGCTGAGCTGTTGCTTTCATACAATTATGACCAAGGATTACTTTTGTTTCACCTGCCACTTTCCAATTCATTTTTCTAATACTATCTGCGATAATATAACTTTTACCACCCAGCTCTCTTTGGTCTACTTTTTTACTTTCAGGTATATTGTGATAAGCAATATCATCACTACCGGGCATTCTGAAAGTCATTCGCATGCCGCCGCCTTCACTGCCAAATGTCATGTCATCGCCCTGGCCATCATCTTCAACAGGTTGCCATAAGCTTTTCCCTTCGGTAAAGAATAGTTCAAACTTATCCTTTCTTTCTTTAGGGATCATATTTTGAAAAGCAGGATTATCATCATTGATCCTGATCTGTAATTGCATTGTTCTTTCGTATACTATTTTACCTTCTTTTACCTGTGCAAGAGATGGAAGGGCTATCAACATAGCCGAAGCAATCAATAAGCGTTTCATAAATAGAAATTATTGTTTTGTCAAAACTAATCAAGGTGTTGCCAGCAGCAAGTTAAGTTACCTTGGTTTAACGTTAATAAACGTTAACAGCGATGATATGCCGGCTATCGAATGTCTAAATTTGTTTCCTGATGGGCAGCTCACGTAATACATCTGTGAATAATTCTAAGCTCACGAGACACAATGAGTGGCAGCTATTATTAATGGCTATCCCCATTCTTATTATTGCAGGCTTCCAGGTCTTCTGGCTCCGCGAAAATTATTTAAAAGAAAAAAGGAACCTTGAGTTTCGCAGTAATGTGGTTTTTAAAGAAACAGTAAGAAGACTCCAGGCAAAAAAATTGAATCTTGACAAAGTATTTGGCGATTCAACGGGGAAAGTAAGAATTGAAGTAATGAATGATGGGAGGCCACCCGAATTTATGCATCGTCCGGAAGACGAGATCGCAAATGCAATAAATGATGTAACAATAAGGGTGAGTGATTCTTTGCGAAATGCGAGGATAGACCCGGAAAACAGACCGAATGTTATTATTAGAAACCGGGATCTGCATGGTGATACGATCAGGGGAAAAGGAAACATGGTCATTTCTATGAGTGAATCTTTTTCTAAGACAAAAGATTCAAATAAAAATTTCACGTTTGAACGTAAAGGACCTCCAGGGGAAATTTTCCGCTTCTTATACAATGTTGATTCATTACAAGACTCGTTACGTTTAAAAGAAATTGATTCGGCTTGCCGCATTTCTTTTGATAAAGAAGGAATGAATGTTCCAATCTCTATTTTAAAAGATACAATTAACAATATAAGAGAAAGGTTTCCGCTGGAAGAGCAGAGAGGGTCTAACAAGATCACCATTGGCTTTGCACATCCGGTTACTTATGAATTAAACCTTGGCAATACATTTGGTTACGTGGTCAAAAAACTAGCTTCTCCTATTCTGTTTTCTTTATTCCTTGTCGGAGTTACGGTTGCTTCGTTCTTTTTACTTTACAGGAATCTTCAGCGGCAACGAAAGCTTACTGAAATCAAGAATGAATTTATCAGCAACATCACTCATGAATTAAAAACACCGATCGCAACAGTTGGTGTGGCTATAGAAGCGCTAAGGAACTTTAATGCGATCAATGACCCGCAACGAACAAAAGAGTACCTGGATATATCACAAAACGAATTGCAACGCCTTTCATTACTCGTCGACAAAGTGCTCAAACTTTCTATGTTTGAGAAAAAGGAGATAGAACTGAAGTATGAATTACTTGACCTGAAAGGAGTAGTGGATGAAGTGGTATCATCAATGAGACTCCAGATCGAAAAACATCGTGCAAATGTTTCAGTGAGTGCTGAAGGCGATACCAATTTACAAGGTGACAGGCTGCATTTATTAAGTGTTGTTTTCAATTTATTGGATAATGCACTTAAATATGGCAATGGAAATATTGCTGTAAAATTTGAATTGAAAGAGATAGGAAATGAAGTTGAGCTATCTGTTTCAGACAATGGCATTGGTATTTCGCCGGAATACAAAGACAAAGTGTTCGAAAAATTCTTCCGTGTGCCGCTTGGCAATACACATAACACAAAAGGCTATGGATTAGGCTTAAGTTATGTATCACATGTTATTCAAAGACATAAAGGAAAAATAGAAGTGGAAAGTCAAACCGGTCTCGGTTCTAAATTTATTATTACTTTGCCTAAATCAGCATAACGTTTACATACCAACATGAGCAAGACAAAAGTTTTATATGTAGAGGATGAGTTATTCCTTGGCAAAATTGTAAAGGAAAGCCTGGAAAGTCGAGGTTTTGAAGTGATCATGGAAAGTGATGGTGCAAAAGCAACTCCTGCATTCAAAAAATCAGAACCGGATATTTGTGTGCTTGATGTGATGTTGCCGAATAAAGATGGCTTTGCAATCGCTGATGAGATAAGAAATATCAATGAAGATGTGCCGATCATTTTTCTTACGGCTAAAACACAAACAGAAGATGTCGTAAAAGGATTTTCACTTGGCGGCAATGATTATATCCGAAAACCCTTCAGCATGGAAGAATTGATCGTGAGAATTCAAAATGCTTTAAGAAGCAAATCCGAAGCACCAAAGAAAATAGCAGGCGATATTGTTACTATGGGAAAATATAGTTTTCATCTCAATCGCCAGGTATTAAATGACGGTAAGGAAGACCGCAAACTTTCTTATCGTGAAAGTGAATTATTAAAACTATTATACGAAAACCGCGATAAGATCATTGACCGTAAAGACATACTCAATCTTCTTTGGGGCAATGATAATTTCTTCAATAGCCGGAACCTGGATGTTTACATTACCAAGCTTCGTGGATATTTGAAAGAAGACCCTTCACTTGAGATCATTACAATTAAAGGGATAGGCTATCGATTTGTTGCAGGATAAGATTCTTCTCGAAATATCCCGTTTTGTAATTGGCTTAACTTTCTTTATAGAAGACTATTTATTCTTGTTGATCGCCGAATCTAATTTTTGATTGAGTGCTTTATATTCATTTAAAACAGATCCTAACAACATCGAAGATGGAGTATTGTTTTTCCTGTATTGTTTCATCATATTAAGTGTGATGAAAAGCTTTAGAACTACCCGGTGATCGGCGCTATATATCGATTGCTTACCCAATTCATTTTCCAGCTCATTCAATCTTGAAATGATAGTAGTGTATCCGGCTTTGTCTTTTTCAAATACAGCACCAATCTCTTTTTTCAATAAAGAGTCTTGAATTGAATTCAGTTGCCTGGTTGCAGAAGCATAATAATCTTCGTTTTTATCTTTATACTTTTCAAAAACCCTAAGCGAATCATTTTTTATTTCATTTAATTGGGGAAATTTTTTTTCCAAAGCGGCTAATACAGAGGACTTTTCGATCGCTTCTTCGTAAAGCTCTTCTACCAGGTCATCGGTTCCTCTTTTCTTGAAATCAGTTAAACTGCTTTCTTTGTTATCCTGTAATGCCTGGGGTGTATTATTTTGTGCTGTAGTTTTATTTTCTTTCCTGGATGTGCAGGATATAAGAACAAATATTCCAAATATGAATAGAACCTTTTTCATAAACAGAGATTTTTGCTATGAGTAGAAGGATCTGCAACTGCATAAATATGGATGTTAAAAAAAATAGAAAGAACGGACAATAATACCGTTGACATCGAAACTGCCAAAAGTAACCAGCCATTTTGAGTCTGTTCTCAATAATGTATCTTTCAGAAAATAAACACACATGAAATTTTTTTCCTGGCTCGGGTTCATACTTATTGTACTTGCTATCATTGCCGCCATCACTTCTCCTAGTGATACAAAATTCGCGGAGTTTATCAGCAAAGATGAAGGAGGCGACACAATGAGCTGCAAACCTATTATTGGTAAGACCACCGAAATCAAATTATTTGTCAAGCTTGCATCAATAAAATATGCCAGCTTTTGCGAATCACAAACACCATTGATCATAAATGATAAAACAGGAAGAAAAATAACTACTAATTATTCTGTTCCCAAAATAACAAGAAGCGAAACCTATCTTGGGCTTTTTGGACGCTTCTGGAAACTATAATGTATCAATTGCAATAAATCTCTACATGGAAGTTCATCACCATTCACATACTCCAAAACATAAATGGACACATTATTTCTGGGAATTCCTGATGTTATTCCTCGCTGTATTCGCTGGTTTTTTAGCGGAAAACCAAAGAGAGCATTATGTGGAAAATCAAAGAGCCAAGCAGTTGGCTAAGAACCTATATAAAGAAATATATACTGATTCAATTGCCGTTTTGCAAAAGATCGATATAAGAAATATAAAGGAAAGCGAATGCACTTATTTTATTAATTATGTTAAGGATAGCAGCTTGACAACACTTTCTGAACGCTTTTACCCATCGTTCACATGGGCTTTTCTTCAATCGGCAACGTTGGTATTTGAACCTAATGACGGAATATTAAATCAGCTCAGAAATTCTGGCGAACTACGTTACTTCAAAAGCAGCGAACTCCAGGCCGCAATAGGAAAATTAAGTGTATCTATAGCCAATTTAAGAAGTCGTAACGAAAAAGAGTATAGTTATATTGAATTCTATTTGCGGCCTTTTAGTATCAAGCATTACGATTTCGGGTGGTATAAAGAATTGACGCAGGATGGAAAGCTTACCTTGTTAGAAGCGTTAGGGAAAAAAACACAAATATCGGCTGCGGGAAAGATCGTGAATGCTGATAAATTTAACCGGCAGGAAGCAGAGAGCATTGCATCTTATTATTTATTGATGTTGAGAGGAACCCGGCAGACACAATATATTCCATATACAACGATCAACCATCAATTATTAGAAATACTCAGAAAAGAATACCACCTCGAATAATTTGTAAATTGCTTGCATGAAAAAATTATTTTTCTTCTTATTTCTACCCTTCCAACTTTTTTCGCAGTCGTTTACTAAAGAAGAGATCTCACGATGGGATAAACAAGCAAAGAACGTTACGATCATTAGAGACAATTGGGGCATACCACATGTATATGGCAAAACTGATGCGGATGCTGTCTTTGGATTAATGTATGCACAATGCGAAGACGATTTCAAAAGAGTAGAAATGAATTATATTGAAAAACTGGGAAGAATGGCGGAAGTAAAAGGTGAAAGTGAATTGTATAATGACCTTTTAATTCAATTAGTAATTGATTCCGCAGATGCTGTTAAAGATTTTAATAATGCACCAGTCTGGTTAAAAAAACTTTGCAATTCTTTTGCAGATGGTATTAATTATTACATATATAAAAACCCATCTACCAAGCCTGCTTTATTAAATAGATTTAAGCCGTGGTATCCATTGTTATGGACAGATGGAAGTATTGGGGCCATCAGTACTGCAGATGTCAATGTAAATGATCTAAAAAATTTTTATTCGGGTGAGCCATCTGTTTCGATCAATAAAATTGTTGAAGAAGAAATACTCACTGGTTCAAACGGATTTGCTTTTTCACCGAAGATCACGGAATCCGGAAATGCTATACTTTATATTAATCCGCATGTAACTTTTTATTTCCGCCCGGAGGTTCATATGGTAAGTGAAGAAGGACTGAATGCTTACGGTGCTGTAACATGGGGACAATTCTTCGTTTACCAGGGCTTTAATGAACATTGCGGATGGATGCACACCTCAAGTGCTGTTGATGCCTCGGATACATACATCGAAAAAGTTTCAAAGAAAAATGACGGATGGGTATATGAGTACAATGGAAAAGAGAAACCTGTTATTCGGAAAAGAATTTCAATTAAAGCAAAAAAGGGAACAGGCATTGAAACAACAAATATCAACGCCTTGTTTACACATCATGGTCCTATAATGGCAAAACGAAATGGGCAATGGTTGAGTGTAAAAGCGGATAATCGTATTATGAATGGACTTATTCAATGCTGGCAACGAACAAAAGCCAAGAACTTTGAAGAGTTTAAGAAAACACTTGATCTGAAAGGAAATATTTCAAATAATACTGTTTATGCCGATGCAGAAGGAAATATTGCTTATTGGCACGGAAACCGAATTCCAATAAGGGACATAAAATATGATTGGAAAAAAGCGGTCGATGGAAGCATTTCTGCCACGGAATGGAAAGGCTACCACAAGATCAATGAGACGGTGTTAAGCATAAATCCTCCTAATGGTTGGCTACAGAATTGTAACTCTACTCCATTTACAGTTGCAGGAGTTAATAGCCCTAAAAAAGAAAATTATCCTTTTTATATGGCGCCAGATGGAGAAAATTTTCGAGGTATCAATGCAGTACGAGTATTAAGTGAAGAGAATAAATACACTATCGATAAAGTAATCCAGGCAGGGTACGATAAAAGATTAAGTTCTTTTGAGATATTAGTACCTGCATTGATCAACTCATTCGAAAAAAATGTTCATGGAAACGATTCCCTGTACAACAAACTTTACGAAGTAATATCAGTTTTAAGAAATTGGGATTTTCGTTGTGGCGAAAACTCAATAGCCACGACAGTTGCAGTTGAGTGGGGCCAGAAAATTTTACCAGCAATTTTCAGAACAAAAATTATTGATGATGAAGAAGCAGACCAGGTCGAAAAAGCAAAATATTTTGCGGAAAATGCAAAGGCAGAAGAATTTTTACAGCCATTATTAGGTGCAATAAATGAGCTGAAAAGTAAATATGGCCGCTGGCAAATAGAATGGGGCGAGATCAACCGGTTTCAAAGAATATCATCGGATATTGATAATAAGTTTGAAGATAATAAAGAAAGCATCCCAGTAGGATTTGTGTCTTCAACCTGGGGAATGCTTCCTTCTTACACAAGCCGCAGTTTTGCTGGCACTAAAAAAAGATATGGAGTAAATGGTAATAGTTTTATATGCGCCGTTGAATTTGGAAAGAAAATAAAAGCAAAATCATTGCTGGCTGGTGGCGAAAGCGGAAATGAAAATTCAAGACATTTTTTTGACCAGGGATTGATGTATAGCCAGGGCCAATTTAAGGATGTATTATTTTATAAGGAAGATGTGATGAAGCATGTTGAAAGAAGTTATCATCCAGGAGAATAAAAATTTTATAAAGGCCTTTCAAAAAACTTATATGAGAAAGATTCTATTCATTCTATTGCTACCTTTTGCTTCAGTTGCACAAAAGAATTACTCGCAATTGCTTGATCAATATATGCAGGCGCAGGAATCTGTAAGAGGATTTAGTGGAACTGTGCTTGTAATGAAACAAAATAAAGTGTTGCTAGAAAAAGGGTATGGTCTAGCAGACATGGAGTGGAAGATCTCCAATACTGCTGAAACAAAATTCCGTATCGGTTCAGTCACCAAACAATTTACAGCAGCTTGTATTCTGCAATTAGCGGAAGCAGGAAAGCTTTCCATCGATGATAAACTGAGTAAATATTTTCCAGGTTATCCGAAAGGCGATAGTGTTACTATTCACATGCTTCTAAATCATACTTCCGGTATTGCGAGCTATACTGATATACGTGAATTCATGAGTGTTGCCAGGCTTGACCTGTCAAAAGATTCAATGATATCTTTCTTTAAAAACAGGCCATATAATTTTTCTCCGGGTACAAAATTCTCATATAACAATTCAGGATATTTTCTTTTAGGTGTTATTATTGAAAAAGTAAGTGGCATGACTTATAATGATTATCTGCGAAAAAATATTTTTGATAAACTTGATATGAAGAATTCTGGTGTAGATAGGCTTGACAGTGTAATGTCAATGAGAGCAAAAGGATATTCAAGAGCTGGTAAAAGAACTGTGAATGCTGACTATATCAGTATGGCGTGGCCGTTTAGCGCAGGAGTTTTGTATTCTACAGTCGAGGATCTTTATAAATGGGATAGAGCATTATATGGGAATAAAATCCTTTCAAAAGAATCTCTTCAAAAGATGTTTACTCCGGGGAAAAGCAATTATGGCTATGGCATTGTAATAGATTCACTTGAAAAACATCCACGAATATGGCATAATGGAGGCATTCCCGGATTTTCCACAAACTTCAGCCGGTTTATCAATGATGATATTTGTACTGTCGTTTTTTCTAATAATGAATCTAATACCGATTTTGTTGCGATAGCATTAGCAAATATTCTTTTCGATATGCCTGTGGAGATCCCGTATGTTCATAAGGAGGTAAAAATTAGCCCAGCGATCTTAGACAGGTATGTGGGAAAATATTCTGCAGGATTAACGCTTGAAGTAATAAAGAAAGATGGAAAATTATACAGGCACAGAGACGGTACACCGGATATCGAATTAAAACCAGAATCTGAAACAAAATTCTTTTATGCAGATGAAACAGACAGGCAACTGGAATTTGAAGTAGATGCAAGCGGGAAAGTAACTAAGATCTGGTTTTACAACAGTGGTCAAAAAGGAGAATTGAAAAAACTTGAATAAAAAAGAGTTGCGGTTGCAACTCTTTAAATAAATAACTTTCAAATGTTTTAATAATCGTTTGATTGATTCACAGGGACAGCAGTTGGATTTTTACCATTCATAGTTCCAAATCTCATATTCTTATTTAAAAACTCTTTTCCTCTTCTTTTCAGATCGCTTTTTTCTTCAGGGGTCATTTGATTGTACCTGTAAATTCCATAAGCTGCTGCGGCGAATAGTAAGCCTAATAATTTTCTTTGCATAGTTTTTATTTTAAGGTTTAAGATTTTAAAATATATAAACCTAAAATATCGTGCCGTAAATGGAGGATAAAGAAGGAATAAAATCAATTTTCTACGATCCTCAGCTTTGCATAATTAAGCATTATCTTTTTTTCACCATTGTTTTCAAACTTAATTGTGGCAATAGGATTATGTGCTGCACCTTCTTTTTTTAACACTTCTCCAAAACCAAATTTTTGATGTTCGACCTTTTGTCCTACTTGTAAATTAGATATATCACTTGCTTTAAAATCCGCCGAAGGAACATGCTCAATAACTTTTTGAATTGTTGTTTTCGGCGCCAGATAAGCAGGATTTTCTTTTTTCTTTGAAGCTTGCCAATCATTGCCGCCATCTCTATTTCCCCAACCTCTCATTCTTTCAAATGCTGTTCCATTGCCATAACCAGTCCCCTGGTTTTTAGCGCCACCACCTGCAAAACTTCTGTCAACAAAATTTTCGGGAAGTTCTTCCATAAAGCGGCTTGGTTCATTTTGTACTAAAGAACCAAAACGATAACGGGTATTTGCATAAGTGATCCACAATCTTTTTTTAGCTCTTGTAATTGCTACATAGAATAGTCTCCTTTCTTCTTCTAATTCTTCTCTTGTATTTATACTCAAAGCATTTGGGAAAAGCATTTCTTCTAATCCTGCGACAAAAACTACTGAAAACTCAAGTCCTTTTGCAGCATGTATCGTCATTAGTTTTACAGTATCTGCATTCGGATCTTTTTCATCAGCATCGGTTAATAATGTGATCTGCTGTAAATAGCCGCCAAGACTTTTATCAACCAACTCTCCTTCTTCATTATCCGGGCTTTCTATCCATTCTTTTATTGAATTCAGTAATTCCTGGATGTTCTCATACCGGGCAACGCCTTCGGTGCTTTTGTCATTAAAAAGTTCTTTTACAAAATTTGTTTGTTTGCCGATATGAAAAGCCACTTCATAAGCATTATGTTTTTGCAACATGCTTTGAAAGCTTTTTATCATTGTTACAAATCCATCGATCGATTCTAATGTACCGGCTTTAAAGCCAAAGGTTTTTGCTTGCTCCAGCACTTCCCACATGCTGATATTATTTTCATTGGCAAAAAGTACAGCCTTATCAATAGATGTTTTGCCAATACCCCTTGCCGGATAATTAATAATGCGTTTTAGCGCTTCTTCATCCCTTGGATTAATTGTAATTCTCAGGTAAGCGATATAATCTTTGATCTCTTTGCGCTGATAGAAACTAATACCACCATAAATAGTATAAGGAATCCCCATACGCCGCAAAGCCTCTTCAAATGCACGGCTCTGTGCATTGGTGCGATAAAGAATTACGAAATCTCTATTGTAAAAATGATTACGAAGCTTTTGTTCCTGTATTGTATCGGCCACAAATTTTCCTTCTTCATTATCTGTCATCGTTCTTACAATGTGTATCCTCTCGCCTTCTGCATTCTCCGTCCAGAGATCTTTTGGTATCTGGCCTTTGTTTTTCTTAATGACCTCATTTGCCGTGTTTAAAATATTTTGTGTGCTGCGATAGTTTTGTTCAAGCTTCACCACTTTTACTTCTTCGTAGTCTTTTTGAAACTGCAAAATATTTTGGATCGTTGCACCACGAAAACTATAAATGCTTTGCGCATCATCACCGACTACGCAGACATTTTCATGCATAGCACCAAGTAATTTTATTATTTCATACTGTGCCGGGTTTGTGTCCTGGTACTCATCAATTAAAATATACCAGAATTTATGCTGATACTTGCTCAGGCTTTCAGGAAATGTTTTTAATAATTCATAAAACTTCAACAACAGATCATCAAAATCCATAGCGCCATTTTTGAAACAACGTTTTACATAGGCATCATAAATTTGACTTATTGCCGGCCGGTTACTGCGCAGGTCTTCCTGCTGTATATAATAGTCATTTCCATATTCTACCGGACCCACCAATGCATTTTTTGCAGATGAGATACGATTGTAAACAGTCGATGGTTTATAATGTTTATCATCCAGATTCAATTCATTGATCACTGTCTTGACCACACTCTTCGCATCATCTGTATCATAAATGGTAAAGTTGTTTGGATAACCCATCTTTGGTGCCTCTGTACGAAGAATTCTTGCAAACACGGAATGAAATGTTCCGATATATAGATTTCTTGCTTCGTTGTTGCCCAGGATATGTTCCACTCTTTCTTTCATCTCTTTCGCCGCCTTATTTGTAAAAGTGAGAGCAAGAATATTGAAAGCATCAACACCATTCGCCATCAGATGCGCCACACGGGTGGTAAGCACTTTGGTTTTTCCGCTACCTGCACCGGCAACGATCATCAGCGGTCCATCAATATGCAGTACGGCTTCACGTTGTTTATCATTCAAGCCACTTAAATATTCAGTCATGGCCGCAAATTACGTCATCATAGCCGCTAAAATATTCGTCTTAAAAACTTTTAATAATTAAAAACCCCGCATTTGCGGGGTTAATTATTTTAAGAAGGTTTTTTCGGTTCCAATAGCTGGAAGAATTGATCTAGTTGTGGAAGGATCACAATCCTTGTTCTGCGATTGGTCGCTTTATTTTCTGCAGTACTGTTTTCAACTAAAGGATTGTACTCTCCGCGACCTGCAGCCGACATTTTCTTTGGATCAAGTCCATATTCTTTTTGTAAGATCCTTACCACTGAAGTTGCTCTTTTTACACTCAGATCCCAGTTGTCAACTAATACGCCACTTTTATAAGCAACATTATCAGTATGCCCTTCAACCATGAACTCAATATCTGGTTGATTTTTCAAAACTGCGGCAACTTTACCAAGCACTGTTTTAGCCTGGGATGATACTTCATATTTACCACTTTTGAAAAGCAGCTTGTCTGAAATATCAATATAAACAACTCCTTTATCCACCTTAATATTTATATCCTGATCATCCATACTGCCGACTGCGCCTTTCAAATTCATTACAAGTGCAAGATTCAAGGAATCTTTGCGGGCCATGGATGCCTGCAGATCCTGTATATAAAGATCTTTGGCGCCTATATTCTCAAGAGATTTTCTTATGTTTTCTGCTTGTGCAGAGGATACAACAGAAAGATCTTCCATTTGCTTTAATACGGTGGTATTTGTTTTTTTCAAATAATCAATCTGCTTGTTAAGGTCAGCGATTTGATTATTAAGAGTTGTTTTATCATTTTCCAGGGCCGTTTTTTGACGCCCCAGTTCTGCTTTATCATCATTACATTTTGTAAGATCACCTTGAAGAGCAGTTTGTTTTGTTTGCAGCTCTGCATAATCTGCTTGAGATTTTTTAAACTTTTTACTGCTTACACAGGAAACAAAAAAGCAGGAAGACAAAAATGCTATTGCAATTAATTTGGACTTCATGGTAAACGATTTTAGAAGAATTAAATAAGGTTTCAAAAATATTTGTTTGAACAAATATACCCGAAAGCTAAATGTTAAAATTGAATAATTGAAGGATAAAATATTTTATCCTGCCTTGTCCTCATTTGAAGAGATACTTTCAATATAAGCTATGATCTGATAACGAGGCTTGTTCATTAATTTCTCCAACCTTTGAAGCAGGCCTTCTTCATTACCGGGTTCATACTCAAGATCATCATCGGTAAGGTTCGAATCATTTTCTTTCATTCTTTCTTTTACTTCTTCCCATGGAGCCTGCAATCTTATTACGATTTGATCTTTCATAAAGAATTATCTAGTTCAAGATTCACGGGCCAAAGCGGATGCCAACATTGTCATTGTGCAAAAAATTCATGCTATTTAGTATCTTAGGAGTTATGAAATAACGACTCATGTTACGTTTATTTACATTTTGCTTTTTTTTTCTCACATTCTATATTGCTACTTCTCAAACAACTGTTGATGTTGATAAAGAACGTGGTTTGGGTGGAGGCGGGGTTATCAAATATGTAAATCCCGTTGGAGGAACTCCATTCATCAATACCAAGTTTTCAAAATTGATTGAAGGCTCCCCATTTTTTAATGAGCAAATAATGAGAGGCTCGATTTTTTCCAACGATGGAAAAGAATATAGAAATATACTTATGCGGCTCAATCTTTTAGAATCGCAGGTAAATTATATTAACGAAAAACAAGTTGAAATGATCGTCAGCACAACGATCAGGGCAGTGGTATTATGGGATACGATCAGGAACCTCCATTACCGCTTTGTTTTTTCAAATTATATAGAAACAACTGATAAGCCTGAACCAGATTTTTATGAATTGTTACAATCGGGAAAAGTGCAACTATATAAGCAACACAAAAAAAGAATAATGGAAACCAGGCCTTACAATTCTGCAACGTACGAACAGTCCATAAAAACTGATTTAAGATATTACGTTTTGGTTGAGGGCAAGTGGATCAAAATAAGAAAGGTAAAAGAGCTTACAGATCAATTAGCTGATAAGAAGGCTGAAATTCAAACATTCGTCACCGAAAAAAAACTTACAAAAGACAGCCAGGAGAATTATGAAGCAATAGTTGCTTATTACAATACTTTATCGAATCAGAAATGATCACTCCCCAGTTGTTTATTCTGCAAATGTAAAAATCGGACAGGCCTTAACATTAAATAACCCATTCAAATTATCATTTTACTTCCTGTCATTTTCTGTTACGAAGTAATTCGTTTGATGCTGATTTTTGTTTCAAATCCCGGGCATGCGAAAACTTGCGTTCACACTGATGATATTTTTAATTTTTTCATGTACTGCCATAGCGCAAACAGTTGAACGTGGCAGTATCAGCAGTAGAATAGTGGACGAACAGCAAAAGCCCATTGAAGGAGTTACAGCAGAATTATTACGAACAAACGATTCTTCGCTGGTCAAAGTTGCGATCTCTAATAGATCAGGAATAGTTGAATTTGCAAGCATTCGCTTTGGATCCTATTTCATAAGGGTTAGCTCTGTAAACCATGAAAAATCTTTTTCATCGAATATTGAACTCTCGGCAATCAGTAACTCTATAACGATAAATGATATACTGCTTAAACCAGCAACAAAAGAATTACAAACAGTACAGGTTACGGCCCGCAAACCTTTTATCCAGCAAATGACAGACAGGATCGTAGTGAATGTCGAAAACAGTATTGTCAATGCTGGTAGTTCAGCTTTTGATGTATTGGAAAGATCACCAGGAGTACTGATAGATGGAAATGATAATATCAGTATGCGTGGGAAGGCTGGTGTTGCTATTATGATCGATGGAAAACCAAGTACTATAAGTGGTGCTGATCTTGTAAATTATTTGCGTAGCCTTCCTTCAAATGCCATTGAAAGAATTGAACTCATCACCAACCCATCTGCTCGTTATGATGCGGCTGGTAACGCAGGGATCATTGATATACGAATGAAGAAAGATCAACGCTTTGGAACCAATGGTTCTTTTACTGCCGGATACGGACAAGGAATTTATCCAAAAGCAAATACAGGCATTAATTTTAATTATAGGAATAAAAAGGTGAACTTATTTGGTGGCTATAATTTTAGTTATCGCATGGGCCTGAATCACCTGCTTCTTGATCGTAATTTTTATACCGATGGTCAATTTACAGGCCAGGACCTTAAAGATAATTATACCAAAATCCCTTTGTACCTGAATACAATTCGGTTTGGCGCTGATTTTTATCCCAATAAAAAAACAGTGTATGGCTTTGTGATAAATAGCAACCTGAATTCATTCAAACCCTACAATGATAATAGTTCAGTTGTGATAGGCAGCAATAAACAACCCCTTTATACTTTTAATACACAAACCGATAATAATAACGAGAATAAAAACATTGCGGTCAATTTCAACTTCAAACATACTTTCGATTCAACGGGTCGTGAGCTGACTGCCGATGTTGATTATGCATATTTTAATACCGATAATTTTTCGAGAGTTTCTACGCAGTATCATAAGCTTGACGGAACTCCTTTGCAACCAGACTATATACTCGATGGGTACCAGGAAGGAAATTTAAACCTGGTAACTGCAAAAGCGGATTATGTAAAGCCGCTGAAAAATAAAGCAAAGATTGAAACAGGTTTTAAAACAAGTTTTGTTAAGGCAGATAATGATGCACAATTCTATGATATGAGCAACGGCACCCCGGTTGACGATGTAAATAAGACCAATCATTTTTATTATGATGAAAACATAAATGCTGCGTATTTCATATATAAAAAAGGATACAAAAAATTCGATATTCAATTAGGCTTACGTGCAGAAAATACCAATGTAGAAACAAGACAGGTGAAAGGTGATATTCGTTGGGATTCTTCATATACGCAACTTTTCCCAAGCGCCTATTTCAATTATACTATTAAAGAAGATCAGCGGATCGGTGTATCAGTAAGTCGTAGGATCGACCGGCCAAATTATTCACAACTAAACCCATTTCTTTTCCTGATCGACGTAACTACCTATGCAACTGGCAATCCTTCATTGCTTCCGCAGTTTACATGGGCTTATGAAATGAACTATACAGTTAAGAACATTAATCTAACACTTGGATATAGCCATACCGTTAAAAACCAAAATATAGCTATTGCAAGATTTAAAGATGTATTTCCCACCATACCTGCTGAGGATAATGTAACCGTACAAATACCTGTCAATCTCACTTCATCAGATTATTTTGGGCTTACCATAGCAGCACCGATCAAGATCAGTAAATGGTGGAATATGATCAACAATGCAAATATTTATTATAATCATTTTAATGGCAAGCTCGGAACTACCACGCTTGACGAAGGGAAACCTGTTGCAGATCTGCGCACTAATAACACGTTCACATTTAAAAAGGGATGGACAGCCGAATTAATTGCGAATTATAATACAGGTGGGCAGTACGGATTTATGGTTACAAATTCACAATGGGGAATTGGTGCAGGTGTGCAAAAAGTTTTTTGGAATGGCAAAGGACAGCTGCGCTTCAATATCACGGATATCTTCTGGACCAACTTGCCGGGAGCAACTATTACTTATGATAATTATGTAGAGATATGGAAAGCTTACCGTGAAACAAGAGTAGCAAACCTTGCATTCACCTACCGCTTCGGCAGCAATAAAGTATTACAGGCACGCCGGAGAACAACTGGTTCTGAAGAAGAAAGACAAAGAGCCCAATAAAAGTATAGCCAATTTATTTTGTTTTCTCATGTGTAGCGAGCCGGTATTCTTACCGGCTTTATTTTTTCCGCATTGTTTTTAATAATTGCAAATGAGGTTTGATATGTTTTAATGTATCATAATGGAGAAACTGCTTCAGGTGTTTGTAGAAATGACTAAAGTCATAATAATTAAAATCACTATAATGAAATTTTTGAGGGTTTGAAAGAATATCACTCACCGCTTTTCGGATGCGCAACACTTGTAAAGCTTTCTTGCTGTTTGTACCGGTACAAATAAGAAAATATCGCTGTAATGTACGGGCCGATATATGATGTTGAGCTGCCAGTTCTTCTACTGATACGTTATAATTATTTTGTTTTCCGGCATTATCAAGAATGGAAGTAACAATACTTACTGGTCGTAGTGACCCTTCATGTTTTTTTAATTTCTCTTCATAATGACCGGTCAGTAACTGCACACGTTTTTCAAAAGAAATAGGTTTTTTTATTTTATCAAGCAAGCTTGCTTCTGCTAAATAACTTAAAGGAAATATTGATCCCTTGTAATCTGAAAAATCTACTTTCTTTTCAAATATCACCGGGCTTACTTTGAATTTAATGCCAAACAAAATATTACCGGGCTGATGATAACATTCGATATAAGAAGGTCTTGGTAAAAAGCCATCTGTTCTCATGTTGAATTTTTTATTGTCGACCTGCATTACAAATGGGGTCCCTATATTGATCAGGTAGGTATAACCAAGATTAGGAAACAATGCATCACTAAAGCCTTTTTGATATTGGCGCCAAAGCTTTTCAAATTTTGTTTGCCAGAAGAAATCAATGAACAAGGACAATTTACCCTGCACATAATGCCTGTAGTAATTATTCTCAAAATGATCTCTATGAATAAACTCAATATGCCGCATTGATGAAAGTTAATGCAGTTATGTGTAGTGGGGAATCAAATTAACCGACCTGTTTCCATTTAATATTGCACCCAATACTAGGTCGCTGCTCTTTTGGCACAGGTTGATTGTTTATTAAACAATCCAATGCATTACGGATATCTTTTCCGGTTACAGGTATTTCGTTTCCCGGGCGACTGTCGTCTAATTGCCCACGATAAACAAGTTGAAGGCCGTTATCATAAATAAAAAAATCAGGAGTACATGCAGCGTTGTAAGCTTTTGCAACTTCCTGTGTTTCGTCATATAGATAAGGAAATGGATATTTCAACTGTTTCGCAACCTGTGTCATCAATTCAGGCGAATCATCAGGATGATTTATTACATCATTTGAGTTGATGGCAACAAAACCAATTCCTTTGTTTTTGTGATCATTCGCAAGTTTAACTAATTCTACATTTATATGTTTTACAAAAGGACAATGATTACAGATAAACATGATCATGGTTCCCTTTTCACCTTTTATTTTTTCAAGAGAAAGGTCTTTTCCTGATACAGTATCTGGAAGTATGAAGTGCGGGGCCCTGGTGCCCAATGCAACCATTGTTGAAGGAGTTCTTGCCATTATGTAAAGTTATGTTCAGCTGTTGTCAAAAATCATTCCTCATCAACTTTTTAATCTTATTTTTGAGAGGTAAAGAATCGTAATAGTAAATGGTGAATGCTTATTATTTTAAAGCCTGCAACAAGCGAAAAATTTTTATCCTGCTTTTCATTTTTTCTTTTGCAACTTCTGCTATATCACAAAAAAAATTGAATCCAGTAATTGGCAAAAATGAATTTGAAGCATCATTATCTTATTTCAATAATGCTGGCCTCCAAATAGTGCATAGGTGGTCATGGAAGAAACATACAAAAATAGGAGTAGGAATAGGAGTAGAAGGCTTAGCTAAAATTCCTGATCAATTTGGATCAGATGCTGAAATAGGGGGATTATTATTCGGGGAAATTAACCAATTCATCGGGAAGCGTCAGAAATGGGGTGTCGGCGCACAAATTGGCCATGGAATTTTCAAACGGGAAAGTAAAATTGAAGACACAAATTATAAACTAGTTGATAAAGATACCGGGGGGATGTATTATTCATTTTCTGTTAGTTATCGTTCGATCATTACAAAAAAGCTATTGATCGTCATCTCTCCAAGCTATAATTTCAGGAATTATCGAAATAAAGTTACTCAGGAAATTTATTCACCCCCTTATAATTGGGAATACAAAGCGACTAATAGTTACCAAGAGCTGGGAATAAAGGTGGGTATAATTTTTTGAGAAAAAAATCTGGCATCATTGATCATGCTGCTTTTCCTGTTAAAAGATTTCTTTTTTTCCTGGTGAGATATTTTTCAAATATCACATCACTCATTGGCTTATTATAAACCTTACTTTCCACCCATGAAATGACATCGAGATAAGCAAACGATCGTGTTTCAAAGCGATTTTTTTCAAGATGTTTTATTTTATCAAGAAATTTTTCAAGCTCCGGTTTTATTTTTTTTGGAGAAACATTGAATGACTGGCGAAGGAAACGGAACATCTCTTCTTCTACTACTGTCAGGTTTTTCATTTTCGCCATATACCTGTAAACAGATTTTATGAGCGACTCAATGATCTGGTCATTGCCCAATTCATAATGCGCCATAAGATGTAACAGGCGGGCATAACATTGGAGGTCGATTCGAAGATCACTGGAGCCATTGATAATTTTTTGGAGGTAGTCGATCGCAGTTTCATATTTACCTGCTCCAAAATAAAGCGTGGCAATTTTATAGTTAAATACAAGTATGCGATGCTGATCAACAAACACAGCATATTCTTCCAGGTTCTTTTCAATCGATGGCACCAACTTCAATCCTTCAGCAAAACTTCCTTTCATCAGGTGCTGGTTTATTTTGGCACTGTTGATATAAATGGAAGTGTGTGTACGGAAATTATCATGCCTGGTCGCAATGGCTGTTTTTGCAAACGCTTCAAACGTCTTAAGTACTGACTCAAATCTTTCGAAGTATCGAAGATCAAAAAATGCATTTAGAAGTGTATGAACTCCTTTTATGTAATGACCGGTTTCCACCTCCTTCATTATGGGTTGCTCTTCAAAAAGGTCGATCCACTTTTGACTGTAACGATAGTACATTAAAAAATCCTGTCGGATAAAAGCATACCAGCAAAAGCTTTGATACAAGTAAAGTTTTTCATAAAACCCATTCACTTTTTGTACATCTGCCGGCAGGTAATTTTTAAAAAATGCATTCAGCTCTTTTTCATCCTGCTCATTTCTTGCATGACCATGTAAAACAAACCAGCGATATAGAAGTAATGCAAGATTAGAAAGACGGGTTACTCTATCAATATGACTACTGATCTCTAATGCCTCATCGGCCATTTTTTGTGTTTTATCAGTAGTGCTCCTGGTGATATGAAGTGTTTCGATCTTTTTTTCAAGGGAAAGCAATTGTACAAGCGTATTAAACTTTTGGTTAGCTCTTGCAAGTTCTTTCGCCCTTTCTAAAATGCGTAGGCTATGTATTTTTAAGCCTTTGTTATATAGTATACGGGCATTATCAAGATGCTCACTCAGCTGCAGATCTATATTATCAGTTGTTTTTAATAAACGGAGGCTGGCCAATAGTTGTTTATATAAATGATTTTTTAAATTGGCTAACTGTGTTTTGGAAATACCCGGCATTTTTTTCAACAATAGCTTTTCATCATATTCATGCAACTTATCCAGTGCATCAAAAAGCTGTATGATCTTAAGGTCCTCTTTGGCGGAACTTCGTTTTATATAAAGCTTAAAGTGCCGTTTTTCGGACTTTTCCAGCGAGTGAACTAATTGAAATAATATATCTGAAAACCTGTTGGACATAATAATTTTTTTTTTGGAAACGCTTCGCTTACAATGAATTACCTAAATCCTCACCGGTTTTGAAATGATAAAACAGGGAGCAAAATATTTTCAGTAAAACAAAGCCGCTATATACTTTTGATCCGCGTCTCTGTTAATTTCATAAGCAAGCAATCGTTGAAGAGTAGGCAAGCAGAGAGGCCAAAAAAGAAATTTCAAGACTTTTCATATGGCAAGCAATCGTGAGAGGCCAGTCCGTTTCTACGGAAGGGCCTTTTTTGTGATCTGCAATTTACTTTAGCAAGGCCGGATTTAGTAATAAATTTTTATTCTCCTGATTTCAAGGCAACTGTCATTACATGGGCGCTGATACCGATCATTATACGGTCATTTTCTGTTTGCTTTATATAGTCAAGCATTTTATTTCTTGAGCCTTCATCATTCCATCTTTTCATAAAATCAGGAACAAGCCATCCAAAACCTTCTATTGCCATTGATGTGTGATCAGTGAAACCTGCTGTGTTAAATTCTTCTTCAATTTCTTTTTGCGTATGAAAATGTGCATCTATAAAATACATTGGATGATTAACAGGATTAAAATGACTCCCATCTTCCAGGTCTTGTTTTAATATATTCTCGAATGCAGGGTCATCAATAAATCCTTGCCAGAAACCATCAAATAACGAAGCATACCTTGTAATCGTTGCTGCCAACAATATTCCGTTTTTCTTCAAAACTCTTTTTGCTTCTGAAATACATTTTACCCGGTCTTCTTTTTGCTGTAAATGATATAGCGGTCCAAATAATAATACCATATCAAATTGTTCGTCATCAAAAGGAAGCTTCCTTGCATCGCCCAATGAAATTGAAGCGAGTGGTTTATTTTCTGTAATAGAAATTTTTGTAGCTGTTTCAATGTGAAATTCTGCCGCATCAAGTAAATGAACTTTATGTCCCATATCATGAAGCCAAAATGAATAAGCCCCGGTTGCTCCACCGATATCTGCAATGGTCATTGAGAATTTCAAATATCGAAGAACTATCTCTTGCGTACGTACTTTTTCAAGTTGAAACACATGTTGCCCCAAGCGGTCAACTTCCATTTGTGTGCTATTGTAAAACGTATTTATAACATGCGATGACATAATTTAAAGTTACAAACAACTCAATTAAGACTAATATTCTTTGGTATTGAAAAACAATCAGTAATCCAAGAGATCAAAATTGTTTTTCTTTTTGGCCCTGATGTTGCTATTCTTCAATGAAAACAAAACCGCATCAAATGAAAAGGACAAAATCTTTTACACTTGCCGTCCGAGTATTTTTTTCGGCACTGCTTTTTTTAGGTTGTAACAAAGATCAAGCTGGTCTTGAAGAGATCAATGGAACAATTCATAGCGATGCCACCTCACCAGGTTATGCGGGTAAAATAACAATGGTGAACTCTATATTCACACCCCAGGAGCTTTATGTAAGAGAGAAAGCATCAGTTGTATGGATCAATAATGACAATATAGTGCATACTGTAACAGCAGATGATGGAGCTTTTGACAGTGGAGATCTGCAACCGGGGACAACATTCACATATACGTTTAACAACAAAGGGGACTATCCTTATCACTGTAAATATCACGCTGAAATGGTTGGTATTATTAAAGCTGTTGTAATTATTAAATAAGCTTAACTATATAATAAATTGGACTCAATTTCTTCCGTCCAGTATTGTAAGACATTAGTCTCAATGAATGTATTTGATCTCAACAGCTCAAATGCATTTTTTATTCCAAGTAGTTTGTCGAGATGACCAGCACCTGATGGATTTGCATTCGTGTGATACAACCTTTCTTTTATGTAGGAGGGATATAATTTCATTAATAAAGAAATAAGCTTGATCCCCAATGCTACCGGGTAAAAAGTTTTTTCATCTGTAATAGTTAATTCAAGACCATGACACTCTTCACCTTCATATAAACTATCCGTGGGAATAAATGAGCATGGGTTGGTTTTAATACCGAAGATCAATTGCTCAGATAATTGTTCTTGCAGGTCACTAGCATTTATCCATGGAGCGCCAAATTGCATGAACGGCTTCTCAGTTCCTCTTCCTTCATTAAGATTGATACCTTCTAGCAAACCCATGCCCGGATAAAGCAATGCAGTGGAAATATTTTGTATAGCAGGAGATGTTGGATAAAACTCATTTGTGATCTGATCTCTCAGCCAATTTTTTACAGGAATAACTTCAAGTTCAAGCCCGTTGATCTTTTCTTTAGAGAAATACAAAGCCAATTCTCCCAGCGTACAACAATGGCGGATAGGAATTGCCCAACGTCCGATAAATGACGAACAGGTGGCTTCATCAAGTATTGGACCTTCCGACATTGAAAGGTCCCCGCTAATGGGATTTGGCCGATCCAATACAATGAATTTTTTTCCAAATGAGGCACAAGCCTCCATCATATGGGTCATCGTCCACAAATAAGTGTAGAATCGGCAGCCAACATCCGGAATGTCGAATAAAACAATTTCAATATCTCTTAGATCTACCTGAGTCGGCATCAGCCGATCACCATATAAGCTGATGATCGGAAGTCCTGTTTTTACATCAAGCGAGTGGTTTTGAAAAACGCCATCAGCTCCTCTTACCGAAATACCATGTTCAGGAGAAAATATCTTTATAAGATTAAAGCCATTTTTTACAAGAGACAGGCGACTTAAGATCCTGTCAGCTGTAAATGCTGCATTATTAGTTACGATTGCACATCGTGCATTTTTGTTTATCTGAACATCCGATAAGAAAATATCAATACCATTAATTACCTGCTGCATACTGCTAAGTTCTGAATTACGAATGATTTTATCAGCATCGTGAAGATTCCATAATTTCACTCCATAAAAGTCTATTGATGGCAATACGCATTTTTATAACAGGCGGGACGTTTGACAAAGAGTATAATGAGCTTAATGGCCAGCTTTATTTTAAGGACACACATTTACAGGAGTTGCTAACGATGGGCCGAAGCCAGGTGCCTGTAGAGATAAGAACGCTGATGATGGTCGATAGCCTGGAAATGACCGACCAGGATAGGGAGCTGATCGCCTATCAATGCAACAATTGCGAAGAAGATCAGATCGTCATTACTCACGGCACAGATACAATGGCTGAAACGGCAAATCTGCTCGCAGAAAAAGTGAAAAATAAAACAGTGGTCCTGACCGGCGCCATGATCCCTATTAAATTCGGTAGTAGTGATGGTTTATTTAACCTTGGTAGTGCATTAGCCTTTGCACAAAGTTTACCACCGGACATATATGTTGCCATGAATGGCCGCTATTTCCATTGGGATAACGTGAGAAAAAACAAAGAGACTGGAGTATTTGAAGAGATGAAATGATCATTTTTTATACTCATCTAATAAATGTGCAAATCCCTGTTCAGGATAATATCCTTTTAATGGGGCAAAGAACTCAATGATCTTTCTGAAATCTGCAGCTTCATCCTTAGTCGCATAAAAAGGTTCTGAAACACTCAATTCCTTTTTTGAATAATCAAGGCCCACCATTACGATCGGCACTTTGGCTTGCTTAGCGATATGATAAAAACCAGTACGCAGCTTGTCCACCTTTTTCCTTGTTCCTTCTGGCGATAAAGCAATAACTAAATTCTCAGTTTTATTGAATTTCTCTACCACTTGTTCAACTACTCCTTGCTTACTGAAACGATCAACCGGTGTACCTCCAAGCCAACGGAATAAAAAACCAAAGGGTCCTTTGAACAATTCAGCTTTTCCAAGATACTTTCCATGTTCAATTTTCAGAACACTCCTGAATGCAATGCCTATTGTAAAATCTTTCCAATGAGTATGCGGTGCTACAATAACAACAGCTTTTTTTAAATGATTGGGAAATTCATTTATAGCTTTCCAGCCTTCCAGTTTAAGGTATAGTGTCCAAAGCCACCTCAAAACAATCGTTTATTTGAACACTTATGATATATGCTTATTACTTCTATAGTATCATCTTTCATTTTATAAATCGTAGTTGATTGTGGTGGATATAATGATATTGATAGCAGAATAATACGTTCAAGCATGATGAATCGTTTGATTGAAGTTAAATATTATCCACAATCATAAATAATCTATTAAATAAATGGGTATGTTATATACATTATATTGAGTTTATAATTAAGTTTACATTGTTTAATCTATAAAAGATTAACTAATTCCATTAGATTCTGCATGACCGAAGGATCGAAGCATACAAGTCTCCTGAAGGCTGAACCATATTTTATCTGGGTATTGGCGCCGCAATTAGATACGGATGATCCGAATCTGAAATACTATTACGACTTTGATGCTAACATAAAAGAATTTGCCAAAGCATTTGATGAACTAGATCTTCCATGGAAATGGCAATATGTAACGATCAATGATTATAAAACGATCATTGATAAAGTAGCTGACTCAGCAAATGGCCATATACCACTTGTGTTTAACTTATGTGATGGTGATGAAGTAAATGGCGCTCCTGGTTTGTCGGTTATTCAATATCTCGAAGAAAAAGGACTTATTTATACCGGCGCAAGAGAAAACTATTATCATCTTACTACTTCCAAGATCACTATGAAACAGGCATTTGATGATGCCCGTGTTGCGAATTCTCTTTGGAAGGCCATTACAGATCCCGGTGAGGATATAACAGGTGTTTGCGACTACATTGGCACACCCGTTATAGTTAAGCCTGCAGTATCTGGTGGAAGTATGGGTCTTGGATTAAAGAATGTAGTAAATAGCGACGACGAGTTAAGAAAAGTGATCGATGAGCTTTATAAAGGATATCATGGTTGGGATTTTACTTTTGGAGGATTGGTTGCAGAAAAATTTATAGCTGGTCCCGAGTTTACAACATTCGTTACTGGCTCTTATGATCAGCCGGATGACATCTGTGTTTACCAACCAGTAGAAAGAGTTTTTAATGAAAAGCTTCCTGATCATGAAAAATTTCTTTCTTTTGACAGGCTCTGGGATACATATGAAAATGAGAAGCCAGTAGGTGAGAAAGAGTATGAGAATCTTTGGGAGTATTTTAAACCTGACGCATCTTTGGAACATGCGATCAAACAATTAAGCATCGATGCTTATTGTGCGGTGAGAGGTACAGGTTATGGCCGGATTGATATCCGAATGGATAAGGCAACCGGCAAAATGTATGTGCTGGAAGTAAATGCGCAATGCGGATTAAGCGAGGACGAGAATTACACTTCGATTGGCGCTATGGTAAGACTGGGCAATGAAAAATTCAGCGACATGCTCGGGGCGATTATTGAAAATGCCCTGCAGATAAAACTCAAACACATTAAAGCGGCTACGCTTAAGCAATAAATGAACAAGCTAAATAAGCCGTTTCAATACTTTTTATTAACTAAAATGATCGTATGAAGATCTGTGTGCTCCAACCTGATTATTCTCATTCTAAAGTAGATTACCAGTACTATGATCCTGTTCGGAACCTTTCTTCACTTATGCCTGAAGCGGAAATGGATCACGTACTTATCAGCAAGCTTACCACCTTTAAGCAATTAAGAGAACTAAAGAAAAAGGGATATGATTGCTTTGTGAACCTGTGCGAAGGATATCCTGATTGGGAGACCCCAGGGTATGATATCTACTTTAATGCCGACATGCTGAATATTCCTGTTACCGGGCCAAGTACAAAGCTGTTTGATGTACCAAAAAGGTTGATGAAGTATGTGGCTTATTGCGAAGGAGTGAGAATACCTGCCTATGCGATCATTGATACATTAGAAGAGATCGAAGCCGCTACCGCTCATTTAAAATATCCATTATTTGTAAAACCAGCACATGCTGGCGATAGTCTCGGTGTTGATGAGCATTCACTTGTTCATAATATAGATGAGTTGAGATCAAAATGTGCGGAGATCATAGAACAATATGGCCCGTTAATGATCGATGAATATATTGCCGGTCGTGAATATACGGTGTTGGTGCAAGCTGACCCTGACAACGAAAAAGAATGCATTGCCTTTCTACCTGTTGAATATCGTTTTCCAAAAGGAAAAGAATTTAAAACATATTCTTTAAAAACTTCTGAGCTTCACCCCGACTGCAACTTTCCTTGCGAGGATAAGGAGCTGGATAAAAAGCTTCGAGAGGCTGCAAAGAAGATATTCCTTGGTTTCGGAGCATGTGGTTATGGAAGAATGGATTTCAGGGTAAATGATAAAGGAGAAGCGTTTTTCCTTGAAGTAAATTTCACTTGCTCTGTTTTTTATACTGACGGTTACGAAGGTTCTGCTGATTTTATATTGAAGTATGATGGCATTGGGCAGGCAGGATTTCTTAAGCTAATCATTGAAGAAGCAATGAATCGTCATGCAAGGAAGCAAAAATGCTATGATGTAAAAGGAAACTCGATCGCAGGCTTTGGAATTTATGCAAATCGTGAATTGCCTCGTGGTCATATTGTTTTTAATGGAGAGGAAATGGCGCAACGACTAGTTACCCGTCGTCATGTAATTGATGACTGGAACGAGAATGACCAGGAACATTTCCGCAGGTACGCATATCCAATAAGTAAAGAAGTATTCATCATTTGGGATAACGACCCAACCGAGTGGGCTCCCCAAAATCATAGCTGCGATCCCAATTGTGCTTATGATGGTTTAGATGTAGTTGCACTGCATAAGATCAAAAAAGGAGAAGAGCTAACATTGGATTATGCTCAATTCCTTGATAAAAACATGGAACCATTCCATTGCAATTGCGGCTCACCTAATTGTCGTGGACTGATCATGGGCATTCCAAACAATTCAGTTACACATCGTGAATCTGTTTTAGAAAAGCAAAGAAGAGAATTAAAATTAAGGCCGGGAGTTAAATCGAACGGACTGCAACGGCGTTCAAGATAAAATACTTTCTAATTTAGCCGTATGAAAACCATACGGCTCATCATCAAAGGAAAAGTACAGGGGGTTTTTTACAGGGTAACAGCCAAAGATGTTGCCAATATGCTTGGTATTAGAGGATGGGTAAGAAATCTGCCTGATAACAATGTTGAAATAATCGCAACAGCAACCGATGAATTACTTCAAAAATATATTGCCTGGTGTAAACAGGGACCTCCAAAAGCCAGGGTGGATGAAGTGATCATTGAGGGTCTAAACCTTGAAGAGTTTAATGGTTTCAAGATAATCAGGTAACTTTCTTCTATGAAGGGTAAGCTCCTTTTTATTATACTGATCATATTTGACTATTCTGTTTCATTTTCACAGGATGGCTCCAATATGAGGTATATCAATATTGAAGACGTCGATTCTTCATATATAGGGAAAGAAGTTCATCTCGATTTTTATAATCTTTCTTTTTTTTCAAAGAGACTTGACACAATAACAATTGTAGTTAATAATAAGACTGTATTGTTTACAGAATATAGAAGTGATAATGGATTTAATAATTGGTTTTCTGAACAATATCTCGAAGAAATTAGTAATTCGACAGAAAAACTGAGATTAGTGAAGTCAATAGTTAAAGAGGTAACAGCAGATTCTATTCTTGTAACAAACCATTTTGAATTTTTTATCGGAAAGAAGGGAGAGGAAAAACTTTTTCACCATGACTATTGGTTTCCCAAAAGTATTATTGTTCAAATTTTAGTTCATTCAAAACAATGCTGTTAATAATCCAATTCGTTTTATGCGTATCAAATTATTGCTAGTTTTTGCATTTGCCTCTTGGCAAGTTTTTGGTCAAAACCTCAAATCCGGTGGAGTACTCAAGCCCGAGCAAGCCATCATGGACATCCGCCATTACACTGTTGCATTGAATGTAGATCCAACTCAAAAGTCTATTAATGGTTATGCTGAAATAGATCTTAACCTTTCTCAGCCTACTAATGTTTTGTTTTTTGACTTTTGGCACGGATTAACTGTTAAAGAAATTTTGGTGAACGGTAAGAAAGAAAACTTCACTCATAGCAGTGACGATCTTATAAGAATAAATTCGAACCAACAACCAGGAAAAGTAAAAGTGAAAGTTGTTTATGGGGGGAAACCTGCTATTGCAGAAAGAGCTCCATGGACGGGCGGTTTCCAATGGGAAAAAGATTCAAAAGGCAACCCGTGGATTTCTATTACATGCCAGGGGGAAGGAGCAAAGATTTATTTCCCATGTAAAGATCATCCGAGTGATGAGCCAAATGAAGGTGCCGATATGATCATAACTGTTCCAAAAGGATTGGTGGTAAATGCACCTGGTATGTTGCAAAAGGTAACAACCAAAAAAGGCAAATCAACTTATCATTGGAAAACAAATTATACTATCAGTAACTATTGTATTCTTTTCAATGTTGGCAACTACAAAATTCTGAAACGTATATACACCACATGTGATGGAAACAAAGTACCAATGGAATATTATGTGCTTGAAGAAAACCTTGATAAAGCCGAACATTTACTTGATCTTTTTGAGCAGTCTTGCCACATACAGGAAAAGTATTTCGGCGAGTATCCGTGGGTAAAGGAAGCTATCCGGACTTCTGAAACACCACATCTCGGCATGGAGCATCAAACAAATATTGCTTACGGAAATAAATACCGCTATGAAAAGTTAGGAGGTAAAGATTTTGATTGGCTATTGCATCATGAATTTGGTCATGAATGGTGGGCAAACAAAGTAACTAACCGTGACTGGGCGCATATGTGGATTCAGGAAGGCATTTGTGTTTTTGGCGATGCAATGGCTACAAGGGAATTGGCCGGGGAAGAAGCATACCTGGAACGAATGAGACAAACAGCAAGAAGCACCTCAAATAAATTCCCGATCGTAAGAGGAGACCAGGTTGATTCAGACAGCGCCTATCATGGAGATATTTATGGGAAAGGAGCATTGTTTATGCATACACTTCGCTATATCATGGGTGATGATAAATTTTTTCTAACATTGAAAAAGCTGGCGACCGATCCACAGTACACTTATGATAACACTGTCGTAACAGCGGATGTCGAAAAACTTTTTAGCGGAGCTTACGGCAAAAGTCTTGATCCATTATTTCACTTATTCCTTTATACTACTAATAAGCTTGAAGTATATGTACGTCAAACAAAAGAAAATGAATTCCAGGTTAAACTGGTTAACCTCGATATGAGCATCCCGATAGACATTCAGACGGATTCCGGCATACAGCGTATCATGGTAGATAAAAATGGCCAGACAGTCACAAGCAAATCATTAATTACAATTGATCCCAAGGGTTTTTATCTTAAGAAAGTTATTTTAGAATAACATGAATTAACAAAATTCATTGTTTGTCCTATCTAAATTTGCGTTCTTCTATGGCTGCGAAATCAAAAAAGAACAAGTATTTTAAATGGGCATTACTTGTGCTTTCACTTGTTGTTATTGCTGCCATCTTTGGGGGCTATGAATGGTGGTTGACACGGAAATCCCGTTTCGTACGTTATCCCGCTTTTGGCATCTCCATTCCGGAAAATTATTTGATACATGGAATAGATGTTTCCAAATACCAACAGAACATTTCATGGGAATCAGTAAAGGAAATGAAAGTAAGAAATGTGCAGCTTGGTTTTGTTTTTATAAAAGCGACCGAGGGAATCGTAAACACAGATCCGCAGTTTAAAAGAAATTGGAAAAAATCAAAGCAAGCAGGGATGATAAGGGGAGCCTATCATTTTTTTCTTGCCACAAAAGATGGAAGAGAACAAGCTGAAAATTTTATAAGTATGGTGGATCTTGAAGAAGGAGATCTTCCACCGGTGGTGGATATAGAACAAACTTATGGAGTAAATCCAGCAACTATAAAAAAGGAATTAAAAGAATGGCTGGACGTGATAGAAAATTATTATGGTGCCAAGCCTATCATCTATACAAATGTTGATTTTTATTCAAGGTGTCTTGGTAAAGAATTTAATAGCTATCCTTTGTGGGCAGCGCATTATTATCAATATGATACTCCCCGTATCGATCGCAATTGGGATTTTTGGCAGCACAGCGAAGAAGGAAGAGTAAATGGAATTCTTTCAAAAGTTGATTTCAATGTTTTTAATGGCGATTCATTGCAATTCAGAAATATTTTAATACCCAAATAGTTTTCCGCCTTTTTATAATTGACTTACCTTGTCAGGAATCAAACTGGACTCGTAATGTTTGGACTGGATCCGGAAGTGACGAAGTATTTTAGAAAAATTGTTCGTTCACTTTTTGCTTTTTTGCTCTGGCTTTTTATAAATGTTACAGCAGGTATTTATTTTGAACTTGCTTATGGAAAGAACTTTTCATCTTTTGTTCATGTCCTTTTTTTTATTTGGTTAGTGATCAGCCTTGTTTTTCTACTTTGGTACTTATATAAAGTTTGGAACAATTATCATCCAACTTAATTCTTTGTGTCAAGTATCACCGGAGTATTTCCTTTTCCCATAACAATGATCTTAGCGTTTTGGGAAGTAGCAATTTCTTTTAAAGCTTTTATTTGCTCGTATTGCAATTGCTGATCAGTCAAACCCTGGTTGATGATCCGCTGGTAATCTGCAATACCTTGTGCTTCTACTCTTTTTCGTTCTGCTTCTTGTTTTTCTTTTTGAAGAATGAATTGCATCTTCTGAGCCTCCTGTTCTGCGTTTATTTTTCCTTCGATCGTTGCTTTTACTGATTGAGGAAGTGTGATGTTTCTCACTAATAGCTGTTCGAGGAATAAACCTCTTTTTTTGAAATCATCTTCAATGCTTTTAAAGATCCGGTTTTGAAATTCATCTCGTTTAGATGAATAAAGTGATATCGCATCGTAGTAAACGGAATTGTCACGGATCTTGGTTCTTGTCAATGGTCTTACGATCTTATCTACATAATTTACTCCAGTTTCTCTAACGAGTCGCGGAGCATCGGAATCCGAAAGCCGGAACAAAACGGTAAGGTCGATAGTTACTTCCAATCCATCGGCCGTTAACACCCTGATAGCGTCATCTGTTGCTTTAGCACCTTCATCGTGAACACCACTCATGGTATAGTTTTGAGTTTTGATATCAAGACGAGTTACTTCCACTAATGGGTTTATCATATGAAGACCACTTTGAAGGACATCGTTTTGTACTTTACCAAAAAGTTTTTTGACGCCTACCTGCCCCGCATCAATTTGTACAATGGAGCCGATCAATACACCAATAACCATAATAATGATGCCGGCAATTTTTACTATTCCGGCGTAACGCTGCGCCGAACTGTGATTACGGCCAATAATAAGACCGACAATCAGTACGATTATTCCTACAACAATAAGTGCCATAAAGGAGGGTTTGGTTTTAATTTATAAAGTCAACTACTATGATCAGAAATGATAACCCATTTGTCATTGATTTTTCTGAACATAAGTGTAAAATGTCCGCTTGCATCTCCAATTGTCCGTGTTAAATAATATTTACCAGTTACATGAAAATATTCAGGTGAAAGTTGTTTGACCTGGATAAGAGTGAAGGTAAGCTTACCCATAACGGTTGTATCAGGATAATTCTTTTTATAATTTGCCAATGTATTTTTATAGCCATAAGTAACACCTGACTTACCGATAAACATTAAGGAATCATTTTCCCAATAACCAACCATGAATGCATCAACATCGCCGCGATTCCATGCCGCATTTTGCTTTGCAAGAACATTTCTTACTTCTGTTTCATCTTTTGATTGACTAAAAACAGAAAACGATAGAATAATAAAAAATCCAATAAACAATGCTTTCATAATTTTCTAATTAATCGTCAAGTTAATCAAAAAGGATTTTGAAAAATAAAGGGCTGGAATAAATTAATGATTGCAATCAGCAGCATGGCAGTGCTTTGCCTGTCTGCAAAATTTCCAATTCAGATAATAGGCAAGAATGATAAGAATGGAGGAAGGAATGATCAACCAGATTATATAAGCAGTAAAAAAGTGTTTTATTGTCAACATGGTCATGCCCAAAATGAACAAAAACAAAGGGGAAAGCTTATGATGATGTTTTTTATACCCATGCCATAAAGTAAAGCCACCGATCAAAAGGGCAATCAGGATCATTCCTGCTTCGAAATAAATATTGTCAAGGATCTCAAGACCAAATAAGGGTAATGAACTTACAAATAGTGGCAACAAAGCACAATGAATTGCACAAGCCAAACTGGCTGATATTCCAAGTGCCTGCCAATTGATCTGGACCTTCATTAGCTTGCAAAGATAACCTTGTGCAACGTCGTTGCAAAATATATTATCTTTGCAGGTTGAAACAGTTCGGATCAATCATGAGTAATTTTGGATTTACATTATGAGTAGGAAAACCATTTTTTATATTGTTTTTTTCTTTTTGCTGGTAATAGGGTTTTATTTTACCATGAGCCAGCTTGTACCGGGTTTTGGAAAATCAAAGCTTGAACCTATCGGAAGGGTTTTACCTTTTTCTTTTATAAATCAGGATGGAAAAAAGGTGACAGAAAAAGATGTTGAAGGGAAGGTTTTTGTAGCAGAGTACTTTTTTACAACCTGTAAAAGTATTTGCCCGATCATGCATGCAAATATGAAAATAGTGTATGAGAAATTTAAAAATGAGGGAGATTTTCTGATAGTTTCTCATACAAGTGATCCCGGAACAGACTCTGCTGCGAGATTAAAAAAATATGCAGACTCGTTGAATGTTGACACAAAAAAATGGATCTTTCTTACAGGGACTAAAGACAGCCTTTATAAACAAGCCCGCTACAGTTATAAAATCGATGATCCTAATAATAACCCGCTTAATAGTAATGAAGTAGATTTTCTCCATTCGCAATTTTTTTCATTGGTTGATAAGAAAGGAGTTGTTAGAAATATTTACGAAGGAAATGTAAGGACCGACGTAGAAAAGATGATAAATGAGATTGAAGTATTGCTGAAAGAAAAATAATTTTTTTATGAACACTAAGGTTCATGATATTCTTCGCCGTAACCAACTTAGTGTAACGGCAAGTCGTGAAAAGATCCTCGATCTTTTTTTAACAAATACAAGAGCTCTAGCACATGCTGATATAGAACATAAGGCGGGTGAAAAATTCGATCGGGTTACTGTTTACCGTACGTTGCAAACTTTTGTTGAAAAAGGAATATTACATACAATTCCTACTGCTGATAACTCGGTTAAATATGCCTTGTGTAAAAATGATTGTTTCGAAGGTCACCATCACGATAATCATTATCATTTTATTTGTTCTGTTTGCGGCAAAACAGAATGTCTCGAAGATTTTGTTATTCCTACAGTTAGACTTCCAAAAGAATACCTGGCAAATAATGTTGAGATTGTAGTGAACGGAGTTTGTGGTACTTGCCGAAAAAAATAAGCCCCCGTGTGGAAACAAGGGGACTTAGGTTAAGGCTCTGATTAGTAGCTATTTTGAAATGCTATAAATGCATTTATTTTTCTACCTGTAAAGTAATAGGAGAAATCGTTGCATTCCAAAAAAGAGGCATACCACATTTGTGGTATTTCCGATTATTTTTTTGTTAATGCCTGCATTTCGGAGTGAACGAAAGACATTAAGTTGCCAACCACAGCAGGGGAAAAGTCAAAATGAAGTCCGGCACGTGCAAAAAGCTCTGGTAAAGTTCGGGTGCCGCCCTGGGCCAATGCCGATATATAATTATTAAGTGCCTGTTCTTTATTTTCTTTAAACTGTTTCCACAAACCAATAGCGCCAAGTTGAGCAATACCATATTCAATATAATAGAATGGTACTTCAAAAAGATGAAGTTGTTTTTGCCAGAAATACCGACGGTATTCTTCTAATCCGGAAACATCAAGAACCGGTGAAGTAAACTCGTTAAATATCTCAACCCATTTATCTGATCTTTCTTCTTCTGTATGAGTTGGATTTTCATACAACCAATGCTGGAACTTATCAATAGTAGCTATCCATGGAAAAATAGTGATCACTCTTTCAAGCTGATGTTCTTTAGCCTGCTTTAATTCTTCTTCAGTCTTAAAAAAAACATGCCAGTTATCCATTGTAAAAAGCTCCATTGCCATGCTTGCAACCTCGGCGATCTCCATCGGGTATTCTTTGAAAGACGTCAATTCAAGATCGTGAGCAAGGAATGAATGTACCGCATGCCCACCTTCATGCACCATGGTTGTTACGTCATCCATTTGCCCGGCTGCATTCATAAAAATGAATGGAGCGCCACTTTCGGCTAATGGGCAGTTATACCCACCGGGAGCTTTTCCTTTTCTGCTATCAAGGTCAAGATGACCCATTGCTTTCATTTTATTAAGGCAATCACCAAAAAAAGGTTTCAACTCATTAAAACATGCGATCGATTTTTCGACAAGCTCATCTCCAGTTTTAAAAGGGGTTAACGCTTTTTCATCCTCAGGATGAGCTTCAAGGTCCCATGGTCTCAATGTATTTACGCCAAGCTTTTTCTTTTTTCTTTCATAAATTTCATTTACGAGCGGGAGTATTTTTTCTTTTACTGCCTGGTGAAATTGAAAACAATCTTCAGGCTTGTAATCAAAACGACCCATTTCGGCAAACTTGTAATCACGATAGTTTGCAAACCCCGCATTCAATGCAATACGATGACGCTTTTCCACAAGTGATGAAAACAATTTGTTCAGAGTATCTTTATCCTTTAATCTTCTTTCTCCAACTTTTTTATATACCGACTCTCTTAAATTCCTGTCATTATTTTCAAGAAATTTTGTTGCTTGTTGTAATGTGTATTCTTTGCCGTCAACTTCAATTGTCATTTTACCAGCAATGACCCCGTATTGTTGCTGCATCACATTCATTTCAGCAAGTATTGGTATGTTTTCTTCACGGAAAAGATCAATGTTCTTTTTTACAGTACGCAGGTATGTAAAAAACTTCTGGTTATCGAGTTCCTTTGTAAACGGAGAAGCAATAAGTTTTTTATTTAGCTTGTCAGCATAAGGTTGTGCCTTAGGCTGAATTTCCATCATGAAAAAAGTAAATGCATCTTCAAGCTCCTTATTCTCGGTATCGCATGTCATTTTTATTTGCCGCCAGCAGGCATCTTCACTTAAAACCGCCTCAAGCTCACTGATATCTTTAAGCCATTTTTCAAGGTCTTCTTTTGACTTTATTTCTCTTTCCAGAAGATCAATAAAAAAAGGTTCAAGGTTTTCCCAGGTAGTAACGGTAAAATCTTTTGGCAAAAAATGACGGGGAAGTTTTTTTATATCGGCAGAGTACATAATGTAGAAATTTGCAACTTGCCAATGTGCAAATTAGGGATCATTTTCATTTACACATTAGCAAACTATCGTTAATCTATTTTATTCAGACTTCTTTTTAGTAGTTCTCTTTTTTGGCTTCTCTTCAGAGGCCGTTTCTTCTTTCGCTTCTTCAACAGCTTCTTCAGTTTCTTCAGGTAGCTCGGAGAGTTTTATTTCTACATTATGTTTTTTCAATGAATCAAACCACTTTACCATTTTCTTCATATCACTGCTATAAACTCTTTCAAAGTCCATTTCGGGATAAACTTTTTCAAAGTATTTTTTTACAGCATCATTATCTCTTGCATCTGGCAAAGAGCCACCGGCATTTTCCATTGCATTAAGAACATCCACCAGGTTCACATTATCTCTTTGTGTATAAATTTCAATGCTCTCAAGGTGAGAAAAATTATGCACCCGGCCTGAAATGAATTGTGTCTTATTATCATCAAGACAGCGAACAACGGCGCCATCTCCACGACTGCTGATCAGCTCAAATAATCCCGGAAGCCCGGTAACCGCAACAAGTTTACTATACTCCATAAAATTTTAAAATTTGGGAGTGCAAGATAACCCGAAAAAGGCAATTAAATCTTTCGGCTTATTTTTATTCGACCCACACTTGACAACCTGGATTTGATTTATTTTACATAGAAAACTGACCTTATTTATGAAATCGGTAATTTTTTTTGCTTTAATACTGATAATAAGTCTTTGTAGCTGCAAACAAACTGGCAATGACGCCCAGGGTCAAATGACAACAAGAGATACTTCTATTAAACTGGGAACCGCTTACAGTGACATATTTTTTGACAGCACACAAATGGAAAAATTTATTTCCAGCCAACAAATGCATGACTCACTGAAAAAAAGGATCCGGAATTTTTATAATGCCCGGAACTATCAATTTGCGTGGTTTTTTAATGAAGGCATTGCTGATTATGCATCTTCCTTTTATGATGCATATAATGATTATATAAATTATTCGAAGGATAGTTCTTTGAAAAACCTACAATTGAAAGAATTATATGATTCATTAGTAAACGGAAATTTTAATTATAGCACACACGATAGTATTGTATTAAAAACAGAATTGCTTTTAACATCACAATTTTTCCGATATACCCGAAGAGCATACCAGGGAAGCAACCAGCTTGATGCGCAGGAATTAGATTGGTTTATTCCAAGGAAAAAAATTGATCCTTCTGCATTACTTGATTCTATGCTGGCTCGCAAAGGAAAAGATCTTGCAAAACTCGAACCAATAAACCGACAGTACAATTTATTAAAAAGCTATCTTCTTAAATATTATGAGATCGAGAAGGTTGGTAGCTGGTCATTTATTAAAGCGGGTAAGAAAAGTTATAAACTAGAGGATAGTTCAGTTGTATTGTCATTAATTAAGAAAAGACTATTTCTTACTGGAGACATGATCAAAGAAGATACAACTCCAATTTTTACAAAAACTCTGGAAGACGGAATAAAGAGTTTCGAAAGACGATATGGTTTCAAAGAAGATGGAATTATCACAGCAGCACTTTTAAATGAAATGAATCGTCCGATCGAGGATCGTTTGCAACAAATATTAATTAATATGGAACGAATTCGTTGGATACCAGCAGAACCATCTACTGACTATTTATTAGTGAACATACCAGAGTTTAAATTACATGTGTATGATAAAGGGCAATATAGCTGGAGTTCAAATGTTGTAGTTGGCAGTACGGCAAATAGCACTGTAATTTTCACGGGCAATTTGAAACATATTGTATTCAGCCCTTATTGGAATGTTCCTTCTTCGATTTTAAAGAAAGAAATATTACCGGGTATCGCAAAGAATAAAAATTATTTAGCACGACATCATATGGAATGGAATGGGAATAGTGTAAGACAAAAGCCGGGACCATGGAATTCACTCGGACAGGTTAAATTTTTATTTCCTAATAATTACAACATATACCTGCATGATACTCCATCGAAAAGCCTTTTTAACGAAGAGAAAAGGGATTTCAGCCACGGATGTATACGGTTAAGCGAGCCGAAAAGACTTGCACAATATATTTTGAGAAACGATGCAAACTGGGATTCTGTAAAAATTACAAAGGCAATGAATGCCGGCAAAGAGCAATACTACAATGTAAAAGAACCCATTCCGGTTTTTATCGGATATTTTACAGCCTGGGTTGACAGGGAAGGCAAATTAAACTTCCGCGATGATGTATATGGTCATGATAAACAAATGAAAGAAAGACTATTTGCAAAAACAAAATAATTTATGAGAAGAATTGCATTCAAAATATTTACAACAATTATTATACTGCTTATTTTTTTGAAGGCTTTCCCCCAATCTTTGAAGAGGGAAATGCAAAAGCTAGTTGACGAAAATCTGCAATTAGCAGTAAAGCAATATAAACATATGCAGAAATTATTGCCTGCAGGTAAACTTCCCCGCAGTTACGATTCTGTAAAAAATGAATTGATTGTTTCCGGGAGTGATTGGTGGTGCAGTGGTTTTTACCCAGGTACTTTATGGTATTTATATGAATACACTAACGATCAGAGTCTCAAAGCCGAAGCAATTCGTAGCACTGCCTTATTAGAAAAGGAAAAAACTAATATCGGTACACATGATCTTGGATTTATGCTTTATTGTAGCTATGGAAATGGTTATAGACTTACAAAAAATAATTCTTACAAGGATATAATGATCACAGGTGCAGGATCATTGTCAACAAGATTTAATCTTTTGATAGGATGCATTAAATCATGGAACAGCAACAGCCGCTGGCAATTTCCTGTGATCGTTGATAATATGATGAATCTTGAATTTTTGTGTGAGATGACAAAGCTTAGTGGTGATTCATCTTTTTATAAGATTGCCATTACGCATGCAAATACAACTATAAAAAATCATTATCGTAGCGATTTCAGTTCTTATCATCTTATCGATTACGATACGATCACTGGTAAAAAAGTAAAAGGATACACAGCACAGGGAGCATTTGATGAATCTGCATGGGCCCGTGGTCAGTCATGGGGTTTATATGGATTTACAATGATGTATAGAGAAACAAAGAAGAAAGAATATTTAGACGAAGCAAATAATATCGCAAAATTTCTGTTGCATCATAAGAACCTGCCTGCAGATAAGATCCCATATTGGGATTATGATGCACCTGGAATCCCGAATACCTATCGCGATGCATCTGCTGCTTCAATTATGTGCTCGGCCTTGTTGGAGTTGGCAAAATATTCTGATACGAAACAACAAAAGGAATATTTGGATGTAGCAATAACAATACTTAAAAGTCTTTCTTCTTTTTATCGTGCAATAGTTGGAACCAATGGTGGATTTATATTGAAACATGGCGTCGGTCATTTGCCGGCAAAATCAGAAGTAGATGTTCCGCTTACATATGGGGATTATTATTTTGTGGAAGCATTGATAAGGTATAAGAATTGGTATTTAAAATAAAGAGCTTGTCTGGCAAGCTCTTATTTTCAATTTTTAAATATTCTTTTCTTTTCGTCGCATACCAGCAAGAAAGACCAATCCAACTATACTAAAAGTTGCAATTAAAATTCCTTTTTCCCCTTCTGGTTTATTTTGAAGAGTTGGCGCAATGGATGCATATGATGCATCTTTAGGAACATATTTTTCTTCAGGTTGTTCCGATACTACATCCCAATCGCTATAATCTTTTCCGGTCAGGTAAGTGAGCATTTCCAGCTCATCTGCTCTGCGCTGTTTTAAATCTCTTAAATATTTTTTGCCCGCATCGCAATTAAAATCACCGGTTGCAGGATGAGTGATCACATATCTTGCCTGATAATTATCAGTGTTAGGTGTAACCTGAAACATCAGGTCTTGTGGAAATGACTTTCTATTATAACGAACATGTAATCTTGTGAAATAAACATTATCAGAATAGTCGTCATTGCCATACACATCATCATAATTTGACCAGTCACGATTGATCCACCATACCCCTGCTTGTACAAGATCCTGAGTTGAAGGCGCAGTTGCCACGCAAGGATCGCATTTCACATAATTCTTTGGACTCACATCCCATGCATATTCCAGCATGGCAAGCGCCTTACCTTCTTTATCCCACTGATTCTGGAAAAGATTTGCATAGAAATTCCCAAAATTGTTTTTTACAAACAAGGGAATATTCTTTCCTGTCGGCAGCGATACTGTTCTGTAATTGGTTGTTTCTATCCTTCCCTTTTTTGTAAATGCATATACGATCATATCCTGATCGCCATCCGCATTTGCCATTCCCAAACGAATAGGTAACATAAATTTTGGAGAGACAAAACTGATCTGGATAGGGCGTAAAAAATTTCCGGGAAGTTTTTTCTTTTCCTTTTCATTCACTTTAACAACAAAAAACTTCAGGTTGCTTTTTATATAAGGCTCCAATACTTCATCAGCACCAGCAGGAATCTTATAGTCATTTTCTTCTAGCCATGTTTTTAACCCTGTAGACTCTCTGGCTGAAAGAATAAGAATATCATATTCACCAACGAGATATTTTGCTTCGACTTTTACACCAAGGTCTTTCTTGTCAGAATCAGCAATTGACATAGAGCCACGTATTCTAATTCCCTGAACATTCGCAGCTACTTCCTTTTCTTTTCTATCATAAAGAGCACAGGGGTTCTGATCGTAATATTCTACCAATCTAGGTTTACTGTATTCATTTAACGTATTGAAGATCGATTGATCAACAACTTTAATATCTTTTTGCGCCAATACAACGGGTACGGGTACAACCATCGCAAAATCTTTTAGATTGCCTTTGAAATCATTGTACATAGTGATCACATTCCGGTTGCCATCTCTAACAAGAATAACTTGCGATGTTTTGTTCTTTAAAGTGCCATCTGCTTTGCTTACATAAAAACCACAGAAGGCAACGACCTCATGGGTTATCATGGCAGTTAGCAAGATCAAGGCAGCACCTTTTTTCATAATAGGTTTCATGACTATTTGTTTTAGCTTATTTAAAAAATTGAATTGTATAACTGAAGAGGTCCAATGGAATTCTTTTGCTTTAAAGATCTTGTCGAATATTGGGACAAGTGGCGCTGCTGCAACAAGTACCCATACTGGCGTATTGTATTTCCATTTGAATGCAGCGAGATAAAACGAAACTGCTGCTATCAAAACTGCCCAGATAATTCTTGCGGCGGGATGATTAGGCGATGTTCTTGGATCGCTGATCATAAAAAAAGTGAAGAGTAGTAAGCTGCCTGTGCTAAATGAATGAATGAAATGATCCATTGGCCATCCTAGCACATAAACCTGGCGCCAATATAACAAACCAATAAAGGTTAGTAAGAATGCCAGACTGATATCTAATTTTTGGACTCTGGTAACAACAATGGTTCCGAGAGTTACTACTGCAAAAAATATTACAGCATTGCTTCCCCATTGCCCGGGGCTTAGCCATGCATCTTTTGTAAGCAGAATAGTTGCGATGATCCCAAAAGCAGAGGGATTGAAAATGTGTTTTTTATTGAACCGCAGAATATATTTTGAGGCAACAGTCAAAAATGCGGCAAGCAAGCTTACATACCAGTCATTTGTTTTTAATAAAAGGCATAAGCTCATGGCGCTGATAAGAGCACTGAAGCCCCACCGGTCAAATTCATTTAGCTTTAATATTCTTTTACTTTTTATAGAATCGGCTGTGTATTGAAAAAACAAGCAGCCTCCGATACTGATAAAATAATGTTGACAATCAGCATCCCAATTAAGAAAAAGGATACCATAACTTAAAAAGATCGCTTGGAAAATTACCTGGAAATATCTTGGGTCTAGAGCAAATGATAGTCGCTGCATAAGCATTCATTTGCTTAAATGATGTTGTCAGCTTTCAGATTACATAAACAAAAAACAGAAAAATATCCCCTCAAAACTTATGGAATAGATTATGTCTTGCTTCACCCAGGAGAAAATTATCTCAACTGGCTAATCTTTATCTGCATTACTGTAGCAATACTTAAAGCTCTTTCTTTAGCAAGAAAATGCTTTTTCTCCTTCAAACAAGTGGTCTACTGATTCGTTAAAATATCTAAGCCACGTTTCAAAATGATGTTTTTGTAGAGGAGATTTTTGATGCAGTATCATATGTGGTTGCATCGCATTTTTACGGTAAGTGTCATGTTGGAATAAAATGCTATCCCAAAAATCTGCTAATATATCAAGGTGATGAGGTAGATCCACTTTTGCAACATCAGTAAACAAATAACTGATAGATCTATCACTTAAAAGTTTGTTATAAAAAAGAGTAAGGAGTTTTAATAAGTCCTCCCTATTTGAAATATCATATTTCATCAATCCGGGAACTGTGATTTATCAATATTAGGAATAATACGAAGCGCATTTTTATAATACAGTTTTTTTAAGATGGAATCTGGCAGGCCCATACCATACATTGCCCAGAATGCATGATATTTTTTATGATAAGGAAAATACTCGTCTTCCGTTTCAAATACCCGGAAGTAGGTTGCATATTCTTCCGGTGCCCAGCTATCTTTTCCAAATAAAATCCTGTCCTGGTATTTTTCAAAAAACTTTTTAGCTGCTTTTGGTTGTCGCCCTAATTCAGCAATAATGGCACCGCATTCAATATTCATGTTTGGAATTTCATCAAGTAATTGTCCAAGCTTAGCAAGATCATTTGCATACCAGCCAAAATGTGCATTAATAAAAGTTGTCTTAGGATGTTTCTTAAACATACGATGTTGTTCATCGATCAATTGCTGCCATGGCGCAGGATTCGTATCGCTTCTTTTGCGACGGTCATGTGTTGCAAGCTCAAGCCATCTCTCATTTTTTTCATCCAAAGGATCCCAAAAAGGTTTGGGATCGGCTGTATGAATAAGAACCGGGATCTTTAGTTCAGCAGCTTTGTCCCAGATCGGGTCAAGCCGGGGATCATCAACTGCTATTCGATTTCCTTTTGTATCCGTTGCTGACAAACCAAGATTCTTAAAAACTTTTAAACCATTAGCGCCATTTTTTACATCTTCTTCCAATTGTTTTGTAGCTTTTTCACCCCAACCATCTTGGCCGACACCACTGAAATCAACGTTTGCAAAAACAATAAATCGTTTTGGATAATTCTCTTTAATATTTTTTGTCGATTGAATGATGCTGTTGCCGCTGCGTCCACTCAGGTTCACCATTACTGCCATGTTCATTTTGTCCATTTCTTTTGTAAGGGTTGAAAGATCCATCGAGGGCATTGATTCCTGGTGATTATGTACATCAATAAAAGGAAATTTGGCCTTTGTTATTTTATGTTCGGGAACTACAAGAGTCGAAGTAGGATTATATTTTTCGAAATCCATTTTTTCTTGAGAATGTACAGTTGAAATAAAAGAAATAATAATTGAAACGAGTACAATAGATCTTCTCATAAATTTTTATTTAGTTACAATCTAATAAATGATAAAAGTAAATTTGAACCGTTTATCAAATTAAAGAAACTATTACAGATTCGGATTGGATTTATGATGCCAGCTATATAACTCCGATTGAAGTTCTGTTGCGACGCTCCATTCATCTTTCTGTAATCCTGATCATCTTGTCTTCACTTCTTCAAATCTTTCGTCATAATCGCTCCTGATCGTTCCCATTACTCTGTCCCAAAATAAAAAGTATAATCCATAATTTCCTTTAAAGTATTGATGATGCAGGTTATGATTTACAGACGTATTGATCCATTTGCCGAACCAATTTTTGCTAAAGCCTTTTGGATAAATTTCATAACCGGTATGCCCGTATACATTGTAGATGATAGACATTAAAAAGAAGATCGGTAAATGAAGACTATGAATTGGAATTGTAAAAAGGAGAACAGCTGTTATCCCAACTTCAACAATTGCTTCCAGGGGATGAAAAGCATAAGCAGCCCATGGCGAAGGATTGGTGGATTGATGATGAACAAGATGAAATATCTTAAAGACTTTTGGATGATGCATGAACCTATGTGTCCAATAGAAATAAGTATCATGAATGATGAACATCAATGGGAACGCTGCAAAAAAATAGAACCATCCATGCTCTTCGATCTTTGTATAATGAGTTGTATAGGGTTCAATGTTTGGATTCTTGATCAGGAAAAAAGGGACCAATGCAAACATCAACATGGTGATAATGGAATAGGATATTTCCCGGAAGTAGTCAGTAAACTTTGGAAATCGTTGCTGAATTTTTTTATGTATAAGCCATTTTCGAAACAACACATAGCCAAATAGAAAGGCAACCCCAGCAATATAAAAATATCTCAAGCTGATATTCTCAAGAATTTTTAGATAATCCTCCCACTTCATTTATTTATTTTTTCAAGTGTTGCCAACAATTTTTCATTGCTGCAATAAATGGCCTTTGGTAGTTTTTCCTTTGTGATCAATATTTTTTCAGGAATACCGCCACAAAAAATAATAGGAATATGCTGACGCTTCTTTGCTTCCCATAGCCATTCAGCATATCGTCTCCCATGTGATGGCAGCCGGTCTAAGCAGATCACTAAAACATCAGGCAGGTCTTGCCTAAAATCAGCAACTGATTCAGTGTCGAAATGATAATCTACTTTGTAACCAGCTTCCTTGAGCGAACGAATTTTTTCTTTTAACTCAACTTCATTAAAATGAATAAAGAATATTCTTTTCATATCCTATTTCCTCATAATCCAATATAATTTCAAAAATCCGGGTTCAAATTAATGCGCATCAAGCCAATTCTTCCCTTCCCCACATTCAGCAATTACCGGAACTTTATTTGGTAAAGGCATAGCGGCTTGCATGCACTCAACGATCAATGGTTTTAATTCTTTTACTTCATCTTTTGTAGCATCGAAAACCAATTCATCATGTACCTGCAGGATCATCCTGCTTTTAAATCCTTCTTTTTTCATAGCGGCGTGAACTTTTATCATGGCCAGTTTTATCATATCGGCTGCAGTTCCTTGTATAGGAGAGTTGATCGCATTTCGTTCGGCAAATCCCCTTACTGTAAAGTTGGATGAATTAATATCCCTTAACCACCGTTTACGTCCCATTATTGTTTGTACATAGCCATGTTCACGAGCAAAATTGATCGTATCATCCATGTATTTCTGTATGCCGGGAAACTGTTTTTTGTAATTATCTATGATCTCTTTTGCTTCAGTTCTGGAGATCCCAAGATTATCCGCAAGACCAAATGCTCCCTGGCCATAAATGATCCCAAAGTTTACACTCTTAGCTTTGTAACGCATTTCTTTTGTTACATTTTTTTCATCGACATTATATACTCTTGCTGCAGTTGCGGTATGAATGTCAGTTCCATCTTTAAAAGCCTTGCACATATTTTTATCACTGCTGATGGCGGCCACGATCCGCAATTCAATTTGCGAATAGTCGGCAGATAAAAGAATATGCTTATTGTCTCTTGGGATAAAAGCTTTTCGTATTTCCTTGCCCCTGTCGGTTCTTACTGGTATGTTTTGAAGATTGGGATTATTACTCGCAAGCCGACCAGTTACTGCTACAGCCTGTCCATAAGTGGTATGTACTCTTCCTGTCTTTTTGTTGATAAGCGTTGGCAGAGAATCCACATAAGTTGATTTCAGTTTTGTCATTTCCCTGAAGGCAAGAATATCATCAGCGATCTTATTTTCTTTGGCTGCAAGTTTCAATAATACATCTTCTCCAGTTTGGTATTGACCCGTTTTTGTTTTTTTTGCGGAAGGATCAAGTTTAAGCTTATCAAACAATACTTCGCCTAGTTGTTTTGGTGAGGCAAGATTAAAACGAACTCCAGCCTGTTTATAAACACTTTCTTCTGCTTTCTTTGCGTCTTTTTCAAGTTCTTTGGAGTAATCTTTTAAAAAGTCTTCATCGATCTTCACTCCTTCAAACTCCATATCCGTCAAAACTTTTACGAGCGGATTTTCTACTTCATAAAAAACCTTTTCAACTTCCTTTTCTTTTAACTGGGGCAGAAAAATATGTTTCAATTGCAAAGTGATATCGGCGTCCTCGGCAGCATATTCTTTAATTTTTTCAAGTTCAACATCCCGCATACTCCCTTGTGGTGTTCTTCCTTTCTTACCTATCAATTCTTCAATATGCACCGGCTCATAGCCAAGATATTTTGCACTCAATTGATCCATTCCTCTTTTTCCATCTGGCTCTATTACATAATGAGCCAGCATCGTATCAAATATCTTTCCCTTCAGCTCAATATCATACCATTTTAATACCAGCATATCATACTTTGTATTTTGCCCGATCCATATTTTGCTTTTATCGTTAAACAATGGTTCAAACAAAGCGAGGGTCTCTCTTGTCTTTTTTTGATCTGCCGGGCATGGGATATAATAAGCTTCACCAGGCTTTACGGAAAAGCTCAACCCTACCAGTTCTGCTTCGTTCGCATCAATACCAGTAGTTTCTGTATCAAAACATATTTCATCATGTTTTTTTAGTTCTGTCACTAATTTTTTTATAGCAGCGTTATCCAGGATTGCATCATATTTATGAGCTGTGTTTTTAATATTCCTGCTAACTGTTATTGATTCTCCTGAATCGCTTCCATTAGAAGGAACTTGTTGAACAGGTATTTCGGGAGCAGCGCTTTCAATTATATTCCCAAATAGATCAGTCTGCACTCCAACGGGTTGTTCTTTTTTAATAAATTCTTTGTTGGAAACAGTAATTGCAAACTCTTCCCCCAGTATTCTTTTGCCAAGCGTTTTAAATTCCAGTTCTGCAAAAACATCTCTTAATATGTCTTTGTTCATTTCTTTCACTCTGAAGTTTTCTTCATGAAATTCTACAGGGACATTAGTAATGATCGTTGCTAATTTTTTACTGAGTATAGCAAGGTCTTTTCCCGCAACCACCTTTTCTCCCAGCTTACCTTTGATATTGCCTGCATTCTTTAAAACATTTTCCAATGTTTCATATTCTGCAAGAAGTTTCGCAGCCGTTTTTTCCCCGACTCCGGCAATGCCAGGAATATTATCTACTGCATCACCCATCAATCCTAATACATCGATCACCTGGCTTACATTTTTGATATTCCATTTTTCACAAACTTCTTTTGGTCCCATTATTTCAACATCACCACCCTGGTAGCCAGGTTTATAAATTTTCACTTTATCATTTACCAATTGACCATAATCCTTATCAGAGGTTACCATGAATACTTCATAACCTGCTTTTGCCGCTTGCTTACTCAAGGTGCCGATCACATCATCAGCTTCATAGCCGTCAACCTCCATCACAGGAACATTAAACCCTTGTATTATTTTTTTAATATCAGGTAGCGCTGCTATCAGATCTTCTGGAGCTTCCTGCCGATTTGCTTTATAGTCTTCGAAATCTGTATGACGTTCTGTTGGGGCTTCTGTATCGAAACATACAGCGAGATGTGTTGGCTTCTGATTATTGATCAACTCAAGCAATGTATTTGTAAAGCCAAACTGCGCATTTGTATTCTTTCCTTTTGAAGTTATCCGTGGATTGCGAATGAGTGCATAGTAAGCCCTAAAAACCAAAGCGAGTGCATCGAGGAGAAAAAGTTTCTTTGACATCCTGCTAAGATAAAAAAATCATAGCGAGCCAATAAAAATGCCTTAACCGGATAATTTTCCAGTTAAGGCATCAATTTTCTTTCAGTAGTGATTACTGTTGATGATTCTTATTTGCCTCTTCATCCTCTTCCTTACGCAAATATTTTTCAGGATTCTGGACAAGCACAGTTCCTGTATAAACAGCAGCATTGGTAGCCGGAGAGCTTACAACAGCAGGAGCTACGTCACTATTCGCCCTGTCTTTGTGTATGAAATTCAGGTAAAGAGCAAAGAACAACAAGTTAAAAGCAAAAAAGTTAACGATTTTGCGGATTCGTCTTTTCATAAAAATTGGATTTAAATTCGTTTGACTAAACTATAAAACGAATAGAGAGGCTCAAAATTTTATAAAAGCTCAAAAAAAAGATTGGGCAAAAGTACACGGGGAAAACTCGTATTGCTACTAATGTTTATTGCGGTTTGTACTCATTTTTTCATTTCATCAAGTTGTTTCTGCAGGCGAAACATTTCATCTCTAAGTCTTGCAGCTTCCATAAAATCAAGGTCTCGAGCTGCTTTCTCCATTTCTTTTTTAATTTTTGAAATAGCCTTTTCTGCCTGAGGGATAGTTTTGTATTCTGCCTGATCTTCCGCGGCAATTGTTACCAGGTCTTCATCAGGTGCAATGGCATATGGATTGGCAGGATCATATCCTTTAATATCCAATACTGATGTCTGTGCAAAAACATCTTTTGTTGTTTTCTTAATTGTTCTTGGTGTGATACCGTGTTCAATATTCCATGCAATTTGTTTTTCACGACGACGGTTTGTTTCATCAATTGTCTTCTGCATGCTTTCGGTCATCTTATCAGCATAAAAAATAACAAGACCATCTACATTTCTTGCTGCACGCCCTGCGGTTTGGGTTAAACTTTTTTCATTTCTCAAAAAACCTTCTTTATCTGCATCAAGGATGGCAACTAAAGAAACTTCTGGTAGATCTAGCCCTTCACGTAAAAGATTTACACCGACCAATACATCGATCTTGCCCAGTCGCAGTTCACGAAGTATCTCTACTCTTTCAAGTGTATCTACTTCGCTGTGTATATATTTTGATTTTATGTTGATACGATGAAGATATTTATCCATTTCTTCGGCCATTCGTTTGGTAAGAGTTGTTACCAGGACACGATCTCCTTTCGTAACTCGTTTATCAATTTCATCCAGGAGATCATCAATTTGATTTACACTTGGTCTTATCTCAATTGGCGGATCAAGTAACCCTGTTGGTCTAACAACTTGCTCTACTACAACTCCTCCACATTTTTCCAATTCAAAATCATCAGGTGTTGCAGAAACAAAAATGGTTTGATTGAGCATTGATTCAAATTCATAAAAATTCAATGGACGATTATCTAACGCAGATGGCAAGCGAAAACCATAATCAACCAGGATCAATTTCCTGCTTCTGTCTCCACCATACATGCCGCTTACTTGCGGAATTGTTTGATGGCTTTCGTCGACAACGCATAGAAAATCCTTTGGGAAATAATCAAGAAGGCAGAAAGGCCTTGTTCCCGGTTTTCGCCGGTCAAAAAATCTTGAATAGTTTTCTACTCCGTTACAATAGCCAAGTTCACGGATCATTTCCACATCATAATTCACTCTTTCGCTCAACCTTTGTGCTTCGATATATTTTGCACCATTTTTAAAATAAGAAACCTGGGCATTCATCTCATCCTGTATCTCATACAAAATTTGCTGGATCATGTCTTTTGGCGCCAAATAAAGATTCGCAGGAAAGATCGCAGCATTATCCATTACACTTATTCTTTTTCCTGTTACTACATCAAAACTTTCTATCTCTTCAATTTCATCACCAAAGAATGTAATTCTATAGCCACTATCAAGATAAGGCAGGTTAATATCAACGGTGTCGCCTTTTACCCTGAATGTGCCTCTTTTAAATTCGATAGTTGTTCTTGAATAAAGAATATTGACCAGTGAATGCAAAAATCCCTGCCTTGAAATTGTTTGCTTTTTATGAATACGAATGATGCCATTGGCAAATTCATCAGGGTTTCCAATACCATAAATGCAACTTACAGATGCAACAACAATGATATCTCTGCGACCACTTAACAATTCAGATGTGGCCTGTAAGCGGAGTTTATCCAATTCATCATTTATCGAAAGATCTTTTTCAATATAGACATCGCTTACCGGTAAATAAGCTTCGGGTTGATAGTAATCATAATATGAAACAAAATATCCGACTGCATTCTCGGGAAAGAATTGTTTGAACTCGCCATATAATTGCGCAACCAATGTTTTATTATGTGTAAGAACGAGTGTCGGTCTTTGAACATTTTGTATAACATTAGCAATTGTAAAAGTTTTACCGCTGCCAGTTACTCCCAATAATGTTTGGTATTTTTCTCCATCTAAAACTCCTGTTGTCAACTGGCTGATTGCATCCGGCTGATCGCCGGCAGGAGCATAAGGCGTATGAAGTTTGAAAGGCATAATTACGGGGGAACAAATTTACTATCTTATTACTTCAGTTTTCTTTTAATATAAACTGAATAGTCTTCGATCACTGGTTCATAAGCTTCTTGCATAAGTGGTGATGTAAGGATAAAATCTGCAGTTGCTCTATCGCAGGCAACGGGGATGTTCCATGTCGCTGATATACGCAACAAAGCTTTTATATCCGGATCATGTGGCTGTGCTTCCATGGGATCCCAGAAAAAGATCAATACATCGATTTTACCTTCTGCGATCTTTGCTCCTATTTGCAGGTCACCGCCTAATGGCCCGCTTTGTAATTTTGTTATTGATTGATCAAGCTTCTCTTCAAGCAAACTTCCTGTGGTGCCTGTTGCATATAAGCGATGTTTTGCAAGAGTTGTTTTGTTAAATACAGCCCACTCGATCAAATCCCTTTTTTTATTATCATGAGCCACCAACGCAATGCGTTTACGGCGCTCCATTATTCTTGTTATCATAATGAATATTTAAATAAATATGCCCTACCACGAAAAGGCAAGGCATATTCATAAAGTTACAATCAGATTGATTGACATAAAAGATAAATTTCTCTAATAATAAAGCCCCGACATTTTCAGCCAGGGCTTTCTAACCCATATTTGTTTAATTCTAAAAGCAGATTTTATACAGCTTGCATTTCTTTTATCTTCTCCCTGATCTTGGTTTCAATTTCATTTGCCAGCTCAGGATTATCGATCAGCAGTTGTTTTACTGTATCGCGTCCCTGTCCCAGTTTGTCATTATTATAACTAAACCAGCTTCCGCTTTTTTGTACAATACCCAGTTCGACACTCATATCTATTATTTCGCCGCTTTTGGAAATACCTTCTCCGAAAACAATATCAAACTCCGCAGCACGGAAAGGAGGAGCTACTTTATTTTTTACAACTTTTACCTTTACACGATTGCCTATTGCTTCTTCGCCATCTTTTATTTGTGCCATGCGGCGAATATCCAAACGAACAGAAGCATAAAACTTTAATGCATTACCACCAGTTGTAGTTTCAGGGTTTCCAAACATTACCCCGATCTTTTCTCTTAGCTGGTTTATGAAAATGCAGATGGTATTTGTTTTAGAGATCGTTGCCGTAAGTTTTCTTAATGCTTGGCTCATTAACCTGGCATGTAAGCCCATTTTACTGTCGCCCATTTCACCTTCCAATTCACTTTTGGGAACAAGAGCTGCGACTGAATCGATCACCACAACATCCAATGCACCGGAAAGAATAAGCCGATCTGCGATTTCAAGTGCCTGCTCACCATAATCTGGCTGGGAGATTAAGAGATTGTCTACATCAACACCTAATTTTTGAGCATAAGAGCTATCAAATGCATGCTCTGCGTCAATGATAGCACACATGCCTCCTTTTTTCTGAGCTTGTGCTATCACATGCGTAGCAATAGTTGTTTTACCAGAGGATTCTGGGCCATAGATCTCTATGACTCTTCCTCGTGGTAACCCGCCTATACCAAGAGCTACATCAAGTCCGATGGAGCCCGTTGAAACTACTTCCATTTCATTTGCACTCTTTTCGTTCATCATCATTACGCTGCCTTTGCCATAATCTTTTTCGATTTTGTCAATTGTCAGCTTTAGCGCTTTTAATTTTTCGTTGTTGGTAGACATATCGGTAGTTTTTTCTTTTGTTTTTGCCATGGATCAAAGGTATGTTTTCGGTGGTGCGGGGGTTAAAAAGTTATTCAGAAAAGCGAAGCTAATCGTTTTAGCAAATTAAAACTAATTTATTTGGATGTTTTTTTTAAAAACCCCATTCTTTTGGTATCTGGTCAGGGAGAAAAGCCATTTTAAAACTGCCAAATTAATTCCGATATTTGATGTCCAAAATATTTAGCGATATGAAACAATTATTTTCTCTGCTGGTTGCCTTATCAATGATGACATTTGTAAATGCTCAAGATGCGGAATCAGCAAAACCCGGCGTTGTTTATGGAAAATATTCTGAAGCAGGAATGACTCCTGTAAGCGTTAATGAGCTTGAAAAGAAGATGACCGATAATAAGTTTGATGGCAAGATCCAGGGCAAAGTAGTCGAAGTTTGCCAGGCAATGGGTTGCTGGGCTAAATTGAAAAAAGAAGATGGCACCACAGTAATGATAAAAGTAAAAGATCATGAATTTGCGATGCCTTTGGATATTGTAGGAAAAACAGTAGTGGTTGAAGGTAAGGCTGAGTTAAAAGAAACATCAGTGGCAATGCTAAAACACTATGCTGAAGATGCTGGCAAAAGCAAAGAAGAGATCGAAAAAATAAAAGAGCCAAAGAAAGAAGTGATAATGATGATCAAAGGTGTGAAAGTAATTGAATAAAATATTCCTATTTAATATATAATCCCGCAATTTGCGGGATTATTTTATTTCTATATTTTTTCAATTAATTGCTGAATACTGATAACACTCATCCAACTCATTACAATTACAACTAACCAGCCAACAACCTGCATCCAAACAGGGTGCTTATAATCTTTCATTACAAATGATTTTGTCGCGGCTATTAGAATAACAGCTAATGCAACAGGAAGTATAATGCCATTCGCAGCTCCTGCAAAAATCAAAAGCTCTTTCGGTTTGTCAATTCCTACAAATAAAATAGTAGATGCTATAATAAATAAACTGATAATGATCTTTTCATTTTTTTCTATGGATGGAAGCAATGTTTTCCAGAAAGAAACAGAAGTAAATGATGCACCAACAACAGAAGTGATCGCAGCGATCCAAATAACGACACCAAAAAACTTATAACCCATTTCTCCTGCTGCCGATTGAAAAACTGATGCTGCCGGGTTATCTATTGCTAATTTTACTCCACCCCAAACAACTCCTAATGCAGCAAGAAATAAAACAAACCTCATTACCGATGTGATCACTATCCCGCTTATTGCACTTCTTGTTACTTCTTTCAAATTTTCTTTTCCCTTAATTCCCGCATCAAGCAAACGATGTGCACCGGCAAATGAAATATAACCGCCTACAGTGCCGCCCACCAATGTCACAATTTTCATTTTATCAATTTTCTCCGGCCAAATAGTTCTGTATAAAGCTTCACCAAGCGGCGGATGCGACGCAAATGCAACATATATTGTAAGCCCGATCATTATTATGCCAAGCCATTTTGAAAATCCGTCAATTAATTTTCCTGCTTCTTTATACCAAAAAATTCCAAGAGCGATCACACAACTTATAATAGCGCCATATTTTGGATCGATACCGGTTAAAACATTTACACCTAATCCACACCCGGCAATATTTCCAACATTAAATATCAAACCTCCGAATGCGATAAGAAATGCAAGAAAAAAACCAAGGCCCGGAAAGATCTTATTTGCAATATCCTGTGCCCTGTTTTCACTTACACTTACTATCCGCCAAATATTTATTTGTGTACCGATGTCCAAAAGAATAGAAATCAGGATAACAAAACCAAAACTAGTGAGTAGTTGTTCTGTGAATAAAGATGTTTGAGTAAGAAACCCGGGGCCGATAGCAGAAGTGGCCATCAGGAATGCGGCACCAAGTATTGCTGAGTTCTTTTTCATTATGCTATCGGCTCAAGTAATTCTGCTGATCTTCACTTGCGTCGCACACATCAACTACAAAAACCCTACTCAACTATTCACGAATTGTAAATGGTCAATAATGAATAAAAGTTATTGGTTAATTAGAAACCTTACTTGCTTTTTATTTCAACCCCTTCGTTTTTCAAAGCCGTATAAATTGCTTTTGCAAATTCAACTGCATGTTCACCATCTCCATGAATGCAAATAGTTTCTGCAATGATCGGTACTTTTTTTCCTGTCACTGAAGTTACAGTTCCTTCCTTTATCATTTGTAATACTTGCGCAATAGCCACATCAGTATTTTCAATCAATGCGCCAGGTTTGGTGCGGGAAGTCAAACTTCCATCATCTTTATATGTTCGGTCTGCAAATACTTCATTCACGGTTTTTAACCCGAGATTTTTTCCTTCTTTTACCAAATAGCTACCACTTAATCCGTATAAAAGATACTTACTATTAGTATCGATCACTGCAAGTGCGACGAATGGCGCCAGGCCTTTATCCCTTGCCGCCATATTATATAAAGCGCCATGTGGCTTTACATGATGAACAGGGACATCAGCCCCCGCAGCAATTTTTTCCAGGCAATTAATTTGTTTTACTATCATTTCATAAATTTCCCCGGGGTGAAGCAACATATCTGTTCTTCCAAAATTTTCCCTGTCAGGGTAAGAAGGATGTGCGCCAACTGCTACGCTATATTTTTTGCAAAGCTCAACAGTTTGTTTCATTGTCTTTTCATCACCGGCATGATAGCCACAGGCAATGCTGGCGGATGAAATATAAGGCATGATCAGTTCGTCATTGCCAATACCTTCTCCCAGGTCACAGTTAATGTCGATCGTTTTCATGTGTACATTATTGTTATTGTTTTATGAGGGCCGGAGAAGTTTCTAATCAATTCACCTGGGCCTTTTTTCATGGATATAATTTTCGAGTTTCAATTTACAAGCATTTTCTAATTGCATCAAGTGTTGTTGTTGTTTTAGTATTAAGCTTTCAGCGGTTTGATGATCGGTAAATTTAAACTGTATTTTATCACCGGCTTTCATTTGTGCCAGTATTGACAAATGAGTTGAAATAATATTTCCTAATCTTGGATAGCCACCTGTTGTTTGGCTATCTGCCATCAGTATGATAAGCTGTCCATCTGGTAATAGTTGAATACTTCCAAAACGTACAGCTGAAGAAACGAGCTCAGTTTTTGAACTTGCATGCAAAGGCTCACTTGCAAGCCGGTAACCCATCCTGTCTGAATTATGAGAAATAAAAAATGGGTTCTTCAAAAATTTTTCCTGTGAATTTTTATCAAGCCAGTCCCATTCTGCGCCCTGCAATACCATTAATTGCTCACTATCTTCCATTCCAAAATTATCGTTCGCTTGCCAGGGCAGTATTTTAAAATCAATTTCATCATTATTAATATTTGGTTCTTCATTCAATTCAATGATATCATCTTTTAATAATCTTCTGCCGAACCATCCACCTGCTTCTGCCTTCAGGTTTGTACTATAACTATTCAGCCATTTAGATAGTTTCATTCCTCCTTTTATAGCGAGATAACAATAACTTTTATTTTTTAATGATTGGAATTGTAAAGTTGTATTTTCATTTACGATCACAGCATGATTGATCGGTATCGGGTTTCCATTAATACTTGCAGTAAAATCAGCCCCACTTAATGAAATAATTGTTGGATGATCAAAAAAAATAGTCGCTGCAGGAAAACGCATTTCTATTACAGCTTCATCACAAGTATTGCCAACTAAAATATTTGCGACAGCCGCAGCATATTTATCAATGGCACCTGTTGGGTTTATTCCAACTTGCTGATAACCGAAACGACCCAGGTCCTGGATGCTATCAAGTATTCCAGCTTTTACTATTTTCAAACTCATCTTTAGTTATTGAATAGAATTGAATGGTATCTTCTGATCTGAATAAAGTTGGTTTTTCTTTTTCTTTATCGAAAAGTTTCAAAGGAGTTCTCCCAATAATTTGCCAGCCGCCCGGTGATCGAAGTGGATAGATGCCTGTTTGTCTTCCGGCAATACCTACGCTGCCGGCTTCTACTGGTGCAGGGAATTGTTTGCGTGGAGCAGCAATTTTCTCATTTACCATACCCATATACGCAAAGCCTGGAAGAAAACCGAGCATGTAAACACGGTAAATAGTTGATGTATGCAAATGAATTATTTCATCAATTGTAACTTGATTCACCAATGCGATAAAATCAAGATCAGTCCCATATTCTTTTTCATAACAAACAGGAATGCGAATAAGTGTTCCTTCTTCATCAACTTGAGTTCTATCTCTTGATAAATATTCTTTTACTTTTTCTGAGATCCATTCATAAGCAGTTTTTTGCCCACTGAACTTTTTGCGAATAAATAAAACGTCATAGTAGATCGTAAGAGAACTGTATGCGGGTACCGATTCGAGCACTCCGGGAATAGGATCTTTCTGTAATTGATAAAAGATAGCATGCACTAATTTATTGATCGATTCGTCAATAAAGTTTCCAAAATCGATAATAAGAGCTGTATCGCCTAAGGGAAATACTTTATATGGTGGAAGTTGCTCCATCTAATATTTGTCAAATTAGAAAATTATTAGCTATTGCCGCATGTTGTTTTTTACCTTTACAGTTCGATGTCGCAGTTTAATTGGAACGATAGCCTTAATTTATTCTCCAAACTTACTTTTCGCCGTGCTTGGAATGGTAGTAAAGTATTAAGCAGCTATTATATCAGCAAATGGTTTAAGAAACCTGTTCAATGGGGTTTGCCTGTTTCCATCTCATTTGAACCAACAACATCCTGCAACCTGCGTTGCCCCGAATGCCCGAGTGGCTTAAGAGCTTTTACAAGACCCACAGGTATGTTACAAAAGAATTTTTTCAAAGATACCATCGACCAGCTTCATCAACAGCTTTTATACCTTGTGTTTTATTTCCAGGGCGAGCCTTATCTCAATCCTGATTTTTTAGACATGGTGAGATATGCTTCGTCAAAAAAAATTTATACAGCTACATCTACCAATGCTCATTATTTAAATGATGATAATGCAAGAAGAACGATTGAAAGCGGATTAGACAGGTTAATTATCTCAATTGACGGTACTACACAAGATGTGTATGAGCAATACAGGGTAGGCGGAAAACTTGAAAAAGTATTGGAAGGAACAAGAAATATTGTGAAGTGGAAGAGGGAATTGAAAAGCAAAACACCCTTCATTGTTTTTCAATTCCTGGTAGTAAAGCCAAATGAGCACCAGATCGAAGATGTAAAGAAGCTGGGAAAAGAAATTGGTGTTGATGACGTATGGTTCAAAACCGCACAGGTATACGACTATGAAAATGATCCAAATAATTTAATTCCGACAATTGATAAATACAGCCGGTATAAAAAAACAAGTAGTAGATACGAGTTCAAAGGTAAATTGGCCAATCATTGCTGGCGGCTATGGCATGATCCTGTAATTACATGGGATGGGCTGGTTGCTCCGTGCTGTTTTGATAAAGATGCGCAGCACCAGCTGGGTGATCTGAAAGAAAGATCATTTAAAGAAATTTGGGATAATGGTGAATACAAAAAATTTCGGACCGCTATTTTAAAAGGAAGAAAGAACATAGATATATGTTCTAATTGCAGCGAAGGAACCAAAGTATGGGAAAACGCCTGACATATTGAATTTTCATTGTCACCCTGAGCGAAGTGAAGTGTGGGTAAATAAATCCCCATTTGTATTACACAGTCTGTGATTCTATTTCCAGTTTTTTACTTCCTTATACAATACAGTATAGAATGAAATGAAGCCTTCCCAGAAGTTGCGGATAGATTCAGAAATAACTTTCACGGCGGTGGATTTAAGATTTAATTGAACATAAAACTACTGAAAGCAATCATTTAATAGTTAAGAGGGGACTGCCACTTTCGTAGTATTTTTTTCCACTGCTGTGAATTTAAGTTTAACGAAAAAATATTTTGGTCGGATTTTTGACATTTTCGAAGCAAAATGCCGGACCAATGGGAATAGATAAAGATATAAAACAGGCAACGTTTCGGAACAAACAGAATAAGGCGATGGTGAACATTATGTTTACTCATGCGTGGATGGTAGATCATATAAAAAGCTTTGTAAAATCAGAGAATATAACTCCTCAGCAATATAATATACTTCGCATATTACGTGGCGCCGGTGAGCCATTGTCTACTTTACAGTTACGGGAAAGAATGCTGGATAAAATGAGCGATACCAGTCGTATAGTAGAAAGAATGGTATCAAAAGGCCTGGTGCAAAAGGCAATTTCAGAAAAAGATAAGCGTATGGTGGATGTGATCATTACACCGCAAGGTGCCGAATTGCTTGAAAACCTTGACCGGAGAAATGAAGAGTTGGATGCAGTAGTCAACCATCTTTCGGATGATGAGTTGGAAACGTTAAATAATCTTTTGGATAAGCTCCGCAATAATCATTAATGTATCTTCGCTTTGAACTGATCTAAAAGTCAAAGCAATGAAATGAGTCATAAAAATTTTCGAGCAAATTTTTAGCAAAACCGATGAAAATTTTTTTGACGAATTCCATTTGGCCAAAAAGCCATAAAAGATATTCAAATGAAAATACCGAACCGCCGTACTTTCCTATTAGTTTGCCTGTTTTTATTCACTTCAAACTTATTTTCTCAGTCTAAACCTGAGTTTCGTGGCGTTTGGATAGCCTCCGTTGATAATATCGACTGGCCGCTAAAAGGAATGACAAACCCTGATAGCCAGCGGACCGAATTTATTCGCCAATTAGAAATGCATAAAAGCAATGGCATGAATGCGGTGATAGTGCAGGTGAGACCGTCGGCAGATGCATTTTATCCTTCGCAATTGGAACCCTGGAGTCAATGGCTTACGGGAGTACAAGGGCAGCCGCCTTCACCGTATTATGACCCGCTAGAATTTATGGTAAAAGAGACTCATAAGCGTGGAATGGAGTTTCATGCATGGTGTAATCCTTACCGTGCAGATTTTAAAATTGGTGCTTCTTCTATTGCCCCCAATCATGTTACAAAGATTCATCCTGAATGGTTCCTGGAGTATGGTGATAAAAAATATTTTGATCCGGCAAATAAAGAAGTACAAAATTTTGTAGTGAAAGTGGTTGCTGATATTGTACACCGTTATGATGTGGATGCGATCCATATGGATGATTATTTCTATCCTTATAGAATTGCGGGTAAAGAATTCCCTGATGATGAATCTTATAAAAAGTCGAAAAGTAAATTGAACAAGGATGATTGGCGCAGGAGCAATGTGGACACAATTATGAAAATGCTATCGATCGCCATTAAAAAGGAAAAACCATGGGTGCAATTTGGTATTTCGCCCTTCAGTGTATGGAGGAATAAAGATAAAGATCCACGTGGAAGCGATAGCAAGGCTGGCCAAACAAATTATGATGATCTGTATGCTGATATTTTATTATGGTTAAAAGAAAAATGGGTTGATTACGTGGCGCCGCAACTTTATTTAGAGATTGGTCATGATAAAATTGACTACGCAAAAATGTTAGAGTGGTGGAGCAAGAATTCCTATGGACGTAATCTTTATATAGGTCTGGCGATTTACCGTTCCGGAAGTAATGCAGCGTGGAAAAACCCCAATGAATTGCCCAACCAGATAAAAATGTTGAGACAATACTCCAATGTGCAAGGCAGTATCTATTTCAGCAGTAAATCATTTAATAATAATCCGAATGGCTGGTGTGATAGTTTGAAGAATAATTATTATAAAATACCTGCCATGTTGCCGGTGATGGACTGGCTACCAAAAAATCCGAAACAAAATAATTCTATTTCTTCCCTTCCAGGCGATTCACGTAATCAAGGGAGCCAAGCCGGAAACGTAAAGGGACGGAAGTGATCTTTTCTAATTGAATCTCTTTTTTGCAAAAGAAACCAAGATGATCTGTATAAAAAGATGATTGAACGGGTGTATTTAGTAAAAATCGCTGATCACTTATTCTTAAAGTATCAATGTTCATTTTCTGAAAAGGAGAATCTAAGCGAAGCTGATTTTCAAAATTAAATTTTACTAAAGCTTCATAATTGATTGGAATTTTTTTGCAATCTCCCGGTTTTATAACTATATATTTTTTTCCGAACCACGCACAATCCTGATTAGTGGAACGATTTCCCATACAATCCCACACTTGTAAATATATAGTATCATTTTTAAGTATGTTTTGCGCATAATTTTTTCCCGTTAACATTAACAAGACAACAAGAATAATATTTATTCGTTGCAGCACCTTTATTTTATTTGTATGTAAATTTACGGCCTGATTTTTGATGTTTGGCCCGATTTTTTCAAAAGGGCTTATTTACTTGAGGAAACCGAATAAGCAACCATGGCTCTGAGTCAAAACCTACAACAAAAGCTTCTACAAAAATTATCTCCTCAGCAGATTCAGCTTATGAAACTGCTGCAGGTTCCTACTGCCAATCTTGAAGAAAGGATAAAAGAAGAAATGGAGGAAAATCCCGCATTAGAGCAGGAGGAAGAAAATCATGATGAGTATGAAGAAGCGAAAGATGAATTTTCAGAAAATGGTGAAGAGAATTATGAAGAGCCTGATGGCAGCGAAACCGACTACGATAATATTGATATCAGTGAATATGTAAGAGAAGGTGATGATGATATTGCCGATTATAGACTAAGAGACGATCATTATGGCGGCGATGACGAGGATAAAAAAACGATCCCTTTTAAAACGGAAACAAGTTTTTATGAAACCCTGCTTGATCAACTCGGTTTATTAAAATTGGATGAAAAAGAACAAAGAATAGCAGAACAAATTGTGGGTAGCATAGATGAAGATGGTTATTTGCGCAGGGAAACTACAGCTATTGTAGACGACCTTGCTTTCCGTCAGAATATAATGACAACAGAAGAAGAAGTTGAAAGTTTGATAAAGCGTATTCAGCATTTTGATCCTCCTGGTGTGGCTGCGAGAGATCTGCAGGAATGCTTGTTGCTTCAACTAAACAGGCTGCAGGATGAGGGAAAAAATGTTAACATAGCTATTAAAGCCATTTCCAAATATTTTGATGAGTTTACAAAAAAGCATTACGAGAAAATACAAAGAGGGCTTGATCTTAACGATGAGCAATTGAAAGAAGTAATGCAACAAATCATCCGGTTAAATCCGAAGCCGGGTGGAAATGTCGGAGAGATAAACAAAGCAGAAAGCTATGTAGTGCCTGATTTCTTTATCATGAACAACGGCGGTAAGCTTGAACTAACATTGAATTCAAGAAATGCACCGGAGTTACGCATCAGTGAAGGATACCGTGATATGCTAAAGGAATATGATCGTGGTACAAAGAAGGATAAACGACAAAAAGAAGCGGTTTTATTTATTAAACAAAAAATCGATTCGGCTAAATGGTTTATTGATGCCATCAAGCAACGTCAGCATACATTGCTTGATACAATGACAGCCATTATGAATCACCAGCATGACTTCTTTCTTACAGGTGATCAAACCACACTGCGCCCAATGATCCTTAAAGATATTGCTGAAAAGACCGGGCTTGATATTTCTACAGTAAGCCGTGTTGCAAACAGCAAGTTTGTACAAACAGAATTCGGAACCTACCGGTTGAAATTTTTCTTTAGTGAATCATTGAGCACTGAAAGCGGTGAAGAAGTATCTACGAGAGAAGTAAAGAAAATTCTAAGTGATCTTATCGAAGCAGAGAATAAAAAGAAACCGTTAAGTGACGAACACCTTACAGAAATGCTTCAGCAAAAAGGTTATAATATTGCACGCAGAACAGTAGCAAAATACCGTGAGCAACTGAATATCCCGGTGGCTCGTTTGCGAAAAGAATTATAGAATGCCTGACAGACTAATTATAACCGACGAAAATCAATTAAAGGAAGTAAGTATACCAGAAACACCAATGCAACCTGCATTCATACAGTTGCTGGCAAAAATTATTTCATACGTTTTTCACCCTTTATTTATTCCAGTTTATCTTACTTATTTCATTATTGAGATCCGTTCTTATCAATTAGCAGGTATCAATGACTGGCTTAACCTGCGGCTATTGCTGCAAGTTGTTGTAAACTGTACTTTTCTTCCTTTGGTCAGCATACTCCTGCTTCGGGCATTAAAATTTATAGACTCTATTTTTTTAAAAACACAGAAGGACCGTATTATTCCCTATATCATTTGCATGACGTTTTATTTCTGGAACTGGTATGTTTTTAAGAATAATCATTTAGTAAAAGACCTTGTAAGTATGAGCATGGCAATATTCAATGCAAGTGTTTTTGGGTTTTTGGTAAATATCTCAATGAAAGTAAGCATGCATGCAATTTCAGCTGGTGTTATGAGCACATTTGTTGCATTGCTTGCATTTACTGATAGCAATAGCTTTTCCCTCTACCTGGCAATTGCTGTGTTACTCTCGGGTATTATTTGTACTTCACGTCTTATAGTTTCTGATCATCGTCCCAACGAAATTTATTATGGATTCCTGATCGGTGTATTTTCCCAGCTTGCCGCACATTATTTTGTCTATTCATAAAAACAAAAAAGCCCAATCATAGGGTACAGATTGAGCTTTTTGTTTTCATCCATCCTTATTATACGTCCAATTAGCCGTTTAATATTTTAGATCCTGACAGGTAATTTTTACTTGGATGATAGATAAAGAGACAGCTTCCGTCTTTGATCGTATTGATTATTATTTTAGATTGTTTCATTGGTACAGCGGGACACCCAAAGCTGCGACCCATATATTTTCCCCAGCGTTTGTAATTATCACCGATATAGAGTGAACCATGCAATACTATTTTTCTTTTTTCTGCCTTATCATTAAAGCCTGGTTCAAGTCCCGATAATGTTAAAGCGAGACCATGCCCGCCCCAATAAGTTGTTTTTGTTTTGTAAAATCCAAGACTGCTTTGTCTTGACTCGGGTCTGTTAGAAAACTTTCTGGCATACTCACCGCCGGAATTTTTTCCATGGGCCACATAGGTATTTAATAAAAGTTTGTATTCATTAAGGTTGATCAGGTAAAGCCTTTTTCTTTTCGAGGATTGGCTGAAATCGCAAATAGTGATCAGGCCTTCTTTATTTAGTTTGCCTTCCTCTTCCAGTTTTTTGTAACCAGTATACGCATAGTTGAATGCTTCTTTTTTCAATCCTCTTTTTTCAAGGTGAAGACTGTCATAGATCAATTCCATTTCTGCGTCAAATGAATTTTTGCTGGTTGAATCATCGAAGAAAAAGTTCGATTGAAATTTTAGCTGGCCTGATTTACTACCTGTATTTAGCAAAGGAAGCAACATAAATGCAGCAGCAGAGAAGGAGGATAATATGGCTTTAATAAACCTGGACACGGATACGGATTTCGGATTTTTAAACGTGTTTAAACGTAAAATTATTATCCCTGTTTAGAAAATGCAAGCTCAAAAAGTAATTATTGCCAGATGTTTGTGGTAAATACTAAAGATGATTTACTGTAGATAGAAAAACTACTTATGAAATGAGCCGTAAAATTTTCGGGCTATTATACTTATAGACGAACAAAAGTTTAAAACGAATCCTACCTGGCAATAAAAAATATTCAAAATAAAAGTTCAGTTTTCCATGTGATGGTGGTGATGTACCTGGCGTTGTTTTGTAATGAACTCGTTGCTATAGATCTTTAATAATAGTAAGAATAATGAAATAAGTAAAGGACCAAATATTAATCCAATAAAACCAAATACACTAACCCCGATGATAACACCGAACACGGTAACCAGCGGATGTATATTACCGATCTTTTTTGCCAACATAAAACGAAACACATTATCTGTCGTGCCAATTACACCAAAACCGTATATCAGCATAAAGACGCCTTTGCCTGTATCGCCGCTTGCAAAGAACATAATGGCAAGCGGTATGTAAGCTAATGCCGCACCCACCACGGGAATCATAGCTGTGATACATGTAACAACAAACCAAAACCACGGTTCTTTAACGCCAATGATCAAATAACCTATCAGCGCAACTATGCCCTGCAGAAAAGCAATAACAGGAATTCCAACCGCATTACTTAATACCATATTCCTTACTTCGTGTCCCAGCATTTCTACATTCTCGTCTTTTAAAGGAATATGCTCATAAATGCTGTTTTCCATTTTCTTTCCGTTCACCAGCATAAAATAGAGAATGAAGTACATAAAGAAGATGGTCCCAAGCGTATTAAAAGTAGCGCCAAGCATTTTGGGAATACCATTCGAAATAATAGCTCCCAGTTTATTTATGTTTTCATCACTTACGATTTCAATATCAAATTTCTGCTCAATATCTGCGGCTAGTGTTTTTAATGCGCTGATCAGCTCGTTTGAATGTTGCACGGCATAAGTGACCTTTGAAGAAACCATATTAATAAGCACACCGATCGGGAATAAAATAATGATCAGTGACAGGAACATAAGTAGCGCTGCTGTCAATGCCTTTCTCCATCTTTTCTTTATCGTTAAATAAAACATCCATCTCCGCATAACAATGTATAATGTAATAGCACCAAGCAACGCAGGTAAAAAAGTATATAGCTCAAGAAATAAGAGCAATCCAAGCAAAGCAATAAGCAAAAGAAAAAAAACCTGTCTTACCCTGTTTTGATGTATTACATGATGATCCATTGTAGCAAGTTATTGATTAAAGATAAAAATAAAGGCTGCTCACAAGAACAGCCTTTATAATTTAGATCTTCACCTCTTTCCACTTGCCTAACCTGAAGTAATACCAGGCGGCCAGTGCTAACACGGATTCAGCAACAGGAATTGCTATAAAGGCACCAACAGGTCCCATATTAAAAGTTTTTGCTAATATCCATGCCAAGGGGATCTGGAAAAGCCAGAAACCAACCAGGTTGATGATCGTTGGTGTTTTTGAATCACCGGCTCCATTCAATGCCTGTATCATTACCATGCCAATTCCATAAAAAATATAACCTGCTCCGATGATCTGTAATGCAGATACACCAAAGCGATGCACTTCCGGTTCTTTTGTAAATATGCTCATGATCGGTGATGCGAGAAATAGAAATAGAAGCATCACGATACCCATAAAGATCGCATTATACTTAGTGGTCAATAACACACTTTGTGCAGCTCTTTCCGGTTGTTTAGCGCCAAGATTTTGTCCAACCAATGTTGCTGCTGCATTACTTAATCCCCACGCTGGTAAAATAAAAAACACCACATTCCTGATCGCCACCTGGTAACCAGCACTTGCATCAGTACTTCCTGTTTTAGAAACAAGCCAGGAAAGAATGATCCAGCTACCACTTTGAATAAAAAATTGTGCAGTTGCGGGCCATGCAACCTCGATCAAAGTTTTTATTACCGGGCCATCCCATTTAAAATGACGCCGTACTAAGTGAATGATCCTATTGCCCCCAAATAAATGATAGCATTGATAAATAACGCCTGTCATTCTGCCAATAACGGTAGCAATAGCAGCTCCTTTTAATCCCAGTTCAGGGAATGGCCCATAACCATAGATCAGTAGCGGGCAAAGAATGATATTGATACCACTGGCGATCCATAAACTTCGCATGGCCATTGCAGCATCACCGGCGCCACGATAAACACCATTGATCAAAAAAAGCATGATGATGACAAGACTGCTGCCAAACATGATGCGGGCAAAAGGAGTTCCTTCTTCTACTACATCGGGTGCCGCACCCATCAATTTTAATATGGATGGAGCGAAGATGACACCTGCAATACTTAATACTATTGATAGAGCAATTCCTATCAATATAGATTGTGCACCTGCATGAGCAGCTCCTTCATTATCTTTTTCGCCAATTCTTCTTGCTACTACCGCAGTTGCTGCCATAGCCACTCCAAATCCAAGCGTATAAACGATCGAGATCACTGATTCCGTCAGACCTACTGTAGCCATGGCTTGCTTTGCCCCGTGTTCCATATGACTTACAAAATACATATCTACTACTGCAAATACACTTTCCAATATCAGTTCAAGTATCATCGGCACGGCCAGTAATACAACAGCAGCACGAATACTTCCCTGTGTATAATCGTATTCGTCTCCACGGATCGATTGCCGGACCAATGCAAAAAAGTGAGATAATTTATTCTTATGTACAGTTTGATTCTGCATGATTGAAATTCTTTGAAAAATTAAAATGAAAAAATTTGATAAATAGCAACAGTAAGTTGCTTAATTGATTCCTGGATCCCGATAGCTATCGGGACGGTTCTTATAATTGGGGGCGAACCATGCAGATCTTCATATTCGAAAATTAATGAAGGGCAAAGCTAAGGGAAACAATCTACCCCGCAAGTTTCAGGGCCGATAAATATTGATGAATGTATTTATCTTTCTGTTTACGGCGGTATTGAAGGATAAAACGAGGGTGTGGCAGCGGGATTATTTCTCCAAACCATTTGTACTCATTGTTCAGGGTTGACAAATATTTAAAATTCTTCTCGCCACCGATACAAAGACATTTGTCTGTGTTGAATCCAATTTCAACCAGCTTATTTATGCAATCAATGATGAATGGAGTTACCGCTTTCTGCAATTTTTTATCATCGTAATAATTGATATTCTTGCCATGCTTAATGAATCCAAGCGGGCAAACAGCACCAATAAACCAGTTTTGATAAAATTGTTTAACACCGCCATAATCCCTGATCATTTCATAAATGAATTCAGCAGATAGTTCAGAAGATAATTTCAAATGATGATCGATACCACAGTTCTCTTTCAGTTGCTTAGGGCCTGTAAAATTCACACCGGTAATACCTGCGCCAAATCTCCCGGGGTTTATTCCAAGCATTAATCTGCGTGGATGATCATTGCTATAATATTTCTGAAAGAACTTTTCAACTAACTCAATTACCTGTTTATCTTTTTGAGGAAATAAGATCTCAATTCCTTCAGGAAGGTTTTTTGGTGGCCGGAGAGATTTATAGAACCTTGTCATTTTTTCTGATAACTCCTGCATCCTGCAAATATCTATGATCTGGTTGTTCATCCTATGTTGATATTTTTTAAGGCGGGTCAACTTATTGTATAATAACTTTAATTCCTAAACCATCTTCTATGCCACTTATTAAACTCTTATTGATCCTGTCATTTGCCAGTTTTATCCCAAACGAAAAACATAATCCTTCTCCAAAAATAAATCCGGAAAGCAGTCAGCCTGCCCAGGAGATCTTTAGTTACCTGAGATGTCACAAGCAGGGAAAAAATGATATTGCAGTTACCTGGGGGGTAACGTCGTTAGCTGGCATTACCAAGTTTGTTATTTATCACTCTGAGGACAATGATTTTTTTGATCCTGTTGATGAAATTGACGTGGTGAATGGAACATTGAAATACAGTTATAAGCATGAAGATCTGTTTGCAGGGTATCATTATTATTATATCGCTGCTGTGAGAGCCATAGGTTCTCCCATTATCTCAACTACGGATGTAGTACGCATCGTTGGGCATTGATCCTTAAGCGGGCAATACCATAACTTTGTATTGCTTGCCAATGAAGTCCTTATTTCTCACCATATTCATTTGTGTTTGCTGCTTCATCAGCAGCGGACAACTATCACTTTCCGATACGTTGAGTGATCAGCAATCAGTTATAACAACTAATGAAAGATTGTCGGGATATTATATAAATGGAAATAAACAATTTGAAGGGTATAGGCGTAAAAATGATCTGCATGGAGAATGGAAAAGCTGGTACTACAATGGGGTAAAACTTGATTCAGGGTTTTTTAAAAAAGGGATCCCCGATGGTCAATGGTCAGCATGGTATGAAAACGGGAACCCGCAATTCACAAGAACTTACTCAGCTGATAAGTGGCAGCAGTTTCAAAATGAGAAGGACCGTTATCATCCGAAAAGGCTTTCGATGTCACTGACACAACTTTATCATGAAAATAAAAAGCAGGCAAACAAATATTTGATCGCCGCCAATACTTTTTGCGCCATTAAGAATTGTAAAAGGAGCAACGAAGAACTGCAACAGGTAATAGATAATAACGCATCGCAGCAACATTATCATCCCGTTTTCCCGCAAGGCTTATTGGATGGAGCATTTGCTAATTATTTTCCTGATGGTTCTGTGAAAGATTCGGGTAATTACAAAAACGGCTTACCCGAAGGCATGTGGATCAAATGGACAGATGATAAAAAGTTCTGGTGGGAAGGACATTATCATCATGGAGCTAAGAATAAAGAATGGAAACTATATAATACAAACAACAAACTGATCAGCATTGTTTCTTTTCGTGAAGGGAAACTTCTATGGCGGAAGGATATGAAGGAAGGTGTTCAGATAGTAGAAGAAGAATTGTCAGGGTTTTAATAAAAAAACTTAGCCACTGACCTGCCTTCCGGAACTATTTTCAAATGAACGGCAGGCAAGAACAAAAAGCTTTCTCTACAATAGCTAAGTTTATCTATTTTAGATTATGCGACAACTTAAAAAACAAATAAGGGTTCTTTCGGGTCTTACGCAACATTCGAAAGTTGTAAGAGAGACATACTTAATAAGTGTTCCCAATAATAGAAAGCTGTAACAGAAAAATTCATTTACAACGATTACATCTCCCTTAAACGTTCCGCTTTTGATAAGAGCAAATTTGCATGATCAAAACGCTGTTCCATTTTTGCTACCTCCGCAAGAAGTTCGCAACACTGAGCGATGCCTTCATGATCCTTTTCACGGCGGTATGTTTCCACGGCGGTAAAGATCATGATCCGTCCAACAACAAAATTGTTTTGTTGAAATGCCGATTCACCGATCGAATGAAATTCCCTGGCGCTTTTTGGTGCTACAATTCTGTCATCTAACAGATCTGCAACGAAAGTATTGGCTTGAGAAAAGAGAAGTGGAGCCGGTTCACCAGTAGTGATCTTGTCTAAGAGTTCAGCCTGCCGGCTGGCAGTGCTAAAATCTCGTGCTAAAGAAAACCATATATGCGCCTGGTCCAAATTTTTCACGGCAGATCTGGTATCATCAAGGGTCCAGAAAGACAAAGCAAGCCGATGATATACCGATGCTATTTCAACTTCCATCATACCGTCCATGTCTTGCTCGATAAGGCTCAGCAGTTCTATCGACTTATGGTGAACACCTATGTGTGCGTATGCCATTGCTTCAATATATAAACTATTGATATCTGCACCCTGCTCCTCTTCATTGTGCAGGGAACGCGAAGCCCTGGCCACTTCAATGCATCTTTCGTAACGCTGCTCTTCCAGCATTTTTGCCGCAAGTTCCTCCAGCAATATTTTTTTATCTTCCACTGCACCGTTGAATGCGGCCAACCTGATTTGTCGGCGAAGATCTTTTTCAGCATTACCGGAAAGCTTCTCAGCTTTGACAATGAAATCCGGCTTTTTAACAGCCCGTCTTTTAATTGATGTCTTCAGCTTTTTTATTTCTGAAAGAGATGCAAGTCCCGGCACTTGTCCATTGGACGGAATAGATCCATCACGCATCGCAGGTATCAACTCATCACATGCTCTTGTCAATTCCGGATAAAATTCATCCACGAAATATAATTCCCCGATCATTGTTGATTGTACACGGGCTTTTAATCGCCGATCGGTTCCGGTTTTGTCAACAGCCTGCTGAAATGCTTCGAATGCTTGTTTAAATTTCCCGTTTCTAGCCTGGGTCAGTGCAAGCAACATATAGGACTCTACTTCAACGCGGAGCTCAGTATTGAGTTCGAAAAGTTTTTGAGCCCGTTGGATATTATCGATGGCAGTATCGTATTCAGATAATTGGATAAGCAGATTGGCTCTGTAAACCAAAGAAATAATTGCTGTATCTATATTGCCAGACAGTATGCCGGTTATATAAGCAATCATTAAAAAATTGAGAGCAAAATCAACATGTGATTGCGTACGTGAACACCAAACCCCATAGGCGTGAAAGAAAGATGCAAGACTGATCCGGTCTGCAGAAAGCTCACAATAACCAATACATTCCTGTAAAATTTCACCTGCTTTTTTTTGATCCCCTCTATTTAAATAGTACATGGCAAGGTTTGAAGTTGCACCTGCCGACAGCCTGTAAAGGTCTTCCTGCACAGCTTCATTCACCCATCTCCAGTCTGCCACTTTGTAAGTGCCTTCAAATGGATAAGGTAATATAGCATCAGCCATTTTGTTTCCTGCCATACTTAAACTTTCCATGGCCTTCTTATTTAACAGTACCCACTCGTCAAGTTCGATCTTATAATGTTTTAGTTCTTTTAATGACCAGTATTCCACTTCATCTTTGCCGGCTAATTCTGAAGTAATGGCCAGTGCACGAAGAGCAGGAGCAATACGTTCATTATTTTGTCCTTGTTCTTTTTCAATTTCTTTAACCAGGATATCCCGTAGAATTTTTGCTTCATCAGGTTTCCCGTCGGACAACAGCATTCGCACAAAAAACCCCAGTGAGCATAAAGGGCCCAGCTTTATAAGCCTGTGCATATGTGCTGACATTTTTTGTTCGACAAGAGCAGCCTGCTGGCTTTCGGGTATGTGTTGAGAAGCATTGGTCTTGTCAGCACCTAACAATTCAAAGAACTCCGGAAGTGCTGCTTCGAATAAACTGCCACGACTGCCTGCTTTTTTTACAACGTCGTTCACGAGGGCTGAAGGTTGGGAACCAGGTCGTATAAGCCAGGTAATTCCCGGGCCATCTGGTGTGAGAGATGCAAACGAAAGATAATCTGAACCGAAACTTAGATCCGCTCCGGAATATCCAATTACTAAAACATGATATTGACCAAAAAGTGTGGCGAGGCGTTTACGAATGGCGGGTTCTAAACCACGCAGCTTTTGTCCAACAGTATCCATCAATGAACTCACTTTGGTAACTGAACCGTGTATCTTATAAAGGCTGCAAACATTTTTATCTATGTTGTCCGTATTACCGGAATCTTTTAAAAAAACATTTCGAGGGATCGACAATTCATCGAATGCCCGCTCGAGGAGTGTATCAAAATTTGTAGTAACGACAGATCTTACGATCCCCTTGCCTGCCAACTCTGCAATTGACAGGTGATTGGCATTGGTAAGTTCGCTATCCAATACCTGCAACACGGGAAAATATCCTTCCCCGGTAACGATCTTAACAAAAGACTCCGAGAATAATTTGACATCGATCGTATCTATAGAAAGGTCTGCGATAGCGGCTGAGGCTGTTTTATCAATTGATCCAGCAACAAGAGCAGCGTCTTTTATTTTTTCTAAAAGTGTTTCATTGAATTTTCGCCAGTCAGGTAAGGAAGAAGGAGGAAGCATAGATATTCCGGCGCCGGCAAATACCAGTAAACGTTTTTCTTTTATTGCCTGTTGCAAATATGGTGGTAAGATTTGCATTGGATTAATGTTGTGAATATTTGTACGCCATCGATCCGATGACAAAGCAAATCAATTTCCCGCTAAAGTTGTTATGTTTATCTATTTTAGACTATGCGACAACTTAAAAAAGCAAATAAGATATTTCTTGCTCTTTCCATTATGATGATCACCATTTGCTCATTTGGTCAACAAGGCATCCATCCGCAATCATCCACTTATGAGTGGCCCACAGAGCCGGATGTAAAAGCAAAGCTTGAAAAATGGCAGGATCAAAAATTTGGTATCATTCTGCATTGGGGTTTATATGCTGTTCCCGGTATCATCGAATCATGGAACCTGTGTTCAGAAGATTGGATCGAACGGGATAGTAACATCGCTTATGAAGACTATAAGAAATGGTATTGGGGGCAGATGAAAAATTTCAATCCTGTAAATTTTGATCCCGAAAGCTGGGCGAAAGTTGCGAAAGAAGCAGGCATGCGTTATGTTGTATTTACTACAAAACATCATGATGGATTCAATATGTTCGACACCAGGCAAACCGATTTTAAAATATCAGCAGGGCCTTTCAATAACAACCCAAAAGCGAATGTGGCAAAATATGTTTTTGATGCATTTCGTAAAGAGAATTTCATGATCGGGGCTTATTTTTCAAAACCCGATTGGCATTCCGAATATTACTGGTGGCCAAAATATGCTACTGCAGACCGCAACAATAACTATGACATTCGTAAGTATCCATGGCGCTGGAATAAGTATAAGGCCTTTACTTATAACCAGCTCAGCGAACTGATGCATGATTATGGAACCATCGATATACTTTGGTTAGACGGTGGATGGGTAAGACCAAGAGAAACAGTGAACGAGGAAGTGTTATCATGGGGCGCAAGAATTCCTGAATGGAGCCAGGATATTGATATGCCAGCCATCGCAGGAATGGCGAGAAAAGCACAGCCAGGTTTACTGATCGTCGACAGAACGGTGCATGGCCGATTTGAAAACTATCAAACTCCTGAACAACGCATTCCGCAAACCCAGCTTGATCATCCCTGGGAGAGTTGTATGACGCTGGCAAATAACTGGGGCTATGTTCCCAATGACAATTATAAATCTGCTGTGAAAGTTATTCATACATTGATAGAAGTGGTAGCGAAAGGCGGAAGTCTTTTATTGGGCGTAGGACCGAAACCAGATGGAACATTTAGCGAAGAGACGATAACAAGATTAAAAGAAGTAGGAAAATGGATGAATAAGAATGGTGTTGCCATCTATGATACACGGACAACAAAAAATTACCATGATGGCAATACATGGTTTACTCAGAATTTGAAAACTGGCCTGCATTATGCATTGGTTTGTTTACCAGATGATCAGCCAATTCCTAAAGAAGTTATTTGGCAATTCAACGTTCCTAAAAAAGGAAGCAAGATCATACTTGTAGAAACTGGTGAATCTGTAAAATGGCAGCAGGAAGGAGATCGTGTAAAAATATTTCTTCCATCATCCCTGATCAATAAAAGGGAGAACACAGCTGCATTGGTATTCTCTTTTATTCCGGCAGAGCAATGACAGAAAGAAAGAAAAGCTTTTGAAAAAGAAAGCTAAATCCACGGACACATGATGACGCTAAGCTACGCAGCGATAATCCCTGTGTTTACCTTTGACTCAGTGTCTATGTGGTTTAAAAAACAAAATTGACGCAAACTATTGCGGAATCAAAACGCCTTCTTCTGCGGGTTCAGTAACACCGGGTCACCCAACCCTAATTTCTTCAATGGCTCTAATTGTGTTTTAGCATCGCCCACTACCAGCCAGATCATTTTATTTGTATCCAAATATTTATTGGAAAGTGTTTTGATCTTTTCAACTGTCATTTCTTTTACGATCTTCTCCCTGTCAAGCACATAATCGGGGTTCCAGTTATACTTCAGGATATTATCGATAAGATTCAGTTTGGCCCCGGCTGTTTCAAATGCTCTAGCATTACTTTTGGTCAAAAAGCTTTTTGTAGTAGCAAGGTCATCTGCAGAATAGTTCTTACCAAAATTCTCTACAATATCTTTTACTAATTGTGATGACTCATAGGTAACATTACTTCTTACACCACTTGATATCGTGAACGGACCGACAGCATGTGTTCCTGAAAAACCTGAACCGATACCATAAGTATATCCTTTTCCTTCACGCAGTTGCTGTGTAAGCTGCGAAGCAAATCCGCCGCCACCCAAAATATAATTCATCACCGTGGCAGGATAATAATCAGGATCAATAGCTGCCAACGCAGGATAACCAAATTGAAGAACAGATTGTTTAGCATCCGGCACATCAAAGAAATAAACTTTTGCTTTTGTATTTTCTTTTGATACTGCCCAGGCCGGGATCACTACTTTTTTTGCTTTCCATTTTACAGCAAGATCATTTAATGAAGCTAATGTCTTTGCTTTGTCAATCGATCCTACTATTTCTATTCGTGCAACAGATGGCGAAAAGTTATTAGCATAATAATTCTTCAGATCATCCATCGTGATCGAATTCACTGAAGCAGTCGTGCCTAAAATATTCTTTGAACGGATATTAGCCGCTCCATATAAAAGCTCATTGTATTGAGTTTGTGCGATGGAGTTTGGATCGCCTTCCTGTTGTTTCAATGTACTTAACACTGATTGCCTGATAAGTTCAAACTCTTTTGCATCCCATCTTGGTTCCAGTAATATTTCTTCAACGAGGTCAACAGTTTGCTGGTAATTTTTTGCAAGTGTATTTACACTAACACGAATATCTTCCGTGCCGGCAAATACATTGATGGAAGCACCTAATCGTTGTATGGCTTCTTCTAATTCCTGTGGTGTTTTATTCTTTGTTCCCTGTGTCATCATTCTTGCCATCATGTTGGCTACACCTACTTTATCAATATTATCCATTAAAAGACCGCCATCAATAACTATGTTAAACTGAACAAGTGGCACTTCTTTGTTTTCAATTCCGGCAACACGAATTCCATTTTCCAATTTTGATTGCCATACCACAGGAATGCTGAGCTTTGGTTCTTTTCCATAAGGCGGCTCTTTGCTACGGTCGAAACCTGAAGGGGTTTTGGTATAAGTTGCATTTACATTCGGATCAACCTGCTCATTGTCATTTGCAGCGATCTTTTCTTCTACGACATCTGCTTTTTTTGAATCTGCAAGAGCAAGATCCTGTTTGCCCTTCGGAATAAAACTCGTCGCTACAAAATTTTTCCCTTTGATATATTTATTATAGACACGCATTACATCACCGGGAGTGACAGCGAGAATATTATGTATGTCTTTTTCAACAAAACCCGGATCGCCGGCAAAAATATTATACTGTGCAAGGACGGCACCTTTTCCTAATACACTCGAAAGTGAATTGTAAAATTGTCTTTCCTGTCCTGCTTTGATGCGATCAAGGTCATTTACAGCAATGCCTTCTTTTTCAAATTTGGTAAAAGCTTCATTGACGGCTGTCATCACTTCATCAAGATCTTTATCTGCAAATGCACGAATGGTTAATTGCATATTACCCGCCAGTTCTGATTCACGCTGGAACATGCTGGTGCCTGAAGCCAGCTTTTTATTTTCAACGATCACCTGGTAGAGCGGTGCTTTTTTTCCCTGTGAAAGATATTGCGCCAATACAGTGAGTGGATAGGAATCGGGGTTGTATTGCTCAACTGTGGGCCATGCCATTGTCAATTGAGGCACCCTTGCGAAATTATCTTCATGATAAAGTTTGACCGTTTGCGGAACACTGCCTGTTCTCTTTGGCATATCAGTTATTTCTTCTCCGCGTTTGATCTCTGCAAAATATTTTGTTACCCATTTTTTTGCTTGTACAGGATCAAAATCCCCGGCTACTACCAGCGTCACATTATTCGGAACATACCAGCGACGGAAAAATTCTTTTACATAATCTAAACTTGCATTTTGCAGATCTTCCAATGAACCGATCACCTGCCAGTTATAAGGATGATCAGCAGGATAAAGGTTTTTATCGATCACATAAGAATTATGGCCGTAAGGCACATTGTCCACCCCCTGGCGTTTTTCATTTTTTACTACTTGCTTTTCTTTAGCCAGCACAGGTTCTGTAACAGTATTAATGAACCATCCTAATTTATCTGCTTCAGCCCAAAGCATTTTTTCCAATGCATCGTTTGGAACGGTCTGTAAATAATTTGTCCGGTCGCGATTGGTAGAGCCATTAGCCCCCGAGCCACCAATGCGTGAAGTCATTTTATCCAATCCACCCTTACCAAGATTCTCTGATTCGAGAAATAACAGGTGCTCGAATAAATGAGCAAAGCCTGTTCTTCCTTCTTTCTCGCGGGCAGAACCAACATGTGCCGTTAATGAGACAGCCACTACAGGATCGGATCTGTCAATATGAAAGATCACCTGCAACCCATTAGGCAGCGTAAATTTTTCATAAGGAATTTTAAAAGAGGTTTGCTGAGCATTTGCAAAATATGTAAACAGGAGCACTGCAAATAGTTTTATGTATTTCATCTATTATGATTTGAAATTTGAAGATAAGAAAGAGAGAACTAAGAACCGTGGCACTGAACCTAAAAAAAGGCGACGGAAACCTACACGAAGTCCTTTACCTTTTTCTTTTTTATTTCACAGAGAACATCAGTTTAAAAGAAGCCTTATGGTGGCCTTTGGCTGGGCTTTGCCAGCAAGTAAGGAGGCCTTTAACCGAATGATAAAACGGAACAAAAGGTCCATCCCGGAACAAATGACATACTTCTTCATTAATGAACAAACAGCATTAATGCGCTATATATGGCATTAACGGCTGAGTGATTTCCTTTCGCCTTTTTTGCTTTTTAATCTTGTTGTGCAATCCTGCCTGCCGGCAGGCAGGTGCAAACATCGATGTTAACGGCTTAAACAGGATGTGCCGTCAATCATCCTGCATTTTTTAATAATAAAAGAAATAATCATGGCACAACAAAAAGGGATCATACCATTACAGGGAACGATCGGCAATATCACTTTCTTTAAATCGAAGGATGGGTTTATGGCGAGAGAGAAAGGAACACTGGATGCATCACGCATAGCTACTGATCCTGCATTTCAAAGAACCCGTGAAAACGGTGCAGAATTCGGCAGGGCATGTAAGGCAGGCAAGTACCTGCGCAATGCGATACGGCAGTTACTTCAGAATGTTGCGGACAGCAGAATGATCGCAAGGCTGACCAAGGAGATGATGAAAGTGATCAAAGCAGATGAAACAAACCCGAGAGGTTTTCGGAATGTGATCGACGGAGAAGCTGAATTCTTAAAAGGATTTGATTTCAATGCGAACAGTAAACTGAGCACAACATTGTATGCACCATTCGCCGGTGCGATCAATCGTGCTACCGGTCAACTTACCATTGATCTGCCTTCATTCGTTCCTGTAAACATGGTTGCTGCGCCGAATGGCACTACTCATTTCAAGATCGTTTCTGCAGGTGCGGAGATCGATTTTGAACAAGGTGTTTATGTTGCCGATGTAAAAACGACGGCATCATTACCATGGAATGCAACAGCAACTGCTTCCATCAATCTTGCGAACAGTGTTCCTGCGGCAAGCACCAAACCATTGTTCCTTGTTCTTGGGATAGAGTTTTACCAGGAAGTGAATGGTACAATGTATTCGTTAAAGAATGGTGCGTTCAATGCGCTGTCGCTTGTTGAGGTGAGCGGGGAATAGGAGGTGATGAGTCGTGAGTTATGAGCGATGAGTCATGAGAGAAACTGGTCTTTGTGAAACGGGCCTATTATGGAAAATTCTTCTATGAAGACAAAAATACCTGAAAGGTTATGCAAGCGTTCCCTACAATAGTCGTTCAGCTTAGCCAGTTTCTTTTTCCAGTGCAACAATTTTTTTTCAACTATCAAAAAAATAAAAATGAATACGATAGTAAAAAGAATGAAAAGAAGGACACCGAAGTTCTTTCAGACGGTACGCAATGTGGGTTTAACATTGGCGGCGGTTGGAGGTACTGTACTGGCAGCGCCGGTTGCGTTACCTGCGATCGTTTTGCAAATCGGTGGCTATTTAACGCTGGCAGGAACTGTGGCTGGTGTAGTGAGCCAGACTGCGGTGACGAATGACAGGAAATAGCAGGCAAATGGTTTGCGAAATTTTATGAGTGAGCCAATCCATAGCAAAGCCACGATCATTGGCGGTACACTTGCTGTGCTGCTGGCAAATATCAATAGTGCAGATGTTTTCAAAACGATCATGTTGACGGCGATCGGTGCAGTTGTAAGTTTTGGAATGTCGGTATCGTTGAAGTTTATGGTGAAGTGGTGGAAGTCACGGAAAAAGTGATAGTAACCCCGTCGAGAGACGGGGTTTTGTTTTATTAAAACAGCTCCATCTGTCCTTCCTGTGGCGGAGGCTGCAATTGAACTCCCGGAAGTTCAAGCGGAGCCAGCTCAGGATACGCAAACTCTTTTAACGGATCAGCAGAACTCAAAAAATCTTTTGCAAGAGTATAGTATTGCAGGTCGTCCCATGGTATCTGCCATCCCGCTATTTCAGAAATTCTTTTTTCATCAAGCTCACCAAACATCCATTCATACGCAAGATCATCCGTCAGCATCGTTGGCATTCTCTTCTTGCTATTATGAACTTGAGACATTACAAGATTCGCTTCTGTCGTTACAATAGAACATGTGTCAACTGTCTCACCTGTTTCAGCATCCGACCACTGTTGCCATATTCCCGCCATCCAGAATAATTCTTTTTCTTTTACCATCACACGATAGGGATACTTGACCGCTGTTTTTAATGGTTGGCCTGTTCTTTTATTCAACGGAAATATATGCCGCCAGTCATAAAACCCTGATGAAGGAATGATACATCTTCTGTGTAATGCTGCCTGGCGATAAACTTTATTGGATGCTAATAATTCTTCTGACACGGCATTTAGAAAGTTCAAAGGCTGCACATACTTGCCCCTCGGATCGGTATATCCTCTTCTTACTTTAAATGCATCCTCTCTTGTTTCAATAAAAGGCCATTTCAATGCATCAGGAATAAAACCCCATTCCATTTTCACAATTTCAAAATCCTCTTTTCCTTCAATAGGTTTTAAAACAGTCGTCGGACCAAAATCAAATCCAACAATGACAAGTCGATTAAAGAAATCATGCTCAACGATTGTCTTTTCCAATTGCTTTAAGCGAAGAAATTCCTGGTGAGTTACTTTCTGAGCATTATAATAACACATAACTAATCGTTCGTTGACAAATATTGTTCGATCAATGCCCCAATACCTTCAGCCTCTTTTTGTCTGCCTTCGGGAATCGATGTCCATCGTGCATCACTGTCCTGAAACCTTGCCTGTGCAATGACAATCGGCTTCCGTTTGCTGCTGAAATATACATGATAAGCAACATATCCCTGAAGCGGCAACCGCTGGCACATAATGATCACGCCATGAGACTCAAAGCTAAACTTTTCATCCTTTGTAGTGATTAACTGGTTGGGCATTTCAATTAAAAATAAAATAATTTATCGCTTACTATCAGCGGGAGTTGTTGATTTAGCATTTTTTTCAGGTTCAGTTTCGCTGTTGCTGGTTATGCCCCTGTTATATCTTGTCTTTATTTCTTTAACGATCTCCAATATGATCTCGTTCTCTACCCACACCGCAGCTCCCTTCGCTCTGAAGCCAGGTGGATAATCGACAGGCACCAGTTCAAATTGAGTTGATCCCATAAGAGGATGTAACAGGTAAACAAAAAAACTACCTGTAAAATCTAATCCATCCTCTTCTCTGTAAAGAGTGGTATGCACGGATGCATATCCCTTTGCATCATGTGTATCGACCGGCAACATGAATTGCCCAATTGTATAGTCTGTTTTTAAATTGTCTTGTGTCATATTAAATAGTTTATTAAGCAAAGAGCTCTCCCTGTTTTACATTGATCGGCAAGTTCTGAAATTCAAATCGCTGGACGATTTGCCACGCCTTGTCACCCTTCTCACGTTTCAATAACAACATCGCGTCTGCAATAAACCTGCCCGCAAAATGCTTGTCTGAAAATTCTAGCCAACCTTTTTCATATTGCCACGACTGAAGCTTTCTTCCAATGGTAATATGCGGTTCCATATCAAAATAAGGTTTATGGTCATTATCCAGCTTCATTAATCGCTGGGTTTCTGTACGAATCAGCTTGATCAGATTTTGAACAGGGATCTTCGAAATAACATTGACGAATATCGTATGATTGGGAAAACTTCCATAATCTCTCATCTCAACTTTGAAAGGAGGATAACCCATTGCGATCTTGTTCAGGTGGCCAACGATTCGACTCTCCATCATTTCAAGTTGCGTAAACCTCGTAAGGCTGATATTTACTTTCGAACCTACACCTTGCTCTGTTTTATATTCCTCATTGAATTGCTTCCTGATCCCGGTGATCTTATTTTTCAGATCGCTGTTTGGATCGAGAACCAGCATATACTCGCATATCCTGTAACCCGGCATTGCTACTGCTCCTTGTTTCATACTTAGCTGTTTAGTATAAAAATACTAAAAATATTAGCTATTATCAAAATTATTTTGGAGGCAAGGAATCCATTCTTTCCCCTGTTTCTTCAACGATAATAGTGGATTTTACTAAATCGTTTATGATTGTGACTGCTACTAAGAAGCCTTAACGGAAGTTTCATTTCATGGTGCAGGATATTCAGGCTAAAAACTACTTAAGAGGCTGGATTTTTTGGTGCATTAGCATTAGCTGTGTGTTCAAAGGGAAGAATCAATAGAATACTTCTAAGATAAAGATTTTTGGGAATTTGTGTTTACATCAGTTAATGAATTGTGGCATACAAAATATTATTCTTTCTGTACTTTTTGTCGTGACACAAAAGTATCATAACAGGAGAATAGCATCAACATAGCGTACTTCTTTACTTTCTTTGTCTTGAAACAAAGAAAGTAACAAAGAAAATTCAAGGCAAAACCGATTGCTCCGCCGGTTTTGCCGGGCCAACGCACATGAAGAGTTTGGATTTTTGTAACTGCTTTTTGTTGTTGAGTTGAGAGGATGAGGAGTATGCTTCGTGTTTTATTGAAACTCATGGAGGCGCCTGACCACCATGCTATAAAAATTAAAAAAATTTTTCTTCCTCTTTCTTTCTTCGAGATTCTAATTCCATTTCAATTTCCTTTATACCGTTGTTGTATTGAGTACATTCTTCCACACTTGCACCATATCCTACCAGCTTATAATAATTAATTGTTTCCTGTGCTAACAAAGTTGTGAGCTGAGAAGTTTGAAAATCATTTAAGTCTTTCATGTTTGGTAATTATGCTAACACCATTCACACAAAGACTATGCAAAAAAGAAAGCCCCCCGGTGGAAACTGGTGGGCTTAAAACATTAAACCTTATCCTATGAAAATTCGGGGATAAGATAGTAATGTTTATTAAAAGAAGTAATTAGGATTTTTACGACTTGCCAGGAGAAACTCAATTGCGATGGGAGTTTGTTACCTGAGAAATTCTGAGACTTGTTCTTCGGGGATGCCAGTGCAGGCGCAAAATTCTTTTACTGTTACAAACATTGCTCTTGATTTTCCTAAACCAGTTTTTATTTTTTGAATAAGAGAACGAGCCGCTCTATCACCAAGGCCGGTGATGTTCTCCACATCTTTTGGATAAATGACAACACGCAAAGGAATTTTTGAGTGCGGAGCATTCATAGGGAAAGCAGTTAGTTTTGGTTTAATGGTAACTCTAAAATAGATGAGAAGACAAGAAGAGAGATTGATAAATGTCAATTAGTATTTATTGCCTCTTATGCGGCTGAGTGTTTCTACAGAAATACTGAGATATGAAGCGAGGTATTTTGAAGGTACTCTTAGTACAAGTTCAGGAAAATGTTCCAGCATGCTGGTATAACGGTCCGATGCCTGCTTCATTCTTATGAAATGCAACCGTTGTTCACTTAACAAATAAGACTTTATCGACAAAACCCTTGCAATAGTATTGAATTCAGAAAAATGTTTATAGATGAACTGCAATTCATCATAACAAATAAACCAGACGAGTGAATCTTCAATTGCCTGGATGGATTCTAAACTTTCTTTTTGCAAAAAGAAGCTTGATGCAGACACGATGATGTCACCTTCTTTTAAAAACTTTGATGACACTTCCTGATCGTCCTGTATGTAGTAGCATCTCAATAGTCCTTTTTTGACAAAATAGATATGCCTGCCGATCATTCCTGCCTGCAGGAGAAATTGCTTTTTGTCAACTGTTGCGGTTTTCAGGTTTTGCGAAAGATATTGGTGCAAGCCAGCTGATAAAGGATGGATATTGTGCAGTAATGACAATAATTCCTTCATGGGACAAAATTGATAAATGGAGTGAAGTTATTTTTGCTTATTGCTTTTGAAAACGGGAGGAATGTTTTTGATAAAGGAAGGATTGATAAATTTGGGTAAGTGCGAAACAAGTTGATCGGATGAAAAAGATCGAGGAAGCATATCGCCGGTTCTTTAATTATGACAACAAAGTGTCTTCGGGTGCGATATGGTTCCGGATCTGTGCCTGGATCGTTCTTATATTTATCCTGGGTGTGCTTATTGGAAGGTTATTGTAATTGATGCTGGCCAGGTAATCAACGGCGTAAAAAAAAGAGAGGATAGCCGAGCTTTGCAGATATTTGATTTTCATTCATCATATGAAAAAGCTATTATTCATTCTTTTATTCTTTCCGTTGTTAAGCTTTCATCGTTACGATGATTGTGGTGAATACCGATGGGATTACAAGATATTAGTCGATCCTACGGGATGGCCTTTACTGAATATTACTTCCAAGAATAAGACTGTTGGCTCATTGAATAATATAACCCGGCCTCCTGTTCTTGGCAAACAACGAACCCCTTATGAAAAATGGAAGGTAACGGTAACGGCATGGGTGGTGATGCTTGGAAGCGAAGGCGACAGAGATTATCATCTTGTATTGACAAATGCAAACAGAACAGATTCACTTATTGCCGAGATACCGGACCCAACGTGCAGCAAGCTTACTCATTTTCCAGCTTTACGAGATAAATATGGTAAGGCAAGAAAATTTGTGGATGATAATATAGAGGAACCGGGTTCATCGGTTGAAGAACTTGCTACTCCAATCAAAGTTAAAGTGACGGGATTCTTGTTTTTTGATAAGATGGCACATGGGCATGGACACTCAAGGAATGGAATAGAGATCCATCCTATTACCAAAATTGATGCAGCCAATTAGAGTGAATGAGATGTTGGTCAGGCGACCAACAACAACACGTAGTGTAAATCATGGAAGCGCCTGCCTTCGGCAGGCAAGCTGTCCCGATGGCTGGTAGTTCTTTATATGAAAAGTTTTTTTTGAAAGCCATCGGGAAGGCGCTGGAAAATTTCTTTGATGTGAGATTGAAAGACGTTGGCCAGGCGGCTACTGTCAACTTAGATCTATTCTTTATTGAGATCGTATAGCATTTGAATAAACTTTAGTTGTTTGTCAACCGGCATTTGAGTATCGTAGATCATAATGTTATACAGCAAATCATTTTGCCGCGCAAATAAATGATAGTTGTCATTGTATTTGTCTTTCGCATTCCAGATCACAAATGCTTTTTCTTTATTGTCGGCAATTTTTTTGACCTCCATTTTTTGCTCATCTTTCATATACTTTGAATCCCATTCATAATAGGCATATGCAGTTTCAAAGGCAGTCTGACTTTCTTTATAAACAGGCAACCTGGCTGCTTTAAAAACAGAGATGGCAACGAGTGTTGAATCATCGTTGGTGAAGAATACCTGGGTGTTCAACACTTGCTTCACTTTCCATTCACCGGGTAATTTGATCTCCGGTTTGTATGGTGCGTATTTCAATTTTGTTGAATCAAGCACTTTGTAAAATGTGAAACAGTTCTCTTTTGTTTCTTCTGCCTTTGTCAAACAAATCTCATTGCTGCTTTTTATAGACCCGGTGTAAGCGGTTTCCTGCAACCCTTCAAGTTTTACATCTTTTGAATCTTTGTTATCAACAGTTATAGAAATTGATGACCCTGTAAGCTGGTATTTTCCTTTTAGTGAAAATTTTTTATAGCGTCCAAACCAGGATGATACCGTTTGTGGTTCATTGGAGGTAACAGTTTGCGAGTACACCGTTCCATCTTTATAGAAACGTAAATACGTATACATTTCGAAATTGGTATTAGCGACAGTACCTGTTTTGGTGATATAAAAACCGTCGAATGAAATGTCCGATCGTGACCCGGACTGGGAAAACAAATCACCCATTGCAGAAAGAAAGATCGCTGCAATCAAAAAGAATCTTCGCATAATGATAACTATTGTGCATCAAATCTAAATTTAGTTATGAAAACAAAAAAGCCCGTCTGGTGGAAACTGGTGGGCTTTGTACATTAAACCTTACTTCTCTTTAAGAAAAAAGTTTTTTGAATGCCATCGCGAAGACGCCGGAAGATTTTATTAGATGAGCTTGAAAGATGTTGGTGGGTTGCACCGACATGAACTAAAGCTGGCAGACGGTGATCTAGTCAATAGGTTTATAAATATCAACCCCGGTTTTTTTTTCTTTAAAAGCCTTTTTCAGCTCAGTGTTAAGAGGATGTGTTTTATTTATCGTCTGAATGGCCATGTTGAAGTTTCCAAGCAGTGCATAACTGCAAGCCAATGTTTCGAGATGTTCGTTCTCATCCGGGTAAATATTTACTACCTCTCCGGCCAGTTTATTTGCCAGCATGAAATCTTCTTTTGAATTGAAGATCTTATAAAACACGATCATATAAGCGAGGCTCAACTTTGGATTAGGATGATAGTTCCATTTAGGGATCGCTAATTCGTAGTACTTCCTCGCTTCCTGGTATTTTTTCTGTTTCTTCAAATTCCGACCAATGACCCAGGAGTAATAACCCATTGTAGTGCTACTGTCCATGCCTGTTAAATACCGATAAGCAGCTTCCTGCTTTTTTGTAAAGGTTGTCGAAACTGTTGGAGTTAATCCTTTTCTAAATTCATCATCAGAATAGACCTCTGCGGAATTTACATCCCAATTGAAATATGTATTATCATCCAAACGCCATCTTACAAAATTGTGTTTTGGCACTTCGACAAATGTCAATGGCAGTCCGAGTATTTCACCAACACCCAAAAAAAGGAACGATCCCAAATCGCAATCGATCGTATAAAGGCTATCACATGTCTTGAACAGATCTTCCCTGTACTTGTTATTGTTAAAAACGTGACAGCTGTAACTTTTCTTTGATACCGGGGTCAATGCTGTTGAAAGGAATTCCGTTTTAATGCAGATAAAGAATTTGTTTTCAGCCAAAACCGAGTCGATACCTTTAAGAATATTGACCGCTTCGGCCTGAGCATTGTTGTGACCTAAAATCTTAAATCGTAATCTGTCCGCACATTTCTGAAAAAGATCATCCAACAGCCGGTACTTATTATCGAATTCACTTTGGGTACTATCACTTATGTTTGAGAATTGCTCTTCCTGCTGAAGCAATTTATGCGTTATCGTGTTGTACTTCCATTGATATCTCAGCTGGCTAATGGAAAAAAAGGGGAGACAAATAAAGCAAGTTATCATTATACGAATCATAACAGAAAGTTTACATGACGACCGACATAAATATATGAAGGATTACATGACATGCGAACCTGGTAAATTCAACAGTCATTCAGCTTTATCATTCATTTGTATTTGCGAAGTTCGCGGCGAGACTATGAAAACAAAAAAGCCCTCCCGGTGGAAACTGGTAAGCTTTAACATTAAACCTTATCCTATGAAAATTCGGGATCAAGATAACAATGAATTTAAAATACATGATTCGAACTTTTACGGTTGGCAAAAAAAACATCCAAGCATTAACGGGCCCGGGGTCTCGCAGTATGGGTTTGCAGATTTGAGAATTCATTATTGCGAAGACCCCTGGCGGACGTAAGTACCATAAAAAAGGTATTTTGCCGAGATGGCGAAGTTTCTAACTTGTATGGTCAAACCGCAGTATGTCGTTTGCCGATGATTTCAAATTCCGAGGGATAGATTTATTACCTTTTCTTAAATTTTTTTTATGAAAATAAAGGAAGTAAAAGATGAAGAAGAGCTGTATGCCTTTTTGAAGGGAGAAGAAAAGGCCGGCTGGACAGTCAGACTTAAACCTGGAAGGTACAGGCTTGGCTATGAAAGGAACTTGAAATTGCACAAGGATATGTCATTGATCGGCGAACCCGGTGATGCGGGACAAGTAATAATTGATACTTCGGCCCTGAGCGGAAAGACTTTAAAAACGGCCGAGGGATACAGAACCGGGGCTATCAGAATGGGCAACGGTTTTAATTCAGTCGAATGGGTGACCTTAGAGAATCATACGGAAAACCTGCTTCGTTCTTTAATACAAACTGATATCAATCTTACTCCGAGAGCTGAAGTAAGAGTTGCTAATTGTGTTTTAAGTGGTGCCAGTATCGGAATAAGCATAGGTAACCTCAACGGTACAGATTTCCGGGTACTGAAAGCTCATATTTATGACAATAAGATCTCCAATAACATAACAGATCAATTCAAGACAGGGATCTATATAGCGAACAGAAGCAATGCTAATGGCGTCGTTGATGTCCTTACGGAAAGAAATTCGTCATTCAGGAATGGGTTTGGGTTATGGGCCTTTAACGCAGCAAATAATGGACAGATATCTGTCATCTCAAGACATGATAAATTCTTTTTTAATGGTATTGGCGTTTCGCTGGCGGGTGGTCTTAACTCTCCCATGGATGCTGATGATAAGGATACCGCTAATTTTAATAAGACAGTATTCCAGGCAGACGGAGTTGCCATCATGCATAACGGAGGAGCTGAGATCGACGCTGAATATAGCGGTATGAAGGGAGGTGTGTTTGCTACTGCAGGTTACGTTTTTGGTTCGGCTATAAGTGACTCGGTCAATAATAATAGTCTTCAAGTTGTTTTTAAAAGATCTGTTATCGATCAGAACAGACCGTATAACGACTTGCTTGATTACAATGTGTACAGGTCATTTGAGGACCAGTCTGCGAGAGTAGGAACTGATAATTCTATCACGCTGGATATTTCAAATCCGGATAATATCATCGGGCAACATAGCGGCGATGGAAGAGGATCGGTTGATCCGCGGATATTAGATCATAGTCGTTCCACTGCATTACCAGCGTGAACACGGATGTTGGTCAGGCGACCAACATCAACACGGCAGGCTTAGCCAAAGCAACCTACAACTTCGAAATAAAGTTTCGCTCTGCACAAAAATATAAAGATCCGTCACTATAGTTTTGGCTTCTGTAGTTGGTATCGCTGTTGCATTATCTTTTTTCCCATTCCCCCGTGTCGTAACCAGTCACAAATTTTCGGTCAAACATGAGAATGCAAATTGTCAAAATAATTGCGGCAATAATTCCAGCCCAACCTGCCACCCAGCTGTAGAGTTCATTCCAGTTAGCGATGTAAAGAACATAAAGAGCACCGGTGGCGTTCACCATCCCGTGCAACATACAAGCGCCTACAATTGACCTTGTTTTTATGCGAGCATAGGCAAATAGGGGTGCGACTGATATCGTGAATAGTGTCATCATAATAATACCGATGTATGGATGACCAGGATAATTATGCCCCATCAGAATAACAGGCAAGTGCCAGGTACCCCATATAAATCCGATGAAAGCATTTGCTTTTAAGAAACCAAGATTTTTTGTTTCCTTCAGCATCAATCCACGCCAGCCGAACTCTTCACCAAACATAAAAGGTAAAGAAATAGTTGAACCTCCTATCATTCCCTGGAATAACATTGCCACGAAAAGCAGTTTTGGCGGAATGTCCGGAATTTGTACATCGTCCATATTAATTTTTGAGCTGGCAAAATCTTTAAGGCGATCATTAAAGGCTTGTTGTGCAAAATCTATTTGCCCGAACGCCGGTATCAAATGAGTGTTTCCCAGCAGTACAATAATTGTAAACGTCAAAAGTGTAAGTGCAAGAAAAATGAGCGGCGTAAATAAAATCCATTTCCAAGCTTTCCCGTCAAATGTCCAACCATATTGTTTGAACCCTTCTTTGTAAATAAATTTCTGGATGATAAAGGTTGCTAATGCAGGTCCCGGCATAAAAAGTAGGGCGAGCAGAATGGTGCCGAGCATACTGCTTATTTCAATATGAGAAAGTTTCATGATCAACGCTGCTATCCAACTGAAACTGAAGGAAAGCAAAATATACAGGTTGATTTTTTTCCAGTTCATTCTTGCCGTTTTGATTTCCTGCGGTGTCAATTTAATTGTTGCACTGTCCGAATAGCACGAACGCTATCTCATAAATGTACGCAACGGCTGGTACAGTTAAATCTGAGAATCAATTGAACTTTGTAAAAGCAGGATTGGATGTTGAGAAAGATGTTCTGGTCAGACGACCAACATCAACCGGGAATTTTCCGATGCGAAGACACCGTGTGGACTTAAGATGAACCCGCAGTGAATTGAGCAGATGAAAATAATTTATTGACAGGTGCGTGGAGACACGCACCGATGCATTCATTTTTTTTGCGGACACGAACCAGAGTTGAGCAGCCGAATAATTTTGCGGTCTTCCGGCCTAAGAAAAATTATATGCGTCTTGACGTGAAGATTCCCAAATCGACTGAGGTTGATGAAATGATAGAGAAGAACGATTTAGAGGAGATGGATTATGACAGTCGGTGGGGTGCTTATCGTTTACGGCTGAATAAGGGAGATATAAAAAAACACCATGACCTTTTAAAAGATTTATTAAAAAGAGCAGAATCAAATTACTGATTCAAACCTAGTTTGAAACAAAAATCGCTGGCGTTGCCAGACATCATTGGCGAGAACGCCAACGGCCACATAGAGTGCTTAGACTTATTTGATTTGAAGTTGAGAGATGTTGGTTGGGCGAGCAGCATCAATATGGATAGACATAGTCCGGGGTCTCGCATAAATTTTAATACTGAATTGCAATATTATCATTGCGAAGACCCCGGGCGGACGGAAATGAATACTGGAATGAGAATAATAAAGTACTTCAGGGAACATTATCTATCGGCTATGGCTTTGGCTGGAAATACAAATTAGGCAACAATCCTTATAAGGCTCACTATTTTTCTACGATCTTGTATGCAGCAGGCATTAGTGGGCAAAAACATTTTTCTATTGCGGGAAAATATGCTGCAACCGGCAAAGACTCAATAAGCGCAAAAACAGATGAATTTGCAGTAACCTACTTATCATTCGGGGTGGCCTATGAATACGACAGATTTAATATTGGGATATTTTTTGGGAAAGATAAAATGTTTGGAAATTTAAAGAACTGGGTTTATCAAAACAAATGGTGGTGGGGATTGGGAATAGGTTATGAATTGTTTAAATAGTTCGTTGGCCAAGCGAGCAACATCAACATTGGAAATTTATTTGATCTGTGTTTGAATGGTGTTGGTGGCCAGACCAACACCATGTATTCTTCTTTGATCCAGTCAACAGCAACACTTAATTACTATTCTCACTATTTTTTGTTTTTCTCCTTCGGTGAAAACAGCAACAAGTAACCGGTCTTTACAGGCACGCAATACAATCTGTTCAATCGACTTTTCGCAACTCCTGAAAGATTGTTTTTGTTTGCAGGTTGAGAGTGTGAAGCCTTCAAAGTCGCCAAAGCAATTATAGACCACTTCGCAAATCTTACCGGTGAATTCCTGGCGATTGTCTTTTGCAGGAGTTGTACCCGTTAGCGATGGTTGAATCGCATCAGCATTTCCTCCAAGCCCATCAATGCGTCCCGAGATGTATGAAATATATCTTTTGAGCACGGGATACCACCTGTTGGTTGGAGACATAGCCTGCAATCTCCATTTCATTATCGCCAATGTGTTTTCCTCCGGCCAGAGAATTGTTTCTTTTGTTGCCACCGGTATCTTCACCTGGAATGTGCCAGTAACATATCGCCAGTTAGGTATTTTATTTTGTTTGAAGGCAGCAACTTTCGTTGGGCCTGCAATAACATTTTCTTTCTCTGGTCTCCGCGTTGTTATTCGGCGAACAATGATGTTGAATTCTTCTCCGGCAACAACACCGACCGGCAGATCAATTGTAAATAATCCAGCAAAATTTTGCCCGCCCCCGGGCGGAATTGGTATATAAGTAACACCTTTTGAAACCTGGCACTGAATAGTATTTGCATCCGCGGCCGACAATAAATGCGTGGAGTATAATTTGGAAGCAAGCTGAAGAACCTGTGCGGCATTCACCTGTGGCCAATAAATATTAGCGGTACTTCCCTGCGGTGTGTTTCCCCATTCGATCATCAATTCGTCGGGATAATCCAGGAAGGTGCCTGGCTCTTCAATGAGTGCCGGACTTGGCCTTGTGTCAAATGTTTGAGGTATGCGATGTGTTGCGGGCCCACCGGGGTTATCTGAAAATGTAATTTGCAAATTGCGCTGTGCAAGCTTGTCTGAATTTTCAGGACTCATTGTAATTCCATTGGAATTAATGATCGGCGCATCGTTGTATGCAATTTCAGCGACCATGCAGTGGTGAGTGCCGTTGAGCAATTGCTGGATCTGTTGTCCATTGATCACATTGCCGGAATCATAGAGATTCAGAAAGCATCCAAAGTAAGCCCAGACCGAGTCACCACTATTGATCTGGATGGTTCGATTATTTGCTCCCCCTGGTAAATAATCTGTATTGCCGGAAAGGTTGCCACTTGCAAAGAAAGGAATGGTATGATTGGCTGTTCCCATGAGTGGCGAAGTCGGATGATTTTGCGCATCCACATTGCTCCGATAGGTAGAGTTAGGATGGAAATCTGTATCGGCTGTTTCTGTACTCCATAGCCTAAAAAATACTTTGACATCATTCGCTGCGCCAGCTGGTCCTACTGTTCCTCTCAATCTAACTTTTGCTATTGCAAAATTGTAATTATTGAAGATCTGAAAGAACCCGCCAATACTCAGTGGAGTGACCGATGAATCACCAGTAAGTGCATTCGATTGCCCGGGCAACACAGAGTTGAAGGGATCGGCTCCAGCAGGGTTACTAAAATTGTTATTGAGGTGAGTAAGCAACTGCTGAATATAATCGAAAGCTCCCTGAACGCTGTCATTCGAAAAAGTTGGTCCACCTGAAACAGGTGTGCTGTCCAAACCGGGAACTGCAGTAAACAGGCGGAGATCCTGGCTCAACCAATACTGGTTATTTTGCGAGGGATCAACGTCTGTGAAATAAGGATCAGCTCCTGATACAAGTTGAAAAAGTGTTGCGGCTGAAAGATTGTTTCCTCCCACGGTTATAGCACCATTCAAGATCTCAGGAACCGGATTTGATCCGGCTGCAGGAAAAGAATTCAGTGTAGCAGCGGTGAAATGGATGTCATAAGGAAAAATAATTCTTTGCGGAGTAAGCGTATCTCCGGGCAATTCATATTCGGTGCTACCACGATTGAGCGATATACCAGGGAGATTTTGAAATGCACCCGACAAAGCTGGTGTAAGCGGCGTTGGCTGACCGATGGAAAGTTCATTGATCGTGAATCCCTCCAATATCAGCCAAAAGGCATCGGGGAACAGTCCGCCGCTATCAGCGATGGTGTCCGAAACTTCATCTCTACCAAATGTGCTTTTGTCAGTAACAAAATAAAAGCTTTGACCGACGGCTCTATAATAAAGATATACTGCACCTCCGGGTGAAGCATCGCTGACAATGACGCAATGTTGTCCATTATCAGTTACCTGATCGTTTGCTGTCCAGTTTATTGTTGCCTGTGCACCACCCACCCGTATTTCAATATTCGTAAAGGCAGTAAGTGCCGTATCGGGATAATCGGAGAATGCAGTGAGGTCATAACATTCTAATGTTTCATTTGCCCATGTTAATTCGGCAATATCATTTACCTGCAAATCAGCAGTTGGAAAGCCATTAAATGAAGACAAGTAACTGAAATCTGTTCCTGATTGATTGGTGAGTGTCATGATGCCGCGCAAATTGTCACCCGGATTTACCTGGATCAAGCTTGCATACATGGCAGTACCATCAGATCCTACGTACCAGTTTGTGATCGACCAGTAACTACCTCCGCCAGCGGCTGAAGGCCCCCATTGTAAAACAGGTTGCAGAATGTAAGGTCCGCCAGAAGTTTGTTGTATACCATTGAACAGAAAAATTGTTTGCCCATTGTCCGTTGCAGGAGCAGGCGGTACTATCCAATCCGTACTGAAAAAATCAATGGGCTGAGCACCCGTATTTGTCCAGCTGGAATAGATTATCCAACCATTGGTCGGCGCCGGAACTACTCCTCCACCGGGGCCGGGAACCGGACCGTTGTTTGGTCCGGGAACAGGGCCTCCACCTTTGCCGGGTCCAGCTCCTTTTCCGGAACCGGGATCGTTCTTATCATCTTTTGATTTGGCTTTGTCAAAATGCTCAAAATTTCCTTTTGCGAGATTGCCAAAATCATGGATGACTTTGCCTGACGCTGATTCAATTATTTTAAGCTTTCCTCCTTTACCACTTACGTGATGACCGGGGGGAACAAACTGAACCTTGTCTTTCGGTCTCCATCCTGTAGGAGTAAGAATCATTTCAGGATCCTGAGGCGATCTTCCCTTTGTTTGAACTTTTCCCATGATAAATTATTTTAATAAAATTTAAAGATCATTCGAGGTGTTATTAAACAGCCGGTCAATCTTGTAATACAATACGTGAAATGCATGATGCATTTACAATGCTGACGAATTTCAATTTGAGCTGCGGATGAGTTTTTTTTATGCTACTTTTTCGGAGAGTTAACGAAAAATACAAAATGAGTTAGAAAGTAAAATCAACAATGAATTTACATCATTCACAAGCCTGTTTCCAATACCACAATGTTGGTACTGTGAATTTTTTATTTAAAACCTGTCTATATTTTTTGTGTTAGCCATCAATAAGGTCGGGAAGGCGTGGGAAAATTTATTTGATTTGTGTTTGAATGATGTTGGCGGGCGACAAACATCAACGTGGCAGTTCAAAGTCGAGAAATTCAATTTTACCGGTATCTAAATAGCTTCTCTCCGTTGCTGAAATCAATGCCTCTACAAACCTGATCGGTATTACCGTTCCATATCCTAAATCGTCATAATCACCGTCTCCTTCTGATAAATTTACCGACACTCCCACAACCGAACCATTTTTAGCAATCACCGGACCACCGCTATTGCCGCCTTTTATTTTTGCTGTTATTAAAAACAATTTCTCTTTCATCCACACATCTTCAGCATGTGCAACAATTTGTCCAACCGACGTTGTGTACCGAGAAGATACAATTGCATTTTCTGCTGCCAGAAAGTTATGATAGCCGGGTATTTTAGGGAAGCCCAGTGTCATTACTTCATCAAGTACATCTGCTGCCTGACTAAACATTATGCAGTCGGTGATTGGTTGGTTGAAGCGAATGTATAGCAGATCGAGAAGCGGGTTAGGGCTGATCTCAAATGCCGCATTTGCCAATAATTCTTTCGTTATACCTTTTATCGCAATATGGGTGGCCCCTTCAATGCAATGCTTTGCTGTTACTATTCCATTATTATATACAAACCCGGTTCCAAGAGATTTGTCGCCTTTATCACCAGTAAATTCTATGGGTACTACATATTTTTTGTAATCCTCATATATGTATTTAAATCCATAGACCAAGTAGTTCAGTTTTTTCTTATAGTAAAATTGTAAAACAGATTCCTGCCTGATCGTTGGATCTTTAAGTACGCAGAAGTAGCTATTATCCATGTTGTCGATGCCATCCCTTTTAATCACTGATAACTTCTTATTTTGGCTTAAGATCTCGCACATATTTGCGACGACGCGGGGTTGCGGAAAATCTTTGGTTGAATACTTCTTTTGATAGTGTTCGCAAAATTGGAAAACTGTTTTATGAATTAGTCTATTGTCCTTTTTTTCAACCCCGGAGAAAAACATCATAATCTCAAAAGGCATTTCGGGGTATAAGTCTGCGTATCCGATAATTTCGTTCATTGTCCGGGGGTTAATGACAGGGTGATCCATAAATATACATAAACAGCGGCCATGCCTGACGTTAGCGGCGACGCCAACGAGTACATAGTTTCATAATATGCAAATGCCGGGAAGGAAAGATAATTGTTGTAACTTGACCTGGATTAATAGCCGTCATTAAAGACAACTTAGGGTAAGGGCTCGCCGATCAATTATCATCAGCCAACAACTACAGAGCCCATGAGCCATCTTAATTTTAGCTTCCAGGAGATCAATTCAGAAAATTCAATAGCTGAATTAGCCAGCGTATTTAATACTACTTCTCTGAATGGATCGATCCAAATCCCTTCATCAAGCGGTGCCGGCACGATAAAAAAGATTGAGTTAGACCGAGGGATTACGATGAGGTTATGGAATTTCAATCTCAATCAATCAATTTCATTTCATAAGCTTCCAGACAGTAATGCAGAGGAAGGCAAGATCTTTAATATCAGCTATCTTTTTACTCCTGGTAGTGTTGAAATACGACGCAAGGGTTTTCAAAAGACAATGCATCTTCCCAGCAGCATTAATACTATATTTTTTTCTGGTGATTCTGAAATAGATTTTGAATTTAATACAGGGAGCTCTCTTCACGCTGTTGCCTTATCGGTAACTTATTCATGGCTACGGCAAGCTTTTTCAGATGATGATGCGAAAATCAAATCATTTATAGAAGAATTGAATAACAGGCAATATCCAACAATGCTGCTGGAATCATCATCACCGGAGGAGTATAGAGTTGTTTCAGACATCTACGGCACCGGTACGTTAGATCTAAAGTCACTGCTACATCTTAAAGCCGAGGTGCTTTTATTAGTGGCTGAGTTCTTCAAAAAAATTTCTTCGGGATCTGCCACAGCAATACCGGAAAACAATATTGTCTATTATGAAAGGATCATCAAGGCTGAAAAAATCCTTAAAGAGAATTTAAATGGTATTTTTCCCGGAATAGATGGGGTTGCAAAGAAAGTAAGCTTAAGTGAATCAACGTTAAAGCGTTATTTTAAGAAGGTTTTTCATAAAAGTTTGCATGAATATTATCTTGAATTGAAAATGGAACATGCTAAACGATTGATGCTTGAGAAGAATGTAACCGTAAATGAAGTGGCTTCAATACTTAGCTACAAAAAGGTGAGCAGTTTTATTGAGACTTTTAAAAAGCATCATGGATATTCGCCGGGGCAGCTTAAGCGTAAGTCTTAAAGAATCAAATATTCAAAATCAAAACCTAAATCTGCCGAACACTAAGAACAGGTATATAGATACCCGAGGACGTCAACGATGCATAGAGGTTGTATTCAATTCGGTTGTTGGTACGCTTGACACAAGGCTTCACTGCATACCAACAACGGCGTAAAAGCCGGGGTATGGCTTCTGCTTTATTTTTGGAGGTTTCAATTTGAAATGTTGGCAGGCGATCAACACCAACTGGGAAATCAAGATATATTTCTTATGTCACATTTATATGTTTGTTTACAAAAGCCCCCCAATTTCTCCAGGAAAAATGACTGCTTGGGTGTTTGATAAAAATAAGATTACACTGATAATTGTCATCGCTGTTGAGAGTCGCTATTCTTGGATATGTGCTGCCGATTGCATCGAGCCATTCTATTCCTGTTGATTTGTATCGATTTTTTTCACAAGCCATTTTAAAATATGCAGTATAGTTTGATGCTTCAACACCGCAGAACAGACAACATCGTGGTCTTACTATTTCAATGACTTTGAAAAATACGTTCCATGCTTTGAGAAAATCAGACTGATCGGGTCGTTCTTTTCTGCCTGATAAGATACGCTGAACTATGTTGTAGTAGGCGACGGATCTCCAGAATGAAAACAATTGTTTTTCGGTAAGATCTGTTTGAAACAATGCCCTTTCTGTATTGCGCAGAATTTTCATTGACGAAGATGAGTTTTCAAACGTATGTGCATGGATAAACCACCTTGTGAAATCCGGGTCTTCCAGTTGCATCAATGAATCATGAGAACCCCAATCATAATGACTTTCACCTACAAGTAAAAGTTTGTTCTTGCTTCCATCTTTATAGTTCTTTCCAATCCATGGGAGCCATTTAAGATCGTCAACGGTAGCAAACTGGTCATCATAACATGTGTCTATATCCTCCAACATGATAATTAAGATATCAATTACAATGTATCATTTTATTGCGCTGTTGCATTGTTAACATCCCATCCCAGTGTCTTTGTTCCTTTGACAAGATCAACTTTTAGTTGAAAGTCTTTACTGCTACCGGGAGGAAAAAATTCATTGATGGTTTTGAAATCAGAGCCTATGTAGCTATCATTCTTATCATAAAATTTTATTTCAATCGTTGCGTCACGGTAATTTGTACGGGTGGATGAATTTCTAATAAATCCATTTATCGTGGCTTTTGCGCCAAACAGCCCAACACTATATTTACCGCCTGCATCAAGATCTCTTGTGGCTGATTCGAAGGTTACTCCCGAAGGATACTGGCTTTGATAATAATTATATATCATCAATACCGCAATAATAATTGCGAGTACCAGTCCAATTTTAAACGCAATGCCTTTTTTCTTCTTAACCTGTATTTGAACGGGGACAGATGATTGATATGTTCTAAATGGAGGCGGTGTAGCCGTTGATAGCAGCTCTTTCAACTCTGTAAATTCCTTTGCTGCTGTCCAAGTGGTAATTCCATCATACCATACCGGAGTACCGGGTTTAATGTTTTGTTCTTTAAGTTGTTCGAAAGTAAAGGGACCGAGCTGCTGCTGTCCGTTGTGGATGTAGTATGTTTTCATGTGTTCAGGGTTGGTGCTTGTAAATGGGACGACAAAATAGAAATTAAGTTTTTGAAATCAAAGTTTCAAGTGAACAACTGGATGTATACCGGTAAAAGGTCAGCAATACCTGGCTGCCTATCAAAATGGCTAGGGGTTTTCCTATTTCAACGGCGAGATATTTTTTTCATCTTGTGCGACTGAACCCTTGACCATGCCACCACTCTATCTTATTGCCGCCAGTCTTCTATTTTTTTTCAGCGGCGTTTCTATAAAGCAAACCGAAGCCGACAGAGTTTATCTTAAGTGTTATGGATATAATCCATGCAGTGCATGCACCAGTTGTAATTATTGCGCACATTGTAATGCAGGCGGAACGTGTGGTGTTTGCAAACCAGGCAAATCAACAACAGTCAAAAAAGATACTGCAAGTGCCAGGCCTTTGTATACTCCTAAACAGAGTTATTCTTCACAATGCAGAGCAACGACGAAGAAAGGAACGAGGTGCAGTCGTTCTGCAAAATCAAATGGATATTGCTGGCAGCACGGTGGGTGATATAAATTACCCGTTGCGGTTCTAAAATGGAAGCACTGTCAACTTGAAAATCGTTCCTATTTAGCTGAGAAAATCGTATGAAAGAGAAATTAAGAAATGCACTTGGGATCATTATCGGCTTCGCTTTTTGGATCGGAGTATTTGGTTGCGTCTACTATTTCAACAGCTCAAAGCATGATGATTCGAGAGGTGACAGCAGAGAATATGCTGTTGATGACGATGAAAGTAATGATGAAGATGCAAGTCAATGCAGGTTTGATAATGGCACGCATTTGGCAACTGTGGATTATTATAACCCGTCCACAGGTCATAGTGCAACTTATTCCTTAGAAGTGGAAGTAGAGGATTGCGAAGTTACTATTATATATTTTCCAAGTGGTGGATGGCTGGATGATAGCCATATCAGCCCTGCTGAGATAGATGACAGTGGTGACGCAGAGCTTGAAGATGAAAAGGGGAGAACATTTTCAGTACATATAGACGATTAGAAGATTATCCGACCAACAAGGTTCACTAGCGAAACAGCACTGATGTCACAATTATACTTCCTTTAAAAATAGTTTTATAAGTCTCCTGTGACAAGCATTGTATTCACGACCTGAGTTACAGAAGCATGGTGAATTTACTGTAGAGTTGTACCTGCACATATTATCAATGACCCGAGAAATAAAATCCAGTTCTAGCCATTTGATGTTTTGCTCATCTGTGAAAATTACTCGACCGAAGGCATCTACTTCGTGTGCTTTATCCTCCAGTCTGAATTTTGCATGGTCTATTTCAATCATGTCATCTATTAAAGGGTTGCCAGTAGTATTGAAGCGAAAGTTGTTTGTTCTACTCCCGTTGAATTTTTTTTGTTTGTCGGTGACGAAGAGAATTTTTTTGGCGGATGGATCAACGCCTGGAGTTATGTCAACTAGATCGCCCTCCGGTGTTTTCCAAACCGCATGGAACTCTGCTTCGATCATAAATGAATATTCAGCGAACTGCCATCCAAGAACCATTTCCCCCTTTGTGCTTTCAACTTTTTTTAAAACGTTCAAGAAACAATTACCATGAACAGCATCTTTGTCTGGCGTTATGTCAACATATATAGGTTTCTCTTTGAGGCCCAACGCAGCAATTGCACGAAGAATGTTTTCATTATTTTGATCGGGAAGAAAATTAATGTCATCAAATTTGAGCGGAGTCATTTGAAAATTTTTATTCGAATAAATGCGATATCTTAAAATTAAAACGTTGCCAACTGCTTCGCAGGCAGCTGTTGATTTCTCACTATCATCCTTCGTGCTGCCAACAGTAACCATTCTTCGCTTTCCTTTTACATTGTGTTCCTTTTTTAGTAATGGCCTGACAACGATTCATCTGTGGAATTGTGCTGGAGGAAAGTGAGGTGTGATCACTCTTATTATTTGATACAACTGAATTGGTATTCAAATCACTGATCAATGAATCTATCTTTTGTTCGAGATGAATGATACGCTGGTTCAATAGTTGGGTTTCATTATTGTTTTTGTCATTATGAGAACAAGAAACGAATAAAAGAAGTCCGCAAATCATGAAAATCTTTGTCATAGCAGGTTCGTTTTACGGTGATAAAATTCACTTCAGTCGGCCAAGGAATCCTTAAGTACAGTTTCCGGTTTGAGCAGATGATTTTCAAACATATAACGGGAAAGTGGTTTTAAAGTACGGGTAACCTCTACCGGATGATTGCCACCTGTAGTATAATATTCTATTCGTCCATCAATTTTGAGATAGTGGACTTTCTGAATCGACCTTTCTGTAATTGTGTCTACATTAAGGATCCTTTTAAAATTCTTCATCTTTTCGGCATCCATTGGAAATTTGAGGAACCCTTTTTGTTCTTTATTACAAGGTATTGCTTCATAATGATCCCCTGCCCAATACATGCAACCGGTGTTTGTATTTTTTTGTTGCAATAAAATAAATATTGCTGCAAAGCAAATTGTTACTGTCAACAAAATAGTAATTGTCTTCTTTGATTTTCCGTTCCCGTTATTTTCTATTGAATCAGCATGTAAAGGAACGGCAACTTCTATCTTGGCGGTCGTTGATTTTTGTTCCGGATTTGGATCAGGTTGGTTTTCTGCTACACGGTCTCCCGACTTTCCAATAATGAAAAGCTCTTCTTCATTCAAAATAACATCCTTTCCAAATGCATAAGGCCTATGTCTAAAATCGATCAACCATGCAAGTAATTCGATGTTTCTGTCATCAGTTTTTTCGGTATTACCTTTTATATAGTTGTCAAGTGGCCTGAATCTATCAGTATCAAACTCCTGAATATTTTGTAAGAATTGCCTTCCGTGTTGTCCTGGCCCAAAAAAGGCCCGGAGTACTTGCTCATCTTTTTTTTCATACCGTTCCTGGTAAACATTGGCACATTCCCGCCTAACATTTGCTGGCGTCGATTGAATTAACAATGGCGAGATCTCGTTATTCGTTCGCTTCTTATTATAAGCTACTGTTACCAATTTGATATAATCTGCATATTCTAATCGCATACGATTTTGTTGCTAACCAAATTATACAATAACCGGAATTTCCGGAATCAACCGAGAAAAATTATTACGAGACCAGAATGACCAATTACGGTTAACCGGAATTACCGGAATTATTGGAATTGCCGGAATCGTTTGCCGACCAAGCATTTAACTGATCATATGTTTGTGTTGTGATCATTTGGCAAGGTGTACAACAGCCAAGTGATCTGCTGAGAGCGGAGATCGCGGCAAGGTAAGTAAGCATGGGAAGTTGCGAACCAAACTGCGATCAACGCCCTTCCTTCCCAACGTAAGAAGCGCTTCTTACAAAACCACACCCACCAGGTTAGCAACCTGCAAGGGCAATTTTTCCTAACAATTTAAATCAACAAACAATGATCAACTGGATCATCCTGTTTTGGATATGGTTATATCCAAACCCCAATCATACGCCAGATAATCATGGCAACTCTAACCCGACACAGGTCAGCAGCTCGTCGGAAAGTGACGATACGGGTGGTGAAACGGGTAATCTCCCGCCTAAGCCCCCGACGCCACCGCCTCCACCACCACCCGGAGGTTGATGTATGTTTGGAAGGCAGAGTGATCTCTGCCTTCCTTTTTTTATATTTAAATCAAATTGTTCTTATTGAGAAGACTCGCCTACCTGATACTTATTTCTATTTCTTTTCATGGATGCGGCAATCAACCACGAAAAGCTTCAGCAGGATATTCTTTTTTTCAATGGGGCGAATACTTGTATTATTATAAAAAAACAGATTCTGCCTTCCTGATGTTTAGTCGTGCCGTTAACAGCTCAACTGACAGCATCGAAAAAGGTAAAGCTTATAGTTACATGGGTGCGATGCAACAAGAAGCGGGTGATCTGTATGGCGCACAAGAAAGCCTTACTGCCGCCCTCAAAACATTAGATATAAATAATGAGGAACATCGCGGCCTGATTGCCGCTCTTTATAACACACTCGGAAATACAAGTCTTGATCTGAAAAGATACAATGAGGCTTTAGGTTTTTATAATGCTGCACTGGCTCTTGCAAAAGAAAAAAACGATATCCTTGAAATGCTGAATGGTAAGGCAACAACATTCCAAAAGATGGCAAACTATAATGATGCAATTGCTATATATGATTCAATACTCCTTTTACAACCTGCGGACAAATCACTAACCGCCCGGGTTATATCAAACAGGGCCAGAACAAAATGGCTTAAGGATCCGAGTTATCCTGCTTTAGAAGAATTCAGATCGGCATTAAAAATCCGTGCAGACAGTCAATATAATCGTGGACTAAATGCCAGTTATGCTCACCTCTCTGATTACTATTCCGTCACACGACCTGATTCCTCTTTGTTCTATGCGCAGAAGATGCATGAAAAGGCGAAAGAAATAGAAAGTCCTGATGATATACTGGAAGCTGTTGACAAACTGATCCGATTAAATACTTCTCCCGTTTTAAAAGAACATTGGTACGAAGAGTTTAAAAAGCTCGGCGATAGCATTCAAGCGGCAAGAGATACAACCAAAAGCCAGTTTGCATTAATAAGGTATGATGTTCAGAAAAGCAAGGCTGATAATTTGTTACTTCAACAACATATCACCCGACAACGAGTATTAATTCTTGGGGTGGCTATATTGGCCGTTATCGTGATCGTAGCATTGTCATTATGGTATGGAAGGCGCAGGCGACGACTCAAGCTTGAATCTGAAAATGCGATTCGAGAATCACAACTTAAAACATCCCAAAAAGTGCACGATGTGGTCGCCAATGGCCTTTACATTATCATGAATGAACTGGAGCACCTTGACACAGTCGACAAAGAACCATTGCTGAATAAAATTGAAGGGCTTTATGAGAAGTCAAGAAATATTTCCTATGAAGACCTGCCTGGTAAAAGTGCCGACCAGGATAAACAGATCCACCAATTATTGATCTCATTCGCTAACGAACATACCAAAGTGATCGTAATCGGTAATCAGCAAACGTTCTGGAACAAGGTCACTGCATCTCAAAAACACGAGCTGCACCTGGTGCTCAACGAGATCATGATCAACATGCAAAAACATAGTGACGCCAAAAATGTAGTCCTACATTTCAAACAGGAAAATAAAACCGGCTTTATCAATTACAAAGATGACGGCAAGGGATTGAGCCCTGATCTGAAGTTTGGCAATGGCCTGAATAATACGGTTAGCCGTATCAGATCGATAAACGGGGAGATTAATTTTGAAAAAAGCGGCGGACAAGGTGTATCAATTGCGATCAGCTTTCCGCTGGAACTTCTTTAAGCATGCTTGACAAAATTATTATAGCCGAAGACCAGGAAAGCGCCAATCTTTCTGTTCAAAAGACCGTAGAGGAATTACGGATCGATCAGGTAGATCATGTATTTTATTGTGACGATGCGCTGAGTAAAATACAAATAGCGAAACAAAAAGGTCAGCCTTATGACCTGCTGATCACCGATCTTTATTTTGAAGCCGATGGAACTTTCCAAAAAATTGCAGGTGGATTTGATTTGATCAAATCAGTTCGTGCAGTTCAGCCTGCCATCATGATCCTTGTTTTTTCTACAGAGAATCGTCCTGCTACGATCGACATGTTGTTTACGAATTATGAGATCGATGGGTATGTTCGTAAAGCGAGGCATGACGCCAAAGAATTGAAATTGGCGCTTGACGCATTATCGGAGGGTCGCAGATATTATCCGCAGGCATTGGCTCAACTTGTAAAACAATCAAACGCCTACGAGTTCACAGAATTCGATATTAATATTATTCGCTTACTCTCGCAGGGCTACCAACAAAATGAAATACCTGATTTTCTTAAACAACATAGCATCAAACCTTCCAGCTTAAGCACTATTGAAAAACGCCTGAACCAGATCCGGGAAGAATTTGGGTTCTCAAAGAATGAACAATTGGTTTTGTTTTGTAAGGAAACAGGAATATTATAATAGCAGGATCATGCACCGAGAATTCTTCTCAACTTTTCCTTCACGAGTTTAACATCTGTTACGGTTTGCCGTAAGAAAAATATCAAAGTGCTGGTTAGTTTTGAATGAAACTGTTGTGATTATTCAAAAACCTTTGACAATGGCTTTCAATAAAAATGACATGTATTATGCAGATTATATTTGGACAACCAAGTATTCTGATGATGATCCAAGGGTAACTGGCGAGCCCGATAAAACACTTCTTGCAAGGAAAGAAGGTTGGGAAATGTTATACTTTGTTAACAAGCTTGCTGAAAAATGGAATTGGGCGAAGCCAATTTCTGTGAACAGCTATCAAAAAATAGAGCGATCAATTAGAGAACATGTTCCAGGTGATGTAAGAAGCCAAGAAAATATTAGAAACTGGATTGAACAACATTATAAGAGTTTTTGGGATAAGGTATGATAATTAAAAAAGCACCAACAAAAACCTCTTTAATTTTTGTCTGACTGCATTTTTATGTAGTTAGTAAGTTAATTAGCATGATTATAGAAAAAAATAACCCTGCCATAGCCACAAGTGTTATCATGCAGCCTTTAGAAGTTTTATTATAAACCGTGTTATAAGCGGCCTTTTTGGGATCTGTTAGCCACCCAAATCCTCTTGGCGCTTTAAACCCTAGGGAATGTCTTACAACTCTTTTAAGAGATGTTCTTGCCGCAATTCTTTTTTTTAGCGAAGGCTTTCTAAATCCGAATTTCATTTTAAGTATGGGAGTATTTTAAATGGAACACAAACATGCAATTTATTCCATGTACTTAATTTGTAGTTACTGTTTCCCGTAAGTTTTCTGGTTTTTCGATTAATACTTTTGATCATACTAAATTATTTGATTATGAAAAAGTATTACGTAAATGACAGGGCTCAGGCCAATGGAGATCATGAAGTTCATCATGAAGATTGCATATATCTGCCTCAGAATAAAACATACCTAGGCACTTTCTCTAACTGCGCTGACGCTGTTAAGGCGGCTAAAAAACATTACCCCCAGGTTAATGGCTGTAAAACATGTTCGAAGGAATGTCACACGCAATAATTTAAGCCACCAGCTTCCACCATGCATTGATGCGACTGTTATGAATATTTATGAACTGCCTGAAAAATTAAAACTTACTTACATGCGCCATTTGTCTGAAGTCATTATCCTGCCAATACTATTATTGATCGGTTGTGCATCAGAAACGAAAGTTATCAGATTCCCCAAACGTCCTGATGATATTTATGCGAATTCAAATTTGAAAGAATTCTTTAAGGTAAATAAGCAACCAAATGTTGTATTAAGAGTTCCTAACACTGCAGACAAAGCGACCAGTAACACAAATCTTAACCAGGACAACAATGTGCTTTATAATGCGATCGAAAAGGAATTACTTAAGCAAGGATATAGCGTAAGAGACAGAGGCCTGTTCAACGAGATCATCAACAAATCTGGTTCTACCGATTACTCAAAGATCAAGGATCTGACCAATACCGATCTGATCATCGAGGTTATCAATATCGATCCCAAAGTTATGTACTCGACCAATAAAGTTTCGGTTTCCAAAAAAAGGAAAACTACGGAGCAAGTGGGCAATATAGATTATAAAAGATATGGTGCTTCGGTGGAGTTCAGGATCATCATGGTTCGTAACAATGAGATCGCCGGGACTTACAAATATCATTATCAACCTTGCCCAGATGGGTGTGAACTGGCCAGTTTCAAATTCTCAGGCAAAAAAGGAAATAAGCAAGTTGAAGTAAGAGAAACGGTATCAGTCAATACACTCGAAGAATTTATAACATTATGTACGAGAGATTTAATAAAATCTTTTAGGTCATAAAGGCGAATTAAAACTGGGAAGTTTGAATTTGGCAATTAAATCAATATATTTATATTATGTGCTCTGTAAAAGTATAGCTCTCAAAAATTATATCCCGTTTATAACCTAGTAGCATCCTTACCTATTGACAGTTTTTTCCCTTGTTATTTTTAAAAGTTTGTTTTGAGAAGATCGTTTACAATTCAAGTTTTTTACCTTGGCTGGTACAAACTGCAAGGCGCTATCTTGCAATTATATCTTTTTGTCTTTCGAAAAAATCCTTCAATAGAGTATTTCAGATGTGACCCATTCATTGGAGTCAATGACCTAACACGTACCATTAGCTGGAAAGTAAAAAATGCATGGAAGACAGAAATAGAAGAGATCGGAAGAGTGAAAGTCAACGACTCAGTTTTATTTAACAATAGAAAATTTAAAACACAGCTGAAGCTAATTGCTTTTGGCAGGCGTGGAAGTACAGCTATTCAATTATTGGAATTGAATTTACAAAGAACCGTTTTGAGCCCAGTTCCTGAAGTGACAATTGATGAACTTCAAATGCCATTGCCACAGCAATTGCAAAACCAGATTGTTGACCTTAATAATCAGTTGACAGAAGTGTTTTATATTTTCCAAAAGCAGGAAGATGTGGAAAGAACATTGATCCAAGTGAGTGTTAATTCTGAAGAACTGAACTTGCCATACGATGATCTGTCAAAAGAAATGATGATGCTAGACAGCCACCAGCATCAATATATTTCAGAACGATATCATAGTACCCTAAAGCATTATTTACACAACCAAAAACTAACATTATGGACACCCGAACCGCACTTAATTACCCTTTCAGGCGCCCCGAAGAATTCTCCTGGATAACAAAATTTCTTTGGTGGTGTTGCGGCGCAGATAAAAATATTTTAGCGAGATGCACTTTCGCTGACCATGTAAAGTATGCCTGCCTGGGAGGTATTGTTTTCGCTACAGGATTGCTGGCGGCAATTGCAGGTGGGTTTGCCTATTATATTATCTTTTCACCGAAAGGGAATGCGACCGATAAAGATCCGTTCAGCCTAACAATCCTGATCACTGCAATGGTTTTTGGAATTATTTGGGGGAATATAATATTTAACCTTGACCGATATATTGTTGCAAGCACAGGAAAGGGTGATGGTACAGAACGAATCACTAAAACAGAGTTTTTAAATGCATTGCCACGGCTTTTTATGGGCTCTATTATTGCGCTTACAATTTCAAAACCTCTCGAAATAAGAATCTTTAAGTCAGAGATAGATGCAGAGCTTGAGAAAAAACAAAATATATTCAGATCATCACAGGATTCATTAACCAATACTAAATACGACAAAGAGATCGATCTTATCCAAGCTGAGATAGATACCCTGACAAAGGAAGAAAGGGAAATTCAAAGAAGGATCGATGGAGCCAATGAAGGACTAGCTAATGAAATGAGTAAGCAAGGCGGATATGGTCCAGAAGCAAGAAAATATGAGCAAACAAGAGATGCAGAACAATTGCGAAAGGACAACGTTCATGCACTAAATAAAACAAAGTATGATGAACTTGAAAAAAGAAAGAAGGAAAAAATAACTGCAAGAGACAATGAACTAAAATCAAACGATAACCAAAAAGAGGCGTTGGATGGATTAATGGAGCGAATCAAGATCTCTCATGAATTGTCGCCGACAATTTCCTGGCTTATTACTCTTTTATTTCTCGCAATAGAACTGACACCTATATTTTTCAAACTTATGGTTATAAAGGGGCCGTATGATTACCTTGAAGAAAATACTAAAGAATTGATCGTTGCTACAGAAGGAATACATAAAATTCATACAGTACGCACTGACAAGGCCGGAAAGGAATTCGAGGCCGAAACTGCTGTCTATTATACTCCAGAGAAATTAATTCTTGAAAAGGGTCAATTGCTGAAGGCGCAGATAGAGATCTCGGAAAAATTGGCTGATCGTTGGAAGAATGAAAAGCTTGTTGAGCTGGAAAAGGAAATTGCGGAGGCGAGGAGAAAGCTAAATGGCGAAAACGAAAACGAGTCTAAAACCAGCTGATATCAAAACAACGCCTCATGAATTTCTTCCTCAATACTATTGGAGTCGATGTGTTTATTTTGAGAAGTACAAAAACCGAAAAACGTACTGCATTTGTATGGGCAGGAATAACGGTCTGCATTCTCTTTTGCTTTTCGCTGATTAGTTCCTACTACGTCATGACCTACCTGGTGAGGGATTTCTTTCTCGATGTTTTTATTGCAATCGTGTTTTCAATCGTTCTATTCAATTTTTATCGGTTTACAATCAGCAGTATTGTATGGAGGTCAAAACTGATCGAAAAGCCGACAGATGTGGAACCCCCGGCATTGTCAAGCACTATCATAAAACTGTTGAGCTGCGGTTTTTTTATTATCATCATTAGCAAGCCGATCGAGCTTTGGATCTTTCATGCCGGTATCGAGGCGAATTTCAATAATGCACATGTGGAAAGCAAACAACTTTATAAATATTTTTCAGTTCTTCATGATCGTTATCCCATTACATGGGGCATCACTGTCTTATTTCTTGCAACATTTCTCTGGCCGATCTGTTTCCGATGCTTATCAAAAAAATATGGAAATATGGAATATGAATCTAAACATTATGAAACGCTTATCAACATGGTGAGATACAATTTCCAATTATTCGAGGACAGCTATAATGACATTTTCAGAAATCAGCATAAGCTACATTGCGCTTTCAGTTTTGAAGAAAGATATTATGATATTGAACAAAAGGATGCGAAGAATAAATCGATCGTGTTTTCTGCGTACAGAACCCAATTTGCCAATCCGCCTTTCAATTCATTACTAAAAGAGAAAGTTGTCAATACTAAAGGCAAGTCGATCAAGCAGGGAACCAGCAAAGAGTTTTTTGATCTCATCGATAAATTGTCTATTGAATCAAAATGAAGTTTATCACCGGCATATTCAGAGGTAAGTACAAGGGTCAAGAGGTTGATCCTTTGCGACTAAAAACTCTAAATGCACTTCATTTCCTACACATCGACCCCGGAGGCACTGTCACTAATACAGAATGGACAACCGACTACCGCGGTCAACAATTTACCAAGCAATTATTAAACGTAAATCATATTCCCTCTGCGGATATTCATTTTAATAATACTGTCCATACGAGTGAGAAGCCGTTCCGTGATCATTTACATTCCTGCATCCTGGAAGATCCGGTTGTATCAAATATTATCCATAAAGATGGTTATACCTACGGAGATATAGAAGGAAAAGTTTACGGCGCTATCGGTAACCCGGTGGCACAAACCGCAGTGACTGTAAAAGAAAAAGATTGGAAACCGATATTCATGTCCGAGAAAACTGCATTGCCAATCACGGTTGCTGCCCCCCAACCAGATTTTATTCCTGAAAAACCTTCAACCTGGCGATGGGGCTCGATTTTAAGCAGGCTGTTTTGGACCATTCTTTTTGGTTGGGGTTTTTGGTGGCTAATCAATCATCGGGGTTGTGACAGGATAAGTCAAACTGATTTTGATAATGCGAGGACCGATAGCATACAGATGAAGGATGACAATGATAGTTTACAGTTTGGTTCAAAAAATATCGCATTCAGTGTATACGATTGGTATTTGGAAGATGATGATACTGTATCGCTCTATATGAATGGTAATGCTATCAGGGAAAATATTCCTTTATCAAAACAAGCAGTGTCCTGGGTTGAGCCGACCATCAATCCTGGCCGAAACACTCTATTAATAAAATCTGTGAATGATGGAAAGGCAGGGGCTGCTTCGCCTACAATTGAAATTAACGACGGAAGAAATGTGAAAGCATTTCAGATCAAAGTCTTTCGAGGAAAGCCTAAAAAAATTTACCTGGACATAAATCAATGAAGTCGGGCAATACATATTATCTGGAGGCAGCAATAAGAGCAAATTATTCTGGTTTCAACCGGTCTGACAAGAGTACCGCGAGGCAATCCCAGTTTCAACTTAAGGATCTTCTAAATACTGAGATCTCAAATATAAAACGCACTAATAGTTACGATCCAAGATATTTAATGGTTGGCGATAATTATTTATTCTTTCCTGATCTATATGGCGTACTGCTGAGACGAGAAAATTCCTATTACAGAGTCAATCTTTCCAATGCTTATATTACTGACATCAGGATCTCCGAGCATGGAAAAGACGGGATCTATTCTTTTGGTAAGCTCGAAGGAACAATAAGAGCAACAATCGAAAAACCGATAGAGGAAACGACGTTGCCTAAAATTTTAAGTTATACCGAAAGTGCTGAGCAGAAGCAATTCATAGTAACTAATAACACGTCAGGTGATCTTACGCCCGTAGACGTGGATACCGCTAAACCGTTAAGGGTAACAACCGATGGTCAAAAAAATAAGTATGTAAATGGTGGCTCCATATTCGGTTGCCTGACGCTATTAGTCTTAGTTATTATACTATTGGGTTCCTACTGGAAATCCATTGGAATTTTTTTGTTAGTACTAGGAGGGATTTTCCTGCTTGGCTGGCTGGCTGGCGCAATCAGGCAATGGATCGGATATATTGTGACGTGTTTGTTACTTGTTGGTTTCCTGAGCTGGCTATTTTCTGCTACAAGTAAATCACGAAACAGACAGAATGAAATTAAGAAAGATGATGTCACCGAAACAACCACCATTAAAAAAGATACAACACATCGCAACACCGGTGATTCAATTCTAATTGTGCATCATCGCAATTGGAATGACTATAATGGATCTGTCTATGAAACTGACCTAATCATACGACAAAACGATTATTTGAATTCAAAGCGATTTCATTTTGCATTACAAGACAACTACGCCGGCAGTGAACAAGAATTTTGGGAGAACGTATACAATAACCTAAGCAAGCAGGACAGGAACGGCTTAGAATTCATCTATGAAAAGTTTGACAGTATTGCAAGGGCTAAACGTCTTAGCCAGGTGGAATTTGCAAACCTGGTCGTAAGCTGTATACAAGATATTCCTTATGTTCTCATTTCTAATCTGGATTGCGAACGGTATAAGATGGAGAACCCCCAGGACGCATCGGTCATCAATCAAACGGGTTGTTTCGGTCCTTCAAAGTTTGGCGTACAATCACCCAATGAATTCATGTATAATCTCAAAGGGGATTGTGATACCCGCACTTTGTTTTGTTTTACTGTGTTGTCTCGTTTTAATTATGATGTTGCCATTCTTAACAGTGACCAGTATAGACATTCCATTCTTGGAATTAACATGCCAGTTTCAGGAACATTTAAAACGTATCGTGGCAATCGATATTACTTGTGGGAAACAACTGCAAAAGGATGCATTCCGGGTTTTTTAGCGGCTGACTATCGCAATTTAAATTATTGGGATTTTATATTACTATCAAAATAAAAAGATCATGAACACAAAACTCTTCTATCTCGCACTCATCGAATGGATATTAAGTTTAGTGCTTGGGGTACTGGTGTTGTATCTGACCTACTTCATCTTTCGATCCTGGTTTAAAAAACGATACCCGACGGAGAATGACAATCTTGCTTTCAAAATACTTGTGGCCGCCATCTTATTCAGTACCGGTTATTGTATCAGTGCGGCCATTCAGCCGATCGGCAGTACATTCCGATTATTGGAAGCACAGGGTCTTTCAGGCGGACTGTATATTGTTGAATGTATCAAGTATGTTCTTATTTATGTCATCGCGGGGCTGGTAATATGTATGCTATCAATTTTCATCACTCTTATCTTTTATAATAGTATCACACGATCGGAGGATGAACTTCAAGAGATCGCAAACGGCAAGCTGAGTTATGCAGTTTTAATGGGAGCCATTGTCATTACCGTGTCGTTGTTCACAAGAGATGCCTACATAAATATGATCGAATCGATAATACCGTATCCTGATGTGCCGGTACTACCGAGATAGAAAGGCATAGACAACATTATTTATAAAAGCTGCTAAATATTTTAATTATGTCTGACACCACTATTGTAATTCTTTGCAGTATCATTGGACTGAGTATATGGAGCTGGATCCTTTATGAAATGGTTTATGCGTCAACCTATGGCCGCAAGATCTGGACAGAAGAACGCAAGCAAACAAAAATTCTTTTGGAGATGGCAAAGAAGTCGGGTGTGCATGAAAGCACCTTGACTGAAATTACCGATGAAAAGCAGTATAAGTTCAGGGGCTGGTAAGAGTAATTGTTGTTGACGAGGAATCCAACAACTTCTTATTGCCGGAATTGTTCAAATAATTAAAACTACTCAATATGGACTATTCAACCACCCTTATTGTTTTCATAATTGTGGGTTCAATTGTTAACTGGATCATCCTTTATCTAGTTATTCAAAGTGCGACCAAAACGAAGGATAATTTTTCGTATTTAAAATCTCAATATGAGTTATTAAAACAGCTTGCATTAAGAAATGGAGTGGACCAGGAAATTGTTGAAGAAATTGATATCACAAAAAACAGAATGCTTTCGGATATGATCGATATACAAAAGTGGCAATCATTTAAGAAAAGGGTGGAATCGGAAACTGTCTATTTCAAAAACAGTTTGGAGAATGCATATATAAGATCGGAACCCGGTAATGGATTCTGGATTAAGTTTCCCGATAAGCCAGAATATAAGGCTAAGGATGGAAGTACTATTGTTTCAGCAGGAATACTGGAGAGTAAAGAGATCAAGAAAAAGAAATATGAAACCGGATAATAGTAAGAAGCTTGACCATATCAATGGTGGTTAAATTCGTTAGCGAGGACGCCAACGACCGCTAGCAGCATATAGCTGACGGAGCTGTCAAACGCATAATTAATCTCTGATATTTTGTTTATCTCCTTATTTACGCATAACTTTCAAATCATACTTTTTCTTCACCCCTGTTGATAAACGACATTTTAGCTCTGATTGGGATTTTTTGTAATCGAAAAATGTCATAGATTTCGAAATGAAGTTTATGGCAGTTATAACTGCTTATGAGTAATCAGGCTGAAAGTAAAAACGAATCGCAGAATTGGTTTAAAAAAATCATCCGTAACCCCTGGCTACTCTTGGTAATGGAGGTAGCGACATTTGTAGTTCTTGTCTTTAAGCTTTTGCCTGAATCATGGATAAAAACAGGATGGCCATTACTTTTATTGATTACTATTGCCCTGATCGGATTACTCATTAGCAATTTCCGGCTGACACGAATAATACTGCATGAAAAAGAGCAAAGGGGAGTCAAGATTGAAGAATTAAAAAACCAACATGATGCCTTAGTTAGAGTTTTGGAAAAAAAAGCAAAGTATGCGGAGATAATTCCAATGCTAAACAATGCATTTCAGGAGATCCATCATGCAGTAAGACAGGATCACGAAGACAAGACGAAGTATCATGAAGCTTTTATGACTTGCTGTGAAAGTTTGGAAAAAACATTTTCTTATGTTACAGGGGTGCCCTGCCACGTATGTATTAAAATGACTGTTTTTCCTAAAAACCAATTACAGAGCTTTTCCAAATTTGAAAAAAGCCTGGATAATATTACAATAAGGACTTATTGTAGAAGTTCGTCGTCACTTTCATCAAGAATTCAAATCGACCAGGAAAATTATTCTCACCCCATAAAAGAGAATTCAGACTTTGAGTACATCTATAAAAATAAGGATGACTGTTTCTTCAGCAACGATTTAACAGAATTACCGGTTTATAAGAACAGCAGTTTTAAACTTAAGCATAAAACTTGCGAACCTTTTAAAGTGACAACATCTCAACAACAAAAAATTGAAGATTGGAAATTAGGCTACAGGGCAACGATTGTGGCACCCATCCTTCCATTACGAAAAGAATCTAAGAATGAACATATCGTTCTTGGCCTATTATGCGTTGATAGCAAAGTGCCGGGTGTGTTTGACAAAGAATTGGATACGCATATCCTGATTGGATGTGCAGATGGCATCTACAATTCATTCAAGAAGCTTTTTACAATAAATGAACCTTCTACTAAAAACAAAAATCCTCAAGATGGAAAACAAAACTCCCAATCAAACGCATAACGGACATCCTAACAATGACGGCTTAACTTTTGAACCGGTTCATAACGAAGAAAACGTTGTCAGGGCTGTATCTTTTAATGAGGGAAGGAAGCAAGAAGTTTATATGTGGGTTATTCCGGAAGAGCAGTTCGAGGCATTAATCCCACCTACAGAAAGAAATGGATCGAGTGCATATACAGTAGCCCAGTGACAGAGCTTCAAGGAATTTAAATTCACAATGCCTTGTCGGGCATGAAATCTTTTGGCGAACATTTGAACAGTTTTGCAAGTTCGTTCAAGTGTTGAGTATTGTATTTAGCTCTAAAGTTTGGACTTTCGACTTGCCCAATGAATCCGTTTGATACATTTAAGTGAATAGCAATATCATCTTGTTCGATCTTCTTTGCCTGGCGCATCTCTTTCACTCTGGTGATGATGAACCAATCAATTTTACTTTTTTGATTTTTGTTTGCCATCCTTGTCTGCAAGGAATGGAAAGCTTGTAAGAATCTTCCTTAGACAGGACTTAGGAAAATGTTTTATCTTTAGCAGACTAATTATTTCTTTTGCTTGCTTTCTTCAACCAATCATATCGACTTTGATTCCTTCTTCAACAGCTATTACAAAGCCGTTTATTTATTTGCGTGCAAGTATGTAAAGGATGAAGCGGTGGCAGAGGATATAATAGAGAGTGCATTTATAAAAGTGTGGGAGAAGAGGGAAAAGTTTGAGGTTGAGGTTAAGGCTAAGTCGTATTTGTATAAGACGGTTTATCATGGATGCCTGAAGGCAGTTAAGAGTTTAGAGTTGAGAGTTAAGAGTGAGAGAGGGTTGGCGGTGGTTAGTGATAAGTTTGAGAAAGATTGTTTGGAGAATATGATAAGAGCGGAGACGCTGAGACATGTGTATGCTGCAATGGAGGAGTTGCCTTCGGAATGCAAAAAGGTTTTTGTGAAATTGTTTGTTGAGGGGAAGAGTGTTGCCGATGCGGCGGCGGAATTAAATGTTGCGGTTTCTACAGTTAAGAATCAGAAGGCGAGAGGGATAAAATTATTAAGAATGAAACTTACTTCGCTGTTTATGGTTTTTAGTTTATGGTTTGTAACAGGTAGTTTATGACCCACCCCTTGAGTTAATTTTCTAATTGTAAATTTCTTTACCCCCTCCAGGGAGGGGATGGTGCAGCGAGAGGATTGAAGATACTGCGGATGCGGCTGACGAGTTTATGGTTTATGGTTGGTAGTTTGTGGTTTGTAGTTGGTGACCCACCCCTTCTCACTATTCATTTTTGTTGAGGAGTATTCTGCCCCTCCAGGGAGGGGATGGAGTAGCAAAAGTTTATAATTTTTTGTTTGTAGTTTTTAGTTTGTGGTTTGTAGTTAAGTGTGGGCAGTGAATGTTTTTTCATAGATAGTTTTGTGCACCTGGCTATGAGGTAAAAAAGAGGTTTACTATTTTCGTAGGATGCGTTGCAAGTCTTCGAAGAAGGTTCGCTTTTATGGTTTTGCCAGTCCGGGCATTCTTTTCTTTTTACTATTGATGTCTATGGAATCGTACCCACAAGCCAGGGAAGCTAAGTATTCCTTCTCTGAGCATATTGGTTTTATTGAAAATAAGGGTCAGTTACATGATCAGTTCCAAAAAAAGAATTCTGAAGTAAGATATTTATTGCATGCTAATGGAATGAATGTGCAGCTTAAGTCAAACAGCTTTAGTTACGACACTTATAAAATTCTGCATTCGTCTCCTATTACATCGCGCCACGATCTTACTAATGACCGCGTGAAGAAAACTGATTCAACAATATATAATTTTCACCGGGTAGATATCCGGTTTATAGGAGCAAATCCATCGCCGGAAATCATTGCAGAAGATCAATCAAAAAACTATTTTGTTTATTATTCGCCAGGTAATAGGGAAGGAAATAAAGTGTATCATTTCAGAAGAGTTCTTTACCGGGAGATTTACCCGGGCATTGATGTGGTTTTTGATACAAGAAACGTCCAGGGTCAAAAAGGCTTTGAATACTATTTTATCATAAAACCGGGTGCAGATGTTAACAGCATTAAGATTCAATACAACGGCGCTAAAACGAGTCTTCAAGACAATAAGGTTATCATACATACAGCGGGGGGTGAAATTGAAGAAAGTATTCCAGCAAGTTTTTTGACCAATACGAGTAATCCTGATCTCAGCCAATTACCGGAGGAGTCTTTAATAAAAGTGGTTTACAAAGAACATAGCAAAGGGATCTATCAATTCGTTGTTCCAGCTTATGATAAAACAAAGACGCTGATCATTGACCCGACACCCGATCTTGTTTGGGGTACTTATTACGGGGGCAACTTAAATGATTGGGCCTATAGTATAGACAGAGATCCCGGAGGAAATATTTTAGTTGGAGGCGGATCAGATAATCCTAATATGGCAACGGCCGGTGCCTATCAAACTGTGTTTGCGGGAAATTCAGATGCGATGTTTGGAAAGTTCGCAAGTAATGGCAGCCTGCTGTGGATGACCTATTTCGGAGGCGAATGGGCAGATTTTGTTAATGGAATATGTTCGGACAATAATGGAAATATTTTTGTGACAGGTTACACTGATTCCAAAACCGGTGTAGCTACCGCCGGTAGTTTTCAAACCACCCATGGCGATGCTGCTTTTGGCAGAGATGGTTTTCTTGCAAAATTCAATTCTTCAGGGAGCAGGATATGGAGTACTTATTATGGAGGCTCGGATGCTGATTATTTGCATGCCGTAAGAGCAGATGCAAACGGAAATATTTTCATTGCGGGATGGACATTCTCGACCAACGGCATATCGAGTCCCGGCAGTTATCAAACGGCTTATGCCAGCAGCACTGTTCCCCAAGATTGGGGAGATGGTTTTCTTGCCCGGTTTGATAATAATGGTAACAGGATATGGGGCACTTATTACGGAGGTGTATCCTTTGACCGATTTTATGATATGACCCTGGATAATAATGGTAATGTTTATGCAAGTGGTATAACAAGGTCGAATGGCCTATCATCAACGGGGGCTTTTCAGCCCAATTTTGGTGGAGGTTTTAATGATGCGCTAATCGTTAAATTCGATAATAACGGTAACAGGCTATGGGCAACTTATTATGGCGGAAACAATGAAGATTATTCAGAGGCCATTACCTGTGATAATCAAAACAACATCATCGTGGGAGGCATGACCATCTCTACCAGCGCCATTGCTACGGCCGGAACTTATCTACCTGTTTTTGCCGGAGGCACAAGAGATGGATTTGTAGTTAAATTCAGTGAAAGCGGTAACAGGGTTTGGGGTACTTATTATGGCGGAGAAGGAGAAGAAATGGTGTATGGTTTAACATGTGATGCCAGTAATAATATTATTGTAACGGGTTCCACCTATTCAACAACCAATATTGCCACTGCTAATTCTTACCTGCCAACTTTCCCTGCGACCGGGTTTGTCTGGACCCCCTTTATTGCTAAGTTAAATGGTGCAGGTAATCGTTTGTGGGGTACCTATTATGGATATGGCAGCCCGTTTTGGAATGGGGACGCATTAGATGCGGTAACAGATAATTCAGGGAATGTTTTTGTATGTGGCGTAACACTGGCGCCGAATGGGATCGCAACCTGCAATGCGGTTCAGCCAACATGGAGTCTCAACCAGGATATGTTTGTTGCCATGTTCAGTGAAACAATAATAGCTGCTACTTTATCGGTAACGATAAGTTCTAATACGACAACTACTATCTGTGCAGGGATGCCGATCACCTTTACAGCTGTACCGATAAACGGCGGTACAAATCCTGCGTTTCAATGGAAAGTAAATGGTATCAATGCAGGAACGAATAATCCTGATTTTACTACAAGTAGTTTAAATAATGGAGACATGGTAAGCTGTACTGTTACCAGTAATTCAACGTGCATCACGGCTCCTACTGCAACCTCCAATGTTATTACCGTATCCATTAGTTCTCCGATCACTCCCTCTGTGAGTATTATTTCCTCCGCTACAGGAGTAGTCTGTGCCGGGATGGCGATCACCTTTACAGCTGTACCAATAAACGGTGGTACAAATCCTGCGTTTCAGTGGAAGGTAAATGGCATCAATGCAGGAGCGAATAATCCTGTTTTCACTACCAGTAATTTAACTAATGGAGACCTGGTAACCTGTGTTGTTACCAGCAATTCAACGTGCACCACTACTCCTACTGTAACCTCCAATGTTATTACAATATCGATTAGTCCTTCGGTCATTCCATCTGTGAATATTATTTCGTCTGCTACCGGACCTATCTGTGCCGGATCACCTGTGACCTTTACAGCTACGCCTTCGAATGGCGGGAGTGCCCCTGTCTTTCAATGGAAAATCAATGGGAATAATACAGGCACCAACAACCCTGTCTTTACAACTACCACTCTTGTGAACGGAGATGCTGTAAGCTGTGTATTGACAAATCAATTTTCATGTAATGCGATCACTACTGCTACTTCAAATAGTATAACCCTGATAGTTGCATCAATGGTCACTCCCTCGATCGCCATTATTGCTTCAACAACGACCGTGTGTGCCGGCACACCCATTACCTTTACAGCTACACCAATAAACGGCGGTATAAATCCTGCGTTTCAGTGGAAAGTAAATGGCATCAATGCAGGAGCGAATAACCCTGTCTTCACTACCAGTAATTTAAATAATGGAGACATGGTAAGCTGTACCGTTACCAGCAATGCAACGTGCCTAACGGCTCCTACCGCAAACTCGAATGTTATTGTAGTATCCATTCGTTCTTCGGTGATCCCCTCAGTGAGTATTACTTCTTCTGCTTCAGGCCCTATCTGTGTGGGTTCACCGGTTACATTTACAGCGGCACCTTCTAATGGCGGAAGTAATCCTATCTTCCAATGGAAAATCAATGGAAATAATACAGGTACTAATAGCCCCCTATTTACAACCAGTATACTGGTGAATGGTGATGTTGTAACTTGTGAATTGACAAATCAATTTTCATGTAATCCGGTTACTACTGCTGTTTCTAATCTGATCGCCATAACTGTTACATCAACGATCACTCCTTCGATCACCATTACTGCTTCATCAACTGCTGTGTGTGCCGGCACACCTATTACCTTAACTGCATCCGTATCAAATGCCGGAAACAATCCAGGATATCAATGGAAAGTAAATGGTGTTACCGTAGGAAGTAGTTCGAATTATACGAGCAGTAGTTTATCAAACAACGATGCAGTTCAATGTTTTTTAAGTCCTGATAATACAGGTTGTATAAGTTCGACAAATATTGCCTCCAATACGATCGGTGTGCAGATATATTCCTTACCCAATTTTACTATCCAGCCTGGAAACGTGACCATTTCAAATGGAGATACATTACAACTGACTGTCATCGGCACAAATATTTCAACCTATAAATGGACCCCGGTTCAAAATATCAATAATAGCACCAACAGCAATCCGATGGTATGGCCCGATCATACGGTAACCTACACTTTAGAGGCAACATCCGCTGACGGTTGTGTGAGGAGTAAACAAGTTACTGTAAACGTAATATCGGGCATCTTTATTCCAACTGCTTTTACTCCTAATAATGACGGGTTGAATGATCGCTGGGGAATTAGCGGCCTGGAAATTTATCCGGATTGCCAGGTAACGGTATTCAACCGATGGGGTCAAATTGTATTTCAATCTTCCGGTTATGCAAGACCATGGGATGGTTCTTTGAAAGGCCAAAAATTTCCAACAAGTAGTTTTGTGTATTTAATTGATCTCAAGAATGGAAAGAAGCCGTTATCGGGGACAGTTACTATTATCAGGTAGCGATCAAGATAAAGTTGCTTCGAATGAAGTTGAGCGTTTTTGTTTACAGACTTATTTACTTTTTGTTCCCGATTTGATCGGGACAGGCTTTGAAACGAAGAAAGTAACAAACCTGCCTGCCTACCTCCGGTAGGTAAACCGGCAGGCGTTGACGATTAGATTACTTCTCCCGATAAATCGGGATCGCAATGATGGAATGAGGTGATGACCCACCCCAGGCGTTAGTTTTTTGATTGAAGATTTCTCAGCCCCTCCAGGGAGGGGATGGTGCGGCATAGCGACAAGAAGTTCTGTTTTTATTTTCCCGATGCTTCCTTTTTTTCGTTTTTGTCTTTATCAGAAAAAATACCTGCAAGGGCATCAAGATTTATATTGAGGCCCACATAGGCTGCAAATACCGGGGAGTAGTTTGGCAACAATCCACGTATGTCCGTACCAATAATTATTTGTGAGTTGTTGGAAAGCTTTTGTGAAAATTCAGCCCGAACCAAATAAAACCAACCAGAGCTAACCTGTCTATAGCCTGGAATCAGTTTACCATCAGGGTTGTATTGTACATTGACACCGGTGGATGAAATATCCTGGGAAACCCAACTAGGATAGTTGGTGGTTACTCCTATTGTCGGCTGGAAGAAAAACCGGGAATTACCGTTGTCAAACGGATCAAGATTAACAGTCACTCCAACTCCGAAATAACCGTTGAGAAAAGTTCTGTCGTATATCAATGGATTCGGTTGATAGTTTATATAGGATAAGTGTTTTGTGGAATCAATCAGTGCTGTGTCTTGCTGGAGTGCGGTGACATTTGTGGTTACGTTCACTTTGTTTACAAGTAATTCAAAGTGTCCATGAAAATATATGCCATTTGGCTCTGCCAGATTTCCTTTCCCTTTTTTTGTATTTTTCTTAGAAGGCCAGGAAACCAACCTGATCAGTGGTTGTGCATAAAAGCTCCATGTAAGATTTGTCCTGGTGGTTGTGTATTTATTGAATTGACGCAAATATTTTGAACCATGTTTTATGGAGTCCAATGGATGAATCAGCCTGTTCTCGAGAGCATAGGTGCTATTGCTAGAATCTTTGTAATTGAATTTGGTTCTCATGATACCTGCACAAAAACCCAATGGCGATCTTTTTATATCCGGGGCGAGGATGCTAAGCTTTCCAAGATAAGAGCCGGTGACAGTTTCGTTGAAGTTAAAATTCGCGGCAATAAGGTATGTCAGGTTATTCCATACAGTTGATTCTTTTTTTTTGTCTTCTTCTTTACCGGTAGTTTCTTTCTTTTCCTTTGTGGGTTCTGTTTTTGCAGAATCTTTTTCCTGTGAGAAACCAGATTTCGGAAAGATGATGATCATGGCAATAAGCAGTTTGATCAAGTGTCTCATAAAAAGGATGGTTTAGGAGAATAAAAATAACTGAGCAGTTACCCGAGACAAAGGGTGATTAAACGGTTTTGAAGTTGCGAATTCACGCAAGGCAGAAAAGCAGATTGCTTCTCACGCCGTTGGCGGGAGAAGCAATGATGAGACCAGTTGATCACTTATTTCATTAGAAAGGTTGAGGATAAACTAAACTTTGCGATCAGGCCAACCTGTACTGTTTTGCGGAACGATGATTCCTGGTTACCGAATAAATCTTCTGTTTGCAAATACACGCCGCCGAGAAATTTTCCAGAAGCACCATTCAGATAGTTAACACCACAGCCGAGGACTGTGTTGCTTTTCTCAATATTCTTATCAAAGGAAAAAAAATGCCTGATGTAAGGTCCGGGGAGCAAGTAATGACTTTGACCGAGTTCGACCATATAGAGGTAATCAAAATTGAAAGTGATCTTACTGAGCCTTTTAAAATCCCCGGTATATGCTGTGAACGATTCTTTTTGTTTCAAAACTCCGGGTGTCAAGGTTGGATCAACACGTTCAAATTCATAATCCGTCTGATCCAATGAAAGGAAATTGCTGGTATACAAATAACCGACATTGAAACCTAAAAAGTTCTTGCGCCATTGAAAGGTTTCGCCGCCATGAATGTAAAAGCCAACATTAAGCGTATCAAAGAACCGATCATCGAAGGCAGCAAAGGAAGTTCCTTTATCATATTTAAACTGCATAGGATTGATGCCGCCCCTGAGGTACCAGGTCCTGGTGTTGTTCTTCATGTATGGTTGCATATCCTTAGCAAGGCTATCAATTTGTTTGAGCACTTTTAAATAATCTGCCAAGTGTGGCTCTGCCTGAATGGCCTTCATGGCTGCCAGCGCCTCTGCTGTTAGTGTGGCCTTACATTTATCTTCTTCTTTAATTGCGCCGATCGAAATATAGATATTAGTAGAAATGTCGGACCAGCCTTTTGTATTCAGCTCATTGAGTGCTTTTTTAAAATCTGTTGTGGATTGTGTTACCTGTCCCAGATCATCTTTGCATCCGTTGATCTTATCTTTAACGATCTTTTCCCAGGCATCTTCTAATAGTGGAAGTATCCTGGCCCTTGCATTTTGAAGTTCTGTCTGACCTTCAATAGTGGGATCGAGTACTGTCACTTTACGACCGCCGATCAAAAATGAGAGTTCTGCACTGGGAGTAAATTCACCACCGCTGATCACGGAAGCATTTCCTGATGCATTCTTTCCCTGAAGATCTATTCCAAACAATCCTTTTCCTTTTTTGAACTGGCCGTAGTGACTAATCTTAAACAAGGTTTCGCCGATGTCAATATTGATAGAGCTACCCTGCCAAACGATCGCACTTTTTCCAGAAGCATCCTGGTTGAGAATCTGGCTTTGAGTTTTACAATAGAAAAAAACAGTTGCGGCAAAAAAGCAGATGTATCTTTTCATGATTACCAGTTTATTTTATAGCGGCCATAGAGTTTATTTTTTGTTTTGATATTATTTTCAAAACTATCCTTATCATTTGCGTTTAGCGGTTTCCAATCACCGGTTTCCACGTTATCGGCATCGATCCTTCGAACGAATGCAGCTAATTTCCATTTTCCTGCCGGCCCGGTCAATTGCATATTTATCAGCAATGTGTCATCAACCCGTACGTCTTTAACTTTCCCCGTATAATTTGTGCCGTTCTTATTTGTCTGGTAGTTGATCTCTGTTCCTTCGAAACGCAAGAGGGACAAATCAACGGTGGCGTCCAATGTCAAATCATACTTTACATTTACTCGTGGCATGTGTTTTAATTATTTGGTTAGAGATAAAGTGATTCAAGAAAAAAAGATAAATATAATTTGGAGAAAAAGCGTAAGGAAGAGTGTTTTTCCGGTTTTTTATTCAAAAAAAATTTTGGGGATCATTTAGTCCATATAACAGCATTGTGGATTTAATGTAAGAGACAGCGTACGATTTTATTTTACCTTACTGGTATGAACGATCCTTATAATAAGATGGATGAAGAACAGGCGAGTCGTGTTGCTTATTTAGTTGCGGGATATATACGGCACACACTAACGGAGAGAGAGCATGATGAGCTGGATGAATGGATCATTGCAAGCGATGATAATCAAAAGTTGTTTGAAGAGCTTACTGATCCTGAAAATATACAGGTGGGATTGAATAAGATGAAAGGGATAAATGTTGATGCAGCGAGAGAAAGAGTGAAGAGTAAGATCAGATTTACGGATGAGGTTGAGGTAAAAGTTGAAAAGAAAAAAAGATGGATTCCTTACGGTGTTGCAGCGTCGGTGATCGTGTTGGCGGGACTTGTATTATTTTTTATGCTGAACAAAAAGCCGAAGACAGTCAACGAGCAGATCGTTACTAGCCAAATTGAACCGGGAGGAAATCATGCAACGCTTACACTTGCAGATGGAAGAAAAATAAACCTTGGTGAAGCAAAGAATGGATTGATCGATTCAACGAATGGGAACGAGGTTTTGAAAACTACGGATGGGCAGATCAGTTATGAGAATGGAACAGTTGCCACCAAGAAGTATCATGTATTAACGACACCGGCCGGAGGGCAATATAATGTTGTATTACCAGATGGAAGCAGGGTTTGGCTTAACTCATCATCATCGTTGCGATATCCTGTTGGATTTTCAAGAAATGAAAGAGTGGTTGAGTTGAGTGGTGAAGGGTATTTTGAAGTTGCAAAAGAGAAAGCAGCTGATATAACAGGAATGGAACTTGGAAGACGGTTCGTGGTGAAATTAAAAAATGGGTCACAAGTAGAAGTACTGGGAACGCATTTCAACATTATGGCATATGATGATGAAAAAAATATTCAAGCAACGCTTATAGAAGGAAGTGTGACATTGAGGAGTGCAACAATGGGAAGTACTATGAGCCCCGGGTATCAAAGCACAATAGTTGAGCATGGGTTCATAGAAACAAAAGCAAATGCAGATACGAGCATGGCTTTAGCCTGGAAGAATGGGATGTTTCAATTTAAGGATGCGAATATAGAAGATGTGATGCGGCAAGTAGCAAGGTGGTATAATGTTGAAATAGTTTATGAAGGAAAACCGGATCAACATTTCAATGCAACTATCTATAGAAAGGAACCAGTAGAAAAACTTTTAGATTACCTGGAGCAAACGAATGAAGTGCATTTTAAAGTGGAGGGGAGGAAGATAGTGGTGATGAAGTGAAACGTCAAACGTGAGACGTGAGACCGTGAATGGTGAGTTATGAGTTATGAGTTATGAGTTATGAGTTATGAGTTATGAGTTATGAGTTATGAATGTAAAATGGACAGGTAAGTTAAGATGAATTTTTTCTCATGTGATAGGTATTTGATCCTCCTATGAGAGACTAAGGTTAGTCCAAAAAGATCGTCCCGGTTCGTGGCCGGGACGAAAGCCTGGGTTAACCCTTTAATAAAAAACTGTTGAGGAATTCTATTTGTTTAACCCAAACCTACCTGCCGGTAGGCAGGCCGATCAAAGGTATGCAAAAAGCATTTTTGTATGCTGGCTCTGCAGTAGTGCAATCTTTCCCTGAAGGGATATGGGAAGATTGGTTAGAAAGAATCTTGTTAAAAGGTTTTATCAGAATGAAGCTGATACTACTACTGACAGCGGCAGCATGTATCCAGGCCAGTGCTAACGGCTATGGACAAACAATCAATCTGTCTCTTAAAGATTCAAGGCTTGAAAAAGTATTTAAGGAAATTGAAAAGCAGAGCGGTTATCGTTTTATATATACGAAAGAGCAGTTGAGCAGCACCAGCAGCGTTAGTATTGATATAAAGAATGGTACTATCACTAATGTACTTGATATTTGTTTTCGTGATCAACCTGTGAGTTATTCGTTTCAAGATCCCTATATCATTATTAAAAGGAAAGAAAAAAGCAAGAACGATACATATATTCCATCAATTTCTTTCAGTTCTTTCAGTGGAAAAGTAGTGAATGAGGACGGAGAAGCTGTGCCAGGGGCAACCGTTGCGATGAAGGGAAGCAATATTGTCACTGCATCTGATAACAAAGGTGAATGGAGACTTGAGCATGAGGGGAAAACCATAATTATAATAATTAGCAGTATCGGATACAGAACAAAAGAAGTAAGCGTGGAGGGAGAAAGCCACATTACGATAGTACTGGCTAAGGCTATTAATGAGCTGGATGAAATGCTGGTTATCGCTTATGGAAAGACGACCAAAAGGCTCAATACAGGGAACGTTGGTAAAATAAGCGCCGAGGAAATTAGCAAGCAGCCTGTTGCAAATGTTTTAGGAACATTGGGAGGTCGTGTACCGGGCCTGGTGATCACACAAAGCAGCGGAGTAGCCGGAGCCGGGTACAAGGTGCAGATAAGAGGACAGAATTCTTTGTTACAGGGGGCGGACCCGTTATTTATAATTGATGGAGTTCCCTTTACCGGTGGTAACAGCCCGGTCAATCAAATAAATACTGCTGCATTACTAAGTCCATTCAATGTTATTAACCCCGGCGATATTGAAAGTATAGAAGTATTAAAAGATGCAGATGCAACCTGCATCTATGGATCAAGAGGTGCAAACGGAGTAATACTTATCACGACCAAAAAAGGGAAAGCCGGAAAAACAAGGATCTCTGCTAATCTTTATTCGGGAGCAAGCAAGGTGACGAGAACAATGGGGATGTTAGATACGAAGCATTACCTGCAAATGCGAAGGGAGGCATTTATGAATGATGGTGTCTTACCTACTGCATCAAATGCTCCTGATCTTTTTACCTGGGATACTACAAGAAACCTTGATCTGAAGAATGTTCTTATTGGTGGAACAGCTCATATCACAGATCTTCAAATTTCCATTTCGGGTGGTAATGAATCCACTCAATTTTTATTAAGCGGTGGATTTAACAGGCAGACAACCGTATTCCCGGGAGAACTATCCGATAAGAGAGCGACTGTACATCTCCATCTTAACCATGTTTCCGACGACCGGAAGTTTTCTATTGGTCTTAGTACAAACTATGGTTCTGACAAAAGTAATTTATCATCTTACGATCTTTCGACGTATATCAATTTGCCACCACACATCCATCTTTATGATTCTACCGGAAAATTAAACTGGAAGGAAGGGAACAGCAGTTTTTATAGTCTTGGAATTACAAATCCTTTGGCATACCTATTACAAGAGTATACCGGAAAGTTTGATAACCTGATTTCCAATATGCAAACAGGCTATAAAATTATTAAAGGATTGAGCATTCAAGCCAGTGTGGGTTATAACCTAGCATTAGCGGATGAAGTGAGAATAAATCCGAGCACATCGCTTGATCCGGCCACTAATCAATTGCCTTTCTCCTACTTCAGTAAACGAAGGCAACAAAACTGGATCATAGAGCCACAACTTGAATATTCCGGAACTATATCGAAAGGGAGGCTAAATGTACTTATCGGTAATACGTGGCAGGAGAGTAAAGATGACATGCTTTCGGTAACTGCGACCAACTATACAAATGATCTGCAACTTCGATCTATCAGTGCGGCCGGTAATGTTGTTACCAATAACAATTTTAATTTGTACAGGTATACCTCATTTTATGGGCGAGCTAATTTTAACTGGAGGGATAAGTATATAGCAAATGTTACAGCGAGGCATGACGGGTCAAGCAGGTTCGGGCCCGATAAACAGTTCAGCAATTTTGGATCAATTGGCACTGCATGGATCTTTACGCAGGAAAATTTTGCAGATAAGATCGAGTCGATCATAAGTTTTGGAAAGCTTCGTGCCAGTTATGGAAGCGCAGGAAATGATAATATAGGGAACTACCAGTTCCTGGACACATGGACAAATACAAGTATCACTTACCAGAATAATCCCGGACTCATTCCGTCACGACTTTTTAATCCCAACTATTCATGGGAATTGAATAAGAAATTTGAGGCAGCTATTGAACTTGGATTTTTAAAAGACAGGATATTGTTATCGGGTTCTTATTTTAAAAACAGGTGCGGGAATCAACTGGTCCCTTACACGTTACCTATCCAAACAGGTTTTAATTCTGTGAGTCAAAACCTGAATGCAGAAATCGAGAACAGCGGACTTGAGTTTGTGGTTGTCAGTAAAAACATTGAAGGAAAGAAATTCAAGTGGACGACAACTGCCAATCTTACTATTCACCGAAACAAGTTATCAGCATTTCCGGGATTAGCTACTTCCAGCTATAATGCTATTTATGTAGTTGGCGAACCGGTATCAGTAAAAAAACTTTATCAATCGCTGGGCGTTGATCCTGTAACAGGTATCTACCAATTCACGGATGTTGACCGAAATGGAGTATTAAATAGTGCGGATCGATTCATTTTAAAGAATACCGATCCCAAATTTTATGGGGGGGTTCAAAACAGTTTTAGTTTTCAGAACCTGTACATTGACGTGTTCCTGGAATTCAGGAAACAAACGGGCTTAAATTATCTTAATACACAAATCACCAATGTGCCGGGGTATGATTTCAGAAATCACCCGGAGGTTGTGTTAGATCGCTGGCAAAAACAGGGCGACGTGAAGCCGATCCAAAAGTATACAGCAGATTTCAGCACCCAAGCATATGCCAATGCGGCTTTTTATCTCAGCAATGCGGATGCCCTTTACAGCGACGCCTCTTTTATACGATGTAAGAATGTATTCGTGTCATATAACCTTTCGAACAGCACCGTGTTTCGAAAGATGAAAATTGAAAATCTAACGATCTATTTCCAGGCACAAAATCTTTTTACGTTAACCAACTACCAGGGAGCTGATCCCGAAAATCAAAACCTGTATATACTACCGCCATTGCGAACACTTGCGTTAGGAATAAAAACAATTTTTTAAAAAAGTCATTATGAGATCAAGCTATAAGATATACCAGTATATTATGTCAGCGGCCATTGTATCATTTATGGTCTCGTGCAAAAAATTTGTGCAGATCGAACCGCCCCCAAACTTAATAGTGACGGAGGCTGTATTTTCAAGTGATCAAACAGCCCTCACTTCCGTTACGGGTCTTTATGTACAAATGCGGAATCAGAATTTAAGTATTACAAACGGAGGCCTTAGTGTATTTGCGGGGCTTTCCGCCGATGAAATATATAATACTGTAACAAGTGCAGCGGCCGACCCTTTTTATAAGAATTCCATTCTGTCAACGAATGCTACGATCAGTACTAACTTCTGGAGTTCTGCTTATAGAAATATATACCAGGTAAATTCAATTCTTGAAGGATTGGAAGCTTCGACCAAATTAACAGACCCGGTAAAAAGACAATTGCAAGGGGAAATGAAATTGATAAGAGCATTTTATTATTACTACCTGGTTAATCTTTTTGGTGATGTACCCCTGATAGTTGGTACCGATTATCAATCAAATTCAATTATGAGCCGGGCATCAGCACCCGATGTGTATCGACAAATCATAACTGATCTTGAAGAAGCACAAAATCTTTTAAAAGCTGATTACCCGAGTATGAACAGGGCCAGAGCTAATAAATGGACGGCGAGTGCACTTCTTGCCAGGGTTTATCTTCTTCAGAAAGATTGGGCGAATGCAGAAACGCAGGCTACATTAATCATCAACTCAGGCCAATACAGTCTTACTACTAATCTAAATAATGTGTTTGTATCGACAAGCAATGAAACTATATGGCAACTGATAAGAGACAATTCAAATACTGCAGAAGGGGCAACGTTTATTCCAGCTTCAACAACTGTAAGACCTACTTATGCAATGACCAATTATTTTCTCAACAGTTTTGAGGCAGGGGATCAAAGAAAAGTAAACTGGTTAAAGAGTAATGTTGTGAGCGGGCAAACTTATTATTATCCTTTCAAGTATAAAGTAAGAACTGCCACACCGATCAGTGAGTATGAGGTCATGTTCCGGCTGGCAGAGGTTTATCTTATCAGGGCGGAAGCAAGAGTGAAGAAGAATGATCTCACGGGTGCGAAAGATGATTTGAATGTCATCAGAACCCGGGCGGGATTACCAAATACAGTTGCGATTACGGTAGATGAAATTTTTTCAGCGATTATACAAGAAAGAAGAATTGAATTATTTACTGAATGGGGTCATCGATGGATCGATTTGAAACGAAATAACCAGTCGGATGTAATATTGGGTCCTATAAAAGCGCCAAACTGGCAACCTACCGATGTTTTGTATCCATTGCCTCAAATTGAATTAGACAGAAATGTATTCCTGGTACAGAACCCGGGATACTAATCATCTTACAATAACTACAATTGTATGTTCAAGCGTATTATTCTATGTCTTGTGGGTTATGTGTGTGCAATACAATTGTATTGCCAATCAATTAAACTGAATGAACCCATGCCTGATCTCACAGTGAGCAATGTTTTTAACTATTCGTCAGATAAGATCAGGTTTTCAGATTTGAAAGGCAAGTTGGTCATTCTTGATTTTTGGGGATTCCGGTGCAGCGGCTGCATCAGGTCATTTCCTAAGATGGATTCGCTACAAAGAATGTTCAGAGACAAGATACAGATCGTTATGGTCAACCCGGAAAGTAAAGATTCAACCCGACAGTTCTTTGCTAAACGAAGGAAGTTATTAATGCCTGATCTGCCTTTTATAACCAGCGACACGATACTCAACAAATTATTTCCGCATTATGGAGTACCCTTTCATGTGTGGATAGATACAAGTGGGTTTGTTCGTTATTTTCCAGAACCCGGGAATACCAGTGCTTGGCGAATTGAAGATTTCTTATCAGGAAAGGATACGGAAATACTCTCTAAAGCAACCAAGGGAAAATATGTCCCAACCTTTATGGATACACAGTGGGCGTCGTCGCTCAATTACTATTCTTATATCTCTACGTGGATAAACGGGATTCACCTGCAGGTGACTGAAGTAAAAGGGTTTGTTCAACTCTCGAGAGATAATTTTTCTGTCGTTGATCTTTATAAAACGGCCTTTTCGCAGTCAACAAAAATTGACCTGGACAGACCGGGCCGGGTTGCGCTGGAGGTAAAGGATGATTTCAAATATGTACCACCTGCCAAAACAGACAGAAGAAGAAATGAGTGGCTGAATAACTATAGTTATAATTATCATTTGTTCTGGCCAGCTTCAAGAGAAGGCGAGTTGTATACCATCATGCAAAACGATCTTGAAAGATTTTTTAAGCTGAAGGGAGAAATACAAACGAGAAAAGTAAAATGCCTGGTACTGATAAGAACAAGCAAGTTTGATAAGCTAAAGACCAAAGGAGGGACACCGATAAAAAACTTTTTTCAAAGTGATGTACGTGACACGATCATACATTCTGTAAGGATTTTAAAGAATCAGCCATTCCAGGTATTTGCGTCGAGGTTAGAAACAATTGTCGAATTTAATTTTGGAAAGCCATTTGTTGATGCGACAGGCTATGAGGGCAATATAGATCTTGCAATTGACGGAGAAACACTTGACAATATTACTGTGGCGGTACTTAGAAAGGAACTAAAAAAATATGATCTTGATATCGTTGAAAGAGAATGTCCTCTTGAAGTTTTGATCATTAAGGAGAACTAAATTAAGAAGAACAAGGAGAGCTATGCTGACTGCTCTCCCTGTTCACCCGCTTATTGAATACTCAATCGTTTTTTATCCGGTTGTCTAGAGATCCTGTAGGTGCATCCGGAGTATCACCGGCGCCCAAGGTAGAGCTCGAACAACCGGCAAGGCAATAAGGCAGTGAAACGTCACTGCAAGTGGTGAGCTGATTTGACCCACCCTCAATTACATTCGCTTTAATGTCGGTTGTACCATTTAAAACACCACCTGCGATCTTTCCATCTGATCTTAGGTCATACCAGAAATAAGCTGTTTGCGACTTGCTGTTGGAATCAGCGGCATCCGTTCCCAGTTTCTTTTCAATATTGAACGCACTTAGACAAATTGCAACAACAACAGTTACAATTCCCAACAAATACTTTTTCATACAATTAAGTTTATGTGATAAAACTGCCTACTCTTTTATACAGGTTTTCGGCTACGCCTGTTTTATTGCAATAAATAGTTCAGGTTACGTCAAACCTTATACGATTTACTTTTTTGTGCTCAATATATAAGCAGAGGGTGGCTAACAGCGTCAGAGAAATGTTTACTATGAAATGACTCTTCCAGGATAGTTGCTTAAGTATTCCTCCACAAGAACAAGGCAAGCGACCGGATGAAAGAATCATATAGCCGATGTAGAGGCTAAAGAGCAACATTAATATTGATGATGAATACAGTCCCCCAAGACGCCAGGGTGGATATAGCAATATGAGGACGATAGCTAATTCGGTGACAATGATAGTCCATGCAATTAATACAGCGTGTGATGACAGTAACGGAGATTTGGAAAGTGTGTAAATGAAATTGTGAATGTTTACTATTTTACTGACGGCTGTATAAGTAAATAGAAATATAAACAGCACGGATACCAGGTCTGTGAAAATATTATGCGTGGAGAGTCTCATTAGAAAAATTTACTATTGCTAATATCACATTGCTATATTGTATTATCAAACTTGTTACATCCTATAAACGGATTGAAGCATTGGGAAAAAGGATGATCGTTGATTATTAGATTTTTTTACGAGCATCGCTGGGAGGAAATCCAAAATGATTCCTGAATGCTGTTGTAAAATCAGAAGGCCTGTAGCCAACTTTCGCGGCCACTTCTTTAACAGATAAACCTGTTTCCAGCAACTCCATTCCTTTTTCCAGTCTTTTATTAACGAGAAACTCATAAGGGCCGGTACCAAATACTTTTTTGAACAAGAGCTTCAGACGGTATTCATTGAGCAGTATCTTTTTTGAGAGTTCAGGTATAGAATAGTGCCGATCGATATTACTGCTTATGATCTCTTCGGCTTTATAAATTGCTTTTAGTTCATCATTTGTTGCAATTATTTCAATGTTGGCTTCACCTGAAGACAATGAAAAGTATTTGAAGAAAATATCCTTTACTCTTGATTCAAAAAAATGTCTTCTGAGTTCGTTTTCATATTTACATCGCAAGACAGAGTGAACAGTTGTTGTGATCTCTGCATCTGACCATCTTGGCAGTGCCTGGTAATTTGTTTGCGGAAAGACCTGTTTTAATTCTTTTGAGAGATCCTCTGACAGGAAGGTATCGAATACAAGATGGATATTCTTTTCATATGTTTCTGTCTTCAAATTATCAGTTTGCCGGAAAAGCAGGAACTGATTTTGCCTTAATGGAATTATTGAGTCATTATTAAGTTGCAAATCGGTCCTTCCTTTTATTACAAGTCTTGCAAAGAGACCGGGCATTTGCGTTAACGATCCTGCCACGAAACGTTGTAAGAGATCGAATACATTTAAGCGAAGAAAGAAGTTATCGGTTTTGAATTCCTGGGTACAGATAGAACCAAATTCGCCAACAGAAGAAAGGACAGTGCTCCCGGGAAGACGAACACCTTTAAACGAGAATGGGATTGTTTCTTTCCATTCTAATTGTTCATGTGATAAAGGAATAAGATGCAGATTCATTTTCCAGGATAATGGTTGGTTGTATTGGAAGATAGGATAAAATGAATGGGGAAGAAGTTCTGAGTGAGAAGAAAATGATATTTAGCAAGTCTTGCATCAGGTAATGGTTGCTATTTTACGGTCGGTAAAAATTAATGCAATCAATAAAATTTGCAATACCAAAAAAATGGGAGTGACAAATTGAACGGGTTTAATTTGAAATGAAGGATGGTAAATAAATGGCTATGGTCTTTGGTTAGATTCTTTTACCCCAATTCATGTTCAGTGTATCAAATTTTTCTGATGTTAGAGGGGTTGGTAATCGGAAGAATTGCTTTATCGAGGAATGTTCCCCTAAATTCAGCATACATGATTCCCCTGGTGGTAGCGAGAATTACATTGTCAAGCCATTCATTCAATAGCTGGTTGCGGTCATTGTCCCAGGCTTTCATTTTTCCCTGAAGGTCCCTGATATGAAAATGGAATTGAACCTTAACCTCAGCAAGGGTAGCCGGAGGCTCTTTAACAGTGACAAGATGTATAAGAATATCTTTAATGATCATATTGGCCTGCAGGTCCAACTCATGCGTAATATTTATGTTATAGCGATACCTATCGAATAAAGAAGGTGAGGCTGAAAGTTCAGGAGCTATAAAATTTCTTTTGAAAACCCTGATCTCCGTTAAATCCGTTACATCATGCAACTCTTTCAGGAATTGTTCCATAGCAAAACTGTGTTATACTTTTTTGCCTGCTGATTTTGGTGACAAAACTGTTGATGTGATTGTGACCGCACGATGTGCAGGTCTTGTAAGCAATTTACTTGTGATCGTCACATCTATAACAAAATCATCCTTGTTCGCATCCATCATGCGTCCTCCATGAGGCGGATATTCACCGTCGGCATTATGATCTGAATGTTGTTCAGCAAAAAAGAACTTTATGCCGAGGACGACCTCAATCTGGGCCAAAGTATCGAGAGTAAAGTTGTGTTTACCACTTAACCATCTCGTGATTTCCGATGGTTGTTTTTGAACTTTGTCAGCGAACTGCGAATAAGAAAGCCCCTTTTTTTCTAATTCGCTTTTAATCATCATTGCAATTTTTGCTTTCAAATCTTTTCCATTCTTTTCCGGAGGTAATGCCGTGTTTAAAGGATTGGCAAGCTCTGCCCGTTTTTCTTCAAAGCGAGTTTTTTTGTCCATGGGTAAAATGGTTTTTATTTTCTGGCCTGGATGGTCGAAAAAAGGGGAATAAATGGGTTAAACTCAAAGGGTATTTCAAGAATTATGGTTTATTTAAACTGGATAATGGAATTGGGTAAAGAGCTTTTCACTTTATAGTTAATACAGGGTCGGCTCTTAAGTAGTTGGAATTGTGTACGCTCAGAAAAACGAATGTCCATTCCAAAGGTATATGAATTATTTTAATTAATTCGCTTATATGTAAATTTTTTTTACCAAAACAGGAAAATTATTATACATATATGTGTAATAAGTCTTAATTTAGTGTTGCAATTATTATTAATCCTACCTGATACCTTCAATTGTTTACCACTAGCAAGGCTCTACAGAAAGCGAGGCTCACTAAAAGGCCAACACTTAGTCGCTGAAAACTTCCATAAACAGATAAAGAAAAATTATGCACGCCATCAACACCAAAACTGCTAAAAGGCCATTTGAGACAAGAGCGAACTATGAAAAACCAGTTGTTGAGAGAAAAGAACATTTACTATTTACTGAAAACACCGGCTATTCACAGATCATGAGAAACTGAAGGTCAACAGGCATATTCGATGGATGCGATCTCTGATTAGCCTGGTTTTAAAACCAGCGAATTATGATTGCATTTATACTCCAAATCTTATGGGCCCTGATCTCGGGATACATTTATTATAGTTTGTCTACTGTTATACCCGCAACTGAAGGAGGTTTTGTTACGTGGCTAATTATGATTTCTTGTTCTTTAATTGTTTATTACCTGGCAGAAGTTTCAGGTAGAGAAAAAAAACCAAACCAATCTTTTGTTGCCCGGCTGACATTACTTTTTTCTTCTGTAGTCATTTTATGCAAGGGTCAACATTCAACGGATCCTGATATTTCAACTAAACGAAAAAGTGATATTGAATCCATTTGTATCATTAATATTCTAAGTATGATCATTGTGCTAATGCCAGATCTTATATGGCCTGCACACTCTCAAATGCAATTAAAAAAATTTAGAAAATTAATGTGAGTAAAATGAAAGATCCAAAAGAAAATAATTTCGAAATAAATATACTTGGCTTAATAAAGCTGAAGGTCAAAGACTGGACCTTCAGGCAGATCCTCATCATGGTGACCATACTTGTGATCTTTTTGACCGGGGTGATCATTCTTCTTAAATTATATGCGATACCATTATTAGGAATTGCTTCTATTAAGGATTTCATCGTAGCCCAAATTGGGGCGTACATCAAATCAAAAATCGTGTAATGGTTATTGGATTGTAAAAGCAATCTCCTGATAAACAATGCTAATATTTTTATATTGTAAATACTAATTAAATTAGTAATTTGCCTTTCGCTTGAAGACATGTTAAATGACAAACAAAATATTATTGGTCAATTAAAGGAGCATATTCTTTTTTTGCAGGGTTTTAAAACTCATACAGATCAATCTTTAAAAATAAGTCTTGGTGTAATTGATGCGTCTTTCCCTAATGAAATTTTTCCATTAGCGGGCATTCATGAGTTTTTAACAGATAGTACTGAAAACGTTCCGGCAACGAATGGTTTTATCAGCCATATCATTTCTGGTTTAATGAAAAGTAAAGGATTGTGCATTTGGATCGGAGCATCACAAAAGGTTTTTCCTATTGGTCTAAAATCGTTTGGAATCGAACCTGACAATATTGTTTTTATACATGTTCAAAATCAAAAGGAAAGATTGTGGGTGATGGAAGAAGCATTAAAGTGTGAGGGATTGTGTGCAGTGGTTGGCGAATTAAAAGACCTGGGTTTTACTGAATCAAGAAGATTTCAATTGGCAGTAGAACAGAGCAAGGTCACTGGTTTTATCATTCGTAATCATTCAACCAATCCTACTATTAATGCTTGTGTTTCACGATGGAAAATTTCTTCATTGCCAAGTGATACAGAAAATAATTTGCCTGGTGTTGGTTTTCCAAGATGGAACATAGCGCTATTAAAGATCAGGAATGGAAGACCTGGAATATGGCAGATGGAATATTCATACGGTAAACTTCATCCAATATCCACATCAGTCGCCCTGAGAGTAGCAGAAAGAAGAAAAGCTGTGTGATATGGACAGGCGATATGTTACGATATGGTTCCCGCATTTAAAAACGGATTGGTTGACCCGCCGCCATCCTGAACTTGCTCATGAGCCCTTTGTTTTATCATTAAAGGATCATAATAGAATAATAGTTTCGGCAACAAATCCAGTTGCTGAAAAGCATGGGATAATTAATGGTATTGCCGTTGCTGATGCAAGAGCAATACTTCCAACATTGAAAGTGCTTGATGATAATGCTGAATGGAGTATCAAAATACTTAGTTCATTCGCCAAGTATTGTATCCGTTATACTCCTATTGCAGCAATTGACCCGCCGGATGGATTAATACTTGATGCGACAGGGTGTGCTCATTTATGGGGAAGCGAATATTCATATATAGCACAGATAAGTGACAGGCTTAAAAATTTTGGTTATGATGTAAGGGTAGCAATGGCAGATACAATTGGTGCAGCATGGGCAATCACACGTTTTGGAGACAGGCCTTTGATAGAAAAGGGAGGACAACAATATGCGTTACTGAATTTACCTGCTACTGCTCTCCGGTTGAATGAAGAAACAACTGATCTATTGTATAAGCTCGGTCTTAAAAAGATCGAAAGTTTCATCAATATTCCAAGGGCCGTACTTCGTCGCAGGTTTGGTGACAACTTACCTCAACGGATTGACGAAGCATTAGGGTATAAGGAAGAAATTATTTATCCGGTTCAAATGCCAGAACCCTATTATGAAAGATTGCCTTGTCCTGAATTGATCTTGACGGCAACAGGAATTGAAATTGCCTTGCAAAGACTATTAGAAAGTTTATGTAAGAGACTTCAACGAGAACAAAAGGGATTACGTAATGCTTGTTTTAGTTGTTATCGCATTGATGGCAAGATCGAAAAGACCGAGATCGGAACTAATTCACCTTCACATAATGCAAAACATCTTTTTAAATTATTTCAATTAAAGATAGAATCAATCGAACCAGACCTGGGAATTGAGCTATTTACTTTGGTAGCTTCTAAAGTTGAAGAGTTATTACCCAGACAGGAAAAACTGTGGGGAGGTAGTGGTCCATCGGAAAATATAAAAGTTGCGGAACTATTGGATCATATTGCGAGTAAAATCGGAGCTACTAATATTCACCGGTACTTACCTGATGAACATTATTGGCCTGAACGTTCGATCAAAGAAGCTTGCTCTTTGCAAGAAGCAAAAACCACGGACTGGATATCTAACAAACAACGACCCATACAAATTTTATCAAAGCCTGAGCTTATACAGGTGACTGCTCCAATCCCTGATTATCCGCCAATGTTATTCCGATACAAAGGCAAATTACATAAAGTAGAAAAGGCTGATGGGCCTGAAAGGATCGAATGCGAATGGTGGATAGAAGATGGGCTGCACCGGGATTATTATAGTGTAGAGGATGAAGAAGGAAAACGTTACTGGATATTCAGGTCGGGTCATTATACAAGTGATAAAAAGCCTGAGTGGTTCATTCATGGATTCTTTAGTTAGTTATGAGTTGAGAGTTTAAAGTTAAAGGTTGAATGAAAGTTTTAAGTGATCAAGACATGAAGTATGCAGAGTTACAAGTGACAAGTAATTTTAGTTTTTTGCAAGGTGCGTCGCATCCTGATGAATTAATTGAGCAAGCGTCACTTTATAATTATAATGCAATTGCAGTTACTGACCGAAATACTTTAGCGGGGATTGTTCGTGCACATGTTGCTGCGAAGGAAAAAAATATCCGCTTCATACCTGCCTGTCGCTTGGATCTGTTGGATGGTCCAAGCCTGTTAGCCTATCCAACGAACAAAACTGCGTACTCTCAACTCTCATCACTTCTTAGTGTTGGAAACCTTCGGGCAGAAAAAGGAAAATTTTTTTTATATAAGAAAGATGTATACGAACATTCCAAGGAAATTAAATTCGTTGCAATTCCGCCGGGTAGTTTGAATAATACATTCAATCTTGATGCTTTGTTTGAAACATCATTAAAGGAGTATAAAGATGTATTTGGCGCAAATCTTTATTTAGCAGCTTCACGGAGGTATAATGGCGATGATGCAAAATGGCTTTACCGGCTTTCAGAAGCAGCATCCCGATCACAAATACCGCTGGTCGCGACCAATGATGTATATTATCATAATGCAAAAAGAAGACAATTACAGGATGTATTAACGTGTATAAAAGAAAAATGTACGATACATAATGCGGGTTTTCATTTGTATCCGAATGCAGAAAGATATTTGAAGCCTATTGATGAGATGCATCGATTGTTCAGGAATTATCCCGATGCAATTCACCGGACCCTAGAAATTGCAGATGCCTGCCAATTCTCACTGGATGAATTAAAGTATTCATACCCTGAGGAATTAACGAATGGTCGCTCTGCACAGGAAGAGTTGACAGACCGTACATGGAAAGCATTAAAACTACATTTTGGTGATCATGTGCCTAAGAAAGTTATTGATACGATCAAATATGAATTAGCATTGATAGAAGAACTTGACCAGGCAAAATATTTTATTACTGTTCATAATATAGTTCTCGATGCAAGGGCGATGGGCATTTTATGCCAGGGACGAGGCTCAGCAGCAAATTGTTCTGTTTGTTATTATCTCGGAATAACATCGGTTGACCCCACAAAGTTCGACCTGCTATTTGAACGTTTTATGTCAAGGGCAAGAAATGAACCGCCTGATATCGATGTAGATTTTGAGCATGAACGAAGAGAGGAAGTAATTCAGCATATCTATAATAAATATGGCCGTGATCACGCAGCGATTGTTGCAACGGTGACACAGCAACATGAGCGAGGTGCAATAAGAGATGTTGCCAAAGCAATGGGTTTATCTCTTGACACTATTGACCGTCTTTCAAAATCTGTTGGTTCATTAGGAGAATATGCCGAAGAATCGTTTAAAGAAGACCGGTTCGCTGAACAAGGGTTTGATATAACTAATAAGCATCTTCTTAAAACACTTGAACTTACCCAGCAATACATAGGATTTCCAAGACAGCTTGGTCAGCATACAGGTGGTTTTGTTCTCACAAGTGATCAAATAACAGATCTCTGCCCGGTTTTAAATGCAAGAATGAAAGACCGTACATGTATTGAATGGAATAAAGATGATATAGATTCTTTGGGTATTATGAAAATTGACGTGCTGGCATTAGGAATGCTTACCTGTATCAGGAAATCATTTGAGTTATGTGATCAACATTATGCTCATCATTATACATTAGATAATATTCCGCAGGATGATCCTTCAGTTTATGATATGATCTGTCATGGTGATACTATTGGAGTTTTTCAAATTGAAAGCCGCGCACAGCAAGCAATGTTACCGAGATTAAAACCAAGAAATTTTTATGACCTGGTGATCGAAGTTGCTATTGTTCGGCCGGGGCCTATACAAGGGGATATGGTACATCCATATTTAAAACGTCGTAATGGTGAAGAGCCGATCGAGTATCCTTCAAAAGAATTAGAAACAATTTTAGGAAGAACATTAGGAGTGCCTTTGTTCCAGGAACAGGCAATGAAGATCGCCATCGTAGCTGCTGGTTTTACACCTGAAGAAGCAGATCGCTTGCGTAAAAGCATGGCGACCTTCAAAGCGCAGGGACTTGTATCAAATTTTCAAAGGAAATTAATTGATGGAATGTTGAAGAATGGCTATACAAAGGAATATGCACAAAAAGTATTCAGACAATTGGAAGGATTTGGGAGCTATGGATTTCCCGAAGCACATGCAGCAAGCTTTGCTCATCTTGTTTATGTTTCTTCCTGGTTGAAATATTATTACCCGGAAATATTTGCATGTGCATTGTTAAACAGTCAGCCAATGGGTTTTTATGCACCGGCACAGATAGTTAGTGATGCAAGAAAACATGGAGTTGAGGTAAGGCCTGTTGATATCAATTATTCTACATGGGATAATTTATTAGAAGAAAAAGCGGGTAAGTACTATGCAATGCGACTTGGGTTTCGTCAAGTAAAAGGTATTGAAGAAGAGCAGATGAATTTATTAGTAGCTAATAGAAAATCATTTTATAAAAACATTGATGAATTACTTAATGCCGGTATTACAAATGCAACTCTTAAAACATTGGCAAATGCAGATGCATTCAGATCCATTGGGCTTGACCGTCGTGAAGCATTATGGGAAGTTACTGCATGCGATGACCGACCGATTGGAATGTTCAAAGGACAAGACCCTGTTAGTGTTACTGAGGATAAGGTATCATTACCTGAAATGTCAATGCCTGAGCATGTAGTTCATGATTATACTTCCCTATCACTTTCATTAAAAGGACACCCAGTAGGTTTTGTGAGAGAAAGACTACGACAATTGCATATTGTTTCAACAAATGAACTATCTACATTAAAGGATGGCGATATTGTAAAAGTTGCAGGACTTGTTTTGGTTCGCCAAAGACCGGGCACTGCAAAAGGAGTTTGTTTTATTACCATTGAGGATGAAACAGGAAATGCAAATCTTGTTGTTTTTGAAAACCTATTTGAAAAGTATCGAAAAGAAATTGTCGGTTCATCTTTATTGATGGTAGAAGGAAAGTTGCAGATAGAAGGCGAGGTCATTCATGTCATTGTTCAAAAATGTTATAACCTATCAAGACTGTTATCTAATTTAACAACACAAAATGAAAAGCCTTCTTTACTTACTCTTTCCCGTGCTGATCTGAAACCAGCGCCACTTGAATCAGAACAAATAAAGAAACACAGGGTTCCAGTCCAGGCAGAGATCTTTCCGAAGGGAAGGAATTTCAGATAAATAGTCCCACAACCCGTTGGACTATTGCCACTCTCTATGGCGGAAATGGGTCTGCAATCCCTTTTACAGAAAAGGAATCGGGGGTATGAGGCTGAATTATGGTGTATCATTCTGGCTTCGATATTGTCTGTAGTTCCCGTATAGAAGTGTTGCAATTTTTCCGACCAAAGTATGTAGACGTAAAACATTTCAAATAAAAAAGGTTCTGAGATCTCAGAACCTTTTTCCTGCTCCCCCTGTTGGACTTGAACCAACGACCCTCTGATTAACAGTCAGATGCTCTAACCAACTGAGCTAAAGGGGAATACCTTTTGGGGCAGCAAATATAGAGAAAAATCGCTTTTGGAGAACAGAAAAAAACTATTTGAACCAGCCAAATAATCCACCGGATTCTTCTACTCCAACAAATACTCCATCTTCTTTTACTTGCACCGGCCAGTGTTTGAGGTAATAACCTTCTCCGCTTGTATTTCTGCCGTTTTCCATGTTGTATTTATACCGATGAAGGGGGCAAACAATATTTCCTAACGCATCTATATACCCTTCAGAAAGACTGCCTCCGGCATGAGGACATTTAAATGCAAACGCAAATACAGCATCTTTAAATTTTCCAAGGCAAATATTTTTTCCATCAAGATCAACTACTGCGATATTGTTTATCGCAAAATCAATTTCATTAAGATGGTCAGCAACCTTATGCCATTTCATGCAGAAAAATTCAAAAGTTAAAAATCAAAACTCAAAAGCTAACTAAACTACTTTTCACTTTTAAGTTTTGAATTTTGAGTTTAATAGAGGAATTCAGTCTTATACGGATATCGAACCTTATAGATCTGTCTTACTTTTTCAAGTATGGTTGATCTCAACTGCTCAATATTTCTTTTTTCAGTTGCAGAAATAAAAATGGCATTTCCGTCTGTTTCCCTCTCCCATTTTTCCCGCAGGTCTTCCAGTATTTCTTTTTTTACATTTTCATCCAGCCATTCATCAAACACATTTTTTTCATAGAGATCCATTTTATTAAAAATGACAAGGATGGGTTTGTCAAATGCTTTTATGTCCTGGAGTGTTTTATTTACGACACCCATTTGATCTTCATAAGCCGGGTGTGAGATATCAACCACGTGCAATAAAATATCTGCTTCTCTTACCTCATCCAATGTGCTTTTAAAACTTTCTACGAGGTGGTGTGGTAACTTGCGAATGAAACCTACTGTATCACTTAACAAAAAAGGAGTTGTATCAAACACAACTTTTCTTGTGGTAGTATCAAGAGTAGCGAATAATTTATTCTCTGCAAATACATCACTCTTGCTTAGCAATGTCATAAGTGTTGATTTGCCAACATTTGTATATCCTACCAATGCCACACGAATGAATTCGCCCCGATCCTTTCTTTGTGTGAATGCCTGCTTATCTATTTCGGCTAATCTTTTTCTCAGTAATGAAATTTTATCACGAACAATACGACGGTCTGTTTCAATCTCCGATTCACCAGGACCTCTTGTACCAATACCACCTCCCAAGCGTTCAAGGTGCTTCCACATACCACGCAGTCTTGGTAAAATATATTGGTATTGTGCTAATTCAACCTGTGCTTTGGCTTGTGCAGTTTTTGCTCTTCTTGCAAAAATGTCAAGGATCAGGTCGCTGCGGTCAATTGTTTTTACATCAGTCGCTTTTTCAATATTGGTGATCTGCGAACCACTAAGCTCATCATCAAAGATCAGGACACGGACATTTTTTTGCTGGCAATAATTTTTTATTTCTTCAAGCTTTCCTTTACCAACAAATGTTTTGCTATCGGGATATAAAAGTTTTTGAGTAAACCTTTTTACGGTGACGGCACCGGCTGTTTCAGCAAGAAAAGCAAGTTCATCAAGATATTCCTGTACCTGTGTTTCTGTTTGGTCTTTGTGAACTAATCCCACTAATACCGCTTTTTCCTCTTTGCCTATACTGTTTTTTTTGTCGAGCATTCTTTCTTTTAAGCAATTGTATGCGATGCAAAAATAAAAGCATCCGCCGAAGGTGAATGCTTTTAATATTATTATTTGATCTCTTTTCTTACAGTCCGCTTAGCGTCAAACCAATTACGTATGGTTTTACCTGTGGGCCAAGACCCTCTTTTATTAAACTGCCGAATTGATAAGTAGCAAACGCCGTAAGGAATCCATAACCTACACGAAAGGTTCCCAAAAGACGGTTGCCATTAAAGAAATATTTGTCTTTATTTTTTTGAACGTATTTATCATCGAATCCCGTTACTATATGACCATCTTTATCCTCCCATGCCTTTCCCTTGGTATGTGCAGATATTTGCACTCCTACTTTTACGCCTACTGCAACCTTAAAGCTTTTGTTGCTATTCTCGGGATTCATAACAAAACGCAGTTCCAGGGGCAATTCTGCAAAGGCATTTACTAATTTGTATTTATCAAAATGATTGGTATCTACAAGATTCTTAAATTCTAATGGTTTCAGATGATTAGTTGTAGTAATAATAGTTTCATTAAAAAACATATTATCCACGCCAATGCCAGGGCCAAGTGCAACGCTAAAACGAGGATCGGTTTTAAAAGGCAGATCGAGCATGATATATGCATTAAAACTGTTGGACCAACCCCTTGTTCTGATGCTATCTGGTTTGTTTGACCATGTGGTCATTCCGTACTGGATCATGAAATGGTCATTGGCACGGTTGGTCAGCTTTACATGGCTCCAATCTTTTTTCTTTGATTTCGAAGAAGAAGGGGTTTCCTGTGAGTGAACAAATATTGAGAAAGAAAATGCTACAGCTATAAATAAAATTTTTTTCATATCAGTTGTGTAATTGACAAAAGTATTTTTGTCGCGGTTAACAAAAGGTTAAAGAACCTTTTCTATTAAATAAAAAAAAAGCGGAACGATGTTCCGCAATTAGTGTGGACCCTGTTGGGATCGAACCAACGACCCCCTGATTATGAGTCAGGTGCTCTAACCGTCTGAGCTAAGGGTCCTGACTATTTGTTATAGTCAAATTATTTTAAAGAACCGTCTGATTCTAACTATCCTGAACTTTTTGGCTCCGGGCGGCAAAAATAGAAAAATAAAGTGTAGATGTGCAATTATTTCACTTCTTCAAAATCAATATAGTCTCCTACTTGCTCTGTTTTATTCTCAGTATGGGGAGTTGAAGTTTGCTGATTAGCTTGTTGTTGGTTCATATGATCTTCCATTCGGCTATGCATTTCCCGAAATTGTTTTTTTACCTGCCTTGTAGTTTTATAGATAGGAATAATAAAATGAAACACCAGCCGGTAAGCCAGGTAGATCAGGAATGCATATAATAAATAACGCATGGAACAAAGTTAGTTTTCATGGTAAAAAGAAAGCTGTTAAAGTTCCTATGATTAATATTTGGCTGATAATCGGTATTTCCGTTACATTTGCACCGGTAAAGATTGACAGAAGGGAACGGACTCGTTCCCTTCTTCTTTTAAAATACCGGCCGGTAAGGGTAAAAGTAGCAGGGTTATGAATTCTGAAAACCAGGTAATAACAGTAGAAAATAAGTTAAATGAGTTGTTGACGGAATTACCGGGCTATTTCCTGATCGAAACAACTGTAAAACCAACCAATAATATCAAGGTTTTTGTAGATGCTGACCAGGGCGCAACAATTGATCAGCTTTCTAAAATAAACCGGACTCTTTATAAATGGATAGAAGAAAATCTGTTTCCGAACGGCGATTTTTCAATTGAAGTATCCTCGCCGGGATTGGATGAACCTTTGAAACTTGACAGGCAGTATTTAAAGAATATTAATAGAATAGTGGAAGTGGTATTAAAAAATGGGTTGAAGAAAGAAGGGAAGTTGATAAGTGTTTTGGGAAATGAGATAGTGCTAGAGGAAGAGAAAGGCAAGGGAAAAAAGAAAGAAGTTATTCAACATATAATTTTAAAAGAAGAAATTAAAACAACAAAGGTGCAGGTGAAATTCTGATACCCTAGATCAGGAAGATCCGCAACCGAAATTAAAAATCGAAAATCGCATGTATTATGTCAAGTATTAACCTGATAGATGCATTCCAGGAATTTAAGGATGCAGAAAATATCGACCGCCCCACGATGATGAAAGTAGTTGAGGACGTTTTTAAAACATTGCTTCGTAAAAAATTCGGCAGTGATGAGAATTTTGATGTGATCGTTAACGCTGAAAAAGGCGACCTTGAAATTATGCGTCACCGTATGATCGTGGAAGACGGGCAGGTGAATGATCCGCTTGCAGAAGTTGCTTATAGTGACGCAGTCAAAATTGAACCAGATTTTGAAGTAGGTGAAGAACTGTTTGAGCCGATCGATCTTTATGATTTTGGTCGCCGTGCAATTCTTGCTGCCAAACAAACCCTTGCCAGCCGGATCAGCGATTTGAAGAAAAATTCTCTTGCTAAAAAATACAGTGAAAGAATTGGAGAGATCATCAGTGCAGAAGTGTACCAGGTATGGAAAAAAGAAATTTTATTATTGGATGAAGAAGGCAATGAATTAATCCTTCCAAAAAGTGAGCAAATACCACAGGATTATTTTAAAAAAGGAGAGAATATCCGTGCGGTTGTGAAGAAAGTGGATATGAGAAATAATACTCCGGTAATTATTCTTTCCAGAACTTCGCCTGACTTTCTTGCCAAACTGCTTGAAATCGAAGTTCCCGAAATATTCGATGGCCTTATCGTAATAAAGAAAATTGTTCGTGATCCGGGTGAAAGAGCCAAGGTTGCGGTTGAATCTTTCGATGACCGTATCGATCCGGTTGGAGCATGCGTAGGTATGAAAGGTAGCCGTATTCATGGCATAGTTCGTGAATTGAAGAATGAGAATATCGATGTGATCAATTTTACTAATAATACCCAGTTATTGATCCAGCGATCACTGACACCCGCCAAGATCACCAGTATGGAGCTTGACCAGGATAATAAACATGCCAATGTTTATTTAAAACCCGACCAGGTTTCATTGGCAATTGGTCGTCGTGGTGTGAATATCAAACTGGCAAGTGAACTAACCGGTTTTGAACTTGATGTATACCGTGATGATGAAGGAGTAGAGGAGGAATTTGATATTGATCTTGATGAATTTAGTGATGAGATAGAAACATGGGTGATCGATGAATTAAAACGCATCGGTTGTGATACAGGAAGAAGTGTATTGAACCTGACCGCTGCAGAATTAGAGCGCCGTACTGACCTGGAAAAAGAAACAATAGATGAAGTGAGAAAAGTATTGCAGGCAGAGTTTGAGAAAGAATAATCGTGAATGGTGAGTGGTGAATAGTGAGTGAAACTCACCCTCACAAAACAGATAACATAAAAACAATTAATGGCAGAAGTTAAACTACCAAGGATTTTGGCCGCAGCCAAAGAGTTCAATATCGGTAAAGAGACCCTTATTGACTTTTTGGAAAGTAAAGGTTTGGCTAAGAAAGGAGAATTGAAAGACCAGACAAAGCTTTCAGAGGATATGTATCGTTCTGCTTTGCAGGAATTTCAAAGTGATAAAGTAGCGAAGCTCAAAAGTGATCAGATAGATCTGCCTAAAGGAGTTGCAGCCGATCTTAAGAAAAAGAAAGACGAAGAAGAAATTATTTTCAAAAAAGAAAAGGAAGAAAAGAAACCCACCAAAAAAGAAGAACCAAAAGAAGAAGCACCTGCACCGACGCCTGTGGTTGTTGAACAACCAGTAGCGGAGCCAGAAATTATAAAAGCAGATGTGCCGGAGTTGGAAGGTCCTAAGGTGATCAATAAGATCGATCTCTCTACAATAGATTCTTCAACAAGACCTAAAAAAGAATCAAAGAAGAAAGAAGAAAAAGTTGAAGAGAAAGAAGAAAAGAAGCCAACGAAGAAAAAAGGCAAAAAAGAAGAAGTAGCAGAGCCGCCGGTAGTGGAAATAAAACCGGAAGTAGTTTCTGAAGAACCAGAAGAAGCTCCGCCGGTCATTGAAAATATAAAAGCAGAAAAATTAGAAGGGCCAAAGATCCTTGGAAAGATCGATCTGCCAGTTGAGAACGATACTCGTCCTAAGCATGATGAGAAACGTAAACGCAAACGCATTCCGATCGAAAAGAAAGAAGTAAAAAGAGAAGATGCAATAAAGGATAAGGATAGAAGAGAAGATAGGTTTAAAAGAGACGGACGTCCCGGCGGACCTGGCCAGGGTACAGGAAGAGGGCCCGGTGGACCCGGACATGGACATGGACATGGAGGTGGGCGAGGTCCTGGTGGTGGACGCAGAGATCATAGGCCGACAAGAGAAGAAAAAGTAATTGACGAAAAAGAGATACAGGAAAAGATCAGGGAAACGCAAGCTAAACTTGCAGGAGCCGGTGGTCGTGGTAAGAGCTTAAAAGCAAAATATCGCAAAGCCAAACGTGAAGAAGCGGCCGAATCAGCAGGCGAAACAGATGAGAGCAATAAGCTTCAGTTGACTGAGTTCATTAGCGTAAGTGAACTGGCAAACCTGATGGATGTAAATTTTACTGAGGTTATCAGCAAGTGTATGGGTCTTGGCATTATGGTTTCAATAAACCAACGACTTGACGCTGAAGTAATAGAACTGGTAGCAAGTGAATTTGGTTTTGACGTTGAGTTCATCGATATGGAAAAGCAAATGGAAATGGAAGATGTAGGGGAGGAAGATGATGAGGAAGATGAACTACAGTCAAGATCGCCGATAGTTACTATCATGGGTCACGTTGACCATGGTAAAACATCCTTGCTTGATTATATACGCAGAGCAAATGTGGTAGCTGGCGAAGCGGGTGGTATCACGCAGCACATCGGCGCTTACCAGGTTGAATTACCAAACGGAAAAGAAATTACTTTCCTTGATACACCGGGTCACGAAGCGTTTACTGCGATGCGTGCAAGAGGTGCAAAGGTTACTGATATTGCTGTGATAGTTGTGGCGGCTGATGATGCAGTGATGCCACAAACAAAGGAAGCTATCAGCCATGCTCAGGCAGCGGGTGTGCCAATGATCTTTGCCGTAAATAAAATTGACAAAGACGGGGCCAATCCGCAGAAAATATATGAACAGCTTTCACAAATGAATTTGCTGATCGAAGCATGGGGCGGTAAGTACCAAAGCCAGGAGATCTCAGCTAAAAAGGGATTGAATGTTGATCAGTTGTTGGAGAAAATTCTGCTGGAAGCAGAGATATTGGATCTGAAAGCTAATCCGGATCGGGAAGCAAGTGGAACAATTATCGAAGCTTCATTAGATAAGGGCCGTGGATATGTTGCAACTGTTCTTGTACAAAACGGAACATTAAAGATCGGAGACCTTGTTGTGAGTGGTCAGCATTTTGGAAGGATCAAAGCAATGTTCAATGAAAGGAATAAGAAAGTAGATGAGGCGCCGCCAGCAACACCAGTGCTCATACTTGGATTGAATGGCGCACCACAGGCGGGTGAAAAATTCAAAGTATACGATGATGAAGCCGAAGCAAAAGAAATTGCTTATCGCCGTGCCCAAATACTCCGTGAACAAGGAATTCGTACTAAAAAACACATTACACTTGATGAGATTGGTCGTCGTTTGGCACTTGGTAATTTCAAGGAATTGAATGTAATCATCAAAGGCGACGTGGATGGATCAGTAGAGGCATTAAGTGATAGCTTACAAAAATTAAGTACAGAAGAAATTGTTGTAAGAGTAATTCATAAAGGTGTTGGTCAAATAACGGAAAGTGATGTAACACTTGCTAATGCATCGGATGCGATCATCATTGGCTTTAATGTACGTCCATCATTACAGGCAGCAAAACTTGCCGAGAATGAGGCGATAGAAATAAAGATGTATTCTATCATCTACAAAGTAATTGATGAAATTAAAATGGCGATGGAAGGAATGCTGGAGCCAACTATCCAGGAAAAGATCGTTGCCAATGTTGAGATCAGGGAAGTATTCAAATTTGATAAAGCAGTTGTGGCTGGTTGTTATGTTCGTGATGGAAAGATCAAACGTGATTCCAAAGTTCGCCTCATCCGTGACGGTATCGTTATTTATCCAACCGGCGAAGGTGCCAGCGCTGAACTTGCTTCATTAAAACGATTTAAAGATGATGCAAAAGAAGTACAGGCCGGAATGGAATGTGGATTAACTATTAAAAACTATCATGATATAAAGGTGGGAGATGTTGTGGAAGCATTTGAGGAGGAGGAAGTAAAGAGAACGCTCTAGTTAAAAGTTTAAAATTCAGAGTTATAAGTTACTTAACTCTGAACTCTTAATGCTAAACTTTAACCGCCTCAAACTTTTGTTAATAAAACCGGCATCCTTACTTACTCTGGTAATCGAATTTAATTTTGGGATTCAAATCCTGGTTATGAAGAAAATAATTACACTCAGCTTATTCTTTTTAATAGCAGCAACATTTGCTGCACAAGGGCAATCAGCAAAAGTGGTGGCAGATAAAATACTTGCTGTCGTAGGCGACAGGATCATTCTTTATTCTGATATTCAAAATACCATTTCCGATGCTATAAGAAATGGCAGCCAGGTGCCTGATAATGCGCAGTGTGTTTTAATGGAACAAGCACTGATCTCAAAAGTATTGATGCTGCAGGCAGAAAAAGATTCATTGCCTATAACAGACGACGAAGTAGAAGCAGATCTTGATAACCGGATCCGTAAATACATTAATATGTATGGTTCACAGGAAGCATTGGAAGAAGTGGCCGGCAAATCCATTTACCAGATAAAAGAGGATGCAAGAGAAACAGTGAAAGAACAAAAGCTGGCAGAAGCCATGCAAAGAAAAATAGTGGAGAATGTGCACATCACTCCTAACGAAGCAAAAATATTCTACGAAAAAATTCCAAAGGATAGTCTTCCCTATTTTGAATCAGAACTGGAAATATGTCAAATTGTTTTTTATCCAAAGGGCAACCGCGATCTTGAAAAATTTGTGATGGATGAATTGCTCAATTACAAAAAACAGGTTGAAATGAAGCTGGCAACATTTGAGCAACTGGCACAACGGTTCTCAGAAGACCCGGGAAGTAAAGAAAGAGGCGGTCAATACCAGTTAAACCGTAATGATAAATCATGGGATCCGAATTTTATGGCCGCTTCATTTCGTTTGAAGAATCCGGGAGATATGATCGGCCCCATCAAATCAAAATTTGGTTATCATTTAATACAATTGGAACAGCGGATCGGTGATGACATTGTGATCCGTCATATACTGCGCACAACTCCAGTAACGGATATTGAAATAAAAGCTGCAATAGCAAAAGCCGATACTGTAAGATCAAAAATTATTGCAGGTTCTCTGAGTTTTGCGGCAGCCTCTACACGTTATACTGAAGATGAGCAGGCAAAATTCAGTGGTCCTTGTTTTTTGGGCCGCGACGGGGGCCCATATGTCACAATTGACATGTTAGATAAAGATCTTGTTGCTATGCTTGATAAATTAAAGCCCGGCGAATATTCACAGCCCGTAGTATTTGAAGAGAATGGAAAAAAAGGTGTTCGTATTGTTCATTATAAAAGCCGCAGTGAACCCCATCGTCTGAACCTGAAAGATGATTTTAGCCGTATTTCAGCAATGGCGTTGGAAGAGAAAAAGCAAAAGACACTGGAAAAATGGATGAAAGATAAAGTTCCTACTTACTATATCATGCTTGACGATGAAATAAAAAACTGTACTGATCTTACAAAATGGGTCAGCGATAAGCAGAAAGCGTTTTAATTGCGCAGGAATAGCATTAAAGGGTTAGAAATAGATATAAATATTTTTGTGTTAAGCCCCGATGAGTGTCGGGGTTTAATATTTACTGTAATTTTATTTGATTATTATCAATATTATATTTCTTCCATTATCGAAAACTTCCACGCCTGTTTTCTGCCCATCAACCATTAACTTTGCGGCTTCTCTGATTCATGAGTGACCCGATCAAACACGAATGTGGCTTAGCGTTCATCCGCCTGCGGAAGCCGTTCTCATATTACCATCAAAAATATGGCACAGTGATGTGGGGCCTTAACAAGCTCTACCTGCTAATGGAAAAACAACATAACCGTGGGCAGGATGGAGCTGGTATTGCAACAGTGAAATTGGATGTCGAACCGGGCTATCCATTTATGAACCGGATGCGGAGTAATGCTACACAGGCGATCGCCGATATTTTTCAACAAGTGGGAAAAGAAATAGAAGAGCTGGAGAAATATCATCCTGGCATCAGGAATCATCCTGGTTTGATGAAAGGACATGTAAATTTCTTAGGTGAATTGTTGTTGGGACATCTGCGTTATGGCACACAGGGAAAAAATAAATTAGAATATTGTCATCCTTTCATAAATCGTGATACAATTCCTGCCCGCAATCTTGCATTGGCAGGAAATTTTAATATCGTTAATTCAGATGAGCTATTTGCATTGGCAGGAAAAGAACCGCATGAGAACACAAGGTTTAGTGACCTCGCTGCAATGATCGAGTTAATGCATACGTATCTCTGCCGTGAAGATGAAGCATCTCCCGAAAAATTAGATATTAAAAAAGTATTGAAGAAAGCGTTGCCAATATTTGACGGAGGATTTCATGTGGGAGGCTTTACAGGCAATGGTATTGGTTTTGTATTTCGTGATGCACATGGCATTCGTCCCTCTTATTATTATATGGACGATGAAGTGGTCGTGGCTGCCTCAGAACGTGCTGCAATACGTACAAGCTTTAATGTGGGAGAAAATGAGGTAAAGGAATTAATGCCCGGACAAGCATTGATAGTGGATGAGAAAGGAGTGATCGAAGTTGCCCAAATATTAGAACCCAAAGAAAGAAAGGCTTGCAGTTTTGAAAGGATTTATTTTTCCCGCGGCAGCGATGAAAAAATATATCGTGAAAGAAATCAACTTGGTTATAACCTGACTGAACAAGTGTTGAATGCGATCGATCACGATCTGAAGAACACAATCTTTTCATTTATACCCAATACAGCAGAGACTGCTTTTTATGGGATGCTGAAAGGGATGGAAGATTTTTTGAACAAGGTGAAGCTCGAAAGAATATTAAGCTGGGGTAAAGATTATGATCCGGAGAAGTTAAAAGAAATGATCAATCGCAGGATCCGTATAGAAAAAGTGGCGATCAAAGACGTAAAGATGCGAACATTCATCACTGAAGATTCGAGCCGGAGTGAGATGGTGCAACACGTTTATGATATTACTTATGGTACCGTAAGAAAGGACGTGGATACATTAGTTGTTATTGATGATTCAATAGTTCGTGGTACAACACTTAGAGAAAGTATCATCCGTATGTTGTCAAGATTGCAGCCTAAAAAGATCATCATTGTTTCTTCTTCACCGCAGATTCGCTACCCGGATTGTTATGGCATTGACATGAGTAAAATGGGTGAGTTTGTTGCATTCCAGGCTGTGGCAGCTTTGTTAAAAGAAAGAAATAAAGAAGCTTGCCTGCAGGAGATATATGATCATTGTAAAGAGCTTAGCCGGAGCAACCAATTGCATACAGAGAATGTTGTAAAAAAGATATATAAGCTTTTTACTATTGATGAGATCACGAATAAGATCGCTGAATTGATCACTCCAAAAGATCTTGGTATTCCTGTCCAGGTCATTTATCAGACAATAGAAAACCTTCATAGTGCCTGCCCAAGTAACCTTGGTGATTGGTATTTCACAGGTAATTACCCTACCCCCGGTGGTAATAAAGTAGCGAACAAAGCTTTCATGAATTATATGGAAGGCAAAAAAGTAAGAGGCTACTAAATAAAATTTCAAGCACGCATTATTTTTCAGGTTTATAGTTTTTCACAAACGTGATTTTTATTTGGAAGTTGGTATTTGTTATTTGTAATTTTAATAAACGAAAATTTCAAATTTGAAAACTCTTCTTCTTATCCGTCATGCAAAAAGTAGTTGGGATGATCCCGGGCTGAGTGATTATGAGCGACCCTTGAATGAGAGAGGTAAGAAGGATGCACCCGCAATGGCGGAAAGATTGTATGAAAGGGGGATTAGGATCGATGCGTTTGTTACCAGTCCTGCAAGACGTGCAAGAAAAACTGCAGAACAATTTGCCAAACGATATAAAAAAGAAAAAGAGGATCTTGTATTGAAGACAGAATTATACATGGCAAGTGACGAAGCATTTAATAGTGTTGTTGAAAAATTGAACGATGATATTGACTGTGTCGCTGTCTTTTCACATAACCCCGGCATTACCGATTTTGCGAATAGTCTTACAGACGATATAAGAATAGATAACATTCCTACCAGTGGCATTTTTGCCGTATCCATTGAAGCAAAAAAGTGGAGTAAATTTAAAGAAGCGAAAAAGAAATTTTTATTCTTCGATTACCCCAAGGCTCTTGTTCAATGAGCCGCGTTTAAAACTTACCAGAAATACTCCAAGGAAGATCATAATACCTGCTAATAGCTTTGCAGGGGTTAGATGTTCATGGAAAAAAATTACAGCAATAACAGTTGCAAATACAGGCTGTGTGTAAATATATGAACCTGTAGTTCCGGCGCCAAGATGTTGTATGCCGTAAATATTAAAGAAATAAGCAAGAAAGGTTCCGGGTACAACAACATATAGGATTGACAAGTAATGAGACCACTCTAATTTTTCCCACGGAATAGAAATAAATTCATTCCAGCCAAATGGAAGGATCATAACAAAGCCAAAAGTGAAAACCCAACGAATAACATGCAATGGTTGGTATACAGCCATTAAAGGCTTTACAAGTATAAAATAGATAGTGTAGGAAATTGCGTTGATAATGATCAGCAGATCACCAAATAAATAATTAGAAGCAGTCGATGATTGTTCTTTTGAAAGAATTAACAATACAGCCCCACCAATGCCCAACGCTAATCCCAATGCTTTTATGATCGTAACTTTTTCTTTTAATACTGTGAAGGCGAATACTGTAATAAGAATAGGTGTCAGCAATATCAATAAGGAAGCATGAATGGCGGATGTGTAAGTCAGGCCTTTGATGAAGAACATTTGATTGATAGCAATGCCTGTTAACCCGCAAAGGAAGAATCGGGGCCAGTGTTTCCTTTGAATATGTGGTTTTAGATCACTCATTGTCCATAGCAACCAAAAAAGAATGAGGCTAACACCCACCCTAAGAATATTCACCGCATAAGGTTTTATCAATGCAGGTGAAATATATTTTACCAAACTGAAATTAATGGCAAAGAATAGATTAGTGCTAAGAACAGCTATATGTGCTTTGGCTTCAGGTTTCATTTGGCGGACTAAAAACATATCCAAATTTTCTTGCCTCTTCAATATTCTTCAATAGAGAAAACCTATTTTGATCTACACAAAAAGCAAATTGTTTTTTCATAAGATGACCGGCAAGGTATTCCTGCTCTGTTTGTCCTGGTGTTGGGACAAGAATACTTTTCTTTTGCAAAGCTGCAATATCCATAATAGTACTATAACCAGTTCGACTAATAACAAATTCAGCCTTCATTACCTCATTGTTTAATTCTTCCAATGAAAGATGATTATAAAAGCAGATAGTATTTGTTGATGGGATAATATTTTTTTCACCCGGTAACCCTCTTACGATTGTTGCAGTTGCCGGGTAATTTACAATTTGATCAATGATCCTATTCTCCAGGATTGTTCTTTGAGGCTCCGGACCCGAAAGAACGATTAATAAATGATCTTTTATTTCCCCTATATTCTTTTTTTCGAATCTTGAAAGCGGACCAATATATTTCACAGGTATTGATGGAAGCTTAACAGGATGCGACAATTCTCCCGCTAAATTATTTTCTCTTTCTTCATCCGGTACCCAACATTCGTCAAAACGATCGATGAATTTATAATTCCATTTTTGTAAAATTTTCTCACTCCAATCTCCTAAAGAGCTTTTAATACATAGCTGGTGAGTTATAAATACAGAAAGAATATCCTGGTGATACAGGCCATAGCGATTGTCCGAGATCACGGCATCAAATCCATACTTGCCAACCTGCTCTTTTAACCAAACATTTTCTTCTTTTATTGATCTTAAAATGGCCGGGATCTGTAATAGAATTTTGGTTGTAAGACCAGATTTTCCATATTTTATCCTGTAACCTTTCAATGGTAAAAAAGTGAGGGAGGGAAATTCTTCCCTTAGTAATTTTTCCTGTGCTCCTTCGCCTGCAAGCCAAACTTCGCAACTATTATTTAATAAATCCCTGATAACCGGCACACAACGGGTAGCATGCCCCAATCCCCAGTCAAGTGGCGCCACAAGCAGCTTTTTACCAGCTAATAAGGTCATATATTTTTTTGCAGCCATTTATCAATTGGTATACTAAATTGCCCGTAAAATAGTTTAATTTAGAAATTCAATTATGAACAGAATAAACAAGATATTTTTTGCATTGTTTTTGATCAGCATTGTTGGAATGGGCTGTCAGAAAAACTATTATACCAGCAAGGCCAAAAATAACGATTGTGGCTGCCCCAATAAGAAGGGCATGGTTGGATATTAATTGTGTAATCGAAATGAAAACTCCAAACAGGGAAAGAGAATTGGTGTTGTTATTAAAAACAGCACTGATGAGTGAAAAGGCTCTTGAAAAAGAATTGATCAGTCTTGAACATCTTTTTCTTTATGCAGAATCAGAAATTGCATTTTGTCAAACTCACGAGTTGGTACTTCGCAATGGGATCACATCTAAAAGATCTAGGCTTACCAATGTTTACCACAATAAACAATTAGGATCGTTTTGTTTTTTGGTGAACAAAAATTGACTCTTATTATTTAGCAAAGTTTAAAGCCTGTCACTTAGTCTTTTCACAAATCACGGCATTATTCTCGCATTACGGTAAAGACTTGTTAAAGCCTTTTACAGCAATCAATATCTGTAAATGTGGTTGCGTTAGCAAGAAAACATTAGCACATGCAGAAACGATTTTTTTTATTTCTATCGATAGTTGTCATTGTTTCCTGTAAAAAAAATAATGATTCATCCAGTAATAGTTCAAATGGTGATGATTGTGTCATGAGATCGTCAATAGGTAATGGTGAGATAAAGGCGAGCCAATATATTGTTGCATTTAATACTACAATCAATGCACGAACATCATCACGTATTAGTCTTAATGAGGCAAGTAAAAATGTTTTGCTTAGGCATGCCATTGATGTTTCGGCATTAAAAACATCTTTCGCCGGAGAGCCCGGTGGTTTTATAGCAACTATGACAGCGCAGCAGGCAGAAGAATTGCGACATGATGCATCAATTGTAGCAGTAGAGCCAGACAAAATTATTTCATTAGGGGCTTGCTTTACCGTAGTTGAACCGCGACTCGTTACATGGAATGTAAGTCGAATTGGTTATGGTAATGGCATTGGCAAAACTGCATGGATCATTGATTCAGGGATCGATTTTAATCACTCTGATCTGACAGTTGATCAAACAAGAAGCCGTTCTTTTATTGAGGGTCAAACTTCTGCCAATGATCAGAATGGTCATGGTACACATGTAGCCGGTATCATTGGTGCAAAAAATAATACGATTGGTACACTGGGCGTTGCTTCGGGGGCAACGTTGGTTTCATTAAAAGTATTAGATAAGGATGGAGAAGGAAATTTATCGTATATCATCCAGGCACTAGCTTATATAAATACAAATGCAGATGTTGGCGACGTGGTGAATATGAGTGTTGGTGGCGAAGAAGGTTCTCAAATTCTTGACCAGCAAGTAAGAAACACAGCAGCAAGAGGGATCTATTTTGCAATTGCCGCAGGCAATGAAAGTAAACTGGCAAATCTTAGTTCGCCGGCAAGAGTAAATGCTTCTAATGTTTATACCGTATCAGCAGTTGATAGTCTTGACAACTTTGCATCATTCTCTAATTACGGTAATGATGTAGTTGATTTTGCTGCACCCGGTGTTCATATATTATCAACCTGGATGGGTAATAAATATGCTTATGCGAGTGGTACTTCAATGGCGGCGCCACATGTTGCCGGATTGTTGTTGTTGCGTGGAAGAGAAATCACAAGTTCCGGGTTAGCTAAAAATGATCCCGATGGAACGCCTGATCCGATCGCACATTATTAAAATAAAAAAAGGAGAAGATCAACTTCTCCTTTTTCTTTATTAAGGCTAAAAACATTTAATGGGTTATACAACGATACCTGTATTCAGTTCTGATCCTATCACTGCAACTTGTCTTTTTAGTCTTAGTGGTTGTACTTTTTGGTTTTCCAGGGTTCTTTTCTGCAAGTGTAAAAGGAATTCCGATCCTCATATTCCATCCTGATGCTGCGGATTCAAGTGTCGCATAAGTTGATTTTATGCCAGACTCGTTAGAAATAGTTTGTTGGCCCATGTTGCCGATAGCTTTAAAGTAATTAATACTTACATTCATCAGTCGTTGTTTGTTTCTTCCAAATTCAAAACCCATCCCGGTGAGAAAAGCAGTGTTCCAATTGCCGGCACGATATTCATACGCCGACAATCCACCTTGTGTCTTTGAAACAATATCAGTTTTTGGAGCAGCAATATATCCGAAACCCATTGATGGTTGTAAACGGACCCATCCTCCTTTGTTCTTACTTTCAGTCTTTTTTGCGAAACTGGTCTTGCTTTGACAGCGGCTTGATTGAGACGAATAATTTTTTGAACAGCCGCTACGGTAAGAGTAACTGTTACAAGAGCTGCTGGACGAATATCTTGTTTTAGAAGCAGATGTTCCTGTTGAATTTTTTCCTTTAAAGAAAATAGGATTAGTTGTAAACTGGTAACCTGCCTCTAAACGAACCTGCATATTTGCTTTTGTTGCGATATACGTATTCATTCCATTCTCGAGATCATTAAAACTATATAACACACCGGAACGACTGGTACTTGCTCCAATATAAGGTCCAAAACCCTGTTTGAATTTATAATCAAGTTTTAAACTAACCTGCGGGTCAAATACACTTCCCAACGGTGCGAATGAACCAAGGTTGTTGTAATTAACAGAAGTCTTTGAATTTTCAAAACCAACTTGTGGAGTTAAGGAAAGTTTTTGAGCATTCATTGCAAGTGAAGAGACAATGAAGAGGCCCGATAAGGCTACACTTCTCATGGCAATAAATTTTAGTCTTGAGAAGTTAAGACAATTTTTTACGGGGGAAAAATTTTATGTATGAGCGGCAGCGACTGGTTCCAGCTTTCTCAATGCTGAACCAAGTTTATCGATCATTTCACCAATTTCTTCTTTTTTACAAGTACCAACACTTAAACGATACCAGGGATTACTGCGGCTGCTCCCAAATGCATAGAATGGGACAACGGCCAAACCCGCTTCGTTCAAAATATATGCAGTTACATCACTTTGAGTTTCTAAAGTTTTTCCTTCAACAGTTTTTTTACCAACCGCATCAACTTTAATAGTTAAATAGATCGCCGCTTCGGGTGTAATACAATCAACTGGCAATCCCTCATTTTTTAATTTCATAAAACCGGCGTGAATACCACGTAATCTTTCTTCTAATCCGCTCTTAAAATGAGAAAGATAATTTTCTATTTCTTTTTTCTTGCCTAAAAATTTTGCAACAGCTTTTTGTTCGGCCATTGGTGCCCATGCTCCCACATGCCCGAGGATAGCTTTCATTTTATTGATGATCGAAGATGGTCCCATGCTCCAACCAACTCTGACTCCAGTTGCGGCAAATACTTTACTGATCGCGTCAATAAAAATTGTGTAGTTACGCATTTCTGGCCGTAATGAAACAGGATTATAATGTTTGATATCGCCATATGTCAAATGCCAATACATCTGGTCATACATAATAAAAACCTTTTTTTCTTTTTCATTTCTTCTTGCATTTTCTTCTAATACAAGATCACATATTGCTTCCAGTTCTTTTTTTGAAAAAGTAGTGCCAGTCGGATTTTGTGGGGAGCATAAAGAGATAAGCGTTGCTTCTTTTATATGCGGACGAATATCATCAGCAGTAGGCATAAAATTATTTTCTGCCGTTGCTTCGATCACTACATGCTCACCATCTACAAAATGAGTATAATGATTATTATTCCAGGAAGGCACTGCATAGATCACCTTGTCTCCTTTATCACAAATCGCCCTGTATGTTGCATAAATAAGCGGACGGCCACCTGATGAAACAAGAATTTCACTTAATGAATAATCGAGCTTCTCCCATTCTTTCATAAAAGAAACGATCGCTTCACGAAGATCAAGATTGCCTTCTGCAGCAGGGTAATTGGTGAAATGATTCCTGTAAGCAGCTACAATTTCATCTTCCAGCTCTTTTGGAATGGGAAAAATAGAAGGATCAAAATCGCCAACGGTAAAATTGTAGATCTTTTCACCCTGCCTCATCTTTTCACGGATCTCTCCACCCAATTTTACAATTTCAGAACCAATCAATGTCTCGGATAAATGTGAAAGTTTCATACCCTGATTTCTTTGCAGCAAATGTAAATAATAGCGGGATAAATGAACAACTGTTAGCACAAAAAATAAAAAAGCCCGCCAGTTGAAACGGGTGGGCTTCTAATCAAAAACCATTAACCATTAAACCTTATCCTATGAAAATTCGTAATGAAAATAATGGATAATGTTGATGCGGTCAATGACAAAAATCGGGTTGTCAAAATTTTTGATTTGGGTTATCTACTTTTTCCGAACGATCGTTAACATTCAACCATCACTGGATCGGTTTATAATCTTTAAACAAATTCACTTTTGTTCCTTCCACAAGACTGCGATAATCCTTCCATTTACCATCAAAGAATGTGTTGATCTTTTGTACTACATCTCCTATTGCTTTTTCTGCATTGGCAACAAGGGTTTCTTCAGTTTGTCCCGGTGCTACCATTTTACTGGCAATGGATTGCTGTGCCTGCTGTGCTTGTGACATCACTGTTACTTCAAATGGGTTTCTCGACAAACCTTGCCTGTCAGAAGTTTTGCCGCTAATGATCTCACGAATAGATTTTATCTCATCCTGCATTTTGGTAGTGGTCTTTCTTAATGAATCGGCTTCTTTCCCTTCCACTCCTCTTAGTTGAGCTTGCATTTTTGTACAAACTTCTTCTGCTTCTGTCAACCGATCCATTCCTTCTGTTAGTTTATCGGCGCTTTTGCGGAGTCGATTGAACATTGTTCGTTGTGCAGTTTTTATATCATTGCGGTTACCTAATCTTGGATCGTCTTTTACAGTAACATAAGTTGAATCATTCATTCTGGCATAAGTGATCACAACCTTGTATGTACCGGGTAAAACCTGGAATCCGCCTGGTTCCGGTGAGCCTGGTGTTGGTTTGGGTGAACCGGGTTGACGGAATCCTTTTTCTTCCATTCCCCAGTATTGACGATTGAAACCGCTGTCAACGTTCCAGCGCAAAGTTCTTATCAATTCATTTTTATCATTGAAAATTCTAACCATTGCGCTATCACCACCTCTTCTTCCACCCCCCTGACCACCGCCTCCAAATCCACCACCGCCGCGTCCACCGCCTCCACCACCTTGTTGCTGTACAGCGGGTGCTGGTTGATTATCTGTTTGTGGTGCTGTTGTTTGACCGGCTGGTCTTTGCGGCCTATTTATATAAAATGAAATAGGTGCACCCCGTCTTCTGTTATCTGCATCATATAAGCCGAGAACACTCCATTCGTACCCGGTAGCAGCTCTGTATTGTGCCTGGTATGCATCGGGGGCAGGAAAAACTGTGATGGCATTTGTCATCGCCATTCCTTTATTCGAAGCAGCTTTTCTTAAAGGACGAATATCATCCAATACCCAAAGCGACCTGCCGAAAGTTGCGATGACAAGATCAGCTTCTCTTTCCTGAATTGCCATATCATAAGTTGAAACGGAAGGGTAACCGTTTTTCCATTGCTCATAGGTAGCGCCATTATCCAGACTTACCCATAATCCATTTTCAGTTCCGACAAAGATCAAATTGGGTTCAACAGGATCTTGTATCATGCATAATGTATAACCTCTTACTTTTTTTTCATCTACCATGCTTGTCCATGTTTTTCCATAATCAGTTGTGCGGAAAAGATAAGGTTTGAAATCTCCGCGACGATAATCATTCGCAACAACAAAAGCTTCGCCTGCATTATGACGTGATGCTGTTACCTGTGGTATCCAGCAACTCAATGTCATTCCCGGAATTTTTCCCCGAAAATTCGTCCATGTTTTTCCACCATCTCTTGTCAATTGTACATTGCCATCATCAGTACTGATCCAAATAGTTCCTTGCTCTTTTGGAGAAGGCGAAATAGAAATAATAGTGCAATGTGTTTCTGCACCCGTGATATCCAATGTTATTCCACCTGTATTTTGAAATGCTTTGATCTTTACAGAATCATTTGTAGTAAGATCCGGAGAGATCGTTTGCCAGCTTACACCTTTATCAGTGCTTTTATGAACATACTGGCTGCCCATATAAATTGTTTTTTTATCAAATGGGTCCTGAGCCATGGCAGTGTTCCAGTTCCAGCGCACCATATTTTTCGGATCTAAGTTTGGTGGTTTAATGAACCAGCTTTCACCTGTTTTCCAGTTTCTTTTCCCGACATTACCTCCCTGGCTTTCACTATAAACCCAGCTTGCATCTTCAGCATCGGGCATAACGTCAAAGCCATCTCCACCTCCCACATTATTCCAGTAATAATTTCTTATGCCTCCATTTATCCATGTATAAGCTGGTCCTTGCCAGCTACCATTATCCTGCATGCCACCCATTACATTATAGGGCATTTCATTATCAACATTGATGTGATAAAATTGCCCCACAGGAATTTTTTCATCGAAAACCCAATTCTTACCACGATCATGAGTGATGCCAATACCACCGTCATTTCCTTCTATTATGAATTTTCCATCTTTGGGATGTATCCACCATGCATGGTGATCTGGATGAATGCCAGAATATGGGATCAGTGTTGTCCATGTTTTTCCTCCATCTTCACTTACTTCTACCTGGTCATGTATGTTATATATACGATTTTCATTTTCCGGATCAACACGAATGTCCTGGAAATAAAATGGACGATTAGTTACCCATCTTGGGTCATTCGTTACCAATTCCCATTTGCTACCGCCATCATCACTTTTATATAAACCATTTCTTGTTGCTTCCACCATTGCATATACACGCTTTGGATCATTGGTAGCATAAGCCAAACCAACTCTTCCATAAGTGCCATCAGGCAAACCATCATCTTTTCCAAGCTTCTTCCAGGTTTTACCGCCATCAATAGTTAAATACAACCCACTGCCGGGTCCACCACTTTTAAAATCCCAGGGTGTACGGCGGTGTTGCCACATATTTGCCAACAAACGATTTGGATTAGAGGGGTCCATTACAAGATCAGCACAACCTGATGTATCGTTTGTGTATAAAATTTTTGACCAGGTATCTCCACCATCAGTTGTTTTATACACACCTCTCTCGGGATGTATACCGTAAGGATTTCCAATAGCAGCTGCATATACAGTATTTGGATTAACGGGATCAACAATGATGCGATGAATATTTCTTGTATGCTCCAATCCCATTCGCTTCCATGTTTTGCCGGCATCCAGTGATTTGAAAATTCCTTCACCAATATTCAGCGAATTTCTTGGATTGCCTTCCCCGGTTCCTACCCAAACAATATTTGGGTTCGATTGCTGAATAGCAATTGAGCCAATATTCTGTGTCTGTTGTTCATCGAATACCGGCGTCCATGAACTACCACTGTTGTCAGTTTTCCATACACCTCCCGAAGCCGCGCCCAGATAAACGATATTCGTATTATCTAAAACAACGTCAACGGCGGTAATACGGCCACTCATACCAGCCGGGCCAATGTTTCGCGGTTTCCAGTTTTTAAATTGTTCAAGACTTAGTTTTTGAGCATTGGTAAACAAGCAGATCAATGTGCCGAAGGCACCGAGCAGAATAATTTTTCTCATTGCATGTGATGTTTTAAAAAAATAAACTTACTTAAAAACGATGACTAAGGAAAAATTTTCGATGAATGGTTGAAACAATAAACATTTAAACAAGATAAGTTACTCTCTTATCCACTCATCACCATCATGAGTAGCAAACTTTAATAACCCACCTATCTTGTCATAATAGAAATATTTTATCTTCCCCATTCCATAAAATGTTGGTTGCTCATATTTGAGGACTTTATTAAAAAATTGTCCGTTTACGGTAATTGATTCAAAAGAAAATGTGGGTTGATTTATTCCTTGAAAATTTGGATTATTTAAATACCAAAATGTAGATCCAGGGTTTTTCCAGAAAAAATTAATTTCAGCCAATAGATATCCTTGTGAAGCAGGCGGTGGATTATATAGATCAGCGCCGGGAGGAATCGTTTTGGTAAATGATATTATAAAGAGAGCTGTATCATTCAATGCTTTTAATCTGAAGCCATTAATTTTTTCTGCATAGTTGGGAAGGCAAAACTGGCAAGGAGAGTCTCCGGGAAAAAATGTTTCAGGTATTTGTTCAACAATAAACTGTAGTCTTTCATTACCTCTTTTGAAATTAATTATTTGGTTGGCCTGATAAATAAGCCATTTTTTATCTTCTTCATTAAACTCATAAGTTACAAGCTTATCATCATCATTGTTTTTTTTACAACTGGTTAAAGAAAGCAATAAATAAAAAAAGAGAAATAGTATGTGTGAAATGGATCTCATTACCATTCTTGCTTCTTCTAATTTACGTAAATAAAAAACCCCGGCAATGTATCAACCGGCGTTTCCATCGAAAATAAGTTTATCAGAACGGTTTCACAGTCTTTACTCCCGGAGTAATGTTTGAACTTTCAGGATAAAGAACAGCTTTCACCATGTTATTTAAAGTCAAAAACTTTTTTGCCGCTTTTTGTAAGTCCTCAAGTTTGATCGCATCTACTCTCTTTTCATAATCTAGTAGACCTTCGGCATTTGTTTGATCTATAAATGCATTTGATAAGCCCGAAAGCCACCAGTCATTGCTCTGCAGGTTAACATGATATTGTTTCTTCCATGTTTCTTTTACTTTATCAAGGTCCTTTTGTTCTACACCTTTTTCCTGTGCATCTTTTATTATGTCAATCATTGCTTTTGTCAATTTTTCAACATTCTCTGGTCCGCAAGGCAAACCAGCGGTGATCGTATAATGAACATAAGGCCTCTTAGAAACAGTGCCACCAATGCCACCACCATAAATACCACTCATTTCTTCACGAAGTTTTTCAATGATCTTAATATTTAAAACCTCAAGCAAAGCAGCAAGGTTCATTTTTTCTTCACGATTGTATTCGGTTTCTCCCTCAAACATCAACGTGATCATGGCCTGCGATTCTTTTCCTTTTTTCAGATTCACTTCAGTTGATCCTTTTATCATCCTGATGCCATTGTCTTTGAATTTATTTTCTTTTGGAGAAGCTGGTAATGAACCAATATATTTTTCTAAAAGCGGTTTTGCTTTTTCAATATCAATATTTCCAACAAAACTGTAATGCATACCACTTGCATTACCAAATATCTCTTTGTAGATCGCAAACGATCTGTCAAGATTCAGACGGTCAAAATCTCCTGGCGTAGGTATTTCATTTGCCCATGGATTATTGTTGTAAACAATTTTTCCAAGACTATCCTGGAACCATGTCTGCGGATCTTGTAGTACAAACTGGAGGCCTGCTTTATTTTTTGTAACGAAAGAAGAAAACAGTCCTTCATCTTTTCTTGGTTGAGTATAATACAAATACATTAGCTGAAGAAACGTTTCAAAATCTTTTACACTGGTGCGGCCTTCAATACCTTCTTCATTAGGATTGATATACGGAACTACATTAATTGATTTGCCAGCCATGAATTTTCTGAGATCAGTCGGCGACATATCTTTTACACCCATTTGCCCAACAAGCACTGCTGCATATTGTGCGTTGTCTTTATCAGCAATATCATATTTATGAAAACCTCCCCAGCGCCATGCATCCATTTGTATCTCATCGTTTTTTAGCGTGGTTGGCTTTATTGTAATAGTGATACCATTGCTTAAAGTAAGATCGGTTGTACCTAACTTTTCATTTTTTGTTTCGGTAGTGATCTTTCCAGGCATAGGTTCCTTATCAAGCAATGTGGAGGCCACCGCTTTTTCCTCGTAAGCTTTTACAGGTTTATTATTAGCTGCGACAAGAGCTTTTAAAAGTTCTGCATTGTTTGGTAGCTTATCTTTTTGTTTACCTGGCGCCGTTACCAGTGTAAACGCATTTGCAGTAGAAGGCATTTGTTTTGCCAATGCATTTATTTCCTGTAAGGTGATCGTTGGTAGAATTTGTTGTAAGAATTTGTAACGATGTTCAACACCTGGGATAGGATTTCCCTGTAAAAAATTATTTACATATTGCTGAACAATGGCACCTGATTCTGATTTGTCTTTTTCTTTAAAAGATTTTTCTGCGACATTCAGCAAGCTTGCTTTTGCACGATCAAGTTCTGTTTGTAAGAAACCAAATTGTCTTGCACGATTGGTTTCTTCTATTAATGCATCGACTGCATCCTGCATCGGTGCTTCGCCAAGCACTGCAAAAGAAGTGAATGCATTATAACCACGGAGAAACGGCTGGAAGCCGGTATTGGCAAAAACAAAAGGAGGGTTTGGTTTTTGGGTGAGTTCAGTTAATCGCTGATTGATCAATGAGCTTACCAATCCTTCCACGGTGCTTTCCCGGTAATCAGACCATGTTTTTAATTTTTTTGCAGGTTTTACAAAATTGAATATCTCCAAAAAAGTATTGGTGGTTTCATCATCGGTTACCACCATAGCATCTGGTGTTGTCCTTTGTTTGATCGAAATAATAGAAGGCCTTGCAGCTGCATTAGGAGGATTTGTGAATTTGGAGAAATGTGCTTTGATCTTTTTTTCTGCTTCTGCCGGATCAATATCGCCAACAACGATCACTGCAATTAAATTTGGGCGGTACCATGTTTTATAAAAACTCGTTAGCGTTTCTGGCTTGAAGGTCTTTAAGATCTCGTCTTTACCGATCGGCAAACGCTCCGCATATTTTGAACCATTGAATAGTCTCGGAAAATATTGACGGCTCATTCTTTCGTCTGCTCCTTTGCTCAATCTTGATTCTTCCAGTACAACACCACGTTCTTTTTCAATCTCATTTTTATCAAATAAGTTATTGAATGCCCAGTCTTCCAATACGGTAAACCCTTTCTCCACAACAGCTGCATCATCGGTTGGTATTGGTAAAATATAAACTGTTTCATCAAAACTTGTATACGCATTCAGGTCGGCGCCAAACTCAACACCTGTTTTTTGTAAATAATCAACCAGCTCATTTTTTGGAAAATTTTTGGAGCCATTAAAACCCATATGTTCCATAAAATGCGCAAGACCACGTTGGTTATCATTTTCCAAAACAGAACCTGCATTTACCGCTAAACGCAGCTCCAGTTTCTTTTCAGGTTTTACATTTTTACGGATATAATAAGTAAGACCATTGGGTAGTTTTCCCACCTTCACATTAGGATCTACGGGCAACGGATCAGTCAATTTATATTGACCAATTGAAATGAGATAGAAAAAGGTAAAAACGAAAAGGAATAACGGTTTAAGCTTTTGATTCATGAGCTGATTTTTAGGGCGGTAAATATACTTAAGCTCGTTCGTTAAGGAAAAACAAAAACTCTCCCGGCGGGAGTTGATTATAAGCGGTAACATTAGTTTATTGATTCAACTTTTTATTGTTGTGTCGCCTCTGATCATAAAAAATTAGAGTAATTTCAACAGTATACCCCTGCTAATGAAAAAAACCATCCTTACTGCATTAATTCTTGCTCTCGCCTTTAATTCATATTCGTTGTCAAATCACTCTAATAATGATCCACAAGCCAACCAGACTATGGTTCAATTAACAGGAACTGGTATTAAAATTTGTTTAACTGATTATATAAAATTGAGCCCTGGTGAGTATAAAAAATTAACTGGTAAAAGATTAAAATGGAAGGAAGCAATTAGTTTAAAGATCACACAAAAGCGAATTAAAAAAACCATTCGAAAAGATGGCACTGTTGATATGAATGCATATCAAACAACTTCAAAAAAACCTTTCAAATTTCATTGGGGTGGGTTTTTCCTGGGTTTACTATTGCCCATCGTAGGAATGGTTGTAGCTGCTCTAATCAAAAAAGACGATAAAAAAAGCGATAGAGTAACTAGTGCTGCTATTGGAACATTAATTGTTTGTGTCGCCGCTCTTATATTTTTTTTATCAGAGGTTAGTAGCTATTAGATATTAGTCTAATCTTTCTTCTCATTATATTTCTTCTCCGCCTCTTTTGCCTTTGCAAAATCAAGTACTACACCATTAATACAGTAACGCAGGCCTGTAGGCTTAGGGCCATCATCAAATACATGTCCCAAGTGTGCTTTGCAACGTCCGCATTGTACTTCGGTCCTTACCATTCCATGTGTCCGGTCTTCGGTATAAATAATACTTTCTTTACTGATCGGCTCGTAGAAACTTGGCCACCCACAACCGCTTTCAAATTTTGTATCACTCATAAACAAAGCATTGCCACAGGCTGCACAATAATAAGTCCCCTTTTCATTAAAGGCTTCATATTTACTGGTCCAGGGTCTTTCAGTTCCTTTCATGCGGGCTATATAATAAACGTCTTCAGGAAGCACTTTTTTCCATTCTTCTTCACTCATGTTTACTTTAGAAGTATCAGTATTTGAATAAGCCGGGTTATTTTTTTTATTTATTGTATCCATTTTTGCAATTTTTGTTTTTGTTGATTGGGAATAGCTGCATTGCTGGCAGGCTGCGGCAACGATCAGCATTATCAATAGTTGTTTCATTTTACTCAGTTTCTATTAAACAAATTTACGTTTAATAAGATTGGTCGGTTTGCCATTAGCCAGGTTCCGGGTACAGGCTTAACATTTCGTTACAAACAGCCGTTCTATCTAAATGTTTTTAACCAAATCCGTGCCCATCAATGAATTTTTGGGCAAGGGACATTATATTTGTCGTTCACACAGGTTAGCAAGTACATGTTCAATTTAATCTTATTTGGCCCACCGGGCAGCGGTAAAGGCACACAATCAGACAGGCTGGTTGAGAAATATGGATTGGTCCATCTTTCTACTGGCAACCTGCTTCGTGAAGAGATCGCTAACAAAACTCCTCTTGGGAATGAAGCAAAAAAATTCATGGATCATGGCCAATTGGTTCCGGATGAGGTGGTGATCGGTATGGTAGATTCTTTTTTTGACAGGCATAAAAATGCGAACGGTATTTTATTTGATGGGTTTCCCCGCACAGTGGCACAGGCACAGGCACTGGATAAATTGTTCGCATTGAAAAAAACTGATATAGCAGTTGTTCTTGCGCTTGACGTAACCGAGCAGGAATTGATAAACAGGCTGCTTAATCGTGGTAAAACAAGTGGCCGTAGTGATGATAACAGTGAAGATGTGATCAGGAAAAGATTTGCAGTTTATACCAACGAAACATCGCCGGTTGCTGACTACTATAAAAAATCCAGGAAATTCAAAGCCATCCAGGGCGAAGGATCTGTAGATGAGATTAATGCCGCTCTCCGGCAAGCTATTGATAAATCAATGGCGAATTATAAAGACTGATCTTTCTAATTAAGCATGAATTTTTTTATGTCCTTGATTTGGCTAAACTTGCATTAGTTAAGGCCTTCCATATGAGTTTCGAAAAGGAAAATTTCATCCGAACAAAACTTATTTCACTTTTACAGAAGCTAAAGAATGATGAGCCTGCAAGGTGGGGTAAAATGAATGTTCAACAAATGATCGAGCATTTCACGGATGTTATGATGTCGGCCTCTGGTAAGCTAAGACTACCAATTGTAACACCTGAAGACAAGCTTCCCCGGCTTCGTGAATTCATGTTTAGTGAAAAGCCTTTTAAAGAAAATACAAAAAGCCCTGTCCTTCCTGAAGAACCAATGCCTTTAAAGAAACATACAAAGGAAGCTGCTATTGGAAAATTACAGGAAGAAGTGATCCATTTTTTTGAGGCATTTGAAAAAGAGCCTGGTTTAAAAACTACAAACCCGGTTTTTGGTGAGTTAGATTTTGATGCCAATATTCAGTTACTCCATAAGCATGCATTGCATCATTTAAAACAGTTTGGAATAGAAGTTCATTGATCAATGTGGGGAAAATGTTTTATTAACGTCTAATCTGCCTATTGAGATTCCTGTTTCAATATTTATTTGGACATTCCATTTTCCGTCAGATCGTTTTGTTCCACTAATTTTTCCTGACTTGACCTTATGAGCTCCGTTGATCCATGCCCCGTCCTCTTCAAAAAAACACATTGCATCCGCAAGCTGATTGTTTTCATATGAAAAGCTAGTTGATCCAGCCGGCGCCTTAAATACAAGCCTGTTAAGATACTCATCATCGGCAATACTCTTACAATCAGGGGCTGTGTGAGTATATTTAAATACAAGCTCATTGCCAGGATTGATATGAAAATAATAATTGTAAGCGGTCCTTATAGTATCAATTTTCGAGTTTGTATAAAACTCATAGGTATAAATATCTTTTGTACAGTCTCCGGATATCTTCTTACAACTGGAAAGGACCAGGTAACTCAATAACAATATATATGTTAAGCGCAGCATAACTTACTTGACAAAATTTACGGTTCTGTCGTTGCTCCTTAAAATTAAAATACCTTTGGCAACAACAATCATTACATGTATAAACTTGAAAACTATGTTGGCGGAAATTGGGTAACCGGCGATGGAGATGGCCAGCAACTTTATAATGCAGTAACCGGTGAACCGATGGCAACTGCTACTTCAAAAGGATTAGATTTTAGATCAATGACAGATTATGCAAGAAAAGTTGGCAACAAGAATCTGAGAAGGATGACCTTTCATGAAAGAGGAAGAATGCTAAAAGAACTTGCGCTTCATCTGCGCAAGCATCTTAATAAATTTTATGCTGTCTCTTATAAAACCGGTGCAACAAAAGCAGACAGTTGGGTAGATATTGAAGGCGGTATTGGAAATCTTTTTGCGAATGCTTCACTGCGCAGAAAATTTCCTGATGAAATTTTTTGTATTGATGGCGAAAGCCATAACCTGAGTAAGAACAATACTTTCATGGGTACTCATATACTTGTTCCAAAAGAAGGAGTTGCCATTCATATCAATGCATTCAATTTTCCTGTGTGGGGTATGTTAGAAAAAGTTGCTGTTAATCTTTTAGCAGGAATGCCGGCAATTGTAAAACCAGCAACCATCACATCTTATCTAACTGAAGCAGTAGTAAAAGAAATTATTACAAGTAAAATTTTACCCGATGGCGCATTGCAACTTATATGCGGTAGCGCCGGTGATCTGCTGGATCATGTTACCTCGCAGGATGTTATCACTTTTACCGGTAGTGCAACAACTGGATTAATGTTGAAAAGCAACCCGCGAATAATGAACGAGAATGTTCCATTTAATATGGAAGCTGATAGCCTGAATTGTATTGTACTTGGCGAAGATGTAACTCCGGATAAACCTGAATGGGACATTTTTGTAAAAGAAGTAAGAAAGGAAATGACATTGAAAGCCGGACAACGGTGTACCGGTATTCGCAGAATATTTGTTCCTGAAAATAAAATGGGAGATCTGTGGAAAGCAATTTCATCTTCTTTATCGCAAACAACGATCGGTAATCCATTAAATGAAAAAGTAAGAATGGGAAGCCTTGCTGGCGAATCACAGCGCAAAGAAGTGAAAGAACAAGTGCAAAAACTGTTGGCATCGTCGCAAATTGTTTATGGTTCGCTGGATAGTGTTGAAGTAGTAGATGCAGATGCAAAGAAAGGAGCTTTTCTTTCACCAATTTTATTGATGAATGAAAAACCACATGCAGCAAAAGAAGTGCATGAAGTGGAAGCATTTGGTCCCGTCAGTACAATTATGCCATATAAAAATTTAGAGGATGCAATTGAATTGGGAAAACTTGGTAAAGGAAGCCTTTGCACCACAGTTGTTACAGCTGACCATAAAATTGCCAAAGAATATGTGATTGGTGCTGCTACACATCATGGAAGAATTTTAGTATTGAATAATGAATGTGCTAAAGAAAGCACGGGCCATGGCTCACCATTACCATTATTGATTCATGGAGGTCCTGGCCGGGCAGGTGGTGGAGAAGAAATGGGTGGCATTCGTGGAGTAAAACATTATATGCAAAGGGCAGCATTGCAGGGTTCGCCAACTACACTTACTGAAATTACCGGAGTTTACCAGCAACATGCAAAAGGAAAGGATCCCGGTAAACATCCGTTTAAAAAATATTTTGAAGAACTGCAGATCGGTGACCAGATCATAACTGAAAAAAGAATAATTACCAGCGAAGACATCGACAAATTTGCTGACTTGAGCGGCGATCATTTTTATGCGCATATTAAGACAACTGATTTTACAGGAACCATGTTTGAGCAGCAGGTAGCTCATGGATATTTTATCATGAGTATTGCCGCGGGGTTATTTGTAGATAGCTATGAAAAAAATCCTGTGCTATTGAATTACGGAATTGATGAACTTCGCTTTACCAAACCTGTTTACCCCGGCGCTGAAATTCATATCCGTTTTACTTGCAAAGAAAAACTACCGAGTGACAAAAGAGTTGTTGAAAAGCCCGAAGATTTTAAACGTGGCGATGATATTGAAAAAGGAATTGTGAAATGGCTGGTTGAGTTTATTGATGAAAAAAACGAGATAACTGGTGTAGCAACGATATTGACGATGGTAGCAAAGCAGAATCAATAATTTAAAATTTACTGCTTATGAGTGGTTACGTTAAAACAGAAACACATAAAGGAATTACAACAATTGAGTTCTTTCATCCGCAAAGCAATTCATTACCCGGAAAAATCTTACATGATCTTTCTGTAGCTATACATCATGCGGGAGGAGATCCCGCTACAGTTGTTATTGTTCTTTGTTCTGCAGGCGAAAGAGCTTTTTGTGCCGGCGCATCATTTGATGAGCTGGTTGAAATAAAAAATGAAAAAGAAGGCCTGGCTTTTTTTAGTGGCTTTGCACATGTGATTAATGCAATGCGGCTTTGTCCAAAATTTATTATTGGTCGCATTCATGGCAAATGTGTGGGTGGAGGTGTTGGATTAGCGGCTTCTGTTGATTATGCAATTGCAAATGAAGCTGCTGAAGTAAGGTTAAGTGAGCTTGCCATTGGCATTGGCCCATTTGTTGTTGGCCCTGCTGTTGAAAGAAAGATCGGTGCGTCAGCGTTCAGCCAAATGTCGATTGATGCCAATCATTGGCGAAATGCTGATTGGGCAAGAAGAAAAGGATTGTTTGCCGAGCTGCATACAACAACTGAGGAGATGGATGAATCAATCCAGAAGCTTGCTCACAATTTGTCTTTATCAAATCCGGATGCAATGGCAGAGATGAAAAAAATATTCTGGAAAGGAACGGAACACTGGGATCATTTACTTCTTGATCGGGCGAAAATCAGCGGTCGGCTGATCCTAAGTGAGTTTACAAGAAGTGCGATAGAAAAATTTAAGGCAAAGAGTTAAAGAAAGCAGCATGTTTGAAAAGTTTGATGAATTAAATTTCACTTCCATATGCGATAAGCTTGCAAAGAAGGATAAAGAGCTGAAAGGTATAATCAGGCAATATGGTTATCCGCCAATGTGGACGAGACCTGCCACTTTTCAATCATTAATTCTTTTTATACTGGAGCAACAGGTTTCACTGGCCTCTGCTTACGCTGCATTTAAAAAGCTAAAAGAAAAGATCGGTTATGTTACGCCGGCAAAAATTCTTTCATTAAGTGATGAAGAGCTTCGCTCCTGTTATTTTAGCCGTCAAAAAATAATTTATGCAAGAGAGTTGGCCAAAGCTGTCCAGTCAAAACAACTCAGGCTTCATAAATTTTCAAATGCTCATGAAGATGAGGTCCGCATTGAATTAAAAAAGATAAAGGGTATTGGCGATTGGACAGTGGATGTCTATTTAATGCATTCATTACGACGTACAGATCTTTTTCCGTTAGGAGATATAGCATTGGTAAATAGTTTAAAAGAGACCAAGCAATTACATCCGCACACAACAAAAGAGAAAATGTTAAAGATCTCTGAACCCTGGCGACCCTATCGTACAATTGCTTCTATGATCCTTTGGCATGCCTACATTCAGAAAAGAGGGATAAAACTGCAGGGTTAATAAAATATCCGGTTTCCTCCTTCGTTACATTGGAAATTCCCCCATCATGACACGTAAACTATTTCTCGTTGTAACTACATGTTGTTTAGTTGCCACGCTAACTGCATTCAATAATAAACAAGACAATTTTCCGACTGCAAAGAGCATTTTGCAGAACATGGCGAAGGTCAATGACGATTTATATGTTTGCAAATACGAAGTATCGAACCTGGAGTACAGGACATTTTTGGATCAGATGAGAACAAAGAATCCAATGCTGGCAGAAGATTATAAGATCGATTCAATGAAGTGGACAGAAGGAATCAATTATGGTGAACCAATGGCAAAATATTATCATATGCATCCTGCCTATAGCAATTACCCGGTTGTAAACATTAGGTTGGAAGGAGCAAAAGCTTACTGCGAATGGCTGACCGATCAATACAATTCAGATCCCAAAAGAAAGTTTAAGAAAGTAAGATTTTATATCCCAACTGAAGAAGAGTGGATGAATGTGGCAAATGCGGGAAATAAAAATAAAATGTATCCCTGGGCTGGTTATTATTTAAGAAGAAAAGATGGACAGTTTCTTTGCAACTTTCGTCATGTTGGTGATGAGCATATCAGCTATGATGCAGAAAAAAAAGAATACACGATCAGTCCGGAAGCAAAAATTGCAGGTAGTTTAAGTGACAGGGGTGTCTTTACTGCAGCAGTAAATTCTTTTGATGCGGTATTGCCTTATGGTATACACAATATGAGCGGCAATGTAGCAGAAATGGTAAATGAAAAAGGGATCGCAAAAGGTGGAAGCTTTAATTCTCCCGGCTTTGATGTTCGCATTGAAAGCAAAATGAATTATACCAACGCTTCACCGGAAATAGGTTTTAGGGTTTTTATGTATATTGATAATATAGAACCAGGAGAATTGGTTAAACCGAAAAAAGGTGAGGAATCAAATTCAAAAAAAACTTATTAACCAATTTACAAACTCTTTTCTCTTTTATTTAAATATTTAATCCGCCACAAACGCTGATCGTTTGTCCTGTTATATAATTTCCCCAATCGCTTGAAAGAAATAAAGCAGTGTTGGCAATTTCTTCGCCTGAAGCAAAACGACCCAAAGGAATGCCGGCTTTGTATTTATCGGCAGCGTCCCCTTGCTTCAAATAACTTGTCATATCAGTTTCTACAAAACCCGGTGCAATTGCATTACAGCGAATATTGCGGCTACCCAATTCTTTCGCCACTGACTTTGTAAAACCAATGATACCGGCTTTAGACGCTGCATAACTTGTTTGTCCCGCATTCCCCATTTCACCAATAATACTGCTCATGTTTATAATAACACCGTTCTTTGCTTTCATCATTGGTTTTATCACCTGCTTTGTCATATAGAAGACACTGTTCAGGTTTATTTGTATCACATCATTCCATTGTTCAGGTGTCATTCTCAACAAAAGATTGTCTTTTGAAATACCTGCATTATTCACGCATATATCTACAGTTCCAAATTCTTTCAAAACATCATTTACAAAAGCTTCACATTGAGCAAAGTCACCAGCATTGCTTTTATAAGCTTTTGCTTTTACGCCCATCCCCTGCAACTTTGTTTCTAATGCTGCAGCTTTTTCAGCGCTGCTGTCGCTAACATAAGTAAAAGCAACATTCGCTCCATGTTCCGCAAATTTTAGTGCAATGGCTTCGCCAATACCGCGGGCAGCTCCCGTTACTATTGCAACTTTTCCCTGGAGTAGTTTCATATGAATAAATAATTATGACAAAAGAAAGAAAATAATTGCATAGCGGGCAAGTTTAATTTCCTTTCCAGATAAAATAGATCACACCATTCTTGTCATCGCTGATAAAAAATGAGCTCTGGTCCCATTGTATAATATCGCAAGGTCTTCCAAATCTCTTGTCTTCTGTTTTTCCCTGTAGAAAACCTTTTACGATCTCCCGGTATGAGCCATTTGGCAAAATTTGTACAATAGCATTTCCTCTTTGTCGCCAAACACTGGTACTGCCATGCAATGCAACAAGAAATGAATTGTTCAGCAATGAATCGTCAAATTTTGAAAAATATTCAAACCCCAAAGGAGCAGAATGGGCTTTAAAGGAATAAGGAGATATTGGCGGAACTTTTACAAAACTTTGTCGCGTCGATTTTTTAAAAGCAGTATCAGCATATATCTTTTTCTTATACTGAAAATAATAAGGCCACCCATAAAAGCCATCCTTATCTATTGTATGAAAAAGTTCTTCGGGTTTATCAGGACCACGATTATCACGACCCATATGCGTGACCCACAACTTATCATTTATCCATTTTATCCCAACTGCATTTCTTACTCCCCTGGCATATATCTTTTGATTCTTGCCGTCAGGGTCCATTTCAACTATCGTAGCTCTTATTTCTTCCGTTTCAATACAGGCATCACAGCTACTTCCTACACTTACATAAAGTTTTTTATCGTGAAACGCAATGCTTCTTGTTAAATGCCAGCCGCCATATTTATAATCAAGACCATAATCAGGAAAAGTTGCAATAACTGTTGGCAATGATGCAGGTTTTATATCTCCTGGTTTATAAATATAATAACTCAGTTTCCCGGTTTCAGCCACATAGAGATAATGAGTATCATAGATAGAATAAAAAGTTACCTGGTTGGGGTTATGCAATCCTTCCAAATAAGTTGTGACCTTTTCAAATTTCTTTTCGTTTGCATTCCAATTTTCAAGGATCAGGATCTTGCCAAGCTTATTGTCACTCCTGTTATGCATGTCCGTTACAAACAATCTGCCGTCGGGACTTTTTGCAAAAAATCGTGGCCTTTCTAATCCTTCTGCTGCAACTACTATATTGTATGATTCCGGAACGCTAAGATTAAAAGACAATTTGTTTTTTAATTGTATAGTTTGTTTTTTAAATTTTAGGGAAGCCTGGGAAAAACCAGAAAAATAAAAAGCCAGTGATAGTAAAAGGAAGTAATTTCTTTTCATATACTAAACCTCATCTTCATTGATCGAAAGGATCTCTTCGATCAAGGTTCTTTCATTGCTTAATCGCGGCACTTTATGCTGGCCTCCTAGTTTTCCTTTGCCGCGCAGCCAGGCAATAAATGTTCCTTTTTTTATTGAATGAACGATCGGCAATCCCAACGCAATGTCCTTGTATCTTTTTGCTTCGTAATCGCTGTTAATTGTTTTTAAAGCATTATCCAATTCTCTTGTAAACTCATTAAGATCAAGTGCTTCTTTTTCAAATTCGATCAGCCACTCATGTGCGCCGTTTGCTGAATCAGAAAAATAAACTGGTGCAGCGGTATAATCAGCAACAACAGCTCCTGTTCTTTCACTGGCTATCGCAATTGCTTTATCTGTGTTGTCAACGATTACTTCTTCCCCAAATGCATTGATGTAATGTTTCAATCTCCCCGAAACTTTTATTTTGAATGGCTTTATAGAAGTAAACTGGATAGTATCACCAAGCATGTAACGCCAAAGCCCTCCATTGGTTGAAATGATCAGCGCATAATTCTTATGCGTTTCCACATCATGTAACCCGATAGTTTGTGGTTGTTTTTTCCCATATTCACTTACAGGCATGAATTCCATAAAAACTCCATGATCAAGAAACAGCAACATGCCTTCTTCCGAAGGATTATCTGATGCTGCAAAAAATCCTTCACTGGCATTGTACATTTCCAAATAATGAATGTCTTTGCCGATCAGCTTTTTGAATTGCTCTTTATATGGAGTAAATGAAACGCCGCCATGCATATAAAGCTCCAATGTTGGCCAAACATCAGCAATACAATTTTTACCTGTGATCTCAAGAATTCTTTTAAATAAAACAAGTGTCCAGGTCGGAACACCTGAAATAGAAGTAACAACTTCTTTGATCGTACTGTTTGCCAGCTTTTCGATCTTACTTTCCCATTCATCCATCAATGCAATGCTCAGATCCGGTGTTCTTATCCAGTGTCCCCAAAAAGGAGTGTTTTGTAATAATACAGCGCTAAGATCCCCATACTGGGCTTCAGGATTTACCTGGTTAATAGTATGACTGCCGCCTATAACCAATCCTTTACCTGTTAGTAATTCCGATGCGGGATTGAAATTGTAATACAACGTCAATACATCTTTTGCTCCTTTAAAATGACAATCCTGCAGACTTTCATCACTAACAGGTATGAATTTACTTTTATCATTTGTTGTACCGCTGCTTTTTGCGAACCAATAAATGGGAGTATTCCATAATACATTTTGTTCACCATTCATTATTCGATCTATGTACGGCTTCATATCTTCATATTCATGAATGGGAACTGCTTCCTTAAAAGCACGGATCGTAAATAATTCTGAAAAATTATATTGTCTTCCAAACTCAGTGTATTGAGCAGCCGTCACAAGGTTTTGCAATACATCACGCTGAGCTTCTATCGGGTTATTTTTCCACGCATCAATACGCCACATTCGCATACGGGCAAGGGATGATATGGCAGGCGAAAGGATCTTCATTTGTGTGGAAGCAAGATAAAATTAATTGGCAAAACCATTGTAAGAAATCAATTAAAGGATCGCTTTCAGGTAAATAGCACAAATACCAAGGATGGAATCAATTTTAATTAAATGGTCCTTTAAGAGTTGTAATTTTTCAAAATACAATACAGAAGCAGCTCTTTCTATAAGGCCCCCAGCCAGGGAACTAAAATCACGGACAGAAAATATTTTTTCATATTCCTTATAATCAAGATCAGGGATGTCAAGTGCTTTCTGCACTAATTCCTCGTGTTCAATATTAGTAGCAAAGCCGATCAACGAAGCTTTTAATTCCCTGAGTTCTTTCATATACTCATCTGCTCTCATTTCGTCGGCCATCCTTCCTTTATTATTTCCTACTCCGAAATCTTCAATAAAACCAAGAATCGCTTTTGTTTTTTCAATCGTATGTTCCGTAAATTGAATTAACCTGGATGGGTTTGTCTCTGTGGTTGCAAGCGGAGTAACAGCCTCTCTTGCCTCCTCGTGCAAATAATCCTTCCGCCTCAATTCAAAATTTCTCCCGAGATATAATCTTTTTACTTCTTCATCAGCAGCGAGCTCTTCGGCTGTTCCATGCTTAAAAATTTTTCCTTCGATCAAAAGATAAGCCCGGTCGCAAATACTCAGTGTTTCTGTTACGTTATGATCGGTAATAAGAATACCGATATTCTTATATTTCAATCTTGCAACGATAGCCTGGATGTCTTCAACAGCGATCGGGTCAATACCTGCAAATGGCTCATCCAATAAAATAAATTTTGGATCAGTTGCCAATGCTCTTGCTATTTCTGTTCTTCTTCTTTCACCTCCACTTACAACATCACCATTGCTTTTGCGTACATGCTGTAAACGAAATTCACTGATCAATGTTTCCAATTTCTGGCGACGTTCGTTATGCTTAAACTTAGTCATTTGAAGAACCGCCATTATATTATCTTCTACTGTTAATTTTCTGAATACTGATGCTTCCTGCGGTAAGTAGCCAATTCCCAGTTTTGCTCTTTTGTACATGGGAAGGTTTGTAATGTTGGTATCATCTAAGAAAACATTTCCTTCATCTGGTTTTATCAGCCCCACAACCTGGTAAAAGGTTGTCGTTTTACCTGCGCCATTTGGGCCAAGCAAACCAACGATTTCGCCTTGTTTTACATCAATAGAAACATGATTCACTACTGTACGCTGGCGGTAACGTTTTACAAGATCCTTTGTATGTATGGCAATTGGCATTAGTAGCAAAAGTAAGGGTTGAAAGATTAATGATTAAGTCGTCAAATTGCTTTAACATCAATTTGCGTTATGTGGCTATCATGCTTAGCTTTGCACGTTCTAATAATTAACGAATGAAGGTAATAGACCATATTAAGCAAGCAAAGTATACACTGATCTCGTTTGAAATACTACCGCCATTAAAAGGTAAAGGTATCAGCGCAATTTATACGCATCTTGATCCTTTGATGGAATTTAAGCCTGCCTACATAAATGTTACCTATCACCGAAGCGAACATATTTTTAAGAAAAAGGCAGATGGAAATTTTGAGAAAGTGGTGGTTCGCAAAAGGCCGGGTACAGAAGCTATCTGTGCCTCGATCATGAACAGGTATAATGTTGATACGGTTCCTCATTTGATCTGCGGGGGCTTCAGCGTTCAGGATACGGAAGATGCATTGCTTACGTTAAGTTATTTGGGAATTGACAATGTGTTGGTGCTTCGTGGAGATGCAGCAAAGAATGAAACTTCATTTGAACCTGAACCAGGCGGACATAAATATGCGATCGACCTGTTAAAGCAAGTGATGAATCTAAATCATGGAATTTACCTGGAAGAAGAATTGAAAGGAACAAGTAGCACAAAATTCTGTGCTGGTGTAGCAGGTTATCCTGAGAAACATTTTGAAGCTCCTAATATGCAAACCGATCTTACTTACCTGAAAAATAAAGTAGATGCTGGAGCGGAATACATTGTAACGCAAATGTTCTTTGATAATAAAAAGTTTTTTGAATTCGAAAAACAATGTCGTGCTGCAGGTATCACAGTTCCGATCATTCCTGGTTTGAAACCGATCACTTCCAAAAAACAATTGTCGATCATTCCAAGAACATTTTATGTTGACATTCCTACTGATCTTTCAAATGAGATCTTGAATTGTAAAGATGATGCTTGTGTAGAGCAAGCAGGAACCGAATGGTTGCTTGCACAATCTAAAGAGTTAAAAGCTGCTGGCGTACCCGTAATACATTATTACACATTAGGTAAACCGCATGTGGTTTGTAATGTGGTTCGTAATTTATAGGAATCGAGAATTTGTAATTAGGCTTCAACCCCAATTTCTACCTACAAATTCCCAATTACTTATTTTGCAATTGTAGTTAACACGGCTTCGTTAACTTTTACAGGATATTTCTTTTTTAATTCTGCGATCCATTTTTTATCAATTGCATCCTGGAAGTCGGAAACAACATCTCCGCGGGCATCGGCAAATGTTTTTTGAGCAGGCAAAGGATAAATTTTAAATATCAAGGCAAAGGATGCACTATTGTCATCTTTATTCTTTACAATATTTGTGATCACCCCTGCTTTTGCTGTAGTTTTTATTGCACCCGGAATTTTTGTTATTTCAAACCGGGCGGAGTCAGAAGTAATTTTGTCGCTGAAATTTTCCAGCACTGTTTTCCATTTTGATTTGTCTTTTTCCAATATGTCCCTGAAAGATCTGGCTGTTGCCTCATCGCCACAGTAAAAGATCACTGCATCGGCACTGTAGTTCCATTTATACTTGGCTTTATTTTGATCATAATATTTTTTTTGCCCCGCAGTATCACTTTGAGCAGTAGACCACACTTCTCTCATCATAATATCAAAAAAGAGATTACCATCTTTCAGCTCTTTCATTTGCGTATTAAATTCTTCATTGAATTCTTCAAGATGGGCACGATAATATTCCATCACAGAATTTCTTTTAAATTCTTCATTTAATTCATTGAATGGTTTTAAACCACTCCCATCTGTTTTATACCTGTTAGTGATAGAATAAGTAAGAAGATCATTAACCGTCTTTGTTGATTGTCCTACACTAAACAATGCGGTTGATTTATTTACCGGGTTCCCCAGTGATGGCGGTCTGGCTGCAAGCACACTGTCAAGATACATCTGTAACATTGCCTGGTCAACATTGAATTGTTTATATCCTGATTGTGCAAGGATCTTATTGTATAATTTATCTTTTGCCACATTAACCCGGCCATCTCTTTCCACTAACATGCGGATCATATCCAGGTTTTTTTTATTTTTTAGTGCCGCTGGTGGTGTTATCGAAGCTCTTTTTACGATATGGTATCCATGTTCCGTAAAAAAGGGTGTACTGATCTCCCCGTTTTTGGGTAAAGAAAAAATAGCTGTTTCAAAAGCCGGGTCAAAAGTTCCAATGCCAAATTCAGGCATTGATCCATTGGAAGCAGAGGAGACAACATCATTGCTGAAGGCGGTAGCAAGTTTTCCAAAGTCATCACCTTTCTGCAAACGGTTATAAATAGAATCTGCCAGTTCTTTGAGATGTTTTTTGGTTGTATCATCGCTGCCTGGCGGAACTGCGATAAGGATCTGTGATGCCTTAACTCTTCCGACCGCTTTTCTTTCTCCTAAGTTTTTAAAAATATGATACCCGAAATTTGATTTATAAGGTGCGGAATATTTGCCAGGCGCAAGATTGTAAATAACAGTTTCAAACTGGTAAGGCAAAGAAAAGACTGTGATGTAACCAAGATTGCCTTTGTTCTTTGCTACTGAAGGATCAGCAGAAAATTTCAAAGCAACATCATCAAAGTTTGTTCCCGATTGAAGTTGCATATAGGCTTCCTGTATTTTTAATTTCACAACAGGAGAATCAGAATAGTTTACACCATTGTAATAAGGAATAAAAATGTGCTGCACTTTAATATCTTTTTGACTTCTGTCAAAGGCTTCACTCACCAAGGCGTTGAGGCTTTCGGCATCATTCATGTAGTTTTCGATCACTTGGTTTCTTAGTGCTGTATATTCTTCTATGAATCCAGGCATCGTATCATAGCCTCGTTGTGTAGCTTCGTGAATTTTTAATTTGGAATTGATATAAAGATCGAGATAGCTACGCATCTTCTTCGCTTTATCAATAACAGGTGCAGGGTACACTTTGTTAAATGCCTTTGTGTATTCACTTGCTGAAACACTTTTATCTGCATAAGTAAAAAGCGTTTGGGCAGATAGTGAAGTTGCGATAAGAAGTGTGAAGAGTAGTGATGGTAGTTTCATAAATATTGGTTTTATTGGCCTTTTAGCTTATAGTCGAGTACTTTATCGATCTGGTCAAAAGGGATCTTTTTAGCTAATATGGACTTGTTTTTGTCAAGCAAATATAATGTAGGCACCACTTGCACGTCATATAACTGATAATAGCTGGGAATATTGTTTTTTACTCTTGTCTCATTCGCATCTTTTGAATTATAGACATGGTCCCAGTCCTTCAGTTGGTGTTGTCCCACAAAACTCAGCCAATCTTTCTTTGTGCCATCGGTTTCCTTTGCCACCGCATATATCTTCACGTTCAATGCACTCCATTTGGCTCTATAGATAGAATCTATTCTTGGCAAGGTCTCTTTGCAATGTCCGCAAGTAGGGTCCCAAAAAATAACAACGGTATAAGGATTAGTTATACTGAACAAACTTTTTGTTTTACCTGTACTGTCTGGCAATTCTATATCGGCTGCAGTGGAACCAAAAATATTTGCAGCCATACTGTAATAGCGGTCAAAAATTGTTTTCTTTCCTTTTTCTGTCAGCCATGGATATTCTTTTTGAGAAAAATATTTTTCAAAAAGATGAACATACACTTTGTCTTCCCACATGTATTGTGGATTCAGGTAGCGATTGATAAACTTCACCAGCAGGAAACGTTGCATCTCATCGTTTGCAGTAGCATAAGCAAGCATCCAGTCCAGTTCTTTGATCACAGAATCAGGATGTGGAATGACCATGGTGGTGAAATATTCGTCTAATTTTTCTTCGAAGAAAGAAGTGCGGGCAAGGCGTTCATCAAAAAACCAGGTATCATCCCAATAATGATCTTTATAATAACGATAAGCAAATGCAGAATCGTACTTACCACCAGGGTGCTGTGCAACAGGTGGCACTTCCGGATTTTTCATCGCTTTTAATAAAGCACTAATAGTTGCATCCGGATTTTTAGCAATAAGGTCCTGCCTGTATTGCTGTATTTCTTTATCGGTTTTAATAATAAGGTCGGTCCATTTTGTGGAATCTGCTTTTGTCTTTGAAGTGGCCAGTTGTTTTTTTGCATCTTCTATTTCACGTCCCTTCATGGCAATATAATTCTGGTATTGCAAAAACAACGTGTTATCGGGTGAACCAACAAATTTTATGGATTGTAGAAGATTTGCAGTATCGGCTATCACACTAAATTTTTGTTCTTTATCGATTAGCACTTCAAAATAGCCGGTCCTATTTGGAAAGCCGATCAGGTAAACTCCTTTTTCTAGTTTCTTAGCCTTCTTGAAAGTGCCAGTGCTGTTATCATCCAGGAAAACAGAATCAATAATGGGTTTTTGCTTTCCATAATGATAGCCCAGGTAAATGAATTGATGTTTGAAGGGTTTAAAAGTGACCTTGAGCTCAAACTCATTTGTTTGTGCAAAAAGAAAATAGCTGGCGCCAAGTAAAAAAAGCAGTGAAAATATACGCTTCATGGAGTATTGATAATAAAAGGGTAAAGTTATTCAAAAACCGCAACCACAGGGTAAAAAGATGCAAATAGCCTGTTAATCGTTGTATGGATAAGGCATTGAATCGCTTAGTTTTGCGCCGTGAGAAGAAAAAAGAAAAATATTGTTCTTGAAAAAGTATTGGTTGAAGATTATGCGGCAGAAGGCAAAAGCATTGCCCGTGTAGATGGGAAGGTAGTTTTTATTGAAAGAGTGGTGCCTGGTGATGTGGTAGATATTAAACTTTTTAAAAGTAAAAAAGATTGGGCCGAGGGCTATCCATTACAGTTTCATTCATTTTCAAAAGAAAGAACCGAACCGTTTTGTCAGCATTTTGGTGTATGTGGTGGATGTCAATGGCAAATGTTGCCTTACGAAAAGCAACTTTTCTATAAACGCCAGCAAGTTGAGGATAATTTGAAGAGGATCGGAAAAATTAACCTTCCTGAAATACCTGCCGTGCTTGGCGCAGATGAAACAAAATGGTACAGGAACAAACTTGAATATACATTCAGCAGTAAGCGTTTTATCCCGGAAAATGAATTTGTCAAGGATGGCATCAATGACCATGATGCGGCCGGTTTTCATGCAAAAGGGTTGTTTGATAAAGTGGTTGAGATCGAACGATGTTGGTTGCAGCCCGAACCAACCAATGCTATCAGGAAAACAATCGCCGATTTTGCAAGAAAAAATAATTACAGCTTTTACGATTATAAATTGCATATGGGATTTTTAAGAACTGTACTGTTGCGTATTTGCGAAACCGGGGAGGTGATGGTAAATGTTGTGATGGCCGAAGATGATGAAATAAAAAGAAATTTATTACTTGAACATTTATTGAAAGAAGTTCCTGGCATCTCAACATTACTTTATACGATCAATACAAAATGGAATGATAGTCTGCATGATCTGGATCCCGTAGTTGTTACCGGTAAAGGACATGTAATTGAAAAACTGGAGGATCTTCAATTCAAGATCGGTCCGAAATCATTCTTTCAGACAAATACAAAACAAACTGAAAAACTTTACAGTGTTGCAAGAAATTATGCCGAGCTGACAGGTAATGAAACCGTTTATGATCTTTATTGTGGCACTGGCAGCATTGGGCTATTTGTAAGCAAGCAAGCAAAAAAAATAATAGGTGTTGAGATGATCGCTGAAGCCATTGAAGATGCAAAAGAAAACGCTGCATTGAATAATATTCATCATGCAGATTTTTTTGCAGGTGATGTAATTAAAGTGTGTGATGATGCTTTTTTTACCGCTCATGGAAAACCCGATGTGATCATAACTGATCCGCCGAGAGCAGGTATGCATGAAAAACTGATTAAGAAAATATTGGATATGGTGGCACCGGTTGTTGTATATGTTAGTTGTAACCCTGCTACACAGGCAAGGGACCTGCGTTTGCTGGATGAAAAGTATATGGTAACAAAAGTGCAACCACTCGATATGTTCCCGCATACGCATCATATAGAGAATGTAGCGCAACTGAAAATAAGATAGCTTTCCAATTATCTCTTTTTCACTTTTACCCTCTTAGCTTAATTTTACCGAATGAGTTTTAGATATACCAGGCCGGACACATTACCTCCGATAGTAAAAAACCTGATATTTATTAATGTGCTGTTTTTTATTTGTACAGAATTCTTATTCAGGGATCAATTTTATTTTGATGGTTTTGATGAGTATGGTTTGCAGGGAGTATTTGGTTTATGGCCGATCAATCATGAGAACTTCAGACCTTACCAGATATTCACGCATATGTTTACACATGCAGGCATTGGCCATATTTTTTTCAATATGTTTGGTTTATGGATGTTTGGACGTGTATTAGAAAGCGTTTGGGGCTCTAAAAAATTTCTCCTTTTCTATCTTGTTTGTGGCATCGGTGCTGCACTAGCTCATATGACTGTTGCCTATTTTCAGTATGAAAAAGTGGCCGACTTGATAGAAATGATGAAAGCAACAGGACAAACTGAGTATTTAAATATCGTTCAATCTGGAGCATATTATGCAGTTGGTGCATCCGGTGCTGTAATGGGTGTATTCGTAGCTTTTGCATACCTGTTTCCCAATACTGAATTGATGCTTCTTTTCCCCCCAATACCAGTAAAAGCAAAGTGGCTGATCCTGATCATGATCGCCTTTGATCTGTTTGGAGGTTTAGGAAAAACCAGCGATGGCGTGGCGCATTGGGCACATCTTGGCGGAGCGGCAGTAGGCTTTCTTTTGGTATACATTTGGAATAGGACAAATAAAAAAACATTTTATTAGCGAAGAACATAAAATTAAAATTAGAAAAAGTAGGAACTTTGTCTTTCACTTTTGACTATTCACTATTGACAACTACACCCTATGGGCATTTACGAAAGGGATTATAAAACTTCGAAATTCACTGATAACCTGCAGGACAATGCATTGGTGATGCTTATCACCATTAATTTGGTAGTATTTGTTTTACTCAAGCTGATAGAGGTTTTTTACCTTTTTTCTTTCAATGAGGGAATTGCCGATCAAAAATTCATGAATGATTTTTATTTCAATCTTGCTTTGCCCGGAAGCTTTGATCAATTTATAAGTAAACCGTGGACACTGATCACTCACATGTTTTATCACCAGGGCGTATGGCATATCATCGGCAATATGCTTTGGCTATGGATGTTTGGCTATATTTTTCATGATCTTACCGGCAATAGAAAGATCATTCCTTTATTTATTTATGGAGCATTAGGTGGCGCTGTTGGTTTTATGCTGGCATATAATTTTATTCCTGCATTAAGTTCAATAAGTGCAACTGCGGTAGGAGCTTCAGCAGGTATAATGGCGATTGTTGTGGCAACGACCATGCTGACGCCGGGCTATCGGATCTTTCCAATGCTTAATGGAGGTATTCCGCTTTGGGTATTAACTGCTATTTATCTTATTATCGACCTGGCACTTATTCCTGTCAGTAATACCGGGGGACATATTGCACATCTTACAGGTGGCTTCACTGGTTTTCTTTTTATCTTCTTTATGCGGCAGGGTTTCGATTGGAGCATTGGCATCAATAATTTTTTTGATTGGGTCAACAACCTGTTTAATCCTGACAAGTCAAAAAAGAAAACAAGAGAAGAGTTGTTTTATAAAAGCGAAAGAAGACCGTATACAAAAACCCCTAACCTTTCTCAACAACGCATTGATGAAATTCTTGACAAGATAAACCAGCATGGTTTCCATTCACTTACTACAGAAGAAAAAGATCTGCTGAAAAAAGCAAGCAAGGAAGACCTGAAATAAATAATGGATAATTGAAAGTTGAGAATGGGAAGTGAGATAGTCATTTTCCATTCTCAATTCTCCATTGTTTGCTTTTCGTAACTTGCACAGATGCCATCCCGCCTTCGGATCATTACAAGAAGAACTCTTGTCGTACTCAATATTATTACGGCGGTTTGTTATTTACTTTCTTGCCTGGCGCCATATGTCAAACCAGCAGATTCATGGGTAATTGCAGTGTTTGGCCTGGGGTTTCCCTTTTTATTGGCAATCCTGGTAGGATTTATTTTTTTATGGCTGATACTTAAACTGAGGAGAGTTTGGTTCTCCATTGTTGTTCTATTGGCAGGATATAAAAGCATCGGCGTTTTTTGGGCATTCAATGCCGCATCATCATTCCAGTACCAAAAAAAACCTGGAAACATTAGAATAGCCAGTTGGAATGTTGCAAGATTTCTTGAATGGAAAAGGAACAACAATGAAAAAAGCCGGACAAGATTAAAGATGCTTGACCAAATACAAAAGCAAAGCCCGGATATCCTTTGCTTGGAAGAATTTTTTCATTCACCGCTCGATTCTGTTTTTTATAATAACATCAGCGAAATAACAACAATGGGTTATCCTTATCATTATTTTTCTTATGACCCGGATGGGGATTACCAATTCATTGGCTCAGCAATTTTTTCTAAATACCCGATGCTTGATACCGGGCTTGTTCGATATTTCCGTCCCAGTATGACGGAGGCGCTGGTACATGCTGATATAAAAGTGAATAATGATACGATAAGAGTGTTTGCTACGCATCTTCAATCAGTGCAGTTCAGGCAACAGGATTATGAGGCGATCGATGAAATAAAAACTGCCAGCGATAGTTTGATCGATAATTCAAAAACAGTGCTGGCAAAGTTGCGTAAAGCAATGTCACTACGCAGTTCACAGGCAGATGTTGCCCGGCAGGTGATGGATGATAGTCCATACCCGTCTATTTTTTGCGGCGATCTGAATGATACGCCCAATTCGTATTGTTATTTCGCGATCCGTGGCGATATGCAGGATGCGTTCCTTAAAAAAGGGTTCGGTATCGGCCGCACTTTCTCGTCGGTTTCACCTACGCTACGTATCGATTATATTTTTGCCGATGATAATTTTCGCATCCACCAATTTACAAGGGTTGTTAAATATTTGTCAGACCATTTCATGTTGATGGCTGATGTTGAACTAAAGCAGAAAAAATAAGTATCTTGGCTTCATGATCACATTTCTTTCTTTTCGATGTTGTTAAATCTCCTTTCTCAAAGCAGTGCCCTATTTTTGCCAAGTTTTAATCATTAACCAAACAGCAGTAATACTATTAAGCTTTCGTTGCGTCGCAGCCGATGGCTATCGGCTCTTGTAAGTTCGGTAACCCGATAGCTATCGGGTCTATTCGGCAATCGTGAGACGTCAAACGTGAATCGTGAGATCGATAATACTCACCACTCACGATTCACGAGAAAGATAATAAGCGAACAGGAACCAGAATGGAGCGTCGCAACAGAAGTTCAATTATGTTACAAAAGCTGACCACATAGAAATTATGAGCGAACTAAAAATATATAACTCTTACTCAAGACAGAAAGAGGTTTTTAAATCTATTACACCCGGGCATGTGGGCATGTATGTGTGCGGACCAACCGTTAGTGGCGAATCACATCTTGGTCATGCACGGCCATATATTACGTTTGATGTCATCTATCGTTACCTGATGCATCTTGGTAACAAAGTTCGTTATGTTCGCAACATTACCGATGCCGGGCATTTTGAAGAAGAAGGTCGTGAAGCAGAAGATAAAATTTCAAAGAAAGCAGTATTGGAAAAGCTGGAGCCAATGGAACTGGTGCAGAAGTACACAAACCTTTATCATTGGGCGATGGAGCAATTCAATACATTAAAACCATCTATTGAGCCAACTGCAACCGGGCATATTGTTGAACAGATCGGGATGATCGAAGAGCTTATTAAAGCAGGATATGCATACGTGTCAAATGGCTCGGTATACTTTGATGTAAAAAAATATGCTGCCACACATGATTATGGAAAATTAAGTGGAAGGGTGATCGATGACCTGCTTGAAACAACAAGAGAACTGGAAGGCCAGGAAGAAAAGAGAGATGTGGCCGATTTTGCTCTCTGGAAAAATGCAGCACCAGAACATATCATGCGATGGAAAAGCCCATGGGGAGTTGGTTTTCCTGGCTGGCATATTGAATGCTCTGCAATGGCAACGAAATACCTGGGGGCACAGTTTGATATTCATGGCGGCGGCATGGATCTTTTGTTTCCACATCATGAAAGCGAAATTGCACAAAGCACTATTTGCAATCATGTATCGCCAGTTCGTTATTGGATACACAATAACATGATCACTATTAATGGGAAGAAGATGGGGAAGAGCTATAACAATGTTATTAAACTCACAGAACTTTTTAGTGGCGATCACCCGGCATTGGAAAAAGCATATCACCCAATGGTGGTTCGGTTCTTTATTTTACAAACACATTATCGCAGCACACTTGATTTTGGTAATGAAGCTTTGCAGGGTGCAGAAAAAGGGTTGAAACGGTTGTGGGATGCATATGAGAAGCTTGGACAATTGGCAACTGGCAATGAGCAATCGGCAATTGATGCGGAGCTTGATTCCAAAGTGAAAAAGCTAATTTCTGAATTCGACGAATTCATGAATGACGATTTTGGAACGGCTAAAGTAATGGCGAATATGTTTGAGTTGGTGCCGGTCATCAATAGCATGAAGGATAAAACAATTCCAGTTTCTGCATTAAGTAAGGAGACTTTCGAATTGCTGAAGAAGCAGATGAAAGTTTATATGGAAGATATCCTGGGATTGAAGAGTGTAACTGAAGCAGATAATGAAAAATTGAAAGGTGTAATGGATCTGTTGATCGATATTCGTAAAGAAGCAAAGGGCAAAAAAGATTTTGCGACAAGTGATAAAATAAGAAATCAACTCACCAGGCTCGGAATAAGCTTGAAAGATGAAAAGGATGGGGGGATGAGTTGGAATATTGATTAGAACCACAATTTTTAGGATTGTATTTGGATTAAGAGGAAAATTCGACAATTCCTCTTAATCATTTTTAATCAAATTAATCCTGGTTCTTTCTTGCTCTCAGCATTTCTCTTTTCCTCAACGGGCCTGGTAATTTTTCAACGGTAAACCCTGCAGCGATCATATTTCTTCTTACATCACCTTTACTGCAGTAGGTAACTAAAATGCCACCGGGGATAAGCATCTTGTAAATGTTTTTAAATATTTCTTTTGTCCAGAGTTCAGGTTGTGCGTTGGGTGCGAAAGCATCAAAATATATTATAGAATAAAAATCTTCCTCTGAATGATCAGCGAGATCTCGTTTTAGCTTAGTCAACCTGAAGTATTGAGTGATCTCAAACATTTCTTCCCAGTCACATTCATGCATTTTTTTAAACAGTGGCTGGTAGCTTTGCTGATTAAGTTGTTCGCAATAATTCAATTGATCTATGGTCGTTTTATCTAATGGATATGGTTCTATAGCTGTATAATAAATGCGATTCTTGTGTTTATCTGCTTCTAGCAGGGTAAGTAAAGCATTAAGCCCGGTGCCGAATCCAACTTCCAGGACATTGTGTACCCCGATATATTTGAAGATCTCTGAATCTATAAGACCGCCTTTTATAAAAACATGCATAGACTCTTGTATGGCTCCATGAACTGAATGATACGCAACATTCAATTCAGGAACACTAATAGAATGTGAGCCATCGCCTGTCAGAATAATTTTTCTTTCCATTGCATCAAATTTCGTTAAACGGAAGATTTTATCCGCAACTAATTCCTAATTTCCCGATCCTTAATTCTGAACAATGCATTATGTATCACATTTATCCAAAGATGAGAAATTAAAAAAGCTGATCAGGGATCATGGTACATTCAAGCTAAAAAAGAAGAAGAACCTTTACCTGTATCTCTGTTACTCCATCATGAGTCAGCAGTTATCTACAAAAGTGGCGAGTGTTATCAAGCAACGCTTTCTTGATCTGTATGGTAGTGAACCTACACCTCAGCAGATCGTAGATACTCCATTTGAAAAATTGCGGGGTATTGGGTTAAGTAATGCCAAAGTAAATTATGTGCAAAACGTAGCAAGATTTGAGATCGAGAATGGAATGAATCATAAGAAGCTTGCAAAAATGAGTAATGAAGAAGTGATCGATTACCTGACACAAATAAAAGGAGTTGGCCGTTGGACGACCGAGATGTTATTGATGTTTGCTCTCTGCCGTGAAGATCTTTTTGCAATTGATGATCTTGGATTACAACAAGCGGTGATCGGCTTATATGACCTGAAACATCGCAAGAAAAAAATAATGAATGCTAAAATCCTAAAGATATCAGAACAATGGGCGCCTTATCGTACATATGCTTGCTTATACTTATGGAGATGGAAAGACAACCCGCCTGTTAAATAGCAATAGATTTTTTATCCTATCCTGATCACTTCCTTCCCATAAAATAAAGTAGCAAGTGCAAGAACGAGGCATGGAAGCAACCATGAAAGAAAACCCTGTGGAAATCCCACCATTATTAATGTCAAAATGATATAAGCTATAAATCCAATTCCGAATTTCAACATTCTTTCAAGCCCACTCATATTATTGGTTTTATATACAATGAAGATCGGGATAAAGAAACTCAATAAAGAAGCTCCTATCCGGCTGTTGAAGTTAGCTTCTGAGTCCAGGGTGAGATAACCAATAATTGACATTAAGACCAGGTTGAGCACAATCAGGAAAAAAACATTCACGATGGTTGTGCCAATAGATTTTTTTTGTAGACGTTCCATAATTCAAATTTTACTAATAGATCGAGTCTACTTAAATATACAACATATTTTCCCCGGCATGGAATAGCCTCATGCTTATGTTTATTTCAAGAACTCTGCTACCATTATTCCAAGGTAAGTACCAATAGCATTGCCAACAGAACCAGCTAGCAAACCGGGCAATTGAAGATCTGGCCGGCCAATACTATTGGCGCACACAGGAGCGGAGGTTGCGCCACCAATATTAGCATTGGATGCAATAGAAATAATATCCCAATCCTGGTTTAATATTCCTCCAATTGAAAAAATTAGGATACCATGTATAAAGACAATTAGCGTTACCCATAGTAAAAGTATTCCCGCAGCAGCGCCACTGCTGATGAGTGCCTTTATATCACAATAAGCACCAACTACTGCGAGAAACAACATGATCAAAAGGAATCCAATTATCTTACTTCCTTGCAATTTTTGTACGAAGGGAAGTTGAGCAAATAGCAATGCCAATGTTGTTAAAACAAGAATAGATGGAAGTCCTTTAATATAACTGGCAGCTTGTGCAGAAATAAACATTGTACCAAACCCCAGCGTTAAAAGAATGGCTATGTCGGCCAGTTGGATATTGTTTGCAGGTTGCAATAGCTGTTTTTTGATTTCTTCGTCTGAAAGACCTGCAAATTGCGGAGCTATCTTTCTCTTCCTTGGAAAATAACGTTGAAAGAAAGATGGCAGGATCAACGTCATCATCATCCAGATGGTCGTTATAATATTATCGGCTGCATTGATAGCGGCAAACAAAGTTCCATCTTTATTTACTCCATATTCAAGTGCCACTGCATTCAGATTGGCGCTGCCACCGATATAAGTACCCGTGTACATACCCGCTACAGCATGAGCAAGATTGATATCATGATGTTGCGGAGATAAAATGAAATAGCCAATTATAACACCAGCGATGGTGGCAGCAGAGCCGATGAGAAACATCATGATCATGGGAAGGCCGGCAAGTCTTAGATCTTTCAATCTTACCTGTAGCAATAAAAAAAATAATCCCAGCGGGGCAGCATATTGAAAGATGCCATCATATAATGCCGGTGCATTATGTGAGGAAGGGATAACGTTTATATTGGCAAGAATGGCTGCAAATATGATAACAAGCAATACAGAACCAATGTGCTTAAAGAACTTCTTTTGAGCCAGCCATTCTGAAAATAATACCAGCAACAGTAATATGGTAAGAATATAAAGTGGTTGCTGGATGATGGACATGGTGATTTACATTATTGCATCCAATGTAATGAAAGTTTTTTATGCATGAAGTAATGAATAAATGATAGAAATGGATAGTTCCGTCTTTTAAAGCTCAACGGCCGAGGTAGCGTACAGGTCATGCTGTGCTTTACCTGCCTGCCGGCAGGTACGTTCCGTGTTTCTATAGCCCGAACCGCAGCCTGGTAAAGTTAATGAAGATGCTGCTGCATATGGCAGCAATGAATGCAATTACTTTCAACGACGAATTAAAAACTTATTATCAACGCAAAGTAGCGGAAGGTAAAAATCCAATGAGTGTTTTGAATGCGGTCCGATCCAAATTGATCTGCAGGATCTTTTTAGTAATTAAAAGAAATGAAGAATTTCAAAAAGAGTATAAAAAAATTGCAGCTTGATAATTTGATTTAACCATAGAATTCAGAAAACACCATGTTAGAAATAGGCGTTTCTTTAACTACTTATATTGAATATCGCTTGCCACAGCTCAATTAGCTGAATAGGCACGAATTTGAGCAATAAGCCAATTTTCTCCAGAGCGAACAAGTATATCTGTAAATCTATGGTGTGTGACTGCTGTAGTCAAATTTTCTGCACCATCTATGAATGCCTCACCATCTACAACAGCCACGTCATCGGTTACAAAGTTTATTCGGTTAATTCTACTTGTGTGTTTTGTACTTTTGCCATCTCCTGCTAAAAAATCGCTGAAAAGTTTGCGAATTTGATCTCTGCCAAAAGCCACATCATTGCGGGGACTAATGATCAGCGCATTTTCTTTGAAGCAAGCCATCAAACTTTCGATATCACTCTTGCGCCACGCCTGGTCGTAGGATGCCTCTGTTTTTCGAATCAATTCTTCATCAAGTTGTCTATTTGGTTTTTTTATTTCAGGCATAGTTTCAGCCTTTTTTTTGGTCATTAAGTATTTTAGCCCAAAACCACTTAGAAAAGTGAGAGCTAATAAAAATACGAAGGTTAAATTTTTCATTTTGTCTTACACCATAGGTCTGTATAATACGTTTCCTAAACTTGCCGCCGACGGCAGCCGAACGAAGAACTAAAGTAGAAAATTTAATCTGTTGCTCAATAGTAAATGTTAAGCTGGGACAAAAAGCTGAGTAGCGAACAGAAAGATGAACGACGCTTTGCGTCGCACCCCAATAGCACAAATGCGGCTGTTGTGTGCTTGTGCTTCATTCTTTCACTAATGGGTTTCGACGTATTCTTTTAAACGTTTCAAAAAAAGTCCTTCTGTTTCATGAAGTATAGTACTCGTCTCTTCAGGGTATTTCGTTTTCAACCACTTTGTAAACCCGTCGCTTTTTTCCTTTATTTCTTTAAAATAATTTCCTGAAGTCTCGGTCGTGTCAATATTTATCTCCTGAATCTTATTATCAGCAGTCATAAATGTTACAATCCATTTTGGTCGGTCGACATTGAAGTATTGCAAATAGTCACTGTTGTCCTCAACAAGAAATTTTTTCGGTTCCTTATCGCTAATCGTTTTTACTATCGAGGATTTTTCTTTATAAGCTTTGTAAATCCTTAGATATCTGTCGAAGAAATCTGCCCTGTTATAAAAATAGTCGGTATAGGTAAGTGTTATTTTAAAGTCATCAGCTAATATATTTTGGAGATCGTCACTTTGATAGTTGTTAAGGTAGTTGTAGTATTTGTCAACTAGGGATTGACGGTTCTGCCTACATCCAGTCGAACAAAGTAGGCAAAATAAAAAAATGATTGTTGAGACTTTCATATTAGCTCTGTTGCAGATAGCATAGCACACAACGTCCAGGGCTTTCTGCTGTGCTGATAGTCTGTGTTACTTCAGCCCGGTACTGTTGCTGATCAAAGATAGAAAGCTGATGGTATATTCCAAAGCTCGGTTATGTTCGTTCAGTTGGGACTGCAGCTGATTAGCGATATGTCGATCAGGATATGTTCTGCTGCCAGCATAGCAGAAAGCCCCTTGTTAGCAGTAGTTGCATTTAATTGGTCTGAATTTGGTAATAATCGGTCACAAACCTTGTACTTTATTCTTGTCTAATTTGTATGGCCAGTGATTTTCTTCATATGTCTGCGAAGAAAACGTTCTTAACGCGACGCGAAACGGCTCAATAATTTGTCTATTGTCTCCAGTGATTGTTAATAAAAGTCTTTTGGCAGCACTCTCGTTGTGAAGGTGCTTCGCTTCTTTAATGGTCAAGATGAAAATTTGTCCTGTTCTTTCAATCTCAAAAAGATATGCTGCTGGTTCAAGCCACCAAGTCACTTGCCTGTGTTCATTGTCTTGTAATTTGGTTACTACATTAAAGAGTTCTTCGATGGGGTCGTTTAAAACGTCTGAGGCATCAAAGTTTAAATGAAAGTCTTTATAATGGAAGTCAACAGGTAGCCAACCGTGTTCAGGTGTTCCAAGTGTTATTGAAATCGAGCTATCCATTTTTGTTTTACGCCGTTGTTGGTGTTCAAAGATAAAAATACTACAACTTTGAGACTGTAGGCACCAACAACCGATTTGGTTCAGTCTCTCAAATGTGTAAGAAATCCCCAATTATCTTTTCCGTATTTATAAAATAGTGCTGATGAGTATTTATAATCATCTGAATATTTACATAAACCTGCTCTTACAGGATTTTCATGCATATATTTTAACTTCTGTAACAAAACCTTTTCAGACCAAATTTCAACTGACAAAGGGTTTCTCTCCCAAAATTGATATTTTCTGTCTTTGGCATTGACCATAAAGTCTTTCAGGTCTTCAGCATGATTTTTTATCATATCTTTTTTGATCAACTGCGCTGTATATTTAAGAAAATCCCTTTGTACATCATCTCTTTTTCTTCCGGCTTGTAATTGCCAGATCACATGAATATGATTATCCATAATAACAAATCCATAAACAATCACTCTCTTATCATTCACAAGAAATTTCAAGCTATCAATAACAATATTTTTGTATTTATCATGAATCAGAAGTTTCTTCCATTCAAGGTTAGTTGCGGTAAAAAAGTGGGGATATTCTGTAATGATATCTGCCATGACAGACTAAAGTTACTTCGTTCGAGGTGTTGTTGGTGCTTAGTGAACTATAGTTGAAAGAGAACTCAGGAGAACACCAACAACGGCGTAAAAAGCTGAATAGCGTTACTGCAGTTGAACGACGCTTTGCGTCGCACCCCTATAGCACAAATGCGTTTGTTAGCGGCAGACGTCTATTGGCCAGAACCTTTCTTTTTTAGTGATTTAACAATTTCCGTCGTTTCATTTTTATAGCCATTTCCTGTCTTTAGTATTTGTTGGATATCAAATACTGTTTCACCTGGACTAATTTCACCGTCAGTCTGTGCGATTAGGCTTTCAGATTTGAAATAAAACGTTCCAGCAAATTTTCGGTCGCCTAACTTATGCTTTGCATTAACTTTTATAATCTCGCTGTTTCTATAATAGAATTCTAAGTACTCGCCATCTCCTTCAAAATTGAAGTCATAAATACTTTTGATAAGAATATCTTTTGAAGTGTCAATATAATAATAGTCAAAGTAACGTGCCGAATCGTAAGGTGTTTGATGTCGGATCGTATGGAGAACAACGTCTTTATTATTGATGATTAAACTATCTACCGTTTTGGAAAATTTATCAATTTCAGTCTTTTGACCAAAAGATTCGTACCTGACAAGAAGCGCTATTACTATTAATATTTTTTGAAGTGTCACTGGTTTTCAAAATTAGGACGAGAAAGTTTGCCGCTAACGGCCACGCATTTGTGCTGTTGGGGGCTTCATCTATTCGTCGCCCCCGGCGACGGCTACCGAACGAAGAACTAAAGTAGAAAATTTATTCTATTGCTCAATAGTAAAGGTCAAGCTGAGACAAAAAGCTGAACCGCGAACCGAACGATGAAAGACGCTATTCGTAGCCCCAATAGAACAAATGCTTTTGTTGTGGGCTGTGTTTCTCATTGTTCTTTAGTTAAGAAAAAAAATGTCCCGTCCCACCTTATTATTATTTGATTACTTGTCAATTTAATTATTTCTTGAAATGGGGTCTCCTTGCATTTGGTCTGAATAATCAAAATTTCTTTTTGCAATATTCCCAATCTATGAGCTATGTTAATGTCGTTAGAAAAATATTTATCTGTGTCAACTCTTTCTTTTTTTTGTTGGGTTCTGAAATCGCAGTTTTTGTTTCCTTTGAAAATGCTTGCGTAGTTAGGAATCTCGGAGTATTCAAAAGATAACTGTTCGTTTATTATTGCTTTCTTACCCATCCATTGTGCAGCAATTGTGTCATCCATGCCACTAATATTAGCAAATACATATTTGTCAACTACCCAAACTCCATCAAGTGTTAAGTTATCGGTTTTGCTCAATGCAACTTCTAATGATTTCAGGTACTTAGTTTTAATGTCTGCTGGCGCTGTTGTGGTTTTTAACTTGTCATAGAGTAGTTGAAGATTTATCAAATCGTCAATTGGGTTTTCGATTTCTTTCAGGAGTATATCAGTATTAATGTCTTTGTCTGTAATGACCTGAAAAAACACTTTAGGAGCTTTGTCAAGCACTTTAAAAAGTGTTTCGTTGCTCCAACTCGAAAATTCAGCATTATTGCTGCAGGATTTGTCAAATGTGCAGAGGAAATTACGGATTAAAGAAGGAGTCAAATTATCTATCTGCTCGTTAATAGCTTTAACTTTTGCAAGATCACATTTGTCACAGGTTGATTGACAACTTGCGGTCGTAAAAGTCAATAAAGTTAAGCCGAACAAAAAAAGCTTCATTTATTTACTTCTATTTTTTGTTGGAGTTGTTGGACAACATAGCCCACAACGGGCAGGTATTTGCGAAGGCTGGGGAATAGAATTCCGTCAGCCCGGCTACCTGAAGCTAAATTTATAACTAAAAGTTGATGATTTGCACATAGCTAAATTACTAACGTCCTGCCCGATATGAAGCCAAATTGAAAAACAAAAGTTGAAACACTGCTTCCGTCAGCCCAGCTTTTGCAAATACCAATGTTGTAGGCAGCCCTTTTATGTCACACACCAGAAACAGAGATAAAATTTTGTTCCGCTGTCGTACAAATTCGGTCTAGTGTGTCTTTGGGGAAGCCGTCTTTGTCTGTGTTTACTTTTAACAATGACGTCTGTTGATTAAGAAAATGTATTGCTTTGCTGTTTTTAGTTCCAAAAATTCCAGTTCTTTCGTTAGTTATCACAATTTTGGCTGTGTCAAACGATAGAGACTTTTGCTTGTTATTAAAAAGCCATTTTTTATAGAAAAAGTCTATTTGCTTAGTGTCTTGGTCAAATTGTATTTCATAAATTCTGTTTGCGATTAAGTCTCGACCAACCTGAATAAGAAATAAAAAAATCAGCACATAGTAACTTGTGTCTTTAAGTTTATAATTGAAAGCAAGTGTCAGTATTAATAGAACTGTAACACAAAGTGCAATAAAAATTCCCCAGCCTCTTAAAACTGGTCTAATAATATTTTGCTGGTCTGATATAAACTTTGTCATTGAATGAAATGTCGAATAGGGTTGCCTACAACGGTCAGGGCTTTCTGCTGTGCTGATATTCTGTGATTCGTCAGCCTGGAACCGAAGCTGGGTAAAGTTAATGCAGTTGATATTATATTCTGCAGCTCGGCTTTATTCGTTCAGCCCGGACTACAGATGATAAGCGAACGGGACGATGAGTACATATTCTTCAGCCAGTATAGCAGAAAACCCCATCCTATGTTTACATTTTAATACATTTAATCAATAGAGGAAGGATAAATTCAGAAAGAACAAAGAGCGGAATAAGACCGAAAAACCCCATTGGCTAAAAGCCATTACAACATGATCGTCCCCGCTCTT